>FLOH01000016.1_pt1 | contig 819933 bp, 761 predicted proteins | sample 756751 | NCBI WGS metagenome assembly FLOH01 (sample SAMEA4026879, study PRJEB14308) | marine metagenome | biome: coastal water; material: water | depth 74 m
TACGCTTGCATCAGCGAAGGGGTCGAGGGCAAGTTCTACGTTTGGGACGAAGCCGAAATCGACACCTTGCTGGGCGCGGGCTCGGCCGCCTTCAAGGCCGCCTACGATGTCCGGGCGGCGGGCAATTGGGAAGGCCACACCATCCTTAACCGCAACGCCAACGACGCCACCCGCCAACGGGGCACCGACGCCGCCGAAGCGAAATTGTCCGCCAGCCGCGCCGTGTTGCTGGCCGCCCGCGAGGGCCGCGTCTCGCCGGGTCGCGACGACAAGGCGCTCGCCGATGGCAACGCCATGATGATCGCCGCCCTGGCCCAGGCCGGCGGGGCGCAGGGCCGCGCCGATTGGATCGCCAGCGCCGCGCACATTTTCGCCTTCGTGTCGGCCAACATGACCAAATCCGGCAGGCTCGGCCATTGCTGGGCCCAGGGCCGCCTGCGCCATCCCGCCGTGCTCGATGATTACGCCCACATGATCCGCGCCGCGCTGACCCTGTTTGAAGTCACCGGCGACGGGCTTTATCTGGATCAGGCGTTAGCCTGGCTGGCCGTGGTCAATTCCCGGTTCTGGGATGACGCCGGGGGCGGCTACTATCTTACCGCCGACGATGTCAGCGATGTCATTACCCGTTCCAAGACCATCGCCGACAATGCAGTGCCGTCGGGCAACGGGGTGATGCTGGAGGTTTTGGCGCGGCTGTATTTGATTACCGGCGACGTCGCCCTGTGCGAACGGGCCGACCGTATCGTCACTGTATTTTCCAGCTCGCAAGCCCGCAACCTGATTAACCTGCCGGGCCTGATGTGCGGCTTCGAGGTGCTCGACCGGGCACTGGCCATTATCATCGTCGGCGATTTAGGCGACCCCGCCGCCCATGCCTTGTGGCGGGCCGCCGTGCTTGCTGCGCCGCCTTGGCGGGTGATCCTGCGCATGGCCCCGGGCGCGACCCTCGCCGCCAATCATCCGGCCGCTGGCAAGACATCCGTCAAACAGCCGACCGCCTTTGTCTGCGCCCGGGGGACGTGCGGATTACCGATCACCGACGTTCAGGCCTTGAGCGATCACCTGGGGACACTGTAAAGTCGCCGCCATGACTCACCTTTGCCTGCAAAGCCCTATCGGCCCCTTGACGCTATTTTCCGACACGGCCAACGATGACGCGGCGATCATCGCCCTGGAATTCGGCAAGGCCCCAAAAGGCGCGGCCTCGCCCTTGCTCACCGAGGCCGCCCGCCAACTCGACGCCTATTTCACCGGCCGCCTTAAAACCTTCGACTTGCCCCTGGCCCCCGCCGGGACGCCTTTCCAGCAAAGGGTTTGGCGACTAATGGTAGATATTCCTATCGGCCACTCGCGCGCATATGGCGACCTGGCCCGCGACCTGAAAAGTTCTGCCCGGGCGGTCGGCGGGGCTTGCGGAAGAAACCCAATTGCCATAATTATCCCCTGTCATCGCGTGCTCGCCGCCAACGGACGGATCGGCGGATACAGCGGCGGCGGCGGTGCCGACACCAAACGAATTTTGCTTAACCTGGAAGGCCATAAGGATCCATCATGACCAAAGCCATACGCATTCACACCCCCGGCGGACCCGAAGTAATGAGCTGGGACGACGTCACCGTTGGTGATCCCGGCCCCGGTCAGGCCCGCGTCCGCCATGCCGCCGTCGGCCTTAATTACATCGACGTCTATCAGCGCATCGGTATGTATCCGCTGGGCGACCTGCCCGCCGTCATCGGCATGGAAGGGGCCGGGATAATCGAGGCCCTGGGCGAGGGCGCTCCGGAAGATTTGGCCGTGGGCATGCGCGTCGCCTACGCCGATAACCCCCCCGGTGCCTATGCCGAAGCTCGCGTCATGCCCGCCGACCGCCTGGTCCCGGTGCCCGATGGTATCAGCGACGAGACCGCCGCGGCGATGATGTTGCAGGGTATGACGGCGGAATACCTGTTGCGGCGCACCTATGAAGTCCAACCCGGTGACACCATTTTATTTCACGCGGCGGCCGGCGGCGTCGGCCTGATCGCCTGTCAGTGGGCCAAGCATTTAGGCGCTACCGTCATCGGCACCGTCGGCACCGATGAAAAAGCCGAACTGGCCAAGGCCCACGGCTGCGACCACACGATTGTTTACACCCGGGTAAATTTCCTCGACCGGGTCAAAGAAATTACCGGCGGGGCGGGCTTGCCCGTCGTCTATGATTCCGTTGGCAAGGACACGTTTGAAGATTCCATGAACTGCCTCAGGCCCCGCGGCCTGGCCGTCAACTTCGGCAATTCATCCGGCCCGGCGGCCCCCGTCGCCCCCGGTGATTTGGGCAAGAAGGGCTGCATCTACATCACCCGCCCGTCGCTCATGGTCTACAACGCCAAGCGTGAAGACTTGCTCGCCTGCGCCAAGGCGCTGTTCGACGTGGTGCTGGCGGGAAAGGTCAAAATCGAAATCATGCAGACCTATGCCTTGGCCGACGCCGCCCAGGCTCATACGGATCTAGAGGCGCGCAAAACCACGGGGTCTACCATTTTCACGGTGTGAAAATGGTATTTAGGGTAAGTGCCCCTGCGGGCGCGCTCTTCGCGCTTGCTCGGTCTCTGGAAGCTAGACCTTAAGGCCGGGCAGGAACTTGATCTTGCCAAACCGGGCTCCTGTCCGGCCTTAAGGTCTGACTTCCAGAGGCCCCGCCAAGGGAGCCGCAGGCGACCGCCCGGCGCTTGAGGGGCACGACCCTAATGAGAGAACAAAAAAGGCCGGAGCCCTTTACGGGTCCCGGCCTTTTCGTTTGTGTGCCAGAAATCTTCTAGCTGTTCATACTATCAAAGAAGTCATCATTGGTTTTGGAATCCTTCAATTTGGTGATCAGGAATTCCATGGCGTCGACGACGCCCATGGGCATCAGGATACGGCGCAGGACCCACATTTTTGAAAGCGTGCCGGCATCGACCAGCAGTTCTTCTTTGCGGGTGCCGGACTTGGTGATGTCGATGGACGGCCACACGCGTTTGTCTGAAAGTTTACGATCCAGGATGATTTCCGAGTTACCGGTGCCCTTGAATTCTTCGAAGATGACTTCGTCCATGCGCGAGCCGGTGTCGATCAGGGCGGTCGAAATAATGGTCAGCGAGCCGCCTTCTTCGATGTTTCGCGCCGCGCCGAAGAACCGCTTGGGCCGTTGCAGGGCGTTGGCGTCGACGCCGCCGGTCAGCACCTTGCCCGAAGATGGCACGCAGGTGTTATAGGCGCGCGCCAGGCGGGTGATGGAATCCAGCAGAATAACAACGTCGCGTTTGTGTTCGACCAGGCGCTTGGCTTTTTCCAGCACCATTTCGGTAACCTGGACGTGGCGGGTCGCCGGTTCATCGAAGGTCGATGAGACGACTTCGCCCTTGACCGATCGCGACATGTCGGTAACTTCTTCCGGGCGTTCGTCGATCAGCAGGACGATCAGGTAACATTCCGGATGGTTGGTTGAAATGGCCTGGGCGATGTTTTGCAACATCACGGTTTTACCGGTCCGGGGCGGGGCGACAATAAGGGCACGCTGGCCCTTGCCGATGGGGCAAATCAGGTCGATCACCCGGGTCGTGCGATCCTTGACCGTCGGGTCCTCGATTTCCATTTTCAAACGCTCGTCGGGATACAACGGCGTCAGGTTATCGAAGTTGATGCGGTGGCGGACCTTGTCCGGTTCTTCGAAGTTAATGGTGTTGACCTTCAGCAGCGCGAAGTAGCGTTCGCCTTCCTTGGGCGAGCGGATCTGGCCTTCCACCGTGTCGCCGGTCCGCAACGCGAAGCGGCGAACCTGGCTGGGGCTGACGTAAATATCATCGGGGCCCGGCAGGTAATTGGATTCCGGCGAGCGCAGGAAGCCGAAGCCATCTTGCAAAAGTTCGATAACGCCGTCGCCGAATATGGCGACATCGTTTTCGGCCAGCCTTTTCAGGATCGCGAACAGCATGTCCTGTTTGCGCAAGGTGCTGGCGTTTTCGATTTCCAGTTCTTCGGCATAAGCCAAAAGATCTGCGGGAGCCTTTAATTTCAGTTCTTTGAGTTGCATGATTTCTTCTGGTCTGGGTCCGTCAAATCAGGAAAGATTTGGAGAGGGAGGGGTTGCGGGATTGCCGTTGCGGCGAGGGATGTCTCTTTGAAAGTTTTGGCTTAACAAAGCCGGCGCGGACTGCGCAGTTTGAAGGCTGCCTCGCGCGAAAACCGGAGGCTTGGATTATCAATTAGTCAATCCCGGCGAAAATAGCAAGCCCCTATCGAGTCCTCGGGTACTCGGGGTTCTTTAAATCGGCTTCAAAACCACCATGATGACGATAAGGATCATCAACAGGGTCGGGGCTTCGTTTGCGAAGCGATAAAATTTCTCGCTGCGCATGTTAGCGTCTTCGGCGAATTCCCGTCGCCACTTGCCCATCATCATGTGCAGCACCACCAGCCCGGTGGCGGCGCCCAATTTCATGTGCAACCAGCCCGATATCCACACCGTGCCGCTATCGGCCAGCAACAGGCCGCCGAACAGCAACGAGGAAAGCATGGCCGGGTTCATGATGGCCCGCAGCAGACGCCGTTCCATGATCTTGAAGGTTTCCGATGTTTCGGAATGGGGCGTCGCCTGGGTATGATAAACGAACAGCCGGGGCAGGTAGAGCAGGCCCGCCATCCAGGCGATAACGCTGATAATGTGCAGCGCCTTGAACCACAAAAACGCCGTCGTCGAAAGCTCATACATGGAATTTCCCCTGTGGGCAGGTCGGGCACGATTGCGGACACATCCGCTTGCCATCGCCTGAGGATATAGCAGGCGCGGCGGCGCTGTCACCCCCGTTTAGGGCGGCCAACACCAAATTTTTCAAGCCGCCGATAAAGACCCCGTCATCGCTCACCGTCGGCACTCGTTCGTAGGCGGTGACGCCAAGGCTTTCGGCCAGGTCCCGGTATTCGATATCCAGTTCGACCAGGGTTTCGGAATGTTCCGAAACAAAGGATATGGGGACCATGACGATGGACCGGCCATCTTGGGCGGCGCGGGCGATTTCATCTTCGGTAGATGGCCCGATCCATTGCAGCGGCCCGACCCGGCTTTGATAGCAAATCACCCAGTCGAGACCCTCCTGGGCCAAATCCTCGACGATGGCTTTGACGCTCTGGGTAATGTGAAGGGGATACGGATCACCGGCATCGACAATCTTTTGTGGCAGGCCATGGGCCGAAAACAACACCCGTGGCGGCGCCGTTTCCACCGCTTTTTGGATCGCCGCGGCGCTCAGGCGGCTGACCGCGCGGGTGAAATCAGGGTCCGTGGGATAGCAGCAAACGGCATGGGTGGGGGCTTCCAGTCCGGCTTTTTTGGCGGCGCGGCGCCAGTCGGTCAGGGATGATCCGGTGGTGGTTGTCGAAAACTGCGGATACAACGGCAGCAGGATAATGCGGTCCGGGCCATAGTCCCTGACGTGTTTCGCCGTCTCCTCAGCCATCGGATGCCAATAGCGCATGGCGATAAAAACCTTGAAGTCCCCCGTCGCGCCCAAAGCATCTTCCAGGGCGGCGGCCTGGGTTCTTGTACCTTGCAAAAGCGGCGACCATCCGCCGATCTGATCATAAATTTTCTGGGCCACCTTGGTCCGGCGGCGCGATATCACTTGTGCCAGCAGCCAGCGAAAGGGTTGCGGCAAGCCGATGATGGCGCGGTCGTTGAACAGGTTGAACAGGAACGGCCGGACCGCATCAGGGCCGTCCGGGCCGCCCAGGTTAAACAGGACCACCGCGACTTTCATGGGCTTATGACTTCGGCCATTCGTTGATGATTTCAGCCAGCCGTTCGACATGTTCGGGCGGTGTCTGCGGTAAAATACCGTGACCCAGGTTAAAGATAAACGGCCCGCCGGTGAGGTCTTGCAAAATGCGTTGAATTTCAATTTCCATGCGCGCGCCACCGGCGATCAGCGCCATGTTATCCAAGTTGCCCTGAACCGTACAATGGGGTTGCAGGACTTTCGCCGCCCAACTTGTCGGCACCGAATGATCCAGGCTGACACCATCGACGCCGGTCCATTCGACAAAGGTTTCATACAAAAGACCGACCCCGCGCGGGAAACCGATAACCGGTACGTGAGGATGTGCCGCCTTGATATTTTTAACGATCGCCGCCGTCGGTTCCAACACCCAACGTTCGAACTGCGACGGGCTTAACACCCCGGCCCAGGTATCGAACAACTGGATCACTTCGGCGCCGTTTTCAATTTGCGCGATCAGGTAAGCCGATGTCGCCTCGACCAGCAGGTCAATCAGCTGACCGAAACTTTCAGGGTCGCTGTAAGCCCAGGTGCGGCACGCCGCGTAATCCTTGCTGCCATGGCCTTCGACCATATAGGTCGCCACCGTCCACGGTGCCCCGGCGAAACCGATCAGCGTTGTTTTTGCCGGAATTTCGCGAGACAAGCGCCCGACCGTTTCGTAAACCGGGGCGAGATGATCATGCAGTTTATCGAGGCTTAATTTCGCCAGGTCCGATGACGACCGGATGGGTTCCAGCACCGGGCCTTCGCCTTCCCTGAAGTCAACTTTTTGGCCCAACGCATCGGGGATCACCAGGATATCACTGAACAGGATTGCCGCGTCCATGCCATAGCGGCGCAGCGGTTGTAAGGTAACTTCCACGGCCAGGTCGGGCGTGTAGCAAAAATCCAGGAAATTCTTGGTACCGCTGCGAATTTCGCGATATTCAGGCAGGTAACGCCCCGCCTGGCGCATGAGCCAAAACGGTGGACGGGACAGGGTTTCGCCGTTCAGGGCGCGTAGGAAATGTTTTGTCATGATGTTTTTTTTGAGCGTCCTGAAGTATCGTTGAGTATGCCTGCAAGGTTATCCGAGCCGCCGCCTTTCCTCTACCTTAATAATATATATTTATAAATTAGGTGGTTGAGGTAGTTGTAGGCCGAATAGCGGGGATTAAAAGTTATGAACAGGTTATGCCGAAGCGCTGGGTAATCCCTGGGCGAAGGCATAGACCTTGTGAATAGTTTGTGTGAAAGAAAACAAACTTAAGGCGACAGAAAGGCTGAGGTTAAAACCCGGCTTAAATTGAATTGGGTGAATCAGGTGGAAAAAAATATTTCTGTCAAAGTTATCGGCTATATTCGCCCTAGCAAAAACATTCGCCCAGGGTCTTGATGATCGCAGGGGTGTATTAAAGGCCAACGGGGATGATTTTCGGATAATTTGCAAATATCGATTTTATCCACAAAGCATCCTTCGATTATACCGACGCGACTTTTCAAACGGCTAAATTTTTATGATGGCAAACAAGCTTTTTCACCTTCACATGGTTTCGGATTCCACCGGTGACACCCTTCATATGGTGACCCGGGCGTCGCTGGTCCAGTTCGAAAACATCGAAGCCACGGAACATATCTGGAGCATGATCCGTAACCGCGACCAGATTGCCGAAGTCCTCGCCAGCCTCAAGGAACACCCCGGTTTCGTGCTCTATACCGTTGTCGATGCAGACCTTCGCACACAGCTGGAAGACGGCTGCCGAGAATTGAAGGTGCCGTGTATTCCCATATTGGACACCATCGTCAATGCTCTGGGGACCTACCTCGATATCGAAACCCACGCCGCGCCCGGTCGCCAGCACGTGTTGGACGCGGATTATTTCGGCCGCATCGACGCCATGCATTTCGTGCTCAATCACGACGACGGGCAATCGACGCGAACCCTGGATGAAGCCGACGTTATTATCGTCGGGGTATCGCGAACGTCGAAAACGCCGACCTGTATTTATCTCGCCAACCGGGGCCTGAAGGCGGCCAACGTGCCCATCGTGCCGGGCTGCGAATTGCCCGGCGAATTGATGCGGGCGGAAAAGCCGCTGATTGTGGGCCTGACCAACGACGTTCGGCACCTTATCCAAATTCGCCGCAACCGGCTGCGGTCCCTGGGTCAGGATGAAGAAACCGATTATGTCGATATGGAAACCGTGTCCCGCGAAATCAGGGACGCCAAGCGCCTGTACACCAAACAGGGCTGGCCGGTGATCGATGTGACGCGAAAATCCATCGAAGAAGTCTCGGCCAATATTCTGCAACTGTATAATCACCGGCTGGAAAAAATCAGTGATTAAATCTGGTGTCATCGGCTGGCCGGTCGGCCATTCCCTGTCGCCCCGGCTGCATGGATACTGGCTCGATCAGTACGCCATCGACGGCACCTATGAAGCCTTGCCGGTGCAGCCCGAAAACCTGCGCGCGGCAATTCAGGGCTTTAGGGACGACGGTTACGGCGGCCTCAATGTCACCGTCCCCCACAAGGAAACGGTGATGGACTGCCTGGACGACATTTCCCAGGGTGCCCGGCGCATGGGCGCGGTCAACACCATCGTTTTTGAAGACGGGGCGGCGAAAGGCTCCAACACCGATGGCTTCGGGTTTATGGAAAACCTCAAGGCCGGTCATCCCGGTTTCGATGCCGCCGCCGGTCCGGCGGTGGTCCTCGGCGCCGGCGGTGCGGCGCGTGCTGTGGTCTGCGCCCTGATCGACGCCGGGGCATCCCACATCATACTGGCGAACCGGACCCGCGAACGGGCCGAAAAACTGGCAGCTGACCTTTCCGGGCCGATCACCGTCATCGATTGGGATCGGCGCACCGATGCCCTGGAAGACGCCGCCCTGGTCGTCAACACCACCACGCTCGGCATGACCGGCAAGGCGGCGCTGGACCTCAGCCTCGACAAACTGCCCGAAAGCGCCCTGGTCACAGATATTGTCTACGCGCCCTTACAAACCGGTCTTCTGGTCGCCGCCCGGGCCCGCGGTAATCCGGTGGTCGACGGTATCGGCATGTTGCTGCATCAGGCGCGACCCGGCTTTATGGCCTGGTTTGGGGTCGACCCGCAGGTCAGCGACGGCCTGCGCGCCCATGTTCTGGCGGGCCTGGACCCATGATTATCGTCGGCCTGACCGGATCCATCGGCATGGGTAAATCAAGTGCTGCGCGGGCTTTTCGGTCTTTCGGCGTGGCGGTTTATGACGCCGATGCGGTCGTCCACAAGTTGCTGGCCGGTGGCGGCAAGGCGGTGGCGGCGGTGGCGGCAGAATTCCCCGGCGTTTTGGCGACGGATCGTCAGGGCCGGGATTTCATCGATCGTGCGGCCCTGGCCGCCCAGGTTTTCGGCGACGGGCCGGCCTTGGGTCGCCTGGAAGGCATCTTGCATCCCCTGGCCGGACTGGCCAAAGAGAAGTTCCTGGCCGTCGCCGCCCGGCGTGGCGAAGCCATGGTGGTTTTGGATATTCCGCTGTTGCTGGAAACCGGCGGCGATCAGCTTTGTGATGTCGTCGTCGTGGTCAGCGCCCCGCCGTTTGTTCAGGCGGCGCGGGTGTTGCGGCGGCCCGGCATGACCCGGGAACGCCTGCAGGCGATCCTGGACAAGCAAATGGCGGACGATGAAAAACGCCTGCGGGCAGATTTCGTGGTCCGCACGGGTTTGGATCGCGCATACTCCTTGCGCGCCATCGCCCGCATCGTCAAAATCATCCGCACCTCTTCATGACCACAGGACCCGACCATGCGTGAAATCGTCCTCGATACGGAAACCACCGGCTTTAATCCGCTGGGCGGCGACCGGATCGTCGAAATCGGCTGCATCGAACTCGACAACCACATGGTCACCGACCGCACGTATCAGCAGTACATAAACCCCGAACGGGATATGCCCGCAGGCGCTTTCGCTATTCACGGGTTGTCGGAAGACTTTCTCGCGGACCAGCCCACCTTCGCCAACATCGCCGATGATTTTCTGGCGTTCATCGGCACGGCACCTCTGATCATCCACAACGCCTCGTTCGACATGGGCTTTATTAATGCCGAACTGGCCCGCCTGGGCCGCGATGCGGTCCCCATGACGCAATCGGTCGATACGGTAGCCATGGCGCGCAAGAAATTTCCCGGCGCCCAGGCCAGCCTCGATGCCCTGTGCCGGCGTTTCGGGATCGACAATTCCAACCGCCAATTGCACGGGGCCTTGCTCGATTCCGAACTTTTGGCCGAAGTCTATCTGGAACTGATCGGCGGTCGTCAGCCGACCCTGGTGCTCAGCGACGCGGCGGCCGCAACCGCAGCCGGTGCCGACCAGCCGACCCTGGAAAATCGCCCGACCGCCACGGATTCAAGAAACGCCCCCGCGCCCCGGTCGCATGCGCCCAGCGCCGAAGAGCTCGCCGCGCACGCGGAATTTATCGGGCGTCTTGAAAATCCGGTCTGGGAACGCTCTTAAACAGGATCAGGCGTCTTTGTCGGCGCCGTTACCGCCCTTGTCGGCGTCGATTTCGGCCTGCGTCTGGGCTTGCTGGAACATCGCGACAAAATCAACGGGCGCCAGCATCAACGGCGGGAAACCGCCATCGCGGGAGGCGTCGGCGACGATGTTACGGGCAAACGGGAACAACAGCCGCGGACATTCGATCAGCAGCACCGCCTGAAGATGTTCCTGGGGAACGTTCAGGGTGAAAACACCGCCATAGACCAATTCGATGACAAATGCCGTGGTCTCGGCGACTTTACATTCGCCACGAATGTGCAGCTGGACTTCGAAAACATTATCCTGAAGCGGCTGGGCGTTGACGTTAACGCTGACGCTGACGTCGGGCGCATTGGCCTGCAACAGCTGGAAGACGCCGGGGGTCGCCGGGGCTTCGAAGGACAGGTCCTTGATATATTGGGCATTGATGGTAATCGGCGGGCCCGCCGCTGCGGTGTTTTCTGGCCCAACCTCGGCGTCGGTCGCCGCTACTTTTTCGTTCTTGTCTTTCGGATTTTTGGCCATGTCAAATCGCTCCCCTGGAGTCTAAAGGACTTAATCAATAATTGAATTCCAGAGCAGTGGCTAACACGAAACGGCCCACAACAACAACTGAAACGAAAAAGTTATCGCGGCCCCGGCAGGCCGTCGTTGCCATTGTCGGCATCGGCAGAGGCGCTGACGTCCTGGTAGTCGCCCTCGATAATGGTCGCATCGTCGTCGGGGCGCGGGCCGGAATGACCGGGGCGGCCATGCCCTGCGAAGCCGCCGCCCATGGAAACCGACAGCCGCCTGACCAGCCCGCCCAGAATGAACGTGCGCAAGGGCGGCACGAACAGCAAAAAACCTACCCCGTCGGTGACGAAGCCGGGGGTCAGCAACAATAATCCGGCGACGACCAGGCACAGGCCGTCGAACAGTTCGGCCACCGGCGGCTTGCCGGCGTTCATGCTGTCTTGCACTTTTTTCAGGGTCGCCAGGCCTTGATGGCGCAGCAGGGCGGTGCCGATTGCGGCGGTCGCCACGACGCTCGCCAGGGTCGGCCACAGGCCAAGAATTTCACCGGCCTGAATGAACACGGTGATTTCCATGATCGGCACGGCGACCATCAGCAGCAGAATTAGCCCAGCCATTTTGCAGATCGCTCCGTTGTATTTCAGCAATGAACCTTGCCCGAAACCCCAAGACACCTTATTTAAGGCACGGATACCAGATGTCAAATTTCAGGAAGGCCCCGTTTACTGGACCTTGGCTCGGTAAGCCGCTAACGTGCCTCAAGAGACAAGCCACAAATTGGTTTTTTTAGGGGCTCAATTTTAAACGCTTCGCAGGTAAGGTTGTTGCTTAAATATTATGGATAACGGCTTCCAGTTTTTCGATATCATTCTGTTCGCGATGATCGCGGTTTTTCTGATTTTACGGTTGCGCAGCGTGCTTGGTCGCCGCGATGGCAAGGATGGCGGGCTGCCCGATATTTTCGACCGCCTGATGAATCCCGACAAAACACCGGGCGCTAACGGCAAGGCCGCCAACGGCAACGCCGATGACAACGTCATACAGCTTGGCGATGCCAACGATGCCGCCGAACCGCCCTTGGGCTATACGGACCCGGAACCACAAACCCCGCTTGCCGCCGGTGTCGCCGCCATAGGCGCGGCTGACCGCGATTTTGATATCGGCGAGTTTACGTCCGGTGCCCGCATGGCCTTTGAAATGATCCTGGGGGCTTATGCCGCGGGCGATTCCGCCACCTTGAAGCCGCTGTTGGGTGGCGATGTCTTCGCCAATTTCGACCGGTCGATCCGCGAACGCCTGGCGGCTGGCCAAACCATGGAAGAAACACTGGTTTCCATCAGTTCCGTCGAAGCCATCGAAGCCGACCTGGTGGGCGACGAAGCCCAGGTTACCGTTAAACTGGTCAGCGAACAGGTTCACGCACTGTTCGATAGCGATGGCGAAGTCATCGAAGGCGATCCCAACCGGGTCATCACGGTTACCGATTTTTGGACCTTCGTGCGCAATACCAAAGCCCGCGACCCGAACTGGGCACTGGCCGCAACTCGCAGCCTGGATTAATCATGAAGGGTTCGGTCGCCCTCGCAGCCCTGGCGCTGATTGCTTCCGCCTGTACCCCCCTGCCGCCGCCCGCCGCACCTAAACCGGCGGCCCCGGTCGTTATGCCTGACCCGGTCCCGGTCGCCGACCAGAAACTTTCCCTGATCCGCACAACCTTCGACAAAGTCCCCGGCTGGCAGGGCGACACCCATAGTGACGCCATCGCGCCGCTGCTGCTGTCGTGCCAGCGCATCGCAAAAATGCCCGACGCCAAGCCCCTGGGGCGGGCCGCCCTTGGCCTGGCCGGGACCGCCGCCCGGTGGCGACCCATTTGCGCCGCCGCCGCCAAGGTGGCGGGGGCCGATAGCGCCCTGGCCACACGCTTTTTCGAAACCTGGTTCGATCCCTATCTGGCGACCGCCGATGGCCGCCCCAAAGGCCTGTTTACCGGCTATTTCGAAATGCAACTCAACGGTTCCTGGATCAAGACCGGGGCCTATACGACGCCCCTCTACGAACGCCCGGCGGACATAGTGGAAGCGACCTTGAGCGACTTTCGCGAGGGTGAACACGGTGCCCTGGTCGGCAAGATAAACGGCAACCGCTTTGTCCCCTACGACACGCGCGGCCAAATCGACGGCGGCGCCCTGAAAGACCGGGGCCAGGAAATTTTGTGGGTCGACAGCGCCATCGATGCCTTCTTCCTGCATGTACAGGGTTCGGGCCGGGTTATTCTGGATGATGGCTCCCTCGTGCGGGTCGGCTTTTCCGGGCGCAACGGGTGGCCTTATAAGTCCATCGGCCGGGAATTGATCCGCCTGGGCGAACTAACCCGTGAACGCGCTTCTATGCAGTCCATCCGGGCCTGGTTGCGCGATCACCCGGATCAGGCGGCGGCGCTGATGGCGACCAATCCGTCTTATATTTTCTTCCGCGTCGTCGAAGGCGCTTTGAAACCGCTGGCCGCCGACCAGGGACCGGTCGGTGCCGCCGGGGTGCCCTTAACGGCGGGGCGTTCTCTGGCGGTCGATCGTCGCTATATTCCGCTCGGCCTGCCGGTCTGGCTCGACACCACCGACCCGCTGAACGGCGATCCCCTGCGCCGCATCGTCATCACCCAGGATACCGGCAGCGCCATCAAGGGGCCGGTGCGGGGTGATTTGTTCTGGGGCTTCGGCGAGGCCGCGGCGACCCGCGCCGGGCTGATGAAGCAACCCGGACGGTATTTCCTGTTCTTGCCGAAGAAGCGTTGAGCGCCCTATGACCGAGAGCCCTAACCCTACCGGCCCGCATGTTGGCCTGTTTGCCACCTGCCTGGTCGATTTGATGCGCCCGAATGTCGGCTTTTCCGCCGCCCGCCTGTTGGAACGCGCCGGCTGCCGGGTCAGCGTGCCCGAAACCCAGACCTGCTGTGGCCAGCCCGCCTATAACGCCGGGGACAACGCCGACGCCCGCGCCATCGCCGCCAACACCATGGCCGCCTTTGCGCCCTTTGATTACGTGGTCGCGCCGTCGGGATCCTGCGCCGCCATGATCCGTGTTCACTATCCGCAGCTGTTTGCTGATGATCCGGAAAAATTTGTTTTGGCACAATCTATTAGCGCAAAAACCTATGAACTGACGTCATTTCTTAGCGATGTGATGAAAACCACTGATATTAAAGGTAAATATAGCGGCACAGTCACCTATCACGATGGCTGTTCCGGGCGCCGGGAAATGGGCGTTGTGGAACAGCCCCGGGCGCTGTTGCAGGGCATCGCGGGGTTAGCGCTGATCGAGGCCGAAGACGGCGAAAGCTGCTGCGGCTTCGGCGGCCTGTTTTCCGTTAAATATCCCGATATTTCGGCCTCCATGGTCGATGACAAGGTCGATGCCCTGATGGCGACCGGCGCTGATATGGTGCTGGGCGGCGATCTCGGCTGCCTGATGAACATCGCGGGCCGCCTGAAACGGCGGGGTTCAGCCATGGATGTGCGCCATGTCGCCGAAGTGCTGGCCGATATGTGCGACGAAGCGCCCCCCATCGCCGGCAAGGATGACGGCTGATGGAAGTCACCACCCGGACGTTCGTCGCCAACGCCAAAAAAGGCATCAACGATACCAATCTGCGCCGCGCCCTGTCCAAGCTGACCCGGGGGTTCCCGCTGAAACGGCTGGCCGCCATGGATCGCCTGCCGGAATTTGAGGCCCTGCGCGACGACGCCGTGGCCATCAAGAACCACACCCTGGCCCATCTCGACGCCTACCTTGAACGCTACGAAGAAAAAGCGCGCGAAAGCGGCGCCCATGTTCACTGGGCGGCCGATGGCGCGGCGGCGCGGGATATTATCCTTAAAATCTGCCGCGATGCCGGGGCCAGGACCGTGACGAAGGGCAAATCCATGGTCGCCGAGGAAATTGGCGTCAACGAACACCTGGAAGCCAACGGCATCGAACCCATCGAGACCGATTTGGGCGAATATATCATCCAGTTGCGCAAGGAAGCGCCCAGCCACATCATCGCCCCGGCCATTCACCTGTCGAAAGAACAGGTCGCCGAGACATTTGTCGCTGAACACACGGAACTCGCCGCCGATCGTGACTTAAGCGAGCCCCACACCCTGGTTAAAGAGGCCCGCGGCGTCTTGCGCCGCAAGTTTTTGGCCGCCGATGTGGGCATTACCGGTGCCAATATGCTGATCGCCGAAACCGGGACGTCGGTGATTGTCACCAACGAAGGCAACGGCGACCTCACGCAAACCCTGCCGAAAACCCACATTGTTATCGCCAGCATCGAAAAAGTGGTGCCGACCCTGGAAGACGCGACGACCATTTTGCGTATTCTGGCGCGGTCGGCGACGGGCCAGGAAATGTCTGTCTACACCACGTTTTCCACCGGCCCCCGGCGCCCCGACGATCTCGACGGCCCGGAAAACTACCATGTGGTGATTCTGGATAACGGCCGCAGCGCCATGCTGGGCGGCGAATTCAACGATATGCTGCGGTGTATCAAGTGCGGCGCGTGCCTCAACCATTGCCCGGTTTACAAGGCCATCGGCGGCCATGCCTATGGCTGGTGTTATTCCGGCCCCATGGGGGCGGTGCTGGTGCCGGGCCTGTTGGGGTTGGCCGAAGCCCACGATTTGCCCCAGGCCTCGACCTTTTGCGGGCGCTGCGAAGAAGTCTGCCCCATGCGCATTCCCCTGCCCCGCATGTTGCGGTCGTGGCGGGTTAAGGCCTTCGAAGGCGGCCCGATGTCGACCAAAAGCCGCACCGGGCTAGGAATATGGGCATTTTTCGCCCGTCGCCCAGCGCTCTATCATCCGGTCATGGGGCTGGCCGTCGGCATTTTGGGCCTGATGGGGCGGCTCGGCGGCAAGGGGCGTTTTTCGTCCCTGCCCCTGGCCGGCGGCTGGACGGCGAGCCGCGACCTGCCCGCCCCAACCGGCAAGACCTTCACGGCGCAATGGAAGCGGGGTAAAAGATGACCGATTCCAGCCGCAGTCAAATATTAGGTAACATCCGTAAGTCTATCGAAAATAGCCATAATTTCGAAACAAACAGGCTGGCGGTGGTGGATCGGCGGATCAGCGCGCGCGACCCCAACACGGTCCCGGCGCGATCCGCGGGCGACGCCGCAGCCCGTTTGGCGCTTTTTGTTACGGAATCCGAACGAGTTGACGCGACGACCCACTTCACGAGCTCCGAAGAGCTTCCCGGCGCGGTCGCGGCGTACCTTTCAGGCAACGCCCTGGCGCCCTCTATAAAGGCTGCCCCGCACGCCCTCCTTAAAAACGTTCCGTGGTCGAAAGAACCGGGTCTGGCCGTTACCTTTGGGCCCACAGATGGTGGCGACGAAGTGGGCTTGTCGGTGGCCTTCGCGGGCATCGCCGAGACCGGTACTTTGGCACTTCATTCTGGCCCCGAAGGCCCCACCACCTTAAACTTTTTACCGGACTATCATCTCGTCGTTTTGCCCGTCTCTTGCCTGCTCGGCACCTATGAAGAGGCTTGGGCGGCGCTCCGGGCGACCGGTAACGGGGCCATGCCGCGCACCGTCAACTGGGTCACCGGACCCTCGCGCACGGCGGATATCGAACAAACCCTGCTTATGGGGGCGCACGGTCCCCGGTCCCTGCACATATTGATCCTCGATGACAAAAAAGCTACCTAAGCCAAAGAAATCAAACAAAAAAAAGCAAGCCGATCCTATCGACGATGCGGCCTTGTGGGGCCATGTAACGACCGGAATCAAACCCCTGGACCGGCGTCACAAGAATTTGTTGACCCTTGCCGATGGCCCCGCCGTTACCGTCCCCTCGCCACCCCGCCAGCCCCGTACGGCGACGACCGCCCCCGCCGCACCGCCGCGTCCGGTGAAAAAGCCCGTCGCCCTGCCCGACCTCGACCACAGCAGCAGCCCCGGCCTGGATAAAAGTACGGCGGCGAAGCTGAAAAAGGGTCGCCAGCCCATCGAAGGCCGCCTCGACCTGCACGGTATGACCCAAAGCGAGGCCCATCCGGCGCTGGATTCATTTATCGACAACGCCTACCGGGCCGGCAAGCGTGGCGTGCTGGTGATTACCGGCAAGGGCACCAAGTTAGATGGCTCGGTCGGGGTGTTGCGTCAGGCGGTGCCGCGCTGGCTCAACTTGCCGCCCAATCGCCCCCGCATTCTTGCTTTTTCCCACGCCACGGCCAAGGATGGCGGCGAAGGCGCGCTGTACGTGCTGCTGAAGAGGAAACGATGACCCCGTTTGGCGCCAAAGTCAGGGAATTGCGTGAGGCTCGCGGCATTTTGCTTAAAAAAATGGCCGACGACCTGGGCGTTTCCAGCGCCTACCTCTCGGCCTTGGAGCACGGCCACCGGGGCAAACCGGGGCCGGGGCTGGTCCTGCAAATTAGCGGCTATTTCGATTTAGGCTGGGACGACGCCGAAGATCTCAAACGCCTGGGCGACATTTCCCACCCCCGCGTCACCGTCGACACGGCAGGCCTAAGCCCGGCGGCCACGGAACTGGCCAACACGCTGGCCGAACAAATTGCCGAGCTCGACGAGCCCACAATCCAGTGGATTTTGGATGAAATCAAAAGCCGGAGGGCGCCGCCCAAGGGGCCAACGCATTAAGGTAAGTGGCCATTTAAGGTATGTGCCCCTGCGGGCGCGCTCTTCGCGCTTGCCAAACCTGTTTCCTGTCCGGCCTTAAGGTCTGGCTTCCAGAGGCCCAGCCAAGGGAGCCGCAGGCGACCGCCCGGCGCTTGAGGGGCACGACCCTAATGGCCCACATACCTTAAAGAATAAACTTCCGCAAATCCGCGTCTTTGGCCAGGCCTTCGACTTTGTCGCGCACGTACTGGGCATCGATGGCGAAGGTCTCGCCGCTTTTTTCCGAGGCATCGAAGCTGATGTCTTCGAGCAACTTTTCGATCACCGTATGGAGGCGTCGGGCGCCGATGTTTTCGACGCCCTGGTTAATTTCGGCGGCTAAATCGGCGATCATGGCGATGGCGTCGTCGCTGATTTCCAGGGTCACGTTTTCGACCGCCATCAGGGCGACGGACTGCTTGATCAGGCTGGCTTCGGTCTCGGTCAAAATGCGCACGAAATCGTCTCGCGTCAGGGACCGCAGTTCGACCCGGATCGGCAAGCGGCCCTGCAATTCGGGCAACAGGTCGGATGGCTTGGCGATGTGGAACGCGCCTGAAGCGATAAACAGGATATGGTCGGTGCGCACCGGGCCGTGCTTGGTTGAAACCGTGGTGCCTTCGATCAGCGGCAGCAGGTCGCGCTGGACCCCTTCGCGGCTGACATCGGCACCGCTGCGGTCGGACCGGGCGGTGATTTTGTCGATTTCATCGAGGAACACAATGCCGTTGTTTTCCGCCGTTTCGATGGCTTCCTTGATGATCTTGTCTTCGTCCAGCAGCTTGTCGCTTTCCTCGGCGATCAGCACTTCGTAGGAATCCGCCACCGACATTTTTTTCGGGGTGGCTTGTTGGCCGCCGAATGCCTTACCCATCATGTCGCCGATATTCAACATGCCCATCTGCGCGCCGGGCATGCCGGGAATATCGAACGTCGGCATGGAGGAGCCGGCGCTTTCCGATACGTTGATTTCAATTTCCTTGTCGGCGAGGGACCCTTCGCGCAGCATCTTGCGGAATTTCTGGCGGGTGTCTTCCCCGGCGTTATCGCCGACTAGGGCATCGATGACGCGTTCTTCGGCTTGGGCTTCGGCCTTGGCCTTGACCTGTTTGCGCAGGCGTTCGCGCACGATGTGAATGGCCCCTTCGAGGAGATCGCGGATCATCTGTTCGACATCGCGGCCGACATAACCGACTTCCGTGAACTTGGTGGCTTCGACCTTGATAAACGGCGCTTGCGCCAGCTTTGCCAGGCGGCGGGCGATTTCGGTCTTGCCGACACCGGTCGGCCCGATCATCAAAATATTCTTGGGCAGCACTTCCTCGCGCAGGTCGTCGTCCAACTGCTGACGCCGCCAGCGGTTGCGCAGGGCCACGGCGACGGCGCGCTTGGCGTCGTTCTGGCCAATAATGTAGCGATCCAGTTCGGAAACAATTTCGCGCGGGGTGAAGGTACTGGTCGGAATTTTACTCATGAGGACTCGTTATTTGAGAGGGTTTCGAGGGTCACGTTGGTGTTGGTGTAGACGCATATTTCCGCGGCGATGGCCATGGCCTTGCGCGCGATGGCTTCGGGGTCCATGTCGTCGCGGTCATAAAGCGCCCTGGCGGCGGCCAAGGCATAATTGCCGCCCGAACCGATGCCGATGACGCCGTATTCCGGTTCCAGCACATCGCCGGTGCCGGTCAGCACGAGCGAGACGTCTTTGTCGGCCACCGTCATCATCGCTTCCAGGCGCCGCAGATACCGGTCGGTGCGCCAGTCCTTGGCCATTTCGACGCAAGCCCGGGTTAGCTGGCCGGGGTATTGTTCCAACCGCCCTTCCAGGCGTTCAAACAACGTAAAGGCATCGGCCGTGGCCCCGGCGAAACCGGCGATGACGGAACCGTCGCCCAAAGTCCGGACCTTGCGCGCGTTGCCCTTGATAATGGTATCGCCCAGGCTGACCTGGCCATCACCGGCAATGACCACGGTGCCGTTTTTTCGCACGCACAAAATTGTCGTGCCGTGCCAGGTTGCATTGGAAGAATCAGCCATTTGGCGGGCCTTTCAGGGGACAGGAAAACAATAGAGAGGATTTAGGCCTCCAGGCGGTGCGGGTCAAGGGAGGCCTGAGAAGTTATCCGCGCGCCGCAATAAAGATACCGGCGCCGATCATCACCGAACCCGAACCGCGATTAAGCCGACGCAGCGCGCGCTCGCTTTTCAACATATGCCGGGCCCGTCCGGCGGCCAGGGCATAACCGGTCATCAGGGAGGCCAGCACGCCGACGACGATAGCGGCGACGACCACCACATCGGTCGCCGACAGGGCGGTTAAATCGACGAAACCGGGCAGGATGCCGATATAAAAGATGATCACCTTGGGGTTCGACAGGGTCACCGCGAGGCCGCTGAAATAGCCTTTGGCGTGATGGACCCGGGCGATGTCGTCCTCATTGGCCAAGGCGCCCAGAACCTTCGGTACCGCCCGCCAGGCCTTGACGCCCAAATAGACGAGATAGCCCGCGGCGGCGAAGCGGATGGCCAGGAACAATTCTTCAAAGGTGTGGGCCAGCGCCGCCATGCCCAGGATCGCCAGGGACAGGAACACCAGATCGCCAGACACCATACCCAGGATAAAGCCGATGCTGCGGCGAAAACCGCCGGCCAGGGCGTGGCCGACCAAGGCCATGACGCCGGGACCGGGGGCGACCATGGAAACGAAGCACAGGGCGGCCAGGGCCAGAGAAGTTTCCCACGTCATCGCTAAACCTCGTTAAAAAAACAGATCGCCAGTCTTTCAGATTGCGCGATCACCTGCTACAAGTTTCGCTTATCGCAGTTAAGGAGACCAAGACCATGCGCACGGCGACCGTGGAGCGCAATACCAACGAGACCAAAATTACCGCGACGGTTAATCTGGACGGCAGCGGCATCTATACCGTGGCGACCGGAATTGGCTTTCTCGATCACATGTTGGAACAACTGTCCCGGCACAGCCTGATCGATCTCGACGTCAAGGCGTCGGGCGACCTGCATATCGATTTTCACCACACCACCGAAGACAGCGGCATCGCCATCGGCGAAGCGGTCATGAAGGCACTGGGCGATCGCAAAGGTATCGCCCGGTTCGGCCAAGCCCTGTCGCCCATGGATGAAACCCTGACCCGGGTGACGCTCGATGCCTCGAACCGGCCGTTCCTGGTCTGGAAGGTTGATTTCGTGCGCGATAAATTGGGCGAAATGGATACCGAACTGTTCAAGGAATGGTTCCAGGCCTTCGCCCAGGCCGCCGGGTTGACCCTGCACATCGAAACGCTGTATGGCGACAACAATCACCATATTGTCGAATCCTGTTTCAAGGGCGTGGCGCGGGCGCTCAGGCAAGCTTTTGAAATCGACCCCCGCAAGGCCGATGCCGTGCCTTCGACCAAGGGCGTGCTCGGCGGGTCACTCTAATTTCGAGGTTAAACCATGGCGCAACGCTATACCGCCTATGTGCGGCCCACAGTTCATTTCGATGACGGCGGGCTGACACTCATCAAGGAAGGCTTTAGCTGGCCGGCATTTTTGTTGGCCGTGCCGTGGGCATTGTGGCATCGCATGTGGATTGTCGCGGCGGTGCTGGTCGCCGTGCAGGTTATTTTAGCCACCGCGCCGGGTATGGCCGGGCTCGGCGAGATATCGCAAGGGGTGCTATCGTTGGGGCTGGCCGTGGCCGTGGGCCTGGCCGGGTCTGATTTGCGCGATTGGTCGCTGCGCCGCCGGGGGTTCGTGGCTGCCGATGTGGTGCTGGGTGAAAACCGCGACATGGCCGAACGCCGCTTTCTCGACAACCACCCGCAACTGGCCGCCGATTTAACCGCCGCCATTCGAGGCTAATACCTATGACGGTCGCCATTATCGATTACGGATCAGGCAATCTGCGTTCGGCGGCCAAGTCGTTTGCGCGCGCGGCGCAAGATTTAGGCCTGGCCGACGCCGACGTGGTGGTCACCGCCGACCCCGACCTGGTCCGCCGGGCGAGCCGCATCGTGCTGCCGGGGGTTGGCGCGTTCGCCGATTGCCGGGCCGGGTTGCACGGGCTGGACGGCATGGTCGAGGCTTTGAACGAAGCGGTCATCGATAAAGGAACGCCGTTTTTCGGTATTTGCGTCGGCATGCAACTGATGGCCACGGTCGGCCATGAATTCGGCGAACATAGCGGATTAGGCTGGATCGCCGGGTCGGTCGAGGCGCTAACGCCGGGTGATGTGAGCCTCAAAATACCCCACATGGGCTGGAACGAATTACTCGTCAGCGCCCCGGCGCATCCGTTGTTTGCGGGCTTAAGCGGTCAGCCGCACACCTATTATGTGCACGGCTATCACCTGCGCTGCGACAACCCCGGTAACGTCCTGGCGACAGCCGACTACGGTGGGCCGGTGACGGCGGTGGTCGGTCGTGATAATATGGTCGGCACCCAGTTTCACCCGGAAAAAAGCCAACGGATCGGTCTGCATCTAATTGGCAATTTCCTGAAATGGAGACCCTGATATGATTTTTTTCCCGGCGATAGACCTGGCCGAAGGTAAATGCGTGCGGCTGGTTCATGGCGATATGGACCAGGCGACGGTGTTCAGCGATGCCCCCGGCGACCAGGCGCGCGCCTTCGAAGCCGCCGGTTGCGAATGGCTGCATGTGGTCGATTTGAACGGGGCGTTTGCGGGCAAACCGGTCAACGCCGAACCCGTTAAGGCAATCCTGGCGGCCATCGATATTCCGGTCCAACTGGGCGGCGGCATCCGCGATATGCACAACATCGCCTACTGGCTGAACGCCGGGGTCCGGCGGGTTATATTGGGCACCGTGGCGCTGCGCGATCCCGATTTGGTGCGCCACGCGTGCAAGGAATACCCCGGCCAAATCGCCGTCGGCATCGATGCCCGCGATGGCTTCGTGGCCGTCGAAGGCTGGGCGGAAGTATCGCAAATAACCAGTTTTGATTTGGCCGACAAATTCGAAGACGCCGGGGTCAGCACCATCATCTTCACCGACATTGGCCGCGACGGGGCCATGAAAGGCCCGAATGTCGAAGCCACCGTGGCGCTTGCCGCGGCCATTTCGACACCGGTTATCGCCTCGGGCGGGGTGTCGTCTATGGCCGACCTGCAGGCCCTGAAAGATGCCGGCGGCGGCGTCTTGGAAGGCGTCATCAGTGGCCGCGCGCTTTACGACGGGCGCATCGACCCGGCCGCCGCGACGGCGCTGTTGAAAGCCTAGTCATGCTGAAAGCCCGTATCATACCGTGCCTGGATGTGGAAGGCGGACGGGTCGTCAAGGGCGTCAACTTCGTCGACCTGATCGACGCCGGGGATCCGGTCGAACAGGCCAGCCTGTACGATGCCGCAGGGGCCGATGAACTCACGTTCCTCGATATTACCGCAAGCAGTGAGGGCCGCGAAACCATTTTCGATGTGGTTTCCCGGACCGCCGAAAAATGCTTCATGCCGTTGACCGTCGGCGGCGGCGTGCGCACGACCGATGATATTCGCCGCCTGCTGCTGGCCGGGGCCGACAAGGTGTCGATCAACACCGCCGCGGTCAAGGATCCGGATTTCGTGCGCCGGGCGGCGGAAAAATTTGGCTCCCAATGCATCGTGGTGTCGGTCGACGCCAAATCCACCGGCCCGGAAACGTTCGAAATTTTCACCCACGGCGGCCGCAACGCCACCGGCATCGACGCGGTTGGTTGGGCCAAGCGCATGGCTGAATACGGGGCCGGGGAAATCCTGCTGACATCCATGGACAGGGACGGCACCAAGCAGGGCTTCAACATTCCCCTGACCCGCGCCATATCCGATGCGGTGACCGTGCCGGTTATTGCCTCGGGCGGCGTCGGCACGTTGGAACATCTGGTCGAAGGCATCCGCGACGGCCATGCATCAGCCGTGTTAGCGGCCTCGATTTTTCACTTCGGCACCTTTACCATAGAACAGGCGAAGACCTATATGGCGGCGGCGGGTGTGCCGGTTCGCCCAAACGGGGAGGTTTGATACGTGAGCAATATTTTACCCGACAGCGGCGTCCTCGACGGCCTGTTCGATGTCATCAAAAGTCGTCGCGGGCAAAGCCCTGAAAGTTCCTACACGGCCAAACTTCTGGCCCGCGGGCGCGGTGAAATTACCCGCAAGCTGGGCGAAGAAGCGGTGGAAACCATCGTCGCGGCGCTCGATGAAGGCGAAAACGAAGTGGTCGCGGAAAGCGCCGACCTGCTCTATCACCTGTTGGTGCTGTGGGCGGAAATGGGCATCGAACCCGGCGATGTGTGGGCCGAACTGCAACGCCGCGAGGGTGTCTCGGGGATCGACGAAAAAAACGCGCGGCCGAAAAAATAAGCGGCGCCCGGGAGTACTTGAATGGCTTACGACACCGACAACATCTTTGCGAAAATTCTGCGCGGCGAACTGCCCTGCACCCCTGTTTATGAAGACGACTACGCGCTGGCCTTCCCCGACATAACGCCGCAAGCGCCGGTCCATGTGTTGGTGATTCCCAAGGGCGCTTATATCGACATGGAAGATTTTTCGGCCAATGCCACGGACGCCGAAATCGCCGGATATTTTCGCGCCGTCGGCGAAACCGCCCGTGTCCTTGGCGTTGTCGATGCCGGCTATCGCGCGCTGACCAACACCGGTCGTGATGCCCACCAAATCGTCCCCCACCTGCACATGCACATTTTTGCGGGCCGCGACCTGGGCGGCATGATCAAGCGTTTCGAGACCTGAACGCAGACCCCGTGACGGAAAAACCCGAATACAATAACTTAGCCGGCATCGCCTTGATCCTGGCTGGCGTTGGCTTGCTCAGTACCATGGACAGCACGGCCAAGTTGTTGATCGGCGCCAATTATTCGGTGCTGCAAATTCTCGCCCTGCGCGGCTGGATTATCGTTTTCGGCATGATGCTTATGCTGCCCCGGCTGGGCGGTTTTGCGGCCCTGAAAACGACGCGCCCCAAGGCCCACCTGTTGCGTGCCGCCGTCGGTTTTTTTGCGCCCTTTATGTTTTTTTCGAGTCTCAAGACCATGCCGCTGGCCGACACCACGGTCATTTTCTTCGGCGGCGGGACGTTCCTGATGACGGCGTTATCGGTGCCATTGTTCAAAGAACGGGTCGGGCCGCATCGCTGGGCGGCCATCGGCGTCGGCTTCATCGGCGTTGTCATCGCCGCCCAACCCGGCAGCGCGGTCTTTCAAATTGACTCTCTTTATGGCCTGGGCGCCGGCATCGCCTATGCCCTGATGATGTTGATAACTCGCTGGATGGGTTCTGCCGAAGGCGTTTTCCGGCAGGTCTTTTATTACAACCTGGGCCTGGCCGTTATCGGCAGCATCAGCTTGCCCTATGTGTTCCTGGCCATGCCGGTGGGCGATGTGATGATTCTTCTGGCCATGGCGGCGCTTGCCACCGCCGGTCAATATTTCCTGACCCGCGCCTTTCATGTGGCCCCGGTCAGCTTGCTGGCGCCGTTCGAATATTCGGCCCTGGTTTGGGCGGCGGGGCTCGGCTACCTGATTTGGGGCGACGTTCCGGGAAACCCGGTGTTGCTGGGCGCCGCAATCATCGTCGCCGGCGGGCTGTATTTGGCGCACCGGGAAACCCTGGCCGCCCGACGCCACAAACGCGCCGCGCGCCAAGCCTTGATCGTCGCCGACCCGATACCGGTGATCGTCGCCATCGACGCGGATGAAAGCTAGGCCGCACGCCCGCACCCACCGCAACCTGAGTGCGGGGCAATCGAAATTTGCGCTATCCTATGGGCAAAGAAGTCGCCCGATATACGGCGGCTGGACCGGAGGCTTTTTAAACGCAAATTACGACGCAGACGCCCCATTGGCAGAATCGAAAACAGGAACCTTGTAATCTGGGCCTGGCCCAGATATCGGCAAAGACGTCTCCGAGGGTGATTTTTCGAAGCTCCTTTTCATTGAGCTCGGCGCTTTTTACTTCAAAACAAATCTTGCCGAACGGGGTTTCAATGCAAATCTCAACTTGAGGCTTTATTGACCCCTTCTTCGGTAATGGCCCCAGTAGATCTGTGGCGACATCCCACAGCGTTACGCTATTTCCACCAGTCGTTTGGGTTAGCTGAGCTTGGTTGTACATATTAGCCTCCATGGTTGTAATGTTTCACACAAAGCAGCCATAGATTGAGCGAAACGTCTGGATTTTACAAGTATAAAGATAAATTTTTGTTCGCTTTGCTCGTTTTGGTAATAAGCTGTGCGTTTCTTGTGCTGGCCCCCCAAAGCTTCTCGCTGTCGATATCGACCGACTCGATGGCGGTGTCGCCAGAAAAGCGCTCGGCCAGACGCCTGCGTTGAGATTTTTGCAATCTCTACGCATAATGTCGCCATGTAATCGGATATTTTGGTCGACCAATATCGGTTCGGCCGCTGTTACGGCAACGGGAAGGCAGGCATAATGTACATTGGTAAACTAGCCGAAAAAACCGGCGCGACCCGAAAGGCCATCCGCCATTATGAGGCGCTTGGTTTGATCCCCAAGCCGCAACGCAAAGGCAGCTATCGCATATACGAAGACGCCGACGCCGACCTGATTTGTATGATCAAGCGGGCCCAGTCGTTGGGCTTTAGCCTTAAGGAAATATCGGACATCGCGTCGAGCAGGGCGAAAACCGGAAATCTTCCCGTCGACATGATCGTTAAGGCGATCACCGCCAAACGTCAACAATTGCGGGACACGGTCGACAGCGCCTTGAGCAGAGATAAACTGCTGGCCGAATTGCAAGCGGACCTTCTTCGCAGTACCGGCACCGCCAGTACGAAAACCAAAAAAAGCCGCATTGACTCTGCCCCTAAGGTACAGGTGTAAGGTCTCCTTCATCGACATATGACCGGAGGCTAAATGATGCACTTTTTCAAAAATCTCAGCCAAAAAGTGGCGAGTCTTTACGGCCCAAGACGCTTGTTAGTGCTGTTGGTATCGGCGGCAACATTTGTCTGGTTGTTTAACTTCTCAACTGTCTCCTTTTCCAACCCTTCGTTAATAGAAGCCAGTGGACACGAAGGCCTTCTCGACCTCATGCCGTATTATTCCGGCCCGGAAGCGCTCGCCATTATCGGGCGGTATGGGGCGGTGGGCAGGGAGCTGTATGTGCAGTTTCTTGTCGCGGATTTCATCTTTGTGCCCATTTACAGCCTGGGGCTGGCCTTGCTTTTTACCCGGCTCCTTCGGGCCGTATTCGGCGATGACGATGGCAAAATGTGGCTAAACCTGCTGCCCCTTGGCATCGGTCTTTTCGATGACCTGGAAAACATGGGAACCCTGGGCATGTTGCTGACGTTCCCCGAAACAAATCTGGCGTTTGGAACCCTTGCCAGTCTGGCGACGGTGTCCAAGCACGGTATGACGTTGGTTTCCGTGGTCTGCCTCGTCTATCTTGGCGCCAGCTTGTTGATGCGCCGATTGAAGGCGCGCTAGGCCGGACGCCGCAGCGCCCCGCGACCGGGCTGGATTCGGCGATAGGATAGCGCCTCGGCGATGTGCAAGCGGTTAACGCCGCCGCCGCCCGATCCCGTCGCTACGGCGTCCAGGTCGGCGAGTGTTCGGGCCACGCGCAACACCCGGTGATAGCCCCGCGCCGACAGGCCCATGCGATCGGTGGCCTCGACTAACAAGGCGCGGCCGGGGGCGTCGGCGGCGACCACGTCTTCCAGCAAAACGCCATCGGCTTCGGCATTGGTGCGGGTCCCGGCATGGTCGGCGTAGCGGTTTTTTTGAATGGCGCGAGCGGCCGCGACGCGGGCGGCGACATCGCTGGATGTTTCCGCCGCCGGGGGCAGGGAAAGATCGGCTGCCGATACCGCCGGTACATCCACATGTAAATCGATGCGATCAAACAACGGGCCTGAAATTTTCGTTTGGTATTCGCTGGCGCAGCGCGGGGCGCGCGCGCACGCCTGACCCGGATCATCCAGATATCCGCAGCGGCAGGGGTTCATGGCGGCGATCAGTTGAAAGCGCGACGGATAGGTAACGTGGGCGTTGGCCCGGGCGACCGTGGTGGTGCCGGTTTCCATGGGCTGGCGCAGGGCTTCCAGGGCGGCACGGTTAAATTCGGGCAATTCATCGAGGAACAAAACCCCCAAATGGGCCAGCGATACCTCGCCGGGGTTGGCCTTGCGACCGCCGCCGACCAGGGCCGCCTGGCTGGCCGAATGATGGGGATCGCGAAATGGCCGTTGGCGGGTCAGGCGACCGCCAACCAGAATACCGGCGAGGCTTTGGATCATGCTGGTTTCCAAAATTTCTTCGGCGTCCAGGGGCGGCAACAGGCCCGGCAACCTTGCCGCCAACATGGATTTACCCGACCCCGGCGGCCCCGCCATCAACAGGTTGTGGCCCCCGGCGGCGGCAATTTCCAAGGCCCGCTTGGCGCTTTCCTGGCCCTTGATGTCGACCAGGTCGGGATACACCACGGTGTCTTCGGCGGTGCCGGGTTCGGGCGGCAACAGCAATTGGGTGCCCTTGAAATGGTTGATCAGCTGAACCAAATCGTTTGGTGCCAGCACGCCATCGTTACCGGCCCAGGCCGCCTCGCCGCCTTGGGCGCCGGGGCAAATAAGGCCTAAATCGCGGGCGCTGGCATGAATGGCGGCGGGCAGCACGCCGCTGACCGGGCTTATCGACCCATCCAGCGCCAATTCACCCAGCACCAGGAACCGCCCGGCGTCCTCAATCGCAATCACTCCCATGTCGGCTAACAAGCCAACGGCGATGGGCAAATCGAAGTGCGATCCTTCCTTGGCGACATCGGCGGGGGCCAAATTAACGGTGATGCGCTTGGGCGGCAGGGCCAGGCCGATGGAATTCAGGGCCGCCCGCACCCGTTCGCGAGCCTCCGATACCGCCTTGTCGGGCAGGCCGACGATGGTAAACGCGGGCAAGCCCGATGCCATTTGCACCTGCACATCCACATCCAAAACGTCGATGCCGCGAAAGGCGACGGTGTTTATGCGCGCAACCACCTTGGAAAACGCTCCCCGTTTGTTCCTGTGAGCCAAAACCCTACAGGGAACAAACAAAGAACACCAGCAAAAGAATCGAAGCCGCTCCTAGCCCCCCAACCGCGCCTCAATCGCATCCCAGATTTGCGCCTCAAGGCAAACGTCGTCGAAGCGGTTGATTTCCTGCAGGCCGGTGGGTGAGGTGACGTTGATTTCCGTTAAGTAATCGCCGATCACGTCGATGCCGGTGAAAATCAGGCCACGGGCTTTCAGCTCGCCGCCGATGGCCGCGCAAATGTCGCGTTCGCGCGGGGTCAGGTTCGATTGCAGGGGCGTCCCGCCGACATGCATGTTGGACCGAATTTCGCCCTTGGGCGGCACCCGGTTGATGGCCCCGGCGGGGGTGCCGTCGACTAAAATGATGCGCTTGTCGCCGGCCGCCACTTCGGACAGGAAGGCCTGTACCATCAGCGGTTCGCGGGACCGTTCGGCGAACATTTCAAGCAGAGCGTTGAGATTATCATCTTCGGGCCGCAGGCGAAAAACCCCGGCCCCGCCGTTGCCGTACAAAGGCTTGATGATGATGTCTTTGTGTTCTTTGCGAAAATCCTTGATGGCGGCGGCGTCGCTGGAAATCATCGTCGGCGGCATCAGGTCGGGGAACAGGGTGGCGAACAATTTTTCAGGCGCGTTGCGCACCGATGTGGGGTCGTTAACGACCAGGGTTTTGGGGTGAACGTGGTCCAACAAATGGGTCGCCGTGATGTAGGTCATATCGAACGGCGGGTCCTGGCGCATAAGCACCACGTCGATTTTTCCCAAGTCGATTGTTTCGGGCGCGCCCAGGTCGAAATGATTTCCAGCTTCCCGGCGCAGGGTCAGCGCCCGGGCGCGGGCGCACAGCCGGCCACCCTGAAAAGACAAATCATGGGGCTGGTAATGGTACAGGCCATAGCCGCGCCGCAGCGCTTCCAACCCCAGCACGAAACTTGAATCGCCGTCGATGTTGATGCTCTCGACGGGGTCCATTTGCAGGGCGACAGTTTTGCTCATGTGGGCAGTCCTTAGTTCAGGCGCGACCGCAGTTCCTGCAACAGGATCGACGTTCGGTAATGGCTGGCGTCGGTGCCGCTGCGCCGCAAGAATTCTTCCAGCGCCGCGATGGCGTCGTCCAGGCGGTCGAGCCGGGCGTTGAGAATTCCGGCTTCCCGCCACAGCGCCGCGACGTTGGGGGCAAACAATAACATGGCCTGGATTTCGTCGAGCGCGCCTTCCAGGTTTTCCGACCGCAGGTGCAAGCTTTTGGCGTTCTTGCGCGACCGGATCACCATGGCGCGGTTGTCCATGGCGGCGTAATGGCCGGGGGCAATTTCCACATGGCTGCCCGATACCGCCTTGTACAAATCGCGCAAGTCTTCGGCGCGGCGTTCGATGCCGCCGTCGAACGGGTCCAAGATTAACCGGTCGCCGTTAAATTCCAGGCGCACCAAAAAACGCGCCGGAAAATCCAGCCCGTCGATGCGCCATCCCAGCGCCCGGGCGATGTGAATATAAATGATGCCCAAAATTTCCGGCAAACCCTGACGGCGATCGATGACCCGCAGCAGGTTGGAAAATTCGACATCTTCATAGGCGTCGTCGCAACCGCCATAGCCATAGCGCTTGGCGACCACCTGGCGCAGGGCCTCGGCCCGCATGGCCAGGCCGCGACCGGAATGACCGGCGTCCTTGCCGGCGTAGGCGGCGACGTCGTCGGTGAGTTTTTCAAGGTGGCGTTCATAGGTCGCCAGGTCGCAGCCGGGCCGTTCGGCGGCGGCCAGCACAAGGGCGGTTTCGGTCAACCCAAGTTCGTTATCGTGCAGCTTCCCGATGGCGCTTAGGCGTCGGCAAGCCTGCGGCGACGGTTTCATATCCTCAGCCCTCCGGCGCCTTGACCCGGACATGGCTGATGACTTTTTTGACGTAGGAAATATTGCGCGCCTGGGAAATCACCCGGTCCAGTTCGGTCTGGCTCTGGGCGATGCCAATCAGGTAAACGGTCCCGCGCACGGTTTCCACGGCGTAGTTGACCGCGTGCACTTCTTCATCGAACGTCAGCTTCGATTTAAGTTCCGCCGTAATGGTCGTGTCGTGGGCGACCTCGCCGAAGCCGCTCGATTCGCCGACGATGATTTCGTTGAGCACATCCTTAACGCCTTCGACCTTCCAGGCCAGGCTAATGGCGTCGGCGCGCATGGCGTCGGTTTGCACGATGCCGGTTATCAGGGCGCGGCCTTCGTAAACTTCGACGCTGACCTTGGCGGCAATTTTGGTATCTTTTTCCAGCCACGCCTTGACGATATAGGCTTCAAGCGTGGTGTCTTTGGCGACCCCCTTAAGGCCGCGTTCTTCATAAATGGCGACGCCGGTTGTCGCCGCCGCCCCGACACCAAGGCTAATCGGATCACACGCGCCAAGGCCTGCTAACAAAGGCAGAACAAGGGCCAAATGCCGAAATGATTTTAGGGATACGAGCAGGGGGAAGGTATGATTTTTCATAGGTGCCAGTTTAAGGATGCGCGACCTTTGGGCAAGCGCTTTCTTGTCGCCCTAATCCCCGGCGATCCACGCGCCGGGCAGGTGGCGGGGTAGAAAGTGCGGGCCGATGATCATCAGATCGAACCGGATGTCGTAGTTTTCCGATCCCGGATGGGCCGCCCGCCAAAGCTCTGCGGCGCGTTCGATGCGCCGCCGTTGCTCGCGCCCTAAAGAATCCGCGGCATCGACGCCGCCGCCGGTCCGCGCCTTGACCTCGACCATGGCCAGCACCCGCCCGCGCTTGGCGATGACATCGATCTCGCCGACCTTGGTGCGGTAGCGCCGGGCCAGGATGCCATAGCCCTTCAGGCGCAAGACCACGGTGGCCAGGGTTTCGGCCAGGTGACCGAAGCGATAGGCCCGGACTCGGGAGGCGGCCTTGCTCATTTGGTTTCCGACGCCAGGATAAGTGCGCGGGCATAGACATCTCGCCTGGGCACCCCGGTGGTGGCGGCGATGGCGGTCGCGGCATCGCGCACCGAGGCGTCTTTCAAGGCCGCCAGGATCAGGCCGTCGAGTTCGTCGCCGCCGATGGCTTCGGCCTTTTCAGGGCCGCCGACGATGACCGTCACTTCGCCCTTGGGGGCACCGGCAACACGGTAGTGTTCGGCCAGGTCGGCGAGGCTGCCGCGCCGGACCTCTTCGAACATCTTGGTCAGTTCCCGGCCCACGGCGGCGTCGCGGTCGCCCAGCACGGTGACCATGTCAGCTAAAGATGCGGCCAGTCGTTTCGGGCTTTCCAGGAACACCAGGGTGGTGCGCAGGTCTTTGATGTCATCCAAAAAAGTTCGCCGCTTGCCGCCTTTGACCGGCGGGAAACCCACATACATAAAGCGATCCGTCGGCAGGCCGCTTAACACCAGGCCCATCAATACCGATGACGCACCGGGCAGGTGGGTGACGTAAAGTGCGGCATCGGTGCAGGCCCGCACTAACCTGTATCCCGGGTCCGAAATCATCGGCGTTCCGGCGTCCGATACCAACGCCACGATTTCGCCGTTTTTCAGGCGTTCAATAATACCGGCCCCGGCCTTTTCGGCGTTGTGTTCGTGATAGGCGACAAGGGGTTTGGAAATGCCGTGGATGGCCAGCAGTTTTGACGTTACCCGGGTGTCTTCGCACGCGATCACATCGGCGTTCGAAAGAACGTCGAGCGCGCGCAAAGTGATGTCGCGGGAATTGCCGATGGGCGTCGCGATAAGGTACAATCCGGGCGATGGTTTACTTGTGCCGGGGCGCCCGTTAGGCTCTGCCCCAATCGGCTGAACGGCAACTTCAGGAGCACCAATTGCAGCAGCAGCGCGACCCTTGTTTGCGGTTTTATCGGGTTTCCGTTTCGTCATGGCGGGGGCGGGGTATCCTGATGGCTGCTGTGGTATTGGCGAGCTCTATGGTGTCGTCGTGCGAGTCTCCACGACTTTCCAGGGTCTTTCAAGGCTCCAGCGTTCCCGTGGTCGCCAAAACCGCCCCCAAGCCTGCCCAAAAAGTAAAGGCCGAAGCACCGGATCAGCCCCAGGCGCGGCAAATCGCCCGTCCGCTGCCCCCCCTGACAACGCCCGACGGGCAAATCGCGCCGCCCCAGGACGCTGCCAAGACGCCATCGCTTATCCCCTTGCTGACGGCCCGGCCCCAGCCCGGGCAAACCGATATGGCCCCGGCGGGCACGATCGTGCCGCGCACTCCCCTGACCCCCCTGGCACCGAGTTCGACGGTTCGGGTGGCCTTGCTGGTGCCCCTTACCGGGCCCTACGGGAAACTGGGTGAGGCCATGTTGAACGCCGCGCAACTGGCGTTATTTGAATTTTCCAACGACCGTTTCGAATTGCTGGTCCACGATACCGGCGGCACGCCCGATGGAGCGCTCGAAGCCGCCCGGCAGTCTGTCGGCGATGGCGCGTCGCTTATTTTGGGTCCGTTGCTGGCGCCATCGGTGCGCGCCGTCGCGCCCCTGGCCCGGGCCGCTGGCGTGCCGGTCATCGCTTTTTCCAGCGACCGCACCATCACCGGTGGCGATATTTACACCATGGGGTTCTTCCCGGAATCCGAAGTCCGGCGCCTGACCCGGTATGCCCGCGACCAGGGCATCATCCGGTTTGCGGCGCTGGCCCCTGGTAACGCTTATGGCCAAACCGTCATCGACACCCTGCGCCAGCAGGCAGAAGCCTTGGGCGCCGTGGTCACCCGGGTGCAGTTTTATGATCCCGGGCTCGATGATTTTTCCGGGGTCGTGCGCGACCTCGCCGATTATGACCGTCGCCGCGGGTGGCTGCTCGCTCAACGCAAGGAACTGGCGGCGCGGGATGACGAAATTTCCGCCCGGGCGCTACGGCGTCTGGCGAAACTGCAAACCCTCGGCGATTTGCCGTTCGACGCCCTGTTGCTGGCCGATGGCGGCAAGCGGCTTTTGGCCATCGCCGCGTTGTTGCCGTTTTATGATATCGACCCCAAGAAAGTCCGCATGCTGGGCACCGGCCAATGGGACATGCCGGGCCTGGGCGCCGAACCGGCGTTGCTGGGCGGCTGGTACGCCGGCCCGCCACCGGCGGCGCGAGCCGATTTCATCGCGCGCTATGAAAAAGTCTACGGAGGCCCGCCGCACCGCCTGTCGACGCTGGCCTACGACGCCACGGCGCTGGCCGCGGTGCTGTCCAGAAGCGGCAAAGGGGCAAGTGGCGGTCCCGATTTTTCCAACGCCACCCTGACCAACGCCAGCGGCTTTTGGGGTCGCGACGGTATCTTCCGCTTCCTGGCCGATGGCAGCGTGGAACGCGGCCTGGCGATTATACGGGTCGAACAACGGGACCAGAAAGTCATCGATGCGGCCCCGGTCGCTTTCGCAGGTCCGACCAACTGACCGGGCCGGACGGCGACCATCTCAGGATCTGAGCAGCGACACCCACAGGCGCGACGTAAATCTTTCACCACTATTGAGCGCGGCGGAAAGGACCGACAGGGCACCCGGGGTCATCCAGTCGATGACCAACAAGACGCCAAAAATGACGACGCCGCCAATCATCGCCAAGCCTATTTCCTTTTCATTGGTGGTGATGCCCACGAAGATACAGCACAAAACCAGGAGTATCAGGTGTTCCATGGGCGGCGATCCTTTTTCCGGCGGTGACCCGGCTATTACTTATCGTGTAACTACCATATGAAGAAAAATGGTAGTTAGTCAAAATATATATTTGTAATTACTGTGATAATAAAATGGATTTAACTTGGCCTTTATTTAGATAAAAACTGGTTATAATTTTATCTTTATGTTCCCTGAATTTTAGACCCGGAATCCCCTGCTCCCGCATTGCGGGAAAGGGCAGACTCCAGAACCGGATATGGGGTAAAATGAGCTTTCTGGGGTGTGTATTTAACTTCTGAGGCTTTTAAGGGGACCTAAAAAAATGAAGACGAAACAAGTGACCATGAAAATCCTGTCCGTGGCCGCCATCGGTGCGGCGATATCGCTGGGCGCGGTCGCCCAAAACAACGCCTTTGGCGCCGACTTCACGCTCAGCAGCCCGGACCTGGCATCGGGAAAGTTTGCCAATAAATTCGTCCTGAACGGCTTCGGCTGCAAGGGCGAAAATGTCTCCCCGGCGCTGGACTGGAAAAACATTCCCGCTGGCACCAAGTCCCTGTCCTTGCAAATTCATGATCCCGATGCCCCCACCGGCAGCGGCTTCTGGCATTGGGGCGTCTATAACATTCCCATCACCGCCACCGGCCTGGCCCAGGGCGCCGGCAATGCGCCCGGGACCTTGCCCACACCCGCTTTCGGCGGCAATACGGACTTTCAGGATACCGGCGCGACCGGCGTAAACGGCAATTACGGCGGCCCCTGCCCGCCCACGGGCGACGCGCCGCATCATTACAACTTCACCCTCTATGCGTTGTCGGTGGATGATGTACAGAAGGCCGGCGGAATTCCCAAGACCGGCACGGCGGCGCTGTATTCCTTCGTCCTCAACAAAGGGGTCGGCCCGGCCTTGCTCGGCACCGCAAGCTTTACCGCGACTTACGGTCGTTAACTAACCAGAAGCTCTGCCAGGACGGCGTTCAGGCAGAGCTTCCCGCTTGGTGTGGTGCGCAGGCCGTTGTCATCCAAAATCAGGAAATCCTCAGCGATCAGGCGGCTCAGGGCGTCACTTGTGAAGGCCGGGGCGACTTTATCCACCGTCGCCCGGTCGATGCCGTCGCTCAGGCGCAGGCCGGTCATGATGATTTCTTCCCGCCGTTCGCCAACGCTTAGGGCCGTTCGCTTGGCCGTGCCGTGGCCAGTGGCCTCGACGGCGGCCAGCCAGCGGTCGGGCGCATGAATCTGGTAGACGGCTTCGGTTTCCGCCGTCGGCGTGATGCGGCCATGGGCGCCGGGGCCGATGCCTGCGTAATCAACGCCCTGCCAGCCCAGCACATTGTGGCGACATTCGTGGCCCGGCTTGGCGTGGTTGGAAATTTCGTAGGCCGGAAGCCCGGCGCTTTCGGTCATTTCGGCGGTCAGGTCGAACAATTCCGCCCCGGCGTCCTCCCCGGCGGCGGCGACACCGTCGCGAAAAAAGGCGGTTCCGGCCTCGATGCTCAGTTGATACAGCGATAAATGCGACGGCGCCAAAGCCAGCGCGTCAGCAAGCTCAGCCCGCCACTGGTCCGCCGTCTGCCCCGGTCGGGCGTAAATCAGGTCGAAGGAATAGCGATCGAAGGTGTGGGCCGCCAATTCGATAGCCGCCCGCGCCTCACCAGCCGAATGGCCGCGCCCCAGCAGGCCCAGCGCCGTTTCATCGAAGGATTGCACGCCTAAAGACAGGCGATTGACCCCGGCGGCGCGAAAATCGACCAAGCGCCCCACTTCGAGGGAAGTCGGGTTGGCTTCCAGGGTGACTTCCAGGTCATCGGCAGGCGTCCAAGCTTGTTTCGCAGCCGAAATTAACGCCGCCGCGGTGTCCGGGGCCATCAGCGAGGGGGTGCCGCCGCCGAAGAAGATGCTGTCCAGCCGCCGCCCGGGCATTTCGGCAGCGAAATGACATAGTTCCGCCAACAGGGCGGCGCGCCAACGGGCATGATCGACGGCGTCTTTGGCAACGTGGCTGTTAAAGTCGCAATAGGGGCACTTCGAGCGGCAAAACGGCCAGTGGATGTACAGGGACAGGCGGTCGGTCATTATTTTATGAAACACGCCGCCAGCAGCTTCTCAAAAGCGATGGCGCGGTGGCTGATTTGGTGTTTCTGGGCGGGGTCCATCTCGCCACAGGTCTCCTTATGGTATTCGGGCTGAAACAGGGGGTCGTAGCCGAAGCCGTTGTCGCCGCGCGGTGGCCACACGAGATAGCCGTGAAAATGCCCCTCGAAGGTCTCGGTATGGCCGTCCGGCCAGCACAAGGACAGGGCGCAGACGAAATGGGCGGAGCGGTCGCTGCTGTCGTCAAGGGCCGCATTGACCTTGCCCATAGCGAGGGTGAAATCCTTGTCCGGCCCGGCCCAGCGGGCGGAATAAATGCCGGGATCGCCGTCGAGCGCATGGACCGCCAGCCCGGAATCATCGGCCAATGCCGGCAGGCCAGACGCCTGGGCGGCGGCCCGGGATTTGATATCGGCATTGGCGATAAAGGTCGCGCCGTCTTCGATGGGCTCGTCCAGCCCCAAGTCTCCGGCCGACAGCACCTCGATCCCCAGCGGCGCCAGCAATTCGGCGATTTCGGCGACCTTGCCGGGATTATGGCTGGCCAGGACCAGCTTGGACTCGGTGAATTTTCTAGCCATTTACCTTAGAGCCCGAGCGCCTTCTGCTGCGCCGCGACCAGTTCTTTAACGCCCTTGCCCGCGAGCGTCATCAATTCGAAAAACTGGTCCGGCGAGAACGGTTCTTCTTCCGCCGTGCCTTGAATTTCGACGATGCCCTGCTTGCCGGTGAGGACGAAATTGGCATCGACTTCGGCGTTGCTGTCTTCATCATAATCCAGATCCAGCACCGCTTCGCCCTTGTACAGGCCGCAGGAAATGGCGGCGACCTGGTCGATCAGCGGGATCGACATCAACGTACCGAGATTGACCATGCGCTGGAACGCCATATGCAGGGCCACATAGCCGCCGGTAATGGCCGCCGTGCGGGTGCCGCCATCGGCCTGGATGACGTCGCAATCGACGGTTATTTGCATCTCGCCCATGGCTTTCAAATCGGTGACGGCGCGCAAAGAACGGCCAATCAGTCGCTGGATTTCCTGGGTTCGGCCCGATTGCTTGCCTCTAGCCGCCTCGCGGCCCATGCGTTCGCCGGTGGCCCGGGGCAACATGCCGTATTCGGCGGTGACCCAGCCGCGCCCGGAATTGCGCATCCATGGCGGCACTCTTGCCTCGACACTGGCCAGGCATAACACCCGGGTATCGCCCATGGCGATCAGGCACGAGCCTTCGGCGTGTTTGTTAACACCGGTTTCCATAGTCACGGTGCGAAGCTCGTCGATGGCGCGGCCCGAAGGTCTCATGGGGTATTCCTAAGCTGATGGCGGATGAAATCTGGCGGCAAGGTAGCCGGAGTGCGTTGACGGGGCAAGGTCCGGTGACTACATTCCGGGCAATCATTGTATTTTACATGGAAGCTGCGGCGGCATGATTTCTGAGCTCAACGAACGCTCGCGCGAAATATTTAGCCACATCGTCGACGCCTACGTCACCACGGGCGAACCGATTGGCTCGCGCACGTTATCGCGCATGTTAGAATCGCCGCTGTCTTCGGCGTCGGTCCGGAACGTCATGGCTGATTTGGAAGAAGCCGGGTTGCTGTTCTCCCCGCACACATCGGCGGGCCGCCTGCCGACCGATGCCGGATTGCGGCTGTTTGTCGATGGCCTGTTGCAGACCGGCAACCTGACGACCGAAGAACGCCAGAGCATCGATGGCCATTGCGCGGCGTCGGGTTCCAGCGTCGAAGGTTTGCTTAAGGAAGCCACCATGGTGCTGTCCGGGCTGTCCCACTGCGCCGGCCTGGTGATGGCCCCGAAAACAGATGTGCCGCTGCGTCATATCGAAATTGTTTCCCTAAGCCCCGGTCGGGCGTTGGTGGTTATGGTTACCGAAAACGGCATCGTCGAAAATCGAATTATCGACACACCGCCGAACCTGCCACCGTCGGCGCTTATGGAAGCCAGCAATTATTTAAGCGCCCGCCTGGTCGGTCGCACCGTGGCCGAAGCCAATGCCCAGATCATCACCGAACTGGCAAGCCATCGGGCGCAACTGGATGACCTGAGCAGCGCCGTGGTGCGGTCTGGCCTGGCCAGTTGGGCCGGCGGCGACGAAGGCGGCACCCTGATCATCAGCGGCCAGGCCAACCTGCTTGAAGATGTCACGGCGGCGGCCGACCTGGAACGGATCCGCTTGCTGTTCGAAGCGCTGGAAACAAAAGAAACAATGCTGAACCTGCTGTCTCTCGCCGATGGTGCCGAAGGCGTGCAGATCTTTATCGGTTCCGATAACCAGTTGTTTGGCGTCGCCGGGTGTTCGTTGATTGTCGGTTCTTACCGGGACAGCCGCGAAAAGATTGTCGGCGCCATTGGCGTCGTCGGGCCGTCGCGCATGAATTACGCCCGCATCATCCCCATGGTCGACTACACCGCCAAGTTAGTCGGCCGCATGGTCGGGTCCAGCCAGACTTAAAGACGAAGGAATTATTTTTGATGACCAACGAGGCCGAGACAATGTCTGAAGACACCGAAAACCCCGAAATCCCCGCTGCCGATGAAGCCGCCGCCGTTAACGAGGCCGAACTGCAGGCCGAACAAGACAGCACCGAGGGCGGCGATGCCCCTGATACTAGCGAAGGCGACGATCCTGAAATCGTCTTCGAAGCACCCGACCGCCTGGCCGAACTGGAAGAACAGGTGGCGGACTTAAACGACAAGCTGTTGCGCGCCGTTGCCGAAACCGAAAACGTTCGCCGCCGCAGCCAACGCGAAAAGGATGACGCTTCGAAATATGCCATCGCCGGGTTCGCCGCCGACATGGTGTCGGTCGCCGACAACCTGACCCGTGCGCTAGGTGCCATCGATGACGAAACTCGCGCCGCCGAAGAAGCCGTCAGCAACCTGATGGCGGGCGTCGAAATAACCCTGCGCGATTTGCTCAATACGTTTGAGCGCACCGGCATCAAGCGCATCGAAGCCCTGGACAAGCCGTTCGATCACAACCTGCACGAAGCCATGTTCGAAATGGAAGACCTGTCCAAACCCGTGGGAACGGTGATCCAGGTCATTCAGGAAGGCTATACCCTGCGCGGCCGGCTGCTGCGCCCAACCAAGGTCGGCGTCGCCAAGGGCGGCCCTGCGGCACAAAGCGCGCCAGAGGAACAAGGCGAAGAACCGACCCGTGAAAACACCCCGGAACAGACCAAGGCCTACGAGGCGGGCAAGCAGGGACCGGGCGGTACGGTCGATGAGGAACTGTGATATTTGCGCGCAATTTGGCGTATCGATGCTTGCACCTTAGGACAGACCGACATATATAACGCCCGAACGCAGTTTTAAGCCCCGAAACGAGCTTGAGCTGTTTTTAAAACAATTTTGACACGGGGATTTTCAGGGACCATGGGGTCCCGATGCACGGTTCGCCTTTATTGTTGAGGGAACGATGCGAAAATCCGCCACTGAAAATGAGGTAAATTATGGGCAAGGTAATCGGAATCGACCTTGGAACCACCAATTCCTGTATCGCCATCATGGATGGCAAGGAAGCCAAGGTCATTGAAAACGCCGAAGGCGTCAGGACCACACCGTCGATTGTCGGCCTGACCAGTTCAGGCGAACGACTGGTCGGCCAGCCGGCCAAGCGCCAGGCTGTGACCAATCCTGAAAACACCCTGTTCGCTATCAAGCGCCTGATCGGTCGCCGTTTCGACGATCCGCTGACCGAAAAGGACAAGGGCCTGGTGCCCTACACCATCGTTTCCGGCGATAACGGCGACGCCTGGGTCGAAGCGGCGGGCAAGAAATACAGCCCCAGCCAGATTTCGGCCTTTATCCTGGGTAAAATGAAGGAAACCGCGGAAAGCTATCTGGGCGAAGAAGTGACCCAGGCAGTTATTACCGTTCCTGCGTATTTCAACGATTCCCAGCGCCAGGCGACCAAAGACGCCGGCAAGATCGCCGGCCTTGAAGTGCTGCGCATCATCAATGAACCGACCGCGGCGGCGCTCGCCTATGGCCTGGAAAAGAAAGAAGCCGGCACCATCGCCGTTTACGATTTGGGCGGCGGCACGTTTGACGTTTCCATTCTTGAAATCGGCGACGGTGTGTTCGAAGTCAAATCGACCAACGGCGACACCTTCCTGGGCGGCGAAGATTTCGATGCCCGCATCGTCGATTACCTAGCCGACGAATTCAAAAAAGACAACGGCATCGACCTGCGTAAGGACAAGCTGGCTTTGCAGCGCCTGAAAGAAGAAGGCGAAAAGGCCAAGATCGAATTGTCGTCCACCCAGCAGACCGAAATCAACCTGCCGTTCATCACCGCCGACGCCACCGGGCCGAAGCATTTGAACATCAAGTTGACCCGGGCCAAGCTTGAAGCCCTGGTCGAAGACCTGATACAGCGCACGGTCGATCCGTGCAAGAAGGCCCTGAAAGACGCCGGCCTGACCGCCGCCGATATCGATGAAGTGATCATGGTCGGCGGCATGACCCGGATGCCCAAGGTTTTCGAGACCGTTAAGGAATTCTTCGGTCGCGAACCCCACAAGGGCGTCAACCCCGATGAAGTCGTCGCCATCGGCGCCGCCATTCAGGGCGGCGTCTTAAGCGGTGACGTCAAGGACGTGCTGTTGCTCGACGTGACGCCGTTGTCGTTGGGGATCGAAACTCTGGGCGGCGTGTTCACCCGCCTGATCGACCGCAACACGACCATCCCGACTCGCAAAAGCCAGGTCTTCTCGACCGCCGAAGACAGCCAGACCGCCGTTACCATCCGGGTCTTCCAGGGTGAACGGGAAATGGCCGCCGACAACAAGGTGCTGGGCCAGTTTGACCTGGTCGGCATTCCCCCGGCGGCGCGCGGTATTCCGCAAATCGAAGTGACGTTTGATATCGACGCCAACGGCATCGTCAACGTTTCGGCCAAAGACACGGCGACGGGCAAGGAACAGCAAATCCGCATTCAGGCCTCGGGCGGCCTGTCGGACGAAGATATCGAAAAAATGGTCCAGAACGCCGAGGCCCACGCCGACGAAGACAAGAAGCGCAAGGAAACGGTCGAAGCCCGCAACCATGCCGATGGCCTTATCCATTCGACGGAAAAGAACCTCAAGGAATATGGCGACAAGGTAGGCGAAGGCGACAAGACCGAAATCGAAACCGCCATCGAAGCGCTGAAAGAAACCTTGAAGGGCGAAGACGCCGACGACATCAAGGCGAAAACCGAAACCCTGACCCAGGCGTCCATGAAGTTGGGCGAAGCCATTTATAAGGCGAGCCAGGAATCAGGTGAAGAAGGTGCGCCCGATGAAGCCGGCGAGGCCGATTCCGAAGCCGATGGCGATGTGGTCGATGCCGAATTCGAAGAAGTGAATCCCGATGCGGGCGCTTCCGAAGAAGAAGAAAAAAAGAAGGACGAATAGGGGCCGTTCGCCCGGTTGGGCTGTTCGGATCGTTCAAAGCAACGGCGTTCATGACGGCCACCCTTTTTAGGAAGGGTGGCCGAATGACGGAGTGGGACCGGTGAATATTATATGACGAAAGAGGACTACTACACGCTCCTTGGGGTGAGCAGGGACGCCAGCGCCGAAGATATCAAAAAGGCGTACCGCAAGCAGGCCATGCAGTACCACCCGGACCGCAATCCCGGTGACGAAGAAGCCGAGCACAAATTCAAGGAAATCAACCAGGCCTACGAAGTCCTGAAGGACGAAGACAAGCGCGCGGCGTTTGATCGCTTCGGCCACGCCGCCTTTGAACAAGGCGGCCCCGGTGGCGGCGGCGGTGGTTTTGGCGGTTTCGGTGGCGGCGGCTTCGCCGATATTTTCGAAGAAATGTTCGGCGGCCAGGGCGGCGGCGGCCGGGCCGGTTCCGGTCGTGGCTCGGACCTGCGCTACAATATGGAAATCAGCCTCGAAGAAGCTTACGAGGGCAAGAAAACCAGCATCCGGGTGCCGACCTCGACATCGTGCGACGACTGTTCGGGTTCCGGCGCCGCCGGTGGTGCGCCGCCGGTCGCCTGCGTGACCTGTGGCGGCCATGGCCGGGTCCGCAGCCAGTCAGGTTTTTTCACGGTCGAACGCACCTGCCCCAGTTGCCAGGGTACCGGCAAAGTCATCAAGGAACCCTGCCGCACCTGCGCCGGGCAAGGCCGCGTGCACAAGGAAAAGACCCTGTCGGTGACCGTGCCGTCAGGCGTCGAAGACGGCACCCGCATTCGCCTGTCCAACGAAGGCGAAGCCGGATTGCGCGGCGCCCCGGCGGGGGATTTGTATATTTTCCTCACCGTCGCCCCGCACCGCCTGTTCCGCCGCGACGGCGCCAATATCCATTGCCGGGTGCCCATCCCCATGACCACGGCGGCCTTGGGCGGGTCGATCGAAGTGCCGACCGTCGAAGGCGCCCGCACCCGCATGACCATCCCGTCCGGCGCCCAGTCGGGCCAGCAGTTCCGCCTTAAAGGCCGCGGCATGCGCATTCTCAGGTCCGAATCGCGCGGCGACATGTTCGTGCAAATCACCGTCGAAACCCCGGTCAACCTGACCAAGAAGCAGAAAGAACTGTTCAAGGAATTCGAAGGCATGGGCAGCGCCAAGAAACACAGCCCGCAAAGCCACGGCTTCTTCGACAAGGTGAAAGAGCTTTGGGAAGATTTGAAAGAGTAGTTTTTTTGTTAGGGTCGGGCTCATTAGGGTCGTGCCCCTCAAGCGCCGGGCGGCCCCCTCCGGGGTCCTTGGCTGGGCCTCTGGAAGCCAGACCTTAAGGCCGGACAGGAGCTTGATCTTGCCAAACCGGGTTCCTTTCAGGCCTTAAGGTCTGACTTCCAGAGACCTAGCAAGCGCGAAGAGCGCGCCCGCAGGGGCACCTACCTTAAATGAAAAGCAACAAGACGGGTCTTCGAGGATCAGGCTCCTATCCGGCCTTAAGGTCTGGCTTCCAGAGGCCCAGCCAAGGACCCCGGAGGGGGCCGCCCGGCGCTTGAGGGGCACGACCCTAATGGGGCACTTATCTTGTATGCCCCAAACCCATCTAGACCCGGCACTTGTCAAAGGATATGGTCTGGCTTCCAGTGACCCCGCCAGACTTGAACACGAATGAGGACCTCATCATGAAAATCGGAATTGTCGGTTGCGCCGGGCGCATGGGTCGGATGCTGATCGCCGAGGTTTTGGCGAACGCGGCGTGCGAGCTGGCCGGCGGCACCGAGCTGGCCGGCGGCGAATTCATCGGCCAGGATTTAGGCGTCCTCGCCGGGGGTGAGGCGGCGGGCATGGTGGCTGGCGATAATGCGGCGGCATTGTTTGAGGCCGCCGATGTGGTTATCGATTTCACGGTCGCGGCGACGACGGAAGGCCATGCGGCGTTCGCCGCCCAATACGGGACGGCGCTGGTGCTGGGTACCACCGGGCTTGATGCGGTCCAGCAAAGCGCCGTGGACGCGGCGGCTAAATCGACGGTCATCGTTCAGGCCGCGAATTTTTCCCTGGGCGTTAATTTACTGATGGGTTTAAGCCAACAGGTGGCCGGGTTGTTGGGCGATGACTACGACATCGAAATCGTCGAAATGCATCACCGTCACAAGGTCGACGCGCCTTCAGGCACGGCGCTGGCTTTGGGCCGGGCGGCGGCGGCGGGGCGCGGGGTCGATCTGGATAAAGTTTCCGACCGGGTCCGGGACGGCCACACCGGGGCGCGCAAAAAAGGCGACATTGGTTTCGCGACCCTGCGCGGCGGCGATGTGGTCGGCGATCACACGGTGATGTTCGCCGCCGATGGTGAACGGCTGGAACTGACCCACAAGGCGACATCCCGCGCCGTCTTCGTCAAGGGCGCCCTGCGCGCCGCGATGTGGGCGCCGGATAAATCGCCGGGTAAGTATTCCATGGCCGATGTGTTGGGCTTTTCGTGAAAAAGGCTGACGTCGAAAAATTCTATCAGGCGCTATCGGACGACAACCCGGAACCCAAGGGCGAACTGGATTACGTCAACACCTATACCTTGTTAGTCGCCGTGGTGCTGTCGGCCCAGGCCACCGACATTGGCGTCAACAAGGCCTGCGGGCCGCTGTTCAAAAAGGTCACGACACCCGCCGCCATGGTCAAGTTGGGCGAAGGCAAGTTGCGCGATCACATCAAGACCATCGGCCTGTTTAACACCAAGGCGAAAAACGTTATGGCCTTGAGCCATATGTTGATCGAACAGCACGGCGGAGCCGTCCCCAACGACCGCGCGTCCCTGAAAGCCCTGCCCGGTGTCGGTCGCAAGACCGCCAACGTGGTCTTGAACATCGCCTTTGGCGAGCCGACCATCGCCGTCGACACGCACCTGTTCCGCATTGCCAACCGCACCGGCCTGGGGCCGGGAAAAACGGTACTGGAAGTCGAGAAAAAATTGCTGCGCGTGACTCCCGCCCACTGGATGGGGCACGCCCACCACTGGCTTATCTTGTTGGGCCGCTACGTGTGCAAGGCGCGCAAGCCGGAATGCTGGCGCTGTGTGGTGCGCGACCAGTGCGCGTTTAAGGGCAAAACCACGGCCTGAGAGATCTCAGGAGACCGCAAACCCCCGACGCTAGCCGGCAGTGGCAGTGGTCAGCGCACCCGAGACTTTCGTGAACATCGCGTCTAGAGAATCGCCCATGGCCGTCAGTGCGCCAATGGCGGCGACGGAAACCAGGGCGGCAATCAGGCCATATTCGATGGCGGTGGCGCCGGATTCGTCATTCATCAGGTTCTTCAGGATTTCGAAATTCATAGCAGGTTCCTTAAGGGTTCAGGAGAAAGAGGTTCGGATAATCGGCTACTAATAAGCAGAAATCGGGCCAGTTTGCTCCGTGGCTAAATCCAGGCCGAGCCGACAGGATAAGTAATCAGCAAAAATAAGGGGTTGGCGGGAAACAGAGGCGGGAATCCTTAAGAAAATCCGACACTCCGGCGCGGCCACTTTTGCAATATCGCAAAAGACCCGTTGGCAAATTGAGAATTTGCAGTGCCATTTTTGCAAAATGCGACATGGCGGCGGCCCAGTCCCGGGCGCAAAAAAAGGGGAGGAACCGCAAGGGTCTCTCCCCACCAGAAATAAAGCGCGCTTGGGCCTCATCAGACGGCAGCGTAATATTCCTGAAGTATCTCGACCATCTCGGATTGGGATAATTTGGCCGAAATCTCCGCGTCGTCGTCGAGAATTCCAACCAGCCGCCTGTCCTTGTTGAGGACCGGCAGATGATGAATTTTATTATCAACCATCAGGTGTTCCGCCTCTTCAACATCGGCATCTTCGAAACACCATTTGATATTCTTGCTCATGACATTCTTTACAAGCATGGCAGCCTCTCTTCCTCACGGCCATTTTCGAAATGATCAGAATTAGGCAGCGGAAAATAGCGCGCTCGCCCCCGGACACAGTCGTCCGTGTCCTCAGCATTTCTAAAAAACGACACGATGTTCGAAAAATCGGCTTTGGCGCCCCCAGGGGAAACCCTCATTTCAAATCAGAGGGCGTCCAGTCGAATTTTTCCTGTTTTGGACGCGTCAGGCGCGACGCGCCAACCGCAGGGAGTTTAGCACAAATTTGCGCGCCCTGCCATGGCCCTATTGCCGGGCCTGAGGGGCGTGACATGGCGGCAGGGCAGACCGATTTGACTAATCGCGCCTGCTTCTAAGGAGACGCCTGAAATTATTCCCGCGCCTGTCGTTGCCCTGCCGGTTGTCCGGGCCCTGCCAATTCTCATTGGTGTTCAGGCGGCGTTCAACCGCAACTCTCTGATCTTCTTGTTGCCGCCGGTCACTATCGGCACGAAGCTCACTCGTCATTTCAACTCTCCAGGTATTTTTCTATAGATGACTTGGTAACCAGTATAAGGGAATACGGCCTATGAAGGCCATTGCAAAGCTGGAATCATTCTTAAGGTTGTGGATAAAGGGTCAGCCCTGTTTGCGGTCCTTCAGGACGCTAAGGAAGCAGTCCCGGTCCGATACCAGGTTGACGTTCAGTCCGCGGGCTTCCACGTGGGTAACGGCATAGGCCTTGGCGCGGGCGGTGTCCTGATACAGGAAGACATCGAACAAGCAAGACGTGGTGCGGTATTGCCAGATTTGCGCCGGCGGGTCGTTGCGCCGGAAATCCGGTAGCCCCAGGAGATTTTCCAATTCGCCATCTAACAAGCCGATCAGCCGTTCCGGCTTCAGGGCGTTTTCCGTCGGCAGCCGAGAGGCGTGGCTTTCGGGGTTGGGCGGCGGCAGGTCGAAGTCGGGCGGGGCCGGCGTCGTTTGGGGCTCGGCGGCGGCGGGTTCCCCCTGCCCGGATGCGGAGCTCGGTCTGGGCTGTGTTACCGGTGCCGCACAGGCCGCCGGTAAGACCAGCATCAACACCAGAAAAAAACGAGTCACTCAGTCTTGCTCGGCCTGGATTTTCATTTTGGGAGCTTCCAGCGGCTGCATGTCGCCGGTCACTTCACCGCCCGGTTCGATGACGATAGAGCCGTACCGGACCGAGCCGCTGATTCGGCCACCGGCTCGCACCGTCAGGCGTTCCGTAGCCACCAGCTGGCCTTCGAAGCGGCCGCTGATGTCGGCTTCCCTGACTTCGGCGTTGCCCTTGAAAAAACCGGTCTGTGCGACATCGATGAAGCGCGCGTCCGATAGGGTGACTTCGACGCGACCTTCGACAATCAGGCGTTCACACGAAGTAATTTCCCCGTTCAGGCAAATATCGCGGCCGACGATCAGTTTCTTGCTGTCGGTCTCGCCGTGGCGGAATGAATCGGGTCGATTGCCGGGCGCCATACTTTCCGACGGGCGCGGCGATGAACTGCCCGACGGCACCTTGACTGGCGGTTTCGACGGGATGTGGCTGGCGTTCTTGGAAAACGGCTTCAGGGGCGGTGTGCCGCCGTCATTTCCGTCGGCTTGCGATGGTGTACCACTGTCGTCCTTATTGCGCCGAAACATAACGTTTTCCTATCTTTATACGGACTGTTTGCCACGAAAACCTTCGAACAGATGGACCATTGCCCCGGTGGCGATGATCGGCGCCAGCAGGTTAACCACCGGCACCGTCAGCAGGAAGGCGATGACGACCCCGGCAAGGAACAACTTGAAGCCGTTGCGCTTTCGCAAAGCCCTGGCATCCGCCGGGCTTAGCCGCCGCAAGGCCACCAGTTCAAAATACTCTCTACTGAGAAGATAGCCGTTCACGGAATAGAAAACAAAAGGGAAAAGCGGCCCGGTCAGCAGAAACGGCAACATCAGCACGTTCAGCAACACCATCAGGGCGAGAAACCGCAGCGATGTCATCACCGCCTGGGCGACGGGCAGGCCGGTGGCCGTGGGCAGGTCCGGATAATGGCGATCTTCGACGGCCTGGGCGATATCGTCCAGAAACAGGCCGATCAAGGCGCTGATAATGGCCGGAAACAACAGCCAGGTGACGACGCCGGTCGCTAATCCGCCGAGCAAATCGATGGCGGTTTCCAGCCAACCGATGGCGAACAGCGAGGTATTGGCCAGTAAAAAGCCGATAATCGACCACAACACGATGAAGACAAGTGTCGCCGTGCCGCCCGCCAGCCAAATCACCCGGCGGGCCTTGGGGTCGGATATCTGGTCCGTCGCCTTGAAAAAAGCTTTAATCATCGCGGCAAAGTATCCCGCTTGATGGGTGATGGGCAAGGGGGATTTAGGGTAAGCGCTGCTTTAAGGTAGGTGCCCCTGCGGGCGCGCTCTTCGCGCTTGCCAGGCCTCTGGAAGCCAGACCTTAAGGCCGGGCAGGAGCCTTACTTTCCGCCGTCATTCCCTAACCCCTTGCTCCCCGGCGCTTTCTGCCTATACTGCGGCGAAATTTCCCTCAGGAGTTCTTATAGTATGGCGACCGACACCCTTTATGACGTCCTTGGTATGGGCAATGCCATTGTCGACGTTATCGCCCACGCCGACGACCAGTTCATCAACGAGCTCGAAATCGTCAAGGGCTCGATGACTCTGATTGACGAGGCGACGGCGGAAAAGGTTTACGAGCGCATGGCTCCCGGCATCGAATGTTCGGGTGGTTCGGGCGCCAACACCATCGCCGCGCTGGCCTCGCTTGGCGGCGCCGGGGCATTTATCGGCAAAGTCAAAGACGATCAATTGGGTAAGGTTTTTCGCCACGACATCACGGCGCTGGGCATCGCCTTTGAAACCACGTCCAACACCGACGGCGCCTCGACCGCCAGGTGCATGATTCACGTAACGCCGGATGCCCAACGCACCATGCAGACCTATCTGGGCGCCTGCGTCGATTTAGGCCCCGATGACATCGACGAAGAAATGGTCGCCAACGCCCAGGTGACCTATATGGAAGGCTACCTGTGGGACCCTGAAAACGCCAAGCAGGCGTTCCTGAAAGCCGCCCGTGTCGCCAAGGCGGCGGGACGCCGGGTCTCGCTGTCGTTGTCGGACCCGTTCTGTGTCGGCCGTCACCGGGATTCATTCCTCGATTTGGTCGAAAACCATGTCGACGTGCTGTTCGCCAACGAAGAAGAAATCATGTCGCTCTACCAGGTCGAAAGCTTCGATGAAGCGATGCAGGAAGTGCGCGGCCATTGCGCCATCGCCGCCCTGACCCGCAGCGAAAAAGGCTCGGTCATCGTCGCCGGTGACGAAGTCCATATCGTCGATGCCGAACTGGTCGGCAAAGTCGCCGACACCACCGGCGCGGGTGATGCCTATGCGGCGGGCTTCTTGTATGGCTTGACACATGGCCAGCCGCTTGATATTTGCGCCCGCCTGGGCGGCATTGCCGCGGCCGAAATCATTTCTCATGTCGGCGCTCGTCCCGATACCTCCCTGGCCCGATTGGTGGCCGGAATACTGAAAGATAATTCGCAATGAAACTCCGTAACATCGCCATCATCGCCCACGTCGATCATGGCAAGACCACCCTGGTCGACACCCTGTTGAAACAAAGCGGCGCGTTCCGCGATAACCAGCGGGTCGAAGAACGCGCCATGGATTCCGGCGACCTGGAAAAGGAACGCGGCATCACCATCTTGGCCAAATGTACGTCGGTCGAATGGGAAGGCGTGCGCATCAACATCGTCGACACCCCGGGCCACGCCGATTTCGGTGGTGAAGTTGAACGCATCCTGTCCATGGTCGATGGCGTTTTGTTGCTGGTCGATGCCGCCGAAGGCCCCATGCCGCAAACCAAGTTCGTCACCGGCAAGGCTTTGAAGCTGGGCCTTAAGCCGGTCGTCGTCATCAACAAGGTCGACCGTCCCGATGGCCGACCCTATGAAGTGCAGGACGAAGTCTTCGATTTGTTCTCGGCCCTGGAAGCCAACGAAGAACAGCTTGATTTTCCGACCATCTTCGCGTCCGCCAAAAATGGCTGGGCGGCGAATGAACCCGACGGCCCTCAGGAAAACATGAACGTTATTTTCGAACAAATCCTGAACCATGTACCGGAACCCGAAATCGATATGGACTCGCCGTTTTCGATGCTGGTGACGACATTGGAATCCGACCCCTACCTGGGCCGCATCCTGACCGGCCGGGTGCAATCGGGAACGTTGAAGGTCAACGCGCCGATCCACGTTCTGGACGTTAACGGCAAGGTCGTTGAAACCGGCCGCGCCAGCAAGCTGTTGGCCTTCCGCGACCTTAGGCGCGAACCGGTCAATGAAGTGTCGTCGGGTGACTTAGTCGCCATTGCCGGCCTGGCCAAGGGCACCGTCGCCAATACCATTTGTGACCTCTCCGTCAGCGAGGCGATCCATTCCAACCCGGTCGACCCGCCGACCTTGGCGATGACATTCGGCATCAACACGTCGCCCATGGCCGGGCGCGAAGGCACCAAGGTGACATCGCGGATGATCCGCGACCGCCTGATGGCGGAAGCCGAAGGCAATGTCGCTATTCGGGTTACTGAAGCCGGCAACACCGACGCCTTCGAAGTCGCCGGTCGCGGCGAATTGCAACTGGGCGTGTTGATCGAACAAATGCGCCGCGAAGGGTTCGAGCTGTCGATTTCCCGCCCTCGCGTTTTGCTTCAGGAAGATCCTGAAACGAAAAAAATGCTGGAGCCCTACGAGGAAGTCCAGATCGACGTTGACGAAGAATTTTCCGGCATCGTCGTCGAAGCCATGTCCGTTAGGAAGGGCAAGATGACACAAATGTTTCCGTCCGGCGGCGGCAAGGTACGCCTGATTTTCAGCGCACCGGCCCGTGGCCTGATCGGCTATCACGGCGAATTCCTGACCGAAACCCGGGGCACCGGGGTGATGGCCCGCATGTTTGCCAGCTACGGCCCGTATTGCGGCGACATTCCCGGACGCCGCAATGGCGTGCTGATTTCCAACGCCGGCGGCAAAACCGTGCCGTACGCGCTGGCCAATCTGGAAAGCCGGGGATCGATGATCGTCGGTGGCGGGGTGCCGGTTTACGAAGGCATGATCATTGGCGAACATTCCAAATCGGGCGATTTGGAAGTTAACCCCATGAAGGCGAAACAGCTGACCAATGTCCGGGCATCGGGCACCGATGACGCGATCCGCCTGACACCGCCCAAAAGAATGAGCCTGGAAGAAGCCGTTGCCTATATCGACAACGATGAACTGGTCGAAGTGACACCGGACAACATTCGCCTGCGCAAGCGCGACCTTGATCCCAACGTCCGCAAGCGGAATTCCCGGGAAAAAGAAAAACTGGGCTAGAGCACTAGGCGCTGGTATCGGCGGCGGATGGCACGTAAAAAGAATCCATGACAGCCACCGCCAACCAACGACCCAGTGACGCCGCCGCGACGGCGCATCCGTTTCGGACCAATGCGTTCTGGCGGATGATGCCCGCCGGCATGCGTCGGCGCTGGTGGGGGTTTCGCCCGGTCGACCTGATCGCCCGGTATTTCCCGGTCCTGAAAAAAAGACACGGTGTGGTGGTTATCCGCATGGATGGCATCGGCGACATGGTGTTGTTCCGCCGCGCGCTGGATCATTACGCCGATGTGTTCGGCGTCGAACAATCAGCCATCACCATTGTCGGCTGCGAAAGCTGGCGAGCGATCAGCGGGGAAGTCTTCGCCGATTACCGGGTGCTGAACATTAACGAGCACCGATATGCCCGGCGCATGATTTACCGGTTTTGGGTCTCGTTGCGGGTGCGCCGCCTGGCCGCCGCCGTTTGCATCAATGATTCCTATTTTCGCCGCGCCCTGATGGCCGACAGCCTGGCCTGGGTTACCGGCGCGCCCAAAACAATTTCATCTCTGCCCTATATTGGCGAGCGCAACCGTCAGGAATATCTATATTTTTTGAGCCAGGTCGACGACGTCATCAACACCGGTTATTACCCGGTTCACGAGACCGAACGCCATTTCCGGTTTCTGTCAGAGATCGCGGGCCGGGAAATCCCGCCCGAACAACCGCAGATACCGTGGCGCGACCAGGCGCCGCCGGCGCACCTGCTGGACCCCGGGGCGCCCTATGCGGTGTTCAATCCGGGATCCAACGAATTCGGCCGGCGCTGGCCATTGGAAAAATATCTGGCGCTTGCGGTGAAGGTGCGCGCCGCCGGGTTTCGCGTGGTGTTTGTCGGCGGCCCGGGCGAAAAACCCGGCGAGGTTAGCGGCAATGATTCCGGCGTCATCGACCTGATGGGCCGCACCAAACTGCCCGAACTGATGGATATCATGAAGGGCGCGGCGCTGGTCGTCAGCAACGATACCGGCCCGGCGCACCTGTCCATCGCCATTGGCACGCCGACCCTGGTGATTGTCGGCGGCGGCCACTTCGGCAGTTTCGTGCCCTACCCGGAAGCCATCCGGCCCGCCACCGCGCGCTTTGTTTTCCAAAAAATGGAATGTTACAACTGCTTCTGGCGCTGCCCCAAGCGGGCCACCAAGTTTGACGTTTTCCCCTGCATCGCCGCCGTCGATGTGGACCAGGCATGGTCCCAGGCCGAACAGCTTCTCGGACCTGTGGTGGTGCCATGAAAAACTGGGCGGCGGCCGGTCGGGTTTATCTGGAACGCCGGGTGCTGGTGATTTTGCTGCTCGGTTTTTCCAGTGGCCTGCCACTGCTGTTAGTGTATTCGACCCTGTCGGCGTGGCTCAAGGAATCCGGCGTCTCGCTGACCATGATCGGCCTGTTCAGTTGGGCCAGTACCGCGTATGCGCTGAAATTCCTGTGGTCGCCGTTGGTCGACCGCATGCCGCTGCCGCTGCTGACCAGGCTTTTGGGCCAGCGCCGGGGCTGGTTGATCTTCGCGCAAATTGGGGTCGCTCTGGCGATGTTGGGCCTGGGAAACAGCGACCCGACGGTCGACCTGTGGGGGACGGCGCTGTGGGCGACGCTGCTGGCCTTTGCCTCGGCGACCCAGGATATCGTCATCGATGCCTACCGGGTCGAAAGCCTGGACGAAGACCAACTGGGCGCCGGGTCGGGCAACTATGTGCTGGGCTATCGGCTGGCCATGCTGGCGGCCGGTGCCGGGGCGCTGTTTATCGCCGATGGCGCCGGCTGGTTCGCCGCCTATGCGGCCATGGCAGGCCTGATGGGGGTCGGCATGATCACCGTGTTGGTCAGCCCGGAACCGCTGCGCCGGCCGTCGCCCGACCAGGCCCGCCGCGATGCCGACCTGAAAGACTTCTTCGCGCGCAATGCCCACTTGCCGAGCGCCCTGCAAAGGGCGGCGGCGCGCATTTACGAAGCGGTGATTTGCCCCTTCGCCGATTTCATGACCCGGCCCAACTGGGTGATGATTCTGCTGTTCGTGGCGCTTTATAAATACGGCGAGGCGCTGTTGGGCGTCATGGCCAATCCGTTTTATCTGGAACTGGGTTTTTCGAAATCCGAAATCGCCGCCGTGTCCAAGGTCTATGGCCTGTCCATGACCATCGGCGGCGGCCTGATCGGCGGCGTCCTGGTAGCCCGTTACGGCATCATGAAGGCGCTGCTGTATGCCGGTATTTTGCAATGCGTCGCCAACCTGGCCTACGCGGCGCAAGCCCTGGTCGGCTATTCCATCCCCATGTTAGCGGTCTCCATCAGCATCGAAAACCTGACCGCCGGCATGGCGACGTCGGCGTTTGTCGCCTATCTTTCGTCGTTGTGTAATGTCGCCTATACCGCCACCCAGTTCGCCCTGCTGACCTCGCTGATGAGCGCCACCCGCACGGTGTTCGCTTCGGGCGGCGGCTGGCTGGCCGATCAAATCGACTGGGCGACGTACTTCGTCGTTACCACGTTTGCCGCGGTGCCGGGGCTGGTGATTTTGCTGTGGCTGATGAAACGCCAACCGGTGGAACCGCCACCGGACTAACTCGCCGAATCTGCCCCGGCGGCGTTTGCCAGGGCCGCGGCGACGGCGTCATAAGGGATCAGGTTAATCTCGCGACCGCCGTAATTTTTGGCCTCGATGATCGTCACCCGGTCGCTCATGGGCCTGAATTTTTCCGGAACAGTCGGCCCGAACAACGACACCAGCGGCTTGCCGCCCAAGGCCAGCATATGGCCGACGCCGGAATCATTGGACACCGATGCAGTCATCCGTTCGGCCAGCGCGATGGTCAGCAGGGGGTCGAAGTCGTGCTTCTTTTGTTGCAGGGGGAAAATGGCGCCGGGAACGGCGCGCTTGATGCGGTCTTTCCAGTCTTCTTCCTGTGGCCCCAGGAAAAATGTCGGCACGAAATACTTCTGGGCCTGGGCGAGGGCGATAAAATTTTCCAGCGGCCAGCATTTCGGCTTGCCGCCCGACCCCGGCGCGAAGCCGATAAACTTGCCGCCCGCCGGTAACATGACCAGGGCCTGGACCCGCAATTCGGGGCTGGGGGTCAGGCCCAGCGTCGCCGGTGTCGGGAATTTTTGGCCGCTGGCCAATTCCAGCAGGTCGAGCAATTGGCGCTGCATGGATTTCGGATACCGGTAGCCCTTCGGCGGTTTCGTCGAAGAAAGCAGGAAACGCGCCGCCGGTGAAATGAACGCCTTGTGGGGGATGCGCCACAAGGACAGCGACGTCCAGACGATCTTCTGGGTGTCGATGATCAGGTCGAACCGTTCGCCGGTTTCCGGCGTGATGGTGGGCCGGTGTAACAATTCCGACGGATGCAGGCCGATGCCGCCGTATTCAATCACCCGGTCGAGCAAGCCTTCGACCAATCCCGCCAGGACATCGGCGTAGACGCTGGTTTCCTTGCCCGCCAGCCAGGTAATGTGGGCATCGGGGAAGGCCTGGCGCAGGCCGGCCACGAAGGGAAGCTTCAAAAGTCCGTCGCCGACCCGGTCGAGCCCGACATAAACCAGAATGTTTTTATGTGTCATGCCCCCCGGTTAGCACGAATGGAATCGATTTGGAATACCCCCGCCTCGCCGGGAGAGATTTCGTCGGCGCGGCATTAGGGTCGTGCCCCTCAAGCGCCGGGCGGTCGCCTTCGGCTCCCTTGGCTGGGTCTCTGGAAGTCAGACCTTAAGGCGCGACAAGACCGAGTTTATTTCCGTCATTCCCGCGCAGGCGGGAATCCAGTCTTTTCTGACATCTCTGGACTCCCGCCTGCGCGGGAGTGACGAATAGAGGGGGCAGACCCGGCCTGCCCAAACCGGGTCAGCATCTTCTACGCGCCACTCTCGCCTGCGCGCAAATTTGTTGCGATGCAGCATAAAGGGCGCTAAATAAGGGCCCCCACCAGCATCAGGACCCCTGTATTCCATGGACGTAAGCAAAATTTCAATCGGCGACACCCCGCCCTATGACGTCAACGTCATCATCGAAATCCCGCAAGGCGGCAGCCCGGTCAAGTACGAACTGGACAAGGAATCGGGCGCCATGTTCGTCGATCGCTTCCTGCACACCGCCATGCACTATCCTTGCAATTACGGCTTTATCCCGCACACCCTGTCCGACGACGGCGATGCGGTCGATGCCGCCGTGCTCGGCCAAATTCCGGTGATGCCGGGCTGTGTCATTCAATCGCGGCCGATCGGCGTTTTAATGATGGAAGACGAAAGCGGCATCGACGAAAAAATTCTCTGCGTGCCGGTCGACAAGCTGCATCCCTATTACGAAAACGTCACCTCGTATCGCGACCTGCGGCCGATCATGGTCGAACAGATCGCCCATTTCTTTACCCACTACAAGGATCTGGAAAAGGGCAAATGGGCCAAGGTGCAGGGCTGGAGCGGCCCCGAAGCCGCCCACGAAGCCATTCGCCAGGGCATCGAACGAGCAAACAATAAATAGGCGTACCAATGGCCGACCCGAGGATAGAAATATTTGAGGGCGATATCACCACCCTGGATGTGGCGGTTATCGTCAACGCCGCCAACGAACAGTTAAGCGCGGGCGGCGGCGTTTGCGGGGCCATTCATGATGCCGCCGGGCCGGGATTGGCCGCCGAATGCGCCCAAATACCGGGTGGTTGTGCGACCGGCGAAGCCCGCATCACTAATGGCTATGATTTAAAGGCGCGGTTTGTCATTCACACCGTCGGCCCGGTTTGGCACGGCGGCGATCACGACGAGGCCCTCGTGCTGGCCCAATGTTACCGCCGCGCCCTGGGCCTGTGCGTCGGCAATAACCTGACCAGTATCGCCTTTCCGGCCATCAGCACCGGCATCTATGGCTTTCCCGCCAAACTGGCGGCGACCATCGCCGTGCAAACGGTCAGCGAGTTCCTCACCGCCGATGATCGTCTGGGCCGGGTCATCTTCTGCTGTTTTGGCGCGGCATCCTTAAAAGCCCACCGCGACGCGCTGAAGGCCCTCAAATGAGCCATACGCAAAATGTCTATCGCGGCACATCTTCCAGCGCTACCCAGCCTTTCATCATAGATACCACGAAGATTTGCGAGTGATTATTTGCGGAATGGTACGAATTATATATGCTGAACCAAGTAGAAATAATGAAACCCGGCATCTAATTTGACTCTTATTGTAGCAAGAACATTCGGTGAGACAGTCTGGATTGTAGGGGATACGAAATTCTCAGGCGGACCCACCGAGCTGCCTCAACCCCAACTTGGGCTGAAAATTTTAGCATTAGATCAAAACACATTCATCGGATATTCGGGCTCACCCGAAATTGCGCACGAGATTCTTGGTAACCTAGCCGCCAAATGCGGAGGTAAATCATTAAATGAAACTGCGGACGTTCTGATGACAGAACTAACGAAACGCAGGCATCCTGAAATCGATTTTATCATCGCTCATCACGGGCAAATTTCAACAGTGAAAAACCACAAGCATATAACGAACCAGCAAGTGGCATGGATTGGAGATAGCCAAGCATTTGAGGCGTTTCAAAAATATTGTAAGCTAATCGAAAGCGACAAACTTCAAATAGGCAATATCCTCGAAGAGGCGATGCAACTCGTCATTGGAGACCTCTCAATACAAAGTGTGGGAGGCCAAGTTACGGTCGCCATTTCAGAAGAAAACGACTCACATTACCTTTCATTCGGCAAGGCTGTCTCTCCTCGATACAAGCCCATAGCCGAAGAATGGAAAGCCGTGGATTTTGGGAATGCCGCAAATGGCGGCTACTCCTTCACAACAATTACTCCGGCAGAGAAAGGAATAAGCGGATGGGGTTATTTCCTTCATCAAGCCCGGTTTGGGCGATACTTTGCTGCAGACCTAAGTCGGCAAAGCTTTGTTATTTTCGTGTCGCGAGAAAAAAATGCTGCAGAATTTTGCAGCGTTGTGTCCAAGGAACTAGGCTATGAAATTACCCATGCTTGGTCTTGGGGTTCATAATTTGCAAAAACTTGATGAAAATAAGGGTTCAACCTTTTGTAATATTTACAAGCCTATGCTTCTGCACGCCACAGGAGTGAAAACCCATGACAAGCGAGTATTTCCGCACTGATATGCGCGGATGGACATGAACAACAGGCCGGGTGACATGATGACACATAAACGGGCGGCCATCAAATGAGTGAATCCAAAGCCTCTCCGTTGGGATTTTTCGGCCGTTACCTGTCGCTTTGGGTGGCGCTGTGCATCGTCGTCGGCATCGGCCTGGGTTGGTTGTTTCCGGCCCTGTTCCAGGCCATCGGCGGGTTTGAGATTGCCAAAGTCAACTTGCCTGTCGCCGGGCTGATCTGGTTGATGGTTATCCCGATGTTATTGAAGATCGATTTTAGGGCCTTGGCCGGCGTTCGCGACCACTGGCGCGGTGTCGGGGTGACTTTGTTCGTTAACTGGGCGATCAAACCGTTTTCCATGGCGTTGCTGGCGTGGCTGTTTATCGACCAGCTGTTCGCGCCGTATTTACCCGCCGATCAAATTGCTTCCTACATCGCCGGGCTGATTATTCTGGCCGCCGCGCCGTGCACGGCTATGGTCTTCGTGTGGAGCAACTTGTGTGATGGCGAGCCGCATTTCACGCTCAGCCAGGTCGCCCTGAACGACGTCATCATGGTTTTCGCCTTCGCCCCCATTGTCGGCCTGTTGCTGGGATTGTCGGCGATCGCCGTGCCGTGGGATACGCTGGTGTTGTCGGTCATTATTTATATCGTCGTTCCGGTTATCGTCGCCCAGGTCATCCGCAAAAGCCTACTGGCTTCCGGCGGCGAGGACCGCCTGGAACGGACGTTACAGGCTTTGGACCCGGTTTCCATGGCGGCGCTTTTGGTGACGTTGGTATTGCTGTTTGGATTTCAGGGCGAACAAATTCTCGACCACCCGCTGATCATCGCCTTCCTGGCCGTGCCGATCCTGATTCAGGTGTATTTTAATTCCGGCCTCGCCTACCTGCTCAATCGCGCTTTGGGCGAAAGCCACAGCGTCGCCGCACCTTCGGCGCTGATCGGCGCCAGCAACTTTTTCGAACTCGCCGTGGCCGCCGCCATCGCCTTGTTCGGTTTCGACAGCGGCGCCGCCCTGGCCACGGTCGTCGGCGTGCTGGTCGAAGTGCCGGTGATGTTATCGGTGGTCAAAATCGTCAACGTCAGCAAACCCTGGTATGAACGCAGCGCATCGCGTTAGGCGGGCGATGCCCCCTACTGGGTGATGGATATCACAGCATCAATGCGCTTTAAGATGTAGGTTTTTGAAAGCTTAGGGCAGAAAGGCGCTGGATGTCGAAAATTGAACTTTCAGAAATCACCGATGATAATATCTTCGTCGCCATTTTTACGGGTGAGCTGAAGCGTCAGGCGATCATTGAATTCGCCGACTTGATGAACGGCTACGAAGACAAGCACCCCGGCTACGGTTTGCTGTGTGACCTTATCAACGTCGCAAAAGTCTCCGTCGATTTTGAAGATCTGAAGGCCGTTTCCGCGCACTTGAAAGAACATGACCGCTCGACCGGCAAAACCGCGCTGCTCATCGGCCACAATGTCAGCAGATTTATCCTCGCCAAATTATATACGGAACTGACAAACCCGTTCAGGCCCAACCGGGAAAAGGCGTTCAGAAACGAAGAAGCCGCCCTGGCCTGGCTGCGGGCCGACCCCGCCTGACCTAGCCGCCCCAAGCGGCCCTCATCGCCATAAACAACAGCCCGGCCAGTATGGCCGCCGCCGGCACGGTGACGACCCAGGCGGTGGCGATGGTCATCATGTGTTGCCGCCGCACCAGTTTGCGTTTGACCGCTTTCTTCATCCGTTTCGCCGACTTTTCTTCGAGGATTTCATCGACACCTTCCGCCGCCCGGGTAATGGCCTCGACCAAGTGGGCGCTTTGCCCCTCGTTCAAGTGGGCGCTTTCGCCCAACGCACTGGGTTTGACGACCCGGCGTTTGCGGTTGGATAAAAATTCCCGGTACAGGCCGACCCCGAAAACCCCGCCGACGGCGATATGGGTGGAACTGACCGGCAATCCCAGGTTGGACGCGATAATCACCGTAATGGCGGCGGCGAGGGCCACGCAAAATGCCCTGAGCGGGTTCAGCTTGGTAATTTTTTCACCCACCGTGCGGATCAACTTCGGCCCGAACAGCACCAGCCCGGCCGATATCCCGGCGGCCCCGACCAGCATCACCCACAGCGGAATGGCGGCCTTGGCGACGATGCCTTCGCCGCCGGCGGCGGTGACGATGGCGGCCAATGGCCCGACGGCGTTGGCGACATCGTTGGCACCATGGGCGAAGGACAGCAGGGCGGCGGAAAAAATCATCGGAATGACAAACAGCCCGTAGACAGATTTCTTGCGGTTTTCCATCGTCGCGGAACGCTTGTCGATGGACATCTTGACTAACATGTAACAGACGGCGAAGGCGACCACGCCGATCAGCGAAACCGATAACAAGTCGGCCTTCCAGATATGTTTCAGGCCCTTCTTGACCAGATACACCGAAAACGCCGAGCCCATGATGGCGACCACCACGGGCACCCAGCGCCGGGCGGCGGTGATTTTGTCGTCCTTGTTAAGCACGGCGACTTTCAAAAAAGCCAAAAACAGCGCCGCAATAACCCCACCCATAACCGGCGAGATAACCCAGCTGGCGGCGATCTTGCCCATAGTCGGCCAGTTAACGGCGGCGAACCCGGTCGCCGCGATACCGGCCCCCATGACGCCGCCGACGATGGAATGAGTGGTCGATACCGGCGCCCCTAAAATCGTCGCCAGGTTAAGCCACAGGGCGGCGGCCAGCAGGGCCGCCATCATGGCGTGGATGAAGGTCAGGGTATCGGGCATCAGGGAGGGATCGATGATGCCTTTCTTGATCGTCGAGACGACATCGCCACCGGCCAGAATGGCGCCGGCGGATTCAAACACGGCGGCGATAATCAGCGCCCCCATCATGGTCAGGGCTTTAGAGCCGACCGCCGGACCGACGTTGTTGGCGACATCGTTCGCGCCGATATTCAAGGCCATATAGCCGCCGATAATACCGGCGGCGATGATGTAGATGCTCAGGTCGTTTCCGCTGTCGCCGGTTTGCAGGGTCGCAAACATCCACACGGCAACCAGAAACAAAACGGCCAGCCCGATTTTTAAAAATTGCTGGCTGGATTCCTGGGTCGCCTTTTCCAGGCGGATGATTTTTTTGAGGTCTTTGTCCAGGGAAGTTTTTTTCTTGAAGGCATGGTCAGTCATGCGCAGGCTCTCTTTATCCAGATTGAATTCATTGTTGTCGGTCCCGCTTAAAGTGCGGCGTCGTGGGCGGCCATGTTGACCATATCGGAAACGGTGGCCCCCATGGGCACGATCTGGGCCGGTTTAGACATCCCCATAAGGATCGGCCCGATCACCGTGCCGCCGCCAAGTTCGTGTAACAGGTTCGATGATATTTGCGCCGAATGCAGGCCCGGCATGATCAGCACATTGGCCGGCTCACTTAGGCGGCAGAACGGGTACAGGCTCAGCAATTCCGGATTCAGCGCCACATCGACGCCCATTTCGCCGTCGTATTCGAACGGTACCTGACGCTGATCGAGAATTTTTACGGCGTCGCGGATAAGGTCGGAACGGGCCAGCATGGGATTGCCGAAATTGGAAAACGATATCAACGCCACCCGCGGTTCCTGTCCCATGCGCCGGGCTATGGTCGCCGTTTGGGCGGCGAAGTCGGCCAGTTGCTCCGGGTTTGGCATTTCATGCACGGCGGTGTCGGAAACAAACAGCGTCCGCCCGCGCGCCAGCAGCATCGACAACCCGAACACCCGTTCGCCCGGTTTGGGATCCAGTACCCGCTGGATTTCTTCCAGTGCCACGAAGTAATTTCGGGTCAGCCCGGTGACCATGGCGTCGGCGTCACCGGTGGCGACCATACAGGCGGCGAAGACGTTGCGTTCCTGGTTGACCATACGCTGGCAATCCCGATACAGCGCGCCCTTGCGCTGCAACCGTTCATACAGAAAATCCGTATAGTCTTTGTTCGATGTGCTCAGGCGCGCGTTGTGAATTTCCAGCCCGTCAATCGAGTGCAGGCCCAGATTTTCCATGGTCTTGAGAATTTGGTCCTCGCGACCGATCAGGATCGGCGTGCCGTAGCCCGAACCATAGAAGGACACCGCGGCGCGGATGCTTTTTTCTTCCTCGCCTTCGGCGAACACGACGCGCCGGGGGTTGGCCTTAACCTGTTCGAAGATGGCTTGCAAAATGCCCGCCGTCGGGTCCAGCCGGGCGGATAATTTGTGGTAATAGGCATCCATGTCGATGATCGGCATTCGGGCGACGCCGGAATCCATGGCAGCCTTGGCCACCGCGGGCGGCACGGCGCGGATCAGGCGCGGATCGAAGGGCGCCGGAATCAGGTAATCGGGACCATAACGCAAGTGCTTTCCGGCATAGGCGGCGCCGACTTCATCGGGCACGTCTTCGCGGGCCAGTTCGGCGATGGCGTGGGCGGCGGCGATTTTCATTTCGTCGTTGATGGTCGAGGCGCGAACATCGAGCGCGCCACGGAATATGTAGGGAAAGCCCAGCACATTGTTGACCTGGTTGGGATAGTCCGAACGCCCGGTGGCGATGATGGCATCGGGGCGCACGGCGCGGGCGTCTTCCGGGTCAATTTCCGGATCCGGATTGGCCATGGCGAAAATAATCGGCCGGTCGGCCATGGTGCCGACCATATCCTTGGTCAGCGCGCCTTTGACCGACAGGCCCAGGAAAACATCGGCGCCCTTGATGGCCTCTTCCAGGGTGCGGGCATCGGTTTTTATGGCGTGCGCCGATTTCCACTGGTTCATGCCGTCTTCGCGGCCCTGATAAATGACCCCCTTGGAATCACACATGATGACGTTGTCATGGGCCACGCCCATGCGTTTGATCAGTTCGATACAGGCGATCGAGGCGGCGCCGGCACCGTTGGCGACGATGCGGGTGGTTTTCATGTCCCGCCCGGTCAGGTCAAGGGCGTTGATCATGGCCGCCGCGGTGATGATGGCGGTGCCGTGCTGGTCGTCGTGAAACACCGGAATGTCCATCAGTTCGCGTAAGCGCTCTTCGATGATGAAACATTCCGGTGCCTTGATGTCTTCCAAATTGATGCCGCCGAAGGTGGCGCCCAGGTACCTGACAGCGCCGACGAATTCGTCGACATCTTCGGTGCTGACTTCCAAATCGATGCCGTTGATATCGGCGAACCGTTTGAACAGTGCCGCCTTGCCTTCCATCACCGGTTTCGCGGCCAGGGCGCCCAGATTGCCCAGGCCCAACACGGCGGTGCCGTTGGAAATAACGGCGACCGAGTTGCCCTTGGCAGTGTATTCATAGGCGAGAGACGGATCGCGCTGGATTTCAAGGCAGGGGACGGCGACGCCGGGGCTATAGGCGAGGCTCAGATCACGCGATGTGTTCAGCGGTTTCGTCGCCCGGATTTCAATTTTGCCGGGCGTGCCACGGCTGTGGAATTCCAGGGCCTCTGCGTCGGTTACCTGCCCTGGGGGTTCTGCCTTGCTCATCGTGCGCGTCCTTTTATTGTTTATTGGCCCTGTTGGTGAATATGGGCATTCTCGCCGCCGCTGTCGGCCAGGATGGCCAGCGCGCGCACCTGTTTGGCGTCGTCATCGGCACGCACCCACAAAATAACACTGCCGGCATCGAGCGACCGGGCGAAATCTTCGGTGTGGGGGCTCGATGTGACGCTTTCGATCACTTCCTTGGCGGCGACGGTGACCCCGGCGGCACCGATAATCCCGGCGACGGTGGCGGCGATTGGCCCGCCGACCATGAACACGGCACCTGAGGCGACCAGCGGGACTTCGAATTTAAGTTCGCCGACCAACGCCGTGACGACGTCCTGCCAGGGCGTTCCGGGCACCCCGGCGGCGTCGATGGATTCATGGCTCGACAAGACGCTTAAGTCGGCGCGTTCGAAGCCGGCGTCAATCAGCGCCTTGATGGCGGTCTCGAAACTGTCGCGGTTGGCGAACAGGGCGACGGCTTCGGGGCAGGGGGGTGTGTCATTCACGAGTGTTCAAAGTCCTTAATCAGGTGTCGTTAATTTGTCGGCATTTATTTTAACCCTATTTTGGCAAACGGCGCAGGCGATTGATAGCCCCTTCTTGGCCGGATATGATAGGCTGCCGCATTTTCAACTGACCGGACCCGTAAGCCTTGTCACAAACCATCCGCCATGGCACCGATTCGCCCGATGCCGCCGTCACCCCGATGATGGTGCAGTACCTTGATATCAAGGCCGAACATCCCGATTGCCTGCTGTTTTATCGCATGGGCGATTTCTACGAGATGTTTTTCGACGACGCGGTCAAGGCCGCCGCCGCCCTTGATATCACCCTGACCAAACGCGGCAAGCACAAGGGCGACGATATCGCCATGTGCGGGGTGCCGGTCCATTCCCACGAAAGTTATCTGGAACGGCTGATTTCAAGTGGTTTTCGCGTCGCCGTTTGCGAACAGACAGAAAACCCGGCAGAGGCCAAAAAGCGCGGCCCCAAATCCGTCGTCAATCGCGCCGTGGTGCGGGTGGTGACGCCGGGCACCTTGACCGAAGACACCTTGTTGGATGCCCGGTCGCACAATTACCTGGCGGCCTGTGCCGAAGCCGGTGGCGCCCTTGGCCTGGCCTGGATGGAAATATCGACCGGCGAATTCCTGACCCAATCGATCCCCCCCGGGGCGCTGGGCGCGGCGCTCGCCCGTATCGCCCCCGGCGAAGTGCTGATCGCCGACACCTTGTTAGAAAGGCCCGACCTGTATGATGTGCTGGGGGATTGGCGCGACCGGCTGACCCCGCAACCGGCATCGCGTTTTGACAGCGTCAACGGCACGCGGCGGCTGCAAGAGCTGTTCGGGGTCAAGACCCTGGACGCCTTCGGCGGCTTCGGGCGCGAAGAACTGGCCGCCGCCGGGGCGCTTGTCGATTATGTCGAATTGACCCAAAAAGGCCGTCTGCCCCGAATCGCGCCGCCCAAACGGCTGGGCGCGACTGACCTTATGGGTATCGACGCCGCCACCCGGCGCAACCTGGAACTGACCGAAACCCTGGGCGGCGACCGCAAAGGCAGCCTGCTCAGCGTTATCGATATGACCCTCACGGGTGCCGGGGCACGGTTGCTGGCCTCGCACCTGTCGGCTCCGCTGACGACGCCGGTGGCGATTGATGAACGCCTCGACATGGTGCAATTTTTTATGGACGGCGAACGCCTGCGCGGCGATGTCCGGGACCTGCTGAAACGCTGCCCCGATATGGAACGCGCCCTGTCGCGCCTGTCACTCGATCGCGGTGGCCCGCGGGATCTGGCGGCGATCCGCGATGGCCTGGCCCTGGCCGTCGAATTGCAGGCCGGTTTCCGGGACGCCGATGGCCTGGGCGGCCCGCCTTTGGGCATCGCCGCCTGCATCACCGGCCTCGGCCATCCCGGCGATTTGCTCGACCGGCTGGGTCGGGCGTTGGGTGAACCCCTGCCGGTTTACGCCCGCGACGGCGGCTTTATCGCGCCGGGCTATGCCACCGAACTCGATGAATTTCGGCGCTTGCGCGACGAAAGCCGCCGCCTGATCGCCGCCCTGCAAAGCCGCTATGTGGATGAAACCGGCGTGGCGTCCCTGAAGATCAAACACAACAACGTGCTGGGCTATTTCGTCGAGGTCTCGGCGCGCCTGGGGGATCAGGTGCCGACCGGCGCGGACGCCCCGTTCATCCATCGCCAGACCATGGCCAACGCGGTGCGCTTTTCCACCGTCGAACTAAGCGAGATGGAAACCGCCATCGCTAGGGCCGCCGATCAGGCCCTGGGGCTGGAACTTGCCCTGTTCGAAGATTTGCGCGGTGAAGTCATGGGCCGCATCGACGCCATCGCCGGGATCGCCCGGGCCATGGCCGGCCTTGATGTGGCATCGGGCCTGGCGGCGCTGGCCGCAGCGCGCCGTTACGTGCGCCCAATTATCGACGACGGCCACGGCCTGGACATTCGCGGCGGCCGCCATCCGGTGGTCGAAGCGGCCCTGAACGACCGCAACGAAGCGGCCTTTATCGGCAACGATTGCGCGTTGGGCGACGCCGCCGGCAGCGGCCGGTTGTGGCTGCTGACCGGCCCCAACATGGCCGGTAAAAGCACGTTTTTGCGCCAGAACGCGCTGATCGCGGTGATGGTCCAAATGGGATCCTTCGTGCCCGCCGACCACGCCCGCTTAGGCGCCGTCGACCGCCTGTTTTCCCGGGTAGGTGCCGCCGATGATTTGGCCCGGGGGCGTTCCACCTTCATGGTCGAAATGGTCGAAACGGCGGCCATCCTTAATCAGGCGGGGCCGCGGTCGCTGGTTATTCTCGATGAAATCGGTCGCGGCACGGCGACCTTTGACGGCCTGTCCATCGCCTGGGCGGTGATCGAACATTTGCACGAAGCCAATCGCTGCCGGGGCTTGTTCGCCACTCATTATCACGAACTGACCAAGCTGACCGCGCGCCTGGACGGGCTCGCCTGTCACACCATGAAGGTCAAGGAATGGCAGGGCGAAGTGATCTTCCTGCACGAAGTCGGCGAGGGCGCGGCGGACCGTTCCTATGGCATCCACGTCGGCAAGCTGGCGGGGTTGCCGGGCGCCGTGGTATCCCGCGCCGAAGAAATTCTCGAAAGCCTGGAACAAGGCGACCATTCCGGGGCGGTCAGCCGACTGGCCGATGACCTGCCGCTGTTTCAGGTGTCCGTGGCCGCCGCCGCCCCAACAGTCAGCAGCGGCCCGTCGCCGCTGGTTCAGGCCCTGGGCGATGTCCACCCCGACGAGCTTAGCCCGCGCGATGCGCTGGAAATTATTTATCGCCTGAAGGGGTTGCTGGCCGATGAATAAAGTCGTTACGCCCTCGTCACGCGGAAAAGCCGTCACGCCCCCGTCACGCGGAAAAATATCCCGCCAGCGCGACATCATCGATCGCCGGGCCTTGCATGCCAAACTGGTTGAAATGGCCAGCTGGTCGGGCATTACGCCGCGCAACCGGGGCGACGTGCTGGCAATTTTCAAAGAGGCGCTGAGCACCGGCGGCGCGGAAATTCGAAAGCGCTTCGAAGATGAGGGCCTGAAGGGCGCCGATGCCATTCGCGCCCAGGCCTTCCTGGTCGATCAGGTAATTCGAGTGCTCTACGACATCACCGTCGAATTCGTTTACCCGGTCGCCAACCCGACCACCGGCGAGCAAATTTCCATCGTCGCCACCGGCGGGTATGGGCGCGGCGAACTGGCGCCGTTTTCCGATATCGACCTGATGTTCCTGCTCGCCTACAAGCGCACCCCGCGCACCGAACAGGTCATCGAATACATGCTGTACATGCTGTGGGATTTGGGCCTGACCGTCGGCCACGCGACCCGTTCCATCGACGAAGCGGTGCGGCTGTCCCACGACGACCTGACCATTCGCACATCGCTTTTGGAAGCCCGCTGGCTGTGGGGCGACGAGGCGTTGTTCGATGCCTTCAAGAAAAAATTTGGCGCCGACATGGCGAGCAGCAACTCAGCCGATTTTGTCGATGCCAAGCTCGCCGAACGGGACGCCCGCCACGAAAAGCTGGGCGATACCCGCTATGTGCTGGAACCCAACATCAAGGAAGGCAAGGGCGGCCTGCGCGACCTGCAAACGCTCTACTGGATCGCCAAGTATTTGTATCAGGTGCACAGTGTTCCCGAACTGGTCGACAAAGGCGTGCTGACGATGCGCGATGCCAGCCGCTTCGCCAAGGTCGAAAACTTTTTGTGGACCGTACGCTGCCACCTGCATTACCTGGCCGGACGGCCCGAAGAACGCCTGACCTTCAATGTCCAGGACGACTTATCGAAGGCCATGGGCTACACCGACCGGCCGGGAGCGCGCGGGGTCGAGCGGTTCATGAAGCACTATTTCCTGATCGCCAAAGATGTCGGCGATTTGACCCGGATCCTGTGCGCCGTGTTGGAAGCCGATCAGAAAAAACGACGCTTCCGGATGCCCCGTTTTTCCTTCCGCAAGTTAGATATCGACGGTTTCGCCCTGGATGGCGAACGCCTGACCATCGGCCATGATGATGATTTTAAAAAGCAGCCGATCAAGCTGCTTACGCTGTTTTCCGAAGCCCAGCGAAACGGTCTCGACATCCACCCCCGCGCCCTTCGCAAGGTGACCCAAAGCCTGCGCCTGATCGACGCCGATTTGCGCGACGACGCCGCTGCCAACCGGGTGTTTATGGATATCCTGACCTCGAAAAAAGATCCGGAAACCAGCCTGAAGCGCCTCAACGAGGCCGGTGTGCTGGGCCGCTTCGTGCCGGATTTCGGCCGCGTCGTGGCGCAAATGCAATACGACATGTATCACGTCTACACGGTCGACGAACACACCATCCGGGCCATTGGAATTCTCTCGCGCATCGAACGCGGATTGTTGAAAGACGACCATCCTGTGGCCAGCTCGGTGATCGGCGAAGTGCAATCTCGCGACACCCTGTATGCCGCCGTGCTGCTCCATGATATCGCCAAGGGCAGGGGCGGCGATCATTCCGAACTGGGCGCCGACGTGGCCCTGAAACTGTGTCCGCGTTTCGGCATGAACGACTGGGAATGCGAAACCGCGGCGTGGCTGGTGCGCCATCATTTGTTGATGAGCAACACGGCGTTTAAGCGCGAAGTCGAAGACCCCAAAACCATCAGCGATTTCGTCGCCGTCGTGCAATCGCCCGAACGCCTGCGGCTGCTGTTGATCCTGACTGTCGTCGATATCCGCGCCGTCGGGCCAACCGTGTGGAACGGTTGGAAAGCGGCGCTGCTGCGCGAACTGTATTACCGCGCCCAGGAAGTCATGGCCGGCGGCGAACCCAGCGAACGCCGCGCCGAACGAATCGAACACGCCAAGGCGCAAGTGGCCGGATTGCTCAAGGGCTGGAGCGCCGAAGAAATCGAAACACACCTGGGGTTGGGCTACGCCGATTACTGGCTTGGGTACGATGCCGACGCCCACGAACGCCATGCCGCGCTGATGAAAAAGGCCGCCGCAAAAGGCCTCGATACGGTCATCGAAAGTCGCATCGAAACTGAAAACGATGTCACCGAAATGACCATCTACAGCCACGATCACCCCGGCGTTTTCGCCTTCATCGCCGGGGCCATGTCGCTGTCGGGCGCGGCCATTGTCAATGCCCGCATCGCCACCATGGCCAACGGCATGGCGCTGGATACCTTCTGGATTCAAAACGCCGATGGCGGCTCCTACACCGAACGCAATGGCCTCGGCCGCCTGAAGGAAAGAATAGAAGGGGCGCTGCTTGGCAAGTTGCAACCGGCCCGTGAGTTGAAAAAGGCCCGCTCCAATGCCCTGCCCAGCCGCACCCGGGTGTTTACGGTGCCGCCCAGGGTGCTGATCGATAACAACGCCAGCGCCAAATTCACGGTGATCGAAGTCAACGGTCGCGACCGCCTGGGGTTCCTAAGCGACGTCACGACGGCGCTGACGACCAGTGGCCTGCAAATCGCCAGCGCCCATATTTCGACCTACGGTGAACGGGTCGTCGACGTGTTTTACGTCAAGGACATCTTCGGCTTGAAAGTCGAACACGACGGCAAACTCGAACAGGTGCGGGGCGCGCTGCTGGAAGCGATTTCCCCTCCGGAGGAAAGCGCCCATTAAGGTAAGTGCCCCTGCGGGCGCGCTCTTCGCGCTTGCCAGGTCTCTGGAAGCCAGACCTTAAGGCGCGACAGGAATCAGGTTTGGCTAGGTTGGGTTTTGTTGCTTTTCATTGGGGTCGTGCCCCTCAAGCGCCGGGCGGGTCCCTCCGGGCCCCTTGGCTGGGCCTCTGGAAGCCAGACCTTAAGGCCGGACAGGAAACAGGTTTGGAAAGATCGAGTTCCTGTCAAAGGATATGGTCTGGCTTCCAGAGGCCGAGCAAGCGCGACGAGCGCGCCCGCAGGGGCACATACCTTAAATGAAAAGCAACAAGACAGGTCTTCCAGAACCAAGCACCTGTCCGGTCTTAAGGTCTGGCTTCCAGAGACCGAGCAAGCGCGACGAGCGCGCCCGCAGGGGCACATACCTTAAATGAAAAGCAACAAGACAGGTCTTCCAGAACCAAGCACCTGTCCGGTCTTAAGGTCTGGCTTCCAGAGACCGAGCAAGCGCGACGAGCGCGCCCGCAGGGGCACATACCTTAAATGAAAAGCAACAAGACCCAGCCTATCCAGACCCCGCCCACCCCTCGACTCGTCACTCCCGCGCAGGCGGGAGTCCAGGGACGTCAGAAAAGACTGGATTCCCGCCTGCGCGGGAATGACGGAAGGTAAAAGCGGTCTTTCCCGCCTTTTCACCGCCCCAATTACCCGCTAGACAGTCCCCATGGCTTTAATGCGTTCCATCGCCACCGTCGGCTCGCTGACCATGGTCAGTCGGCTGTTCGGGTTTGCCCGCGACATCCTGATTGCCTCTTCGCTGGGGGCGGGGTTGTTGGCGGATGTGTTTTTCGTCGCCTTTAAATTCCCCAACCTGTTTCGCCGGCTGTTTGCCGAAGGCGCTTTTAACCTGGCCTTCGTGCCGATCTTCGCGGGGTTGCTGGAAGACAAGGGCGAGGCGGCGGCGAAGAAATTTGCCGAACAGTCTCTGGCGATGTTGTTGTGGACGCTGCTGGCCTTCGTGGTCATCGTCGAAGTTTCCATGCCGTGGGCCATGAGCGCCTTCGCGCCGGGGTTTCGCGGCGATCCTGAAAAATTCGCCCTGGCCATCGACCTGACCCGCATCACCTTCCCGTATCTGCTGTTTATCTCGCTGGTTTCGCTGATGGCCGGGGTGCTGAATTCTATGGGTCGCTTCGCCGCCGCCGCGGCGACGCCGATTTTGTTGAATATCTGCCTGATCGGGGCGGTGCTGGGGCTTGTCCAATTCACCGAAACCCCGGCCCACGCCCTGGCCTGGGGGGTGTTTGGGGCGGGTGCGGTGCAGTTCGTGTGGCTGATGGTTCACTGTCGGCGGGCCGGCATGGCCCTGCGGGTGCCGCTGCCCCGCATGACGCCCGATGTCCGCCTGTTGCTGGTACGCGCCTTGCCGGTGGCGCTGGGGGCCGGGATCTATCAAATCAACCTGCTGATCGACACGATTATCGCCTCGCTCTTACCGGAAGGCTCCATTTCCTACCTGTTTTTCGCAGATAGAGTAAATCAATTGCCCTTAGGTGTCGTCGGAGTCGCCGTCGGCACCGCATTGCTGCCCCTGTTGTCCCGCCAGATCAAGTCTGACGATCCGGCGGCGGCGGCCCACAGCCAGAACCGGGCCGTCGAATTCACCCTGTTGATGACCCTGCCCGCGGCCTGCGCCCTGGCCATTCTGGCCGGGCCGATCATCACCGTGTTGTTTGAACGCGGCCAGTTCGCGGCCAGCCAATCCGCCGCCACGGCCGCCGCCCTGGGGGTTTATGCCCTGGGGTTGCCGGCCTATGTGCTGGTCAAAACCCTGGCACCGGGTTTCTTCGCCCGTGGCGACACCGCGACCCCGGTCAAGATTTCGATCATCGCCCTGGTCGTCAATCTGGTGCTTAACCTGATCCTCATGGGGCCGTTCCTGCATGTGGGGATCGCCGCGGCGACGGTAATTTCAAGCTGGCTGAACGCCGGGACCATGGCCGTGATTTTGTGGCGTCGCGGTCATTTCATCGCGGATGGCCGCCTGCGCGGGCGCTTGCCGCGCACGCTGGTTGCCAGTGCCGGTATGGCCGTGGTGCTATATTTTGGTGCCGGGGCCGCCGCCGAACGGTTGGCCGGGGGCGAGATTGAACGGGCTGCCGCCCTGGCCGTGCTGGTCTTGGTCGGATTAGGTGTTTTCGCAGTATTGGCGCAAATTTCCGGGGCGGCCCGCCTCGGTGAATTGAAAAGTATCGTCAAACGCGGTTGACCCCGTTGCCGCGAGGCCCCATAAATCCGCGACTCTCAACACTGGACCCATACCATGAGCAGAATTTTTTCCGGCGTGCAGCCGACCGGCGACCTTCATCTGGGCAATTATCTTGGCGCCATCCGCAACTGGGTGCGTCTGCAAGACGATTACGACTGCCTGTTTTGCGTCGTCGACATGCACGCCATCACCGCCTGGCAGGAGCCCGCCGCGTTGCGCGCCAGCACGCGCGAAGTCGCCTGCGCCCTGCTGGCTTCGGGCATCGACCCCAAGAACCACATCCTGTTTAATCAGTCCCAGGTGACGGCGCACGCCGAACTGGCCTGGATTTTCAACTGCGTCGCCCGCATGGGCTGGCTCAACCGGATGACCCAGTTCAAGGAAAAGGCCGGCAAGAATCGCGAAAACGTCTCGGTCGGGCTGTTCGCTTATCCCAACCTCATGGCCGCCGACATTTTGCTCTATAAGGCGACCCACGTGCCGGTCGGCGAAGACCAGAAACAGCACCTGGAACTGGCCCGCGACATCGCCCAAAAATTCAACAACGATTTTGGCGTCGATATGTTCCCCATTGTCGAGCCGCTGATCTTCGGCGCCGGGACGCGGGTGATGTCCCTGCGCGACGGCACCAAGAAGATGAGCAAATCGGACCCGTCGGAACAATCGCGGATCACCATGACCGATGATTCCGATGCCATCGCCAAAAAAATCCGCAAGGCCAAGACCGATCCCGAGCCCCTGCCTGAAACCGTCGAAGGGTTGGAAGGCCGTCCGGAAGCCGCCAACCTGATGGGTATTTACGCGGCGCTGTCCGACACCGAACTCGCCGACGTTTGCGCCAAGTTCGGCGGTGAACAGTTTTCCACCTTCAAGCAACACCTGGCTGATTTGGCGGTCGCCAAGCTGACCCCCATCCAGGACGAAATGCGCCGCCTGATGGCCGATCCCGGTTACGTGGAAAGCGTGCTGGCCGATGGCGCTGAACGCGCCAGGGCCCTGGCCGAACCGATCATCGCCGAAGTCAAGGACACGGTCGGCTTTCTCAGGCCTTAAGCGGCGGCGGATTTTGCCAGGGGCTTGATGCGGGCCAAGGCGCGCCGCGCTTTTTGTTCCGCCGCCCACAAGTCGACGGCCATTTGCAAATTAAGCCAGAACTGCGGCGACGTGCCGGTGAATTTGCCTAACTTAAGCGCTGTCTCGGCGGTCACCATGCGACTGCCGTTGACCAATTGACTGATGGTCCGGCGCGACACATCCAGGGCCTTGGCCAGCGCCTCTTGGGTCAGGCCATTCTCTTGCAGGATGTCCTCGGCGATATAAAGCCCCGGCGGGGTCGGCGCGCGTTCCGTTTTTTGTCGTTTAATCGCCATGACGACTCCTAGTGATAATCCTCGAAACAGACGCTTTCTGCATCAGTACCGGTCCATTCGAAAGTTATTCGGTACTGCCGATTGACCCGGATGCTGTAACGCGGAGGCTTGGTCCCGACCAGCCGCTCGAAATGGTTCGAGGGCGGAAATCCCAAGTCTCCGATAGCGACCGCCGCGTCCACCCGATCCAGCTGTTTGACGGCCCTCTTGAGAACGTCCGGAGGTATTTTCTTGTGGTGTCCCGTTCGAAACAGGGTCTCGGTCACTTTGTCCTTGAAACTTTTAATCACGGAAGGTGCCTTTCACAATATCCCGATCACACCGGAAAAATGTCCGGTCGGTTCAGTTTGTTAGGCACCCCAGCGATGAGAATGTAATCATAGTGATTACATCAAGTCAAGTAGGGTTATAACGTCCTTGATATTTTCCGCGCGAAGTCCCATTTATGAGCCAATGAATTTTTAACTGCGCCCCGGCGCGAACGAGAAGGCAAAACCATGTTCATCCAGACCGAAGGCACACCGAACCCCGCGACGCTCAAGTTCATCCCCGGATGTGATGTCATGGGCGCCGCCGGCACCGCCAACTTCACCAATCCTGAAATGGCGGCGCGTTCACCGCTGGCCGTGCGGCTGTTTGAAACCACCGGCGTCGACGGCATTTTCCTGGGCGGCGACTTCATCACCGTGACCAAGACCGACGCCCACGAATGGGAAACCCTGAAGCCGATGATTTTGGGCGCCATCATGGAACACTTCACCGACGGCAAGGCGGTCATCGAACAGGGCGCTGGTGATGATGACGATGACGATGCCGCCGACGGCAGCATCGAAGCCCAGATCAAGGAACTGCTGGACACCCGCGTGCGTCCGGCGGTCGCCCAGGATGGCGGCGATATTGTCTTTCAGAAATTCGAAAGCGGCATCGTTTATTTGCGCATGCAGGGCGCCTGTGCCGGTTGCCCGTCGTCGGCCATGACCTTAAAAAGCGGCGTCGAAAATATGCTCAAGCACTATATTCCCGAAGTCCTGGAAGTACGCGAAGCATAGGAGTCTTACAGCAACCTTAAGGCCGGCCTTTTATGTGGATAAGTGAGTCGCTTTTCCCCCTGAAATAGCCCCCCGACCAAAAAAGTCCTTGATTCATAAGGGCTTTTTTTTGTCCTGTTGCCTCTTTGCATCATTTGCATACCTCACCTGCACCCCCAGGGCCAATTAACCATGGCAACCGGGCCCCATTTTTACTAGTATCTGGATTGAAGTCGAACGTGCTATCCAGGATCAATGATGCACGGAATACGCAATATTTTGTAGCGTTAGTGATTTTTTTACCTTTATATAGTACGAACAGACATCTTGAATCGGACGAGGAATGATCGATCTGGTAGCGTAATGTTTAGTTTTCGTGACCCGGTCGAGCGTTAATAGGTACATATGAATTTTGATCGCATTGCCCTAAGTCTTGTCATCGCCTTTACAGCCATCCTGGCGATAACCGCGTTCTTTAACCCGCCAACCGGCGCGGCCTATGCCCTGCGCGCCGATGCGCCGCGCCAGGCGCTTGAAGACGCCGAGCCTTTGGCCCTGCCCGAAGGCGTCACACCGGGCCGCCGCGAAGCCGCAATTGACCAGGATTTGGCTCTGGCGAGCAATGTCGATGCAGAATTACCGGATTTTGACACGGCCTCGGGCGGCATTGGCGGATCCGCCCGTGCCCTGTCTGCGGCTTTTGGCGACATGGGCTATCATTTTGACAAGGTTATGGCCGGCGAACTCGCCGTGCCGCGGTTGTTTTTAGCGTCGCTGCCCGGCGATATCGCCAAGGTCGCCGAAAACAAGAAGCGCAAGGCGCTGTTTTTCCGTTCCGTCCTGCCCCTGGTGTTACAGGTTAACGAAGAAATCACGGCCGACCGCAAACGCCTTTGGAAAATGCGCTTTCGCGCCCGTCTGGGCAACAAGCCGGATGCGGTCGAACGTCTGTGGCTTGAAGTCATGGTCGACCGCTATCGCATCAAGCGGCGCAATCTGATCTCCGATATCGACATTCTGATCGGTCGTGTGGATGTTATCCCGCCCTCGCTGGCGCTGGCCCAGGCGGCGGAAGAAAGCGGCTGGGGCACGTCGCGCTTCGTTCGCGAAGGCAACGCCATTTTTGGCCAGTGGACATTTGGCGACGACACCGGCGGCCTGGTCCCCAAGGACCGCGAAGCCGGCAAAAACCATAGTATCAAAGCCTTCGCCACTCTGACCGATTCGGTCCGCGCCTATGCGCGAAACCTTAATACCCACCGGGCCTATCGGGATTTCCGCAAGACCCGCGCCGTGGTTCGCCGTCAAGGCGCACCGCTGGATGGACGCTTGTTGGCCGGTCGACTGACCAGCTATTCTCAACGCGGCGAGGATTACGTTGTGGCCCTGCGCGGCTTGATCGATTCCAACAAGCTGTCCCGGCTCGACGATGCCCGCCTGGATGCCGGCAAAAACGGATCGGCCATCTAATAAATTAGCCTATTTCTCGATGTAGAACTGACGCCCGAACCAGCGCCAGCGGCCGTCGCCTGCCGGTAACGTACAATTCAGGCGGGTTCGCCCTGCTGGCATAGGGGATGTCATGCGCACTTCGATGCGGACATCGCCGCCGTTTTCCCCACCCAGCCGCATCACCGATGCCTTGCCTTCATGAGAGACAAAGCACGACATGTTCTGGGCGTCTTGCGACAGCCCTGAAATTCCACCGCTTAGCGTGAAGCCGATGGCCGGGGGGTTTTCATCGCCGGAGCCGATTAACGGGTCGGCCGGGGTAATATCGTTCACCGGCAGGGCCAGGGCGTTGGCGGCCAGCCGGAAACGGGCGATGTCGCCATATTGTTCGTTGAGCGCAAACCGCGGCAGGTAATATTTGTTGGACAGCGCCCCGGCGACGCCCGAATGCTGTCCGAAGCCGGCGACGAAGCCGATTTTTTCGGCCTGGGCCATGGTCGCCAATGCGGCCTCGCCATAGGGATAGGCGATCAGGTCGGGCGGGCCGCCGATTTCGGTGGCAAACCGGGTGTTCGATTTTTCCAGATCGCGGCGGTTCTTAAGCTCGCTCGATGCCGCCATATGCAGATGGCTCGCCGTTTGTGACCCGACGGTCACGCCATCGGCCTTGAGTTCTCTAAGCTGTTGCCAGGTCATGTAGCCCCGGGTCTTGTCATCGACCGGGTCGGTGGCGACAAACACCGTGAAGGGCAAACCGGCAGCCTTGAGCCGGGGCCAGGCCTCACTATAGGCCGAAAGATAGGCGTCATCGATGGAGATGCCGATGGCCCGGTCGGGCAGGGCCGTGCCGTCCTTCAGGCTCCGAACGATATCGGGCAGGGCCATAACGTGATAGCCGCCGCTTTTAAGCTCTGCAATATGGGCTTCGAACTGGGCAATGGAAATGGATGTCGATGGATAGGTGTCTTCGCCGAACCGATGATACATGAAGATCACGGCGGAATTGCCCGCCAATGCCGGCAAGGCGACCAGCAGTGGATAAACGAAGATACCTAAAAACACCAAGAGCCGCGCCATGAGCCAGCCTTTCAATCGACCAATCAATTTGGAGTATTATCGCCACTCAATCGTAAACAGACCGTTAGGGTTCGGATCAACCGGTCATTATCGAAATTGGCGCATCGGCATCGTTTAAGACGGCATAGCGTTTGGCGTCGAACATCTGGTAGTGCCACCATTCGTTCATGTAGCAATCCCAGCCCGCCGCCGTCATCAATCCCAGCAGGCGGTAGCGGTTTTCCTGGGCGTGGGGCGAAATGTCGGTGTTGGCGTGGTGTGATTTAGGGGTAAAGGCGTCAAAGCCCGTTCCCATATCCAGGGCCTCGCCCGATACCGCGTCGATCAGGGTCAAATCCACGGCGACGCCGCGGGAATGGGGCGATCCCCTGTTGGGGTCGGCGAGAAATTCCGGGTCCGGGGTATGGTCCCACAGCTTCCATTGCGCCTCGCTGGGCCGGAAGACGTCGAAAATCAGGAACCGCCAGCCCTGCACGGCGGCCAGTTTGATGGCCCGGGCCAACAGGACCTCGGCATCGCGGTGCAAATAAGCGCCCGCCCGCCCGTAAACCGGCGCACCGGTGAAATTATCGGCCGTCGCATAAGCCAGATACAAGTCGATATCGTGGCTATCGCGGGTTATCTCAACGAGGGGTGAGGGTGTCATGCGGATTTTTTTCTGTGTTGCGTTGCGCGGTGCAGTATAAACCCTGAACACTTAATCGAAAGGTTAACATGCGAATTCTGGCTATGGATACCGCGACCAGCGGCTGTTCGGTGGCGCTTTGGCAGGATGGCGGCATTCCTGCCCGGCGCGCTGCGGCCATGGCGCGCGGCCAATCCGAAGCCCTGTTGCCGATGATCGCGGAAGTTTTGGGCGAGGCCCAAATCACCGCGACCGATTGCGACCTGATCGCCGTGACCCGCGGTCCCGGTGCTTTTACAGGGCTGCGGATCGGCCTTGCGACGGCCCGCGCCATGGCGCTGGCGGCGGGCTTGCCATGCCTGGGTGTGGATACCACGGACGTCGTCGCCCGGGGCGTTGCGGCCGAGGCGATCACCGGCGAACTGCTGGTCGTGCTCGACACCAAGCGCGCCGATTTTTATGCCCAGACGTTTTCCCGCCACCACAAGGCGCTATGTGCGCCCCGTGCCGTGCCGCAGGATGGGCTTGTGGAACTGGTCGGCAGGCAGGCCGAAGGTGTGCCGCTGCTGGTCGTCGGCGACGCCACCCCGGCGGCGCTGGAAATTCTTGCGGCGGCCGGAATCAAAGCCGCCGCCGCCGATGCCCCGGCCTTACCCGATGCCGCTCGCCTGGCGGAAATCGCCGCCGAACGCTGGCAACCGGGGATGGTCCTGACGCCGCCCCTGCCGCTGTACCTGCGCCCGCCCGATGCCAAGATCCCCCGGGACGGTGGCCGATTGCGGCCATGACGGCGCTAACCGCCGCCGGGGTCGGTCATGCCGCCGTGATGGCGACCCTGCACGGGGCGTGCTTCGATAAAACCGGGGAGACCGCCTGGGATGAGCCCGCCATGGCTGAATTGCTCGCCATGCCGGGGGCCTTGGCTTTCATCGCCAGCGCCGGTGACCAGCCCGTCGGATTTATCCTGGCCCGGCTGGCCGCCGATGAAGGGGAAATCATCACCATCGGCACGCGCCCCGACGTTCGCCGTCAGGGCATCGGCGAAAGCCTTTTGACGCGCACCATCGAGACTGCGGCCAGCGCCGGCGCGACGCGGATATTCCTGGAAGTTGCCGCCGACAACGCCCCCGCCCTGACGTTCTACCGGGGCCGCGATTTCAAGGATTGCGGGCGCCGGAAAGGCTACTACCGGCGCACGGGTGGCCCGGTGGATGCATATATTCTTGTTTTTGAAATTGCCGCCGGGAAATAAACAACCAGTAATAAGATTAGTTTTTTCTTATTAACAATCGGAACGCATCGGCATCGGGATGAGCCTGGGCGGCGGCTTCCAATAATATCACGGTATGCCCCATTTCGTTGACTGATCTAGGGACGTTTTCCATCGGCTCAAGGCCTTTTAAGAAGACTTCGGCTATGTCGCCAGAAGCCATTTTTTCAATCATAAGCTTCGTACGAACGAAGGTCATGGGACACGTCTCGGGCGTGATATCCAAGTGATGAGAGACGCCGGGAGCGTCATTTAGTGTTATATTTTGCTGGTTTTTATTCATGTTATTGTCTTGATAGATGCCTGAATGGTAATTATATAGTGTTGAATTCTTCAAATACTGGGAATATTTTAATATGACTGAAACACCGAATACAATGGAACTTCTTGAATTGACGACCGAGATTGTTTCCGCTCACGTCGGTAACAACACCGTCGCCATCGCCGATTTGCCCAGCGTTATTCAGGAAGTCTACAGGACTTTGGCCGCCGTCGGAAGCGAACACGCGACGCCGGATCGTCCGGGTCCTGCGGTGCCGATCAAAAAATCGATCTTTCCCGATTTCATCGTCTGCCTGGAAGACGGCAAAAAGCTGAAAATGCTGAAACGCCATCTCAAGACGTCCTACAACATGACGCCGGAAGAATATCGCGAACGTTGGAACCTGCCGTCCACTTATCCGATGGTTGCGCCCAATTACGCCAAGCATCGATCTGCGCTGGCCAAGAAAATCGGCCTGGGCCGGAAGCCCGGCAAGGGTAAGAAAAAATAATCAATAATGGATAAGCCTTCGCGTATTGAGCAGTTGTGCATCGACCGAGGCATGAAAATGACCGGCCAGCGCCGGGTCGTCGCCCGGGTGCTATCGGATTCAGACGATCATCCCGACGTCGAAGAAGTCTATGATCGGGCCTCCCGCATCGATCCGAAGATCAGCATTGCCACCGTCTATCGGACGGTTCGTCTGTTCGAAGAAGCCAATATTCTGGAAAAACATGATTTCGGCGATGGCCGGTCCCGGTACGAAGAAATGCCGGAAGATCATCACGATCACCTGATTAATATTCAAAACGGCACCGTCATCGAATTCCAGAACGCCGAAATAGAAGCCCTGCAAAACAGCATCGCCGAACGCCATGGCCTGAAACTTGTCGGCCATCGTCTGGAACTGTACGGCGTCGCCATCGCGAAAGATAAAGGCGAAAAATAGCCTCTCGGCCCATCCCTGCCTTGACAGGCGGCGACGGGATGCTACCCTTTTTGTGTAAGACCCGTTAAACTGTGGTCTTTGAAGCTTAAGTAAGGTTCGACCGGACGCATGAACACAAGCTATACGGTTACGGCGCCCCGGCGGTGTAACAAAAAGTCCCGATACGGGCCGCGGTGCCGAGTGCCGCTTTTGGCCTTTCCAGCGGCTTGACCTTGAGCAAAAAACTTCACATCAAAACCTATGGCTGCCAGATGAACGTCTACGATTCGGCGCGCATGGCCGATGTCCTGGCGCCCCTTGGCTATGAAGCGGTCGATCGCGTCGATGACGCCGATATGGTTATTCTCAACACCTGCCATATCCGCGAAAAGGCGGCGGAAAAGGTCTATTCGGAACTGGGCCGCCTGCAGCTTTTGAAGCGCCACCGGGAAACCGCTGGCGGTGCCATGACCATCGCCGTGGCCGGTTGCGTCGCCCAGGCCGAAGGCGCCGAAATCCTGCGCCGGGCGCCCTATGTGGATATGGTCTTCGGGCCCCAGGCCTATCATAATTTACCGACCATGGTGGCCAACCTGGAGCGGTCTGCGGGTGCCGTGCTGGATACGGATTTTCCGCCCGAAGCGAAATTTGATCACCTGCCGGAATTGACCGCCGACAGCGGCACGGTCGACGGCAGCTCGGCTTTTTTGACCGTGCAGGAAGGCTGCGACAAGTTTTGCGCCTTTTGTGTGGTGCCCTATACCCGGGGCGTCGAATATTCCCGGCCGGTCGCCGATGTGCTCACCGAAGCCCGCGCCATGGCCAAATTGGGGGTCCGGGAAATCACCCTTTTGGGCCAGAACGTCAACAATTATCACGGCGCGCTCGCCGCTGCGGCCGACACCCAATGGGGCCTGGGCCGGCTGATTGCCGCCATCGCCGACTTGGGCGGCATCGACCGTATTCGCTACACCACTTCGTATCCCGCCGATGTCGATGACGAACTGATCGCCGCCCACCGCGATGTGCCGCAGTTGATGCCGTTCCTGCATTTGCCGGTGCAGTCGGGGTCCGATAGTGTGCTTAAGGCCATGAACCGGCGCCACACGTCGGACGACTACCTGGCCCTGGTCGCCCGGCTGCGGCAGGCGCGTCCCGATTTAGCCCTGTCATCGGATTTCATCGTCGGCTTCCCCGGCGAGACCGATGCCGATTTTGAACAGACCCTGGCGCTGATCGAACGAGTTGGTTTCGTTCAGGCCTATTCCTTCAAATACAGCCCGCGTCCGGGGACCCCGGCGGCGGAAATGGACGGACAAATCGACGAAGACGTCAAAAACGCCCGCCTGGCCCGCCTGCAAGGCTTGTTGAGCGGGCAGCAAACCGCCTTTAACGAAACCTGCGTCGGCAAGACAATGCCGGTCCTGCTCGACCGCAAGGGTCGCTATGCGGGGCAAATGGTCGGGCGCAGCCCGTACATGCAACCGGTCCATGTGACGGCCCCGGATGAACTGTTCGGCAGGGTCGCCGACCTGGTTATCGGGGCAGCTTCGGCGAACAGCCTGTCCGCCACCCTGGTCGGGGCATCGACCGACACCGATAACACGAAAGGGGCCGCCGCTTGACCCCCCCAACCAAGCCTCACAGCGCCCACGAAGCCGCCGCCGACAGCGTCAAGATGACGTTCGAAAACAACGGCCTGGCCCTGCAATTATTCGGCTCTCACCATTCCAACCTGGCGCGCGTCGAAGCCAAGCTGGGCATTAGTGTCAATGCGGTCGGCAATGAAGTGACCCTGTACGGGGAAACCGCCGCCATCGAAATCGGCCGCGCCGCATTGGAGGGCTTGTACGCCCGCCTGGAAAAGGGCCTGGACGTAACCCGCGACGAAGTCGATGCGCTGTTGCGCATGACGTCCCAGCCCAATGGCAATATCGCCGACGCCGATATCCAGGTAAAAACCAAAAAGCGCCGGATTTCACCGCGCTCGCCGGCCCAGGCCGATTACCTGCGCGCCATAGATGATAATGAACTGGTCTTCGGGCTCGGCCCGGCCGGTACCGGCAAGACCTATCTGGCCGTCGCCAAGGCCGTCGAACGGCTGGTCAACGGTGATGTTGATCGCATTATCCTGTCCCGTCCGGCGGTCGAAGCCGGCGAACAACTGGGCTTCCTGCCCGGCGACATGCAGGAAAAAATCGACCCCTACCTGCGCCCCCTGTACGACGCCCTGCACGACATGCTGCCCGGCGCCCAGGTTGTGCGGCGCATGGAAAGCGGCGAAATTGAAGTCGCGCCGCTGGCGTTTATGCGCGGTCGCACCCTGGCCAATGCCTTCGTTATTCTGGACGAAGCGCAAAACACCACCGCCGTGCAAATGAAAATGTTCCTGACCCGTTTGGGCGAAAATGCCCGCATGGTGGTGACCGGTGATTTAAGCCAGGTCGACCTGCCGCGCGGCACCCGGTCGGGCCTGCGCGACGCCTACGAAATTTTGGGTGGTATCGAGGGCGTGGCGTTTCAGCATTTCACCCACGAAGATGTCGTGCGCCATCATCTGGTGTCGAAAATCGTCCAGGCCTATGACAAGGAAGAGGCCCGGCGCAATGCGTCCTCGCGTTACGAAAAAATGGGGACCGGCGCTTCGGCCATCGCAACTCATAAAGATAATGATGCCTGAACCGCTTGAAATTGACGTCTCGTTTTTGTGCCGCGACTGGCTCGCCAAAATGCCGGATGTGGAAGACCTGTGCCGACGGTCGGCCGTGGCCGCCTTTGTCGGCGCGGGCCTGGAATTTTCCGATGGCGCGGAAGTTTGCATCGTGCTCGCCGATGATGATCAGGTGCGTCAACTGAACCGCGATTACCGCAACATCGACGCCCCGACCAACGTGCTGTCGTTCGCCAATGTCGATGGCGACGGCAGCCATACGCCGCACCCGGACGGCAGCGGGCCGGTGTTGTTGGGCGACGTCATTATCGCGTTCGGGGTCACCGCCGCCGAGGCCGAAGCCGATGCAAAAACCCTGGCCGATCATCTGGCGCATCTGGTTGTCCACGGCATGCTCCATGTGCTGGGCCATGACCACGTGGAGCCGGCCCAGGCCGAAACCATGGAGGCGTTGGAACGCGTCGTGCTCGCCGGCATGGACATCAATGATCCCTACGACGCGCAGCCGCTCGATTTAGAGCGCCGCCAAAACGGAAGCACCACGTCATGAATGACCCGTTCACCAAGCCGCCCAAGCGCCCCGAACCCCCGCCGCCCAATAAAATAGTGGCGTGGTTCCGGGATTTGACGGGGCGCCGCAATGGCGAGGTCTCGGCCCGCGACGTGCTCGAAGGATTGATCGAAGAACGCGACGGGATGGAAGTCCCCATCGACGATGAAGAACGCGTTTTGCTGGCGAATATTCTGGAACTCAAGGATCGCACGATCCACGACGTCATGGTGCCGCTGGCCGATATCGTCGGCGTCGAAAGCGGCACGTCGCTGTCCGACCTGATCGAATTGATCACCGGCGAAGGCCATTCCCGGATGCCGGTCTACGACGAAACCCTGGACGGCGCCATTGGCATGATTCACATCAAGGATGTGCTGGCCTGGCGCGGCAAGGACAAGTCTTTCAAGCTCAAGGATATTGTCCGCATGGTGCTGTTCGTGCCGCCGTCCATGCAGGTGCTGGAACTGCTTTTGGAAATGCGGGCCAAGCGCTGCCACATGGCCCTGGTGGTCGATGAATACGGCGGCGTCGACGGGCTGGTCACCATCGAAGATTTGGTCGAAGAAATAGTCGGCGAAATTGAAGACGAACACGACCGCACCGACGAACCGGTCATGAGCGACGGCGGTGACGGTGTGCTGTATGCCGACGCCCGGGTCACGATTGAGACCCTGGAAGACCGGTTCGGGCCATTGGTCAGCGAAGAAGAACGCGAAGACATCGATACCCTGGGCGGCCTGGTGTTCGCCCTGGCCGGGCGGGTGCCGGTGCGCGGCGAATTGATTTCCCACCCTTCGGGCATGGAAATCGAAGTGCTGGATGCCGATCCCAGGCGGGTTAAAAAGCTCAGGGTGCGTGGCCTTATCCCGACGCCAAAACCGACCGAAGACGATTGAGCCGTTATGACTTTGTCTGACCTGCAATCGGCGGTGATACGGTTGCCGGCCTTCAGGCGTTATGGGCTGGCGTTTATTCTGGGCGGCCTGGCGGCCTTGGCGATGGCGCCGTTTTATCTTTTATTTTTGCTGGTGCCGGCGTTTTGCGGCTTGCTTTGGCTGGTTTACGGTGCCGCCGGACCGCGCGGGGCGGTCGCCGCCGCGTGGTGGTTCGGCCTTGGTTTTTTTGCCTTTGGCCTGTACTGGATCGGCGCCGCCTTGTTAGTCGACGCGGCGCGTTTCGGCTGGATGATCCCGTTCGCCATTTTGGGCCTGTCGGCGGGGTTGGCGATTTTTCCGGCCGCCGTCGGGCTGATCGCCTGGCGACTGGCGGCTAATTTGGGGGGGGTTGGCAGGGTGCTGGTTTTCGCCGCCCTGTGGGTGTTGGCGGAATGGTTGCGCGGCTGGGTGTTTACCGGCTTTCCCTGGAACCTGATGGGCAGCGCCTGGGCGGTGTCCGATGCCCTGATGCAAGGCGCATCGGTGACCGGCATTTATGGCCTGAGCCTGCTGGCCGTGACGATCGCCGCCCTGCCTGCGACGCTGAGCGCTAATTCGGGCTGGGGCGGCGGACGCACCCCGACCGCGGCCGCCGCTATCCTGCTTGCCGTGGTTTGGGGCGGCGGCGCGGCACGGCTTTCCGGGGCGCCGGCGGTGGGCGAAAACAGCGTCCCCGATGTGCGCCTGCGTCTGGTTCAGCCCAACATTGAACAAAAAGACAAATGGCGCGCCAATTTGCGTATTCCAAATCTCAAGGAACAAATCGCCATGTCCTCAGGCCCCGGCCCGGGTCCGGGGCCGACCCATGTGATCTGGTCGGAAACGGCGGCGACGTATTATCTATCCAACGATGCGGCGGTCCGCTCAGCGATTGCCCAGGGCACCCCCCGGGGCGGCCTGACCCTGACCGGTGGCCTGCGCACCACGGCCACCAGGGAGAAGCCCTTCAAGGTTTGGAACAGCCTGTTCGCCCTTGACGATGCCGGGGCCATCGTCGGCGCCTATGACAAATTTCATCTGGTGCCGTTTGGCGAATACATGCCCTTTCGCGGCATTGTCGGCCTGGAAAAACTGAGCGCCGGGGCGACCGATTTTATGGCCGGGGCGGGCCCGCAAACCCTGCGTCTGAAGGGCCTGCCCCCGGTGTCACCGCTGATATGTTATGAGGTGATTTTTCCCGGCAATGTAGTGAACCCCGAAGACCGACCGGAATGGCTGCTAAGCGTAACCAACGACGCCTGGTACGGCATCAGCACCGGCCCTTATCAGCACTTTGACGCCGCCCGTTTTCGCGCCGTCGAAGAAGGTTTACCCCTGGTCCGGGTCGCCAATACCGGGATTTCGGGGGTTATTGACGCCTATGGAAGGGTCGTTAAACGCCTCGAATTGAGCGAAAAAGGCGTACTCGACACTACCCTGCCGAAAGCCTTGGCTGGTACGGTCTTTGGCGGTGCAGGCAATGCCCTGGCGCTGCTGTTAATCATCGCGACCGGCGGGGCAGGCATGGCTATAGGTGGTTTTCGGGGCTCGTAAACATCTCCTCAATGTGGCATAATCCCCAAATAGGTAAGCGTATGCGCATTTCGATTTACATACAATCGTATGTTGACGTATAATGTATCGATACATACATCTTTAGGTGTTGGCGTTAATTATACTGTGTGCGATGAGACCGATACCCAAGGGCCATTAACGGTCCATAAAATAAATACGTGTAATAAAAAAAATGTCACTGGCGAGATCGAAAATCGATTTCCGCATAAAAAAAAACGGAAACAACCACATGAACGCATCTGCATTGAAGAAATCGACCGAAACCGGCAAATCCGCGCCCGACCCTTTGTTAGGCGTCCCGCGTGCCGTTGATATCCATGTCGGCGCTCGCCTGCGCCTGCGCCGCACCCTGTTGGGCATTAGTCAGGAAAAACTGGGCGAGGCCGTCGGCCTGACATTCCAGCAAATCCAGAAGTACGAACGCGGCGCCAATCGGGTCGGGGCTTCCCGGCTGTACGAATTTTCCAGGGTTCTGGATATCTCGGTGTCTTATTTCTTCGAGGAAATGAACGAGAGCACCGTTGCCACACGCGGTCGTCGGCTGGCACCGGGCGGCCTGTCTGATCAGGATCAGGCGGATCTGACCTCAAACCCGCTGGCCCGACGCGAAACCCTGGAACTGGTTCGGGCCTATTACAAGATCGAAAGTCCCAAGGTCCGCAAGCGGACTTTCGAATTGGTCAAGGCCTTGGCCGGCAACAAGTAAGCCCAAGTGCCGCGCCGCAAGGTGTAAACCCTGCGCAAAGTGTGGGAATCGACTCACCCCCACCGGTTTATGGGGGCAGGCCGGATAGTGCTTGACCGAAGCCCAAAAGATTGTCAAAAGTCCTGCTCTGGCATCGCTTGTGGTGTCGGACGTGGACGGATTTGGACGACTTGCCACCACGATAAAAAAGGCTCTAAGTGGGCTCACCCGTTTCAGCCCCCGGTCCAGTTGGGCAATAGTTTTTGATCGGAGGAATTAAACGTGACCAAATCAGATTATCTTTTTACCAGTGAATCGGTGTCCGAAGGGCACCCTGACAAAGTTAGCGACCGGATATCGGACGCCGTTGTCGATGCTTTTTTGGGCGCCGATGGCCAATCCCGCGTGGCGTGCGAAACCCTGTGCACGACCAATCGCGTCGTCCTCGCCGGCGAAGTGCGCGGCCCGTCGCCGTTGGTCAGCGCCGACGGCAAGGTCGACACCGCCCATATGGAAGCCATCGCGCGCAAATGCGTCAAGGAAATCGGCTACGAACAGGATGGGTTCCATTGGGAAAAAATGGATGTCAGCGTTTATCTGCATGGCCAGTCCGCCGATATCGCCATGGGCGTCGATTCATCGGGTAACAAAGATGAAGGCGCCGGCGACCAGGGCATCATGTTCGGCTACGCCTGCACCGAAACCGACGTTTTGATGCCGGCCCCGATCTATTATTCCCACGCCATTCTGCGGTCGCTGGCCGATGTTCGCCATTCCGGTGCCGAACCGGGCCTGTTGCCCGATTCCAAAAGCCAGGTCACGTTGCGCTATGTAAACGACAAGCCGGTCGGCGCGGCCTCGGTCGTGGTTTCCACCCAGCACACGGAAAATCTCAGCCAGGACGATGTCCGCGAAATCGTCCGCCCCCATGTCGAAGCCGTCCTGCCCGAAGGCTGGATGTGCCCGGAAGCCGAATTCTATGTTAACCCGACGGGCCGTTTTGTCATTGGCGGCCCCGATGGCGACGCCGGTTTGACCGGCCGCAAGATCATCGTCGATACCTACGGCGGCGCGGCCCCGCACGGCGGCGGCGCGTTTTCGGGTAAAGATCCTACCAAGGTCGACCGTTCGGCGGCCTATGTGGCCCGCTATCTGGCCAAGAATGTGGTCGCCTCCGGCCTCGCCGACGGCTGCACCATTCAACTTGCTTACGCCATCGGCGTTTCCAAGCCGCTGTCGGTTTATGTCAACACCCATGATACCGGCCGGGTCGATGAAGTGAAGCTGGCCGAAATCCTGCAGGAACTGGTCGATTTGTCGCCGCGCGGCATTCGCGAACACCTGCAACTCAACAAGCCCATCTACGCCCGGACCTCGGCCTATGGCCATTTTGGCCGGGAAGTGGAACCGGATGGCGGCTTTTCGTGGGAACGCACGGACCTGGTCGACGCCCTGAAATCGGCTTTCTGAGAATATAACGATTATGCCAGACAAAGCCCCCGGGGCCGGCCCTGATGAGGACCGGCCCCGGTTGCATTTTCACGGTCGCCGGTTGGGCAAGCCCTTAAGGCCGGCGCAACGCAAGTTAGTCGAAGATTTGCTCCCGAAGCTGCGCCTCGCCGATGCCACCCATCCGGGGCACTCTTTCGAAGACCGGGCGGGCCCAATCTGGCTGGAAATCGGTTTCGGCGGCGGTGAACACCTGGTCGCCCAGGCCGCCGCCAACCCTGACATCGGATTTATCGGCGCCGAACCGTTCATCAACGGCATCGCCAAGGCGTTAAGCGTTATTGACCGCGACGGCCTGACCAATATTCGCCTGCATGACGATGATGCCCGGCCCTTGCTCGACGCCCTGCCCGATGCGGCCATCGACCGCGTCTTTTTGCTGTTCGCCGACCCGTGGCCGAAAAAGCGCCACCACAAACGGCGGTTCGTGAACCCTGATAACCTTGATGCGTTGGCTCGGATCCTCAAGGATGGTGCCGAACTGCGCTTCGCCAGCGACCATCAGGACTACGTCGCCTGGGCGCTGGAACGCCTCGCCGATCACCCGTCATTTCAGTGGCTGGCCAGCCGCCCCGCCGATTGGCGAGAACCGCCCGAAGGATGGGTGGCGACCAGGTATCAGCAAAAAGCCGAGGCGCGCGGCGAAGTATGTACATTTTTGCGTTTCCGGCGGCGTTCACGACAAGACACCAAAGACGTATAAAATACTTGTCATTGGCGCGCTATAAGGTGTATACGGAGCGCCATGGCTTGACTTGAATTTCGTCAGGGCAGACATCGAACAGAGTTGATGTGGTGGGCCTCTGGCCCGCCATTTGTTTTTTTGGATCGGTATTTACCGCTCCGGCTTTGGTGGAAAGAGACTCTATGGATCTCGAACAAAGGGTTCAGGCCCTTATCGAACCAGGCATTCTGGCCATGGATTATCGTCTGGTCAGGGTCAGCTATACGAGCGGTAAAGAAGCCCGCTTGCAGATTATGGCTGAACGGGCTGACGGCGGCGTTATTTCGGTTGGCGACTGCGCCAGAATAAGCCACAGCGTTTCCGCCGTGTTAGATGTTGAAGACCCAATTACCAGCGCCTATGCGCTGGAAGTCAGTTCGCCGGGGATCGACCGGCCGCTGGTTCGCGAAGAAGACTTTGACCGCTTTGCCGGTTATGAAATCAAGGCCCAGACCAGCCGGACCGTTGACGGGCGCAAGCGCTTCAGGGGTCGACTAAAGGGAATTAAAAAGGGAATCGTCAGTATCGAAATGAACAATGCCATTTACGAGCTGCCGTACCAGGATATTAACCAGGCTAAACTGCTTTTGACCGACGACTTGATCGCGGCTTCGCAGGGAAAATAAAAACGATGAACGAAACGATGATAAAGACCGAAGCCGCCCACGCCCGCCCGGAACTTTTGCAGGTGTCGGAAACTGTCGCCCGCGACAAGGGCATTGAACAGGACGAAGTGCTCGATGCCATGGAGCAGGCGATCCAGAAAGCCGGCCGTTCCAAGTATGGCAACGAACATGACATCCGCGCCCATATCGATCGCAAATCCGGCGAGATCACGCTGGCCCGGTACACCGAAGTCGCCGAAGAAATTGAAAACGAAGTCACCCAGACGACGCTAGAGGCCGCCCAAAAGCAGAAGCCCGACGCCGTAATCGGTGATTTCCTGATCGACCCGCTGCCGCCCATCGATTTTGGCCGCATCGCCGCCCAGACAGCCAAGCAGGTCATCGTATCGAAAGTTCGCGAAGCCGAACGCCAACGCCAGTTCAAGGAATACATGGATCGCACCGGCGAAGTCGTCAACGGCTTGGTCAAGCGGGTCGAATTCGGCAACGTCATTGTCGATTTGGGCCGTGCCGAAGCGCTGTTGCGCCGCGATGAATCAATTCCGCGCGAACACTTCAACAACGGCGACCGCATCCGCGCCTACATCGTCGATGTTCGCGAAGAAGCCCGCGGGCCGCAAATTTTCCTGTCGCGCACCCACCCGCAATTTATGGCCAAGCTGTTCACCCAGGAAGTGCCCGAAATCTACGACGGTGTCATTGAAATCAAGTCGGTCGCCCGTGATCCGGGTTCGCGCGCCAAAATGGCCGTGCTGTCCCACGATTCAAGCATCGATCCGGTCGGCCCCTGCATCGGCATGCGCGGCTCTCGCGTGCAGGCCGTGGTCGGCGAATTGCAAGGCGAAAAGATCGACATCATCCAGTGGTCGCCCGATCCCGCCACCTTCATCGTCAACGCCCTGGCCCCTGCCGAAGTCTCCAAGGTTGTGCTGGACGAAGAAAAAAACAAAATCGAAGTCGTCGTTCCCGATGAACAGCTCAGCCTGGCCATTGGTCGGCGCGGCCAAAACGTCCGGCTGGCGTCGCAACTGTCCGGTTGGGATATCGATATTTTGACCGAAGCGTTGGAATCCGAACGCCGCAAGGAAGAATTCGACCGCCGTTCGCAGTTGTTTATCGATTCCCTGGACGTCGATGATGTCATCGCCCACCTGCTGGTCACCGAAGGCTTCACATCGGTCGAACAGGTCGCCTTCGTGCCCGTCGAAGACTTGGTCGATATCGAAGGTTTCGATGAAGACATTTCCGAAGAACTGCGGGCCCGGGCGCGCAACTTCCTGGAACAGCGCGACGCCGTGTTGTCACAGCGTTGCGCCGAACTTGGCGTCAGCGACGAGATTGCCGCCATCGACGGCATCACGCCGGTCATAATGGTCGCCATCGGCGAGAACGAAGTTAAAACGCTCGATGATCTGGCCGATCTGGCCGGTGACGAACTGATCGAAATGTTGCCGCCGGGCACCCTGACCCAAACCAAGGCCGATGAAATTATCATGGCGGCACGGGCCCACTGGTTCGAAGACGACGAAGCTCCCGCCGCCGAGGAAACGGCAGAAACGGCTGAGCAGCCGGCAGAGGAGTAGGGAAAAACGGCGACGGGAATGATGAAAAAAGGCGGCCCCGAAGGAACGAGTCCGACGCGGCGCTGCATCGTCAGTCGCGAAGAGAAAGAAAGCGCCGAGATGCTTCGTTTCGTCGTCGATCCCGAAGACAGGATCGTCGTTGATATCGATGGCAAGTTACCGGGTCGGGGTTTTTGGTTGAGCGCCGATAGGGATATGTTACATACAGCGTGCGCCAAAAATCTATTTGCCAGGGCGGCGCGCGCGAAAGTCAAGGTGCCGGAAGATTTGGCCGAACGGGTCGAAAAGCAATTGGCCCAACGGTGCCTTAATCATGTTGGCCTGGCCCGTCGCGCCGGACAGGCTGTCGCCGGCTTCGAAAAGGTCGAAGCCTGGCTGAAGTCGGGAAAAGGCGTAGGGCTTTTGTTGGCGGCGAGTGATGGTTCTGAACAGGGGCGGTCGAAAATACAGTCCCTGGCCCGGGCATTGGCGCCCAAGGCGGTGCTGATTGACAGCCTGGACAGCGCCGAACTGGGGGCCGCATTTGGCCGGGATAAGGCGGTTCACGCCGTTTTGGCCAAAGGACGACTGGCTGGGAAATTGAAGGTCGATGCCGGCCGCTTAAAGGGGTTGCGTCCCTAGACTAGAGAAGACGAATTTTTTGCCGCTTCGGCGGCGCGTTAACGAAACGGAAGATTGATGAGCGAGAGCACCGAACAGGATCAGAAGAAAAAGCCGCTGGGACTATCGCGTCCGGGCACGCTGGAGCTGAAAAAGACGGTCGAGTCTGGATCTGTCCGGCAAAACTTCTCGCATGGCCGCTCGAAAATGGTGCAGGTCGAAGTCCGCAAAAAACGGACCTTCACCCAAAATGATTCCGGCACCATGGCCGAAGTCAAGGAAGCCGATGTAAACTTTACCGTGCCACCTGAAGATGTCGCGCCCGTCGAGGTTAAAAAAGTCGTGGCCCCGACCCCGGCCAGCGGCGCCCGCCTGACCAACGAAGAAAAAGCCGTCCGCGCCCGCGTCCTGTTAGACGCCGAAGCCGCCAGCGTGGTGGCCGCCGAAGACGCCGCCAAAAAAGCGATTGTGGATGCGGCCCTGGCCGAAGCCAAGGCCGCCGAACCGGACGCCGAAGAACCCATCGAAGTTATCGATCCGAATGCCGAAGCCAAGGCCGCTGCGGCCGCGCTAAAAGCCCAGGAAGCAGAAAAAGTCCTCGCCGAACAAGCCAAGGCAGTGGCTTCCGGCGTGGTTGCGAAATTGCAAGCCGCCGAAGAAGATGGCGAGACCGCCAAGGCGCGTGCCAAGCGCCCCGCCGGGGAAGAAGTAAAGCGTCCGACCACGCCGCGGCGTGGCGAAAAGCGCCGCCGTTCGGGCAAGCTGACAATTGCCGAAGCCCTGGTCGACGGCGAAGAACGCTCGCGGTCGCTGGCTTCGGTCAAACGTGCCCGGGAAAAAGAAAAGGCGAAACAGAGGCAGGTCTTGAGCGAAGGCAAAAAGATCCTGCGCGATGTCATCATTCCCGAAACCATCACCGTTCAGGAACTGGCCAACCGCATGGCTGAACTTTCCAGAGACGTCGTCAAGGCATTGATGAAGATGGACGTCATGGTGTCGGTCAACGATACCATCGATGCCGATACAGCCGAACTGGTGGTCAGCGAATTTGGCCACAATATCCGGCGGGTCTCCGAATCCGATGTGGAAATCGGCCTGTTGGGCGGCGAAGACATTGAAGATGGCATCCTGGTGTCCCGGGCCCCCGTGGTCACGGTCATGGGCCATGTCGATCACGGCAAGACATCCCTGCTCGATGCCTTGCGCGAAACAGATGTGGTCAAGGGTGAGGCCGGTGGCATCACCCAGCACATTGGCGCCTATCAGGTGACAATGGCCAACGGCGCCAAGATTACCTTTATCGACACCCCGGGCCACGCCGCCTTTACCGACATGCGGTCGCGCGGCGCCAAGGTCACCGATATTGTTATCCTGGTGGTCGCCGCAGATGACGGCATCATGCCCCAGACAATTGAAGCGATCGCCCACGCCAAGGCAGCCGGAGTACCGATTATCGTCGCCATCAACAAGATGGATGTGCATGGCGCCGACGCCGGCCGGGTGCGCACCGAACTGTTGCAACACGACCTGGTGGTCGAAGAAATGGGCGGCGAAGTGCTGACCATTGAAGTTTCGGCCAAGGAACGTACCGGCCTCGACAAGCTGGAAGAAATAATCCTGTTGCAGGCCGAATTGCTTGACCTGAAAAGCAATCCCAGCCGTTCCGCCGAAGGCGTCATTATCGAAGCCAGGGTCGAACGCGGCAAGGGTTCCGTGGCCACCATCCTGGTCCAGAAGGGCACGCTCAATATCGGCGATATCATCGTCGCCGGTTCCGAATGGGGCCGGGTCCGTGCCATGGTTGATGATCATGGCGGGCAAATTGATCACGCCGGGCCGGCCACACCGGTCGAAGTTCTGGGCCTTAACGGGACCCCGTCCGCCGGTGATGAAGTGGCCGTCGTGGATAGCGAATCCCGGGCCAGGGAAGTCACCGAATTCCGCCAGCGCCGGACCCGCGATGTTCGCGCCGCCGCAGGCGCACGTGGCACCATTGAAGAAATGTTTGAACGTATCGGCCAGGGCGAGGCATCGACCATGCCGCTGGTCATCAAGGCCGATGCCCATGGTTCGGTCGAAGCCATTTCCGCGGCGCTCGAAAAAATGTCGACCGACGAAGTTCAGGCCAAGATTCTTCACGCCGGTGTCGGCGCCATCAACGAAGCCGATGTCACCCTGGCCAATGCCAGCGGCGGCTTCATTGTCGGCTTTAATGTCCGCGCCAACCCCCAGGCCCGCGCCCTTGCCAAGCGGGACGGTGTTGATATTCGATATTATTCCATCATTTACGATGTCATCGATGACGCCAAGAAGGTGTTGTCGGGGATGCTGGCGCCGACCGTGCGCGAAACGCTTTTGGGTTACGCCGACGTCAAGGAAGTCTTTGCGGTTTCCAAGGTCGGCAAGGTCGCCGGTTGCTTCGTCAGCGAAGGCATGGTCAAACGCGGGGCTAGGGTCCGCCTGCTGCGCGAAGACGTGGTCATCCACGAGGGCGAATTGTCGCAACTGAAGCGTTTCAAGGACGACGTCAAGGAAGTCAAGGAAGGCATCGAATGTGGCATGGCCTTCGCCAAGTACGACGACCTGAAGTCCGGCGATCGCATCGAATGTTTCGACGTTGAGGAGATCGCCCGCGAGCTTGAATAGGCTTTGGTGGACGATCTAAAACATCTGTTATGAACAAGAAGCGCAATGACCGCGCGCCGAGCCAGCGTCAGCTTCGGGTCGGCGAGGAAATCCGCCATACCCTGGCGTCGATCATCGGGCGCGGGGAATTGCGCGATCCTGACCTGATGGGTCAGGCCATCACCGTTACCGAAGTCCGTATCAGCCCCGACATGCGAAACGCCACGGTCTATTGTTTGCCGCTAGGGCTCAAGAGCGACCCTGAAACGAGCGACGAGGTCACCGAAAAGATGATCACCGCGCTGACCCGCGCCCAGCCGTTTTTGCGTCACGAAGTGGCGAAACGGGTTCACCTGCGTTCGGTTCCCACCTTTATGTTCGTCGCCGACGGCTCGTTCGACGAAGCCGGTCATATCTCCGCCCTGTTGCATTTGCCGGACGTTTACCGCGATTTGCAGGTTCCCGATGAGGACGAGGCTGAGGACGCGGACGGGAACAACGCGGACGAGAACAACCCCGATGGGGCGTAAGCGCAAGGGCGACCCCGTCCACGGCTGGCTGATCGTCGATAAACCCGCCGGCATCACGTCGAGTGCCGTCGTCGGCAAGGTGAAGCGTATTTTCAACGCCGCCAAGGCCGGCCATGGCGGCACGTTAGACCCCCTGGCGACCGGTATCCTGCCCATCGCCTTCGGCGAGGCGACGAAGACCGTTTCCTACGTTATGGATGGCATCAAGACCTACCGTTTCACCGTGCGTTGGGGCGAAAGCCGAACCACCGATGACGCCGAAGGCGAAATCGTTGAAACCAGCGATGTGCGCCCCGATGAGCCGCAAATCAAGGCGGCGCTGGGCGCTTTTGTCGGCGATATCGAACAGGTGCCGCCGATTTATTCGGCGATTAAAGTCGATGGCCAGCGGTCTTATGACCTGGCGCGCCGGGACCAGGCCGTGGAATTGCAGGCCAGAACCATCCATATCGAAAGTTTTACGTTCATCGAAGCGCCCGATGCCGACCACGGAACGTTCGAAGTGGTCTCGGGAAAAGGCGCCTATGTGCGGGGCCTGGCGCGTGATTTAGCCCTGAAACTGGGCACTGTTGGCCACATATCCATGCTGCGGCGCTTAAGCGTCGGGCCTTTTGATGAAAAGGTCGCGATTTCGCTGGATAAACTAGAGACCCTGGGGCATAGTGCGCCGCCTGTTGACAGCCTGTTGGCCGTCGAGACCGTGCTGGACGACATCCCGGCACTGGCCCTGACGGAACAAGAGGCTCGAAGCTTGCAGCATGGACAGTCTATTGCGGTCCTGCCTGTCGCCAACCGGTCTTCTCTCGGGAAAGTAAACCCTGACGCGGTCTACCGCGCCATGTCCGATGGCAGACTTGTTGCTTTAACGAAAATCGCAGGGGGCGCTATTCGCCCGCTGCGGGTGTTTAACATTTAAATTTTAGGAGTACACGATGTCGATTACCGCAGAACGTAAGGCGGAGCTTATTAAGGAATTTGCCACCGTCGAAGGCGATACAGGTTCGCCGGAAGTCCAGGTTTCGGTCCTCACCGAACGGATTAACAACCTCACCGAACACCTGAAAACCCACAAAAAAGATCACCACTCCCGCCGTGGCCTGCTGATGATGGTTGGCCAGCGTCGGCGTTTGCTTGATTACCTGAAAAGGAAAGAAAGCAGTCGTTACGAGGGTCTGATCAAGCGCCTGGAACTTCGTCGCTAAAGGCGAGACTTCCAGGCACGCTACCACATAAGAGAAGACCCACCCTGGACGGCCAGGGTGGCGATGTATGAGGGGAGGCCAAGCCGCCCCCGTTGATTTAAGGATAGTGAGAGATATGTTTAAAGAGTTTAGAAAAGAAATTGAATGGGGCGGCCGCACGCTGGTCCTGGAAACCGGCAAAGTCGCACGCCAGGCCGATGGCGCAGTTCTCGCCACTTACGGCGATACCAAGGTCCTGTGTACGGTGGTCGGCGAAAGAACGCCCAAGCCGGGGCTGGATTTTTTCCCGCTTTCCGTCCACTACATTGAAAAAGCTTATGCCGCCGGTAAAATTCCGGGCGGTTTCTTAAAGCGCGAAGCCCGTCCCAGCGACAATGAAACGCTGACCTCGCGGCTGATCGATCGGCCGATCCGGCCGTTGTTCCCCAAGGGCTTCAAGTGCGAAACCCAGGTTATGTGCACGGTCGTTTCCCACGATATGGAAAACAACCCCGATATCGTCGCCCTGATTGGCACATCGGCGGCCCTGACCATTTCCGGCCTGCCTTTCATGGGCCCCATCGGCGGTTGCCGTGTCGGTTACATCGGCGGCGAATATGTTTTGAACCCGACCGTCGATGAAATGGAAAACACCGACCTGGACCTGATCGTCGCCGGTACCACCGAAGGCGTGTTGATGGTCGAATCGGAAGCTTCCGAACTTTCCGAAGAAATCATGCTGGGTGCCGTGTCCTTTGGTCACAAGGCGTTTCAGCCGGTGATCGAAGCGATCATCGAATTGGCCGAAGCGTGTGCCAAGGAGCCCCGCCCACTGCCCGAAGCCGTCCCCGGCGCCGACGACATGATCGCCAAAATTGGCACCATGGCCGAAGCCGGCCTGCGCGATGCCTACGCCGAAAGCGACAAGATGGTTCGCCAGTCGAAAGTCAGCGCCGCCAAGGCCCAGGTCAAAGCCGACCTGGCCGCCGATGGCAGCATTGATCAGGATCTCGCCTCGGAAGTTTTCGGTGATGCCTTCAAGAAGATCGAAAAGCACATCGTGCGGCGCGACATTCTGAAAACCGGCAAACGCATCGATGGCCGCGACACCAAAACGGTTCGCCCGATTGCCACCGAAGTCGGCATCCTGCCGCGCTCCCACGGTTCCGCCTTGTTCACGCGCGGCGAAACCCAGGCCATCGCGGTCGCCACTTTGGGCACCGGCCAGGACGAACAGCGGGTCGATTCGCTGCAAGGCCAAAGCTTCGAGCACTTTATGTTGCACTATAACTTCCCTCCGTATTCGGTTGGCGAAGCGGGTCGTGTCGGGTTCACCGGACGCCGCGAAATCGGCCACGGCAAACTGGCGTGGCGGGCCATCCATCCGGTGTTACCGTCCAAGGATGATTTCCCCTATACCATCCGGGTGGTTTCCGAAATCACCGAATCCAACGGTTCTTCCTCTATGGCATCGGTTTGCGGCGCCTCGTTGGCGCTGATGGATGCCGGTGTGCCTTTGGCGCGTCCGGTCGCCGGTATCGCCATGGGCCTGATCAAGGAAGACGACGGCCATGCCGTGTTGTCCGATATTCTGGGGGATGAAGATCACCTGGGCGATATGGATTTCAAGGTCGCCGGTACGGAAAAGGGCATCACATCCTTGCAGATGGATATCAAGATCACCTCGATCACCGAAGATATCATGCGCGATGCCGTGGCCCAGGCCCTTGAAGGTCGTCTGCACATTTTGGCTGAAATGGCCAAGGTCATCGATACCTCGCGTAACGAAGTCAGCGAGAACGCACCACGCATCACCGCTTTCAAGATCAACAAAGACAAGATCCGCGACATCATCGGGCCCGGTGGCAAGATGATCCGTGAAATCTGTGAAGTCACCGGTGCCAAGATCGACATCGAAGACGACGGCACCGTTAAGGTCGCCGCCGTTGACGAAAGTGCCGCCGAAGCCGCGATCAAGTGGATCAAGGGCCTTACCGAAGAACCCGAAGTCGGCGTGATTTACACCGGCAAAGTTGTCAAGACCGTCGATTTCGGCGCTTTCGTCAACTTCATGGGTGCCAAGGACGGCCTGGTTCACATCAGCGAACTGGCCGCCGAACGGGTTGGCAAGACCACCGATATCGTCAACGAAGGCGATTCGGTCAAGGTCAAGCTGATCGGTATCGACGACCGTGGCAAAATCAAGCTGTCCATGAAGTCGGTCAATCAGGAAACCGGTGAAGAAATCACCGGCTGATTTATCCTAGCTTATCGACATGAATATGAAGGGGCGGACGAAATTAATCGTTCGCCCTTTTTCATCTGTTACAGGTGTTCAAAATTCGATAAAGTGACCGCTGGCCACAGATTCCTTTAGGAACACTTTTTGAAGACCTTGCAGCCCATCCTGATATCCGGAGCCGAAGTTTTGCCCATTGTCGAGGGCGGCAAGGGTGTCGCCGTCTCCAACGGGTCCAGCGCCGGGGCCTTCGCCGCCGCCGGGTGTGTCGGCACGGTATCGGGCGTCAACGCCGATTCATATGATTCAGCCGGCAACGTTATCCGCCAGATTTATCACAGCACGACCCGCCGCGAACGCTGGCACGAACTGATCGATTACGCGATTAAGGGCGGCATCGCCCAGGCCCAAATCGCCCATGAAAAATCCGGCGGCCGGGGCCGTATTCATGTCAACGTATTGTGGGAAGCCGGCGGCACACCACAAGTTCTTGAAGGCATCCTTAAAGGCGCCAAGGGCCTGGTTCATGGCATTACCTGTGGCGCCGGCATGCCTTACAAGGTCGCCGAAATTTGTTCGGGTTTCGGCGTCCATTATCACCCCATTATTTCTTCCGCCCGGGCCTTTCGCGCCTTGTGGAAGCGCGCCTATTCCAAGTATGCCGAATACCTGGGCAGCGTCGTTTACGAAGACCCATGGCTGGCCGGTGGCCATAACGGCCTAAGCAACGTCGAAGACCCAAATGTCCCGCAAGACCCCTATCCGCGGATTGTCGAGCTGCGCAAACAGATGCGGGAATTCGGTTTGGACAATACGCCGATCGTCATGGCCGGCGGTGTCTGGTATTTGCGCGATTGGGAAAACTGGCTCGATAATCCGGAAATCGGCCCCATCGCATTTCAATTCGGCACCCGCCCCCTGTTGACCCAGGAAAGCCCGGTATCGAAGGCCTGGCAGGACCGCCTGTTGGGGCTCAAGGAAGGCGATATCTTCCTCAACCGGTTCAGCCCAACGGGTTTCTATTCTTCCGCCGTTCGCAACAATCTGCTGAACGAACTCGAGGCGCTTTCGGACCGCCAGGTTTCGTATGAAGCCAAGGCCACCGACGACCGCCCGGAACCGTTGCCTTTGGGGCCGCGCGGCAGGCCGGTGTTCCTTAATGCCGGCGATAAGGTGAAGGCGGAAGCCTGGATCGCCGCAGGTTTCACCACCGGCATGAAGACACCCGACGATTCAATTGTTTTCGTGACACCCGAAAATGCGGCGCAAATCTTTGAAGATCAGCAGAACTGCATGGGCTGCCTGTCGCAGTGCCGGTTTTCCAACTGGGCCGAAAATGAAGAAGGAACCACCGGCAAACGGGCCGATCCCCGGTCCTTCTGTATTCAAAAATCCTTACAAGACGTCGCCCATGGCGGCAGTATCGAAGATAATTTGATGTTTTCCGGGCACAATGCCTACAAATTCGGTTCCGACCCTTTTTATGACGGCGGTTTCGTGCCGACCGTCCAGCAATTGGTCGACAGACTGGTTAGCGGCGACTAATTGCCTACCTTTTCACTCGGGTATTCCCATAATAAAATTATGGTTTTTTCTTGAAATTAGTGTGATTCCAATTTACCTATTAGGTCATTGAATCAAATTGGCCGTTACCAAACACCAGCAAAGACCATAAAGGACTATTACCAATGCGGACTTACACCCATTTTCTCGAACAACTGAGGGCCGCCGGCTTGCGTCCGACCCGGCAACGCCTGGCGCTTTCGAAATTGTTGTTCGAAAAGGGTGACCGGCACGTTACCGCCGAAGTCCTGCACGCCGAGGCCCAGGCCGCCAAGATGCGGGTGTCGTTGGCGACGGTCTATAACACCTTGCACCAGTTCACCAGCGTCGGCCTGCTCAGGGAAATCGTGATCGGCACGGCGCGGTCCTATTTCGACACCAACACCAGCGATCATCACCATTTTTACTTTGAAAAAGATGGCGTCCTTGAAGACATCGACGGCACCAGCATCACCATAGACGGATTACCCGAAGCGCCGGTCGGGGTGGACATCAAACGGATAGATATCGTCGTAAGGGTTGCCTAAAAACCGTTACTTTTCAATCTGTTATGATTTACTTTAGAATAGCTAGAAATACTTGACAGGGGCCTTATGGCACGCCATATTTAGCCTGTCCTTCACGCACTTCCTGATCGGGTTTTTTCAATAAATCCGAGAGGGGTGCGCGCCCTTGTAAACAATAAAACGTATTAAAACCCAAACCCCGGGAGAGATTTAAATGAGCCTGAAAGACAGCAAGACCGAACAAAACCTGAAAGACGCCTTCGCCGGCGAATCCCAGGCCAACCGCCGCTATCTGTATTTTGCCCAGAAGGCCGATATCGAAGGCTATAACGATGTCGCCACGGTTTTCCGGTCCACCGCCGAAGGTGAAACCGGCCACGCCCACGGCCATCTGGAATTTCTCGAAGAAACCGGCGATCCCGCCACCGGCCTGCCCATTGGCCCGACCGGCGACAACCTGAAGGCTTCGGTCGCAGGGGAAACCCACGAATACACCGACATGTATCCGGGGATGGCCAAGACGGCGCGCGAAGAAGGCTTCGATGAAATCGCCGATTGGTTCGAAACCCTGGCGAAAGCGGAAAAATCCCACGCCGGGCGCTTCCAAAAGGCCCTCGACACGCTTTAGGCCGCATCTTTAGGCAGACGATTTATATGTGGGGGGATTCGGTTTCGGGTCTCCCCATATGTTTGTTAGGGAAGTCAACGTCATGAGTGAAGGAAGCCTCGAGGCCCCGACCCGCCACCGCATTGCGTGGCAGGATCCGGATTTTCTCGATCCGGAAAAACTCGATGCCGAACTGCGCCGGGTCTTTGATATTTGTCATGGCTGCCGCCGCTGCTTCAACCTGTGTGACAGCTTCCCGCGCTTGTTCGACCTGGTCGATGAATCCGATCTCGGCGAGGTCGAGACGGTCAACAGCATCGACTTCAAACCGGTGATCGATGCCTGCACGCTGTGTGACATGTGCTTCATGGTCAAATGTCCCTACGTGCCGCCCCACGAATTTAATCTGGATTTCCCCCACCTGATGTTGCGCGCCCGGGCTGCCCAATTCGCGCGGGGCGAAATTTCAACAATTGAACAACAACTGACCAAGACCGACCGCAATGGCGCCTTGGCCTGTTTGGTCTCCCCCCTGGCGAACTGGGCGACCAAATGCGGCAATAGCCTGACCCGGCCGGCGATGCAGGCCATTACCGGCGTTCACAAAGACGCGGCCTTGCCCGCCTTTAACGCCAAGACTCTGACCAAAATGGCCACCGCCGAAAAACCCGTCATCGATACCACCGCCCCGGCCTTCGGCCGCAAGGCGGTGATTTACGCCACCTGCACCGGTGAATTCAATAACGCCGAAATCGGCCTGGCCGCCCGCGCCGTGCTGGCCCGCAACGGTGTGGATGTGGAAATTGTCTATCCCGGTTGCTGTGGCATGCCGCAGTTAGAACACGGCGATTTAGCAAGCGTCGCCGATAGCGCCGCCCGGGTCGCGTCCGAACTTTGCGGCTGGATCGCCAAGGGTTACGACGTGGTCTCGCTCGTCGCCTCGTGCTCGCTGATGCTGAAATTCGAATGGCCGTTACTGGTGGCGGATAACCAAGACGTTCAAAATCTTGCCAAGGCGACCTTCGACATCAGCGAATACATCGTCGATATTTCCGCCAAGGAAGGCCTGGCCCCCGGCATGACGGCGCTGGACGGCAACGTGACGGTGCATATTTCCTGTCATTCCCGGGCCCAGAACATGGGCCGCAAGGGCGCCGATATGCTGAAAAATATTCCCGGCACCGCCATCGAAGTGATCGAACGGTGTTCCGGCCATGGCGGGTCGTGGGGCGTTATGAAGGATAACTTCGACGTCGCCCTGAAAGTCGGCCTGCCCGTCGCCGCCCGCGCAGTCAAAGTGCCAACACCCTATCTGGTGTCGGAATGCCCGCTGGCGCGGGACCATATTGTCCAGGGCATGGAACGCCTGGGCGGCGATATCCAACCGGCCAATACGCACCACCACCCCATTCAACTCATGGCCCTGGCCTACGGAATTTAAGTAAATGTCAAAACACCAAATCACGCCCGCCGACTTAATGGACATGGACGCCTATGGCAAGCAACGCGCCGAACGTCGCCGGGCCATGACCCAGATTAAAAAGCTGCGCCGCGTCGCCGTCGGCCCGGACGCCACGTTCTATTTTGAAAGCTATGAGACCATGCTCCACCAGGTGCATGAAATGCTCTACATAGAAAAAGGCGGTGAAGCCCAGATCGCCGACGAACTCACGGCCTATAACCCACTGATCCCCAATGGCCGGGAACTGGTGGCGACGTTGATGTTTGAAATTGACGACCCCGATCGCCGGGAAAAGGTCTTGGGTGCCTTAGGCGGCGTCGAAGGCACCATAACGTTAAGCCTGGGTGATTACAGTGTGCGCGCCGTGCCGGAAAGCGAAGTCGACCGCACCACGGCGGCAGGCAAAACCTCGTCTATCCACTTCCTGCATTTCCCGTTCGATGAAAAGGCGATCACGGACATGCGCACAGACGGCGCCCGCGTGGTGCTCGGCATCGAACATCCCGGCTACGCCCACATGGCCGTCCTGCCCGAAGATGTCCGCCAGGCTTTAGTCGAAGATTTCACTTAAGGTATGTGCCCCTGCGGGCGCGCTCTTCGCGCTTGCTGGGTCTCTGGAAGTCAGACCTTAAGGCGCGACAGGAGCTCGATCTTGCCAAACCTGGTTCATGTTCGGCCTTAAGGTCTGACTTCCAGAGGCCCAGCCAAGGACCCCGGAGGGGGCCGCCCGGCGCTTGAGGGGCACAAACCTCAAGTAAATTTATTCGATAACCTCATCCCGATAGACGCCCCAGAATTCTACTTTCCGGAGCCAGCCCTTGATTTGGCCGGCGTCGATCTTGCACCAGCCGCCGTTTGGGGGGCATTTGCCAAGGCTGGTGATGGCGCCGGCTTCGATTCGGGCGACTGCGGTGCTTTTGGCGTCGGGTTTTTGGCGCAGGGTCCGCTGCTTGCCGATGGCGATCATCGTGCGTTTGCCCGACAACATGCCTTGATGGACCCAGCCCTGGGTGCTTTGCCAGTCCCTGATTTTTCGCCATGTCCTGTATTCGGCGATAATTTCCACCGGCAAATTCTGGCGCTGATAGACCCAGTCCACCGGATACTGAACGCCCGGACCGGTGCGTAAGTTGACCTGATCGGCGCGCAGGCTGGCGAAGCGGGGCAGCGGCAGGCCGGTGCCTTCGGCGGCACGGGGCGCCGCGGGCGTGAATACGACGAGCAAAAAAGCGGCCAGGGAAAGCATAACAAGGGCGGCGCGGCGCAGGGGGGACAGGGGCATTTCGGTCCAATGAAGAATCAAGTGAAGGAGTATTCGCCCACTATATCTCGCGCCGACCGTTCGGGGTCAAGTTTTTGACTCTCATTTGCCTTTGTTTAGAGTCGATGTTGGACAAGCAAGGCGCTATGTTATTGTCGCTTAAGTAAACGCCGGAGGAATTTATGTCGCAGAACAAGACCCGGGTCGTGGTTACCCGCAAACTGCCCGATAGCATCGAAACCCGAATGATGGAATTGTTCGATGTTCACCTAAACCTGACCGACGAGCCGATGACCAAGATCGAGCTGATCGAGGCGGTGAAAACGGCCGATGTGCTGGTACCGACGGTGACCGACCGCATCGATTCGGCAATCCTGTCCCAAGCCGGAGAAAACCTGCGGCTGATCGCCAATTACGGCACCGGTGTCGATCATATCGACCTGGCCAGCGCCCGCCAGCGCGGCATTACCGTTACCAACACGCCTGACGTGTTGACCGAAGATACCGCCGACATGACCATGGCGCTTATCCTGGCCGTGCCCCGGCGGCTGGCCGAAGGCGCCGAAGTGGTCCGGGCCGGCGAATGGAAAGGCTGGTCCCCGACCTGGATGCTCGGCCACCGCATTTACGGCAAGCGCTTGGGCGTCATCGGCATGGGCCGGATCGGATCGGCCCTGGCCAGGCGCGCCAAGGGTTTCGGCCTGTCGGTGCATTACCACAACCGCCACCGGGTGCATCCGGAAGTCGAAGCCGAATTGGAAGCGACCTATTGGGAAAGCCTCGATCAGATGCTGGCCCGGGTCGATATTATCTCGGTCAATTGCCCGCACACGCCGGCGACCTTTCATCTGCTGTCGGCCCGCCGCCTGAAACTGATGCGGCCGCACACCTATCTGGTCAACACCTCGCGCGGTGAAGTCGTCGATGAAAATGCCCTGACCCGCATGCTGGTCGCTGGTGAATTGGCCGGCGCCGGGTTGGATGTGTTCGCCAACGAACCCGCCGTCAACGCCAAATTGCTGTCTTTGAAAAATGTTCTGCTGTTACCCCACATGGGTTCGGCGACCATCGAAGGTCGCATCGACATGGGCGAAAAAGTGCTGATCAACATCAAGACCTTTTCCGACGGCCACAAACCGCCGGACCGGGTCATCGGCGAAGCCTTCTGAACGTGACGCCGGGAAAATTCGCCCCGTGGTTTGCTCGTGGACGGGTCGTGCTGGCTTTTTTTATGGCGGCCCAGATTTTTTATCTGGTGATGATCCTGAACACCTTGCCCCACCTGCAAGAACTGGCCGGCGGCCTGAGCCCTTTCGACATGTTACCCACAGGGTATGATAGCGATTATGCCATGGCCTTTTTGACGGCCATCGGGGCGGACGGAAGAACCTACTATTTAACCCGCCAGCTTCCCCTGGATATGATCTATCCGGGCCTGTTCGCAATCTCCTACGCAATCATCTGGCGGTGGTTTCTCGCCAAGGCCACCGGCCTGCCCGCACTGTTCGGCGCGGTCATGTTCTTACCCCTTTTGGCGGGTCTTTCCGATTATCTTGAAAATGGCCTTATTTTTACCATGCTGACAGATTTTCCTGATCTTTCACAATCGCTGGTGAGAGCGGCAAGTGCCGTGACGATGACAAAAGCGGCCCTGACCAGTGTCTACTTTGTCGCCCTGATCGGCCTGTTGGCGGTGCTCGGCGTTCAGAAGTTTAGGGCCGCCAAGCCGTAACGTCGGGCCTGCAAGCTGGACGTTCCCCGGGAAATGCTTGAAAGTGCCGGGCGATCCGAGGCGGGAATTCGACAGGAGGGAAAAGGACAGTATCATGCCAGATGTAACACTCACCGACCCGCTGGAGTTGCCGTGCGGGACACGAATCGCCAACAGAATAGTGAAAAGCGCCATGACCGAGGGTCTCGCCGATGCCAAGGGCAGGCCGACTGCGCGCCACTGCACGCTCTATAAAAAATGGGCGCAGGGCGAAATTGGCCTGTCGGTAACCGGCAATGTGATGATCGATGGCCGCTATCTTGAACGCGCCGGCAACGTGGTCCTTGAAAACAATACCGATCTTCCGGCGTTTCAGGCGTGGGCCCAAGCGGGGACCCAGGCGGGTTGTCAATTGTGGATGCAAATCAGCCATCCCGGCCGACAGTGTCTGCGGCTCGTCAACATGCATCCGATCGCGCCTTCGGCCCAGCAATTGAATATGTCCGGCCTTGCCGGTAAACCGCGGGCCATGGACGACGCCGACATCGAGGACGTTATTAAACGTTTTGCGGCGACCGCCACGCTGGCCAAACAAGCCGGTTTTTCCGGCGTCCAGATTCATAGCGCCCACGGCTACTTGCTCAGCCAGTTCCTGTCGCCCCTGTCCAATCGGCGCCAGGACACATGGGGCGGTTCGCTGGAAAACCGGGCGCGTTTGCTGATCGAGGTGGTGCGCGCCGTGCGAACGGCCGTCGGCGCGACATTCCCGATTGGCGTAAAATTGAATTCGGCGGACTTCCAAAAAGGCGGATACGATCTGGATGACTGCGTCCGGATCGCCGGATGGCTGGGCGATGAAGGCATCGACTTGCTGGAAATTTCCGGCGGCAGCTATGAACGATTCAGCTTCCTGGGTGCCGAAGACCTGGAAGTTCGGGACAGCACGCGCCAGCGCGAGGCCTATTTCCTGGAATACGCCGACGCCATTTCTACCGCCGCCAAGGTTCCCCTGGTGATCACCGGGGGGTTCCGCACGCGCAGCGTCATGAACGAAGCTTTGGCGTCGGGTAAAACCGATATGATCGGCATCGCCCGGCCGTTTTGCACCGATCCGCATGTGGCCGCAAAGTTGCTGGCGGGAAGCCTTGAAAAGGCGCCGGTTTTCGAAAACGGCCTGAAGCTTGGCAATGGCTGGTTCGGGCTCAACAGTTCAAATTCATTGATCAAGGGAATGAACGCCCTGGCCCATACGGCCTGGTACTACCGGCAGTTAATCCTGCTTAGTGAAGACCGGTCGGTGACGCCGAATTTAAGCGCCATCGGCGCGTTGCTGCGGCATTCAAACAATGACTTCCTGTTAAACATACGACGCAAATTGGCATCATAAATCATGTACACACCGCCCCATTTTAAAGAAGACCGCCTGGATGTTCTCCAGGAAATGCTCGATAGCGCCCGGCTGGCGACGTTGGTTACCTTGGGCAAAGACGGGCTTCTCGCCAGCCACATTCCGGTCATGTTAGACCGCGCCTTGGGACCGAACGGCACCTTGTTCGGGCATCTGTCGCGGGCCAATTCGCAAGGCCAGGAAAGCGATCCGGCGGTTCCGGCGTTGGCCATTTTCACAGGCCCCGACGCCTACATATCGCCGTCGTGGTATGCCACCAAGGCGCAGACCCACAAGGTCGTGCCGACCTGGAACTATCAGGCGCTGCATGCCTATGGCGAAATTGAATTCTTCGACGATGCGCCCGCATTGCTCGCCCTGGTCAGCGGGTTGACCGATAAACACGAGGCCGGTCGCGCCACGCCCTGGGCGGTGTCCGACGCGCCCGCGGATTATATCGACGCCCAGTTGAAGGGCATTGTCGGCTTTAAATTACACATCAGCCGCCTCGACGGTGTTTCAAAATTGAGCCAGAACAAAACGCTCGAAGACCGGCGGGGCGTCATCGAAGGTTTGAAAAAAGACGGCGCGGCGCCCGAGCGCATCATCGCCGACTTGATGTCAGATAAGTAGCATCTGCCCTGTCGCCGACGCATCCATCAAGAAGGTCACCATGCCGCCGCTTTCGATGATCACGTCGTCGCGCAATTGCACGCCTTCCATGTCCAGCGCCCTAAGGCCCATATCACAGACCATGAATTTGACATCAAGGGCGACGCAGGCCCCCATCAGGGATTCGAAATCGGCCACCGTGCGGGCCTTGAAACCATCATCGATCGCACCGCCGTTATCGCCCATGGTACCGCTATCGCCGCTCGGTAAATTCCGCCAGGCCGGCGGTCCGCCGTCGATAGGGGCGAGCAACGCACGCGATGCCGCCATGGTGAAAAACAGGGTCACCGGAATGTCGATGGCCGCCGCCGCGCTGGCCGTGACCAGGGAATAGTGGACGCGGTCGAAATCGCCTGAAAAGACAATGATCGACAATTTATCGAACCGCGGGCTTTCGAATTCTGACATTTTATATCCTAGCGGTAGGGGCCGGAAAGATCGGTGATCGACGGATTTTCGCCGCACAGGCGGCAGCCGGGGTCGGCCTTGACTTTTATCTTGCGAAATTCGGTCGCCAGTCCCTCGTAAATCAGGATAGAGCCCGCCAGGCTGTCGCCGATGCCAATCAATTCCTTGATAACTTCGGTCGCCTGCAAAGACCCCATGGTGCCGCACAAGGCACCCAGCACACCGGCTTCGGCGCAGGTCGGGATTTGCCCCGGCGGCGGTGCTTCGGGAAACAGGCAGCGATAGCAGGGCAGCGGGTTTCCCTCGGCATCGGTGTCGTTGGGCCGGAAGGTATAAAGCTGGCCGTCGAAGCGCAATATGGCCGCCGATACCAGGGGCTTGCCTGAAAAATAACAGGCGTCATTGACCAAAAAACGGGTCGCGAAATTGTCGCTGCCGTCGGTCACCAAATCGTAAGACGCCATCAGGTCTTGGGCGTTTTCGGGTGTCATCCGTTCGCGGTGGGTGACCAGGTTGACCTCGGGGTTGATGGCGGCGATGGTTTTTCGGGCGCTGTCGACCTTGGCCGTGCCGATGGCATCGGTAGTGTGGACAATTTGTCGTTGCAGGTTGGACAGGTCGACCACATCATCATCGACGACGCCGATGGTGCCGACCCCGGCGGCGGCAAGATAGAGAATTACCGGCGAGCCCAGGCCCCCGGCGCCGACGACCAAAACCTTCGACTGCATCAGTCGCGCCTGACCCTCGCCGCCGACATCGTTGAGTAAAATATGCCGCGCGTAACGTTGTATCTGGTTCTCGGTGAAGTCCACTTAATCTAGTCCGAGCCCGTCAAACAGCGCCGTCGACAGGTAGCGTTCGGCGAAGGATGGCAGGATGACGACGATAACCTTGCCGGCCATTTCCGGTCGTTTGCCAATTTCCAGCGCCGCGGCCAGGGCCGCACCCGAAGAAATACCGACCGGCAAACCTTCCAGACGAGCCACGGAACGGGCCGTCGCCATGGCCGTTTCGTTGCCGATTTTGATGATCTCGTCGATCAGGTCGGTGTTCATGTTTCCCGGTATGAAGCCCGCGCCGATTCCCTGAATCTTGTGCGGCCCGGGAACTCCACCCGACAGCACCGGGCTGTCTTCGGGTTCGACGGCGACCATTTTAAGGTCGGGATTATAGGCCTTCAGGACATCGCCAAGGCCGGTAAAGGTGCCGCCGGTGCCGACCCCACTGATAACCATATCGACCTTGCCGCCGGTATCGGCCCAGATTTCTTCGGCCGTGGTCTGGCGATGAATTTCGGGGTTCGCCGGGTTATCAAACTGCCCCAACATAATGGCCCCCGGTGTTTCCGCGACAATTTCCTCGGCCCGCGCAATCGCCCCCTTCATGCCCTTGGCGGCGGGCGTCAGGTCGATTTCGGCGCCCAGCAGGGCGACCATTTTTCGCCGTTCGATAGACATGCTTTCCGGCATGGTCAGGATCAGCCGGTAGCCTTTGGCGGCGGCGACGAAGGCCAGCGCGATGCCGGTATTGCCCGATGTCGGTTCGACCAGCACGGTGTCCTTGGTGATAAGGCCCTCGGCTTCGGCGGCTTCGATCATCGCCAGGCCGATGCGGTCCTTGACCGACGCCAGTGGGTTGAAAAATTCACATTTGCCGATCACCTGGGCGACACATCCACCGTCGGCGGCAAACCGCGACAGCCGAACCAGCGGCGTCGCCCCGATGGTGTCAGTCAGGGTGTCATATATACGGCCGCGAAAAGAAGTTTGATCGGTCATGGCTTAAGGAACTCCACCGGTTTGGGTTAAATCGAAAAATCGAGATTCTTCCGCCCTTCGCTGACAATGTCAGCGTCGGCGGATTGGTCGCACAGGTCATCTATTGAAATCGTATCTAATTTGTCCATGACGCCGCCCTGCAAAACAAGCCACATGGGCCGCACCACTTTGATCCCAAGTTCGGAACCGGCGGCATCGGCGATGGGATCGTCGCTGGTTTCCATGGTTCGCACGATGCGCACGATATCACCGACCGATATGCGCCGGCGTTCCCGGGCCAGGCGATAGCCGCCCCGGGGGCCGCGCACGCCAATCAACACACCCTGGCGGACCAGCTGTTGCAGGGCCTGTTCCAGATAGCGCCGTGGAATTTTCTGGCGCCGGGTAATCTCGCGGCTTTGCACCGGGGCGCTGCCGGCGTGATAGGCGATATCGAGAACCGCTTCGATGGCATACAGCATTTTTTTCGAAAGCCTAAGCATCGGCGGCGTCTCCCATGCCGGTCGATCCGAAGCCGCCATCGGCGCGGGCGCTGTCGGGCAGGTGTTCGACAATCGCCCAGGTCGCCGTGACCACGGCGCTAATGATAAGTTGGGCGACGCGCATGCCGCGTTCGACGACAAAAGGTTGGGCGCCGTGGTTGATCAGGATAACGCCGACTTCGCCACGGTAATCGGCATCGATGGTCCCCGGCGCATTTAAAACCGTGACGCCGTGTTTTAACGCCAGGCCGGACCGTGGCCGGACCTGGGCTTCGTAACCGGCAGGAACGGCCAGGGCGATGCCGGTGGGGATCAAGGCGCGGTCGCCGGTTTGCAAGGTGACCGGTGAATCGATGGCGGCGACCAAATCGGCGCCGGCGCTGAATTCCGTGGCGTACTGGGGCAACCCCAACCCGTCCAGATTGGCCAGGCGTTGGATGGAAATATCCAGTTTCGTCATGGCCCGGGATTTTCCAGTGCGCTGGCGATGCGATCGGCAAGGCGCTCGGCCAGCGCCAGCTTGGTCATTGTCGGCCAGGCCTCGACGCCGCTGTCGCTGATCAGGTGGACCGTATTGTCATCGCCGCCGAAGGTGCCGGTGCCCATCGACACGTCGTTGGCCAAAATCCAGTCGCAGCCCTTGGCCAGCCGTTTGGCGACGGCGTGATCGACCACGGCGTCGGTTTCCGCAGCGAAGCCGATGACCAGTCCGGGTCGCAGATTGCCGGGCGCCGCAAGGGTCGCCAGAATGTCCGGGTTTTCCGTCAATTCAAGGGCCTTGGGGGATCCGCCGTTTTTCTTGATCTTGGAGGGCTGTTCATCGGTGACCCGCCAATCCGAAACGGCGGCGGCGCAAACGGCGATGTCGGCGGGCAGGGCGTCGCGACAGGCGGCCAGCATTTGCGCTGCCGTTTGCACATGAACAACGGTCACTCCCGGCGGGTCGGGCTCCAGGCTCGGCCCCGAAACCAACGTCGTGGTGGCGCCAAAGCCTTGCAAGGCGGCGGCGATGGCGTGACCTTGTTTTCCCGATGAACGATTGGCGATATAGCGGACCGGGTCGATGGGTTCATGGGTCGGGCCGCTGGTCACCAAAGCATGACGGCCGACCAGGCGCCCGCACCGGCCATAAAATTTCTCAATGGCCTGGACAATGCGCGCCGGTTCGCTCATGCGGCCCAAACCAAACTCACCGCACGCCATGTCGCCTTCGTCGGGGCCGATGACGGTAACGCCGCGCCGTTGTAAAAGCGCCAGATTGTCTTGCGTCGCCGGGTGATGCCACATGCGGACATTCATCGACGGGGCGACGATAATCGGCTTGTCGGTGGCCAGCAGCGCCGTAGTAGCCAAATCATTGGCCAGCCCGGCGGCCATTTTTGCCAGGATATCCGCCGTCGCCGGGGCGACCAGGATGACATCGGCCTGGCGCGACAATTCGATATGGCCCATGGCGTTTTCGTCGGTCAGGGAAAACAGCTCGCCATAGACCGTGTCGCGGCTCAGCGCGCCAAGGGCCAGCGGCGTCACGAACCGGGCGCCGCCTCTGGTCAGGATCACCCGGGTGCGGATGCCAGCTTTATCAAGCAGCCGGATTATCTCCGGGCTCTTGATGGCGGCTATGCCACCGGAAACAATCAGTAAAACACGTTTGTCCACAATCAGGCGGGCCCCAGGAAATATTTAACGTGAAATCGGTGTGATTAATCTAGTGCGCCGCGCTTGCAGTGACAAGCTTAAAGGAGAAACGCCAGCACGGCGGCGAACACCGCCGCCGCGGCGATCAGGGCGGCGGGGCCGAAGGTGCGGGATTTATCGCCGCGCAGCGCCCGCACCGTATCGGGATGCAGCTTGATGCGCCCATCGGCCAGTTCGGCGGCGCCTTTTTCAAGGTTTTCGAAGATCACCGGCAACCGCCGCAGGGCGCCGGCCAAATCGCCAACGGCGTCGAGCACCCGGGCTTCTGGCCCCAGTGTTTCGACCATCCAGTCTTCGATCAGCGGCCGGGCCAACAGCCACATGTTGGCATCGGGGCTTAGCTTGCGCCCGGTGCCTTCGGCGATGAGCATGGTTTTTTGCAGCAACAGCAACTGCGGCTGGGTCTCCATGTTAAACGTTTCGGTTATGGAAAAAAGCTGACCGAGCAGCCGGGCAATGGATATTTCATTTTGCGGCAGGTCCAATATCGGCTCCGCAATCGACCGGCAGGCCTGGGTAAAGGTCTCAACCGACTGGTCTGCGTGTATCCATCCGGCTTCGAAATGAATTTCCGCGACGCGCCGGTAATCCCGGGTCAGGAAGGCCAGCAGCATTTCCCCCAGATGGCGCCGGGTCTTGCGGTCAAGGCGCCCCATGATGCCGAAATCGACCGCCACCAGGGCGCCATCTTGGCGCACAAACATGTTGCCCGGGTGCATGTCGGCGTGAAAAAAGCCATCCCGGTAAACCTGATAGAAGAACACCGAGGCCGATTTTTCCAACACCGCGACCGGGTCGAGCCCGAAGCCCTTAATGCCCTCGACATCGTCCATGGGCACGCCGTAGACCCGTTCGGTGGTCATCACCCGGTGGCCGGTCAACGTCCAATCGACGGCGGGAATGCAAAAACCGGGATCGTCCTTGAAATTTTCCGCCAGTTCGGCGGCGGCGGCGGCTTCGAAGCGCAGGTCCATTTCCAGGCGCACCGTATCGGCCAGGGTGGCGATGGACTCGACGGGCTTGAGGCGGCGGTATTCGGGCTTGGCCGCCTCGATCATCTCGGCGACCCAGGAAAACAGCTCGATATCGCGGGCAAAGGCGGCCTCGATTCCGGGGCGCAGGACCTTAACGGCGACGTCGCGACCATCCAGGGTCTCGGCGAAATGGACCTGGGCGATGGACGCGGCGGCGATGGGTTCGTAATCGAAATGACGGAACAGCTGATCGATGGGTTTGCCAAATTCCCTTTCGATGATGTCTTTGGCCTGATCGCCGGGGAACGGCGGCAGGGCGTCCTGTAATTCCGACAGGTCGGTGGAAAATTCTTCGCCCAACAGGTCCGACCGGGTCGACAGCGCCTGACCCAGCTTGATGAAACTGGGGCCGGCTTCGTGCAGGGCGGTGGCCAGTCGCTGGCCGGGACGGCCCGGCGCGTTGCGCGAGAATATCCGGGCCAACACGGCCACCGGGGCGGCCACTTCCAGGCGTTCAAGCAGGAAAAGCGCATTGTGGCGGGCCAGGATGCGGGCGATGGCCAGCAGGCGGCCGATGTTTTTCAGGCTCCGGTTCATTTCGGGCTCTTATATGCGCCAGGCGGTGTGCAGGGCGGCGATACCGCCCGACAGGTTGCGATAGCCGACCTGTTCCAGTCCGGCCTCGGTTATCATGTCGGCGAAGGTCTGCTGGTCGGGAAAGCGACGGATGCTTTCGGCCAGGTAACGGTAGGATTCGGCGTCCCCGGCGACAAGCTGGCCCAGCCGAGGCAGCACGCCGAAGGAATAGGCGTTGTAGAGCCGTTCGACCACGGGCAGCACCACATGGCTGAATTCCAGGCACAAGAAGCGTCCGCCGGGTTTCAGGACCCGCCGGGCCTCACTAAGGGCGCGCTCTATATGGGTGACGTTGCGGATACAGAAGGCGATGGTGAAGGCATCGAAGCTGGCATCGGGCACGGGCAGGTTTTCGGCATCGCCGTTGATCCAGGAAATTCCCTCAAGCACGCCCCGGTCAACGGCCCGGTCGCGGCCGACGTCGAGCATTTCATCGTTGATATCACAGACCGTAACTTCTGAGCCGCCGCGTTTTAGAAAGCGAAAGGCGATATCGCCGGTGCCGCCGCCAACATCCAGCAGCGCCATATGGGGCTGCGGGTTCAGGGCATCGATCAGGGCGCGTTTCCACAACCGGTGGACCCCTATGCTCATCAGGTCGTTCATCAGGTCATACCGGGGCGCGACGCTGTCGAAGACGCCTTTGACCAGTCCCGCTTTTTCGTCGACGCCGACGGACGTATAGCCGAAATGGGTTGTCTCGGAATTTTTCTCGGTGTTCATGAGCGCACCATAGCCCAAGCAAATGAAAGGCGCTAGATTAGGTTCATGCCCGAACTCCCCGAAGTCGAAACTGTCCGCCGCGCCTTGGCGCCTGTTCTCGAAGGCCGCCGCATTACCCGCGCCGTGGCGCGCCGCGCCGACCTGCGTTTCGCCCTGCCGCAAGACTTCGGCCAGCGCCTGACCGGGCAGCGGGTCCAAGCGGTGCGGCGACGGGCGAAATTCCTGCTGATCGAATTGCAAGACGGCACGGTGTTGATCAGCCACCTGGGCATGTCGGGCAGTTTCCGCATCTATCGGGGCGATGCCCCGGCGCTGGAAAAACATGAACACATTGTCCTGCTGACCGATGACGGCTGCGAAATTCGCTATAACGATCCCCGGCGCTTCGGGTTTATGGACTTAGTCGACGGCGACGCTCTGGGGGATTATCCCATGCTCGCCAACCTGGGCCCCGAACCCTTAGGCGACGGCTTCGACGCCGCCGTCCTGTCGGCGGCCCTGAAGGGTCGGCAATCGCCCATCAAGGCGGCCCTGCTCGATCAGTCGGTGGTCGCGGGGTTGGGCAATATATATGTTGCCGAGGCATTGTTCCGGGCCGGCATCTCGCCGAAACGAAAGGCCGCGACCGTGGCCGGGGTCCGGGCGCAGCGATTGGTCCCGGCGATCCGCGATATTTTGCAAGAGGCCATCGCCGCCGGCGGCTCGTCGATCAGCGATCATCGCCAACCCACGGGAGAGCTTGGATACTTTCAACATCGCTTCGCCGTTTACGGGCGCGAGGGCGACCCCTGCCCCGGCTGTGACTGCGATATCGAAAAAACCGGCGGCATCGCAAAAATCACTCAATCCGGGCGTTCGACATTTTACTGTTCCAGACGCCAGCGTTAGTGAATAAACTCAGGCCCATGAAAAAATTCGCATTGATCCTTGCCCTGTTTCTGATCGCCGCCCCGGCGCGCGCCGACAGTCAATTTGTCAACGGCTTCGACGACCTGCCGCTGATGCCGGGTATGGCCGAACTTTCCGGCGAATTGATGACTTTTGACAGCCCTACCGGGCGCATCGTCGAAAATACCGTGCGCGGCGACGTGGCCGCCCAGGTGGTGTTGGATTTTTACGCCTCGAGCTTGCCCCAGTTGGGCTGGACCCGCACCGACGCTCGCCACTTCAGGCGCGAAGACGAAATATTGAAGCTCGAATTCAAAAACCCGGATGGCGCCTCGGTAACTCTCCATTTCCGGCTGTATCCCGCCGATAAATAATCTCTCAAGGAACGTCTTATGGCTTACGAAAACATCATCGTCGAAACCAAGGGCCGAGTCGGCCTGATCACCCTGAACCGGCCGCAGGCGATGAACGCCCTGAACGCCGCCCTGGTCGCCGACATAGCCGCCGCCCTCGATGCGTTTGAAGGCGACGAGGGCATCGGCGCCATGGTCCTGACCGGGTCGGAAAAAGCCTTCGCTGCCGGCGCCGACATCAAGGAAATGAAAGACAAGACCTTTGCCGATGTCTTCAATGAAAACTTCATCACCGACGGTTGGGAACGGGTGACCTTGTGCCGCAAGCCGGTGATCGCCGCGGTCGCCGGCTACGCGCTTGGCGGCGGCTGCGAACTGGCCATGATGTGCGATTTTATCCTGGCCGCCGACACCGCCAAATTTGGCCAGCCTGAAATCACCATCGGGACCATTCCCGGGGCCGGCGGCTCGCAGCGCCTGACCCGCGCGGTCGGCAAAAGCAAAGCCATGGAAATGTGCCTGACCGGACGCATGATGAATGCTGACGAAGCCGAACGGTCCGGGCTGGTCAGCCGGATTATTCCTGCCGGGGACCTTATCGAAGAGGCGATCAAAACCGCCGAAGCCATGGCCGGGCTGTCCCGTCCGGTGGTCATGATGGCCAAGGAAGCGGTCAACCGGGCGTTTGAGACGACGCTCGGGGAAGGCGTTAAGTTCGAACGTCGGATGTTTCACGCGACCTTCGCCACGGAAGATCAGAAGGAAGGCATGACGGCCTTTGTCGACAAGCGCCCGCCCGTGTTCAAGGGCAAATAGGCCGCCCGTGGCGGATCGCCACAAAACGAGGCGTTTACGGGCTTGACGGCATGGGCGGCGACCTTTATAAGCCAGCGTTCGCCTACGAGGGCACCCTAATTTTAAGCACGGAATGTAAAGACCATGGCAAACCACGCATCGACAAAAAAACGCATTCGGAAGACCATTCGCCAAACCGAAGTTAACGGCGACCGCAAGACCCGTATCCGGACCTTCATCCGCAAGGTCGAAGAAGCCATCGCCGGTGGCGACAAGGCCGTCGCTGATGCCGCCTTTATTGCCGCCCAGCCGGAACTGATGCGCGGTGTTGCCAAAGGTCTTTTTCACAAGAACATGGCGGCGCGGAAACTGTCCCGCCTGTCGGCCCGGATCAAAGTCCTGGCGGCCTAACCCGACACACTTATACGCCTTCTAAAAAGGCCGCTCCCTGACATTGGGGGGCGGCCTTTTTTTGTGCGCTCAGAATTTTTCCGTAGACCCTTGGGGGACTCGAAGGTGGACTTGTTGTCAAGAAATTTATTTTCGATGTTCCCCTTACGAACACGTTGCAAGTGCCCTCGTGTGTTTGTAATTTGTCTGTCGGGACAGGATGAGGCAGGGAAACGTTGCACAGTAAAAATCAAGTATTCGAAAACAAATAATAAATAAAATTTTATGTATATTTGATGGCTAATTTGTTTGTTGTGTGCAAACGATGTATCGGTTAAATTCTTCCAACTAAATAATGCTTAAGTCGTTAAATAATGGATGGGCGCTTTGTGAAAAGAGCTTTCCAGGCAGGGGACGTTTTTCAAGGTAGTTTTCGATTTTCACGACGACGAATTCGACGCTTCATACCCGCCTGAAAAATGCGGGACATTTAACACAAGGGATAGATGTTCGAGGGGCGGCGCCACGATAAATTTGGCCTGTTGACCGTGCAAGCATCAAACACCCGTTAGGGGTTACGAGATTTTATGACGACCGATACAAAAGACGATCAAATTAGTTCCTGCTGGGTTCAGGTCTGTGAAAACCTGCGGGGCGAGATCGGCGAAGCCGCTTTTCAAAGTTGGGTGAAGCCGATGGCAGTTCGCGAGATCGTCGATGGCGTCGTCCGCATTGCCGTGCCGACCCGCTTTATGCGCGACTGGGTCGTCGCCCATTATGCCGATCGCCTGGGAGTCTTGTGGAACGGCATCGACGCATCGGTCGCCACGGTCGACATCTTCGTTCAGTCCGATCATAGCTTCCGCCCCGCACTCACCGAACGGGCTGCCGAAAGGCTGGGCGACAAGCCGCAGAGCCGGCTCGCTGCGGCGGCCGAAAGCGCCACCGTGGCTGCCTCATCGCGGGCCACTGAAGCGGCCGATGCATCCGGTGTCCAGTTCAAGGCATCGGCAATTTCCAGTTCCAGGACCGGCGACAGCGGCCACGCCAGCATTTGCGCGCCGCTTGATTCCCGCTTTACGTTTGATAATTTCGTCGTCGGCAAGCCCAACGAATTCGCCTATGCCGCCGCCCGACGCGTCGCCGAAGCCGCGACGGTGCCGTTTAATCCACTGTTCCTGTATGGCGGTGTCGGCCTTGGCAAGACCCACCTGATGCACGCCACCGCCTGGCATATTCGCCAGCAGGATCCGTCGCGCACGGTGATCTATCTGTCGGCAGAAAAATTCATGTACCGGTTCATCCGGGCCTTGAAGGAACAGAACACGGTCGATTTCAAGGACATGTTCCGCAATGTCGATGTGCTGATGATCGATGATGTGCAGTTTATCGGCGGCAAGGGCGCGACCCAGGAAGAATTTTTCCATACCTTCAATGCCCTGGTCGATCAGGGTCGCCAGATTATCCTGTCCGCCGACAAGTCGCCGTCCGACTTGGAAGGCATGGAAGAACGCCTGCAATCGCGCCTCAATTGCGGCCTGGTCGCCGATATCCACGCCACCACTTACGAACTTCGCCTCGGCATCCTTGAATCCAAGGCCGAACAGATGAAGGTCCAGGTGCCGCAGAAGATGCTGGAATTCCTGGCCCACAAGATCACCGCCAATGTGCGCGAACTGGAAGGGGCGCTAAACCGCGTCGTCGCCCATTCCCAGCTTGTTGGCCGCGAGATCACGCTGGAAAACACCCAGGAAGTCCTGCACGACCTGCTCAGGGCCAACGATCGCCGGGTAACCATCGAAGAAATCCAGAAACAGGTGGCGTCGCACTTCAATATCCGCATTTCCGACATGCATTCGGCCCGGCGCGCCCGTTCCGTCGCCCGGCCCCGCCAGGTCGCCATGTATCTGGCCAAGCAGCTGACATCGCGGTCGCTGCCTGAAATCGGCCGTAAATTCGGCGGTCGCGACCACACCACGGTGATGCATGCCGTGAAAAAGGTTGAAGAACTCCGCGAATGCGATTCATCCTTCGCCGAAGATGTCGAATTGCTGCGTCGGATGCTCGAAGGTTAGGTTTTCGGACCGTTTTCTGCGCTTTTTATTCTCCCCGGATAAGGCGGAAAAGGCTTCTGCTTTCAGGGCTTTTTGGTATAATGCCAAACGCTCATGGGGAGACCCCGAAAGACTCGGATTCGCGGCTAAAGACCTTGATTTAAGGCGGCTGTCCCGGTCAACCGGTTGATTAGAAAACAACACCAACTGAAGTCTTAATAATCATATGAAATTTACCATTGAACGGGCCGCCTTGCTGAAGGCCCTAGGCCGTGTCCAAAGCGTGGTCGAACGGCGCAATACCATTCCAATTTTGTCCAACGTCAGGATCGAAGCCGGCGACGGCCACTTGGGCCTGAACGCCACCGATATGGATTTGGACGTGGTCGATCAGGTCACCGCCAGCGTCGAGACGCCCGGCGCCACGACGGCCCCGGCGCTGACGTTGTATGAAATCGTCCGCAAGCTTCCCGATGGCTCCGAAATCGAATTTGAAAGCAGCGAAGACGGCCAGCTGGCCATCCGTTCCGGGCGCTCGCGGTTTACGCTCTCTTGCCTGCCGACCGATGAATTCCCGGTCATGTCGGGCGGTGATTTGCCGCATTCCTTTTCCTTGCCGGCGGCGGAAATTCGCGGCCTGATCGATCGCACCCGTTTCGCCATTTCGACCGAGGAAACCCGCTATTACCTGAACGGCATTTATTTGCACGCCGCGGAACGCAACGGCACCCCGGTGCTGCGCGCCGTCGCCACCGACGGCCATCGCCTGGCCAGCGTCGAAGGCCCGCTGCCGAAAGGCGCCGAAGGCATGCCCGGCATCATCGTGCCGCGCAAAACCGTCAGCGAACTGCACCGCCTGATCGAAGATACGGTCGACGATGTCGCCGTCGAACTGTCGGAAACAAAAATTCGCTTCACGTTTGATTCCGTGATCCTGACGTCGAAACTGATCGACGGCACGTTCCCCGATTACGAACGGGTCATCCCGTCGGGCAATGACAAGGAACTGATCGTCGCGTGCAAGCCCTTCGCCGAAGCGGTTGACCGGGTGTCGGCCATTTCCAGCGAGAAATCCCGCGCCGTCAAGCTGGCCCTGAGCCCCGGCATGCTGGTGTTGTCGGCGTCGAGCCCGGATCAGGGCAGCGCCACGGAAGAAATTGAAGTCGATTACGCCGGCGAGGCCATGGAAATCGGCTTCAATTCCCGGTATCTGCTTGATATCACAGCCCAGATCGAAGGCGACAATGCCCGCTTTACCCTGGCCGATGCGGCGTCACCGACCATCCTCAGCGAAATCGAAGACGCCAGCGCGTTGTATGTTTTGATGCCCATGCGGGTCTGACCCGCGAAACCAACGAGCGGGTCTGACCCGCGAAACCAACGAGCGGGTCTGACCCGCAAAAACTGATATGCGGGTCTGACCCGCAGTCTCGAAGGAAAATAGCCCTGCCCCGATCACAAGGATTGGCTAGAATGACGACCGATGGTGCCGATGTTTCGTCGGCCACCGTTGCCGGGCAAGTGTCGCTGACCCGGCTCACTCTCACGGATTTCCGCTGCTACCCGTCGCTTCGCCTGCAAGCCGATGCCCGACCGATTGTCCTGAGCGGGCCGAACGGGGCGGGCAAGACCAACATATTGGAAGCGGTGTCTTTTTTGGTGCCCGGCCGAGGCCTGCGGGGGGCGCGCCTAAGCGACGTCGCCAGATCAGAGCCCGGCGAAAACACCGATAGCACCCGCAACTGGGCCGTTGCCGCAGAATTGCAAACCCCTCGGGGGCCGGTCAGCATCGGCACCGGGCGCGGCGATAGCGGCGTTGGGGTGCGCGAAAAACGGCGGGTCCAGATCGATGGCGAGGCAGCCCGTTCGCAAGGCGCCCTGGCCGAACATCTCAGCGCCCAGTGGTTGACCCCGCAAATGGACCGCCTGTTTGTCGAAGGCCCGTCGGCGCGTCGGCGGTTTCTCGATCGTCTGGTTTTCGGCTTCGACCCGGCCCACGCCGGGCGGGTTTCAAGTTATGAACACGCGCTGCGCGAACGCGCCCGCCTGTTGCGCCACGGCCAGCCTGATAGTGGCCGTGCGGCTGATCCTGAATGGCTGGGCGCGCTCGAAGCGACCATGGCCTCTCGCGGTGTCGCCGTTTCCGCCGCCCGCCTGGAACTGGCCTCGCGGCTGGGCGAGTTAGCGGCCAACGATGGCGCCTTTCCCGGCGCCTCGATTGCGGTCAGCGGTGACGTCGAAAAATGGTTGGGCGATGGCCCGGCCCTGCAGGCCGAAGACAGGTTCCGCGACGCCCTGGCGGCATCGCGGAACAGGGATCGGGAAAACGCCGGCGCCGCGCTTGGCCCCCACCGCAGCGATATGGTCGTCCATCATCTGGGCACCGGCCAAACCGCCGCATTGTGTTCCACGGGTGAACAAAAGGCCCTGCTGATCGCCCTGGTGCTGGCCAATGCCCGCTTGCAGGCGGCGGAACGCGGCTCGTTGCCGTTGTTGTTGTTAGATGAAGTGGCGGCCCATCTCGATGAAGGTCGCCGCCAGGCTTTGTTTCAGGAAATTCTCGACCTGGGTATTCAGGCCTGGATGACCGGAACCGACCTGGCCTTGTTTGAACCTTTAGCGCAATCCGCGCAGTTTTTCGGCGTCGAAAACGCCATCATAAGTGCAACCGGCCCTTAATTGAGGGCCGATAAGTTGCCCTGACATATTTGAACCGATCAAATTATCCGCCATAGAGTGGCGGTTTGATCTCCACGTCAGTAGAATTTGAAGAGAACAGATTAATGACCGACGATAGCAAAAACGCCACCTATGATTCAGAATCCATCAAGGTCCTCAAGGGCCTGGATGCGGTGCGCAAACGCCCGGGCATGTATATCGGCGATACCGATGATGGCTCGGGCCTGCATCACATGGTTTATGAAGCCGTCGACAACGCCATCGATGAAGCCCTGGCTGGTCATTGCGACCGGGTCGATGTCATGCTCAACGGCGACGGGTCGGTCACGGTGGCCGATAACGGGCGCGGTATTCCGGTCGACATTCATAAGGGCGAAGGCGTTTCGGCGGCCGAAGTGATCATGACCCAACTGCATGCCGGGGGTAAGTTCGACCAAAACTCCTACAAGGTATCGGGCGGCCTGCACGGGGTCGGGGTTTCAGTGGTCAACGCCCTGTCGACCTGGCTGGAACTTAAAATCTGGCGCGAAGGCAAGGAACACACGGTCCGCTTCAATAACGGCAACACCGAATCACCGCTGACCGTGACAGGCGATGCGCCGCCGGCGGAAAACAAGGAAGGCCCCAAGACCGGCACCGAACTGACATTCCTGGCTTCGCCGGCAACCTTCACCATGGTCGAATACGATTTCGCCACCCTGGAACACCGCTTGCGGGAACTGGCGTTTCTCAATTCCGGCGTCTTCCTGCGCCTGACGGATCGCCGCCATGTGGAAGAAGTCGTCGTCGATTTGCATTACGAAGGCGGCCTGATCGCCTTTGTTAAATACCTGGACCGTTCGAAAAACGCCGTGCTGTCGGAACCGATCTCGGTGATCGGCGAAAAAGACGGCGTCACGGTCGAAGTTTCCATGCAATGGAACGACAGCTATCACGAAACCATGTTGTGTTTTACCAACAATATCCCGCAGCGCGACGGCGGCACTCACTTGGCCGGCTTCCGCGGCGCATTGACCCGCACCATCAATTCCTACGCCACTTCCAGCGGTCTCACGAAAAAGGAAAAAGTCTCGATCACCGGCGATGATTCCCGCGAAGGCCTGACCTGCGTGTTGTCGGTCAAGGCGCCCGACCCCAAGTTTTCGTCGCAGACCAAGGACAAACTGGTGTCGTCGGAAGTTCGCCCGATTGTCGAAAACGTCGTCAGCGAGCGTCTGGAACAGTGGTTCGAAGAACACCCGGCCGAAGCCAAGCTGGTGATCGGCAAAATCATCGAAGCCGCCGCCGCCCGCGAAGCGGCCCGCAAGGCGCGCGACCTGACCCGGCGTAAGGGCGCGCTCGATATCGCCTCCTTACCCGGCAAACTGGCCGATTGCCAGGAACGCGACCCGGCGTTTTCCGAACTGTTCCTGGTCGAAGGGGACTCCGCCGGGGGCTCTGCCAAACAGGGCCGCCATCGCAAGAACCAGGCGATTTTGCCCCTGCGCGGTAAAATCCTGAATGTCGAGCGGGCGCGCTTCGACAAGATGTTGTCATCGGTGGAAATCGGCACCCTGATCGCCGCCCTGGGCACCAGCATCGGGCGCGAAGAATTCAACGCCGACAAATGCCGCTATCACAAAATCATCATCATGACCGACGCCGATGTCGACGGCAGCCACATCCGCACCTTGTTGTTGACCTTCTTCTATCGGCAAATGCCGGAATTGATCGAACGGGGCTATCTGTATATCGCCCAGCCGCCGCTCTACCGGGCCAAGCGGGGCAATTCGGAAGTTTATCTGAAAGACGACCCGGCCCTGGAAAGCCACCTGTTTTCCGTCGCCATCGATGAAGGCACGGTGTTCACCGCCCATGACGGCGATCAGGTTGCCGGGGCCGATTTGCACGCCCTGGTGGTCAGCGCGCGCGAGGCCAAGGACCTGATCGAAAGCCTGGCCCGTCACGTTCCGGCGGATATTATCGAACAAGCGGCGATTTCCGGCGCGCTGAATCCGCAGATCCTGTCTGACGATGCGCACGCCAAGGAAGTCGCCGGTTATTTGGCCAAACGCCTCGACGCGCTGGTCGATGTAACCGAACGGGGCTGGCACGGCGTCGCCCTGGACGACGGCGGCCTGAGTTTTGGGCGCACCCTGCGGGGCGTCACGGAAAATCACCTGATCGACGGCGCACTGATCAATTCATCCGAGGCCCGCAAGCTCGATGAAATGGCCGGCAATTTGCAAAAATATTACATCCAGCACGGATCTATGGTCGCCAAGGAAAAAGATTACGTCATCTCGGGCCCGGTATCGCTGGTCACCACGGTCATGGAAGTCGGCCGCAAGGGCATCGGCATTCAGCGCTACAAGGGCCTCGGCGAAATGAACCCGGAACAGCTGTGGGAAACCACGTTGGACCCCAATGCGCGGTCCTTGTTGCAGGTCAGGGTCAATCATGTGGATGAAGCCGAAGAAGTATTTTCGACCCTGATGGGCGATGTCGTCGAACCGCGCCGCGAATTCATCCAGACCAACGCCCTCAAGGTCGCCAACCTGGACACCTGATCGGTCGGCGGTAATGTCTGTAAAATCGGGAAAATCATCGCGCGTGCTGATGTATGTGGGCGCGACTCTGGTTTGGGGCGTGGTCGCGGTGATCGGGGTGGTGGCGTATTTCGCTTACGACCTGCCCGATGTGGAACAGGCGTTAGCCGCGACCCGGCGGCCGACCATCACCCTGTTGGCGGCGAACGGCACCAGGCTGCTAACCGTCGGCGATATCCACGGCGGCGCGGTCGCCCTTAACGATTTGCCCGTAGCCCTGCCGCAAGCCATCATGGCGACCGAAGACCGGCGTTATTATTCCCATTTTGGCCTGGATGTGATCGGGCTGGCGCGCGCCACCTATACCAACATCATGGCTGGGCGTGTCGTTCAGGGCGGCTCAACCATCACCCAGCAGGTCGCAAAAAATGTTTTCCTGACCCCGGAACGGACATTCCGCCGCAAGGTCCAGGAATTGCTTCTGGCGCTGTGGCTGGAACGGAAGTTTTCCAAGGATCAAATTTTTACGGTCTATCTGAACCGGGTCTATCTGGGTTCCGGCACCTATGGCGTCGAGGCCGCGGCCCAGCGCTATTTCCAGAAATCGGCGCACCGCCTGACGATCTGGCAATCGGCGATGTTGGCGGGATTGCTCAAGGCCCCGTCCCGCTATAACCCCATCCACAATCCGGACCGCGCCAAGCGGCGTACCGAACAGGTCCTCGCCAACATGGTCGCCGCGGGATATTTGAGTGCGGCCGATGCCCGGGCGGTCAAAAACGGTGACACCAAAATTCGGCCGGTCCGCAGTTCCCGGCGTTCGCGTTATTTTTCCGATTGGGTGCTGTCCCAGGTATCGTCTTATGTGTCGGTCAACGATCGCGACTTAACCGTGTTCACGACATTTGATAGCCGCCTGCAGGCCGATGCCGAAATCGCCATCACCAAGGCCTTGAAAAAGGGTCGCGCGGGCAATGTCGACCAGGCGGCGCTGATCGCCATGACCCCGACGGGGGCCGTGCGCGCCCTTGTCGGCGGGGCCAATTACGGACAAAGCCAGTTCAACCGCGCCACCCAGGCCCGGCGCCAACCGGGTTCGGCGATCAAGCCGATTGTTTTTCTGGCCGGACTGGAATCCGGCATGACCGCCACCACGGTGATCGACGACGCACCGTTGACCATCGACGGTTGGACCCCGCGCAATTTTTCCCGCGCCTACCAGGGCCCGGTAAGTATCGAAATGGCGCTAGCTAAATCGCTCAACACGGTGGCCGTTCGCATCGCCCGCAAGGTCGGCTACAAAACCGTCGTCGACACCGCCCATCGCTTGGGGATCACCGCCGATCTGGAACCCATTCCCAGCCTGGCGCTGGGCACCGGCGGCATCAGCCTGCTGGAACTGACGGCGGCTTATGGCACCTTCGCCAATGGCGGTTATGGGGTTTGGCCCTACGGCATCGAAAAAATCAGCGATACCGAGGGCGCCGTCCTCTACCGTCGCCAAGGCTCGGGACCGGGCCGCATCATCGATGCCTGGGCGGCGGGTACCATGAACACCATGTTGGCGACCGCGATCACCTCAGGGACCGGCAAAAACGCCCGGCTCGACCGTCCGGTGGCGGGCAAAACAGGAACCAGCCAGAATTTCGGCGACGCCTGGTTTATCGGCTACAGCGCCGATTTAGTGGCCGGCGTGTGGATGGGCAATGACGATGTCGCGCCTATGAAAAGAGTCACCGGCGGCGGCTTACCGGCGCGCGCCTGGCGCGATTTCATGGCCAGCGCCCACCAGAAAACCCCGCCGCGGAACTTGCCGGCCCCGGGCGACAGGCCGACCAGGCCACAAGCCTCTAGCGATTCCGGCCCGGCGCAACAGGGCAGTTTCTGGAAAACAATCCTGGGAATTTTCGGCGGCAAAGACAACAAGTAATGTCCGTCATTCCCGCGCAGGCGGGAATCCAGTATCTTCAAAAAATGAAACAACCCTGCGTCTACATGCTCGCCAGTGAACGAAACGGTACGCTCTATATCGGCGTCAGCAGCAATCTGGTGAAGCGAATTTATGAACACAAAAATGATGCCGCCGTTGGCTTCACGAAAAAATACGGCGTCCATTCACTCGTCAGGTATGAAATTCATGAAAACATGGAAAGCGCCATCGTGCGGGAGAAGCAGATAAAGAAATGGAATCGGCCTTGGAAGCTCCGGCTAATAGAAGAAACTAATCCGGACTGGATCGATCCGTACCCAACGATTTTGTAGAAAGACTGGATTCCCGCCTGCGCGGGAATGACGTTCGGGGAGGGGCGGCATAGACTAAGCGTCTTATTTTACACCCAGCCGGGCGATGGTTGCCGTGGTGCTGTGGCCGGGGGCGAGTTTGGCAAGCACGATGCGGCCGCCGTAGGCTTTCACGATGTCCGCGCCGACCACGGTGTCGACGGTGTAATCGGCGCCCTTGATGAGGGCATCGGGCTTGATGGCGTCGATCAGTTCAAGGGGGGTGTCTTCGGCGAAAATAATGATTAGGTCGACATGGGACAGCGACGCCATGACGGCGGCCCGGGCGGTTTCGGATTGCACCGGGCGATCTTCGCCCTTAAGCCGTTTGACCGAGGTGTCGCTGTTGATGCCGATGACCAGCCGGTCGCAGGCTCGGGCGGCCTGTTCCAGCAGTGAAATGTGGCCGGGATGCAGCAAATCGAAGCAGCCGTTGGTGAAGCCGATGGATTGGCCTTGCCGCCGCCATTGTTCGATTCGGTCGATGGCCGGCCCAAGGCCCATGATCTTGGCTTCGCCGGAGGAATAATCCTGATGGTGCAGGGCCTGGGCGACATCTTCGGCACTGGCCACGGCGGTGCCGACTTTGCCGACGACGATGCCGGCGGCGACGTTGGCCAACCGTGCGGCATCTTCCAAGTCGGCGCCCGCCGACAGGGCGGCGGCCAGGGACGCGACGACGGTGTCGCCGGCACCGGACACATCAAACACTTCCTTGGCCTCGGCACCCAGGTGGCAGGGCTCGCCTTCCGCCGGTACGATGGTCATGCCGTCTTTCGAGCGGGTCACCAGCACGGCGTCGATGCTGTGGTCGTAAATTAACGTACGCGCGGCGGCGATGACTTCATCGTCCGTGTCGACGGGCAGGCCCGTGGCGTCAAAAAGTTCGCGGCGGTTTGGCGTTAACACCCCGGCACCCTGATACAGGCTGTAATCACCGCCCTTGGGATCGATGATAACCCGGACCTTTGCTTCGCGCGCCGCCGTGATCAGCGAGGCGATGACGTGTTGGCTGAGCACGCCTTTTTTATAGTCGGACAAAATCATCACATTGCATTCGGCCAGGGCGGCGATGGCGGCGGCTATCAGTTTTTCTTCCATTTCCGCATCAAGGGGGAAAACGGTTTCGCGGTCGGTTCGCAGCATTTGCTGGCCATCGGCGAGATAGCGGGATTTCGATGACGTCCGGCGACGACCCTCGTCGACGAGCGGAACATCGGCGACGCCCTGGGCGGCAAACAGGCGTTCGACTTCGCGGCCATCATGATCGTTGCCGACAACGGCGACGAAACGCACCCGGGCCTTCAGGGCGACAAGATTGCGAACGACATTTCCGGCCCCGCCTAACATGGTGTCCTGGCGTTCCAGTTTGAGCACGGGGATGGGCGCTTCGGGCGATATGCGGTCGACCCGGCCATAATGAAAATGGTCCAAAATAACATCGCCGACGCACAGCACCCGCGCATCGGTGAGTTTTTCGACAAGCGATATCAAGGCACCTTGATCGGTCATGGCAGGTTCTCGTCGGTTTCCAGCACACCACACAACATGTGGCCAATCAGGATGTGCATTTCCTGGATGCGTGCGGTATCGGTTGACGGCACGGCGATCAACACCTCGGCGATTGCCGCCAGCGCCCCGCCGCCCTGGCCGGTAAAGGCGACGGCGGTGGCCCCGGCTTTGGTTGCCGCTTTCAAGGCGCGCACGACGTTCTCGCTGTTGCCCGATGTGGAAATGCCGATGGCCACGTCGCCGGGGCGGGCCAGCGCCTCGACCTGGCGGGAAAAAATTTCATCGAAACCGAAATCGTTGCCAATGGCGGTCAACGCCGAAGTGTCGGTGGAAAGCGCGATGGCGGCGATGGCCGGACGGTTGCGCTTGTAGCGGGCAACCAGTTCCGTGGCCAGATGCTGGGCATCTGCGGCGCTGCCGCCGTTGCCGAAAAACAAAATCTTGCCGCCGGTGTCGATGGTCCCCAGGCACAGGTTGACCAACGTGGCGAACGGTTCGCGCAAAGTATCGCGCGTGGCCCGCGCGATGTCTTCATGGGCGGTCATCTCAGCGGCGTAAAAGGTATCGAGATCCATTGTTATTCCTTAGAGCCGATCACGCCAAAACGGAATCACATCTTGATTTCGTTTTGGCGTGAAAATCGGCTCGCTCCTAGAAGAATCGATCAGTTTTTCACGTTTAGTTTGAACACATTGTGTTCAAACTAAACGTGAACTGATCTAGAGGTCAATACGCCGACCCTCGCGCAGAGATTCCATAACGGCGATGGTCGCCAGTGAGGTCTCGATCAGTTCGGACTCATCGATGGGCGCCGGCCCGCCTGCCGTGACGGCATCGACGAAGGCTTGCAGCCCGGCCTTGAAACCCTTGTCCTGGATTCGTACCGATGGCTTGGTGGTTTTGCCGTTTTCGGTGATCGACAGGCGTTGAAAATTGTCGATGGTGAAGACCGTGCCACCGGCGAAGGCCTCGACGAGTTCCTTGGAAAAGGCAGAATCGCCGAGCCCGGTATAGGCGATGGTCGCCAGGCTGCCATCGCCAAAGCGCAGGGCGATGGAAACATCATCGCAGCCCACATCACCACCGGCGGCGTCGGCCTGTACCGACAGGATCGGCGCGCCAATGAGATAGCGGGCGAGATCGACAAAATGGCAGACTTCACCTAAAATCCGGCCGCCGCCTTCCGCCGCGGCATGGACCCAGCTATCGGCGTCGACCTGTCCCGCGTTGACGCGCAGCAGCAAGAACTTGGGCCCCGTGCGGCCCGCCAAATGATCGTGCATCCGGATCGATGCGGGCGCGAAGCGGCGGTTAAACCCAACCTGGAAAAAACTTTCGCTCGAATTTCGGGCGGTGATCACCCGGTTGATATGGCCGCGGGTCAACCCCAGGGGCTTTTCCACCAGCACAGATTTTCCGGCCTCTAGGGCTTGGGCGCACAGGTCGGCATGGCTGTCGTGGCGGGTGGCGATAAGCACGGCGTTGATGTCGGGGTTGGTCAAGATGGCGTCGATATCGGTGGTGGCGTGGGCAAAGCCAAAGGCCGCTGCGGCGTGTTCGGCGGTGGCGCCGCGCTTGGTGGCGACCGTGTGCAGGGTCACCCCGGCATTCTTTTTCAGTTCCGGCAACAGCACCGCGCGGGCGAAATTGCCGGCCCCGATGACCCCCAGCACGCAACCGCTTTGCCGTTCGCGGGAAACCACGGTGGGCGCCAGGACCGGCGCCGATGCGGCGGCCGGTTCGTATTTCAGGACCACGCCCAGGTGCGGTTCGGTTCCGCCGGTGACCAATTTGTAAGCGTCTTCGGCGTCGTCGAAATCAAAGGCATGAGAGGTCAGGGCGCCGACGTCGAGACTGTGTTCCAGCGACGGCGACATCAGGCGCACACATTCGGCCAGGTTTTCGGTTTCGGTCCAGCGCACCCAGCCGACCGGATACTTGGTCCCGCGGCCTTCGAAATCGGCATCGTAGCGGCCCGGCCCGTAAGATCTGGAAACCACAAGGTTGAGTTCTTTTTGCATGAAATCCCGGTACGGGAATTCGGTTCCCGTCAGGCCGACCATGCAGACCCGCGCCCGGTCCCGCGCCACGCGTCCGGCGACCGCAAACGGCTCACTGGTCGATGTCGCAGCCGAAATGATAATGCCGTCGCAGCCGCGCCCGTTGGTTAAGGTGGCAACCGTTCCCTCCAGGTCGCCCTTGCTCAGGTCGCAGACCTTTTCGGCGCCCATCATCAGGGCCAGGCCCAGGCGGTCGGTATTGTAATCCAGGGCCAGCACCCGAATGCCCGACAGTTTCAGCAGCGAGACGATCAACTGGCCCAACAAGCCGACGCCGATCACGGCGACCGTGTCGCCCAGGCCGGCACCCAGGTTGCGCACCGCATGCATGGCGATGGACGACAGCGTGCCGAAACAGGCTTCCCGGTAATCGACATCGTCGGGTATGGGGGCGGCAAGATTGCCCGGTATGACGTTCAGTTCGGCGTGATTGGCCAGCCCGGCACCGGCGACGGCGACCCGTTGGCCGACCCGGAAGACACCTTCGAGGCCTTCTCCGACGGCGACGACGTCCCCGGCGGCGGAATATCCCAGCGGCAGCGGTTCATCCAGGCGCGCCATGACCGACCGGAAGGTCGCCGAAATGCCGTCCCGTTTGGCCTTGTCGAGAACCTTCTTGACCAGGTCGGGCCGTTGCCGGGCTTTACCGGCCAGGCTTTTTCGCGCGAATTCGACCGCCATGCGTTCGGTTCCGGCGGAAATCAGCGAGGCCCGCGTCCGAACCAGAAGATTGCCGGCCGTGACTCGGGGGTCGGGAACCTTGGCGAGGCTTAGCTTTCCGGTACGGGTATTCTGAATAACCTGCTTCATGGGTGTATAAGTACTCTGATGGGTAGAATCACTGTCAAATAAAATAGTCTCTTTTATGAATCTTGACCATTTATCAATAGATTATATTCATTATAATGAATAAAGCGACGTCATCCGGGGGGTGGCTGCCAAGAATAGGGGAAATTGCTGCGTGGCAAAAATAAAATGGCTCGACGTTTTCGAAGTCGGGATTCCGTTCATCGATGAAGACCACAAGCGTCTGGTCACGATTCTCCAGGAAATAGAGGTTGCCCACGACGGCTGCGACGTACAGGCGTGCCGATCGGCCACCGGCAAATTTCTCGATGAGGCGAAAACGCACTTTCACCGGGAAGAAAAGTACCTCCAAGTCATCAGCTTCCCCAGCCTTGCCGTCCATGCCAGGGAACATCGCAAGCTGATTGATATGGTCGTCGAACTGCTGGCCCGCATGCAGCCTGACCCGGATACCGGAAAAGACCCGAAACTTGACGAGGGTCTGATCGAAGATACGCTTTATTTGTTGCTCGAAGATGTTATCAAGGCGGATGCAGAATTCAAATCACTCGGCGGCTAATTCTTAATGTGCGGTCTGGCTGCCCTGTTCGCCTATGGTGAGGCGGCACCGGCTATCGATGGCGGGATGCTGTCGGCCATCAACGACGCCATGGCCCGGCGGGGTCCCGATGGTCAGGGCCAGTGGCTTTCGGATGATGGTCGGGTCGGCCTGGCCCACCGCCGCCTGGCGATTATTGATTTAAGCGATTTAGCCGCCCAGCCGATGTTTCTGGGGGGCGAGAAGAGCCGACTGGCGATCACCTATAACGGCGAGATATACAATTTTCTGGAACTGCGGGAACGCCTGGAGGCGGAAAATTACGCCTTCGAAACAAATTCCGATACCGAAGTGCTGTTGCAGATGTATCGACGCTACGGTCCCGATATGGTCGACCATTTGCGCGGCATGTTCGCCTTCGCCATCTGGGATGAAGATCGCCAGGGACTGTTTTTGGCCCGTGACCCGTTTGGGATCAAACCCCTGTATTATCGTGACGATGGCGAAACAATCGCCGTCGCATCCCAGGTAAAAGCCCTGCTGGCCGGCCTGAAGGCGACCGGAATCCCCCGGCCAGCCTTCGATGCAGCCGGACACGTGGGATTTTTTCTGTTCGGCTATGTGCCCGAACCCCATACCCTGTACGACGGCATCCGGGCCTTGCCGGCGGGCACAACCCTGTGGATCGACGGCAAAGGTGCGGCTGCGGAACGAAAATATTTCGATATTTCCAAAAAGCTCGCCGCCGCCAACGAGATGCCGCCGCCGGCAGAGCAACTTACCGACCTGTTGGCCGACAGTATCCGCCATCATTTCGTATCGGACGTCCCCGTCGGGGTGTTTTTGTCCGCCGGGCTCGATTCGGCGACCATTACCGGCCTGGCGGCAGACGTCAAAGGCGCCAATCTGGACACCCTGACCCTGGGCTTCGATGAATTTAGGGGCGGCCCTAACGATGAAGTCCCGCTGGCCGAAAAAATCGCCGAGCACTATGGCACCCGGCACCATACGGTGCGGGTGGCGGGCGCCGATTTCGCCGCCGACCTGGATGACTTGCTCGACGCCATGGATCAACCCAGCATCGATGGCGTCAACACCTATTTCGTCGCCAAGGCGGCCAAACAGGTGGGCCTGAAGGTTGCCCTGTCGGGCCTTGGCGGTGATGAGCTGTTTTGCGGCTATGACGGCTTTCGCCAAATCCCGTCGCTGGTCCGTGCCCTGGGTTGGGTGCCGGGTGGCCGGGCAGTTGGTCGGGCCCTGCGGCGGCTGCTGGCGCCGTTTTCAGGTTTGGGATTTTCGCCCAAGGCCGCAGGCCTTCTGGAATATGGCGGCCACTTCGGCGATGCCTACCTGTTGCGGCGGTCGCTGTTCATGCCGTGGGAACTGGAAAAAGAACTGGCCGGGCTGATGCCCCGGGAAATGATTCGCCAGGGCCTGAAAGACCTTAACGCCGCCGGGGCCCTGGAGGATTGCCAGCGCGGCATTGTCGGCGGCAAACGCAAAGTCGCGGCGCTGGAAATGAGCTGGTACATGCGCAGCCAGCTGTTGCGCGATGCCGACTGGGCGGGCATGGCCCACGGCGTCGAAATCCGGGTGCCGCTGGTCGATCCTGTGCTTTTCGAAGGCCTCGCCCGGGGCCTGGGAACGGACGCCGGGCCGGACAAGCAGGCGATGGCCGCAGCCTTGCAATCGCCCTTACCGGCGGCGGTTCTTACGCGGCCAAAATCGGGCTTTTTCGTGCCCATTCGGCAATGGCTGGAAGGTCATAAAGATGGGCCGACCGGCGATCGCGGCCTGCGCGGCTGGGCGAAACGGGTCTACGCCGCGCAGATCAAAGAATTTCCCTGAAATAGGCGATGGTCCGGGTCAGGCCGTCTTCCAGGCCGATGGTCGGTTGCCAGTCCAGTTTCTGTTTGGCCAGCGATATATCGGGGCACCGTTGCAAGGGGTCGTCTTCGGGCAGCGGTTTTTCGATCAGGGTCGACGATGAACCGGTCATGGCGATGATTTTTTCGGCCAGTTCGCGGATTGAATATTCACCGGGATTGCCCAGGTTTATGGGGCCGGTGACGTCGTCGGGGGCATCCATCAGGCGGATAAAGCCTTCGATCAGGTCATCGACGTAACAGAACGAGCGGGTTTGCGAGCCATCGCCATAGAGCGTGATGGCATCGCCTTTCAAGGCCTGCACGATAAAGTTCGAAATCACCCGGCCGTCATCGGGCAACATGCGGGTGCCGTAGGTATTGAATATGCGGGCGACGCGGATGCGCGTGTTGTGCTGGCGCAGGTAATCGAAAAACAGCGTTTCGGCGCAGCGCTTGCCTTCGTCGTAACAGGCCCGAGGGCCGGTCGTCGAGACGCTGCCACGATAGTCTTCGGTTTGCGGATGGACTTCCGGGTCGCCGTAAATTTCGCTGGTCGAGGCCTGGAATATCTTGGCATTGGTGCGTTTCGCCAGGCCCAGCATGTTGATCGCCCCGTGGACGCTGGTCTTGGTCGTTTGCACCGGGTTTCGCTGGTAATGCACCGGCGACGCCGGGCAGGCCAGATTGTAGATTTCATCGACTTCCACATACAGCGGGAACGTCACGTCATGGCGTTGCAGCTCAAACCGGGGATTGTCCAGCATGCCCAGGATGTTGTCCCGCGTCCCGGTGTAGAAATTATCGACACACAAAACGTCGTGGCCTTCGCCCAGCAGGCGTTCGCATAAATGCGAGCCCAGGAAGCCGGCGCCGCCGGTGACCAGAATTTTCTTCCGCGTCGCCATGATATATCCACCAGTTAGAGTTCAGACCCATTAGGTATCAAAAGGGCCTTCATGTAGATAGAAATTTCTTTTCCTCGCCGTCCAGCACCAGGCAGGTCAACACGCCGGTGCGCCAGGCGCCGGTGTCGATGCCGATGCGATTGGCGCAAATTTCCGGTTCCCGCCGAATGGAATGACCGTGGACGACGATCTTGCCGAAGTCTTTCTTCGACTTCAAAAATGGCCCCCTGATCCACATCATATCCCGCTCCAGCTGCCCCTCGATGGGGACTCCCGGCCTTAGGCCGGCGTGGACGAACAGATAGTCGCCCGCCATGTGATGGCTTTTCAAGGCCCGCAGGAACGCCAGATGGTGGGCCGGAATGTTCGCCAGCAAAGCCTCGCGCGCCCGTTCGGGTTCGTCAATGCCGGGGCACCCGTAGCATTCCAGCGTATGTTCGCCGCCGTTGTTCAGCCAAACATCGGCGATGTTGATGCCGTCGATAAATTGCACCATCATATCTTCATGGTTGCCCATCAGGTAATGGGCTTGGAAGCCATCCGGCGGTGGTGCCGCCAGGGTTTCGATCATGCGGTCAGAACTTGGCCCACGGTCGATAAAATCGCCAAGATAAATCAGCACCGGGTCGCGGTTTGGGCATGTTGCGGCATCGGCGACAATTTTTTCCAGCAACGCCTGATGCAAATCGAAACGGCCATGAATATCGCCGATCGCATAGATCCGCTGCCCCGGTTCCGTGCGGGGCGGCGGCCTGTCTTTGCGCGCGCGTCTAAAAAGCGAGAAGGTCATGAGGCCAAATATGTTAGATTCCGAAGACAACTTTACAAGGCATTTTGATAAGGGGCTATTAACGCTTTTTGTTTAGCCTTCCAAGGTTGACCCATGGGTGTTGATTTACGTGTAACGTGTTGAAAGATAAGGCATGGCCAATAGCGGCTCCTTGATAACATTCCCCGGCGGCGAGATTTCCATCGAGGAAACCCTGTTGCTCAACCGGCTGCGGTCGCTCAATAGCGGTCACAAGGGGTATTATGTTGTCCACATGCACCTCTCAAGACTGCGGCCCGGCAACCGCAAACCCCATTTTATCAAAATCGCTACTCGCAATTTTGAAGACCTGTTGGCCAATTTCAACGTCACCCTGTACAAGCTGAGCACCGACGATATCGTTTTGCTGTGCAGGGATGTCCCGGTCGAAGAAATTGATCCGGTGATCCAGAAGACCCGGCAGTTGTTCAGCGAAGACCCGTTGACCGACGGCGATGACGGTTCCATCGATGACAAATTCACCACCTGGTATGATTTCGCTAATCCGGCGGATCTAAGTTCGTTTATCGATACCGCCAACGAAATGACGATCCAGGCGCTGCAACGAACGAAAAAGCCCGAAGAAAACCGGCCCCAGAACACTTTGCCGGGGGCCCGTCTTGATCCGTCGAGCGCGGCGGATATCCGGCTCAAACTGCAACGGGTCAATATGGAAGACCTGATCGACGAGCAGACCTGTGTGATTGTCTACCCCAATGAAAAGGGCAAGGTCTTGTTCCGCGAAAAATTTGTTTCCATGCGCGCCCTGCAAAAACGGGTGGCCCCGGATATTAACCTGTTTGGCAGTCCCTGGCTTTTCCTGTACCTGACGGAAACCGTCGACCGGCGATTGCTGGCGATCCTGTCGCAGGGAAATTTTGCGTCGCTTAACAACCACATCAGCCTGAATCTGAACATCTCATCGGTGCTGGGCCGCGAATTTCAGCACTTCCATCAAAGCGTCGGCGATCACACCGACAAGGTGGTGGTCGAATTTCAACTGATCGACGTATTTTCCGACATGAACGCCTACGGCAATGCGCGCGACATGTTGCAAGACAGCGGCTATCGGGTGCTGATCGATGGCCTGAGCCCGCTGTCCCTGCAATTTTTCGACCCGGCCCTACTGCTCGCCGATTTGATCAAGATTAGCTGGGGTCAGGAATTCGTCGCCGACGATGCCCAGGAAAGGGTCGAAGACATGCGCAGCGTCATCAGGGGCATGGGAAAGGACAATGTCATCTTAGCCCGCACCGATTCCGAAGATGCGGTGAAATGGGCGTTGTCGTTGGGCATTACCCGTTTCCAGGGCTTCTATATCGATAATCTTGTCAACGTCATGCAGCTTAAGGGGATCATCTGATGGCGATCCAGCCCGCCGACGCAGAACGCCGCCTGCCCAGTCAGGAAAAGCTGCTGCTGGATTATTTGCGGCGGCTGGAAGATCACAAAAGCGGCCGTCACGCCGTGCATTTACTGCTGTCGAACCTTAAATCCTATAACCGGCGCGAACACCATGTGCGGGCGGCGGCCAACAGTTTCGAGGCGCTGATCAAGGAATTGCAGGGCCAGCTTTTTATCCTGGAAAATTCCGACCTGTTTTTCTTCTTTAAAACCGATGTCCTGGCCCAGGTCGAAACCATCATCCAGAAAATTCGCTTTCTGTTCAGCGACGACCCTTTGTTGGAAAATGACGAAGAAGCCGAAAGCAGCTTCGCCGCCTGGTACGACGCCGATGCCCAGTACGAAGAAATCCTGAAACTGATTCAGGGCCTGGTCAATGTCAAGGAACAGCGCAAAAGCCATGCCCGGGCGCGTATGGATACCCGCGCCGCGCTGAAAGCCCGGCAACGGGAAGGCGAACCGCTGACGCCCGAAGTGTTGGCAAAAGTCGAAAGCGCGCTGGAACGGGCGGATTTGTCGAATCTGGTGCGCCGCCAGTTTATTTGCCGGATCGACAGCCAAATGATCCCCGAACAGGCGTTCAGCGAAATGTTTATTTCCATCGCCGACCTGCGGGAAACGATGATCCCCGGTGTTAATCTGGTGTCCAACCGCTGGCTGTTTCAGCATCTGACGGAATCTCTCGATTTGCGCATGCTGTCGCTGCTTTCAAAAACCGATACCTTCACCATATCAGGCGATATCAGCTTTAACGCCAACGTCGCGACCTTGTTGTCGCCGGAATTTCAGGACTTCGACGACAATATATCGGCGGCGAAAAGAGGCTCGATGATCGTCGAGCTGCAAAAGATCGATATATTTTCCGACCTGGGCGCCTATTTGTTTGCGCGCGAATACATGCAAGACAAGGGCTACCGCATTTGTATCGACGGCCTGACCCACAAGACCCTGCCGCTGATTGAACGGGAACGCCTGGGCGCCGACCTGGTCAAACTTGTTTGGCATCCCGAAATGGTCGACGGCGGCGAGGGCATGCACGAACGTGTTCGCGCCATGGTCAAACGGGCCAATCCGGCCCGGGTCATCCTGTGCCGGGTCGACAACAGGGAAGCTATCGATTTCGGGCATTCCATCGGTATCGGCTTGTTCCAGGGGCATTACGTGGAAAACCTGATCGCCGAAGACAACCGACGGCGGGAATTGTTGAAGCTGAAACGGCGCATGGAACGGGCCGCTCAGGAAGCCGAGGACATGGGTAATTTTTAAGAGCCCGGCGGCGCGGCCCACTTTGGTTACGGAGACACTGAATATTGTTGTTCAACAAAAACATAAGTTACGAGGTTCTGATCGGCCAGGACAACCGATGGATCCTCGACACCACCCATAACGCCAAGACAGACGCCCTGACCCGGGCGCAATCCTTGTTGTACACAAACCAGCACGACGCCGTCAGGGTCACCCGGTTAGAAAACGACGACAACGAAGAGGTGATCTTCCAGAAAGAAGGCAGTCGCAAGGACGACAAGCCGATCACCATTTCGCCTATCGAGGAATCCGCCCTGTGTGCCGTCGCCGATGATTTTTACGGCTTCGAGGCCCGCAAGACCGCCGGGCGTTTGCTTCGCCAATATCTCGATGAATGGGGGATCACGGCGTTAGAGCTCTTTCACACTTACGCGCACATTCACCAACTCACGCGCATGGAAGCGCTCTACAATCAGGCCCTGCACCGCATCTCTTCGATCCAGGCCCGCGCCTTGGGCGAGCCTGCGAGCGCCCGCAACGATCTTTTGTACAAGTTAGCGAGCCAGGTCGAGGACCGCGCGCGCAAGGCCGATGATACGGCCCCGTATATTAAAATTCTTAACGATGCGGGATTGTCGGCGGTGCTGAAAGAAATCGACAAAAAAATTGCCCCGAAGAAAATCACGTTTTTTACCGGCGCCGTCCTCGCAGAATACCTCGGCCAAAAACGGGACTGGAAAGAAAAGCTGGGCCTGGTAACGACATTGCTGGAAAACGAAAAAGGCGACCGCGCCGTTGCCCTGCTCGATCAGGTGGCGGGTGAAATCATCGATGGCGCCCAAGCCATAAAAGACCTGCTTGGTCCGCAACCGGACCTGGTTTCGGCGCTTCGCATCATGGCTCAGCTAAGCGAGGGACGCTACAACAAGGGAAAGAAATCAGACACACCCTTGGGCCGCTTCAACGGCGTCATGAAAAACCACGCCATGCCGGTTAGCAAAGGCATGCTGTGTGACCGGGTGGCGCGCGCCATTTCGGGAACCAGCCCGCTGACCCGCGAAAGCGACGAAGCCGATAAAAAGGCCTTCCTGTCGCTGTTCAGTGAATTGATCGGGCTCGGTGGTTTCACCGGCGGTGTCGCCATAAGCGAAGCCATCACCCGGCGCATCCGTATCATCATGAAAAAGGGTGATGGCGATCTTTCCCCCGATGCCGGTATCGCCACCGTGCAGTCGATGTTGCCCAATCAGGCCGTTCAAATCGGCTACCTGCTGGACTTAAGCCATTCCGAATTCGGCATCAAATATCAGGCCGGCGTTTTGAAGCCGCTGATGAAAATACTGGATAACGTCTCGTCCCTGGTTGATTTGCTGCCGCCAAAAAGTTCGCGGGCCGACGTTGTCGCGGCGGTCAATGACATGCGTCAGCGCATCGGTTCGGGCGATATGGGTCAGGAGATCGGCGCCCTGATCGACAAGAAACTCAAAAACCTTCTGAAGGATCACGAGCCCGCCGCGAATACCAGCGCCCCGCCACCGGCGACAAAAACGGTGGCCAAGCCTGCCCCGGCCAAGGGCGAATTGGGGCAACGGATATTCAAGGCAGGTGACATCATTTTCAATGAAGGCGAATCCGGTGACGAGGCCTTCATGATCGTTTCCGGTGAGGTCGAAATATCAATCAATTCCGGTGATAAAACCATTGTTCTGGCGAGTCTGGGGCGCGGCCAAATCATCGGCGAAATGGCGCTGATCGACAACCAGCCGCGAATGGCGACGGCCAAAGCGACGGCGAAAACCGCCCTTACCGTGATTCCCGAAGAAGCCTTCAGGAAGCGCCTGGACTGGCTGGCCGGCGAGGACCACCTGATCAGCCACCTGTTGAAAAATTTCGTCGACCGCCTGCGCAAACAGGCTGACAATTTGTGAGCGTTCGGGGCTTCAGATGCGAAATAACGCGACCGCGGTAATCAGCGTCGCCACCACCGCCAGCCCATAACAGATAACCATCACCACACCATCGGCGCGGATGCCGAAGTCGTGGGCGGTGATGCGCAGCCGGTGCGCCGCATGCCAGGCGGGCAGGAAAATAGCCAGAAAGATAAGCCCTTTGCCGAGGGGATGCTGGGCGACGGAGAGCACGCGTTCGTAAGCGAGCGCCTCGATGGGCAGCAATCCGAAGGCGACGGCGAGCCCGCTAACGAAAATCATCACCGGGGTGATGAAGGCGGCGAAGGTGCCACCGGCGGCAAACAGTGACCAGACGATGGGTTTGTTGGAACGCGCCATGGCTATATCCCCACCAGATACAGGACCAGCACCGAAACCACGGCCCAGCCGGCATAATGGGCGGCGACGATGATGGCACCGGGAAGTTGCGTTTCGCCAATCTGCACCGGCATCGCCTTGGGCGTGACGTTAAACCAGGTGGTCGTGTGATACAGCGCAAACGCCATCGCCAGCAGATGAAAGGCGACGCTATGCGGTGTTTGCAGGGCTTCCAGGAAAGCATTCCAGGCGGCGGCGCCTTGCGTCAAACGCCAAAGCCCAAAGACGACGACGGCGGTGTAGGCGCCGATCAATACGCAACTGACCTCGCGCGCCATGTAACGCATGTAACGGGGTTGGGCGAGCCACCACGTGGTGGTGGATACGGGCCGGATGTAAGGTTTGCGGTTCATCCTTTGCTCCCGGGGGTTAACAGGTCTTTGAAATAATCGACGGTGCTGGCAATCTTGGTTTGCTGGATCGCCCCCGCCGGGTCGACGTGTTCCGGGCAAACATCGGAACACGCGCCGACGAAGCTGCATTCCCAAATGCCGGGATTACTGGCGACCACGTCTTGGCGGGCGGCGCGCCCGACATCCCGGGAATCAAGATTGTAGCGGTGCGCCAGCGCCAACGCCGCCGGGCCGACGAAGCCCGCATTGTGGGCGTACTGCGGGCAGGCGGCGTAACAAAGGGTGCAGTTTATGCACAGCGTGTATTGCTTGAATTTTTTCAGTTGGGCCGGCGATTGCAGGTAGGAACCGTCCTCGACGGATTTTTTTTCGGCGGGCACCAGGTACGGCTTGACGCTGCCCAGCTTGTCCATGAAATCATCCATGACGACAACCAGATCGCGTTCGATGGGGAAGTTGGCCAGGGGTTCGATGCGAATTTTGTCGGGCAGGTCGCGCACGAACGACTTGCACGACAAGCGCGGTTCGCCGTTGATCATCATGCCGCAACTGCCACAAACGGCCATGTGACAAGACCAGCGGTAACTGAGCGTGCGGTCGAGTTCGTCCTTGATGTAATTAACGGCGTCGAGAACGACCCAGTCTTCCTGGCATGGCACTTGGTAGGTTTGGAAGTGGGGCGCTTCGTCGGTTTGCGGATCGTAGCGCAGGATTTCAAGTTCGATAAGCCGTTCGCTCATTTCGGCTCGCCTCCGTAAACCCGTTCGCCGGGCTGGGATTTGGTGATGACGACATCGCGGTAATCGACGCCAGGGTCGCCACCGGCATCGTAGTGAGCCAGCGAATGTTTGAGATAGGCTTCATCGTCGCGCCTGGTAAAATCGAGCCGTTGATGCGATCCCCGCGATTCCTTGCGATTGAGTGCCGAGACGGCGATGGCCCCGGCGACATCAATCATGGCGCCCAATTCCAACGCCTGGATCAGGTCGGTGTTATAGACGTTGCTCTTGTCTTCCAGTTCGATGTTGGCGTAACGACTGCGAATGTCATTCATCACGCCGCAGCTTTGGCGCAGGGAATCATCGGTCCTGTAAATACCGGCGCCGGCTTCCATGGTCGTGTTCATTTCGCGGCGCAGGCCGGCGACGCTCTCGCCGCCGCCGGCGCTTTGGTACAGCCGCCCGACCCGGTCTCGCGCCGTCGCCGCCTGTTCGATAATCGCCGTTTCACTAACGTGGGACGGCTCTAATCCCGCAAGCCTGGCGGCGCCCAGCCCGGCGCGCTTACCGAAAACCAGAAGTTCGGTCAGCGAGTTGGACCCCAGCCGGTTCGCGCCATTGATGCTGACACAGGCGCATTCACCGGCGGTGAACAGCCCGGGCAGGCTGGTCCCGGCGTCGATATTCGAATCGATGCCGCCCATGGTGTAGTGGATCACCGGACGCACCGGAATCGGCGCGTCGACAGGATCGACGCCGACATAACTTATGGCGAGGTCGCGGACCATGGGCAGGCGTTCGTTAATCAATTTTTCGCCCAGGTGACGAAGATCCAGGTGGACGACGTCGCCGTGCGGCCCGGCGATGGTGCGGCCCTTTTGTTGTTCATGCCAGAAGGCCTGGCTCAGGCGATCTCGCGGCCCGAGTTCCATGGCTTTCTTGCGCGGCCACGGGTCCGGCGGCCCCAGGTCGTAATCCTGCAAATAGCGATAGCCGTCCTTGTTGACCAGGATGCCGCCTTCGCCGCGCGATCCTTCGGTTATCAGGATGCCGGTGCCGGGCAACCCGGTCGGGTGATACTGGACGAATTCCATATCCTTCAACGCCACCCCGGCCCGGTACGCCATGGCCATGCCGTCGCCGGTCTTAATCGCGCCATTGGTGGTAAAGGGGAATATGCGTCCGGCACCGCCAGTGGCGATAATCACCGCCTTGGCCCTGAACAGACGCAGTTGTCCGCTGCGCATCTCGATCGCCGCGACGCCACGGCAGTGTCCGTCAACGATGAACAAGTCGGTCGAATAAAATTCGTCGTAGCGTTCGATAGAGGGATACTTGAGCGAGGTCTGGAACAGGGTATGGAGCATGTGGAAGCCGGTCTTGTCGGCGGCATACCAGGTCCGTTCGACCTTCATGCCACCAAACGGGCGCACGGCGACGCGACCGTCGGGCTGGCGGCTCCACGGACAGCCCCAATGTTCCATTTGGGTCAGTTCCTTCGGCGCTTCATTGACAAAAAGCTCGACCGCGTCCTGGTCACACAGCCAATCGCCGCCGGTGACGGTATCGTTGAAATGGTTCTCGAAACTGTCCTCGTCCTTGGTGACGCCCGCGGCACCGCCCTCGGCGGCGACAGTGTGGCTGCGCATGGGGTAGACCTTGGACAACAGCGCGACCTTGAGTTCGGGGTTTTCCTCGGCGATGGCGATGGCGGCCCTGAGGCCAGCCCCGCCGGCCCCGACGATGACGATGTCAGTGGTGATTATGTCCATGATCGACACGCCGCCTCCACGTTCTGGAAAAAACCACCGAAACAGGCTTCCCAGGGTCACATTCAACAATAGGATACCGACGCCGGGAGGAGAATGATGTAGGTCAATTTCCGAAAAAGGCGTCGCTTTGGCCTTGTCCTTGTATAAGAACAGCCGAATTGATACGAAAGTATCCTCGGAATCATTTGTAGAAAGTAGTTGGCCATGCAATTTCATCTCAACGGGTTCAGGACCGGTGATCCGGAAATTGCGGAACCGACTGACGATCAAGGCATCGCTTGGTCGGCGCAAGGCCTGTCTGATGAAGTCGATGTGTTGATCGTCGGTTGCGGACCGGCGGGCCTGACGCTCGCGGCGCAGTTGTCGGCCTTCCCCGATATCAAGACCCGGATTGTCGAGCAAAAATCCGGCCCGCTTCTGATTGGCCAGGCCGATGGCATCGCGTGCCGAACGGTGGAAATGTTCGAAGCCTTTGGCTTTTCCGAACGCGTGCTGAAAGAAGCCTATTGGGTCAACGAAACAACCTTCTGGAAACCCGGCGAAGAAACCCCTGAAATAATTGTCAGAAGCAATCGAATCCAGGACGTCGAAGATGATCTGTCGGAAATGCCCCATGTGATTTTGAACCAGGCGCGGGTCCATGATTTTTATCTGGACGTTATGGCTAATTCGCCGTCGCGCCTGCAACCCGACTATGAACGCCGCCTGGTCGATCTGAAAATTGATCCTGCCGCCGCTTCCCACCCGGTTACGGCGACGTTCGAACGGATAGATGCCGATCATCAGGGCCAGATGGAAACCGTCAAGGCCCGTTATGTTGTCGGATGCGACGGCGCCCGCAGTGCCGTCCGCGACTCCCTCGGGCGCGGCCTGACAGGCGATTCGGCCAATCAGGCTTGGGGGGTCATGGATGTCCTGGCGGTCACCGATTTCCCCGACATCCGCCTGAAGTCGGTTATCCAGTCGGCCAACGAAGGCAGCCTCCTGGTCATCCCCCGGGAAGGCGGATACATGATCCGCCTGTATATCGAACTCGACAAACTCAACGAAAACGAACGCGTCTCCGGAAAGAACATCACCACCGACCACCTGATAGCGGCGGCGCAAAGAATTTTGCATCCCTTCACATTGGACGTGAAAGATATCTCGTGGTGGTCGGTCTATGAAATCGGACAGCGCCTTACGGACAAATTTGACGACGTGCCGGAAGACCAGGAGGGAGAGCGTTTCCCCCATTGCTTCATCGCCGGCGACGCCTGCCACACGCACAGCCCGAAAGCCGGTCAGGGCATGAATGTTTCCATGCAGGACACCTTCAATCTTGGCTGGAAACTGGCTTCGGTCATTGGCGGGCAGTGCGCACCGCAAATTCTCCATACCTATTCCGCCGAACGACGGACCATTGCCAAAGAATTGATCGATTTTGATCGCCAGTTCGCCAAGATGTTCAGCGCTCGTCCGAAAACCTCAAGCGAGGCCGATGGCGTCGACCCGTCAGAGTTTCAAAAATATTTCGTCAAGCACGGGCGTTTTACGGCGGGAACCGCGACCCACTATTGCCCATCGATCATTTCGGCCGAACCGACCCATCAGCATCTCGCCAGCGGCCTGATCATTGGCACGCGTTTCCATTCGGCGCCGGTTATCCGCCTGGCCGATGCCAAACCTGTGCATCTGGGCCACACCCTTAAGGCCGATGGCCGTTGGCGAATTTTCGCCTTTAGCGGCGCGGAAGACCCTGCCGGGCCATCATCCGGTATCCGCGCCTTGGGCGATTTCCTCGCAGGCTCTTCCGATTCCCCCGTTTCGAAATACACCCCTGGCGAAGCCGATATAGATTCCGTTATCGATGTTCGGGCTGTTTTCCAACAAGGCCACCGTGACTTGGCCGTCGAGGCCATGCCCGCGTTTCTGTTGCCGCAGAAGGGACGCTACGGGCTGCGAGATTATGAAAAAATGTTCTGTCCCGACTTGAAAAGCGGCAATGATATTTTCGATACCAGGGGTATCGATCGCGACCGTGGCTGCATGGTCGTGGTCCGACCGGACCAGTATATCGCGCACGTTCTGCCGTTGGATGCCTATGGTGAACTGAGCGCATTCTTCGGTGGCTTCATGATACAGCGAAAGCAATAGAAAAGGGCTTAACAATGCAGATTGCGATACTCACATTTGACGGATTTAACGAGCTCGACTCGTTCATCGCGGCAGGAATTTTGAATCGAATGAGGCCCAAGGGCTGGAAGGCCTTCATAACCTGTCCGTCGGAAGTCGTGACATCCATGAATGGCGTCACCGTCCATGCCGAACAGCCTTTGGAATTCGCCTCTACCGCCGATGCCGTGATTATTGGCAGCGGTATGAAGACACGCGAAATTGCCCAAGATGCCGACCTGCTCGCCAGGCTAGGCCTTGATGCGGCGCGCCAGATGATCGGCGCCCAATGTTCGGGCACGTTACTGCTTTCCAAGTTGGGACTGCTCGGGGACCATCCCGCCTGCACCGATCTTACGACCAAACCATGGGTGATCGAAGCCGGGGTCAAGGTCCTGGATCAGCCATTCTATGCCAATGGCAATATAGCGACCGCAGGGGGATGCCTGGCCTCGCAATATCTCGCTACCTGGATTTTGTTGCGCGGAAGCACCCGAGAAGATGCCGAAGCGGCACTGCACTACGTCGCCCCCGTGGGCCAGAAAGAGGAATATGTCACCCGCGCGATCAGTACCGTTATCGGCTATATGCCAGAGCTTTAGTCCTTGTCGCTGACCCCGGCTTCGGCGAAGGTCGCCATGCCGGTGTGACAGGCCGCCGCGGCTTTTAAAATGCCGACCGCTAGGGCCGCGCCCGAGGCTTCGCCCAGGCGCATGTTCATGTTCAACACCGGCTGTTTGCCGATTTTATCCAACAGCCGCAGGTGGCCGGGTTCGGTCGAGGCATGGCCGACCAGGCAATGGTCCAACGCGCCGGGCGTCGTCGCTTCGAGCACGGCGGCGGCGGCGCTCGACACATATCCGTCCAGCAACACCGGCACCCGCTTAAAGCGCGCCGCCAACGTCGCCCCGGCAATCGCCGCCAGTTCACGCCCACCCAGCATGCACAGGACATCCAGGCCATCGCTGATATTGGCCAAATGGTGTTTGACGGCGTCGGTGACGACCTGGGTCTTGAGCGTCAGGGCGTCGCCCTGAACGCCCGTGCCGGGGCCGGTCCAGTCTTCGGCACCAGCGCCATACAGGGCGTGGCAAATGGCCGCGGCGCTGGTCGTGTTACCAATGCCCATTTCGCCCAGGCACAAGACGTCCATGGTGTCGGTTACTACGGCCATGCCCTGGGCGAAGGCTTCGACACAGGTGCTTTCGCTCATCGCCGGGGTTACCGTGAAATCTTCCGTCGGGGATTCAAGGTTCAGGGCGACGACGTTCAATTCGATGCCGAAGGTTTTGCAGATTTGGTTGATGGCGGCGCCGCCGTGTTCGAAATTGGCGACCATCTGAACGGTGACTTCGGACGGAAACGCCGATACGCCGCGCGCCGTGACCCCGTGATTGCCGGCGAAGACGTAGGCGTGCGGACGGTCCATTTGCGGCGGATAGGCGGCCTGCCACTGGCACAGCCACAACGAAATATCTTCCAGGCGACCCAGCGACCCCGGCGGTTTGGTCAATTGCGGCTCGCGTTCGCCGGCCTTGGCGGCGGCGGCGGCATCGGGGCCGGGCAATTGGGCCAGCAGTTTACGGATATCATCCAGGGTCGAAATACTTTGAGACAGCGGCACAGGGAGTTGACCTTTCGTAAGGGGAGTGTTGATTCTGGTGGCGATAATCTATAACTGAAAACCACTATCGCCCAACCTTAATAGCAGAATTCTTTTTTGCGGGAAGTTATGCAATGTCTGGCGCCGAAAACAACCTGACAATACTGACCAACTGGGCCCGGGATTTGATATCCGCGGTGGGGTTCCTGACCCGCCTGCCGGTGGCCCGCCTGCTGCCGTCCAGGGATACAGATCCGGCCCCCAAATTGCTCGCCGATGTCGCCTGGGCGTTCCCGCTGGTCGGCGTGATCGTTGGTGTTGTGGCCGCCGCCGCGTTAATGGTGAGCTCGTCATTTGGCCTGCATCCGCTGGCTTCGGCGTTGATCGCCTTGGCCGTGGCCGCCGCCGTGACCGGGGCCTTGCACGAAGACGGCCTGGCCGATTTGGCCGATGGCTTCGGCGGTGGGGCTGACACCGCCGCCAAGCTGGCCATCATGCGCGACAGCCATGTCGGCACCTACGGTATGCTGGCGCTGATCTTTTCCGTCGGCATTCGCGCCGCCGCGCTGGCCGGCATGCCCGGGGCCGGAACGGCGGCGATGTCTTTGATTACGGCGGCGTGCGTATCCCGCGCTTTGGTTGTCGGCGTTATGAGCGGCCTGCCGGCGGCTCGTGATGATGGGTTGGGGCGCGGCGCGGGTAAGCCCGAAACCGGTACCTTCCTGACGGCGCTGGCCATCGCCGCCGTCGCCGCCTTCGTGTTTAGCGGCGCCGTCGCCTGGGTCTTGCTGGCCATCGGCGGCGCCGCGACGGCGGCCATGATGTGGCTCGCCAGGCGTCAAATTGGCGGCCAAACCGGGGACGTCCTGGGGGCCACCCAACAGGTCTGCGAAATGGTCATCCTGCTCGCCGCCGCCGCGGTGTTGGGGTAGGCCATGGCAGAAAACCGCACCCGCTGGTGGTGGGTCCGCCACGCACCGGTCACCACCCACGGCGGAAAAATCTACGGCCAAAAAGACGTGCCGTGCGATACATCCGATGCCGCCGCGTTTGCCGGTCTCGCCTATATGTTGCCGAAACAGGCGGTGTGGGTGACCAGCAACCTGCGCCGCGCCATCGACACGGCGGCGGCCATCGTCGAAGCAGGGGCCGATTATGTGCAGCCGCTGATCGAACCCGATTTCGCCGAACAAAGCTTCGGCGACTGGCAGGATCATAGCTGGGATGACCTGGATGAACTGTATCCGGTGGAATACCGGGCGTTTTGGGAAAATCCGGGCCGCAACGCGCCGCCCGGCGGCGAAAGCCTGGCCGACCTGATCGCCCGCACCGATGTGGGCATCCAGCGCCTGCATATTGATCACCGGGGCCGCGATATCGTCGCGGTGACCCACGGCGGCACCATCCGGGCGGCCCTGGCGCTGGCCCTGGATATGGAACCCATCGACGCCATGTCTTTTGTCGTCGATAACCTGTCGGTCACCCGCCTCGATTTTTTCGATGACGGGCTGTTCAACGGCAAGGGTCGCAGCTGGCGGATTGGCGGGGTCAACCTGCCGCCCGTGGATAGAAGCTGAATGGCCGCCCCTGACCCTGACCCCGGCCCCCTGCCGCTCCTGACGCTCGTATTGGGTGGCCAGCGTTCGGGCAAAAGCGCCTACGCCGAAGGCCTGATCGGCGACGTTGCGGCGATTTATCTGGCCACCGGCGAAGCCCTGGACGGCGAAATGGCCGACCGCATCGCCCGCCACCAAGACCGTCGCGGTGCTAACTGGACGGCGGTGGAAGAACCCGTCGATTTAGTCGCCGCCCTGGGCCGCCTGGCGTCGGGCCCGACCCCGGTGCTGCTCGACAGCCTGGGCATGTGGGTGGCCAACCTGTTGGGCGGGAAAAAAAATGTCGCTGGCGAAACATCAGCACTTATAAATACGTTGAAAATTCTTACATGTCCTGTGGTCATCGTATCCGACGAGGCCGGGTTGGGTATTATCCCCGATAACGCGCTGGCACGGGCCTATCTGGATGCCATGGGAACCGCCAACCAGGCCCTGGCCGCCGCCGCCGACAGTGTTATTCTGGTGGTCGCCGGGCTGCCCCAAAAATTGAAGTAACAGGAAAAGATTAAAACAATGAAGATTCCCGCTACCGTCATTACAGGCTTCCTGGGCGCCGGCAAGACGACCCTGATCCGCCACATTCTGGAAAACGCCAACGGTCGTCGGATCGCCATGATCATCAACGAATTCGGCGATTTGGGTATCGACGGCGACCTGATCAACAGTTGCGGCATCGAAGGCTGTGACGACGGCGACGTGGTGGAACTGGCCAACGGCTGCATCTGCTGCACCGTTGCCGATGAATTTCTGCCGGCCATGGAAGCCCTGCTGAACCGCGAAAACCCGCCCGATCATATCATCATTGAAACATCGGGCCTGGCCCTGCCGAAACCGCTGGTTAAGGCCTTCAACTGGCCGGAAGTCCGTTCGCGGGTGACCGTCGACGGGGTCATCGCCGTCATCGATGCCCCGGCGGTCGCCGAAGGCCGTTTCGCCGATGATCCGCAAACGGTCAATTTGCCGGACCACGACAATCCGTTGGAAGAAGTCTTCGAAGACCAATTGCTGTGTGCCGATCTGGTGATCCTCAACAAGGCCGATATTCTTGGCGAGGTTGCCATGGCCGAAGTCGAAGCCGGTATCGCCGGTAATCTTCGCCCCGGCGTTAGCACGGTGCGCACGACCCACGGCGCGGTCGATTTGGGCGTGCTGTTGGGCTTGAGCGCCGCCGCCGAAGACGGCATCGATTTAAGGCGGTCCCACCACGACGGCGAAGACGGCCACGACCACGATGATTTCGAAAGTTTCACCGTCGATTTGGGCGACACCGAAGATCCGGACGGGCTGGAAGTTCGCCTCGCCCAACTGACCACGGACCACGACATCCTGCGCATCAAGGGCTTCGTCCATGTGCCGGGCAAGGACATGCGCCACGTGGTGCAGGGCGTCGGCCCGCGCATCCAGCGTTATTACGACCGCCCGTGGGAACCCACCGAAGAACGTCGCGGCCAGCTTGTGGTGATCGGCCAAAAAGGATTGGACCGGGCCGCCATCGTCGCGTCACTGGCTGGGTAATCCATGCATCTGCTTGCCGCCACGCCGGGAGGAATATCGGACGGTTCGGAAGCCATCGATTTGGGCCAAACCCCCGGCGACATCGTTTTCCTGAGCGCCGCCGATACGGAACTCTCGGCCCTTAGCATCGCCCGCGGGCAGTTGGATGCGCCCGATTTCCCGACCTTGCGCCTCGCCAACCTGCTTAACCTGGGTCACAACATGTCGGTCGATATGTATACCGAACAGGTCATCGGCAGCGCCAAACTGGTTATCGTGCGGCTGCTTGGCGGGCGCGGCTACTGGCCTTATGGGGTCGAACAAATCGCCGGGGTGGCCCGCGAAAACGGCATCAAGGTCGCCTTTCTTCCCGGCGACGATCAGCCCGATGCGGAACTTTCCAGCTTCAACACGCTGGCCCCGGACATCGCCCACCGATTGTGGCAGTACACCGTTCATGGCGGCCCGGAAAACGCCCAGGGGTTTCTTGGCTACGCGGCCAGCCTGATCGATTACGCGTGCGACTGGCTGGAACCGATGCCGCTGTTGCGGGCCGGGCGTTATGAAACGAAGCCGTGGGTCGATGGCCAGCCCGTCGCTGCCGTGGTGTTCTATCGGGCCTTGTTGCAGGCCGGGAACCTGGGTGCCGTCGATGATTTGATCGCGGCGCTTGGTGAGGCGGGGCTTAATCCGTTGCCGGTTTACGTGGCCAGCCTGAAAGACCCTATCGCGGCGGCTATCCTTGAAGAAATATTTAACGAATTTCCTCCCGCCGTGGTTCTTAATACGACCGGCTTCGCGGTCTCGTCACCCAACCGTTCGCTGGCCGAAGGCCGGCCGGCGACACCGCTGGATGCCCCCGGCGTGCCGGTCATTCAGGCGGTGTTTTCAGGATCAAGCCTGGCCGATTGGAAAGACGGCATGCACGGGCTTTCGGCCCGCGACATCGCCATGAACGTCGCCCTGCCGGAAGTCGACGGCCGTATTTTTAGCCGCGCCATTTCCTTCAAGGGTTCGGCGATGCGCGACGATTTAAGCGAAACCGATATCGTCACGTATGAACCCGTCGCCGACCGCATCGCGTTTACCGCAAAACTGGCGGCCAACTGGGCGCGACTGGCCAAGGCGCGTGTGGCGGATCGTCACGTCGCGCTGATCCTGGCGAATTATCCCAATCGCGATGGCCGCATCGGCAACGGTGTCGGGCTGGATACTGCCGCCGGGGCCTTGGTCGCCCTAAAGGCAATGGCGGCGGCGGGCTATGATATTGAAGATATGCCCGACGACGGCGACGCCCTGATCGCCCGCCTGGCCGCCGGGCCAACCAACGCCACCGATGATCTAAAAAACCAGCAGGCCAGCGAAACCCTGTCGCTGGCCGCCTACCGGGAATTTTTCAAGGCCCTGCCCGAAACCATGCAACGGCGCATCATCGAACGCTGGGGTTCACCCGAAGCCGACCCGTTCATGCGCAGCGACGGCCACTTCGCGATTCCCGCTTACCGGCTGGGCAACGTGGCGATCTGCCTGCAACCGGCGCGGGGTTATAATATTGATCCGGTCAGCAGCTATCACGATCCTGACCTGGTGCCCCCGCACGGTTATTTCGCGACCTACGCCTGGATGCGATCCGAATTCGCCGCCCATGCGGTCATTCATTTCGGCAAGCACGGCAATCTGGAATGGCTGCCCGGTAAATCGCTGGCCTTGTCCGAAGACTGTTTCCCGGAAGCCGCGTTGGGGCCCATGCCTAATTTGTATCCGTTCATCGTCAACGATCCCGGCGAAGGCACGCAAGCCAAGCGTCGCGCAGGGGCCGTTATTATCGATCATCTGACGCCGCCGTTGACCCGGGCCGAATCCTACGGGCCGCTGGCCACCCTGGAACATCTGGTCGATGAATATTACGAAGCCTCGGGGGTCGATCCCCGGCGCTTGAAGGTGCTGAGGAAGGAAATCCTGACGCTCTGTTCGGTGACCGGCCTGGGCGCCGATTGCGGCATGGACGGCGCGGCGGATGACGACGACGCACTGGGCCGGCTCGACAATTACCTGTGCGAATTGAAAGAGGCGCAAATCCGCGATGGCCTGCATGTGTTCGGCGAAAGCCCTGATGGCCGCCTGCTGACCGACCTGCTGGTCGCCCTGGTGCGCACCCCGCGCGGCGCAGGCCAAGGCGGTGATGCCTCGTTGATCCGGGCCCTGGCCGAAGACTTGGGTCTGGGGTTCGACCCGCTGGATTGCGTCATGGGCGATGCCTGGGCTGGCCCGCGCCCGGACGCACTGGCCGGTGAAGAGATATGGCGCAGCAACGGTGACACGGTGGAACGACTGGAAATTCTGGCCGCCCGTCTGGTCGCCAAAGAAGATGCGCCGGGGCCGGGGTGGAAAGCGACGGCTGCCGTTCTCGATATGTTGAATGATAAACTCCGCCCCGCCGTTGCGGCGTGTGGCGCGGCGGAAACGGATGGCCTGTTGCAGGGTCTGGACGGTCGCTTCGTCGAACCGGGGCCATCGGGCGCACCAACCCGGGGCCGCCCCGATGTGTTGCCGACCGGCCGTAATTTTTATTCCGTCGATACCCGCACGGTGCCGACCCCGGCGGCCTGGACACTGGGCTGGAAATCTGCCGGGTTGCTGATCGACACCTACCGCCAGGACCACGGCGCCTGGCCCAAGACCATGGCGCTGACCGCCTGGGGCACATCGAACATGCGCACCGGCGGCGATGATATTGCCCAAGGCCTGGCGCTGATGGGCGTCAAGCCGACCTGGGATACGGCGTCGCGACGGGTCAGCGGGTTCGAAATTATGCCGCTGTCAGTTTTGGACCGGCCCCGCGTCGATGTGACTCTCAGGGTATCTGGATTTTTCCGCGATGCCTTCCCCGGCCTGATCGATTTGTTTTCGTCCGCCGCTCGCGCCGTCGCCGCCTTGGACGAGCCGCCCGGCGATAATCCACTGGCCGCGCGGGTGGCCGAGGAAACAAAACGCCTGACCGCCGATGGCATGGACCCTGGTACCGCCGAAGCCCGCGCGGGCTATCGCGTTTTCGGCTCCATGCCGGGGGCCTACGGGGCGGGGTTGCAGGCCTTGATCGACGAAAAAGGCTGGGAAACCGAAGACGATCTGGCCCGGGCCTATGTCGCCTGGGGCGGCTATGCCTATGGCGAAGGCGCCGCGGGCGAGGCCGCCCATGGCCTGTTCGAAACGCGCCTTAAATCCGTCGAAGCGGTGGTCCAAAATCAGGACAACCGCGAACATGACCTGCTCGATTCCGATGACTACTACCAGTTCGAAGGCGGCATGACGGCGGCGGTGCGCTCGTTGTCGGGCCACCAGCCTGTGGTTTATCACAACGATCATTCGCGGCCTGAAACGCCGCGCATCCGCACCCTGGAAGACGAAGTGGCGCGCATCGTGCGGGCCCGCGTGGTCAATCCCAAGTGGATAGACGGGGTCCGTCGGCACGGCTATAAGGGCGCCTTTGAAATGGCGGCGACAGTGGATTATCTTTTCGCCTTCGCGGCGACGGCCAAATGTGTCGCCGATCATCATTTTGACGCGGTCTATGAAGCTTATCTGGGGGATGAAGATGTGCGAAACTTTATCGCCGAAAATAACCCCGCGGCCCTGCAAGAAATGGTCGAACGATTATTAGAGGCCCAGCAACGCGGCCTGTGGAAACCGCGCCTGAACAGCACCCACACGGCGCTGGCCGGTTTGCTCGGCACGACGGATCAAAAAAATTGAGGAAAGGCTAATACAATGAGTAAAACCGAAATGACCGATGCCCGCCACGCCGAAAAGATGGCCAAGAAGAAGGTCGCGCGGGATAAAATCCTGGCCACCAAGACCGAAGAAAAAGGCCTGTTGGTGGTCCACACCGGCAAGGGCAAGGGCAAGTCGACGGCGGCCTGGGGCATGGCCATGCGGATGATTGGCCACGGCAAGAACATCGGCATCGTGCAATTCGTCAAGGGCGCCTGGGAAACCGGCGAGCGGGTGGTTTTCGACAAGTTCCCCGATCAGGTCACCATCAAGGCCCTGGGCGAAGGCTTCACCTGGGAAACCCAGGATAAATCCCGCGATATCGCGGCGGCGGAAAAAGCCTGGGCGGCGGCGCAGGAAATGATCGCCGATCCCAAGTATTCCATGGTCATCCTGGACGAGCTGAACATCGTATTGCGCTATGATTACCTGCCCTTCGATGATGTCCTGGCGGGTCTTATGGCGAGGCCTGAAAATCTGCACGTGGTGGTGACGGGCCGCAACGCCAAGGAAGAACTCATCGAAGCCGCCGACCTGGCGACCGAAATGACCTTGTTGAAACATCCCTTCCGTTCCGGCATCAAGGCTCAGGCCGGGGTAGAATTTTAACGTCTTTGCGGTAAAATGCCGGTATCTGATGATTCGCCTATAAAGGGGATGCTTGTGAAAAAGTCCGCCATTCTTGCCGTGTTGTTGATTGCCGTCTTTACGCTTGGGGGTTGCGCCGAAATGCGTCGCGAACCGGGTCCTATCGCCATCGACCTGGTCAATCAGGCGCACGAAACCGTGCAGCGTTTCAAGGGTATGCCCGATTTGAAATTGTTCGCCAGCTACATGGCCACCGCCAAGGGCGTGGTCATTTTGCCGGCGGTCATCAAGGGCGGCTTTGTTGTCGCCGGCGAAGGCGGTAACGGCGTACTGCTGGCAAAGCGCGATGATGGATCGTGGAGCCCGCCGGCCTTTTATGTTCTCGGCGCGCTTAGTGTCGGCTTGCAGATCGGCTTGCAGGACACCGAAATTGTGCTGGTTCTGCGCAGCGACAAGGCCGTCGAGGCGGTCGTTGAAAACCAGGGCAAAATCGGTGCCGATGCCGGGGTGACCGTCGGCCTGATCGGCGCGGGGGCCGAAATTTCGACGACCAGCAACATCGGCGTCGATATCCTGGCCTTCGCCAATTCCAAGATCGGCCTGTTCGGCGGCGCGGCGCTGGAAGGCGCCGTCCTGGCCCGACGCACGGATTTGAACGACGCCTATTACGGCGTCGGGGCGTTGCCGCGCGATATTCTCTATGGCGGCAGGCTCAATAATCCCCAGGCCGATGCCCTAAGGGCGACCCTTGCCGGGAACTGACATTCCACTCTGCCGTGCCTTGATGTTTCAGGGCACGGGGTCCGATGTCGGGAAATCCTTGCTGGTGGCCGGGCTGTGTCGGGCCTTCCACAGGCGCGGCCTGAAGGTCCGCCCGTTTAAACCACAGAACATGTCCAACAACGCCGCCGTCACCGTCGAAGGCGGCGAGATCGGTCGCGCCCAGGCCTTGCAGGCGCGCGCCGCCTGTGCCCCGCCGTCTATTCATATGAACCCGGTATTGCTGAAACCGGAAAGCGAAACCGGCGCCCAGGTGGTGGTTCAGGGCAAGGTCATCGGATCGGTCAAGGCCGGGGGTTATCACGCGCTGAAGCCCACGTTGCTGAATGCCGTGTTGGAAAGTTTCGCAATTGTTTGTGACGGCGTCGACCTGGTGCTCGTCGAAGGGGCCGGCAGCGCCGCCGAAGTCAACTTACGCCAGGGCGATATCGCAAATTTCGGTTTTGCCGAAGCCGCAAACGTTCCCGTGGTGCTGATTGGCGATGTCGACCGGGGCGGGGTCATCGCCTCCCTCGTCGGCACCCATGTTTTGCTGGCGGCCCACGAACGCGATTTGCTGGCGGGATATATCATCAACAAGTTTCGCGGCGATCCCGCCTTGTTCGACAGCGCCGATGTCATCATCACCGAAAAAACCGGCCTTAACACTTTCGGACTGGTGCCGTTTTTTGGCGATGCGCGCTTCTTGCCCAAGGAAGACGCCATGTCGTTAGATAACGCCGCCCCCGATGATACCGCGAGCGCCCTTATCCGCATCGCCGTTTTGCGCCTGTCGCGCATCGCCAATTTCGATGACCTGGACCCGCTGGCCGCCGAACCCGGCGTCATGGTCGATATTATCGAAGCCGGATCAACCGTGCCCGCCGATGCCGATGTGGTGTTGATTCCGGGTTCCAAGGCGACCCTGGCCGATCTGGAATATATTAGGGCGCAAGGCTGGGATGTGGATTTGAAAGCCCACGCCCGGCGCGGCGGCCTGGTGGTTGGCCTGTGTGGCGGCTATCAAATGTTAGGCAAAAAAGTCAGCGATCCGGGTGGCATTGAAGGGCTGGCGGGTACTGTCGATGGCCTGGGTTTGTTAGATGTGGAAACCGTGCTCAGCGATGACAAAACGCTCGAAACCGTATCCGGGCACGACCAGCTTAGCGGCGAAAAAGTCCACGGCTATGAAATGCATTTAGGATTAACCGAAGGCCCCGACCGCCACCGCTCGTGGCTGGTGCTGGGCGACGGGCGCGGCGAAGGGGCGCTATCCCAGGACGGCAAAATCATGGGAACCTACGTGCACGGCATCTTCGCCGCCGACACCTTCCGCCACGCCTTCTTAGATAACATCCGCAGCGGCCGCGGCCACGCGCTGGCGTATGAGACCCGCATCGAGAAAACCCTGGATGCACTGGCCGATCATCTGGAAACCCATGTGGACTTGGATGCGCTGCTGGCGGCGGCGGGGGTGGTAAAGGGTGTTTAAACTTTTCCGCGCACGGCGAAGGCTATGCCAAGCCAGGCGGCGCTCCTGAAAATCAACGCGCCGACGGTGCGGGGTTCGAACGCTTCACCCGACAGGACGCTGAGTGCGAAAGCCACGGAGATAACAATCGTCAGAATCGCGATGGCAAACGCCAACTGTGTGACCCAGGGACGCCACAGGGCCAGCCCGACCGCGCCTGCCAAATAAGCGAACCCGCACAGGAAGTTGAACCAGACGACGAAGGGCACATAGGCTCCCGCCGCTTCGCGTGCGGTACCGTCGCCAAACAGAATAGAGCCCCCCGCGAAAACGGTCGCAAGGCCAAATATCCCGGCGAAAACGGCAAGGGCGATGGCCCAGCGTGGTCGAATTCTATGTTCGCTCATGTTCTACGAAACTCTTTTTTAGGGGCAATGCACATGGTGCACCCTTCTAGTGCAGGGCGGCAACGCCTTCATTGATGACAGTCAATTCTTGGAAATGCGCCAGCGCCCAAGGAAACCTGTAATTTACAATATTTTTGTGGTATACTGTTCCGTTGGCTGTCGCGATCACATTTCCGGACATTCGGGAGGCTGTGATACGCCGCCCCGCGCCTCGTTCTGATCTATCCCCGTGATCGCCGTCCTGCCTGCCCCATAGCGCCTGCCACGAAGCGGGCGGTGACCGGGAGATGTAAAGGGAGGGTTAGATGATTATGAACAGATTTATGAACACAATCCTGTCGACGGGCATTTTCGCTGCGGTGCTTCTTGGGGGAATGGAAACTTCGAACGCCAAGGTCGGTCGCGCCGGCTTCAAAGACCAGATATTCCCGATCCTTGAGACCTACTGCCTGGACTGTCATCAGCCCGGCGGCAGCGGCTACGAGAAAAGCGGCCTCGACATGACAACGTACGAAAGCCTCATGAAGGGTACCAAGTTTGGTCCCATGGTTATTCCCGGTGACGCTTTCGCCAGCAACCTGATGGTCTTGATCGAGGGCCGCGCCAATAAAAAAAAAAAATGCCGCACAGCAGTTATCGGCAGGAACCGACCAGAAATGACCGACGCCTCTTGCGGGTCTGGATCAACGACGGCGCCGGGAATTCTGCCGCCTTTCGGGATAAGATTTTTCCGATTTTGGAAATGTATTGTGTCGAATGTCACGCACCGGGCGGTATCGGCTACGAGACCAACGGCCTCGACATGAGAACCCACGAAAGCCTTTTGAAGGGCACAAAATTCGGCGCGGTGATCACGCCCGGCAATGCCTTCACCAGCAACCTGATGGTGATGATCGAGGGCCGTTCGAAATTCGGCCTGAAAATGCCCTATGTGGACACCCGGGATTTATCGAAGCGCGAGAAACATCTGATCCGGGCCTGGATCAACCGGGGCGCCAGGAACGATTGACGCAAATTTCTGGTGGTTCAGGGGCTCAGCCGGATAATCGCCAGCGCGCACACCCACACGGCGTTGATCAACGATGCCACCATGAACAGGTACAGCATACGGTGGATATCCTTGTTGGTGGCCTTGGCCGTGCCGTCGCCCAGCCAAGGGTCATCGACGACTTGTGCGGAATACCGTCGCGGTCCGGCCAGCGCCAGACCCAGCGCCCCGGCGGCGGCGCCTTCGGGCCATCCGGCATTCATGGATCTGTGCTTGCCTGAATCCCGCCACATGATTTTCAGGGCGCTTTTGACGCTGGCGGTCGGCACGAAGGCGGCGGCGAACGCGATGAACAGGCCCGACAGACGGGCCGGGATCAGGTTCAGGACATCATCGAGCCGGGCCGCCGTCATGCCAAAGGCACGATAGCGCGGCGTCATGTGGCCGATCATGCTGTCCATGGTGTTGACCGCCTTGTAGACCAGGATTCCCGGAAACCCGAACAGCACGTACCAGAACACCGGGGCGACGACCCCGTCACAGAAATTTTCCGCCGCCGATTCAATCGCCGCCCGGGCGACGCCGTGTTTATCCAGTTGGCGCGGGTCGCGGCCGACAATATGGGAAACTTCGTCCCGCGCCGGTTCAAGGCCTTCGCGCAGGGCCAGGGCAACGGCGCGCACCCGGTCATACAGGCTGCGTCCGGCGAGCAGGGCGGTCAACCCGAACAGTTCCACGATCCAGCCGAAATCATGGTTTTGGGTTAACCAGGCGACGGCCCAGCCGATGCCGGTGCAAACCATAACAACGAAGGCGACAACCAGCGCCCCGCGGATCGCCCGATCCATTTGCGAGCGCCCGTCGCGGTTAAGTTTGCGGTCCAGCCAGCCGACAAGGCGGCCGATCAGAACCACCGGATGGGGGATCAGTTTAAACAACAAACGGGCGTCGCCGATGGCGGTTTCGATGATCAGCGCGATCACCAACAGGACCAGCGGGTCGAACCCGTGGATATCGCCGGCAAGACCAAAAGTAAACATGGGGCGCAGTGTGCTGGTGGCCTTGGGTCAGGTCAAACAAAATACTTGGTAAAACGCCGAAATTGAGTGCTGACAGCGGTGCCCGCCGGGCCTATAGTCCGGCCCTTAATCCCCACCACCTGTGGGGGTCGCCCGGAGGCAATGACCAGGCGATAAAAAACACAACGCACGAAGGCTAGGACCAGGCGTATGACAGATATTAAAACCGGCCTGATGATTTGCGGGCACGGCAGCCGCGACGCCAATGCGGTATCGCAATTCAACACACTCGCCGGACACTTCCGCAAAGAGTTTCCTCAATATGATGTGGAAAGCGGTTTCCTGGAATTCGCCAAGCCGGTCTTGCGCGAAGGCCTGGACAAGCTGGCGGAACGCGGTGCCGAACGTATCTTGTGTTTGCCCGGCATGTTGTTCGCCGCCGGTCACGTCAAAAATGACCTGCCCAGCGAAGTCAATGAATTCGCCGCCGCCAATCCGCACATAGATGTTCGCTATGGCCGGGAACTGGCCGTCGATTCGCGCCTGTTGAAGGCGGCCAGCGCCCGCATCGAAGAAGCCGAGGCCGCGGCACCGGGCGCGGTCGATCGTAAAGACACCCTGTTGATGGTGGTCGGTCGCGGCACCAATGATTCCGACGCCAATTCCAATGTCTCGAAGATCACGCGCATGTTGTGGGAAGGCATGGGCTTCGGCTGGGCGGAAGTCAGCTATTCCGGGGTGACCTCGCCGCTGGTCGACCGCGGCCTGGCCCACGCCACCCGATTGGGCTACCGCCGCATCATCGTCTTTCCGTATTTCCTGTTCACCGGCATTCTGGTGCAGCGCATTTATGACTGGGTCGACGAAGCCGCAAGCGCCCACCCGGATATCGAATTCCTGAAGGCTTCGTACCTGAACGATCATCCGCACGTGATCGATACTTTTGCCAGCCGGGTCGGCGAAATGCTGACCGGCGCTAACCTGATGAATTGCCAGCTGTGCAAATACCGCGAACAGATCATCGGCTATGAAGGCGATGTCGGCCAAGTGCAACAGGGCCACCATCATCATGTGCGGGGCATCGGCGTCGATGACCATCACGGCCACGACCACCATCACGACCACCAACACGACCACCAACACGACCATGGGCACGACCAAGACCATGAGTCCTGAAAAATACACCTACCTGCGCGATCCGGCTGAAATCTACCAACGATCTTTCGCCCTGATCGATGAAGCCGTGGATTTAAGTGCTATGGATGCCGGTATGGCCGCCGTCGCGACTCGCCTGGTGCACGCCTGTGGCATGGCCGATATCGTAGAGGGTCTGGCCTACAGTGATGGTGCCGCCACTGCCGGTCGGGCGGCCTTGGAATCGGGCGCGCCGATCTTCGCCGACGCCGAAATGGTCGCCGCCGGAATCATCAAAAAACGCCTGCCCCGCGACAACGCCGTGATCTGCACACTGAATTATGACGGCATGGCCGATCTTGCCCGCACGCTTGGCACCACCCGTTCCGCCGCCGCCCTTGATGCGTGGCGCGATGATCTGGGCGGCGCCATCGTGACCATCGGCAATGCCCCAACCGCGCTGTTTCGCTTGCTCGAAGGGCTCGGCGACGGCTGGCCCAAACCGGCCCTGATTCTGGGTTTCGCCGTCGGCTTCGTCGGTGCGGCAGAATCAAAACAGGCGCTGATCGATGCCGCACCGGGATTGGGCGTGCCTTATATTACACTTACCGGAAAACGCGGTGGCAGCGCGCTGGCCGCCGCCGCCGTTAATGCGCTTTGCGGGGATGCCCGCCAATGACCGATAGCCCCTGGATCACGGTCGTCGGTATCGGTGAAGACGGACTGGCGGGGGTGACCGCCATCGTCCATGGCCTGATCCATAACGCCGATGTATTGGTCGGCGGCGATCGTCATCATCACAAGGTTCCGGATTTTGCGGGCCAACGGCTAACCTGGAAAAACGGTTTCGGCGCGGCTTTGGACGAACTCGAAAAACACCGGGGCAAGCGAATCGTCGTGCTGGCTTCGGGTGACCCCATGCACTACGGCGTCGGCAGCACCATGGGCCGGCGCTTCGGGGCCAAGGCCCTGACGGTTTTCCCGGTGCCGGGGGCCTTCAGTTTGGCCGCCGCGCGCATGGGCTGGTCGATTCCCGATTGCCAACTTGTGACCATCCACGGTCGTCCGCTGGATGTTATCAGCCTGTATTTAAGCCCCGGCGCCAAGCTTCTGGTTCTCAGCCGTCACGGCGGATCGCCGGGGGAAGTGGCGGCGCTGTTGAGCTCCAGGGGCTATGGTGCCAGCAAGATCACGGTGCTGGAAAATCTGGGCGACGAGGGCGAAAACCGCTTCGATGGCGTGGCCGCCGCATGGCCCCCGGCCCGCGCCGCCGATTTGAACACGCTGGCCATTGAATGCCGGGCCGACGCAAAAACCGTGGCCTTGTCCAGGGCCCCCGGCCTGCCCGATGAGGCCTTTGAACACGATGGCCAGTTGACCAAACGCGAAATTCGCGCCGCCACCCTGGCCGCCCTGCAACCGCTGCCGGGCCAAACCTTGTGGGATGTCGGGGCGGGATCGGGATCGGTGGCTATCGAATGGCTGCGCCTTGGCAGTAACCGTCGGGCCGTGGCCTTCGAGATTGATCCCGACCGCGCCGCCCGCATCGCTAGGAACGCCACCACCCTGGGCACGCCGGGATTGAAAATCATCGAAGGGGCGTTCCCCCAAGTCACCGACGAGGGGACCCCGGACGCCGTTTTCGTCGGCGGGGGTGTATCCGAACCGGGCGTCATGGATGCCGCCTGGGGCGCGCTGGGCAGCGGTGGCCGCCTGGTCGCCAACGGGGTCACCATAGAAGCCGAACAAACCTTGTTAGAATTTCACGGCGCCCACGGCGGCGACCTGGTTCGTATCGCCATCGAACGAGCCGCCCCCATCGGTGGCAAAACGGCGTTTAGGCCGCTGATGCGAGTCACCCAATATGCGGCGATAAAACCATGAGCGGCACACTGTATGGCGTTGGCGTCGGGCCGGGCGATCCCGACCTGATGACCCTGAAGGCGGTAAAAGTCTTAAAGGCCGTCCCGGTGATCGCCTACATCATCGCCAAGAGCGACGATGCCACAAAAAAATCCGTCGCCCGGACCATCGCCGATCAATTTATCGACCCCGGCAAGACGGAAATCGAAATTCCCATCGCCATGTTGGAAGACGCCGCGCCGGGGGCGGCGATCTATGATGACTACGCCATCATCATCGCCGGGCATTTGGATGCGGGCCGCGATGTCGCCGTGTTGTGCGAAGGCGATCCGCTGCTCTATGGCTCGTTCATGTACATGTTGGAAAGATTGCGCGGCGATTATACCGTCGAAACCGTGCCGGGAGTCTCATCGTTGGGGGCCAGTGCGGCGGCGGCGGGATTGCCGCTGGTATCGCGCCATCAATGCCTGAACGTGATCCCAGCGACCCTGCCCCGCGACGATTTGCAACGGCGGCTGGCGGGCGATGATGCCGTGGCTATTTTCAAGGTCGGCCGCCACCTGGCGACCCTGCGCGACATTCTGCGCGACAACGACCGGGCGCAAGATGCGATGTTCGTCGAACGCGCCTCTCAGCCCACGGGTCGCGTTATGCCCTTAAACGACGTGCCGGACGGCAGCCATTATTTCGCGATGATCCTGGTTCCCGCCCGCAGCCCTGCTAGATCAAACGGTCCTCAAATGGAATTATTTGATGACCGATAATTTGATCGATTCAAACGAGTTAAAGCAACTTATCTGCCCTCAATCGAGGGCAGGTTGCTTTAAAAACGGAGAAGACACGACATGACCATCCTCCTTGCCCTCGATGCCACTGGCATGGACCTGGCCCGGCGTTTGAAAAGCCAGCTTGCCGATGCCCACATTCATGGGCTGGCCGGGCGAACTGATGGCGCCGATGTGACCTTTGACCATGTCGCGGATCATCTGCGGTCGCTGTTTCAATCCGGCGAGGCCATCGTCGGCATTTGCGCCGCCGGTATTTTGATTCGCTCGTTGGCCTCCGTGCTGTCGGACAAAACAGGCGAGCCGCCGGTGATCGCCGTGTCTGCCGATGGGGGCAGCATCGTGCCCTTGTTAGGCGGTCATCACGGCGGCAACCGGCTGGCCCTGGATATAGCCACCCTGACCGGCGGCAACGCGGCGCTGACCACGGCGGGCGATGTTCGTTATGGCCTGGCGCTGGATGAACCGCCGGCAGGCTGGCGGGTCGGTAACGCTGCCGCGGCCAAGGGCATTTCCGCCCGGCTGTTGGCCGGTGAAACCGTGGCGCTGGTCCACGACTGCGGCGATATAGGCTGGCTGTGCGATAGCGGCGCGCCGTTTGATACGCATGCCGCGCCAGGCGATACAGGGGCCGTCCGGGTCACCGAAAAAGCGCTTGTTGATGTCGGCGATCAGTTGATTTTGCATCCCCCGGTGCTGGCCTTGGGGCTCGGCTGCGAACGCAATTGCGCGCCCGAAGAATTGATCGAACTGGTCGATCGCACCCTCAATGATGCCGGGCTGTCGCCCCATGCCGTCGCCTGTGTGGCGACCATCGACGTTAAAATGGATGAACCCGCGATCCACGCCGTGGCCGCTTATCTGGATGTGCCGGTGCGGTTCTATAGCGCGATTGAACTGGAAGCCCAGGCCCCGCGCCTGGCTAATCCGTCGGATGTTGTTTTTGCAGAAGTCGGCTGCCACGGTGTCGCCGAAGGGGCGGCGCTGGCGGTCGTTGGCGGTGCTGGCGAATTACGGGTCGAGAAACAACGCTCGAAACGCGCCACCTGCGCCATCGGTTTCGCCGCCGCAGGGATCGATGCAAAAACCGTCGGCCACACACGCGGTAAACTGCGCGTCGTCGGCATCGGCCCCGGCAGCGATGAATGGCGAACCCCGGCGGCGAGTGCCGCGTTGGCGGGCGCCACCGATGTCGTCGGCTATGATTTGTACCTGGACCTGGTCGGCCATTTGATCGACGGCAAGACTCGCCATTCATCGCAATTGGCGCAGGAAGAAGACCGGGTCCGCATGGCCCTTGATTTGGCGGGAAGTGGTAAATCCGTGGCCCTGGTGTGTTCCGGCGACGCCGGGATTTATGCCCTGGCGACCTTGGTGTTCGAATTGTTGGACCGCGAAGACCGGGTCGACTGGAACCGCATCGACCTGGCCGTGACGCCGGGAATTTCCGCCTTCCAGGCCGCCGCCGCGCGCATCGGCGCGCCCATGGGCCATGACTTCTGCACCATATCCCTGTCCGATCTTTTGACCCCGTGGGAAGAAATTGAACGTCGCTTGAAGGCCGCCGCGGCGGGCGATTTCGTCGTCGCCTTTTATAATCCGGTGTCCAAACGCCGGATCACCCAATTGGCCCGGGCCCGGGATTTGCTGCTCGAAGGTCGCCCCGCCCATACCCCGGTGGCGTTGGCCCGTAACCTGGGGCGCGACGGCGAAACCCTGGACATTATTACCCTGGGTGAATTAACACCCGACCACGCCGACATGCTAACCATGGTCGTGGTCGGCAATTCGCAAAGCAAATTAATCGAACGCGGGCACCGCCAGTGGCTGTACACGCCGCGCGGATACGCCGCGAAAATGGAAGGAAGATAAAAATGAAAATTCACCTGTTGAAAATCGTTCCGGCAATTTTCGTATTGTCGCTGATGGCGGGTCCCGTCACCGCCCAAACCACGGCCCAGACCGTTGTGGACGCGGTTATCGATGGCGTCCTGGGGACCGTCTTCACCAAGGAAGAAAAGCGCATCATCGATATCTTCATCACGGATCGGGGCGGCCTTCCAAGAGCCGAGGAATCAGAAGAATCAGAAGAATACGATGACGATACACGCGGTAAAGGCAAAAAGAACAAGCACGCAAAAAAGGGCAAGGGCAAACACAAGAAACTGCCGCCGGGCCTGGCCAAGCGCAAGGAATTACCGCCGGGGCTTGAAAGACGCCACACCCTGCCGCCGGGGCTGGCGGTTCGTGAACTGCCTGAAGATTTGTTGTCGCAATTGCCGCCGTCCCGACCAGGCACCGACCGGATCATTGTCGAAGACGACATCGTGCTGATCGAAAAGGCGACGGGCCGGATTCTCGATATCATTCTGGGCCGTGGAAAAACCCAATGACCGTCCATTTCATCGGCGCCGGACCGGGCGCGGCTGACCTGATTACCGTGCGCGGCCTGAACCTGATTAAACAGGCCGGTCTGGTGTTATATGCGGGATCCCTCGTGCCCGAAGCGATCATCGCCGAAGCCTCGCCAGGCGCCCGCGTCGTCGACAGCGCGCCGTTGCATCTCGATGAAATCATCGCCGAAATCAGCGCCGCCCACGACCAGGGTCAGGATATCGCCCGCGTTCATTCCGGCGACCCGGCGCTGTATGGGGCGACGGCGGAACAAATGCGCAGGCTCGACGCACGAGGCATCGATTACGACGTCACCCCCGGCGTTTCGGCCTATTCGGCGGCGGCGGCGATTTTGAAGACCGAACTGACCCTGCCCGGCATCAGCCAAACGGTGATCCTGACCCGCACGGCGGTGCGTTCATCCGACATGCCCACCGGCGAAGACCTCGAAACCCTGGGCAAAAGCGGCGCTACACTGGTGTTGCACCTGTCGATCAACAACATGGCGAAAGTGGTGCGCGAACTGGTGCCCCATTATGGCGCCGATTGTCCGGTCGCCGTGATCTATCGCGCCAGCTGGCCCGATGAAATCGTCCTGCGCGGCACGCTTGGCGATATCCGCAAAACGGTCAAGGCCGCCCAAATCACCCGCACGGCGCTGATCATGGTCGGTCGCGTGCTGGGCGAAAGCGGCTTTGATGATTCCCGCCTGTACGCCGCCGACCACCACCATGTTCTAAGGCCGAAAGCCTAGGGCGTCGCCAGCGCTTATTGACGCGCCGTTCTTTCCGGCGGAAAACGCACCGTAACGGTCGTTCCCCTGCCTTTCTTGCTGTCGATTTCCAATGTTCCGCCGTGTAAGTTGACCAGCCCTTTGGTAAGGGGCAGTCCCAGGCCCGTGCCTTCCTGCCTCCTGTCGAAACCACTTTCCACCTGACCAAATTCGGTCATCGCCTTGGCTAATTCTTGCGGGTCCATGCCAATACCGGTGTCGGTGACCGTGAAAACCAGGGCATTTTTTTTATCAACGGTGGCCGACAAGGAAACCTCGCCACCGGGCAAAGTGAACTTGACCGCGTTGGATAGCAGGTTGAGCAATATTTGTATCAATCGCCGATTATCGGCAAGAAGCAAGGGAAGGCCGTCGTCGAATTTTCCGGTGATGCGGACGTCTCCGGCTGCGGCGCGACCAACCAGCACTTGCGTGGTCGATTCGATGATTTTGCCGACGTCCAGTTTTTCGAAGTGCAATTCCATTTTGCCGGCTTCGATGACCGAGACATCGAGGATGTCGTTGATAAGGTCAAGCAAGTGGTTGCCGGAGCCAAAGATGTCCTGGACGTATCCCAGGTATTTTTCGTTACCGAGCGGGCCAAATATCTCGTGCCGGATGGAATCGGAAAAGCCGATGATGGCGTTCAGTGGCGTCCTTAATTCGTGGCTCATATTGGCGAGGAATTCAGACTTGGCACGGTTCGCCGATTCCGCTTCGTCCTTGGCCTCATTCAGTTCCAGGGTTTTCTCTTCGATTAGTTCCTGCAAATTGTCGCGGTGACGGGCCAGCTCCTTTTCCGCCAGTTTGCGTTCGGTGATGTCAGAAGCCGAACCGCGATGACCAAGAAACACGTCGGCATCGTCAAACAGCGCTTTTCCATCAATCAACGCATATATAATTTCTCCATCCTGTCCAATGAAACGGTATTCGAAATTTTTGATGTTCGTATGATTTTGTATCGCCTGTTGATAAGGAAGCCATTCTTCGTCAGGCATTATTCCTGCGGAAATTTCCTCGCGGGTCATACCTTCAATTTCCGCGAAGGGATGGTCACTCTTCGTCACCCCTCTCACGGATTCCCAGATAATCCGTCCTTCAGCATCGGTTTCCCATAACCAATCTGACAAGGATTCGGCGAAGTCCCGTAGCCTCGCTTCACTGTTCTGTAGCGTACGTTCCGCCTGCCAGCGGTTGTATTCCGCACCAACGCGTTGGCTGATGAGACGGAAAAATGCCATATCGTCGTCACTGTCAGGCATTGGTGTGTTGTGGACGACGAAGACATGTCCAACACGATTACCCTTGCCGTCATGAAAGGCTTCCGCGCGGTAGCTCTCGGCGCCCATCGAAACCAGTTCTTCATCTTCCGGGTAAAGCGCACAGAGACCCACGGAATGATGGAGATGCGGTTCGACTTCACGAGACGTGTAGACTTTCTCACACGGAGTGCCGGCAAGATCATAGGTGTAGGGTTCAGCAAATTCGCCGTCTACAAACAACATCAGCATTTTGACTTTAGTCTTGTCTTCGTTGACTTCGCCGACGCCGGCCAACATACAGCCCAGGCCAAGCGACAACGCCTGCACCACCGTTTGCAATAATTCGGACTGCGAACCCGTGGCTCTCGCCAACATGGTTAAAGCCTGACGACACCGGGCTTCAGGCGTTTCCGCCGTGTCGTTGTGACGTGCTTTTTGTGTCATCGCCGCCCCGCGCCTCCTGCGTGAGACTAAATACTATCGTATTGCTAGAAAATGGCGAATTAATTTTTTGGCCGAGTGGCGCGCAGACCCTAGGCTTTGCTCGATATCCAACCCAGCGCAGCTTCGATATTTCCAACGTGTTCGCCGGGTTCGGTCGGCGGGCGGGCGATCAGCACGATGGGAATCGCCAATTCCCGGGCGGCGGTAATTTTCGCAGGCAGGGTCGCGCCGCCGCTGTTCTTGGACACCAGAACGTCGATGCCATGATCTTCAAACAGCGCCTTCTCACCGGCCAGCGAAAATGGCGGGCGACCGATGATGACAGTGGCATGGGGAATCGGTAGCGGCGTTGTGGGTTCGTCGATCAAGCGGACCACGAAGGCCCTGTCCGATAGATCAGCAAAAGCCTCCAGGCCGCCCTGACCAAAACTCAAGAAAGCCCGCTGGCCCAGTTTAACAAGCTCTCGCGCGGCGGCGGCCAAATCGCTGACCTCGACCGCGTCGACTTCGGGCCAGTGCGGGCGAACCAGAATCAGCCGCGGGGTGGCGGTCTGCCCGCAGGCGTGCCGGGCATGGGCCGACATGGTGGTGGCAAAGGGATGAGTGGCGTCGACCACCATGTCGATTTTTTCGGACTCGATATAACGGGCCAGCCCCTCAATTCCGCCGAAGCCACCGACCCGCACCCGTCCCGGCAAAGCACGCGGACTTTTAACCCGACCGGCCAGGGAACTGATGACGTCGAGACTTTCACCGAAGGTCTCAACGGCGCGTTTGGCCAGGCCTGCGGCTTCGCCGGTGCCGCCCAGGATCAACAAGCGCTTAGGCATGGGCTCCTGCCCGACCCGCCAGCTTTCCTCGCCGGTCAAAAATAATAACCTCGACGATGATATCTCCCGACAGGGTCGCCAGGGCGGTTTCCCGGGCCAGGGTGGCGACGTGGTCGGCCAGCGGAATTTGGGCCTGCCGCGCCAGGTCCAGGACCTGCTGGGCGGTGTTGGCGGTGCGTGCCGCATGGACCAAATCTTGCGCCGCGCCCAAGCCTGCCATCAGGGTCGCCAGCCGGTCGAAATCGACGTTGGACCGCGATGAATGCAGGTCCATGCAGCCCTGGGCAAGCTTGGCCATTTTGGCGAATCCTCCGGCGATGGTCAGCCTGGGGATTGGGTGACGGCGCAGGTATTTCAACATGCCCCCGGCGAAATCCCCCATGTCGATCAGCGCCAATTCGGGCAGTCCGTACAAGGCCAGCACGGCGGCTTCCGATGTCTTGCCGGTGGCCCCGGCCATGTGGATCAGGCCGGCGGCGCGGCCGACATCGATACCGCTGTGAATGCCGTGAATCCAGGCCGCGCAGGAATAGGGTTTGACCACGCCGGTGGTGCCCAGAATCGACAGCCCGCCCTTGATGCCCAGCCGCCCGTTCATAGTCTTTTTGGCGAGATCCTGACCGCCGGGAATGGCGATGGTGATTGAAAAATCCAGGCTTGCGGAAAATTCGTCGGCGACGGTGCGAAGATTGTTTTCAATCATCATCCGGGGCGCCGGGTTGATGGCCGGTTCGCCGACGGCCACGGGCAGGCCCGGCAAGGTCACGGTGCCGACCCCGTCCCCGGCATGAAAGGTTAAGCCGGTGCCCTGCGGATTGCGCGCCACGGTGACGACAATTTCCGCCTGATGGGTGACGTCGGGGTCGTCGCCGGCGTCCTTGATGATGCCGGCGGTGGCCGTTTCGCCTTCAATCCTGTGCTGCGACAGGGCAAAGCTCGGAGTTTCTCCGCGTGGCAGGGCGATGCCGACCGATTCGGGAAATTTTCCCGACAACAGGGCGCGGACCGCCGCCACCGCCCCGGCCGTGGCGCAGGCGCCAGTGGTCCAGCCGGATCGCAGGGTGGCTTTCGGTTTTCTGGCGGGATCAATTTTTAGCTTGTCGGACATGATCGGTAATGTACCCTGCGGTACAAGTTATCGCTACATATTGGAAGCCTCAAAGGCCAGGAAATCAATGCAAGACGCATACGGTCCCGCCGAAATCGCTCAGCGCATCGAAAAGGTCGGTATCGCCAAGGTAAAAATGGCTTTTTTGCCGATGTTTGCCCTGGCGGTCCTGGCCGGGGCGTTTATTGCACTGGGGGCAATGTTTTACCTGGTTACCATGACCGATACGGGCCTTGGCTTTGGGCCGTCGCGGCTGCTTGGCGGCCTCGCCTTTTCGCTGGGCCTTATTCTGGTCCTGATCGGCGGCGCCGAATTGTTTACCGGCAACGCCTTGATCGTCATGGGTTGGGCCCACGGGCAGATTGGCACCGCCGAGCTGTTGCGCAACTGGGGCATCGTTTACGTGGGAAATTTTATTGGCGCCGTCGGTATGGCGGCAATGGCGACATGGTCCGGATTCCAGCATTTGGGGGGCGATGGCGTTCAGGCGACGGCTCTTGGGGTCGCCGTGGGCAAGGTCGGCTTACCGTTTATGGAATCTTTCATGCGGGGCGTGCTGTGTAATGTTCTGGTGTGTCTGGCCGTCTGGCTGTGTTTTGCTGCTCATAGCGTGGCATCGAAAATACTCGCCATTATTTTTCCCATATCGGCGTTTGTCGCCCTGGGGCTGGAACATTCCATTGCCAACATGTTTTTCATTCCGTTGGCGCTGATGCAGGGCGGTAATGCCCTGCCCGGACTGGATATAGGCGGTTTTGTCGGCAATCTTGTTCCCGTGACGTTGGGCAATATCATCGGCGGCGGCGTTTTTGTCGCCCTGACCTACAAGATTGTCTATTTGCGTTCTAAGGATTAACGAAAATACTAAACCATGGTGTTGAAGATTTCAGATGGGTTATCATATGGATTCATTCGATAGCGGGCGGTGAACAGGCGAGTATGCATGAGCGATCAGAAAGAGACAAAGAAGAGCACTGCCGGAACCGTCAAAAAAGGCGTTGAATCGGCACCAGCCAAGGCCGTCCTGAAAGGCGGCGGCGGAATATCACGTCGAACGGCCTATATCATCCTTATCCTGGCGGCGAGTTTTGCTATTCTGGTGTGGCGTCAGTATGGGCTGCCTGATGTTTCGCCGGGCCGGGTAACGAACGTGACGAGCACGGGAAAACCCAAGATCGGCGGCGCTTTCACCCTCGTCGATCAAAATGGTAAAACCGTCACCCAGGCCGATTTCAAGGGCCGCTATATGTTGATCTATTTCGGCTACACATTTTGCCCCGATGTTTGCCCGACATCGCTCAGCACCATCGCCAGTGCCCTTGATATGATCGGCGATGAGGCGGCAAACGTGATCCCGATTTTCATCACCGTTGATCCCGAAAGGGATACCCCCGAACAAATGAAAATGTACGTTTCCTATTTTTCTCCCAAAATGGTTGGCCTGACCGGCAGCGTGGCGCAGGTCTCTGCGGCGGCGGAAGCCTATAAGGCCTACTTCGCCAAGGCCGGTGACGCCGACGGCGCCGCCGATGAATACCTGATGGATCATTCTTCGATTACCTATCTGATGGGCCCCGACGGCGAATTTGTTTCCCATTTCAGCCACGGCGTTGAAGCCGAAGAAATGGCGAAACGGCTGCGGGAACTTTTGTAGATGAGCGAAAACGTGACTCTTAAAAATATAGCCAAGCCCGGGGCCGGGCTGATCGTCGCCGCACCGGCGTCGGGTTCCGGTAAAACGGTGTTTACGCTGGGGCTTTTGCATCACCTGTCTCGTTCCGGCGTCCATATCGCATCGGCTAAGGCCGGTCCCGACTATATCGATCCGGCCTTTCATGCCGCGGCGACCAAGGGGACCTGTCGCAATCTCGATCAATGGGCCATGCGCCCTTCGGCGCTTCTCCACGCGGCGTACGAGCTTGGCGCCGAGGGTGCGACGGTTATTTGCGAAGGCGTGATGGGGCTTTTCGATGGCGCCGTACAAGAAGATGGCTCGACCGCCGATCTGTCGCTGATAACCGGTTGGCCGGTTATCCTGGTTATCGACGCCGGGGCTCAAGGGGCGTCTGCCGGGGCTGTCCTTCGGGGTTTCGCCAACCATCGCCCGGGGCTCGAAATCGCCGGGGTCGTCTTTAACCGAATCGGCGGCGACAAGCACCGGGATATATTGGCCGCCGCCGCCGCCGCTGCGGTGCCCGATATTCCGGTCCTTGGGTTTATCCCCCGCAATGCCGAACTGAACTTGCCGAGCCGCCATCTGGGACTGATCCAGGCCGGGGAATATCGCGATCTCGACCAATTGCTGGACGTCGCCGCCAACCAGGTCGAAACCCATGTCGATGTGGAAAAGTTGTTGTCCCTGGCGCAGCCCATGAAAGACCAGAACAAGATAAAAAAGGCGGGTGCGCCGGCGCCCATAAAACCGCTCGGCCAGAACATCGCCATCGCCGAAGACGAAGCCTTTACCTTTCGCTATCCGCAAATCATCGAAGGCTGGCAACAACAGGGTGCGGCGATCAGTTTCTTTTCGCCCCTCGATGACGTGCCGCCCCCGGATGACGCCGATGCCGTGTATTTGCCCGGCGGCTACCCGGAACTGCACGGCTATCGCCTGGCGACGGCGACCACATTTATGGATGGCCTGCGCACGGCGGCGGCGCGCGGCGCGACGGTCTTCGGCGAATGTGGCGGCTATATGGTGCTGGGCAAATGGATGATTGATGCCAATGGCCAGCGTCATGTGATGTCGGGCCTGTTATCGCTGGAAACCACATTTGTCGAACCCAAGTTGCATTTGGGATACCGGGATTTGCGGCTCGATGTCGGGGCGGCATTGGGGTCGGGCAATGCATTGGGCGCGCCGGGGACCAGGTTTCGGGGCCACGAATTCCATTACGCCACGGTTTTACGAGAAAGCCCAGGCGCGCCGCTTTTTGAATGTAGCGACGCCAGGGGCGAAACCCTTGGCCTGGCGGGCCTCGCCGATGGCCGTGTCATGGGATCTTTCATCCACCTGATCGACCGGCAAGACGAAGATGCCTGAAGCAAAACCCGAAGAGACACTGCCGTTCTGGGAAACCAAGCGGCTCGATGAAATGAATGCCCAGGAATGGGAATCCCTGTGTGACGGGTGCGCCAGATGCTGCCTTGAAAAGCTCGAAGACGGCGATACCGGCGAAGTCAGCTATACCAATGTCGCCTGTACCCTGCTTGATGTCGGATCCTGCCGGTGCACCAACTACAGCCATCGAAAAAAATATATGCCCGACTGTGAACGCCTGACCATCCGCAATGTGCGGTATTTGCGCTGGATGCCGTCGACCTGCGCCTACAAGCTGTTAGCCGATGGCAAACCGTTGCCCGACTGGCACCCGCTGGTCACCGGCGATCCGGATTCGGTCCACAAGGCCGGCATATCGGTGCGCGGTCGCGCGGTGCCGGGTTTGCAGGCCGGTGATCTGGAAGACCACATCGTCACCTGGCCCGAATAAGCTTTCAACCCTTACAGGAACGACCCGATGCCCGCCAATTCGACACCCGATAGCCCTTCATGCGGTGGCGTGTTCGCCGCCGCCATAACACCGCTGAACACGGATTTTTCAATCAACGAAACGGCCCTGGTCAGTCATTGCCGGTGGCTGTTGAAAAACGGCTGTAATGGCCTGGCCGTGCTGGGGACAACCGGCGAAGCCAATTCGTTTTCGCTGCAAGAACGCATGGGCATTATCGATACGTTGATCGATGCCGGGGTGCCGGGTGGGGCGTTGATGCCCGGTACCGGATGTTGTTCGATTCCCGAAACCGTCACCCTTAGCGCTCACGCCGTCGACAACGGCGCTGCCGGGGTTTTGATGCTGCCGCCGTTCTATTACAAAGGGGTCAGCGATGACGGCCTGTTCGCCGCCTACAGCGAAGTGATCGAACGGGTCGGCGACGCCCGGTTGCGGGTTTATTTGTATCATTTTCCGCAAATGTCGGCGACGCCCATCAGCTGGGATTTAATCGAACGGCTGCTCGCCCGCTACCCCGGCACCATCGCCGGCATGAAGGACAGTTCCGGCGATTACGCCAATATGTCGGGTGTCGCGAAACGCTTCCCGGGTTTTGGGGTGTTTACCGGGTCCGACGAATTCCTGTCGCCGTTGTTGGGTGATGGTGGTGTCGGCTGCATTACCGCCGTCGCCAATATCGCCAGCAATCTTGCCGCCCAGGTCTATGCCGCCTGGGGCGCCGGTGACACCGCGGCCATGGATGCCGCCCAGGCCAACCTGAGCGCCGTGCGCGACGCTGTTTCCAGCTATCCCCTGTTCGCCGCGTTGAAAGATATCATCGCCGACCACCTGGGCGATGCGACCTTGCGAACGGTGCGCCCACCCCTGGTCGCACTCGACCCCGGCCAGGCGGCGGAACTGGCCAAGCAACTGGATCAGTCCGGTCACACGCTCGCGGCGGTGGGTTAAATGTCCAAACGGATATACCAACTTGAAATTGAAGGCCGCTCCCTGCCGCTGACCGTGCGCCGGAATTCCCGCGCCCGGCGGTTAATCCTGCGCCTGGATACCAAAGGCGACGGCGTCGTGGTCACCATCCCGAGCCATGCCAATATCGCCGAAGGCCTGGACATGGCGCGCCGCCAGTCGGCGTGGCTAGCCGAACAACTGGGCGCCCAGCCCGTTCGCCGGCCGTTCATCGAAGGCGCGCAAATCCCCTATCTGGGGCAGGATCACACCTTGTATAGGGCCCCCGGCCAGCGTGGCCTTATCGTGCGCCAAGATGCAGCCATCCACATTCCGGGCGCCCCGGAACATCTGGCCCGGCGATTGACCGACTGGATGAAAAAACAGGCGCGCCGGGAAATATCCGACCGCGCGATTGCCAAGGCGGCGCTTATCGGGCGGACACCGGGCCGGATTACCATCCGCGATACCCGGTCCCGCTGGGGATCATGTTCGCCGGACGGCGGCCTCAATTTTTGCTGGCGGCTGATCATGGCCCCGGAAGCGGTGCTTGATTATGTGGTCGGTCACGAAGTCGCCCACCTGGCCCACATGAACCACGGCGCGCGTTTTTGGAAAACCGTGGCCAAACTGGTCGATGATGTCGAAACCTCGCGCGCCTGGCTGCGCGACAACGGCGAACACCTGCACCGCATCGGCGGCTGATACCAAGGAACACCGTGATGTTGAAAGCCCTTGTGTTCGATGTCGATGGCACCCTGGCCGATACCGAAGACGGTCATCGCCGGGCCTTCAATCAGGCGTTCCGGGATTTCGGTTTCGATTGGACCTGGCCAACGTCGCTGTATGCCCAATTGTTGGGGGTGACCGGCGGGCGCGCGCGCATTCGCCATTACCTGGAACAATCGCACCCGGAAATGCTCGACCGGGATGATCCCGATGGCTGGATCGCCGTCCTGCACACCCGCAAGACAGAACTTTACGTGGCCGCCCTGAACGGCGGCGAAATTCCCCTTCGCCCCGGCGTCGAACGCCTGCTGTGCGAAGCCCGCACCGATGGGCTTAAGTTGGCCATCGCCACGACGACGACGCCCATTAATGTTCAGGCGCTGATCGAAAACACCCTGGGCCGCGAGGCGCTCGACTGGTTCGACGCCATCGGCGCCGGGGATTGCGTGGCAAACCTGAAACCGGCCCCGGATGTATATCTTTGGGTTCTCGACCGGCTCGGCCTGCCGCCAAGCGCGTGTGTGGCGTTCGAAGACAGCGCCAACGGCGTGATCGCCGCGCGCTCAGCCGGGCTTAGCACCGTGGTCACCCATTGCCCCTATACCCGGGACCATGATTTCAGCGGTGCCGTGGCGGTCGCCGATGGCCTGGGCGACGTCGACTGTCCGGCGCATTTTGACGTGGGCGATAGTTTCGGGAAAACCGTTATCGACGTGGAACTGCTGCGCGCCTGGCATGGCGGGTCCAGTTAATCGTCGTTCAGCTTTTCGACGGCTTCGACGATGTGTTCTTCATCGAGCCGGAAGATTTCGAAATTCAGGCCTTTTTCCAGGGTGATGGTCTCGCTTCCTGCCTGGATCGGGCTGGCCAGCGATTGCGCCAGGCGATGTTTTAAAACGTCGATGTCGATTTCGCCGGTGGCACCGAAGGCGATGATGCCGAAGGCGAATTCGCCGTCCATGCGGGCCACCGTGTCGGTATCGCGAAGAACGTCTTTCAGCCGTTCTGAAATTTCCAAAAGGGCGTCCTTGCGGGGCTGATCGCCGCTATCCTGTTGCAGGGACTTGAGTTCATCCAGCTTGATGACGGCGAGAGCCGAATGATTGCCCGATCGTTTGTCGTGGCTGATGGTGTGTTTCAGGCGGTCCATGAAGACGCCCTTTTTCGGCAGGCCGGTGACTTCATCGTACAGCGGCGTGCCGTGTTGGGTGTCGCGGATGGTCGCTTCGAATCGGCCGGCGATGGCCCGGGTCAGGTTCAGGCTGACTTGCGGGTTTTCTTCGACCAGCTTCATGAAATTGTCTTTCGACATGGACAGCACCGAGGTATCGGATTTGGCGACCAGGGTCGCCGTGTGGGGGACATCGCACAACAGCGCCAGTTCGCCGAACAATTCGCCGCGACCGAACGTCGCCACGGTCTTGGTTCCCGATGCGCCATCGACGTTGACGTTCATTTCGCCGCTTAACACCACATAGGCGGTTTCGCCTTTCGAGCCCTGCCAGAACAGCGTTTCACCGGCGGCGAGGTTGATCTCGTCACTGGCGAAGGCCAGCAATTTCAGGCGCGAACGATCCATGCCGGCGAAGAAGGGTATTCCGGCCAGCAAATGGGCTTCCCGGTTAAGCGATGTCTGGGCCGCCTCGGCGCCGTCCGAAGGCGCCGCTTCGTCAAGGCCGGCGGGTCTTGCGGCGTCGGCACCGCTGCTGACCTTGCCCTGATCGATCATCAGGATATTGTCGTACTGGGTGGCATCTTCAATTTGGTCTTCGACCCAAACCAGGCCGCGACCGGCCATTTCGGTCTTTACGCTATTGAATATTTCCTGTTGGCTGGGTTTGTCCAGCGATGCCAGCGCCTTGTTGACGATCAGCATTTGCGGTCGCTTGATCAGGCAGCGGGCCAGGGAAAGTTTCTGGCGCTGGGCCATGGACAGGCGCTTGCCGCCAATGCCGACATCGGAATCCAGCCCGACCGCGGCTATCTGGGTGCGCAGGCCAAGTTCGTCAATCACGCCGGCGAGCAATTCGTTGATCTGTTCGGGGCCACCGGCCTTGTTGAAGGCGGTTTTGCCAAACAGGATATTGTTCAGGATATTGCTCGACGAAATGTATTTTTCGGCATGGAAAAATTCGATGCGGGTGGCCATTTCCCCGGTCAGGCTATCGACAAAGATGCGCCGGGCCAGCAGGATTTTTTGTTCCATGGCTTCATCGATCATATCCAGCCGGTGGCGGGCGGGAATAAGCTTGAAGGTCAGGTCGGACAGCATATGGCGTTCGCTTTGTTCCAGTCCGCCAAGGCCGATTTCGGATACCCGGCCGAGGATCTTTTGATATTCCGGAATCATTTCCGAATCGATGAAGCTGAAGCGTTCGAAGAAATCGTGACCCGGCGGCAGGTCGTGGAACAATTCGATCATCAGCTTGGCGACGGCGGCGCCGATGTCGAGAAATTCACCGGTCAGGTTGCACTGTTCAAGAACCGCAGCGACCTGTTTGTTGCCGCCCAGGGTTTCGACATTGAAGGTGTCGTCGGTCGGTGTGCCAAACAGAATGTTTTCGGCAACCGAAGCGTTGCTGTTGAATTTGTCCATATCGAATACTTCGACCAGGTCCTTGAGGCCGGGGCTTTGCAGGTGTTCGCGGATAGACGCCCGCGCCTGCAACACGCCGGTGACCAGGTCGGGATAACGTGTGGTGTCAAACGTTCGTTGCAAACCGATTTGGAAGACATCGGCGACCAGGCCGACATCGCCCAGCACATCGACGGCGCGGGCCAACAGGGCTTGGCTGTCGGCGGCGCCCGATGATGCGTAATCGATCCAGTCGGCGTTGATGTCGTAGGGGCTGTTGCCTGACCTGTTTGATTCCACCAGCAGGTCCGCCACGGCGTCGCTTGGCGGTTGGCTCTCGTCGGGCTGGTGATTCAGGCCCAGCAGCAGGTTGTCCATAATGGTGCCCGACCGGATAAACGGTTCCTGATCCACATAGGCGACATGGCGGCCGAAAAAGGCCGTCGGCAATTCATCCATGAAGGTATCGCCGATTTTGATCCTGCCGCCCGTCGGTAAAACCTTGCGGGCGATGAGGTCGGTGACCACGGTTTTGCCGTTGTTGTCGGGGCCTGTAATGGCGGTGTGACTGGTCGGGTCGATGCTGAAGAAGGCGCCGCTGATCGCCGGCATGCCTTCATCTTCTTCATAGCTCAGGTTGGATGCGGATACGGGGCCGTTAATCCAGTCCGGCGGCGAGGCCGGGATATCAATGAGTTGCTCATCGATCATCCCGTCGGGCTGGAACTGTTCGACCAGCTGTTCATACTTGATGCGTGAATCTTCCATGCGCTGGTAATAATTCAGCAGTTCTTTCCACGGCGCCGACAAATCCTTGTAGGCGGCCAGCACGGCGACCAGGCCGCCGAACGTCAGGTCGCCTTGAATGACCAGATAGCCGCCGATGGAATAGAAGAAGAACGGGGTCAACTGGGCCAGGAAATTGTTGAGAAATTTGATGAAGAACTTCTGGCGGAAAATATCCAGCCTGATGTTATTGACTTTACCCAAACGATCGCTGAAATCGCTCAGTTCGTAATTGATGAAATCGTGGGACCGGATATCGCCGACGCCGGTGACCATTTCGCCCAGTCGTTCGGATATTTTGCGCACCGCCATGACCCGCTCTTTGCCCAGCAGGTTGACCTTTTTTTGCAATTTGGGGATGAAATAGCCCTGCAACGGATACAGCGCCATGGCGGCGATGCCCATCATCGGGTCCTGGATGGCGATGAAGGCGAGAATGGTGATCAGGGTGCCGCCCTGAAACGCCGGCAGGGAAATGGCATCGCCGAAGAAACCGCCGAGCGGTTCGGTTTCCGTGGTCACCATGGAAACGATTTCGCCTTGCGATAATTTCCGGAAATGCAGGATGGGAAAGCGCAGCACCCGCTTGATCAATTGATAGCGCAAACGCCGCAGCATGCGTTCGCCCATGCCGCCACGGTAAACATTTACGACATACTTGAAGCCGCCGTTGATGAAGACGAAGCCCAGGAACGCGCCGCACAAGGCCCACAGATAGGTCAATTGGTCCATCTCGAAGCCAAATATGGAATAGACGTCTTTGGAGCCGCCGATGGCTTCGTTGATGATGGTTTTTGGCAGGTCCATGCTGAAGTACAGGAACGGAAACGACACCAAAATCATCACTAACAGGACAATTTGCTGCGGTTTGCTATATCGATAGATATAGCCGAAAATGCCTTTTTCCATACGTCCCCCGGCGGCCTTTGCGGCCATCCTGTTTTGCCTGTCTCGCTACATTTGAAGATTCTAAAGAACAATCAACGAATATCAAGCCATCATATGGGTTGATATACCCCCTTGGCGATCAGTCGCCGCGGTGCCCGGCGCCCAAGATGGCGCGCAAACGGACATATCGGGGGCCGCAGGCAAGGCTTCGGCTGCATTCGGATATCGGGTTGGAAAACTGGTTGCCCTTGCAAGCATTTCAATTGATGCTGGCTTGGATGTCTAAATCAGCATTGGCGGAGAGAAATTCAACGGCCCTTGGCCCCGCTTCTCCGGTATTTGATCCCGATGGCAACAAAATGAAAGTGCGGTAACTGAAAATGACCACGACACCCCTCGGCCTTGATGAAATTCACGATCTCGCCTTGTCGTGCCTGAAAGAAAATGGCGCTGATGATATGAACGCGGGCGCGCTCGCCGATACCATCATGAATGCGGAGCGAGACGGGTCTCACTCTCATGGATTATTCAGGCTGCCAGCCTATGTTGCATCTTTGAAATCCGGCAAGGTGAACGGCAAGGCGCGACCAAAAATCAATGCCGCCACCCCAGCCGTTATCAGGCTTCATGCCGATAACGGCTACGCACCGCTGGCCCATCAGGTCGGCATCCCGGCGCTGGCGGAAGCGACGAAAAAAACCGGCGTTGGTGTCTTGGCCATTACCCACGTCCATCACATGGCGGCATTGTGGCCCGAAGTGGAAGCCGTGGCAGAACATAATCTTGTGGGCCTGGCTTGTACGCCCTATTTGCCTGCCGTTGCCCCGGCCGGGGCAACCAAAGCGTTATTTGGCACCAATCCGATTTCATTTGCCTGGCCCCGCCCAGGCAAAACACCGGTTGTTTTCGATATGGCGACGGCGGCCATGGCCATGGGCGAGGTGCAAATTGCGGCCCGGGACGGCCATTCAGTGCCACCCGGCACCGGACTCGATTCCGATGGCAACGCGACAACGGATCCTGCGAAAATTACCGATGGCGGGGTTTTATTGCCTTTTGGCGGATACAAGGGATCGGCTATATCGATGATGGTCGAATTGCTGGCAGCCGGTTTGATTAACGAGAATTTTTCTTTCGAAGCTAGGGAGTCTGACAATGGCGATGGCGGCCCCCCTCGAGGCGGCCAGTTCATCCTTGCCCTGTCACCCAATATTATTGCGGGTGCGGGCTGGGACGCCCATTGTGAGTTGTTATTCGAACGCATGAACGCCTTGGATGGGGTCAGAATGCCGGGCGAAAGGCGCCACAAAAATCGTCTTTCAGGGGCACCACGCGACATCAACACCGCGCTGCTCGAAAAAATCAGCGATTTAAGAACCTGACTGCACGTCGAGACGGCACGGCGACTATAATGCTCGCGCCACACCCTCTAAACAGACGTCACGACAATCAACCGAATTCGCTTGTAGCCAATTTGCTGCCAGGACTATATCGGCAATATTTAAAGCTAAGCCAAGCCCTTGAAAAATGGTGCACCCGACAAGATTCGAACTTGTGACCTCTGCCTTCGGAGGGCAGCGCTCTATCCAGCTGAGCTACGGGTGCTTAAGGATTTGCGCAACTTAACGCTTGGCGAGGCGGGCGGCAAGGGGCAGTTGTTTGGGGGGCACGCCTTATTTTTCCGCCTTGCCGGCGCCAGTGGCGAACCAGGTTAGTGCGGGGACGATGCAGCTGACGGCGACGGCTTCAAGGTAGCGTTGGTAAATAAGGGCGTAGATTGTCCCGCCGATCGTTATCGCAAATCCAATAATGCCGACGATGATGAACCATTTGCGTTTTGTCATGCGTGTCCTTTAACCGCCAATCCACTTGGCGATATCCGTCCATACCACTTCCGCCTGCAAATCGCGCAGCAACATGTGATAGCCGTTTTCGTAAAACACCACCTTGCGCCGCGCCTTGCCCGCTTCGGGCAGGCGGGCCAGCATCCGTTCGGTCGGTTCACGCGGGATAATCTCGTCCTTGTCGCCGTACAAAATCAACGTCGGCAGCGCCAGGGTGCGCGATGCCTCAAGGGCGGCATCCATCAAATCGGTCAGGCCATAAATGGCATCGATGCGGGTTTCCTTGATAACCAGCGGATCGCGGCCAAGGGCCATCAGCATTTCAATATTGTCCGAAGCGACAATCTTCAAACCCCGCCCGGTCAGGGTCACGCCGGGAACGGTATGGGCGGAAAGCCACAAGGCGCTGGTTTGGTACCAGGGCATGGTCAGCCGCCCCCAAACTGCCGGCGCCGACAGGATGATGCCGTCGATGGCCAGGGTTGATGGGCTGCGGGTCGCCGCCACCATAACCACGGCGCCGCCCATACTTTCGCCCAGCAGATACACCGGAACCCCCGGATGACGTGCCTTTATCAAGGCACCCAGAGTGCCCAGGTCTTCGATCAGGGCATCGGTACCGGGCCAGTATCCGTGGTCGGGCGCCGCCCCGAAACCGCGCTGGTCATAGGCATAAGAAGCGATGCCGCGGGCCGCCAGCCAGCTTCCGGGGGCCTCGAAAAAATTGCTGTAATCGTTGAACCCGTGCAGGGCGATAACCACGGCGGCGGGGTGTCCGGTCTTCGGCAGCCATGATTTCAGCGGTAACCGGGCGCCGTCACGGGCCAGGAAATGATCGCCGCCCAGGACCGGTCGGGAAATGTCGGGGCCGGCCAGGCGGGTAATCGGCGCGCATGATAACAAGACCGGCAGCACCAGCGCCGCGATCAGTCCGGCCAGGATGCGGCGTCCCGTCATGAGCTCGGGGCGGCGGCGTTCGATGCCGACGTCAGGCTGATAAAGATGTCTTCCAGTTCGGCCTCGCGGGTGTCCAGTTCGGTAATGGTCAGACCGGCGCCCTGCACGGCGGCGAGAATTTCACCGCTGTTGGTCTTGCTCGGCGGATAGGAAAACCGCAATTGCCGGGGGCCGTTCAGTTCCACCCGAAAATGCCGCAGCTGTTCCGGTACGGCGGATAAATCCTTATCCAGGGTCAGGGTGATTTCCTTGGCGTCCAGGCGTCGCATCAGGTCTGTCTTGGGTTCGCACGCAATCAGCTGCCCGCGATTTATAATGGCGATCTGGTCGCACAGTTCCTGGGCTTCTTCCAGGTAATGGGTGGTCAGCAGCACCGTCGTGCCGCGGGCGTTAAGTTCGCGCACATAGACCCATAACTGCCGCCGTAAGTCGACATCGACGCCGGCGGTCGGTTCATCAAGAACCAGCACCGGCGGCGAATGGACCATCGCCTTGGCGACCAGCAGCCGCCGTCGCATGCCACCCGACAGGGTGCGGGCGTAGACATCGGCCTTGTCGGTCAGGCCGACCGCCTCCAGGATTTCCATGGTCCGCCGGGCGGCCTTGGGCACGCCATACAGGCCGGCTTGCAGGTCCAGGGATTCGCGCGGCGTGAAAAACGGGTCGATGTTCAATTCCTGGGGCACAATGCCGATCGAACGCCGGGCGGCGCGCATGTCGGCTTCGATATCAAAGTCCCAAATTCGGGCACTGCCCGATGTCCGGGTTACCAGGCCGGCCAGGATGTTGATCAGGGTCGATTTGCCGGCGCCATTGGGGCCCAAAAGCCCGAAGAACGATCCGCGGGGAATTTTCAGGCTGATGTTATCCAGCGCCAGGTGCGGCTCTTTGCCGCCGGATGCGGCGTAGGTTTTGCTCAGATTCGTCGTTTCGACGGCATTTTCAGGCAGCGCATCGCTCATTGAATTGGCAGGCTTTCGTAATATCTGTGGAACACAATAAATGCTAACACATGTCGGTCTTGAATGGTTATCATCGCCCCAGCATGTCCTAGTGGATAGAATCTAACATATGGTACCGCCAAATGGAATCCGACCAACCCAACTATGTCGATCAAACCACCATATCGTGTGACGGCGGCGGCGGCCCGCTTGGCCATCCCAGGGTTTATCTGAAATTCGGCAGCGGCGACCAAAACAGCGATGGCGAAATCGTCTGCCCCTATTGTTCGGCGCGGTTTATCCTTTCGGGCGAGGCCACGCAGTCGGCCGGTCACTGATTGAATCCCTGCCGTGCCCATACCCGACCCCACGTCACCGCCCCGCCATGTATTCCTGATCGACGGATCGGGTTTCCTGTTTCGCGCCTATTTCGGCATCAAGCACCGGATGACCCGGGCCGATGGCACGGTGGTCAACGCCGTGCACGGCTTCACCACCATGTTAATGAAGCTGATCGATGACACCGATGCCGATCACATCGCGGTTATTTTTGACAGCGCCCGCAAGACCTTCCGCAACGATATCTATCCCGACTACAAGGCCCATCGGCCGCCGCCGCCTGATGATCTGATTCCACAGTTCGAACTGGTCCGCGAAGCGACTCGGGCGCTCAACGTCGCCTGCGTCGATATGCCGGGGTTTGAAGCCGATGACCTGATCGCCACCTACGCCCGGCTGGCGACGGAAGCCGGTGCCGATGTCACCGTGGTGTCGTCGGACAAGGACCTGATGCAACTGGTCAACGACAAGGTGATCATGTTCGACGCCATGAAGAACGTCGAAATTCGCGCTGAACAGGTCATGGAAAAATTTGGCGTCGGCCCCGACCGGGTGATCGAAGTGCAGGCCCTGGCCGGGGATTCATCGGACAACGTGCCCGGCGTTCCGGGCATTGGCTTAAAGACGGCGGCCTTGCTGATCAACGAATATGGCGACATGGAAGGGGTGCTGGCCCACGCGGGAGAAGTCAAACAGCCGAAACGTCGGCAAAGCCTGATCGACCATGCCGCCGACGCCCGTATTTCCAAAGAACTGGTGACCCTGAAAACCGACGTGCCCATCGATGTCCCCCTAAGCGCCTTCGCTATTCAAGAGCCCGACCGCGAGGCGCTGTTGCAATTCCTTGCCGCCCAGGATTTCAAGAAACTGACGGAACGGGTCATCAGCCGTTATGGCTTTGCGCCGGCGAGCTCACACGCCCCCGCGCCGGCGCCGCAAGCGATCGAGGCCGCCTATGAACTGGTACAGGACCTGGCCGCCCTGGAACGCTGGATAGCCACCGCCACCGCCAAAGGCGTCGTCACCATGGACACCGAAACCACATCCCTGGACGCCCTGCAAGCGGGCCTGGTCGGGGTGTCGTTATCGGTGGAAGCGGGCAAGGCGTGTTATATCCCGCTCGCCCACCGCACCCCGGCGGCACAGGGGGCGCTGGACCTGCTGGGCGACGGCGGAAGTGGCGCCGACGAAGACCTGGTGCAGGTCGATTTCGATACCGCCGTAAAAATGCTGAAGGTGCTGTTCGAAGACCCGACGGTGTTGAAGGTCGGCCAGAACATCAAGTACGACGCCCAGGTGCTGGCCAATCACGGCATCGCCATCGCCCCGGTCGACGACACCATGGTGCTGTCCTATGTCCTTGAATGCGGCCTGCACGGGCATGGCATGGACGAATTGGCCCTGCTGCATTTCGATCACCAGGCGATCAAGTTCAAAGACGTCGTCGGCACTGGCAAATCACAGATCACCTTCGATCAGGTGCCGCTTGAAAAAGCCCTGGACTATGCCGCTGAAGACGCCGACATCACCGGCCGGCTGCATGCCCTTTTGAAGCCCCGGCTGGTCCACGAACACATGGTCACGGTGTACGAAACCCTGGAACGGGCGTTGATCCCGGTGCTCGTCGCCATGGAACGGGCGGGCATTAAAGTCGACGCGGCGGAACTGGTGCGGTTAAGCAAGGATTTCGCCGAACGCCTGATTATCCTGGAAGCGGAAATTCATAGCCTCGCCGGACGCGATTTCAATGTCGGCTCGCCCAAGCAACTGGGCGAAATCCTGTTCGATGAAATGGCTTTGCCCGGCGGCAAAAAGGGCAAGACCGGGGCCTATGCCACCGGCGCCGATATCCTTGATGGCTTGGCCGCCGACGGTCACGAATTGCCGCAAAAGGTCCTGCAATGGCGGCAGTTGGCGAAACTGAAAAGCACCTATACCGACGCCCTGACGGCCCAGATCAACCCGAACACGGGCCGGGTGCATACGTCGTATTCCATGGCCGGCACCTCGACCGGTCGGCTGGCGTCGAGCGATCCCAATTTACAAAACATCCCCATCCGCACCGAAGAAGGCCGCAAAATTCGCCGCGCCTTCATCGCCGAACCCGGATCGGTTCTACTGTCTGCGGATTATTCGCAAATCGAACTCAGGCTGTTGGCCCATGTCGCCAAAATCGATTCCCTGATCGAAGCTTTCAAGGACGGTGCCGACATTCACGCCATGACCGCGTCGCAAGTGTTCGGGGTGCCCATTGAAGGCATGGACCCCATGGTCCGCCGCCAGGCCAAGGCCATCAATTTCGGCATTATCTACGGCATTTCGGCCTTCGGGTTGGCCCGTCAGCTCGACATTTCCAGGAGCGAAGCGGCGCAGTACATCGAGGCCTATTTCGAACGCTATCCCGGTATTCGCGCTTACATGGACCGAACCAAGGCCGAAGCGGCGGAAAACGGCTTCGTGACCACTCTGTTTGGCCGCAAATGCCATGTCCGGGGCATTAACGAGAAAAACCCGGCGGTCCGCAACTTCGCCGAACGGGCGGCCATCAACGCGCCCATTCAGGGCGGCGCCGCCGATATCATCAAGCGCGCCATGGTCGCCATGCCGCAGGCCCTTGACTTGGCCGGCCTAAAAACCCGGATGTTGTTGCAGGTTCATGATGAACTGGTTTTCGAAGTCCCGGAAGCCGAAGTCGAGGCGGCGACGGCGGTGATAAAACAAATCATGGAAAACGCCGCTCGACTTGATGTACCGTTGATTGTAGATGTCGGTCGGGGGAACAATTGGCAGGAAGCGCATTAAATGCCCAAAGAACTTAGAAAACTGGTATTTTCGATTGATGAACTGAAGGCCGCGGCGTTCGATTATTGCCACCGGAGCGGCGTGCGAATTCCTGAAGCGCCGATTGATGACGTGGTTATTGAAGACAGCGACCACAGTTTTCTGACCCTGTGTTTTTCATCGGGCGATGACAGCGAACCCAAACGGGTTGCCTTGGGCCGGGACAAATCCGGCGCGGCGCTGATCAAATACTGTTCGGCCAACAATATCCCCATGCCGCGTTCGGCGCAAAAAGTCCTGAAGGTGGATAACGGCGAAGTGGCAATGATGATCAGCCTAAACTGGAATAAAACTAAGCCTTCCGAATAACCCTGTAGGTCAGCAAGATGATCAATATGGTGGCGTGAATAACCGGCTGCATCAGGTCGGCCTTGACCATCATGGTGTAGTGAACGACCGCGCCGATCCCCGCTAAATAAACAAGCCGGTGCAGTTTCAGCCAGCGCTTGCCACCCAGTCGCTTGATCATGCCCTTGGTCGATGTCAGGGCCAGGGGTGTCAGGATCAGAAACGTCACGACGCCGACGGTGATAAATTTCCGCTTGATAATATCGGTCCAGATATCGGCCCAATTTAAGGCCTGATCGAAAACGATATAGTTGGTGAAGTGAAGGATCGCGTAACAAAACGCAAACAATCCTGTCATCCGTCGAAACCGCATGACGACCGACACGCCGGTCATTTTTGCCAGCGGCGTTACCGCCAGCGCCAGCAGCAGCATGCGCAACGCCCAATCCCCCAGGAACCGGTTGACGGCCTCGATCGGGTTGGCGCCCAGATCCCCCGTCACCGCCCGCCAGACAATCCACGCCAGAGGCAGAAGGCAGGCGAGGAAAACCACAGGCTTGGCGATCCACCTGATCTTTGTTTCACGAGTCATGTAGAAGGGGATACTAGTAAAACTTGGCCAGGTCCATTCCCGCGTACATCTCGGCGACTTCTTCGCCGTAGCCGTTGAATTTCAGGGTATCCACCTTGGCCGAGAAATACCCCGAACCCAGAACTCTTTCTTTTGCCTGGCTCCAGCGCGGGTGGGAAACGTCGGGATTGACGTTGGCAAAGAATCCGTATTCACCCGGCCCGGTTTTGTTCCAGGTGGTCGGCGGCATTTTTTCGACCAGGCTGATGCGAACGATGGATTTAATCGACTTGAAGCCGTACTTCCACGGCGTCACCAGGCGAATCGGCGCGCCGTTCTGGTTGGGCAGTTCCTCCCCGTACAAACCGACAGCCATTAACGTCAGCGGGTTCATGGCTTCGTCCATGCGCAGGCCTTCCACGTAGGGCCAGTTGAGCACGCGCCGCGCTTGACCCGGCATGCGTTCGGGATCATTCAGGGTCTCGAAGGCCACGTATTTGGCTTTCGATGTGGGTTCTAGCCGTTTGATGATGTCGGCCAGCGGAATTCCCACCCACGGCACCACCATGGCCCAGGCTTCGACACAGCGGAACCGATAGATGCGTTCCTGCAACTGGTGCGGCGAAATCAGGTCTTCGAAATTATAGGTGCCGGGCTTGCCGACTTCGCCATCGACGACCACGCTCCACGGTTTGGGCTCAAACCCCCGGGCCATAACGGCGGGGTCTTCCTTGCCGGTGCCGAATTCATAGTAATTGTTGTAGGACGTGACATAACTGGCTTCCGTCGGCGTCAGGTCCGCTCCGTAGGGGCTTTTGGCGATATTCGACAAGGGCCGCCCGGTCAGCGCGGCATTGGCCCGGCTGGCCAGGGCGAAGGGCCCCAGCGCCGGAATCAGGCCGCTGGCGGCGGCGGTCGCAAGAAAACGCCGACGATCGAGAAACACCGATTTCGGGGTAATCTCATGGGATTTGGGGTCCGATTTCTTGGCGATCCTGATTTGCATATGGTCTGCCTTCTCGTTGATCTGGATATTTGGATAATTTCCAGCCCAAGCATACCACGACGCCGGTATTGTCGAAATAACATCCCCGTGAGCGGTTTGTTACCTGTAATATTTGATCTCCTTGAAAATTCAGTATAATCGATCTTCATGCAAACGCTTTATCATCTCTGGCTCTCACCCTATTGCCGCAAGGCCCGTATCGTTCTTGGCGAGAAGCGCATCGACTTCGGCCTCAAGGTTGAAAACGTGTGGGAACGCCGTATGGAATTTCTGGCGCTCAATCCCGCCGCCGAAGTGCCGGTGCTGGTTGGCCCGGAAGGGACGGCGCTGTCGGGCAGCGATGTGATCTGCGAATTCCTCGACGAAATTCATCCCGACCCGCCGCTGATCGGCCGCCACCCGATGGAACGCGCCGAAGTCAGGCGCCTGGTCGCCTGGTTCGACCGCAAGTTCAATCTTGAGGTCACCGAAAACCTGGTCGGCGAGAAAATCATGAAACGGTTTTTGGGTCTGGGCAACCCGGATTCCCGGATGATCCGGGCCGGATACGCCAATATCCACACCCATCTCGATTATATTTCCTACCTGATCGAACGGCGGAAATGGCTGGCCGGTAACGAGATGACCTTGGCCGATATCGCGGCGGCGGCGCATTTGTCGTGTGTCGATTATCTGGGCGATGTTCCGTGGGATGAACACCCGGTCGCCCGCGGCTGGTATGCCCGCATCAAGTCGCGCCCCAGCTTCAGGGCGCTGCTGTCCGATCATATCCCCGGCGCACCGCCCGCCGCCCATTACAGCAATCTGGATTTCTAGATTAGGCGACCCAGGTTTTTTATGCGCCACACTCCATGGACGCCGGTTACCTTGCGATCCTGCCGCCGCCGCACATCGCCGGTTTCGATGTCGATGAAGGCGAACATTTTTTGCGACTTAGGATCTTCGATGACCTTCAAGAAAACCCCTTTGGGGTTTTTAAAAATGTGGCCGACATCGGGGCTGGTTCCTTCGCCGGCTTGATCCAAATCGAAAACCGGACGGGCGTTGCAATCGATCAATTCGTCATCGGGGTCGATATAGATTAACGCCAGGCCCGGCCCCGGGACCGGATTGATCTGCACCAGGTAGTGATGGACATATTCGGTGCCCTGGCGTTCGGCCTTGAAATACAGCGTTTCATCACCGCCCGGACGAACCACTGCATGACCACAAGGCACCTGATCGACCCGTATGGGTGTGGACGTCGATGAACGGGGGCCGGCGTCGGATAGATGGCCGCCCAGGACGTCGACAACATCGGTATTTTTTAAATTGTGCGGAATTTTGCCGTCCAGAATGTCGAGGATGCCGTCCAGGGTTTGGCGTTCGACCCGCTCGAAGGCCTCGCGGGTGTACCAGGCCAGGTGCGGAGTCAGGATGACATTGGGCATTCGGGCCAAGGGATAATCCACAGACAGCGGCTCATCGGCGAAGACATCGATACCGGCAGCGCCGATGCCACCATTTTCAAGAGCCAGGATCAACGCCGGCTCGTCAACGATGGCGCCCCGCGAGACATTGATCAACACCGCGTCGGGTTTCATGCGGGCGAGCTCTTTGGCGCCGATCATGCCGAACGTCTCGTCGGTCAGGACACAATGTACGGACACGAAATCCGATTGTTCCAATAACTCGTCAAGCCCCGTTAAGCGCACATCCAGGCCGGTTGGAACATTGGCGTAAGGATCGCAGGCGACGACGGTCATGCCGAAACCCAGGCAGCGCCGGGCCATGGCCGTGCCGATCCGGCCCAGGCCGATCAGCCCCATGGTCTTGCCGGCGAGGTCCAGGCCCAGCAGGTCCCGGGTCGGCCAGGTCCAGCCGTCCCGCTTCATCAGGCCGCCGATTTCGGGCAGCCGGCGGGTCAGGGCCATCAGTAAGGCGAAGGCATGGTCGGCCACGGTATCGGAACCATAGGCCGGACAGTTGGCGACCATGACGCCGTTCCGGGTTGCCGTTTCCAGGTCGATGGCATCGGTGCCGACACCATATTTAACGATGCCCTTGAGGTTCTTCGCCGCGGCGATTACCGGCCCGGTGATCGCCGTATAACAGGTCAGGATCAGGGTCGCGTCGCGGGCGGCCTCGATCAGCCCGGCTTCATCGGTGCGTTCGGTGGTGATGACTTGGGCGCGTTCTTGCAGCGTTTCCATATACTGCTCGGCGATATCAAGGTCATGGTCGGTACGCAGGATGATCGGCTTCAAAAATAAGTCCCTTTTTCTAAATCGTCTCGCTTTACAACGGCTTCTGACAAGTGCTCTTTATCGATCATGAATTCAAGTGCTCCCCGCCTGTTCTGTTTCGGCCTTGGCTATTCGGCCCAGGTCATCGCCCGTGGCCTGATGGCCCAAGGCTGGTCGGTGGCCGGTACCTGCCGCGAACAAGCCGCGGTGGCCGACCTTCGCGCCCTGGGTATCGCAGCCTTTGGGTTCGATGGCGACTCCCGATCACAGGATATATCCGCAGGGCTTGCCGGCGCAACGCATCTGCTGTCATCGGTGCCGCCGGATGGCCAGGGCGATCCGGTGCTCAACCACTTTGAAAATGATATCGCCGGCCTCTCCCGTACCCTGGTTTGGGCCGGGTATCTGTCGACCACCGGCGTTTACGGCGACCGCGATGGCGGCACCGTTTTGGAAGACGACGCCCTTCGACCAACATCGGATCGCAGTGCCCGCAGGGCTTTGGCGGAAGCCCGGTGGTTGGCGCTGGCGGATGGTGGGGTGCCGGTTCATGCCTTCCGGCTGGCCGGAATCTATGGCCCCGGCCGCAATGCGATCGATCAGGTCCGGGCCGGCCTAGGGCAGCGCATCGACAAACCGGGGCATAGGTTTTCACGCATCCATGTGGCCGATATCGCCAATGTTATAGAAGCCTCCATGGCGCGGCCCAATCCCGGGGCGATCTACAATGTGTGTGACGACGAAGCCGCCGCCGCCGCCGATGTCATCGCCTATGGGTGTGAATTGTTGGGGGTGGATTTGCCACCGCTACAGCCCTTCGCCGATTTAAAAGGCGATATGTCGGCCATGAAGCGCAGCTTCTGGGTCGATAACAAGCGGGTCGACAATTCGAAAATCAAAACCGAACTCGGCGTTAAGTTGATCTATCCGACATACCGCGAGGGACTGCGCGCCTGCCTTCAGGAGAGCTGATCGACCAGGCGGGCGAGGGTGCGACACAGGCGATCCAGGTCGGCGGGTTCCGACAGGCGGTGATCGCCGTTTTTGACAAACGTCACTTCAACATCCGTCGAAACCAGTTGTTCCTGCAGGCGCAGCGCCGTTCGCCACGGCACATCGTCGTCTTTCATGCCCTGAATCAGGCGCACCGGCAAATCCAGTGGAATCGGTCCGCCCAATACCTTGTTGGCGCGACCGTCTTCGATCAGGTCGCGAGTAATGATGTAAGGCTCATCGCCATAGTCGGTCGGTATGGTGATAAAGCCGTCGCGTTCCAGGGCGGCGCGATGTTCATCTTCCATCTGGCCGTGGATCAGGTCTTCGGTAAAATCCGGCGCCGCGGCCAGGCCGACCAGCCCGACGATGCGATGCTTCAGGCGCAAAGCCGCCAGCAACATGATCCAGCCGCCCATGGACGAACCCACCAGAATTTGCGGCCCCTCGGTCAACTGCTCGATGGCGAAAACGGCGTCGTCGGCCCACTTACCGATGGTGCCGTCCTTGAAATCGCCCGAGCTTTGGCCGTGGCCACGATAATCGAAACGCAGAAAACGGACATCCCGCTGCTGGCACCAGGCGTCCACCGCCACGGCCTTGGTTCCCATCATATCGGACATGAAGCCGCTCATGAACACGATGCCCGGGGTGTCGTTCTTGCCATCACGGGTGTGGTATGCGATTGCCGTACCATCATCCCGTGGTAGTATGTGCGGAGCAGGGGGTTGGGTCATCGTCGGCCTTGCAATATAAAAGACGCTGTATGCGGAAATTCCGCCAAAGAATAATAGAGACAGAGACGGAATGGAACACAGTAAAGAACTTCCCGAAACCGCCGGGCGCATGGCCACGGTCATGCAGGTCCTTCCGGCGCTGGTTCAGGGCGGAGTCGAACGGGGCACGGTCGAAATTGCCGGGGCCATCGTCGAAGCCGGCGGTCGGGCCATCGTGGTTTCCGCCGGCGGGCCTATGGTCCATGACCTGACTCGTGTCGGGGCCGAACATGTGATCCTGCCGGTCGCCAGCAAGAACCCGCTGACCATGTACAACAATATTGGTCACCTGCAAAAACTGATTCGTAAATTCAATGTCGATATCGTCCATGTCCGGTCGCGCGCCCCGGCGTGGAGCTCTTGGCGGGCGGCACGCCGCGCCGGCGTACATTTCGTCACCACCTTTCATGGCACCTATTCGGCGGGCAACTGGTTCAAGCGCTATTACAATTCGGTGATGTGCCGGGGCGAACGGGTGATCGCCATTTCAAACTTCATCGCCGGCCATCTTCGTCGTCTGTACGGGGTCGAAGCGTCGCGCATCCGGGTTATTTATCGCGGTGTCGATCTGGAACGTTTTGATGCCGCCCGGGTCAGCGCCGAACGGGTCGTGGCGCTGGCTAACGACTGGCGGCTCAGCGATGGCCTCCCCGTGGTCATGCTGCCGGGCCGGTTGACCCGCTGGAAGGGACAAACGATCTTCATCGAAGCCATCGCCCGGCTTGGCCGCCGCGATATCCGGTGCTTGTTGGTCGGTTCTCACCAGGGCCGCGAAGGCTACAAAAGCGAACTGGAAGCGTTGATCGAACACCATAATCTTGGCGAGATCGTGCGCATCGTCGAAAATTGCAGAGACATGCCGGCGGCCTACATGTTGACCGATGTGGTGGTTTCGGCTTCGACCGACCCGGAAGCCTTTGGCCGCGTCGTCGCCGAAGCCCAGGCGTTGGGCCGCCCGGTCATCGCCCCTGATCACGGCGGCGCCCGGGAAACGGTGATCGACGGACAAACCGGCTGGCTGGTGCCGCCGGGCGATATCGATGCCCTTAAGGAAGCCATCGACCGCGCCCTCAAACTCGATGCGCCGGCCCGCAAGCGCATCGCCGACAAGGCCATAAAGAACGTGCGGGATCATTTCTCCAAAAAATCCATGTGCGCCAAAACGCTCGACGTTTACAATGAAGTCCTGCACCTAAACGCTGGCGATTGATGGTGATGGGCGCGCCCACGGGCAAGATTCTCGTAATCAAACTGGCGGCACTCGGCGATTTCGTGCAGGCCTTGGGCCCGTTCGCGGCGATCCGCGCCCACCATCCAAAGGCGCATCTGGTCCTGCTGACCACCCGGCCCTACCAGGAACTGGCCCAGGCGACCGGCCTGTTCGATGATATCTGGCTGGATTCCCGGCCCCGGGGGATCAACCTTGCTGGCTGGTTCAAATTGCGCCAACGCCTGCGCGGCGGCCGCTTCGAACGGGTCTACGACTTGCAAACTTCGGACCGCAGCTCTTTCTATTTCCGTCTGCTGTCACCGGGGCCAAAGCCTGACTGGTCGGGCATTGCACGCGGCTGTTCTCACCCCCACGCAAATCCCGCTCGCGATGCCCTGCACACCATTGATCGGCAGGCGGAACAACTTAAAATGGCCGGAATCGAAAACGTTCCGAAGCCGGAAACAACCTTAACCGGTGCGGCGTTCGAACCGGCGGATGAGGCATTTTTGGGCCAATTGGGGATAACGGCGCCATTTGCCCTGTTGGTTCCGGGGGGTGCCGCCCATCGACCTGAAAAACGCTGGCCGACGGCCCATTTCGCAGGTCTGGCGAACCGGCTGCTGACCGATGGCATACAGCCGGTGTTGCTGGGCGGGGAGAGCGAACGCCAGACCCTGGCCGACATCGTCCGGGCCTGTCCCGGCGCCGTCGATTTGGCCGGACGCACCGGGCTTGCCGATCTGGTTCGCCTGGCCCGCGCCGCCCGGTCAGCCGTGGGCAACGACACCGGCCCCGCGCACCTGATCGCCACCGCCGGGTGCCCGTCGCTGGTGTTGTATTCGGCGGCGTCCGATCCGGCATTGTGCGGCCAACGCGGGGCAGTGGTGAAAATCCTGCGCCGGGACCGGTTGGCCGATTTGGGACAGGAAGATGTCTGGGCGGCGTTGAAAACCTTGGCCGCCTCGGGAATGCTTGCTTGACAGAGGAAATGATCGCTCTACATTCCCCCGCTGCTGCACTTAATTATATCAAGAGCTCTTGAATGGTCACGATTACCCTCCCCGATGGCAGTGAACGCCAGTTTGACGGCCCCATCACCGGCGCCCAGGTTGCCGCCGATATTGGCCCAGGCCTGGCCAAGGCGGCGCTGGCCGTGCGTGTCGATGGCAAGCTGTGGGATTTGTCGCGGACCATTGAAGCCGATAGCGCGCTTGCCGTCATTACCGCCAAAGATGACGAAGGGCTTGAACTTATTCGCCACGACGCCGCGCATATTCTGGCCGAAGCGGCGAAAGAGCTTTACCCGAAAATCCAGGTGACCATCGGCCCGGCCATCGAAAACGGCTTCTATTACGATTTTGCCACGGAAACGCCGTTTACCCCGGAAGACCTTGAGCGTATCGAGGCCCGCATGCACGAGATCGTCAAGCGGGACGAAGTAATTACCCGCGAAGTCTGGGATCGCGACGAGGCGATCACGTTTTTCAAGAGCATCGGCGAGGCCTATAAGGCGGAAATCATCGGTGATCTGCCCGTCGGCGAAGAAATTACGTTTTATCGCCAGGGCAATTTCGTCGACCTGTGCCTGGGGCCGCACCTGCCCAGTACCGGCAAGGTCGGCAAGTCATTCAAGTTGATGAAACTGGCCGGGGCGTACTGGCGCGGCGATTCGAAGAACGAAATGCTGCAACGGGTCTATGGCACCGCGTGGCCCGACGACAAGCAACTAAAAGCCCATTTGCATATGCTGGAAGAGGCCGATAAACGGGACCACCGGCGCCTTGGCCGCGAGATGGACCTGTTCCACCTGCAAGAAGAAGCCCAGGGCGGCGTGTTCTGGCATCCCAAGGGCTGGACCATTTATCTCAAGTTGCAGGAATACATGCGGGCCCGGCTGGAACGTGCCAACTACGTTGAAGTCAACACACCCGAACTGGTCGACCGTTCCTTGTGGGAAGCCTCCGGTCACTGGGAAAAATTCCGCGAGCACATGTTTACGTCAGAATCCGAAGACCGGGTGCTGGCCATCAAGCCCATGAACTGCCCCTGCCATGTGCAGATATTCCGCCAGGGCAACACCAGCTATCGCGACCTGCCGCTGCGCATGGCCGAATTCGGGTCGTGCCACCGCAACGAGCCTTCGGGCGCCTTGCATGGCCTGATGCGGGTCCGCGCCTTCACCCAGGACGACGCCCACATCTTTTGTCGCGAGGGCGAGATAACCTCGGAAACCGAAGCCTTTTGCGAACTGTTGCTCAGCATTTACAAGGATCTCGGCTTCGACGAGGTCAAGGTCAAGTTTTCCGACCGTCCCGAAGTTCGCGCCGGATTGGACGAAACCTGGGACAAGGCCGAAAATGCGCTGAAAGAAGCGACCGAGGCCGCCGGCCTGGATTGGGAGCTTAATCCGGGCGAAGGCGCGTTTTATGGCCCCAAGCTGGAATTTGTGCTGCGCGACGCCATCGGGCGGGACTGGCAGTGCGGTACTTTGCAGGTGGATTTCGTTTTGCCTGAACGCCTGGACGCTTCTTACGTCGCCGAAGACGGGGCAAAACACCGGCCGGTCATGCTGCACCGGGCCATCCTGGGCACGTTTGAACGCTTCATCGGAATTCTCATCGAAAATACTGCGGGCAAGTTCCCGTTGTGGCTGGCCCCGGTTCAGGTCGTCGTGACCACCATCACCGATGCCGCCGATGAGTATACGAAAACCGTCAAGGCGGCGCTCGATGCCGCTGGAATCCGGTCGGAAATCGACATTAGGAACGAAAAAATAAATTACAAAATCCGCGAACATTCGGTAAAGAAGGTGCCACTGATCTTTGTCGTCGGTGGTCGCGAAGCCGAAGAAGGCACGGTCGCGGTGCGGCGATTGGGTGGCAAGGACCAAGAAATTCTTGCGCTTGATGAAGCAGTCGCTAGACTTAAGGCAGAAGCAGCCGGCCCTATGGCCCGGCTTTAATCAACAATCGGAGAATTTTGAAATAGCGAGACGTCCTGCAAGCCAAGCGCCAACCCGCAAGGGTCCGCGCATAAATGATATGATCGACGCTGCCAGTATCCGGCTCGTCGGCGCCGACGGTGAAATGATCGGTGTTGTTTCCGTAACAGAAGGTATTGAACTCGCGCTTCAATCAGGTCTTGACCTGGTCGAAGTGTCGCCCAATGCCGAACCGCCCGTGTGCAAGGTGCTGGATTACGGGAAGTACAAGTACGAAGAACAAAAAAAGCGCAACGAAGCCCGTAAAAAGCAACGGATTGTCGAGGTCAAGGAAATCAAGATGCGGCCCGGCATCGATGTTCATGACTACGAAGTCAAAATGCGCAATGCCAATCGTTTCCTGGGCCATGGTGACAAGGTTAAATTCACCATCCGCTTCCGGGGCCGCGAAATGGCTCACCAAGGCCTGGGCATGGATGTGCTCAACCGTATCCGCACCGAACTGGAAGACGAAATCAAGGTCGAACAGTTCCCGCGCATCGAAGGTCGCCTGATGGTAATGATCGTGGCGCCTAAATAAGCGCGGAGCGCTTATTTAGGATTCTTTATAAAAAGCTCTAAGGGGCTTTTTATTTTGCCCCTGCGGGCGCGCTCGTCGCGCTTGCTCGGTCTCTGGAAGCCAGACCTTAAGACCGAACAGGAAACAGGTTTGGCTAGGCTGAGCCTTGTTGCTTTTCATTAGGGTCGTGCCCCTCAAGCGCCGGGCGGCCCCCTCCGGGGTCCTTGGCTGGGCCTCTGGAAGCTAGACCTTAAGGCCGGACAGGAGCCCGGTTTGGCAGGGCCAAGCTCCTGTTGCGCCTTAAGGTCTGGCTTCCAGAGACCAGCAAGCGCGACGAGCGCGCCCGCAGGGGCATATACCTTAAATAAGCGGTTTATATCGCTCTTCACTTCAATTGCTTGCAATTGCATGTGGAGGGCGATATAAACCGCGCTTCGCGAGCGGTCCGGCAGGGCATGCCCAGTCGCTCTGAAATACACTTTCGTTTTAAAAGGAATGTAAAATGCCCAAGTTGAAGACAAAGTCGAGCGCCAAAAAGCGCTTTCGCCTTACCGGTTCCGGCAAGGTTCGCGCAAATGTCGCGCTAAAACAGCACGGCATGAGCAAGCGTCCCCAAAAGATGAAGCGGAAAGCCCGTGGCACCATGATCCTGTGTGCCGCAGACGCCCGTATGGTCAAATCTTATATGCCGAACGCCTGATTTCAGGCTTTATCCCAGAACAAATTTAAGGAACCGGAATTATGGCACGAGTCAAAGGGGGCCCCGCAGCCCACGCCCGTCACAAAAAAATCCTGGATATGGCCAGCGGCTATCGTGATCGCAACAAATCCAGCTTTCGTATCGCCGTCGAACGCGTCGAAAAAGGCCTGCAATACGCCTATCGCGATCGGCGCACCAAGAAACGCCAGTTTCGCCGCCTGTGGATCGCCCGCATCAACGCCGGCGCCCGCCAATACGGCCTGACCTATTCCCGCTTTATGTGTGGGCTTGCCAAGGCCGAGATCGAACTGGACCGCAAGGTTCTTTCCGATCTGGCGATCAGCGAGCCCGAGGCCTTCAAGGTCCTGGTTGAAGAGGCCGAGGCGGCTCTCGCCAAATCCTGATCCCTTAAGTCCTAGGGGTTATCCATCGGGAAAATCGAATTCGGGGAGCCGGCCTTTTTTAGGCCTCGGCTCCCCTTTTTCTTGTGATATCTACGGAACAAATTTCTTATGGATACAACTGACCAACTGCGAAACGATCTGCTGACTGCCATCAACGGCGCCGATACGACGGCGAACCTGGACGCCATCAGGGTTTCGGCCCTGGGCAAAAAAGGCTCGATCACCGGGGCCATGAAAGCCCTTGGCGGCATGGACGCCGAGGTCCGGCGCGAAGCGGGCCAGGCCATTAACGCGCTAAAAGGCGAAGTCGCCGACGCCATCGAAGCCCGCAAGGCGACCCTTGAGGCCGCCGAGTTGGACATCCGCCTGATGGCCGAAAAAATTGACGTCAGCCTGCCGGTTCGCCCGGTCAGTGAAGGCCGCATCCATCCGATCAGCCAGGTCATCGACGAAATGACGGCGATCTTCTGCGAAATGGGCTTCACCATCGCCGAAGGCCCCGATATCGAAGACGACTGGTATAATTTTACGGCGCTCAACATCCCGCCCGAACACCCGGCCCGCCAGGAACACGATACGTTTTATCTGCCGGGCGAAAAAGACGGCCAGCGCAAGGTGCTGCGCACCCATACCTCGCCAGTGCAGGTCCACACCATGCAGGAAAGTGAGCCGCCGATCCGCATTATCGTGCCGGGGCGCACCTATCGCTGTGATTACGACGCCACCCATTCGCCGATGTTTCATCAAATAGAAGGCCTGGTCGTCGACGAAACCACCAACATGGCCCACTTGAAAGGCTGCCTGATCGATTTCTGCCGGGCGATTTTCGAAGTCGATGACTTACCGGCGCGTTTCCGGCCCAGTTACTTCCCGTTCACCGAACCTTCGGCGGAAGTCGATATCGGTTGCACCCGTGACGGCGGCGAATTTCGCATCGGCCATGGCGATGACTGGCTGGAAATTCTCGGTTGCGGCATGGTCAACCCCAAGGTGCTGGAAAATTGCGGCATCGATTCCACTAAATACCAGGGCTTCGCCTTCGGTATCGGGGTCGAACGCATCGCCATGTTGAAATATGGCATACCGGACCTAAGGACCTTCTTCGAATCCGACCTGCGCTGGCTGCGTCATTATGGTTTCCAGGCGCTCGATGTGCCCGGTGTGGTCGGGGGATTAAGCCGATGAAAATTACCCTTGGCTGGTTGAAAGAACATTTGGATACGGACGCAACGTTGGCCGATTTGACCGACCGCATGACCATGCTTGGCCTTGAAATTGAAAGCGTCAATGAACGCGCCATGGGGCTGGAAGGCTTCGTTGTCGGCCATGTCATCGAGGCGGTCAAGCACCCCGATGCCGACAAGTTGCAGGTCTGTACCGTCGATACCGGCAGCGAAACCCTGACCGTGGTGTGCGGCGCACCGAACGCGCGCAAAGGCCTCAAGGGCGTCTTCGCGGCCAGCGGCAGCTACATTCCGGGCCTGGACGTGACCCTGAAGACGGCCGAAATCCGGGGCGTGGAAAGCAACGGCATGTTGCTGTCAGAACGCGAAATGGGCCTTTCCGAAGAACACGACGGCATTGTTGAACTGCCCGCCGACGCGCCCATCGGCACCCCGGCGGTTCAGGTCATGGGCCTGGATGATCCGGTCATCGATATCGCCATTACCCCGAACCGGGGCGATTGCCTGGGCATTCGCGGCATCGCCCGGGATCTCGCGGCCTCGCAGATAGGCACCCTGAAGCCCCTGGCGAGCGCCCCCGTAGCGGGAACCTTCGACAGCCCCATCAAGGTGCATCTGGACCTCGACGGTGATGTGGCCGCGGCCTGCCCGCACTTCGTCGGGCGCTATATTCGCGGCGTCAAGAACGTCGAAAGCCCGACATGGCTGAAAGACAAGCTGTTGGCCATTGGCCTGAGGCCCATTTCGGCGCTGGTCGACATCACCAACATCATGACCATCGAACATTGCCGGCCCCTGCACGTCTTCGACGCCGATAAGGTCAAGGGCGACATCCACGTGCGCATGGCCCGGCCCGGTGAGACCTTGCTGGCGCTGAACGACAAGGAATACGAAATGGACACCGGCATGACCGTCATCGCCGACGATGACGACGCCGAAGCCCTGGGTGGCGTCATGGGCGGCATCCGGTCCGGGGTCACCGACGAAACCCTGAACGTGTTCGTGGAATCGGCGCTTTTTGACCCCATTCGCACCGCCGTTACCGGGCGCAAACTGAACCTGCAATCCGATGCCCGCTTTCGTTTCGAGCGCGGAATTGACACCGCATTCCTGGAAACCGGAATGGAAATCGCGACCCGCATGATTGTCGATATCTGCGGAGGCGAAGTTTCCAACCTGGTTGTCGCCGGGGCCGCGCCTGCGAGCCGCCTGGTCGTCCCGTTCCGCCCGGCCCGGGTGCTGCAACTGGCCGGGGTCGACGTCGCGCTGGATGAAATGAAGCGGATTCTGGATGCCTTGGGCTTCGTCGTCACCGGCGACGGCGATACCCTGGATGTGGCCGTTCCGTCGTGGCGCGGCGATATCGTCGGCGAGGCCTGCCTGGTCGAAGAAATTGTCCGCGTGTACGGTTATGACCGATTGCCGGTGATCTCGTTGCCCAGGCTTGGTGCAGTGCCGCATCCGGCCTTGAACGCCGAACAGCGCAGGCGCGCCGATGTTCGCCGCACCCTGGCGGCGGCCGGCCTGGTCGAAGCGGTCACCCAGTCATTCATGCAGGCCGATCACGCCGCCTTGTTCGGCGGCGGTGGCGATGATCTGGTACTGGTCAATCCCATCAGTTCCGAACTGGGGGTCATGCGTCCGTCAATTTTGCCCAATCTGATTGCGGCGGTGGGGCGCAATGCCGATATGGGCATCGGCGATTGCCCGTTGTTCGAAGTCGGCCCGCAATTCCGGGGCGATGGCCCCGATGGTCAGGACATGGTCGCCAGCGGGGTCCGTTCGGGACGCAGCGGCCGGCGCAATTGGGCCGAACCCCCAAGGCCCGTGGATGCCTTCGATGCCAAGGCCGACGCGCTGGCGGCCCTGGCTGTCGCCGGAGCGCCGACGGATAAGCTGCAAATTGTTACCGACGGGGCGCCCGGCTGGTATCATCCGGGTCGTTCCGGCACCTTGAACCTGGGCCCCAAGACGGTTCTTGCCGCTTTCGGCGAAGTCCACCCGGGGGTGCTGGCGAAAATGGGCGTAAAAGGCCCGATAGCCGCCTTCGAAGTCTATCTCGATAACCTGCCGAAAGCGAAAAAGGCCAAGGGAACAACGAAACCGCTGCTGCGGCTGTCGCCCCTGCACCCGGTCAAACGCGATTTCGCCTTCGTCGTCGCCGCCGACGTCCGGGCCGACGTCGTGACGCGGGCCGCCCGGTCTGCCGATAAGGGTTTGATCAGTGATATTTCGGTGTTTGATGTCTTCGCGGGTGGCACGTTGGGGGAGGGTTTGAAGTCCCTGGCTATTAATGTCACCCTGCAACCGACCGACAAAACCCTGACCGATGAAGACATCGAACGGGTCTCCAATAGCATCGTCGCTGCCGTCGAAAAAGCCTGTGGCGGGACGCTGAGAATATAATCAATACCGGCGTTGCCATAGCATGGTATTTGTTCCGACATTGCAACATACTAATAAACGTTTGATAACAACGGATACTTAGCGTAGGATTCTTTGGAATGCGGTTGTAGTTCTAATTCGTACTATCGGGGTGGGGTTTGCCGCTATTCATTTTTTATTTGATTACAGTCGCAATTGAACAGGTGTGAGCAATGGCTAAGGATGTAAGCTTAACAGGGGTTGAACGGTTTTTTAAAGACGACGAGATCATTGTCAGCAAGACCGACCTGAAGGGTCGGATGACATACGTCAACGACGTTTTTTGCGGTTGGCTGATTACACGGAAAATGAATGTCTGGGCGAACCGCACGCCAAAATCCGAAATCCCGATATGCCGCGCTGCATTTTCAAATTGTTGTGGGATGTTATTCAGGACGGTCGCGAAATTTTTGCCTATGTGGTCAATCGATCGGCCAATGGCGATCATTACTGGGTTTTGGCCCATGTGACGCCCAGCAAAGATTCCCAGGGCAACGTCATTGGCTTCCATTCGAACCGCCGTGTGCCGGACCGGAAAATTCTCGAAAACACGATCATTCCGCTCTACGGCCAATTACTTGCCGAAGAAAACAAACACGCCAATTCCAAGGACGGCATGGAGGCTTCCATGGCGATGGTGACAAACCTGTTGGCGGAAAGCGGAAAAGAATACGATGAATTCATCGCCGGCCTGATATAGAGCAACGGCGCAATGGACAAGCCGGATGCGCCCCGCAACGATTGGGCCGCATCAAAGGTTTTTTGGGGATAAACAGGAGTATTTTGCATGTTTGGTAGTGAAGAAAAAGCGGCGATCAGCAAGGCGCTTAAGGTCTGTCATGCGATAGCCGACGGTAACTTTGAAGCCAGGATTATCGGTATTACCGAAAAAGGCGAAGCCGGCGAATTGTTGCAGACCATCAACCTGATGATCGACCGTTGCGACGCCTATGTCCGAGAATCCCAGGCCTGCCTGGAATATGTCAGGGATAACAAATATTACCGGCGTATTCTCGAAAAAGGTATGACCGGAAGTTTCCTGGAAGCCAGCCGCGTTATCAACAATGCGACCCAGGTCATGGCCGACAAGGTGACGGCCTTTACCGCCGTCGCCGACAATTTTGAAAAGAACATGAAAAACGTCGTGCAAACGGTGGCGTCAGCCGCGACCGAACTGCAATCGACGGCGCAAGCCATGGAAAATACGGCCGGTCAGACATCGGAACAGGCGACCACCGTCGCCGCCGCCGCCGAAGAGGCGTCGACCAATGTGCAAACGGTTGCCGCTGCCGCCGAAGAACTGTCGAGTTCGATCGGCGAAATCAGCCGTCAGGTGACCCAGTCCAACGACATCGCCGCCAACGCGGCGCGGGAAGCCGAACGCAGCAACGAACAGGTCCAGGGCCTGGCCGAAGCCGCCAACAAGATCGGCGAAGTGGTTGAACTGATTTCCGACATCGCCGAACAGACTAACCTGCTGGCCCTGAACGCGACCATCGAAGCGGCGCGGGCCGGTGACGCCGGCAAGGGCTTCGCCGTCGTCGCATCGGAAGTCAAGAACCTGGCCAATCAGACGGCCAAGGCGACGGAAGAAATCAGCGCCCAGATCGGCGGCATCCAGACCGCCACCCAGGCCGCCGTGGCGGCGATTCAGGGGATTACCGGGACCATTTCGGAAATCAACCAGATTTCATCGACCATCGCCGCCGCCGTCGAAGAACAGGGCGCGGCGACCCAGGAAATCGCCCGCAATGTCGAACAGGCTTCCGCTGGCACGTCCGAAGTGACGACCAACATTGTCAAAGTCACCCAGGCCGCCGGAGAAACCGGTCAGTCGGCATCCGAAGTGCTTGCGGCAGCCGGTGAGCTGTCCAAACAGGGTGAAGTGCTGGGCCAGGAAATGGATAACTTTATCATCGAACTTCGCAAGGTTGTCTGAACCGACAGACGCCGCGACGCGAAATAAGACAGCAAACATCGGCTAACGGCTCATTGAATATCAAGGCACTCTTCCAACATATTGCTTGGAAGGGTGCCGTTTCGTATAACAATTGGTAACATTTAGGTGTTATTGAGGGTTTGATTGGCTATATACGGGATAGACCAAGCGGCGACTTTTGAGCAAACCTGCCCCCACGTGAGATCAGGCAAGGTGCTATTTGCGGCGCGGCGGAAGGGATATAATGCAGGACACACCAAAAAACGATGGCATGGAACGCCGTATGGGGCATCGCTTTTTGATGCACTGGCGCAATGCCCAGGTCGATGATGGTGTTCCGGATTACCGGGATGTTCTAAGCCGGGACCTGGGTGATATTTATCCCTGCATATACATGCTTGAAATAGATGATGACATTTCCGAGCCATTCTTTGAACGCATCGGAATTTCGTTCCAGGACGAGGGCACGGCGACCCTGGTCGGCCATCCCGTTTCGGAAGCCCCCGACAATACCCTTTTAGGCCAGGGCGTAAAATATTTCAGCCGGGTTCAGGTCAAGCAAATCCCCATTACACTGGGCGGTGAATTCGTGCATGCCAACGGCGATACCATTCTCTATCGCAGTATCATCATGCCGGCCAAAAGCAGTGATGGCGATGACCGCTACCTGATTGGCGCGGCGAACTGCAAGGTCAAGGAAGAGTGACCGGCATCTCCCTCAAGGTTCGCCCAGGAACGACGGCGGTGTATCGCCATGACGATTAATGTTTCCTTCGAAATTTATTCGTTCAAGAACGGCGACTGGATGCTGGATTCTGTCCATGACGACAAAAACATGGCAATTCACCAGTGCCGCATGCTGATCGCCAGCCCCCATCACATGGCCGTTCGGGTGATCGAAGAAAGTTATGATGACGACGCCGACCGGTCGTTTTCGAAAATTATCTACAAGGAACAAAAAGGCGAGAACGAGCAAAAAAAGAAAAAACCGCCCCCTAAACAAAAGACCGGCGGCAAGGTGGTCAAGAAAAAGAAAAAGAAGAAAGATGATTTTTCCAAGAATCTGCTGATCATGGTTATCAGCGTCGGCGGTATTGGCCTTGGCTTGCTGGCGCTGGTCGCCGTGCTGATCGCAAAATTCAACTGACCGGGACACATCAAATCCCAAAGATATGGGTCAGTCCCTTCGAGCGGAAAGTTAATCCTTAAAGCCGTAACCACAAGAGAACGGTAATTCCAGAGACCATATTTTCCGCAGAATATTCCCGTCAATAACGATAACAGGATCGATTTCAGGCTGATCCATCGTCGGCGCACGATCCGTGATGCGGATACGCCCATCCTGCAAAGTTATGTTCCGACGCAAAGGGAAACCGTAGTCAATGTGCTCCCCTATGAAATCATCGGGGCCAAAACCCAGGCCGGTTCAGGTGGATTTTTCCCCCACTCGTTAAACACATGAACGTCTTGTGGATCTGGCTCTGTGAATTTCCAGGTCTTCAGTTCATTCATGAAGTAGCCACCGATCTCTACGCTGCCTTTTTCTCCAAGAATGCTGATCGAACCTTCCAAATCCCTTGGCCTCGTCGAACGCTAGCCGTACTTCAAAAAGCATTTCCCGTTTGATCGGAAAATGAAATCCGAACTGCGATTCCTAAATCGGATTATCGTCAAATCTGTGTCAGGGGATGATACGGCTGCCCAAGGTCAAAACGAAATCTCGGGCATCACGGTTTCAGAAACGCGGCAATTTTCCAGGTCTCCTATGTCTCGTGTCATCGCGACGTTATCCTCCACCCATCATTCCCTTTCGTCATCTTTATCTAGAGGGTCATAGTCATCTGGGTACGGGCTGGCAAGTGCTCTTGCCAATAGTTCTTTATCCGTATTTCTAGGCGGTTTGTTAGTCATAATTTGATCCCGATAATTACAGCCTAGTCACATGGTTCGATAAACAGTCGTTTATGGGGAGTCCGAACGGCCTAGGGCCGGGGTGCGGCTTAAGGTCAAGTGAGTTCCGCTTGGAGGGGTTGTCATATCTGTGCCATCAATGATCAATGCATCACGGGCAAGGAACGCAAGATTATCCGCTGGGAAGCATTTAGGGGTGTCGCGGGGATTCCCGGGGTCTCGCTTTCATACGGACGATGATGAAGGCCAGCGGCAGCATAACCAAAAAGAATTTTACGGCATTTGCAACATACAAGGCGAAGTCCTGATCGAAATCGATCAGCCACGGCAGCAACGCCACGGCCGTCACGGCGGAAAGGCTTTCGGGTTTTCGACCCAGCCAGGCGACCCCGCCAAGAGCGATAATCAAAATGCCGCCATGCAGCAACAGGCCGATCCCGCCGCCCTGAATGACGGGCTGCCCGAGCAGGGTGATCGACGACGAGTGCACGGTTTTTGCGTTTGATCCGCAATATTCCGGTGAATAGTCAGCGCCCAACGAAAGGCTTGGCTTTTCCGGCCAGAGCACCCGCGGTATCAGCCCTTGCAGCCAGAACAGTTGCCTTGATGCCAAAAATGGCTGCTCCCAGTGTTTGTTGACAACACTCTGCAAACAATACCTGGTTTCCGCCTGGCGCAATATGGTTTTGCCTCGCAAGACAATGATAGCTTTCGATAACAGGGATTTTTCGCTGGAAGCCAACACGGAACTGTTAGGCACGCGAATCATTTGCGCGACCTGCAACAGCCCGGCGGCAACCGGGATAGATATCAGTCCCAATATGATAATCATCTTGCCGGAGACTTTCTTGAGTCTGAGCCAGTACAGAATCGCCGCGGCGACCATGAAGATCGGCTTTTTGCCCTCGTGTACATAAAAAAGGCCCGCGATTGTGAGCAAAATGACCCCGGCAATCAGCAGTTTTTGCCTCCCGGATGCAGCAATAGACAGATAGACGAGGTACATCATGCAGAAGGCCAGAAGCGGAGCCGCGACGGAACGGATTTCGGATCCACCGAAGATCGGCGATATGTAGTTGACTGCATTGGTCAGCGATACCGTCAAGGCAACACCCAAAAAGATAAATATGCTCGTTCCCGTGCCGCTTGGCCAATTTTCACTTGTCTTCTGGGGCTCGCTCGCCGCCCCCGCAATCCAACTGTGAACCACCAAGCAGCACAGCCCAAACACAACCAACAATCGCTCGGCATCGCTGCCGTAAAAGGACTCGATCGTATGAAACGGTAGGCCCGGATAGTAGGTATCGAAAAGACCAAGAATTACCGAATAAAAAACAAGCGCTATGCCTCCCAGCAGGAATAATGGCGAGGTTAGAAACTGGTTGCTTCCAACTCGCCTTTCTAGAAACACTTGAGCCGCCAATGCCAGAACGACACCGGCTCTGACAGCGGCAATGGGAAGCAGTTGAAAACCGGTTCCGGCAATGATGATGCCGGCTATCAAAAGAGTTGGTCTTTCAACCAGAAATGAGATGACACCTAACTCTTTATTGATATCACGTAAGTTTCGTTTTGCTGTCGGCATGTCTCATTTCACATAAATCCCGGTCAGTGCACCAAGATATTATCGGAAGAACACCGACCCTGACAAGCTATGTCGCGCGCCCCGGGCACGGAGACCGTGCCTGTCTGCATTTGACCGCCCAGACGAGCACCGCTGCCGCTTCGACCTGGACCAACCCTTCTATTTCCAGAAGCGCCGCGACTTCCCGGTGGTACTGGCGAAACTCATACTGTGGACCATACTAGTCGACCGTATCCAACAGAGTCAGGTCAAATTGCTGAATTAACGGGACGCCGGGTGGATGCACCGAACAAATGGGCAGGTATCTGTTAAAGAAACGGACCACCGGAATACGGCTCATGATCCTTGAGGGGATAAAAAAACAGATGGCACAACCAGCGACTGAACCCTACCAAGGTCTGCATCCTCCAATTCGGCTTCCACCGGCGCACTCTGGTGATCAGGACATTGGCGGCTTCGATAAGTTATGTACGCATGGCTCCATCACCACGTTTGGAGATGCGGCCCGAACAATCTATCTCGCCGGACTGGTATCGGCGTGCTGTGAGCCCCAGATAAATCGCAGCGTCGTCGACATGACGACCCGCGCCTACCAGGTTATTGATCCACGGATAGCTGAGATGCGTATGGCGGCAAGACGAATAGAAAGCTTGCGCGGCAATTATCCCAAGCAGATATTATCTGGCCGATCAATCTTGATCCTTGGCTTATGAAAGCCCTGGGCCACCTCGTCCCCGATATTGCCTGTCTGAATGCTTTGCCAGATAAGGCTTTGGTCCGTGATGCGGATGCTGGGAAGTTCGTGCAGTTTCGGTGTATAAAAAAATAGTTATCCGTCTTGAAGAATTGGCTCTCTATTGAATTTTCTAATTGGCAATTGGCTCAGGTTGAAGAAACGGTTCGCCGTTTCCTTTTATCTGTTGAACAAAAACAAGTTGTTGGGACGGTCATTTGTCCCCCATCCGCGCGTGCGTCTTTTCATAGAACCGGTCAGTTTTTGCAATCTTGTTTGTAAATTCTGCAGCTACCCCAAGAATTTGCATCCCCGAACCATTATGGATGATGCTTTGTTCCAAAGTAGTATTGATCAAGCCGAAGCGATGGGATTTGAGTCCATCGTCCTGACACCGATCAATGGCGACCTGTTCATGGACAAAAATATTATCAGGCGCATGGGATACATCGAAAACAGCACCATCAAATCACATATGTTCTACACCAATTTCATCGGCGCCGATGCGGCAGCGATCACTTCACTGCTGGCGATGAAGAAGCTCAACTACATGGAAATAAGTGTCTACGGGCATGACGCGGACAGTTTCTGCAATATTACTGGAAGGGGCATGGCTCAATACAGGCGGTTGGTCGAAAATTTGGAAACACTGGAACGGCTTTATCACGGAAAACCTGATGGAATGTCTATCGTTATCGGCGTGCGCACCTACCGGTCTTTCGCGTTTGAAGAGGGGACCAGAAACAGCCTGCTCGACATTCTTGGCAAACTGCGTCAGGCAGGCGTGCTAATCAGTGTAAGTTCGCAAGTCGATAATTGGGGCGGTGCCATCAACGGGGACGACATTGCCGATATCGAAATGGATATGACCTATGGGCGCGATCTATATAGAAAAGGGCCCTGCGGACTGCCTTTCGACAGTGTCCAAATCACCGCTACAGGAATGGTCAACGCCTGTGCTTGCCGGGATCCCGGCGGTAGCCTGACATTAGGCGATCTTGGCACAACGCCGCTCGCCCATATCCTTTCGCCGACAAATGACAAATGGTTAAAAATCATCCGTGATCACGAGACCGGTGACTTTAACGATGTCTGCGCGTCCTGTGGGTTTTACAAAAGCATCTACGATCAGCGTCGCGCCATAAATGATGGTTTTATGAGTAAGGATGAATATTTTGACCTGCTCAATTCAAACGAATTTCATCAATCTTGAAGCACAAATACTACAAGTCCAGTGGCTTTATGGCTTGCACGACTCCGGGGCGTGCCGGGATTTCACTCAAATCCAACTCCTCCAGGAGCGCTCGCAATCGCGTATGGTTTTGCCTTAACTCATACTTCGGTCCATACCAGTTGAAGGTGTCGAGAAGGGGCTAGACGTGCTGTTGAGATTTAGTCAGCTGTGGATTATGAACGCTGCAAATAGGCTGGAAATGACTTAGCAGGCGCACCTTCCGAATGTTTCTGATGGCATATGAAATTGGAAAAGTGACACTGTCATGACAACACATAGAGGAAATATTCATAGGCGACTGGAAATGCATGTATTTTTGGCCGGCCACCGTAGACAATGCTCTTGAGCGGACGCCTATCAATCGGTATAGACCTGAAAGTTGTAAAATATGGGAAAGGGGTTCCGCGCGGTCTTCGTCAACCACATTCATCCCGACAGCAAGCACGTCTCGGCTCTGCGGGTATGGTCATTCGCCAATCGCCTAGCCGATCTTGGCAATAAGATCATCCTGCTTACCGAAGCCTTGAACCCGATGGATGCGGCGAAACCGGTGTCTCAAGTTGGCCAGGAACTCGCCAATCACGATTGGACTCGGCCTTATGTTCTGGCCTGCCAGCCTAAACAATTATCATTGTTGCGGAAGGCCCGCGAAGGGGATCTCGTCTTTGGCTTGCGTCAAGGGGTTCTCGCCAGCGCTTATCTTTTTCGAAGCGGCGTCTTCACCGACTGGTTGGAAGGGGCGTTGCCTTATTTGCCGGTCCTCGGTCAAAATTTCCGGCCAGATATCGTTTGGGGAACTTTCGGCAACACAGACGCCTGGAACATAGCCCGACGGGTGGCGGCAATATCCGCCTGCCCCTGGGTTGCTGACCTGAAAGACAATTGGGGCGCATTCATGCCGACCGGGTTGGCCCGCCTGATGGCGGGAAGGTATCGGGACGCCGCTCACATGACGGTGTTTTCCGATAGTCATCGCGATGAAGCGGACCGGTGGTTCGGCCACGAAAAAACCGTTATTTACAGCGGTTTCAACGAAACTGCGGTAGCGCCCTTTCAGGAACAACCGGGGCCGTTTCGCATCCTTTTGACCGGCAGTGTTTATGGGGAGGATCGCCTAGCACGTTTTTTTGGCGGATTGCGAACTTGGTTGGAGGCCAGTGCTGCAAACAAGGTGATTTTGTCCTATGCTGGCAATGACGGCGAGCAAGTCGCCCGACAAGGCAGGGTTCTTCAGGACCGTTGTGAAGTCACCACCCATGATTTCCTTCCCTACGATGAACTGCTCGCCCTGCAAAAATCCTCAAATCTCAATGTCTATATCCGAAATCCCCGCAATCTGTTCCAGCACAAAATTCTTGAGCTTTTGGCGGCCGGGCGGCCAATTATTTCTTTCCCCGGGGAAAGTCAGGAGGCGATGCATATTGTCAATGAGGTCGGCGGATGCCTGCTGCCTTGCGAAACTCAAGAGCAGGTTTTTCAGGCTTTGCAAAAAGTCTCTTCGGAAACACTGCCAACCCCGGATATAAATAGGATGAACGCGTATTCCTGGTCTTCACAAGCCGGGAAATTAGCCGGGCTTCTTGAACGGCTCGCTGGAGACGGAAAATGAGGATTGCGGTGTCCGTTCACGGTCGCTTCCATGCGTTTGAACTTGCCCTGGGCCTGCACCGTCGGGGATTGCTGGAATGTCTTCAAACCACATATCCAGCCTACGTAACCAAGCGAATTGTGGGTCCTGATGTCGCCTTGCACACAGCTCCTTGGCTTGAAGCTTGGCGACGCCTTTACCCGAAACTTAAGGTTGGCCCCCAGCCGGATTTTGCTATCGCGAAGGCGTTCGGCAGTTTCGCCGCACGCTCTTTAAGGGGGAGCCGGGCCGATCTTGTCGTCGGTTGGAGTTCTGCCACGCTTGAGCTCATCACCCCGGCACAAGATGCCGGAATGAAGGTGATTGTCGAGCGCGGTTCCAGCCATATTATTCATCAAACAGAAATTCTGAGAAACGAATACATCCATCGTGGTAAAGATTTTACGGTGACTGATCCCAGGATCATCGATCGGGAATTGCGCGAATACGAACTAGCCGACGCAATTGCCGTTCCATCCCGGTTCGCAGCGCGCACTTTCACTGAAAGAGGAATCCCTGAGGAAAAAATGATTGTCACGCCTTTGGGCGTTGATGTAACCCGTTTTAAACCAGCGGGTTTAAAAGTAGAGAATGAAATCCCGCGAATTCTGTTTGTTGGCTCTCTGGGTTTACGCAAAGGAACGCCTCTCCTGCTCCGCGCATTTGCACGTCTTAAGGAAAAAGCCGAACTTCATCTGGTCGGACCGCTTGAGGCGGATTTTGCTTTAGACCTTGCAAAACTGCCTCTCGATAACGTTGTTATCGGGGGGGCAGTATCGGGTGACGTTCTAATGAATACCTACGCCAATGCCGATGTTTTCTGCCTGCCATCACTGGAAGAAGGGTTCGGCATGGTGGCTCTGGAAGCCATGGCCAGTGAATTGCCGGTGGTGATTAGTGACGCTGCAGGGGCTGCCGACGTCGTAACACCGGGAAATGATGGCCTGATTTTTGCGTCCGGCGATGAAAGCGCTTTGGCGGCAGCCCTTGATGCACTTGTTGGCGACCCGAAAAAGCGACGCGTTATGGGCGCGGCAGCCAGACAGCGTGTCCTGACGGGATATCGCTGGGACGATTATGTCGACCGGGCAGTGACGGCCTATGAAAGGCTTCTCGCCTAAGTCGTCACCAAAGGGGCAATTCTAGGCAGCAGCCTTGCTCGTTCGACGAATTTTCGGAACCACAATTCTGAAATGAAAGGTTTCCAGACCTGAATGGCCAGGGCACCTTCGCCTCGACGTAGCCTTTGGACGGCTAAACGCCACCAGTCGGCATCCCACATATCGCTTTGCGCGAAATTGGCGCTGTTGAAAATGTCTTCTGCAATGTCGAGCAGGCCATCACGAAACCACTGGGCCTGAGGCGGTAGAAAACCCTGCTTGTTCCAGCGTGTCCGCACACCCTCGGGTAATATGCCGCGCATGGATTCGCGCAACAGGTATTTGGTCTGCGCATTTCCCATGATCAGGTTTTCGGGCAGGGAAAATACAAATTCGGCGATGCGATGATCGCAAAACGGTAGGCGGACTTCCCGCGAATGGGCCATCGAATTGCGGTCGCCATAGCGCAGAAGAGTCGTCAGGAAACCGTTACAAGCATCATGGTGTAACGCTTGACGCAAAGTCTCTGCCTGGGGAGCCTGATCGAGGTTTTTTACAATCTCGACGGCAAAATCCTTGCCAATACCGAATTTAAGATCGCTACCGCGTCCCAAGGCATGTGCCGCAGCTCGCCGCAACCAGAAAGGAAGAGAGGTTTTCCATTCTTGATCGGCACCCGATAGGGCGAGGGGGTAGCGTTCGCGGATTAATCGTTCCTCGTCGTCCGTGGCGGATTGGGAGCGAAGATAGTAGGCAAAATATTGCTCGTACCCGCCCATGATTTCATCGGCCCCCTGACCATCCAACAGAACGGTGACGCCGTTTTCGGCAGCCAGACGGAAAACACACCACTGAGCATATTGAGAGGCGCTGTCCACGGGTAATTCATTGAGCCAGATGAAATCGTCCAATTCCGTTGCAAAGCCTTCGGCGTTTGGCATTGTTTCGTGCTGAATTGTATGGGTTGCCTCAACGACGGTATCGGCCCAGGATCCTTCATCGGCTGGGCTGCCGGGGAAGCGCCCGGTGAAGACATGATACGGCTCTCCGTCGCCTAAGAGCTCCCGGGACAGGCAGGTAATGGAACTGGAATCCAGACCGCCGGACAGGCACGAACCGACAGGAACATCGCTGCGCAGGCGTATCCTGACGGCATCTGTCAGTAACTCTCGAAAGGCAGAGACGGCCTCCTCAGGGCGTATCGCAGCCGGCTTGCGCGGCGGCGTGCCATCCCAATAACGCCCCGCAGTCCACGACAAGTCATGCAGGTTCAAGACCAGTTTTTCCGCAGGCAATAGTTGTTGAACGCCGCTGAACACGGTGGAGCGGTGATGGTCTAGGCCGGCGGCCGGACTGTTAAGAAACTTGAACAGGGCTTGCTTGTCGACTTCGACCTCAATGCCTTCAAGGGTGAACAAGGCTTTGTATTCAGAAGCGAAGGCAAACAATCCAGGGCGCTCAAGAAAAAATAACGGCTTCTCGCCAAAACGGTCGCGAGCGCAAAACACGATGTTGCGGCGCTTGTCGTAGATGGCGAAGGCGAACATGCCGTTGAATTTCGTAAGGCAGTCCTCGCCCCATTGACGGTATGCCTCCATCACCACTTCCGTATCGCTGGAAGTGTGGAAAACCGAGCCGCATTGTTTCAGTTGTTCGGCCAATTCAAGATAGTTGTAGAGCTCACCGTTATAGGTAATGCAGTAGGAGCCGTCGGTGCTTTCAAAGGGTTGGGCGGCCCGTTGGGATAAGTCGAGCACGGCAAGGCGGCGATGACCAAAACAAAGTCGTGTGTCTTGCGTCTGCCAATGGCCTTCACCATCGGGTCCCCGGTGCACCATCAGATCGGTCATAGCCTTAACGGCATCTGCGTTGACAGCCGATAGTCCGGCGATGCCGGCTATGCCGCACATGGGGCAACAATCTTCATAGGTGGGACAGGTGTTGGGAAAATAACGATCAATCCTTCTGCAGTAACGCGCCAGTGTGTATATTGCCATGCCGAGGCGCATAAGCCTACGCTACGCTTTACCTCCTTAAGGTCAGGTCGATCAAGAGTCAGGTCTATATTGATGCAAATTAACAACGCAACCCTCTTTTTTGCAGGGGCCTTACGCCAAGTCGGAAAGAGAATCCGGCTACGCGGTTGGGAAAGGATGTTGCGCGCCTTGTTTCATCCGGACAAGCAACGACATGTTGCTTTTAGAATTCCTTTCAATGGTTTTACTTATCCGGCCTACGCCGACAATATTGTCGATTGGAACGCCTTGTTCTATGGGACATACGAAACGTTTGAATTGAAATTATTGGCAGCCATAGCCGACAGCATCAAGGGGGCCGTGTTCGTTGACGCAGGAGCCAATGTCGGGCATCACGCCCTGTACATGGCCGCTCACGCGCGGCGGGTGCACGCTTTCGAGCCCAACCCAGCCTTGTGGCCTTTGATCGAGGAAAAAATATCCATCAACAGTTTGGATAATTTGACCCTGCATCGTTGCGGATTGGGCTCAAAAGCGTGCCAATTGCCGCTCTACCTGGGCCCGGAAAGTGGCGAGGCCTCCCTGTTTGCGGGCGCCAGCAGAACCTCTCTTTCGACCAGTATTCCGGCCACAATAGTGCAAGGTGACGACTACTTCCGGCAAGCAGGAATCGACCGGCTTGAACTGATCAAAATGGATATCGAGGGCTTCGAGAAACATGCCATCGAAGGCATGAGCGCTTGTCTCGATACGTGGCGGCCCGTGATGATGATTGAAATAAGCGAAATCGGAAAAGAGGAGTTCGGGAATTTCACGTCTTTCGTCCAAGCCTTCCCCGAGGGTTACGCGTTTTATTTTTGCCAACTGGGATCAAGCATAATCATCCGCACCGCCCTCGAACCGGCAAATGAAACGGCCTATGTTGATTTTGTAGGAAATGTGTTTTGTATCCCCAAAGAGCGGGAATGTTTGTTTAAAGAACTAGTCGGCGATACGGCTACCGTCGGGATGCCATGACCATTATTGATTTCAAACACCTGAAAATTGGCAGTGCCTTTCTGGTGTCGGGGCACGTGTTTCAAGCGTTGTTTGCCTTCGGCGTCAACCTGGTTCTGGTGCGTCATATTTTCCCCGATGGATTCGGGCGTTTTGCACTTATTTTGGCAGGCGCGTCCGTCGTCTATTCCGTCATCTCGCCACGCATCAATATCCTGATCATTCGAATGCCGGAAATCGACTATGACGACAAGATCAAGGATATATATTTTTCGGCGATGACGCTGGAAACCTTGGCAGGGACTTTTATCATTCTTCTTTGGTTGGCTTTAAGTGGAAGCGGCGGCTTTTGGGAGGCCCTGCTTGTTTGCGCCGTCGGATTGCGCCATTGGACCGATCTGAACAAGGCCTTTTATGAACGCACCATGGCCTATCGCCAGTTGGCAATAACGGAAACAACAGCATCCGCAAGCGGGCACCTGGTGGCCCTCGCGTTGGTGCTGACGGGGATCGGCTGGGTCGCCTTGATTATCCGTGAGGCCGTGGCTTCAACCGTTAACCTTTTTGGCCTGTGGAAGGTCGGTGGCTTGACTTTGCGCCGCGTGCGCTTCCTCGGATTAGGCGAGTGGATGGCGCTCTACAAAGATGCCCGGGGGGCATGGGCAGACGGAATAATGGAGGGAAATTTCCAAAGATTAATCATCCTGCTGGCGGGAGTATTCGGTGGTGAGGTGACGGCAGGGCTGTTTTTCCAGGCCCAGCGACTGGCCTTCGTTCCCCATCAAGTCCTGTCACCGATTATCTACCGTGTTCTAGCAAACTGGTTTGGCCGTACTGAAGACGCCGCGGCCAGGATAAAAGGGCGAAACAAGTTCCTTTTGCTTCTTTTCTCTCCTCTTGTATTTGCCGCAATTTTGACCGTGCTGTTTGCCAATCCCGTCGTGCCGTGGCTGTTCGGGGAGAGCTGGGCCAGCGTCTCTGATATCCTTGTCGCCATGTGCGGCATGGTGGTTTTTTGTACCCTGTTCGAGACACTGAAGGCCTATTGCCTGTCAACACGCCAATCGGTCACGTTGTTTAAGGGGCGCATAGTTCAATATGTAGGGCTGTTGTTGCCAGCGGCTGCCGGTTTCGCGGGTTGGCTCAGCACCGATATAGCCTTGGCCGTAGGCCTATCGACGGCCTATTTCCTAGCCTTCATTTTCACCTTCACTCTTTTGATTATTGATGAGAAAAGACGTGCGAAGGAATAGGCCGACTTAATCACGGGCACCCCTGAATCGATACCGGAAGGGAAACGGACAAAATATTGTAATTAAGGGTTTTTCGATACTTCCGCGAAAATATCCAGCAAGCGGTCCACATGGGATTCCCACATATAATTGATTTTGACCATTTTTTTGCCACGCTTGATAAGTGTGTCTCGCATTGTTTCATTGTCGTCGAGGGCTCGAATTTGTCTGACTAGATCGGATGGGAGGAGAGGGGAAAAATAGAGTGCTGAATCCTCGCATACTTCTCTGTGAACCGGTGTGTCCGAAGCGATAATGGGGATGCCTACGCTCATGGCTTCGACCAGAGGGTGACCAAAGGTTTCGGAAAGGGACGGGAATATGAACAGGTCATGTCCATTACACATTTCTGGCAGTTCCTTGTAAGGGATTTTCCCCACCATCGTTAACTGTCCGCGTTGGATACCCTTGCTCAACAGAAAATGATCTTTATCCCCACCAACTGTATTGGCAATCTGTTCAAGATCCATCGTCAAAGTAAGCTCGCACGGAATGCCCTGGGCGTTTAACTGGGCGACAGCTTCGGAAATCAAACCCGGCTGCTTGTGGGGGTAATAGGCGGAAATGTAAAAAAGCTTCAGGGTGCCACCTTCTTTCCATTGACGGATATGGGGTCCGGTGTTGGAAAAGTTGGAAATCGTTCCATAGTGATTCACCTGAACACGGGCACCACTTTTTCCGGCCCAGGAAAGAAGCAGATTTTTCATGGCTTCCGTCGGGGTCAGTACAGCTCGTGAGGCTCGGGCCGAGGCAAGAATCAACTCGCGCCGTGCGATTCTTTCAAACATCGCCGTGACATTCAAACTCGGCGCGATGTTGGTTAAATAAAACGGATCGAACAGCCCCCCTTCGCGCACCAGCAATACCTGGGAGACGGGTGGTGCCAATATTCCGAAGTTCGCCGACGAATAGAGAACGTCCGGTTTGTGCTTTACGACGATTTGCCGCCAGACAGTTTGTTCCCAGATAGCGCGCCGAAGGGGCGACATACGGTCCGCCGATAGTCTGATCACCGGGACATCCACATCCAGCGAGAAGTCATGGGAAAGGGCGAAGGTGACATTCACGTTACGTTCGGATAAAGAGCGGGCCAAATTATTGGTATAGGTTTCAATCCCGCCGGTCTTGGCAGACATAGCGTTAATAAGAATTTTCATGGACCCACTTTCGATTTGCGAGAACGTAATGCGTTAAGAATTCGGACGATATTTGAATCATGGACCAGTTCAAGTTCCAATGTTCTTTTCCTGGCGGCTTTGCCAATAATGCTTCGCTGTTGGTCCAGCGCAATCCACGAGGTGCAAATATCGGCGAGTTCGTCGTCAGATGAAAAATAGACCGCTTCTTCTTCCTCTCGATACAAGGCGGTGATCTCGCTGTTGCGCTCATGAACCATGAATCCCGAACAGGCTGGAATTTCCACGGATCGGCATGTTTGCAGGTCTCGGTTGGCCCTGCGTAGAAAGCACAGGTTTACGGAGCTGGCGGAAACGACCTTGGCGAAGTCGTCATTGTAAGCGGGCGTGTTTTCGATTTTTAAATTGGGGTGACGCCCAACCCAATCGGCCCATCCGTTTCCCCAAACTCGAACCGTCAAACCCTGCCGGGCCAAATGCAGCACACTTTGGGCGCGCGGTGCTTCAAATGATCCGATGAAACTGACAGGAGCACCGAATCGATTTCGATCTTCTTCGCTGACTTGGACCGGACGATGCAAAACGGGATCACAGCTGTTGTTGACAAAAAAAGCGCTCTTTGCCCCCAGGGAAGGTAATTCTTCCGGCCGGGCGTTAAAAGATTTCGTCGTCACCCATAAATCAAAGAGCGGAAGTGCCCCATCTATTTGCCGCGTCCGAAGATTGGGGTTCATCATGTCGTCTTCACAATACCAAACAATGGCCAGTTCTTTATTGATCTGCTTAGCCCGGCGTAACGTCGAGGGGTGAATCATATCAGCGGCATCAAGCCAAAGAATATCGGCGCCGTTCTCTACTTCCTGGAGGATGGTCTGATTGGCATTCGCAGGGTCTCCGGGAAGGCGCAAACGGTAACGTACTCTTTGAATCAGGGTGGGGGGCGTTTCATAATTCGATCCCAGAGGAATCGTTGGCACGCATGCTACCGAACACCCAAGAGACCGCATGGCCTCCGCTCTTTGTACGGTGCGTGATTCTTCAAACGTCTGCCCGACAAGGATTATTCGCGAAGATGTTTTCTGTTCAAGGGTCAATGTCATTGCCTGGATTCACATATTTTATCGCTTGTTTCAAACCCTTGATATCCGCAGCAAACCCCCACTGTTCAATCCTTTGTTCAGCGGCCAGACCCATGTCTTCAGAGTTATCGAGGCAATCAACAAGGGCGTCCGCCAACGCTTTGACATTCCCGCACGGAAACACCTTGCCGCACCCGTCATTTATCAAATCAATTGCACAGCCAACCTGATCGCTGACGACAACCGCCGTGCCGCAGGCCATTGTTTCATTCGTCACCAGTCCCCAAGGTTCCCGCTCCGACGGCAGAACCATAACATCGGCCATATCGTACAGGGGCGGCAACTCGCTCTGGTTTCTGAACCCGAGAAAAATCGCATCCGGTGCCATGGCACGAAGCTCTTTCTCCATTTCTCCCCTACCGACAAAAACGAGAGCAGGATTTTCACCCATCCAATCAACGCTATTCAAGGCGTGGACAAGTATTTCAGGGTGTTTGCGAGGCATGAATTTTCCGGCAAACAGAACGACTTTCTGGTTGGGCGCAATTCCAAATTCAGCCTTTAGTTTATACCGTTTTGACCGCGCGGCTTTCGCTCTGGCTGCAAAATTATCATTATCGACAGCATACGGCATTAAGAATACTCGGTCCGGCGAGACACCGCGCCGCAGATAGTAATTCTTGTTCTCTGTGCCAATAGCCAGGAACGCACGGCAACGCCGTATGATCCAGCCGATGTAAAGTTGTTTGAGCCAGCCCCTTGGTCCGGCACCATCCGGCATGGCGAGGTCGCAATTCTCTCCCCGCATAAGCACGGGAATGCCCAACCGGAAGGCAACGGCAAGCGCCTTGCGCATGACCGGGCTTTCCCAGCCATGTAGCCAAAGCACATCGGAATTTTTGATTTCCGATACCAGGTTCGTATCAGCGAGAGAGAAATTTTCATACCCCTCGGATAAAGGGACATCCCATTCAACGGATTGCTTGAAGCCGGAATCATAATAAGCCGCCCCCGCCGGGTTGTTTTCAAAAACAACCCGCAAGTCGATCTCTTCTTCCTTATCGATAAGCCGCAACAAAGGCGCTTGATATTGAATAGGATGAGAGACGAGATATGTAAGCTTGATGGCTACGGTCGATCTCCCCAAGTCTGCTGCCATGCATCGGCGAAGGATGCCTTGAACCGGTCATGGCTATAGTATTCCTCAGCAAACCGCCGGGCATTTTGGCCCAGTTCGTTGCGTATTTCTCGTGCTTGCGTGATTTTTGCTATGGCCGACGCCATCTCTTCTACATCGAAGGAAACAAGAATGCCTGTCTTCCCATCAATAACGTAATCTTCCGGCCCACCGCAGCGGGTCGAGACTATGGGGACCGCCGAGGCCAAGGCCTGAAGGCCCGTAATGTTAAGTCCTTCCTGGGTGGACGGAATAACAAAGACGTCAAGAGTTTGATAAAATTCAGGCAGATCATCTTCTTTTAGCCAGCCAACCCATGTGATGTGGCCTGCGATGCCCAGCTTTGCGGCCAGGCGTTGCAAATGTTCCGTGGCATCGCCGGTCAACTTCAATTCAACATCATTGCCCTGGACAAGCAGCGACTTTAGCGCATGGAACAACAGGGAAAGGTTTTTCCTGGGATCGCCCGGACGCCCCGCAAAGCCGATCACGCCGACTTTCGGAGGCATCGATGTTGGCTTGAAGGAACTCAAATTCACGGGGATAGTAACTTTTGAAATTCGTTCCGCAACCCCGCCTTCTGATAAAAGAGACTCGCGCGTATAAGAACTAACCGCCATAAAGCGGCCGCTTCCTTTCAGGATTTTTCTCTCCATGGCGTACTGAACCGGGGAAATTATAAAACGATCAATCAGTCGCCGCAAAAGCGGCATCGAGCGGCGGCGTTCAATACGATCTTCAATCATGGTACTGGCACACCAGACAAGATGGGGAATGCTCAGTGCCGCCAACGGGTATGATGCCAAAACTGTTCCTCCGATAACAATGTGACGGTCATGGCTGGTGATGAGCCTGCGCCAATGGGCCGACACCAGATAATACGTAAACTCCAACTCTGGCAGCCAGCTGCCGACCGAAACGCAGGGAAAATCTTCAAAACATGTTCCCTGACGAATGGTCGGCCTTTTCCCAGTAAAAAATTGCCAGCTGGTAACCACCAATTCCGGATAATCCCGATACGTCGCGTAATGGGAAACGGTGACGCGATGGCCAAGCTTTCTGAGATGAGAAACGAGAATTTTTGCCTTGTCAGGCACTCCACCCGTTAATGGTGGCAGGGTAATAATTAATATTGATTGACTCATCGAGTGCGTCTTGGCGTTTCCAGCCTTGGCTCGGCGGCGTCCCTGAGAACGGCATATGTTTGTTCGGCCGTGTTGCGCCACGAGAATAAGCGGGCGCGGTGGGACGCCTCTTCCCCAAGCTTCACGCTTAAATCATTGTCCAAGAGCAGCGTTTCTATTTTGTCCGCCATGTCGTTTTTATCCTTGGGGTCGAAAAACAGGCCTGTATCGCCGAGCACTTCAGGCATCGCCGCTTCGTTTGAACAGGCAATTGGCGCGCCGGTCGCCATCGCTTCCAGAAGAGAATTGCCAAAAGTTTCAATGAGTGATGGAAAAACGAACACTCGGCAATTCTGATACAGCTTCATCAGCTCATCGGTTTCCATAAAGCCCTTGAAAACGACGTTATCCTCAATGCCCAATTCTTGCGCTAGCTTACGCAGGCTCTGGGCATAGGTACTGTCAATTTCCCGACCGACGATAATGAGCCGAAGTTCGGGGAATTTTCTAATCAGAATCGCATGGGCGTGTAGCAGGGTATGGTAATTTTTCTGGATATATATATCGGATACGGCGAGCAGATCGGTGCTAGATTGGGCAACATGCATTTTGTCGGACCGAACAGCGTGGGTGCCATGATGAACGACCGCGCATTTTTTGCCCAAGCTTCTGGAAAACCCGAAGGTCAGTAGTTTCTTTGCGAAATCTGAGACGGCGATAGCCTTTTTAGCCGTCAGCAACGAGACGAAAGTCGCCGCTGCGACTGCCAGCCAATATATGGTAGGTCCCAACCTTTGCGTTAGCCGAATGACCGAAACCGCATTCCTTAACAAGATGACATGGTTTCGCCCGAATATGGGGCCGTAATTGGCCGGCGAAAACACAACCTCGCCCCCCATCCCCCATGCGTATAGCGGGATTGCCAACTGCTCCCATATTAATGTGCGAAAGAACGTTGGTTGGAAGGAAAACAGAATCACGTTTACGTTCTCGCAGATCGGGTAAAACTGGCCAAACTGGTCTTTGTGCAGGAAGATGTGGAGTTCGATATCCGGCATGGCGGCAAGTTCCGGAAGAATATTACGCAAATAGGTAACGCCGCCCCCGCTTTTTGAATGAGCGCCATTGATGATAACGCGCAATGGGCCGCGCACGTGGGAAGAAACGGTATTTCCTTCAGGTGCCAGGATGTTGCTCATTACACTTGTCTCACTGAGAAAGCTCCATTCGTTTGATTCCAAGGGGCTGCTCTTGACCTATATTTTCCACGTGATTTTTCATAGCAGAATAGGCCATATGCAACAAGAAACCCTTACGTTCCCCCTTTTCGTTTCCCCCATCTAAAGGAACCGATATATATCGTAACAGTCTAAATGCAGAAGGTTTTCGTGAGAATCTTCCGTGGCACACTGGTGGCACAATCAGGGAGGAAAAACGGCGATACCCCTCAGTGTTGGCGCAAATTGACGCAACGGCAACAGAGCGCCAAATGAGCCATTCTGCCTTCCTTGCGAATGCGGCCTTGAAGGCCATCCAGGATAATGGCGCCACTTAATCCTACTCCGGGGATTTGAACGTGACGGCTTATACTTGCTTGAAGAGCGGGCCCGAACAGAGGCAAGCTCCGCTCGGAGCTTCAACCTACGGCTCATTTTCAGGACTAGACAGTTTGCAGTTTTGGCTGCCTTATGTTATTACATATGTAATACACCTAGCTTGTATTGGAGGAGATTATAATGACCACTCTAAAACTCAAGGCGGTAGGTAATTCGACTGGCGTGACCTTTCCCAAGGAAATTCTCGCCAAACTTCATGTGGAAAAGGGTGACAGTCTTTTTGTGGTGGAAACAGCCAACGGCATTGAGCTGACGCCATATGATCCGGAATTTGAACAACAGATGGTGGCCGCACGAAAAATCATGAAGAAACGGCGTACCGTCTTGCGTGAACTCGCAAAATAGTGGATTGGGTTTGGATCAGTAAAATTGTTGCTCTGGCGGTTCACGGCGAGCAGATTGCGGAACACGGAGGCCAGGCAGGAGTGAGGGATGAGGGCCTTCTCGAATCGGCCCTCTCGCGCCCACTCAATAAGGAAGGTTATGAGAATACAGAAGTTGCTGATTCGGCGGCAGCCTACGCCTACGGGCTAACGAAAAACCACCCCTTCTTTGACGGAAACAAACGAACCGCTTTCGTCGTAATGGCTTTGTTCCTAGAATTAAATGGATACGAACTGATTGCAGACGATGTATCGTGCCTAGGGAGTTTCCTCTCCCTTGCCGACGGTAATTTTACTGAAGAAAACCTTGCCAATTGGCTGAAGGGCAACATTTCATCAATAACAGATTGACCGTGACGTTATGCTTGAGCAAATCAAGGCCGCTGTAAATAAGCGGGACGTGCCCTAACAATCGCTAATTAAAGTTTGGCTGTCTGAAAAGATACGGGTAGAGGTGGCGGCGGTCATTGGATTAATCCTTTCGAGTAGACATAAAAAAACCGCCCGGAGAATTCCGGACGGCTCATACAGTTCTCGGCGTGCATAAAAAAACACACCCGACCCAAAATTTGGGCGCAGGTGTGCGATTTCGTTAGCAGGACTATAATCCTTTTCTCGCGAATTGTCAAGGAAAATGGTGCGCCCGACAGGATTCGAACCTGTGACCCCCAGATTAGGAATCTGGTGCTCTATCCTACTGAGCTACGGGCGCTTAAGGGTTTCTTATACACAAGCCTTGATTTGATGCCCATCAAATATAATATGGGATATCATAAAATCGTATTCGCACCCCCGAGGAAGAATTAGGAGCTTATTTTGTTCTACAGAAAATTTATCCTGACGGTCGCCGCCGTGATTTTTTCGGCCGGCCTGTCCGGCGTGCCGGTTTCGTTCAACACCCATACCCTGTCGTTTGAAAGCAACGCGGCCTTGGCCGCCAGCGACAAGAAAAAAGACAAAAAGAAGAAGGAAAAGAAAGACAAAAAAGACAAGTCCTGCACCAGCGACCACCCTTGCAACGACGATAATGAAAATCGCAAGGATGCCGACAAGCGCAAAGACAAAGACGACGACGAAGACGACGGCGACAAGAAACACAAGAAGGACAAGAAGAACGACGACGAGAACGACGACAAGAAGGACGGCTAGCCGCCCGGGTCGTGTTCAGACATTAATCGCCAAATATTTTTTCGAACGGCACGGAATAATAGATCGTCGCCGATTCCGTGCCGGGATTGGTATCCCCCAGGCTGGCGTTGGAATAGTGCGACACGGCGACGCCCAACCGGGATCGGTCGTCAAATCGATAGGCGATTTCAAGCTGGGAGCGGAATTCCAGAGGGTAATCCAGGTCGAGCTTGCTATTGCCGCCAACGTATAGATGCGGGGCGAAACTGGGGGTCACGACGATGCGCCGTCCCAGGAACACATCCATCAAAACACCGGCGCCGATAAAGCCCTGGCCGGTCGATGTGGCGGCGACGGCGTAGAACGGCTTGAAGTGCCATAGTTTCGTGCCCGAGCGATATTCGAGGCGAAATTCCGCGCCTTCTTCTTTTTGCCGGTTCCAGTCATACGGCCCGACGCCGAAGGAAACAAAAGCCGGGTCGTCGGCCTTGGCGGTGGCGGGCAGGGCCAGCGCGGCGATGGCCCCGATTGCACAGGCACCGATAATCCTGAAGGTGTCGATCCAGTTTTTATTCAAGGTATGTCCCCTAAGTCACAAGCAACCATCTGCGGCCATTATCTGCGGTCCGTGATCGTAACGCCACGGAAAAAAATGTTAAAGGGCCTTGAAGGCGTCACACGCCGCAATCAACGCCCGGCGGATGCCCGGTTCCATGGCCGAATGGCCGGCGTCATCGACGATGGTATAGCCCACGGACGCGCCTTCTATACCGGCGTTCACGGCATTCCAGGCACGCGCCAGCCGGTCGGCGGTGATGGGCGGGCAGACAATATCATAGCGCCCCTGAACAATGGCCACGGGCAGGCCTTTCAGGGGGGCCATATTGTCCAGTATGTAATTTTCTTCGAGAAACATGTTGTTGATGAAGTAATGGGCTTCGATTCGGGCGATCCCCAACATGGATTTCCAATGCCCCTGATTGCCACCAATGGGGGAATCAAAGGTCGGCGCCGGAGACCTGGCGCCGGGACCCGGACGCAGGGTCGAACAAACGGTCTCGTAACGGCCCCACGATGCGGCGGCGGGCAGATGTATTTTCGGGTCGGCATCCATCAGCCGGCGGTGATACGACGCCATTGGTTCCGCCCGTTCTTCCGGCGGCAGGAAATTCAGGAAATTGCGGTTCGCATCGGGAAAAATTTGCCCCATGCCGGTCATGAACCAGTCCAGTTCGCCCTGGCTGGCCAGGAAGATGCCGCGCAACACAAGGGCTAAGCATCTGTCCCGGTGGGCGATGGCGTAGACCAGGGCCAGGGTCGACCCCCACGATCCGCCAAAGACCAGCCAGCGATCAATTTTCAGATGGTTGCGCAGGGCTTCGATATCGTCGATGAGGTGACTTGTGGTGTTTGCATCCGTTCCGGCATACGGGGTGCTGAGCCCGGCGCCGCGCTGGTCAAACAACACCGCCCGGTAATGGTCGGGGTCGAAATAGCGGCGCTGATGCGGATTGCATCCAGACCCCGGGCCGCCGTGCAGGAACAGCACCGGCACGCCGCCGGGATTTCCCGATTGTTCCCAATGCAACTGGTGCCCGTCCCCAACGTCCAGCTTACCCTGATCATAAGGCTTGGTGTCGGGATAGAATTCCTGTGGCTTTACCGTAGCGTCCATTTGATCTTTCTCAAATCCCTGAACCTCGCAATAGAGTATAAGAACCAAGATGGCTCCTTGGACAGGGCCTGCGGGTTCGGCTAAAACGGACTGTATCATTTTAAGGCTAGGGAAAAAATAGTTATGAAGGCGCGTATCAAATGGGTCGATGGCCTGATGTTTGTCGGCGAATCACCCAGCGGCCATGCGGTCGTTATGGATGGATCAGTCGAAGTCGGCGGCCGTGATATGGGAATCCGGCCCATGGAAATGTTGCTCCTCGGAATGGGCGGGTGCAGTTCTATCGACGTTATCGGCATTTTGAAAAAGGGTCGCGCAGAAGTGGTCGACTGCTTAGTCGAAATCGAAGCCAAACGGGCCGATGAAATTCCCAAGGTGTTCACCGGCATCCACGCCCATTACATCGTCAGTGGGCGTAATTTGAAGCCCGCAGCGGTGCAGCGGGCGATCGAGCTGTCGGTCGAAAAATACTGTTCCGCTTCGGTTATGCTGGCGAAAACTGCCGACATCACCCACGATTTCGAAATCATCGAGGCCTGAACCGGCGATGATCCGGATTTCCCCCGCCGTCTTCCTGGTGTTGACGCTGTGGCTCATCGCCCTTCCGGTCGGGGCCGAGCCTTTACAGCCGGGCGGTTCGGCGACTGTCATCCGGGTCGTCGATGGCGATACGGTTATCCTGGATGCGGCCATCGAGGGATCCCGCGAAGTGCGCCTGGTGGGTATTCAGGCGCCGAAGCTGCCCTTGGGGCGCAAAAATTTCAAGCCCTGGCCGCTCGCCGATGACGCCAAGGCGACCCTTGAAAAATTGATCCTGGGTAAACGCGTGACCCTTAAGTTCGGCGGCAGGCGCATCGATCGTCATGGCCGCCTGCTGGCCCATCTGTATACCGACGATGGCGGCTGGGCCCAGGGCGTCCTGTTGCAGGGCGGCATGGCCAGGGTTTACAGCTTCCCCGATAACAGGGCGCTGATCGCCGAAATGCTGGCGCTGGAAACCCCGGCCCGGCAGGCCCGGCGCGGCATATGGGGGCATAAATTTTATCTCGTGCGCGCCGCCGCCAGGGTCGATTATTTGGACGGCACGTTCCAGCTTGTCGAGGGCACCGTGGCCGACGCGCAAACGGTGCGCACCAAGACGTATCTGAATTTCGGCGCCGACTGGCGCTCGGATTTCACCATCAGCATTGATAAAAAGGCGCTCAGAAGTTTTACCGCCCTGGGTATCGATCCGCTCGACCTGAAGGGCCGGACGTTAAGGGTGCGGGGCTGGATCAAAAAGAGCAACGGCCCATTGATCGAAGTCAGCCATCCCGAACAGATTGAAATTATCGGCGAATAGCTTAATCTTGAAACGATCATGAACCGACTCCGAAAAAATCTGATTTTTGCGCTCCTCACGGCCGTCTTGGTGGCGCCGTCGCTCTCGTCGTGTTCGGTCAATCCGGCGACCGGCAAGCAAAGCTTTACCGCCTTCATGTCGCCGGAACGGGAAAAAGAGGTCGGTCGTCAGGAACACGAGAAAATCCTCGATCAGTTCGGCGGGGTTTATGACGATCCCGAACTGGGAGCCTATATCGCCAGAATCGGCGGCAAGCTCGCCAAGAATTCCGAACTGCCGGACCTGAACTTCACGTTTACAGTCCTAAATGATTTCAAGGTCAACGCCTTCGCCTTGCCGGGCGGTTATGTCTATATCACCCGCGGCCTGCTGACCATCGCCGCCGACGAGGCCGAAGTCGCCGGGGTGCTCGGCCATGAAATCGGCCATGTCACGGCACGTCACACGGCGCAACGTTACAGCGCCACCATGGCCACCAACATCGGCCTGCAAGTGTTGGGCGCCATCGGTAGTATCGCCGGTGTTCCCGGTACCGGGCAACTGGCTTCGATCGGCGCGCAACTGGCCTTGCAAAGCTATTCCCGCGAACAGGAACTGGAATCCGATATGCTGGGGGTGCGTTATATTGCCCGCGCCGGGTACGACCCCGATGCCATGGCTGGCTTCTTCCACAAGTTGCAGGCCCGCACCGCGCTGGAAGCAAAAATGAGCCACAGCAAGGATTCGAGCGAAAAATTCAGCGTCATGTCGACCCATCCACTGACATCGGAACGTATCGTGGCCGCGAAAAATCTGGCGTCCGTAGCGACCATCAATGGCCGTACCCGCAGCCGCCAGGCCTACCAGAAAGTAATCGACGGTATGATCTTCGGTGACGACCCCAAACAGGGTGTGGTCAGGGGGCGGGTGTTCGAACACCCTGACCTTGGCATCCGTTTCGAGGTTCCGCCCGACTTCACCCTGGTCAACCAGCCGCAACAGGTTGTCGCCCATGGCCCGGATGACGCCGCGATCGTGTTCGATATGGCCGACCTGAAAGATGTTCGGGCGGCTCGCAGCCTGGGCGACTACATCGGCCGCTACTGGTTGGGCCGGGCCGGGCCGAAAGATATCGAAACGATCACCATCAACGGTATGGAAGCGGCGACCGCCCACGCCCGCCTGAAAATTAATGGCAAGACCTATGACGCCCGTCCCGTGGTCATCAGGCCCGACAGGACCGCCGTCTACCGGTTAATGTTCCTCTCACTGCCCGAAAAGACCGCCTCTCTGGGCGATGATTATCGTCGCACCACGTACAGCTTTCGCGGGCTTTCGGCCAACGAATCCGCCGCTATCAAGCCGCTGCGCTTAGCCCTTCGAGATGTCGTCGACGGCGACACCGCCGAAAAATTCGCCCGCCGCATGCCCATGGAAAATTTCGCCCTGGAATGGTTCGAATTGCTCAACGATTTAGGTCACGACCAACCCCTGACCCCGGGCGGCCAGGTCAGGGTTGTGACCGAATAGGGCACACAAAAAAATCCCGGCCTTTTTCGTCAGATGGTGTTTCTTAAGCCTCAGGCAGCCGGGGCAGCTTCGGCTTCGGCTTCCGGTTCAGGCGCGGGCGGCGGCGGCGCAGAGGCCGTCAGCAGGTCTTCCACTTTCGCCGTCGCGACTTCTTTTTCGGTTTTGTCGACGGCGGCGACTTCGCAGGCCAGGCGATCGAGGGCGGCTTCATAAATCTGGCGTTCGCTGAAGGACTGATCGGGCTGCCCGGTGTTGCGGTGCAGGTCACGGACCACTTCGGCGATGGCCACGGGATCACCGGAATTGATCTTGGCTTCATATTCCTGGGCCCGACGGCTCCACATGGTGCGTTTGACCCGCGCCCTGCCTTTAAGGGTGGTCAGCGCGGTGTCCATAATCTTGCGCGAACTTAATTTGCGAAGGCCCGACGCTTCGGCCTTGGTGGTCGGAACGCGCAGGGTCATCCTGTCGCGGTCGAACGAGATAACGAAAAGCTTGAGTTTGGTGCCGGCAATTTCCTGAGTTTCGATGTTGACGACCTTGCCGACGCCATGGGTCGGGTAAACAACGAAATCACCGGGGGAACACATCAATTCTTTAGCCATTTATACGCCTTGCTCCTAAAAGAAAACCGTTCGGATAAGCACCCAACGGCGGTTCTTTCATATAAGAAAATTAGGGGCGGTGATTTTGCCTTACATCCAGATGGCAAAGATTCGACAGCCCTGACAACCAAAAACCGGCCCAAGTTTCCCCAGCCGGTAAAAGGAATATATCACATTTTTCGTTAAAAAACACCCCCATAGGCATGAAATGAAGGCAGAAAACGTTCAGGAAACCGTTTCGGGGCGCTTTTTCAGGTGCCCTTGCCTGGCTTGGCGCTGAACAGTTCGGCCTTGCCCGCTTTGCCGTCCCATTCGGCGGCGTCGGCCGGTTGTTCGCCCATGGCCGTAATATTGGGCCATATGGAGGCATATTCGGTATTGATCTGAAGCCATTTTTCGGTGCCGGGTTCGGTATCCGGGACGATGGCTTCGGCCGGACATTCGGGTTCGCAAACGCCGCAATCGATACATTCGTCGGGATGGATGACCAACATGTTTTCGCCCTCGTAGAAGCAATCGACTGGGCAGACTTCGATGCAATCCATGTATTTGCACTTGATGCAATTTTCGATGACGATGTAGGTCATTTATCTCTCCGTAGGCACGTTTAAAGCGTGGCAGTTAGTTAGCGTTAGGCGTTTATGACGCCTCTGGGACGGTCAAGTCAAGTCGTTCCATAACTCGTTTGCGGGCATGCCCGCTTTCGGGATCACTGACGTAAATCAGCCCACATACCCGGCGTACCAGGTTGGATTCATAATCGTGGACCTGACCATCAGCATAGGCCACCGCCCACAGCATTTCGATCATCCTGACGCGGTCATCGTGGTCGAAATTGTCCTTGATGGTGCGGCTGAATTTGTACAGCTCGTTGCTCTCGCTAACGGCTTGGCGTCCGGCCTCGGCCAGTTCTTCGGCCTCTGCTTTTTCAAGGCCGAATTGGCCAATCAGCAGGTCCGTAATGGTCGCCTGTTCGGCGGCATCGATGTGGCCATCCATACAGGCGGCTTCCATCAACAAGGCGGCGGTGGCGACGCGCAGGGTTTCTTCCTGATCGGCGGCGCTGGCCTTGCCCTTGTCCTTGCCGTGGCGATCGAGCAATGCTTTGAGTCTTTTGATCATGGTCCTCGTGGATAAAATCTAACATAGGGTGCCCATACGATTTCATTTCCTGGTTTCTCGGTAGGAGAGGTCCCGCAGGCGATGCTAAAGCATCGCCCGAGGGAACTCGACGCCCCGAGAAACCAGGAAATGAAACCCGAAGGGCGGCTTCTCAAGCCCACCGAATACGTTGCCCAAGGCTTGTGATGCGTGGCATCACGGCGCATTGGGCGCCTTTTCGGATGAACTTGAGAAGCCGTCGTATGGGTACCATATGTTAGATTCTATCCACTAGTGCCTATCACACCACAGGGATTGCATTCAAGGGATGCCTGCCCTTACCTTGCCAAATATGACGAATAATCCAAACCAGCGACAGCATTCACCGGCGACACTGCGCAACCGCGATCCGATTCTGGCGGTGCTTGAAGGCGTCCTGCCGCAATCGGGCCTGGTGCTGGAAGTGGCATCGGGTTCCGGTGAACATGCCGCCTGGTTCGCGCCCCGCCTTCCGGCCCTGATCTGGCAAACCAGCGCGCCCGAAACCGAAAGCCTGCAATCCATTGCGGCGTGGACCGATGGCTTGAATGAATCCGGGGGTGACGCGGGCAACCTGCCGCCGCCCCTGAAGCTGGATGTCCATGACGACCCCTGGCCGGTGGCCGTGGCCGATGCGGTGGTCTGTATCAATATGGTCCACATTTCACCGTGGGCGACGACCCAGGCCCTGCTGGCCGGTGCGGCGACTATCCTGCCCGCGGGTGGGCCGCTGTATCTGTATGGCCCCTACTTGATTGAGGGTCAGCCGACGGCGGCCAGCAATCAGGCCTTCGATCAGGACTGGCGGCGGCGCAACCCGGGCTGGGGCATCCGCGACCTCGCCGCCGTAACCCATGAGGCCGCCCGCCACGGATTTGATCTCGCCGACACCATCACCATGCCGAGCAATAATCTTTCGGTCATTTTCAGGAAAAACAATATCTAGGCCGCTTTGCGTTTTTTCCTTTTGGCGAAGGTGTTGAGCATTTCGACGAAGGCCGAAAAACCCATGGCGGCGTACAGGTAGCCCTTGGGAATGTGCATCCCGGCGCCGTCGGCGATCAACGTCATGCCAATCAGCAACAGAAAACTGAAGGCCAGCATCTTGATCGTCGGGCGGCCCGACACAAAAGCCGCGACCGGGCCCGAGGCCACTAACATCACACCGACGGCCAGGATGACCGCCGTTGACATAATGAGCAGGTTGTCGACCATGCCGACCGCGGTGATCACCGAATCGATGGAAAAGATAAGGTCGAGCAGGGCGATCTGAGTGATGACGCTGATGAAACTGGCGTGTAGATCTTTCTTCGGCCCCTGGTCACCTTCGCCTTCGATGCTTTCGTGTATTTCCCGCGTCGCTTTGGTCAGCAGGAACAACCCGCCGCCGATCAGGATTAAATCGCGCCAGGAAACGGTGTGATCGAAGGCCGTGAACAACGGTTCGGTCAGGCCGACAATCCACGACAACAACGACAGCAACATAAGGCGGAAAACCAGCGCCAGTAGAATCCCCAAACGGCGCGCCCGGTCGCGTTGTTTGGGCGGCAGGCGGTCGACCAGCACGGCGATGAAGATCAGGTTATCGATACCCAGCACAATTTCCATCACCGTCAGGGTCAGCAGGCTGATCCAGGTTTGCGGGTCATTCAAGAGTTCCATGGCCTAGTTTCCTTCAGTCTTCGGGATGTTGCAGCTTGTCCAGGGCGCGGCGGTCGGCCTTGGTCGGGCGACCCGCGCCACTGTCCCGCGCACCGGGCGTGGGCGGTTTTTTTTCATCATTTCTGGATTTAGGCCGGGGCGGTTCCAGGTCTTCATACAAGCTCACCGCTTCGGCGGCCGGGCCGCGGCGGGTGCTTAGCGCGACCACCTTGATCACCCGGATTTCACTTTCCTTGGGAAATGTCAGGACATCACCGGCGATTAAAGTGGCATGGGCCTTGCCGATCAGTTGACCGTTGACGCGCAATTTGCCCGAACCGCACAGCTTGCCGGCCAGGGTTCGGCTTTTAAAAAAACGGGCATACCATAGCCATTTATCGATGCGCAACGTGGCGGTCATTTGCGTATCGCCATTTCTTTCAGTTTGGCGAAGGGGGAATCCGGATCGTAGAGCGCGGCGCGGCGCGGTGCCGGTTTCTGTCGTGCGGCGGGGCGGGGTTTAGCCTTGCCGGGTCGCTTCTTGGCTTTCCAGGACGGCTGGAACAGAACAACTTCGTTTTCCGCCGTCTTGTCTTGCGGGGCCGGGGCGAAACCCAAATCCTTGAGGATTTCCGTCATATCTTCGACACCGCACCCGGCCAGAGACAGCAGGTCGGCATCGATGGCGAACGGCCCCTTGCGAGCCGCCGACCAGGCGCGCGCGGCCAGGCGTTCTAGCATGTCGGCGCGAATGGCGAGACGCCCGACCGTGCGGTAGCCCAGCGCACCCAGGAATTCGGTGGACAGATTATCCAGCGGTAACGAAACCCGGCCCGGTGGCGGCGATTGCAGGGTTGCTTCCGCCCCCGTCCACAACGACCACAACAGTCCCCGCATACGGACCGCGGCGGGTTTCAACAAAGCCTGTATGAAAACGCTTTCGCGGCCGATGACGACACCCAGCTTTTTCAAATCCTTGCGGTCGTCGCCGGCCAGCGCATTGATTTGTTCGATGACGTTTTTCCGGGGCACCATTCCCAGGCCCTCGCAAACCTGGAAGGCGATGCCCTTGGATGGCCCCGCGACGTCGGCTTGGTGAAGGTCGGCCAGCCGCCCCAGATTGTCGCTCAAATGCTTTGCCCACCAGCCGTTCAGGCGCTTGTTCAGGCGCTCCCGGCTGGTATTGGGCAGATGTTCGTCATGCACGGATTCCAGGTCGGGGGCCAATATATCGGCGCCCCGAACCAGCCGGCCGATCATCGCGCCGCGCCATTCCAGGGTGGCATCATCGGCAAGGGTGATGGTGCTATCGGGGGCGGCTTCCAGCCAGCCGATGCGGCGCAGGGTTTCGGCCCCCAAGACGCGCCGGGCGGCGGCGGCAATTGATTTTCCGGCGGCTACCGTATCGTTTTCGCTGTCCATTTTTTCAGGCACGAAGCGAAACCCGGAAAGCTCGCCGATCACGTGGCCTTCGACGCTAAGCTGATTCTGGCCATCGACCACGGCCAGCATTTCGCCGGGGGATTTAAGATGTTTGACCAGCACGGACGTGCGTTTGTCGACGAAACGCTGGGTCAGGCGTTCGTGCAGGGCATCGGAAAGGCGGTCTTCAATGGCCCGGGTTTTTTCCTGCCATTGCACGGGATCATGCAGCCAGCTGGCATCGGCATCGGAACTGCGATTGGCGATATAGGTCCAGGTCCGGATATTGGCCAAGTGACCGGTCAGGGCTTCGATATCGCCGTCGCTGCGATCGACCCGCTGAACCTGTCCGGCGACCCAGTCGGTGGGTAATTTACCGGCCGTGTCGCCGGTCCCGCCTGTGGCCATCAGCAGCGTGTAGATGCGGCCCAGATGGTCGGCGTGGGCGTCGTTCATAACCCCGCGAAAGTCCGGCACCTGGCAAACATCCCACAACAGGGAAACGGCGTCGGGGTGATGGGCCAGCCGGGCGATGTCATCGTCACGGGCCAGCAAAGCCAGCGCGAGTTCGTCATCGCCGCTACCGGCGCGCACCAGTCCTTCGCGGTCCGGCGGCAGGGCGAGGGAACGTTGCAGCCCCTCAAGGCTGCCGAGATCGAGATCCGCGTTGCGCCAGTAAATCAGTTTCAGGGTCCGGAAATTATGGTTTTCGATGCGATCGATGTACTCGGGCAAAATCGGCGCGGCCCCGTTGGTAATGCCAAACGTGCCATCGTTCATGTGGCGCCCGGCGCGTCCGGCGATTTGGGCCAGTTCAGGCGCATACAGCGCGCGTTGCCGGTGGCCGTCGAATTTGGCCGTGGCGGCGAAGGCGACGTGATTGACATCCATGTTCAGGCCCATGCCGATGGCGTCGGTGGCGATCAGATAATCGACTTCGCCGGCCTGGTACAGGGCGACCTGGGCATTGCGGGTGCGCGGGCTCAAGGCCCCCATGACCACGGCGGCCCCGCCCCGGTGGCGGCGCACTTGTTCGGCGATGGCGTAAACATCACTGGCGGAAAATGCGACGACGACGCTTTGCGGTGGTAGCCGCGTCAATTTGCGTTCCCCGGCATAGGTCAGGGTCGAAAACCGGGGCCGCGAGACAAATTCGACCCCCGGCACCAGCAAACGAATCAGCGGCGCTATGGTCTCGGCGCCCATGAACATGGTTTCGCTGAGCCCCCTGGCGTGCAACAGGCGGTCGGTGAAGATATGGCCGCGTTCGGAATCGGCACAGACCTGAATTTCGTCGATGCCCAGGAATTCCACGGCCCTGTCGATGGGCATGGCTTCCACCGTGCACAGGAAATACTGCGCCCCGGCGGGGATAATTTTTTCTTCGCCGGTGATCAGCGCGACCTTGCCCGGTCCCTTCTGGGCGACCGCCCGGTCATAATTTTCCCGTGCCAGCAATCGCAAGGGAAAGCCGATCATGCCCGAACGATGGCCCAGCATGCGTTCCATGGCGTAGTGGGTCTTGCCGGTATTGGTGGGGCCAAGAACGGCAGTAATGCGGGGTTTTCGGGATTCCATAATATGACCGGGACGAATGAAAGAATAATCCCGAAGCCTAGGCGAAGAGGCCCTTCGGGGGAAGGGCGAAGACTAAAATCTGGCCGTCAAAATAGCAGCGTTTCGAAATTTATTTTGCCAAGTGTGATGCTCGTCACAGTCTCGATAGCCTCTCGATGTCATTTTGATACCGGAACAAACAGCCGGACGGCATCGTCGATGTTGGGGCTTCATGATAATTCGTAGCGAACCAGAACGGGGACTGAAATATGCAAGAATCATCGAACCAGATTGTTAATCTTATTGAGCGCCTGGGGCGAATGACCCGGGGCGCACAACACGCCGAAGGCCTTAAACCCGCCCAGTGGGAAGCCTTGCGATTTCTGTCCCGCGCCAACCGGGCGTCCCGCAATCCGGGCGCCCTGGCAGATTTCCTGTCGTCGACCCGGGGCACGGTGTCGCAAACCCTGATCACTTTGGAAAAGAAGGGGCTGATTATCCGTTCCATCAATCCCGGTGACGGCAGGGGTAAATTTCTGGAATTGACCGGCAACGGCCATGCCACGGTCGCCCGCGACCCCCTGGCGCTGATCGAAGCCGCCGTCGCCAAGGCGACCAATCTGAACGAAATCGATGGTTCGGACCGCGGCGGATCGCTGGAAACCAGGCTTGAAAGCGTGCTTTTTGAAGTCGTTTCGCAAAACGGCGCACCGTCATTCGGTAAATGCGACGGCTGCGTTCATTTTCAGGAAAATGGCGCCTTCGATGACGATTTGGGCCCGCATCGCTGCCTGTTACTGGGAACGTCGATTTCAGAATCCGAGCAAAATCTGATTTGCCGGACCCATCAGGCCAGCACCGCCGCCTGATTTATTGCCGGCCAGGTAATTCGGGAATCATCGGGACCTACGGGTCCCCGGGAATCATCGGGACGAAGGTGACGGGCAGTGTCGATGCAAAATGCATCTTCCCGCCTTTGTCCTTATAGCCGACCTTCAGAATCTGGTTTGAATGGACCGGGCCGATCGGCACGATGATGCGGCCCCCGACCTTAAGCTGATCACACAATACTTTCGGAATTTTTTCCGGCGCGGCGGTGACCATGATGGCATCGAACGGTGCCGCTTCCGGCCACCCCGCAAAGCCGTTACCGTGGCGCACGTCAATGGTGTCGTACCCCAGCCGGGCCAGACGGGCGCGGGCCTGATTGGCCAGCTTTTCAACTTTTTCAATGGAATAGACGTGGCCGCACAATTCGGCCAGCACGGCGCTCTGATAGCCGCTGCCGGTGCCAATTTCCAGGACCTTTTGATGGGGTTCAAGATCCAGCAGGTCGGACATCACCGCGACAATATAGGGCTGCGATATGGTCTGCCCGAAGCCAATGCTTTGGGGCCGGTTGACGTAGGCGGCGATGCGTTCGGCGTCGCCCATGAATTCATGACGGGGCACTCGGGCCATGGCCGCCATAACGGTATCTGAAAATTTCCGCCGCCCGGTGAAATTTTCCGTCGCCCGGGCGTCGGCCTCTATTTCCTTAAGCAGCCGGGCATGGGCCTTGTTTCTTTTTTCCACATCCACCAGCTCAGCCCCGATGGGCGGCTTTGCGGTCGCCAAAATCCTTGAGCCGCCTGCTCATCGCGGCGAAAGCGTCGCGCACGGCGATATAGACGTCATCGTGGGACGGGTCAGTCGCGCCGGAACTGACGACGAAAGTGTCGCCGGGAACGTTAATGTTGATGGAAATATTATAGGGCGCGCCTTTGCTGTGATGATGGTGCGGCGATTCAACCGTCACCCGGCAATCGGTCAGACGGTCGTTCAGGCGTTCCAGTTTCTCGATCTCTTCACTGATCCGGGTTTCGACGGCGTCGGAATGATCCATACCATGAAAGACGACTTGGCAAGGTGTGCGCATGGGTGGCCTCCTTGATATTCGTTCACTTGGGGGCTTGCATCTTCGGCCCCATGGACTAGATATGGGGTGAAATCACCGATGGCGCGAGGCCGCCGAACATTTTTTTTACAGCACAACCTAAGGATACCAGGCAGCATCATGGCTCAGGAAAAGTTCACCTTTCAGGCAGAAGTCAGCACCCTTCTCGATATTGTCGCCAAATCGCTTTACAGCCAGAAGGAAATCTTCCTGCGCGAACTGGCGTCCAATGCTTCGGATGCCTGCGACAAGCTGCGCTATCAAAGCCTGACAAACCCGGACCTGATCGCCGCCGAAAACGAATTCAAGATCGCCATCAGTGTCGATAAAAAGGCCAAGACCCTGGCCATCGCCGATAACGGCATCGGCATGAACCGGGAAGACCTGATGGAAACGCTGGGTACCATCGCCAAATCCGGCACGCAGGCGTTCCTGAAGCAAATCAGCGGCGACGCCAAGGCCGATGTGGCGCTGATCGGCCAGTTCGGTGTCGGTTTCTATTCCGCCTTCATGGTCGCTGACCGGGTCGATGTGCTGACCAGAAAAGCCGGCGAAGACAAGGCCTGGCTGTGGAGTTCCGACGGTCGCGGCGAATTCACCATCGAACCCGCCGAACGCGACGGTTGCGGCGCCACGGTTATCCTGCACCTGAACAAGGGCGAAAAAGAATTCATGGACCAGGCGCGCCTGGGCCATATTATCAAGGAACATTCCGACCATATCGGCGTGCCCATCGTTTTCATGGGCGACAATGGCGAAGTAACGCTCAATTCCGCATCGGCGCTGTGGACGTTGCCGCAAAAAGACATCACGCCCGAACAGTACGGCGAATTTTATCACCATGTCGGCCATGCCTTTGACGAACCGTGGTTGACCATCCACAACCGGGTCGAAGGCGTGCTCAGCTACACCAATTTGCTGTTCGTCCCGTCCATGCCGCCGTTTGATTTGTTCACGCCGGAACGCAAGGGCCACGTCAAGCTGTACGTCAACCGGGTCTTTATCACCGATGATTGCGACGGCCTGTTGCCGTCGTACCTGCGCTTCTTGCAGGGCGTGGTCGATTCCGAAGACCTGCCGCTGAACATCAGCCGGGAAATGTTCCAACACGATCCGCGGCTGACCAAAATCAAGTCGGGTCTGACCAAACGGGTGCTCGGCGAATTGAAGAAAAAGGCCGACAAAAAGCCCGAAGAATATGCCGCCTTCTGGAAAAACTTTGGCGCGGTTCTGAAGGAAGGCCTGTACGAAGATCATGCCAACCGGGACAAGTTACTGGCCGTCGCCCGTTTTAACACCACGGCATCGGACACGCCCCGCAGCCTGGACGACATCGTTGCCGACATGAAAGAAGGCCAGGAAGATATTTACTACATCACCGGGGAAACTCCCGAAACGGTCGCCCAGAGCCCGCAATTGGAAGGCTTCAAGGCGCGCGGTATCGAAGTCCTGCTGATGACCGACCCGGTCGATGAATTCTGGTTACCGGCCGTCGGCTCCTACCAGGAAAAACCGTTTAAGTCGGTCACCAGGGGCGGCGCCGACCTGGATAAAATCAAGAAAAACGACGCCGAGCTCGACAAAAAGAAAGACAAGAAACCCACCGCCGGCCTGGACGAATTGGTCGCGGCCCTGAAAATCGCGCTCGGCGATGCGGTCAAGGACGTCACCGTTTCGGAACGCCTGACCGATAGCCCGGTGTGCCTGGTTTCCGGCGAAGGCGATATGGATATCCATCTGGAACGCATGCTTAAACAGCATAAACAGCTCGACAGGGTGACGGCCCGAATCATGGAAATCAATCCCGACCATAGGCTGATCACCAAACTGGCGGCGACCGTTAAGGACAGCAAAGGCGGCGCCGATGTGATTGCCGACGCCGCTTTCTTGTTGCTCGACCAGGCCCGCATCGTCGAAGGCGAAACGATCCCCGACCCGGCAGAATTCGCCCGGCGCTTAAGTTCGATGATGGAAAAAGGCCTCGTCTGAGCGGCTATATTTTTCCAAGGCTTAAGTCGGGCTGCTGTTGCAGGCATTTGGCGATGGCGGGCCGTTGCGCCACGAGTTCGTAGCATCGCCGCACTGCCGGGAACGTCTGCAATAATTCGTCCATGGGCCTGAACCACGTCGCCAGCATGACCAGATAGATATCGACGAGGCTAAATTGCTGACCCAGATGGTAGGGGCCGCCCTGGGCCAGGTGGTCATCGACGGGCCGCCAATCGGCAATCAAGTCCTCGACGGCCTTTGCCTTGATTCTGGGGGCATCTGCCGGGTCCGTCGAAAATCGTTCGGGATAATAGAACCGCTTGTAGTTGGTTTGAACCGTATTGGTGAGATGGAAAAGCGAGCGATAAAACAATCCTCGCAAGGGATCATCGAAGCCCGGTGCCAGTTTGTCCATTTTATGGTGTTCGGCTAGATACAACATGATTGCGGCGACTTCATACATATGTTGGCCATCCGGTAAAATCAGCGCCGGAACCTTGCCGAGCGGATTGATGGCCAAATATTCGGGCCGGACGTGTTCACCCGAAGTAATATCAACCCGGATCAATTCGTATTCCAGGCCGCCTTCTTCCAACACCGCCTGGGCACCAAAACTCGCCGTGCCTTTCGCCCAAAATAACTTGTACATATGCCGCCGCCCCGTTTTGAAAATTCTCTGACAACTTACAGCCTGTTCCGAAGCGACGCAAAGACCCGCCCGTCGATGGCCGCCAGGCCTGCGAAAATAAGCACCATGCCGATCAGCGCATGACCGCTCAGGCTTTCGTTTAAAATCAGCACGCCCAGCAGTACGGCGCTGACCGGAATCAGGAAAGTCACCAGCAACAAATTGGTCGGGCCGGCCTTCGCCAGGATGTGAAAATATATCAGGTAAGCGACGGATGTGCTGAGCAAGGCGATGGCCAGAACGGCGCCCCAGACATCGGGCCCCGGAAGGCTTGTCAACGGGCCTTCGACGATCAGCATCAGCGGCAACATCATGGTGCTTGAACATATCAGCATGCCCGTGGCGGCGACCGATGTCGGGTGGCGGTTCAGGCGGCGTCCGTATATGCCGGCGAAGCCATAAGACAGGGCGGCACCCAGTATGGCGACCTTGCCCCAAACCTGACCGTCCAGGCCATTCAGGGCGCCGGGACCGATCAGCACTGCGACCCCGACTATTCCAAAAATGATGCCGATCCCCTTGGTCACGGAAAGCTTTTCATCGGTGGTCAAAACATGGGCCAGGGCGACGGTGAACATTGGTGTCGTGGCGTTGAGGACCGATGCCAGCCCGCTGTCAATGTGGGACTGGCCCCAGACGATCAGCGAAAACGGAATCATGTTGTTTAAGGCGCCCATAACCGCGAACTGCCCCCAACTTGCGCGGTCCGACGGCATTTTTATGCCGCTGTAATAGACGAAACAGAACAGCACGACGGCGGCGATGGAAACGCGCCCGAAAAAAATGGTCAACGGCCCAAGTTCGCGCAGGGAGACTTCGGCGAAGAAGAACGATCCGCCCCACAGCATCGACAGGATCACCAGCAGAAACCATTCGCGACCGGCCATGGTCGGAGCGCTCAAAGTGCACCTTCCAACGTGAGTAATTTTTGTTTCCGCTCGACCCCGCCGGCGTACCCGGCCAATGAACCATTCTTGGCGATGACCCGGTGGCAGGGGATGATGATGGCGACGGGGTTTTGCCCATTGGCGCTGCCGACGGCGCGCACCGCCCGGGGCGACTTGGCCCGGGTTGCGAGTTCCGAATAGCTGATGGTTTCGCCGTAAGGAATTTCGGCGAGGATGGTCCACACGGTTTTCTGGAACGCCGTGCCAACCGTATCCAAATCCAATCCGTCGAAAGCGGCGCGGGCATTGCGACCGGCGAAATAGTCTGCCATGCGACCGTGGATGCCTTGGGGATTTGCGCGCATTTTTCGATTGAACAACCCGAATCGGCGACGGAGCAATTGATCGGAACGTTCGGCGCAGTCGCTGAAATCGAGCAAACACAGCGCCCCGGCGACCGTCGCCGCCGCGGTCATGTCGCCCAGCGGGGTTTTGAAGGTATCGAAATACAGGTTCATTTTTGTGGTCCTTGTGTGTCGTCATTCCATAAGTGCAGCGCCGCGTAGGCCCGCCACGGTCGCCAATCTTCGGCCCGCACCGCCAGCGTGCGCGCGGTGTGGTCTTCGCCGCGCCGATTGATGGCGCGCAGCAGGGCGATGTCGCCGACAGGAAACGCATCCGGATCACCGATTGCCCGCATGGCGATGTATTGCGCCGTCCACGGGCCAATACCGGGAATTTGGCACAGCATTTCCTGGGCGGCGTCCAGGCCGTCCGCCGCGCCTAAATCAACGCGCCCGTCTTCGAAAGCCGCCGCCAGATGCCGGATGGTTTCGGCCCGTCGTGTGGTCAGGCCGATGATGGCGATATCGGCATCGACCAGGGCTTGGGGGTCGGGGAACAGATATTTCAGGGTCTCGTCCGGGCCGCCTTCCAGGGGGGTGCCGAAATGTTCGACCAGGCGCCGGGCGAATGTGGCCGCCGCGCTGACGCTGATTTGCTGACCCAAAATGGCGCGCACGGAAATTTCAAACGCGTCCCAGGCTCCCGGCACCCGCAGGCCCGGTCGTGCGGTGATGAGCCCGGCCAGGGTCGCGTCGGTCCGCAACTGGGCATCGATGGCGGCGCTGTCACTATCCAGGTCAAACAGCCGCCGGGTGGTTTCGATGGCGATTTGCAAGTGGCTTAGGTCGGCGAGTTCAAACGTCGCGGCCAGATAGTTTTTTTCAAGGACGGGCCGGACTTCGATAATTCCCGGCTTGCCCCCCAATACCACACTGCGACGATAGCCCGCCGCCGAGGCTTCTTCGACACCGGGAATGGCGCGAAACTGTAAAAACCCGATGATCGATGGCCAGTCATAGGGCGGACGGTAGAACAATTTCAGCGTGATGGAATTTCGATCCTTGCCAAGGCCCGAATGTTTCTTCAATTCCCGCCGCACATCCCGGGGCGGGCGGCTGTAAACTTTGACGAAGGCATCGTTAAAACGGCGGATGCTTTGGAAGCCCGACACCAGGGCGATTTCGGTCAGCGGCAAATCGCTTTCGCTGATCATTTTCTTGGCGAACAAAAGCCGCCGTGTCTGGGCCACGGTTTTCGGCCCGGCCCCCACGTGTTCCAAAAACAGCCGCCGCAGATGGCGCTCGCCGACTCCCAAACGCAGGGCCAGGTCGTCGACCGATCCTGTATCCAAGGCTCCTTCGCCGATCAACCGCATGGCCCGGGCGACCGTGCTGGTCACCCCTTTCCAGGCCGGGCTGCCCGGTGCGGCTTCGGGGCGGCAGCGCAGGCAGGGGCGGAAACCGGCGGCCATGGCGGCGGCGGCCGATGGCATAAAACGGCAGTTTTTTTGTTTGGGTGTCGTCGCCGGACACACCGGACGACAGAAAATACCGGTCGACTTAACGGCGGTGAAGAAGCGTCCGTCGAATCGCGCGTCGCGGCTTTTAACCGCCCGGTAACAGGTGTCGGGTTCCAGGATCATGACTGCAGTATAGCCAGCCTTTGGAAAAAGACTGGCCATTTTCGGACATCAACGGAAGATCGTTAGAAAGTCTCAGTTAACGGTGAATGTGGCGGCGCCCAGGATGGCGCCGGTCTTCGCCGATTGCAGCAGCACCGCGCCCTTGTCGCCGTCGGCACCAACGTAGGAGACCTGAATTTCCTGGGCCTTGCCGTCCCAGTCGGCGACGTGGGTCAACTTGCGGACAACATTGCGGTTGCTGATTTTCTTGCCGCGGTTTTCGCCGCGCTTGACGGCAGTCAGGTGTTCGTTGTCGTACATCACCACCAACACTTTCGCGCTGTTTTCCAGCGAAGTGGCGGGCAGGGCGAGGGTGACGCCGCCGGTGCCGGAGGTCACGACCATGGTGACCTGCGGCAAAGCCATGACCGCCGTGATGGCGCGCCTGACTTCCGACCGGTTGGACCCGACCACCTGATGCACCCCCTGGATCACCATTTGCGGGGTGTAGACGTTGCGGGAATCGAAATATCGGGCGTATTCGCTTTGCCGTTGCGAGTACACCGCACTGGAATAGGGGTCCTCCCAGCCCAGGTAATTCCAGTAATCGACATGGAACGACAGCGGCAGCAGACCGGATTTTTCACCCAGTTGGGCGAGTTCGGCCAGGTAGGCATCGGCGGGTGGGCAGGATGAACAGCCTTGGGACGTATACAGTTCGATCACGGTCAGCGGCTTTTCGGCGGCGGCGAGATCACCAGTCGAAAACGCCAACACCAGGGCGGCGATAAGGGTGCGAAATAATGTCATAACAAATTGATACCCGAAAATCCCCTCACGGGCCAATCACATGGCGGTGAGGGGCGGGTTATCTTACTTGTTAAGATTCTTCAAAACGTACTGCAAGATGCCGCCGGCCTTGACGTATTCGATTTCGTCCAGGGTATCGATGCGGCAGGTCAGGGTGACCTGGTCGGATGATCCGTCGGCCCGGTGCACGGTCAGGTTGACGTCCATACCCGGCGAGATGCCGTCTTTTATGCCGGTCAGATCGAAGGTTTCCGAGCCGTCCAGTTTCAACGTCAGGCGATTGTCGCCGTCCTTGAACTGTAACGGCAGCACGCCCATGCCGACCAGGTTTGAGCGATGGATGCGCTCGAAACTTTCGACGATGACCGCCTTGACGCCCAACAGCCGGGTGCCCTTGGCGGCCCAGTCGCGAGACGACCCGGTGCCATATTCCTTGCCGCCGAAAACCACCAGCGGCACGCCGTCATCGGCGTACTTCATGGCCGCGTCATAGATGCTCATGGTGTCGCCGGTGGTCACATGTTTGGTGACGCCGCCTTCGGTGCCGGGGGCCATTTCGTTTTTGATGCGGATATTGGCGAACGTGCCGCGCATCATCACCTGATGATTACCGCGCCGCGAGCCGTAGGAATTGTAATCCTGTGGCCGCACCTGAGATTCGCTCAAGTACGTTCCGGCCGGGCCGTCCTTGGCGATGCCGCCAGCCGGCGAGATGTGATCGGTGGTCACCGAATCTCCCAGAATGGCCAACGCCCGGGCCGCCGTGATGTCTTCTATGTCGGCAGGGGTGCCGCTCAGTCCTTCGAAAAACGGCGGATGTTGGATATAGGTCGAACCGGCCTGCCAGTTATAGGTCTCGCCGAGGGCAACCTTAATGTCCTGCCAGGCTTTTGGCCCGGCGAAAACATTGGCGTAGCGGGTGCGGAACATTTCCGGGGTCAGGGCGGCGTCGATGGTTTCGCGGATTTCGGCGTTGCTCGGCCAGATATCCTTGAGATAGACCGGGTTACCGTCTTTATCCTTGCCCAGCGGGTCCGTGTTCAAGTCGCGGGTCAGGGAGCCGGCGATGGCATAGGCGACGACCAGCGGCGGCGAGGCCAGGTAATTGGCTTTCACGTGCGGGCTGATGCGGCCTTCGAAATTGCGGTTGCCCGACAGCACGGCGGTGGCGACCAGGTCGCCATTTGTAATGGCCGCCGCGATGGGCTCAGCTAGTGGTCCAGAATTGCCGATACAGGTGGTGCAACCGAAGCCGGCGATGTTGAAGCCCAGCGCATCCAGGTGTTCCTGCAAACCCGCCGCCTTGAGATAATCGGCGACCACCTGGCTGCCCGGGGCCAACGATGTTTTGACCCACGGTTTCGATTGCAGGCCAAGGGCGTTGGCGTTCCGGGCCAGCAAGCCGGCGGCGACCAGCACCGAGGGGTTCGATGTATTGGTGCAACTGGTGATGGCGGCGATCACCACGTCGCCGTCGCGAAGTTTGTAATCGGCATCGGCGACATCGGCGGTGCGCGGGCTATCGACCCCGGCCATGTCTTTCAGGGTGGCCGCGAAGGCGGGTTTCGATTTGGCCAGGTCGATGCGGTCCTGGGGCCGCTTCGGCCCCGAAATCGCCGGTGCGATGGTGGCGATGTCGAGTTCCACAGTATCGGTAAAGACCGGGTCGGGGGTGCCGGAATCGCGCCACATGCCCTGGGCCTTGGCATAGGCTTCGACTAAAGCGACGCGGGCCGGTTCGCGCGACGTGAAGGTAAGGTAGCGGATGGTTTCGGCGTCGATGGGGAAAAAGCCACAGGTGGCGCCGTATTCCGGGGCCATGTTGGCGATGGTGGCGCGGTCGGGCAGCGACAGGTGATCGAGGCCGGGGCCGAAAAATTCGACAAACTTGCTGACCACGCTCTTGGCGCGCAGCATTTCGACGATGCGCAAGACCAAATCCGTGGCGGTGATGCCTTCGGCCATTTTGCCGGTCAACTTGAACCCAATGACTTCCGGAATCAGCATGGATACCGGCTGGCCGAGCATGGCGGCTTCGGCTTCGATACCGCCGACGCCCCAGCCCAGCACGGCCAGGCCGTTGACCATGGTGGTGTGGCTGTCGGTGCCGACCAGGGTGTCGGGATAGGCGACATCGCCATCTGTCCACACCACCTGGGCCAAATGTTCGACATTGACCTGATGGCAAATGCCGGTGCCCGGCGGCACGACGCGGAAATTATTAAAGGCGGTTTGGCCCCAGCGCAGGAATTCATAGCGTTCCTGATTGCGCTCAAATTCCATGGCCTCGTTTTTCTTTTCGGCGTCGGGCGTCCCGAAAAAGTCGATCATCACCGAATGGTCGATGACCAGATCGACCGGCGTTAAGGGGTTAATCTTTTGCGGATCACCGCCCATTTCGACCATTGCATCGCGCATGGCGGCCAAATCGACGACGGCGGGGACGCCGGTGAAATCCTGCATCAGCACGCGGGCCGGACGATAGGCGATCTCGCTATCGGAGCGGCGATTGGTCAGCCAATCGGCCATGGCCTTGATATCGTCGACGGTAACGCTGCGGCCGTCTTCCCAGCGCAGCAAGTTTTCGGCCAGTACTTTTAGCGAGAACGGCAGCCTGGAAAAATCACCAATTCCGGCCTCGCGGGCGGCATCAAGGCTGTAATAGCCATAAGACTTACCGGCGGCATCAAGCGTCCGATAGGTTTTCAGGGTGTCTTGTCCGAAGCTGGTCATTGGCGTTCCTTTAAAAATACCGATAAAGGGTTTTAGCAACTTTTTGAAAAACGAACACTATCTTATTAATAGTCGTCCCTTTATCCAATCAATCGCCGATAGCCGCGAAAATGTTGTATATCACCACAATCTTCCTGCGTGTTTGCAGAAATAAATGGGGCTAAACTGCGCCCATCAAACTTAAACAATACGATCAGGAAAATATGATGTCTGAACCTCAAACCCTTTTGCAGATGGCGGGTGCCAACCTGGAACCGGCCAAATTAAGCGCCGCTGCCCTCGTTATTGTCGATATGCAGTGCGAATATCTGGAAGGGCCGGTTGCTGTCACCAATGTGGACGCCGCCATATCGAGCGCCCAAAAATTGCTCGAAAAAGCCAGGATCGCCGGTTGCCCGATCTACCATATCGCTCACAAGGGCCAGGCCGGCAGCTTGTTCGACCGGGACGCCAGGCGGGGCCAGATTGTCGATGCCCTGAGCCCTTTGGAAAACGAAAACGTTATCGAAAAGGGACTGCCCAACGCGTTTGCCAACACCGAACTGCATGATTTGCTTACGGCCAGTGGACGCAAGGAACTCATCATCTGCGGTTTCATGACCCACATGTGTGTAAGTTCGACGGCGCGGGCGGCGCTCGACTTGGGGTATCGCGTAACAATTGATGCCGATGGGTGCGCGACGCGCGATTTGCCCGATGGGCGTGGCGGCGTTGTTCCGGCTCAGACTTTAAATGACGTCGCGCTCGTTGGATTGTCGGACCGCTTCGCGATTATAGCGCGCGATCACGAGTGGTAAATGGGGTGACGGAATGGCACATGGCATCGTCGCGCACAGGTTTTTGACTCGTATCAAGGTCGGGGCGAGCTATATTCAACTTTTCCCGGAAGGTAAAAAAGCCGTGTTAAATTAACCTTTTTAGTCTGGTTATTTGAAGCGGAGTGTGGCAAATGTCTTTGGCTTGAACGATGAGACTGTCGGAAGAACCCGGGAATACGGGCGGCGGCATAAACTATAGCATTCTGGGAGGATGCAGACATTATGGCCAACGACGGGCCTGGGACCAAGGCGCAGAATAGCGCCGAATTGGATACTTTTCCGAAATTGCTGGAGGAAAACGCGAGGATTCGCGGTGACCGCCCCGCAATTCGCGAAAAAGACTACGGCATTTGGCAGACTTCGACCTGGAAACAGGCGGAACAGCAAATCCGCGCCATGGCCTGCGGCCTGGCTGCCTATGGCTTTGAGCGCGGCGACCGCCTGGCGATCATCGGCGAAAACCGGCCCCAGCTGTATTGGGCAATGGTCGCGGCCCAATACGACGGCGGCGTTCCGGTGCCCATGTATCAGGATTCCGTGGCCGAAGAGATGCACTACATTCTGGAACACGCCGACGCCCGCTTCGCCTTGGTCGAAGACCAGGAACAGGTCGACAAGCTGCTGGAAATCAAGGATCGCTGCCCGAAGTTGGAACACATCATCTATAAAGACACCCGCGGCCTGGAAGACTACCAGCTGCCGTTCCTGCATTCCCTGGATGAGCTTCTTGAAAAAGGCCACGCCTACGATGCCGACCATCCGGGTTATGCGGAAGCCAAAGTCGCCGAGGGCGCGGGATCGGATCTGGCGATCATGCTCTTTACATCGGGGACAACCGGCAAGCCCAAGGGCGTTATGCTCAGCCACGACAACCTGATCATCACCGCGCGCAATGGCGCGATGGACGATAACCTGCGCGAAGACGAAGAAGTGCTGGCCTACCTGCCTATGGCCTGGGTCGGCGACAATTTGTTTTCGCTATGCCAGTCTTACGTCACTGGATTTTGCGTCAACTGCCCGGAATCCAGCGAAACGGTGTTGACCGACCTGCGCGAAATCGGCCCCACATATTTCTTCGCGCCGCCCCGGATTTTCGAAAACATTTTGACGACCGTGATGATCCGCATGGAAGACGCGGCGCCGTTCAAACGCAAAATGTTCCACTATTTCCTGGCCCTCGCGAAGCGGGTTGGCACCCGTATCCTCGACAAGAAACAGGTTTCTCTTGTCGATCGCCTGCTTTATGGGCTGGGCGATATTCTGGTTTATGGCCCCTTGAAGAATATCCTGGGTTTTTCCCGGGTGCGCCTGGCCTATACCGCCGGCGAAGCCATCGGTCCTGATATCTTCATTTTTTACCGGGCGCTGGGCATTAATATCAAACAGCTTTATGGCTCGACCGAGGCATCTGTGCTGATCACCGCCCAGCCCGATGGCGAGGTCAAGGCCGATACCGTCGGCAAGCCCTACACCGGCGTCGAAATCCGCATCGAAGATAACGGCGAAGTGATGTTTAAAAGCCCCGGCGTTTTTATTGGCTACTACAAAAGCGAAGAAGCGACGGCGGAAACCAAAACCGCGGATGGCTGGGTTCATACCGGCGATGCCGGATTTTTCGACGCCGATGGGCACCTTAAAATCATCGATCGGGCGAAGGATGTGGGCAAGCTCAACGACGGTTCGATGTTTGCCCCCAAGTATCTTGAAAACAAGCTCAAGTTTTTCCCGTACATCAAGGAAGCCGTGGCTTTCGGCGACGGGCGCGATCATGTGGCGGTGTTTATCAATATCGATCTGGAAGCCGTCGGAAACTGGGCCGAACGGCGCAACATCGCCTATTCCGGCTACACCGACCTGGCCGGCCAAAGCGTCGTTTACGACCTGATTCTGGAGTGCATCGAGGCGGTCAACGCCGACTTGGGCGAAGATGAACACCTGTCGGGATCGCAAATCAAACGCTACCTGATCCTGCACAAGGAACTGGAAGCCGATGACGGCGAACTGACCCGCACCCGCAAGGTTCGCCGAGGTTTCATCGGCGAAAAATATGGCGACCTGATCGAAGCCCTGTATTCCGACAAAACCCACATCAGCGTCGAAGCCAACGTCACCTTCGAAGACGGTCGCGCCGGCATGATCAAGGCCGACGTGGCGATTCGCGACGCCGCGGCCAGCCCCATGAAAGAAGCCGTTTAATGGCCCAGGCCGAACAAACCCCAAAAGAGCGGACATTCGGCAAGGAATTGCTGCGTGTCGATGATATCAGCCTGTCATTCGGCGGCGTGCAGGCCCTGAAGGACATCAGCTTTTCGGTGCTCGAAGGTCAGGTTCTGGCGATCATCGGGCCCAACGGCGCCGGTAAAAGTTCCATGTTGAATGTCATCAACGGCTTTTATCATCCCCAGAAGGGCACCATCACCTACCAAGGCGAAACCCGTTCGCAGATGAAACCGCATCAGGCGGCCAGGCAGGGTATCGCGCGCACGTTCCAGAATATCGCCTTGTTTCGGGGCATGAGCACGCTCGATAACATCATGACTGGCCGCAATACCAAGATGCACAAGAACCTGCTGTGGCAGGCCCTGCACATCGGGCCGGCCCGCAAAGAAGAACTTGAGCACCGGGAAGTGGTCGAAAAAATCATCGATTTTCTGGAAATTGAACACATCCGTAAAACCCCGGTTGGGCGCCTGCCGTATGGCCTGCAAAAACGGGTGGAACTGGGCCGGGCGCTGGCGGCGGAACCGACATTGCTGCTGCTGGATGAACCCATGGCCGGCATGAACGTCGAGGAAAAAGAGGACATGAGCCGCTTTATCCTGGATGTGAATGACGAATTTGGCACCACCATCGTGCTGATCGAACACGACATGGGCGTGGTCATGGATATTTCCGATCATGTGGTGGTGCTTGATTACGGCCGCAAGCTGGCCGATGGCAGCCCCGATGCCGTGCGCACAAATCAGGAAGTCATCGACGCCTATCTGGGGGTCTCCCATGATTAACCAAATTACATATGACCCGAAACGGGGAGGGCTCTCGCCGTGGAATTCCTGAACGCCATCTTCGTCGCACCGTTTATCGAAATCTGGGACTACCCGATATTTTTTGTCGAGGTCGTTTTGGGCGGCTTGCTGGCCGGCATCATGTATTCGCTCGTGGCGCTGGGCTTCGTGCTGATTTTCAAGGCCTCCGGCGTCTTTAACTTCGCCCAGGGGGCGATGGTGCTGTTCGCGGCGCTGACCCTGGTCGGGCTGATCGAACACGGCATGCCGCCGTGGCTGGCGATCGTCGGCACGATTATCGTGATGATCGTGCTGGCGCTGACCATCGAACGGGTGGTTCTCAGGCCTCTGGTAAATCAAGAAGCGATCATCCTGTTCATGGCGACCATCGGGTTAAGCTATTTCCTCGATGGCTTCGGGCAAATGGTCTGGGGCAGCGACGTCAAGACACTGGATCTGGGCATTCCCAGCGCACCCATGGAATTCGGTGGCGTGCTGGTCAATCAGTTTGATCTGGTGGCGGCCCTGGTGGCGGGCTTGCTGGTCGCCGTTCTGGCGGTGTTTTTCCAGAAAACCCGCATTGGCCGGGCGCTGCGCGCCGTGGCCGACGATCATCAGGCGGCCTTAAGCGTCGGTATTCCCTTAAAAACCATCTGGGCCATCGTGTGGTCCGTGGCCGGCCTGGTTGGCCTGGTCGCCGGTATCATGTGGGGCACCAAATTGGGCGTCCAGTTCACCTTGACCCTGGTCGCGCTGAAGGCGTTGCCGGTGCTTATCCTGGGCGGATTTACCTCGATCCCCGGGGCCATCATCGGCGGCCTGATCATCGGCATGGGCGAAAAAGTGGCGGAAGTTTTCTGGGGCCCGGCTTTCGGCGGGGCCATCGAAGACTGGTTCGCCTATATGCTGGCGCTGGCCTTCCTGCTGTTTAGGCCGCAAGGCCTGTTCGGCGACAAAATTATCGAGAGGGTGTAGCGTATGTTCTACCGTGAAGCCGGACAATTCAAGACAAGCTACGCCGCCGATCAGGCGATCTTCACGATCCGCCAGGACCGCTATTTTCTGGCCGCCCTGTTGGCCGTCGCCTATATCGCCGTGCCGCTGATGGCCAGCGATTACTGGCTGTCGACCATCATGCTGCCGTTCCTGGTGTTCAGCCTGGCGGCGTTGGGCCTGAACCTGCTGACCGGTTATGCCGGGCAGTTAAGCCTTGGCACCGGCGGCTTCATGGCCTGTGGGGCGTTTTCCGCGTACAAAATTGCCACCTCATTTCCGGAAATGAATATCATCATCGTGTTCTTGTTGTCCGGGCTGATCACGGCTGCCGTTGGTATCCTGTTTGGGATACCGTCCTTGCGTATCAAGGGCTTCTATCTGGCGGTGGCGACGCTGGCGTCGCAGTTTTTCCTGGTCTGGATGTTCAATAAATTCGGCTGGTTCACAAATTATAGCTCATCGGGCGTCATCAGCGCGCCGCCCCGGGCGGTGTTCGGTGATATCTTCGTGACCGGGTCATCGGCCACCGGCGAGGCCAAATACCTGTTTACGCTGACCTTCGTCGTGGTGTTGGCGCTGGCCGCTAAAAACATTACCCGCTCGCACATCGGCCGGTCGTGGATGGCCATCCGGGATATGGATATCGCCGCTGAAATCATCGGCATAAAGCCGCTGACAGCGAAACTCAGCGCCTTTGCCGTCTCCTCCTTCTATTGTGGTATTTCCGGCGCCTTGTGGGGCTTTATTTATACGTCCAGCGTCGAGGCCCTGGCCTTTGATATCACGCGCTCGTTCCAGATTTTATTCATGGTCATCATCGGTGGGTTGGGCTCGATCATGGGGTCGTTCCTGGGCGCGGCCTTTATCGTGCTGTTGCCGATCCTTCTCAGCAATGCGCCGACCCTTGTCGGGCTGTCTATTCGGGTAGATCTTATCAGCCACATCGAATTCATAATTTTCGGCGCCCTGATCATCTTTTTCCTGATCGTCGAACCCCATGGCCTGGCGCGGCTGTGGCAGGTGGCGAAAGAAAAACTGCGGTTGTGGCCGTTCCCGTATTAAGGTGTAATCATATCAAGAGTTTCACAAGCGCATGCCGGTTGCCAAGAACGCCGGGCATGCTAAAATTAAACCAGTAAGTTCTTGCGTAATTACAAAGTCGACCAATAGGGAGAGAGAATATGAATTTCAAGAAACTTATCCTCGCGGCCACAGGTGTGGCCGTAGGCGTTACCGGTTTCGCGATTAGCGAAGTCAAAGCCGCCGAACAGTTTATCCCATCGCTTGTTTACCGGACCGGCCCTTATGCGCCCAACGGTATTCCCTTCGCCGATGGTGCGTTGGATTACTACAACATGTTGAACGAACGCGACGGCGGCATCAATGGCGTCAAGATTGTCGTTGAAGAATGCGACACCGGCTATAACACCGACCGTGGCGTCGAATGTTATGAACGCCTTAAAGCCAAAGGCTCGACCGGCGCCGCCGCCTTCAGCCCGCTGTCGACCGGCATCACCTATGCCCTGATCGACCGCGCCACCAAGGACAAGATTCCGGTCTTTTCCATGGGCTATGGCCGTACCGACGCCTCCGATGGTCGCGTCTTCCCGTACGTCTTCACCGCTCCCAGCACGTATTGGAGCCAGGCTTCCGCCCTGGTCAAGTATGTCGGCAGCAAGGAAGGCGGCATGGGCAATCTGAAGGGCAAGAAAATCGCGCTGGTCTATCATGATTCTGCTTATGGTAAAGAGCCCATCGCGACGCTTGAAGTGCTGTCGAAAAAGTATGGCTTCTCGCTCCATCTGTTCCCGGTTACCCATCCGGGTCTGGAACAGAAAGCCACCTGGCTGACCATCGGTCGCAAGCTGCGCCCGGATTGGGCCTTTGCCTGGGGCTGGGGTGTCCAGAACCAGACGGCCATCAAGGAAGCGGCTGCCGCCGGTTTCCCCATGGACCATTTCATCGGCAACTGGTGGTCCGGTTCCGAAGTTGATACCCGGCCGGCTGGCAAGGCCGCCATCGGCTACAAGTCTTCGACCTTCCACGCTCCTGGACCCAACTTCCTCGTCCATCAGGACATTTTCAAATATGTCTATGCCAAGGGCAAAGGTTCCACCGAGGAAACTGCGGTTGGTGAAGTTCTTTATAACCGTGGCGTGATCAATTCGGTGTTTGTGACCGAAGCCATTCGCACGGCCATGGGCAAGTACGGTAACAAGCCGATGACCGGTGAACAGGTTCGTTGGGGCTTTGAAAACCTTAACATGAGCGCGGCCAAGTTGGCCAAGCTGGGCCTCAAGGGCTTCATGAATCCATTCAAGCTGTCTTGCCTGGACCATGAAGGCGGCTCGCCGCTGCGTATTCAGGAATGGACGGGTTCCCAGTGGGAATTCGTTTCGGACTGGATCGAACCCATGAAAGACGTTGTCCGTCCGATGATCGAAGCATCGGCGGCCAAGTATGCTGCTGAAAAGGGCATTACGCCCCGTACCTGTAACTAATCGAACAGAAAGATTGGTTGCAGACTATGAGTGAAAACGGAAGCCCGCTGTTAAGCGTCAACAATATCGAAGTCATATACGATCATGTGATTTTGGTATTGAAGGGGGTTTCCCTGCAGGTATCCGAGGGGGGCATCGTTGCCCTCCTCGGCGCCAACGGGGCCGGCAAGTCGACGACCCTGAAGGCCATATCAAATTTATTGCGCGCCGAACGCGGCGACGTCACCAAGGGCAGTATTGAATACCAGGACGAACGGATCGATAGCCTGACCCCGGCCGATCTGGTCAAGAAAGGCGTCATCCAGGTCATGGAAGGACGCCACTGTTTCGAACACCTGACGGTCGAAGAAAATCTCATGACCGGTGCCTATACCCGCGCCGACGGCTCCGCCGCGGTCAATGCGTCGCTGGAAAAGGTCTATCATTATTTCCCGCGCCTTAAAGAACGCCGCACCAGCCAGGCCGGTTACACATCGGGCGGCGAACAGCAAATGACGGCGCTGGGCCGCGCCTTGATGGCCAACCCGAAACTGATTTTGCTCGATGAACCTTCCATGGGGCTGGCCCCGCAACTGGTCGAAGATATTTTTGAAATTGTCGAACAGTTGAACAAGAAGGAAGGCGTCAGCTTCCTGCTCGCCGAACAAAATACCATGGTGGCGCTGAAGCACGCCGATTACGGCTACATTTTGGAAAACGGCCGGGTCGTCATGGATGGCGATGCCAAATCTTTGGCCGAAAATGAAGACGTCAAGGAATTCTATCTGGGGCTTAGCTCCGGCAAGCGCAAATCCTTCCGCGAGGTCAAACACTACCGCCGCCGCAAACGCTGGCTGGCTTAAGAGAACTCCCTCATGAGCGATTTTTACGACGATCTGGAAACCCGTTCCGAAGATGCCCGGGAAGCGGCCCTGATGACGGCCTTGGCCGAACAGGTCGGCCATGCGCAAACCAGCGCCCCTTATTTCAAAGATGTGTTGGCCGATGTGGATGCGGCCACCATCACCACGCGCCAGGCCCTGGCCGGGCTGCCGGTGACCCGCAAGTCGGCGCTTATCGAAGCCCAGAAAGCCGACTATCCGTTTGGCGGCCTGGCCGCCATGGCGAGCGGAAGCCTGGCGAGAATTTTCCAGTCGCCGGGGCCGATTTACGAGCCCGAGGCGCGGTCTGACGATTTTTTCCGCACGGCGCGGGGGCTTTACGCCGCCGGGTTTCGGGCCGGTGATTTGGTTCACAATACCTTTTCCTATCACCTGACACCGGGTGGTTTTATTATGGACGCTGGCGCCCGGGCGCTCGGCTGCGCGGTCATTCCCGCCGGGGTCGGCAACACCGAACAACAGCTTGATGTCATCGCCGACCTGCAACCGGTGGCCTATGCCGGAACGCCATCGTTTTTGAAAATACTCCTGGAAAAAGCCGAAGCGGCCGGGCGCGATGCAAGCTGCTTCAAAAAGGCCACGGTCGGCGGCGAATATTTCCCGCCGGCACTGTGCGCCGAATGGTCGGCGCGCGGGATCAATGCCTATCAAACCTACGCCACCGCCGATTTGGGCCTGATCGCATACGAGACCGAAGCCCGCGAAGGCATGACCGTCGATGAAGGGGTGATCGTCGAAATCGTTCGTCCCGGCACCGGTGATGTGGTTCCAAAAGGCGAGGTCGGCGAAGTCCTCGTCACCTTGTTTGCGAAAGAATATCCGCTGATCCGTTTCGCCACGGGTGATTTGTCCGCCGTGCTGGCCGGGCCAAGCCCCTGCGGGCGGACCAATATGCGCCTGAAGGGCTGGATGGGCCGGGCCGATCAGTCGACCAAGGTCAAGGGCATGTTCGTGCGCCCTGAACAAATCGCCGACATCGCCAAGCGCCATCCGGAAATTTTCCGCGCCCGACTGCAAATCGAAACCGTCGAGGGCCGCGACGCCATGACCTTGCTGTGCGAAACCGCCGAAAGTGGTGATGGTTTCGCTGGTGCCGTCCGCGAGACCCTTCAGGCCGTTTGTAAAATGAAGGGGGATGTCGAACTGGTGTCGCCCGGCAGCCTGGCCAATGACGGCATCGTCATCGAGGACAAGCGCTCCTACGACTGAGGCTCGGTTTTTATATAATCACGAAACCTGCCGCTTCAAATCTGCCTTGATGTCGTCGGGAATCCGGCTCCAGTGCAGGTCCATCAGCGCACCCTGCAAGGCATACAGCATCAGCAGGGAAACCCGGCCGGGGTTGACATGCTTGACCCGCCTATAAGCCTCGACAGCTCCCATGCGGCGCAGGTCTGCTTCGGTTATTATCCCGGCTTCGATGAGCATGCGGGCTGATTTTTCGCCCAGATTCTTTAGGTTCGTCAGGCTATTCATAACAAAAAAATATCATGGTTTTGCCGCAATTGGCAGGTTTCTCGTCATAAAGCTGCCACAGTCCCGGTGCTTAATATCATTTCAGCGGATACCCCCTTATCCGCTGCTCCGGAGACCCCCCTCTCTGGTCCCAACAGGGGCAAATAGCTGCCTCGATTTTTCGGCCGGACTCCGCTCCCTGCGGTCCGGCCGATTTTTCATTTAAGGGTAAGTGCCGGTCATTAGGGTCGTGCCCCTCAAGCGCCGGGCGGCCCCCTCCGGGGTCCTTGGCTGGGCCTCTGGAAGCCAGACCTTAAGGCCGGACATGAAACAGGTTTGGATAGGCCGGGTCTTGCAGGATCAAGTTCCTGTTGCGCCTTAAGGTCTGGCTTCCAGAGGCCGAGCAAGCGCGAAGAGCGCGCCCGCAGGGGCATTTACCTTAAATGAAAAGCAACAAGACCCTGCTTATCCAAATCTGTAATTCACCGTCATCCCCGCGAAAGCGGGGATGACGGTGTTGGGTTGTTCCCAAGCGAGTCCATATGCGATACCTTTCCCGGAATGATTTTCGAAAGGCTTCCATGAGCGAATTTTGCGGCAAGGACCTGACCTGTATTCGCGGCGAGCGACGGGTGTTCGGGGGCCTTGGTTTCAGCCTCGAACCCGGCGGCGCGCTGGTCCTGATAGGGCCCAACGGCAGTGGCAAGTCCAGCCTGCTGCGGCTGATGGCGGGTCTGCTGACCCAGGCCCAGGGAACGTTGACATGGGATGGCGAGCCGACTGCCGATGACCCGGAAAGCCACGGCGGGCGGCTGCACTATGTGGGCCATCTCGATGCCGTTAAACCGATGCTCAGCGTGGCTGAAAATATATCATTCTGGGCGTCTTTGCGGGCCGCTGGCGATGGCCTGGAAGGCCGCGTAACGGAAGCCTTGAGCGCCTTTGGTATCCTGCGCCTGGCCGATGTTCCGTCGCGGTTTTTGTCGGCCGGGCAAAAACGCCGGGTCAATCTGGCCCGTATCGTCGCCGCCCCGGCGCCGCTATGGCTGCTTGATGAACCGACCACGGCGCTTGACCGGGCGACCATCGAAGGCCTCGAAGGGCTGATCGCCCGACATCGCTCAGACGGCGGCATGGTGGTCGTTTCGACGCATTCGGAAATGAAACTGGATGCCGCCCAAAGCCTTGATCTGGCAAACTTTACCGGTGATATGCCGGCCCTGGATATAGCGCTATGACGGGCTTTATGCTCATTTTGCGACGCGACCTGCGCCTGGCCCAGCGGCAAGGCATGGACAGCGTTATCGTGGTGATGTTTTTCGTCCTCGCCGTCGTCCTGTTCCCTTTTGGCGTTGGCCCGGAACCCAATATCCTGGCGCGAATCGCCGCCGGGGTGATCTGGGTGGCGGCGCTGTTGTCGTCCATGTTGTCGCTGGAACGGCTGTTTCAAACCGATTATGAAGACGGCAGCCTGGAATTGCTGACCCTGTCACCGATCACCCTTGAAATTGCGGTGCTGGCCAAAATCGCCGCCCACTGGCTAACCACCGGCCTGCCGTTGATCGTCGCGGCGCCGCTGCTGGGCGTCTTGCTGAACATGCCCGTGGCCGGTTTCCCCATGCTGATTCTGGCCCTGGCGCTAGGGACTCCCATCCTCAGCCTGATCGGGGCTGTCGGCGCCGGCCTGATTTTGGGCTCGCGGCGCGGCGGCGTGTTGTTGTCATTGTTGATCCTGCCGCTGTATATTCCGGTGCTGATCTTCGGGGTCAGCGCCGTCGACGCGGTCATCGGCGGCTTCGAAGCCAAGGCGCAGCTGCTGATATTGGGCGGGTTCCTGCTTGCCGCCTTGCCCCTTTGCCCGTGGGCGGCGGCGGCGGCGGTGCGTCAGGCGGTTGAATAGAAGCCCCATGGCGCGACACCCCGCGAGCGCCGGTGCAATAAAATGTCAGGGGAGCTTGATATTGGTCATTAAAAAAACATTTTCCGGGAAGTAATATAATCTTATGTCCATGATGCTTCATCGTTTCGCCAACCCAACCCGCTTCCTGCGTTTCGCGGCGATCGTCCAGCCGTGGATGGCGGGCCTGACCATTGTGCTGGGCGGGGCCGGGCTTTATCTGGGCCTGGTTAATTCGCCGGCCGATTATCAGCAGGGCGAAAGCGTGCGGATGATGTATGTGCATGTGCCGGCGGCGTGGATGGCGTTGTTTGTGTATACCGGTATGGCCGCCTCGGCAGCCGTCGGTTTGATCTGGAAACACCCGCTGGCCGATGTGATGGCTAAATCCAGCGCCCCCATCGGTGCCTGTTTCACGTTTTTGGCGCTGTTTACCGGCGCGCTGTGGGGCAAACCCATGTGGGGGGCTTGGTGGGTCTGGGATGCGCGGCTGACATCGATGCTGGTGCTGTTCTTTCTGTATCTGGGCTATATGGCGCTGATCGAAGCCTTCGACGATCCCACCCGGGGCGTCAGGGCGTCTTCGATCCTGGTCTTGGTCGGCGTCATCAACGTGCCCATCATCAAGTTTTCCGTCGAATGGTGGAACACCCTGCACCAGCCGGCCAGTGTTTTGAAGATGGGCGGACCGTCTATTGCGGCGTCTATGTTGTGGCCGCTGTTGTTATTGGCGGTGGCCTTCACCACATACTATTTCTGGGTTCTGTTAATTCGGGTGCGGGCGGAAATTATCGCCAACCGCGTCCGTGTCCTGCGCCTGAAACAGGTTCACGGCTAAACGGGAAGGAAATTTCATGGCAGATATCATCGACTACTTCGCCATGGGCGGCTATGGCGGCTACATCTGGCCTGCATACGGCGTTACCGCAGCGCTGTTGATCGTCCTGTTAATCACCAGCCGCCGCATGTTGCGCAACAATCAGGCGACCTTTGAAGCCCTGGCGCCGACCGAGACCGAACACAAAAAGGACGGAACCGTTGAAGAGAAAACATAAGCGGCTAACCTTCGTCGGCATCGCCTTGCTGCTGCTGGCCGCCGCCGTCGGCCTGGTGCTGAACGCGTTTGAAGAAAGCATCGTGTTTTTCCATAGCCCCACCGATTTCGTTGAAAAGACAGTTTCACCGGACAGGCGAATGCGTCTGGGCGGTCTGGTCGAAGAAGGTAGTGTCCAGAAAATGGCCGACGCCGTGGTCATTTTCAATGTTACCGATATGGCCAACACCACCAAGGTCACCTATCGCGGCATTCTTCCCGACCTGTTCCGCGAGGGCCAGGGGGTGGTCGCCGAAGGGACCTATGCCAATGGCTTGTTTACCGCCGATGAAGTCCTTGCCAAGCACGATGAAAATTATATGCCGCCCGAAGTCGCCGACGCGCTCAAGAAATCCGGCAAGTGGACTGAAATGAGCGAAGAAATGAAACGCCAGGGCATGGTCGACAAGGGAGCCTCGCAATGATCGCCGAAGCCGGTCATTTTGCCCTGATCCTGGCCTTGTTCGTGGCCATGGTGCAGGCCGTGATTCCCATGTACGGCGCCCATCGTGGCGTCGACAAATGGATGGCTATGGATCGGCCAACCGCCATTAGCCAGGTCCTGCTGGTTTCCTTCGCCTTTGGCTGCCTGACCTATTCCCATGTGGTGTCTGATTTTTCGGTGCTCAACGTCTATCAGAATTCCCATTCCGCCAAACCCATGCTGTACAAGGTCGCCGGCGTTTGGGGCAACCACGAAGGGTCGTTGTTGTTGTGGGTGTTTATTCTGGCGCTCTTCGGATCGGCGGTCGCATTTTTTGGCAACAATTTGCCGCCCAGCCTGCGGGCCCGGGTTCTTGGCGTGCAGGCGTTGATCGCCGTCGGCTTCTATTTGTTCATGCTGCTGACTTCGAACCCGTTTGAACGCATGCTGCCGGCCGCCGCCGATGGCCGCGATCTCAACCCCTTGCTGCAAGATCCGGGACTGGCCTTTCATCCGCCATTTCTGTATCTGGGATATGTCGGGTTTTCCATGGCCTTTTCGTTCGCCATCGCCGCCCTGATCGAAGGCCGGGTCGATGCTGCCTGGGCGCGCTGGGTGCGCCCGTGGACACTGGCCGCCTGGTCTTTCCTGACTGTCGGCATCGCGCTGGGGTCCTGGTGGGCCTATTACGAACTGGGTTGGGGCGGCTGGTGGTTCTGGGATCCGGTCGAAAATGCGTCGTTCATGCCCTGGCTGGCGGGAACCGCCCTGCTGCATTCGGCCATCGTCGTTGAAAAACGCGACACCATGAAAGCCTGGACCATTTTCCTGGCGATCCTGGCGTTTTCCATGAGTTTGCTGGGAACCTTCCTGGTGCGTTCCGGCGTGTTGACCTCGGTCCATGCCTTCGCCACCGATCCGGAACGTGGTGTTTTCATTCTGGTGTTGCTGCTGATCGTCATCGGCGGTTCGCTGGCCCTGTTCGCCGTGCGCGCCCCGGCCTTGAAAAGCACCGGCGTTTTCAAACCAATTTCTCGCGAAGGCGGCTTGTTGCTGAACAACCTGGTGCTGTCGACCGGTACCGCCGTGGTTTTGCTGGGCACCCTGTATCCGTTGTTTCTCGATGCCATCGGCGGCGACAAGGTTTCCGTCGGCCCGCCGTTTTTCAACATGGTCTTTATCCCGCTGATGATGCCCATGCTGGTGGCCATGGGGGTCGGGCCGATGTTGTCGTGGAAACGGGCCGATCTGGGCCTGATTAGCAAACGCATGCGGCTCGCATTTATCTTGTCCATTGTCGTTGCTGCCGCCGCCTGGTCCTACGACACCCACGGATCAATCTTCGCCATCATCGGGATCGGCATCGCGCTGTGGTTGTTTATTGGCACCGCGGTCGAACTGGGGGAAAGAATTCGTTTGTTCACCACTCCCCTGGGGGATTCGGTTAAACGCCTGGCCCGTCAGTCGCGCGCCTCGTGGGGCATGACGCTGGCCCATGCCGGGCTCGCCATCGCCATCGCCGGTATGGCCGGCGCCGGGGGCTGGAAGGTCGAAAGCATTCAGGTGATGAAGCCGGGCGAGACCATTGCGGTCGCCGGATACGATTTCACCTTCAAGGGCGCGACCCAGGCACAGGGGCCAAACTACGCCATTATCCGCGGCGATTTTGATATCAGCAAGGATGGCGCGTTCGTCGTTAATGTGCATCCGGAAAAACGCGATTACCCGGTGCGCCAGATGCCGACCACGGAAGCGGCGATCCACACTATGATCAGCGGCGATCTTTACGTGGTGATCGGTGATGCCCAAGGTGCCGACGGCGGTTTCGTCACCCGCATCTATTTCAATCCGCTGGTCGCCTGGATGTGGGCGGGTGCTTTGATCATGGTTTTCGGCGGCGTTATTTCAATATCGGACAGGCGCTACCGAATTGGCGCCCCGGCGCGCCGTGGCAAAAATACAAAGACGGCGACGGCATAGGAACCCCTTGATATGAAACGCCTGATGTATCTGCTGCCGCTGGCTGGCTTCCTTGTTATTGCCGTCTATTTTGCCATCGGCCTGACGCTCGACCCGAAAAAATTGCCGTCGGTCCTGATCGATCAGGAAGTTCCGGAGTTTTCCCTTGTAGCCATCAAGGGGTCGGACAAGGGGTTTTCCAATGCCGATCTTATCGGCCATGTCAGCGTCGTTAATATATTCGGTTCGTGGTGTTACGCGTGCCTGGCCGAACACCCCATATTGATGCGAATCAAGGAACAGAATCTGGTTCCCATCTACGGTATCGACTGGAATGAAAAAAACCGCGACGATGGACCCAGGTGGTTGAAAAAACAGGGCAATCCCTACACCCTGATCGGCGATGACCCGAATAGCAAAGCGGCAATTGCCTTTGGCGTTACCGGTGCTCCGGAAACCTTCTTCGTCGATAAACGGGGTTTCATCAGATACAAACACACCGGGCCAATTACGATTTCAATTTGGAAACAGACCCTGTATCCGCTGGTTGAGGAGCTGCGCAAGCAATGAAGAAACTTCTCGTCGCCCTGATATTTTCGCTGGCTTTTTCCCACGCCTATGCCGTCGAACCCAGCGAAATCCTGGATGATCCGGTGCTCGAAGCCCGGGCCCGCGAAGTCAGCAAGGAACTCAGGTGCGTGGTCTGCCAAAACCAGTCGATCGACAGTTCCAACGCCGACTTGGCCCGCGATATGCGCGTCCTGGTGCGCGAACGCCTGTTGGCCGGCGACAGCAACCAGCAAGTGCTGGATTACATGGTTTCGCGCTACGGTGATTTCGTGCTTTTGAACCCGCCGTTCAAAACCAGCACCTATGCCCTGTGGATCGGTCCGGGGGTGATCGTCGGGCTCGGCATTTTCGCCGTCGCGGCATACTATCGCGCCCGTTCAAAATTAGAAAACACCGCCAATTTACAATCCCCAACCGGGCCGGCGGCGTTAAGCGACGACGAACAAAAACGGCTGAATAAGATAATGGAGAATGATGCGGTATGAGCGGTGAAACCCTGCAATTTTGGGGACTCGTTGGCGCGCTCAGCATTGTCGCCCTGGGCATTCTTCTACTCCCTTTGGTGCGCCGCCGTACCGCCGCCACGGCGATTCGCGAAGAATACGACATCAACGTCTACAAAGATCAGCTGCTGGAAATTGAACGTGATCTCGATCGGCGGCTGATGGATGAAACCCAGGCCGAAGCCGCCAGGCTGGAAATCAAGCGCCGCATGCTGGCCGCCGCCGAACACGTCGATGACGCCAAGGTCCGCGAACCCGAAGGCGGCTTGTCATCCAACCTGGCGCTAATTGCCGTTATCGTGGTGGCCCTGCCGGCGGCCGCACTCGCCATGTACCTGAACCTTGGCCGACCGGGTCAGCCCGATCAGCCATTCGCCCAACGCCCGGCCCCGACCCAGGTTGCCGGTGCGGCCGGAAATTCGGATTTAAGTTCGGTCACCGAAAAATTGAAAAAACGTCTTCAGGGCAACCCCGATGACCTGCGCGGCTGGATGCTGCTGGGCCGCAGTTATATGTCGCTCAGCCAGTTCACCGGAGCAGCCGATGCTTATGGCCGGGCCTATGGATTAAGCGGCGAAGACGCCGAAATCGGCGCCGAATATGGCGAAGCCCTGTCCCTTGTCGCCGGGTCGGTGATCACTTCGCAGGCCAAGGGTATTTTTGAGACCACCCTTGCCGCCGATCCGTTCAATGCCAAGGCTCGTTTTTATCTGGCCATGTTCAAGGCCCAGGATGGCGACACCCGGGGCGCCCTTCAGGGATGGGTCGACCTGGCCGCGATATCGGCTCCCGGCGCACCGTGGATGCAAATCCTGAACGGCCAAATCGTTCGCGCTGGCAAGGAATTGGGGATCGATCCGCAAACCATCAAACCTTCAGCTGAAGCCACGGCCTTGGCCCTTACGGTTAAACAGCCGAAGCCGAAGCCGCAGATGACCACCGCGCCGGATGCTTCGGCGCCCGGTCCCACTCAGGCCGATGTCGAAGCCGCCGGGCAAATGTCGGGCGAAGATCGCAGTGCGTTGATCCGCACCATGGTCAAGCGACTGGCCGACCGGCTCAAGGAAAACCCCGACGACAAGGCCGGCTGGCAACGCCTGGAACGCGCCTATCGGGTGTTGGGCGAAACGGGAAAGGCCGACGAAGCCGCCGCCATGGCCGCAAAGCTGCCCTGATCTGCGCCGGGCGCTCTCTGCCGACCCACACTAAGGGGTGTTGCCCTTTTTTCCCGCAGCTAGGATAAAGCGCGAAATCAAATTCCAACAGTGAGGGCTCTTTATGTCACAGTTCAAAACCATCGATGACCTGGATGTCGCCGGTATGCGGGTTCTGGTCCGCACCGATTTGAACGTCCCCATGACGGACGGCAAAATCACCGACACCACCCGCATCGACCGCACCGTGCCGACGCTGATAGAACTTTCCAAAAAAGGTGCGCTGGTTATCGTGATCAGCCATTTCGGCCGTCCCAAGGGTCAGGTAGTCCCGGAAATGTCCCTGGCCCCGGTGGCCAAAGCTATGTCCGAAGCCTGTGGCCAGCCGGTCGGTTTTGCGTCCGATACGGTCGGTGAACAGGCGCGTAAGTTGATTAGCGAAATGGGCGAGGGCGATATTGTGATGTTGGAAAACCTGCGCTTTAACCCGGGCGAAGAAGAAAACGACCAGGCCTTTACCGTCGAACTTTCAAAGCTTGGCGATCTTTACGTCAGCGACGCGTTTTCATGTTCGCACCGGGCCCATGCCTCGACCGAGGGGCTCGCCCATTTGTTACCGTCTGCCGCCGGTCGCCTGATGCAAGTCGAAATTGAATCCCTTTCCAAGGCGCTGGAAAATCCTGAAAAGCCGGTCGCCGCAGTGGTCGGCGGGGCCAAGGTATCGACCAAGATGGAAGTCCTCGGCAATCTGGCGACCCAGGTTGAAATGTTGATCATCGGCGGCGGCATGGCCAACACATTCCTGTTCGCCCAAGGTTACGATGTCGGCAATTCATTGTGCGAAAAAGACATGGCCGATGAAGCCCGGGGAATTCTGGCGGCGGCGGAAAAAGCCGGCTGTCAGGTCGTCCTGCCGTGTGACGGCGTCGTCGCGCGCGAATTTAAGGCTGGTGCGGCCAGCGAAGTGGTCGCCCTGGACGCCATCCCGGCCGATGCCATGATGCTCGACATTGGGCCGGCATCCATCGCCGATGTGACTGCCAAGTTAGAAACCTGCAAGACCCTGGTCTGGAACGGGCCGTTCGGGGCGTTTGAAATTCCGCCCTTCGATTTAGGCACCAATGCCGTCGCCCAGGCCGCAGCACACTTGACCCGCGCGGGCAAGTTGCTCAGCGTCGCCGGTGGCGGCGATACGGTAGCGGCGCTGGCCCATGCCGGGGTCGGGGCCGATTTTTCCTACGTATCGACGGCAGGCGGCGCCTTCCTGGAATGGATGGAAGGCAAAAAACTGCCGGGCGTGGAAGTGTTAAGAAAGTAGATTTTCAGGAAACGTCCTTATCGTCTCGACCAAGCTGGTTTTCTATACTTTCCCCGTCAAACAACTGGTCGCGCATTTTGTGGACCAGGGAATCCAGCATAAAGCGCAGGTTTTCCGATTGTTCCAGCAAATCGGTGGTCACGTTCAGGGCTTCGGCGGATGATGTCTGGGCGATGGCCAGCGCCAGGCTTCGGGCTTCCAGGACGACGCCGTTGATGTCGCGCAAGGCCCAGGTTGTCTGCGAAGCAGTGGCGCGGATGATGTCAAAGCGCCGACCGATAGAACTTTCCATTTCCGAATGGCCCATACGCGGCGGTGAGGTCTGTGCGTCGTCGCCACGCGGGTCCTGCGTAAACATCACCAAATTACTGCTGGGCGCGGTCTCATCTGTATCGCCGCCCGGTGCGCCGACCCATAGCAGGTCGGCTTGTTCGCCGATGGTTTTAATCAAGCCTTCAATGCCGCCAATGCGCTTGGATGCATCGTTGAGGTTTCTGATCAATGTGCCCGTTCGTTCGGCTTCTTCCGCCGCCGCAGTGACGTTTAACGATGATTGCGCGACCTGTTGGGATATTTCGGAAATGGTGTCCAGGCTGGGCGGCGCCACTTGCTGATTTGCAGGCTTGCTTTCAGGATCTCTTGCTATTTCTTCCGGTGGATTGGTGGCGGCCCGGGAATTCATCGCCGCGCTTTCCTGAAAATCGCTGCGCATGGCTTCGATGACCTTGTGCAGCAGTTCAACTTCATCAACCGCCGCCTGACCCCGAGCCAGTTCGGCTTTCATGGATTCAAGATCATGGCGCAACCAGGCCGCTTCTTCCGTCGCGGCGCGACCGCGTTCGGCTTCTGATTTGGCTTTCTCCAGGCGTTCCCGAATGGGCACGATTTCACTTAAACGCAACTTCAGGACCGATAGCGCCCGGGCGACATCACCGGTTTCGTCTTCGTTGCCCAGCCCCCAAACAACGGCATCGTCTTGGCCCCCGGTAATGCGGCGACCGGATTCCGCGGCGGCGGTGACCGGGCCGATAATGGACCTTAGAATGATCGTCCCGGATAACAGAATCATCAACAACAGCCCGGTCCCGCCAGCGGCCAGCAAGGTCATGTATTTGTCCCGCACCCTGGTGTCATCACCAATACGCGCCACTAGTTGTTGATCGGCATATTGTTTCAAGGCATTGACGCTGGGAATCATGTAGGAAAATATTTCATTTAACCGTCCGCTTCCGTTAGGCGTCGATAGCCTGCCCTTGGCATAAGCGGTCAGCCGACGTTGATAGGTTTCCATCAATTTCTTAAGGTCGGCGGTATCGGTTTCGTTCAGCGGAACCATCTTCAACAGGCGATTGAAGCCGTTTTGTCCATTGGCGATGGAAATCAGGCTGCCGGCCTGACCCTTCTTGATAAAAGCGACTTCGGCCTCGCGCATATCGGCGACGGTCTTGCTCAGGCTAAGGATATTGACCTCGCCCAGGCGGTCTTGCAGGCTGCGCGCAGCCTCTTGCACGGCCTTGGCCAGGTCGGCATTGCTGGCAGGGCCGGTTGGTTCACGTTTGGCGGCGATGGCACCATAGGCTTCGGCATATTGGGCGATGGCTTCACGAACAGTGGTAATATGTTCGCCCAGCGCCGGCGTGTTGAAACGAGTGTATATGTCGTCCAGCACGCGACCCAGTTTGATGGCCTTGGTAATATGGGATTCGATGGCTGCCTGGGATGGCGGATTATTTTCCGGCGCGTTTTGTTTCATCAACATGCCTTCGGCGCGGATCCGCCAGGCCGTCGCCTCGACCCTATCGACCAGGTTTACCAGTTCATGAGCCGACGCGGCATGTCGCTGGGCCGCGCCCAGGTCCTGGTAGGCCCGGAACAGGCCGAACCCGCCCAGGGCCAGACATCCCAGGCCGATCAGGACGAACAGGCTGATCCGGGCCGCAAGGCTGGTGCCGCCCAAGAACGTGCGGTCCATGAAATCACCTGGGGCGAAGGCAACCGCAGGGCGATCGCCCGAAACCGTAACGGTTTCGCCATTCTGTTTCGGTCCCTCGGTTTCCGTATTCGCGGCCATGCGGCCCCCCGACAGTGGCATATTCATTTAATTTTGAACGGGCATTGTATAACAGAATCAATGTCTTTTCGTCAAAATCTACCGTCCCACGTTGTGGGATTTCCTTTTTTTGGGAAATAGGGCATACTATCAGGTGCGGCAGAATGCCGTAGGCCCGATCAGAAGATTGGGTGAGGATTCAGAAAGGAGAACAGAATGTCAGTGAACCCGGCTGTAGCGCCGGCCCACTTCAACCTCGCGGTGGAGTCTCTCAAGCAGACTTTGAAGCGAGAGAAGCAGGCGGCAGCAGCCATTTCCCAGGCACAAAAGGCTCCGGATTTATCCGGGGTGAGGACTGATGTGATCGACCGGGTGACCGAAAGTCATCGCGGCGGCTACGTCAATACCAGCGCCTGACATAAAGACTTACTATCGTTTGGCCAAAACCGGCGGCGCTTCTGGCGATTGCGGCGGTGCCGCCGGTTTGTCCGAACACCTTAATAGAATGAAATCCTGAATTCGGTAAAAGTGGGGGTTTTTACAGACTCCGTTAACTTTTATCGGGCATGTTGCGTGGATGAGTACGAACAACACCATCTCGCCTCGGACGATTTCGCTGAATTCAGAGCGTCCGCGCGGATATTCCGGCGCGGAAGATGTCCGCAATCGGGCCGCCGTCACCAAATCCGGTGAAAATCCCGTGCAACGCCGGGCCCTGAACAGACTCGAACAGGTGCTGGGCCCCGGTCAATCGCCGAAACAGGACGTGCCGCGCGGCTTTTACCTGGATATAACGGTCTGAGCCGCCTTTTTTGCGGTCTTTAATACACCTGATTGCGCCTAATTGACCCGCGACGGTATATATCAATCCTGACTTGCTCTAAACTGGCCCCATTGAAACATCGAAACGCCGGGTAACCGCCCGGGGGCTCTCGTTAGGATACGGTTCCATGTGGTCCATAAAATTCCCGCTCTTAGTGCTTATCGCCATATTTTTGGGCGGGCTCGCCGGTGGCCAGGCCTGGGCCGCGGAATCAAGCACGAAAATCCTTAAATATGACAAGGATGGCAGGGTCATCGGCGTCATTGAATCCGAATCCGATGGATCAGATGAAACGGGGACCGAGAAGAAAAATTCAAGTAAAGAGGCCACAAAACCCGGCGTATTTAATCCCGAAAAGAGCTATGAACTGGGCGAGGTTATCGTCATCAACCCGCCCAAGCGGTTCGAATCAGGCATCCGCGGCATGGGGTATAGCGTCATCGAAACCGTGCGCATGACCAATCTGGGTCTGGTCGTGCAGCGAATCCGCATTCCCTCGAAAGTGTCGGTTCCCCAAGCCATCCGACAATTGCGCTCGCGGTTCCCCGGTGTCGAAATTGACGCCAATCACCAGTTCGATCCCTCCGCCGCCGCCGCCGGCGTCGAATTTCCCGGCAAGGTGGCGCGTTCGCTGGTCCGTTGGGACAACGTGCCGATTGATTGCGGCAAGGGCGTGCGCATCGGCATGATTGACGCCGGCGTCGATGTCAGCCACCCGGCCTTGCGGGGGCAAAAAGTCACCTACCGGACATTCCACAAAAAGGGCCGCAAACCCGGCCCGAAAGATCACGGCACGGCGGTCGCCGCGATTATGGTGGGTCGCGCCGAATGGGGCGGCCTGTTGCCGGGGGCAGAATTGTTTGCCGCCAATATGTTTGAATTTAATGAAAAAGGCCGCAAGGTCGGCAACGCCATCGGCCTGATCAAGGCCGCAAGCTGGCTGCTGGACGAACACGTCCACGTTATCAATCTGAGCGTCGCCGGGGCCGATAACAAGATCCTTCGCAAGGTATTCAAAAAAGCTCTCGGCAAACAACAGAAGATGATCGCCGCAGGTGGCAACTGGGGCCGTTCCGACAAACCTGCGTATCCGGCGGCCTACAAAGGCGTCGTCGCGGTAACGGCGCTCAATGAAAAGGGCCTGATTTATTCGAAAGCCAACACCGGCAGTTATATCGATTTTGCCGCCCCGGGTGTGCGCATCTATACCGCGGCGCCGGGCGGCGGTGGTCGCCTGCAAAGCGGCACGTCATTCGCCTCGCCGTTCATCGCGGCGATGATGGCGCTGGATATCAAGAACGGTAAGGGCAAGTCCCTGCGGGCCCTTGAAAAACTGCTGCAAAAGAACATCAAGGACCTGGGCGCACCGGGCCGTGACGATATCTTCGGCTGGGGGTTCGTGCGGCGCAAGCCACAGTGCTGACACGCCACGGACATGAAAAAACCGGACCCAAAGGGGTCCGGTGAGTTTTTCAAGAGAGAGGGTTTGACCGTATCGGGGAGTGAGTAGCTCCCACGGGGTCACGCAATTCAGTGTCGTCAGTATTACGGGAAAATCGCCAGTGCGCTGTGACCGGTGTCACACAGGCGCATTTTTTCTTATTTAAGCGTTTGTCAGGTCAGCCCAACCAGGTTGCGGGCGAAGGCCTTGGCTTCGAAGGGATGCATGTCGTCGATGCCTTCGCCGACGCCAACGGCGTGTACCGGCAGCCCGAACCGTTCGGCCAGCGAAACTACCACCCCGCCGCGGGCCGAGCCATCTAACTTGGTTAGCAACAATCCCGACACGTCGACCGCGTGTTTGAAGATTTCGACCTGGGAATGGGCGTTCTGGCCGACCGTGGCATCCAGCACCAACAGGCAGTCATGGGGGGCGGTGGCGTCGATTTTACCGATGACCCGGACAATTTTTTCCAGTTCGGCCATTAGGTCCGCCTTATTTTGCAGGCGCCCGGCGGTGTCGATAAGCAAAACGTCGACATCGGCCGCTCGCGCTTTGGTCAGGGCATCAAACGCCAGGCCGGCGGCGTCTGCCCCGGTTTCAGCCGCGATAACCGGGGTATCGGTGCGTTCGCCCCAGATTTTCAATTGTTCCACCGCCGCCGCCCGAAATGTATCGGCCGCCGCCATCATCACCGTTTTGCCTTGTGATTTAAGCTGTTTCGCCAGTTTTCCGATGGATGTGGTCTTGCCACCGCCGTTAACGCCGCACACCAGCACCACATGGGGGCGGTTTGCTGGATTGACGGAAAAGGGCACGGCCACGGGAGCGATAATCAGTTCGACTTCGGCGGCGAGCGCCGACAAAATTTCCTGCGTATCGCGGCTCGACCTGAATCGCGCCGTGGCCAGGACCGCAGATAGCCTGGCCGAACTTTTGACGCCCAGGTCGGCGGCGATCAGCAATTCTTCAAGTTCATCCAGGCCGGCGTCGTCCAGTTCGGTCTTGACCAGCAAGTCGGCAATACCGCCGCCCAGTTTAGCCGAGCTTTTGGTAAGGCCCTTTTTCAGGCGTGCCGCCCAACCCAGTTTGGCTTCGCCTTCGTCAGGCCCCTGGCCGTGGCTGTCTTCGATAATATAGGTCATGCGGCGATCCTGGCGATCAGTCGCCCCGTGTCGCTATCCATATCTTCGGCGCGGGCCTCGACAATGCCGCCAATGGGGCAGTTCATGCCGGTGTCGCTTCTCAGGTCGACCGGAACGAAATGTCGGGTGTGGCCGCTTTGACCTTTTTCGATCAGCACTTCGACGGGGTCGCCAAGGGTCGCTTCAAGCAATCGGTTAAGCGCCGCCTGTCCGGCCTGGCGTAACTGCCGGGCACGGTCTTTGGCGATGTCGCCCGGCACCGCAGGCATTCGCGCCGCGGCGGTGCCGGGGCGAATGGAATAGGGGAAGACATGCAGGAACGTCAGGTCCATGTCGGTAACGGCCTGCAGCGTATTTTCGAACATCTGATCGGTTTCGGTCGGGAACCCGGCGATCAGGTCGGCGCCGAAGACCGTATCGGGCCGCGCCTGGCGGGCCCGCCGCACCACATCGAAGGCCATGTCGCGGGAATGGCGGCGCTTCATGCGTTTCAAGATGGTGTCGTCGCCGGCTTGCAGGCTTAAGTGCAGATGCGGCATAAAGCGCGGCTCGTCGGCTAACAAGCGGTAGATGTCATCATCGATGGCGGCGGGGTCGAGCGACGTCAGGCGCAGGCGCTTCAAATCGGGGACGGCGGCAAGAATACGCCGGGTCAGCTGACCCAGGCCGGGCAGGCTTAAGTCGTCGGCGCCGTAGGATGAAATATCGACCCCGGTCAGCACCACTTCTGCGTGGCCGTTTTCGACCAGCAGTCGGACCTGATCGATAATCGCCTGGGCCGGGGCGCTGCGGTTGGGGCCGCGACCGAACGGGATGATGCAAAAGGTGCAGCGATGGTCGCAGCCTTGCTGAATTTGAACGAACGCGCGGGTGCGTTCTTCGAACCCCGATATCACCGGGATATCGATCAGGTGGCCCGCCGTTTCCAGGGCTTCCATGATATCCGAAACGACCATGTCCGGGCCGTCCGTGGCGCCAAGCACGCCGGCGTCGAGTTTTTCCCTATTGCCGACAACCCGGTCGACTTCGGCCATGGCGGCGAAGGTTTCGGGGTTCAGTTGCGCCGCACACCCGGTAACAATAATGCGGGCGGATGGATTTTCGCGGGCCAGGCGGCGGATGGTCTGGCGGCCCTGACGTTCGGCTTCGGCGGTAACGGCGCAGGTGTTGATGATGATGGCGTCATCCATGCCCGCGTCACGGGCTCCCTTGGCCATGATTTCCGATTCAAGGGTGTTAAGGCGGCATCCCAAGGTGACGACACGCGGTCCGGCCATGATCGTTACACCAACAGCGAGCGGTCGATAACGCCGGAATAGGCTATGGCCACGGGGCCGGTCATCTGGACATGGCCGTCGGGCAGCCATTCCATGGCCAGGACCCCGCCGTCGAGGATGATATCGGCGGCCCGCCCGCACAGCTTGCGGCGGTGGGCGGCGACGATGGTGGCGCAGGCGTTGGACCCACAGGCCGGGGTTATGCCGCCGCCGCGTTCCCACACCCGCAGGCGGATCTGGCGTTCGGAAATTATCTGGGCGACGCCAATATTGGCGCGTTGGGGGAACATTTTGTGGTGTTCCAGCAGGGGCCCGTGGGTTTGCAGGTCGATGGCTTCGGCATCATCGACGAAAAAGATCGCATGGGGATTGCCCATGTTGACACAAACCGGATCACCGAGCGGCCCGGAGCTGACATCCACGTGCAGGGTGTCGACGGCCTGGCTCAAGGGGATTTCCCGCCAATCCAGGTGGGCCGGGCCCATGTCTACGGTATAAAGCGTATCATCGGAGGTTTCGGCGTCCAGCAATCCGGCGACGGTTTCGATGATGGCATGGCGGGTGTCGCTTTCCTTCATGATCATCGCGGCCACGCAACGGGTGGCATTGCCGCAGGCCTCGGCCTCGCCGCCATCGGAATTGCGGATCGCCATGAAAACATCGGCATGTTCGTCGCGCGGCGGTTCGATCACGATCAACTGGTCGCAGCCGACGCCGGTGCGCCGGTTGGCGATGGCGGCGGCCTGTGTCGGGGTCAGGTCAAGTGACCCCGCCCTGGCGTCAATGACAACGAAATCGTTGCCAAGGCCATGCATCTTTGTGAACGGAATGTCATTTGTTACGGTCATAATGAGCTTAATATGTCGCTCTCGCGGGGGAAGTCCACCCTTTTAAGGGCAACCTGCCATCAGATGGCCGTTTGATCTAACTGTGGTTGGCGAAGAACTTGCCCAGATGGAAACGGGCCTGGGCCTCGCCGTAGGCATATTCCGTACCGACCGGGCAGGCGGCGCGGGCCAGGCAACCCCGCCTGAAACATTCATCGCCCCGACCGCTGGCCAGGTGGCCGATGCAGGCCGGGACATCATATGTGCCGGCGCCGAAGGCACTGACCGGACAGGTCGACAGACAAGGTTTGTCGGCGCAATCCTCGCACGGCGAGGGCGATGGGTTCAGCGGCGGCAAATCCAGCTTCGCCGGGATAACAAGGGCGCCCCGGTAGGCGTGCCACAAGCCATACTGCCCGTGAACCATGGGTCCGTACGGTGACGGATGGACGTCACTGGATTTTTGCGCCCACTTCTGAAAGGAAAAATACGGCGGTCCGTCAAACGGGAACAGGACCTGGATGTCCAGGCCTGAATCTCCGCACAATTTGGCCGCCAGGGTGCTTAGGGTGCGGCGTGACCAGTTATCCAACGGGTTGGGATCATCAGTTTGACGGGATGCATCATCGAAGGCCCGCCACATGGCGGGGCCGGCATTGCCGGCAAGAACCAGGGTTATGGTCCCCGGCGGCACGCCTTCCAGGCCGGGCACACCATCTTCGCTGCCGGGATGGAAGGCCCCCATCAGGGTCAATCCGGAAGCCGCCAATAGGTGTTCGATTGTCGAAAGGTCCATGCCTGTTTATGGCCGAAAGCGCGCTAGGGATCAATCGCTGACGGCCTTGACCAGGCTGATGATTTTTTTTCGCAGGGCGGGGTCTTCGATGTGGTGGAAGGCCTTGGCCAGGTTTTTCGCTTCCTTGGTCACGGCGGCTTCGGGAACTTGCTTAGGGTCGATATCGTCCAACATTAGTCCTTCGAAAAAGAACGACGGATCGATGCCAAACGACCGGGCCAGGGCGTGCAACTGGCTTGGCCCGAAGAAGGCGGCCCCCCGTTCCAGCATCTTGCAAGTGCCGACCGGTTGCCGGGCCAGGGCGTCGACCTGGGCTTCGGAAAGGCCGCGTTCCATGCGAAGTTCTTTCAGGCGAAGGCCGAGATGACGTTCGACAGGGTCCTGGTGGTCCGATTCGTTACCCGCTGGCACCATTTTGGAAAAACCTTTTTTGTAACTAAAAAGTGTAATTAGGAAATATATATTCGCTATAAGGGTATAATTCACTGGTGGCCTCTAAGGCAAGGACAATTGCCGCTATGAATGAGTGCCTTGACTTGCAAAATTCCTCGGCATAAATTGCGCGCCGAACAAAAGACCCCATAACCCATGAACTTTATCCGCCTCATGGGGCGCCGCCAGTCCGCGAGTATCGCGCGCTGGCGTAAAGTCATTTGGGGTTTTTGTTGTGTATGAATTTGACCCGCTGGACGACGAGACCTGAAGATAGATGTTTGATAATCTGACCGGCAAACTGGGAGACATCTTCGACTCCCTCAAGAAGCGCGGCGCCCTGTCGGTGGCCGATGTGGACACCGCCCTGCGCGAAGTCCGCCTGGCTTTGCTGGAAGCCGATGTCGCCCTGCCCGTGGTCAAAGATTTCATCGAAGGCGTCCGCGAACGGGCCATCGGCGAAGAAGTTATCCGCAGCGTCACTCCGGGCCAGATGATGATCAAGGTCGTCCACGACCATTTGGTCGAGGTTCTGGGCGGTGGCGGGGAAGATAAAGGCGACATACCCTTTAGTCAGGGTTCGGGCCTCGACCTGGGTGGCACACCGCCGGTCGCCATTTTGATGGTCGGCCTGCAGGGTTCCGGCAAGACCACGACGAGTGCCAAAATAGCCTTGCGCATCAAGACCCGGGAAAAGAAAAAAGTCCTGATGGCGTCCCTCGATATTTACCGCCCGGCGGCGCAGCAACAGCTGGCGATCCTGGGCGAACAGACCGACGTCGCGACCCTGCCGGTGATCATGGGTGAACAGCCGCTCGCCATCGCCAACCGGGCCATGGCAACAGGCCGCCAGGAAGGCTACGACGTGGTCATCCTGGACACCGCCGGTCGCCTGCATTTAGACGACGAACTGATGGACGAAGTGGCCAAGGTAAGTGCCGCTACCAAGCCGATTGAAACCTTGCTCGTCGCCGATGCCATGACCGGCCAGGACGCCGTTACCATGGCCCGCGAATTTAAGGAAAAAGTAGCCATTACCGGCATCGTGCTGACCCGTGTCGATGGCGATGCCCGGGGCGGCGCGGCGCTTTCCATGCGGGCAGTGACCGGCGTTCCCATCAAGCTGATGGGTGTCGGCGAAAAAGTCGACGCCCTTGAAAGCTTCCAGGCGGACCGTATCGCCGGGGCCATCCTGGGCCAGGGCGACATCGTCGGCCTGGTCGAAAAGGCCGCCGAAGTCATCGACAAGGAAGACGCCGAAAAACTCGCCAAGAAAATGATGAAAGGCGAATTTTCGCTTGAAGACATGGCCAATCAAATCGGCCAGATCCGCAAGATGGGCAGCGTCAGCGGATTGATCGGCATGTTGCCCGGCGCCGCCAAAATCAAGAAGCAGATGGCCGGATCCGATATTGACGACAAGATGCTCGGTCGCCAGCAGGCCATCATATCGTCGATGACGATTTCTGAACGGCAAAAACCCAAGCTATTGAACGGTTCGCGCCGGCGGCGCATTGCCGAGGGTTCGGGGACATCGGTGCAGGATGTCAACCGCCTGATCAAGCAGCACAAGCAAATGGGCCAGATGATGAAGAAGATGGGCAAGATGGGCAAAAAAGGCCTGATGGGCATGGGCGGCGGAATGCCGCCGGGCATGATGCCGCAACGATAATCATTCTTTTTTTTAACAATTTAACGAAACACAACAGACCTCAAATAAAGGACATATATAAACCATGGCTTTAAAAATTCGACTTTCCCGGGGCGGCGCAAAAAAGCGGCCTTTCTATCATGTTGTCATCGCCGATTCCCGCAGCCCGCGCGACGGCAAGTTCATCGAACGCGTCGGCACCTATAACCCGATGGTCGCCAAGGACCACGCCGAACGGCTGACCCTTAAGGAAGAACGCATCAAATACTGGATGGGCGTTGGCGCCCTGCCGACCGACCGCGTCGCCCGCTTTTTTGCGTCCGCCGGCCTGATGGAAGCCCCAACTCGTTTCGAGCAGACCACGCAACAACTGCCGAAAGCCAAGGCTCTGGAACGGGTGAAAGAAAACGCCGAAGCCGCCATCGCTAAAGCCGAAGCCGCCGAAGCCGCCAAGGTCGAAGCCGCCGAAGCCGCCAAGGCCGCCGCCGAAGCCCCGGCCCCGGTTGAAGAAGCCCCGGCTGAAGAAGCCGCCGCCGAGGAAGCTCCCGCAGAAGCCGCCGCTGAAGAAGCTCCGGTAGAAGCTGCTGCTGAAGAAGCCCCGGCAGAAGAAGCCGCCGCTGAAGAGGAAAAGACCGACGGTTGATCCGTTGCAACGGATCAACCTGACGCCAAGGCTATGGTAGACCACAGTTTGGACCCTGACATGATCTGTATCGGCGCTTTTGCCGGGGCCAGGGGTGTCAGGGGTGAAGTCAAAATCAAGAGCTTCACCGCCGAACCCGGTGCCATCGCCGATTACGGCACGGTCGTCGACGAAAGCGGCACCCGGGAATTCCGCATCCGGGTGACCGGGTTGGGATCTGGCAAGGCGCTCGGAATGGTCTTCGCCCGTTTGAACGGCATCGATGATCGCGATGTCGCCGAAGGGTTGAAGGGGACCCGGCTGTATGTGCCCCGATCGGCACTGCCGGAAGTGCAGGAAGACGAGTTCTATTTCGCCGATTTGGTTGGCGTACGGGCCGAACTGGTGGATGGCAGGACACTGGGGCTGATCCGGGAAGTCCATGATTTTGGCGCCGGGTCGGTGCTGGAAATCGCCGGTGAAGATTTTGGCACGGTTATGGTGCCATTTACCCAAAGCGCCGTGCCGGTCGTTGATTTGGCTACGGGGCGCGTGGTGATCGATCCGCCGGCGGGATTGCTGGAACCGGCTTCGGCCGATGAAAAGGCGGCGGAAGGAGTTGACGATGATGGGAAATGAACCCGAAAGCCCTAGGGTTTCGCCCTGGCGGGTGACGGTTCTGACCCTATATGAAGAGATGTTCCCGGGGCCGCTGGGTCAGTCGCTGTCGGGACAAGGCCTAAAAGACGGCATTTGGGCCATGGAAACGGTGGACATTCGGGCCTTTGCGAGCGATAAACACCGCTCTGTGGACGATGCCCCGTTTGGTGGCGGTCCGGGAATGGTTATGCGGGCCGATGTTGTCGATAAGGCCATTGGTTCGGTAATGGCGGAAAACGGTGGTTCGGACGACAATCCGGGCCCCAAAAGACCACTGATTTACCTGTCGCCGCGCGGTCGTCCACTGGACCAGCAGCGCGTCGGTGAATTGGCAAAAGGCCCCGGCGTGGTGTTGCTGTGTGGTCGGTTTGAAGGCCTTGATGAACGGGTCATCGCGGCCCACCAAATGGAAGAAGTAAGCCTCGGCGATTTCGTCCTGTCCGGCGGCGAGCCAGCGGCGATTGCCTTGATAGACGCCTGCGTCAGGCTGCAACCCGGCATTATGGGTTCGGCGGCTTCGGGCGAAGAAGAAAGTTTCGAGCGGGGATTGTTGGAATATCCCCACTATACCCGGCCAAGAGACTGGCAGGGGCGAGAGGTTCCGGAAGTTCTGATATCCGGTGACCATGAAAAAATCAGGGTCTGGCGATTGGCCGAGGCCGAACGGATAACCAAGGAAAGGCGTCCCGATTTATGGCGTCGGCACTTAGAAGTAAAACATAAGAATCAAGACTGACCGAAGGATAAAGATCATGAACCTTATTGAAGAAATTGAAAATGAACAGCGCGCCAAACTCGTCTCCCAACGGGGCGTCCCCGAATTTGCCGCCGGCGATACGTTGAAGGTCAACGTTAAAGTGGTTGAAGGCACGCGCGAGCGTATCCAGGTTTATGAAGGCGTTTGCATCGCGCGCAAGAATTCGGGCCTGAATTCCTCGTTCACCGTGCGCAAGATTTCGTCCGGCGAAGGTGTCGAACGTGTGTTCCCCCTGCATTCGCCCATCATCGCCGGCATCGAAGTGGTGCGCCGGGGCGATGTGCGTCGGGCCAAGCTTTATTACCTGCGGGGCCGCACCGGTAAATCGGCACGTATCGCCGAAAAGACCGATGGTTTCGCTGGCAAGCTGACCTCAAGCGCCAAGGCCGAAGCCGCCGCCATCAAGGCCCAGGGTCGCGCCGATGGCACGGCCAAGTCCAAGAAGGGCTCGAAAAAGGTCAAAGCCGCGGCCAAAGCAGCAACGGAAGAATAATCCGTAACAAAAACGAGAAGCCAAATGCCGAAAACGCTGTTCGATAAAATCTGGCAAGATCATGTCGTCGATGTCCAGGAAGACGGGACAAACCTGATCTACATCGACCGCCATCTGGTCCATGAAGTGACCAGCCCGCAAGCGTTTGAAGGTTTAGCTAACAGCGGGCGAAAGGTTCGCCGGCCACAAGCGACCCTGGCCGTGGCCGACCATAACGTGCCGACCACGGATCGTTCCAAGGGCATCGCCAACGATGATTCGCGCATCCAGATCGAAACCCTGGAAAAAAACTGCGTCGATTTCGGTGTGCCATATTTGGCCATGGATGATATCCGCCAGGGCGTCGTCCATATCATCGGGCCGGAACAAGGTTTCACCCTGCCCGGCATGACCATCGTTTGCGGCGACAGCCACACCGCCACCCATGGCGCCTTCGGGGCCTTGGCGTTTGGCATCGGCACATCGGAAGTCGAACACGTGCTGGCGACCCAAACCCTGGTGCAAAGCCCGGCCAAGAACATGCGCTTCAATGTGGTCGGTGATTTGCCCCCGGGCGTTACCGCCAAAGACCTGGTGCTCGCCTTGATTGGCAAGATCGGCACAGCCGGCGGCACCGGCTATGTTATCGAATACACCGGCGAAGCCATCCGGGCGCTTTCCATGGAAGGCCGCATGACGGTCTGCAACATGACCATCGAAGCCGGTGCCCGCGCCGGGCTCATCGCACCTGATGAAACAACCTACGCCTATTTGATGGGGCGGCCGATGTCGCCCAAGGCCGGCAACTGGGAAGCCGCCGTGGCCTATTGGAAGACTCTCGCCAGTGACAAAGGGGCTGTCTACGACGCCGAAGTGACGCTCGACGCATCAACCCTGGTGCCGCAAGTCACCTGGGGCACCAGTCCTGAAAATGTCCTGCCGATTACCGGCATAGTTCCCGATCCCGCCGATGTCGAAGACGAAGGCAAACGCAACGCCATGACCCGTTCGCTCGACTACATGGGCCTTGCGCCCGGTACGCCGCTTGACGGCCTCGCGGTTGACCGGGTGTTTATCGGTTCGTGCACCAATGGCCGCATCGAAGATATTCGCGCCGCCGCCGCCATCGCCAAGGGCCGCAAGGTTGCATCAGGGGTTAACGCCATGGTCGTTCCGGGTTCCGGGTTGGTCAAGGAACAGGCCGAAGAAGAAGGCCTGGATACGATCCTGATCGAAGCCGGGTTCGAATGGCGTGAACCGGGATGTTCCATGTGCCTGGCCATGAACGACGACAAACTGGAACCCGGCGAACGCTGCGCCTCTACATCCAATCGCAATTTTGAAGGTCGTCAGGGTCGCGGCGGGCGAACCCATCTGGTCAGCCCGGCGATGGCCGCCGCCGCCGCCATCACCGGCCACCTGACCGACGTTCGCAAGCTGGATTAGGGGAAACGTCATGGATAAATTTACCAAATTGACCGGCGTCGCGGCACCGCTGCCGATGATCAACATCGACACCGACATGATCATCCCCAAGCAGTTCCTGAAAACCATCAAGCGCACCGGGTTGGGCAAGAGCCTGTTTTTCGAAATGCGCTATGACGACAATGGCAACGAAATCGCAGACTTCGTGCTTAACCAACCGGCCTATCGGGAGTCAAAAATTCTCGTCGCCGGGGATAATTTCGGCTGTGGTAGCTCGCGCGAACATGCGCCGTGGGCGCTGCTCGATTTTGGTATCCGCTGTGTCGTCGCCACCGATTTCGCCGATATTTTCTACAACAACTGTTTCAAGAACGGCATCCTGCCCATCAGGTTGCCGCAGAAAGATGTCGACAAGTTGATGGATGATGCCGAACGCGGCGCCAACGCCACGGTGACGATCGATTTGGAAGCCCAGGAAATTTCCGGCCCCGACGGCGGCGTCATCAAGTTTGAAGTGGATGCATTCCGCAAGCATTGCCTGCTCAATGGTCTGGACGATATCGCCCTGACCATGGAAAAATCCGATAAAATTTCCGCCTTCGAAGAAAAATCAAAAGCCGAACAACCCTGGCTGTAAATCCGTAAAGAAAGAATTTGTAATGAGCGCCAACAAGAAGCTGCTGTTTTTACCCGGTGACGGGATCGGCCCGGAAGTCATGGATCAGGTCGACCGGGTGCTCGACTGGATGGCGAAAAAGCGCACAGTCAGCTTCGATGTCAGCCGCGACCTGGTCGGCGGCGCGTGTTATGACGCCCACGGCAGCGCCCTGACCGATGAAACCATGGCCGACGCCATGAACGTCGATGCCGTGATGCTGGGCGCCGTCGGCGGCCCCAAGTGGGATCACGTGGCCCGCGAAGCGCGCCCCGAAGCCGGGCTGTTGCGCCTGCGCAAGGAAATGGACCTGTACGCCAACCTGCGCCCGGCCATTGTCTTCGATGCCTTGGTTGATTCCTCGACTCTGAAGCCCGAAATCGTCCGTGGCCTGGATATCCTGATCCTGCGGGAACTGACTGCGGGGGTATATTTTGGCGAACCGCGCGGCATCGAAACCCTGCCCGACGGCACCCGTCGCGGCTTCGACACCCAGGTTTATACGGAAAACGAAGTATCCCGCATTGTTCGCCTGGCCATGGAACTGGCGGCCAAGCGCGACAGTCGGGTGACCTCGGTCGAAAAGGCCAACGTCATGGAATCCGGCGTCTTCTGGCGTCAGGTGGCGACCGCCGTGCATGCCGATTTTCCGGGCATCGAATTGAACCACATGTACGCCGACAATTGCGCCATGCAGCTGGTGCGCAACCCCAAACAGTTTGACGTCATCGTCACCGATAACCTGTTCGGCGATATCCTGTCTGATTGCGCCGCCATGTTAACGGGCTCGCTCGGCATGTTGCCGTCGGCGTCCTTGGGCGAAGCCGATGAAAGTGGCCGCCGCCGCGCCATGTACGAACCGGTGCACGGCTCTGCTCCCGACATTGCTGGCAAGGAACTGGCCAACCCGCTGGCGACGATCTTGTCCTTCGCCATGTGCCTGCGCTATTCCTTCGACATGGGCGAAGACGCCGACATGTTAGAAACGGCCGTGCAAAACGTCCTGGCGTCCGGCCTGCGCACCGCCGATATCATGACCGACGGCATGACCGCAGTATCGACAAAAGCCATGGGCGCCGCCGTCGTCGCCGAAATGGAAAAAATGGTGGGTTGATCCTTGGGTCAAGGGCCTCTTGCCTTTTGTCGGTCCCCGGTGTATCTCTCTTTCACCATAGAGAAAAGTTAGGCAAGATTATGCGTTTCGTTATGCAAGTAACCCCGACGGAGAAAACCACCACTGGCGGATAGCCGGGGCCGATCTTGCATGCGAATTTTTCAGGCCCGCGGCATCGTCCGGCGGGCCTTTCGCTTTTTTGGATGATGTATTCGGGTCGCAATACCGAAATTTGGAGAAATTAAAATGGGTTACACAGTTGCCGTCGTCGGCGCCACCGGTAATGTCGGTCGGGAAATCATCAAGACTCTGGAAGAACGGCAATTTCCGGCCGAAGAAGTCATCGCGCTGGCTTCGGCGCGGTCCGTCGGCATGGAAATTTCCTATGGCGATGACGACATTCTGACGGTCGAAAACCTCGATACTTTTGATTTTTCCGGCGTCGACATCGTGCTGTCATCGCCGGGCGCCAAGGTATCCGCCGAATTTGTCCCCAAGGCCGTCGCCGCCGGGGCCGTGGTGATCGACAATACATCCCACTACCGCATGGACCCCGACGTGCCACTGGTGGTGCCCGAAGTGAACCCCGAAGCGATCGCCGGATACAAGAAAAAGGGCATCATCGCCAACCCCAATTGTTCGACCATCCAGATGGTCGTGGCCCTGAAGCCGTTGCATGACCTGGCCCAGATCACCCGCGTCGTGGTTTCGACCTATCAGTCGGTATCGGGCGGCGGCAAGGAAGCCATGGACGAGCTGTTCAACCAGACCCGTGGCATCTACGTCAACGAACCGGTGACATCAAACCAGGCTGTTTTTCCCAAGCAGATCGCCTTTAACGTGATCCCGCATATTGATGTTTTCATGGACGACGGATTTACCAAAGAAGAATGGAAAATGAACGTCGAAACCAAAAAAATCCTGGATCCGAAAATCAAGGTGACCGCCACCTGTGTGCGCGTGCCAATATTCATCGGCCATGCCGAGGCCATCAATATTGAATTCGCCAAACCGATTTCAGACGATCAGGCCATGGCCGCCCTGAGGAAGGCTCCGGGTGTCATCGTCATTGATCACCGGGCCGACGAAGGCTACGTCACTCCGGCGGAATGCGCCGGTGAAGATGCGGTTTACGTCAGCCGTATTCGCAGCGATTCGACCGTCGATAACGGCCTTTCCATGTGGGTGGTCAGCGACAATTTACGCAAGGGTGCGGCCCTGAACACGGTGCAAATCGCCGAAGAGCTGATTAAAAATTACCTGAAAAAGTAAGGCTGTAAAGGGGCGCCGCTAGATCAGTTCACGTTACGTTTGAAACACGACGTGTTCAAACGTAACGTGAGAAACTGATCGATTCTAAATGAGCGAGCCGATTTTCACGTTTAAGCGTGATCGGATCTATTCGGTGCCCCGCGCCTTGCCTTCGGCGGCCATCAGCTCATTGACGTCATCCTGGGACAGGCTACTGTCCGCGCCCAATTCTTCGGGCAAGGTGCTGCCGCGTTTTTCGCCGTCGCGCAGAGCGACCTGTTTGCGCCTGCGGTCCGGCCCGAAATAATCGCCGACTTCGACGTAGGGACGGGGTCGCTCGATCACCGACTGGATGCGACTGAACAGGGTTTTCACCGATACCGGCTTGATGACAATTTCGTTAATCCCGCAATCCCTCGCCTCTATAATTCGCGCCAGTTCGGAATGCGCGGTCAGCATGATGATTGGCACGAAGCGATTTTTGCTATCGCTGGCGGTTCTGATCATGCGGGTCAATTCGATGCCATCGATGGGGTCCATCACCCAGTCGGTGATGATGATGTCGGGCGAAAAGGTGCGCAGTATCTTTAGGGCGTCGGCGCCGTCTTCGGATTCCTCAATTTTCTTGGCGCCCAGGGAAGCGAGGATCCGTTTGACGATATTGCGCATGAAGGCGTTATCATCAATGATCAGAAAGCTGATATCCTGAAGATAGGGACTGGCCATTGTGACGGGTTACCACCTGTTTCCGGTTTCCTTGAATACCGCCGGGAAATTCATATGCGGGTCAGAATATAGAAACATAACACCAAATAGTATGTAAAGCAGGTGTCGCGGCCTTGCCATCAATTTTTTACGGATGTAGTTTTCGGCATCTGCAAGAACTATTTATTTCAGGAGAGAAGATATGGCGACCACCGTCCGCCCCCGGCGCAGCGTACTTTATATGCCGGGGTCCAACGCCCGCGCCCTTGAAAAGGCCCGTGGCCTGCCCGCCGATGGCCTGATCCTTGATTTGGAAGACGCCGTAACCCCGGACGCCAAGGAAACCGGTCGCCAACAAATCGTCGACGCCCTGGCCCAGGGCGGCTATGGCGGGCGGGAACTGATTGTGCGGGTCAATGGCCTAGAGACCCCCTGGGGCCGCGACGATATAGCGGCTATCGCCAAGACAGGCGCGCACGGGATTTTGTTGCCCAAGGTCGATAACGCCGCCATGGTCCATAAAGCCGCCAAGCTGATGGATGCCGCCGGGGCGCCCGGCGACATGTCCATCTGGTGCATGATGGAAACGCCGCTGGGTATTCTTCATGCCGAAGAAATCGCCTTTTCCTCACCCCGGCTGGGCGCTTTGGTCATGGGAACGTCTGACCTGGCCAAGGACCTGTACGCCGCCCACACCCGGGAAAGATTACCGATGATTACTTCCCTGGGGCTTTGCCTGCTGGCCGCCCGGGCCGCGGGGCTGGCCATTCTCGACGGCGTCCATCTGGATTTGGCCGACGACGAAGGCTTCAAGTATTCCTGCGAACAAGGCGTCGAACATGGCTTCGACGGCAAAACCCTGATCCACCCCAAAACCATCGATGCCGCCAATGCGGCCTTCGCCCCAAGCGATGATGAAGTGGCGTGGTCGCGCAAGATTATCGCCGCCCACGGCGAAGCCGAAAAAGCCGGCCAGGGGGTGCTGCTGGTGGAAGGCAGGCTGATCGAAAACCTGCACGTGGAAAGCGCCCTCAGGCTGGTCGCCTTGGCCGAAGCCATCGTCGAAATGGAAAGAGCCGCATCATGACGGGAAAGACCAATCCTGGAAATTTCTTCGAAGATTTTCAAATCGGTGAGGAAATTATCCACGCCACGCCGCGCACCATTACCGAAGGCGATACGGCGCTATATACGGCGCTGTATGGCAACCGTTTCGCCGTGCCGTCATCGGATATGTTCGCCATGTCGCTGGGCTACCAAGGCGCGCCGGTCGATGACCTGTTGGTGTTTCATATGGTTTTCGGAAAAACCGTACCCGACATATCCTTGAACGCCGTGGCTAACCTGGGCTATGCGGCGGGGCGTTTCGCCGGCGCCGTCTATCCCGGTGACACCCTGCGCAGCGTTTCCCGGGTGATCGGGCTCAAGGAAAATTCCAACGGCAAGACCGGCGTCGTCTACGTTCATTCCACCGGGGTCAACCAGCGCGACGAACCAGTCCTGGATTACGTGCGCTGGGTCATGGTCAACAAGCGCGATGCCTCTTCACCGGCACCCGAAACCGTGGTTCCCGACCTGGATCCGTTCATCGGTGAAAAGGAATTGATGGTTCCCCAAGGCCTCGATCTTTCCAACTACGACACCACATTGGCGGGCAGCGATTTCAAGTGGGAGGATTATGAAGTCGGCGACAAGATTGATCACGTTGACGGCATGACCATCGAAGAAGCAGACCACATGTTGGCGACCCGGCTGTATCAAAACACCGCCAAAGTCCATTTCAACCAGCACACCGAAGGCGCCGGGCGGTTCGGTCGGCGCATCGTCTATGGCGGCCATGTCATCAGCCTGGCCCGGGCGCTGTCTTTCAATGGCCTGGCCAATGCCTTCCACATCGTCGCCATAAACGGCGGCAGCCATTTAAACCCGACCTTCGCCGGTGATACCATTTACGCCTGGAGCGAAGTCCTGGGGAAAATGTCGGTGCCCGACCGCCAGGACCTGGGTGCTTTGCGCCTGCGCATGGTGGCAACCAAGGATCAAGGCTGCGCCGCCTTCCCCGACCGGGACGAAAATGGCAAGCCCGATCCGGCCATGGTACTGGAACTGGATTACGCGGTGTTGATGCCTAAGTAAAAAACACACAGAAAAAGGCGTCAGGCACGCGAATCCTGGGAAACTCGCGAAACGCACCGCCTAAGCGGCACTCCTGACGCCTCTATCTGGAGCCGGCCAGGCTCCGCACACCCGAAAGCCGGTTTCCCAGTTTTGCCTTAGACATCTCAAACGTACCCTGGGCAGAGAATCGTTTGTTCAATCAATGGCTCAGAGCCGCCTTTCAAAAACCGCACCGTTACCGGTTTGCACCGGCACCGATGCTGTCCTGTCCAACAGCCCGTCGACGACGTTTTGACAACCTCGCGCCGCGAACCAAAAGTCACAACCCGTTTGAAGCGCAAGCCCCGCACCGGTCACTCCCTGGGGCCGAAACCCCGGAGCAGTGTTTGGTTCTGGAACCGAAGCCCCGGAACCGCGCCGGACTGTAAACAATCTGGCCCCCTGTCCCCCGTTTTCCTGAAACCCGTCAGGTTCCACCAGGGAAGCCCGACCGGTCGCAAAAAATGTCCGCCTCGCTATATGAGGCCACCTCGACGCTGGTGCCGTCCCAGGCCTTTGAAACCGGGTCGAAACCCGGCCCGAAAACCTGCTGGCCACCGTCCCGCCAAACCTCATCGGCGCAAGCGCCAGGGGGAGTTGGCAGGGCGACTTTGTTTCGGGGTTTGGGGCCGTCCCATTCCGAAGAACGGTCCAGATCCATCGCCTGAAATATCGTCGCGTCGACACTTTCGTGTGCAGGCGTATGATCGGAATATTCGGGCGGCCTTTCAATGTGAATATGGACGAAAAGGGCCGGGTATCGATATTATCTGTGAATAAAATTACGGTATTTGCACATGTGACCCACACCTTATCCACATTCTTGCGCACATACATTTACGACTATTAAGTAAAATCAATATGTTGAACTGAATCCGAGATTTGTTAATTAGAAAAATATAATAAAGGGCTTTTAGAAAAATATTCGACCCAATTCTCATCTTCGCGGGGTGATCGACCGCCGCTCGCGTTGACTTGCTCACCGCCAGAGAGTAAACGGGTTTACGGCGTTTCTTTTACGGCATTTGAATTATGACAACAGGCAAAACAAAAAAACAAAGACCCCTGTCGCCGCACCTGCAGGTCTACCGACCGCAGATTACGTCCGTGCTGTCGATCTTTCATCGCATGATGGGTGTGGCCATGGCCATGGGCGCGGTTTTGCTGATTTATTGGCTGGCCGCCGCCGCTTATGGCCCGGAACCCTTCGCCCGCGCCCAGGGACTGTTTGGCACCTGGTTTGGCCGTCTGGTGCTGTTCGGGCTGACCTTTTCGCTGTTCTTCCATCTCGCCAACGGTATCCGCCATCTGGTGTGGGATATGGGCTTCGGCTTCGAAATGCCGGTATTGCGGGCCAGCGGCGTCGCCGTGGTCATTTCAGCCATGGCTCTGACGGTCCTGACCTGGATCGCCGCCTACGTGCAAATCGGGGCCTTATAAATGGCCGTCGCTATAAAGGACGCAAACGCATGGATATGAGTTCGCCCCTGGCCCGGGCCCGTGGGCATGGCGCGTCGAAAGAAGGCGGCACCCATCACTGGTGGGCGCAGCGACTGACCTCGGTGGCCATGGTGCCGCTGTTGTTGTGGTTTGTGGTCTCGGCCGTCGGCCTGGTCGGTGCCGATTTGACGGCCTTCGATAGCTGGATCAGCGAGCTTGGCAATTTGCTGCTGATGTCGCTTTTCATCCTCACCATGTTCAGCCATATCGGCCAGGGCATGCAGGTTGTGGTCGAAGACTATGTCCATTCCGAAGGCGCTAAAATAGCGACGCTGCTGGCCATCAAGGGCTTTGTTTACATCGGCGGCGCATCCTGCCTGCTGTCCATCTTTATCGTCGCATTCGGAAACTGACCGGCATGTCTTCACCAGCCTACGAAATCATCGAACACACCCACGATATTCTGGTCATCGGGGCCGGCGGCGCGGGCTTGCGGGCGACATTGGGCATGGCCGATGCCGGCCTGAAAACGGCCTGCATCACCAAGGTCTTCCCAACCCGCAGCCACACGGTCGCCGCCCAGGGCGGTATCGGCGCGTCGTTGGGCAATATGGCCGATGACAACTGGCGCTGGCATATGTACGACACCGTCAAGGGCTCCGACTGGCTCGGCGATCAGGACGCCATCGAATACATGTGCCGCGAGGCGGTTCCGGCGGTCCACGAACTGGAACATTTTGGCGTGCCGTTTTCGCGCACCGAAGACGGCAAGATTTATCAGCGACCGTTCGGCGGTCACATGCGCGATTTTGGCGAGGCCCCGGTCGAACGGGCGTGCGCAGCCGCCGACCGCACCGGCCACGCCATCCTCCATACGCTGTATCAGCAATGCCTGAAACGCGGCGCCGAATTTTTTGTCGAATACGTGGTCATCGACCTGATCATGGACGCCGACGGCGAATGCCAGGGCGTCATGGCCTGGAACCTGGACGACGGCACCATCCACCGTTTTCGCGGTCGCAAGACGGTGCTGGCCACCGGCGGTTACGGGCGCGCTTATTTCTCCTGCACATCGGCCCATACCTGCACCGGCGACGGTAACGGCATGATCGCCAGGGCCGGTCTGGCCTTGCAGGATCATGAATTCGTGCAGTTTCACCCGACCGGTATTTACGGGTCGGGCTGCCTGATCACCGAAGGGGCGCGCGGCGAAGGCGGCTACCTGACCAATTCCGAAGGCGATCGCTTCATGGAACGCTACGCGCCCAGCGCCAAAGACCTGGCGTCCCGCGATGTGGTCAGCCGGGCGATGACCGTGGAAATCCGCGAAGGCCGTGGCGTTGGCGCGGGAGAAGATCATATCTTTTTGCACCTGGAACACCTGGGCGCGGATTTACTTTGGAAGCGCCTGCCGGGTATTACCGAAACCGCGCAAATTTTTGCCGGTGTCGATGCCACCCGCGAACCGATTCCGGTGCTGCCCACCGTGCATTACAACATGGGCGGCATCCCGACCAATTATCACGGCGAAGTCCTGCGGCCCACGGCGGACGATCCCGATGCCATAGCACCCGGCCTGATGGCCATCGGCGAATGTGCTTGTGCCTCGGTGCACGGGGCCAACCGGCTGGGCACCAATTCGCTGCTCGATATCGTCGTCTTCGGTCGCGCCGCGGCGATCCGGGCGGCGGAAACCATTACCCCGGGCGAAACCCTGAAACCCCTGCAGGCGGATTCCGCCGATTTCTCGCTCGCCCGCCTGGACCGCCTGCGCCATGCCGACGGCACCACCCAGACCAGTGAAATTCGCCTGAACCTGCAACGCGCCATGCAGCGCGACGCCGCCGTTTTCCGCACCAAAGATACGATGGAAGAAGGCCGCGACAAGGTCGATGCGATCCAAAAGTCATTGGACCAGATAAAAGTCAGCGACCGCTCGCTGATCTGGAATTCCGATTTGGCCGAATCATTAGAACTGGAAAATCTGGTGGCCTGCGCCCAGGCGACCATTCATTCCGCCGTGGCCCGGGAAGAAAGCCGGGGCGCCCACGCGCGTGAAGATTTCCCCAATCGCGACGACGAAACCTGGATGAAACATTCCCTGGCGTGGATCGATGATAAAGGCAACGTCAGTCTGACCTATCGACCCGTGCATACCTGGACCCTGACCGACGAAGTCGACTACATCGAACCGAAAGAGCGGGTGTACTAAAATGGTGGAATTCAATCTTCCCGCCGATTCCAAAGTCGCCACCGGGCAAACCTTCGCGGCGGTTGCCGGGGCGACCAATATCCGCATCTTCAAGATTTACCGCTACGATCCCGATAGCGGCGATAACCCGCGCCTCGACACCTTCGAAGTCGATCTCGATACTTGCGGCCCCATGGTCCTGGACGCCCTGATCAAGATAAAGAACGAAATCGATGCGACCCTGACCTTCCGGCGGTCGTGCCGGGAAGGGGTGTGCGGCAGTTGCGCCTTTAATATCGACGGCACCAATACGCTGGCCTGCACCAAGCCCATCGTCGACATCAAGGGCGACGTCAAAATCTACCCATTGCCCCATATGCCGGTGGTCAAGGATCTGGTGCCGGATTTAAGCGTGCCGTACGCCCAGTACACATCGATCAAGCCGTGGTTGATGGCTGACTCGCCGGCGCCCAGTGGTGAGCGCCTGCAAAGCCCCGAAGAACGCGAACGCCTCGATGGCATGTGGGAATGTATTTTGTGTTTCTGCTGCCAGACCAGTTGCCCGAGTTATTGGTGGAACGGCGACCGCTACCTGGGCCCCGCTGTGCTGTTGCAAGCCTACCGCTGGATCGCCGACAGCCGCGATGAAGCGACCGGCCAGCGCCTGGATGATCTTGATGATCCGTTCAAGGTCTACCGTTGCCACACCATCATGAACTGCACCAACACTTGCCCCAAGGGTCTCAATCCGGGCAAGGCCATCGCCGATATCAAAACCGCCCTGGTCAAACGCCTGTAGGTTTTCGATGAATTACTATTCCCTGTTGCAGGCCCGCGTGGAACAAGGTCGCCCGTTACGGGTCGGGCTTATCGGCGCCGGCAAATTCGGCACCATGTTTTTATCCCAAGCATTGCACACCCGGGGCCTTCATGTGCTGGGCATCGCCGATTTGGATGTGGCGCGCGCCCGCACCCAATTGGCCAACACCGGATGGCCGAAGGATAGCTACGCGGCACCGTCATTTGAAAAGGCGCTTGCCGAGGGCTCGACTTTCATCACCGATGATGCCGAAGCCTTAATCGCCACGGGTGGCATAGACGTCATCGTCGAGGCCACGGGCGTTCCCGAAGCCGGGATCGCCCACGCGTTGAAATGCTTCGAATTTGGCCGTCACGTGGTCATGGTCAATGTCGAAGCCGATGCCTTGGCCGGCCCCTTGCTGGCCCAGCGGGCGGCACAGGCGGGCGTCGTTTATTCCATGGCCTATGGCGACCAACCGGCGCTGATCGCCGAACAGGTCGATTGGGCGCGAGCCTGCGGGTTCGATGTGGTTTCGGCAGGCAAGGGCACCAAATACCTGCCCGCCTATCATGCTTCGACGCCCGATACGGTGTGGGATCATTACGGCCTGAGCGCCGAGGAGGCCGCCGCCGCTGGCATGACCGCGAAAATGTTCAATTCGTTTCTCGACGGCACCAAGTCGGCGATTGAAATGGCCGCCGTCGCCAACGCGTGTGACCTGACCCCGGCGCCGAACGGGCTTGAATTCCCGCCTTGCAGCATCGATGAACTGGCCGATGTGTTGCGTCCGAAAAGCGCCGGCGGGGTGCTGCATCACAAAGGTCAGGTCGAAGTTATTTCCAGTCTTCAACGGGACGGCGGCGATGTGACGCGGGATTTACGCTGGGGCGTTTTCGTGTCGTTTGAAGCGCCATCGGATTACGTTGAACGCTGCTTCAAGGAATACGGCATCAGCACCGACAGCACGGGCCGCTATTCGGCATTGTATCGACCGTTTCACCTGATTGGGCTGGAACTGGGCGTCAGCGTTATTTCCGCGGGCCTATTGGGTCAGCCGACCGGCGTCGCGACGGGTTTCAGGGGCGATGTCGCCGCCACCGCCAAACGCGATTTGGCCGCCGGTGAAATGTTGGACGGCGAAGGCGGCTATTGTGTCTATGGCAAACTTATACCGGCGGCGGATTCCCTTAAACGCGGCTACCTGCCCATCGGGCTGGCCAGTGGCGTAAAACTTAAAACCGCCATCGCCGCCGGACAGCCGGTACGCTTCGCCGATGTCGATATCGACGAGAAATCCCCGGCGGTTGCCTTCCGCCGGGCCATGGAAGCCGAATTTTCCTAGAGCAACGCCGTGTCGCCGTCATAGGGCGTCACGTACCAGGCATCTTGTTTGCGCAGGGGCTCGACAAGGGCCGGGGTAAGGGCTTTGTAATACAGCGGCCAGGTCGGCATGGATCGCCCGAAGGGCCGGTGGCGTAGGGCCGCGGCGCGTAAATTTTCGGGCAGCCCCACCAGTTCCATTACGTGGCAGCCTTCACCCCGGGCGTGTTCATGGGCGGCGAACAGCAGCGCGTCAAAAATATCCGCATCATCCTGCTCAATAAACATGTCGACGATCTTCAAACGTTTGAGGCCCAATTCGGGCGCGTCTTCGCGCATCACCGCCGCATATCCCTTGAGCCGCCCTTGCCGGTGAACCAGAAACCGCGTCCGCATGGCCATTTGGGGCGGGTCGAAATGCCAGCGCAGGCAGTGCGCCGTCCTGCAGGCCAGCAGCCGGGGCGCTTCATCGCGCTTGCGTTGCCACAGGTCGTCAAATTCATCGCCCAGGTCGCCGACGCCGATCACATCAATTTCCCCGGTCGCCGGTTTGGGTCGCCGGCCCCCCAGCGCCAGGGCGGTGTGGACCAATGGCCCGCCGAGCGCCGCGCCGAGCGACGCCAGCGGCGCGGGAACGCCCTTTTTTTGGAAGGCCGCCGCCATGAAGCCGCCGGCATCGACGACCCAGTACATCACCCGGTCATAATCCGCCTGCGGAATTTGTTCGGCGCCGTAGCGTTCGAAAATCCGCCCGGTCGGTTTGATCCCCGTGGTCACCAGCAGCATGTCGGCGTGCGATTGTTCGAAATAGGCATCGGCCAGGTGGGAGGTTTCGCCACGGTGGGATTTCTCGACGCCCCACTGGCTGGCGTCGGCGACGACCACGGGCCTATCGCCGTAATAATACAGCAGCGGAATGTTGCCGAAGAAACCGACCATGCGGCCATCTTCTTCCAGCAGCCAGCCCTTGGCCGGTTTGGCGCGACCGTCGATGAAGGCCGGATTGTCGACCCAGAAACGCCGCCAGTGGGCCTCTATCATAGCGCTGCCTTGGGGCATGATCATGCCCAGCCGGCGCAGCAGTTCGGTCGCCTCCTGGCAATCGTCCAGTTCGGCCTGGCGCAATGTGGCGCTCATGGCAGGCTCAGGAAGTAACGCAATTGATGGACACCCCAATTGGCCTGCACATGATCGCGCTTCATGTGGTACGGGTCGCCACCGGCCCGCATGGCGCCGCGTTCGGTGGTCAGCATGGACCGGTAGCCCGTCTCCCGCGCCAGGGCAGGGTCCCGCTTCACGATGAAATCGCGCCCGGGAATACCGATGGGGCTGCAAAAATGATCGCACGGTCGCCCCAGTTCGGCTTCGATCAGGCGTTTCGATTCGCTCAGTTCCCGACGCACTCCGGCTTCATCCAGGTTCGCCAGGCGCGAGTGGCTCAATGTGTGCGATCCAATTTCCATACCGGCGTCGGCCATGGTCCGGCAATCGTCCCAATTGAGGAATTCCATGAGCACGGCGCGATGGTCGAAGAAATCGAGCAGGCGTTCGCGGTCGGCCTGGGGATCGCTGTCGATATAATCGGTGGCCAGGAAAAAAGCCGCCGAAATTTTTTGTTCAAGCAGGATCGGCAGGGCGTTGGTCAGGCAATTCTTGAAACCGTCATCAAAGGTGACGCAGAAATACCGGCCGTCGATGGCATCGCCCGACTGCAACAGGGTGACGACGTCGCTTAGCGAGATAAATTCGCCGAACCGGGCCAGGTAATCCAGTTGGGTTTCAAAGCCCGCCCGTTCATCATCGAAGACGTGATGGTAATAGGGAAAGCGGATCCACCCGGTCGAGCCGGCGATGGACCGCCCCATGGACAATCCGAAGACCGTGACGTCGCGGGCCAGGCCTCTCAGCTTTTGGCGCGCCGAATGATGGCCGACCAAATCGCCGTACAGCCGGGCGGGGCGCATGTCGGATTTCATTGAAAGTGTTCCAGTCCAAAATCAGGGGCGCTTGCGCGCGGCGCGGATTCCACATGCAGTCGCACACACAATTCCAGCATCAGCAACTGGTAGATGCGAAAGCCGTGCCGCGAGGGCTCGGCCAGCAGGCGTTCGACGCCGCGTTTGGTCCACCAGCCGCGATCCAGGGTTTCTTTGCGGGTTAACAAGGCCCGTGCCTGTTCATTTAGTCCTCCCGCCATCCAGGCCGGTACCGGCGAGGCGAACCCCTGTTTCGGCGCGTTCAACAGCCGTTCGGGTAGATAGGGCGCGGCCATGTCCCGCTCCAAGCCCTTGGCCCGCCCACCGGGCGTACGAATTTCCGGCGGCACGGCGAGCGCCGCTTCGACCAGGCGGTGATCCAGGAACGGCACCCGGCCTTCGACACTGGCGGCCATGGATGTGCGGTCGAGCAAATTAAGCAGATCGAATGGCAGGTAGGTGTTTATATCGCCATACAGCATGGCCGACTGACCCGGCCCGGAATAGTCATCGGCGAAGCGGGCCTGTTGCGGGACCGCGGCGGGCAGTTGGCATTCTAACAAACGCAGGATCGGCGGCGGCAGCAGGGTCGTGTGGTCGTGCAGGTAGCCACCGGGGTCGGTCTCGAACTTTTCGGCGCGGCCCAGCCGCCAGGCGGTCATCGGCGATACCGCACCGACCACGGGTTCGATCACACCCCGCCTAAGCCAGCCCGGCAAGCCCAGATACCGACGTTCGACGGGCCGCCGGAAATAGCGCCCGTAACCGGCGAACAGTTCGTCGCCGCCGGTGCCGTTCAGGGCCACCCGAAAATCTTTGCCCAAGGCCTGTTCGATCAGGTAATTGGGCAGCAAGGCGGGGTCGGCCAGGGGTTCATCGGCGTGCCAGGCGAGCAGCGGCAGGTGGTCGCCGACCGCCGTGGCGGGCAGGTCAAGCACCGTGTGGTTGGTGGCGTAGCGGTCCGCGACCAGGGCCGCCAGCGGGCTTTCATCGACGGCGGCACCTTCGAAGCGGACGGTGAAGGTATTTAAGGGTCGCGACGATTTCGCCGCCGCCAGCGCCACCATCAGGCCCGAATCGATGCCGCCGGATAACAAAACCCCAAGCGGCACGTCGCTTCGCAATTGCAGCGCGATGCTGTCGCCCAGCAACCCGGTCAGATGTTCGATGATGTCTTCTTTGGTGTCTGGAAGGTCCGTCGCCGGTTCGGCCCGCCAATAACGTTCAAGGATGATGCCGCCGCCGCGTTCGATGCGCAGGACATGTCCCGGCGGCAGTTGATGAACACCCTTGTACAGGGTCGCCGGGGCAGGCACGTAGCCGTGGGCGAGATAGTCGCCGATGACATCTTCGTCGATTTCCGCTTTGATCAGGTCGGAGGCGAACAGCGGCTTGATTTCCGACGCAAAAACAATGCCGCCGCCGGCCAGTTGGCACCAGTACAGCGGCTTGATTCCCAACCGGTCGCGCACCAGGGTCAGGCGATGGGACGCTTGTTCGTACAAGGCCAGCCCATACATGCCGTTCAAGTCATGGATAAAATCATCGCCGCGGGCATCGTGGGCGGCGAGCACGGATTCCATGTCGCTGCCGGTCTTGAAGGGATAGCCCGAATAGCGCTTGCGCAGTTCCGGGTCATTATAGATTTCGCCGTTGCCAATCAGCACCCGGCCGCCGCGATCATCGATCAGCGGCTGATCGCCGGTTTTCAAATCAATAATGGCCAACCGGCGAAACCCGGCATGGTACCGCCTGTCGTCGCTGACCCACAGGCCCTCGCCATCGGGCCCCCGGTGGCGCATGGCGGCCAGCATGGCAGCCATGGCGGGTTCCCTGATCGGCGTGTCGTTGGGTAGAAACAGTCCCGCCAGGCCACACATCGCGCGGCGCTCCTTTGTTATTGTGTCGGGGCAGAATCGCCCATTTGCGATTTATCCGCAAGGGCTTGCCCTCGTTTACAGGCTTTCAAATGTGCTCTAGGTTCTGCAAATACCCCATAACGGACCGCCTGAAAATGCTCGAAGGCCCGCTCGCCAGTTATCGCGCCAAAATAAACGACCGCGAATTGACATCAGATCCGGTGCAGGCGCTGGCCGTCGAAAAACTGCAAAGCCTGCACCATGCGCTGGCGGCGTACGAGCCGTCGCAGGGCAATACCGGCTGGAAGGACCGATTCGGCTTGGGTCGGCGTCGGGATGTGCCGCCACAGGGGCTGTATCTGTTTGGCGGCGTCGGGCGGGGCAAGTCGATGTTGATGGATCTGTTTTTCCGCACCGCCCCGGTGGCGCGAAAGCGGCGGGTTCATTTTCACGCATTCATGCAACAGGTCCATGCCCGCTTGCATGAATACCGCAAGCAGAAGGGCCGCGCCGACGATCCCATTCCGCCCATCGCCAGGCGCTTCGCCGAAGAAACGTCGCTGCTGTGTTTTGATGAATTTCAGGTGCTGGATATTGCCGATGCCATGATTATCGGGCGGTTTTTCGAAACCTTGTTCGAATGTGGCGTCGTCGTCGTGGCGACGTCGAACCGGCCGCCGGGCGATCTCTATAAAGACGGATTGCAACGCCAGTTGTTTTTGCCGTTCATCCATCTGCTAGAAGACAAGCTCGATTTGTTGATGCTTGATGGTGCTACCGACTATCGCTTACAGAACGTGCGGCAGTCGGGCATATATATAAGCCCCGCCGATAAGGCAGCCGACCGCACGCTGGTTCAGTTGTTTGAACGCCTGACCCACGATGCCGAAGAACTCGAACTTCCCCTTGTTGTTGGCGGGCGCCATCTGGATATCCTGATGGCCGCCGATGGGGTGGCCCTGGTTTCCTTTGACGAATTGTGCGCCCGAAACCTTGGTCCCGCCGATTTCCTGGCCGTGGCCGGTCGCTATCACACGCTTATCATGCGGGGTATTCCCAAAATGGGCGCCGATAATCGCAACGAGGCCAAGCGTTTTGTTACGCTGATCGATGCCCTGTACGAACATCACGTCAACCTGATCTGTTCCGCCGAGGCCCCGGCCCAAGACCTGTATCTTGCCGGGGATGGCGCCTTTGAATTTGAACGCACGGCGTCCCGCCTTATCGAGATGCAAACGGGAGCCTACCTGGAAAGCGCCCATAAGGGAGAAGCCACGACACCGTAATTTGGTATTTTCCCTTGCGGAAGGGGGGGGTTCTTTACTACATCATGGGTACTTTAAAAGTCCAAGACGGAGACCCGCGTGACTGACACCATAATCCTGCCTGCCACCGACGCGCAGAAGACTGTCGATCCGGCCCTTGATCTGGTCAGCGAAATCAATCGTTTGCGCCGGGAAAAGAATGCCGTGATCCTGGCTCATTACTATCAGGACTTCGAAATTCAGGACATCGCGGATTTTGTCGGCGATTCGCTGGACCTGTCCCGCCACGCCGCAGCGACCGATGCCGATGTCATTGTTTTTTGCGGTGTCCGCTTTATGTCGGAAGTCGCCAAGATCGTTAACCCTACCCGCACCGTGTTGTTGCCCGATGGCGATGCCGGATGTTCGTTGGAAGATGCCTGCCAGCCGGAAGAGTTTAAAGCCTGGCGCGATGCCCACCCCGATCATATATCGCTGACCTACATTAACTGTTCGGCGGAAGTGAAGGCGCTGTCCGATATCATCGTAACGTCGTCCAACGCCGAAGCGATAATTTCCCAACTTCCGCAAGATCAGCCGATCCTGTTCGCCCCGGACCGTCATCTGGGCGCTTTCCTGAACAAGAAGACCGGCCGCAACATGGTTCTGTGGCCGGGGTCTTGTATTGTCCACGAAGAATTTTCCGAAGACCTGATCCTGCAATTGAAAGCCGAACACAAGGACGCCAAGGTTGTCGCCCATCCGGAATGCCCGGACACTATTTTAAGTCTGGCCGATTATATCGGGTCGACCCGGGGCATTTTAAACTTCGTCGCCGAAGACCCGGCGCAAAGTTTTATCATCGCGACGGAACCCCACATCATTCACCAGATGGAAAAAGCCAATCCGGAAAAAACCTTTATTGCCGCCCCGGGTGTCAGTGAAGCCCGCGATGTCGGCGCCTGCCCGTGCACCCACTGCCCCTATATGGCCATGAACACCATGGAAAAATTATATCTGGCGCTGCTAAACGGCGCGCCGCGCGTCGAAATGCCGGAACAATTACGGCTGCGGGCCTTGAAGCCCATCGATCGCATGCTCGACATGTCGCCACCGGCCAAGCCGGCGACCCAGGCCGCCGAATAGACCGTGTCTATCCCCGATCCCGCATCCGTCGAAGCGCTTATCGAAGCCGCCCTTGAAGAAGATGTCGGGCGCGGCGATTTAACATCCATCGCCGTGCTTCCCGAAGATGCCCGACTGGCGTTCGCCGTGACCACTCGTCAAGACATTGTGGTCGCCGGTATCGATATCGCGGCGGCCATATTCAAACGCCTTGCCGGCGATGCTATTATTGAAAAAAAAGTCGAAGATGGCGCAGCTGTCGTCACCGGAACGGTGCTGATGACTCTGGACGGTTCGGCGCGCGGATTGTTGAGTGCCGAACGCACGGCACTGAATATTTTGCAATTCCTTTCCGGTATCGCGACCACCACGCGAAGTTATGTTGATGTCATCGACGGCACCGGGGCGGTGCTGCTCGACACCCGCAAGACCGTGCCGGGGTTGCGCACGCTTTCGAAATACGCCAGCGCCGTGGGCGGCGCGCGCAATCATCGCATGCGTCTCGATGACGGAGTCTTGATCAAGGATAATCATATTGCCGTCGCCGGTTCCCTCAGCGAAGCCGTGCGCCGCGCACAGGCCGCAGGCCTTGAAGATATCGAAGTCGAATGTGATACCCTGGACCAGCTTGAACAAGCGTTAAACGCAGGCGCACGGCGCATTTTGCTCGACAATATGAGCAACGATGAATTGCGTCAGGCAGTCGAACGGACGGGCGATCGGGCGACTCTCGAAGCGTCCGGCGGCGTCACTCTAAAGACCATTCGCGCCATCGCAAAAACCGGTGTCGGATTCATTTCCGTCGGTCGCATAACGCAGTCGGCTCCGGCAGTCGATATCGGTCTCGATCAACTTACTTGAAAAGCGATCTTGCAAACGCCATTTACTTTCCGGCGAAAAACGTTTTTGAATCTATGCGCTAATCAAAACTATTTAGGTGGGTAGTGCTTGCCCTCGAAGATAAATGGCGCTACTAGATTCATAGTAATTTAAGTTATGCGGTGTAAAAAAATTTCGGCGTGAAAATTTCGACGTGAAAATGAAGTAAGGGAACATGGCAATGGCGCGCAACAAGATCGCTCTTATCGGTGCCGGAAATATTGGCGGCACGCTCGCCCATCTCGCCGGGTTAAAAGAGCTCGGCGATATCGTGATGTTCGATGTCGTCACGGGCATTCCGAAAGGCAAAGCGCTGGACCTTGCACAGGCTGCTCCGGTCGAAGGTTTTAACACCAAGCTCAGTGGCGCGTCTTCTTACGCTGCGATCAAAGGCGCCGACGTTGTGATCGTCACCGCCGGTGTCGCGCGCAAACCCGGCATGAGCCGCGATGATTTGCTCGGCATCAATACATCTGTCATGGAATCCGTCGGCGCCGGCATCAAGGCCAACTGTCCCAAGGCGTTCGTCATTTGTGTTACCAACCCGCTGGACGCCATGGTCTGGGTGCTGCGCGAGGCTTCGGGCCTGCCCCACAACATGGTTGTCGGCATGGCCGGCGTGCTCGATTCCTCCCGCTTCCGTTATTTCCTGGCCGACGAATTCCAAGTTTCGGTCGAAGACGTTACCGCGTTTGTCCTGGGTGGTCACGGCGATACCATGGTGCCGTTGCCCAGGTATTCGACCGTCGCCGGTATTCCTTTGCCCGACCTGGTGAAGATGAAATGGACGACGCAAAAACGTATTGACCAAATTGTCCAGAGAACTCGTGACGGCGGCGCCGAAATTGTCGGCCTGCTGAAAACCGGGTCGGCTTTTTATGCACCGGCGAGTTCTGCCATTGCCATGGCAGAGTCCTACCTGAAAGATAAAAAACGGGTATTGCCGTGTGCCGCTTATTTAAAAGGGGAGTATGGGGTCAAAGGCTTATATGTCGGTGTCCCCGTTGTTATCGGCGCCAAGGGTGTCGAGCGTATTGTTGAAATCAAACTGGACCCTGCCGAAAAAGCAGGTTTCAATAAATCGGTACGGTCCGTTAAGAGTCTGATTAAAATTATCACGGGCTTGAAGAAAAAGGCCGCCAAATTGGCCAGCAAAAAGCCCGCTAAAAAATCTACCAAGAAAACTGCTAAGAAAACCGCCAAGAAAACAGCAAGGAAAACAGCAATGAAAACCACGACGAAAACAACGACGAAAAGAGCAATTGCCGCTGCTGCGAAAAAGGCACCGGCTAAAAAAGCGGCAGCGAAGAAGGCTCCTGCCAAGAAAAAAGCCCCGGCTAAGAAAGCGGTAGCGAAGAAGGCACCCGCCAAGAAAAAAGCTCCCGCCAAAAAAGCGGCAGTGAAGAAGGCTCCCGCCAAGAAAAAAGCTCCCGCCAAAAAAGCGGCAGTGAAGAAGGCCCCCGCCAAGAAGAAGGCTCCGGCCAAGAAAAAAGCTCCCGCCAAGAAAGCGGCAGTGAAGAAGGCTCCGGCCAAGAAGAAGGCTCCGGCCAAGAAAAAGGCCAAAAAGTAAGAGCCAAGTGCGTGTCGATGTTGGAAAGCAATAGGTTGGTCAAATGAATATCCATGAGTATCAGGCCAAGCAATTGCTGGCCGGGTATGGTGTCGCCGTCCCGCGTGGCGGCGTCGCCTACACCCGGCCCGAAGCTGAGGCTGTCGCCAAGGATCTCGGTGGACCCGTGTGGGTCGTCAAATCGCAGATCCATGCCGGCGGCCGCGGTGCCGGTCGATTCGCCGACAACCCCGACGGCAAAGGCGGGGTTCGCGTCGTTAAATCCATTGACGAGGTCAAAGACAGCGTCAATGAAATGCTTGGCCATGTTCTGGTCACCAAGCAGACCGGCGAAAAGGGCAAAGAGGTCAAACGGGTTTATATCGAAGAAGGTTGCGATATTGCCCGCGAATTGTACTTAAGCCTGCTGGTTGACCGCGGATCGTCGCGGGTCATTATCATGGCGTCTACCGAAGGCGGCATGGATATCGAAGAAGTCGCCGAAGCGACTCCAGAAAAAATTCTTAAAGTGTCCATCGATCCGGCCACCGGAATGTTGCCGTTTCATGCCCGCAAGCTGGCCTTTGGCCTGGGTCTGGAAGGCAAACAAGTCGGTGCGGCGGTCAAATTTATTTTGTCGCTGTACAAGGCATTTATGGATCTGGATGCCTCCATGATGGAAGTCAATCCGCTGGTGGTGACCGGGGACGATGCGATCATTGCGCTCGATGCCAAAATGAACTTCGACGACAATGCGCTGTTCCGCCACAAGGATATCGAAGAACTGCGCGACGAAGACGAAGAAGATCCGGCAGAACTTGAAGCCGCCCGTCACGAATTGAACTACATCAAGCTGGACGGCAACATCGGCTGCATGGTCAACGGCGCCGGCCTGGCCATGTCGACCATGGACATTATCAAGCTTTACGGCGGCACCCCGGCCAACTTCCTGGACGTTGGCGGCGGAGCTACCAAAGAACGAGTGACGACGGCGTTCAAGTTGATCCTGTCCGATCCCAATGTGGAAGGTATTCTGGTCAATATCTTCGGCGGCATCATGCGCTGTGATGTCATCGCCGAAGGCGTCATTGCTGCGGCGCGGGAAGTCAGCCTGAACGTGCCCCTGGTGGTACGGTTGGAAGGCACCAATGTTGAATTGGGCAAGAATATCCTCGCCGAATCAGGACTGGCCATCGTATCGGCCGACGATCTGGCGGATGCCGCCGAAAAAATCGTCAAAGCCGTAAAGGAGGCATAGAGACTAAATCATGGCCGTTCTCGTCGGATCTCATACAAAAGTTATTTGCCAGGGTTTCACCGGAGCCCAAGGCACCTTCCATTCCGAACAGGCGATCGCCTATGGCACCAATATGGTCGGCGGCGTAACCCCGGGCAAGGGTGGTACGACCCACCTTGATTTGCCGGTGTTTGACACCGTCGCCACGGCGGTCGAAAAAACCGGGGCCAATGCGTCGGTTATTTATGTCCCGCCACCGTTTGCCGCCGATGCCATTCTCGAAGCCATCGATGCCGAATTGCCGTTGGTCGTTTGCATCACCGAAGGCATACCCGTGCTAGACATGGTGCGCGTCAAGCGCGCCCTTGAAGGCAGCGGGACCCGTTTGGTCGGCCCTAACTGTCCGGGTGTTATCACGCCGGGTGAATGCAAGATCGGCATCATGCCCGGCCACATTCACACCCGTGGCAAAGTCGGTATCGTTTCGCGTTCCGGCACCCTGACCTACGAAGCCGTCGCCCAAACCACGGCGGCGGGCCTGGGCCAGACCACGTGTATCGGTATTGGCGGCGATCCGGTCAACGGCACCAATTTCGTCGATTGCCTGGAAATGTTCCTGGGCGATGATGAGACCGAAGCCATCGTGATGATCGGCGAAATCGGCGGCACCGCCGAAGAAGAAGCCGCCGACTTCATCAAGCAATCCAAAACCACGAAACCGGTGGTTAGCTTTATCGCCGGACTGACGGCACCGCCGGGCCGCCGCATGGGCCACGCGGGCGCCATCATATCGGGCGGTAAAGGCGGCGCGGGTGATAAAATCGAAGCCCTGAAAAGCGCAGGAATTCACGTCGCAGAGTCACCCGCCGCCATCGGCAGCACCATGTCGGGTGTGTTTAGCGGCTGAGTGAACAAGGACAGACGGAAAATGGCCTCGTCATCCAATACTTTCCTTTCGGGAACAAACGCGACCTATGTCGCCGAAATGTTCGCCCGTTTTCGCGACGACCCCAATTCGGTCGATTCGAGCTGGGCTGTATTTTTCGCCGATCTAGATGATGATTCGCACGATATCCTGGGCGATTTGAACGGCGCCAGTTGGACGACGTCAGTTTCTGCCGTTGTCGGCTCCAATGGCGGCAGGACCGCAGAAGATTGCACCCAAAGTACGCCCGGCGAGTACGCCGGAGCACCCTCGCCTGTCGATATGATGGGGTCGGGCCTGCCGACCATGGCCAGGGGTTTAGGCGGCCAGGCCCAGGCCGAACAAATTCGCCAGGCGACCATGGATTCCATCAGCGCCCTGATGATGATCCGCGTCTACCGGGTGCGTGGCCACCTGATCGCCAATTTTGACCCGTTGGGCCTGGAAGGTAACGCCCGCCATCCGGAACTTGATCCCAAGACCTATGGCTTTTCCGAAGCTGATATGGATCGCCAGATCTTTATCAATAATGTTTTGGGCATGGAAACGGCGACGGTGCGCGAAATCATGACGGTGCTGAAGGAAACCTATTGCGGTTCCATCGGCGTTGAATTCATGCACATCCAGGAACCCGAAGAACGGACCTGGATTGAGCGCCGTATCGAAAGCATTCGTAACCAGACCCAATTCACCTTCAAGGGTAAACGCTTTATCTATCAGCGCCTGGTCGAAGCCGAAGGTTTCGAGAAGTTCCTGGACAAGAAATATACCGGCACCAAACGCTTCGGGCTCGATGGCGGCGAAAGCCTGATCGCCGCCCTGGAACAGATCATCAAGCGCAGCGGACAGCTTGGCGTTAAGGAAGTGGTGCTCGGCATGCCGCACAGGGGCCGCTTGAACGTGCTCACCAGTATCATGGATAAACCCTACGTCGCCATGTTTTCCGAATTCCAGGGGGTCTCCTCCCGGCCCGACGACATCATGGGATCGGGGGATGTAAAATATCATCTCGGCACGTCGTCTGACCGGGTTTTCGACGGCAACCGGGTTCATTTGTCGCTGACCGCCAATCCGTCGCACCTGGAAGCCGTCAACACGGTCGTCCTCGGCAAGGTGCGGGCCAAGCAACACATGGTGCGAGACGAAGCGCGTAAATCGATGATGGGCCTGCTGATGCACGGCGACGCGGCCTTCGCTGGTCAGGGCCTGGTGCCTGAAACGCTCGATCTGTCGCAACTTCGCGGCTATCGCACCGGCGGCACCATTCATTTTATCGTCAACAACCAAATTGGCTTTACCACGGCGCCGACCAAGTCGCGCTCATCGCCCTATCCGTCCGACGTCGCCAAGGGGATTCAGGCGCCGATTTTCCACGTTAACGGGGACGATCCGGAAGCCGTCGTGCATGTCGCGCGCATCGCCGCAGAATTCCGTCATGAATTCGGCCGTGACGTGGTCATCGATATGTTCTGTTATCGCCGCCACGGTCATAACGAGGGTGATGAACCCATGTTCACCCAACCGCTCATGTACAAGGCGATCAAGAAACATCCGACGACCATGGAACTCTATGCCCGCCAGTTGGTGGCAGAAAATGTCCTGAGCGAAGAAGAAGCCAAGGCCGTCGTCGATGAATTCGGCGCCAAGCTGGAAAATGATTTTGCCGCGGCGAGCTCCTACAAACCCAACAAGGCGGATTGGCTCGAAGGCCAATGGAGCGGCCTTAACCAGTTGTCGGACGAAGAAGAACTTCACGACGAAGATACTTCCGTGCCCATGCATCTGTTGCACGAAGTCGGCATGGCAGTTTCCCGGCCACCGGAAAACTTTGATCTCAACAAGAAGATTCGGCGCCAGCTTGAAGCTAAACACGAAATGATCCAAACCGGTTCCAGCATCGATTGGGCCATGGCCGAAGCGCTGGCCTTCGGCACTTTATTGGTTGAGGGTACGGGTGTCAGGCTATCGGGTCAGGATTCCGGGCGCGGCACCTTTTCCCATCGTCATTGCGTGCTGGTCGATCAAACCAACGAAGAACGATATTTCCCGCTTAGCTGTATTCGCGATGGCCAGGCCGATTTCGAAGTCATGGACAGTCCGCTTTCGGAAGCCGGCGTGCTGGGCTTCGAATATGGCTATTCCCTGGCCGACCCGCACACCCTGGTGCTGTGGGAAGCCCAGTTCGGCGATTTTGCCAACGGCGCCCAGGTCATCATCGATCAATTCATCGCTTCGGGCGAAACCAAGTGGCTGCGTATGTCGGGTGTCTGCATGTTGCTGCCCCATGGTTTCGAAGGCCAGGGCCCGGAACATTCATCGGCCCGCCCGGAACGCTTTTTACAGTTATGCGCCGAAGACAACATGCAAATCGTCAACATTACCTCGCCGGCCAACTACTTCCATGCGCTGCGCCGTCAAATGCGCCGCAACTTCCGCAAACCGCTGATCGTGATGTCGCCGAAATCCTTGCTGCGCCATAAAATGGTGGTTTCGGAACTTGGTGAAATGGGCCCGGGAACCCGGTTCCGTCGGATATTGCCGGAAACCGATAAACTGGTAATGGACAAGAAGGTCAAGCGCGTCGTCCTGTGCTCGGGCAAAATCTATTACGACCTGCTGCAAGAACGCCGCGATGCCGGTATCGACGATGTCGCCCTCATTCGGGTCGAACAACTTTATCCGTGGCCGCGCAAATCCGTGTACCAGCAGTTGAACCGCTACCCAAACGCCGAAGTGCTGTGGTGCCAGGAAGAACCGTCAAACATGGGGGCCTGGACATTCCTGGCGCCTCGCCTGCAGGCAATGTTCGATGTCATCGACGGCAAGAATACCCGGCCCAAGGTGGTCGCTCGTCAGTCGGCGGCGTCGCCGGCGACCGGTTTCGCCAAGGTTCACGTACAGCAACAAAAACTTCTGCTCGAACAGGCGCTGAAGACTCCTTTGGCGGACATTCCACAACCCCACACCTGGAAATAAAGAGGACAATATGGCGACGGAACTAAAGGTGCCGACTCTGGGAGAATCCGTAACCGAGGCAACGGTTTCCAAATGGATGAAAGAACCCGGCGAAGCGGTCAGTGCTGATGAGCCGATCGTCGAACTTGAAACCGACAAGGTGACCCTGGAAGTCAATGCGCCGGTCGCCGGCGTCCTTGGCGACATTTCGGCGCCCGAAGGCAGCGAAGTCGAAGTCGGCGCATTGCTGTGCCTGATCGAAGAAGGCACCGGCACCGTGAAAGCCAAACCCGCCGCCAAAGCGGCCCCCGCACCGGCCGCCGCCGCGCCGGCACCGGTCGCCGCACCCACAGCCGCCGCCGCTCTTGCATTGTCACCGGCGGTGCGCAAGCTCATCGAAGAAAACAAACTGGATGCCGCCGCTATCCCGGCCTCCGGCAAAGACGGACGTCTGGTCAAAGGCGATGTGTTGGCGTTCATGGAAAGTGGTGCATCGGCTCCTGCGCCCGCCGCCGCCGCGGCGCCCGCTGCTCCTGCCCCGGTCGCCGCGCCGTCCGGTGATCAGTACCCGACCCGGCCCATCGGCCCGCGGGAAGAACGGGTCAAGATGACTCGCCTGCGCAAAATGGTCGCCTCGCGCCTCAAAGAAGCCCAGAACAACGCCGCCATGCTGACCACCTTCAACGAGGTCGATATGACCGAAGTCATGGCATTGCGGGCCAAGTACAAGGACATTTTCGAGAAGAAGCACGGCGTCAAGGTTGGCTTCATGTCGTTGTTCGTTAAAGCCTGCGTCGTCGGTTTGCGTGAATTTCCGGCGATCAATGCGGAAATCAGCGGCGACGATATTATTTATAAAAACTATTACGACATCGGCGTCGCCGTCGGCTCGCCCAGCGGCCTGGTAGTGCCGGTTATCCGCGATTCCGATTCGCTCAGTTTCGCCGCCATCGAAGGCACCATCGCCGATTATGGTCGCCGCGCCCGGGACGGCAAGTTGACCATGGATGAAATGCAGGGCGGCACCTTCACCGTCACCAACGGCGGTATCTTCGGGTCCCTGCAATCGACACCAATCCTGAACCCGCCACAGTCCGGTATTCTGGGCATGCACAAAATTCAACAACGTCCCATGGTCATGCCCGATGGTTCCATCGCCGCACGACCCATGATGTACCTGGCGCTGAGCTACGATCATCGCATCGTCGACGGCCGCGAAGCGGTGTCGTTCCTGGTTCGCGTCAAGGAATGCATCGAAGACCCGCAGCGCATCATGCTGGATACCTGATTACCTAAAAGGAACATATTATGAGCGACCCATATGACGTCATCATCATCGGCGGTGGCCCCGGTGGCTACGTGGCGGCGATCCGGGCGGCGCAACTGGGTATGAAGGTCGCTTGTGTCGAAAAACGCGGCGCCCTTGGCGGCACCTGTCTTAATGTCGGATGTGTTCCGTCCAAGGCGTTGTTGCAGTCGTCCCACCATTTCGAATCCGCATCCCACGAATTCGCCGCCCACGGCATCAAGACCGGCAAGGTTGGTCTGGATTTGAAAACCATGATGGGGCGCAAGGACAAGGTGGTCGATGACCTGACCAAGGGTATCGAATTCCTGCTCAAGAAAAACAAGGTCGATTACATCATCGGCAGCGGCGTTATTACGTCTGCCGAAACGGTTGAAGTCAGCCCCGCAAAAGGTAAAAAGCAGGTATTGACCACGGAAAATATCATCATCGCCACCGGATCCGACGTCGCCCCCTTGGCCGGCGTCACCATCGATGAAAAACGGATCGTCAGTTCCACCGGGGCGCTGGCGTTAAGCGCCGTTCCCAAAACCATGGTGGTCGTCGGCGGTGGTGTCATCGGGCTGGAACTGGGATCGGTCTGGCGGCGCCTGGGGGCGGAAGTCACGGTCGTCGAATTCCTCGATAATATCCTGCCCGGTATGGATGGCGAAATCGTCAAACAGATGACCCGGACCCTGAAAAAACAGGGTGTCAAATTCAAGCTTAAATCCAAGGTCGTCGCGGCCAAGGCGGGCAAGAGCGATGTCACCCTTGAAATCGAGCCCCGCGACGGCGGCAAGGCAGAAAAAATCAAAGCCGAAGTGGTTCTGGTGGCCATCGGTCGGCGGCCCTATAGCGACGGCCTGGGGCTGAAAAAGGCGGGGGTCGAAACCGATAAGCACGGCTTCATTACCGTCGGTCCCGATTTCCAGACCAATGTGCCCGGCATTTTCGCCATCGGCGATGTCATCGGCGGGGCCATGTTGGCCCACAAGGCGGAAGAAGAAGGCGTCGCCGTCGCCGAACTGATCGCCGGCCAAGCCGGGCATGTGGATTACGGCACCATTCCCGGTGTCGTTTATACCTGGCCGGAAATTGCCACCCTGGGCAAGACCGAAGAACAGTTAAAAGAAGAAGGCGTCGCCTATGTCGCCGGCAAGTTTCCGTTTTCCGCTAATTCACGGGCGCGCGCCAATGCCGATTCTGAAGGTTTCGTGAAAATCCTGGCCGATGCCACCACCGACCGGGTGCTGGGCGTTCATATTATTGGCCCGGCCGCCGGTGACCTGATCGCCGAAGCCGTCGCGGTCATGGAATTCGGCGGATCGGCCGAAGATATCGCGCGCACCTGCCATGCCCATCCGGGTCTCGGCGAGGCCGTCAAAGAGGCCGCCCTTGCAGTCGGCGGTCGGGCTATCCATATCTAGTAGGAGGACGCTGTCGGACCCTTCGGGTGCGGCGGGGGTTGGCGTTGAGTGAAAAATATGGGGGGAAAGGCAACAAAGGAGCCTGACCTATGTTTCAAATGTTACCCGAAAGCCAAGGCAAGAACGTCGGGGTCCATGCCATCGGCAAGCTGTCAGACGCAGATTACAAGGCGTTTCTGCCCGAACTTGAAAAACGAATCACCGTTTACCGCCATATTAACCTGCTGGTCGATATGGAAGGTTTTGAAGGTTGGGATCTTCATGCCGCGTGGGATGATTTTACCTTCGGCATGACCCACTGGCATCATTTCAAAAAAATAGCCCTGGTCGGCGATAAAGGCTGGGAAAAAATGGCCGCCGGCATTTCCAACGTGCTGATGGGCGGCGAAGTGCGCTATTTCGATCTGGATCAACGGGATCAGGCCTGGAGCTGGATTTACGGCAACAAATAGCCGGTTGGCTGAACGTGCTCTAACGTTTCCAGGCGACCATATCGATTAATGCCGACATACCGCTGTGACCGGGCCCTTCGTCGACCTCGTCATCGTGGCTGTGCAAATGGGTTATTTCCATATCCCCGAAGCCGTCGCGCAGGATGTCCTCGGTATACATGTTTTCGGCGACCGGCGGGCCGCCGGTGCCGTATGTGAGTTGTTCCGGTCGATAGCCTTGTAACAACAACAGGCCGCCCGGTTTCAGGGCACCCTTGATGTTGGCGAACACGCCGGGGCGGTCGGCGGCGGATGAAAACTGGATAAAGATCGCCGCCACCAGGTCGAAGGTCTCGACCGGCCAGTCCCAGGTATAGAGATCGACCTCCTGGGTTTGTATCGCGAGCCCCTTGCTGGCGGCCAGTTTTTCGGCTTTTTGCAATGCGACGGGGGAAAAATCGATGGACAGGACATCAACGCCGCAGGCGGCCAAGAAAACACCGTTACGGCCTTCGCCATCGGCCACGGCCAAGGCGTTCATGCCCGGCTTCAACAAGCCCTTTTGCGACTTGAGGAAACCGTTCGGTTCGGTGCCGAACAGGTAGTCGTCGCCGGCGTTGGTAAACCGCTGGTTCCAGAACTGGTTCGGGTTATCGCTCACTCAGGGTCATTCCAGTTTTTCCCAATGGTTCCCGGCGGCCTGGGTCAGCGCCGCCTTGATGGTGGTCGGGCATTCCATGATGTTCATGAAGCTGTTGGCTCCCATCATCGACAGGTCGGGAAAATTGATGGCGATGCGGAATTCCGCCGACAGGGCCTGAACCCGGTGATCACTGACCAGTATTTCGTAGGGCAGGTGCGCCGATGACCGGATGTCCTTGAAGTCGATCTCGCTCATCAAAAAGGCGTCGTCCTGCATGTCGCCGTCGCCCTTGGCGCCATTCATGGCGACCCCGAACACCACTTCATCCTTGCCCGGAATATCGATGCGATAGACTTTCGTGATGCCCATTTTACCCGCGGCCAGGCTTTTTTCGACGGAAGCGACTGCATCGGCGTGGGTCTTGAAGCGCGACAATTGGTGCAGATCGTCGAAATACGGCATGCTGATCATGTAGTGATAGTCGCGCAAATCATCATAGGAAACGGCATCGGCCATGCCGTACTCCTGGACATTGCCAAGGGCTTTTTCGAGCGCCTCGGCGGCAAAGCTCAGGTCGCCTTGCATGCGGTAAACCCCGGCCATGTAGCGCGGGTTGGTGTAGGCGACTTGAATTTCGTTGTTGTGGTTGGTTATGGACACCCGCTGGGCCGCGCCAAATCCACCTTTTTCAGATTTCGCCGCCGCCTGCTTCAAGGCATCATTGGTGACGATGATCAGATTGACGGTGGCATAGGGGCTGTAGGTGCCGGCGATTTCAAACCCCGCGCCGGTTAATTTGGCGGTCACGTCGGCGGTCACGGACGCCAGGTCGCCGGCCTGTTTCGAAGCCAGGATAAAAGGTTTCATCTTCATGGCGGCGCTGGCGTCGTGCCCCATAACGGCGATCACGGCGACGATGACGGAAAATAGAATTTTCTTCATGGCTAAGTCCCCCTGTTGATTATATGCAGCCCCGCATTATAGGCGGCGAGCGGTCAGGCCTGTAGTACAATGCGACTACTTATTCATTCTTGCCCGGGGATGGCTGTCCATGTAGACCGCGTTCAGGCGCCCGGCGTCGACTTCGGTATAGCGCTGGGTGGTCGATAACGAGGCGTGTCCCAGCAGTTCCTGGATGGTCCGCAAATCGCCGCCACCGCTCAACAAGTGGGTGGCGAAGCTGTGACGCAGGGCGTGGGGGGTGGCCGTTTCGGGCAGGCCCAGCAGGGCGCGAAGCTGGCGCATGTGCTTTTGCACCACACTGGGATTGAGCCGTTTGCCGCGGGCGCCAATAAATAGCGGGGTGTCGGCGTCGCCGTCAAAGGGGCAGGCGGCCCGGTAATCTTCGATGGCGTCGGCGACCACGCCCAACACCGGCACCAGTCGTTCCTTGTCGCCCTTGCCGGTAATTCGCAGCATTTTGTTGGTGCGCAAATCGGCTGTATCGCCCCGGTTCAGCGCCAGGGCCTCGCCAATGCGCAGGCCACAACCGTACAGCAAAGTCATAAGGGCGACATCGCGTTTGCCGATCCACGCCTCGACCGCCAGGTCTCCGGCGCTGGCCACGACCTCCAGGGCCTCGACCTCGTCGAGCGCCCGGGGCACCGACCGGGGGATTTTCGGGGTCCGGATACCGCCAATGGCGGCGTTGTGGAGAAATCCCCGCCGTTCGAAAAAGCGAAACAGGTTGCGAAGCGAAGACAAGGCCCGCGCCGTCGATGTGCGCGACAGGCCTTCATTGACGCGAAACGCCAGATAACTCCTGAAATCGGCGGTCCGCAGGTTTGCCAGGTCCTTGAGGCCCGGCATAAACCCCAGGTGGTCGACCAGGAAATCCAAAAAGCGGCTTAAATCCCGGCAATAGGCGTCGATGGTGTGGGGTGAACAGCGTTTTTCGTGGGTCAACCAGTCCAGCCAGTCGGCAAGGGCCGGTTTCGCACCGGCTTCAATCGCGAAATCTATGCCGTTATGTGCCATCTATCGATGCAGCGTTCCAGGACACGGGCCAGGAAACCGATCATTTCCGTTCCCTGCCCGGGATAGAACACGCTGCCCCTGGAACCCAACGCCAACAGGCCCATGGGTGAGTGGTGTCCGGGGCGGATTCTGGCAATCGCCGCGGATTGGGCGAGACCGGCGGCCTCGCCGAAGATGGTACCGTCGTCATCCATATCGCGGATCAGGGCGACGTCCTGATCGGCCCCGATGAAGGCATCGACATCGCCCTTGGCGAAACGCTTTACCGACGGCGCCGCGATACTTACGGCGAACGGGTTGGCCACATCGGAAGACGGCTCGAAGCCGATCACCGCGACATCGATATCCAGCAAAAGCGAGAAATCGTCGTCGATTACCCGCAGCATCTGATCGAAACTGGTCGCCGACAACATGGCCAGAACGGCGGTGTGGGTGCGCATCTGGATCGACATGTTGGTGCGGCTGGTTTCGATGACGTCCTGGGCGCAGTCGCGCAAATTGTCAATCTCGCCGCGCAATTGTTCTAACATGAACTGCTGCATGTCGGCGATGCCGGCGCCGCCGCTATTCGCGCCGTCGGCACCGGTCCAGCGCGACGGGGCGATCATGGATTTTAGAACATCGGGATTGCGGGCCAGAAAATCCGGATTCTCGGCCAGAAAGTCGCCGACCTGCTCATCGCTCAGGCCGACGGGAAGGGCATCGTCGTTGATCGCGCTCATCTTTTTCTATTCCTATATGATAAGCTAAGAGATTCGCTAAAGTGTACTCTATGGACGAGTCCCCTGCCAATTATTCACACACCCACGCTGGCCCATATGGCCCCGGCGACAGGGTCGCCGTGCTGCTGCCGCTGCCGTTGTCCGGTCCTTATGATTACCGGGTCGGTGATGACATGGCGCTGGGCGACGGCGACGTGGTCCGGGTGCCGTTCGGCAAGCGCAGCCTGGCCGGGGTCGTCTGGGGACCGGGAGAAGATCACGGGGTCGCCGAATCGAAACTGAAAAGCATCCATGAAAAGCTCCGGACACCGCCGGTGCCGGACGTTTCGCGGCAGTTTGTCGACTGGATCGCCGCCTATACCTTGTCGCCGCCCGGCGCCGTCCTGAAAATGGTCATCAGTGTTCCCGCCGCCCTGGACCCGCCCAAGCCCGTGCTGGCCTATGCCTTGTGCCCGTCGCCGCCGGATATCAAAATGACCCGGGCGCGCGCCCGAGTGCTGGATTTTCTCAATTCCGGCGCCCCGCCCTTGCCGTTGTCTGATCTCGCCCAACAAGCGGCGGTCGGGCCTTCCGTGGTCAGCGGCATGAAAAAGGCGGGGGTTTTGCAGACCGTCGAAATGGTCGCCGAACTGTCCCCGCACGCGGAACCCGACGGGGCGGCAGCGGGGCCGTCGCTGTCACCCCAACAGGCGGCGGCGGCGGATGATCTGGCGGCCAAGGCCAGGGCCGGGGGATTTTCAGTCACCCTGCTTGATGGCGTGCCGGGATCGGGCAAGACCGAAGTGTATTTTCAGGCCGTCGCCGAAGCCCTGAACCGGGGACGCCAGGCGCTGGTGCTGTTGCCGGAAATAGCGCTCAGCGCCCAATGGATGACCCGCTTTATCGCCCGCTTTGGGGCCGAACCGGCGGTCTGGCATTCCGATTTGACCCCGGCGCGGCGGCGCGATACCTGGCGCGATGTCGCCGCCGGTCGGTCCAGGGTCATCGTCGGCGCCCGTTCGGCCCTGTTATTGCCGTTCCCCGACCTGGGCCTGATCGTCGTCGACGAAGAACACGAAAGCGCCTTCAAGCAGGAAGAAGGCGTTATCTACAACGCCCGCGACATGGCTGTAGTGCGGGCCAATTTAAGTGATATTCCCATCGTCCTGGCGTCGGCGACGCCGTCGCTGGAAACCGTGGTCAATGCGGAAGCCGGGCGCTACCACGCCGTGCATCTGCCGGACCGTCACGCGGGGGCGGAACTTCCCGAAGTCTCGCTTATTGATATGCGCGCCGATGCGCCTGCGGGCGGCCATTGGCTGTCACCGGTGCTCAAGGAAGCGCTGGCCGCGACCTTTGCCGCCGGGGAACAGGCGATGCTGTTCCTGAACCGGCGGGGCTATGCGCCGCTGACCTTGTGCCGGACCTGCGGCCACCGGTTTCAATGCCCCCATTGCACCGCCTGGTTGGTCGAACACCGGCGCAGGCCTGGCGGTCGCCTGCAATGCCATCACTGCGGCTATGGTGCGGTAACGCCGAAAAAATGCCCGTCGTGCGACAACGAAGGCAATTTTGCGGCCTGTGGCCCCGGGGTCGAACGGCTGGCCGAAGAAGTGGCCGCAGCTTTTCCCGATATCCGTATGGAAATCGCCGCCAGCGATACCGTCGTCGGCCCGGTGGCGGCGGCGGCCCTGGTCGAACGCATCGAAAATCATGAAATTGATCTGATCATCGGCACCCAGATCGTCGCCAAGGGCTACCACTTCCCCATGTTGACCCTGGTCGGCGTCGTCGATGCCGATTTGGGGCTCACCGGTGGCGACCTGCGCGCCGCCGAACGATCCTTCCAACTGCTGTATCAGGTCGCCGGCCGGGCCGGTCGGGCGCGGCATCCGGGCCGGGTATTGTTGCAAACCTATATGCCGGACCACGCGGTCATGAAGGCCCTGCAATCGGGTGCCCGAGACCGCTTTATTGCGGCGGAAAGCAAGGCCCGGAAAGAATCGGGCATGCCGCCGTTCGGGCGGCTGGCGGCGCTCATTGTATCCGGCCCCGACGCCCGCGAAGTCGATAGCGCCGCCGCCGACCTGGGCCGCGCCGCACCAAACTTTAAAGATGTCCTGATCCTGGGACCGGCGCCGGCGCCCCTGGCCATGATTCGCGGCCAGCACCGCCGACGGTTTCTGATCCGGGCCACCAAATCGGTCAACATACAACGCCTGATCGCGGACTGGCTCGCCGCCGTGACGATTTCCCGCAAGGTCCGCGTCAAAGCCGATATCGACCCCTATAGTTTTTTGTAGATGAAACCATGAACAATCAAGCTTACCGGCAACCCTGGCAGGACGTAACGGCGGCGTTGGCGGTCGATCCGGAACAGGGCCTGAGTACGGATGAGGCCAAAAAGCGGATTGTTCAATACGGCCCCAACGAACTGCATCGGGCCAAAGACAAGAGCGTCTGGGCGATCCTGTTCGATCAAGTCAAAAGCCTGATCGTCGGCTTGCTTGTCGTCGCCGCCCTGTTGTCGTTCGCCTTCGGTGAATGGACCGAAGGGATAGCCATCGTCATCGTTATCGTGCTCAACACGTTGATCGGATTCGTGACCGAATTCCGCGCCCGGAAATCAATGGCGGCGCTTAAGCGTCTTGGCGCCGCCCGGGTAACGGTGCGGCGGGACGGGGCGCAAATTCGCCTGGGTGCGTCCGACCTAGTCCCCGGCGATATGGTCGTCGTTACCGCCGGCGATGTCATCGCGGCGGAAATCCGGCTTGTCGAGGCGAGCAATCTGGAAAGCGATGAATCCTTGTTGACCGGAGAATCCTTGCCGGTGGCAAAGCAAATCGGTCCTGTGGCGAGCGAAACGGTCCTCGCCGAGCGGTGCAATATCCTGCATCGGGGGTCTTCGGTGACTCGCGGCGACGGGCTAGGCGTGGTTATTCAAACCGGCATGCAAACCGAACTGGGGCACATCTCGGCGATGATCGAGGCCGCGCCAGAAACCGATACCCCGCTTCAGGAACGCCTCGACAAGCTGGGCTATTGGCTGGTCTGGCTGACCGTCGGCATCGCCGTGCTCGTCGTCGGCTTAGGCGTCGCCAATGGCAAGCCGCTATTCTTGATGGTTTATACCGGCATCGCACTGGCCGTCGCGGCCATCCCCGAAGGTTTGCCGGTCGTCGCCACGTTGGCGTTATCTCGGGGTGTCTGGCGCATGGCCGAACGAAACGCCCTGATCAACCGGCTGACATCGGTGGCGACGCTGGGCGGCACCGCTATTATTTGCGCCGATAAAACCGGAACACTGACCGAAAACCGGCTGAGTGTTGCGGCCCTGTTCCTGCATTCCGGCGAGCTCGCGGCGGCCGATTTCAACAGGGCGGGTGGTGGCCGCACGTTGGAAAGTGCGCTGGAAATTGCGGTTCTGTGCAACACCGCTTTGCTGGGTGAAAAGGGTCATGAACATCAGGGTGATCCACTTGAAATCGCCCTGCTCACCGCCGCCGCCAGCGCCGGTGTGGGGCGTCGGGCGCGCCTGGCCGCGAAACCCGAGATCGCCCGCCATCCGTTCGACCCTGTAATCAAGATGATGGCCACCGTCCATTCAGGCGATGGCGGCACCCTGGTCGCCGTCAAGGGCGCGCCGGAAGCGATCATCGAACGCGCCGACCGAGTCATGACGGAAAACGGTCCCGTGGCTCTTGATACCAAAGAGCGAGACAGATGGCTGCTGGCCAACACCGAACGGGCGGCCCGCGGCGGTCGGATGCTGGCGCTGGCCTTTAAGGATACCGACGATGACGTTTTTCAGGGCCTGACCCTGGTTGGCCTGGTCACTTATAGTGATCCCCTGCGGGACGGTGTGCCCGAGGCCGTTCGCAGTTGCCGCGCGGCCGGGATCCGGGTCATCATGGTGACCGGTGATCAGCCGGAAACCGCCCGGGCCATCGCCTGTCAGGCAGGTGTTACCGACGAGATGACCGCCGACGTCGTGCATGGCCGCGATCTTGGCGACTTAGCCGACTTGAGCGAGGCCGAGCGAGAACGCATGGCAGGGGTCAATATATTTGCCCGCATGACGCCGGGACAGAAGCTCGACCTGGTGACCCTGCACCAACACAGAAACGCCGTCGTCGCCATGACCGGCGATGGCGTCAACGACGCACCGGCCCTGAAACAGGCCGATATAGGCATCGCCATGGGATTGCGGGGTACCGATGTGGCGCGCGAAGCCGCCGACATGGTGCTCAAGGATGACTCGTTCATCACCATCGTCGAAGCGGTGCGTCAGGGCCGGATCATTTTCACCAACATCCGCCGTTTCGTGATGTTTCTGCTGGCCACCAATATGGCCGAAGTGCTGGTGATTTTTATCGCCACCGCCGCCGGGGCGGCGTTGCCCCTGTTGCCGCTGCAAATTTTGTTCCTGAACCTGATCACCGACGTTTTCCCGGCCCTGGCGTTGGGCTTTTGCGAGGGCGAGCATGATGAAATGAAAAAACCGCCGCGCCCTGCCGATGAGCCGATCCTGGCGGCGCGACATTGGAAATCGATGTTTGCCTATGGCATCTTGATGGCGGCGGTGACGCTGGTTTCGTTCGCCCTCGCGCAATCGTGGCTTGGCATGAGCCCTGCGGCGGCGGTGACCGTGTCATTCACCACCCTGGCGTCGTCGCAAATCCTGCATGTCTTTAATATGCGGACAGCGGGCAGTTCATTCTTTTTCAACGATATCACCCGCAATCCCTATATCTGGGCGGCGTTGGCGCTCTGTGGTGCCTTGATGATCGGGGCGATCTATCTTCCCGGTATTTCCTATGTGCTCGGCCTGACCGACCCGGGAAGCGCCGGCTGGCTGCTGATCGTCACCCTGACCGCTTCCCAGTTTCTCCTCGCTCAGATGCTAAAAAGCCTGGGGGCACTTTCCGACATTGCAGATCACTAATATAAAAGCGGACTTATTGGCGCAGAAATCAGCCGTTTTTTGGTGTTGTGCACTTGCGAATTGGCGCCTTGCATGGCCGGAATGAGTATGTTAGAAAACAGTCGATTTTTGGGTAGGCCTTGTTCCTGCCGTATGTTGTTGATGTCGGACGGTTTTACATGATTGAATGCAATCGAAATCCGTTCTGGTTTGGGAGCTTCCCGATTGTCATCCAGTAATTCAGGCGCCCATGGGTTGGCGGGACGATACGCCACCGCCCTCTATGATTTGGCCGAAGCCGAAAGTCGGCTGGAAGCCATCGTCGACGATATAAACGCCCTTGCCGGCATGATCGCCGACAGCGATGACCTTTTGCGTCTTCTGCGTTCGCCGGTAATTTCCGGCAAAGATCAGGCGAACGCCATGGCGGCGTTGTCGGAAAAGGCCGGTTTTGATGATCTTACGCGTCGTTTTATCGGCGTCGTCGCGGCCAATCGGCGTTTATTTGTATTGCCCGACATGATTTCGGTGTTCAAGGAACTGCTGGCCTTCCATCGCGGCGAAGCTTCCGCCGAGGTAACGTCGGCGACGGCGCTTTCAGAGACCCAGATTAAGGCTCTTTCCGAGTCGCTAAAAAAGGCGGTCGGCAGTACTGTCGCCGTTGAAACAGTTGTCGACCCTGACCTGCTTGGCGGCCTTGTCGTCAAGATTGGTTCGCGAATGGTCGATTCTTCGCTTCGAACAAAGCTGCAACAGTTGCGGCTTGCCATGATAGGGATTGGATAATGGAAATCCGGGCCGCGGAAATCACCGCGATACTCAAAGAACAAATCACCGGTTTCGGCACCGAGGCGGAAGTCGCCGAAGTTGGCCAGGTGCTCTCGGTTGGTGACGGCATCGCCCGTGTTTATGGGCTGGACAACGTCCAGGCCGGCGAAATGGTCGAATTTCCGGGCGGCATCAAAGGCATGGCGCTGAACCTTGAAACCGATAACGTCGGTATCGTTATTTTTGGTAACGACCGCACCATCAAGGAAGGCGACACCGTCAAGCGGACCGGCGACATCGTCGACGTTCCCATCGGCATGGGCCTGTTGGGTCGTGTGGTTGACGGTCTTGGCAATCCCATCGACGGCAAAGGCCCGCTCGAAGATGTCAAACGCAGCCGGGTCGAAGTCAAGGCGCCGGGCATTATTCCGCGTAAATCGGTGCATGAGCCCATGCAGACCGGCCTGAAAGCCATCGACAGCCTCATCCCGGTCGGTCGCGGCCAGCGCGAACTGATCATCGGTGACCGCCAAACCGGCAAGACGGCGATTATCATCGACACGATTTTGAACCAGAAGGCGGTTAACGATGCCGCCAAGAGCGAATCTGAAAAGCTCTACTGCATCTATGTCGCCATCGGCCAAAAGCGTTCGACGGTCGCCCAGATCGTCAAGACGCTCGAAGAATACGGTGCCATGGAATATACCATCATCGTCGCCTCGACCGCGTCCGAACCGGCGCCGCTGCAATTTCTGGCACCCTACACCGGCTGCACCATGGGCGAATTTTTCCGCGATAGCGGCAAGCACGCCGTGATTTTCTATGATGATCTGTCGAAACAGGCCGTTGCCTATCGTCAGATGTCGTTGTTGCTGCGTCGTCCGCCGGGACGTGAAGCGTATCCGGGTGACGTGTTCTATTTGCACTCCCGCCTGTTAGAACGTGCCGCCAAAATGAACGATGACTTCGGCGGCGGCTCGCTGACGGCGCTGCCGGTTATTGAAACCCAGGCGTCCGACGTGTCGGCCTATATCCCGACCAACGTGATTTCCATCACCGACGGCCAGATCTTCCTGGAAACCGAACTGTTCTACCAGGGCATTCGCCCGGCGGTGAACGTCGGTATCTCGGTTTCCCGCGTCGGTTCGGCGGCCCAGATCAAGGCCATGAAAAAGGTTTCCGGTTCGATCAAGCTGGAACTCGCCCAGTACCGTGAAATGGCCGCTTTCGCCCAGTTCGCGTCTGACCTGGATGCCTCGACCCAGCGCCTGCTGGCCCGTGGCGCGCGGCTCACCGAAATTCTCAAACAGGGACAGTTCAAGCCCTATCCGGTGGAAGAACAGGTCGTTGCCATTTTCGCCGGCGTCAATGGCTACCTCGATGGTATCGAAGTTAGGGATGTGACCCGCTATGAGGCCTCGTTGATGGATGACGTTCGCGCCAATGGCATCGACATCCTGACCGCCATCCGCGAAGAAAAAGATATTTCCGACGACACCGAAACCAAACTGAAGGCTTTCGTCGATAATTTCACTAAAGCATTCGCTTAAGGGACGCCCGTAGCAGCCGATGGCAAATCTCAAGGACCTTCGTATCCGGATTACCAGCGTCAAGTCGACGCAGAAAATCACCTCGGCCATGAAAATGGTGGCGGCGTCGAAGTTGCGCCGCGCCCAGGCCGCCGCCGAAGATGGCCGGCCCTACGCCGAACGGATGGAACGGATGCTGAGCGAAGTGACGTCGAGCCTGTCGACCATGGACGGCGCGCCGAAATTGCTGGCGGGTAGCGGCGGTGACGAGACCCACCTGATCGTCGCCATCACCGCCGACCGCGGATTATGCGGCGGCTTTAACGGCGCGATCGTGCGCCGCACCCGAGTCCATGTGCGCGAGCTTAAAGGCCAGGGTAAAAAAGTGAAAATAATGTTCTTGGGACGCAAGGGTCGCGATGCCCTGAACCGGGAAATGGGCGCCGATGTCATCGATTCCAAGGAAGGGCTGATCAAGTCCGGGGTCGAATTTTCCACGGCGCGAGATATTGCCACGGAAATCATCGAACGCTTCGATGCCAGCGAATTTGATGTCTGCACAATCATCTATAACAAGTTCATTTCGGCGATGACCCAGGAAGTGACGTCCAGCCAGATCATTCCGTTCCCGGTACCCGAAAAGCAAGCTGGCGAGACCGATACCGATGCAAGCCAAAAAGCGATGTATCTGATGGAACCTTCGGAAGAAGAAATTCTCGACGATCTGTTGCCGCGCAACCTGTCGGTGCAAATATTCCGCGCTTTGTTGGAAAGCAACGCATCGGAACACGGTTCCCGAATGACTGCCATGGATAACGCGACCCGTAACGCCGGCGATATGCTCGACGGTCTGACATTGACCTATAACCGCACCCGTCAGGCGGCGATCACCAGCGAATTGATAGAAATTATTTCTGGCGCCGAAGCGCTGTAAATTAGGAGCCTGAAGAATGAGCAAGAAAAACGTTGGCAAAATTACGCAGATCATGGGCGCCGTCGTCGATGTTCGCTTCGAAGGCGAACTTCCGGCCATCATGAACGCCCTGCACATGCAGCATCAGGGCAGCCTGCTGGTTTTGGAAGTCGCCCAGCACCTGGGTGAATCGACGGTCCGCACCATCGCCATGGACACTACCGACGGCCTGGTCCGCGGTCAGGAAATTACCGATACGGGCGAACCGATCATGGTTCCCGTCGGTCCCGAAACCCTGGGTCGTATTCTTAACGTGATCGGCGAACCGGTCGATGACCGTGGCCCGGTCAACGCCAAGATGCACTATCCCATTCACCGTGAAGCCCCGGAATTCATCGACCAGTCGACGGAAACCGAAATCCTGACCACCGGCATTAAAGTTGTCGATTTGCTAGCCCCGTACGCCAAGGGCGGCAAGATCGGCCTGTTCGGCGGCGCCGGTGTTGGCAAGACGGTGCTGATCATGGAATTGATCAACAACATCGTTAAAGGCCACGGCGGTCGTTCGGTGTTCGCCGGGGTCGGCGAACGCACGCGGGAAGGCAACGACCTGTACCACGAAATGATCGAAGGCGGCGTTATCGACTTGGAAGGCGACAATTCCAAGGTTTCCCTGGTTTATGGCCAGATGAACGAACCTCCCGGCGCGCGTGCCCGGGTCGCCCTGTCGGGCCTGTCCATGGCCGAATATTTCCGCGACGAAGAAGGCCAGGACGTGCTGTTCTTCATGGACAACATCTTCCGCTTCACTCAGGCCGGTTCGGAAGTTTCCGCCCTGCTGGGTCGTATTCCTTCCGCCGTTGGCTATCAGCCGACTTTGGCCACCGACATGGGCACGCTGCAGGAACGCATTACATCCACCAACAAAGGCTCGGTAACTTCGGTGCAGGCCATTTATGTGCCCGCCGATGATTTGACCGATCCGGCGCCGGCGACCTCGTTCGCCCACTTGGACGCGACCACCGTGCTCAGCCGCCAGATCGCCGAACTTGGCATCTACCCGGCGGTTGATCCGCTCGATTCGACATCGCGCGTGCTCGACCCGCGCGTCGTTGGCGATGAACACTACAACACCGCGCGCGAAGTCCAGCGGGTACTGCAAACCTACAAGTCATTGCAGGACATCATCGCCATCTTGGGCATGGACGAACTTTCCGAAGAAGATAAATTGACGGTGGCCCGGGCCCGTAAAATCCAGCGTTTCCTGAGCCAGCCGTTCCACGTCGCCGAAGTGTTCACCGGCTCGCCGGGTGTTTATGTTTCCCTCGAAGATACCATCAAGGGTTTCAAGGGCATCATCGAAGGCGAATACGATCACCTGCCCGAAGCGGCCTTCTACATGGTTTCAACCATTGAATCAGTGGTCGAAAAAGCCCAGAAAATGGCCGAAGAAGCGGCCTGATAAACGGCCAATAAGATAAGGATCGCCTGATGGCGGAAGATAGAATCCAGTTTGAAGTGGTGACGCCGGGCAAATTGTTGTTCAGCGAAAGCGCCGATATGGTCGTCGTCCCCGGCGGCGACGGTGATTTCGGCGTGCTGCCGGGTCACGCGCCCATGTTGTCCAGCGTTCGGCCGGGAATCATCAATATCTATGAAGGCGACAAGGTGGTTAATTCCGTGTTCGTCGAAGGCGGCATCGCCGAAGTTACGGACACCCGCCTTACCGTGCTGGCCGAAGATGCGCAAATGGTCAGTGATCTGGACCACGCCACGGCGGAAAAACGCCTGGCCGAGGCCCGCGCGGCCCAAAGCGCCGACAAGGATCATGTCGACGGCAAAGACACGCCCGACGTCCTGATCGCCGAAGCCATGTTGGCGGCGGTCGGTAGCGGGCGCTAATCGGTCAATCTTCTCTCGTATTCTAACGAATTTGCTGGCGCCAATGGTGGACCGTGTCGCTGACCAGGTCTGCCGATGCCGCTTCGTCCTGCCAGGCGGTGGAAAAGCTTGCCGAGCCGCTGCGCGGTAAATGTTCGGGCGCCAAGGTATCCAGGGACACCCGAACCGGCACGGTCACCCCTTCGCCGACAATCACCGCTTCTTGCGACCGTAACGCCGGCAACACCGCCAGCAACCCTGTCGAACCTTCGGGCAGGGCGCTGCGAACGAAGGCCAGGTCCTTGTCGTTGCTCATGCGCAACGCAACCAGCGTGCCGCATTGCGACAAAATACTTGTCGAAAGTTCAGATGGCCGTTGGCTGATCAGGCACAGCGACACGCCATACTTGCGGCCTTCCTTGGCAATTTGGGCGATCGCCTTCTTGGTTGGTTCGAACCCGGTTTCCGCCTGTTCGGGGATATAGCGATGGGCTTCTTCGCAAACCAGCAAGACCGGCACCTGTTGTTTCTTCTGATTCCACACGGCAAAATCGAAGATTGTCCGGCATAACACAGATACCACCACATCGGTGATTTCCCCCGGCACGCCCGACAGGTCAATGATCGTGATCGGCTTGCCGCTGACAGGAATACGCAACAGGCGCGACATGATGTCGGACAAAATGTCGCGCACCATGACGCCGGCAAACATGAATGCATAACGGGGGTCCGACGACAGGCTGTCGATACGCGCCGCGAGCCGCATGTAGGGGGCCGAGCTATCGGCCTTGTTGAGGGTCCCCATTTCGGCATTGAGAATCGTCTTCAGCGCGCTCATGCGGAAGGGAACCGGCGTGTCGACGGTGATGTACCCCTTGTAATCGCTATCTTCGGAATGTTCCTTGCGGGCTTTCAGGATTGCATCCTTCAGCAGCCGAATTTCGGAATCCCGGGTGTCCGGGGTCTTGGAAACAAGGATTTCCTTAAGCTCGTCGAAAACAAGCATCCAGTAAGGCAATTGCACATTGTCGATGTTGATCAGTTCGGCCTGATCGCCGAACGCCGTTTTGTATTCATCATGGGGGTCGAGCATAATAATGTGGCCGTGCGAACAGGCATTGAGGATGGCGTGCAGAAAAAGCGTTACGGCGCATGACTTGCCCGAACCCGTTGTTCCCAAAATGGCAAAATGCTTGTTCAGCAAGTCGTCGATAAGAAGGTGCGCCGTGATATTGTCCGATTGATGAATTTTACCGACTTTTATGTGCGCCTTGGTCGGTACGGCATATACCGATCCCGCGTCGTCTTCGCTCGCCGCCATAACTGCCGCGCCAAGGGCCGGGGCGATGGATATTCCGCGCTGGAATCCCGCCGTGGGCGTATCGGTTGCGATCAGGATTTCGCCAATCAGGTCCATTTCCATGAGACCGGATTGCGGGATCCCCTTGTTATCAAATTCGGAAATCGTCAAAGAGTTGACGATGCCATAGACCATGGAAGCCGGTGTCTTGACCCGAACCAGGTCGCCCACTCGCGCTTGAGACAGGCCATCTTTGCCGTCTTCCTGTGTTTCCCCGAAGGCTTCTTTCCCGAAACGGGCGACGGCTTGGGCGCCGCGAACGGCCGATAAGCGCCCCAAGATGGATGGTTTGTCCGCCATGGCGTGTCTTCCCCTGTTCAATAAAACCCATATCGATAAGTCTAAGACGAATGGACAGGTATGAACATTGCCAAGTTTGGCTCTTATTAGTCCGGAAATGCTCTAGAGGAACGGTATGTAGGTGCGGTCGGTGCGGGCGATGTGATTGGTCAGCCAGCGTTTCAGGAAATCGGTGACTTCATCGATGCTGATGGCGGTCGGGTCGCCTTTGTACGCGGCGGCCAGGTCGGTGACGACTTTTTCGATTTCCCGGTGCTTCTGCATATGGGCCCGGGCATCGGGATAGTCGCTGTCGATGAAGATATCTTCTTCGCGGGCGAAATGACGCTCGATGTAGTCGAGCAGTCTTTGAATGGTGATATTGATTTGCTCCTGGCCACTTCCGTTCTGAACACTGTCGTACAAATCGTTGGTGATGGCGACCAGGGTCTGATGATCCAGATCAATCACCGAATGACCGACGAGATATTCGTCTTTCCATACGATAAGCATACATGTGTCCCGAAAGAGTTCTTTCCAAGCGCGGCTAATAAGAACGAAATGCGACTTATTGTCAACAACGACCGGGGCGCCTTTCCCCCCGAACTACATGGTATTTCTAGGTTATATGGATTCGGTTGGGATAGCAGACGGGTTATTCGAGGGTGTGGATCACGACCGCCGCCGCCGCATCTTGCCGCCTTTGCGCTGGTCGGCGCCCGAACGGGTCGCGGCGCGGGGGGCGACGCCGGATTTATCGAGGCCGAGCTCGTGGGCTTCCAGGCGGCGGATTTCGTCGCGCAGGCGGGCCGCTTCTTCGAATTCCAGGTCCGCCGCGGCGGCCTTCATGCGCTTGTCCAGTTCCACCAGATGTGTTTTCAGGTTATGGCCGATCAGGTGTTTATCGCCCGACACACCGGTGTCGACGGTCACGTAATCCTGTTCGTAAACGCTGCCCAGCGCATCGGTGATGTTCGAACGAATACTATGCGGGGTGATGCCGTTGGCGGCGTTGTAGGCCTGTTGTTTTTCGCGGCGGCGCCCGGTTTCGCCGATGGCGTAATCCAGCGACGCGGTCATTTTATCGGCATACAGGATAACCCGGCCATCGATATGGCGGGCGGCGCGGCCGATGGTCTGGACCAGCGATGTCTTGGATCTTAAAAAACCTTCCTTGTCGGCGTCCAGGATGGCGACTAAGGAACATTCTGGAATATCCAGGCCCTCGCGCAGCAGGTTGATGCCGACCAGCACATCAAACGCACCCAGACGCAAATCGCGGATGATCTCGATGCGTTCCAGGGTTTCGATATCCGAATGCATGTAACGCACGCGCACGCCGTTGTCGTGCAGGTATTCGGTCAGGTCTTCGGCCATGCGTTTGGTCAGCGTCGTGACCAGCACCCGTTCACCCTTGGCGGCGCAGGCCTGGGCCTCTTTCATCAGGTCATCGACTTGGGATTCAACGGGCCGGATAATACACAACGGGTCAATAAGCCCGGTCGGGCGCACCAGTTGTTCGGTAAAGACACCGCCCGTGCGTTCCATTTCCCACGGTCCCGGCGTCGCCGAAACGAACACCGTTTGCGGGCGCATGGCGTCCCATTCCTCGAACTTCAACGGCCGGTTGTCGATGCAGCTGGGCAGCCGGAAGCCGAAATCGGACAGGTTCGTTTTGCGTGCGAAATCGCCGCGGTACATGCCGCCAATTTGCGGCACCGTAACGTGGCTTTCGTCGACAAACAGCAGGGCGTTTTCGGGCAGGTATTCAAACAGCGTCGGCGGCGGTTCGCCGGGATTGCGCCCGGTCAGGTAGCGCGAATAGTTTTCGATACCGCTGCAAAAACCGGTGGTTTCCATCATTTCCAGATCAAACGTGCAGCGCTCTTGGATGCGCTGGGCCTCGATCAGCTTGCCCTCGTTGGTCAATTGATCGACCCGGGTTTTCATCTCGGCCCTGATTTGCGGGATCGCCTGCAACAATGTCGGGCGCGGCGTCACGTGGTGACTCGACGGGTATACGGTGACCTCTTTCAGGATCGCGATCTTTTCGCCGATCAGCGGGTCAATTTCCCAGATCGCTTCCAATTCGTCGCCGAAGAACGACAACCGCCAGGCGCGATCTTCATAGTGGGACGGGAAAATTTCGACGACATCGCCGCGCACCCGGAAACTGCCGCGGGAAAAATCGGTATCGTTGCGGCGGTATTGCAGCTCGACAAACCTTTTGAGCAGGGCGTTGCGATCGACCTGGGTTCCCGCCTGCACCCGTTCGGTCATGTTGGCGTAGGTTTCGACCCCGCCGATACCGTAGATGCAGGAAACCGACGACACCACGATGACGTCGTTGCGTTCTAACAAGGACCGCGTCGCGGAATGGCGCATACGGTCGATTTGTTCGTTAATCGAGGCGTCCTTTTCGATGTAGGTATCGGTCCGCGCGACGTAAGCTTCGGGCTGGTAATAATCGTAGTACGAGACGAAATATTCGACCGCGTTATCGGGGAAAAACGCCTTCATCTCGCTATACAGCTGGGCCGCCAGGGTCTTGTTGTGGGCCATTATCAGGGCCGGGCGTTGCAGGGTCTGGATGGTGTGGGCGACGGTGAAGGTCTTGCCCGATCCGGTGACACCCAGCAGTACCTGTTCGCGATCCCCCTCAACCAAGCCCTTGGTCAGTTCGGCGATGGCCGTCGGCTGATCCCCGGCGGGGACAAAATCCGAGGTCAGCTTGAACGGGATACCGCCTTCGACGGGGGCGCGTTTTTCCGGAATGAAGGGCACGGGGGTGGCGGAAATATTCATACCCGATGTTATAGTGCTTTCTGGTTGCCTCGCCAATTTGTTAGACTCGAAATTATGACCAAGGACGCATATTTTCCGGCGACGGGCATGCCCGATGCCGAATGGTGGTCGGCCCTGTGGCCGAACCCGGAAGCCGTGTTGCGCAAGGTTGGCATCACCGCCGGGCAGTCCGCCATCGACTTGTGCTGCGGGGATGGCCTGTTTACCGTGCCGCTATGTGCGCTCGTGGGCGAATTGGGCCAGGTTTATGCGCTCGATCTGGATTCCCAGTTGCTGGCGGCGGCGAAAGATCGCATGGAAAAACAGGGTCCGGCCTTCGCGGGCAAGACCTGCACCTGGATCGAGGCCGATGCCTGCCATTTCGATGAGGCGCTTGATGGCCCGGTCGATGTGGTGCTGATGGCCAATACCTTTCATGGCGTACCCGACAAGGCGGCGTTGGGCGAAAGTGTGCGACGGGCGTTGAAACCGGATGGCCGGTTTGTCGTCATCAACTGGCACGCCCGCCCGCGCCAACAAACTACCGTCCTGGGCCAGCCGCGCGGACCCAAAACCGAAATGCGCCTGTCGCCCGACCAGGTCGGCCAAATCCTGTCGGCGACGGGATTTAAGGCAGCACAAATCGTCGACCTGCCGCCCTGGCACTATGGGGCCATGTTCCGGGTTGCTAAGGCGACGCCGGAAGCGTAAATTGCCGCCGGTTCCAACTGATCAGACTCGATGGAAATAGATCATGCCGTTTATCGCCGACCGTCTTTCGCTTATCAAGCCGAGCCCGACCATCGCCATTTCGACCAAAGCCCGCGAGTTGAAGGCCGCCGGTCGCGACGTTATTGGCCTGGCCGCGGGCGAGCCCGACTTCGACACCCCCGACCATATCAAGGAAGCGGCGAAGGCCGCCGTTGATCGCGGCGAAACCAAATACACCGCCGTCGCCGGCACCCCTGAACTGCGCCAGGCGATTGTTGATAAGCTGAAACGCGACAACGATCTGACCTATACCCCGGAACAAATATCGGTCGGTTGCGGCGGCAAGCAAAACATTTATAACGCCCTGATGGCGACGCTTAATGCTGGCGACGAAGTGATCATCCCGGCGCCTTATTGGGTGTCTTATCCGGATATCACGTTGTTGGCCGAAGGCAAGCCCGTATTTGTCAATTGCCCGGCCGAAGCCGGCTTTAAAATGCGCGCGGAAGACCTGGAAGCGGCGATCACGCCCAAAACCAAATGGCTGATCCTGAATTCGCCGTCCAACCCGACCGGGGCGGGCTATACCCGGGCCGACATGAAGGCGCTGACCGACGTTCTGCTGCGTCATCCCCATGTTTGGGTGATGACCGACGATATGTATGAGCACCTGGTTTATGACGATTTCGAATTCGTCACCCCGGCCCAGGTGGAACCGGGTCTGTTCGACCGCACGCTGACCTTAAATGGCGTTTCGAAGGCCTATTGCATGACCGGCTGGCGGGTCGGCTATGCGGCGGGCCCCCTTGAACTGATCAAGGCCATGAACATGCTCCAGTCCCAATCCACGACGCATACGTCATCGATCAGCCAGGCCGCCGCGGTGGCCGCCCTGAACGGGCCCAACGACTTCATCGCCGCCAACAACGCGGTATTTGTCGAACGCCGCGACCTGGTCGTTAAAATGCTTAACGAAGCCGAAGGCATTTCCTGCCCCAAGCCCGATGGCGCCTTTTATGTGTATCCGTCGTGCGCCGGCCTGATTGGCAAAAAAACGCCGGATGGCAAAGTCCTTGAAACCGATGGCGATGTGGTCACCTATTTTCTGGATAGCGAAGGCGTCGCGGCGGTTCATGGCGAAGCCTTTGGCCTGTCGCCGCACTTCCGGGTGTCCTACGCGACGTCGACGGAACTCCTGAAGGAAGCCTGCACGCGTATCCAGCGGGCCTGCGCGGCGCTCGTTTAAACGAGAGAAACTGATCTAGGCGTTTTTTCTTGTGAGTCTGGGGCTGGGAGTCCTACCTTAGAGGTTGACGCCACTGTCGGGCGCTCGACGTAAATATTGATCTCGCTCAAGGTGCCGCGTCCAATATCGTTGTTAAATAACGAAAATGGGAGGTACCTCCGATGCCCAAATCCAAATCTGCACCCCGCGTCGCGGCCCTTGTCGGGCCTTACCTGTGCGGCAAGACGGCGCTGCTGGAAAGCATCTTGTCGCTGGCCGGTGCGCTGCCCCGCAAGGGCAACGCCAAAGACGGCTACGCAGTCGGCGATGGCTCGCCGGAAGCCAAGGCCCGCAATATGAGCACTGAACTGACCGTCGCCGCCTGTGACTATCTGGGCGATAAATGGTCGTTTATCGATTGTCCCGGGTCGGTCGAATTGATCCAGGAGACCTATAACGCCCTGATGGTCGCCGATGCCGCCGTGGTGGTGTGTGAACCCGGCGAAGACAAGGCGATGACCGTCGCGCCGCTGTTGAAGTTTCTCGACGATCACCAAATTCCCCACATTATATTCATCAACAAGATGGATGCGGATTCGGTCGGCGTTAAGGCGACGTTTGAATCCTTGCAGGAAGTTTCCGCCCGCCCGCTTTTGTTACGGGAAATTCCGATCCGCGATGGCGAGGGCGTTACCGGGCATGTGGACCTGGTCAGCGAACGTGCGTTTGAATGGCACGACGGCAAGATTTCCAGCCTGATAGCGGTCCCGGAAGCCTTGCAGAATCGGGAACAGGGGGCCCGCATGGAATTGCTGGAAACCTTGTCCGATTTTGATGACAAGCTGCTCGAAGAACTGCTCGAAGATGTAACCCCGTCGACCGACGAGATTTATCAGAACCTGACCCGGGATTTCCAGGAAGACCAGATCGTTCCGGTGTTTTTCGGTTCCGCCGAACACGGCAACGGCGTGCTGCGTCTTCTAAAGGCGCTGCGCCACGAAGCGCCGGAACCGGCCCAAACGGCGGCCCGACTGGAAATCAAAGCGACCGGCGTTTCCGCCCTGGTGTTCAAGTCGCTGCACGCCGGTCATGCTGGTAAGTTATCGCTGGCCCGGCTATTCGGCGCCGATTTCAAGGAAGGCGGCAATTTGAAGGGTAATCGGGTCGGCAGCATGTACGGCGTGTTCGGCCAACGCCACGACAAAATTTCCGAAGCTCGGTTGGGCGAGATCGTGGCGCTCGGGCGCATGGAAGATGTCGCCACGGGTGATCTGTTAAACGAAGCCGGCGGCGCCCGCATGGACATATGGCCCGAAACCCTGCATCCGCTGTATGCCATGTCGATCCATGCCGTAAAAAGGGCCGACGAGGTCAAGTTGACCGAAACCCTGGCCAAGGTTATCGGTGAAGACCCGGGATTGTCCGTCGAACACAGCCGCGATACCGGCGAATTGTTGCTGTGGGGGCAGGGCGAAATGCACCTGCTGATCGCGCTCGACCGCCTGAAGAATCACTACAACATGGCCGTCACATCGGCTCGCCCGCAGGTCCCCTACAAGGAGACAATTCGCAAGGCGATTTCCCAGCACGCCCGTCATAAAAAACAAAGCGGTGGCCATGGCCAGTTCGGTGATGTTCATTTGGATATCAGGCCGTTGCCGCGGGGGTCGGGATTTGCCTTCGACGACACAATTACCGGCGGTGCCGTGCCCAAGCAATATATCGCCCCCGTCGAACACGGCATCAAGGATTACCTGAACCGCGGGCCGCTTGGATTCCCCGTTGTCGATTTAGCCGTGACCCTGACCGATGGCCAGTTCCACAGCGTCGACAGTTCCGACATGGCGTTCAAGGCGGCGGCCCAATTGGGCATGCGCGAGGCCATGCCCAATTGCAGTCCGGTCCTGCTTGAACCTGTCTGCCAGGTCGAAATCTCCGTTCCCTCGACGTTCACATCGAACATCCAGCGGCTGGTCTCCAGCCGTCGGGGCCAGATTTTGGGGTTCGACAGCAAGCCCGGCTGGAAAGGCTGGGACGAAGTGACGGTGCAGCTGCCGCAATCGGAAATGTTTGATCTGGTTATCGATCTGCGATCCATGACCATGGGGGTCGGCACCTTTAACTGGCGCTTCGATCATCTGCAGGAATTCAGCGGCCGCGAGGCCGACAAGGTCGTCGCCGAACGGGCTAGTTAATTCAGATCCCAAAAAAACCGGTACATAAAGAAAATGCCGGGCCCCGAAGGGTCCGGCAAGTTCAACAGGGAGGTTTTACGTCTTTTGAGAGACGAAGGAACCCGATATCTAAGGGGGGGAGGAAGATATTCGGGGCCCCGTGGCGACATCGACAACAGGGGAGGAATCGATGCCGCAATACATTGTATATTTCTAATATAATGAACGTCTAATATATGTCCAGTCTTAAATTCAAAAAATCCAAACTTTTTTTCTCCGTTTCGTGCGCTTCTTTAAACCTGGAAAAAAAGGCCGGATCCCGAAGGATCCGGCAAAGTCTAACAGGGAGGCTTCACGTCTGGGAGACGCAAGGGCCCGCATGAGGCGGTCCCTTTTTTCGGGCGTAGCGCCCAAAACCGTTTGTGATGCTGCACTGCAACATCGCATAGGCAGAATATAGGAAGCCCCGATCCGTTTTTCCAATAAAAACTGGACAAAATAGCTATGCAGAAAACGCATAGCGGAATTTGGCGTTTGTTTTCGTGCCTTAAGGCCTGTTTATGTCAGGCCTTCTTCGGCAATCCGGCGGATCAGGAAATCGCGGAAGACGATGATTCGCTTGGAATTGCGCAATTCTTCGGGATAGGCGAAATAGGCGTCGATGGACGGCCCGCGCAATTCCGGCAGGATTTCCACCAGGTTTTCGGATTCCCGGTGCATGTAATCAGGCAGGGCGGCGATGCCCAGGCCGCTTTCGACGGCCCGGAAGATGCCATAGATACTGTTGACCTTAAGGGTCGGTTTGCGCGGCGCCTGATCTTTTTTCTTGCCCGCTTTCAACAGCCAGTTCAGGCCGGCGGCCGGCGGCCTGGCATCGGCGCCATAGACGATCAGGCGATGATCGTCCAGGTCCGAAGGTTTCAGCGGGATGCCATGGTGTTTCAGATAATCCGGCGCGGCGATGACCTGATAGCGCATGGTCATCAGGCGGCGCTGGACCAGGTCGGGCTGGGTCGGCGGCATCATCCGGATGGCGACATCGGCTTCCCGCATGGACAGATCCAGTTCGGTATCGGCGAGCACGACTGAGACTTCGATATCGGGATAAAGTTCCAGAAATTCCCGGATCCGGGGGGTCAGCCATACCGACCCGAAAGCCACCGTCGTGGTAATTTTCAACGCGCCCTTGGGGGATTCCTTACTATCCATGATGCGCTGTTCGGTCATCGACAGCTTGGAGAACATTTCCTGTACCGTGCGAAACAACAAATCGCCCTGTTCGGTCAGGATCAGGCCGCGCGCGTGGCGGTGAAACAGCGGCACATCCAGGCTGTCTTCAAGGGCACTGACCTGCCTTGAAATCGCCGACTGGCTCAAATTGAGCGCCTCGCCGGCACGGGTCAGGCTGCCGGCTTCGGCGACGGCATGAAAAACCCTGAGCTTGTCCCAATCCATTTATAAGAACCCTATCCAGCGGTGTTTTCGGCCATAAACTTTTCGGCTTCCAGGGCCGCCATGCAACCGGTGCCGGCGGCGGTTACCGCCTGACGATAAATTTTGTCCTGGACATCGCCGGCGGCAAAGACGCCGGGAATGTTGGTCGCCGTGCAATCCGGTTTGGTGATCAGGTAATTTTCCTTGTCCATATCCAACTGGCCCATGAACAGGTCGGTATTGGGGCTGTGCCCGATGGCCACAAAAACGCCATCCAACGACAATTCTGATAGGGCATCGGTCTTGACGTTACGGACCCGGACGCCGGTCACCCCCGGCGGGTTTGCCTCACCCAGGATTTCGTCGAGCACGCTATCCCAGATAAATTCGATCTTCGGGTTATCAAAGGCCCGTTGCTGAAGAATTTTTTCCGATCGTAATTCGTCGCGGCGATGAATCAGGGTGACTTTCGATGCGTGATTGGTCAAATACAGGGCCTCTTCGACGGCGGTATTGCCGCCGCCGATAACCGCGACTTCCTTGCCGCGATAGAAAAACCCATCACACGTGGCACACGCCGAAACGCCAAACCCCATGTAGGCTTCCTCGCTGGGCAGGCCCAGCCAGCGCGCCGTCGCCCCGGTACAGACGATCAGCGAATCACCGGTATAAATTGTCCCGCTGTCGCCAATCAGGGTGAACGGCCGTTTGCTTAAATCCGCGGCGACGATGATATCGTCAAACAGCCGGGTGCCGACGTTTTCGGCCTGGGCCTGCATGGCGATCATCAGGTCGGGGCCCTGCACGGCTTCGGCGAATCCGGGATAATTTTCGACCTCGGTGGTGATCGTCAACTGGCCACCCGGTTGCAGGCCCTTGATCAACATGGGTTCCATGGAAGCGCGGGCGGCATATATGGCGGCGGTATATCCGGCGGGGCCGGAACCGAGAATCAATACTTTGCTGTGATGGCTATCGGACATTTTTTTTGAAGTTCCTGATGGGAAAGGTTGACCTAAAATAGAAACAGAATGGCGGCGGCGCAAGCGGCAGGGCCGTTTTGGGGGCAATTGCCTGATTTCATTGTGGGCTCGGCGCTAATTCCCATTGTAATAAGCAGATTTCGTTGTAATATTATTACCCAAAATGGAGGCGATTCTGGAACACAAAGAAACAAAAAAGGTCAAATTAGACCAAATCGATCACCGAATTCTGCACGATTTACAGGCCCGTGGGCGTGTAACCAACGTCGAATTGGCGCGCCGCGCCGGAATTTCAGCGCCGCCCTGCCTGCGCCGTGTTCGGGCCCTGGAAGAAGATGGTTTTATCCGTGGCTATCATGCCGATCTCGACGCCTCGAAGCTCGGTTTCAAGGAAATGTTCTTCGCTCTGGTTGGGCTGTCGAGCCAGTCGCAGACGGTCCTGAAGGACTTCGAAGACCGGGTTTCCGCGTGGCCCGAAGTGCGGGAATGTCACATGATCCGGGGCGATGCCGACTTTTTGTTGAAGATCGTCGCCCGCGACAAGGACCAGCGCGACGAGCTGACCATGAAGCTGACGTCGACCGATGGCGTGATCAAGGTGACGACCCTGGAAAGCATCCGCACATCGAAAGACCTGCCCGGTGTCCCGGTCGATGAAGGCCGGCTCGATACGGATAGACTTTAAGGTACATGCCCCTGCGGGCGCGCTCTTCGCATTTAAGGTACATGCCCCTGCGGGCGCGCTCTTCGCGCTTGCCAGGCCTCTGGAAGTCAGACCTTAAGGCGCGACAGGAGCTCGGTCTTGCCAGACCTGTTTCATGTCGGGGCCTTAAGGTCTGGCTTCCAGAGGCCCAGCCAAGGGGCCCGGAGGGACCCGCCCGGCGACTGAGGGGCACGACCCTAAATGAAAAGCAACAAGACCCAGCCTAGCCAAACCTGTTTCCTGTCAGGCCTTAAGGTCTGGCTTCCAGAGGCCCAGCCAAGGACCCCGGAGGGACCCGCCCGGCGCTTGAGGGGCACGACCCTAATGCGGCACGACCCTAAATATAATCCACCTTTACGATTTCATAGAATTTAGTGCCGCCGGGGCTGACCACTTCGACGCTGTCGCCCAAGGATTTACCGACCAGCGCCCGGGCCAGGGGTGAGGTCACAGATAATCGGCCTTCGCCGATATCGGCTTCGTGCCGGCCGACAATCTGATAGGTGGTTTCATCGTCGGTTTCTTCGTCGGCCAGCAGCACCGTGGCCCCGAAGCGCACCACATCACCGGACAGCAGCGACGGATCAATAATTTCGGCCAGGCTGATAATAGATACCAGTTCGGCGATACGCCCCTCGACAAAGCTCTGGCGTTCGCGCGCGGCATGGTATTCGGCGTTTTCCTTAAGGTCGCCGTGTTCCCGCGCCGTGGCGATGGCCACGATGATGGCCGGGCGTTCATCGTCTTTCAGGCGGCGGTGTTCGGCCTCCAGCCGATCCAGGCCTTCGCGCGTCATCGGTAGCTTTTCCATAACCCGTCATCCTAACAAAAAAACGTCGCGATCTCCGTTGTCCAGAGACCGCGCCAATAGGTATCAAAATTAAGACTTAGAACGAACGAGTAAAATAGGACTGTAACGTCGCGACTTCAAGCCCGCCGTCGGCTTCGCCCGCGCTCAGCGCCTCAATGGCGTCCAGGGCCGCGGCGGCGCCCATCATGGTTGTGTAATGGGGTATGTTTTCGGTCAGCGCAGAACGGCGGACCGAATAGCTGTCGGCGATGGACTGGGCGCCGTGGGAAGTGTTGATAACCAGCTGCACTTCGCCCGATATAATGGCGTCTACGCAATGGGGGCGGCCTTCCAGGACCTTGTTGACGCGTTCCACGGCAAGCCCCTGGGCGATCAGGTATTCCGCCGTGCCGCCGGTCGCGATGATCTTGAAGCCCATATCGGTCAGCCGCCGCACCAACGGGCTAAGCGCCGGCTTGTCCTTGTCCTTGACCGACACGAACACCGTGCCGGCAAGCGGCAAGCGTGTCCCGGCGCCCAGTTGCGACTTGGCGAAGGCGCGGGCGAAATCCACATCCAGGCCCATAACTTCGCCGGTCGATTTCATTTCCGGGCCCAGGATAATATCGACGCCGGGGAAGCGCTGGAACGGGAACACGGCTTCCTTGACCGCCACATGCGGCCGCTTGGCGGTTTTCTGGGTGTCGAAAGTGGCGAGCTTTTCGCCGGTCATCAGGCGGGCGGCAATCTTGGCGATGGGCAGGCCGGTCGCCTTGGCGACGAACGGCACGGTGCGGCTGGCCCGCGGGTTGACTTCCAACACGTAGATATCATCGCCCTTGACCGCGAACTGGATATTCATCAGGCCGACCACGTGCAGGGCCCTGGCCAGGGCCGCCGTCTGGGTCTCGATTTCCGCGATGATCGGGGCGGGCAGGGAATAGGGCGGCAAAGAACACGCCGAATCACCGGAATGGATACCGGCTTCTTCGATGTGCTGCATGATGCCGGCGACGAAAACTTCGTCGCCATCGCACAGCGCATCGACATCGACTTCGATGGCGTCTTGCAAGTAGCTGTCCAGCAACACCGGGCTATCGCCCGATACCTTGACCGCCGTGGTCATGTAGCGGGTCAACGAAGGGTGGTCGTGGACAATTTCCATGGCCCGCCCGCCCAACACATATGACGGCCTGACGACCAGCGGGAAGCCGATTTTATCGGCGACTGCGACGGCTTCTTCGATGGACCGTGAAATACCGTTGGCGGGTTGTTTCAGCTTCAGGTCGTGGAGCAATTTCTGGAACCGCTCGCGGTCTTCGGCCAGGTCGATGGCATCGGGGCTGGTGCCCAAAATTGGCACCCCGGCGGCTTCCAGCCCGTTCGCCAGTTTAAGCGGTGTCTGGCCGCCCAGTTGGACAATAACGCCCAGCAATTCGCCCCTGGATTGTTCGACCCGGATCAGTTCGATGACATCTTCATCGGTCAGTGGTTCGAAATACAGGCGGTCCGACGTATCGTAATCGGTCGACACGGTTTCCGGATTGCAGTTGACCATGATCGCCTCATAGCCCGCTTCCTGCAGCGAATAGGTGGCGTGGACGCAGCAGTAATCAAATTCGATACCCTGGCCGATACGGTTGGGACCGCCGCCCAGGATGATCACTTTTTTACGGTCGGTCGGCTCGGATTCGCATTGCGGCGGGTTGACCCCGTCGCCTTCGTAGGTGGAATACATATAGGGCGTCTTGGCGGGGAATTCGGCGGCGCAGGTGTCGACCCGTTTATAGACCGGATGCACATTCAGGGTGCGGCGCAAGCCGGCGACGCCATCGGCCTTGGTGTTCGTCAGCTGGGCCAGCCGTTCATCGGAAAAGCCCATTTGTTTAAGCTTCAGTAACCCCGGCGCATCGCCCGGCAGGCCGTCGGCGCGGACCCGTTCTTCGGTATCGATGATGTCTTTAATTTGGGCCAGGAACCACGGGTCGTACTTCGATGCCGCCTGCACGTCGGCGACGCTCAGGCCGTGGCGAAAGGCCTGGGCAATAACCAGCAGCCGGTCCGGGCTGGGCACGGCCAGGGCGGCCGTGATGGCGTTCTTGTCGCCGCCTTCGGCGCCGTCGATGTTGATTTCGTTAAACCCGCACAATCCGGTTTCCATGGACCGCAGGCCCTTCTGGATAGATTCGGCGAAGGTCCGGCCGATAGACATGGCCTCGCCGACCGACTTCATGGCCGTGGTCAGCAGCGGCGCGGTGCCGGGGAATTTTTCGAACGTGAAGCGCGGAATTTTTGTCACCACGTAGTCGATGGTCGGCTCGAAACTGGCGGGCGTCACACCTGTAATATCGTTCATCAATTCGTCCAGCGTATACCCAACGGCCAGCTTGGCGGCGATCTTGGCGATGGGGAAGCCGGTGGCTTTCGAAGCCAGCGCGCTCGACCGCGACACCCGGGGGTTCATCTCGATAACGATCAACCGACCATCGACCGGGTTTACCGCGAACTGCACGTTCGAGCCGCCGGTGTCGACGCCAATCTCGCGCAAACACGCGATCGAGGCGTTGCGCATGATCTGGTATTCTTTATCGGTCAGGGTCAGCGCCGGGGCCACCGTGATGGAATCACCCGTATGGACACCCATGGGATCGATGTTTTCGATGGAACAAACGATGATGCAGTTGTCCGCGTGGTCGCGCACCACTTCCATCTCGTATTCTTTCCAGCCCAGCACCGATTCCTCGACCAGCACTTCGCTGACCGGCGAGGCGTACAGCCCGCCGCGGACGATTTCTTCGAACTCGGCGGTGTTATAGGCAATACCGCCGCCGATGCCGCCCATGGTGAAGGAAGGCCGGATAATCAGCGGCAGGCCGATGGCCTCCATAGCCTCACGGGCTTCGTCCATGTTTTTAACGACCCGGCTGATCGGGCAATCCAGGCCAATTTTTTCCATGGCGTCGCGGAACAACTGGCGGTCTTCGGCCTTGGCGATGGCGTCGGATTTAGCGCCGATCAGTTCGACATTATACTTGGCCAGCACGCCGTCGGCTTCCAACGCCATGGCGGCGTTCAGCGCCGTCTGCCCACCCATGGTCGGCAGCAGGGCGTCGGGCCGTTCCTTGGCGATAATTTTTTCCAAAATCCGCGTCGTGATCGGTTCGATATACGTGGCGTCGGCCATGGACGGATCGGTCATGATCGTCGCCGGATTGGAATTCACCAGCACCACCCGATAGCCCTCTTCCCGCAGCGCCTTGCACGCCTGCGCCCCCGAATAATCAAACTCGCACGCCTGCCCAATCACAATCGGCCCGGCACCGATGATCATGATGGATTTTATGTCGTCTCTTTTGGGCATGGTTCAGGCGTTCTCCGCGATCATCTCAATAAACCGCCCGAACAAATAATGGCTGTCTTGCGGGCCCGGCGAGGCTTCGGGGTGGTATTGGACGGAGAAGGCGGGTTTGGTGTCGATGGAGATGCCTTCTAACGTGCCATCGAACAAGGACGTGTGGGTCAGGGTGACGCCCTTGGGGAGCGAATCGCCGTCGACCACGAAGCCGTGGTTTTGGCTGGTGATTTCGACTTTGCCGGTGGCCAAATCCTTGACCGGGTGGTTGGCGCCCCGGTGGCCCATGTGCATTTTTTTGGTCTTCGCGCCCACGGCCAGGGCCAGCATCTGGTGGCCCAGGCAAATACCGAAGATCGGCATGTTGGCGTCGAGCAATTCTTTGATCATCGGCACGGCGTACACGCCCGTCGCCGCCGGGTCGCCGGGGCCGTTGGACAGGAACACGCCGTCGGGTTTATGGGCCATAATTTCTTCTGCGGTGGTATGGCCCGGCACCACGGTGACCCGGCAACCGCTTGCCGCCAGGCAGCGCAGGATATTGTGCTTGGCGCCGAAATCGACGGCGACCACTTGGTACTTGGGGCTCGATTGGGTGGCGTAGCCGTCGGCCAGGCTCCATGCCGCCTGATCCCAAGTATAGGTTTGGGTGCAGGAGACTTCTTTCGCCAGATCCATGCCTTCCAGCCCCGGCCACGACAGGGTCATTTCCCGCAAGGCCGGAATGTCGATGGCCTCGTCTGGTTTACCCATGTTGATGATCGCCCCGGTCGGCGCGCCGCCGTCGCGGATTCGCCGGGTCAACCGCCGGGTATCGATGCCGGTCAGGGCCACCAGGTTGTGGCGTTTCAGCCACGCGTCCAGGTGTTCCGAAGACCGCCAGCTTGCCGGGTCAGTGATGTCGGCGCGAAGAATGCAGCCGCGCACCGCCGGGGTGACGGTTTCGGTGTCATCGGCATTGGTGCCGACGTTGCCGATATGGGGGAAGGTGAAGGTGATGATTTGCCCGGCGTAGGACGGATCGGTGAGGATTTCCTGATAACCGGTCAGCGAGGTATTGAAGCAGATCTCGCCCAAGGCGACGCCCTGAACCCCGGCGCCACGGCCCCAAAAAACGCTGCCATCGGCCAAAACAAGGGCCGCGTCGCACCCGGGAGGCCGGGCGTCGTGGATCGCGCTCGATGCTGTTTCGGCCTCGGACATGTGTCCTTGCATCCTTTGTCTCGTGGGGTTGGGATTGTTTAAGCAAATGCTGCGTCTGCGTCAAGACTCCTGTGGCGGAAAAGAGTGTTGTTTATCAAGGGTTTAAATTATTCGAACAATTTGCCTTTTTTTACATTTTTCTATAACGTGCGCTCATTCTGCAATTACCCGGTGATATTTTATGCTTCGTACCCGTTTGAGCGATGCCCTGAAAGTTGGCATGAAGGCCAAGGAAAGCCTGACAGTCGCGACCATCCGGTTGATCCTGGCGGCGCTTAAAGACCGCGATATCGCGGCCCGTTCGAAGGGCAATATGGAGGGCGTTCCCGACGATGAAATCCTTTCCATGTTTCAGTCGATGATCAAACAGCGCCGCGAAAGCGTCGACATGTACGAAAAAGGCGGGCGGCCGGAACTGGCCAAAAAAGAAGCCCTGGAAATCGAGATCATCAAGACATTCCTGCCGGAACAATTAGATGACGCCGCCGTCGCCGCCGCCATCGACGCCGCCGTCGCCGATATGGCCGCGGTTTCCTTGAAAGACATGGGCAAGGTCATGGGCGCCCTCAAAGAGCGCTATGCCGGGCGCATGGATTTTTCCCGGGCCAGCGCATCCATCAAGGAACGCCTCTCTTAAGCTGCCAGTCGTGGTGGCCTTCTTGTGGATAGAAAAATAATATCGTGGATAAGGTCGCATTCTCTTCGAAATGAGGGGTTAGCCACGGCTGCCGGGACGGTTTATTATGAGCACCCCGTAGTCTGCCGAATCCGAGAACACGCTTTATGGCCTTTTCACCGCAGTTTCTTGACGAATTGCGCAACCGCACCGTTTTGGTCGATGTTGTGTCCAAGCGGGTGCGGCTGACCCACAAGGGCCGCGAACATCAGGGCCTGTGCCCGTTCCATAAAGAAAAAACGCCGTCCTTCACGGTTAACGAAGACAAGGGCTTTTACCACTGCTTCGGCTGTGGCGCCCATGGCAGCGCCATCGATTTCGTCATGAACACCGATGGCCTGTCGTTCCCGGAAGCCGTCGAGCGACTGGCCGGCGAGGTCGGTTTGGATGTCCCCGTCGATACCCCTCAGGAACGGGAACGGGCCAAACATCGCCAGACCCTGTATGACGTCATGGAAGCCGCGACGGTGTTTTACGAGCAGAAGCTGCGCATGCCGGAAGGCCGGGCGGCGCTGGATTACCTGCACGGCCGGGGCCTGGATGACGCCACCATCAGCGCTTTTCGCTTAGGATTCGCCCCCGATGGCCGTGCCACCATCCAGCCGGCGCTCAGGCGTCAGGATATTTCCGACGAACAGATGATCGATGCCGGTCTTTTGATAAGCCCCGACGATGCGGCGCGCCCCCCTTACGACCGCTTCCGCGACCGCGTGATGTTTCCCATCGGCGACCGGCGCGACCGTATCATCGCCTTCGGCGGGCGCATCATGGGCAACGAAGACAAGGGCGCCAAGTATCTGAATTCGCCGGAAACCCCGCTGTTTCACAAGGGGAATGTGCTGTATAACCTGCACCGCGCCCAAGGCCCGGCGCGGGACGCGGGAACCCTCATTGTCACCGAAGGCTATATGGACGTTATCGGCCTGTACCGGGCCGGGTTCGCCAACGCCGTCGCCCCCCTGGGTACCGCCCTGACCGAAGACCAGATCGCCCTGTTGTGGAAGATCACGCCGGAACCGGTGCTGTGTTTCGATGGCGATAATGCCGGGCAACGGGCGGCGACCCGCGCGGTCGAACGCGCCTTGCCCCTGTTAGTGCCGGGCCACGGCCTGCGGTTCGCCCACCTGCCACCCGGCGAAGACCCTGACAGCCTGGTGTCCCGTCAGGGGCCGGAAGCCATGACGGCGGTCATCGAACGGGCCGAACCCCTGTCGGAAGTGTTATGGCGCATGGAAACCGGCGAGCGCCTGCCGAAATCGCCGGAACAGCGCGCCGCCGTGCAAAAGGCCTTGGAAGATCATACCCGGCGCATCGCCGACGGCACCGTGCGCAGCCATTTTCAAAAGGAATTCAGGGATCGCCTGTGGGCAGCCGGTCGCTCCCAAGGGGCCCAGAAGAAGGGCAAGCAGGGCACCTGGGCGCCGACCCTGCGGCTCGACCCAGCCACCGCCAGCACCGCCAGGCTGGACCCCCACGCCCTTCAGGAACGGATCCTGCTGGCCACCCTGATCGGCCATCCGGGACTGTATGACGCGGTCGAAGAACGTCTTGGAACTGTTGCTTTTTCCGCCCCCGGCCTTGACATTTTGCGTCAGGAGGTTTTAAAGACCTTGGCTGGGCATACTGCTCTTGATTCAGACGGGGTGAGAACCCACCTCATAGATACCGGTTTTGCGGAAATTTTGGGCGCCATATGGGACCCACGAGTTTTCGGACACGCTTTTTTTGCCAGGCCCGAAAAAGACATAGAGATCGCTCGGGAAGGCTGGGAAGAAACGTACGCCCTATATAAGAACATGGACCTGCGGGTTGAAATCCAGGAGGAACGCGAGCGCTCTAAAGAGAATATGTCCCCTGAAAATGTCGACCGGCTGAATTCTCTGACCGTCCAGAAGAACGAGGCCGCCAGGGGCGTGGACGACGACAGATAAAGCGCACGTTTCCCTCCGGAAATTAAAAAACAAGAAGGTATAGATGGCAACTAAATCGACTGCCGCTGCTGAGACAGCGACCCCCCAGGAAGAAGGCACGGATAGCCCGCTTCTCGATACCTTGGGCGCATCCGTCAAGAAAATGCTGGCCAAGGGCAAGGAACGCGGCTTCGTCACCTATGACGAGTTGAACGCCGCCCTGCCGCCGGAACAGGTTTCGTCCGAACAGATCGAAGACACCATGACCCAGCTTTCGGAAATGGGCATCAATGTTGTCGATAACGAAGAAAGCGAAGAAGCGACCAAGGATGTCACCGAAACCACGGACGATGAAAAATCGTCCAGCGGTAATGTCGATGAAAGTGATTTAGGCCGCACCGACGATCCGGTCCGCATGTACCTGCGCGAAATGGGATCGGTCGAACTGCTGTCCCGCGAAGGCGAAATTGCCATCGCCAAACGCATCGAAGCCGGCCGCGAAATGATGATCGGCGGCATCTGTGAAAACCCGTTGACCATCCGCGCCATTGTCGAATGGCATGACGCCCTGATCGACGGACAGATGTTGCTGCGCGATATCATCGACCTGGACGCCACCCACGGCGGCGGCCCCGGCCAGGCCCCGCAAAATCCCAATCAGGTGGCCGGCCAAGCCGCCGCCGCTGCCCCCAGTGAAGCCGCCAAAGGCGCTGTCGCTGCGGAACCGGCGAAAAAGCCCGATGATGCCGCGGCTAAAACCGAAGGTGACGCAACCGCCGAAGGCGAAAAGAAAAACGACGACGACGACGACGACGGCGAAGAAGTCAACCTGTCGCTCGCCGCGCTCGAAGCCAAGTTGATGCCCGAAGTGATCGAAAACTTCGAAAAAATCGCCAAGACCTACAAGAAACTGCACAAGCTGCAACTGATCCGTATGGAAGCCTTTTCCAGTGGTGAAGAATTGAAGCCCGCCCAGGAAAAGCGTTACGGCAAACTGCGCCATGAATTGATCGACATCATGGAAAGCGTGCATCTGAACAACGCCCGCATCGAACAATTGGTCGAACACCTGTACGGCCTGAACCGGCAGTTGATCGGCCTCGAAGGCCGCCTGCTGCGCATGGCGACCACTTCCAAGATCAAGCGCGAAGACTTTATCGAACACTATCATGGCAACGAGCTCGACCCGCGCTGGCTGAAGAATGTCGCCAAATTGCCGGGCAAGGCCTGGGCCCGGTTCATCACCCGGTTTACCGATGACGTCATAGCGGTGCGCACAAGCATCGCCGACATCACCGACGAAGCCGGTTTGCCGGTCAATGAATTCCGTCGCATCGTCGCCGTTGTCCAGAAGGGCGAACGCGAAGCCGCCCGCGCCAAGAAGGAAATGATCGAGGCCAACCTGCGCCTGGTGATTTCCATCGCCAAAAAATACACCAACCGCGGCCTGCAATTTCTCGACCTGATCCAGGAAGGCAACATCGGCCTGATGAAGGCCGTGGATAAATTTGAATACCGTCGCGGATATAAGTTTTCGACGTACGCCACGTGGTGGATCCGTCAGGCGATCACCCGGTCGATTGCCGATCAGGCGCGGACCATTCGAATCCCCGTGCACATGATCGAAACCATCAACAAGCTGGTCCGCACGTCGCGCCAGATGTTGCATGAAATCGGCCGCGAACCGACGCCCGAAGAATTGGCCGAAAAGCTGTCTATGCCCTTGGAAAAAGTCCGCAAGGTCTTGAAAATCGCCAAGGAACCGATCAGCCTTGAAACCCCCATCGGCGATGAAGAAGATAGCCACCTGGGCGATTTCATCGAAGACAAAAACGCCGTGCAACCGCTGGACGCCGCCATTCAGGCCAACCTGCGCGAGACCACGACGCGGGTACTGGCATCGCTAACGGCACGCGAAGAACGGGTGTTGCGCATGCGCTTCGGCATCGGCATGAACACCGATCACACCTTGGAAGAAGTCGGCCAGCAGTTCTCGGTTACTCGCGAACGCATACGTCAGATCGAAGCCAAGGCCCTGCGCAAGCTCAAACACCCCTCGCGCTCGCGCAAGTTAAGAAGCTTCCTTGATTACTAGGCGGCGAACGCGTTAAAAGATACTCAAGGGCCGGGGGAAATTGCCCCGGCCTTTTTGTTCCCGCCGCCGATGATAAAATGGCAAAAGCGGGAACACGGTGGGCCTGTAGCTCAGTTGGTTAGAGCCGACCGCTCATAACGGTCTGGTCGCAGGTTCGAGTCCTGCCGGGCCCACCACCCAATTTTTAAGTCACTGATTTCTTTGACTTATTTGCCAAAAGTCCCAAACTTTATATGGAGTTTGGGACTTTTTGTTCTATTTTTGTCCATCAATACGCTCTCGGACCCGCTCTGCAAGTTGCTTCTGATGGGCGGCTTTCGTGTACCGCTGGACCTCTGTAATGGTGTCGTGACCGGTGATGGACATGATCTCATGAATCGTACATCCAATATCTGCTATCTTTTGTAGTGATTGACGTAACTGTTTAGAACGACGTTAGGTCTCCAGTTCCCGATGTCGACGAATAAGAAGGTTGCTTTTTGTTCGTCACATAACGTGAGTAACTCACCAAGTTTTTTGATTCCGGCTTTAGTGGTTAAGGAAAATTTCTGTTGCTCACCAGCAATCTTAATGACCTCGTACTCATTCTCATCGGCGAACTCCTTAATCCGCGCTCGCTGCAATTTTGCATCGGGAGGTGCCGGCGACCTGCGACGTGGCGGCGTTACATTAAGAGCCTAGTCTTCAGAAGCGTCATCCAACAGTTGGCTATAGTCCATGACCTCTTCGGCCATTTCGTTGCAAAGATGGCTTTTGGCGCAGGGCTGGTGAAGTTCGCACGGCAGTTTGCCTTCATGGGGCCACATAATATGCTGCCGACAAAGCGCCTTTTCCATGGCCGAAAGAACCTTGAGAAGGTCCGACTTTGTTTGTGCCAGGGGATCCCCCGCCAAATGGGCGTCGATGACTTTTTTTATACGTGAACTCAAGATCGAACTCTTTGGTTGCTGGGGTCGGGGTCTTAAAGGAACCCGTTTCTAAAAAACGCCAATGGGGATTGACGCTCGATCCAACGAATAGCACCAAATGTATTACATAACGATTAACAAGATACAATATATAGCTAAGAGTTTCCGTCGCGCTGTGATCAGTGTCACAGACGACCCGGAAATATTGATATTATTCCTGAAAATCTAAGGAGCGCGGTGGTTGAGCGGTTTTGATGGCATGTTTTTGGTATCAAAATTAAGGAATGCCAACAGCATTTGAGACCCCAGTATGATCGGCAGGGCGGCCAGAATGACGGTGCCGGCGGTGGCCGGGATTCCGCTCTGGGCACTTTCCCCCCAGGACAAAGCCCCATATACCACGCCGAAAAGTAGCAGTAACTTGCCGAGCACAAGTTCAATGGAGGCGATCCCGAAATCACGAATGAAATAGTTGTAGAATATGCGTTTCGCCGCATTGACATAATGCCTGATCGCAAAACTCAAGATGACGCTACGGATTTTCAGGCTGCTTTCTTCATCCCCGTAGCGGGCTGGCATTGGAATATCGACAACAACCCCGCGCATCATGTTGAGGCGGAACAGCATATCGGATTCGAAGAAAAATCCGTTGTCAATCTTCTCGAAAGGCAAACGCCGGGCGGCGTCGATATGGATGGCGGTGAAGCCATTTGTTGGATCGAAAATGTTCCAGTAGCCACTTGAAACCTTGGATGCGAAGGACAACACCAGATTACCGAAAATGCGCACCCGCGGCATCTCAGACAAGCCGTCCAGATTATAAAAGCGGTTGCCCTTGGTGTAATCGGCGAGCCCCTCCAACAGCGGGGCGATGAGATCGGAAATCAAGGAAGGGTCCATCTGACCATCACCATCAATCTTGACGATGATTTCGGCACCTTCCTCGATAGCGCGTTTGTAACCGCTCATGGTCGCTCCGCCGACGCCGGTGTTGCTTTCGTGGATCAGTACCTCGACCCGTTTGTCCGTGCATTTGCTTGTGACGTGGGCACCGGTTCCGTCGGGGCAGGCATCATCAATAACGATGATCCGGCTGACTTCCTTACCAACGGCCTTGATGACATCCAGTATCCGGGCGGTTTCCTGATAACAGGGAATGACAACGGCGATGCTGGGGGCGATGCTGGGCTTGCTTTTTCCGCTCATAGAGGAACTCTTTGTTTTAAAATAGGAAAGTTTAAGATAAACGCCGGATTGCCAAGGTGCAAGTCGGTCAGGCTACTGACAGCATCGGCCCCTATTGATGAATAAGAAGTAAATTCATTCCAGGCTGAGAATATCTGTAAGATGGCCCAAACAAACCAACTAAATGTATTACCGGATGAGGGTGGCGGCGTGGTTGATGCCAACGAAGAGACACTGAAGGATATCAAACTTTTCTCGGCCTTGAGTAAAGATCAGTTGGCGGCTGTGGAAAAACAATGCCGCTGGCGTCTTTTTGCGCCTCATCAACAAATTATCGACAGGGAGAATACTTCCCGTGATGTTTTCTTCGTTATTCGGGGCAAGGTGCGCATCGTCAATTATTCCTTTTCGGGGCGCGGCATCACCCTGGATGAATTGTATGAGGGCGGTTATTTTGGCGAGTTGTCTGCAATCGACAGCCAGCCACGTTCAGCCAGGGTCGTTTCTTTAACCGAATCCCTGATCGGCTCTATGCCGCAGAAATACTTCCTTGAAACCCTGGAAACCTACCCGAAGATGGCCCTTTTCCAAAAACAATAATTTTGAATTCCAAAACGGGTTGTACTTCTAGTTATAATTTAAACTAATCTTTGGTGGCCACGGTCCTAAGTATTCATTTTCTTGGGTCCGCTCCTGATGCCGTGGACGGCCCCCCCAACGGCATTGCGATGTGCCAAAATGCTGCAACATGCCAAACATTATATGTCTCTAATAGGCTGCTTGTGGCTATTAGCGGCAGTTCCAGACCACATCGTCAATACGTCTGCAACCAGCACCATAGCGGACTTTTGATCCTTCTTCAGCAGCTTTTCGAACGACCGTGTGCATGGTGGCGCAATTATGGTTCCTTCGTTTTATTCAATGAATCATACCCAATGGTCGCCAGCCAGACATATCTCGGGATTTCGGAGACGCCTTTTTCATAATTGATAATCTGGTGGCGATCCTTGAACCCCAACTCCGTGGCGCACTGCTCTTGGGACATGGCGTGGCGCTTTCGCCAGCGCAAGAAGGTTTCAGGGGTCATCATCGGGAGGCTCCATTATAATTGCGCCATAGCTTACCCCAACTGGAAACCTTGGAACAATTATTCAGTAAGCCACTGCACTACCGACCCATGTTTCACCAACAAAACGGAATTCATGAAATAACGATTCCACATTGCAATCGGCCAATAGGCTGTGTTGTGACGAGTCAGCCAGTTCTTTCTTGCTGCCATGGAGAATGGTCAAGCCATCCTGAATAGCATCAAGGGCCAAGCTCAGGTCATATCCACAACATCCGACAAGAAACCATAACCCGACCTTTTCATCAAAGGTCAGGATTTGAATTTCTGAAAACCAGTCATCAATGTTGGATTGGTTGATCTTCATGCCAGTGAAGAGTTCCAGATCAATCTGGTTGCCAGAGATGGCCTGAAGGTCATATTCAGTCGTACCGAACAATGCACGCCGATGGTCGTATTCGCCTCGGTAGGAATCAAGGTTGGTGAAGATAAAGCCGGTTATTTCTGTGTCGGCGGGAGTAGCGGAATATAGGTTTTGGACAGTCATGAATAAACTCCATCGTGGTTAAAGATGGAGCAAGATTCGCTCTCGTCGGAATCTGAGTAAAGTCAATATTGGAAAGTACGTTCGCCATTGTATTGAGAAGCGGTGGGATACTTATTTGAGTAATATCAACAATGTAGCGACAATCACCCCAGAATGGTGACGCCATGCAGAGAGGTGGGGTAGTTGCCAAAAACCGGTTATTGCCGTTCCTGGGGCGACTGTCGGCGACGTCGGGTGGTTTGTCGGTGGAGTTAGGGTTTGAGGTCTCTGCCTAGGCCTGATTTTACTTGTTTATGGAATTGTTGTTGGTTTTTTTGTTTAGATTTTAGGCCTTGTTTGGCATTCGCGTGTAATGCCATAGCGGATTTGGATGCTGTTTCTACTTCGGTCGCTAATATTTCTGCATGTAACTGGGCCAATTCGAGACGTTGTTTTTCAAGGTCAATCTGTTCCTGTTCGGATGGTTGCTCCGAGTACATAACCCGCATGAGGTTATGGCGTTCTTCGTCTGCTGTTTCGTGGCGTTTTTGTTCCAGCTTCATTTTATGAAGTCCGCGTAATGTTATTGGTTTTGATGGTGGCTCTCTGTTTTCAAGGAATTCGTAGGCTCGCATTGTCGTTTTTCCATGTTGGTTTCTGTGCGAGTATTTATTGAATAAATGATCATGGTGCAGGAATGGCCGTGCAATTCCCGCTGGCTGCGGTCCAAAGCAAAGCGGACTATCTTGAAAATGACGATACCATCGCAACTGAACAAAGGATGTCAGGCAGATCGGAATAGTGTAATGTCGGCTTAGGTATCAGGAAGCGGAAGTTGTTAAGGTGAGGGTGGATAGTCCGGAAATAGCCAAGAACGGACCTTCAGTCTTTACTCAGAAAATCATCAAAACTTTTTTTGTTCACGCCCCATATGTTCTAGGGCCTTAGAGTCAATGTAATCTATAATACTCACAATAGGCGCCTTAAATAGAAACTATAAGCTCATCGTCTCCAACGGCTAAACGTTCGGGAATAACAGGATTTTGATCGGTACATCTCAAGCAAGTAAAATGACTTTGCGACACTTGCTGTTTCCGTTTGTCGTTTCCGGTTTTCTAATCACTGTTAGCTTTCACAATTTTTTGCTGTTTCACACCCTCGCCGAGCTTTTCTCGGTTTGTGTGGCGGTGCTTCTGTGCGTGGTGGCGTGGCAAACTTATCCGTTCTCTAAAAATAATTTTCTGATGTATCTGGCCTGTGGGTTTTTCTGGGTAGGCACTATGGATCTGGTGCACGCCCTGGCTTACAAGGGAATGAATATTTTTCCTATTGCTGAAGCCAACCCCGCCACGCAATTCTGGATCGCGACGCGATATTTTCAGGCATTTGTGATGCTTACCGCCCCGTACTTCACCGATCATAAGGTTAACAAACACCTCGCCTTCATGGTGTTTGGGACGGTTGCGGTCGTGTTTTATGCTTTGATCATGTCTGGAAACTTCCCGGATGCCTTTGTCGAAGGACAGGGGCTTACCGCGTTTAAGATCAACAGCGAGTACACGATTATCGTCATACTTGCCTGGGCGCTGGCATGGTTGGTCATGCGACGGACGTTGATTGAGCCGCGCGTTTTCATCTTGCTAACAGTTTCGCTCATTCTGACCATGGGCAGCGAATTGGCGTTCACGTTTTATGTAAGCGTTTATGGCCTGTCCAATCTGGTCGGGCACATTTTTAAAATTTTAGCCTTTTGGATGATCTATGAAGCCGTTATTCGCCAATCACTACAAGAACCCTACCTTGAGCTGGAACAACGTGTTCTGGAAAGAACGGATAAGTATCGTGAATCTGAGTTAAAATTACTTGAGATAAAGGAAAAACTGCAAAATACGGTTTCGCAACTTCAGGCAACACTAGAGGCAACAGCCGACGGTATCCTTGTCGTCAGCGATGTTGGGCAGATTGAGACTTTTAATAACAGGTTCGTTGAACAGTGGGGCCTGCCAGACGAAATTATTGCATCGAAAGACGATGAACGGGCAATCAGTTTTGTCTTGGATCAATTAACTGACCCGCAGGGATTTATAGACAAAGTCAAAGAATTATACGGAGTGCCGGAAGCAAAATCCTATGATCGGCTTGAGTTCAAGGATGGGCGAGTTTTTGAACGGTATTCTCGGCCAAAGATTGTTGAAAATGTGATCACGGGCAGGGTGTGGAGTTTTCGTGACGTGTCGGAAGTAGAAACTTCCAAACAAAATCTTACCACAGCGAAAATTGAAGCCGAAGTCGCCAACCGCGCCAAATCTGATTTCCTGTCCTCTATGAGCCATGAATTGCGTACGCCTATGAATGCTATTTTGGGCTTTGCGCAAATGCTGCAATACAATTCCAAGGAACCCCTTTCCGAAACCCAGAACTCCTCCGTCAACCTCATCCTTAGGGGGGGCAATCACCTACTGGAATTGATTGAGCAAGTGCTTAAGCTGAGCAATATTGAGGCGGGACGCATATCACTTAATATCGATTATACAACAGTGCGGGAAGTCATTGATGATTCTTTGAACCTGATCCAATCGCGGGCTGATACGGACGGTATCAAAATTATTGATCAGATTGGCAGGGACGAACTTCCCTTGTTGTGGACCGACAGCACCCGTCTGACGCAGGTGCTTCTCAATCTGCTTTCTAACGCCGTCAAATATAACCGCGAGAACGGAACGGTGACGCTGTCTTGCCTGAAAATGCCAAACGAGATGTTGCGAATCAGCGTGGCGGATACTGGCAGAGGCATCCCGTTTGAGAAACAAAAAGATCTGTTCAAGCCGTTCGAACGCCTAGGTCGGGAGTCCGGAACTATTGAGGGCACGGGCATCGGCCTGACAATCACCAAGCAGATCATCGAACTGCTAGGCGGACAGGTCGGTTTCGTGAGCGAGGAGGAAAGAGGCAGCACATTTTATGTCGACATTCCGATAAGTGAAAAGCTCGACGTTGATTTGGTTGATCTGGAAATAACCAAACCTTCTGGTAAGGCGGCCAACAAACCGAACAAAAATGGCTCCCGATATTCTGTTCTCTACGTAGAGGACAACCCGGATAATATGAAGCTGATGGAGGTGTTGATTGGTCAGGTCGCAAACACGAGGCTGCTGACTGCTTGTAATGCCGAACTTGGCCTTGATCTCGCCAAGAGCGAACGCCCCGACCTGATTCTGATGGACATCAACCTTCCCGGCATGAACGGGATCGAAGCCTTGAAGCGGTTGCAGGAAACAACGGAAACGAAAGACATTCCCGTCATCGCCATTACTGCTGCCGCCATGTCCAAGGATGTGAAGGCTGGCCTGAAGGCCGGGTTCAAGGACTACATCACCAAGCCGATCAATGTGCCGGAGTTCATTCGGACAATCGAAGAAACGCTCGATAGCATTAAGAAGTCTGACTGAGGGAAATGTCCGAGTTGGGTCAAAAGCCGCTGTCGCCACCGTCATCACGCCACGTCAGCTTTTGCCAGCGATAGCGGAAAGAATACTGTCAGGTATTGGCATACTTATTCAGGTTAGATTGATTCATTGAAAATGGGGCAGAGAATGTCCGCTCTGCCCCTGTATTTCAGACGTCGACCTGCTCAGCAATTGCGAGAGCGTCATCGACTTCTATTCCAAGATACCTAACGGTGCTTTCGACCTTGGTGTGTCCAAGCAATAACTGAACTGCCCGAAGGTTTCCTGTCTTCCTGTAAATCAGCGTTGCCTTGGTTCGCCTGATTGAATGGGTGCCAAACAGAGTTGAATCCAAACCAACAAGAGAAATCCATTCAGACACAAGACGCGCATATTGTCGTGTTGTTAAGCATCGATCATTTCCTCGACGACCTGTGAACAGATAATCACTCGACATTTTATTCTTCGTTTCGAGATAAGCATCGATGGATTGACGCGTCTGTTCTGAAATTTCAAATTTGACGGGTCGCCCTGTCTTCTTTTGACGAATCGTCCCACGATCAATGGCATACGGTCATGGTCGTGGCTATGTGTGGCGCTGTGAGGAGATTCGAGCCCACTGCCCAGGGTAAAGGCATAACCTCCGGCGAGCACGCAAATGATGAGCGCGGACAATACTGATTGCTGGAGCATTTTTTTAATCATGGTGGCAACCTCCAGTGTTAGAAGAGTTGCCGAAGATTAACAAAGGCCGAATGAACTCACTCTGAAGGCAGGGTTCATATACGGTTCATATTGCGCTAGCTCAGTCCGTGACTTCACTTCCGGTTATATGGGGCAGAGCGGTCGTGAAAATTGACTGCGCCTGACAGCCGGTTTTGACCCAAAACGGTCATTGAGAACATCTACTTATGAACTTGGCTAACTTTCTCGGACAAAAATATTGTTGTATGTCCCGTCGTCGCCCCAGGCGTCGGTTTGGCGAAAACCAAATTGCTCTATGAACGAAGACAATTCGGATTCTCCGCGTTCATTTGTCGTGGTATCTTCAATGTGAACTGACTTTAACGCTTTGCTGGATAAAAGTTCCTTCGCACCATGCAAAATTTCAAGCTCAAAGCCATCCACGTCAATTTTTAGGTGATTTACATTGGATATTCCCTGAATGCGAAACAGTTCGTCTACAGAAAATGAAGTCGTCATGATTGACATGCTGTCTGGATGCAAGTCGTCAGTGGCAATTTCATTGTTGACGCTTCCGGCATGCGTGCTGTCGAGTTTAAAGGTTACGATTGAAGACCTGTCATTCAGGGCCAGGCAAAGAGGAACGATCTGCGAACCAAATCCGTTCGAGACAATGTTGCGGGCCAGCACAGAAAAGGAAAAAGGATTGGGCTCGATTGCGTATACCCGGGACAAGCCATGACCGGCAGCCAACAGGGAATACAAGCCAATATTCGCGCCGATATCGACAAAGGTATCGCTGCTGTCAAAGGACGTGATCCAGGCATTGGTTGAAGGCTCACTGTCGGGTCCTTCCTTGGCCCAATAGACAGAGGTCCTGTCGGGTATAAAAAGTTTCAGGCCGATGTGGCCAATTTTGACATCGTGAAATGTCTGCAATCTGTCCTGCAATCGGGCCCGGACAGTCAAACGTTTCCACTTTGGAAGAAAAGCGGTTAAAGCCCGCAACAGCGCGTACATGAAATTTGCAAGAAATTTTGTCATCCCCAACTATCCTCTATTCCTTGATCAATTCGCAACTTGAAATGAGCATCGATTTCTTGGTCAACTTACATGAAAATAAATCAAATTCTTAGCGTTAATGACCAATAAGTGACCTCTGTGACTAAAGAAGAGAGTTGCTTTTGATGCAGCACAAAGCCCGCGCCCGCCAACTCAACGAACTGCCCCGTAAAACATTGGAGCTTGAAACACCCGCGGAGAGATTTAATGCATGTGTTGCGTTGACCGGTTGAGGTGGCAACCCAAAGTGGACATATGCCGCGCCGCATCGTTGAGTCAGCCTATGTCTTTCTTAAGAACGGCAATCATGTTGGGCGACCAGATAATTGGCGGCATGGCAAGGAACCAGGATACCACTGATGTAAAAACACTCTCGCGAATTTCTCTGTAGCGTGAAGTGTAAGCCTGTGCCCTAAAAATCACCGGTATCAACCCCGCGACACTCGCTACTTGGCGGACCGAACCAGGTGAATATGCCGTCCGGTGGGTAACGTCATTGTACTGGACACCCAGAGCCAGCGGCGAAGCCATATTAGGCACACGGATTACGACACGTCCATCAGCACTGAGCATTTTGAATACTGATTTGAGCAAAATAACAGCGTCTTCAGGGGTGAAATGTTCCAGAACGTCAAATAGAACAATACGATCAAACTGCCTATCAGCCGCCTCACTTGAGAAATAGTCGGCAAAATCGGCAATACGTACAGACGAAGTCAACTCGACTGGAATTTCTTCCATAATGCGCGGGTCGCCATCAACGCCAATGAAGTCGTCAACTCCCAGATTTTCAAGAAAGCGCAAAAACAGACCATTGCCGCAGCCTAATTCCAGCACAGACATTCCGCTGCTATAACCAGAAGCCTCAACAAAATCTTTTCTGAATTGCCTGATGTGCTTAGCCTTAAGGACAATTCCTTGCTGCTTACGATCATAAGCCTGATAAAATTGATTTTGGCTAATGTTGGTTGAATTGGGCACTATTTCACTCCGTATTTATCTATATGTCTTTAATCACTTATAGGTGTCTGTGAACAGTGTGGGGGGATAATTCCAATATTCCAACCGATATTTCCCAGTTATTGCGGAATACATTATCGTAATCTGATTGTCCGCTCCTGGCTATGAAGCGAAGTGGTAGCCGCCTTCCAATAACGACAGATTATAGGGGGCAGACCGGTCATTTAAAGCACAAAATCCAAATTCCCAATTTTGACGTCCGGTTATATGGGGCAGAGCGGTCGTGAAAATTGACTGCGCCTGACAGCCGGTTTTGACCCAAACCGGAACTTTGACGAGGGTTATGAAAGGTGCTTTGAAACTATTATGAGGAAGATCGGAACCAAAATAAGTTTGGCAATATAGTAGGCGCAACCGGCTTCGAGAAGCTTGTTTTTATCGTCCCTTATGGCAAAGGAAATTAAATCGGTGGGAACCTCATAACAAGTGCATTTCTTAGATACCGCTCAACCTAAACCAAAAAGCAATTAAAGTGGGGGCGCACTTTATTAAGCGGCCACCTTTTTTGTCTTAAACATCAAGGTTCCATACAGTAATACACCGCCCCGGAAGTCTAGCCATTTCCACGTCGCGCCATTGATGGCGATGGAGGCGACGATAAAGGCGATTGCCGTCGCCGTTGCCGCCCCATAAAGGCCAAACAGGGGTATCAGCGCCAGATTAAGCGCCGCATTGACCAGCACGTTGAAGGTCATAAGCAGGCTCTGACGGCCAGGCATACCCCCCTGCAAGACGATCATGTCAATGGGGATCATCACGGCATAGATAACCAGCCCACCAATCAACACCAGCAATATTGGATGACTGAGGCTGATCAGATCGTCAGGGAACCAGGGGTCGAGATATGGAAAAAATCCGATCACACCGCCGCCAACAAGAACAAAGAGACCCAGGCTCATCAGCCCCAACTTGCGGCAGAACTTTGCTACCGCCAGTTTATCGCTAGCATTTAGCAAGCGCGCCAGTTCCGGGTTGGCCAGGGTGCGGAAAACCACCGGCACCTGGAACAGTCCCTCGATAAACATGGCGGCGAAACTGTAGATACCGACATCACGGTCGCTAACGAAAATGCCGAGCATGATGACGTCGATGCGGATATAAGATTCGGCGAGAAACCCGTTTATCAGAGCGCGTGAACCAAAGTGGAAGTGAACCTTGATCCAGCGCCTGAGCACTTCACCCGAAGAAAAATCCGTCGGGTGTGGGCGCACCAGATAAAGCAGAAACGGCAGCAAGGCGACTTCGGCGATAGTGAAACTGAGTCCCAGCATGTAAGGTGGCTGCCCGGACCAGGCGACGCCCAAACAACTGACCAGGATCACCGAGACCCTCAACGTTTGCCCTAAGGCAAAAGCCATCATTCGCCGCCCGCCATTGAGAATTCCCATCAGCACCTTGTTAACGGCGAAGAACGCAAGCCCCGGCGCGGCAAGCGCGATGCCCATGCCAACCGGTTCGCTGTCGGCCAGCAAACCTATCGGAAAACTGAGGAAGTAGGCGCCGAAGGCCACCACCAACCCGAAGCCAGCCGCCAGCACCAGCGCCGCCGCTGACACCACGCCCAAATTTTCAGGTTCCTCATCCAGTTCGGATACGTGCTTTTGCGCCGAATCATTGAAGCCCATCACCGCAAACTGTGCGGTAACTACATAAAGTGCGTAAATTTGATTGAAGACGCCAAGCGCCTCTATACCAAAATGGGCGGCTATAAAAAAATTAAGAATAACGCCGGTTGCCGCCATTACCGCAAAAGCGCCATAATTCCACATGGCGTCGCTCAGAAATTTCGATTGCAGCCGAAATTTACCGTCCGCCATGGGCCCTCATCTCAATACAACTTGTCGATGGAATTAATCCGGGTCAGGACTTCTTCCAGGTTAAACCCCGTGTGCTTGGCAAAATCATATAACACATCGAGCTTCGGTTTATTATCGAGCACCAACAATTTCAGCGCTTTCTCGCGATCAATCAAGCCTTCCCTGATCTGGTTCGAGCGGAAGGTGTCGAATTCTGAGAACCCGGCAACGGTGTAGTAAATATAATTGATAAACGATGTGTAACCGTCGCCAATGCGCCAGGTATTGTCGCTACCAACCGCCGTTTCCCAATCATACTCTCCAATCAGAGTCTTGTTAATCTGCTCCTCGTCCCACGGTAGATAATGATACAGGTAGGTAAAATCATCCTTGGCGATAAATGTCGAAAAATAGGCCCACATTGTATCGACAAAAGATTCATTGAAATACCGGGGGTTCAATAAATATTGTGTCGCGTACCAAAGAAACAGCCCGGTCTTGTTAGCAAGGGAGAGGCCAAAAAGACGATTACCGTGTTCATTTTCCTTAACACCGGCAAAACCGGCCTTAAAATCAGTCCTTTCAAGTAGGTTCCCGCCGCAAAACAGAACAAGGTCGATGCCCGTTTCCTTGCGCAGTTCCCTAAGATAATGGAAGAACATTTTGTCCCCGGCCATAAAAATTGGAATCATGCCGAGCTTGGGCCGGGCCAGCCAGGCATGAATATTTTTACGAATATAACGCCGCTTGGCGGGAATATCGGCGGCGCGAAGGATATGTTCGACACCAAGCTGCCCGCACATGCGCGCCGAATTACGCCGTGCGATGTCGGTGACCATGCCCCAGTCGTAAGTAAAGGCGATGGGGTTCATGCCCATCTCGTTCTTGATCATGTGCAATCCATAAGAACTGTCCCGCCCACCGCTAAAGGCGACGATGCAGTCTGGTGAACCGTCACTCTTTCGATGCTTCGCGAGGATTTTTTCCAGCGCGTCCCTGCCTTCAGGTTTTTGGGTCTTGTAATCGCGGCAAAAATTACAAACGCCGTCCTGATCGTATTCTATATAGGGGTAAGTTTCGGGCAAGACGCACTTTGTACAGCGTTGAACGTCGGCCAAATGATCGGTCATGTCTTTTACCGACAAGAACGCGGTGGTGGAGATGTCCGTAGAAACTTCAGCCGGTTGATCGAATCTAAATGATTGAGGGAGCGCATCGGCGAAATTGATAATCATGCCTTGGCCGGCGGCCAACTGCTTCACTAGGGTCCCTAGCGCTTTCTTCCCAAGCGGCCCCTTGGCGATAAAACTTTCCAGAATGAACATTTCAGATGCAAAAACGAAAACGCCTAATTTTTCGAAATACGCCGTATAGATGGAACCGTTATTTGTCGCCAGAGCCATGAGCCTGGCATCGTTTCTGAAAAAACCCAATGAAGCCGTTCCCGTCAGTTCGCCGAAGGCAAGGGATATGGCTTGCGGCAAGTCTTTGCCTTTTTCCACATAACTGTCGATCAACCGATAAATAACTTCGGAATCTGTATCAAGTCTACGGTCAATATCGACATGTTGACCCCACAGTTCACTGTCATTGGTAATCAGGCCGTTATGAACGCCAACGCTTCGGTCAGTGACAATCGGTTGGTTATTGCCGACGACGGTCTCTGTGCCATTATAAACAAGGCGACAATGACCGATAGCGGCGTAGGGTTCTAAAGTTTCCCCGTTACTATCGACCTTATAATCGCCTTCACTGACTTTCACGAAAGACTTGAAGTCGCTGGAGCGGAGCATGGAAGACGGCGCAATCGGGCGCTTAAAAACCGACACATCGTCGTGAGAGGAAATGACCAGACCGCTTGCTTCGCGACCGCGCGGTTCTGACAACTTGAACAATTCTATAATCGAGCGATGAAACGCCGTCTTGTCGCAGGAAGCGCCTTTTTTGGCGATAATTCCGAATATTCCACACATGGTAAAAGCCTGACAGCGCCCTATAAATAGAAAAAACGAACGCCGAAAGACTATGGTGATTTACACAGGTTATCGGCAATTTCGCGGGACGCTAACACTATCAGAAGCCGCTGTCCACGACACCATTGCTACACTAATTACAGCAGAGTTTCAAATATACCTGTCACAGCATTTTTTTTAGGTAGTCTGATGATCGGAAATTAATTAGGTTGGCGGTCGAAAATCCCTTTTGACAGACTGGTACAGGTATCCACTTTAAGATGACTAACTATTTCGTTAATTTTGTTCAGCACAATGGGCAAATTGATTCATTCCTAGCCTCGGCGATCCTGTGGATCGGGTTTTTTGCTATTGGGTCTTTTTTCCTCGGCAGCGATAACAGGAATAAACTGTATGAGGCTGCGCCCTTTTACGGCTGGTCCGTTATCAATTTTGTTCTTATGATTTTTGGTGTCTTCAGCCGCATTCCCTTTCCGATTATTGCTTCTGGGATAGCAGGCATCGCCGTTCTGGCCCTGATCGTTGCCCTAAGGCGTGAACAACGATTGTTTCCGGCAGGGACATTGAAGGTGGTGGTGCTGGCCGCCCCGCTTTTACTCCTTGTCTCGGCCATGGTCGGCTCGCAATGGGACGAATTTTCAGATTGGCTTATCAGCCCCCGCCTGATGCTGGAAACCGGATCATTCCCAACCGCCGCTGACGCCCATCGCGGCGGCACCCTGGCCGCTTATCCCTACGGTTGGCATTTCGTCACATATCTTGCGAGTCTTCTGGCCGGGCGTTTTCTTGAAAATGCCGGTGCCCTGATCAATGTCTTTATGCTGCTGACCTTCAGCTTCCTTTCCATCAGGCTTATACGCACGGGCCTTGGCCGCGAGAATGACATTTCCACCCCGGGCTGGACCCTCTGCGCCATTGGTGGATTATCGACGACCCTGCTCAATACTACTTTTGTGCAAAAAGTCGCCCTCACGTCATATGCCGATGTCGCCACGGCTATAATCACAGGCCTTGGCGCCGTGATCGGTTGGTATATGCTTGGGGCCTTGGCCGAAGGCAAGCGCAGGGAAGCCCTTCAAAACGCCCTCCAAATCGGCTTGTTGATGATGTTGTTGGTCAACCTGAAGCAATCAACCGTGGTGATGGCTGTCCTTGTCGTCGGGGCTGTTGTTTTGACGGGACTACGCGACCCGAAGATAACCATCCGCGACCTTGCTGCCATGCTACCCAGAATGACCCTTCCTGCGATTTTTATTTTCTTCCTCTGGCGTTATTATATTAGCCAGGAAATTCCGGCCAAGGAAATGCACATGGTAGCATTTTCAGATTGGCTGTTTGAGTACATCCCGGAAATCCTGCAAAGGATGCTCCTCGTCCTGTCGAAAAAGGGCGCGTATCTGTTCCTGCTGCTCCTCGTCATCGGCTTTGGCATAAGGGCGATGTTTAATTATCGAACGCCCTTCGACCGCCTGGCACTTATCGCGGGCACGATTTTCTTTGGTCACAATGCCTTCCTGTTTGTTGCCTACCTCAGCTCTTTCGGAAAATTCGATGCGCTGAGAGCCGCTTCATATTGGCGCTACAATATGCAGTTAGGCATGGTCGGCGTTGCCTTTACCACTTACGGATTGAGTATCTTATGGCAAAAATATATCGAAGGTCGCCATTCGCCGAAAAAAATTATCTGGCTTCCTGTCGCCTTGATGTTTGTCGCCCCTTTTGTTTTCGCCAATAAATTACGTTTCGACCGGTTCCCGCCTGTTCCTCATTTTAGAGAGGTGTCGGCGGAGTTAAATGATCTCCTGGTTACAGGAAACAAGCTTTCAGTTCTTGACCCTCAAGGCAGCGGTGAATCAGGTGTAATCGCCCGCTATGAATTAGGAGGCATGGGAATATACAGGAACTATTTAAGTGCTTACCAAGACCCAGAAGAGGAATCGCTTCGTGCGGACCTGACCAATAACTCCTCGCACTTGCTCGTCCACTCCCTAAGCCCCGTGGTACAGAACATACTAAACTTGGATATGGACGATGAGCATTCGTATCTTCTTAAAAACGAAGGCAACGGAAACTGGCGTATCATCAAGACGTGGAAAAAGCCCTAATCGTTTCCATCACAGGCCAGGGTTTTCCGCCGCAACATATTGGCCAACGCCATTTCGGAACGGGATTCCTGGGTTCCCCGCAAGACATTCAAAATCATTTTAAAAGGCCTGAGCGGGCGTCTGGCCCAAGCCGATCCGTAAAACAAGGCAACGCCAATCCAACGCAAAATTTTAAGTTTTCTATCGCTGAAGTTCTTACTGTATGAAACGGTTCTCGATGCATCGGCGTAAGATCGAAGGCTGTCGTAATACTTGTCGTCTAGCACCAAGCTTTTTTCCTGGCTAATTTGTTCGAACAATTCTGACCCAGGGTAGGGAGAAAAAGCCCAAACACTGATGTCATAGGCACCAGCCATGCCCATCTGGATGATGAAGCGGTAACTTTCAAACACTTCCTTCAGCGTTTCGCCCGGAAACCCGAAAATGATATTGCATTTGACGTTCATGCCCTGCGAAAAACTGCTGGCGATTGACTCAATGACGGAATCTGTTGTTATTTTTTTCTTGATGCGAGCCAGCACAGCAGGGGAGCCGCTTTCAGGCGAATAAGACAAGTTTCGGCAACCTGATTTGAAAAGCAGCCTGGCCACTTCGTCATCAATGGCCTCCGAGCGGGTGCCACTTGGCAGTTGCCAGGTGAACGACAAACCGCGCTCCTCAATCTTCCGGCAAAAATCAACGATCCAGCTCTTTTTGACAATCGCCGTCAGATCATAAAAATCAAAATTGACCGCCTTGTATTGTTCCTGATAGGCGACGATTTCATCAAGCAGTATATCGGGGTCGCGAGCTATCCATCTGGTCGTCCACATCAATGGATTGGAACAGAAAGTGCATTGATAGGGACAACCCCGGCTTGCCATAAGCGGCATTGAGCGCCCACGATCAACGCCAAATCCAAATCCGCGCTCCAGATAATTCTCGATAGGCGTGATGTCCCAGGCCGGAAGCGGAATGTTATCAAGGTCGCGTTTTCGCGCCCGCCTTGGGTTACTGACCGCTTTGCCATCCTTATCCTTATAAACGATGCCTTCAATCAATGTTTTATCGATAGCCCCGGCGGCGAAGGCATTAATGACTTCCAGCGCAGTTTCTTCACCTTCGCCGAGGACGCCGAGGTCAAGCTCACTTTCCTCGATGCTCTGCATCGGCATCGCCGTAACGTGCTCGCCGCCACCAATTAAAAGGGCGTCCGGGAATCTTTTTCTAATGCCGAAAATCAATTTTCGGCAAGTCGGCCATTCAAAGGAAAACCCGCAGGAGACGCCGATAACTTCAGCGTCCGAAGGAACTCTATCGACGATATCATCCAGCGAAAGACCATACAGATAACAATCGTTCTTGACCGTGTGGCGGGTATCAAGAGCCTCACCAACGCCGTCAATGAAACTGACGTCATGTCCCCCGTCGCGTATCGTCCCCGCCACATATGCCAGGCCCAGGGGGGGGGTAAACATGGAAGTTTGGTTATTTGCCGGAACGACAATAGATGGCCGGATCAGGCAGACTTTTACAGCTCTTTGCGTCAAGGTAAAAATTCCCTAAGGTTAATGTACTTATGGTCCAGCTCATTCAAATTAAATAACAGATAAGGGTTGTGAGGCACAGTGTGGCAAACAAGTTCAGGATAATATCACACATTAGTTTTCTCTAATAGGCAGCTTCTGGCTACACCCAGACATTAATGACAGATTTGCCAAACTTCCGCAATTAGCACCCAAGCCGACATTCCAACCATAGAAATTCACCGTGGCGTATGTTTGATCTCGTTGGATCATCCAATGAAATCTGATTCGTCCTCAAACTTGTATTTTATGTCGAGAGTAGCATTCATGCGGGTGTACGGTCTCTTTGACTTGACTCTAGACACTTATTCGACATAATATAATCATATTATAACTTATTATGGTGAATATGATGGCGATGGGTAAACAGGCCAAGATTCTTTCCGAAGTTCAGATCAGAACGACGTTGCAGTTTCTGACGACGACCAGGAACAGCCAGCGGGATATTGTGGTTTTCCTGCTTTCAGTGAAGTCCGGTCTTCGCGCAAAAGAGATCGCCTCTATCACTTGGCAGATGGTCACCGATCCTGAAGGAAATGTCAGTGAGGCCATCGCCCTGCAAAATATCGCCTCCAAAGGATCGAATGGAGGCAGATCGATTCCATTGAACAAGGATTTGAAGGCGGCGCTGGAAATCTTGAAGGACTTTGCTGCTGCAAAGCGATTGGAGAAGGGTTTTTCGTTCGATTTGGCATCCAATGTTATCACCAGTGAACGGGGAGGGCGGATGTCAGCCAACTCCATCGCGCACTGGTTCAAGCGGTTGTATGGAAACCTGGGTTTTGATGGTTGTTCTTCACATTCGGGCAGGAGAACGGCCATAACGCGCTGGGCGAAGAACACGTCACGGGCTGGTGGAAGTTTGAAAGACGTACAAGAGCTTTCTGGCCACGTTTCGCTATCAACTACTCAGCGATATATTCAGAGCGATACCGCAGCCAAGCGGAAACTCGTGGATATGGGGTGATTTATGGCCCGAGTAATCACTTTTCCCTTCCGTATGATTTTTTGGTTGTTTAAGTGGACCATGATTGGGCTAATTGCCTTTATGATCGGCATGCATTTTGGCAGGTAAAGCACCATCCACACCAAGAGGGGTAAACATTGTCAGGTCAACGGCTTGCGGGTTTTACCCTGATTTACCTTGCTGTGATGCTGGCCAGTATGGCGTGATGTGCGATCCTGGTAACGCAAGTTTCCAACCATCGTAAAATAATAAGTGGTCCCGGCAATGCAGTCAGAAGATATCCTCCGTGAGAAGCTACGAAAGATTGAGGCATTATTTTCCGGTGGAGCCACGGAAGGTGAAAAGATGGCAGCCGGTGCCGCTGCCGAACGTATTCGTGCCAGACTAAAGGAAGCCACGGGTAAGGAAAAACCCGTTGAGATTAGATTCAGCCTTCCCGATCCTTGGTCACGTCAGTTATTCATCGCTCTTTGTCGCAGGTACGGAATCCGACCATATAGATATCCCCGTATGAGACGACAAAGCATTGTAATAAGTGCTCCGCAGTCATTCATTGACGATGTGTTGTGGTCCGAGTTTGAACAAATCAATGAAGCCCTTGTTGATTATCTTGCCGAAATTACGGACAAGGTGATCCGTGAAGAAGTGTTCGGAACGACTGAAGACGCTGAGGTTGTTGCCGAGGCTCCGCAAATTGGCTGATGGCGGATATAGGCTGTGCCTCAATTAAGCAAGTGAATACCAAGTACCTCTACCAGCGCCATGGCGTTCCAAATGGTCATTATCTGTTAGTGAACGAATGTGATCTTTTACGGTATTCCGACTCGCCCCTGTCGCATTGACTACATCACCAACAGAAACGCGTCCGTGCTCCCTTGCCAGGCTCAGGATTTTAACTGATAACTCGGGCAGATCTCCTAGAATGAGCCGTTCACGCTCGATCTTAATTTCCAGGTGATCTTTGTGCTGTTTGAGCGCCTTTAGGAAATAAGTGATCCACGGTTGCCAGTCTGGTTGATCGGTACGGATAGTTCCTTGAGTCTGTCGCAGTGCCAAGTAATAGGCTTCCTTGTTTTTCTCAATGACGCTTTCTAAAGAACCATAGGGCACGTATCCGTAACCTGCACGCAGCAGCAAGAGCGTCGTCAGAATTCTTGAAATGCGCCCGTTTCCATCTTGAAAGGGGTGGATTTCAAGAAACACAACAACGAACACAGCGATCACGAGAAGTGGGTGGGTTTCTCGAGATTTTAGGTTTTTTCCGGCCCATTCGATCAGTTCTGCCATTAGGCGCGGAGTATCAAAAGGTGCCGCCGTCTGAAATACGACACCCATACTTTTCCCGTCTTCGCCGAAGGCTTCCAGATGATTTGGCAGGGTCTTGTATTCACCACGATGGCGCTCATCCTTGCTGGAGAATTTCAGAAGATCACGATGGACCTGCTTAATATGGTTCTCCGTCAGGTCTATCGCTTCCCAGTTTGAGAAAATGACCTCCATGGCGTCCGCGTAACCGGCTACTTCTTGTTCGTCCCGAGAGGTGAAGGATTTTATATCAATGTTGGACAGAAGTTTTTCAACTTCACGGTCAGTCAGTTTTGCTCCTTCAATCCTGGTCGAAGAACCAACACTTTCGATAGTCGCGACACGGCGAAGGCTGGTCAAGCGTTCCGGCGCAATCCGTCCGATTGCACGCCATGCACCTTTGAACTCATCGATCTCAGAGATCAGAGTTAAAATCTCGTTGGTGACCTTGAGTGACGAGGTGTTGATTACGGCAACCATTTATCCATCCATTATCATCCAATTAAGAATGCCATAGCTCCATCCAATTGTCCATCCGTTTTCATCCAATAATATTTGTGGGCTTGGCGGGGAAGAAAAGGTAGGATTATTCTAGAAAATAGATCAAGAAAGTTTGGGAAAATCCTATGCAACCCATTGATCTCGCTTGCAACTTTGTTTCTCCAAACTTTCCCCTAACCCTTTGACATTAGGGGACTTCCATAGTCCTGCCGGGCCCACCACCCTTTCTCATGCGAACCCTCAGCCAGACCATGAATCTCCCAAAACCCCGCAGTTCCGGGGGCTTTGGCGGCATATGCTTTATGCAGAGACGGCGGGAGAGAGACGAAATAGCCGGAAATGCTGAAAAGTCTCTGGAGGCCACTTTCGAGCGCCAGACCATGAGATTTAATGCATGTGTTGCGTTGACCGGTTGGCTGAACTCGAGCTAATCGACAGGGAACGTCGCATGGTTGAAAGGCGGATCAGGCTGGCCAAGTTCCCCGCTGTTAAAAGCCTCGACAGCTTCGACTTCAAAGCCATGCCATCGCTCAACAAGATGATGGTTCTTGAACTGGCCCGATGTGAATACGTCGAGCGACATGAGAACATTATCGCGCTCGGCAACTCAGGCACTGGAAAAACCCATATTGCCCTTGGTCTCGGCCTTGCCGCCTGTCAGAAAGGTCTAACTGTCGGCTTCATCACGGCAGCCGCCCTGGTCCACGAACTGATGGAGGCCAGAGACGAGAAACACCTGCTGCGGTTCCAGAAGCAGTTGGCAAAATACAAACTGTTGATCATTGATGAACTTGGCTTCGTACCTCTATCCAAAACCGGCGCAGAACTCCTGTTCGAGGTGTTTAGCCAACGGTACGAGCGTGGGTCAACCCTGCTGACCAGCAATCTTCCCTTCGATGAATGGACCGAGGTGTTCGGATCTGAGCGCCTGACAGGCGCCTTGCTCGACCGTCTAACCCACCATGTCCATATCCTGGAAATGAACGGCGACAGCTACCGCCTGAACCAAAGCCAAAAACGGCGAGAAACCCCAAAAACATAACCTTCGTGCCTCCGGTTGACCCGGTGGGCCCACAGGCACCTCCCACGCTGCTTCGCTCCGCGTACCGCTAAAGCGCTACACGAAGCAGCGTGGGTCCCTCCTATGGACTACCGGGACAACCCGCAACACCGGGTATTGCTTCATAGCAGGTGGTGTATTTTTGCTCCGGCGAATGGTGTGTTTTTACTCCGGCGTTGACAGTGGAAAAAGCTGTGACGTTTCGCATTCAGACCAGATGAAAGAAGCGTTTCAGATGGCGATCGGCCAATTCTCGACGCTCGATGTTATTGTCCTCAATGCCGGAGTAGAAGGAAATGTCTCTCCGATTACCGATTGCGATGAAGGCGATTTCGACCGGGTTATGGCGGTGAATGTGAAAGGAACCTGGCTGGGCCTCAAATATGGCGTTGAGGCGATGGCGAAAACCGGGGGCAGCATTATCGCCACGTCTTCGGTCGCCGGGCTTCTTGGCATCGCCAACTCCAGCGCCTATTCGGCGAGTAAGCACGCGATTATCGGTTTGGTGAAATCTGTCGCCGCGGAAGTCGGCAGTCGTGGCCTGCGCATCAATGCCGTTTGCCCGGCACCCGTGGAATCGCGAATGATGCGGTCGCTGGAAGAAGGTGCGGCACCAGGAGAATCGGAAAAAGCAAAAAGCGCCTTTGAGCGAAAAATCCTTCTCAAGCGCTATGGCGCACCCGAAGAAGTCGCCAATATGATGCTGTTCCTGGCCAGCGATGACTCATCATTCTGCACCGGTGGCGTCTATACGGTGGACGGTGGCTACACGACGATCTAGGGCCGTGACAATGACCCTTGAAAAAATCTTCCAGGCGACCAAAAGGTTCACCAGTGAATCAGGATTTCGCCCATTTCCAATAGAGCTCCCGTGCCTGTTTGCTAACCGGACCAATTGGATATTCCGTTTCTTCAAACTTCGTGACGGGCGTAATTTTGGAAATATTTCCACTCATGAAGACTTCGTCGGCGGCTTCAAAATCTTCATAGGACAGAGTAATTTCCCGAACGTCGCGTCCGGCCTCTCGCAACAGGCCGATCACCCGCTGGCGGGTAATGCCATTTAGGAAAGTGCCGTTTGGCACCGGCGTATAAACCACATCATCCTTAACCATAAAGATGTTGGCCGTCGCGGTTTCGGCAACATTGCCAAGGGCATCCGTAACAAGGGCGTTGTTATAGCCACGGGCCAGGGCCTCGCGGATCATGCGGGCGTTGTTTGGATAAAGGCAGGCGGCCTTCGCATTGACGGTCGCCATGGAAAGCATTGGACGGACAAACGCCGTCTTGCAGAGCGCGTGGGTGCTGCCGGCTGGTGGCATGGGCAACTGTTCCAGACAAAGACAGAATTCCGTGGAATATTCATCGGCGATTATGGTGTTGGCGCCGCCTTCGGTCGACCAGTACATGGGGCGAATATAAACGGCAGCGTCATCGCTAAAATTCTTGAGGCCTTCCAGGGTCAAATCGATGATTTGCTGCGTTGTCATGACGGGCTTTAACCCCATCACCCCGGCAGAATCGTTGACGCGCGCGCAATGCAGGTCAAGATCGGGCGCTACGCCTTCAAACGAACGCGCCCCATCGAAAACCAGCGTCCCTAGCCAGGTGCCATGGTCTGCGGACCCCATAACCGGCAGGTTGCCTTCGTGCCATTGACCTTTAAAATATGTCCAGATTACCTCACCAATAGCCATCCCCATGTTTTCCTTTTCAAATTTGGCAATGCCTACGCCCCACATATGAACAGCCAGGGCGAGGCTATTTTTTGTCGATGATGGTTTACATCTTGGTTTCAACAAACGCTAAGGATAACGTATCACGTTCCCAGGTATCAAACATCGAATGGCCTACAGGAGGCATTATGTCGTCACCCTACCCCAAATTGCTCGAACCCTTAGACTTAGGTTTCACCACACTGCGCAACCGCGTCTTGATGGGCTCCATGCATACGGGGCTGGAAGAAGCCAAAGGGGGCTTTGAACGCCAGGCGGCGTTTTTTGCCGAACGCGCCAAAGGCGGCGTCGGCTTGATGGTAACGGGCGGCATCGCGCCCAACGAGGCCGGGCGCGTCAGCCCGATGGCGACAATGCTCAATAAGCCGGAAAAGGCCGAACGTCACAAAGTCATCACCGATGCGGTCCATGACGCGGGCGGTAAAATCCTGATGCAAATCCTGCACACGGGCCGCTATGCCTATCATGGCAAAAGCGTCGCGCCGTCGCCCATAAAAGCCCCCATCGCGCCACACCCGCCCCACGAATTGAGCGACGATGAAGTCGTCCAGACCATCGAGGACTTCGCCAATTGCGCCGTTCTTGCGCAAGCCGGCGGCTACGATGGTGTAGAAATAATGGGATCGGAAGGCTACCTGATCAACGAATTCATCGTCACCCGAACCAACCACCGGACCGACCGGTGGGGCGGGACATACGAAAATCGCATGCGTTTTCCCATCGAAATCGTCCGGCTGACACGCGAAAGGGTCGGCCCCAATTTCATCATCATGTACCGGCTGTCGATGATCGACCTGGTGGAAAATGGCAGTTCCTGGGACGAAGTCGTACAGCTGGCGAAAGAAATCGAAAAAGCCGGGGCGACCATCATAAATTCCGGCATTGGCTGGCACGAAGCCCGCGTCCCGACCATCGCCCAATCGGTTCCGCGGGGCGCCTGGACCTGGGTTACCGCGCGCCTGAAGGGGCACGTGTCGATCCCCATCGTCTCATCCAATCGCATCAATAACCCGGCAGACGCCGAAGCCGTCATCGCCGGGGGCCAGTCCGATATGGTGTCCCTGGCCCGTCCGTTCCTGGCCGATGCCGAATTCGTCAAGAAGGCGGCGGAAGACCGGGCCGACGAGATCAACACCTGCATCGCGTGTAACCAGGCGTGCCTCGATCACATCTTCAACATGCAAACGTGCAGTTGCCTGGTTAACCCCAGGGCCTGCCATGAAACAATTTTGACCTATGGCCCCACCGACGCCCCGAAGAAGATTGCCGTTGTTGGTTCCGGGCCTGCCGGGTGCAGTTGCGCGATCACGGCGGCCGAACGCGGCCATCAGGTGACCCTGTTTGACGGCGCCGCCACCGTTGGCGGCCAGCTGAACTATGCCCGTCAGGTCCCCGGCAAGCAGGAATTCGATGAAACCATCCGTTACTATACCCGCCAATTGGAACTGAAAGGCGTGACCGTGCGCTTGGGCAAATGGGTTTCCGTCGAAGATCTTCAGGGGGGCGATTTTGATGAAGTGGTGCTGGCCACCGGTGTCGCTCCTCGCGAACTGGATATCGACGGTATCGATCATGCCAAAGTGCTGAGTTATATCGAGGTCCTTGGTGACAAAAAACCGGTCGGTGACAGCGTCGCTATCATCGGTGCCGGTGGCATCGGCTTTGATGTCGCCGAATATCTGAGCCACAGCGGTGAGGGACGCGAACAATCACTAGACGACTTCCTGGCCCAATGGGGCGTCGACAAGGAACCGGCGACGGATGGCGGATTGAAGGAAGTGGTGCTGCCGAAACCGGCCCGTACGGTCTATTTGCTGCAACGGAAAACCACCAAGATTGGTAAGGGGCTGGGCAAAACCACAGGCTGGATTCACCGCGCCGCCCTTAAAATGAGCGGCGTCGCCATGATCGCCGGGGTCGCCTACCAAAAAATCGACGATGACGGCCTGCACATTACGGTCGACGGCATAGGCCAGGTTCTGGCTGTGGATAACGTGATTATCTGCGCCGGTCAGGAACCCCAAAGGGAACTCTACCAAGGGCTTGAAGACGCAGGCCTTAAGGTGACCCTGATCGGCGGTGCCGATGTGGCCGCCGAACTGGACGCCAAACGCGCCATCAAACAAGGCATCGAGGTGGCCGCGGCGCTGTAGGTTCCCAGAACTTTCAAGGATTTTCATAAATGTCCAACACCCCCCTGCAAGCCTGGCATCATCTGGTTAAAAATCCCGACCCGGCCCTGCTCGATGATTTGCTGGCCGATGATGTGGTTTTTCATTCGCCGGTTGTTCACACGCCACAGGTCGGCAAGCCCATCGTCAAGTTATACCTGAGTGGTGCGCTTCTTGTGCTGTCCAATGAAACCTTCAAATACGTGCGCGAACTGGTTAACGGCAACGAAGCGATGTTAGAATTCGAGCTGCAACTGGATGGCTTGCATATGAACGGCGTCGATTTGATCCGCTGGAACGAGGATGGAAAAATCGTCGACTTCAAGGTCATGATCCGGCCCCTGAAAGCGGTCAACCTGATCCATCAAAAAATGGGCGAAATGCTGATCCGCCTAAAAGACGGATAGGAAAATCAAAATGGAAAATGACCTGCGGGCTTATTGCGGAGCGACGGGGGCCTCCGGATTTTTCAATCCGTTCGTGGCCAGGGAAAAATAGGTTTCGACTATTTCCGATATGCTGACGCTTTTGTCCGGGTCGTACCAGCGGCTGACCCAGTTGCACATGCCCAATAACCCGAAGGCAACCATCTTGGGGTCCAGGTCGGCCCTGAATTGCCCATCCTTTTGCCCTTCGGCGACCAGTCGTGTCCACAGGGCGCTGTAGCTGTCCCAGATTTGCCGAATTTCAGATAGCTTGCTGTCGTTGGTGGTGAAATGGCTTTCGCGCAAGGCCACGCTCATTTCCAGATAGGCGGGGTTGAAGGCGTCCAGATGGTTCTGGATGGCGGCTTGCAGTTTGTCGGAGGAAACCAGCCGGGAATCGCAAATTCGCGCAAGATTGCGATGCAGCGATGTGGACTGCGGCAAGATGACTTCCAACAAGATGTCGCCGCGGCTTTTGAAATAATAGTAAACGCCTTCGCGTTTGATGCCGGCGGCCTTGGCGATGTCTTCCATCGAGGTGTCGGCGACGCCCTTGCGTTCGAATATTTCCGCCGCCCGGCGCAGGATTTCTCGTCGTCTACTCATCCGTCAAACCCTAATAGGGAAGCCGTGAGACGGCAAGAATAAAATTTACATAATGTAAAATAATTTTCCAATGCGGCTGATGCAATGTCGAAAAGCCGTTAATATAACTCATTTATTTGACATATTTATTTTACGGTACCGTAAAATCGTTGCAAAATATAGAATGGCATGCGATAAAAAAATCAGGCGGGAGAGGCACGGGAGGCACCATGAGTTACGAAGAATTTATCGGTAAGGAATATCCCTCTTTTTCGGCTGAAATCGAAAAAGGGCGGCTCCGCCAGTTCGCCAAGGCAGTCGGCGAAAGCAATCCGGTTTATACCGACGAGGCCGCCGCTCGCGCCGCCGGTTATGCCTCTCTTCCAGCGCCGCCGACGTTTCCCTTCGCCATCGCCATGGACGCCGGGCAATCGTTCAATATTCTCGCCGACATGGGTATTGAAATGTCCAAGGCCGTGCACGGGGCGCAGGGGTTTACCTATAAGCGGGCCATTTGCGCCGGCGATGAAATCACCGGCGTTCAAAAAATTACCAACATCTTCGAAAAGAAGGGCGGCGCCCTTTTGTTTATCGAAGCCGAAATTGCCATGGTCAACCAGGATGGTGTTGGCGTTTGCGATTTACAAACAACGGTCATCGTGCGCAACGGGTAATATCGGGGAGGACGAGACATGCCGAATTTTGATGATTTCAACGTCGGGGACGCCATCCCCGAAATGCAGAAGCCGCCGATTACGCGCACCCAACTGGCCTTGTTCGCCGGTGCTTCGGGCGACCACAACCCCATTCACCTGGACGACGACGAAGCCCGCAAGGGCGGCCTGCCGGGGGTCATCGCCCATGGCATGTTGAACATGGCATACCTGGGGCAACTGCTGAGCGGTTTCGTGCCGCAAGAAAAAATTCGCACGTTCAACGCCCGCTTCGTCGCCATGGCGGCGCCGGGCGATACCATCACGTGTCGCGGCGAGGTCGCGGCGAAACGTCAGGAAGGCGGCGAAAACCTTCTTGATTTACAAATTGTCGCCGTCAACCAAAAGGACGAGACGGTGCTCGACGGTGCCGCCAGCATCGCCCTGGATTAAGGAATACCTGAATTGACCTACACTGCTGAAATTCCCTACGGCTGTTATTGGAGCACTCCTTTCGCCAAGTGGCAGGGCAGCTTTTCCGGCCTTAACAGCGTCGAATTTGCGGCCCACGTCACCAAGGCGGAATTGGCCCGGCGCGATATTGATCCCGCCGGGTTCGATTACGGCGTCCTGGGGATGTCGGTGCCGCAAAAACATTCCTTCTACGGCATGCCCTGGTTGATGGGCATGATTGGCGCCGAGCGGGTCGGTGGCCCGACGCTGGCCCAGGCCTGCGCGACCGGCGTTCGCTGCCTGCTTGCCGCCGTTCAGGAAATCGACAGCGGCCTGGCGTCGTGTTCGCTGGTGGTGACGGCTGATCGGACATCGAACGGTCCGCACATCTACTATCCCAACCCCAAAGGTCCGGGCGGCACCGGCGCGCACGAAGACTGGGTTATGGATAATTTCGGCTGCGATCCGCTAGGTCGTCATTCGATGTTGCAGACGGCGGAAAATGTCGCCGCCAAGCACGGCGTCGCGACGCAAAGTCAGCACGACGTTGTGCTGCGCCGCACCGCGCAATATCAGGATGCGCTGGCTAACGACAAGGCGTTCCAGAAAACCTATATGACGTTGCCCTTCGATGTGCCCGACCCCAGGTACCGCAAAGTCTCCTGCGTGCTGGAGGGCGACGAAGGCGTTACCCTGTCCACCGCCGAAGGCGTGGCCAAGTTACGACCGGTCATGGAAGGCGGGACTGTCACCTTCGCCGGCCAGACCTTTCCCGCCGATGGCAGCGCGGCGATGGTCGTTACGAGCCCGGAAAAGGCCCGGGAATTAAGCCGCAACAGCGCCATCCGAATTCAAATTCTGGGATTTGGCCTGGCCCGTACAGAATTGGCCTATATGCCACAGGCGACGATCCCGGCGGCCAAACAGGCTCTCGATCAGGCCGGCCTGGGCATCGGCGACATCGATGCCGTCAAGACCCACAACCCCTTCGCCGTTAACGATATCGTCTTCGCCAAGGAAACCGGTTGCGACCTTGAAAACATGAATAACTTCGGCTGCTCGTTAATTTGGGGCCATCCGCAGGGGCCGACCGGGGTTCGTTCGATCATCGAACTCATCGAGGAATTGGCCGCTAGGGGCGGTGGCCTGGGGTTGTTCAGCGGTTGTGCGGCCGGTGATACGGCGATGGCGACGGTTATCAAAGTGGGCGACTGAACGAATTTAGGTGTGGTGCTGGTGCGATGAACCTTTCCGACTGGATCGTAAAACACGCGGACTTAACGCCCACCAAAATGGCCGTTCGGTGTGGGGTGCGGGACCTGACCTACGCCGCTATGGCGGGCGATGTTTCGCGGCTGGCGGCGGCTTTGAAAAACACCTACCAAATCGGTCGCGGTGACCGTGTCGCGCTGTTGGGGGAAAACACCGCGCAATCCCTTGTCCTGGCCTTCGCGTGCGCGCGGCTGGGGGCCATATTCCAGCCTCTGAACTGGCGTCAGGCGGCCCCCGAACACACCTTTGTGCTGAATGATTCAAGCCCCAAGGTGCTGTTCGCCACCTCGACTTTCAAGGATGTTATCGACGGCATTATCGCCGACATCCCACCCCTGGCGGTGATCGACCTGGAAGACGGCGGCCAAAGTTCCTGGCCGTCCTATCAAAGCCTGTTGGAGGGTGCGCCCGAAGGGTTCATGGGCGACCCGGCGGTGGGCATCAAAGACGCTTTCTTGCTGTGTTATACGTCGGGCACCACCGGACGCCCGAAGGGCGCGGTGTTGTCGCAAAACGCCCTATTCTTCAACGCCAAAAACAGCCAGCACATGCACGGGCTAACCAGTGACGATGAAGTGCTGGTGCCGCTTCCGCTGTTCCATGTCGGCGGCCTGAATATCCTGGCGACGCCGTCGCTACAGGTTGGCGCCACGGTGCACCTGACACCGTCCTTCGATGTCGATGAAATTTTCGATATTCTGGAACAACGACGGATCACGCTGACCGTCATGGTGCCGACGCAGTTGAGCGCCATGTTAGCCAGCCCGCGTTGGCCGACGTCGGACTTAAGCGCCCTGCGGTCCATTTCCACCGGGTCAACCCTGGTGCCGGTACCGCTGATCGAAAAGATCCAGCACAAGGGTATTCCGGTCATTCAGGTTTACGGATCGACCGAGACAACACCGCTGGCGACCTACCAAACCGCCGAAAATTCCGCCAACAGCATCGGTTCGGGCGGCAAGGCGGGCTTGCATTGTGAGGTTAAAATCGTCGATGAAGACGATAGCGAGGTCAAGGCGGGGACATCCGGCGAAATACTGGTGAAGGGCCCCAATGTGCTGACCGAATACTGGAATGATCGGCAAGCGACGACAGATGCCCTGAAAGACGGTTGGTTCTACACCGGCGACATTGGTCACTTCGATGAAAACGGTTTTATCTATATCGATGATCGCAAGAAGGACATGATCATTTCCGGTGGCGAAAACATCTACCCGGCGATGCTGGAAAATATCCTGGCCGATTGCCCCGGCGTTCGCGAGTCCGCCGTGGTCGGCAAGGCCGATGAAAAATGGGGCGAGGTGGCAATCGCCGTCATCTCGAAAGACCGGGGATGCGATTTGGATAAAAACGCCGTAATAACCCATTTCGATGGCCGCATCGGGAATTTCGCCGTGCCGCGCGATGTGGTATTCGTCGAAGCCCTGCCGCGAAACGCCATGGGCAAAATTGTTAAGGACGAAGTTCGGGCGCTGGTCAGGACCATTCACGAAGCCGGAGGTGATGTGCCATGAGCTTAAAAATAGGCATCGATGTCGGCGGTACCTTCACCGACTTTTTCCTGGCGCGGGACGGCGAAGACCCGCAAATCCACAAGACCTTGTCGACGCCCCAAGACCCGTCCATCGCCGTCATCAGCGGCCTGGCCGATATGGCCGCCAACATGAAACCGGCCATGGAATTAGGCGCGTTCGTTGCCAGTATTGACACCATTGTCCATGGCACCACGGTGACCACCAACGCCACGTTGACCCGGCGCGGCGCCAAATCGGGATTGTTGACCAACGCCGGCCTGCGCGATGCGTTGGAAATGCGTCGTGGCATCCGCGAGGAACAATACAACAACCGCTACACCAATGTGGAACCGCTGGTTCCCCGCTACCTGCGCTGTGGCGTCGAAGGTCGCCTGGACAGGACCGGGCAGGAATTAACCCCGCTAAGCCTGGATGATGTGGCGGCGGCGATTGAGCTGTTCCGCGCCGAAGGTGTCGAAGCGGTTTCCATCTGTTTCATGAATTCCTTCGCCAATTGTGAACACGAACATCGGGCGGCGGAAATGGTCCGCAGCCAATTGCCCGACGCCTATCTGACCGTGTCATCGGACCTGTTGCCATCTATCCGTTTTTACGAACGGATCAGCACCACGGCGTTGAATTCTTATGTCGGACCAATTCTGGATCATTACCTGAACCAACTTCAGGACCGCCTGAAGAAAGAAGGTTTTCAGGGCATTTTGATGATCATGCAATCCAACGGTGGCGTCATGTTGCCGGAACTGGCGCGCCAGAAACCGGCGTTGACCCTGTTATCCGGCCCCGCGGCCGGACCCGGGGCCGCCTTGAAATACGCCCGCGCCCACAATCAAAACAAATGTATCGTCGTCGATATGGGCGGCACCAGTTTCGAAGCAGCCCTGGTGGTTGACACACCGGTCATGGTCAACCGGGGCGACATCGATCGCCTGCGCCTTGCTTTGCCGATGCTGGGGATCCACACCATCGGCGCCGGCGGCGGCTCGATCGGCTGGCTCGACGAAGGCGGCCTGTTGCGCATGGGCCCGCAAAGCGCCGGGGCCGATCCGGGACCGGCGTCCTATTGCAAGGGCGGCGAATTGCCGACGACGACCGACGCCAATGTGGTTTTGGGATACCTCAACCCGGATTACTTCGCCGGCGGCAAAATGGCCCTTGATGCGGCCCGCGCCCGTCAGGTGATTGAAGAACATATAGCTAAGCCCATGGGCCTAAGTATCGAGGCGGCGGCGGCCGGCATGTACCGGGTCGCGTGTACCAACATGGCCCAAGGGGTCCGCGAAGTCAGCATCAAGCGGGGCTTTGACCCGCGCGAATTTCCCATGGTCGTGGCCGGTGGTGCCGGTCCCATTCACAGCTGCTTGATTTGTTCAGAACTCGAAATCCCGTTCCAGATCGTGCCTCGGGAATCTTCTATCCTGTGCGCCGTCGGCATGTTGATGAGCGACCTGAAGCACGATTTTGTGGCGACCTTCGTCGCCCCCCTGGCCGATGCCGATTTAGGGGCCCTGCGACGTCTCATTGTCGACATGAAAGGCCAGGGCGCAGCGATGCTGGCCGACGAGAGAATTCCCGAAGACCGCCGTGACTACGTTATCAAGTTCGACTGCCGATACCTGAAACAATATCACGAGGTCTCCTTCGTCGTCGCGCCGCGGTTGCTGGAGGGCGGCGACATAGCCGCTATTATTGAGGCCTTTCACGAGGAACATAATCGGCTGTATGGCTATTCGCTGGCCGAACAAAAGGTGCCGGTGGAAATTATCAACGTCCGCGTTCAGGCGGTCGGGCGGACGCAAAAACCGGACTATCAGGAAGAACCGTTGGTCGGCCCCGACCCTAAAGCGGCCGAAAAAGGCCAGCGCCGGGTCTACATTCCCGAAACCAATCAATTCGAAGACGTTCCGGTCTATGATGGTCACCAATTGAAGCACGGCAATCTGATTATCGGACCGGCCATGATCGAACAGGAAACCACCGCCATATTCGTCAGCCAGTCCTATGACTGTGTCGTCGACAAGTACGGCTCTTTCGCGCTGTACCTGAAAGGCCGCGAAGACCTTATAAACGGAGCATCGTCATGAGCATCGTCGATCCTATCCTGGTTTCGGTTTACGCCCGGACCTTCAAGTCGATAACCGATGAAATGAGCTCGGTGGTCGAAATGACCACCCGGTCGCCCATTCTGTGCGAAGCCAAAGATTTCGTCACCGGCCTGTACGACGCCGAAGGCAACATGTTGGAGCAGACCGAAAACCTGCCGATTTTGGCGTTTTCTCTGGCCCCGGTGTGCAAGTACATCATCGACTATTACGAAGGCGATTTTCATCCCGGCGATGTCATCTTCCATAACGACGTCTTCAGCCTGGGCAACCAGAACAACGATGTCGCCGTATACCGGCCGATCTTTCATGATCAAACCCTGATCGGGTTTTCCGCCGTCAAGGGCCATCAGGCCGACATCGGCGGCAACGTGCGCGGCGGCTATAATCCCAACGCCAAGGAAGTGTGGCAGGAAGCCCTGCGCATCCCGCCGGTCAAGGTTTACGAAAAAGGCAAACTGAAGAAAGATGTCTGGGACCTGATCTTCGCCAACATTCGTTTGGATATCGTCCAGCATGACCTGCGCGCCCAAATGGGTGCCTGCAAGGTCGGCGAACGCCGCCTGATGGCGGTGATCGAAAAATATGGCATGGAAAGTTTCGCCGCCCACAAGGTGGCGCTGTTCGAAGCCTCGCGAAAAATGGTCCAGGCGGAAATCGCCCAAATCCCCAACGGCGTTTATAAGGGCGAGGGAATGGTCTATTTCGACGGCCATAACGACGGCACGAAATTCACCATCCGGGTCAGCATTACCGTCGAAGATGACACCATAACCTTTGATTATTCCGACACCGACGCCCAGACCGATGGCTTCGTCAACGGCACCTATACCTCTTCGGCATCGGCGACCATTCTGACGTTCTTGCAGATGATCAACCCCGATATCCCGCACAACGAAGGCATGATCAAGCCGATCAAGATGATCATTCCCGAAGGCACTATTTTAAACGCCAAGTATCCCAAGGCGACGACCTTTGGTAATCATCTGTGCCCCCCCAATGCCGATGCCATCATCCGCGCCCTGGCCCCGGTTATTCCCGACCGGGTAACGGCGGGATGGAACAATCTGCTGTGTTCGCTGACCACCGGCGAAGACCCGGAAAGCGGCGACGATTATGTCGACATCGGCTTCATGGGGTTGAAGGGCGGGTCCGGCGCCATGAAAGGCTGCGACGGTTACGACCACATCGGCATGATCGATGCGTCCGGCGGTATCCTTGATCAGGATTACGAAATGTTCGAACAAACCACGCCCCATGTCTTGGCCAAACACGAATATGTCATCGATTCGGGCGGTGCCGGGCAATGGCGCGGCGGCCTGGGTGTGGAAACGGAATATACCATCGGTTCGGAAGACACCCAGCTCGTGACCTTCGGCGATGGCGATTTCGAACCGGCTTTCGGCCTGTTTGGCGGCGCCGACAGCATCCTCAACATTATTGACCTGACCTATCCGGACGGCACCCGCGTGGTGCCGAAAAACAAGGACCTGATCACCGGCGTTCCCAAGGGTACCCACTATCATCAAATCGCCGGCGGCGGCGGCGGTTATGGCGATCCGAAAAAGCGCGACCGGGAGACCTTGCGCCGGGAAATCAGGAATGGCGTTATTTCTGCCCAGGCGGCTAAAGACGCCTACGGACTGGATTGACCCAATGGATTTCAATCTCAGCGACCAACAACAGCTAATCCAGGAAACCTTCGCCCGGTTTTGCGACGAACGTATCCGCCCCCAGGCGGAAGCCATGGACGAAGCGCACGCATACCCCCGCGAATTGATGGGTGAACTGGCCGACCTGGGGTTTTTCGGCATGCGCTATCCCGAAGACGTTGGCGGCGTCGATATGGATTTGGTCAGCCTGTGCCTGGCGCTCGAAGAAATCGCCCGGGGCTCAATGTCTCTGGCCGGTTGCGCCACCATGCAGGCGCTGATGGGCACCCGGTTTTTGCACATGTTGGGCGATGACGACATTCGCACACGGCTGTTGAAACCGGCGTTGCGGGGTGAAAAAATTGGCGCCATCTGCATGACCGAACCCAACGCCGGCAGCGACCTGGGAAGCATCGCCACGACGGCGGAAAAAGTCGATGGCGGCTACAAATTGAACGGCCAGAAAATGTGGGTAACGGCGGCCCCGGTCGCCGATTTCTTTACCGTTTTCGCCCGCGCCGGTGACGAGAAAAAGTTGACCATCTTCTTGGTCGAGGCGGATTTCGCAGGTATCACGGTCGGCCGCGCGATTGAAAAAATGGGCGTTTGGGCGTTGCCCACGTCGGAAATGACATTACAGGATTGCTTCGTGCCCGACAGCCATTGTTTAAGCCGGGAAGAAGGCGACGGCGAGGCGCACCTGCGCACGTTGCTGGCCGAAATTCGCATCGTTACCGGCGCCCTGGCGCTGGGCGGCGGGCGGGCGGCGCTGGAAGACGCGATCACTTATGCCGGCGAGCGCCAACAATTCGGGAAACCCATAAACCGCTTCCAGGCCATTCAGTTGAAACTGGCCGAAATGGCCACCGACATGGAAGCGGCCCGGCGGCTGGTCCACTATGCCGCCTGGCTGCGCGATGAAGACAAACCTCACCACAAGGAAGCCGCCATGGCTAAGCTGTTTGCATCCGAAGCGGCGGCAGACGTCTGTGACAAAGCGGCTCGGGTGCTGGCATCCTACGGCTACGCCATGGAATTCCCGGTCCAGCGGTATTTGCGCGATATTCGCTTCACGTTAATCGGCGGCGGCACCAGCGATATTCTCAAACTCATCATCGCCAAGGAGCTTTCATAAATGACGGCGCGAAAGCTTAAAATTCTAATCGCCAAACCGGGGTTGGACGGCCATGACGTGGGCGCCAAGGTCGTCGTCCACGCCCTGATGGAAGCCGGTTTCGATGTCATCTATTCGGGCCTGCGGCAAACCCCGGAAGACATTGTCAAACAAGCCAAGGATGAAGACGTCGATGTGATCGGGTTGTCGGTCCTGTCGGGGTCACACATGCCGTTGTGCGGGCGGGTGCGCGAACTGTTAATCGAAGCCGGGTTGGGCGACAAGTTATGGATGGTCGGCGGCAATATCCCCGAACCGGATCGCCTGCCGCTGGGTAACCTGGGGTATCGCGGCGTCTTTCCGACCGAAACTCGTTTGGCCGACATCGTCGCCTTCATCCAGGAGAACGCGGCATGACCGACGCGCCCGACAAAATCGTCAATGAATCCGGGATAGAGATAAAGACTCTCTATACCCAGGATGATGTTATGAGCAGCGGCGGTGTCGATTCCAGCCGGTCCGGCGAAGCGCCGTTTACCCGTGGCATTCATGCCGACATGTACCGCAAGCGCCCGTTCACCATGCGCCAGTACACCGGTTTCGCCAATGCCGCCGACACCAACGAGCGGTTCCAGTACCTGATCGCCAACGGTCAAACCGGATTGAACGTCGCCTTCGACCTGGCGACCCAATGCGGATACGATTCCGATGCCCCGGAAGCCTTCGGCGAAGTCGGGCGGGTCGGCATGGCGGTCGATACCCTGAAGGATTTTGAAATCGCGTTTGACGGCATCGATCTGGAAAAGATCACCGTGTCGTTGACCGTCAACGGCACGGCGGCGATTTTAATCGCCATGTATCTGGCCATGGCGGAAAAACGCGGCTACGACGTGGCTAAGTTGCGCGGCACGGCCCAAAACGACATCTTGAAGGAATTCATCGGGCGCGGTACCTGGATTTTTCCAGTCGAACCGTCCGTCAAGCTGGTCGCCGACACCATCGAATATTGCGCCAAGAATGCGCCCAAATACAGCCCGGTCAGCGTTTGCGGATATCACATCCGGGAATCCGGTGCGACACCGGCTGAAGAAATGGGCTACGCTTTCACCATCGCCAAGGCCTATACCGACCTGGCCCTGGAACGGGGCCTGGATATAGATGCCTTCGCCGGGCGGCTGTCTTTTAACTTTAATATCTACGGTAACTTGTTCGAACAGGTCGGTAAATTTCGCGCCGGGCGCAGGCGCTGGGCCAAGATTATCCTCGATGAATATGGCGCCAAGGATCCTAAATCCGGCTGGCTGCGCATGATCGCCGGTGGCGGCGGATTTGGCCTGACCATCGAACAACCGGAAAACAACATCATGCGGGGCGCCTATTACGCCTTGGTCGGGGCGCTGTCGGGGGCCCAAACCATGGCGCTGTGCTGCTATGACGAGGCCTATACCATCCCGACGCCGAAAGCCCAGCGCCTGTCGCTGCGAACCATGCAGTTGCTGATCGAAGAAATCGGCCTGGCCGACACGGTCGATCCCCTGGGCGGGTCGTTTTATATCGAGACCCTGACCAACGAAATGGAAACCAAGATTAACGAAGCCATGGATTGGGTCGAAGCCCAAGGCGGCATCGTCAAGGCGGTCAGCGACGGCGTCATTCAGGCGAAAGTGTCCGAACACGCGTTTAAGCGCCATAAGGATCTGGAATCCGGCGCCATCCGCAAGGTCGGCGTAAACTGCTACGTCGACGAAGATGACGAAAAGCCGGAAGTCGAATTTCATCCCTACGACGAAGACGGCGCCCGGGCGCAAATCGCATCCTTGAAAAAGGTCCGCGAAACCCGCGATCAAGCCGCTGTGGATAGCTGCCTCGACACATTAAGGGACGACGCCAAGGCCGGTCGCAATGTCATGGAAGCCCTAGTCGCAGCCGTCAAGGCCTATGCCAGTGTCGGCGAAATGACCGGCGTCTTGACGGACGTCTATGGATACTACGATGAACCTATTCGCTTTTAACGAGGGAGCCAAGCGGTGAGCGCTGACGTGAAAATGGACCGGGGGCCCGAGGAATATGCCGCCCCGACGACCATCGAGGAAGCCGCAAGGCTGGTGTTCGATGGCGAGGCGAGAGTGCTGGCTGGCGGCACCGATCTGATGATCCAGACCCGCGATGGCGGCATGGCGTATCGCAAGCGCCTTGTGAATATCCGCCGTATTTCGGAAATGCGGGGTATTTCCAAGGACGGCCAAACCGTCCGCATCGGCGCGTTGAGCACCCTGACGGATATCCTGAACAATGAATTCCTGGTCGAAATGGCGCCAGTCCTGCGCCAAACCGCAGACCAGTTCGCCAGCGGCCAAATCCGCAATGCGGCGACCCTTGGCGGCAACATTTGCAACGCCTCGCCGGCCGGTGATTCTATTCCCGCCTTATTAGTCCTGGACGCCAGCGTCGAACTGGCGTTCTGGGATGGCGGCGCGGTAGCGACGCGCACCGTGGCCTTGAACGAATTTTTTTCCAGCCCCGGCCAAACCCTGAAAGGGGATAACGAACTGTTGACCGCCGTTACGTTCCCGTTGCCGGAACAAAGGGCCAAAGCCCAGTTCATTAAATCCGGGCCGCGCCCGGCCTTGGAAATTTCCATTGTCTCGATGGCGTTTAGCGCCGTCCGCGAAGACGACACGCTTTTCCATGTGCGGATCGCCCTGGGTTCGGTCGCGCCGACCCCGTTACGGGCGGTGGCGACGGAAGCCTTCCTGGAAGGCAAAACCCTGAGCGCCGATATTATCGAAGCGGCCAAGGACGTGCTGATGGGTGAAATCAACCCTATCGACGATGTCCGGGCGACGGCGTGGTACCGACGCCATCTGGCGTGCGTTTATTTAGGGAGGCTGCTTGGCGATGACGATTAAAGTGGATATCGAATTCGTCCTTAACGGGCGTAGCGTGGTCGCCAGCGTGGCCGCCGACTTAAGCGCGCTCACCCTGTTGCGCGATCAACTGGGCCTGACCGGAACCAAGCTGGCCTGTGGCGAAGGCGAATGCGGTGCCTGTACCATTTTAATCGATGGCGACAGCGTCAACGCCTGCCTGGCCTACGCCGTCGACCTTGACGGGCGGGATGTCCTGTCCATCGAAGGCCTGCGCACCGAAGATGTCCTGCACGATATCCAACAGGCCTTCGTCGATCATGGTGCTATTCAGTGCGGGTTCTGTACGCCGGGGATGATTGTGCAGGCGAAATATCTTATCGACAATAATCCGAAGCTGACCCTCGATGATCTGAAACGCGGACTGGAAGGCAATATCTGTCGCTGCACCGGATATAAAAAAATATTTGATGCCGTCGCCGATGCCGCCAAGGCGGGAGCTTGATACTCATGGAACCCATCGAAAAAACCACAATTATCGGCAAACGCATTCCCAAGCCGGACGGTCCCGACAAGGCGATCGGGCGAACCACCTATATCAACGACATGGTCCTGCCGATGATGCTGTATGGCGGAATTCTGCACGCCGGACGGCCGCACGCCCGGATCAAATCCATCGACCTTTCCGCCGCCAAGGCGCTGCGGGGTGTGCATGTGGTGTTAAGCGCCGATGATATTCCGGAATTGCTGTTCGGCGTCAATCGCGACAATCGACCGTTGAAGGGTGGCAAGGTGCGGTGTGTCCGCGATGAAGTCGCCGCCGTCGCCGCCGAAACGCAAGCGATCTGCGATCACGCGCTGACCCTGATTAAAGTCGACTACGAAGACCTGCCCGCGGTGTTTGATCCTGCGGAAGCCTTAAAAGAGGGCGCGCCGCGAATCCATGACGAAAAACCCGATAACAAAAGCCTGGCCTATGAATTCGATCACGGTGATGTGGGCGAAGCGGAACAGCAATCAGATGTCATTATCGATGATGTTTTTAATGTCCATTACGTCACCCATTGCTGCATGGGAACCGGCTGCGCCATCGCCGATTTCAATGCCGATGGCAAGCTCACCATCTATTCGCAAACCCAGTATCCCTATAACTACAAGATGGACCTGGCCCCGGCCCTTGGCGTTCATCCGGGCGACATTCGGGTCATCCAGCCGCCCGTCGGCGGGGCTTTTGGCTCGAAACTGGATGTCTATCCGTTTGAACCGGTTTGCGCCCTGTTGGCCAAGGCGGCCCGGCGACCGGTCAAGCTGATGTTCAGCCGCGAAGAAGAATTTATCAACGCGCCGACCCGCCAGCCCGTTCGTATTCACCTGCGCACCGGGGCCAAGGCCGACGGCACGTTAACCTTCCGCGATGTCGATTGCCTGCTTAACAACGGCGCTTATACATCGTGGGGGCCGACGACGCCGTTCGTCATGATGCGAACCTTCACATCGCACTACCGGGTGCCGACGGTGAAATGCCGTTTTCAGTCGGTCTATACCAACAACCCCTACGCCGGGTCGTTCCGGGGGTACGGCAATGTGCAGGCGACCTATGCGACGGCCATTCACATGGACATGCTGGCCGAAAAGCTGGGCATGAACCTTCTGGAACTGTCCCTCAAGAACGCCCAAACATCCGGCGAAGTGTCGCCCCAGGGCAGCCGCCTGAACGAAATCGCCTTCGCCGAATGCCTGGAAATGGCCGCCGAAAAAACCAATTTTGTCGCTTGTGCGGCGGCAAACGCAAAGCTTTGGGACACCCCCGGCCGTATCAAGCGCGGCATCGGCCTGGCGTCTTCCATCCATAACGCCGGCGGCGCCAAAATTCATAAAAGCGATGGCTGTGGAACGATCCTGAAGTTGGATGATTTCGCCCGCTGCACGGTGATTACCGGGGCCTCGGAAATTGGTCAGGGCATCGATGCGGTGATCGCCCAGGTCGTTTCCGAAGAGCTCGGCATCCCGATTGCCGACATTATCCTGGTCAACGACGATACCGCCATCGGGCCGTGGGATGTTGGCGTCCACGCCAGCCGAACCACTTTCATTGCTGGTAATTCGGCCCAGCGCGCCGCCCGGGAAGCCCGCGAACAAATCCTCGCCGCCGCCGCCAAGGTCTCCAACGTCGCAGCCGATACCCTCGATTTGCGTCAGGGCTGGGTGGTCCAGGAATCAGGCGGCGAGCCGATCATGAAGCTGGATAAATTGCTGCGCAACATGCATTTCCAGCAAGAACCCGAACTGGTGATGACCACCGATTATTACGAACCACCGAGCGAACCGGAAAACGCCAAGCACGTCGGCGATATGTCGGCGGCGTATTCTCACGCGGTCCACATTGCAGAAATAGAAGTCGATACCGAAACCGGCGAGATCAAGGTTATCCGGGTGACATCGGTTCAAGATGTCGGGCGCATCATCAATGAATTGGGCCTTGAGGCGCAAATCGAAGGCGGCATCGTCATGGGCCTGGGTTACGCGCTTAGCGAGGAACTGCGCATTGTCGACGGCCAGGTTACCAACCCGTCGTTCCGCGATTACAAAGTGCCGACCGCCCCGGAAATACCGGAAATGGACCTGCACTTCATCGAAACCGACAGCAAGACCGGCCCCCTGGGGGCCAAGGGCATCGCCGAATTGCCGACCATCGTCATCGCCCCCGCGGTGGCCAATGCGGTCTATAACGCCATCGGCATCCGTTTCATGGACCCGCCCATGACACCGGAAAAGGTCGCCCGCGCCATTTGGCAACGGAACACCGGAAAGGCGGCCGCAGAATGAAGCCGGGCGTCATCCTGTCCATGGAACAGGCGTTGTCGATGACCTATGCGACGTTGCGCTTCGCCCAGTTAGGCTGGCGGGTGATCAAGGTTGAATCGACCCCGCACCCATCCGGTGGATTGCCCGGCGATCCTAACCGCTATATCGGTTCGGTGGTCGCCGATGAAGATCGGCGGTCTTATTTCATTGGCCCCAATCTCGGCAAGGAATCCATCGCCCTTAACCTGAAGACGGACGCCGGCAAACAGGCGCTGAAACGGATTATTGGCGAATTGAATGTCGATATTTTTTGCTGCAACACCCTGCCTGCCCGGTACGAAGAATTAGGCATCGATTACGAAACTCTTAAAGCGGTCAAGCCGGATTTGATCTGGGCCGGTATTTCGGCTCTTGGTCCTGAATATCCCGATACCGCAGGCTACGATCCGATCATTCAGGCCATGGCCGGATACATGGATATAACCGGTGCCGCCGATGGCCCGCCGACCCTGGCCGGGGTGCCGTTGGTTGATTTGAAGGCGGGCGATGAAGTCTATGCCAACGTCTGGATGGCGCTCGCCGAACGGGGCCAAACGGGCCAGGGCAAGCGCATCGACGTTTCCATGTTGCAGGCCGCCGCGTCGTGGCTGATCACGGTTTTGCCGCTCATTGATTTCGGCTGCGAAGATTGGGAAATAGCCCGCTGTGGCAACGAACACCGCAAATTCGTGCCGACCAACGCCTATCTCACCCAAGACGGCGCGGTGTTGATTGCTATTGGGTCCGACGCCTTGTGGAAACGCCTGAGCGATATTCCAAAGTTCGCCGGAATCGACAAACCCGGGCGCCAGGTCAACGAAGGCCGCCTGCAACAACGCCAGGCCATTCACGCCGACATCACCGCCGTCACGGCACGCCATAGCCGCGCCGAAATTATCGCCGACATGAAGGGCGCGCGTATTCCCCATGCGCCGATCAACACCATCAAGCAGGCCATGGCCATGGACGCCATCGCCACCAAGCTGACATCGACCCGCATGCCCGACGGCAAGCCTGTCCGCATGCCACCCATGGCGGTCGACCTTGCCAATGCGAAAAGCGAGCTGGGGTTCCCGCCTGGTTACGGCGAACACACAACCGATATCCTCCGCGAGGTCGGTTACGACGATAACGAGATCGAAACCTTACGGGGTGCGGGCGCAGTGTCCGGGCCAAATCAAAAATAAAACGAGGAGACGAGATATGGGAAAACTGGATGGCAAGGTGGCCCTAGTCACGGGTGCGGGGCGCGGTATCGGGCGCGCCATCGCGCTGAAGCTGGCAGGCGATGGCGCCCGGGTGGCACTCAATGACCTGGACGCCGACCCGGCCGGCCAAGTCGTCGCCGAAATAGAAGCCATGGGCGGCGAAGCCCTGGCCGTCGTCGGCGATGTCACGGCTGCCGGTTTCGCCGATGATTTTGTCAAGGCGACCCTGGATAAATTCGGTGGCCTGGACATCATCGTCAACAACGCCGGTTATTCCTGGGACACGGTCATTCAAAAGACTACCGACGAGCAGTTCGACGCCATGCTGGACATTCACGTCAAGGCGCCGTTCAAGATTTTGCGGGCCTTCGCGGGGCCGCTTCGGGATATGGCCAAGGCCGAAGCCGAAGCGGGCGCAGCCAAGCACCGCAAAGTCGTCAATATTTCATCCATTGGCGGCCTGTTCGGCAATGCCGGGCAAATTGGCTATGCATCAGGCAAAACCGCCCTGATCGGTATGACCAAGACCCTGGCCAAGGAATGGGGCCGCTATCTGGTCAACGTCAACTGCGTCGCGTTTGGCCTGATTCAGACCCGTATGACCGAAACCTTCGAAGACGGTAAACCGAAAATCCATGATGTCGGCGGCAAAGACATCCCGATGGGTGTGCCGCCGGAATTTACCGGCTTTATCAATAAAATGATCCCGCTGGGTCGGGCCGGAACCCCCGAAGACGCGGCCAACGCCGTTTACCTGTTCTGCATTCCGGAATCCGACTACATCAGCGGCGAAGTGGTCTTGGCAAGTGGTGGCCTGGTGATTTGATCGACCAGGCTTTCGACCGTTTCCCGGGTTGATTTGACGGCCTCTTTCTTGACCGCCCCGTAGCCCCGAATTTGCATCGGTCCGCCCAGAATTTGCCGCCATGCCTCGGCGTTATCCAGGTTCAGGTCGGCGATGCAGTCGCTTAGTAAATTTTCGTACCAACGAACAAGCTCGCGTTCCATGCGACGTTCGGCCGTATACCCGAACGGATCGAGCCGGGTGTTTCGCAGAAATTTCAAATTCGCCACGATCCGCAAGGCCGCCGCCAGCCAGGGCCCGAAGACACTTTTGCGCTTGCGGCCACGGGCATCCGTCGGGCGCGGCAACAGCGGCGGCGCCATGTGGTAGTTGACCGTGAAGCCAGGTTCAAACTGGTCTTTCAGGAGGGCATCGAACCCGGTCTTTGAATACAGGCGCGCCACTTCGTATTCATCTTTGTAAGCCATCAGTTTAAACAATGACCGGGCGGCGATTTCGGCCAACCCCGAACAGCCTGACCAGATTTCGGCGGCGCGAACGTCGGCAATCTTTTCGCCGTAACGCTGCCCGTAGGCGGCGTCATGATACTCCCCCAGAAACACCCGACGGCGGGCGATGATCTGATCGAGTGTCTGCGGGGTCTTTGCCTGTTCCGCCAACTCACCTTGCAGGGCATCGGGGTCGGCGGCGGCGATCCGGCCAAGCGCGATGGCCCGGAAATTTTTTTCCACCGCAACCCCGTTAAGGTCGATGGCCTTGCAAAGTGCGGCAAGGGAAACCGGTACCAAGCCCTGCTGCCAGGCGAAACCCAGCACGATGATGTTGGCGAACACGGTGTCGCCCAGCAGCCGGTCGGCCAGGCGGTTGGCGTCCATGGCCGCGATATTTTGCTCGCCGATTACTTCTCCCAGGGCGGCCAGCCGGGCGTCGACCTGCAAGGAAGTGTCGCGAAAACGCACGGTGTCGCCGGTCGGCATTTCGGCTAAATTGATCACGGCTTTCATACCAGGCCGATAGCACGCGGACGCCTTCGGCGACGTGGAAACGACGATGTCGCAGCCAATCAGCGCATCGGCGGCACCCTGACCGATGCGAACCTGATTGATCGCGTCCGGTTGCCGGGCCAGGCGCACATAGCTCAGCACCGGGCCGAATTTCTGGGCGAAGCCGGTGAAGTCCAACACACTGGCGCCCTTGCCATCAAGGTGCGCCGCCATGGTGATTAGCGCCCCGACGGTGACGACCCCGGTGCCGCCGACCCCGGTAATCAGCAAATCGTAGGGCGTATCCAGCACCGGCAGAACCGGTTTCGGAAGATCCTTCGCCAGGGTGACGAGGTCAATTTGGGTGCCTTCCCTGTTTTTGCGCACCGCGCCTTCGACGGTGACGAAGGCCGGGCAGAACCCGTTCAGGCACGAAAAATCCTTGTTGCACGAGGATTGGTTAATGCGTCGCTTGGTGCCGAATTCCGTCTCGACGGGTTCGACGCTCAGGCAGTTGGATTCGAAACTGCAATCGCCGCAGCCTTCGCACACCGCCTCGTTAATAACGGCGAAGCGCTTCGGATCGTGCATCTGGCCGCGCTTGCGACGGCGACGCTTTTCGGTTGCGCACATTTGTTCGTAAATCAGCACCGACACGCCTTTAACGTCGCGCAATTCACACTGTAGCGAATCGAGATCGCGGCGATGATGAATTGTCGTCGCCGGTGGAAAATCGCGGGCAGAAAACTTGCCGGGGTCATCCGACACCAGGGCGATGCGCACGATGCCTTCGGCGTGGGCGATGTTGGCCACGGCTTGAACGCTAACCGGGCCATCGATGGGTTGGCCGCCGGTCATGGCGACGGCGTCGTTGTAGAGAATTTTGTAGGTGATGTTGACGTTCGCCGCGACCGCCTGCCGGATCGCCATGGACCCGGAATGATACCAGGTGCCGTCGCCGATATTCTGGAACACGTGACCGTTTCCGGTGAACCGCGACGACCCCACCCAATTGACACCCTCGCCGCCCATCTGGATCAACGACGAAGTGTCCCGGTCCATCCAGGTGACCATGCCATGGCAACCGATACCGGCGAACGCGTGGGAACCTTCGGGAACCCGGGTCGATGTGTTGTGGGGGCAACCGGAACAGAAATAGGGGGTCCGGGTGGCGCCTTCGATTACGAGGCAAACGGGCGGCGTTTCCGTCAGTTTTTGCGCCCGTTCGATCAAACCCTGGTCCGGGAAGACCCGATCCAGGCGTTTGGCGATCATCGGGATCAGCATGTGCGGCGATAATTCACCCGTCCAGGGAACCAGTCGTTCGCCCAATTCATCCCGCTTGCCGACCATGCGTTCGGGTTTGTCGCCGGGCCAGTCGTAGAAATATTCCTTGAACTGGCTTTCGATGATGCCGCGTTTCTCTTCGATAACCAGGACCTCGCTCTTGCCCCGCACGAAATCAAGCGCATCGCGGCGGGCCAGGGGCCAAACCATGCCGACCTTGTAGATGTCGATGCCCAAGCGGCGACATTCGGCCTCGTCGATGCCAAGCAACCGCAAGGCTTCCATCAAATCCAGGTGCGCCTTGCCGGTGGTGACGATACCGAAAGGTGCGTCTGGAATTTCATAAATATGACGGTCAATCGGGTTGGCTTCGGCGAAGGCGAAGACGGCGTTTTTCTTCGCTTCCATGCGTTCTTCGATATGCGGGCCGGGCAGGTCGGGCCAGCGGTAATGAACTCCGCCGGCCGGCATTTCGAATTGCGGTGTGATGAAATCACGATCGGGCGTCAGTTCGACGGTCGCCGCGGATTCTACCGTTTCCGATATGGCCTTGAAGCCGACCCACATGCCGGAAAACCGCGACAGCGCATAGCCGTATTCACCGAAGGCGAGATATTCGGAGACGCTGGCCGGGTTCAGGACGGGCATGAACCAGGACAGGAAGGCGGCGTCGGATTGATGCGGCATGGAAGATGAAACGCAGCCATGGTCATCGCCGGCGACGACCAAAACGCCGCCCTGGGGAGACGAGCCATAGGCGTTGCCATGCTTCAGGGCATCACCGGAACGATCGACCCCCGGCCCTTTGCCGTACCACATGCCAAACACCGCATCGACGGTTCGCTGAGGATTGGTTTCGACCTGTTGGCTGCCGAGCACGGCGGTGGCGGCCAGGTCTTCATTGACGGCGGGCAGAAATTCGATTGCCGCTTCGTCCAGTCGCTCCTTGGCCCGCCACAGTTCAAGATCGAGACCGCCCAGGGGCGAGCCGCGATAGCCCGATACGAACCCGGCGGAATTGATATGGGCCAGTTTGTCCCGTCGTGCCTGATCAAACAGGATGCGCACCAGCGCCTGGGTTCCCGTCATAAAAACCCGACCGTCCGAGCGCCGATAGCGGTCGTCGAGTCGATAGCTTTCCAGCGGGTTGTACGGGTCGGTCATGGGGCGGGCTCCTTAATCTCGAAGGTACCACACAGCCTCAGACAGATTATTCTTCAGTGACCAGATACTCAGTCTTTAATGGTAAATAATTCCGATTATGAGTATAATACCGGTAAATGTATTCGAAGTGAGCCGATTTTATGAAAATTGAAGACCAGGATCGACGCATCCTGCGGGCCTTGCAGGAAGACGGTCGCATATCTAATCAGGATCTCGCGACGAAGGCCGCCATGTCGGCCTCGGCCTGTTGGCGGCGGGTGCGGGCGCTGGAAGATGCCGGTATCATCGCCGGATATACGGCCCTTGTCGACGCGCCGAAGGCCGGCCTGGGTTTCCATGCCGTGGTTTACGTGCGTCTCGCCCGCCAGGAAGCCAGCTGCGTCGAAGCCTTCATCGCCGAAATCGGGCGGCGACCGGAAGTTCTCGATTGCTTCGCGACGACCGGCGAGGCCGATTACCATCTCAGGATCCGCTGCCGGGACATCGACGCTTATAACGTCTTTCTCGATGGCGTCCTGTTTCGCTTGCCAGGCGTCGCAAACGTGCGCACCAGCCTGGTTCTCAAGGAAATCAAACACCAGACCAAACTGGACGTGTAATAGGATTATTCAGCCATGCAGAAATTCAGGGAAATTGAAATCGCCGGAAACGCTTACGATCGCGGCGTTATGCATGGCGAGCAATTGCGCGGCGAGATCTCCGATTCTCTCGATTTTTATCGCGACATCTTTATGCTTCCGGCGCAATCGGTGCTGGAACAGGCGGCCTATTTTCAAAACATCATCGGCGATTTCGACGCCGACTATGCCGAAGAAATCAGCGGCATTGCAGCGGGTTCCGGGCAGGACGTGTTGTGGATCGTCGCGCTAAACGCCCGCACGGAAATTCTCGCGCTGAAACAGATAGCTTCCGTAAATGAATGCACATCCATGTGTTTCCAGGATCAGTCAATCCTGGGCCAGACATGGGATTGGGGAAAGCCGCTGGAAGCGATTTGTGCCGTCATGCGGATCAGCCGACCGGACGGTCACGTGATCCGGATGCTGACGGAACCCGGGATTATTGGCAAAATCGGCATGAATAACGCCGGGCTGGGTGTTTGTTTGAATATACTGACGCTGGGAAGTCGCCTCGATGGTGTGCCCATCCACGTCATGTTACGGGCTATTCTGGATTGCCAATCGGCCGAACAAGCCGCCGCCGTCATCAATCGGGCGGCGACGGGAAAGTCCAGCAATATCATCGTCGCCGATCGTTCGGGGAATTGTTTCGATAAGGAATTTGCCGGTGAAGAAACATATGATCCGGCGCCCGTTAACGGGGTTATCGTCCATACCAATCATTATCTGGGCAAGCAAATCAACGCCCCGGATGACCCCTTGTTTTTCAATTCCCATGCCCGCTTCAAGACGGCCACGGAACGGGCGGCGCAAACCATCAATCCGACGGTTGCCGGCATGATGGATATCCTGTCAGACCGTTCCCACGGCGAGTTTCCCATTCAACGCGCCTATGTCGCCGACGACGTCCTGCAAAGCGTCGGCACGGTGGCGACAATCGTCATGGACCTCACGGCCCAGGAATTCCACATCCGCAAGGGCAATGAAGCGGACACAGAATTTACGACCTTCGCGGTGACCTGACGCCCATGGCCAATTCCTCCCCCGTTTTATGTATCGGCGGCTTGCATTTTGACCGCATCGCCCAAAGCCTTGCGCCTTTCGTGATCAAGGCGTCCAACCCGGTGCGCTATGTTCGCATCGGCGGCGGGGTGGCCCACAACATAGCTTGCGATTTGGTCAAATTGGGCACGCCGAGCTCCTTGCTGTCGCTGGTGGGCGATGATGCCGATGGTGATGCCATCTTAAAGGACACCCAACAGTGGGGCGTCGATATGGCGCTGGTCACCCAAGGCCAGGCGCTCGCCACGGCCAGCTATACGGCGGTGCTGGACATGGCGGGCGAACTGGCCGTCGGCTTATCAGATACCGAAACCTATGATTTGGTAACGCCGGAATTCCTCGCTCCCTATTTGGATCAACTGCACAAACACAAGACCCTCGTCATCGATGCCAATTTACCGGAACAGAGCCTGACCTGGTTGGCCGCAAACAAGGGCAAGGCCCGCCTGTTCGCCGCCCCGGTTTCCCCGTCAAAAGCGCTGCGCTGGCAACGTGCCCTGAAGAATGTCGATGTTTTCATTGGCAACGAACGTGAAGCAGACCAGCTGACGGGCCGGCCTGTCGAGACCGTATCCGATGCCCTGCACGCCGCCCGGGCAATTCGCGCCCAAGGCCCGGCCATCGCCGTTGTGACATTGGGGCCGGGAGGCGCGGTGATCAGCGCTTCGGACCTGGACGCTCACTTTTCCATCCCCGAAACCAATGTGGTCGATGTCAATGGCGCCGGCGATGCCTTTTTTGCTGGTTTCACCCATGCCCTTAATGCAGATTCACCCCTTGAAGACGCCATGGCTCGCGGTATTGCCACGGCCAGCTTGATGGCGGAAACACCGGGCCCGGTTTGGCAGGGGTTGTCGCCGCAATTGGTCGACACCCGCCTGAAGGCCGTGCCGCCCTGCAAGATTTTGGATTGATCAGGTTTGACAGAAATGAATAAGGCACAGGAATTGGATTTATCGGCCGACGTCAAGGCCGCCCTGGCGAGTGGCCGGCCCGTGGTGGCGCTCGAATCGACCATCATCTCGCACGGCTTGCCCTACCCCATGAACAGGGAACTGGCATTGGAACTGGAAGACGTCGTCCGCACCGAAGGCGCGACACCGGCGACCATCGGAATTTGTCAGGGCCGCATCAAGATCGGCATGAGTGCTTTGGAAATAGAAGGCTTCGCCGGAGGCGGCGGCATTGCCAAAGTCAGCAGGCGAGATTTCGCCACCATCGTCGCCCAGGGGCAAGATGGTGCGACCACGGTTTCCGGCACCATGATCGCCGCGGAAATGGCGGGCATCAGAATTTTCGCCACGGGGGGCATCGGCGGGGTCCATCGCGGCGCCGAAGACACCCTGGATGTTTCGGCCGATCTTCTGGAATTGGCGCAAACCCAGGTGGCGGTGGTCTGTGCCGGTGCGAAATCCATTTTGGACCTTCCCAAGACCCTGGAAGTCCTGGAAACCAACGGGGTGCCGGTGCTGGGTTTTCAAACCGATGCATTCCCGGCATTTCATACCGCCGACAGTGGCTTGAAAGTCGATATGAATGTCGCAAGCGCGGAAGATTTAGCCAACATATTAAAGACCCGCGAAGCCCTGGGGCTCAAGGGCGGCGAAATCATCGCCAACCCCATACCCCAAGCCTTCGCCATGGATAAGGCCGAAGTCGATGGCTGGATTTCCACTGCTCTTGATCAAGCCCGGACCGACGGCATCACCGGCAAGGCGACGACCCCGTACCTGCTGGCCAAAATCGCCGAACTGAGCGACGGTCGCACCATTACCGCAAACAAGGCGCTGGTTCTCAACAACGCCCGGCTGGCGGCGCAAATCGCCGTTTGTTATGCCGCCTAGCTACCCGTTAATAACAGCACGCCGTCCTTGAGATCGTAATGTTTGTCGGCAATTTTGTGACAATCGTTTATGTCGTGGGTGACCATCAGGGTCGCCAGGTTTTTGTCGCTGACAATGCCCCGGACCAGGGCCAGCATTTCCTCTCGAACTTCGGCGTCAAGGGCGCTGAAGGGTTCGTCCAGCAACAACACGGGGCGGTTGCCGACCAGCGATCTGGCCAGCGCTACCCGTTGTTGTTCACCGCCGGACAAACGGTGCGCCGGCACCTCGCCGAATTCTTTCAGGCCGACCCGGTCGAGCGCACCGCTGACGGCTAGCTCTCCGTCTTTGGTCAGGCGCAGGGCGGCATTGATCCCGAGCGCGACATTTTGATGGACCGTCAAATGGTCGAACAGGTTGTTGTTCTGGAACAGCACGGTCACCGGGCGTAACCCCGGCGGCAGCAGGTGGATATCCTGACCGTTAATTAGTATACGGCCGCCGCTGGGGCTTAAAAATCCGGTGATGATATCAAGGCAGGTCGATTTGCCGCTGCCGCTTCGCCCGGTTATCCCGGCAATTTCCCCGGCGGCGATGTTCAGGTTGAAGCAATAATCCGTCACCTGCGTGCCGTCTTCATAATGAAAAGTGACGTTTTCAAGATTTAGCATGGCGGCGCTTTTCAAATACGGCAGGCAGGAACAAAAACACCGCGGCGATCAGCAGCAACAGGATCAACGCGATGACGGACGCATCTTGCGTTCGATAGGATCCCAGTTTCTGATACATCAGCCACGGCAGGGTGGTGAAATCGCGGTTGCCGAACAGGGCGATGACGCCCAGGTCGCCCAACGACAGGCAAAACGCAAGCGCCGAAACGAAGCCTATTTCGGGGCGCAGGGTTGGCCAGTCGATCAGCCGCCAGCGCGCCAGTCCCCGGATATTAAGGGAAAACGCCAGTTTGTCATAGCGCCGGGCCGATTTCTGCAGGGCCGGGGTGAAAATCACCAAGGCGAAGGGCAAGGCCATCATCACATTGGCCAGAATCAAAACCAGCGGCGCAAGATGATCGGTGGCCACGGGAAGGCTCTGGAAAATCATGAAAAAGCCGACACCCAAAACAATCGACGGCATGGCCAGGTATCCCGTCCCCATGAAGGATATCAGCCAGCCGACCAGCCAGCTTCGCCGGGACTGGTGGATGCGCAGGGGGGAAGCCAGATTGCGCCGGGTGACGCCGATGGCCAGCGCGCAGCCGACGCAAAGGGCGCTGGACAATCCGGCCACGCTCAGGCTGGTAACTACGGCCTGGCGAAACAGGGGCTCGTGCAGCATCCCCCAAACATCGCCTTGCAGGCCATCGATGATGACTGCGGATAACGGCGCGACCAGGGCCACGGCGAAGATCACGATGGCCCCGCCTTGAAGGCTGCGCGCGGCCACGGGATCGGGCCACATATGAAAGAATGACGGCGGCGATATCGCCGATGACCGCAGGGGCAGGCTGGTCGCCAGCATCACCAGAACGCCACACACGCCAAGCTGAACAAGCGCCAGCACGGCGGCGCGGGTCAAATCAAATTCCAGCTTCACCGCTTCGAAGATGGCGACTTCCAGGGTGTTGAAATTGGGTGACCCGCCGAGGATCAGGACGATCGAGAACGAGGTAAAGCACAGCAGGAAAACCGTCATCGCCAGTCCCGGCAAGGCGGTCGCGAGGACCGGCCATTCGACAATCTTGAAACGCTGCCAAGGGGACAGCCGCAGGCAGGCCGCAAGCTTCATTCGTTCGACGGGAATACCTTCCAGTCGTTGCAGCAACCCGCGCGCCAAAAACGGGGCGTTCAGCCAGGTATGGGCGACCAGGATTCCGGCAATGCCATAGATGGAAAATCCGCCGCTGTGGCCCGTCAGTCCGTGGTAAATCTGATTGATCCAGCCGTTGTGCCCGAGCACTGAAATCAACCCCAGCGCCGTCACGATGGTCGGCAATACCATGCTGACCGATAACAGGGCCAAAAAAATCCGGCGCCCTGGGAAGCTCCGGCGGTGGTTCAGGCTCCAGGCCAGCAAAGTTCCCAACAGCACGGATATCAAGGTCGATGCCGTCGCCTGCGCCGTGGTGAAGGCGAGTAGTCGACCGACGCCGTCAAAGGACAGCGCCAGGTCCTGTTCAAGCCCGGTCGAGATGATGGCCGTGAAAACGGCGCCGGTGAGGGCCAGCAAAATAGCCGACACCACCAGACCGGGATAAAAAGACAAACCCGGCCTGGCGATGGCTGTCGGTGATATTAGCGCAGGGCGGCTTGCCATTCTGCGATCCATTTTTTCCGGTTGATGGCGACCTCGGCCCCTGATTTCAGCAGCGATAATTTGGGATCATGCAGCGCCTTGAAGGCCGGAGGCAGGCCGCCGGGTACCTTAATGACCGGCAGCATCCAGTTGGTTTCGGGAATCAACCCCTGTACCTCGCCGGAAATCATGAACGCCAGGAAACGCCGTGCAAGGTCTTGCTGCTGGCTAGATTTCACAACCGCCGCGGTTTCGATTTGCATGTAATGGCCTTCCTCAAAGGGCGCCGCTCGGTACCGCGTGTCGTTTTCGGCGATCACGTGGTAAGCGGGGGATGTGGTGTAGGACAAAACCATATCGGCCTCGCCTTTCAAAAACAGGTTATAGGCTTCGGACCATCCCTTGGTGACGGTCAGGATTTTCGGCGCCAACCCCCGCCATATGTCCGCCGCGTGATCCCCGTATGCCTGCTTGATCCACAGCAACAAGCCGAGCCCCGGCGTGGCGGAACGGGGGTCTTGAATGATGATCTTGAAATTATCGGGGGTGGCGGCCAGGTCCTTGAACGATTTAGGCGGCACGGGCAGCTTTTCGCTGTTGTAGACAAAAGCGAAATAGCCGTAATCAAACGGCAGGAACTGCGCATCGGACCACGCGACGGGCAGAACAAGATTGGCGGTATCGGCGCCATGATCGACAAACAACCCGGTTTCGCGGGCAATGTCGGCCAGGTTGGTGTCCAGTCCCAAAATCACATCGGCTTTCGGGTTTTTCTTTTCAAGCTGGATTTTTCGCAATGACCCGATAGAAGAATCGGTGGCGACCATATCGACCACGCAGCCACAGGTTTTTTCGAACCCGGCCTTGATCTTCGGTCCCGGGCCCCAATCGGCGGCGAACGCATCGTAGGTATAAATGGTCAGAACGGGTTTGTCGGCGCCACTGCTGGGGTTGCCGGGTAGCGCCATCAGGCCAAGGGTCACAATTAGGATAGCTGTTTTCATAAGCACGCTCCAAAATAGAAAAAAAGAGCGGCGGTGAATAAAGTTTCAAAAAGCAATATCGAAATTGCTTTTCGTCTCTTACTTCCTCCGCCAGTATTAACTGGTTCAGGTTCAATGGGTTTTTCTCAGCTTCAAAACATGAAGCACCCCAGAGAGACAGCGCGAGTATATAGGGTGGCCCCGGTCAGGCAAGAAAAAGAACGATGACGAAAATGAAAACGCTCAAATATGAACGGCCCGTGGTGGTGGTCGGCGGCGGCGACGTGAATTGGCCGTTGTTGGAATCGCTTGTGAACAAAGGCCTGCCCCTGGTGGCTGCAGATGGCGGCGCCAACGCCCTGGCGGATCACGGGATGACACCGGATGTGATCATCGGCGATCTTGATTCGGTCGATGCCAAGACCCGCAGGGAAAATCACGGGCGACTTTTGGAAATCACCGAACAGCACAGCACCGACTTTGAAAAGGCCCTGTACGCAACCGACGCGCCCCTGTATCTGGCCTTCGGGTTTTTGGGACGACGGGTCGACCATTCGCTGGCGGCCCTTCACGGCCTGGTCAAATACCGCGCCCAAAAGCGGATCGTACTGGTCGATCAGGTCGATATGGTGTGGATTCCGCCGGCCGCAGATATTTTTGAAATCGCCCTGCCGTCGGGCACCCGTTTTTCGATTTACCCGCTGCAACCGGTGACTTTCGACTCCTCGCACGGGCTTGAATATCCGCTCGACGGGCTATCCCTGGAACAGGGCATCGCCATCGGCACATCAAACCGGGTAACCGCAGAAACCGTTTCCATTCGCCCGAAAAAATCAGAAAACGGGGCCTGGGCAGTGATTATCCCCAATGACTTTATTAGCCTATTTGCCCCCTGAAGCGGGATACGTATTGATGAAAAATGTTACGGCAATTTTGCTAGCCGCCGGTCTGTCGAAACGTTTCGGCCCGGCGAACAAGTTGTTGGTCGAAATTGACGGCGAGGCCATGGTCCGCCGTGTCGCCGCCGTCGTGGCCGCCTGCAAGGTCGGGCGGGTCGTCGTCGTGCTGGGTCACGAAGCCGATAAAATAGAAAGCGCCCTGTCGGGATTGGCGCTGGAAACGGTCTTCAACCCGGCCTTTGGCGAAGGCCGGGTTTCTTCCGTTCGTGTCGGGGTTGGCGCGGTTAACGACGATGCCGATGGCTTCATGATGTGCCTGGCCGATCAACCGTCCTTACGCAGCGCCGACTACGATGCCCTGATCGATGCCTTCGCCGAAAAACCGGACCGCGTACTGATCCCCTTCGTGGATGGAAAACGCGGCAACCCGGTGATTCTTCCCATTGCCGCGCGCGATGACATTCTTGGCGGTGGCGTCGACTTTGGCTGCCGCGACTATATCGACAGCCGTCCGGAACTGATCCTTAGGCTGGACGTTTCCAATCCCGGCTATAGAAATGACATCGACACCCCGGAACACCTCACGGCAACCCGGAAGAGCCTGTAATACCGCGCTCCGCTTATTTTTCGAACAAGCGGCCAAATTGGGGCTGGCTTTCGTCTATTCCCGCCAGGCGCAGGCAGTGCCAGGCCATGGCATGGTTGCTCGAGGTCACGGGGATGCCGATTTCCTGTTCGATGTCGGCCACGTGTTCGACCAGGCGCAGGCTGGTGCAGGATAGGAAAATCGCGTCGAGTTCCGCCGCCGCCGCCAGCTGGGCGATTGCGCCGCGAATCGAAGCGGGAGATATGCGCGCGGCGATGGTGTCGTTTTCTTCATTGAAGGAGCCAAAGACCGGCACCTGGTAGCCGCGTTCGGTAATGTAACCGCGCATGAAATCGTTGATGTCCTGGCGATAGGGGGTCAGCACGCCGATGCGCTTGGCGCCCAGGGCGTCGAAGGCGGCGAAGGCCGCTGTGATCGGCGTGGTGCAGGCGACATCGGGCCGCGCCGCCTTGATTTTGTCGAACACCGCCTGCTCACCGATAACCATCGACGCCGATGTACAGCCGTAGGCGACCACATCGAGATGCATTCCCGGCAGGATGACCGCCGTCCGGTCCTCGATCAGGCTCTCCATTTCCTTCAATGTTTCGGGCGTGATCGAATTGGAATTGGGAATACGGCTCTCGTAGTAGGCGACGCCTTGCTGCGTGAAGATGAGACGGAATTCGTGTTCCATGGTTTGATCGGATGCCAGGACGATCAGGCCGATGGCGGCGCGCTCTGCAACCCCGGCGTCGGTCTCGAAGGGAATATGGGTCAGGTTTGCCGTTGCCGTGTCGTGGGTCGCGTGGTCAATGGTCATCGCGTGGCCTCCTCTCTCAGCAGTTCTGGTAGCTCATGGCGGCGGCGTTGATCGCCGGTTTGCGACCGGCCATCAGGTCGGCCAGCAGGCGAGCGGTGCCCGACCCCATGGTCCATCCCATGTGGCCGTGGCCGGTGTTAAGCCACAGATTGTCGATGTCGGTTGGCCCGACGATGGGCAGGCCGGTCGGTGTCATCGGCCGCAATCCGGCCCAGTATTTTGGGGCGCCGTAATCAGCGGCATGGGGCAGGATCTCTTTGGCCTTGCGGGTCATCATGGCAAAATCCGATGGCTTGTGAGCGTCGCTGTATCCGGCGAAATCCGCCGTCGCCGTAAAGCGCAGGCGGTCGCCCATGGGGCAATAGGCCAGCAGGTTATCTTCATCGACACCGCCCAACAGGGGCGGCGTATGTTCGGGGTCGATGGGCAGCGTCATCGAATATCCCTTGACCGGATAGATCGGCAGTTTTATGCCCAGTGCCTTGACAAGATGGGGGCTGAAAACGCCCAACGACAACACATATTGATCGGCGCTCAGGGCTTCGCCATCGGTCAGCGCGGCGCTTATCCTGTTGCCGTCGCGTTCAAGGGCACTCAGCGTCGTGCCCATGATGAAGCGCGCGCCTCTTTTTTTGCATTCTTCGGCCAGGGCCAGGGTGAACAGGCGGGCATCGCCACTTTCGTCGGTGGGGGCATAGAGCGCGCCCGCAATCTGCCCCGCCGCATCGGCCAGGCCGGGGTCCCGCGCGATGGTTTCGGCGACGGTCAAAACGTCGAGGCGAACCCCTTCATTCCTGAGTATTTCGCATTTGGCGGCCGCCTGATCGAAGGTCTGGGTGCTTCTGTAGAAATACAACAGGCCGCCGTCATTGGCGTCATAGGGGATGCCGGTTTCCGTCGCGGTCTCTTTGATGAGCGCCTGGGAATAATTACAGATTCGGGATTTTTCCTGGGTGTTGCGGCGCGCTCGCCGGGCGGTGCATTGGCCCAAAAACTTCAACGACCAGCGCCACAGCGCCGGGTCCATGCTGGGCCGGAAGCGGATCGCCTGATCGTCACGAAAGAGCGACCGCAACATCATTCCCGGCGCCCGTGGGGATGACCACGCATAGGCGTGTCCCGGGGCGACCAAACCGGCATTGGCGTGGCTGGTAAAAGAGGCGGCCTCTTCGGCACGGTCGATGACCGTAACCTCGTGGCCGTCCTTCAACAATTGAAAGGCTGTCGTGACACCGACAATGCCCGCACCCAACACCAATACCCGCATGATGGCCTCCTGTTACATCAGTCGATGGCGGCGACGACGGCAATTTCGACCGTAAACTGCGGGGCCGCCAGCTTTGATTCGACACACGCCCGGGTCGGCGTGTTACCTGGCGACACCCAGGCATCCCAGACCTCGTTCATGGCGGCGAAATCGTTCATATCGGCAAGCCAGATGGTCGCCGACAGGGCGTTGGACTTGTCCGTACCGGCTTCGGCCAGCAGTTTGTCGACGTTTGCCAAAATGTTTTCGGTCTGCTCCTTGGCCGACGTTCCCGGCGCCCCCAGGGCGACTTGCCCGGCGGTGGTAACTGTACCGTTATGGATAACGGCTTGGCACATGCGATCTCCAACCTGAATCCTCTTTACGGGCATCTAAATCTCCTTGTTCGGGGCTAATGACAGAAAAAAATTGATCTCACAGCATAGTATATTGTCGCCAGTGTTAGTCGACCAAATTGTGCCATACGACAGTCAGTTCACCCTTAACCGGCATCCTGCAAAATTAAATCCGCGCCTTTCTCGCCGACCATGATGGTCGGGGCGTTGGTGTTACCCGATGTAACGGCCGGAAATACAGAGGCATCGACGATGCGCAGGGCATCCAGGCCGTGAACCTTCAGCCGATGATCGACGACCGACGAGCGCCGCTCGCGGCCCATCGTGCATGTGGAAACGGGATGGAACACGGTGGAGGCGCGGTCCTTGAAATCCTGCAACAGGGCTTCGTCGGTATTGATGTCGGGGCCGGGGATCAGTTCTTTTTCGATGACCGCGTCCAGGGCCGGCATGGCCGCCAGTTTGCGGATAAACCGGGCGCCGTTAAGGGCGGTTTGAAGGTCTTCATCCGTCGACACGTAGTTCGGGAAAATTCGCGGCGGTTCGAACGGATCGGCGGACCTGATTTCCAAATGCCCCCGGCTGGTCGGCCTGAGCGGTGAAAAGGCCAGCAGAAACGCCGAATAAGGGTCCGGATTCATTTGTTGGTGTTGGCCGGGCGGGGCGGTCGTGTAGCTGACCGGCGAAAAATAGATCTGGTTGTCGGGCCGCGGCCCCGAGCTGGTCCGCACGAACCCGCCGCCCTGGTTGATGCTCAGGGAGAGCGGCCCCCGCCGGGCGAAGACATACTTCATACCGGCCCAGATCTTGCCTGACAGCGGGTACAACTCATCATTTAACGTCGGTCGGCGAGACACATAATAATTGCTGATGGCCAGATGATCTTGCAGGTTTTGCCCCACTGCCGGCAGGTCGGCGACGACGTCGATGCCATGGGATTTAAGTGTTGATGCCGGCCCCACACCGGAAAGTTGAAGGAGCTGCGGCGAATTAACGGCGCCACCCGCGAGGATGGTTTCCCGGGCTGCCAGCGCCCGGTGGTTGGTCCCCCGCTTGGCGTATTCAACGCCGATTGCCTTGGTGCCGTCGAACAGCACCCGTGTCACGTGGGCATTGGTTTCAACGGTCAGGTTCGAACGTTTCAGGGCCGGCCGCAGGAACGCCGTGGATGCCGATTCCCTGAAGCCGTTTCGGGTGGTGATCCGGTATATGCCCAGGCCTTCCTGGGTTTCCCCGTTGAAGTCCGGGTTGAAGGGGATGCCAGCCTGTTGTCCCGCTTCAAGGAAGGTATCACACAGCGCATGAACCTGCTTTGATACGTCTGACACATGCAATCCGCCGCCACCATTTAACGCCACGGATTTGTTGAAGTAGGGCAAGACGTCGCGCCAGCCCCAGCCGGGATTGCCCGCCGCTTCCCAGTCGTCGAAATCTTCGGCCTGACCCCGGATGTAGACCATGGCGTTGATGCTGCTGGATCCGCCCAGGACTTTCCCGCGGGGCCAGTAATCCGGTGGCCGGTTAAGCCGTGCGTCGGCTTCGGTCTGATACATCCAGTTAACGCGTTTATCGAAGAAGGTGCGCCCGTAGCCGATTGGGACAGTGGTCCAGAAGCGGCGGTCCGTTCCGCCGGCTTCCAACAGCAGCACGCGGTGGCGGCCACTTTCCGTCAACCGGTTGGCCAATACGCACCCCGCCGATCCGGCGCCGACGATGATGAAGTCGTATGAACTCATGGGCGGGTTCTCTTGCTTAACTCACAGAACGGCATCGGGTAAGTGTAACGCTATCGCCGAAACGGGGCTCTTGCAAAGGAACATTGAAGACCATCGTCGATGACGACGCTTTTCCTCCTCACTGGCGCGATCCAGTGGCCTGATTGATATTGTATGCAGATCGCCTCACTTTTGTCTGGCAGTGGCCATTCGGTTCTGTAGGATACCCAAGTGACGCGTTCCATTGGTCTTGAACCGATTGAAATTTAAGAATACCAATACGAGTGAGATGGGAAAAAATATAACAACAGGGAGGAACAATCAAAATGACATACAAGAACTTACTGACAGGTGTTGCCGCCGGTTTGGTGCTGTCGCTGGGCATCACATCGGCTCATGCGGGTAAAGTGCTGGACAAGGTCATGAAGGGCGGTGAAATAACCGTCGCGACTGATTCCAACTGGGCGCCGCAATCCTTCATCAATGACAAAAACGAACTGGACGGCTTTGATGTCGATGTGGCCAAGGGCATCGCCAAGCACCTGGGCGTCAAAATCAAGTTCGTCACCCCGGCCTGGGATATCATCACCGCCGGCAACTGGTCGGGACGTTGGGATATGCATGTTGGCTCCATGACGCCGACAAAAAAACGTGCCGAAATTTTCTCGTTTCCCGCCGTCTACTACTACACACCGGCTGCCGTCGCCGTCCATAAAGACAGCAAGGCGAAAACCTTGGCTGACTTAAAAGGCAAGGTGATCGCGGCGACCACATCATCGACATACGAGCTCTATCTTAAAAGAGACCTGACCATCGACGCCGAAGGAGTGCCGGCCTTCACTTATCAGTTAGAGCCCGGCGAGATGAAGTCACTCGATAATGTGAATACCTCTCTCGATGATTTGCGGTTGGGCGATGGCGTGCGGTTAAGCGCGGTCGTCGGTTCGCTGCCAAGCTTCGTCGAAGCGCAGAAGAACGGTTACCCGATCCGGGTGCTCGGCGATCCGGTTTTCTATGAGCCGCTTTCCGTAGCCATTGAACGCGGTGACAGTGAACTGGCCGCAAAAATCGCCGCCGCCGTGAAGGCAATGAAAGCCGCCGGTACACTGTCGACATTGTCCAAGAAGTGGTATGGCGTCGATTATTCGTCGACCAAGTGACCCTGCGTAACCCGGCGGCCAAAGTGGCTGCCGGGGTTCTTTTGGCGGGGGTTTGACGATGCTGTTTTCCGATACCGTTGATGCCAGCAAGCTGGTTCATAAGCCGTGGTTTGCCGCCGTCATTTTCGGGGTCGCCCTGGTGCTGTTCTTGGCGCTTGATTTGACCGGGTCGATCTTCGGCGAACTGATGCGCCCGGTTATCGGCGAACCGGCCGACAGCGGGGTCTATGGCCGCTTCGCCGTGGCGTTCGTGGTGGCGATCTTGTTCGTTATCAACATCGTGTTGATCGGGTTCCTGCCGTTATCGGCTCAGGTCGGTGTGGTCTGGGCGGAATTGCTGATCCTGTTCCTGTCTTTCTTTTATACATTTAACCTAAGCTTCACGTTCATCGCGGCCAAGGTGCCGTTCATGATCACTCAGGGCGTGTTTACGACGCTCTATGTCTCGGCGATTTCAATCGTCATTGCCTCGGTCATCGCCATTATCGGTGCCGTGGCGAAGCTGTCCAACAATGGCTTCGCTTACGCAATCGCCAGCTTCTACACTTCGTTCTTTCGCGGCCTGCCGCTTTTGATGCAGGTCTATCTGATTTATCTGGGCCTGCCGCAGCTCGGCTTCATCGTCGATGCGGTGCCCGCCGGCGTGATGGCGCTGTCACTGTGTTATGGCGCCTACATGACCGAAATTTTCCGGGCCGGCATCCAGTCGATCCATCGCGGCCAGTGGGAAGCGGCGCGGTCCATGGGGTTCGGTTTCTCGTTGACCATGCGCCGGATCATCCTGCCCCAGGCCCTGCCGGTCATCATTCCACCGACCGGCAACCAGTTTATCGCCATGTTGAAGGATAGCTCGCTGGTTTCCGTCATCGGCGTCTGGGAACTGATGTTCCTGGCACGGACGCTGGGTCAAAAGACATTCCAGCATATGGAAATGCTGATTTCGGCGGCGCTTATCTATTGGATGTTGTCGATTTGCCTGGAAGTGATCCAGTCCCGGATCGAACGGCATTATGGCAGGAGGACGGCGCGATGACGCAGCCCATCATCGAAGCCAAGGGCGTCAACAAGTGGTATGGGTCTTTTCAGGCGCTGAAGAACATCAACCTGACCGTCCACAAAGGCGAACGTATCGTCGTCTGCGGGCCGTCGGGGTCCGGCAAATCGACCATGATCCGGTGTTTCAATCGCCTGGAAGCCCATCAGGAAGGCGAAATTACCGTTCAGGGTGTGCGGCTGCATGACAAAATGGATGATGTCGCCAAGGTCCGCACCAATATCGGCATGTTGTTCCAGGATTTCAATTTGTTCCCCCACATGACCGTGTTGATGAACTGCATGGCCGGTCCCATGTGGGTCAAGGGCATCGCCGAGGCCCAGGCTAAGGAGACGGCCATGAAATTTCTCGAGCGGGTCAAAATCCCGGAACAGGCCCACAAGTATCCCGGCCAGCTTTCCGGCGGGCAGCAACAACGGGTGGCCATCGCCCGGTCCTTGTGTATGGAACCGGAAGTCATGTTGTTCGACGAACCGACTTCATCGCTGGACCCGGAAATGGTATCGGAAGTACTTGAAACCATGACCAGCCTGGCCCGGGATGGCATGACCATGGTTTGTGTCACTCACGAAATGGGTTTCGCCCGCGCCGTCGCGGACCGGGTGATTTTCATGGATTTCGGCGAGATCATCGAAGAAGCGCCGCCGACCACGTTCTTCGAAAACCCCCGGCACGACCGCACCCAACTGTTTCTCAGCCAAATCCTGCAACATTAGGTCGCCGCGGGGATCAGCTCCATGGGAAGGGGCTGTTGCTCACCGGGTGAAGCTCTCCGGCTTCGTACCGGGCAATTCGGAATGGTTTTAACAATGCGCTGGGGCTGCCCAGGATTTCTTCGGCGACCAGCTTGCCGACGCCGATCATTTTGTAACCGTGATTGGAATCGGCGATGACGTAGACGTTTTCCCGGAAGTGGTCGAAAACCGGGAACGAATCCGGCGTGAAACAGCCGATACCGCCGGACGGTTCGTTCTTGTAATGCTTGATCTGGCCTTCGAACCGCTTTTGGCAGAAGGCCAGGGCCGAACACCACATGTGGGCGAAGTTATCGTCGACGATGAATTCCGGCGACTCGACGCCGTAAGGATCGACTTCCACGTCATCGGCATCCTTTTTCACGGGATACGGCATGGCGCCGCCCTGGATGCCGCCGAAATTGAAATCCGGTTTGTAATAGATGCCCCACAGCTTGTCGGTAATCAGCGATCCATCCACATCGGAATACAGCGGTGCTGAGGAATCAATGTGGATGACCGGCGGCATGAGGCCGTCGTTGGTTTTTTGAATTTCCGGATCGACGCCCAGGGTGCCTTCTTCCAGGGCCCAGTAGCGCCACATGGGGACATCGGCAAGCACGGCGCCGTCTGGTCCCTTGATATTGACCGATTTCGGAAGGTCGAGCATATCCCAAATGCTTTTCACCCACGGTCCCAGGGCGACGACAACCTGGTCACATTCGATGGTGCCGCGGTCGGTAACCACGGCCTTGATGGCGGCGCTGGCCGAATCATTGACGAAGCCGGTGACGGTGACGCCGGTTAAAATCCTGACGCCCAATGCCTCGGCCTTATCGGCCAGGCCATACATGGCCGCCGTGTTGTTGGCATATCCGCCGCGCTTTTCGTGCAGGACAGAGGTAACGCCGGTGGCCTGCCAGTCATCGAACAGGCCCTTCATATAGGTGTCGGTATCTGCGGCGCCTTCGATGAAAACTGATTCGTACCCAATGGCTTGCTGCTGTTCGTAAATGGTGGTGATGTTTTCGCGCATGCTTTCGGCGCTGATCTGCATATAGCCGACCGGGTGATAGCTGAACGCTTTGGCGTCTGATTCCCAGACATCGACCGAATGGGCCATCAGTTCGCGCATGGCGGGTTGAAAATAATTATTGCGGATGACGCCACACGCGATGCCGCTGGCGCCGGCGGCGATGCCGGTTTTGTCGATGATCAGGATATCTTCGCCACTGCCCTTGCCCGAAGCCTTCAAGCCTTCGGCCAGGTGCCAGGCGGTGCTCAGGCCGTGAATCCCGGCGCCGATAATGATGTATTTAGCCTGCTTCGGAAACGCCATTGAAGTCCCCCAACTGGTAAAAAATATGAAATATAGTTAGCATATGCCAGATTGAATCTACATAGGGAATGATACGCCATGAGCCAGGTCTTTCACCGTAGTCCCGGATCGGATTTACCCGTCGCCGTAAAGGGCGACGGAATTTTCATCGAGGATGCCTCGGGCAAGCGCTATATGGATGCCTCGGGCGGTGCGGCGGTGTCGTGCCTGGGCCATTCCGACGCCGATGTCATCGCCGCCATCAAGGGCCAGGTGGACAAAATCGCCTTCGCCCACACCAGCTTTTTTTCATCACAACCGGCCGAAGAACTCGCCGATCTGCTGACCAATGCGACGCCGCCGGGCCTCGATATGGTTTATTTCGTATCGGGCGGGTCCGAAGCGGTCGAAGCGGCGATCCTTATGGCGCGGCAGTATTATGTCGAACGCGGGGAACCCGAACGCAGTCACTATATCGCGCGTAAACTCAGCTACCACGGCAACACCTTGGCCGCCCTGTCGGTCGGTGCCAATGAATACCGCCGCGCCGCCGTCGAACCCCTGCTGATGCCAGCGTCCCATATCGCGCCGTGCTACGCCTATCGCAATAAACAGGCCGGCGAAAGTGACGAAGATTACGGCCTCAGGGTGGCGGGTGAACTGGAAGTGGAAATTCTTAAAGTCGGACCGGAAAAGGTCTGTGCGTTCGTCGCCGAAACCATTGGCGGCGCGACGGCGGGCATCCTGATCCCGGTGCCGGGTTATTTCAAACGCATCCGCGAAATCTGCGATCAGTATGATGTCTTGCTGATTTTAGATGAAGTCATGTGCGGCATGGGGCGCACCGGCACCACGTTTGCGTTCGAACAAGAAGGCATCGCGCCTGATATGGTGACCATCGCCAAGGGCCTGGGCGGGGGTTATCAGCCCATCGGCGCGGCGCTGGTGTCGAGCAAGATTTTCGAGACCATTCGGGATGGCTCCGGCGCCTTTCGTCATTCTCATACCTATATGGGCCACCCGACGGCGTGCGCCGCGGCGCTGGCGGTGCAACGCGCCATTCAGGATCGAAACTTGCTCGAAAACGTAAACGCCCAGGGTGCTGCCTTTCACAAGGCCCTGACCGAACGGCTGGGCAACCAGCCCTACCTGGGCGATATCCGGGGACGGGGGCTGTTCTTCGGCGTCGAACTGGTCGCCGACCGCGCCACCAAGGAAACCTTCGATCCGGCCCTTCATCTGGACCACGCCATCAAGGCGGAAGCCATGGAACGCGGACTCATTTGTTATCCCGGTCAGGGAACGGCGGACGGTATTCGCGGCAACCACATATTGCTGGCCCCGCCGTTTATCGTGACCGGCGATCAAGTCGTCGAAATCGCTTCCCGGGTCGGCGACGCCATCGAAGCGGCGATTGAAGCCGTGCGGCCATAACACAACCGTGTTGACTCGGTAAAAAAAGTGACCCCATAATTGTTTGTATAAAAACGAATTTCAGGGGCCGGTATGGACTCTATTTTCAGGCGAATAGCGGATAAAGAAGACAATGTCGTCGCCCTGACCCGCGATTTGATCCGGATTCCGACGGTAAACCCGCCCGGTGACGCCTATACCCCGTGCGCCGAACTCATTGGCGACCGCCTTGGCAAGCGCGGCTTTCATGTAGAATATGTGCGCGGCGAAGGCACAATCGGCGACAGCGACGCCTATCCGAGGACCAATGTCATCGCCCGCATCGAGGGCAATCGCCCCGGCCCCTGCGTGCATTTCAACGGTCATATCGACGTGGTCGAACCGGGCCTTGGCTGGACGGTCGATCCCTATGAAGGGATTGTCAAGGACGGCAAGGTTTACGGGCGCGGCAGCTGCGACATGAAGGGCGGCCTGGCCGCCGCCATTGTCGCCGTCGAAGCGTTGCTCGAAGAACATGGCCGCGATTTTCCCGGCGCTATCGAAATTTCCGGCACGGTCGATGAAGAAAGCGGCGGTTATGGCGGCGTCGCCTATATGGCCGAAAAAGGATATTTTTCGAAGCCACGGGTCGATCATGTGATCATTCCCGAACCCCTGAACGTCGACCGTGTGTGCATCGGGCATCGCGGCGTGTGGTGGGCGGAAGTCGAAACCCGGGGCAAGATTGCGCACGGCTCCATGCCGTTTCTGGGCGATAGCGCGATCCGCCACATGGGCGCTTTTTTGAACAAGATCGAACAGGAACTCTATCCCGCCCTGGAAAAGAAAAGAACGACCATGCCGGTGGTTCCCGAAGGCGCGAAACAATCGACGTTGAACATAAATTCTTTTCATGGCGGATTGAACGAAGGCTTCGATGGGCTGCCCGCCTCGCTGGTTGCGGACAGTTGTCGAATGGTCCTGGATCGCCGCTTTTTGATCGAAGAAGACTTGGGTGAGGTCAAGGCCGAAGTGATTGACCTGCTGGAGAACCTGAAGGCGAACAGGGATAAATTTTCCTATACCATACGGGACATGATGGAAGTGCCGCCGACCATGACCGACGAAAACGCTCCCGTCGTGCTCGCCGTCGCCGCCGAAATACTGCGGGTTCTTGGCCGCAAGGCCGAAACCGTGGTGTCGCCGGGAACCTACGATCAAAAGCACATCGCCCGGATTGGCCATCTTCACGATTGCATCGCCTATGGCCCGGGTATTCTCGACCTGGCCCATCAGCCCGATGAATATATTGGCATCGAAGACATGGTGAATTCCATGCATGTCATGGCTGGGGCGACCATGGCGCTGTTGAACGGCGGTAAAGTGTGATGAAGCCCGGACCCCGCAACCTGATAACCGACGTTGCCGGCATCTTAATCGGCAATGCGGAAGACCACGACATTCGCACCGGGGTCACGGTTATCTTGCCCGATGCGCCGGTTTTGGCGGCGGTCGATGTGCGGGGCGGCGCGCCGGGCACGCGGGAAACCGATGCCCTTGATCCGACCTGTCTGGTCGATGCCATCCACGCCATCGTGCTTAGTGGTGGTTCGGCCTTTGGTCTGGATGCGGCATCCGCCGTCGCAGACTGGTTACGTAAACGGGGTCGGGGATTCAGGGTCGGCGATGCGGTTATTCCCATTGTCCCCTCGGCCATTTTATTTGATCTGACCAATGGTGGCGACAAGGACTGGGGCGACAGCCAACCCTATCGTCGGCTCGCCTATGACGCCATGGATGCGGCCGGCGAAGATTTCTCCCTGGGCAATTCAGGCGCCGGACTGGGCGTCACGGCGGGGCCGATCAAAGGTGGCCTGGGCAGCGCATCGGTAATCGATGCCAGCGGTGTAACCGTCGGCGCCGTGGTCGCGGTCAACCCGGTTGGATCGGTGACGATGCCGGATAGCCCGGTGTTTTGGGCCTGGCCGTTTGAACAGGACGGCGAATTCGGCGGGCGCGGATGTGATGGCGCGCCGGTGAAGATCGACATGGATTATTCTTTTAAGATTCCCCAGGGCGCAAACACCACCCTGGCCGTGGTCGCCACGGACCTGGCGCTCGACAAGGCCCAGGCCAGGCGGGTGGCGATTATGGCCCATGATGGCTTCGCGCGTGCCATCAGGCCCGTCCATACGCCGCTCGACGGCGACACTGTATTCGTCATTTCTACGGCGAAAAAACCGCTGCGTAATCCCATCGCCGACGTCGCACGAGTGGGTATGCTGGCTGCCGATGTGGTTGCCAGATCCATCGTTCGAGGGGTTTACGAAGCGGATTCAATAGGCGACATCAAGAGCTATCGTAGTCTATATTAATCGGTCATCAATTGATGAAAAAGGGAGGGACATAAAATGAGAAAACTAATTACGGCGGCGGCATTTGGCGTCGCATTTACGGTTTCGGGGGCCATGGCGGCCAACGATACACTGAACATGGGCATGGTACTCGAACCGCCCCATCTTGACCCGACTGCGGGCGCGCCGGCGGCCATTGATGAAATCGTTTACGCCAATGTCATGGAAGGCCTGACCCGCATCGACAGCAACGGTGTCGTCAAACCGGCACTGGCCAAAAGCTGGACCATTTCAGGCGATGGCCTGACCTATACGTTCAAGCTGCACACCGGGGTTAAATATCACGACGGCACGACATTTGATTCCGCCGACGTGAAATTTTCGCTGGACCGTGCCATGGGCGAAAAATCCGTCAATGCGCAAAAAGCATTGTTCAAACCCATCGCTAGTATCGCCACGCCTTCTGCCGATACGGTGGTTATTACTTTAAAGCAACCGACAGGCGGTTTCCTGTTCTCCATGGGTTGGGGCGATGCGGTCATCGTCGCGCCGGAAAGTGCCGAAGGTAACAAAACCAATCCCGTCGGCACCGGTCCGTTCAAATTCAAAAACTGGAGCAAGGCCAACAAGATCGAATTGGTCCGCTTTGATGGTTATTGGGGCACTCCGGCCAAGCTTAAATCAGCGACGTTCAAGTTCATTCCCGACCCGACGGCGGCCATGGCCGCCATGATGGCCGGCGATGTCGATGCTTTCGCCATTTTCCCGGCACCTGAAAGCCTGGGCCAGTTCAGGGCCGATCCGCGCTTTGAAGTGGTCGTCGGCTCGACCGAAGGTGAAACCATCCTGACCATGAATAATGGCAAGGGACCGACCAAGGACATTCGCGTTCGTCAGGCCATTTCCCATGCGCTGGACCGCAAGGCGATCATCGATGGCGCTATGTTCGGCAACGGTACGCCCATCGGCACCCACTTCGCGCCCCATCATCCCGCCTATGTGGATTTGACCGGGCGTTATCCTTACGATCTGGTCAAGGCCAAAAAACTGCTGGCCGATGCGGGATATGCCAACGGGCTTAAGTTGACGTTGAAGCTGCCGCCGCCGTCTTATGCTCGGCGTGGCGGTGAAATTATCGCTTCCCAGTTGAAAAAAATCGGCATTGAAGTCGAAATCATCCCGGTCGAATGGGGTGTGTGGGTCAAGCAGGTGTTCAAAGGTATGGATTACGACATGACCATCGTTTCCCACACCGAACCCATGGACATCGGCATCTATGCCCGTGACGTCTATTATTTCGATTATCATAGCGAAGCCATGAAAAAGGTCATGGCTGAACTGGATGTCACGGCCGGGCAAAAAGAACGCTATGCCCTGATGGCAAAAGCACAGAAAATTATTTCCGACGATGCCGTCGTCGGGTTTCTGTTCCAACTTGCCAAATCCGGCGTCTGGAAAAAGGGCGTTAAGGGGTTGTGGCATAACGCACCGGTACAGGCGAATGACCTAACCGCCGTCTATTGGGAATAGTTTTTTACAAAAGAAGGGGCGGGTCGGCTAACGGCGGCTCGCCCCTGTTAGTGTCATGACAATTTTTCTTTTCAGGCGCGCCCTGACCCTGCTCGCCACCCTGTTCGTGGCCTCGTTTGTCGTGTTCCTGGTGCTCGAAATTATTCCCGGCGACCCGGCGTTGCTGATGCTGGGGATCAGCGCTCAGCCCGATACCCTGGCCGCCCTGCGCGCCGAAATGGGCCTGGATTTACCCGCCACAACGCGATACTTCAACTGGATCGGCGGGATGTTGGTGGGCGATCTGGGCACCAGCTTTACCTATGATGTTCCAGTCAGCGAACTTATTGCCGAACGGGTGGTGGTCTCCTTGCCCCTGGCCCTGTTCGCCATCGTGCTGTCGACGATAATCGCCATTCCCGTCGGCGTATGGGCGGCCTCGCACCACAATAAGGCGGCCGATGTCAGCGTCATGGGCATCAGCCAAATCGCCGTCGCCATTCCCAATTTCTGGTTTGCCATTTTGCTCATTCTGCTGTTCGCGGTGAAGCTGCAATGGTTTTCCGCCGGTGGCTTCGCCGGATGGCAAGATGGTTTCTGGGGCGGCATGAAATCGTTGTTGTTGCCGGCGATCGCCCTGGCCCTGCCGCAAGCGGCGATCTTGGCCCGGGTGACCCGGTCTTCGGTATTGGAAATTCTCGGCGAAGACTTTATCCGCACGGCGCGGGCCAAGGGCCTGGGCAAATCTGCGGCGCTGTGGCGGCATGGCGTGCGTAACGCACTGATCCCCGTGGTCACCATTATGGGGCTGCAGTTTTCGTTCCTGCTGGCCGGGACCATTATTATCGAAAACGTGTTTTATCTGCCGGGGCTGGGTCGCCTGATTTTTCAGGCCATCGCACAGCGGGACCTGATTGTCGTGAAGGATTTGATCGTCTTGTTAGCGGGCACCGTGGTGATCGTGAATTTTATCGTCGATATGCTCTACGCCGTTCTCGATCCGCGCCTGCGGGGCGGTGGTCATGGGTGAAATCCTAAAAAAAGCCCTCACCAACCGCTCGTTCGTTATCGGTGGCGTGGTGACGGTTTTGTTTATCCTGATCGCCGGGATTTCATTGTTGTGGACGCCGTTTCCCTTCGATGAAGTGGTGGTGACATCAAAATTGCAAACGCCATCGGCGCTACACTGGCTGGGAACCGACCACTTCGGTCGCGACGTTTTCTCCATGCTGATGGTGGGTACGCGCAATTCCATTGTCGTCTCCATCGTCGCGGTCAGCATCGGCGCCGGTTTCGGTATTCCCTTGGGTGCCCTGGCGGCGGCGCGCGGTGGCTGGATCGACGAGGCGGTCATGCGTTTCAACGATTTCACATTCGCCTTTCCAGCCCTGTTATCGGCCGTGATGATTACCGCGCTGGCCGGTCCCGGTGCGGTTAATTCGATCATTGCCATCGGTATCTTTAATGTTCCGGTGTTCGCCCGGCTAACCCGGGGTGCGGCGCTGCCCGTATGGAAACGCGAATACATCATGGCCGCCCGGGTCAGCGGCAAGGGTGCCGTGCGGATCTCTATCGAACACGTCATCCCCAACATCGCCAGTATCCTGATCGTTCAGGCGACCATCCAGTTTGCCTTGGCGATCATCGCCGAAGCGGGTCTCAGCTATCTGGGCCTGGGCACCCAACCGCCCAACCCCAGCTGGGGCAAAATGCTCAGCGAGGCGCAGACCTTCATGTTCCTGGCGCCGCATTTGGCCATATTCCCCGGCCTGGCCATCGCCTCGATGGTGTTGGGCCTTAATTTGCTGGGCGACGGCCTACGCGATGTGCTCGACCCGCGCCTTCGGAGGCAACGCTGATGGCGCTGCTCACGGTTGAAAATCTGTCCGTCGATATCGGTCCGGCGCAAATTCTCAAGGGCGTCAATTTTTCCATGGAACGCGGTGAAACGCTTGGCTTCGTGGGTGAATCCGGATGCGGAAAATCGATCACCGCCATGGCCATTATGGGCTTGCTTACGGAACAGGCGCGGGTCTCGGGGCGCATTTTATTCGACGGCCAGGACCTGCTGGCCCTCGATGACGCCGCGCTCTGCAAGATCCGGGGGCGGCGCATCGCCATGATTTTCCAGGAACCCATGACGGCGCTGAACCCGGTCAAAAACATCGGCTTCCAAATTGCCGAGGGCATGCGTTTGCATCTGGGCCTGGGCCGCACCGAAGCGGAAGGCCGCGCCGTGGCTTTGCTCGACCGGGTCGGGTTGCCGGCCCCCAGGTTCTCCCCCGATCTTTACCCCCATCAGCTATCGGGCGGTCAGCGACAGCGGGTGGTGATCGCCATGACCATGGCGTGCGGTCCCGATATCCTTATTGCTGACGAACCGACCACGGCGCTGGACGTGACAATTCAGGCCCGTATCCTCGACCTGATCGCCGAACTTGTCGAACAGGAAGGCATGGCATTGATCATGATTACCCATGATCTGGGCGTGGTCGCGCAAACCACGGAAAACCTGGCCGTCATGTATGCCGGGTCCACGGTCGAAAGTGGCACCACGGCGGCGGTTTTTTCATCGCTTCGGCATCCCTATACGCGGGGGCTTTTCGCCGCCATACCGCATTTGGCGGTGAACGAAGCCCTGGCGCCGGGCGCGATGTTGCCGACAATCCCGGGTTCGGTCCCCTTGCCCACGGAAAGGCTGCCGGGTTGCGCCTTTGCCGGACGCTGTGAGCGCTCCCGGGAGCAATGCACCAACGCCGTCCCGGCCTTGCTGGGTGATGCGAACCATCATCCGGTCGCCTGCTTCAACCCCTGGGAGGCCGAGGCATGAGCGAGGACCTGCTGGTATTGGATGACCTGCACCGTGAATATGTCTTGCCCCGGCGAAAGTTGTTTGCCCCGGCGCCCCGCGTGGCCGCGGTGCGCGGGGTCTCCTTTACCATACGGAAGGGCGAAAGTTTCGCGATTGTCGGTGAATCCGGTTGCGGAAAATCGACCCTGGCGCGGTCTGTCGTCGCCCTGGAAGCGCCGTCTCAAGGGTCGGTCAGCTTGCTGGGGAAGGACCTGTTTTCTCTTAAAGCTGCCGAATTGCGCGCCATGCGGCGGCATGTCCAGATGGTCTTTCAGGACCCCTATGGCTCCCTTGATCCCCGTCATAAAGTCGGCCGGATCGTCGCCGAACCGTACCTGACGCTGATCGGCGGAGGCAACGACCGTGAGATTGCCGACATTGTCCGTGCCGTTTTGCACGACGTTGGATTAACGGCAGAGGACGCAGACAAATTCCCGCACGAATTTTCCGGCGGCCAGCGCCAACGCATCGCCATCGCCCGGGCGCTGATCACCAAACCCGACCTGATCGTCGCCGACGAAGCGGTTTCGGCGCTGGATGTTTCGGTGCAGGCCCAAGTGCTTAACTTGATGGCCACGCTGCGCGCCGAACACGGCCTGGCGTATCTGTTCATCAGCCATGATTTGGGTGTCGTTCGCCATATCGCGGACCGGGTGGCGATCATGTATCATGGCCGGATTGTCGAAATTGGCGACACCCGAAAGGTTTTTTTGAACCCCCGCCACCCCTATACGAAAATGTTGCTGGACGCCGTGCCGCGAGCTGATCCCGGAATCAAAAAACCCCGCGCAATCATCGAAGATATTGGCGATATGCCGAACATCGGGTGTCCTTTCGCGCCCCGGTGTGCAAGAGTCGAAAGCGCCTGCCGCGACGTCGAACCGGCGTTGAAATCCATGGAAGACGGGCTGTCGGTCGCCTGTCGCCTGGTCTGAACTAAGGAGCAAAAAAAATCATGCCAAATTCCAAAATCCTGATTGGCGGGGAATGGCGGGGCGTCGTTTCAGGCGAGACGATCACGGTCATCAACCCCAGTACGGGAGAGGTCTTCAGCCAAATCGGTCGTGGGGATGCGGCCGATATTGATCTCGCCGTCACCGCCGCGCAATCGGCCTTCGATGGCGATTGGGGCCATATGCCCGGCTTCGAGAGGGGCCGCTTGCTGATGAAATTGCGCGAGGCCATCCTCGATAATTTCGACGTGCTGACGGACCTGGAAGTCGCCGATGTCGGCAAGCCGGCGCAGCAATCCAGGAACGACGTGGCGGCATGCGCCCGCTATTTCGAATTCTACGGCGGCGCGGCTGACAAGATCCACGGCGAAACCATCCCCTATCTGGAAGGCTACACCGTCATGACCCTGCGCGAGGCGCACGGGGTGACGGGCCATATCATTCCCTGGAATTATCCCATGCAAATCATCGGCCGCAGCATCGGCGCGGCTTTGACCATGGGCAACGCGTGTGTCTTGAAGCCGGGCGAGGACGCCTCGCTGACGTCGTTAAAAATTGGCGAGTTGGCGATGCAGGCAGGGTTTCCCGCAGGTGCGTTGAATATCGTTACCGGGCTGGGCAGCGAGGCCGGCGCGGCGCTTTCCGCCCACCCGGGAATTCGCCATATCTCATTTACCGGATCGACCGGGGTCGGCACGCTTATTCAAAAGGCGGCGGCGGAAAACACCATCCCGGTGACGTTGGAGCTGGGCGGCAAGTCGCCGCAAATCGTTTTCGCCGATGCCGACTTGGATGCCGCCGTGCCTTTTTTGACCAACGCTATCGTGCAAAACAGCGGCCAGACCTGTTCGGCGGGCAGCCGGTTGTTGGTGCAACAAACCATCCACGACGAACTGCTGGAAAAAGTCGCCGAAGGTTTCAAGGCGATGGTCGTCGGTCCGGCCGACCGCAACCTGAATTGTGGACCCATGGTCAACAAGAAACAGCTTGATAAAGTACAGAGCTATCTGGCCATGGCCGACGGTAATGGTCCCCGTATTGTCGCCCAGGCGAAGATGGATCACGACCTGCCCGAAGGCGGCTATTACGTGGCGCCGACGCTAATCGCCGATGTGCCGCCGGATCATCCCCTGGCCCAGGAAGAGATATTCGGCCCGGTGCTCAGCGTTATCTCCTTTAAGGATGAAGACGACGCCATCGCCATCGCCAATGGCACCAAATATGGCCTGGTCGCCGGGGTCTGGACCAGGGACGGCGCTCGCCAGATGCGCATGGCCCGCGACATTCAGGCCGGCCAGATTTTTGTCAACAACTATGGCGCCGGCGGCGGCGTCGAATTGCCGTTCGGCGGCGTCAAGGGCAGCGGCTTCGGGCGCGAAAAAGGCTTCGAGGCCCTGAATGGATTTTCAACCACCAAGACCATCGCCATCAAGCACGACTAAATAACCGCCGCTGCATCCGATTTGGCCGCCGCAAGAATGTGGCGATCAGCATCGGCGACCACTTGGGTAATGTCGCGGTTTGCATCATCGCCCAATACGCCCTCCGGCGGCGCGTTCTTGATGAGATCCAGCGCCATGTCGCGGGCCTGATCGAAGGCCGTGCGGCGGTCCGATTTTTCATAATCATCGCGGCCCTGGCGTAGGAAGGCTTTCGGCGATAGCTGGCTGCGGCAGTACTTGAGCGTATGGCCGCTGTCCAGGAAATGGCCGCCGGTGCGGATCGACAAGACCTCGGTCCAGTTCAGGCTCTCGTCGGTAATCTCGGGAATTTCGATGAAGCGCCGCAAGATGGCGCCGATTTCGTTGTCCAGCACGGCCTGTACGGGGCTGAACACGGTGGCGCATTCCAGCTGGCCGACGCCGCCCAGAATATCGGCGCCGGACAGGGCAATTGTCTGGGCCAACAGGGCGCGTTCGGCCATGGATTGCACATCGACATCGGGCGTATCGGAGCCACTGCCATAGGTATGGGCGGGCAGCCCGAAACCATGCTTCATCAATTGAATGGCCATGCTCGCGGCTTGTAAGGATTCGGCGCACGATTGCAACGCACTGCCCGTGCGCATGTCCAGCGTGAACATCAGCGGCGTGGCGATCACCGGAGTTCCCGGTACCAGCACATGGGTAATGGTCACCATGGCGAGAATTTCCGCCGCCGCCATCAACACCATGCCCGGCGTCGACAGCGGTGCCGTACCGCCGGCCGATGGCAGGGAGCAGGCGTGCAGGGGCAGGCCAAGCCGACCGGCCTGAAGGATCACTTCGGTGTCCATGAATTTGAATTCAAGGGGCGAAAATGAACACGTGATGCAACTGGCCAGGGGGCGGGCGCGCAATTGTGTTTCGCCACCCGCGGTGATAACGGCAAGGCGCATAAGGTATTCGATATTTTCCTTGGCGTAGGGCTGCACCCAGACATGTTTATCGGTGCGGGCGATCAGCGCCGCCAGGCTATGAATATCGGCGGTAATTTCCGGCACGCCGGCCACGAACGGATGGGCGATGAAGCCAATTTCGTCGAGCCCGCTGCCGACGGCGGCGATTTCGGCCACGGCCTTCAGGTCAAGATTGCGATAGACCCCGGTTTCGGGATCGACATAGCCATGGCCGCCGGTGCCGGTGCGCATGATGAAGCCGCCATCGGTGCGCGGTAAATGGATATCCCGCGCAGGCGTCTTGCCGAACAGCGAAACCTTCTTGGGCGTCGCCGCCAAGGCTTCTTCGACCAATTTGCGGGGCAGGCGCAAGCGGTCACCATCAGCCCCCGCCTTGGCCCCGGCTTTAATCAAGGCGCTGGCGGCCAGGGGATGCACGACGACGACGCCGTAATCTTCCAGCAGCTCGAAGGTGCGGGCTTTCAGCTTTTCCATCGCCGCTTCATCCAAAAAGCCAAAGCCGGGGCGGGCGCTCGTGGCGCCGTTCAGGATAAAAGCGTCGGGGACTTGGGCGGCGGGTGTGGGGACGGCGCGACCTCGCCGTTTGTTGGTTCTTTTCATCGATGCACTTTCCATAACTACCTCCTGTTCAAGGAATAATCATGGCACACACCGATTTCGCTCACTGCCTGCCGACTTGAGCTCGTTTGTATACTAACATTATTTAAGTGGTTGTTGCAATCGTAACTGCGCCGTTTCGCCCGCCTCTACGCAAAGCGGTTCGCCACTTAGGACGACGCCGAATAACTCGCGGGCCTGGGCCGGGGTGTAGCGTTCAAGGATGACGTCTTCAAGGACGGCGTCGGGTTGTCGCGCGAAAGGATCGCCATAGCCGCCACCGCCGGGGGTTCGCACGTGCACCCTGTCGCCGGGTTGCAGGGGAATATCCTGTTCTTTCGATAAATGTTCCGGCGAATAAGACCCGCCCGACCGTTTGACGACCACTTCATTACACGCGCCATCGCCGCCGCCCAATGCGCCTTGCGGGCCAAACCGGCCATGGTCCATGACGAAACTGGCCAGCGCCTGACCGCGCCGCAATTCGACCTCGTAATCCAGGCCGAAACCGCCGCGATGTTCGCCGGGCCCACCGGAACCTTCGCGCAGGGCGTAGTGGTGATAAAGCACCGGAAACGTCTGTTCCATAATTTCCACCGGCGGTGCTTTCGAGATGCCGATGGTCGAACAGCCGTTCGACAAGCCATCATGGTCGGCGTTGCCGCCATAGCCACCGCCGGTCAGTTGATACATGACGAAGTCCTTGCCCATATCGGGATCATGGCCGCCGAGCGCGAAGTTGCCGCTGGTTCCCGCCGGTGCCGCCGTGACCTGACCGGGCAAGGCTTCGACCAACGCCGCGAACACCGCTTCGGCGATGCGTTGGGAAACTTCCGCCGCACAACCCGACACCGGCCTTGGGTAATGGGCGTCGAGAAAGGTTCCTTCCGGGCGGATCACGTTTAGGGGTTCGAACGCCCCGGCGCTGATCGGCACTTCGGGGAAAATGTGGCGGATGGCCAAATAGACGGAACTGAGAGTCGTCGCCAAAACCGAATTCATGGGGCCGATGCAGGGCGGGCTCGACTTGCCAAAATCAAAGGTCATGTCGGTGCCCGATTTGGTGATTTCCAGATTGATTTCCAGCGGCGTATTGACCACGCCATCGCTATCCACAAAGGCGGTCGATGTGTAGACACCATCGTCGATGGTGGCGATGCAGGCGCGCATTTGGGTGGCGGCGCGGGTCCGCAATTCGGCAATTGCTTCGCGCACCGTGTCATCGCCATAGCGATCCAGTAGTTCGTTTAGGCGTTCTTCGCCGACAATCAATGCGGCGGCCTGGGCCTTGACGTCGCCGATACGCTGGTCGGCGACCCGGATGTTGGAACAGATAATCGCATATATTTCGCTATCCAGAATGCCTTCCTTGAACAGCCGCACCGGCGGCAGCCGCAGGCCTTCCTGTTCGACGGACGTGGCGGAAGCCGAAAACCCACCGGGGACCGAACCGCCGGTATCGGGCCAGTGACCGGTATTGGACAGCCAGCAGAATATCTCGCCATGGCGATAAAACGGCCGGGCGAACCTGACGTCCATCAGGTGGGTGCCGCCCAGGTAAGGGTCGTTGACGATGTAGATATCATTGGGCTTGGGTGGCGATACGGTGCCCGCGGCGATCATTTCAATCAGGGTCCGGGTCGAATACTGCATGGTGCCGACAAATATTGGCAGGCCCCCGGCGCCCTGGGCGATCAGCGAGCCGTCGGTCGCCGAATAAATACCGTCCGACCGGTCATTGGCTTCGGAAATCACCGGCGAAAAAGCGGCCCGGGAAAAGCTTAAATCCATTTCGTCGCAAACCTGTTGCAGGCCTGCGGCGATAACGCTCAGCGTGATGGGATCAATGGTCATGCCGCGCGCCTCCGATAGAAACAATGATATTGCCGTGCGCATCGCCCGTGGCGGTATCGCCGGGTTCGATCAAGATCGTGGTGTCCATTTGTTCGATAATCGCCGGGCCTTCAAGGGTAAAGGACAGGGGCAAAAAATCCCGCCAGTAGACCGGGGTGTCTCGCCATTGGGTATCGAAATAAGCCGGGCGGGTTTCGCTCTTTGCATCCGCAAGGGTCGCCTTCCTGCCGTTGGGATCAATCAAGGTCGATAAATCAAGTTCCGCCCGTACCCCGATGACCGAGGTATTGACGTTGACCAGGTTGGCCTTGATGTCGGCCAGTTCGACCCGGAACCGCTTGAAATAGGCCTCTTCAAAAAGCCTGCGCAGTTGCTCCCGGTCCGGCGACGTATTTTCCAGCGGCACCCGCAACAGATGGGTTTGCCCGACAAACTGCATATCGACGCTGTGCAGATGTTTAACTGAGTTGATGTCGATAACTTCGCCGCTAACCAGGCGCTCGCCTTCGGCGATTTGCGCGGCGAACAGCCCGTAGACGGTATCCATATCGACTAGGCCCAGGGGCTTGTTGATGGTGTTGACAAAATCGTGGCGCAGGTCGGCGACGACACATCCCAGCGCATTGGTGATGCCCGGTCGGCACGGCACCAGCACACGCGGGATACCCAATTCCCGGGCCAGCGCCGTGGCGTGCAGGGGGCCGGCCCCGCCGAAGGCAAACAGGGCGAAGTCGCGCGGGTCCATCCCCAAAGATACCGAAACCATGCGGACCGCCCCGCCCATCTTGGTGTTGGCGACCCGGATAACGGCGGCGGCGGCTTCGGTGGCGTCGATGCCCAGCGGGGTGCCGAGTTTGTCCTGGAAAATTTGTTTGATGTGGTCTAACGACACGCCGCCTTCGACGGCATTCAGTTTTTCCGTGTTCAGGCGGCCGAGCAATAGATTGGCGTCGGAAATCGTCGGGCTGTCGCCGCCGCGTCCGTAACTGATGGGTCCGGGATTGGCCCCGGCGCTTTCCGGGCCGACTTCCAACAAGCCGGCGGAATTGACCCGGGCGATTGATCCACCGCCGGCCCCGACAGTCCGCACATCGATCATCGGGACATGTATCGGCATGGCGTATTCGACTTCGATTTCGTTGGAAACCGATGGCTCAAAATTGCGGATCAGCGCGACATCGGTCGACGTGCCACCCATGTCATAAGTAATCAGATTGCCAATATCTGCCTTGCGCCCCGTATAGGCCGCCGCGATGACGCCCGATGCCGGCCCTGACATCACCGTTTTTGCAGCCTCTTTGGCGACCAGCTTCGACGACACCATGCCGCCATTGCCGTTCATCACCAGCATTTCCCCGCCATAGCCCTTCACCGCCAGTTCCTGAACCAGCCGGGAAATGTAGCGTTCCAATAATGGTTGTACGGAAGCATTAATGGCCGCCGTGACGCCGCGTTCAAATTCCCGGCTTTCCGATAACAAGGTGTGGCCGATGGTGATGTAATCGTTGGGCCAGATTTCGCTGACGATTTCAGCGGCGCGCAATTCATGGGCCGGGTAGGCGTAGGCGTGCAGGAAATGGATGACGATGGCTTCGCACCCGGCATCAATCAAGCGCCTTGCCGCCAATCTCACGGCGGCTTCGTCCAGGGCGATCACCACTTGCCCGGCAGCGTCCATGCGTTCGGGCACTTCCAGGCGCAGATTGCGCGGGATAACCGGGCGAAATTTTCCCGTCATGCCATAGGCTTGCGGGCGGGTGCGTCGGCCCAATTCCAAAACATCGCGAAAGCCGGCGGTGGTGATCAGGCCGGTTTTGCACAGTTTGCGTTCCAGCACGGCGTTGGTCGTGGTCGTCGTACCGTGCACGATCAAGTCAACGCAGGAAAGATCGGCTCCGGCATCATCAAGGGCGGCGAGCACGCCAAACGCCTGATTGTCCAGCGTGCTGGGGGCTTTCGCCAGGCGCACCTGCCCGGTCTTTTGGTCAAGCAAAACCAGATCGGTAAACGTGCCGCCCACATCAACGCCGACAACCTGACCAAAACCGGGACCCGCCATAGGGATTAGCCTTCTATAGAATTTCGTTCGTATACAAATGAAAACCGAATTTGTAGAGTAAAGTCAATAGACGGCGTTTCGATATTTCATTCTAATGGTCGCCAATGATAATGACAGGACGGAAAATTAGGCTGGCCGGGGCGGCTGTCGCTGTCGCATTTGGCGCGCATCCGGCGCTGGCCCATGTTTCCGAACAGGGCCTGGCGCTGCTCTTGCCGACCACATTCTATATGGTATCCGGTGTCGCCGCCGTGGTGCTGACGATTTTCCTGGTCGCCGTGGTGCCCCATCGCCACGCCGCCCGGGTGTTTTCTGCGAAGGCGCTTTTTTCCGTGCGGCCGCCGAAACTGGAAACGGCGACAAGCCTGGCGGCGACGGCGGTGCTGTTGTTTCTGATCTATCTGGGGCTCAACGGGACCCGCGACCCGCTGGAAAATCCCCTGCCGCTGTTCATCTGGACGGTCTGGTGGGTCGGGTTCGTGTGCCTGCAGGCGATATTTGGCGATTTGTGGCGGTGGGTGAATCCCTGGGCCGGGCTTTACCGGATTATAAACGCGCCGCCGGTGTTCACGCTGCCGGGCCGGATTGGCACGGTGCCGGCAATCGTCGCCTTTATTGGTTTTGCCGCCTTCGCGCTGGCCGACCTGGCGCCCAACGACCCGGCCCGATTGGCCCGCGTTGTCGCCGGGTACTGGGTTTACACGTTTACGGGCATGATGCTGTTCGGCGGCAGGGAATGGCTGGCACGGGGGGAATGTTTCACCCTATTGCTTGGCGCCTATGCGCGGCTTTCGCCCATCGGTTTCAGGGACGGCAAATTGTGCGTCGGGATGCCGGGGTGGCAGCTTGCCGATGCCCCACCCGCGACCATCGGTGGCGGCGTCTTTATTCTGGTAGTCCTGGCCAACGGGGCGTTTGACGGCCTTAATGAAACCTTCTGGTGGTTGGATCAGATCGGCGTAAACCCGCTGGAATTTCCCGGTCGTTCGGCGGTTGTCGGGGCGACGTTAACGGGGCTGGTGGCCGCCGCTATGGTGCTGCCGGTGATCTTCGCGGTGATCGTCGGGTTTGGCTTACGGCTGGCCGGTGAACGGGCGAAAATGGCGGCAGCCTTTGGCCGCTTGTCACTGGCGGTTTTGCCCATCGCGCTGGCCTATCATTTTTCGCATTTTCTGTCCCTGTTGCTGGTCAACGGCCAGTATGCGGTGGCGGCGGCATCGGACCCCTGGGCCAGTGGCGCCGATTATCTGGGCCTGGGGGTGTTTCACGTGACCACCGGGTTTTTTAACACGGCCGACACGGTCAAACTGATCTGGCTAACCCAGGCCGGGGCCGTCGTCGCGGGCCATATCGTTGCGGTGCTGGTTTCTCATGCCATCGCGGTGGATATGTTAGGCACGGCGCGCAAGGCGACTCTCTCGCAAATTCCGACGGCTTTGTTCATGGTCGCCTATACCGTGTTCGGGCTTTGGCTTCTCGCCTCGCCACGGGGTTTATGACGGAGTATAATTTTTTCTGGACAAGTTGTTTGTACACACACAATATGATCTCAAGTAGCGTGAGGGTGTGGCTTATAAACTGCAAATAGGGAGGACATAAAAATGACGGACAAAAAAGTTAAATCGAAGACTCAGGACCGCCGCAAGGTTCTGAAGACACTTGGCGCCGGTGCCGGCGTTATCGCCGGGGCATCGGCTTTCCCGGGATTGATGGGTTATTCGCAGGCACAAAGCGCCGAACCGATCAAGATTGGTTTTCAGGTTCATCGCACCGGCATTGGTGCATCGTATGGCCGCTGGTACAGTCGGGCGACCGCGGCGGCGGCAAAAGTGATTAACGCATCGGGCGGCATCAACGGCCGTTCGGTCGAAATCGTCGCCGAAGATGATGGAACGGATCCCAAGCGCGGTGCCGAAGTGGTCGAAAAATTGACCAACCAGCACAAATGCGACGTCGCGTTCGGAACGCTCTTCAGCCATGTGGTTATTGGTTCGGCCCCCCGCGCCGGCGAGTTGAAAATGCCGTACTTCGTGGTTTCCGAAGGCCATCATGTGGCCAGCGGAATGCTCAACCGGTATACCCTTCAGCCGGGCATCACCGATGTCAAAAGTCAGGTCCAGGCCATGGCGCCGTTTGTGGCGAACAATCTGGGCAAAAAAGTCACGATGATTTATCCGGATTTCGCCTTCGGCCATGATCACCGCGATTATTTTTCAGCGGCTATTGAAAAAATCGGCGGCAAAGTGGTTGCCAAGATCGCCATCCCGCCGTCGGAATCATCGTTCACCAAATATTTCCCCAAAATCCCCCGCGATACGGAAGTTATCTACCACGTCATGGTGGGACCGGCGGTGCTGACCTTCGTTAAGGAAATGGGCGAATTCTACGGCCCCAACGCACCGAAAATTTTCGGCTTTATCGACAGCCTGGAAGCGGTTGATATGGCGAGCCCTGGCCTGGAATTCCTGGAAGGAACCTATTTCTGGGAAGGCAACCCGCGTTATGCCCAGGCCAATCAGTCCGCCCACGACAAGTTCTATCGCGCCGCTTGTGGCGTCGATAATAACGGCGCTTCAATTTCGGACAGCAAAGATGTGTCGACGTATGCGCATATGTTTGGTTGTTGGGAAACGCTATTTGTTATCAAGGCAGGCATGGAAGCTTCCGGTTACCGAGGGCCGAAGGATCGCACCAAGTTGATCGAAGCCGTCGAAGCGATGACCACCATGCCGCATTCCCGCGAGCATCCCCAGGGCGCCAAAATCTTTAACGGTAAAACCCACCAGGTGTTCGGGCATCAATACATTACCCAGGTCAAAAACAAGAAACTGGTGTTGGCCCATACGACCTCTATCGAAGATACGTTCTATCCCGATGAAGTCGATTATACCAAGCAATCGTTCTGATTTAAGGAATGCCACGGCCCTGTAGGGCCGTGGCATTCGCTTCAAATAAATGGACCTGGGACCTTACTTACTACTCGCCTCCTTAGAAGGCGCGGTGCAGGCCGCCGTGCTTGCCCTGACCGCCGTTGGCCTGAGCCTGGTGTTTGGCACTATGCGTGTCGTCAACATCGCCCATGGCGAATTTTTCATGTTGGGCGCCGTGCTCGCCTGGTGGCTGACCTCGCTGGTCGGCGGTAGCCCGGCGATCGGTTTCGTGCTGGCATTGATATTCGTGCCCCTCATTACCGGGCTGCTGGCGTCGAGCATCGACTGGATAATTCTGAAGCGCCTGGATTACGATCCGGAAGCCACCATCGTCGCGACCATCGGCGTCCTGTACATCATCCAGCAAGTTGTGCTGATGACCTATGGCCCGAACGCCAACCCGGTTCAGCCGCCGTTCAAGTATCAAATCTATCTGCCGTGGTTTGGCTATTCCGCCTATAAACTGTTCGTCATTGGGGCGGCCATCGTGCTGCTTTTGGGGGTTTGGGCGGTTGTCGCAAAAACCCGTATCGGCCTGGTCCTGCGGGCCACCCAGCTTGACAGCGAAATCGCCCAGGCCTTCGGGATCAGGGTCGAACGGGTGTATGCGATTGTCTTCGGCGTCGGCGCCGCCCTGGCGTCCCTTGCGGCGGTGTTGATCGTTCCTATTCAGCAGGCGCACTATTTAATGGGCGGCGACCCGCTGCTGTTGTCGTTCATCGTCGTTATTATCGGCGGCCTGGGCAGCCTGCGGGGAACCGTCGTCGCCGCCGTCCTGATTGGCATGAGCGATGGCGTCATATCGGTCTTTTTCTCGCCCACTTTGGCCAAAATCCTGGCGACCCTTTTGGTGGCGTCCGTTTTGGTGTTTCGCCCCAACGGCTTGTTCGGGAAGCGTTCATCATGACCGATACCGGCAAAACGTGGGCACTTCATGTGGGGGTCATCGCCCTGCTATTTGCCTTGCAGTATATTCTGCCCGCCTATCACCACGGCAATCTGGCGCGCATCATGGTGCTGGCCGCCTATGCTATCGCCTATAACATCCTGTTTGGCTATACCGGGTTGCTCAGCCTTGGCCACGCGTTGTTTTTTGCCGCCGGAATGTATGGCATGGGGCTGACCATGCGGTTCCTGGACTTCACCCCGGTCCCGGCGTTGCTCGCCGGAATCGCCGCCGCGTTCATCGTCACCGCAGTGGTCGGGTTTTTGGCCCTGCGGACATCGGGTGTGGCCTTCATGATCGTCACGTTGATGTTCGCCCAGGCCGGTTTCCTGATCATTTTATATTTCGGAGAATATACCCGGGGCGATGAAGGCTTTGTCATTGCCCAAAGTCAGCGCGTGCTCGCCGGTATCGATTTAAGCGACCCGGCGGCGCGCTATTTCGCCGCCCTGATCCTGTTCGCCCTAAGCCTGTTTATTTGTTTGGCGTTGGTGCGTTCGAACCTGGGCCGGGTGCTGGTCGCCATACGGGAAAACGAAGACCGGGTTCGCATGTTGGGATACGATGTGTTCCGCCACAAGTTGCTCGCCGTCATCGTTTCGGGAACCCTCGCCGGGGCCGCCGGGGCGACTTATGGATTGCTGTTTGGCTATGCCGGGGCGACCTTCGCCAGCGTCCAGTATTCAATCTTTCCCTTGTTGTGGGTGCTGCTTGGCGGGGCGGGCACGGTCCTGGGGCCAATCATCGGCACCTTGTTCATGTTCTACCTGATTGATTTGTCCAGCGGCATAACCACGGCCTATATGCTGATCGCCGGTGTGGCGCTTGTTTTGTTGACCCTGTTTGCCCGCCAGGGACTGGCCGGGGAACTGCGCAAAAGGGTGCTGCCATGGCTGCCGTGAATTTATTATCGACGACGGGACTAAGCCGCAATTTTGGCGGGCTGAAGGCCGTCCATAACGTCAGCTTCGACTTGCCGGAAGGCCAAATTCGCGCCCTGATCGGCCCCAATGGCGCCGGCAAGACGACGTTTGTCAGCTTGCTCTGTGGCCGTATCGCCACCGACGCCGGGCGGGTCACGTTTTTGGGCGAAGACGTCACGGCGCTGCCGGCCCACGAACGCATCGCCCGCGGCATGGCTTATACCTTCCAAATAACATCGATCTTCGCGCGCCTGACATTGCATGAAAATGTCGCCCTCGCCGTGCAGCGCCGATTGGGCAACGACCGGGCGGCGATTGCCAGGGAAGTCGAGGCCGCCCTGACATCGGTCGGCATTGCAGAGCGGGCGCATCAGGTCGCCGGTGATTTAAGTTACGGCCATCAACGACTGCTGGAAATCGCCATGGGCCTGGGCCAAAAGCCGCGACTGTTAATACTTGATGAACCCACCCAAGGGTTGGCGGACAGTGAAATTGAAGATTTTGTCGCCCTGGCTCGCTCGATTTCACGTGAAACAACGATACTATTGATCGAACACAATATGAACGTCGTGATGGATGTCGCGGATTACATCACGGTCCTTAATTTCGGCGAGATTCTGGCCGAAGGCAAACCAGCTGATATCCACGCCAATGCCGATGTCCAGGCCGCCTACCTGGGGACAAGATAATGCTGGAGGTGCGGGACATAGATGTCTTCTACGGCAAGGCCCAGGCGCTTTACGGCCTGTCGCTTTCCGTGCAGGCCGGCGAAATCCTTTGCCTGTTGGGGCGCAATGGCGCCGGCAAGACGACCATCATGAAAGCCATCATGGGGCTGTTACCGGTGCGGTCCGGGGCGATTGTTCTCGATGGTGAAGATATCAGCAAAATTCCGGCCCACCGGGTACCCGGCAAGGGCATCGGCTACATCCCGCAAGGCCGGCGGCTGTTTGCCGAATTGACGGTGGCGGAAAATATCGAAATCGGCCTGATGGTTCGCGGCCATGGCGCCCAAGTCCGTGACCGGGTGCTGGATATCTTTCCCCAGCTTCGGGAACGCCTTGATCAGCAGGCGTGGTCGCTGTCGGGTGGCGAACAGCAAATGCTGGCGACTGCGCGCGCGCTGTGTATCGAACCGCGCGTGTTGCTGCTTGATGAGCCGACGGAAGGCCTGCAGCCGTCGATGATCGAACAAATCCGGCAAGTCATTGTGCGGATGAAATCCGAAGGCGTCGCCGTGGTGCTGGTCGAACAACGGGTCGATGCGGTGCTGTCCATCGCCGACCGGGTGGCCTTTATCGAAAACGGCCATAACCGCGAAAGTGTCGATGCGCGCGCGTTGGAAAACGACCCGTCGCTGCTGGCTCATTATATTGGTGTTTAGATTATATCAGCACTGGTGGTAAACGCGATTCCTCGTCCGGTCATGGCGGTCATCGCCGCGTCTAGTGATCCGTCCAAATCGATGGCGCGGCAGGCGTCGCTGACCAGCGTCACGTCAAAACCCAGATCGGCGGCATCGATGGCCGTGAAATAGACGCAAAAATCCGTCGCCAGACCGGTCAGGACCACACTTTTGATGTCCCGATCCCGGAGATACCCGGCCAGGCCGGTTTTCGTCTTGCGGTCATTTTCGAAAAACGCGGAATAGCTGTCGATGGCCAAATTGTAGCCCTTGCGGATAACCACATCGGCGCTTTCGCATATCAGGTCGGGATGAAATTCGGCGCCGTCGCTGCCCTGTACGCAGTGGCTTGGCCACAACACCTGATCGCCGTAAGGCATTGGGATGAGCGAAAACGCCTCGGCCCCTGAATGATTGGCGGCAAACGACGAATGGTTCGCCGGGTGCCAGTCCTGGGTCAGGACCTGCACCGGAAAATGTTTCAAAAGAGTGTTGGTAACGGCCACGACTGCGTCACCGTCGGCTACGGCAAGGGCACCGCCGGGGCAAAAATCGTTTTGAATGTCGATCATCAGAAGCGCTGTGTTCTCGGCGTTCATCATCGTGCCCCCCTGCGTTCTTCCTTACGTTAATTTGCGCAGCAAATCCAAGAAGACCGCCGTTTCCTTAGGCGTCAGCGGTGCCAGTGTTTTGGCGGAAATGGCGAACGCGGTTTCTTCGCAGTCTTGATATATCTTGGTGCCGGCGTCGCTGAGTTCGACAAAGATACGCCGCCGGTCGTTGCCGTCGGGCCGCGTTTCGACGTATCCGCGTTTGCGCAGGCGGTCGATAACGCCCTTGATGGTCGCACCATCCATGGCGGTCTGGCGGCCCAGTTCGTTCTGGGAAACCGGCCCCACTTCATACAACTTGGCCAGCGCGGCAAATTGGGTAGATGTCAGATCACCGATAAGATCGGCGAAAATGGTCAGGTGTCGCTGCGATGCCCGCCGCAGGATGAAACCGACTTGATCATCCAGTCGATAGCTTTCCGAGGCTTCCAATTTGCTCTGCATTCCGGACAATATCATTTTCTCCTGTTCGCTACACTATAGAGCGATATAGCAGATATAATGGATGTTGACACGAAATGGTTGTCGTCGCAAAATCCATTTGTATACGAACGAAAAAAGAGAGACCGGAAAACGGCGGGAGATCTTTGAATTGACGTATTTTCGTCCCCTGAACATATCCGACGCCCTGGACGTGCTGGCGGACCATCGGGTTCGGATCATCGGCGGTTGTACCGACGTATTCCCGGCGACGACAAGCCCGGTTCTTCAAGGCGCCGTGCTTGACGTTACCGCCATTGAAGGGCTGCGCGGCATCAGTGAAACCACCGATGACTGGCGCATCGGCGCGGCCACCACCTGGAGCGATTTAATAGCGCAAGACCTGCCTGCGGCCTTCGATGGCCTGAAGCTCGCGGCCCGCGAAATTGGTTCGGTGCAAATTCAGAATTCTGCGACGATCGCCGGTAATTTGTGTAACGCGTCACCCGCCGCCGATGGCGTGCCGGCTTTGTTGACGCTCGATGCCTCGGTCGAACTGGTTTCCCGGGCGGGGACGCGAACCTTGCCGTTGTCCGAATTCATACAAGGCCCCCGGCAGACCGACCTGTGCGCTGGCGAATTGCTCAGCGCGGTGCTGGTGCCCACGTCGGCGGCACAAGGCAGGTCAGGCTTTATCAAGCTGGGGTCGCGGAAATATCTCGTCATATCCATCGTCATGGCCGCCGTCCGGATGGTCGAAGACAAAGGGATCATCGAAGAAATCGCGATTTCGGTCGGCTCCTGCAGCCCCGTGGCGGTTCGCCTGAACGCGCTCGAAGCCGCGCTGAAGGGTCAAAAAATTGGCCCCGACGTGCTCGCGCTGGTGACTGAACAGTTGGTGACATCGCGGCTATCGCCCATCGACGACGTCAGGGCCAGTGCCGAATACCGGCGCACCGCCGCCCTTGAAATTGTCCGGCGGGTCATCAGTTCTGTGGTCCTCGCGCCATGACCGACCACGACACCAGGTTGGAATTGACGGTCAACGGCAAAAAGCATGCTATCGCGCCGTCGCCCTCTCGACGGTTAAGCGAGGTTTTGCGCGAAGACCTGGGCTTGCGCGGCACCAAGGTCGGCTGCAATGCCGGGGACTGTGGTGCGTGCACGGTCCTGATCGACGGCGAAGCTGTCTACGCCTGCCTGACACCGGTCCTTCAGGCGGTCGGCCGTTCGGTGACCACCGTCGAAGGATTGTCCCCTGACGGTCTGTCGCCCTTGCAGGAATCCATGGCCCGGCACGGGGCTGCGCAATGCGGCATTTGCACGCCGGGCATGTTGATGGCCGCGACGGCGCTGCTAAAGACCAACCCGTCACCCAGCCGGGGCCAGGTGGCCGATGCCTTGGGCGGTGTCTTGTGTCGGTGTACCGGTTATCAAAAAATCGTCGATGCCGTTTACGAGGCCGGTACTCCTCGCGCCCGGCCCGATTTGCCGGTGGCCGGAAAGGCTGTCGGCGCGCGTATCGAACGGCTGGACGGAACGGCCAAGATCGCCGGTACGGAAATTTTCGGCGCAGATTACTGGCCGCAGGACGCGCTGTTAGTGCGGGCCGTGCGTTCGCCCCATCACCGGGCCGATTTTACCTTCGGTGACCTGGACGCCTGGCGCACGGCGACACCCGGCGTGGAAGCCGTCCTGACGGCGGCGGATATCCCCGGTAAAAATTGTTTCGGCGTGATCCCGCCGTTCGCCGATCAACCTGCCCTGGGGGAAACCGGGGCGCGTTTCCGGGGAGAAGCCGTGGCCCTGGTGGTCGGCGATGCCGATGCTATCGCGGTTCTTGATCTCACCGATTTCCCCATCACCTGGACGCGACTGGCCGAATGCCTGGATGTCGCGTCGGCCCTTGCCGATGGCGCCGGCCAGCTGCATGCGAACCGGCCCGGCAATATTCTCGTGCACGGCCGCGTGGCGACGGGCGATGCTTCGGCGGCCCTGGAAAGTTCGGCCCATGTTGTCGAACGGTCGGTGGAAACCAGTTATGTGGAACACGCCTATATCGAACCCGAAGCCGGGTGTGCCTGGCTGGACGGCGACACCCTGGTCATTCAGGCCTGCACCCAGGCGCCCATCATGGACCGCGACGACACCGCCATCATGATGGGGCTGGCGCCTGAAAAAGTACGGATCATTCCGGCGGCGGCGGGCGGCGGGTTCGGCTCCAAACTCGATGTCTCGCTGCAACCGCTTATTGGTCTGGCGGCGCTGAAAACCGGCAAGCCTTGCCGTATGGTTTATTCGCGGGCCGATTCCATGGCCTCGACCACCAAGCGGCATCCCGGAATAATGTCGGCGCGAATCGGTGCCGACGCCAAGGGCCGCATCACCGGCATGCACTTTAACGGCGATTTCAACACCGGTGCCTACGCAAGCTGGGGGCCGACCGTCGCCAACCGGGTGCCGGTTCATGCGTCGGGGCCGTACCTGACACCAAATTACCTGGCGTCGACCCGCGCCGTTCATACCAATGGCCCGGTTTCCGGGGCCTTCCGTGGTTTTGGGGTGCCCCAGGCGGCGGTCCTTCAGGAATTGATTTATGATGATCTGGCCGCTGCGTGTGGCACCGATCGCCTGGACTTTCGCCGCAACAATGCACTCGTTGATGGCGACACATCGGTGTGCGGCCAAACGCTTTATGGCGTTGGCATCGGCGAGTGTCTCGATGCCCTAGTTCCCCGGTGGCAACAGGCTAATGCCGAAATCGCCGATTTCAACGCCCACTCGACGACGGTCAAAAAAGGCATCGGCGTGGCGTCTTGCTGGTACGGTTGCGGCAATACCGCCCTGCCCAATCCATCGACCATTCGGCTGGGCATTACCGCCGATGGGCAATTGCGCTTGCATCAGGGCGCTACCGATATTGGCCAGGGCGCCAACACGGTGATCAGCCAAATTTGCGCCGATGCGCTGGGCCTGCCTATCGGTTGTTTCGTGCTTATCGGGCCCGATACCGCCCTGACACCCGATTGCGGCAAGACCTCGGCCTCTCGCCAGACCTTTATCACCGGCAAGGCCGCCGAACAGGCGGGGCACGCCCTGCGCGAGATCATTCTGCGGGAAAGTAATATGGGGCCGGACGCCAGCATATCGCTCGACGGCGGACGATTGCGCATCAGCGAGGGCGACGCCGAACGGGAAATCGATCTTTTGCAGTTGCCCCTTAATGAACACGGCTATGTTTTATCGGCGCAAGAAACCTACGATCCGCCGACCTCGCCGCTCGATGAAAACGGTCAGGGTATCCCCTACGCCGTTTATGGCTACGGTGCGCAACTTGCCGAAGTCGACGTCGACATGGCGTTGGGCACGGTCAAGGTCACCCGCGTCACGGCGGCCCATGATCTGGGTCGGGTTATCAATCCCTTGTTATCGGAAGGCCAGATCGAAGGCGGCGTCGCTCAGGGTTTGGGAATGGCGCTGATGGAAGAATTTATCCCGGGTCGAACCGAAAACCTGCACGACTACCTGATCCCGACGGTCGGCGATATGCCGGAAATTATATCAATATTGATCGAAAAACCCGACCCCGAAGGACCGATGGGGGCCAAGGGGCTTGGCGAACATGTGCTGATCCCGACGGCACCGGCAATTCTCAATGCCATCCACCATGCATCGGGCGCGCGCATAAACCTGTTGCCGGCGGTGCCGCACCGGGTGCTGGCCGCCATCAAAGAAGCGGAGGCCAGGCCATGAGCGAGATATCTACGGCTGAAAAAATCCGCTGCGATGCCTGTCCGGTCATGTGCTATGTCGCCGAAGGCCGCGCCGGGGCATGTGATCGCTACGCCAACGAAGCGGGCAAAATCATCCGTTGTGATCCTTTGACCATTCTCGATCAGACCCTTGAAAAAGGCGGCGAAGTGGTGCCGTTTCTGAAATCGACCTGGGACGGTCGCCTGGTTAAGGGCAAGGAAATTTTCGTCACGGCGATTGGCGCGGGAACCACGTATCCGGATTACAAACCGGCTCCGTTCATTGTCAGCCGGGATATCGATGGGGTCGATTTCGTCACCGTCGTCACCGAAGCGATCTATTCCTACTGCGGCGTCAAGGTCAAGATAGACACCGACCGCCACCTGGGCCACGAAGGCGCAACGGTGCGCTCCCAAGGCGAACCAATAGGTCATGTCATGACCGGTGAATATGGCTCGCAAATGCTGTCCCTGGGCGGCGTCGATCATTTGACCGGGGGGACCAAGGCGGAAGGCAATGTTACGTGCAAGGCGTTGATGGAGCTCTGCAATAAATTACCGGTCGAACTGACCATCGACGGCGGCACGACTGTCATCGTGCAGGCTGGCAAGGCACCTATTGTCGATGGCAAACAGGAACTCCGCATGCGGGTCGGCTGTGGCTCGGCGACGATTGGCATGTTTGCATCCCAATGGCAGGGCCTGGTCGATGAAGTCGTGGTGGTCGATGATCACATCACCGGCGTGGTTTCCGAACACCAGGCCGGCAAGGTCCTGGGCTGGCCGCCCACCGGGATCAAAATTCTCGGTCGACGTTCGACCCCGGGCCGGTATTTCAAGGTCGCCGAACCCGGTCAGGGTTGGGGCGGTGCCGATATCGACGATCCGCTGGTTATTCTGGGGCCGTGGAACGCCAAAAAAGGCGCCCGGCCCGGGCTTACCATGTTGATGGTTTCGACCACCGGCGATCAATATGCCTACTACGAGCTGGATGACGATCTGGTTCCCCAAATTCAGGATTTACCGGATACCCTTCGGGCATCGGTCAACCTGATCACCGAAAACTGCGAGCCATCGCTGTGTACGGTGCTGTTTATGGGTGGGGCCGGGGGCTCGTTACGTTCCGGGGCGACGCGCAATCCGGTCAAGCTGACCCAATCAGTTCAAAATAGGGAGACGAGTGTTACCTGCGGCGGCGCAAAAACGTATATCTGGCCGGGTGGTGGTATAACGTTGATGGTCGATGTCAGCGATATGCCGGACAATTCTTTTGGCTATGTGCCAACCCCGGCAATCGTCGCGCCCCTGGAATTTACGGTCGACCGAAACTATTATCTCGAGCTTGGTGGCCACATGGAATCCGTGCGCACGGTCGCCGATATTATCGCCACCGGCGGCGAATATATTGAACACATGCGGTCACTGGCGCCCCCGTCCGGTGTTCCCGGCCTGAAAAAGGGCCCGAAAAAATGACCTTCGAAGCACACCTGCTTGACGACGGCCGCCGCCTGCATTTGCATCAGGGCCCCATCGACCTGATCATCGAAGCGGTCGGCCCCGGTCGGCAAAATGCCTACGAAAAGGCTTGCCAGCGGTTTGCCGGATTGTTGCAGGAACTGGTTGATGAATTGCCGGAACTGCGTTTGGCCGTAACTGTAAATCGCCCCTTCGACGGTGCCGTGGCTCGGCGCATGCAGCGCGCGGCCCGACCGTTTTTGCCGGAATTCCTGACCCCCATGGCCGCCGTCGCCGGTGCCGTCGCCGATGAAATGCTGGCGGCATTGAGCGCCGTGGACGGCATCGACAAGATATACGTCAACAACGGCGGCGACGCGGCTTTTTACTTAGGCCCCGGACAAAAAATGGAAGCCGCCATCGCCGCTTCTGTGGCCGGTAAAATTGTCATTAATGAGAGCGATCCTTGCCGCGGCGTGGCGACATCGGGATGGCAGGGACGCAGCCACAGCCTGGGCTGTGCGGATTCCGTGACCACCGTGGCGCGCGATGCCGCCGGCGCGGATGTCGCCGCCACCCTGATCGCCAATGCCATCGATCTACCTGGCCACCCGGCGATTATAAGAACCCCGGCCCGGGATATCTCGCCCGACAGTGATTTGGGCGGGCGGCTGGTTACCGAACATGTCGGCCCGCTTTCGGACCGCGACATTGGCGAAGCCCTCGATAGGGGTGAAACATATGCTGGCGCACTCATCGCCCAAAGCCGGATATCCGGGGCGCTGCTGATGCTGCAAGGCCAGGTTCGCCAGGTCGGGTCCAAAACCTTGATTAGCCACCCCACAGGAGAACGCGCCTATGCCTGATTTCCCGCTTCGCATGACCTCGACAATTATCGAGGAAATTCATCACGAAAATGGTCCCATCGCCGCCACACCACGGCGGCGCGGCGCGGTCATCGCGATTGTCAAAAACCCTTTTGCCGGGGCCTACCATGAAGATTTACAAATCGCCATGGACGACCTGAAACCGCTGGCCCTTACCATGACCCAAATGTTGATTGACGCCCTGGGGGGTCGCGACGGCATCGATGGTTACGGCAAGGCGGCGTTGTGCGGCGAGGGGGGAGAGGTCGAACACGCCGCCCTTTGGCATGTCGCCGGGGGCTATGGCATGCGTGAACATCTGGGTGTAGCCAAGGCGATTGTGCCGTCGGTCATGAAAGTCGGCGGCATGGGCAGCCGCATCGATATCCCGCTGGGCCATATTAACGCGGCTTATGTGCGCAGTCATTTCGACGCCATGGAAATCAGCGTTTGCGATGGCCCGCGCGCCGATGAAATGCTGTTGGCCCTGGCCCTGTCAAAAGGCGGCCGCATCCACAGCCGCATGGGCGGCCTTGAAGCGGGTGACGTCGAAGGCAAGGACGGTTTACGCTAACTTACAAAAGCTTGGGTCAGGTCAGAATCTGGGTCGCACAAGTCATCGATGACGTCGTAGTGATGCTTGGCCGGGGCGTGGACGCTGCGCGTGGTGGCGCCACGGTCCGCCCAATTGTCGGCCAGCAGGTCGGTCTGGCGAATAAATTCCGGCCTTTCGTCGGCCCCGACCCAGCAGGTGATCGAACACGGCAGGGAAGGGCGGCCCAGCGCGACGCTTTCGCCGCACGCTTCGGCTTCGTCCAGCAACAGGGTTTGGTTCATGGTGGTCCGCAGCAGCGGGCGTAAATCGTGGACCCCGCTAATCGACAGCACTTGTTCGATGCGACCCGATACACCACCCGGCAGGGGGCTGTCGTCACACATCATGCGGCTGACCAGATGCCCGCCGGCGGAATGTCCGGCCAATCGCAGCGGCCCGCTGATTTGACCGGCAGCGTTTTCTACCGCGCGGGCGAATTGCCGGGTGATTTGCCAAATGCGCGCTTCGGGTGCCAACGTGTAACTGGGCAGGCAAACCGCCCAGCCCCGGTCCACGGCACCGCGGGCTAAATGCGACCAGGAAGATTTATCGAAGGCCTTCCAAAAGCCGCCATGGGCGAACACGGCGAGCCCCTTGGCCGTGCCTTGCGGATGGAAAAGGTCAAATTTTTCGCGGGGCTGCTCGCCATAGGCCTGATCTAAGTCGGCCTGGCCTGATTGCGTCATTTCGGCGCGAAAGGCCGCCGCCAGGTCGGCCCATTTCGGCGGATAGCCTGCGGCCCCGTCGATGTGGCCGCTGTTGTCATAGGCATCATCCCAGGCGGCATTTGGCTGCAATTCTTTCATGATCCCAAATTTACCAATGGAATTAAAATAGTTCAAGCATTAAATGTTTATGCTTGAAATATAATTCCTGGGGGTCTACATAACCCTTTCACAATCAAAACAGCGCCGGGGAGAAACTTGATGAAGGTCTTGTGCTTGGGAGGCGGCCCTGCGGGTCTCTATTTCGCCATCAGCATGAAGCTCAGGGACGCTTCCCACGACGTCGTCGTCATGGAAAGAAACAAGGCCGATGACACATTCGGCTGGGGCGTCGTGCTGTCCGATGATGCGCTCGACAACATGGTCGGTAACGATCCTGTCAGCGCTGAATCGATCCGCGAAAACTTCGCCTATTGGGACGATATCGCGGTTCATCACAAAGGCCACAGAACCATTTCAGGCGGCCACGGATTCGCCGGTATTGGCCGCCGCAAGATGCTGATGATTTTGACCGCGCGGGCCCGCGAACTTGGCGTCGACCTGCGCTTCGAAACGCCCTTTGGGTCGGTCGAAGAATACAAAAATGACTATGATCTGGTGGTCGCGTGCGACGGCATCAATTCCATCGTACGGACCGAATATGAAGCCTTTTTCGAGCCCGATATCGATGTCCGGGTGTGCAAGTTTATCTGGCTTGGGACCCACCAGAAATTCGATGACGCCTTTACTTTCATTTTCGAAGAAACCGAACACGGCTGGGTGTGGATTCATGCCTATCAGTTCGATAACGATACCGCGACGGTCATCGTCGAATGCACCAACGAAACCTGGGACAAGTTCGGTTTCGCCGATATGTCGAAAGAGCAAACCATCGCCACCTGCGAAGACATCTTCGCCGATTATCTGAGCGGCAACGCCCTTATTTCCAACGCCGATCATTTGCGGGGGTCCGCCGTTTGGATGAATTTCCCGCGGGTGATTTGCGAAAACTGGCATCATGAAAATATCGTCCTGATGGGCGATGCGGCGGCGACCGGGCATTTTTCAATCGGTTCGGGTTCAAGGCTGGCGTTCGACAGCGCCATATCACTGGCCAATTACCTGCACAGCGAAACGACCATGGAACAGGCGTTTGAACGCTATCAGGAAGAACGGCGACTGGAAGTGTTGCGCCTGCAATCGGCCGCGCGCAATTCGCTGGAATGGTTTGAAAACGCCGACCGCTACGTCAATTACGATCCGGTCCAGTTCAACTACGCCTTGTTGACCCGCTCGCAGCGGATCAGCCATGAAAACCTGCGCCTGCGCGACAAGGCGTGGCTGGAAAGTGCCGAAGACTGGTTTCAGGTTCAGGCCGGCCAAGCATCGGGAACCGGGAAATCACCCATGTTTACGCCGTACAAATTGCGCGACATGGAAGTCGAAAACCGCATCGTGGTTTCGCCCATGGCGCAATACAAGGCGCTCGATGGTTGTCCCGGTGATTGGCATTTCGTGCACTACGCCGAACGCGCCAAAGGCGGTGCCGGGCTGGTCTATGTGGAAATGTCCTGTGTCAGCCCCGAAGGCAGAATAACGCCGGGATGTCCGGGCCTGTACGCGCCCGAACACGAAGCCGCCTGGACCCGCCTGACCGACTTTGTCCACACCGAAACCAACGCCAAAATCTGCTGCCAGATCGGCCATTCCGGGCGCAAGGGCTCGACCCAACTGGGCTGGCAGGAAATGGACACGCCGTTACCCGAAGGCAACTGGCCGCTGATATCGGCGTCGGCGATTCCCTGGTCGGCGGGTAATGCGACACCTAAAGCCATGGACCGGGCGGATATGGATAGGGTCCGCGATCAATTCATCAGCGCTACGGAAATGGCGGCGCGCGCCGGTTTCGATATGATTGAGCTGCACGCGGCCCACGGCTACCTGATATCGTCGTTCATTTCGCCGCTGTCGAACATCCGCACCGATGACTATGGCGGGTCGCTCGAAAACCGCATGCGCTATCCTTTGGAAATATTCGACGCCATGCGCGCCGTCTGGCCCGAAAACAAACCCATGTCGGTGCGCATTTCGGCCAATGACTGGGTCCATGACGGCGGTATTACGCCGACAGACGCGGTCCAGATCGCCCGCATGTTCACCGAACACGGTGTCGATATTATCGACGTTTCCACCGGCCAGACATCGACGGATGCCGCGCCCGTCTATGGCCGTATGTACCAGGCCCCGTTCGCCGACAAAATCCGCAACGAACTGGGGGTCGCGGTTATGACCGTCGGTAATATTTATGAACCCGACCACGTTAATTCGATCCTGATGGCCGGTCGCGCCGATCTGGTGTGCCTGGCCCGCCCGCATTTGACCGACCCGTATTGGACCCTGCACGCCGCGGCGGCATTGGGCGATCAAAGCCAAAAATGGCCCGATCCGTATCTGCCCGGTCGCGACCAGTTGTACCGTTTGGCCGAACGCGCCGAAGCCATGGTGGTGCGGGCATGACCGACCTGACTGGAAAAACGGCCCTGATCACGGGCGGCGGCGGCGGTGTCGGGGCGGCCTTGGCGCTGGCTTTCGCCGAAGCCGGTGCCAGGGTGTGGATTTCCGGCCGGTCCGAAGACCGCTTACAAGAAGTGGCGGCGCGGCACGGGAAAATTTCCGCCGTCGTCGCCGATGTCACGAACGAGGCATCGGTGCAGGCCATGTTCGCCACGTCCGGGCCGGCAGATATCGTCATCGCCAACGCCGGGGCTTCGCAAAGTGCAACCTTTGTCAAAACCGATCTTGCCAGTTGGCACGACATGATCGGCGTTAACCTGACCGGTGTGTTCCTGACATTCCGCGAAGGATTGCGCCAAATGCCGGGTTCGGGGGGTCGCCTGATCGCCATCGCCTCGACGGCCGGCCTCAAAGGCTATGGCTACGTCGCGCCGTATGCGGCGGCCAAGCATGGCGTTGTTGGCATGGTCCGGTCCCTGGCCCTGGAAGTCGCCAAGACCGATGTCACGGTCAATGCCATTTGCCCGGGGTTCCTGAACACCGAAATGACCGACCGTTCGGTCGCCAATATTATGGACAAGACCGGCATGGACGTCGACAAGGCCCGCGCCGCTCTCGCCGGTCATAACCCGCAGGGCCGCCTGATCGAGCCCGGCGAAGTCGCCGATACCGCCCTTTGGCTGTGCGCCCAGGGGGCGGCATCCATCAATGGTCAGGCGATTGCCATATCGGGGGGCGAGATATGAAGCCGTTGGCGAAAAATGATTCGTCGGCCATCGAAAAACGCCGCCTGCGCATGTGGATCAGGATGCTGCGCACGACGCGATCCGTCGAAGTCCGGTTGCGGGAATTTCTGCGCGAACAGTACGATACGACCCTGCCGCGTTTCGATGTCATGGCCGCCCTGTATCGCGCCGAAGGGGGCTTGAAAATGAGCGCCCTTTCGAAGCATCTGCTGGTATCGAACGGCAACGTGACGGGAATTGTCGACCGCTTGGTTATCGACGGCCTAATCGAGCGACGGCCTGTCGAAAATGACCGGCGGGCCGTGGTGGTTTGCCTTACACCGGCGGGTCGCACGCTGTTCGCGCGCATGGCCGATGGCCACGAAGAACTGGTCAACGATTTGTTTTCCCATATGGTCGATACGGATCTCGACCTGCTGGCCGGTATTTTTTCACGATTGAAACAAATGGATGGTGACGATGACCACGATGACTGATTTGACCCCTAGCCATTTTAAATGGGCCATGGAAGGCTCTGTTGCGGTTATCAGGCTTGACCGCCCGGAACGCAAAAATCCGCTGACGTTCGAAAGTTATGCCGAACTGCGCGATACCTTCCGCGACCTTGTTTATGCCGATGATGTGAACGCCGTGGTGTTTGCCTCCAATGGCGGAAATTTCTCCTCGGGCGGCGATGTTCACGACATCATCGGGCCGCTGGTCGGGATGGACATGAAACAGCTTCTGGCCTTTACCCGCATGACCGGTGATCTGGTCAAGGCGATGCTGGGCTGTGGCAAGCCGATCATTTCCGCCGTTGATGGCGTGTGTGTCGGTGCCGGGGCGATCATCGCCATGGCATCGGACCTAAGGCTGGCGACGCCGGACGCCAAAACCGGGTTCCTGTTTACCCGGGTCGGGTTGGCCGGGTGCGATATGGGGGCGTGCGCGATCCTGCCCCGAATTATCGGCCAGGGCCGCGCCGCCGATTTGCTCTATACCGGGCGCACCATGTCGGCCAGTGAAGGTCATGACTGGGGATACTTCAACGCCATCCACCCCGCCGAAGACCTTGACGCCGAAGCCCTGAAACTGGCCCAGCGCATTGCCGCCGGCCCGACATTTGCCAACGGCATGACCAAGACGCAACTGAATCACGAATGGAACATGTCGCCCGAACAGGCCATCGAGGCAGAGGCCCAGGCCCAGGCGATTTGTATGCAAACGAAAGATTTCGAACGTGCCTACCACGCCTTTGTGGCCAAGGAAAAACCGGTATTCGAGGGCGACTGATGAGTGACAAAAGCTTTTTAAACTGGCCGTTTTTTGAAGACCGCCATCGCCAACTGGCGGAGCGCCTGGAAACCTGGTGCGCCGCCAACCTGCCGGTCGACCACGGCGACATCGATTCGGCCTGCCGGTCCCTGGTCGCCGATCTGGGGGCGGCGGGTTTTCTTGAACTTTCCGGTGCCGATGAAGGCGAAACGCTGGATGTCCGATCCCTGTGCTTGATCCGCGAAACCCTGGCCCGCCACGACGGCCTGGCCGATTTCGCCTTCGCCATGCAGGGCCTGGGCATGGGGGCGGTATCCCTGTTCGGGTCTGCCGCGCAACGCCAGTGGCTGAAAAAGACCCGCGCCGGTCAGGCCCTGTCGGCGTTTGCTTTGACCGAACCGGCATCCGGTTCAGACGTCGCCAATATCCAGATGAGCGCCACCCGGGACGGCTCCGATTATATTCTCAACGGTGAAAAAACCTGGATTTCCAACGGCGGCATCGCCGATGTCTATGTGGTGTTCGCCAGAAGCGGCGAAGCGCCCGGCGCCAAGGGCTTGTCGGCCTATCTCGTGGCGGCGGATAGCCCTGGCCTTGATGTCGCCGAACGCCTGGAAGTCATCGCTCCGCATCCACTGGCGCGTTTGACGTTCACGGATGTCCGGATACCTGAAAGTGCGCGCATCGGGGCGGCCGGAAGCGGCTTTAAAATTGCCATGTCGGTGCTCGATGTTTTCCGCGCCACTGTTGGTGCTGCGGCCCTTGGGTTCGCGCGACGGGCGCTCGATGAAACGGTGGCGCGCAGTGCCAACCGCCAGCTTTTTGGTGCGCCGTTGCACGACCTGCAAATGGTTCAGGGGCATATCGCCGATATGGCCCTTGATGTGGATGCCTCGGCGTTGTTGGTCTACCGGGCCGCCTGGACCAAAGACACGGGGGCGCCGCGGGTTACCCGCGAAGCCGCCATGGCCAAGCTGTACGCCACCGAAAGCGCCCAAAAGGTGATCGACAAGGCGGTCCAGATTCACGGCGGCGACGGCGTCCGCAAGGGCTCCATCGTCGAAAGTCTGTATCGGGAAATCCGCGCCCTGCGTATTTACGAAGGCGCATCGGACGTCCAGAAAATTGTCATCGCACGTCAACTTATCGGGAGTTCATAGTTATGTTGGGACCATCCGCCCATAGCGATACCTTCAGCCGCGACAACCTGCCCGCGGCCGATAAATTGCCGGACTTTCTGTTGGAAAAATTTCCCTACCCGGATTACCTCAATGCCGGTGTGGCGCTGACCGATGACATGGTCGAACAGGGCTTCGGCGATCATACGGCCTTGATCGGCAACGGTCGGCAGCGCACCTACAAGGAACTGACGGACTGGACCAACCGTCTGGCCAATGCGCTGATCGAAGATTTTGGCATCAAACCGGGCAACCGGATTTTGATCCGTTCGGCCAACAATCCGGCCATGGTCGCGTGTTGGCTGGCGGCGACGAAGGCCGGGGCGGTGGTCGTCAACACCATGCCGATGCTGCGGGCGCTGGAATTGTCGGTCATTATCGACAAGGCAGAAGTCGCCCTGGCCTTGTGCGATACCCGCCTGATGGATGAACTGGTGACCTGCGCCAAGGGCAGCAAGTTTCTTAAAAAAGTCGTCGGCTTCGACGGCACGGCCAATCACGATGCCGAACTGGACCGCCTGGCGCTGGGCAAGTCGGTCAAGTGCGATGCCGTTCGCACCGGTCGCGACGATGTCGCGCTGTTGGGCTTTACATCGGGCACCACGGGTAATCCGAAGGCGACCATGCACTTCCATCGCGATCTTCTGATCATCGCCGATGGCTACGCCCGGGAAGTTTTACAGGTCACCCCTGAAGATGTGTTTGTCGGCTCGCCGCCTCTGGCGTTTACCTTCGGCCTGGGCGGATTGGCGGTGTTCCCTTTGCGGTTCGGCGCGACGGCGACCTTGTTAGAAGATGCCTCGCCGCCGGAAATGGTCAAGATTATCGAAACCTATGGCGCGACGATCTGCTTTACCGCGCCGACCGCTTACCGGGTCATGTTACAGGCCATGGATGACGGTGCCGACCTGTCGACATTGCGCTGTGCGGTATCTGCCGGTGAAACCCTGCCCGGCGCCATTTTTGATGAATGGATCGGCAAGACCGGAAAACCCATGCTCGACGGCATCGGCGCCACGGAACTGCTGCATATCTTTATTTCGAACCGTTTTGACGATGCCAAACCCGGCTGTACCGGGCGGGTGGTCAGCGGCTATGAAGCGATGATCGTCGATGATGACATGGCCGAAGTGCCTAGGGGCGATGTCGGTCGTTTGGCCGTGCGTGGCCCCACCGGATGCCGTTACCTGGCCGATGATCGTCAGGCGGTTTATGTCCGGGACGGCTGGAACCTGACCGGCGACACCTTCACCCAGGATGACGACGGGGATTTCCATTTTGTTGCCCGTTCCGACGATATGATTGTGTCATCGGGATATAATATTGCCGGTCCGGAAGTCGAACAGGCGCTGTTGCTTCATGCCAGCGTGCTCGAATGTGGTGTCGTCGGGGCCGCCGATGAAAAACGCGGAATGATCGTCGAAGCCCATGTAATTCTGCGCGATGGCGTGGCGGCCAGCGATGAATTAGTCAAGGAATTACAAGATCACGTCAAGGCGACCATCGCACCGTACAAATATCCGCGCGTCGTTAAATTTCTATCCGAACTGCCGAAAACCCAAACTGGTAAAATCCAGCGTTTCAAGCTGAAGGAAAGCTCATGACCGAAAGCCTATTCGAATTTTTGCAGCCTCCCGGATGGCCTCGCGCCAAGGGTTACAGCAACGGCATCGTCGCCAGTGGCCGGACCATCTATCTTGGCGGCATGGTCGGCTGGAACGAAAAAGAAGTGTTCGAAGCCGATGATTTCGCGGGCCAGTTCCGCCAGATACTCCTGAACATCGTCGCCGTATTGAACGAAGCCGGTGCCCGGCCCGAACACCTTGTTCGCATGACCTGGTATATCAGCGACAAACGAGAATACCTGGGTGCCTTGAAAGAAATTGGCGCGGCCTATCGCGACATCATCGGTCGCCACTATCCGGTGATGGCGGTGATCGAAGTCAAGGGCTTCATCGAAGACGGCGCCAAACTGGAAATCGAGGCGACCGCGGTCATTCCCGATACGCCGTGATCACCAACTTACCGGGACTTAATCGGCGTAGGCATCGCCAATAGCGGTGACTTTTTCAAGGTTGCTATCGATGGGGTGCGTTGGCCCTTGATGGCGGGTCTCGCTTTCACGCGCCTTGGGCGACAGAATTCTCGTCTAGAATCCAGCCTGAAAATGGAAATTTTCCCACCCGGTTCTTCGTTTTGCTCGTCTAAGACGGGGCAGAAACGCCGGAAAACAGAAAAAACAACCCTAGTGCGCAATGTTTTTTTCTTCGACTCGCAGAGAATTGCACCCTATAATTGCTATAATTAACAGTTTGTTAACCATGCCGGATGGGGATATCCGGCAGATACAGGGCGCGATTTTAAAGACACCGCTTGACTATATTCGTATGTTGTCAGGAAGTTGTCATGTTCGCGGGCTATATAAGAGCCAGTCGATAATTTCTGTTTCCAGATGCTGCTTCGTTTCCAAGGGTTGAGGATGGAAACTAGATTTGGCGGCATGGCAAGGCATGAAACACAACAAAATGTTGTAGATTTCAAACGAAGCGAACGTCGTGTAGGGGGAGTGGTTTGGTTCTGCAAACGCCAAATAACGGGGAAACCCTCGAAGTCTCATCAGACAAGGTCGCCCCGATCCTGCTGATCGAAGTCTCTGAAGGCTTACCTGTGGTAATTCCCGGTGGCGGCTGGTTGTTGTCCGCCGATATGGTCCGCCAGGGTCCCGATTTGCTGCTGGTCGGCGCCGACGGCTCCAAAGTCCTGATCCGCGACTATTTCAATCTTGAAAATCCTCCCAGCCTGATGACCGAATCGGGCGCCGTTATTACGTCCGCACAGGTCGCCACTTTCGCCGGACCCTTAGCGCCGGGCCAGTATGCCCAGGCAGCATCGACATCACTCGCCGAACCCATTGGCCAGGTCATTACCGCCAGCGGCACCGTCGAGGCGGTGCGCGCCGATGGCACCCGCGTTGTTCTTTCCGAAGGTGACCCAGTCTATCAGGGCGATATTCTGGAAACCGCGGAAGACGGCGCCGTCAATATCGAATTCGCCGACGCTTCGTCCTTTGCGCTGGGCGAATCCGGCCGTTTGACACTGGACGAAATGGTCTACGATCCCGGCATTCAGGAAGGATCGTTCAAGATTTCCATCGTCCAGGGCGTGTTCTCGTTCGTCAGTGGCCATGTGGCAAAAACATCGCCCGACGCCATGCTCCTGACCACACCGGTTGCGACCATCGGCATTCGCGGCACCACGGTGGTTGGCCGGGCCGATGCCGATGGCAGCCAGAACACCATCACCCTGCTGCCCGATGAAGACGGCAACATTGGCGAAATCGTGGTTTCCAGCGGCACCAACCTGCTGATCATCAATGTCGCCGGTGGTACGATCTCTATCGCTAAAATCGGTCAACCGCTATCTGAAGCCGTCGTCCTGTCGAAGGAACAAATTCAGCAGGTTTATGGAAACTCCGTGCTGGCGCCCCTGCAACACTCCCTCGACCAGGTGGTCATCGAACCAGACATTGGCGACGAGGCGAGTGCCGAAGCGCTGGTCGAAAAGATTCTCGCCGGCGAAGAAACAGAAGACACGATTATCAATCTTGAAGAAGCGCCGAGCGACGGAGATATTCCTGATGACGAGGTCGAAACCGTTAGCGATGAGGCGCCGACTGAAGACCTGACCGATTTGGAAACGGCATCCGGCGGCGATGACGAAGACTTACCCGATACGACCGGGTTGCAGGCTCTGATCGACGCTGCCCAGGTATTAGCAAACACCATCGATGCGCCCCCCCCGGATCCGGAACCGGAGCCAGAACCGGAGCCAGAACCGACGCCAGCCCCAACGCCACCCCCGACACCGGAACCGACACCAGTCGCGGCTCCAACACCCCTGCCGTCGCCACCGCCACCTTCAGATGCCTATGAAAACGGCGATCCCATTCAAATCGCGATCATCCCCAATATCGACGGTAACGAGGGCTATTCGGGGCCATACATTAACAGCGCTTATGCGGATTCCGACGCAGCCGTCACGTTCACCAATGGCTCCATCAACTTTGATCCCGATAGCACGTCGACCTTCGAGTCACTCGCCGTGGGCGATACGGCGACGGATATCGTTCACTATACGATCGTTGACCCCGATACGCAGATCGAAACCGCTTTTACACTAAACGTCACCGTCGCCGGCACCAACGATGCCCCGACGGCGGTTGCCGACACGGCGGCGGCGGACGAGAGCGGCGCGGTTATTTCCATCGCCGTGCTCGCCAACGACACCGACCCCGACAGCGGCGACACCCTGACGGTGACCTCGGCGACGGCGGCGTCCGGCGCGACGGTAACCCTTACTGGCATCGCCGGCGATCCCATCAGTTATGATCCAGGCAGCACGGCGGCCTTTAGTGGTATGGCGGCAGGCGTGATGACGACCGATGTCATCACCTACACCATCAGCGACGGTCATGGCGGCACATCGACATCGACAGCGACGGTCACCATCACCGGTACCAACGATGGCCCGACGGCAGTCGCCGATACGGCGGCAGCATCGGAGAATGGCGCGGCCATCAGTATTGCAGTGCTCGCCAACGACACGGACCCCGACACCGGAGATACCCTGACGGTAACCTCGGCGACTGCGGCATCGGGCGCGACGGTAACGCTCACCGGCATCGCCGGCGATCCCATCAGTTATGATCCAGGCACCACGGCGGCGTTTGAAAGTTTGGCTCTCGGCGTGATGACGACCGATGTTATCACCTATACGATCAGCGACAACCACGGTGCGACATCAACATCCACCGTTACCGTTACCATCACCGGCACCAACGATGGCCCGACGGCAGTCGCCGATACGGCGGCGGCGGACGAGAGCGGTGCGGCCATTTCCATCGCCGTGCTCGCCAACGATACCGATCCGGATACTGGCGACACCCTGACCGTGACCGCGGCGACTGCGGCATCGGGGGCGACGGTAACGCTGACCGGCATCGCCGGCGATCCCATCAGTTATGATCCAGGCACCACGGCGGCCTTTGAATCCCTAGCTTTGGGCGTGATGACGACCGATGTCATCACCTACACCATCAGCGACGGTCACGGCGGCACATCGACATCGACGGCGACGGTCACCATTACCGGTACCAACGATGGCCCGACGGCGGTTGCCGATACGGCGTCGGCGTCGGAGAATGGTGCGGCTATTTCTATCGCCGTGCTCGCCAACGATACCGACCCAGACAGCGGCGACACCTTGACCGTAACTTCGGCGACCGCAGCGTCGGGCGCGACGGTAACGCTCACCGGCATCGCCGGTGACCCCATCAGCTATGATCCAGGCACCACGGCGGCGTTTGAATTCCTGGCTTTGGGCGTGATGACGACCGATGTCATCACCTACACCATCAGCGACGGTCATGGCGGAACTTCTAGTTCCACGGTCACTGTCACCATCACCGGCACCAACGATGGCCCGACGGCGGTTGCCGACACGGCGTCGGCGTCGGAGAATGGCGCGGCCATCTCTATTGCCGTGCTGGCCAACGATACCGATCCCGACAGCGGCGATACCCTGACGGTAACCTCGGCGACTGCGGCATCCGGCGCGACGGTAACGCTAACCGGTATTGCCGGCGATCCCATCGGCTACGACCCAAGCACCACGGCGGCGTTTGAAAGTTTGGCCCTCGGCGTGATGACGACCGATGTTATCACCTACACCATCAGCGACGGCCACGGCGGCACATCGACATCGACGGCGACAGTCACCATCACCGGTACCAACGATGGCCCGACGGCAGTCGCCGACACGGCGGCGGCGCTGGAAAACGGCTCGGCCATTTCTATCGCCGTGCTCGCCAACGATACCGACCCAGACAGCGGCGACACCCTGACGGTAACCTCGGCGACTGCGGCATCGGGCGCGACGGTAACGCTCACCGGCATCGCCGGCGATCCCATTAGTTATGACCCAAGCAGCACGGCGGCCTTTAGTGGTTTGGCAGCGGGTGCGACGGCGACCGATGTCATCACCTACACCATCAGCGATGGCCACGGCGGCACATCGACGTCCACCGTTACCGTCACCGTCACTGGCACAAACCCGACGGCGACGGCGGGCGACGATGTGCTGCTGGGAACGGTCGGCAACGACATCATCGACGGCCTTGCCGGCAACGATACCATTGATGGTCTCACCGGCGACGACACCCTCACCGGCGGTTCCGGCAACGACACCATCGAAGGCGGGTTTGGGCTTGATACGGCGGTGTACACGGGCGCCTTGGCCGATTATCTGTTCACGGCGACGGGATCCAGTCTCGTCGTCACCGATACCAACACCCTGGACGGCGACGACGGCACCGACACGCTTCACTTCATCGAGGCCCTGCAGTTCTCCGATGGCATTCTGGGCGTTGCGGGTACCGCACTGACCGGCAATGCCGGAAATAACACCATTTCCATCGGTGCCGGCATCACATCGGTCAACGGCGGCACAGGCGTTAATGCGCTGAAACTCGATGACAGCGGCGTTTCGGTTTCCATTTTAAATATCCAGACTCTGACCGCCGGTACCGGGGCCGACACCATCACCCTGATCGGTTCCGTCGGCGACTTGACGTCGCTGGTTTCGACCCTGTCCGCCGCCGATACGCTGATCAACCAGGTCACGCTGAGCGCAGTAAACGCTATAAACGACACGATCAACGCAACCTTCACCAATGAGGGCCAGTTGAACTTCACCACCACCGGGTCGGATCTTGGCAGCACCCTTGCCGGGGCATTTACCAACGCTACCGGCGCGATACTGACCATTGACGCTTATGGCTCTAACAACCTGACGGCAAGCAGCACCTTCACCAACGCCGGTACAATCCGCCTGAATAACACGACCGGCAATGAAGTCAGCTACAACGCCGACCTGATCCTCACGACCGCGCCACTGGTCAACACCGGCCTGATCGAAACCTTCAATTCGGATGGCGGGACCATCGGGGTGCGGCAGATCGACGGCAGCATCGATAACCAGGGCCCTGGCGTCATCGATGTCACTTTGGCCGATTTGAGCCTGACCGGCATTGGTGCCGTGCACACCAATACCGCGACCATCGGTGTCTCGGCGGGCCGGACGCTGACGGTCGATAATTTTGCGACCTTTGCCAACAGCGGTGCCATCAACATTGCCGCGGGCAGCCAATTGACCGTCCTCGACGGTGTCCTGAGCACCAGCACGGCAATCACCAGCGCCGGGCATATCAGTGTCGATGCGGCGGGCACCCTTAATTTTGATGTGGCACAGACCATCGCATCGGGCGCATCGCTGAACGCCATATTTGGCGGCACAATCGGCGGCACCGGATCCCTGACCAACCAGGGTTCCATTTACATGAGCGTAAGTTCGACCATCGGCACGGCGACCTTCACCAATGAAGGCACCTTGCGGGCGGTCAACACCACCGGCGGCAACCTGATTTCGAGCACGACCTTCACCAACGCCGTTTCGGGTGTGGTAAACATCGAGGCGACGAACGGCGTTCATTCCATCCTGACGGTGACCAACGGGTTCATCAATTCAGGCCAAATTATCCTGGACAACACCTACGCTGGGGGGGCCAGAGACGCGACCCTGAGCGTGACTAATGGCACGCTGACAAACGCCAGTGGTGGCACGATCCAGTCTTCTGATGCCGGCACCGCCGGCGGCATCCGGTATATCGATGCCGTTCTCGACAACCAGTTGGGCGGCAGTATTACGGTTGATAGTGCCCTGACCCTGAATAATACAACGGCTGTCCACAGCAACACCGGCACCATCGATATCAATGCCGCTTTGGTCCTCGATAACTTTACGACTTTCGCCAACAGCGGTGCCATCAACATTACCGTTGGCGGCCAATTGACCGTCCTCGACGGTGTCCTGAGCACCAGCACGGCGATCACCAACGCCGGGCATATCAGCGTCGATGCGGCGGGCACCCTTAATTTTGATGTGGCACAGACCATTGCATCGGGCGCATCGCTGTACGCCATATTTGGTGGCACAATCGGCGGCACCGGATCCCTGACCAACCAGGGTTCCATTTACATGAGCGTAAGTTCGACCATCGGCACGGCGACCTTCACCAATGAAGGCACCTTGCGGGTGGTCAACACCACCGGCGGCAACCTGATTTCGAGCACGACCTTCACCAACGCCGTTTCGGGTGTGGTGAACATCGAGGCGACGAACGGCGTTCATTCCATCCTGACGGTGACCAACGGGTTCATCAATTCAGGCCAAATTATCCTGGACAACACCTACGCTGGGGGGGCCAGAGACGCGACCCTGAGCGTGACTAATGGCACGCTGACAAACGCCAGTGGTGGCACGATCCAGTCTTCTGATGCCGGCACCGCCGGCGGCATCCGGTATATCGATGCCGTTCTCGACAACCAGTTGGGCGGCAGTATTACGGTTGATAGTGCCCTGACCCTGAATAATACAACGGCTGCCCACAGCAATTCCGGCAACATCGATATCAATGACGTTCTGGTCCTCGATAATTTTGCGACTTTCGCCAACAGCGGTGCCATCAACATTGCCGCTGGTGGCCGATTGACAGTCCTCGATGGCACGCTGACGTCGAGTACGGCGATTTTGAATGCAGGATCCCTGCTTGTCGATACCAATGCGACAGTCAATGTCAATACGGCGCAGACCATTGCCGCCGGGTCAGCGCTGATTGTCTACCACGCCAGTACTTTCAATGTAGCCGGGGCGTTGACCAATCTGGGATCGGTGCACTTGAGTGTTGGTGGCAATTTAATCGCGACAAGTATTGCCAACCATGGATTGATCAACGTTCGATTGACGGGCAGTACCATCAACGGGGCATTTTCCAACGAACTCGGCGGCGTCTTGAACGTCGAGGCCGGTGACGGCAACAACAACGCCAATCTGACAATATCGAGTGGATTTACAAACGCCGGTTTGATCGAGCTGGATGTGGTCGATTATCCTGGCACATCGGGCGGGACGTCTTCCGTAGTGACGCTGAATGTGACCGGAACTTTAACGAACACTGGCACGATCACGACGCTCAATACAGGTGGTTTTGACGGCACCCGGGTATTGAATGCCGACGTCGTCAATGACGCGACAGGCATCATCGATATCGCCGCCCGAAGCCTGACCATCACCGGCAACGTCACCAGCAGTGGCACCATTCGCGTCGCAGCCGGACAAACCCTGACCATCGACGGTGGGGTTTTGACCAATACCGGCAACATCGAAGGTGATGGTATTATCACGTTCCTTAATGGCGCGACCATCGACAATCAGGGTGTCATCGATGCCGGTGGGGCCGGTGTGGTCGGCGCGATTGATATCAACGGGGCGCTCACGTCATCCACCAACAACAGCCTGCACGTGGATATCACCGATGCCGCGACCTATGATTCCACCACCGTTAACACCATCGACCTGGCCGGTGGCGGCGATGTGCTGGCGCTGAACTTCGCTGGCGGGGACGCAGCGGTGGATGGCCAGACCTTCACCATCCTGAATTACGACAGCCACGACGGTAGCGTGTTCGACACCATTACTCACAACCTGGGTGCCGCCTGGGTTGTTGAAGTCGCCTACGGCGGCTTAAGTGCGGTGGCCACACTTACGTACGTTGGGGTGGCGACGGCGGGTGACGATGTTCTTATGGGCACCGCGGGCGCTGATGTTACCGATGCACTCGCCGGTAACGATACAATCACCGGCGGCGCCGGTAACGACACCATCACCGGCGGTACCGGTAACGACACCATCGACGGCGGACTTGGGTTTGATACGGCGGTGTACGCGGGCGCCATGGCAGATTACACAATTGCTTCATCGGGCGCGACCGTCGTGGTGACCGACACTGTCGGCACGGATGGTGCCGACACTCTCACCGGTATCGAAACACTCAAATTCACCGATGGTGATGTGACGGTTGCAGAAGGCTCGCAATTTGCAGAATTCACCGTCAATACGTTAACGGCAGGCTACCAATACAATTCGTTCGTCACCGATCTGGCTGGCGGCGGTTTCGTGGTGATGTGGCAGTCCGATGATCCGGCCGTCGATGGCTCTGGTTCTGGTATCGCCGGACAGATATACGATTCAGCCGGCGTCGCCCTGGGCACCGAATTCACCGTCAATACGCTGACGACAGGCGCCCAATCAGGTCCCTCGGTCACCGACCTGGCGGGCGGCGGTTTCGTGGTGACGTGGCAATCCCTTGATTCGGCCGTCGATGGCTCTGGATACGGTATCGCCGGGCGGATTTACGATTCAGCCGGCGTCGCCCTGGGTGCCGAATTCACCGTTAATACGCTGACGGCAGGCGACCAAGGGGGGGCCTCGGTCACCGGCTTGGCGGGCGGCGGTTTCGCGGTGACGTGGCAATCCCTTGATTTGGCGGTCGATGGCTCTGGTGCCGGCATCGCCGGGCGGATTTACGATTCGGCTGGTGTTGCCCTTGGCGCCGAATTCACCGTCAATACGTTGACGCCAGGCAACCAATACGGTCCCTCCATCACCGGCATGGCGGACGGCGGCTTCGTGGTGACGTGGCGATCCGAAAATCCGTCGGTCGATGGCTCTGGTTTCGGCATCGCCGGACGGATTTACGATTCGGCCGGCATCGCATTGGGCGCCGAATTCACCGTTAATACGCTGACGGCAGGCCACCAAATCGACCCCTCCGTCACCGTCCTGGCTGGCGGCGGTTTCGTGGTGACGTGGACTTCTGATGATCTGGCCGTCGATGGCTCTGGTTCCGGTATCGCCGGGCGAATCTACGATTCAGCCGGTGTCGCCCTGGGCGCCGAATTCACCATCAATACGCTGACGTCCGGCATCCAAGGGGAGAGCTCGGTCACCGGCCTGGCTGGCGGCGGTTTCGTGGTGACGTGGCATTCAGCTGATCTGGCCGTCGATGGCTCAGGATACGGTATCGCCGGGCGGGTTTACGATTCAGCCGGCGTCGCCCTTGGTGCCGAATTCACCGTCAATACGTTGACGACAAACAGCCAAAGTTACCCCATCGTCACCGACCTGGCGGACGGTGGATTCGTGGTGACGTGGGATTCTGGTGATCCGGCGGTCGATGGCTCTAATTTCGGTATTGCCGCCCAGCGCTTCACCGCAACGGGTGAAAAATTTGCACCGTTGATGTTGACCGGCGATGCCAGCGATAACACGATTACCGCCGGTGACGGCGATCAGGCCATTAATGGCGACCTTGGTAACGACACAATCACCGGCGGCGCCGGTAACGACACCATCGACGGCGGGCTGGATACGGATACGGCGGTGTACGCGGGCGCCATGGCCGACTACCGGATCACTGGGGCGGGCGCCAATCTTGTCGTCACCGACACCAATACTCTGGACGGCGATGACGGCACCGACACGTTAAGCAACATCGAGGCCCTGCAGTTCAGCGATGGCGCCTTAAGCGTTGCCGGTACGGCGCTGACCGGTGGCGCGGGCAACGACACGATTTCCATCGGTGCCGGTATCACCGCGGTCGATGGCGGCGCAGGCGCAGATACTTTGAATTTGGACGACAGTGGCGTTGCCGTAACGATATCAAATATAGAGACCGTGACCGGTGGCCTGGGCGCAGACACCGTCACGGTAACCGGAGCCGTCGGCGACCTGACACCGCTGGTCGCGACGCTCGATGGCGCCGATACACTGGTTAACCAGACTACATTATCGGCAGGTGGCTTCGCCATTAACGCCGCCCTGACCAACGAAGGCACCCTGAACACCACCGGCGGTGCGCTCAACGGAGCGTTTTCCAACACCGCCAGCGGAATTTTGAATGTCACCGGCCCCGGGGACACGCTGGCGGTGGCGAACGGCTTCACCAATGCCGGGTTGATCACTACCAACGATCTGAGCACATACAACTATACTACTACCCTGAGCGTGACTACCGGCACCCTGACCAACACCGGTATCATCCGCACCCTGGATACCACGGGCGGCGGCAGCGCCGGTGTCATCAACGCGCAACTGGATAACCAGGGCCTGTTGGATCTGGTCAGCGACGGCTCTATCAGCAACGCGGGCCGCACTTTCGATACCTCCACCGGCGCCATCAATGTGGCCAGTGGTAAAATTTTGACGATCAATGGCGGCACCACCCTGTTCGGCGCGGGCACGGCTTTAAGCGGCGCCGGCACCATCAGCTTCGCCGGCACGTCGGCGTTGACCTTTGGGGCTGACTTTATCTACACGGCGACCAATCCGACGCTCGGCTTTGCTGGCGCTGTTACCGTCAACGGCGCGGTGACCCTCACCAACCAAGATGCGCTTTCCTTCCAGGCCAACGACACCTTCAATACGACGGCGTTGATCAACGAGGCGACGCTGAATGCCAACGGTGGCACGATTAACGGGGCGTTTTCCAATGCCGCCAGCGGAATTTTGAATGTCACCGGCCCCGGGGACACGCTGACGGTGGCGAACGGCTTCACCAATGCCGGGTTGATCACTACCAACGATCTGAGCACATACAATTATACTACTACCCTGAGCGTGACTACCGGCACCCTGACCAACACCGGTATCATCCGCACCCTGGATACCACGGGCGGCGGCAGCGCCGGTGTCATCAACGCGCAACTGGATAACCAGGGCCTGCTGGATCTGGTCAGCAACGCGGCGCTGAACAAAGCGGGTGTTGCTCATACGTCGAGCGGCGTTATCGATATCGCCACAGGCAAAACCCTGACCGTATCGGGTACGGGCGCCAGCCTGACCAATGCGGCGGGCGGTATTATTCAAGGTACGGGCACCCTGAATGTCAGTTCCATCACCTTCGCCAACAACGGCATCATCGATGCCGCCGGGGCCGGGGCCGTCGGCACGCTGGCGATTACCGGCGCGGCGACCTTTGGGGCGACGGCGGCGTTGAACGCCGATGTCTCCTCGGTCGGCTTCGACATTGTCAACTTAAGCGGCGGCCTGAACCTGGCGGCCATCGGCGATAGCCTGAATTTGAACTTCCTGAGCGGCTACGTCGCCACCGCCGGCACTACGTTCCAGGTGCTGAGTGCCGGTTCGATCACCGGCCAGTTCGACACCGTCACCCATAACCTGGGCGCCGGCTATGGCGTCAACGTGACTTACGGCGCGACCAGTGTGACGGTCACGGTTTTACAAACACCGCTCACCGGAACCGCCGGTAATGACACGCTGGTCGGTTCGGCCGCCGATGACCTGTTCATCGCGACCGACGGCACCGACACCATTGCCACCGGCGGCGGCATCGATACCCTGGAAGTGGGCCTCGCCTATTCCATGGAAAATGCCTTGTACGACACGGGAACGGGCAATCTGCTGATTGAATATTCCGATTTTGCGACAAATTCCGTCTTCTCTTCGGCGACGGTCCTTAATCAGGCAGCCAATCCGCTGAGCTATCTGCGGTTTGATTTCAATGAAAACGGCGTCATCGAAACCTATCGTGTTGGCGGCGGCACGACGGTGACGGCGAGCACGGGCGAAAACTGGCTGATCGCCGGAACAACGGGCAACGACACCCTGATCGGCGCCGCGGGCAATGACATCCTGATCGGCAACGGCGGGAACGATACGCTTAACGGCGGTGGCGGCAATGATGTGATAATGGGCAATGAAGGCAACGACATCCTGACCGGCGGTACAGGGATAGACATCTTCGCTTACGGTACCAAAACCGAATCGACGATTGTTACCACCGATACCATTACCGATTTTGTGACCGGTGAAGACCAGATTGAATTGGGTGGCATCACCGGAATAACCTACACAGGAACGCCGTTCACCATGACCGGTGGTGTCGCGGCGACGATCGCCTCGATTATCGCCGATGGTGGCCTGGCCAATCAGGTTGTCTACTTCAACGATGGAACAGACGGCTACGTTTATGTCAACGGCAGGGGTTCCGTCGTCGCCGACACGTATGGCGACTACAACGGCTCGTTGATCAAGCTGGCCGGTATCCTGAGCGCACCGGCGTTAGCCGATTTGACCGGCCTTACCCTGGGCGGTCCCATTTTGAACACCGTTGGCACGGCGGGCAACGATACGCTGGTTGGTTCCGCCGGGAACGATCTGTTCATCGCGACCGACGGCACTGACACCATCGCCACCGGTGGCGGCATCGATACCCTGGAAGTGGGTCTCGCCTATTTCTTGGAAAATGCCACGTACGAGACGGGAACGGGCAATCTGCGGCTCGATTATACCGATTTCGCAACCGGTCTGATCGCCTATTCAGTGACGGTCCTTAATCAGGCTGCCAATCCGCTGAGCTATGTGCGGTTTGACGTTAACGACGATCGCACCATCGATGCGGTCAATGAAGCCTATCGTTTGGGCGGCGGCACGGCGGCAACGGCGAGCACGGGCGAGAACTGGGCGCTCGTCGGGACAACGGGTAACGACACCCTGACCGGCAGTACCGGCGATGACATCCTGATCGGCAACGCCGGGAACGATACGCTTAACGGCGGTGGCGGCAATGATAATATGTCCGGCGACGCCGGCAACGATACGATCAATGGCGGCAGCGGGCTCGATACCGTTTATTTCAACGGCAATTTTGCCGACTTCACGATCACCGGAGCCAACGGTAATTACACCGTTACCGATAACGTCGGCCTTGGCGGAACCGATACCCTAACCAGCATCGAAGCCCTTGATTTCGATGACATCATGTACAGCCCCAACATCACCCTGACCGGCACGGCCGGCAACGATATCCTTAACGGCGGGGCCGGGAACGACACGCTGAGCGGCGGCGATGGCGATGATATGCTCTATGGCGGTTCCGGGCATAACAACCTTTCAGGTGGCAGTGGCAATGACACCCTTCAGGGCCTGAATGGTCATGGTAGTGACTGGACGACGGCCAATTACTTCGGCGAGACCAACGCTAATGTCAACGGCATAACGGTTAACATGACCGGCGCCGGATCGACGGTCGGCATCAACACCACGACCGAAGTCGATACCCTTATCGGGGTTGACCGGGTTCGCGGCTCTATCACCGATGACACCTTCACCGCCGATGGCACCTACACCGAATTTGTCGAATTTGAAGGCATGGGCGGCAATGATACCATTACCGGCAATGCGGGAACGGGCGGCGGCACCCGGGTCGGTTATTCCAAGGCGGGCGAGCTCAGCGGAGTTGGCGTGGTGGTTGACCTGTTTGCAGGCAAGGCGGTCTCCGCCGACAATATCGCCCAGCAAGAGAGCTATACTTTCAGCGCTGGCACCATAAATATTGGTGAGACCTACACGGTCACCATCAACGGCACGGCGGCCAGCTACACGGTAGCGGGTGCGGGCGAGACAATCGCCGATATTATCTCCGGCCTGATCCTCGCCATGGAAGCCGTACCGGTAATTTCCGATACGGTCGATTCCTATTCGGTATCGCCCGGCGTGCTCCAGATCGGCACTTTGGTCGCCGACGGATCGACCTTCAGCCACAGCCTGACCACCACTTCCACGGGCGGCACGACTGTCTCGCTGACCTTTTCCCAGGGACCGGTTATTAACGACGGAGCTGGCATTGGCATCGATACGTTTGTCGGCGGTGTCAATTTAGTCGGCGATATCAATCACGTCCGTGGATCGGCCTTTGACGATTCGTTGTTAGGGTATGACAATTCGGGCACCGGCTACTTGGAATTCTTCCGCGGCGGAGCGGGCAACGACTTTATCAATGGCGACCTGGGCGAAGACGTCGTCGATTACAAGAATTCGACCGGCGCAGTCACGGTTGATCTGGCCGCCGGCACGGCGGCGGATGGCTTTGGCGGCACCGACACCCTGGTCAGCATCGAAGATGCCCGAGGCTCCGACGGTTTTGGCGACACCCTCATCGGCAACAGCGGCGCCAACACTCTTTGGGGCCTTGGCGGTAACGACACCCTGACCGGTGGCCTTGGCGCCGATACATTTGCATACACGAACAAAACTGACTCGACGGAAACCAACTTCGACACCATCACCGATTTCACGACGACGGCAGACAAAATTGAATTCACCGGCATTAGCGGCGTCGGTTACAACACCATGCCGTTCGCCTTCACCACCGACGTGGCGACCACCATCGCGGCCATTCAGGCCAGTGTGCTCGACAACACCGTGGTCTTCTTCACCGATGGCGTGACCGGTTACCTATACGTCAATGGCGCCGGAACGGGCACCGACTTCGACGGCACCTTCGTCGAACTGACCGGCGTGACGACGGCACCGGCGCTGACCGATTTCCCCGGCGTCGCCGACCTGTTCGTCGGCACCTCTGCCAACAATATCCTGACCGGCACGGCGGGCGATGACTTAATCCTTCCCGGCGACAACGCAGGCTTTGACCAGATTTTCGGTTCAGTCGGTAATGACACTGTCGATTTCGGCACCGGCAATGGATATTACGAAGTGGATTACAGGTACCTGTCCGCCCCGATTACGGTTGATCTGAGTTTGGCCAGTGGTCAGGTAGACAAGGGAGCGAATGGCACAGATTCCCTGTTCAACATTTCAAATATATCAGTCGTTGTCGGTGGCGGTTTTGGTTTGGCCGGGACCAGCGGGAATGACACGTTTATCGGATTAGATCAGTCGGGCAGCTGGACGCAGTTCGTTGGTGATGGCGGTGACGACACCTACACGGGCGGCATCGGCACGGAACGGATCGACTACAGAAATGCCGGCAGCGGCGTGACGGTGACGTTCTCGAGCCAGGGCATCGGCTCGACCAGTGTCGATGGCTTCGGCGGCGTCGATACCTTTACCGGTATCGAAGAAGTTCGCGGATCGTACTTTGCCGATTTGCTGACCGGCAGCGGCGACGACGAACGATTCATCACCCTAGGCGGCAATGACTTCGTTTATGGCGGCGCCGGTTATGATGTGATCCGCTATGATCGCGCCGGGGTAAGTACGGTAACCGTCGATCTGGGCGCCAATACGGCCAGTGGCATCTGGGGCGGCGTCGCCTTCACCGATACCTTGTACGATATCGAAGAAGTTCGCGGTTCTGCCGGCGATGACAGCCTGACTGGCTCGGCGCTGGATGATGTGATCAAGGCCGGCGGCAGCAACGGCTATGACCAGATATTTGGGACCGCCGGCAACGACACAATTGATTTCGGCTCCGGATATACCGAACTGAAATATGGAAATCTTACCGCTCCGGTCACCATCAACCTGAGCACGGGCCTGGTCGACAAAGGCCTTAATGGCACAGATACCATTGTCGGCTTCGCAGGCTTCAATCCTAACGACGGCCTTGGCTTCGCCGGCACCAGTGGCAATGACACCTTTATTGGTTCTGATCTGACATCTAGCTGGGTTCAGTTCATTGGTGATGGCGGTGATGACATCTACACCGGCGGCTTAGGCACGGAACGGATCGACTACAGAAATGCCGGCAGCGGTGTGACGGTGACGTTCTCGAGCCAGGGCACCGGCACGACATGGAGCGATGGCTTCGGCGGCGTCGATACCTTTACCGATATCGAGGAAATTCGCGGCTCGAACTTTGCCGATACGCTGACGGGCAGCGGCGGCGACGAACGATTCATCACCCGGCAGGGTAATGACTATGTCGATGGCGGCGCGGGTTTTGATACGGTCCGCTATGACCAGTCCGGCGCCGGTCCGGTCCATGTCGATCTTGGTGCCCAAATGGCGACTGGCACATGGTACGGCCAGGCCTTCACCGACACGCTGATTAATATCGAAGCCGTTCGTGGATCATCGGGCAATGACACCCTGATCGGTGACAACAACAGCAATGAACTTAATGGCAAGGCCGGTGACGATAATATCAACACCGGCAACAACGTCGGCGGGATTGTCGGCTACGACTATGTTCAGGGCCATACCGGTAACGACACCATTACTTTTGGCCAAGGTCAGGGCTATTTCATTGTCGATTATAACTGGTTCGGCGGCACGTCGATTGCGGTTAATCTAACTCTCGGCAGCGGCCAGGTCGACAAAGGCGCGGATGGCGTCGATACCCTGGTCGGTCTGTCGACAATTAGTCGCGAACAAGACGGCATCGAAATTCGCGGTACCGGCGGTAACGATACCTTTATCGGCTCCAACGACCCCGGCCTGAACTATGTTGCGTTCCAAGGAATGGGCGGGGATGATACCTTCACCGGCGGCACCGTTTTTGAAATTGTAAATTACTACAGGTCCTCGGCCGGTGTGACGGTCACGTTCTCAGGCGACGGCGTCGGCACGACCTACGAAGACGGTTTCAGCGGCACCGATACATTCACCGGTATCGACGGCGTCGGCGGATCGAACTTTAACGACGTATTGACCGGAAGCGCGGGCGATCAGTATTTCGTCACCCAGGGCGGTAATGACATCGTCGATGGCGGTGCGGGCTTCGATACGGTGCGCTATAACCGGGTCGATTTCGGCCCCCTGACCATCAACCTGGGCCTGACCACGGGCACGGTGACCGGCACATGGAAGGGCACGGCGTTCTCCGACAACCTGTCCAATATTGAAAAAATTGTCGGCTCCACCACCGACGACATCATCACAGGTTCCACCGGCAATGATACCCTGGAAGGAAACACCGGCAATGACATCATCAACGGCGGCGCGGGCGATGACACATATGTCTATCGGTTCGGCGATGGCAACGATGCGATCTCCGATACCGGCGGGCTGGATTCGATCATCTTGGCCGATAACGCAATCGAAGAACTGACGACATCGCGGCGGGTTGGAGACGATCTTGTCCTGGAATTCAGCGACGGCGGCACGCTCACGGTGACCGGCGCCTATATCGTCGGCCAGGCGGTCGAAAGTATTGTCGATCAAATCACTGACGCCAACGGCAACGTGGTGCTTGAATTTGCTCATGTCTTCCAAGCCGGTCTGACCGGCTCAGCAGGCAGCGACTGGATCGCCGGCACCACGGGCAACGACATCATCAATGGCGGCAGCGACGGATCGAACGAACTTTATGGCGACGCCGGTTTCGACACCATCACCGGCGGCATCGGAGAAGACTATATTGCCGGCGGTATCGGCGATGACATTATTTATGGTGGCGACGGCAACGATACGCTCAACGGCGGCATTGGCGGCGATGACCTGACCGGTGGCGCCGGGGCCGATACTTTCATTGTTGGAAGCAAGCTGGACTCGACCGTCACCAACTGGAATACCCTGCTCGACTTCACGACGGCGGAAGACAAAATCGAATTCATCGGCATCGGCGGCGTCGGTTACAACACCACGCCGTTCGCCTTCACCACCGACGTGGCGACCACCATCACAGCCATTCAGGCCAGTGTGCTCGACAACGCCGTGGTCTTCTTCACCGATGGCGTGACCGGTTACCTGTATGTCAAGGGCGCCGGAACGGGCACCGACTTCGATGGCACCTTCATCGAACTGACCGGCGTGACGACGGCACCGGCGCTGGCCGATCTTTCTGGCATCGGCAACCTTGTGGTCGGCACGACCCTGGGCGACACCCTGACCGGTACTGCCGGTAATGACGTCTTCCTTCCCGTCACCCATGGGGCTGGCGAGTGGGATATGATTACGGGCAGCACCGGTGACGACACCGTCTATTTGACCACTGGCCCGTATAGTTATGCCCTTAATTACGGGAACCTGACCGGCCCCGTCTCCATTGACTTGGGCCTCGCCAATCAGCAAGTCAGCAAGGGTGCCGGTGGTGTGGATGGCTTCGATACATTGGTTGGCACGGCGGCCCTCGACTTGATAGACGGTGGCATTTCCATCTTTGGGTCCGGTTATAACGACACGATTACCGGCGGCAGTTACGCGGCCTATCTGGATTTCAGGAGCAGTGGCGGTAACGATACCTACATCGGCGGTGCCGGGTACTCTCGTGTTAGTTACAACAATTCAAGCTTCGGCGTAACGGTGAACCTGACCACTCAGGGTGCAGGCACAGCCACCATAGTTGGCTCCGGCGATGTCGATACGTTCAGCAATATCGACGATGTCCGGGGGTCAGATTTTGCCGATTTCCTTTATGGCGGCAGCGGTGACGATGTTTTCATCACCCGTGGGGGCGATGATACCGTCAATGGCGGGGCCGGATTTGATACGCTCAGATATGACCGCAGTGGCGTTGGCCCAATCACCGTCGATCTGGGTCTCGGCACCGTAAGCGGCACCTGGAATGGCGTTGCCTTCACAGACAACGTCAGCAATATCGAAAAAGTCCGTGGATCAAACGCCAACGATACCATCACCGGTAGCAGCGGCGACGATAACCTAGATGGCAAAGGCGGCGACGATATCTTGTACGGCGGCCTGGGGAATGATTCGCTTAATGGCGGTGCGGGCAATGACACGATCCATACCGGCGACAACGTCGATTACGATTACGTCGGGGCGTCGAGTGGAAATGACATCATCGATTTTGACACGGGCCAAGGGTCATATGTTCTTGATTACCGATGGTTCGGCGGGACTTCTATTTCTGCGAACCTGATCACCGGGGTGATCAGTAAGGGGATCGAAAGCGATACTCTGGTCAATCTGGCCAACGTGACAGATACCAGCCGTGAAACGGGTATTTTCATTATCGGAACTTCCGGTGACGATACCTTCATCGGGACGGACAATACGAACTTGAATTCGATTTGGTATAAGGGCGGCGGCGGCGTCGATACCTATACCGGCGGTGTCGGCACGGACCGGATAGATTACCGGGGTGCCACGGTCGGTGTGACGGTCACCTTCAGCGCCACCGTCGTAGGTACAGGCAGCGTCGCCAATGACGGGTTCGGCAATGCGGAAACCTTTACCGGTATCGAGCAAATTCGCGGTTCCGATTTCAATGATATCTTAACCGGCGGTATCGGCGACCAGTTCTTTGTCACGACCCAGGGGACCGACAGCGTCGATGGCGGCGTCGGGTACGATACGGTCAACTATAATGGCTCGTTTGGCCCCGATTCGGTCGTCATCGACCTGGGCAACTCTACGGCGATCGGCACTTGGGGCGCGACGACCTTCACCGACACCCTGACCAACATTGAAGAAGTTCGCGGCACCGCCGGTAACGACAGCGTCACCGGTTCCGCCGGCAACGACACGCTACAGGGCGAAGGTGGTGACGATACCCTGAATGGCCAAGGCGGCAATGACACGCTCGATGGTGGCGTGGGGCAGGATACGGTCAGCTATTCAGATGCCACCGAAGGAGTGACGGTCGATTTAAATATTCAGGACGGCTTCACGGCCCAGTTTGTCAGCGCCAGTTCCGGCAGCGATATCTTGTTGAATATCGAAGACGTCACCGGGTCCGATTTCAATGACACCCTGACGGGTAATGCCAGTGCTAACGTGCTGGAAGGTGGCCTAGGTGCCGACACGCTCGCCGGTGGTCTCGGCGCTGATATTTTCCGCTATACCTCTGCCACCGATTCGGGGCTTGGTGCCCTTGGCGATATCATCACCGATTTCGATGCTGGCACCAATGGCACCGCCGTCGATCATATTGATTTAAGCGCCTTCGCGGTCGGCACCTTTAGTTTCCTGGGCGCGGAAACTGTCGCCTTTACCGCCAGCGGCAGTACCCAGGCCCACTTTAACGACGCCACCAAAATTCTGGAAATCGATTCCGATGGTGATTCCGTCGCCGATATGAATATCCAGCTGGATGCCGTCGTTCTTGCCGACCTGGACCAGAACGACTTCACCGTCGTTTAACCGGCGATAACGGCCAGGAAATCGCCTGCGAAATTTTTGAGTTTGGCCGCGCCGACGCCGTGGATATCGGCGAAGGCGGTCTCGTCGCGGGGCTGCCAGCGGGCCATATCTTCCAGCGAACGATCTGAAAAAATGATATAGGCCGGGACGTTGCGTTCTTTGGCCAGTTCCGTGCGCTTGTCTTTCAGGCGACCAAGCAGGGCCGTCTGATCGGCGCTTAAGTCTTCCGGTGCGACGGCGCGGGCGCGCTTTTGCTTTTTCTCAGCGCCCGGCTTGATTGTATCCTTGCGGTAGTTAAAGCCGATTTCACCATTCATCAGGCTCTGGCCTTTTTCCGTCAGGCTCAAACCACCGTGCCCGGCGACATCGATGCGCAACAAACCCGCCGCCACCAATTGCCGGACAATGGATCGCCAGGTTTCTTTGGCGATATCGGCGCCCGCCCCATAGGTCGTTAGTTGATCGTGCCCGGTCGTGCGAATTTTATCGGTATTGGCGCCGCGCACGATGTCGATCAAGTGCGCCTGACCGTACATTTGGCCGGTCTTGATTGAGGTCGCGAGCAATGTTTGGGCGGCCCCGGTGCCGTCGATCATTTCCGGCGGGTCCAGGCAAATGTCGCAATTGCCGCAACCTTGGGCCGCGAATTGGCTTTCCCCGAAGTAGGAGAGCAGGGCGTGCCTGCGGCATTCGGGCGATTCACAATAGGAAATCAGCGCATCCAGGCGTTTGTGTTCGCGCCGCTTGTGGCCGGCGTCGCCGTTTTCCTGTTCGATAAACAAACGCCGCATGCGCAGGTCGTCCAGGCCATAAATCATCAGGGCATCGGCCGGTTTGCCATCGCGTCCGGCGCGGCCGATTTCCTGGTAATAGGCCTCGATGCTGCCCGGCATATCGGTGTGGCACACGAAACGCACGTCCGGCTTGTCGATGCCCATGCCAAAGGCGATGGTGGCGACGATGACGGTGCCGCCGGGGTCGGTCATGAAGGCCCGCTGGTTTTGGGTGCGGGATTCCGCCGTCATGCCGGCGTGATAGGGCAGGGCGCGAACGCCATTTTCGTTCAGGAAGGCGGCCATTTTTTCGGTCTTGGCGCGGGACAGGCAGTAAACGATGCCGCTTTCGCCGTCGTGGGCGCGAACGACGTTCAGCAATTGGGCCTTGGCATCGCTGCGCATTTCCACGCCAAGGCGAATGTTGGGGCGATCGAACCCCGACACAAACCGCCGCCCGGTGTCGCCGAATAACTTGGTGGCGATATCGTCCTGGGTGGTTTCATCCGCCGTCGCCGTCAGGGCGGCGATGGGAACGCCCGGGAACAGATCTTTGAGTCGCGTCAGGGATTCATAATCGGGCCGAAAAGAGGGCCCCCAACGCGACAGGCAATGGGCTTCGTCGACGGCGATCAGGCTGATGGGAAGTCGCGACAGGGCGTCCAGCATGCGGTCGGTCATCAGGCGTTCGGGGGCCAGGTACAGCAATCGCAAGTCGCCCGCCGCGGCGCGCTTCCAGGTCGCCACGTTGATATCGCGGTCCCGCGATGAATTAATGGTATCGGCGGCGACTCCGGCCAGTTTCAGGGCCGCCACCTGATCTTCCATCAGCGCCACCAGGGGCGATACGACAAGGGTCAACCCGCCCTTCAAAAGCGCCGGAATCTGGAAACACAACGACTTGCCCGACCCCGTCGGCATCACCGCGAGCGCGTGATCGCCGGCCAGCAGGGACGCCACCACATCGGCCTGGCCGGGGCGAAAACTCGAGTATCCGAAGACGTCTTTGAGAATCTGTTCGGGCATGGCCCCCACTATAAGCGGGGCCGCAAGTTTTTATCGATATTTCACCCCCGGCAGCACGCATAGCATTTCATAAAGAAGATTGGCCGCCACCAGCGCCGTGTTGCCCGACGTATCGTAGGCGGGGGCGACTTCGACCAAATCGCCGCCGACCAGGTTAAGCCCCCGGCAACCGCGAATAATTTCGAGCCCCTGATGAACGCTCAGGCCGCCGATTTCGGGCGTTCCCGTTCCCTGGGCGAAGCTGGGGTCCAGGCCATCGATATCGAAACTCAGATACACCGGCCCGTCGCCAAGCTGGTCCCGTATTTCGGCCATCAGCGGGGTCAGGGATTTGTACCAGCAGTCTTCGGCGGCGACGACGCGGAATCCCTGACTTTGCGGCCAATCGAAATCTTCGGCGGTATAGCCGGTTCCGCGCAGGCCAATTTGGGCGACCCGTTTACCGTCGAGCAATCCTTCTTCGAGCGCGCGGCGAAAGGGTGTGCCGTGTGCTATTTTCTCGCCGAACATATGGTCGTTGATGTCGGCGTGGGCATCGACATGGACCATGCCCACGGGGCCGTGTTTACGGCATATGGCCCTTAAGATCGGCAGCGCAATGGTGTGATCGCCGCCCAGGGTCAGGGGCCGGCAACCCAGGGACAGGATATCGTCATAGGCGTCTTCGATAATGCCCATGCTGTCTTGAAGATTGAAGGTATTGATGGCGACATCGCCGATATCGGCGACCATCAGGCTGTCAAACGGGGCCGCCCGGGTGGCCATGTTATAGGGCCGAAGCAGGGAGGATTCGGCACGGATGGCGCGCGGCCCAAAACGCGCGCCGGGGCGGTTTGATGTTCCGGTATCCAGCGGCACGCCGACAAAACAGGCGTCCAACCCTTGGGCCCCGGTTTGGGTGGGCAGGCGCATCATCGTCGCCGGGCCGGCAAACCGCGGCATCTCGTTGCCGCCAAGCGGCTGGTTCAGGGGACGGGTCATTTAAGGTCTCCTCCAGGAATAACAAATTCCTCGTGTTGCGGCCTTCACCATACAGGCGTTTTTTGTCGTCTTCACCTGCCAAGCTTAGATTTTTTGCATATAAGAAAAAAATCCCGTTTGAGTCTGGACCGCCCGGCGCATTGACACTAACGTATTGGCAAGCAGGCGGCGTGTTCGTGGGGGCGGCGCGAAAAAGCTTGTGGGAGCGGACAATGAACGGCCTGAATAGGTCGAAATTGGCGGGGGGAATGAGAATAATTTGATGCCGAATTTTGTAATCGCCTATGTCCGATATGTCGAGGCCGTGACCTACCGGGTCGGGCGGTTCGCCATGTATCTGATTTTCGCCATGCTGGGCGTGCTGTTGTATTCGTCGATCATGAAGACCTTCTTCCTGCCCGTCCAGTGGACCCTGGAAACCGCACAGTTTTTGATGGCCGCTTATTACATGTTAGGCGGCGGCTATTCCATGCAACTGGGTGACCATGTGCGGATGGACCTTCTGTATAGCCCCCTGTCATCGAAGAAACAGGGCTTTACGGATTCACTGACGTCATTTTGCCTGGTTTTTTATCTCATCATGCTGCTGTACGGCGGACTGTCGAGCACTCAGTACGCCCTGTTCTATGGCGAGAAAAGCTATTCGTCCTGGGCCCCTTATATGGGACCGATCAAGGTCATCATGAATATCGGCATCGTCTTGATGCTGCTGCAGGCCATCGCCACTTTCTTTAGGGATTTGGCGAGATCCAGGGGGCTTGATATTTTTGGTCCCAACCCTGCCGAAGCCGACGGGGCGCCTATATGAGTTACGAACTAATCGCCATCCTGATGTTTTCATCGATGATGCTGATGTTGCTGACCGGGCAGCGGGTGTTCGGCGCGATCGGTTTCGTCGCCGTCGTCGCGGCCTTGTTCCTGTGGGGCACCGGCGGATCGCAATTGGGCTTCAGCGCCGCCATGAAGCTGATGAAATGGTATCCGCTGCTGACCCTGCCGCTGTTTATTTACATGGGGTACATACTTTCGGAATCCAAAATCGCCGACGATCTGTACAAAATGTTCCATGTCTGGATGGGCCCCCTGAACGGCGGGCTCGCCATCGGCACCATCATCTTGATGGTGGTTATTTCGGCCATGAACGGCCTGAGCGTCGCCGGCATGGCCATCGGGGCGACCATCGCCCTGCCTGAACTTTTAAAGCGTGGTTACGACAAGGTCATGGTGACCGGCGTTATCCAGGCCGGTAGTTCGCTTGGCATTCTGGTGCCACCCAGCGTCGTCCTTGTGCTTTACGGCATGATCGCCCGCCAGCCGATCAGCCAGCTTTGGATGGCCGGTGTATTCCCCGGCCTGATGATGGCCAGCCTGTTCATCATTTACATCGTCGTGCGCTGTAAAATTAATCCGGAACTTGGACCCGCCCTGCCCATCGAAGAGCGGCAGGTCAGTTGGGGTGAAAAATTTCGCCTGCTGAAGGCCGGAATTATTCCGCTGGCGATTTTCTTTTCCATGACCGGCCTGTTCCTGATGGGGGTCACTTCTCTGGTCGAAAGTTCCGCCGTCGGCGCGACTGCAGCCACCATTGCCGCCTTGGCCAAAGGCCGGTTGAACCGCCAGGTGATGGAAAACACCATCCGCAAGACCCTGGGCATCAGTTGCATGTTCATGTGGATCATCCTCGCGGCCCTTTGTTTCGGCGCGGTATTCGACGGCCTTGGCGCGGTCAAGGCAATTGAAGGCTTCTTCATTGGTCAAATGCACCTGACCCCTTGGGAAGTCCTGATTATGATGCAGTTATCCTACATCGTCATGGGCATGTTCCTGGATGACACGGCGATGCTGGTCATCGTCGCCCCGCTTTATGTGCCTCTGGTGGGTATCTTGGGTTTCGATCTGGTGTGGTATGGCGTGCTTTACACCATCACCTGCCAAATCGCTTACATGACGCCGCCCTTCGGCTACAACCTGTTCCTGATGCGAGCCATGGCACCCCCGGAAATCACGCTTTCGGACATCTACCGATCGATTATTCCGTTCGTGATCGTGATGATCTTTGGCCTCGTCCTGGTCATGGTTTTCCCCGAAATCGCCATGTGGTTGCCCAATCAATTTTACGGAAAGTGAAATAACAACGTAAGAGTAATGAAAGAACGTGAAGAAGGCGGCATTTTTGAAACAAGGGTTCACAGGCAAGCCGCCGCTGTAAGTTCCAAAGGGAAGAATTCCCCGGAAGCCAGCAAGAAGTTATGTGAATCACCGTCCATTAAGCCAACCCAAGGGAGATAAAAATGACAAAAAGAAGAGAGTTTCTAAAGAAGGCGGGGACGGCGACAGCCGGTGCCGTCGCAGCGACGACACTTAGCGCGCCGAATGTTCACGCCGCAGCACCCATCAAATGGCGTCTGCAAACCTATGCGGGTCCGGCGCTCGCCGAACATGTGATCAAGCCTGCCATCGATGACTTCAACAAAGCCGCCAACGGCGAAATGGTCATCGAACTTTTCCATGGTGACCAGCTGGTTCCCACCGGAGAGTTGTTCCGGGCTATGCAAAACGGCACCATTGATGCCGTGCAAAGCGATGACGATTCCATGGCGTCACCGACGCCAGTTACCCAGTTCGGCGGATACTTCCCCTTTGCCACCCGCTATTCGCTGGATGTACCGGTGCTTTTCCACCAGTACGGCCTGGATAAAATCTGGAAAGAAGAATACGCCAAGGTCGGCGTTCAGCATATCAGCGCCGGTTCGTGGGATCCTTGCCACTTCAACACCAAGACTCCCATCAACAGCCTGGCCGATCTTAAAGGCAAGCGGGTGTTCACTTTCCCGACCGCCGGCAAGTTCCTGTCGCGCTTTGGCGTCGTTCCGGTGACCCTGCCTTGGGAAGACATTGAAGTCGCCGTGCAAACCGGTGAACTCGACGGTATCGCCTGGTCCGGCATCACCGAAGATTACACAGTCGGTTGGGCGGATGTGACCGATTACTTCCTGACCAACAATATCTCGGGTGCCTGGTGTGGCTCGTTCTACGCCAACCAGGGTCGTTGGAACGACCTTCCTGACCACCTTAAGACGTTGGTTAAACTTGCCTTCGATAGTTCACACTACTATCGCCAGCACTGGTATTGGGGCGGCGAAGCGGCGTTGCGCGTCAATGGCACCAAGATGAAGCTGACGACCATCCCCGATGAAGAATGGGCAACGGTCGAAGCCGAAGCTCGGAAGTTTTGGGATGAAATCGCCGAAACTGGCCCAGTCGCCAAACAGGTGATCGACATCTTCAAGAAGTACAACAAGGTCATGGATAAAGCCGGTCGGCCGTACCGTTACAGCTGATCCCGTTATATCCAGACGATAAAATTGGCGGCGTTTCCTTATTTTGGGAAACGCCGCTTTTTTATGTGTCGCCCGGGTCTTTTGCCTCTTCGGCGCGCCGCAGGGCCTTTTTGCGGTCGGTCGGGAATTCTTCCATGAAATCCCCCGGCGGCAAGTCTTCCGCAGGATACAGGGCGACTTTATGGTTCTTGGGGTTGGCTTTTTCTGGCGAAATACCGCGCGCGTTGACGCCTTTGGGCTTGACGATTTTGCCGTCGACGATTTCCTGGTCCAGCCACCATTTCTGATCCGCGATCCGCTTGCCGTAACCCAGCCAGTCATCCATGCGCACGGCTAATGGAATCAGCAGCGGTTTCAGGAACGGCATATTCAGGGCCAGCCAACTTGCCATGCGATGCACCAGGGCGCCGTCTTTGGTGACGACCTTGTTTAACGGGCAGGTCTTCATGCAGCGCCCACAGGCCGCGCCCTTTTGATTGGTGATGCGATACTTGGCGCAATTTTCAACGTCCGGCTTCCAAATCTCGTAGCCATTGAACATGATCTTGTCGCCAAACGGTATGGCACCACAGGGGCATTCACGGGCGCATTTGTAACAACTGCCGCAAAACTTTTGCAGGCCGAAATCGATGGGCTTGTCGCAGCTCAGGGGGAGATTGGTGGTGACCACCACGGTTTTGGATCGCGGGCCAATAAACGGATTCAGCACCAATTCGCCAATCCGCGACAATTCGCCAAGCCCCGCCCACAGCATCAGCGGAATTTGCAGGACATGGCCATCGGCGGCCGATTGGCAGCGCGCGCCATAGCCCAGCCTGCGGATATAACCCGCGATAACGCTGCCGACTTCGGCACCGCGCAAGTATGCGCGATAGCTTTGGGTGCCCGATATCCAGTCATCGCCCGACGCCCCTTCCATGGTCTCGAAGCCCTGGTCGATCAGCATGACAATGGCGTGGGTGTGATAGGGCGTGATGACGTTGCCGTCGGCGTCGTGGGAATACCAGGCGTAGTCGGGAATTTTGCAAATGCCGACAATGTCCATATCCAGGAAATAGGCCAGCGACTTGACGTGCCGGGCCATGGCTTCCGGATCATCGGTTTCGGGTGCTTTTTCATCCGCCGTCTCGCCGCTTTGCAAGGGCACGATGGCCCGCATGATTTCGCCCATGGCATCGGATAAGGGATACTTGGCGACGAACCGGGGGCGTTCTGTTTTCGCCCGTTCGCCCAGGTCGCCGAAAAACGGCCGGTTGAAGAATGAGCCGCGAAAGGGCACCCGCGGCACCCGTTCGGCGTCGATGCGGGTGGTCGGATGGTCGACCCGTTTGAGTTTTTCCATGGGGTATTTACCCAGGTGCGGCAGCCGGTTTTTTTTGTAAAACAAACCCATGACGATCTCCCCGTTTGTCAGGCGACCCCCTGACATAGCATGGCGCTGATACCAAATTGCACTAATAATGACCCATAGAGATCGCCTCAGCGATCCGTCGGGTAGGAGAGGAGCCGCAGGCGATGCGGTGCGCCGCACGCTCCTCGCCAAAAGGCTAGTGAAGCCGTCTCTATGGGTCATTATTAGTGCAACTTGGTATTAATTAGAAACTATCCACTTGGGGCTTGTGTGATGGCAATAACCACGGCACAATAGCGGTTAAATAGGCTACCCGGTACCGAAATGCGGTTTCTCCGTATTTCTGGAGTCAAGAGCGGGATGCGGGGAGGAACAGGCCGTCTCGAGCCCGTCTATGTTAAGACCAATCAACACGAAACAGGGAGAATACATATGTTCAGGAAATTTACTTTAGGCGCCGTCGCGGCCACGGCTTTCGCCGTGGCATCATTTGGCGGGGCAGCGAACGCGGAAACCACGTTGACACTGTCGTCGTGGTTGCCGCCCAAACACCCCATTGTCGCCAATATGATCGTGCCGTGGATCAAACAGGTCGAAGCCGCCACCAACGGCAGCGTCAAGATCAGGATTCTCGCCAAGGCGGCTGGCAAACCGCCGGCCCACTTCGATTTGGCCAAGGACGGGCAGGTCGATATCAGCTATGGCGTTCACGGCTATCAGCCGGGACGTTTCCTGCTGACCAAGGCCGTCGAAATGCCGTTTTTGGGCGACAGCGCGGTCGCCACATCGGTGGCCTACTGGCGCGTTTACAAGAAACACATGGAAGAGCAAAACGAACACAGGGGCACCAAGGTGCTTGGCGTGTTCACCCATGGCCCCGGTCAAATGTTCAATGCCAAGCGACCGATCAACACGCTGTCGGACTTCCATGGTTTGAAGATCCGCGTCGGCGGTGGCGTGATCAACGATGTTACCAAGGCCATGGGCGTTACGGCGTTGCTGAAACCGGCACCGAAGTCATATGAATTGATGTCTAATGGCGTCGCCGATGGCACCTTCTTCCCGAAGGAATCGATCAAGTCCTTCAAGCTGACCAAGCTGGTCCGTTACGGCACCCTGGTTCCGGGTGGCCTGTACAACACCAGCTTCTTCCTGGTCATGAACCCGGCGAAGTTCGCCAGCCTGTCGAAAGCCGATCAGGCGGCTATTGAAAAAGTGTCCGGCGAGAATTTCTCGCGCATCGCCGGCAAGGGCTGGGATGATGCCGATATGGCCGGTGTCGCCGCCATGAAAGCCGATGGCGTCAAGTTGTCCACCGCGTCGGCGGCGTTGATTAGCGAAATCAAGTCCAAGACCAGTGGCATCGAAGCCAATTGGGTCGCTGCGGTCAAGGCCAAGGGAGTGGATGGCGCCAAGATCATGTCCGATCTCAGGGCCGAAATTGCCGCAGCCAGTAAGTGAGCTTGCCCGGCAGTCCAGGCAATAATATATCAGTCCGGGTCGTCAATATGGCGACCCGGATGCTTGGTGTTGTCGGCTCTGTTTTGCTGTTTTCGATGATGGTGTTGACCTTTGTCGATGTCTGGGGCCGCTATATTTTTGATTCACCCGTGCCCGGCGGTTTCGAAATTACCGAATTGATGATGGCGACATTGATTTTCGCAGGGCTGCCGCTGGTCACCCAACATGACGAACATATCAGCGTCGACCTGATCGACCACTTTTTCCCAAAAGTCCTGTTGCGCTGGCGCGATGCCGTGATCGGCATTTTATGTGCGCTCATGATAGCGGTGCTCAGTTACCGCATGTTGCTGAAGGCGCTGGAACAAGTCGATTATGGCGACCGCACGGCGGCGCTTTATATCCCGGTCGCCCCGGCAACCTTTTTCATGTCATTCACCACGGCGCTGACCTGCGTGCTGCTGATTATCCTGACGTGGGCCAAATTCACCGGGCATCACGACCCTCTCACAAAGAGGGACTGGAACATCTAGTGCAAGAATCTCTGATCGGTTTTGCCGTACTTCTGGCGTTGATTTTGGTGCGCATGCCCATCGCATTCGCCATGGGGCTGGTCGGCATGGTCGGCTTCGGCCTGATGGTCAGTTGGTCCGGGGCGCTGGCGATGGTCGCCACGGTGACATACGAAACCGGCCTGGCGTATGGCCTGTCGGTGGTGCCGCTGTTTATCCTGATGGGTAATTTCGTGACCCGCGCCGGGTTGTCCGATGAATTGTATGGCGCCGCCAACGCCTTCCTGGGCCATCGCCGGGGGGGTCTGGCGATGGCGACAATTGTCGCCTGTGGCGGTTTTGGCGCGGTCTGCGGGTCCAGCCTGGCGACGGCGGCGACCATGGCCCGGGTCGCCATGCCGTCGATGCGGCGCTATGGATATTCCGACAGCCTGGCCGCCGGTTCCATCGCCGCCGGGGGCACGCTGGGGATTCTAATCCCGCCCAGTGTGATCTTGGTCATCTACGGCATCATGACGGAATCCGATATCGGCAAGCTGTTCATGGCGGGTATTCTGCCCGGCCTTCTGGGCGTCGTTCTTTACATGGCCGCGGTGCAGGCGACGATCTGGATAAAACCGGAAAGCGGCCCGCCCGGCGATCGCATGGGATGGGCCGATAGGATGCGCGCACTCAGCGGTGTCTGGGGCGTTTTGCTGCTGTTCATCCTTGTCATGGGGGGCATTTACGGCGGCATCTTCACGCCGACGGAAGCCGCCGGAATTGGCGCCTCCGGGGCTTTTTTCTTCGCGCTCGCCCGGCGCAAACTGACCATTAAGATCGTTTACGAAATTCTTCTGCAAAGCGTCATGACGACGGCGATGATCTTTTCAATTTTGATCGGCGCGCTGATGTTTTCCAACTTTATCAACATGGCCGATTTGCCGGGCGCGCTGACCGGCTGGGTCAATGCCGCCCAGTTATCGCCGTACATGGTGATGCTGTTCATTATTCTGGTCTATGTGGTCCTTGGCTGTGTGCTGGAAAGCCTGTCGATGATCTTGCTGACCGTTCCGGTGTTCTATCCGCTGATCCTGGAATTGAATTTCGGGCCGTCCATTCCGCCCGACATGGTTCTGATCTGGTTCGGCATCATCGTCGTCGTGGTTACCGAAATCAGCCTGATCACGCCGCCGGTGGGATTGAACGTTTTTGTGCTGCGGGGGGTTTTGCCCGATGTCAGTACCGCCACCATCTTCAAGGGCGTAACACCGTTTTGGATCGTCGATATCGTGCGCCTGCTGATCCTGATTTTCGTGCCAACTGTGTCGCTGTTGCTGCCAAGTCTTATGGGCCGCTAATCCTGAATTTTACCAAGCACAATCGCGCCGATCCCGCCCAGGGTTGAAAATATTGCCATCACATAAAAGGCGTCCGTGGCGCTGGTTCCGTAAATCCATCCCGCCAGCATCATGGCGATGCCGAACATCAACCCCATGCCCAGGCCGTCATACAGGCCTTGCGCCGTCGCCGAACGGTCGTGCGGGATGCGTCGGGCGATATAGGTGACGGCGGCCAGGTGGGTGCCGGCAAATGTCAAGGCGTGCAGGCTTTGCACGGCGATCAGCCACGTCAGGTCTGACGTCGACCCCAAGACAATCCAGCGCACGATTCCAGCCACGGATGCCAGGGTCAGCACCTGCCAGACCCGGAACCTTTTCATCACGGATGCCCCGAAAATGAACAGCAGGACTTCCAGCGCCACCCCTTCGGCCCACAACAGGCCGATGACCCCTTCGGATATACCGGCGGCCTTCCAGGATATGGATGCGAAGCCGTACAGCGCCGCGTGGCTGGCTTGCAGGGCCGCGGCGCTGAGCACGAATATCAAAAACGGACGATCTTTCAGGAGCTCCAACACCGCCGGTTGCCACGATTTTCTGGGTTCAACCCGCACATTGGGGACCAGCAGCGCGCCCAGCACGACAATGGCAGAACCGGCGATCATCAAATGCAGCGCCGCATCGTTTTCCCGGCCTTGCAGGTACATACCGCCCAATATGGACGTGCCGATAAAGCTCAGCGATCCCCACATACGAATTCGCCCGTAATCGGCCTTGCGGTCGCCCAGGGTCAGTATCACCAGATTATCGGTCAACGGCAGGGTGCTGGTCAGCAGGGTGCCGACAACCAGCCAACCCAGCAGCAAGGCCAGGTATCCGTCGAGAAACTTGAACGAAATGAAGCCCAGTAAAATAACCAGTGCGATGCCGATCAGGATGGGCTTTCGCCGGCCTGTTGCATCGGCGATGGAAGCCAGGAAAAGTCCGACAGGAATCCGCGCCCACAGCGCCACGGCGAAAACCACGCCAACCTGCCCGGCCGACAAGCCGCGACCTTCCAGCCAGGTCGGCAGGAAGGGAACCCAAATTCCAAAGACCAGGAATATGGTAAAAATACAGGTCGATAGACGAATGGATGTCAGGGACATGATGGGCTTTCTGGGCCGCCGGAAGGCACCGCCGTTTGGCTGATTCGGACATTGACTTTTATCATAAATGGATACAATCTGAAAAAAAAGTCACTGACTGAAAAAATTTCCAGTTTAGGTCCGATCAAGGGCCGCACCCTGACAGGGGGCATATATTAAATGAGTGATACCAGTCTCGCGGCGCGGGCAGCATGGCTATCTTATATCGGCGGTTACACGCAAAGTGAAATAGCCAAACGGCTCGACGTTTCTTCGGCCAAGGCCCATCGCCTGATTTCTCAGGCGCAGAAGGCCGGGCTGGTGCGCGTGTTTATCGAAGGCGTGCCCGCCGAATGTATCGAGCTGGAAGAATTCATCACCCACCAATTCGGCCTCGAATCCTGCACCGTCGCGCCCCTGCTTGGTGAAGAAGGCGAGGAAGGCGAAGACCCGCTGACGTCGTTTAACGCGGTTGGTGTGGCGGCGGCGCGGCGGCTTTACAATCTTCTAAAGGCCGACGGCCCGTTGACCATCGGGGTCGGCAAGGGCCGGTCGCTGGCCGCCATGGTGCGAAACTTGCCTCATACGCGGCGGCCTGACCTGAAATTCGTCGCGGTGTCGGGCAGCCTGACCCGTAATTTGTCGGCCAATCCTTACGATGTGGTGCACAATCTGGTCGAACGGACGGACGGCGAAGGTTACTTCTTGCCGGTTCCCTATATCGCCTCGAGCGTTCAGGAAAAGGAATTGCTGCAGGCCCAAAAAAGCGTTCAGGAAATGCTGCAACTGGCGCGCAAGGCCGATGTTTACATTATCGGCGTCGGGGCCATCGGCGAGGAATCCCTGGTCCATCCCCATATTCGCGAAGTCAGCATGGTCAGCGAAACGGAATGGCGCGAGCTTCGGCAAAAACAGGCGGTCTGCGATATCATGGGCAAGTTCATTAATGCCGATGGGGTGCCGGTCAAGTCGGACCTGAACAAGCAGGCGCTTGGGCTTGGCCCCGAGGATTTGCGCGGTCGCAAAGTCATCGCCGTGGTCGGCGGTGGCGGCAAGGGCACCGCCGTGCTGGCGGCACTGCGGACAAACATCATCACCGATTTGGTCATCTGCGAAGATACCGCCCAGCGGCTCAGGTCGCTGCTGTCCGAGGAGGCCGCATGAAGGCCAAATTCAAGCGCAATCCGGGCACCCGGCTGGACCTGGACTGGGTCGAAGGCATCGCCGTTAACCGCAGCGCCGTCGAACGCCGGGCGAAAACCTTGCCCGGGCGGCGGTCGGTGAAAAAGGACTGGCAGGCGGCCTGGTTGTTGAAGGCGCTGACCTGTATCGATTTAACGACCCTCGCCGGTGACGACACCCCGGAACGGGTGCGCCGCCTGTGCGCCAAAGCCCTGAACCCGGTTGGCAGGGATATCCTGGTCGGGCTCGGCATGGAAAACCGCACCCTGACCACCGGCGCGGTCTGCGTTTATCACAACATGATTGGCCCGGCGCTGGATGCCCTTGGCGGCGCCGCACTACCGATCGCCGCCGTTTCTACCGGATTCCCGGCCGGCCAAACTCCCCTGGAATTGAAGCTGCTGGAAATCGAAAAATCCGTCGCCGCCGGGGCCTCGGAAATAGATATCGTGATTTCCCGCGAACACGCCCTGACCGGCAATTGGCGGGCCGTGTATGACGAGGTCAAGGCCTTCCGCAAGGCCTGTGGCCGGGCCCATATGAAAACCATCCTGGCGACCGGCGAGTTAAAAACCCTGCGCACCGTGGCCAAGGCTTCTGCCGTTTGCATGATGGCCGGGGCCGATTTCATCAAAACGTCGACCGGCAAGGAGCCCGTCAATGCGACCTTGCCAGTGTCCCTGGTGATGATCCGCATGATCCGTGAGTATTTTCAGGCCACCGGCCACCGCGTGGGATTCAAGCCAGCCGGTGGCATCAGCACGGCCAAGGATGCGCTTGGCTATTTGTTCCTGATCAACGAAGAGTTGGGGCGCCGCTGGCTGGAGCCGGACTTATTGCGTTTCGGCGCATCCAGCCTGCTCGGCGATATCGAACGCCAGTTAAGTCATTCCGTCACCGGCTCCTACGCCGCCGACCACCGACAGGCCATGGGATAATGAAAATGGCTGATTTGATGGACACAATGGAATACGGACCGGCACCGGAAAGTGCGACGGAAGCCCATGCCTGGTTGGATGTGCACGCCCGGAAGTTCGGCCATTTCATCAATGGCGGCTGGAAAACATCGAAGGGCGCGAAAACCTTTAAGACCCGCAACCCGGCGACCGGCGACATCCTTGCCAGCATTACCCAGGGCACGCGCGGCGATGTCGATGCCGCCGTCAAGGCGGCGCGGACGGCGCAGGTCCGTTGGGCCAAATTGGGTGGTCACGGCCGGGCCCGCCACCTGTACGCGTTGGCCCGCAGCGTTCAAAAGCATTCGCGCCATCTGGCGGTTCTGGAAACCCTGGATAACGGCAAGCCGATCCGCGAAAGCCGCGATATCGATGTGCCGCTGGTGGCGCGGCATTTTTATCATCATGCCGGTTGGGCGCAATTGCTGGAAACCGAATTTCCCGATCAGGTTCCCCTGGGTGTGGTCGGCCAAATCGTGCCGTGGAATTTCCCGTTGCTGATGCTGGCCTGGAAAATCGCCCCGGCGCTGGCCGCCGGTAATACGGTGGTCTTGAAACCGGCGGAATACACATCCCTGACGGCGCTGCGGTTCGCCGAACTGTGCGACGAAGCCGGCTTGCCGCCGGGCGTCGTCAATATCGTCACCGGTGATGGCCGCACCGGGGAAATGATCGTCAATCACAAGGACATCAACAAAATCGCCTTTACCGGATCGACCGGAGTCGGCAGCCTGATCCGCAAACAAACCGCCGGCAGTGGCAAGAAGTTGTCCTTGGAATTGGGTGGCAAATCCCCGTTCATCGTTTTCCCCGATGCCGATCTCGACAGCGCGGTGGAAGGCGTCGTCGATGCCATCTGGTTCAACCAGGGCCAGGTCTGCTGCGCCGGGTCGCGCTTGTTGGTGCAGGAAGGCATCGCCAAGACCTTCGTGGACAAGATCAAGGCCCGCATGCAAACACTGCGGGTCGGTGACCCCATGGACAAGTGCATGGACATGGGGGCGATTATCGACCCCACCCAGTTACGGCAAATCGAAAAACTGGTAAAAATCGGCGTCCGCGAAGGTGCCGAACTGTGGCAGGCCGATTGCCCGGTGCCCAAGAAAGGCTGCTTTTATCCGCCGACCCTGCTTGAAAAAGTGACCCCGTCGTCGACCGTCGCGCGGGAAGAAATTTTCGGCCCGGTGCTCACCGTCACCACCTTCCGCACCCCCGACGAAGCCGTCGATCTGGCCAACAACACCCGCTACGGCCTGGCCGCCAGTGTGTGGAGCGAGAACATCAATTTAGCCCTCGATGTCGCCCCGGCGCTGAAGGCCGGTGTGGTCTGGATCAACACCACCAACCAGCTAGATGCCGCCGCCGGGTTTGGCGGCTACCGGGAATCGGGCTTCGGTCGCGAAGGTGGCCGCGAGGGCATGTACGAATACCTGAAGCCGGCCTTTGAAAGTTCGCTTAAGCCGACGCCCAAGGCCGTGACGAAAAAACCCAAGGGCAAGAAAGCCGCCGGGAGGTCTCTGGACCGCACGCCGAAGCTTTATATCGGCGGCAAGCAGGCCCGCCCCGACAGCGGCTACAGCCGCCCGGTCTACGGTAGCGATGGCGCGCACTTGGGCGACGTTGGCGAAGGCAATCGCAAGGATATCCGCAACGCCGTCGAAGCCGCCGCGAAGGCGCAGTCGTGGGCCAAAGCCGATACTCATAACCGGGCGCAGATCCTGTATTACATCGCCGAAAACCTGTCGGCGCGATCTGCGGAATTCGCCCTGCGCATCCGCGCCATGACCGGCGACACGGCGGCCGTGGCCGGGCGCGAAGTTGACGCCGCCATCGCCCGCCTGTTCACCTATGGCGCCTGGGCCGACAAATACGACGGCGCCGTACATTCGCCGCCCCTGCGTGGTGTGACCCTGGCCATGAACGAACCGGTGGGAATTATCGGCCTCGCGTGTCCCGATACCAAACCCTTGCTGGGTCTGGTTTCGCTGGTCGCCCCGGCCATCGCCATGGGCAATCGGGTGGTCGTTATCCCGTCGCAAAACCATCCCCTGTCGGCGATCGATTTCTATCAGGTTCTCGATACGTCCGATGTGCCGGGGGGCGTCGTCAATATTGTCACAGGGCCCCGTGATGATTTGATTTTCAGCCTCGCCGGTCACGATCAGGTCGATGGCATCTGGTATTTTGGATCCCGCCAGGGCAGCGCCGAAATCGAGGCGCTGGCGGCGCGAACCATTAAACGAACCTGGGTCAGCAATGGCCTGGAAAGAGATTTTCTTGACAGCGTTCAGGGCGAGGGCCGGGAATTCCTGCGCCACGCCACCGAAGTCAAGAATATTTGGATTCCCTATGGGGAATGAGTGGAATTGTGACGATGTGTAAAGAGTAAACCCAGGAGGAGAAAGCTATGAGACCACTACTTAAAATCGCTGCTGTGGGGGCCGTAATGATGGCTTCTTTCGGCGCTAACGCCGCCGACATCAAACCCGCCGTCGTGTTCGACATGGGCGGCAAGTTTGATAAGTCTTTTAACCAGTCGATTTACGAGGGCATAGAAAAGTTCAGCAAGGAAACCGGCATCAAATACGCCGAGTTCGAAGTTAACAACGAAACCCAGCGTGAACAGTACCTGCGGAAGATGGCCCAACGTGGTCGTTCCCCGATCATCGGCGTCGGTTTCGCCCAGGCCGCGGCGCTCGAAAAAGTCGCCAAGGAATTTCCCAACCTGAAATTCGCCATCATCGACATGGTCGTCGATTTGCCCAATGTGCAGTCGTATATTTTCAAGGAACAGGAAGGCTCCTACCTGGTCGGCATCCTGGCCGCTATGGCCTCGAAAACCGGCAAGGTCGGCTATATCGGTGGCATGGATATTCCGATGATCCGCGCCTTCGGCTGTGGCTACGAACAGGGCGCCAAGATGGCTAACCCGAATGTCCAGGTGATCCAGAACATGACCGGCAGCACGCCGTCGGCCTGGAACAATCCGGGACGTGGTTCGGAACTCTCAAAGGGTCAGTTTGACCGTGGCGTCGATGTCATCTACGCCGCCGCCGGCGGAACCGGTGTTGGCGTCTATCAGGCCGCCAAGGATGCCGGAAAACTCGCCATCGGTGTCGATTCAAACCAGAACTATATCCATCCCGGCACCATGCTGACATCCATGTTAAAGCGCGTCGATGTCGCCGCCTATAACGTCTTCATGGACGCCAAAAACGGCACCTGGAAATCCGGCATCCACAACCTGGGCCTCAAGGAAGAAGGCGTTGGTTGGGCGTTGGACGAACACAATGCAGCTTTGATCACCCCGGCCATGAAAGCCAAGGTCGAAAAAGCCCGGGCCGATATTATTTCCGGCAAGATCATGGTTCATGACTACCGTGCCAACAACAAATGCGGCATGTAAGAAGACAGAGGGAGGATCGTAATGTCTGATCCTGCCTCTGGCATGGATGTGCGGACCGGTTCGGCGGGGGCAACCCCGTCGGCCGACCCGCCGCCTGCAATCGAGCTCAAGGATATCAACAAATCTTTCGGCCCGGTCAGGGCCAACAAGGATGTCCACCTGTTTGTCAGGGCCGGCACAATCCACGGCATTGTCGGTGAAAACGGCGCCGGAAAATCGACCCTGATGAGCATCCTGTATGGTTTCTACGAAGCCGACAGGGGTGAAATTTTCGTGGCCGGCGAAAAAGTCCGCATCGATTCATCGCAAGCCGCCATCGCCGCCGGTATCGGCATGGTGCATCAGCATTTCATGCTGGTTAATACCTTTAGCGTTCTCGAAAACGTCATGTTGGGGGCCGAATCCGGGCCGTTGATCCGCGAAAGCGCCGCCCAGGCCGCCGCGAAGCTGAAGCACCTGGCCGACACCTACGGCCTGCATGTGAATATCGATGCAATGACCGGCGAGTTGCCGGTCGGTGAACAGCAGCGGGTTGAAATCCTCAAGGCGCTTTATCGCGGGGCCCGGGTGCTGATTCTGGACGAACCCACCGGCGTGTTGACGCCGCAGGAAACCGACCAGTTATTTGAAATTCTGAACGCCTTGAAAGAGGAAGGCGTGACCATCGTGTTGATCACCCACAAGCTGCGCGAAATCATGGAAGTCACCGATTACGTTTCGGTTATGCGGCACGGCGAAATGGTCGCCCACCGCACCACATCGGAAACCAGCAAGGAAGAACTGGCCGAATTGATGGTCGGCCGCAAGGTCATCGATAACGTCTCCAAGTCGGCGGAAAAACTTGGCTCGGTGTCGCTCAGTGTCGAAAACCTGAGCATCATCAGCGCCCAGGGCGTGGCGTTGGTCGATGATGTCAGTTTTCAGGTTAGGGCCGGTGAAATTGTCGGCATCGCCGGGGTCTCGGGAAACGGCCAGAGCGAACTGCTGGAAGCGCTTAGCGGCATCCGCGCAATTGAGGCGGGCCGCATCGTCCTCAACGGTCGCGAGATTACGCCCGAACAAAAGTGTGATCCCGGGGAAGTCCGCGAACTGAAGGTCGCCCATGTGCCCGAAGACCGCCACCGTATGGGCCTGGTGACCAATTTCCAGGCCAAGGAATCAGTGGTTTTGGGTTATCACCGGCTGCCCCGGTATAACCCCGGCGTATTGCTCGACCAGCAGGTTATCGGCGATGAATGTGTGCGCCTGATGGAAGCTTTCGATGTCCGCCCCCGCCAGCCCGACATCAAGTCGGCCAATATGTCGGGCGGCAATCAGCAAAAATTGATTCTGGCGCGAGAAATCGACAAGGCACCGGAAGTCCTGTTTGTCGGACAACCGACCCGTGGCGTCGATATCGGGGCCATCGAATTTATTCACCAACACCTGTTGGACCTGCGCGACGGCGGCTGCGCCATCTTGATGGTGTCGGTCGAACTTGAAGAAATCATGAAACTGAGCGACCGCATACTGGTGATGTACGATGGCCGCATCGTCAGCGACATCGATCGCCAGGATGCCGACGTCAACACTCTTGGTTTGATGATGGCCAACGCCCATGAAGGGGCCATACGACGGCGCGGGGGACAATGACATGAGCGAGGGCACAAAACCGCTACCCCGATGGATTGATATCGGCTTGATCCCGGTGATCAACGTTTCCATCGCGTTGCTGGTTTCCGGGCTGGTCATCATGATCATCGGCGAAGACCCGTGGGCAGCCGTGAAGATAATGATTTATGGCGCCTTGGGGTATGAAGAAGGTATCGGCTACACGCTCTATTACGCGACCAACTTTATCTTTACCGGCCTGGCCGTGGCGGTCGCCTTTCATGCCGGGCTTTTCAATATTGGTGGCGAAGGCCAGGCCTATATCGGCGGCCTTGGCGTCGGCCTGGCCATATTGTTGTTCGATTCATCGCTACCCGCGTTCCTGCTGGTTCCCGTGGCGATCCTAGCCGCCTCGCTGTTCGGCGGTATTTATGCCGCCGTGCCGGCCTATTTGCAGGCGTATAGGGGCAGCCATATCGTGATCACCACCATCATGTTCAATTTTATCGCCTCGGCGATCATGGTCTACCTGATGGTCAACGTCCTCATCAAGCCGGGCCAGCAATCGCCGGAAAGCCGTGAATTTTCCGAAGCCGGGCAAATACCCTTTGTTCATGAAGTGTTTGACTGGTTCGGCATCGCCATTACCCATTCGCCGCTTAACCTGTCCATTGTCTGGGCGATGATCTGTTGCGTTGGGTTGTGGTTGTTTATCTGGCGTTCGAAATGGGGCTACGAAATTCGCGCCGTTGGCTTTAACGAATCCGCGGCAACCTACGCCGGGATCAAACCGGCCCGGGTGATCATGCTGTCGATGATCATATCGGGTGCGCTGGCCGGGATGGTCGGCCTGAACGAGATTATGGGCGTGCAGCACCGCCTGCTTTTGAACTTCACCGCCGGGTATGGCTTTACCGGCATCGCGGTATCGCTGATGGGGCGCAATCATCCTTTCGGCATCGTCCTGGCCAGCCTGTTGTTTGGCATATTGTATCAGGGCGGCGGCGAACTGGCGTTCGAAATGCCGACCATCACGCGGGAAATGGTGGTGGCGATCCAGGGGTTTGTCATCCTGTTTTCCGGGGCGCTCGCCTATATGATTACGCCGGCGATGACCCGGCTGTATAATCGCATGCAGGGCCCTGGCCTGGCCCCGGCAGCGGCAGAGGCGGAGAGTTAAATGGCAGATACATTCCTTTTTGCCATCCTCACGATGGACGCCACGTTGCGGGTATCGACACCGTTGATCCTGTGCGCCATGGCCGGTTTGTTTTCCGAACGTTCGGGCATTATCGACATCAGCCTGGAAGGCAAAATGCTGATGGCGGCGTTTACGGCGGGAACCGTGGCAGCGGTCACCGGTTCGGCGTGGCTGGCACTTTTCGCCGGGGTCGGGGTTTCCTTGGCGATGGCGGTGGTCCATGGTTTTGCCTGTATCACCCACAAAGGCAATCAGGTGGTCAGCGGTGTCGCCATCAATATCATCGCTTCCGGGTTAACGGCGGTGCTGGGCAACGCCTGGTTCAAGCGCGGCGGTCAAACCCCGAACCTGCAATCCGAAGCTCGTTTCATGCCCATCGAACTGCCGTTTGCCGATCAGGCCGCATCCATTCCCTATGTCGGCACCGTGTACAAGGAACTGATCAGCGGTCACAACGGTTTTGTCTATCTGGCCCTGGCCGTGGTGCCGTTGACCTGGTGGGTGGTGTATCGCACCCGTTTCGGCCTGCGCCTGCGCGCCGTCGGTGAAAACCCCATGGCGGTCGATACCGCGGGCTTGTCGGTGACCTGGTTGCGTTATCGGGCGGTGATGATTTGCGGGCTGTTGACCGGTATCGCCGGGACCTATCTGGCCGTCGCCCAAAACGCCGGTTTCGTGCGCGACATGACAGCGGGCCAGGGCTATATCGCGCTGGCGGCCATGATCTTCGGTAAATGGCGACCCTGGCAGGCCTTGGGTGCCTGTTTGATGTTTGGCCTGCTCGATGCCGTCGCTATCCGCCTGCAAGGTGTCTCCATGCCGATCATCGGCGAAGTGCCGGTGCAACTGATCCAGGTCCTGCCCTATATCCTGACGGTGGTTTTGCTCGCCGGGTTTATCGGCAAGGCGGTGGCGCCCAAGGCCATCGGCATTCCCTATGTGAAGGAACGCTGAGATGGATGAACAGTTATTTACCGCGGCCAAAGAGGCCATGGAAAAAGCCTACGCACCCTATTCGAAATTTTCCGTTGGGGCCGCCGTGCGCGGCGCCGACGGTGGCCTGTATGGCGGCTGCAATGTGGAAAACGCCGCCTATCCCAACGGCTGCTGCGCCGAAGCTTCGGCCATATCGGCCATGGTCATGGATGGCGAACGCGCCATTGTCGAAGTTTGTGTGATCGGTGACGGCGCGGCCCTGGTCACGCCCTGCGGCGGGTGCCGTCAGCGGATCAGGGAATTCGCCGCCGATGATACGCCGGTGCATATCTGCGGCCCGGAAGGTCTGCGCCAAAGCTTCACGCTCGGCGAATTGTTGCCGGTATCGTTCGGGCCCGAAAATTTGTCTACTAAGGAGAATAAGCCGTGAGCAATGAAGTTGATGCCGCCGTCGCCGTTGTTACGGCGCGATGCGGTGGGTTACAGCCGAAAACGGGAATTATATTGGGGTCGGGTCTAGGGCCCTTCGCCGACAGTATCGAAGACGCCGTGACAATCCCTTATGGCGACCTGCCCGGTTTTCCAAAATCCGGTGTCAGTGGTCATGCGGCACGCCTGGTATTGGGCCGGGTCGCCGGTGCACCCGTCGCCGTCATGCAGGGTCGCGCCCATTATTACGAAACGGGCAGTGCTGATGCCATGAAAACGCCGGTGCGGACTTTGGCGGCGCTCGGCTGCGACACGCTGATTGTCACCAACGCGGCGGGCAGTCTGAACCCGGCGGCCGGACCGGGCAGCGTTATGGTGCTGACCGATCACATCAGCTTCACCGGTGTCTCACCCTTGTTCGGCGAACCCGGCGACGACCGCTTCGTCGATCTAAGCGCCGCCTACGACGTTGATATTCGCGCCGCTTTTCATGCCCAGGCCGATGCCCAGGGCGTCGCGCTGCACGACGGAATTTACATGTGGTTTTGCGGGCCGCATTTTGAAACACCCGCCGAAGTCCGCGCCGCCGGAATATTGGGCGCCACGGCAGTCGGCATGTCGACGGTGCCGGAAGTCATTCTGGCCCGGCACGCCGGCATGAAAGTGGGGGCGCTGTCGATCATCACCAACGCCGCCGCCGGCATGGGCGATACTGAACTGAGCCACGCCCAGACCATGACCAACGCCGCCGTCGCCGCCCAATCGGTTCAGGAATTACTGACCGGGTTCCTGGGCAGGCAAGGGGCCTAGGCGATGTTTCTGCCCCAGGAAATAATCCGCAAAAAACGCGATGGCGGTGTCTTGAACGGCGAAGAAATCGCCTTCATGGTCAAGGGACTGGCCGACGAAAGCATCAGCGAAGGCCAAATCGCCGCCTTCGCCATGGCGGTATTTTTCCGGGGTATGACCATGGACGAACGCATCGCCCTGACCCGCGAGATGGTGAATTCCGGCGATGTCCTGGAATGGGCGAGCCTGGATTTAGATGGCCCGGTGCTCGATAAACATTCCACCGGCGGGGTCGGCGACAAGGTCAGTTTGATGCTGGCGCCGATTGTCGCCGCCTGTGGCGCATACGTTCCGATGATATCCGGTCGCGGCCTGGGCCACACCGGGGGGACTTTGGACAAACTGGATTCCATTCCCGGCTATACAACGGTTCCCGACAACGATTTGTTCCGCGCCACGGTCAAGGATATCGGCTGCGCCATCATCGGCCAAACCGCCAGCCTGGCCCCCGCCGACAAGCGGTTTTACGGCATCCGCGACGTCACGGCGACGGTCGAATCGGTGCCGCTGATCACCGCCTCGATCTTGTCGAAAAAACTGGCCGCCGGGCTCGAAGGCCTGGTGATGGACGTCAAGACCGGTTCCGGCGCTTTCGCCGATACCATGGACATGGCCGAAGAACTGGCCCGCAGCATCGTCGATGTGGCCAACGGCGCGGGCCTTAAGACATCGGCGTTGATCACCGATATGAACCAGGTGCTGGGAACCCACGTCGGCAACGGCCTGGAAGTGCTGGAAACAATCTCGTTCCTGACCGGCAATGCGGAACACCGCCTGCAAGAATGCGTTATCGCCCTGGCCGCCGAAATGCTGCATCTGGGCGGCCTGGCCGCGAGTGTCGATGACGGGCGGGCCAAGGCGTTGGCGGTATTGAATAGCGGTGCGGCAGCGGAAAAATTTGCGGCCATGGTAATGGCGCTGGGTGGCCCTGCCGATTTCATGGAAAACTTCGCCACCTACCTGCCACAAGCGCCGGTGGTTAAGGCCTGTTACGCCGAAACAACCGGCCCGGTTTCGCTGGTCGATACCCGCGCCGTCGGGGTCGCGGTGGTCGGCTTGGGCGGCGGGCGACGGCGGGCGACCGATGCCATTGACTACAGCGTCGGCCTCGCCGATGTTTGCGCGCTGGGCCAAATGGTCGGCCCGGATCAGCCTTTGGCCATGGTTCATGCCGCCAGCGATGATGCCGCTGATCAGGCGTGCGCCGAACTGCGCGCCGCCATCACAATTTCCGGCGATGCCCCGGATGTCGGCGAGATGGTTCTGAAAGCCGTCCGCAAGGAGCCATAATCGTGAGCAGGGCCTTTATTTTGGTGATTGATTCTTTCGGCATCGGTGCCGCTGCCGATGCCGATAAATTTGGCGATGTCGGCGCCGATACCCTGGGCCACATCGCGGCAGCTTGCGTCCGCGGCGACGCCGATGGCGACGGCCTGCGAAGCGGGCCGCTGAACGTGCCGAATTTAACGCGGTTGGGCCTCGGCCGGGCGGCGGCTTTAAGCAGCGGGTCGGTGCCGCCGGGCTTGCAGGACCGAGGCGACATCACGGCGGCATACGGTTTTGCGGGCGAATTGAGCAATGGCAAGGATACGCCCAGCGGCCACTGGGAAATGACCGGCCTGCCGGTGTTGTTCGACTGGGGATTTTTCCCAAAAACCGTGCCGTGTTTTCCCGCCGACGTTACCGATGCTTTAATCGAGCGCTGCGGCCTTGCCGGAATTATCGGCAACCGCCATGCTTCGGGCACCCAGATCATCGAAGAACTGGGCGAAGAACACATGCGCACCGGCAAATTGATTTGCTATACCTCGGCGGATTCGGTGTTTCAAATTGCCGCCCACGAAATTCACTTCGGCCTCGAGCGCCTGTATGAGGTTTGCGAACAGGCCGAACAAATTCTTAAACCGCTGGGTATTGGGCGGGTCATCGCCCGGCCCTTCGTCGGCGAAGATGCCAAATCATTCAAGCGCACCGCCAATCGTCGCGACCTGACCATCCCGCCGCACGGGCCCACCCTGCTCGACTTGGTGTCGGCGGCCGGCGGTGAAGTCGTCTCGGTCGGCAAGATATCCGATATTTTTGCCGGTCGCGGGATCAGCCGCAAGGTCAAGGCCGTCGATACCGATGGCCTGTTCGACTTAGCCCTCGCCGAAGCCGATGCGGCGGGCGCGGGGGCGTTGGTGTTCGTCAACTTCGTCGACTTTGATTCGCTCTACGGCCATCGCCGGGATGTCGCCGGATACGCCGCCGCACTGGAAGCGCTCGATAAGCGACTGCCCGAATTTGAAGCGAAGCTGCGGCCCGGCGATTTGGCCGTAATCACCGCCGATCATGGCTGCGACCCGACCTGGCCGGGCAACGACCACACCCGGGAAAATGTGCCGGTGTTGATGTTTGGTCCCGGCGTTGCGGCACGCGGTTTGGGGGGCAGGGATACCTTCGCCGATATCGGCCAGACCCTGGCCGCGCATTTGGGCCTTGCGCCCATGGACTATGGCACGGACTGCCTGGCCGATTTACACGCGGCGTCGCAATGAGCCCCAAGATTGACCTGCATTGCCATATTGAAGGCGCGGCGTCGCCTGACCTGGTGCGGGCCTTGGCCCAACGCAATGGCATCGAATTGCCGGATGGCCTGTTCAACGGCAATGGCGGTTTCGCCTGGACCAACTTTCTCGACTTCCTCAAGGCCTATGACCTGGCCAGTTCGGTCATTCATACGCCGCTGGATTATCGCGATGTGATGTATGAATACCTTAAGTCCTGCGCCGCCGAAGGGACCATCTATGCGGAGGTCTTTTCTTCACCGGACCACGCCGCGGAAACCGGTATCAGCTATGCTGGCCACCTTGAAGGTCTGGCGGCGGGCATCGACGACGCCGAACGGGATTTCGGCATTATCGGCCGCGTCATCGTTACTTGCGTGCGCCATTTGGGGCCGCAACGGGCGGGCGTTATCGTCGATACCATCGTCGCTGAACCTCACCCCTATGTGGTTGGTTTCGGCATGGGCGGGGATGAAAACGCATACCAGCTGAGCGATTTCGCCCCGGCCTTTAACAAGGTCAGTCAGGCAGGCTTGCCGTGCACGGTTCACGCCGGTGAAGTTTGCGGCCCCGAAAGCGTCACCGATGCCCTGGACAATCTGCCGGTTACGCGTATCGGCCATGGCGTGCGGTCTATCGAAGATTCAGGGCTTGTCGAACGCATCGTCACCATGGGCGTAACGCTGGAAGTTTGTACCGGCAGTAATCTGGCGCTGGGGTTGTATGACAATGCCCAAAACCACCCCTTGCGAGCCCTGCTTGATGCGGGCTGCAAGGTGGCGTTTGGCTCCGACGATCCGCCTTTCTTCGCGACGTCCATCGGCGCCGAATATGACCGCGCCGAAAGTGAATTCGGGTTAAGCTCGCAAGATATCGGCCAAATTAATAGCACTGCCGTCGATGCCGCTTTTTGTGACGAGGCGACCAGGCGGCTGTTGAGGGCCCGGCTGTGAAAGACCTGAACGTCATCGCCTTCGATGCCGATGACACCCTGTGGCACACCGAACACCTGTTTCAGGATATTCAGACCCGGCTATCTGAAATTCTAGAGCTCTATGCCCCCCATGACGATGTCCAGTCGCGCCTGCATCAAACGGAAATGAACAACATCAAGCTGTTCGGTTACGGCGCCAAGGGCTTCACGCTGTCGATGATTGAAACGGCGATCGAAATTTCCAGGGGCAAGGCAACGGCCTCGGACATCCATGAAATTATCATGATGGGCAAGGGCTTGCTGGATGCGCCGTTAAACCTGATCGAGGGTTGCGCCGATGTGCTGAAAGAACTGAAGGACAATTACCGGCTGTTCCTGATCACCAAGGGCGATGTGCTGGACCAGCGCAACAAGATTGTGAAATCGGGCCTTGAAGACTTGTTCGAACGCACCGAAGTGGTTCAGGAAAAAGATGCCGAGACCTATCGGGCGCTGTTTCACAGGTACGATATCGACCCGCAAAACCTGGTCATGGTCGGCAATTCCATGCGTTCAGACATCTTGCCGATTCTGGAACTGGATGGTCACGCCATCTATATTCCCTATCAGGTCACCGCCCACTTCGAAATTGTCGAAGAAGATGTCTCCCATCCCCGGTTCCATCAACTGGCACACATTTCCGACTTACCCGATTTCCTTGCTGAGCAACGCGGCACCGGCGCCCAGCGCCTTTAACTTGGCTTCGGCAACGGGCCGCGGCAACGGCGCCATGCCGCAATTGGTGCAGGCGATCAGCCGTTCGGGATCGACAAATTCCAGGGCCGCGCGCAGGGTGGCGGCGACCTGTTCGGGCGTTTCGATATCCGTCGTGGCGACGTCGATGGCACCGACCAGTACTTCCTTGTCTTTCAACATGGCCAGCACCGATAGCGGGACATTTGAATTCGCGCATTCCAGCGACACCTGATCGATGTTGCTATCGTTGAGCGCCGGGAAGAATTCTTCGTATTGACGCCATTCTTCGCCCAGGGAATTTTTCCAATCGATGTTTTCCTGGATACCGTAGCCGTAGCATATATGAACGGCGGTCTTGCACTTAAGCCCCCGGGTGGCGCGGTGCAGGGCCTCGACCCCCCATTCTGCGACTTGGCTCATGAAGGCGTTGAAGGCCGGTTCGTCAAATTGGATGACATCGACGCCCAGGGCTTCCAACTCGAGGGCTTCCTCGTTCAAAAGATCGGCAAAGGCCATGGCCATTTCCGGGCGGCTGCCGTAGTGGGCATCGGCGATGGTGTCGCATATGGTCATCGGTCCGGGCAGGGTCATCTTAAGTTTGTGGCGGGTGTTGTCGCGGCAAAACCGGGTGCTCGCCCCAAGCACCGACCCGGTCCGTCGTACCGCCCGTGTCACGGTCGGCACCTGGGCGTCATAGCGGTCATCGCGAATGCCCATGGTGGTCATGCGATCCCAGTCGATGCCGTCGATGTGTTCGAGGAATCCGTGTACGAAATGTTTACGAAACTGTTCGCCGTCACCGACGATATCGATGCCGGCGTCTTCCTGAATTTTGATCCAGGCGAGCGCCGCATCCTGCTGGCCTTCGACAAGCGCGTCGCCTTCCAGTTTCCAGGGTGCCCACAGTTTTTCCGGTACCGCCAGCCATGAAGGTTTTGGTAGGCTGCCAACGATGGTTGTCGTGATCATATAATTTTCTCGGTGGTGTTTTAAGAAAAATGGCGGCGACGCACCCGATTAAGGCGCGCCGCCGGTCTTGTTATTTAGCGGCTATTCTACCATCCAGCTTGGGCGAAACAGACCCCATTTTGGAAATGTAGTTCATTACCGAAGTCGCCATCAGGGTGGCGGCCGATGCGTCGATCAGCCGCTTGCCTTTTTTCAACGCGGCATAACCGTCGCCACCGCCGGCAATATAGTCGTTGGTCGCGACTTTGTAGACGTGTGCCTTATCCAGCGCCTTGCCGTTGACGGAGACTTCGAGAACCCGGCTGCCGGGCGCCGCCTTGGGGTCGTAGGTGAACCTGAGACCGGCCACCTGGGGGAAGCGTCCGGCGTTTTTCTCCACTTCCGAAACGCCGTTTTCCAAAGCCGCCAGCAAATTCGCACCGGACAGTTCAAGCAGCAGGGTAACATTACCAAAAGGCAGTTCGCTCAGGATATCCTTGCGGGTCAACTTAGCGCCCTTGTCATAGGTGCGATCGCCGCGAATGCCACCACCGTTAGACAGGCCAACATCGGCGCCGACGCTCTGGCGTTGGGCTTCGGCGATCAGGTTGCCCATGGTGGTTTCACCACCGCGAACGCTGGAACGGCGGCTGTCCAGTTCGACATTGGTGGTGCCGATGACAACATCGAGTTCCTTGTTCAACTTGGCCGAATAGCCATCGATGGCCTTTTGCAGGTCGGCATCAGGCGTAATGCCAGCGGTCGACAGCATGCGCCACTGCGGGATCACTTGCAGGACCTTTTTGCCGCGTTTTTCTTTCCATTCCAGGCTCGCCTCGATGACGCCAAGGTGGTGGCCGTCTGACCCGGATTTGTGGATCAATACGCCCCGGTCGTAAATGCTGATCGGTTCGTGGTCATGGCCGCCCAGGATCATGTTGATGCCCTTGACCGATTTTGCCAGCAGACGGTCATCATCGATGTTCAGATGGCTCAGCGCGACGATCATGTGGGCGCCCATTCCCTGCAATTCCTTGACGGCGGCTTTTGCCGTTTCAATCACCGGGGCAAATTTGATGCCTTTTCCCGGCGATGACAGGGTTGTCGTTTCCGGGGTGATGACGCCGAAAAATCCGATGTTGAATTCACCGATTTTTTTGATCATCACGGATTTCGTGCCGGCAAGGATTTTACCCGAACTATCGGTCATGTTGGTGCCCAGCCAGGTAAATTTCGACTCACCGAATCGTTTGAGCGCGATTTCCGGCCCGAAATCGAATTCATGATTGCCGGGAACGGCAAAATCCACGCCCATGGCGTTCATCAGGGAAATCATCTGTTCGCCCTTGGTCAGGCCCGACATCACCGAAGGCGACAGCAGGTCGCCGCCAAACGTGGTGATGGTATTTGGCGAGGCGGCGCGTTCCGCCATGATCAGGGTCATCAACTGACCCATGCCACCCTGGCCCCGCTTGGGCGATATTTCATACAGGTCATTGGTGTGCAGGAACGTTACTTTTGTCGACCCCGCCTGAGCCGATAGCGGTGCGATGACCAACATCAGGAACGTCGTAGCGGTGAACAGCAAGCGCAGGCCGGACTTGACCATTTTATCCTCCCCATTTTGGTATGTTTGATAAATTATTATTGCCCGTCATAGATAGCACAAATCGACGCGATGGAAAATCATTCATTGGGTGAAAATATTTCCGAAAGCGTCAAAATTTGGCATTTAGGGCATAATTTCCTTCCCATTGGGAACTTTTGCAACACCGATGGTTCGCCATGAGTTATTGTCGAACGCATCAATTTTGGCATGAATCGGAAACCTAATAAGATGAGCAAAACTGTCGATTACTATTTTTCCCTAATATCGCCCTGGACGTATTTTGGCGACGCCAGATTGCGCGATATCGCGGCCCGTCGGGGCGCCCGTATCGTCTATAAACCCATGCAGCTGGGCAAGGTGTTCCCGGTGACCGGTGGCCTGCCGCTGGCCAAACGCGCGCCGCAAAGACAGGCCTATCGCCTGGCCGAACTGGCCCGTTGGAGCGCCTATCATGGCCTGCCGATCAACTTGCATCCGAAATTTTTTCCCGCCGATGAATCCCGGGCGGCGGGCCTGGTGCTGGCGGCTATTGGCAATGGCGACGATCCCGGCGCCCTCATCAACGCGACCTTAAGCGCCGTATGGGCGGAAGAGAAAAATATCGCCGATGATCAAACCTTGCTGGGCCTGGCTAAACAGGTTGGGCTTGATGGCGAAAAATTGCTGGCCGCGGCGGATGATCCGGCGATATCGGCCCAGTGGGACACGTTATCCGAGGAAGCCATCGAACACGGCGTTTTCGGCTCGCCGTTCTATGTGGTCGATGGCGAACCGTTCTGGGGTCAGGACCGGCTCGACATGGTCGATGCGGCGCTTTCCAGGTAGGGGAATAAAGCCGAAAACCGGGGACCCCGAAGCCCTTTTGTGCTATACTGTCCTTCCGGTTTGGGACCTTCGCGAACGTTAAATCGTGAGGTTTATTATGGATACCCAAAAACTTACCGAATTCTTCAAGTGGTGTTCGATCATCAACGTGGCGCTGTTTCTTGTGTCCGTGCTGATGCTTATGATTGCGTCGGATTTTGTCTACCAGATGCAAAGCTTCTTCCTGACGATCCCGCGCGAAGCCTTTGATGTGGCCATATATTCCCTGGTCGGGATCTACAAGATCATCATCATAGTCTTCAGTATCGTTCCCTACGTGGCGTTGCGGATCATCGGCAAGTAAGGTGTTACCCAGCAATCCCGGACACCGCAATCAGGCCGATTTCTTTCTGGCGACCGCGCAGCACCACGTTGCCGACCAATTCGGCCGTCCAGTCATCGGACGCCGGCAGCTGGTTGTATAATTCATCGGATATCAAAAGGTCCCGTTTGGCCGTTTTGCAATATTGTTCGATGCGCGCCGTGGTGTTGATGATGTCGCCGAAAAACACAATTTCCTGTTTGATATCGCCGCACTGGGCGGCAACTACCGGGCCGCCATGCAGGCCGATACGGAATTCCGGTACCGCCCCGTAATCGCGTTGAAAAAAGGCTGCCCTGGAATTTATGTGGTCTTGAATGGCCAGGCAGCAGCGCAGGCAGTTGGCGTTTTTCACGCCATTGCGCAACGTCCACATAATCACGATTTCGTCGCCGATGTAACGATGAACCTCGCCGCCTCATTCCAAAATGGGTTCGGTGATATCGGAAAAAAATCGGGCGATCAGTTCCTGTACGCCAATGTCGCCCATCTCTTCGGCCATCACCCGCGGCCCGACCATACGCACAGTGATATCACGGCTGGCAGACCCGGCAAAGGATGAGTCGATACAAGACGCTTGACAAGTTCAACGTTAAACCATATATAGTTCAATATTAAATCAGTTTAACGTTATCGGGAAGAGGACACAGATATGAACAGGCGCAACTTTTTGAAGGTCGCAGGGTCTACGGGAATCATCGTTGCCGCTGGTAGTGTGGTGGGGTGTACCCCGACCGAGGCCCTGAGACCGTGGAAAACAGCCGAGACACAATATTCCGATCCCATGCGACGGGCCCTGTCGTATGCCATATTGGCGCCCAACCCGCACAATCGCCAGCCGTGGGTTGTCGACTTGAAAAGCGATACCGAAGCGGTTTTGAGTTGTGATCTCGACCGTTTGCTGCCCGCCACGGACCCCTTCAGCCGACAGATCGTAATCGGCCTGGGGTGTTTCCTGGAATTGTTTTCCATGGCCGCGGCGGAACAGGGATACCGGGCAGATATCGAATATCTTCCAGACGGGCAGGGTGGAGATGTTCTGGACCGGAGAGCCATTGCCCACCTGTCGCTGAGCGCCTCACCCGACATCGCCGCCGATCCGCTGTTCGCCCATGTTTTGCAGCGCCATACCAACCGCAACCCCTATGACATGGACCGGACTATCGATGAAAGTATCCTGGCGCGTATTCGCCAGGTGGCGCAGGGGACAGTGCGCATCGGCACGCCCGACAGCGCCCAACAGCGGGATGCCCTGATGCTCCTGACGCGAGATGCCATGGTTACCGAATACCGGACGCCGCAAGCCATGCAGGAATCAATCGATCTGATGCGTATTGGACGGGCGGAAATAGATGCCAATCCCGACGGCATTGCGCTGCGGGGTGCTTTTCTGGAAACCCTGAACATGATTGGCCTCCTGAGCCGGGAAGAATTGGCCGACCCGGCATCGCAATCCTATCAAATGGGCCTCGATATGATCGAAAAAGGGGCGATGGCATCCATGGGATTTGTCTGGATCACCACGGCAACCAACGACCGCCGGGCGCAAATTGAATCCGGTCGGGCCTATATGCGGGTCGCCCTGCACGTGGCCGGTGAAGGCCTTGCCATGCAACCCATGAGCCAGGCCTTACAGGAATATTCGGCCATGGCGCCATACTATGAAACAATACATGATACGTTGACCAACCAGGCTGGCGAGAGAGTGCAAATGCTGGCCCGGCTTGGCTATGCCAGGAACGTCGACCCGGCCCCGCGCTGGCCGTTGGCAACCAGAATAAAGGAAAGCTGATAGTGAGCCTACCCGAAGACCCGCCGGCGTTTCGCCTGTTCAACGAAATAGGCATCATCGAGCAACTGGCCCGCAACCGGCTGGAACGGGTTTTGCCCGAGGGTCTGAAGTCTTCGCAATTTGGTGTGTTGAACCACTTTGCCAGGTTGGGCGGTGCGTCGGGACCGGCGCGACTGGCCGCCGCCTTTCAGGTCACCAAGGGGGCTATGACCAATACCTTGCAGCGCCTGGAAAAGCGCGGATTGGTGCAAATTGTGGCGGATCCGGAAGACGGCCGGGCAAAACTTGTCAGCATCACCGAGGCCGGCCTGAACATGCGTGATCGTTGCGTGGAAAGGGTCGGCCCGATGATCGCCGAATTATCAACCGAGCTATCGGATAAAGAACTGGGCCGGGTCCTTCCGATCCTGGAAAAAATCAGAATATATCTCGACACCCACAGGGATTGAATTCTAGCCCAGGCTCGGGTCGATACAATCCCAGGGTTGCGCCGAAGAGGTTTAGCGCTATTTTTTCGCTTTCGCTTTGGCTTTCGGGGCTGCTTTGGCCTTGGCCGGGGCCGCTTTGGCTTTCGGAGCCGCTTTGGCCTTGGCCGTGGTCTTTGCCTTCGCCTTCTTTTTCTTGGCCGCTTCTTTTTCGGCTTCGATCAGGTCGGCTTCCTGCTTGTCGGAGGCTTCTTTGGCCATCCGCAGGGCCCGCAATTTAGAGACCCGGTCGGCGCTTTCCTCGCGCGCGATTTCCTTTTCCTTCAGGGCTTGTTGGTCCCGTTTCTGGGTGGCGGCAAACTGCTCCTCGGCCCTTGATTTTACTGACTTCACCATATTGGGAATCCTATATTTCGGCTCAAAGGTTTACGGGCGATTATTTCGTCCCGTGGCGCGGGCGGCTTCGCCTGCTGGCTGGAATGCTTGATCGGCGGCGGCGGGGCGCTTCGCGTCGTATGAATTAGAAATCGATATATTCGGTACTGCCGAAAGAAAATCGGCCAACCGGGCGACTATAGCACATCGTATGGTCGCGGGAACATGGAACCGCCTTCAACGTGAGTTGAAGGCGGTTCGGTGCGTAATTAGTCGACCACAGACAGGTTTTCGGCGGAAGATTTGCCGTTCTGTCCGGGCTGAAGTTCATAAGAAACCTTCTGCCCTTCGTTCAACGTGCTCATTCCGGCGCGTTCAACGGCCGAAATGTGAACGAAAGCGTCATTCGTGCCATCTTCGGGCTCGATGAAACCATAACCCTTGGTCGGGTTGAAAAATTTTACGGTACCAGTTGTCATAACTATTTCCTCTAACAGGAGTATTGATGCGCGCGTCACACCATGCGACGGCGCGGCCTTAAAAACGCTCACATTGTCAGGGGATAAATTAGCTAATCGGCTAGATCAAACCACCAACAAATGGACTCATTTGAAGGTGGATAATTTGATCGTTTCAAGAAACCGGAACACCCTGTCTGCGCTCAAAAGAGGGCAAGATGCTCCAGCCGAATAATCAAGTAACACTAAACAAATGCATAACGTATGGGCGTTATCTAGATGAAATCTCGCAAAAGTCAATGAAAAGCGGGATCGGGACGGATTATTTCCTTCTCTGGGGGTCTCCGCCGCGATAGGGTTTTGCACATTATCAATCCCTGCCAAAGGATGCCTGCCAGATGTGGCAATCCATGCGATCCGTCGCCTCGTTGTTGTTAAGTTTCGGGCTGTTGCTGGTGGCCAACGGGATGTTTTCCACCCTGCTGGGCCTGCGCAGCCGGCTCGAAGGATTTTCCACAGAAACCGTCGGTTTCGTGATGGCCGGGTTTTTTGTCGGCCTGTTGCTGGGGGCGACCTATGCGGTGCGGGTGGTGGCGGCGGTCGGGCATATCCGGGGGTTCGCCGCCTTTGCCTCGATCATGTCGATTGCTGTTTTGGGCCATTTATTGTGGATTCATCCGGTCATTTGGTTCGTTCTTCGGCTCGCCGCAGGGTTTTGTATGGCCGGCATGGTCATGGTGGTCGAAAGCTGGCTTAACGAACGGGCGACCAACCATACCCGGGGCCGCATCCTGTCGTTCTATATGATGATCAACTACCTGGGGTCCGGTATCGGCCAGTTTATGATCACCATAGAGGACCCGGCCCGGTTTCAGTTGTTTGCCATCTCCTCTATCGTTTTTTCCCTGGCCCTGGTGCCGATCTTGCTGACCCAGGCCAGCGCGCCAAAACCGAGCTCGCCGCAACGCATGAAATTTCGTGACTTGTATGGTATCTCGCCGCTTGGCGTTATCGGCACCATATGCGCCGGCATGGTCAATTCGTCCATCAACGGCATGGGCCCGGTTTTCGCCAAGGAAAGCGGCCTTTCGGTTTTCGGGATTTCGACGTTTATGGCCTGCATGATCTTAAGCGGCATGGTGTTGCAGTTCCCGATTGGGCGCCTATCGGATTATTTTAATCGACGGACCATTTTGATGATCGTTGCGGCATTGACCGCCCTGGCGGCGTTGGGTGTTGTGTGGGCGACGGGGCAGCCGCCAATATGGCTGTTTGTGAGCGGAGCAATATTCGGCACCCTTTGCTACACCGTATATCCGCTGTGCGCGGCCCAGGTAAATGACCTGGCCGATCCTTCCAGGTTGGTCCAGGTGTCCGCCGGGTTGCTGTTCGCCTATGGCGTCGGCGCCAGCGCGGGCCCTATTTTGGCGGCACAAATGATGGGCCGGTTCGGTCCCGAAGGGATGTTTATATCAAACGCCGCGCTGGCCGGGTCACTGGCCGTGTTCACCGTCTATCGCATGATTGCCCGCGACCGTTCAGAGAAATTAAAATCCGTCTTCATGCCCCTGGGCGGTACCGGCACATCAAGCAAGCAATTGTATACCGCAACCCTGAAGTCGTTGCTGAAGTCAGGGAAACAGCCTTAATCGGCCAACCGCACGAGTAAGGCGGCGAGCATTTTGTCGCAGGCAGCCATTTCCGACCGGGCGATGAATTCATCAGGCTTGTGGCCCTGGGCCATGCTGCCCGGCCCGCAAACGACGGTGGGGATGCCGAGCCTTTCATCGAACAGGCCGCCTTCGGTGCCGAACGACAGCTTGGTCGTCGAATTGGCCCCGGTCAGGGATTTGACGAAACTGACGACGGCGCTGTCGGGCGGGGTATCGAGCCCGGGATAGCTGTGGATACTTTCGAATTCGATGGCGGCGCCGTCGTAGCCTTCGACGATTTGCCCGGCCCGGGCGACGATTTGATCCATCAGTACCGCCGGGTCATCGGCGGCGATGTTCCTGATTTCGAAATCCAGGGTGCACAAATTGGGGACGATGTTAAGCGCCGCGCCGCCATGGATGATACCGGCGTGCAGGGTGGTATAGGGGATATCATAGTCGCCATCGCGGCCGCCGGATTTTTCGATGTCGGCCTGCAGGGCGCGAATTTCCGCCATTAAATCTGCCGCCAGATGGATCGCGTTGACACCATTTGGGGCCATGGCGGAATGACATTCGACGCCCCGGCATATGGCGCGCGCCGCCAGCTTTCCCTTGTGCGCCGTCGCCACCTGCAACAGGGTCGGTTCGCCAATCAGGCAGAATTTGGGTTTAACCGGGGCCTTTTCCATAACGTCGATCAGGTGGCGAACGCCAACACAGCCAATTTCCTCGTCATGGGAAAAGGCCAGATGCAACGGTATCTTGAGATCCATTTTGCTTGCTTGGACCGCGGCGGCCAGCGCGCATGCGATGAAACCTTTCATGTCCGTGGTTCCGCGCCCGTACAGGCAGCCATCGGCTTCTATCATTTTGAAGGGATCGCGGGTCCACGCCTGACCTTCCACGGGGACCACATCGGTATGGCCCGACAACATGACGCCGGGGCGGTCCTGGGGGCCGATGGTGGCGTACAGGTTGGCCTTGTCGCCGGTTTCGTCGGTGATGATCTGGCAGGTGATCCCGCAACCGTCCAGCGTATCGCGGATAAAATCGATCATTGCCATGTTGGATTGATGGCTGACGGTCTGAAAGGCGATCAGGCGATCAAGGATGGCGATGCTATCGGACATAAATCAATGCACCGCCCCATCGATGGGGACATCGCATGTCGATCAGGAATTCCTGGGCCAATTCTTGATCTGCGTTCATTACGTTCCTCGATCGGCCAGCTTGTCGCCACCACCGGGCCGGTCCATGGAAAAGACATTTTCCACACACGCATAATCCTTGTAGCCGAGACGCGAGATCAGCCGCAATTTGGCATTGTCGATCATGCCGTCGGTAAGGATAGCGTCGTCGATGTGGATTCCCACCACGTGGCCCAGAACCATGGTGTTGGGTTGTTGCGCATCGGCGCTTGGCAAGTCGATGATGTCGATCAAGCGGCATTCCATGTTGATGGGGGACTGGCCGACCCGGGGTGCTTTAACCAAGTTCGACGGTGCCGGGTTTAGCCCGGCCAGGGCGAATTCATCTTCACCCGGCAGTGCCGGCTGGCTGGTGATGTTCATGGCTTCGCGCAGGTCCCAAGTGGCGACGTTGACGACAAATTCCAGGGTTTCGCGGATGTTGCTCAGCGTGTCCTTGGGGCCATGGGGTTGCAAACCGCTCGAGGCGTACATGACCTGCGGCGGGTTCGATGCGATGCCGTTGAAAAAGCTGTAGGGCGCCAGGTTGGCATGGCCATCGGCGCTGAGCGTCGATATCCAGCCGATGGGTCGGGGCGCGATACAGGACTTGAACGGGTCGTGCGGCAGGTTATGGTCTTTGCTTTCGGTATTGTAAAACACAGGCGTTCCTTGAAGAATTAGATAAAAGCACCAAATATCGGTATGTTACGGGTTGGTATGAAATATTTTACACGTCGTTAGAGAGGATCATACAGATGATCAAGGGACTGCACCACAATGCATATCGCTGTCGCGATTCCGAGCAAACCCGCGCTTTTTATGAGGATTTTCTCGGATTGCCGCTGGCCGATGCCTTCCGTATAGGGGAAACCAAAACCGGGCGCGAAACCAGCGCCCTGCACAGTTTTTACAAACTGGGTGACGGTTCTTTCCTGGCCTTTTTCGAAGTCCCGGAAACGCCGTTTGATTTCAAGGACCAGCATGATTATGACCTTCACATCGCCCTTGAAGTCGATGGCGAAACCCTGAAACGGATGTTTGAAAAAGGCAAGGACGCGGGGATTGATACCCGGGGCGTCGCCGACCATGGGTTTATCCAGTCGATCTATTTTCGCGACCCCAATGGCTACGTCATCGAACTGACGGCGCCGACCGGCGCGGATCCCGATTATGCCGCAAAAGCCGAGAAAAATGCCCACATGAAACTTTCCGAGTGGCAGGCGACGAAGGCGGGATAAGGCCTGCGGCCCGTTTTATTTGGGTTTGATCGACGACATGGTTTCGACCAGCGAAACATCACCAAAATGATAGTTGTGGCAGGTCGCGCAGGCCCCCAGCGCGGTTTCGTCGGTATGGCATTCGGTGCAGACTTCTTTGTTCAGGGGCGCGAAATTGGATGCGAAAGTCGCCGGGTTCATGTCCTGAAACGATTCCAGATACTTGGCCTTATCGGCAATAATATGACACGACTTGCAGCCGTCCTTTTGCAGAATGGCGTTATGCTTGTCATGGGAAAATACCGTCACGTCGCGGGTTTTTCCCGCCGGCGGCCAGGCAAGCCAGTTGACTGTAAGGGACTTGTCCTTGGCTTCATCGACGCTGTGACACTTGGCGCATTTGCCGGCGGATTTTTTGTCGGTCAGGAAATCGAATAGCGGCCGCGCCAGGTCGCCGAGCGGCCCTGATGAGGCGGTCGCCGTCGTCGAAATCCAGACCTTCATGAAGCGGTCGCCATGCTTGGTCGGCCGGTACAGCAGGTCGAAATCCTGGTCATGCCAGCCGCCGAATTGCATCCACGATTTCATATCGGCCTCGATTTTGGTGGGTGCTGCGGATTCACCCGCCGTCTCTACCGTTTTTTCATCGCTTGCCGAGGCGAGTTCCGTCGGCAAAACCTCGCCGGCCTTGCGCCGTTCAAGTTCATCCAACAGGTTCGGGAACCATTTCTGGCTGGTCAACCTGACCACGTCGAAGGGCAGGGCGGATATCAGGTCCGATGCTTCTTCATCCGTCATATCGGTGCTCATGGTGACACTCTTGATGATCATCATCGGGCCGTGCACCACCAGGTCATAAATCAGTTCCTTGACGCCCCAGGCGACCCGTTCGATCGATTGCAGGACTTCGGGATCGGCGTCTTCCAAATCCAACAAATCAACGTCTTCCAGGCGCGCGATATCGTCTTTCAACGTGCCGTCAGCGGACAGCATCAGCTTCATGAACGGGGCCAGCGGCTGTTCGGCATATTCGGGCCAGGCGCCGATGTTGATATCGGCATCCTGAAGAGCTTCCAGATCAAATCCGGGAAGGCTGAGGAAGGCGATGGTGCGTGGGCCGGAACCGACCCGCCCGGTAATCTCTCCCAGGTGGCAAATCGCGCAGGTCTCTTCGAAAGGTTTGATCGTCATATTTCGACCCTGATCACCACTTAGATGGCAATCCTGACATTCGGTCGGCGCATTGGGCTGTTTCGATTCCGGGAAATTGCGCTTGAAGTGGCCCTCGTGATTAAAGGTGATGCGGGTCCGGCGCGAATAGGGATATTCGGTAAACTTCGGATGGCCATTGAGGAAACCCTTGAACATCAGGGTGTGGCAGGTCTGACACTGACCGTTTGACATTTCCTTGATATTTGCTTCCGGTCCTTGGTGTTCCTGATGACATGTGGCGCAGGCAATATCTTGGCCGGCGCCGAATGGCCCGCCGATTAATTTCTTCGAGGCGTTCAAAAACAGTGGATTGGAAGCCATTTCCGCCTTGCTGACGACCATCGGTTCCGGCTTTATCGTGTTGTGGGCCCGCAGCGGTGCGGTGCCCATGGTGTGGCATTTGATGCAACCGGCGCTGCCTGACTTGGGGCTTGGCGGTACGAAGATCCGCCCCGCCCATTCGGCCAGCGAGCCATGGCTGTCATCGTGGCAGGAAGAACACTGGGTCAGTTCGGCATGATGCGAATTCAGGGGCCCCGGTGACAGCAGGTCGGCCCCGTAGGGGGCGCCGAGAATCACCGTCAGGATACCGAAAGTCAGGACCGCGACCCATTTTGTCAACGCGCCTCGCGCCGCCCGAATGCTGCGTGTCGGGGCGCACGGAATGATCGAACGACAGCAGGAGCCGTCGGGCAAGGGGCCACCCGTACACGCGCCGCCGTCGCTTTGGGCCCGATTGCACAGCCAGCGACCGTCATCATTTCTGGGCGTACATTCGGCCTTGGTGATGCAGCGCCCGTCCGGACCAGGCCCCTGTTGACAGGCCTTTCCATGCCGGGCATGGCCGCACACCCATTTTTGCGACGAGCGTTCATAGGTGCTGTCGCCAAAGCCAAATTTTTGCAGGGGACGGGTGTTCCAGATTTTCATGGCGACCCCATCCCATAACCATACGCCAGCAGCACATGAACGAAGGCTATCAGTATCATGGCGTAGGTGGCGGGTACGTGGATGAACAGCCACCCCCTAAGCAGCAACAGGAAGGCAAGCTGGTAATCCAGGGTATCTTTTTGCAAGACCCGTTCCCGAATTTCGATCAGGGCCGCCTTGCCCGGTGTATCAAGGTAGCGTTCGGCCAGTTCAATTTCGCGCAGCAGACCATTGAGATGGCGGCCCGAACCGATCAGGTGACGGAGAAAATTTCGGGGTGCGGCGAAATAATCGTGAAGATGGGCGGAATAAAATTTAGCCAGGGTGCGGGTCCGGGTTTCTTTCATGGTGTCGATAATTAAGTCCCTGACCTCGGTCGCCAGTTGCGCCCGAAATTGGGGGATCCGGCCCAGGAACAAGGCCTCGCCGTGTTGTTGTTGCAATTCGGGAACGGTGCGCGTGATAAGGATGCCGAAAATACCACTGAGCGCAACCAGGATGAACAGCGTCCACAGCAATGTTTCAAGGTATCCCGTCGGCAGGCCCCAGCCGGTGTGAATCAAGAATACCGCCGAGGCAAATAACCCCAGATAAATATGAAACTGTAGCCACGTACTGGCGGTCAGTAACGGCAGGAAGGAAAACCGTTTGCGAAGGTTGAACATCGCCAGGACCAGCACGGCGGCGATCAACAGCCACCCGGTCATGAATTTCACCGAATGTAAGGTAACGTCATAGCCCGCGAACAGCACAAGGGCTATCGCCATTGCCGCGAACAGCACCGACCAGTTGCGCAGGCGTCGCGTGGCGAAGGTCATCATCGTCATCGGCTCAACCAATCCAAAAGCGCCGTGCGGTCATTCATGTCGATCCTGACCAGGGCATCATGGGGGCAAGCCGCCTGACAGGCCGGGCTGACCAGCAAGTCCTGGCAAAAATCACATTTGGTGGCCTTGACGATGCGTGTCTGGGTATCGGTATCGTGAATGAAGGCGCCGCGAACATCGCGAATTTCGACCAGGCGAATGTTGTCATAAGGGCACGAATTGGCACACGTGCCACAACCGATGCAGGTGGTGTCGTTGATAACGATGTTACCGGTGTTCTGGTCTCGTTGAATGGCCCCGGTCGGGCAACCGATCAGACAGACCGGATCGACACAGTGCATGCAGGCATTGGCGATCATGATGTTGTCTTCGGATGGGCCGTGACGAACGAAGCGCGGGTTGTTGTTGTGGGTAACGGCGCAGGCCCGCACACAATCGTCGCAATTAACGCAGCGCGACGTGTTGATCAACATGGTTTTCGAACCGTTGATGGTGCGGTTGTTAATAAAGAAATCGATCAGCGATTGCTGCAAGCGGTCGGGCATGTCGGCGCTATCCCACGGCAGCGCATCATCTTCGGGTTCTGCGGGCAGCATATTTTCGGGTAAGTTTGGCAGGATGTATTTTTCAACCAGCGCCGTCGGAATTCTCAGAATATCCAGATAGCCGATTGCCCGAAGGCTTTTCTTCAAGGGCACTTCTTCGCCGGTGCGCCAGTGTTCGGTAAGTTCTTCCAGGCCGAACATGCCGTTGCGGCTCAGGTAATCGAGAGTTCTTTCGCCGCGATCCAGGTTATCGCTGACCCGCCCGAATCCGGCGCACACAATCAGCAACCCGTCGGCGTAATGGCCGCCTTCGGCGACAATCGGTTCTTTTTCGATAACCGTGTCCCAGTCGCGCTGATCGGCCTTTTGGTAGGACCTGTTCCATTCGAAATCGCCGTAACTTTCGAAACTGGTGTAGGTGATGATTTCCTCAAGGATTTCCCGGTCCAGATGTTGCAGAATCGGCAGTTCCTGCAACTGGCGCAACATCGCCCGGTCCTTGTATCTTTCGTCGATAAAGGCGCGGAAATTCTTGTCCTGCTTGCGAATATCGCGCAAACCTTGCCAGCGCAGTTCCAGCAAAGTGCAATCGGTCTCGGCAAAAATGGAAGCGGTGCGGATGGACCGGGTCAAGGCGGCGATTTCGCCGACGATGTCATTATCGGTCGCCGCTATTTCAACCGTTTCGCAGGCTTCCAGCAACCGCTCGACATTGCTGATATAGGGCCGCGATTCCTGTTCTTCACCATCCCCGACCTGGCGCAGGTAATCGGAAATCCCACCCTGCTTGTGATACTTTCTGACTTCGGGAATCGTCGGGTTGTACCAGGCGCGTTTTATCGCCGCCCATATGCCGGTGCGCCGTCCACGGTGCGATTTGGTCGACAGGATGGGTTCGCTGGCTTCAATTTCCGGGGCCAGGCGGATGATCACCCTGAGATTTCCCGATATTGGGAAGAACACCGAATGGCCGTAATCGCCTTCGCGAACGACAATGTCGCCGCGCTTGCATTCGATGATCCGGGAATCGTATTTCAGGATATTGTGCAGGCTCAGGGTTTCGGAAAAGCGGGCGTCGTCGATGTTGGCAAGAAGCGGCAGGGCGACCGCCCTGACCACATTCTCGTCCGTCATATCCGCGCCGAAGGGCGTATCCCAACGCTTCGGGCGGCTAATTCGCGTATCGGCGAGCATCGAAACTCCGGTGTCCTATTTGGCCGGCTTCCCTTTGTATTTATCAGGAGAAGGAAGCATTGAATCTATAGCGGCCATCCCGCTGCCATCATATTTTGTGACAATGGCCTGGGTCATCTTGCCGATTTCGGTGGCCGCCGTGCTTAAGGGGCCGGCGCTGCCCATCATCAATTTGGCTCCCGCCGATAGTCCCGCAATCGCTTTGATTTCAGGCATGTTAAGCGCGGCGGCGATCTTGGCGAAGTTGTCTTGCGCCTTTTTGGCCCGGGCCATCATTTTGACGGCGTAATCCTTTTCCTCGGTTGCCTTGCCGACGGCCGACAGAGACGTTTCCAGTTCGACCGCCTGGCCGACCACATACATCAGCCGTTTGCGGGCCTGGGGGGCTTCGTCGTTCTTTTTGGTGTACCACAGGTTATGCCGAATCTGGCCCTGAGACCACGCCACCAGTTCGAAATCGCTGCCCGGCGTATGGCCGCCGACATTGACCAGCTTTTCGTTCGGCACCGTATGACAGCCATAGCAATTCTTGGCCCAGGTATACATTTCCTTCGGCCTGATCATGCCGGCGGCGTCGGATTTAATCCAGCGCTGCTTGGCTTCTTCGGGTGATTCCGTATCTTTTTTCTTGCCGCTGAAACCGCTGTGGACCTTGATCCAGTCGGCCCCCGCGTTATGGCAGGATTCACATGAAATACCGGCAATCGGTTTTAATTTGTCGCCCTTGGGTTGGGAGGTGAAATGGCAATCGAGGCACAGGCTACCGGCCTTGATGCGCTTGAAGCCCATCTTCTTGGCGATTTCACGGCCCTTTTTTTCTTTCGGCATTTTTCGGAAGGTCGCGAAATGCGGGGTGGCTTCCCATACGGCACCGGTTTCCTTATGGCATTCCGTGCATTGTGTAGGCCCGACAATTTTGGCCGGGTCCATCGCCGCTTCGGCCGTCGTGGTCGCGAGACCCATGAATAGGAACCCTGCCAGCGCCATGGCCGATAAGGTCTTGCAGATTTTGCCAATCCCCGATGGTGTGTTCATCGTCTTCGTACTCCCAATAGTTCGCATGCCAGGTTGCCACCCGAAGGTGTCCGTAATGTTCAAATATTAAAGGTCACATCGCCGTCCGGGACGGCGATGCAGACCAGGCAGGTGCCCTCTTCCTGAGGGCTCCCCGGTTCGGAAATGTATTTTACCTTGCCACTTTTGATCGCCGTGACACAGGTGCCGCAATTACCGGCGCGGCAACCGGAATCGATGTCGATTCCGTTTTGTTCGGCCAGTTCAAGTATCGATGTACCGTCACCGTTCCAAGTGACGCTTTTGCCGGACATGTCGAAGGTGACCGTGGTTCCACTGACGGCGTCCGAATGCTCGGCGACCGGGGTTTTCTTGACGGTAGCCGGGCCGAACGCCTCGAAATTGATATCTTCTTCGGGAACGCCCCAGGCTTCGAGCCCACCGGTGATTGACGACATCATCGGCGGCGGCCCGCAGACGTAGAATTCATAATTGCTGGACGGCAGGAGAGACTTGAACAAGTCGACGCTGACGAATCCTTCAACCTGATAATCATGGCCCTCTACGCACTCTTCGGTCGGCTGGCTGTAACAGACAGCCAGATTGATGTTGTCGTGCTGTTCGGTGAGGCTGCGTAAGTGGTCGGCCATGGCGTGTTCGGTCTTGTTGCGCACGCCATAAAAGAACCATGTCTCGCGTTTGCTTTCCGATAGCGCAATGGTGTTCAGCATCGACAACACGGGTGTCAGGCCGACACCGCCGCCGATCAACACGACGGGCCGTTCGGATTTTGTATCCATGAAAAAATGACCGTTGGGGGCGGCCACATCGACCACATCGCCGACGTTCAGGTGATCGTGGAAAAAGTTCGACGACAAGCCCGGCGGCAGGTCGGGTCGATCCATCGGTGGCGGCACTTTTTTGATGGATACCCGGTAATAATCGCGCTCGAGCGGCGAATCCGACAGGGAATAGCACCGGATGACGGGTTTGACCTGGCCCGGGATCTTCAAGCGGAAGGTCAGGAATTGCCCCGGTTCAAACGGCGGAATGGGCCGGTGGTCATGGGGTTTCAGGTAAAACGAACACACCCCACCGGGTTCGGGGACCTTGCGGTCGATATAAAATTTCCGGTAGCCGTTCCAGGTCGTCTGCTCGCGGACCCGGTTAACCTGTGCGATATACAGGGTTTCCTTGGCGTGCTTGCGGAACAATTCCTGTTCGGCGTGGCCGGTGCTGACTTCCCGGCGCCAGCGGCCAAGGGCCCGTAACGAGGCGAAACTGGCATGCAACAGCGCTCCCGCTATCGTAGCGTACCCCGCAAACTCGAATATGCTCTGCACGGCTGTCCTCCGCCCTGTTAATGCCGCCGTTGATTGTTCAACTTATTATGCAAAGTGGCGAGATGCATCTAACCATGGTTCAGGTGTGCTTCGCAAACCTATCGTTAGCGAAAAAACCCGTTTTTTGGAGAGATTCTATCATTTTTTCAAAATTGACCTTGGTTAAGGCAGCCAAGCGCCGTTCATGGCTGTCTATAGGGGATCGCTGACGGATTTCCGTGATTACCGGCCATCCTGTGGCGCACCCGTTTCAAGCGGCGGGTGTAACAGGTTCGGTGCGGGAGCTTAAAGAACATGAAGGAGTGGGGAAAATGAGCGAAAACGACAAGATTCCTGTCATGCAACAGTTGCTGGATAGCCCGTTACTGCTGCTGACCATCGGCATCGTGGTGCCGATGGTTTTATATGTTGTCTGGGGTGTGATGGAAGTCATCGCCATCCCGCTAGCACCTTAAAAAGTATTCAGAGAGGGGAATTCAATTATGTCCATTTTTCCTCCGCAAGAGCGGAATTGGTGGAGCAAACCCATCGAGAAAACGGAGATCATGTGGATCACCATCGCCTTTATCTGGGCTTTGGTGATGTTTTTCATGATGCCCTATTGGCACGTTGTCGGCGAACAGAACCTGTCGAACGAAGCCTATCGAATCAAGCCGGAAGTTTATGCCGCGAAAGTCGAAGCGTGGGCCGCTAAATACAAGGTCCGCGAAGAAGGCGATACCGGCATTCCTGTCGTTCACCCACCCGCCGGCGGCGATGTTTATATGCTGGGCCGCCTATGGGAATGGTGGCCGATCGTTGAACTGGAAGAAGGGCAATCCTACCGCTTCCATCTATCTTCTCTGGATTGGCAGCACGGATTTTCGCTGCAACCGGAAAACATCAACATCTCGGTTCATCCGGACTACGAGATGATTTTCACCGTCAAGCCGAACAGTTCCGGCGAGTTTGGCGTCGTTTGCAATGAGTTCTGCGGAATCGGCCACCACACTATGGTTGGCAAGATTTACGTGACCAAAAAGTAGGGGTGGCGATTATGGCTAACTTCAGAACATGTCCCGATACCGGGTTCAAAATTGATCTCAACGCTGACAAGCTGATCAAATGGAACGCGGTTTCGGCCGTGGTTTTCCTTCTGGTCGGTGGATTATTCGGCCTGATGGTAGCGCTTACCCGTTGGCCGGCTGTTCATCTTCTTGATGCCGACCTGTTTTATCTGGCGCTGACGGCCCATGGGCTCGATGTCCTGCTGGTGTGGTGTATTTTCTTCGAAATTGCACTTCTGTATTTCACCTCCGCCGTCCTGCTGAATGCCCGTCTGGTATTCCCCAAAGTCGCCTGGGTCGGTTACTGGATGATGCTGATTGGCGCCGTTATTACGAATATTGCGGTGTTGCGCGGCGATTCTTCGGTGATGTTTACATCTTATCCGCCGATGATGGCGGCCCAGGATTTCTATCTGGGCATCCTCCTGTTCGCGGTCGGCGCCTTGTTGGGGTGTCTGGTGTTCTTCGCCACCCTGCACATGGCGCGCAAGGAAAAGACCTACGAGGGGTCGATCCCGCTGGTCACATTCGGGGCCATGACGGCGGCGATTATCGCGGTCTTCACGATCCTGACCGGCGCCATTATCCTGATCCCCACATGGCTGTGGTCGCTGGGGGTTATCTCCCACATCGACACCATCATGTACAAGGTGATCTGGTGGGCCATGGGGCATTCTTCGCAGCAAATTAACGTTGCCGCGCAAATTGCCTGCTGGTACGCGATCGCCGCCATTTTGTTCAACGCCAAACCGTTGAGCGAAAAGGTCAGTCGCACCGCCTTCTTGCTGTATATCCTGTTCCTGCAACTGGCCAGCGCCCACCATCTGCTGGTCGAACCGGGACTAAGTTCGGAATACAAGATCTTCAACACGTCCTACGCCTTGTATCTGGCGGTGTTGGGGTCGATGATTCACGGCCTTACGGTTCCCGGCGCCATCGAAGCGGCGCAGCGCAAGAAGGGCTATAACAAAGGCATGTTCGAATGGCTGCGCAAGGCACCGTGGGGCAACCCGGTGTTTTCGGGGATGGCGTTATCGGTGGTCTTGTTCGGCTTCCTGGGCGGCATTACCGGCGTCATGATGGGCACCGAACAGCTCAACCTGATCACCCACAACACCCTGTATGTGCCGGGTCATTTCCACGGCACGGTGGTGGTCGGAACGACGCTTTCTTTCATGGCCATTTCCTACTGGCTGGTGCCGACGTTATGGCAGAAAGAACTAGTCTTCCCCGGTCTTGCTAAGTGGCAACCCTACCTGTTCGGTCTTGGTATGGGCATGGCCGCGACCTTCATGATGGGGGCCGGTACGCTGGGTGTTCCCCGGCGGCACTGGGATATAACCTTTGCCGATACGGCGCTGGGCTTCGACTTCCCGGCGGCGGCTAACCTGATGATGGCCTTAAACGGTGTTGCCGCAGTGGTCGGTTCGATCGGCGCGGCTATCTTCATCCTCAACATGGTCGGTACGATCCTGTGGGGCAAAGCCAAGGTTCCGGCTGCGGCTGCCGCAGAAGCACCCACCGAACCAATCGTCGGTGGCGCCGCCACAAGTTATGGCAGTGCCGGCACCATGGAAGTTCCGGGAACGTTTATCCTGGCGCTGGTTTTCCTGACCACGTTCGTTCTGTATTACTTCGTGAACTGGAAATATCTGTCCGGCGTTTGGGGACTTAGCTGACGGGTACGGGATGGGCGGCGAACGTCGCCCATCCCGCCACCTGCGGACACACACAACAATGCGATTACTTCCCTTCCTCTTGATCTTCCTGGCGATTTTGGCCGGTCCCGCCAACGCCGCGAAAGATCGGTCTGATTTCACTCCGGAACAAGCCCTGCAATATTCTCAAAATGCGCTCGGGCGTACCGTCGGAAATTACGAATTTCGCGACAGCGCCGGCAACCTTGTCCGCATGAGCGATTTTCTCGGCAAGCCGGTCGTCGTCAGTTTTATTTATACCAGTTGCGCTGAAAGCTGCCCGGTCATTACCGAGACCCTGGCTGAGGCCGCCGATGTCGCCCGCGATGCCCTGGGCGACGACAGTTTTTCCGTCATCAGCATCGGTTTCGACTCCGCCTCGGATTCACCGGACCGCATGCGCTACTTCGCCAAACAACACGGCATCAATCTTGATGGCTGGAAATTCCTGAGCGGCGACCTGAGCTCTGTGCTGGCGCTCTCGAACGATCTCGGCTTTATCTTCTACCGGTCGGCCAAGGGTTTCGATCATCTCTCGCAGGTCAGCGTCATCGCCGCCGACGGCACGGTCTATCGCCAGATTTACGGCCAGAACTTCGACAAACCCTTGCTGGTCGAACCCCTGAAGGAACTGGTTTTCGGGACCGAAGCGCCGCTCGCCAGCTTCGCGGACCTGATCAACAAGGTGCGCTTGTTCTGTACCATTTACGATCCCGCCGCCGACCGTTACCGGTTCGATTATTCCATTTTTATCAAGCTGATCGTCGGCACACTGATCGTCGGTTCCATGGGAATCTTTGTGACCCGCGAATGGTGGCGCATCTGGAAAACCAGCCGGCGCAGAAAGGCCGAGCTGCTGACAAAAAAAAGTCATACATCCGAAACGGCTTCTTGACTCCTGTCAATGAGAACCGCCATTGAAGAACCGATGATGGTTCGCTTCAGGAGAAATAAGTTTGTCTGATTTTCGTCGCCCCTTGCAAGACGGTTTTATGTATGCCGAAGCGGTATTTGACCGCCCGTTCGGGCCGGCCTGGAATCCGCTGCGCCAGATGGGAACCCTGACGTTCTTCTATTTCTGGATCGTCGCGATCAGCGGAATTTATGTTTACATCCTGTTCGATACCACTGTCGGCGGGGCCTACAATTCGGTCGAATATATAACCAACCAGCAATGGTATCTGGGTGGCGTCATGCGCAGCCTGCACCGCTATGCTTCTGACGCCATGGTGATGAGCATGGTGTTGCACCTGAGCCGGGAATTCATATTCGACCGCTACCGTGATGTCCGGTGGTTTACCTGGTTCACCGGCGTGCCGCTTATCTGGTTTTTGTTCGTTTGCGGGGTCAGCGGTTACTGGCTGGTTTGGGATATGCTGGCCCAGTATGTGGCCATCGGGTCCATGGAATGGCTCGACTGGCTGGGTATCTTCGGCGAGCCAGTGGCCAATAATTTCCTCAAACCGGAAAACCTCACGGACCGATTTTTCACCCTGATGGTGTTCATGCACATCTTCGCGCCGTTGATCCTGTTGTTCATCATGTGGATTCATGTGATGCGGGTCAGCCAGCCGAAGATCAATCCTCCCCGGGGGCTGGCGCTGGGCTCGTTGGGTATGTTCCTGGTGCTGGCGTTTGTGTCTCCTGCGACCAGTCACGCACCCGCCGATTTGCAACAGGTGCCGGGCAGTTTGAACCTGGACTGGTTTTATATGTTCCTGTACCCGGTGTTCGATGAGTGGGGGGCCGCACCGTTGTGGATTTTGGCCGTCGGCGTTTCGGTGATGGTCGCCGCCATGCCCTGGATGCCGCCCCTAAAGCGCCCCAAACCGGCGCAGGTGTATCTGGACAAATGCAACGGCTGTACCCGGTGTTTCGAAGACTGCCCGTTTGGGGCCATCACCATGGCCCCGCGTAGCGACGGGCGGCCGTTCGAACGGGAGGCCGTGGTCGCCGCCGATTTGTGTACCAGTTGCGGGATTTGCGTCGGGTCGTGCCCGGTTTCGACGCCGTTTCGCAGCTCTGAAAAACTGGTCACCGGAATCGACCTGCCCGATTTGAATCTAAAGCGGCTGCGCCACAAGACGCAGCAGGCCATCGAAGACGCCGGAAGTTCGGGCATTGTCGTCTTCGGTTGCGATTACGGGGTCGATGTCAAAGGCCTCGACGGCCCCGGCGTACAGGGGCTCAGCCTGCCGTGTATCGGCATGTTGCCGCCGTCATTTATCGATTACACCCTGGGCCGGGATGGCGTCGACGGGGTCCTGATTACCGGCTGCAAGGAATGTGAATGTTTCAGCCGCCTGGGCAATCGCTGGACCATCGAACGCATCGCCGGCTTGCGTGATCCCTATCTGCGCAAACGGGTCGACCGGCGGCGGCTCGACGTGTTCTGGGCCTCTCGCATCGATGGCGACAATCTGAAAAACGAGATTTCAAAATTCCGGGAAACCCTGGATGAAATTGACGGGGACGGCTCATGAACGAGCTGCTTGGCATCGACCCTGATTTCCCGATTTTCTACATCATCCCGGTGCTCGTTTTCGGGCCGATCTTTTTCACGATTTTATATCAATTCGGCCTGAAAAATATCATCAACCCGCCGGAAGCCGACCGGGCCTACCGCCGCGACCTGAAACGACAGGAAACCGACTTAAAGGACGAACGGCGGGAAAAGCTGAAAAACGCCGGGTTCGCGGTTCTGGATACCAAAAAAAGCCCGGCGCAGTATGTCGGCCAAGCGGTTACCTACATTTTGTTTGCCCTGGCGCTGGCGGTGTTGTCCCGGTCGCCCGTCTACCAGGCGCGGTCGCCGGAAATGGCCGAAATACGCTTAAGCCTGACCCATCCCGGTCGCCACAAGGCGGATTGCCACAAGCGCAGCCGCGAAGAGCTTCAAAAACTCGCCGCCAATATGCGAGCGCCAGTGTCGTGCGCGCGGGGCCGCTGGCCGCTGGTCGTGAAAATGGATATGGATGGAAAAACGGTGTTTGAAGGCATCGCGCAACCGGCCGGTTTGTCCAACGACGGTCATTCCAGCTTTTATGAAAAATTCACGGTCACCGGGCAACCCCACACCTTCACGGTGCAGCTTTGGGATGGCGACGGCACGGGCGCGCCGGATTACCGTCTCGAAAAAAATGTCACCCTGCCGCCGGGCCAAGTTTTGGTGATTGGTTTCGACAACGCCAGCCAGCGCCTGACGTTACAATAAGTCGCCGCCACTAATTCGATACATATAGTATCGCCCCAACTCGACACCGTCCGGCAGGGGCAGCTTTTCATGGCCGGACAGGGCCATGTCCTGGTCGCTGATCACGATACCACCAGGGGCCATTAGCGGCAGCAGAACGCCGCCAAGGTAGGCCCCGGTCGCCGTGTCCGCCACTTTGTCGCCGGAACCGATATCGGCATGGGCCAGGGCGGCGGGAACGCCCATGCGATCCATGGCGATTGGCACGGTATCGTGAATGTCACCCAAAAGCAGGTGGTCGTCATCGGGCGTGCACGACGGATGGGCCGCCACCTTGCGTTCAAAAACGTATATATCGCGGTCCGTGAACAGGGTTCGTAAATGATCGTAAGTACGGCCGTTGCCCAGGCCAATTTCAAGCACCGGACCGGGCAGGTTACTCAGCATCTCGGCGGCCAGATTAAGGCAGGCACGCTGCGCCGTCAGGCGGCGAATGAAAGCATCGAGACGGCTCATATTCAGTGTCCCAGCTTGGTGTGAAGATCCCGATCAAGGGTCGCAAAATGGTTCCCGAACCAGGAACTCATGCGTTCCTGCAATTCGGCTCCGATGTCCGTTTGGCGGTCGCTTTCAACGTCGTCCATGATGTCGCGGATGTCTTCCAACAAGCGGTCATGGTCCTGTTTATGGACAACGTAATCGGCATACCGACTGTCGCGCATGATTTTTTCTTCCAGTGCGAAATGCGCTTCGACCAGGGCGTGAATGTCGCCTAGCGTGTCAATTTGGCGGGCCTTGTTCGCCGGGGCGAACATGCCGTTAATCGCCAGAATCAGCTGTTCATGTTCGTGGTCTATGGATGAAAATCCAGTTTTATAATCATTTTTCCACTCAAGAGCTGTCATCGGTCCGTCCTGATCGCGTTGCAATGGGGCAGGGATAGCATCATCTTCGAATCCGCCACTTTGACCCCCATCAAGTATGCCCCCTGTCAGTTATGCTATCGATCATAAGCGACTTAAGGCGATATGACATTATTAAAGGGAGTGGCCAGGTGAACATACATGCAACAGTACACCTTGTAGGGGCCGGTCCGGGCGATCCGGACCTGTTGACGCTGAAGGCGGTAAAGGCCCTGGAGAAGGCCGATGTGGTGGTCTACGACCGCCTGGTGTCGCCCGAAATCCTTGATTTGATAGGCCCCGGTGCGACCCGGATATTTGTCGGCAAAGCGGCCAGCAACCATCACCTGCCCCAAGATGACATCAACGCCCTGCTGGTCACCCTGGCGAAGACCAACCACACGGTGGTGCGCCTGAAAGGTGGCGACCCGTTCATTTTTGGCCGGGGCAGCGAAGAAGCGGAATATTTGTCCCGCCATGGCGTACCGTTTACGGTTGTCCCCGGCGTTACGGCGGCGTCAGGCATCAGCGCCGCGCTTGGTATTCCCTTGACCCATCGGGGCCTGGCGACCGGTGTGCGGTTCGTCACTGGCCACGCCCGGGCCGGGCAACCGCTGGATATGGACTGGAAAAGCCTGGCCGATGAACAAACGACCCTGGTATTCTATATGGGGCTCGCCAATCTGGCGGAAATATCCCAACGCCTGATCGGCGAAGGCCTGGCCGCCAATACGCCCGCCGCCGCCGTCGCCAGGGGTACCACCGACGGCCAGCGGCAATGCATCAGCACGCTGAAAGACTTGCCGAACCTGGTTGCCGACCTTGACCTACCCTCGCCGGTTTTGGTGGTGGTCGGTCGTGTGGTGGCGCTCGCCGAGGCTTTGAACTGGCAAGGATTTGTCTATGAGGACGCCTCACAGGACGGGAAATTTGACTCCCATGAAAATGACCCCGTATTTGCCACCGTCAACGCTTGAAGCCGCGGTTTTGATCGTGCTGCTTTTGGCCGCGGTGGCGACGCCGGCGCGCGCCGACATCCTGCCCGAACGACAGACCGAACTGTTGTATTTCCTGAAACACGATTGCGGGTCGTGCCACGGTTTGACCCGCAAGGGCGGGCTGGGATCGCCGTTGTTAGCCGCCACCCTGGCCGGGCGCGACGATGACGAACTGACCGGTATTATCATGAACGGAATTCCCGACACCCCCATGCCGCCCTGGCGCGAGCTGTTCAGCCGCCAGGAAGCGGGCTGGATGGTGCGGGCCATCAAGGAAAACAAATGGCGTTAATGTTGAAATCCGCGGCCACCGTGATGCTTGCCGTCGTCCTTGGCGCCTGTTCGCTAACGCCGTTGCGCGGGACCGGTGATTTGGGGTTGGTGATCGAACGGGCCAGTGGGTCCGTGCTGATTGTCGATTCCACCCAGCAAAAGCGGCTGGCGCGGATTCCCGGCCTGGGCGATTTAAGTCACGCATCGACGGTGTTTTCTCGCGATGAACGCTACGCCTATGTGTTCGGCCGGGACGGCGGCCTGTCCAAGGTCGATATGCTGGAATTCAAACTCGCGGCCCGCGTCATGCAGGCCGGTAACAGCATCGGCGGGGCGATTTCCCAGGACGGCAAGCTGGTCGCCGTATCCAACTATGAACCCGGCGGGGTCCGTATATTCAGCTCTGCCACCCTGGCCATGGTCGCCGATATTCCGGCCGATTCCAAAACCGTTGGCTTGGTCGATGCCCCGGGCCAGCTTTTTGTCTTCGGCCTTTATGACCAGGACGAAATCTGGGTCGTCGATATGAAAAACCCGGCGAGCCCGGTTATTCGCAAGTTCCCCGATATCGGGCATCAACCTTATGACGGCCTGATCACCCCCGATGGCCGTTATTACATCGCCGGATTATTTGGCGAAGACGGCATGGCGCTGCTGGACCTGTGGAATCTGGATAAAGGCGTCGTCCGTATTCTGGGTGGCTATGGCAAGGGCGAAAAGAAACTGCCGGTTTACAAGATGCCGCACCTGGAAGGTTGGGCCGTCGCCGGTAATTTAGCGTTCGTCCCCGCCGTCGGCCACCATGAAGTGCTTGTCGTCGATTTATCCACCTGGGCCCAGGTCGACAGTATCCCGGTGCATGGTCAGCCGGTATTCGTCATGGCCCGGCCCGATGGCCGTCAGGTCTGGGTTAATTTCGCGGTGCCGAAAAATGATACCGTACAGGTCATCGACGTGCCCAGCCGCAAGCTGATCAAGACCTTAACGCCGGGCAAGGGGGTCCTGCATATGGAATTCAGCCCGCGCGGCGAAGTCGTTTGGGTGTCGATCCGGGATCGAGACAAACTGGCCATTTACGACACCGACAAAATAGAATTGCTGAAAGAACTTGATGCCAATAAACCCAGCGGTATCTTTTTCACGGCGCGCGCCCACAAGACCGGTCTTTGAATTATGAATGATATCCAAAAAAGTTTACTGGACGAATTCCAACGGGACATGCCGTTAACGGCCAGGCCCTATCAGGCCATGGCCGATCGCTTGGGCATCAGCGAAGATGAGGTCATCGAGACACTCACGAAGCTCAGCGAAAATGGCGTGCTCAGCCGTGTCGGTGCGGTGATCAGGCCGGGTACGGTGGGCCACAGCACCCTGGCTGCCATGTCGGTGCCGGCGGATCGCCTGGAAAGTGTCGCCGCACTCATCAGCAGTTTCGATGCGGTTAATCACAATTACGAACGCGAACATAATCTTAACCTGTGGTTCGTCATCGCCGCCGCGGACCGCCAGGAAGTTGATCTGGTGATTGAAAAAATAGAGCACCTAACCGGGATCAAGGTGCTGAACCTGCCGATGCTCGAAGATTATCATCTTGATTTGGGGTTCGACCTGAAATGGACTTAAGCGAAACAGACCGGCTTGTCGTTGCCGCCATCGTCGATGGATTGCCTTTAAGTCGGCGCCCGTTCGAAGCGGTCGGGGCGCGTGTCGGCCTGGGCGAAGAACAGGTCATAGACTCCTTAAAGCGCATGCGCGACGGCGGCGTTATCAAGCGTTTCGGCCTGATTGTTCGGCATCATGAACTGGGGTACCGGGCCAACGCCATGACGGTCTGGAATATTCCCGATGATCGGGTCGACGCCGTTGGCCGCTGCTTCGGCAAATTTGATTTCGTCACCCTGTGTTATCGCCGCCCCCGGCATATGCCGGACTGGCCCTATAACCTGTTTTGCATGGTCCACGGCCGGGAACGCGACGCCGTCCTTGAACAGGTCGAAAACCTGGCCGATGCCTGCGGCGTCGAAAATGTTGGCCGCGATGTGCTGTTCAGCACCCGGCGCTTCAAGCAGTGCGGCGCGCGCTATGGCTATGCGCCGAAGCCACTGGAGTCCGTCGCATGAACGTGATCAGCCTGGACGATACAGACCGCGCCATTGTCAACGGCCTGCAAGGGGGCTTTCCCCTGAGCGAAGATCCATTCAACGATGCCGGGGTGGAACTGGGGCTATCGGGTGAAGAACTGCTGGCCCGGGTATCGCGGCTGTTGGATGATGGCGCGCTCAGCCGGTTTGGCCCCCTTTACAATGCCGAAATGATCGGTGGCGGCTTGACTCTGGCGGCCTTGAAAGCGCCGCAAGACCGTTTCGAGATCATCGCCGATCAGGTCAACGGCTTCCCCGAAGTCGCCCATAATTACGCCCGCGATCATGAATTGAACATGTGGTTCGTTATCGCCACGGAAACCCCGGAACGGGTCGGCCAGGTGATCCAAGAGATCGAGGCCCTGACCGGCCTGGAAGTCTTTAACATGCCGAAGATAGAGGAATTTTTCATCGGCCTGCAGCTCGAGGTCTGATCGGAAACACGCCATGGCTCAAAAACCCGCCCCGCTGCTTGATCTCATCGACCGTCGCATTATTATGGCGACGCAAGAAGGCCTTGGCTTGTCGCTCAGGCCCTATGACGCCGTCGCCATGGAAGTCGGGATCGACACCGGCGAAGTTATCCGTCGCATGAAGGCCATGCAGGACACCGGCGTAATTCGCCGCATCGGCGTGGTGCCCCATCATTATGCATTGGGTTATCTGGCCAACGGTATGACCGTGTGGGATGTGCCCGATGATAAGATCGGCGCGCTCGGCCAAACGATCGGCGCGTTGGATTTCGTCAGCCATTGCTATCACCGGCCCCGGCATTTACCCGATTGGCCCTACAATCTTTTCGCCATGGTGCACGGTCATGACCGGGGTGAAGCGGAAGCCCACGCAGGCGAGATCGCCGCCCTTCTGGGGCCAGACAATCGCGGTCATCGTATTTTGTTTTCCACCCGGATCCTGAAAAAATCCGGCCTTAGATTGGTGGCGTAAATCTTATGTTCCGAGTGACACAATTTTTGAACGAAATCGACAACCCGACCGCCGTCGGTCCGCGGCGAGACCCGCCCGGGCCGGTGGTTATCTGGAACTTGATCCGGCGCTGTAATTTAACGTGCAAGCATTGTTATGCGATTTCGGCGGACAAGGATTTCCCCGGCGAGTTAAGCACCCAACAGATTTACGGTGTCATGAATGACCTCAAAGAATTTCGGGTTCCGGCGTTGATTTTATCGGGCGGCGAGCCCTTGCTGCACCCTGATATTTTCGATATTTCCCGGCGCGCCAAGGACATGGGCTTTTACGTCGGGCTATCGACCAACGGCACCCTGATCGACGAGGTCAAGATCGATCAAATCGCCCGGGTCGGCTACGACTATGTCGGCGTCAGCATCGATGGCCTGCGCGGCACCCATGACAAGTTCCGCCGCCGCGAAGGCGCCTTCGATACCTCCATGCACGGTGTCCGCCTGTGCCGTAACCGGGGCTTGAAGGTCGGCCTGCGGTTCACCATGACCCAGGATAACGCCCACGAATTGCCCGATATGCTCGACATGCTGGAAGTTGAAAACATCGACCGGTTTTATTTCTCGCACCTGAACTATGCCGGGCGCGGCAATCATAATCGCAAGGATGATGCCTTTTTTGCGGCGACCCGCAGCGCCATGGATCTTTTGTTCGAACGCACCCTGAAGGGTATCCGTAGCGGCATCCGCCGAGAAATCGTCACCGGCAACAACGATGCCGATGGTGTCTACCTGTTGCAGTGGATCAAGAAGAATTATCCCGATCACGCGGCGCACATGCGTGAAAAACTGGTGCAGTGGGGCGGCAATGCCTCGGGTGTTAATGTCGCCAACATCGACAATGTGGGCGAGGTCCATCCCGATACCATGTGGTGGCATTATGGCCTGGGCAACGTCAAGGACCGGACGTTTTCCGAAATTTGGCAAGATACGTCGGACCCGTTAATGGCCGGCCTGAAAGCCCGTCCTCGAAAATTGAAGGGCCGTTGCGGTCAATGTCGCGAAGTCGCTATCTGCGGCGGTAACACCCGTGTCCGGGCCGATCAGATCACCGGCGATCCATGGGCCGAAGACCCGGCGTGCTATCTGGGTGATGACGAAATCGGTATCGAGGACCAGGACCTGGGCGAGCGGGTGACGCTGACCCCGTTTTCGGCCTCGCGCGGTCGCAGAAAGGCTGTCTGAGCCATGCGCGCCCTATCTTTCATGATCGTCGCGGCCTTCGTGCTGATCGCCCCCGGTCAGGTCCATGCCGGTACGGCGGAAACTTACCAGCAATATTGCGGCGAATGCCACGGCGCCGACCGCCTAGGCGCCATGGGCCCGGCGTTGTTGCCGGAAAACCTGGGGCGACTGCGTAAAGATAAAGCGGCGAAGACTATCGCCGATGGCCGCCCCGCGATCCAGATGCCGGCCTTCGGTGAAATCCTGAACGAGGCTCAAATCAAGGGTCTGGTCGATATGATCTACACGCCCTTGCCGAAGATGCCGACCTGGACTGTGGCCGACATGAACGCCAGCCACATCATGCATAATGACCCCGCCGGACTTCCAAAAACCCCGCAACATAAATCCGACCCGCTGAACCTGTTCACGGTTGTCGAAACCGGCGATCATCATGTGACGATCCTGGATGGCGATACGTTTACGCCGTTGTGGCGGTTTAAATCGCGTTTCGCCCTGCACGGCGGGGCGAAGTATTCACCGGACGGGCGGTTTGTCTATTTTGCCTCCCGCGATGGCTGGGTCAGCAAATACGACCTGTACAGTTTCAAGCCGATCGCCGAAATCCGGGTCGGCATCAACACCCGCAACATCGCCGTGTCATCTGATGGCAAGTGGGTGCTGGCGGGAAACTACCTGCCCCATAGCCTGGTCGTCCTTAACGCCTATGACCTGACACCATTTAAGGTCATCATCGCCGATGACGGCAAGGGTAATACGTCACGGATCAGTGCCGTTTACAACGCGCCGCCACGCAACAGCTTTATCGTCGCCCTGAAGGATTTCAAGGAAATCTGGGAACTGTCCTACGACCCCAATGCCGCGCCGGTATATGGCGGCCTGGTCCACAATTACCGCCCCGGTCAGGTCGAAGGCGTCATTGTCGAAGAACAACCGTTTGCCCGTCGGCGAATCGAGTTGGAAGATTATCTCGACGATTTTTTCTTCAATCAGCGATATTCCGCGGTGATCGGCGCCTCGCGAAACGGCAAGGGCGCGGTCTATAACCTTGATGTGCGGCGCAAAATTGCCGACCTGGACCTGGACGGCATGCCGCATCTGGGATCGGGCATCATCTGGCAGTACAAGGGCCGGTCGGTGCTGGCGACGCCAAATCTGAAAGAGGCATCGGTTAGCGTGATTGACATGAAATCCTGGAAGACCATCAAGCGGATCAAGACCATGGGGCCCGGGTTTTTCATGCGCAGCCACGAAAACACCCCCTTTGCGTGGACCGATGTGTTCTTCGGTCCCAACAAAGACGTCTTGCATATCATCGACAAACGAACGCTCGAAATCGTCAAGACCCTGAGGCCTGAACCGGGCAAGACCGGCGCGCACGTGGAATTTACCCGCGATGGCCGCTACGCCCTGGTCAGTATCTGGGACATGGACGGCGCCCTTGTGGTCTATGACGCCGCCACGTTCGAAGAAGTCAAACGCATCCCCATGGTCAAACCGTCGGGCAAATATAACGTCTACAACAAAATCACCTATTCCGCCGGCACTAGCCATTAAGCAGCAATTTCGTGTATCAAGGCGTTCTTGAATTAACGTCACGGAACCTGAACCATGCGCACCGAACTGCTGATGCCTGCGGGCTCGCTGTCGAAATTGAAAACGGCTATCCTGTACGGGGCCGATGCCGTTTATGCGGGCACCCCGGATTTGTCGCTGCGGACCCAGTCTTCGTTCACGCTTGAAGAATTGGTCGAAGGGGTCCGTTTCGTCCATGCCCACGGCAAAAAAATATACCTGACCCTGAACCTGTTTACCCACAACCGGGATATCGAAAAGCTCCCGACGTTCATCGAAACCGTGCGTAAGGTTAAACCCGACGGCCTGATTATTGCCGATCAGGGGGTGTTTCATTACGTCGCCGAACATGCCCCGGAACTGGAACTTCATGTTTCGACCCAGGCCAATGCGTGTTCGTGGCTGACCGTGCAAAGCTGGCAAAAGCAAGGGGCGTCGCTGTGCGTGCTGGCGCGGGAAGTCAGTTTCGAAGAACTCGCCGAAATTCGTGAAAAATGCCCGGATATAAAGCTCGAAGCGTTCATTCACGGGGCCATGTGCATGACCTATTCGGGGCGCTGCCTGCTGTCTAACTTCCTCGCCGAACGGGGCGCCAACCAGGGCAATTGCGCGCAAAGCTGCCGCTGGAATTACAAGGTTCTGGCGCGCCGCAAAAATGGCGATGAAGTCGAAATCACCCCCGATAACAAGGACGATTTTGATTTCTACCTGGAAGAAGAATTCCGCCCCGGTGATTTGATGAAAATCGAAGAAGACGACCGTGGCTCGTACATCATGAACGCCAAAGACCTGTGCCTGATGCCCAAGCTGGATGACTACCTGGCCATCGGCATGGATTCCCTGAAGGTCGAAGGTCGCAACAAAAGCGAATATTACGCCGCCGTCACCGCACGCGCCTATCGCCATGCCATCGATGCCTGGTACGCCGACCCCAAGGGCTGGTCGCCGGACCCCTATATGCGCGAACTTTATACCCTGCAAAGCCGCGGCTACAGCCTGGGCTTCCACGAAGGCCGCCTGACCAACCTGGCGCACAATTATGATCGCACCGAAACCGTCGGCGGCTGGCTTTATGCGGGAATTATCCGGGAATGGCAGGGCGATGACATGATTTTGACCCTGCGCAACTCGCTGCGGGCCGGCGACGTGCTGGAATTCCTGCCGCCCGGTCAGTTCGACGTTATCCGCCTGCGCCTTTATGAATTTGTCGAAGCCAAAAGCGGCGACATAACTGAAAAAGTAGCGCCGGGTCAGGGCCGGGCGATCCGTATCAATGCAAGCGTGTTTAACAACGAAGACCCGGAAGACCTTAAGGCTCTTTTACCAGCCAACGGTGTCGCCCGCACCGAGGCCAATTTGTCGGAAGACCGCCAGGCCTTGTTGCAAGGCAATCAGGTCAGCCTGGATCAGGAACGCGGCCTGCGCACCCTTGAGGAAACCCGGCCAACGTTGAAGGGCCGCGCCCACACAGGCAAGGCACCGGCACTGGGCCTGGATGCCTGTTGCGGGCTGGGTTGCAACGGCTGCCTGATGTTCTGGAACGACGCCAAATACGCCGATGCCCGGGACAGCTTGAAAACCCGTAAAATCGGCGAGATGCTTAGTCGCTAATTTCCCGCGTTAAACGGATCATTACCGCTTCGCCGGGGCAATTGAAGCGCACCGGCGGAAACTGCGCACCCAGTCCCCTATTGGTATAGCCCTGCATGTCCTGCAACCGCCACCGGCCCGCCGCCAGGTGCCGGTGAGTATCGAGCCCGGTCATTATGGGCTTGCCGCCGGGCAGGCAAACCTGGCCACCGTGACTGTGCCCGGACAGGTATAGATCATAGCCGTTGGCTGCCGCCTGGCCGGCCAGGTCGACCGAATGGACCAGGGCGATGCGGAAGCCGCCGGAATGTTCATCCAGGCTCGCCGACGCATCACTGGTATAAAAGGCATGCACGTCATCGATGCCGACGATGCGCAATCGATCATCGCCACGGGAAATTTCCACGGATTCATTGATCAGCACGCGGATGCCCTGGTGTTCAAGGGCCTCGACCATATCGCTCCTGTCGTGGTTGCCGAGGATCGCCAGCGAGCCATCGACGGTATCAAAAGCGGAAATCAGCCGAGAAACCTCTCCTGCTGTGATGTCCGCGGTCGGCATACCGCTGGTTTGATAATCACCGGTCAAGACGACAAGGTCCGGACTAAGTGCCGAAAGCCGCGGCATCGCGTCATCGAACAAACCAGCGGGCAGGCCAACATGAAGGTCGGTCAAATGAAGGATGGTATATCCATCGAAAGCCGGGGGCAGGTTTGGGAAAGCAAATTCGACTTCCCGGATCCGGAAAGCCCTGGCGTTTCTCTCACCAATCTCATACAGGCCGCTGAGGCGTAGCAGCACATTCAGGGTCTTAAGTATCAGTTTGGATTTTCGCGGAATTTCGCCAACAACGGAACTTCGGCGACGATCCTTTCCCAGCATAATTTCCATGCGGCTTCGGGATTCGCGCCAATTGTGCCGGGCCTGAAGGTCTATTTTTTTGTGCATTACATATAAACCGGGTTCAGGATTTGTGGCGGATCAGACGGTTTTGGAATTTGTCGGCGTATTCAAAGGGATCAAGCACCGGTTCGCCAAAAAAATGCCCCTGGCCATAACTGACGCCCAGGTAAAAAAGGTGGTTGGCGTCTTTTTGGGTTTCAACTTTTTCGGCGATCGTCCAGATATTCATCTCGTCGCACATTTTTACCATGCCCAGCAGCACATCGTTGCCCTTGTCGGTCGAACAGGCCCGGCGGACAATGGGTCCGTCGAATTTGACCACATCGACATCCAGCTGGCTCAGATAGCTGAAGCTCGACGCGCCGGCACCGAAATCATCGAGACAGAACTTGAAACCCAAATCCCTAATTTTTCGGGTCGCGGCGTTGACCGCTTCGACGTCGTCGATGGTGGATGATTCGGTAATCTCGAACATCATTTTATCGGCCAGATCGGGCTCTTTTCCAACGATCCCATACAATTCTTCGACGAATTCCGGCTGAACGATGGACGCGCCTGAAATATTGATGGCGACGGGGGGGAAGTTTTCTTTTTGCGAGAATTTCTTGATCAGCTTGATCGCCTTGTGGCAAACGGCGATATCCAGAACATTGATAACGCCGGTCTCCTCGGCCAGTTCAATCAGGGGATAAGGCGATTCTGTCGGCTTGGCTCGGTTGAACCGGATCAACGCTTCAAAATGCTCGATGAATCCCTTCCGCAATTCGCATATGGGCATGAAAACCAGGTCAAATTCGCCGCTTTTGGCAACCGCGCGTAAGTACGCGACGTTCTCGGTGGTCTTGGCCATCATGCTGGAAAGAACCTGTGCGAGGCTTTCGTTGCGAACGCCGCCCTTGCTGTCACAGAATTTTCGCATGATGTAGATCACCGCCTTGGCTGTCTGGTCCTGGCTCATGCCGGAACCATCGGCGTCCAGCGTCGAACACATGCTGCTGATCATGTTTCCATCGGCGTGAACCTGTTTGGCCTTTTTTTCGATGGCCTCGCCAATGTCTTCGACATCGACGTCATCGGAATGAACGATGCTGAAATTCTCGCCATCGACACGGCTAGCGGTGTTGCCGCCCAGGGATTTTGAATTAAGGATACCGCCGATGGATTCCATCAGATCCTTCTTTTCCGAGGTCCCCAGTTGTTCCATCAGGGTCCCCAGGTTTTCGATTCTGATCATCGACAGGCGCGCTTTTCCGCCGGCCCGTAGCAAAGCTTGGGCGCGTTCAGCCGCGGTGCCGCTGAAAGATTTTTCGTCCAGCAGGCCGGTTTCCGTGTCGCAGACCAGGTCGCTTTCGGCTGTATAGTTGGCGTGTGCCGGTTCGACCTTCAGGGCTAAAAAGAAATGATTCTTGAAATCGGGGACCCGGTAGCCGGAAAAAGCGACGATGGGTGCATACCCGCCTTTACCGTTCAAGGTGACAATCACATCGTCGATGCGCCCTTTGTCGCTGGCGATACTTAGCAATTGTTCGCATAAAGAACGGTCACGTTCGCTGATCAAGTCCATAAACGAGGTATCGATCAGGGCATCGGGTTCCTGCCCCAAAAGCGCCGGGGTCGCTCCGGCGGCAAATTCAATGTTCCATTGATCGTTTAATTCGAACAAAAGATCGGCTCTGCAAAACGCCAGTGCGGCCAGGCGATTGTGATCCTTCACGGACATATGAAGGCCGCTATTCTACCCGTACCCAGATTTGATCTTTGCAGAAAAAGAAAACGCAGCCGGAAACTTCAAGCGTCTTGTCGTCCACGAGTTCCATCTTTGATGAATAGGTCTTGCCGTCTTCGGCGTTGTAGATTTCGCCATCTTTCCACAGCTTCGAACTGGCCCTGACCATGCCGGAAATCATATTCGACCCCATCAAGGGCAACGAGCGTTTCGCTTCATCAGCATTTTCGACATCAAGCTTCGGATTGCCGTTGTCGTCGGTCGGTTCCTTCAGCCAGATGATTTTGCCGCACAGCTTGGAATCGCAATCGTAAATCTGGACATGGGCTTTTTTGCTTTCGGTCAACCATACGCCGTCGGCGTCTTTGGCGTTGGCGGCCCCGGTTACCGACACCAAGCCCATAACGGCGCAAAATGCACCTATTCCCCATTTAAACATGTTTACCTCCCGCGTATGATTGAACTGTGAAATTGTATATCATTGATATCATTATTCCAAAATACAGATAACAGCCATGATGCAGAAATCAGATTCTATCCCGTATTGGTGGGACGCAGCGCCTCCCGAAATCTTGCCCGAACAGGTCGTGCAGCCGGTGTGTGACATGGTCATCGTCGGGGCCGGGTATGCCGGTTTATCTGCCGCCCTTGTGGCGGCGCGGGCCGGACGTTCGGTTCAGGTTTTCGATAAGCAACGGCCCGGCGAAGGCGCATCGACCCGCAACGGCGGCATCGCCAGTGGCAACCTGGCAGTCGGTTTTTCGAAACTGGTCAAATCGGTCGGCGAGGAACGGGCGATCCAGGTTTATCGCGAAGGGGTAACTGCGCGCACAGGCCTGGCGGAATTTCTGCAAGAAGAAGCCATCGATTGCGATTTCAAGATGGTCGGCCGGTTTACCGGTGCCACCAGCCCCAAGGATTACGATGATTTAGGCCGCCAAAGTGATGTCATGAACCGCCATCTCGATATTGGCGGCTATCTGGTTGACCGCGCCAGCCAGCATCAGGAAGTGGGATCGGACCATTACTTCGGCGGTTTGGTGCGGCCCGATATCGGGGGCCTGCATCCGGCTAAATTCCAAGCCGGATTACTTGCCAAGGTGTTGGCGGCGGGGGCCACCGTGCATGGCGAAACGGCGGTAACCGGTATTTCGCGTGACGGTGACAAATTCGACGTCGGCACCGTGCGGGGCAAAGTGCGGGCCGGTGATGTTATCGTCGCCACCAATGGCTATACCGACAAGTCCAATAAATGGCTGCGCCGCCGCCTGATTCCCGTGCTCAGCCGCATGATCGCCACCGAGCCCCTGGCCCCGGGAATCCTGGACCAATTGATGCCGAAACGTCGAATGCTGGGTGAAACCAGCCGCCTTTTTCACTATTTTCGCCCGTCGCCGGATGGCACCCGCATCCTGTTCGGCGGTCGCGAAGGTTCGTTCGATGGCCTTCTGCGGGCCGATCTGGGCAGGATATTTCCACAACTGGAAGACATCGGCATCAGCCATGCCTGGAGCGGATATATCGCCTTCAACCTGGACTACCTGCCCCGCCTGTTCGTTCGCGACGGTGTTCGCTATGCCGTCGGCTTTTGCGGTTCCGGCGTGGTCTGGGCCTGGTGGCTGGGCCGTCAGGCGGCGTTGCAGGCAGTCGGCGATTCGTCAGCGGGCACTACATTGACCTGCGATCCCCCCAGGGCAATTCCGTTATATTCGGGGAACCCGTGGTTTTTGCCCCTGTCCATCGCCTGGTACGGCCTGGAAGACCGCTTGCACGGGCGAAACAAATCTATTTCTTGAGATACCCGTCGCGGGTCTGCGGCAATTTGCAATCAAGCAGGCGCCCGGCGACGACGGTGCGTAATATTTGAGCGGTGCCGCCACCGATGGTGAACATGCGGGCATCCCGGACCATACGTTCCAGCGGCAGGTTGCGGGAATATCCGGCGGCGCCAAACACCTGAAGCGCATCGTTAGTCACAGAAATGGCGGTTTCCGAAGCCAGAATTTTTGCCTGTGCCGCCATGGTGACATCGGGAAATCCCGTTTCGGCGGCGCTGTCAGCGGCCCGCCAGATCATCAGCCGGGCGGCTTCCAAGGCCGTCGACATATCGGCCAACATCCATTGCAGGCCTTGAAATTCACCGATTGGTCTGCCGAACTGCTGGCGAGTCTTGGCATAGTCGAGCGCCAGTTCAAATGCCCCTTGTGCGATGCCCAGCGCCACGGTGGCGGCACCGATCCGTTGGCCGTTATAGGCGGTCATCAACCCGGCGAAGCCACGTTTGAAACCGCTGGTGGGGACCACCACCATGTCGTTTGGCACTTTCAGGTTATCGAAAATAATTTCGGTTTCCGGAATGCCGCGCAATCCCATGGCCGGTTCGCGGGTGCCGATGGTCAGGCCGGCAGGCGTGCCGTCTTCGGGATCGCGCAGGGCAATAAAACCGGCTATTCCCAGCTCGGTTCCGTCTTCGTCGAAGGCCCGCGCGAAGATCAGATGCAGCCGCGATACGCCGCCGCCGGTGATCCAGTGCTTGGTTCCGTTCAATACCCAATGATCGCTTTTTTTATCGGCCCGTGTGGTCATTTCGGTGGCCGCTGACCCGGCCCCGGGTTCGGTAATGCAAATGGCTGGCTTATCACCGGACAGCACGCAGTTGGCCCCTAGTTGTTTTTGCTGTTCTGAGCCGTAGGCCATGATCGCGCCGATGGCCCCCATGTTGGCTTCGACGACGATGCGCCCGGTAACACCGCAGACCTTTGCCATTTCTTCGATGACAATCACCGCCTCGGCGTATCCCATTCCCGGACCGCCATAGGCCTCGGGCACCGTCATGCCCATGAATCCGGCACTTTTGAGGATTTCCACATTGTCCCAGGGATAGGTCTCGCTTAAATCAATACCGGCGGCGCGAGGGCGGATTTTATCTTCGGCGATCTTGCGCGCCGTTTCCTGAAGCTGGCGCTGCAGGTCGGTCAATTTGAACATTGCAAGCTCCAAGAGCATTTCCGGGGTATTATGAACCACTCTGATGGGGCAGATCGGCTTGCTCGGGTAGGCGCGGCCCGCCGCGCGATGCCATTGTATCGGGCAAGGGTCGCAACGACCCCGACGGGCCGATATGCCCCACCGAAGGCCCTGTTCTTTTGCTTTGTGACGTCGTCACCCGTCTTACCCGATGCGCCGCATCGCGTTGCGACGCGTTCCTCGTCACGAAACAAAATAACAGGGTCAGAGTGGTTCATAATATCCCGGATATGCTCTAGCGTTCGCGGAAGGCGCCGTCCATGGCGTTGCGCCACGGGCTGGTCAGATATTCAAATACCGTGCGTTCGCCGGTGTGGATGCTGACCGAAATACGCATGCCTGGAAACAGGTTGTATTTTTGCGCGTTCTTTTGGAAGTGATCAGCCTCGGGCACGATCATTACTTTGTAGAAGGGCATGCCCTCTTCATTGATCAGGGCATCCGGGCTGACCGTCAAGACTTTGCCGTTAATATGACCAAAGCGCACGGCATCGGACGAAGCCAGTTTCAGCGTCGCCAACTGACCCGAACTGACGTATCCGATATCTCCCGTCGGTAGTTTGGCCTCGATGATCAGGCGGTCGTTTCCGGGAACGATATCGGCGACGGCGTCGCCGGGCCTTAACACGCCACCGATGGTGAACACATAAAGCGTCTTCACTATGCCATCGACCGGTGATCGAACGATGGTCCTTTTCAGGCTGTCACCAAACTTGTTCATGCGCTGGCTTAATTCACCGAAGGTCGCATAGGCAGCATCCAGGTTTTGCCGATTTTCTTCGTCGAACTGGTTGACCAAGTCCTGCAGGGTCGCCTTGGATTCATTGACGGCAGCCTTGGCACGATTTAGTGCCGAGGCGTCTTCCTCGACGGCGCCGCTAAGCTTGCTTTTTTCCTTGAGCAGGTCCAGGTGCGTGTAGCGGTTGGTCAGGTCTTTTTTCAGCAAAACCTCGCTGATCGCGACTTGTTCCTGGACCAACACCAGGTTTTCCTTGTTGTTCTTGATACGGGCGTTGATCTCGTTGATTTCGTGGCTGTGTTGCGAAATGACGAGCTTTTGTTTTGCCATCTGGTTTTTATGGGTGGCGCGCCGGGCCTTGAAAAAGGCTTCCGCCTGACGAGCCTGATCGCCGTGGTTAGTGGTCAGGTCGGCGTCGAAGCGGATTTTGTCCAGGCCCTGGGTCTGGGCTTCCAGGCGGGCGATTTCGATTCGCAGGAACGTCAGTCGAACTTGCAGCTCGCCAACATCGGCGCCACTGGTCGTCGGTTCCAGCACGACCAGGGACTGGCCGGCCTTGACGGGCTCGCCTTCCTTGACCAGGATTTCCCGGACGATGCCACCTTCCAAATGCTGCACGGTTTTGACCTGGGTCGATGGCACCACTTCGCCGGTCGCCATGCTGACGATATCGAGCGTGCTGACCACTGACCACAAGGCGAAGGCAACGAAGAACGTGACGCACAACAGAAAAATCATGTGTGCGGCGTAACCGATGCTTTCTTGCTGTTCGGGCGTGTCTTGGTTGGTACCGCCAAGGGGTGCGTTCGCCATTTGTGTGCCGGGGTTCATGCTTCGGTCCCCGTTTGCACCGGCTTGGCGGCAACCGGTTTCATGGTTGGCGTCACTTGTTTGACTGTGGGTACCGGCTTTTCATCAAGATCAAGAACCATATGGCGACCCTTAACGATGCTTTTGTCGTGCGACATGATAATCACCGAACATCCCCGCTGCACCAATTGGCCCAGCACGGCGTGGATCGCCGCACAGCCTTCGGCATCCAGGCTTTCCGTCGGTTCATCGATGATGGCCAGCCTACCGCCGGTCGCCAAGGCCCGGGCCAGCGCGATGCGGCGGCGAATACCTTCAGACAAACGCCAGCCGTTATCGACAATGGGCGTTTCAAAGCCATTGGGGCTTTCATCGAGAAAGCGTCGCAAGCCGGCCGCCTTGACGATTTCATTCAAAGCTTCGGGTTTCATCTGTGGGTTGTTGATTCTCAGGTTTTCTTCGATGGTGGCGTTCAGCAGGGAGGGTTCCTGTGGCAAGTAAACAATTTGCTGGCGCCACCATTCGGGCGCGATTTGTTGCAGGTCGAGCCCATCGACAAATATTTGACCGCGGGTAGGTTCAAGCAGTCCGGCGATGAGCCGGGCCAGGGTGGACTTTCCCGCGCCATTGGACCCGGTCACCACCAACACAGATCCCGGCTCCATTTTCAAAGAGAGCGATTCGAACAACGGCGTCGTGCCGCCGCTGAACCCAAAGGCAGCATCGCGAAATTCCAGTCCGCCCTTGTATTCGGCCATCGCCGACCCGCTATCGGCTTCCAGCGGTGCCGCCGCCATCTTCTTGAAGACCTGCAGGGCCTCGCGAGCCTTGGCGAAGTTCGCGCCAAGCTGCGAAAACTTCGATATGGGCTGAAGCGCTCGGGACGCCAGGATGTTGCAGCCGATCATGGCGCCGGAATCCATCTCACCGAGAACCACCAGGGAGGCACCGACGGCAATCACGGCGACGCTCATAAGGGCATTGCTGGTTTGGGTGAATGTTTGAACAATGCCCTGGGCCGATGTCAGATCGCGGCGTTTACGCTGGGCGAACCGAACATTGTTTTGCCAGGCGCGGCGCAGGAAATGGCCGGCGTTGAAAGCCCTGACGGTGTCGCCTTCGCGAGACACCGTGCCCAGCAGGGCGCTGCCCTGGGCCGAAATCCGTTGCAATTCGGCCGATTTGTTGCGCAACGATATTCCTGACCACACACCGGTCAAGAATACCAACACCAGGAAACTGATGGCGATAAGCGCGATTACCGGTTGAATTAGATAGAGCACGAAGATGAAAACCAGGGAAAACGGGACATCCAGAACGGTGGTGATGTTGTTGGCGTTGTAGGCCGATTCCAGGGCGGAAACCCCATTGACGATTTCCCGGCGGGCTTCCGGCGGCACCTGTTCCAGTGTCGACATTTTAGCCCGGCTCAATATGTTAAAACCGGTAAAGGCGGCCGGCTCGTCAGGCATTACGTTGACCCCCCGGGCCAACCGCAACCGCGCCTGGCGCAGGGCGAATTCAAGCAAAATGGCAATCAACACGCCGCTGACCAGGGTCACCAAAGTGGCATCAATGCCATTGGAAACATACCGGTTCAACACCTGCATGACGAACAGCGGGCTGGCCAGCGCTAATACGCTGATAAAAGTCGATGCGATGATCAATTCTACAGCGATCACCGGCTTTGATAACAGGCGGCGGATTAGTTCTTTCATTACCCCCGGTCTTTCCCAGTCAATCTAAAGGGTTCGCGTACCCCAACAGGCCGCGATCAGAAAGAATCATCATAGCGCAAAGAAGTGGATTCTGCATAGTCGCCAGAACCCGCCGGACTAAATTCAGGCGGCACCATAGGAGAAATCGTTCTGATCCAGGTCGGCAAGGGCGACATCGGTCAGTTCAATTTCGATGTCGGCTATGGCATCACCGTCGGCGTCAATTTGCAGAATTTTGGTGACGTCATTGAAATTGGCCTCGACACCGCCGCTGCCGGTAAACGCATTGCTCGACGCGCCCAGGAAGCTGAAGGTGCCGGCTGCGAATTCTACGATGTCGATCAAGTCGACGCCGGTGGCATCGAAATCGCCGATGACATCCCGAACGCCCGCGCCCAGCCCGGATTCGGTCGCCGAATAATAGCCAAATATGTCGGATCCGCTTCCGCCAAAGAGCGTATCGGAACCGGCGCCGCCGGCGAGCGTATCGTTGCCGCCGCCGCCTAACAGGATATCGTCGCCGCCGTTGCCGTAAAACTGATCGTTGGCGGCACCGCCGATAACTATTTCATCGGATGCCGTGCCGTTGAAAATGGTGCTGGAATGAAAGGTAACATCGACGGTTGCTTCTGCATTTTTGCCCATGCCATCGCTGACGGTATAGGAAAACGTCTCGCTTGAATCTGCAAATTCGGCTGGCGGCGTAAACTGCACGTCGCCAACTCCGTCGACAGTCGCCGTCGCACCGGCCCAGGCCGTTGAAGCCGATTCAATGATTGTCCGTCGTCATATAAATTGGAACAATCAACGGTCTGATCTAAAGGAGGATCTGGCTCATCTGGTTCAAGATATTAAGCGGCGTATTTGCGGTATTGCAAGCGCCGGGTTTCCATTGTTTTCAGTTTGATCCTTTCGCGTTGTTTTAAAATGGCTTGCCCACGTCCGAAGTAGACGTCTGCAGGGGTGAGGTTATTGATGCTTTCGTGGTAGCGCTGATGATTGTAATGATCGACAAACGCCTCGATCTGCGCCTCCAGATCTGCTGGAAAGAAGTAGTTCTCCAACAGGATACGGTTTTTCAGGGTCTGGTGCCATCGCTCGATCTTGCCTTGAGTTTGCGGGTGATATGGCGCACCCCTGACGTGTCCCATTTTCTTGTCCCCCAGCCATTCAGCCAGCTCACCAGAGACGTAGCTGGACCCGTTGTCCGATAGCAGTCTCGGCTTGTGCACTACGTGGGCCTGATCACAGCCTGATGCCTGTAAGGCGAGCTCCAGGGTCTCAGTCACATCACTCGTCTTCATGGTCGTGCATAGCTTCCAGGCAATGATATAACGCGAGTAATCATCGAGGATCGTTGATAAATACATCCAGCCCCAGCCGATGACCTTCAGATAAGTGAAGTCGGTCTGCCACAGTTGATTAATCGCCGTGGTCTTGTCCCTGAACTCATTAGCAGCTTTAATCACGATGAATGCAGGACTGGTAATCAGATCAAGAGATTTGAGCAGCCGATAGACGGAAGCCTCTGAGACAAAGTACTTTTCTGTGTCTGTGAAGCGCACGGCCAATTCGCGGGGAGACAGCTCTGGCACATCCAGAGCCAGATCAACGATGCGCTCGCGAACATCATCAGGAATACGATTCCAGACTCGTGACGGCCTGGGCGATTGATCTTCCAGAGCTTCCGGGCCAGCAACTTGAAAGCGATCGTACCAGCGATAAAACGTGGTGCGGGGAATGCCCAGCTTATCCAACGTCTGTTTGATTGGCAGGTGAGAACGTTCAACAATCCGGATGATCTCAAGCTTTTCTGATGCGGGGTATCTCATTCGTCGTCTCCCCCATCCGCGATCATACTTTTTTTAAGAAGCCGCAGTTCCAATGTCTGCTCGGCAACGACTTCTTTCAGCTCACGCGCTTCACGGCGAAGGGCGCTCACCTCACCAGTCGAAGCCGCTCGAGATGTATCACCGGCCAAGCGTCGCTTGCCAGCTTCCATAAACTCCTTCGACCATTTGTAATAAATGCTCTGGGCAATGCCTTCTATCCGGCAAAGCTCAGCGATGGTTTCTTCCCCGCGCAGGCCATCAAGGACAATGCGGATTTTTTCTTCTGCCGAGTATTGCTTGCGCGTAGCTCGGCGAATATCCTTGATCGCCTTGGCGGCACCCGTCTGTCTTGTCTGCGATTTCTGTCTCATCTTCATTCCCCTTCGGGTCATTACGATGAACCAGAAATCCTCTCTTATGCAATACCGCTAAGTTGTTCCATAGGCGCTGACGTCAGACAACTCTGGCCCGTTCGCGGGCCGCCGCCAAGTCGTCCTCGGCGGCCTTGATCAGGTTGTTTTTATTGGTCAGTTCAAGGATTAAATCGGCAAGCGTTTCGGCCCGCACCGCGGTCACGGCACCAAGGGAAAAGCTCACCAGCAGGGTCAAAAAAAAGCCCAGCTTGATCAAGCTCGAAAATGAGTTTCTCGCCGATATCGTCATTCTGTCGTGCTTCCCCGTTCGAGGTATTCGTTCGTCCAGCGCCGAATCCGGTCTAAGTATGCCAAACCATTAGTGAATCTGTTAGTATGCTAGTACTATATACACCTAGAAATAGCAACGCCGTATCCGGATATTCACAATTTACCCATGCATCAGCAATAATAATCGCGATGTTTCTTAATATTGCGCGTACCATCCTGATAACAGGGGCATTTTTTTCTGTATCCGGAATCCCCAAGGGGCTCGCCGCCGAGGCGCAACGGCCATCGCCCTCGTCTTCCCAATACGACGGAATGACCCTGATTTCCATACCGGTGGAAAATGGCGAGACATTCGACGTCCCGGTTATCACGTCGGCGGATGCCCTGAGGCGGATCAAGCAGGCTTTGTCGGTTCTCATGGACCGATCACCCGCCAACGCCGTTCAAATCCGCCGCCTCAAGGCGCGAGGCCAGGTTACGATCGTTTATGATCCGCATTTTCCCAACACTTTGGGCAATCCGGCGACGCTCAGGGTCGCATTGTTCCTGCCAAAGTATTTGCTGCCTATGCAGGCAAAAGAGATAAAAAAGACACCCGAGCCGGCGCAAAAAGAATTCCTCGTCGTCATCGGGCGGCACGGCATCAAGTGGCCTGCGGCCGACCTGGCCGCCGTTCTGGTTCACGAACTGGTTGGTCATGGCTTGCAGCACCTGACGGATAATCGCCTTGATATGCGGCAGATGGATATTGAATGTGAAGCCTGGCTGTATCAGGAAAAGGCCCATCAGGATTTCGGACTCGACAAGCGATCGGCCGAAATGGTTCGTTTCCAACAACAGCTTGCGTTCAATTGCCAGGAATTCATCGACTACCTGAACACGACAGACCCCGACACCCGACAGCAGTGGCGACGGCTAAATCCCGACGTCCCGGCGTTGCTGATTAAATTCAAGGATTATCTGGCTTATTTGCGCACCGAAGGGGTGGTGGCGAAAACCAGGAAATTCACCAAGGCCCGACGGGACAAGAAACTCGAAACGACTTTCAAGAATGGCCCGGCATCCGAAATCAAGCGAATTGGCGATGTTTATCAATATGGTTTGGGGACACTCCAGGACCACGCCACGGCCGCGAAATGGTATCGGCGCGCCGCCGAATCAGGCTGCGCCGAAGCCCAGTTCATATTGGCCAGTTTGTATCTGGACGGCATCGGCGTCGCCCGAAGCGGCGAGGAGGCCTATTATTGGCTTAGCCTTGTTGGGCGAAACGCAAGCCCTGGCCTGGCCGAAAAATCCCGGCCTCTTTTGAAAATGGCGCTAAAAAATATGACCGCAGACCAAATCGCGGTGGCCAACAAGCGGCTGGGTGATGTGACGCCTAAATCACAATCATGTAAGTAACAATTTAACCGTCAGGTCCGGAAAATAACTTTATAGAGTTGATCGTCTTCGTATAGTGTCAATTGGTCGCTATTAAGGATGAGGATCTCGCATGGCTGAAAATCGCCGTCGTCACCCACGGGAATACGTCAACGAACCCGCCACCATCCAGGTCGGTGGGGAAACCTATCAAGGCACCATCACCAATATATCGGAAAGCGGTGCGGCGGTGGAATTTGTCATGGGTAAGGGCGAAGACAGCGTCGGCTTTGACATCGCCAGCCGCATCGAAATTGATTCCGAAACGCTCGGCCATTTAACGGGCGGCGACGACGGCCAGGTTATTCGCCATTACGACGGCGGTTTCGTCTTTAACTTCGACGGCTACCGGGTCGACAAGGAAGAAACCTGAAGTCCCGCTATTTCAGCTCAACGTATGCGGCGGGGTCGAAATCACTGACCTGAATGACGGCGTCGCGTAGCGCTTCGGCCTTTTCAATCAGCGCCCCTTCTTCATGATTCAAGATTCCCGCATCGAACGCGGCGCGCGCCATTTCGACCGGCGTGCCTTTGTCCAACCGCCCGTCGCGGCGGGCGCGTTCCAGCTTTTCTCGCGCCGGGGCGGCGGCGGTTACCTGTTTCAGCGCATATTCCAGCGCCCCCATTCCCGGGCTATTGGATGCCGGCAGGTAAATCCCGGCGCACAGATCGTCGCGGGCCTTACCGTCGGTCAAAACAGCTTCCGCGACGGCATCGGTCTGCCGGTCTTTCAGTTTTGTCCGGGATGCGCCAAGCGGGAACGCGACGGCCTTGGTTAATCCGGCGGCGACCCGGTTGGGGAAATTGTCGAGCACGCCAAGCAAGGCTTGTTCGACTTCATAGGTGGCGTGGGTGCAGGCCCAGTCCAGGAAAGCGCGCTGGCTTTCGGGGCGACCGGCGTCGTGGAAATGTTTCAGTGACGCCGTCGCCATGAACATCCAGGCCAGCGCATCGGCCAGCCGACCGCTCAAGTATTCCTTGCGCTTCAAGGCGCCACCCAGATTGCCCAGCGCGACATCGGCGATCAGCGCGAAGGCGGCAGATTGGCGGGCGATGGTTTTATAATGATGGGCTTCGAATCCCGATACCGGCGACGATGCCAAGGCGCCGCCCGTCAGGCCCAGGGAAAGGGCGCGGGCGGAATTCTTGGCGATGTGGCCCATGTGCCCGAAAAAGGCTTTGTCGAAGGCTGTGACGTCGCCGGCGGTGGCGGCGGCCATTTCGTCTTGCACATAGGGATGGCAGCGAATGGCGCCTTGCCCGAAAACGATCAGTGAACGGGTCAGGATGTTGGCGCCTTCGACGGTGATGCCAATGGGGATAGATGTATAGGCGCCCGAATATATATTGCCCGGTCCCCGGCAAATGGCCGACCCGGCATGGATATCCATGGCGTCGTTCAGGCAGATCCGCATGCCTTCCGTCAGGTAGGCCTTGACGATAGCCGAAATGACCGATGGCTTTTCGCCGGCATCGACGGCGCCAAATGCCAGCCGACCGGCCGCCGTCATGGCGTACGAATGGCCGGCGATGCGCGCAACCCGTTCGCGGATACCTTCAAACTTGCCAATTTGCATGCCGAATTGTTCGCGCACGTTGGCATAGGCGCTGGTCGACCTTGCCGCGACCTTGGCCGCCGCCACGGATTGCGACGGCAGGGAAATAGAGCGTCCGGCCGCCAGGCTTTCCATCAACATGCGCCAGCCGTTTCCGGCCCCTTCGATGCCGCCGATGATCATGTCCAGCGGCACGAATACGTCGTCGCCCCTGACCGGCCCGTTCTGGAACGGCACGCCCATGGGGTCATGGCGGTTGCCGATAACCATGCCCGGTGTGTCATGGGGGATCAGCGCACACGTGATACCCATATCTTCCGTGGCACCCAACAAGCCGTCCGGATCTAACATCCGGAAGGACAGCCCGACCAGCGTCGCCACCGGTGCCAGGGTGATATAGCGTTTGTTGTAGGTGAGCGAAATACCGGTGATTTCCTTGCCCTGCCAGGTGCCCTTGCAGACAATGCCGACGCTCTGGCCGTTGGCGGCGTCGCTGCCGGCGCCGGGTTCGGTGAGGGCGAAACAGGGGATTTCCTGACCCTTGGCGAGGCGTGGCAGGTAATGGTTTTTCTGCTCAGTCGTCCCGTAATGCAGCAGCAATTCGCCGGGCCCTAAAGAATTCGGCACCATAATGGTGACGGCGGCGGTGACATTGCGGCTGGAAACTTTGGTGACGATGGCGGAATGGGCATGGGCGGAAAATCCGAGCCCGCCATATTCTTTCGGGATAATCAAGCCGAAGAAACCGCTGCTTTTGATGAAATCCCAGATTTCCGGCGGCAGGTCGCGATCTTGCGAAATTTGCCAATCGTCCAGGCGATTGCACAGTTCTTCCGCCGGACCGTCCAGGAAGGCCTGTTCTTCGTCCGTCATCGGGGCGATCTTGAAATCGAGCAGCTTTTTCCAGTCCGGCTTGCCGGAAAACAGCTCGCCATCCCAGCCGACCGTTCCGGCTTCCAGCGCTATTTTTTCGGTCTCGCCCATTTCCGGCAAGGCCCTGCCGACCGCCTTCATGATCGGCCTTGAAATGATGGCGCGCCGGATAAAGGGGATACCGAACAGGGCGATGAGAATAACGACCAGGGAAATCACAATCTGCACAGATAGGGACATAATAGCGCTCCTTAATTCCGCAGCGGTTTGCCGGTTTTCAGCATGTGTTCGACCCGCGCCCGGGTTTGCGGCGTTTTGGCAAGTTTGATAAGGCCGTCGCGTTCCAGCTTCAGGATTTGATCCTCGCTAACGGTGTCCAGCATGTCGGTATCGCCGCCACTCAACACATGAGCCAGTTCAGTGCCGACGGTGGCGTCATGGGCCGAAGCGATGCCTTTGGCGACGAAATCCCGAACGCCCAGTTGCAAGGCCGTCTTGCCTGTCGGCCCCGGCAAATTCAGCACGTACGGTTCGGGCGGAATGTAGCCCGGCGCCATGTCCAGCACCCGGGCCTTGGCTGCCGCCAGCACCCGGTCGCGGTTCATCACCACAGTGTCGCCATCGCGCAGGAACATATGGTCCCGGGCTTCCATGGCCGACGTCGCGACGGCGGCCATGGCGATGGTTTCAAAGGCTTTCATGACCGGGGGCATGGGGCCGCCCGGACGTTTCTTGTTAGCGGTCCAGCGGCCCAGCAATTCCTTGCAGCCGCCCCAACCGGGAACGATGCCGACCCCGGCTTCGACCAGCCCGATATAACTTTCGGCATGGGCTTCGACGGCATCGCAATGCAGCAGGATTTCACAACCACCGCCCAAAGCCATGCCCGATGGCGCGCCGACCACGGGGAACGGCGCGTATTTAAGTTTCTGATAGGCGTCCTGGCCGCGTTTTACGGTCCAGCGGATCAACGGCCACAGACCCAGCTTGCCCCCGTACAGCATCAACCCGATGTTGGCGCCGACGGAAAAATTGCTGCCCTCGTTGTACACGACCAGCCCTTTGAAACCGCGCTTGGGTATTTCGCGGACGGCCTTTTCGATCATGAACATGATAAACGGATTGAGGGAATTCATCTTCGAGGTGAATTCCAGGCAGGCGACGCCATCGCCTATATCCCACACGCTGGCCGACATATTCTTGAAGATGGGTTTGGAAGCCCGCTTGACATCTTGCAGCAGCAGGACGCCGTCGGGGCGTTTTACATCTTCATAGTCGGTTCCGGCGAACTGTTGCAGGCGACCGTCGCGGACCCGGTAAAATGAATTATCACCCAGCGCCGCCAGCAGCGGCGGCACGGCGATACCGTCTTGGCCCAGGGCCGTGCACAGCCACTTGGGGCCAAGCTTGTCGATCAGTTCAAACGGACCGATTTTCCAGTTGTAGCCAAGCCGGATGGCGCGGTCGACGGATTCACCATCGTCGGCAATTTCCGGTACCAGCGAGGCAGCATAGGCCAGCGTCGCCAGCAGCACCGATCGGGCGTATTTAGCCTCGGCGCTGTCGTGGTCGAGCATCGCTTGTAGGCCGCCTTTCTTGAAGGCGTTCAGGGCTTCGGGCTTGGGGCGTCGGGCCGGAGAATACTCACCGGTTTGCAGGTCGATCACTTCCTTGACCTTCTTGCCGCCTTCCGTGTTCAGGCGATAAAACCCGCCCTTGCCTTTGCGCCCGGTGTAGCCGTCGGCGATCATCTTGTTCACCAGTTCCGGCCCGGACCCGTAGGTGTGAAAGGCGTCGTCGGCATCCAGCGCCGTCTTGAAACTGGCCAGGATATGGGGCATCAGGTCGATGCCGACCAAATCGGCCAACCCGAAGATGCCGGTTTTAGGGACACCCGCCGGGCGGCCTAAAACGGCGTCGACGGCTTCGACACCGATGTTTTGACGCATCGCTTCGGTAACGGCGGCGTGCAGCCAAAAGGTGCCGATGCGGTTGGCGATGAAGCCCGGCGTGTCCTTGGCCGGCACGACGCTTTTGCCCATGCCGGCGTCGCAAAACTGGCTGATGCGTTCGATGGCGGCGGGCTCGTTTTCGGCCGACGTTATCAGTTCCAAAAGCCGCATGTAGCGGGGCGGATTGAAAAAGTGGGTAATCATGAAGCGCTTCTTCAATCCCGCGTCCATGCCGTCGGTCAGCACCCTGAGCGGCAGGGTCGAGGTGTTGGAGCTGACAATGGCATCGGCCTTCAAATGCGGCAGCAGGGATCGGTACAATTCTTGTTTGATATCGGGTCGTTCGATGATCGCTTCGATGACCCAGTCGCAATCGCCGATCAGGGCCAGGTTGTCGCCGGTGGTGCCGGGCGTTATTTTTTTGGCCATGCGGGGATGCATGAAGGCCGCCGGTTTTTCCTTGATCATGCGTTTGATGGCACCGGCCGCCGCGCCCTCGGCTAAATCAAGCAGGACTACATCGGCTCCGGCGTTGGCGGCCTGGGCGGCGATACCGGCACCCATGACCCCGGCGCCGATGACGCAAACTTTGTCGATACTGCTCACGAGATGGACTCCAGCACCGTGGCGATACCCTGGCCACCACCGATGCATTGGGTCGCCAGCGCATAGCGGCCACCCTCGCGTTTCAGGACTTGCGCCGCCTTGCCGGTGATACGCGCACCGGTGGCACCCAGCGGATGGCCGAGCGCGATGGCGCCGCCGTCGAAATTGATTTTCGAAATATCCAGCCCCAGGTCGCGGATCGATGCCAGCGATTGGCTGGAAAAGGCTTCGTTCAGTTCGACGACGTCTAAATCACCGGCGCTGATCCCGGCCCGTTCCAGGGCCTTGCGGCTGGCCCCGACCGGTCCGATGCCCATGATTTCAGGCAGGCAACCGGCGACGGCGATGGACTTGATGCGGGCCAGCGGCGTGATTCCGGCGGCCATGGCGAAATCTTCGGTGCAAATCAGGGTCGCCACCGCGCCATCGGTCAAGGGTGACGACGTGCCGGCGGTGACCGAACCGGTCTCGCTGAACGCCGGTTTCAGGCCGGCCAGGGTATCAGGCGTCGTTTCGGCCCGGATACAGCCGTCTTCAGTGACATCGCCGCCCTTGGTCTTGATGGCGACAATTTCGTCTTTCAGCCGACCGGCGGCCTGGGCGGCGGCGGCCTTCTTGTGGCTTTCGACGGCGAAGGCTTCCTGGTCCTGACGGCTCAATTGGTATTTCTCGGCGACATTTTCCGCCGTTTCGCCCATGCCCATATAGGCCGCCGGATAGCGTTCATACAGGCCGGGATGGGGCATCGGATTGAAGCCGGTCATCGGCACGCGGGACATGGCTTCGACCCCGGCGCAGATAAACGCTTCGCCGGCGCCCATTTGCATGGACCCCGCGGCCATGTGGATGGCCTGCATGGACGATCCGCAAAAACGGTTAACCGTGGTTCCCGCTACTGAAACCGGCAGGTCGGCTAAAAAACCGATCAGCCGGGCGACGTTGAAGCCCTGTTCGCCTTCGGGGAAGGCGCAGCCGACGATCAGGTCTTCGATCTTATCGGCATCGACCCCGGTGCGTTCGACAAGGGCGCGCACGACCTGACCGGCCATTTCGTCGGGGCGAGTCCGGGCCAGGCCGCCTTTATAGGCGGGCGTAAAGGGAGAACGGACGTATCCGGCAATAACGATGGGGATCATGCTTACGTATCCTTTTCAGATTTTTCGAGTTGTTCCGCAACCAGTTCCTTTTTAGATAACTTGCCGATCATGGTTTTCGGCAATTCAGCGCGAATTTCAACTTCCGACGGTTTTTCAATGGGATTGAGCAGGCCGATGGCGAAGTCGAGAATATCCTGTTCACTAGCCGTCGCGCCATCCTTCAATTTGACATATGCCTTGGGACTTTCACCCCGGTATTCATCGGGGATACCGATAACCGAGACTTCGGCGACATCCGGGTGCTGGTATATGGCGTCTTCAATGACGCGGGGGTAGACGTTGAAGCCGGAACAAAGAATGATATCCTTGATGCGGTCGGTCAAAAAGACATAGCCCTCTTCATCGACGTAGCCGACGTCGCCGGTCGCTAACCAGCCATCCTTCAGGACCTCATCTGTCGCTTCCTGATTTTGCCAGTAACCGGCCATGACCTGCGGCCCCCGGCCCATGACCTGACCGCGTTCGCCTTGGGCGACCGTTTTGTCGGAATCTTCAAGATCGCGAATTTCGATTTCCGTCCATGGCATGGCAACACCAATGGATTCCGGCTTGTTAACACCCTGCGGCGGATTACATGTCAGAACCGGTGATGATTCCGTCAGGCCGTAGCCTTCAACGACCACGCATCCGGTCAGTTTTTCAAAACGGGACTTAACGGCAATCGGCAAGGCCGCTCCGCCGGAAACGCAAAAGCGGATCGATGATAAATCAAACTTGCCGATGTCTGAATATCCGATAATGGCGCTATAAATTGTCGGCACCGCGGGAAACAGCGTCGGGCGTTTGGCGTCGATTGTCTTCAGCGCGGTTTCTAACTCGAACCTGGGCAACAGAATCATTTTAGCACCAATGGAAACACCCAGATTCAGGATCGAGGTCATGGCGAAGACATGGAAGAACGGCAGCACGCACAGGAAGCTGTCGCTGCCGAATTCTTCACCTTCGCCCATCCAGATGCGCACCTGTTCAGAGTTGGCGGCGATATTGGCATGGGTCAGCATGGCGCCCTTGGGAATGCCCGTGGTGCCGCCGGTATATTGCAGCACGGCCAGGTCGTTCAGCGGGTCAATTTCCACCGGTTGTGGTTCTGCGCTATCGGCGGTCAGGGTATCAAACGAAATTGTACTGCCGTCATAGCCGACCGACGCGATGTCGCTGCGCTTGAACAATCGGTACAGCACGCTTTTTAAACCCGGAAGGGCTGCGGCCAACGAGCAAACGACGATGGTTTCCAGGGACGTTCCACCTCTGGCGGCGGCGACTTTGGGGTAGACGGCGTTGACATCTATGGTCAGCATCACAGTGGTGCCGCTGTCCTTGATTTGATTGTGTAATTCCGTTTCCGTATACAGTGGATTGAAATTGACGACGGTCGCCCCGGCCTTCATTACGCCATAATAGGCGGCCACGTAATAGGGGCAATTGGGTAGGCAGATGCCGACCCGGTCGCCCTTGACGACGCCCAGGTTTTGCAGGCCCCGCGCCAATCGTTTGGCCAGGTCTCCCATTTCTCCGTAGCTAACGATTTTGTCCATGAAATCCGTACACGGTGCGTCGGGCGCGCGCTTCACGGCGGCGTCGAATATTGCGTAGGCAGGGACAAGGGGCGGTGTTTGTCCCGGTGCCGGGGTCGGAATATTGTTCATGTTCATCTTTCTGTTTCCACTTGCAATGATGCCTCGCTGGTTAACCGATCGACGAAATTTTCCAGCAAACTTTGCGTTTCTCCGATGTCTTCATTGAGTATTCCATGCCGGTCCGACGGTATCCAGTGCAGGGACTTGTCGGTGATCACCAGTTCATTATAGATGATCCGCCCGCTTTCGGGTTCGACAACCGGGTCTGCATTCCCCTGAATTACCATCGTCGGGACATCGATGTCGGGCAGGTGGTCCTGTAATTCGTTGGTCAGTTTTTGCATTTGATACAGCCCTTGGGTCGGGATGTTGCGGTAGTTGATGTCGGGGTGTTCACTTTCGTTTTCCTGGAACGGCATGATCCCTTCAAAAGATGGCAGCCACGACGCCAGTTTATTGATGCCATGGACCAATGGCACGAAGGCCATCTTGCGATTGCGGTAGGCAATTGGCGCCGAAACCGATGCCACACCGACCAGCTTGTCCGGGTGTTCGGCGGCAAACCGCAGCGACAATGCGCCGCCCATGGAAAATCCGATGATGATGATGTTATCACAAAAGGCAGAAAGAATCCGGTGGCTCCGGCGAACCGAATTCAACCAGTCTCGCCAGGTCCGTTGTTTCAGGTCCCACGGTGACGTGCCGTGCCCGGCCAGCCGCACCCCCAGGATGGTTACATCGGGGCCCGCCAGTGTTTGTGCGAAATCGCTCAGTTCCGACGGCGATGATAAAAAGCCATGGACCAGCAGGATGCCCGTCCGGGTATGGGTGTTTGGCGCCAACATATAAGGCGCGCCGCTTTTCGTCGCGGTTTCCTTGAGGTTGATTTCGTGATGGACGTTTTTGGTGAAATGTTTCTTGTTCCAGGCGTGGGCGCGAAGTTCGTCATCGAACAGCAGGGTGGCGATTTCTCGTTCCGTCACGGTCGCAGATTTTTTCAGGGCGATGTCCAAGGCGTGGGCGATTTCGGTTATGGGCGCGACCTCGTTGGCGTAGACCATCAGCGGATTTTCGATACGGATATTGTTGAATTCGTAGTCATGGCAAAGTTTGTCGAGAAAGCGATAGGTATCACCGCTGCGCCCGATCAACCCCGATTTCCCACAGGTGCTGAAAAACCGGGACAGTTCCATGTTGTCGCCGTCAATCAGGCCGCGATAGCGATCCGGCCAGAACAGGCTGCGATGCAGGTACACGCTGCGCCGTAGGTGTAAATCTTTCATGGCCAGATACAGGGTGCGGTGAAAGGCCTCGACGCCAATGCTCATTCTACCCAGGCCGATCAGCTTGATGACAAGGCTTGAGGCCAGATGGCTCAGGTTGATGGTGATAGCGGAATACATGCTGCGCGTCGCGGCCGCGCGAATGCGGAACGTTTCCTTCGATATGCGTTTGGCCAGAATTCTTTCAGGCAGGTTGCCGACATTGCCTTCGCGCAGGCCGAACAGGTCGTCCAGCGACCACACCGACAGGAAATATCTTTCCAGGACCTTCTTTTCCCACCAGTTCCAGTTTTTTTGCGGTGTGATCGGATCGCTAAGGCGGATATCCATATCGGTATCGCGGAACAACAGGTTGCCTTCGATCACCAGTTCCTCGATCAACTGTTTGGACAACCCCTTGGACAGATATTCGGCGCCGCGGCTCAACAAATTGTCGTCAATGCGGATCGGGTAAAAGGTGATATTGGCGGGCACCACCAGGGTCGTTTCCTGGGCCCTGTCGTACAGGATTTCCTTGCTTTCCAGGCCCAGGGAATTGACCCATCGATCTATCCGTTCCATATCCCCGCAGTCGAACAGATTGCGGATACGCCACTTGAATATATCCAGCGTCAGGGCCAGTACCGCGCCGCCGCGATGGTGTTGGCGGCGCTCGTTGGCGGTCGGCGAAAAAACCCCGTACGACCCGTCGCTTTCCATGACCCGGCGGTCCTTGACCATGCCGCCTTCGGGAAAAATAACGACTTTTTTGCCGCGCAGAATTTCGGCCGCCAAAAACGGCAGCAGGCCCGGCAGGTCATTGGGCACCGCGCCAACATCGCGCAGAAACTTGCTCAAGGATTCATTGCCCTTGAAAAGCTGGTGATCGGCGATAGACCGGGTGTAGGCACCGGTTTCCTGAAACAGCACCAGCGGCGGGATAAAGGTCTCGAAACGGGCGAAATGGTTGAACAGGAATATCTGCCCGTTTTGCAGGATATGTTCGTCGTGATGGACCTTGATGTTAAGGCCAAGGTACTTCCTGACCGCCTCGAAAGAGCCGACGAAACGGGCACAGGTCTTTTCGTTGATCGCGTAATCAGCTTCGTGGGTCATTTACGGATATCCCGGACACGATATCTTACTTTCGTAAATGTGGATCAATTAGGTAAAGTTTGCGACATAAATCGCGCAAACAAAGGGATTTTCATGGGATTGCCATATTCGGCCAATACTATTTCAAATCAAATCCGATATCTTTCTGGGAGATATCGACGTGGGAATTCGACTCGACGCTAACGGTTACGTCGCTGTCTCTGAAATAATGTGAACGTCGCGCTGTGGGAAGGGGATCGAATAGCCCTTTTCGTCCAGCTTCAGCTTGGCGTCATGGGTCAGGTCGCACACCGTTTGCCAGTAGTCCGGCGTGTTGACCCAGCAGCGCAGCGTCATATTGACCGAACAATCGGCGAGCGCGGTGACGAAAACCTGGGGTGCGGGGTCTTTCAATACCCGCCTGTCGGCCACCATCAGCGCCTGCATTTCCGCCATGGCCCCGTCGATGTTGTCTTCATAGGCGACGCCGATAACCAAATCGATGCGCCGTTGCGGGTTGCGGGAATAATTGGTGATGGTGCTGCCCCACAGGCTGGAATTGGGGGCCGAAATCGCCAATCCGGCCGGGGTCGTGAATTGCGTCGTGAACAAGCCGATTTCTTCGACCGTGCCGGAAATGCCGCCGGCGTCGATATAATTGCCGACACTGAACGGCCGCAACAGCAACAGCATGATGCCGGCGGCAATATTCGACAGGGTTCCTTGCAGGGCCAGGCCAATGGCCAGGCCGGCGGCGCCAAATACCGCCAGAATACTGGTCGTCTCGATACCGAACTGGGCCAGCACGGCAACCATGACAAAGGCCAGAACGGCGTACCGGACAAAACCGGCGGCGATGGGTCCGACCGTATTATCGACCTTCGGGATTTTGTGGATCGCCCTTTTGGTCAGGCGACCGGCCCAGCCAGCAGCCACCCAACCGACAATCAGGATGGCCAATGCGCCCAGGATATCGATGGCGTAAACCATCCCCATTTCCATGAGCTGTTCCAGCAGTTTCAGTGTTTTTTCATTCATATTCGCCACTCCGACAGTATCCATTGGGCATACAATACAACTGGGTTTATATTATTTCATGACTTTTTTCGAAACCCTGTTGCGGTTCGATCAGGAAGCCTTGCTCAACTGGATATTCCTGATCCTGACCGGCTTCGTCGCCTGGTATGGGATTCGCCATCGCAACGCCAATGGCAGGACGGATTTCGTGCACCTGTTGTTCGGCGTCGTCGGGGCGATTTTCTTCCTGCTGGTGCTGTTTCAGGATGTCATAAGCTTTCTCACCTATCCTTAAGGCTGCCGTTGCGGGGGCGCGTGGATTGCGCTACAAAGCGCCTAAATTCCCTATACAGATAACCGGAGAGCCCCATGGCGTCCTACCAATATTCCTATGTGATGAAGAACCTGACCAAGACCTTCCCCGGCGGCAAGGAAATCTTGAAAGGCATCACGCTGTCGTTCCTGCCCGGCGCCAAAATCGGCATTTTAGGCCCCAATGGAGCCGGTAAATCGACTTTGATGAAGATCATCGCCGGAATCGATACGGAATTCGGTGGCGAAGCCTGGGCCGCCGACGGCGTGCGGGTCGGTTATCTGGCTCAGGAACCCGAACTGGACGCTTCGCTGGATGTTCAACACAATATCATGAAGGCCATGGGCAAAACCGTTGAATTGCTGGAACGCTTCAACGAAATCAGCGCCCGCTTCGCCGAGCCCATGGACGATGATGAAATGAACGACCTGCTGACCGAACAGGGCGACATGCAAGAAAAAATCGACGCCGTTAACGGCTGGGAACTGGAACGCACCCTGGAAATCGCCATGGACGCCCTGCGCTGCCCGCCGGGCGATGCCGATGTGACGACCCTGTCGGGCGGTGAACGCCGCCGGGTGGCGCTCTGCCGGTTGCTGCTGGAACGCCCCGATATCCTGATGCTCGATGAACCGACCAACCATCTTGATGCGGAATCCGTGGCTTGGCTGGAAACATTTTTGAAAGATTACGAAGGCACCGTCATGGTCGTTACCCATGACCGATATTTCCTGGATAACATCACCAACTGGATTTTGGAAATCGACCGCGGGCGCGGTATCCCATACGAAGGCAACTATTCCGCCTGGCTGGAACAGAAACAGAAACGCCTGGCCCAGGAAGAAAAAGAAGAATCGGCCCGCCAGAAAAGCCTTAAGCACGAACTGGAATGGATCCGCTCGTCGCCGCGCGCCCGCCAGGCCAAAAGCAAGGCCCGGATCACCGCTTATGATGACCTGCTGGCCGAAGCCGGTGACAAACGGCTGGATTCCGCCCAGATCATCATCCCGCCCGGCGAACGGCTGGGCGACCTGGTGGTCGAAGCCGAACATCTGCAAAAAGCGTTCGGGGAAAAATTACTGATCGAAAATCTGGATTTCAGATTACCGCCCGGCGGAATCGTCGGCGTCATCGGCCCTAACGGCGCCGGCAAGACGACGCTGTTCAACATGATCACCCAAAAAGAACAACCCGATAGCGGCTCCATGCGCGTCGGCACCACGGTCAACCTGGGTTATGTGGATCAGTCGCGTGATGCCCTGGATAACAAAAAAACCGTATGGGAAGAAATCAGCGACGGCGATGATGAAATCATGCTCGGCAAACGCCCCATCGCCAGCCGCGCCTATGTCTCGCGCTTTAATTTCAAGGGCTCCGACCAGCAGAAAAAAATCGGCCAGTTGTCCGGCGGCGAACGCAATCGGGTGCATCTGGCCAATGTGCTGAAATCCGGCTGCAACGTGTTGCTGCTCGATGAGCCGACCAACGATCTGGATTTGGAAACCTTGAGCGCGCTTGAAGACGCGCTGGCTGACTTCGCCGGCTGCGCCATCATCATCTCCCATGATCGCTGGTTCCTGGATCGCCTGGCCACCCATATGCTGGCGTTCGAAGGCGATAGCCAGGTGGTGTGGTTCGAAGGCAACTACGAAGACTACGAAGCCGACCGCCACCGCCGCTTAGGCACCGAAGCCGACCAGCCGCACCGGATTAAGTTCAAGCCGCTTAAGCGTTAAACCCGGACCACGACCTTGCCGAAGTGTTTTCCCTTGGGCAGTGCCTGAAGGGCGTCACTCAGGCCGTCGAAGTCGTAGATGTGGTCATCGAGCACAGGGCGCAGGCCGTTGCCGTCAATTTCCGCCATCATGGCGCGGAAGTCGGCGACCGATCCCGTGGCGATGCCGATCAGCCGTTTGTGGAACATGAAAACGTGGGGCAGGTTGATTTCGGCGACCGATCCGCTGACGTTGCCGATCAGCGACAAAGTGCCGCCGGTGCGGGTCGCCCGCAGGGACTGCTTGATGGTTTCCGCACCGCCGATTTCGACCACCAAATCGGCGCCCCGGCCTTCTGTCAGCGCCAGCACCGCCTTGCCCCAATCGGGGTTTTCCCGATAGTTGATGACGTGATCGGCGCCCATGGCCGTCAGGCGTTCGAGTTTTTCATCGCCTGTTGATGTGGCAATCACCGTCGCCCCCCGGGCCTTGGCCATTTGCAGGGCGAACAACGAGACCCCGCCGGTTCCCTGGGTGACGACGATGCCGCCACCATCGACGGCGGCGGGCATTTCACCCAGCGCGTTCCAGGCGGTGATGGCGGCGCAGCCCAGGCTGGCGCCTTCTTCGTCGCTTAAATGCGTGGGTACCGGTACCGTGGCGTCGGCGCGTGCGCACATGAACTGCCGCGCCGTGCCGTCGAGCGGCCCGCCGAGCGTTCCGGCCCAGGTGTAATCCTGTTGATCGCCGTCTTGCCAAAGCTGATTGAAACAAGGCAGGCGGCGGCTGCCCAATTCGATGTTTTCGACGCCTTCTCCCAGCGCCACGACTTCGCCCAAGCCATCGGATAACGGCACCAGGGGCAATTCGCCAGACATCGCGCCATACCCACGATTAACCATCAGGGCATCACGATAATTCAGCGACACCGCTTTCATGGCCAACAGCACTTCGCCCGGTCCGGGGGCGGGCACCTCGGCATCTTCCAGGTTCAAGCCGGAAAAGTTCCATTGGTCGGTGATGCGCCATTGTTTCATTTAGGCTGAGTGTCTCATTTAAGGTAAGTGCCGATCATTAGGGTCGTGCCCCTCAAGCGCCGGGCGGCCCCCTCCGGGGTCCTTGGCTGGGCCTCTGGAAGTCAGACCTTAAGGCCGGACAGGAAACAGGTTTGGCTAGGCTGGGTCTTGTTGCCTCTCATTAGATTTGTGCCCCTCAAGCGCCGGGCGGCCTCCTCCGGGGTCCTTGGCTGGGCCTCTGGAAGTCAGACCTTAAGGCCGGACAGGAAACAGGTTTGGCAAGATCGAGTTCCTGTCAAAGGATATGGTCTGGCTTCCAGAGACCCAGCAAGCGCGAAGAGCGCGCCCGCAGGGGCACTTACCTTAATGGGCGGCTCTTACCTTAATTGGCCGCCGAATTCAGGCTGGCGGTTTTTTCGCGAAGGGCGGTTAGCAATCCTGAAATATTGCCGCCGCGCTGGCGGATGGTCGATCCGAAATCCGAGCGCAGAGTGTTGCTCATGGATGTCCCTTCGACGATGACATCGACGATCTTGTATACGGACTCCTTGCGTGCCACCCGCCAATCCACATGGATCGTCGGCGCCCCGTCGGGTTGTTCAATTTCGGCGTAGACGGTGGCGTTGGTGGCGTTTTGGCTGAGCGTCTTGCTGACCAGCAGCGGCTCGCCTGCGTAAGTGGCAAACCGGTCGACATAGGACACCACCATCAGGTCTTCGAACAGCCGCAGGTATTCCTGGCGTTCGGCGTCGCTGGCTTTTTTCCAGTGGCGGCCCAAAATCCATTTGCCGATGCCGTCAACGGCGAAATGGGTGTTGAAAAATTCCCGGAACAGCGCGATGCGTTTTTCTCGGGAGGCGGATTTATCCGTCAATTGGCTGATCGCCTGTTCGGCCAGGTGCCGGACAAACTTCGTTGCTTCTTCTTCGAAGGGGGTCGCTTGGGCGGAAGTGACGGGGATTGAGACCGCCAGGCATAAAAGCAGTGCGGGAAGTGCCTTGAACAGTGAACGCCGTTTCATGTTTGGGAACTCACTGTTAATTGGCTTGCGAAATTTCCTCGACCGCCGGTTCATCATCCATGCGTTCGCCGATGCTGGGAACGGAAATCGCGGGGTCAACTGTACCGTTGTTGATTTCATCGTTCCGGCGTTGGCGATAGAGCGTCCTGACCGTGGCGTAGAAATCGAGCGATGATTTTTCGAGGTCTGCAATGGTATCGAAATGCAAGGCCCGGAAATCGACGGCATCGACGGCGGTGCGCGACGTCGTGGTCCAGTCGTTGTCGACATTGCCAGCCCAGATATTCAGCGGGTCGATGATAAAGTCAACGACCCGACCGATGGCGTCCCGGGGATTGGACGGCCCTAAAATGGGCAGCATGATGTAGGGGCCTTCGGGCATATTCCACACGGCCAGTGTCTGGCCGAAATCTTCGTCGCGGAATTCCATGCCCAGTTCGGCGGCGGTGTCGTTAAAGCCCAGGATGCCGACTGTGCTGTTGACCAGGAGTCGCATCAGGGTCATCAGGGCTTCTTCAAAATCACCCTGAAGGACATTGTTAAAGAAAATCACCGGGGAGCGCAGATTATTGAGGAAGTTATGAACGGCGACCCGGCCCTTGTCGGGCACGATGTCTTTGTAGATAGACGCCGCCGGCTCCAGAATCACTGCGTCGAGAGTCTTGTTGAAGCCGAATATGGCCCGCATGGCGGGTTCTGCCGGATCATTGACTTCATTATATTCGGCGACCGCGTCGGGGTCAGACATATCCGGTGCCGCGGCGCAGGCGCCAAGCGACAATACGGCGACGGTGATGATAAGGGACCGGTACAGAAAAATTGATTTCAGAGAACTGATCATGTGCAAATACGCTTCCGCTGTTTTTTTTATAACGTTCAATCGGCCGCGAAAACCAATCGGCCCCCAGTCTGCCTTAATTTTGTTCCCCAAGGCGCGACGATTAATATCGCAGCTTATGGTTAACAAAAAGTAACGTAGCCGGGGAGATAAAAGTCGCGCCCCGTGTTCCTGCTCCTGTGTCACCGGCCCCCGATTCTATCCACAGGGTTCCGGCCATCATATTCGGTTATTCACCTAACCAGAAAATGAAATATCACAATGCCTTATGAAAAACCAGCGATGTCACCTCGGATATGAACCAGAGAGATACAGATGTTGCATTATTGCAACATTTCGACGCCGATCAGCGCCGTAAGCTTTAGGATTCGGGACGCCAGGGCAAAAGTTCTGGACAGACGAGAAATAACGATATAAAGAAATGTTTATATTCTTATAAGCTGTACAAATAATGGCATTTTTAAAATGCAAACCGGTTTATCTCGACCATGAACACGATTGAACCCTTGATAACGGCCTTGCGTGCCGTCGCCGAACCGACTCGATTGCGGCTCCTGGCGCTGTGTGCCCATGGCGACCTGACGGTCAGCGAACTGGTTGATATTCTCTCGCAAAGCCAGCCACGGGTTTCACGGCATCTTAAATTGTTGACCGATGCCGGTTTGCTGGATCGCAAGCGAGAAGGCAGTTGGGTCTTTTACGGGCTGGTTCATCGCGGCCCGGGCGCGCCGCTGGTCCGCTGCTTGTTGGACCTGTTGCCCGAAAACATAAACGGCGAAGAGCAACTGGCCCGCGACCTGGTCAGATTGCAAGAGATCAAACACAAACGCGACCAAGCGGCGCAAGCTTATTTCCGCGGCAATGCCGGTGCCTGGGACAAATTACGGTCCCTGCACACCGACGAGGGCGAAGTCGAACGGACACAGCTTCGGATGTTGCTGGGTGTGGGGGGCCGGGCCGGCGATGGCGCCGGTGAAACCGTCGACGACTTGCTTGATATTGGCACCGGCACCGGCCGTATGCTGGAAGTCTTCGGGCCGTATATCGGGCGCGGCGAGGGCATCGACCTGTCGGCCGAAATGCTGGCTTTGGCGCGTAACAATCTCGATCGCGCCGGAATGGCTCACTGCACCGTTCGCCAGGCCGACATCTACCAGATTCCCTTCGCCAGTAGTTCCTTCGACGCCGTAACCATCCATCAAGTCCTGCATTTCCTTGACCGTCCCGCCCAGGCCATCAACGAGGCGGCGCGCGTGCTCAGGCCCGGCGGTCGTTTGTTACTGGTCGATTTTGCGCCCCATGAATTGGAAGCCCTGCGCTTGGAACACAATCATCGTCGCCTGGGATTCGGTGATGGTGAAATCACCGCCTGGTTCGAAGCCGGCGGTATGAAAATGATCGAAAGCAATCAGCTCACCGGCGACCCCTTAACAGTGTCGCTGTGGCTGGGTGCCAAGGAGGGCAACAAATGACTCGGAAAGAAGTCCTGGAAAATCGCCAGGCGCTGATGAATGTAACGTCCAGGGGGCGACCGCCGCACCCGTCGTTGATCGTCGCCCTGCCGCTACCCAAAGATGTTAACGTGTCGTTCGAATTTTTCCCGCCGACAACGGAAAAAGCGGAACAATCCCTGTGGGCCTGTGTCGAGCGCCTGGCGCCGGTCAACCCGTCGTTCGTTTCGGTAACCTACGGGGCCGGCGGCACGACACGGGAGAGGACCCACGAAACCGTCGTCGCCCTGGCCCGCGATACCGACCTCGCCGCCGCCGCGCACCTGACCTGTGTCGGCTCCAAAAAACATGAAATCCGGGATATCGCCGAACGCTACTGGAATGCCGGTATCCGCCACATTGTCGCCCTGCGCGGCGATGCCCCGGCGGGCGATCGACCGTACCGTCCGCTTACCGACGGCTATGCCTATGCATCCGACCTGGTCGCAGATTTGAAGGCCATCAATGATTTCGAAATCAGCGTCGCCGCGTACCCTGAAGGCCATCCCGAAGCAGCCAGCGGCGAAGCCGATCTGGATAACCTGAAACGCAAGATTGACGCCGGGGCGACCCGCGCCATCACCCAGTATTTTTTCGATCCCGATGTCTACCTGCGATTCCTTGATCGGGCGCGGGCGGCGGGTATTCATGTGCCGATTGTGCCGGGTATATTGCCGGTGACCAATTTCAAACAGGTGCAAAAATTTTCAGGCCTCAGCGGCACGGCGTTGCCGGATTGGTTGGCCGGGCTGTTCGATGGCCTGGACGACGATGCCGAAACCCGCAAGCTGGTCGCCGCCAGCGTTGCCGCCGAACAATGTCGCGTGCTCCACGCCAGCGGCGTCAAGGATTTTCATTTTTACACCCTCAACCGGGCCGATCTGACCTTTGCCATTTGCCACATGCTGGGCGTTCGCCCGGATATCGAACCTAACGGGATTACAAATTAATATGACTAATCCGATTGAAGACCTGCTGCGCGACCGAATCCTTGTCCTGGATGGGGCCATGGGCACGATGATTCAGGACCAGCGCCTGAACGAGGCCGATTTCCGCGGTGATCGTTTCGCCGATCACACCATGGACTTGAAGGGCAACAACGATTTGTTGAACCTCACCAGGCCGGATGTCATCACCGATATTCATAACAGCTTCTTCGATGCGGGTTCCGACATTATCGGGACCAACACTTTCAACGCGACGACCATTTCCCAGGCCGATTACGGCCTGGAATCGGTGGTCCGCGAAATCAATGTGGCCGGGGCGAAACTGGCCAAGGCGGCGGCCGATGCGGCGACCGCTTCGACCCCCGATAAACCCCGATATGTCGCCGGTGTCCTTGGCCCCACCAATCGCACGGCGTCGATTTCGCCCGATGTCAACGATCCCGGCTTTCGCAACATTTCTTTCGATGGGCTGGCATCGGCCTATAGCCTTGCCATCGACGGGCTCATCGAAGGCGGTGTCGATTTGCTGCTGATCGAAACCGTATTCGATACCCTGAATTGCAAGGCGGCGATCTATGCGGTTTTGAAATATTTCGACGATCACGATATCGAATTGCCGGTCATGATATCGGGCACCATTACGGATGCTTCCGGGCGCACCCTTTCGGGGCAAACACCGGAAGCTTTCTGGACATCCATCGCCCATGCCAAACCAATCAGCGTCGGTCTCAATTGCGCACTTGGCGCGACCGAATTGCGCCCGCACGTCCAGGCCATATCCGGCGTGGTAACGGCTTTCACCAGCGTTTATCCCAACGCCGGCCTGCCCAATGAATTTGGCGGATACGACGACACGCCCGAACACATGGCTCAGGTGATTGGCGATTTCGCGCGTTCGGGCCTGGTCAATATTGTCGGCGGTTGCTGTGGCACCACGGCGGACCATATTGCGGCCATCGCCAAGGCCGTGGCGGGCGTGCCGCCGCGCCGGGTCCCGGAACCCGCCAATCATTGCACACTTAGCGGGTTGGAACCCTTGGCCATCGACACGGTCACCGGGTTCGTCAATATCGGCGAACGCACCAACGTCGCGGGTTCCGCCAAGTTCGCCAAGTTGATCCGCGAAGGCGACTATGAAGCGGCGCTCGACATCGCCCGAAACCAGGTCGAAAACGGTGCCCAGATTATCGACATAAATGTCGATGACGCCATGCTCGATGCGGAAAAGGAAATGGTCACGTTCCTTAATCTGGTGGCTTCGGAACCCGATATCTCGCGGGTCCCGGTGATGATCGATTCATCGAAGTTGGCGGTCATCACCGCCGGGCTTAAATGTGTCCAGGGCAAGGGCGTGGTCAATTCCATCAGCCTTAAGGAAGGCGAGAAGGTTTTTGCCGAACACGCGCGGGAAATCATGCGCTTCGGCGCCGCCGTGGTGGTCATGGCGTTTGATGAAGACGGTCAGGCCGACAGCTTCGAGAGAATGATCGACATTTGCACCAAGTCCTACAAGGTGTTGACCGAACAGGTCGGTTTCCCGGCCAACGACATTATTTTTGACCCCAACATTTTCCCCATCGCCACGGGCATCGACGAACACCGGAATTTTTCGGTCGATTATATCAAGGCCTGTGCGGCGATCCGCAAAACCCTGCCGGGCGCCATGGTTTCGGGTGGCGTTTCGAACATGTCGTTTTCGTTTAGGGGCAATAACCCGGTGCGCGAAGCCATGCATTCGGTGTTCCTGTATCACGCCATCGCCGCCGGCATGAACATGGGCATCGTCAACGCCGGACAGTTGACCGTCTACGCCGATATTCCCCAAGATTTGCGCGAACGCGTCGAAGACGTGGTGCTGAACCGCCGCGAAGACGCGACCGAACGGATGCTGGAAGTCGCCGACGAAGCCCACCAATCGACCGCCAAGGGCGTCGTCGCGGACCTGTCCTGGCGTGAAGGCACCATCGGCGAACGCCTGACCCACGCATTGGTCAGGGGCATTACCGAATATGTCGTCGAAGATACCGAAGAAGCGCGGGTTTCCGCCGAACGGCCCATCCATGTTATCGAAGGGCCGCTGATGGACGGCATGAACGTGGTCGGCGATTTGTTCGGTTCGGGTCAGATGTTCTTGCCCCAGGTGGTCAAATCGGCCCGCGTCATGAAACAGGCGGTGGCCCATTTGTTGCCGTTCATCGAAGCCGAAAAGCTGGAAACCGGAAATCAGGATGTAGCCAAACCCAAGGTGGTGATGGCGACGGTCAAGGGCGATGTCCACGACATTGGCAAGAACATTGTCGGCGTCGTCCTGCAATGTAACAATTTCGATGTCATCGATTTGGGCGTCATGGTGCCGTACGCGAAAATTCTCGAAGTCGCCAAGGCCGAAAAAGCCGATATCATCGGCCTGTCCGGGTTGATCACGCCGTCGCTGGAAGAAATGTGCACGGTGGCGGCTGAAATGCAGCGCGAAGGCATGACCATTCCGCTGTTGATCGGCGGCGCCACCACATCGGAAGTCCACACCGCCGTCAAGATCGCGCCCGGCTACGAAGGGCCGACCCTTTACGTTACCGATGCGTCCCGCGCCGTCGGCGTGGTGTCGGCCTTGATGTCCGATACCGGCCGCGACGAATATGTCGCCGATATCGCCAAAAAATACGACGACGTTCGCACGCGTCACGCCAATCGCGACAAGACAAACCGCCAGCAGGGTATCGATGCCGCTCGCGCCGCCCGCTACCAAATTGACTGGCAGGCAACACCGCCGCCGAAACCGACCTTCCTGGGGATTAAGACATTTGCCGACTATGACTTAGCCGAACTTGTCGACTACATCGACTGGACGCCGTTTTTCCGGACCTGGGAAATGAAGGGGGTCTATCCGGCTATTCTGGACGATCCCCACAGCGGTGAAGCGGCGCGCAATTTGTTTTCTGACGCCAAAGCCATGCTCGATCAAATCATCGCCGAAAAATGGCTGACCGCCAACGCCGTCATCGGTTTCTGGCCGGCCAATTCCATCGGCCACGACGATGTCGAAGTTTATGCAGGCGATGATCGTTCCGCCGTCGCCCATAAACTGCATTTCCTGCGCCAGCAAATGCTGAAAAATTCCGGTCGGGCAAATTTCTCGCTGGCCGATTTCATCGCCCCGAAGGAAACTGGCGTGGCCGATTACATCGGCGGTTTCGCCGTCACCACCGGCCACAAAATCGAAGTCAAGATCGCCGAATTCAAGGCCGATCACGATGACTATTCGGCGATCCTGCTCGAAGCCCTGGCCGATCGCCTGGCCGAAGCCTTCGCCGAACGCATGCACCAGCGCGTGCGCAAAGAATTCTGGGCCTATGCCGACCAGGAAGACCTGCCAAATCACGACCTGATCAAGGAAGAATACCAGGGTATCCGCCCGGCGCCCGGCTACCCAGCCTGCCCCGACCATACGGAAAAAGAAACCCTGTTCCGCCTGCTCGACGCCACCGCCCAAACCGGTATCAAGCTAACGGAAAGCTTCGCCATGATGCCCGGCGCGGCGGTTTCAGGCTTCTACTTCGCCCATCCAGAATCGCAATACTTCGGCATCGGCAAAGTTTCGAAAGACCAGGTCGAAGACTACGCCACCCGCAAAGGCGTGCCGCTCGAAGAAACCGAACGCTGGCTGGCACCGAGCCTTGATTACGATCGGTAGGTGACTATCTGATAGGGATCATGCCACCACCGAAATTCAATGGCCGCTATCTGATGCTGACCGGGCTGGGTTGGACCTTCATGATTGTCGGTGTGGCCGGGCTGTTTCTGCCGATCTTGCAGGGGGTCTTGTTTCTGGCTATCGGCCTGATCATCTTATCCAGCGTGTCACCCTATGCCCGGTTGTGGCGGCAGCGACTGGTACGGCGCTATCCCGCTTTTGGGCGTATCCTGGTTCATGCCAATGGCTGGGTCAAGCGGTTCCAGCGATCATCTGATTGAGCTCGTCCATAGACATTTCCGACGATTTAAGGGCCACCAGCAGGTCGATTTCGGTGGCCGCGATGTCGCCCAGTTTCTGCTTGATGGCATCGCGGACAAAATCGCCCAGGCGGGGGTCTGTGCCCGGTGTGGTCAGTAAATTGGTCAGCAGTTCGCGGCGGATGGCCGCAGGGAAGCCCAGCAATTCGGAAACCAGATAGCCCTTGGCCTTCATGGGGATGCGGTCATTGCCGAAGATCCGGTCCAGGCAATAGCTGTAAATGCCAAAATCCAGCTTGCCGGCGACGGCGTAGGTAAATTCCAGAAATTCGTCGCGAAACAGGTGCGGCGTGATGTTGCGGTCGCTCAGTTGCCGGACGACTTCCAGAAACGACCGGTACCGCACCCGCGCCGGGTTGATCCGGCCTTGCAGGGATGCCTCTATTTCGAGGATGCGGGCCTCGCGGAAACCATCTTCGAGCAGGGATCGCGCGGTGTCCTTAACCGTCGGGTCCAGCGCCTGGTGTTCGATCAGGGTGAACAGTTCTTCATAGGCCGCGCGGTTTCGCCTGGGGTCTCCGGCGGCCTTGCTCAGCGGCAGCAGGGCGGCTTCGGCGACCAACGGATCGCGGGAAAAAATAGAGGCGACACTGGCCGCCGTGCGGTTGATGGCGCGGTCGGCCTTGAAATCGTCGGTGATGATGAAGCGGCTTTCATCGAACACGGTCAGGTAACGCCCGACCTTGGAACAGGCGACGAAATGATCGGCCAGATCGGGTTTGCCCCGTGCCGATTCATTAAGTGCCAGGGTGTTTAGGGCCTGATTCATAGATTCACCATATGTCAAAATGGCCGAAATTGTAAACGCCGGTTATTCTAGATCCGATCACGTTTAAACGGAATCACATCTTGATTCCGTTTAAACGTGTAAATCGGCTCGCTCTTTTAGAATCGATCAGTTTCTCACGATTCGTTTGAACACCTAGTGTTTCAATTGAATCGTGAACTGATCTACGCCTCGGGCTCGGCATTTTCGATGCGGTCCAGGCGCAGCCGGTGGCGGGGATCACTCAGCCGCCTGACCGCGAACATCACCGCCGCCAGGGTGCCCATGCCCGTCGATCCGGCGACCAGAAACAAGATCAAAATCTGATATTTAACCGCTTCGGTAGGGTCGACACCGGCCAGGATTTGCCCGGTCATCATGCCGGGCAGGGAAATAACCCCGGCGGCCGACATGGCGTTGATGATATGGATCAACCCCGACCGACAAGCCTCGCGAACCTGCGGACGAAAGGCCGTGGCGCGGTCATGACCCAGCGCCAGCCGGGCTTCGATGGCGGCCCGTTCGCTGACGGCGGCGTTCATCAACCGGTCGAGCCCGATGCTGACGCCGTTCATGGTGTTGCCCAAAATCATGCCGAGAATGGGGATGGCGAAACGCGGATCGAACCACGGTTCGGGCCTGATTTGGGTGGTCAGCGCCAACACGGTAACGATGGTCCCGGCCAGCATCAGGCTGGTGGTGCCGATGCCATAAGTCCACCACCCCGAAAACTTGCGCTTCTGGCGGGCCATCACTTCACGCCCGGCCAGGCCGACCATGACCGCCGCCGCCAGCCCGGTCCACAACGGCGAGACCAGCGAAAACAGCAGCTTCAGGACCAGCCCAATCAGCAATAACTGGATCACCATGCGCACCGCCGCGATACCCATTCGGCGTTCCAGCCCCAGGCGCAGGTAGATCGACAGCAAACCGCTGAACAGCAACAACAGGGACGCAAGCGCCAAATCGGCGTAACCGAGGGAGACGAAATTCATGATGATATCTCCCGGCCGTCCTGCATTTTCAAAATGCGGGCGCCCAGTCGCTCGGCCTGGGATTTGTCGTGGGTGACGATGATCAGCGAAACCCCATCATCGGCCTGTCCTTGAATCAATTCTTCGACACACGCCTTGGCGTCGTCGTCCAGCGCCGAGGTCGGCTCGTCGAGCAACAATACTTGGGGTTTCTGGATCAGGGTGCGAATCAGGGAAAGCCGTTGTTTTTCGCCCGTCGAAAGCCGGGAGACCGGCCACGACAACGCGCCCGCGTCCAGGTTGAGCCGGGGCAGGAGCCTGGCGGCTAAATCCAGGTCTTCGAAATGGCTGGCCACGGTGTCGGCCCACCAGCCGCTTTCGGCGGCGACGAAGGCGACCCGGCGACGCCACACCGGGGCCGGAATTTGCGCGCGGTCTTCGCCATCAAGGGAAACCTCGCCGTCGCTTGGGTCTAAATCGGCCAGGGCCCGCAGCAGCAGCGATTTACCGGCCCCCGACGGCCCCATGACGGCCATCGCCTGGCCACCGGCGAGGGTGAATTCAATAGGCCCCAGGCCGGGTCGGGTTAAGGCTTTGACGGTGATCATCGGGTTGGGCCACTCCGGTAATTTTGTGACAAGATAATAGAGCACACATTCCGGGCTCCGCCTATAATCCCGATCATGGAATCAGCAGCGCCACCCGCCGACCGTCAAATATTACTTCCCGATGCCCCGGCCAGTGTCGCCGGGGTGCGCGGCGTGGTGTGGCTAAGCCCTGATGGCGAGATCGAAAACCTGACCCTGCGCGATGCCGCCAGGAAGCTCGACCGCGACCGCCCACCCCTGGTTTGCTTCGCGCGTAATTATTTCCATCGCCTGGATGTAAGGCCCTTCCCGGTCTACGACGTGCTGGAACTCATCGCCTTCGTGCGACCCGCCCGTTTCGTGTTGCCGACTCCGCGCGGCCTGGCCGAAGAACTGGGCCTGGCCTTGCCGGTTTCTCACGAAAACGAGGCCGAAGTGTTGCTCAAGGCGGCCCATGCCCTGTTGTCGGAACTGGCGGCGCACCCGGGCATCAAGGCCGGTGACGGCGATGCCCGGTCTATCGTGCTGGCCATGCAACGGGGCGGCTGGCCGTGGGCGGCGGCGGTGCTTGCCGCGCTGGGCCCGGCCCCGGCAAATGAAAGTCGCCCGCGCAATGTCTTCCAGGGCCTGGCCATGTGGAAGCGCATCGCCGAATGGGAAGACCGGCCCCCGGCGACACCGCCCCGGGATATGCCGGTGGAACCCGTCGAAGCCCGCGCCCAACTGGTTCGGCTGTTAGGCGGCGGGGCCGAAGAACGCCCCGAACAAGCGGCCTATGCCGGGGCCGTGTCGGCGGCGTTTTTGCCCCGCGACAGGGCCGGCGAACCCCGTGTGGTGCTGGCCGACGCCGGTACCGGGGTCGGCAAGACCCTGGGCTATATCGCCCCGGCCAGTGTGTGGGCGGAAAAGAACGACGGCGTCGTCTGGATCAGCACCTTCACGCGCAACCTGCAACGCCAGTTGGACGGCGAACTGGACCGATTGTATCCCGACCCCGATGAAAAAGCCGCCAAGGTGGTGATTCGCAAAGGCCGGGAAAATTATTTCTGCCTGCTTAACTATCAAGAAGCGGTGTCACGCCTGCGCACCGGCGGCACCGATCCAAATGGTAACGAAGCGGTGGCGCTTGGCCTGATGGCGCGGTGGGCGCTGGCCAGCCGTGACGGCGATATGGTCGGCGGCGATTTTCCGGCCTGGCTGACCGGCCTGCTGGGCCGCGCCATGACCGTCGATTTGACCGACACCCGTGGCGAATGTACCTATTCGGCGTGCGAACATTATGGTCGGTGTTTTGTCGAACGCACGGTGCGCCGCGCCCGCCATGCCCGTCTTGTCGTCGCCAACCACGCCCTGGTCATGGTCCAGGCGGCGTTGGGCGGGGGCGACGAAGGCGAATTGCCGACCCGTTATGTGTTCGATGAAGGCCACCATATTTTCGCCGCCGCCGACGGCGCCTTTTCCGCCGACCTGACGGGTTACGAGACCGAAGACCTGCGGCGTTGGCTGGTCGGTGCCGAAGCCGGTCGGAAATCACGGTCCCGCGGCTTGCGGGCGCGGCTCGACGATCTCATCGCCGGTGACGACGACGCGGCTGCGGCGCTCGATGAAGCACTGCGGGCCGCCCGCGCCTTGCCCGGACCGGGTTGGCGGCAACGCCTGGGCGGCGGCCAACCGGTCGGCCCGGCGGAAGCCTTTTTCGCCGCCGCCCGAACCCAGGTTTATGCCCGGGAAAGTTCCGGGCGCAATGGCGGGATCAGTTATTCACTGGAAGCCGGAACAGATCAGCCGGTGTCGGGATTGCTGGATGTCGCTGGCGCGCTGGAAGCGGCATTGGTGCGCCTGCGCCGGCCGCTTACGAAACTGATAAAATCCCTGGTCCGGCTGATGGATGTGGACGCCGATAATCTGGATACCGCGACCCGCAACCGCATCGAAGCGATCATCCGTGGCCTGCAACGGCGCGGCGTCGATCAACTGGGGGCCTGGGCCGATATGCTGAAGGCCCTGCACAATGAAAGTCCGGACGCCGTTATCGACTGGTTCAGTGTCGAACGCGCCGATGGCCGCGAGATCGATGTCGGCCTGCATCGCCACTGGGTCGACCCGACCAAGCCTTTCGCCGAAGCCGTGTTGGTCCCGGCCCATGGCGTGCTGATCACTTCGGCGACCCTGCGTAACAGCGCCCCCGATAAAGGTGATGTTCCCGCCGGACCGGACGATATGCCGGGCGATGAAGCGGACGGTTGGTCCGGTGCTATCGCGCGCACCGGCGCCGCCCACCTTGCCGCGCCGCCGCTGATGAACGCCCAGGACTCGCCGTTCGATTACGCCGGTCGCACCCGGGTGCTGGTGGTTGGTGATGTCGACAAAAGCGATATACGACAGGTCGGCGCGGCCTATCGCGAATTGTTTTTGGCGGCGGGCGGCGGCGGCCTGGGCTTGTTCACGGCCATAAATCGCCTCAAGGGTGTCTATGACCAAATCGCCGGACCGCTGGACGAAGCCGGGTTCCAGCTTTTGGCCCAGCATGTCGACGCCATGGATACCGGCACCCTGATCGATATCTTCCGGGCCGAGGAAAATTCCTGCCTGCTGGGCACCGATGCGGTCCGCGATGGCGTCGATATTCCCGGACGTTCCTTGCGCCTGATCGCCTTTGACCGGGTGCCGTGGCCGCGTCCCGATATCCTGCACCGGGCCCGGCGCACGGCCTTTGGCGGGCGCGGCTATGATGAAATGCTGACCCGCCTGAAACTGAAACAGGCTTACGGGCGATTGCTCAGGCGGGCGACCGACAAGGGAGTCTTCGTCATGCTCGACCGGGCCTTGCCCTCGCGCCTGCTGACTGCTTTTCCCGAAGGCGTCCAGGTTGATCGCTTGGGATTGTCCGAGGCGATCAGCGAAATTCGCAGTTTTTTGGCCGACTATTAGCGCTCCTTGGTATTAATGTAGCGAACGACACGATTGAGATATTGATGATCGTCATCGAAAAGCTGACGCTGATCTGGAAACGGGGAATAGCCGAATGACGATTGTAAAGGATGCGGTGTCGCTGGGGGCGGCTGAACTGTTCCCCCATCAGCAGGCGGCCTGGCAACAGCAGCGAGATTATGTCGGCCAAAATTCAGCCTTCTACCGGGACCTGTGGAACGGCAAAGCCGCGCCCGCTGATTTGCGCGATCTTGCCGACCTGCCCTTGTCGGACAAGTCCCAAATCAGGATTTCCCAGGAAAATCACCCGCCCTTCGGCAATTATCTCACATCGTCGCGGGACACGGTAAAGCGCCTTCATCGGACATCGGGAACGACCGGCCAGGCCATGAACCTGGGGCTATCAGCACGGGATTGCGAGATTACCGAAATTGTCGGCGGGCGCTGTCAAACAGCCGCCGGGCTAGGCCCCGGCCACACGGTCATTCATTGCCTGAATTATCAAATGTGGATGGGCGGGCTGACCGATCACATGACGCTGGAGCGGACCGGCGCCACGGTTGTGCCATTTGGGGTTGGCGGCACGGAACTGCTTATCCGGACCATTCGCGATATCGGTGCTACGGCGATTTCCTGTACGCCGTCTTATCCGGCGGTTATCGAACGCGTCTTACACGATCGCTTCCCCGATTTAAAGCCGGTGGACCTTGGTCTCAAGCTCGGCTTGTTCGGCGGTGAACCCGGCCTGGACGATCCCACCCTGCGGCAACGCATAAAGGAAACCTGGGGCATGGAGGCGCGCAACGCCAACTATGGCGTGTCCGATGTCTTTTGTAATTTCGCGGCACAGTGCGAACACGATACGCGATTGCATTACCTGGCGGGCGACGTGCTGTACCCGGAACTGATCGACCCCGAAAGCGAACAACCTTTGCCCATTATTGCCGGCCAGAAGGGCGAATTGGTGTTGACCCATCTGGCGCGGGATTGCCAGCCGTTGGTGCGTTTTCGCACCGGCGATATTATTGCGGTCGATGAAACCGAACCCTGCACATGTGGCCGCGCCGGTATGCGTTTTCGCGTGGTCGGACGCAGCGACGACATGGTGGTGATCCGGGGGCTCAACCTGTTCCCGACAATGGTCGCCGCCGTCATCAACGAATTTACGGAATTGTCGGGGGATTATCGCATCGTTCTCGATCATCCACCGCCCTACGATTTCCTGCCGGTGCAGGTCGAACTGGCGAAAGGTCAGGTCGACGGCAACGATGTCGGAGCCGCCGTCGAACAGGCGATCAAATCAAAACTGGGCGCGTCAGCGCGCGTCAGCGTCTTGGCGGCGGCGACTTTTCCGGTGACCGAAGGCAAAACAATACGGGTTGTAAGGAGCTACCAATGAAGACAGTCGATTATGAAACCATCATCAGTGAAGTTAATGACGGCGGCGTCAGGACCATCGCGTTAAACCGGCCGGACAGCTTAAACGCCATGAACCGGCAACTGATCGACGACGTCGCCCAGGCTTTTGACGACGCCAATTCGGACCCCGCGACACGGGTCATTATCTTTACCGGAGCGGGCCGGGCCTTTTGTGCGGGCGACGACCGCCATCAACATGTGCATCCGGAAAGCGAGGCCCAAGCACGCGAACTGGTCGATGCCATCCAGCGCGCGACCCGATCCATCGTTATGGGGGCCAAGCCGGTGGTCGGCGCCATAAACGGTTGGGCCGTGGGCGGCGGCTTCGAATGGGCGATTAACTGCGACTTCCCGATTTGGGCGCAAAGCGCCAAGGGCTTCTTCCCGGAAGTCTCCTTGAACCTGTTCGTAACCGGGGCGGTTACATCCCTGCTTCCTGCATTGGTCGGCCTCAACAAAGCGCGGGAAATGTTAATGCTGGGGGATCGCTACAGTGCGGCCGATTTGCTGGAAATAGGCCTGGCCTGGCGGGTCGTCGGCGATGACGCCCTGATGGCCGAAGCCCACCGCGTGGCCGACCGCCTGAGCGCCTTGCCGACGCTTTCCGTGCGCGCCATGAAACGGGTCTTGAATCAATCGGCATCGGGTGACCTGAATAAGGCGCTGCATCTGGAAACCGACGCGACGATTGCCGGGTTCCTTGATCCGCAAACGACGGAACGGATCAAGGATTTTTAACACCCGCCAATTTCAATTTGTTATTCGTAGGCGAGGGCCTCGTGCACCGCGCGCCGGGTCGCGCGCCGGGCCGGCGCCATGGTTGCCAATGCCGCCAATATGACCACCATCACCAGCCAGAAGGCGACCGCAAATTGCGATATGGTCAACGGTACGGGCGTCTTGAAGGACATGTTGCCGACGATCGTTCCGATTAGCACCGTCAATGGTACGGACAGCGCGATCGACAGCACCCAGCTCATCAATCCAATGGCCATGCCCTCGCTGACGATGATCTGCAAGATCACCTTGGGCGTCGCCCCGGTCGCCCGCATGATCCCGATTTCCCGGGTACGTTCGATGACGTTCATGGTCATGGTCGATGTCAACCCAAGGAGCCCGATCAAGGCCAGCAACACGGATGTAGCGATCAGCATATTGACCAAGACCTTCACGTGGGCCCCCATGGCGGTGCTTAAAATCACCAGCGGGACGGCTTTTTTGACGCTGATCCCGGCATTCAACAAGGCGTCGTCGATGTTGCGGATCAAATTTGCTCGTTCGGCAGGATTGCCCGTCGCCGTATCAATACGCAACATCTGCGCCGTGCCTGCGGTTCCCGCCACGCCGTCATAGGCGCGGTCCGTTACATAGGCCACGGCGGCTGATCCGATCTCTTCGACGATGCCGGTGAGTATCCAGGTGTGGGGCTGGCCTTCCAGCGACAGCACGATCTCGTCGCCAATCTTTGCCAGGGGCATCATGGCCTTGGCCGACTGGTTGATAACGACGGCACTGGTATCACCCTTTTTCAACCATCGACCCGCCAACAGCGGAAACCTGATCATTTCGGTATCGGCCGGCGGGCCCATCAGGGCGAAACTGCCGTGACCGCCATCGGGATAGGTGCGGGATACATCGATCTTGCCGACGTGGGCAATGGCCGTCGCGGCGTAGCCCCAATATTCAGTTTTTCGGATGCCGGGCACGGTGTTGAGCACGCTCTTGATGCGATCCATCTGGATCGCGTCGTTAAGGACAAATTCGACATCGTAGAAGCGATCCGTATAGACACGTTCGACGAATTTCTCCCAGCCGTCACGGATGTTTAATCCGGTGATAAACATGCTGCCCCCGACCGCCAGAAGCGTCAGGGCCAGGATAAGCCGTGCGCGCCGGCGAAACATGTTTCGAATAGCCAGCAGATAAGGCAATCCGATTCCTCGCAGCGCGCTCAACGCGGTGTCGAAGCGGCCCTCGCCGAAGGACGTTGCGCTGACACCAAAATCGGTTATCGCTTCGCGCACCGTCAACCGGCTGCCCTTGATAATGGTCGGCAGGGCGACCGCAACCGGTACCAGCAAGCCGGAACCGATAAGGACTGCATAGACCCAGGTATCGATCCGGTAGCTGGAAACATCAAGATTAAGCAGGTTGGCCACCATGTCGGCGAACGGCCATGCGGCAGCGATCCCGGCGGGAACCCCGATAGCGGTTGAAAGGCCACCCAGAAGCAACAGCATCAACACATACAGGGGTGCGATCTGACCGGAACGGGCGCCGACCGCCTTCATGATGCCAATCTCGCGTACCTGCTTTGTCAGCATGGCAGCGACCACCGTCGCCACCAGGACGGCGCTGAGCAATAGGGCCATCACGGAAAAGGATATGAACAAGAACATCACGCCCGTCATCTGGGTTTGGTGGGGGTGGGTCCGGGGCGGTGGTATCCGCAGTTCATGAATGGTGGTGCCCTGTTCACGCAGCAATATGGCAAGGGCCTGTGTGGTGCTTTCGATCAGCGCAAGGTTGGCGGGGTTGCCATCGAGCTGGATGCGCAGTTCTTCCAGGACCGGTGCCTCGCCAAGCCCCGTCAGGGTTTGCCGGGTGATGTATCCGTAACCGGTTTCTTCCTGCCATGCAGGGGCAAGGGTGGCGTCATGGACGACCCCGGAAATCAGCAATTTTGAAACCTGTCCGTGGGGTGTCTTGACGACAACCGATCCGTCCTGGCCTTTTCCAAGAACGCGAATGGCGGTGCGTTCGACCAACATGGTGCCGACCGGGGGTGGCCACGCGCCGGATATTTTGCGGAAGGTGTTTAGGCGCATATCGTTAAAGTCATCGATAACGAACAGCAGCATCGCTCGCCAGTCGTCGCCAATCTTGACGCGGGCGTGCAACACGGTGCGGGCTTCCGCATCGGCGATCCCCGGAAAATTTTTCGCCGTGGCAAGGTCTGCATCGGTGACTGCACCGACATCGATGGTCGCCGAAGCCGGATTGGTGCCCATGTAGTTGCTCAGCATTTCACGAGACAGAATCGAATAGGCACTTAAAATAGTGCTGACTCCAAAGATACCGACCGAAACAGTGATCAGCAGGAAGATCGCCCGACCGCGATCCCCGACCATGTCGCGGAACATTTTTTTCCAGCGAGGTGCAATATTCATTTCGCACCTCGCGCTTGGGCGGGTGTGTGCGATCGGGTGGTATCGGCTTCGATCTTGCCATCGGCAAGGGTGATGGTTCGATCGACCACACGTTCTATATCCCGTTCATGGGAAACCATAACGACCGTCGTTCCCGATTTTGATAAGTTGGAAAACAGTTCGAGAACTTCGTCCGATGTTCGGGAATCGAGGTTTCCGGTCGGTTCGTCGGCGACCAGCAGCGCCGGGTCGTTGGCCAGGGCGCGGGCGATCGCCGCGCGCTGTTGCTGCCCACCCGACAGCGCCGCGGGAAATTTGTCGGCCTGATCAACGATGCCGACCTTGTCCAGCAAATCGAGGCCACGGGGGCGCCGATTTTGGGGGGGGTACGTGTTGCAAAAATCCATGGGCAGCATGACATTTTCGACAATCGTCAATGTCGGCAAAAGCTGGAAGAACTGGAAAACCACGCCAACATTAACGCCGCGCCACTTGGCCAGGTCGGATTCACGCAAATCGCCCAGGCGGACACCGCCGACCAAAACATTGCCCGACGTCGACCTGTCGATGCCGGTGATCATGTTGATCAGGGTCGACTTGCCGCTGCCGGATTTCCCGACAATCGCCAGGTATTCACCCGCCGCCACCGCCACAGACACGCCATCAAGGGCGGTGAATGCACCGGAAGCCGTCTCATAAGTCTTGACCACATTTTGCAAGTCGATGATCGAACCCGCCGGGGCCGGGTTAGCGGCCAGGGGCAGGGGTGTTGAAGTTTGCGCCGACATGAATTCGTCTCCTGACGGGTTTCTGATTAAATTGGACAAGTAGTACGTTATTGAACATGGTGTCCGATATAGTCAATGGACACCGCTGGCCGTATGTGCGTTACCGGACATTGCCTGGAAAGTGTCCGACAAAATCAGGCCAATTCTCCCTGCGGCACCCTATTCGACGGGGATCTTGAGCGGGCCGGAATTGGCCTTGAAGGTAAATTTCAGATCGTCGAAATCCGGAACGCCCGAAAACAACGAGACTTTAAAATTGTTGGAAAAGCCCAACGGTTCACTGGGAAACCGGAACATGTTGTGATCGACCGTGCCGTTGCCATTTTCGTCATGAACGATCATCAGGGCGTAATTGTCATAGGGAAGGTCTTTGAAGATCAGCTGTGCCCGACCGGCAGAAATGCTTGCCGATTGGCTGCGGTAGGCGGTGCCGGCCGGCGCGTCGTCCTGGCGGCGGAACAATTTGGCGATAACCTGGCCGTTGTCGGTCAAAAATCCGGACGTCTCGAGGACCAGCGAACCCCCCGGCGATTGCGCCTGCGCCGGAAACGATATTCCCGCCAACAGGGCGACGACGAAAGCCAGCACATATCGCCAATCGGTTCGGCGCAAAGTCGCGGCTTGTTTTTTATTAATCGTGGGTAAAACGGGCATTGAATGTATCCTTTTATTTTTCAAAAAATGGATTGTTCGATGACCCATGAGGCTTGAATTAAATCGAACAATGTGCATGATATAGGACACAGTGTCCGATAAATTCAATGAACGCCGGGGCCCATTTGTTCGGTTCCGGACACTGTGTAGAAAGTGTCCTTAAAAGGGGAATCGTCGAAAATGTCGGAAAAGAAAGCGGACCGCCGCACGCTTCGCACGCAAGGGCTGTTGCAAGAGGCCTTGATTTCCTTGTTTCTGGAAAAGGACTACGAAGCCGTCACCATCAAGGATATCGTCGACAAGGCGAATGTCGGGCGGTCGACGTTTTATGCCCACTACACCGGCAAAGATGACCTGCTTCGGCTCAGCATCGAAAGGCTACGCGAGTTCCTGGTCGAAAAGCAGCGCGAAGCGATGGCGACAAAGGGCGACAATGGGCAGCATCTTTTGGGTTTCAGCCTGCCCATGTTCGAACATACCCGCGATCACCTTGATTTGTACCGGGCGCTGGTCGGCGGTCGGGGCGGCACCATCGTGCTTCGGCAGTTTCGCGAGATACTGTCGGATCTGGTGCGAAATGAACTTGCTGAAACCGCAACCAAGGATTCAGCCGACGCCATGCCGCAAGAACTCGTCGTCCAGTTTGTCGTTGGCGCTTTCATGGCGGTGATGACTTGGTGGCTTGACCGCAAGGCGCGGCTGCCGCCTGAAAAAATAGATGCCGTGTTCCGGCAAATGGTGTTGCAGGGTATCCTGTCCCCGGCCCCGTCCTAAAACGGAATCCGGTCCGACCAGATCAGGAACAGCACCGACAGGGTGACCACTGATAATGCCGTCGATATCATTACGGCGGCCGATGCCCGGCGCACGTAGACCCCGTATTTACTGGCGAACACAAACACCGTGGTCCCCGTCGGCATGGCCGACATCAGTACCGCCAGCGTCAACCACATGGGCTCGTCGGCCAACAGCCACAAGGCCAGGCCCCAGGTCAGCAGGGGTTGCACCAACAACTTGGTGACGACAATCCACGAGACATCTTTCAAGTCCTGGTTCAACGGCTTGCCGACCAGGAACAGGCCGAGCGCGAATAGCGCGCAAGGTCCGGCTGCGGCGCCCAGGATCGATGTAAAGGTGTCAATCGGGATGGGCAGGTCATAGCCCGAATACGACCACGCGATACCGGCGGCGGGGGCTAAAAACTGAGGATTTTTGAACACCCCGCGGGCGACGTCGCGAGCGATCCTGAAGGCGCTGCCGCCCTGGCTTTGGCTGATTTCCAAAATGGTGATGGTGCCGACCAGGATTATCGAAATATTGATCACGGTGGCGACCACAGCGGCGGCGGTCCAGTCGGGGCCGAAGGCGATAATTACGATCGGCAGGCCCATGTAACCGATGTTGCAATAGGCGCTGGCCAGGCTGCGCATGGTGCCTTCGGTCAGGTTATTGCGGAAGACCATACGGGCCACCAGAAAGGCCATGGCGAAGGTAATGAGCTGGCCGCCGCCGTAGGTCAACATGAATGGCACGTGGAAAATTTCATGGGGTGCCAACCGCGCCATGGAATGGAAAAGCAGCGCCGGCATCGCCACATAAAAGACGAAGCGGTTCAAGGCCTGGCTGCTTTCTTCGCCCAGCACCTTGAACCGGCCAGACAGATAGCCGGTCAGAATAATTGCGAAGACGGGAAAAACGATGTTGATAACGGCTTGCATAACGCCACCTTATAAGAAAAGGTAAGGGTAATGGAACAGGGCTTTTTATCAGGAAATCCAATAGGGGATACGACCGCATGACGAACACCGCCACACCCGCAATTGCATTTATCGGCGTCGGCCTGATGGGCCACGGCATTGTCGGCAATTTGCTTAAGAAAGGGTTCGCCGTAACGGCCCTTGATCACCCCGGCAATCGCCCCATCGACGACCTGATGGCGCTGGGCCTGAAGACCGTCCCAACTATAGCCTCCCTGGTGGCCAATGCCGACATGGTGTTTGTCTGCGTGTCGGGCTCACCGGAAGTGGAAGATGTCATGTTGTCGCCGGGCGGAGTGTTGGGCGGCATCAAGGCCGGAACGATCATCGTCGATTGTTCGACGGCCGAGCCCCAACGAACCATCGCACTAGCCAAAAAAGTCGCCGCCGCCGGGGGCACAATGGTCGATGCGCCGATGACCCGAACGGCCAAAGAAGCCGAAGAAGGCCGCCTGAATGTCATGGTTGGCGGCGACGACGCCAGTATCGATGCGGTGATGCCGATGATCGAGGCCTATGCCGAAAATATTTATCGCTGCGGCGAGGTCGGCACCGGGCACAAGCTGAAACTGATCCACAATTTCCTGTCGCTGGGCAACGCCGCCCTGATCGCCGAAGCCGTCACCTGCGCCGAAATTGGCGGTGTCGACCGCGAGACGTTCAACGAAGTGATGATGACCGGCGGCGGCGATAGTGTCGTCTTCCGCCGTCTGCTGCCCTATATCAATGACGGCGATGATGGCAACTTCCAGTTTGCCCTGGCCAACGGCGAAAAGGATTTGCGCTATTATGTCGATTACGCGTCGGGCCTGAACGCGCCGCACCAAAGTGGCAGCGCCGTGCATGGCGTTTACAAGGACGCCGTGGATGCCGGGTTGGGTGACGAGTCGGTGCCGCATTTGATTGACCGTATGAAAGCGACTTCGGGAAAATGACCGATCGACCGTTACAGGGACAAACCATCGGTTTCATCGGCTTAGGCCTGATGGGGCGGCCCATGTGCGTCAACCTGATGGCGGCGGGGGCCGACCTGATTGTGTGGAATCGGTCGCCGGAACCCCGCCAGGAAATGGCCGAGGCCGGGGCTCAGGCCGCCGACAGCGCCGCCCATATAGCCAAGGAAGCTGATGTTATTATACTGATGCTGGCCGACACTCCCGCGCTCGAGGCGGTGATGACCACGCGGGGCGGTGTGCTTGAAAACCTGCGCGCCGGAAGCCTGGTTATCGACATGGGGACGACGGCGGTGATGGCGACACGCGCCTTGGCTTCGAAAGTTGAACATGCAGGCGGCTCCTACGTCGATGCTCCGGTGTCCGGGGGAACTGTCGGCGCCGCGGCAGGCAACATGACGATCATGGCCGGCGGTGAATCACCTGATTTTGACCGGGCCCGGCCAATTCTTCAGGCCATGGGTGACCACATCACCCATGTCGGCCCTGTCGGCACCGGTCAGGTCGCCAAGGCGGCCAATCAGGTGATTGTCGGCCTCACCATCGGCGCCGTCGCCGAAGCCCTGATGCTGGCCAAACACGCGGGTGCCGATCCGGCCCGGGTCCGCGAAGCCCTGCAAGGTGGGTTCGCCGATTCCCGTATTCTGGAAGTCCACGGCCAGCGCATGATCGATGGCGCTTTTACTCCTGGCGGCAAGGCCGTCACCCAGCGCAAAGACCTGGCCCAGGCGCTTGATCTGGCCGCTCAGCTTGGCATCGAGATGCCGGCGACGGCTTTGTGCAAGGAACTGTACGAGCGCCTGATCGACCAGGGCGATGGGGAACTGGATCATTCGGCCCTGATCAAGGCGCTCGACAGGCCAGCGGCGGGCAAACCCAAAAAATAACACAAAAAAACGGGGCCACACTTTCGTGCGACCCCGCTTTAATTTATATGGTCTGGATAAACGGTGGCTTAGAAGCCCATTCCGCCCATGCCGCCCATTCCGCCCATGTCAGAAGCTCCGCCGCCCATGGCGGGTTCGTCCTTGGCCGGAGCGTCGGTGATCATGGCTTCGGTGGTGACCAGCAGGCCGGCGACGGAAGCCGCGTCCTGAAGGGCCGTCCGAACAACCTTGGCCGGATCGATGATACCGGCTTTGATCATGTCGGTGTACTTGCCGCTTTGGGCATCGAAGCCGAGTGCTCCGCCCTTGCCTTCAAGTAATTTACCGGCAACCACGGCGCCATCGACGCCGGCGTTTTCGGCGATCTGGCGAAGCGGTGCCTGAAGGGCACGACGGACGATGTTGACGCCGACTTTCTGGTCGGGGTTTTCACCTTCCAGCTTGGCCAGGCACTTGGTCGCATACAACAATGCAACACCACCACCGGGAACAACGCCTTCTTCTACCGCCGCGCGGGTGGCGTGAAGGGCGTCATCGACGCGATCCTTGCGTTCCTTGACTTCGATTTCGGTCGCGCCGCCGATGCGAAGAACGGCAACGCCGCCGGCCAGCTTGGCCAAACGTTCCTGCAGTTTTTCTTTGTCGTAATCGGACGATGTTTCGTCGATCTGGGCACGGATCTGATTGCAACGGCCAAGAATGTCTTTCTTGGAGCCGGCGCCTTCGACGATCGTGGTTTCTTCCTTGGTGATCTGAACCTTCTTGGCGGTACCAAGCATGTCGAGCGTGACGCTTTCCAACTTGATGCCAAGATCTTCGCTGATCACCTGACCGTTGGTCAGAACCGCGATGTCTTCCAACATGGCTTTACGACGATCGCCGAAGCCCGGTGCTTTGACGGCACAGACTTTAAGGCCGCCGCGCAGCTTGTTGACGACCAAGGTGGCCAATGCTTCGCCTTCGATGTCTTCGGCGATGATCAACAGCGGACGCGAAGACTGCACAATGCTTTCCAGAACCGGCAGCAGGGGCTGCAGGGAGGACAGCTTTGATTCATGGATCAGGATGTACGGGTTTTCCATGTTGCAGGTCATCTTGTCGGCATTGGTGACAAAATAGGGCGAGGTGTAACCGCGGTCGAACTGCATGCCTTCGACGACGTCCAGTTCGGTAACCAGGCCTTTGGATTCTTCGACCGTGATGACGCCTTCGTTGCCGACGCGTTCCATGGCTTCGGCAATCTTGGCGCCGATGTCGGTGTCACCGTTGGAAGAAATGGTGCCAACCTGGGCCACTTCGGCGCTGGTCGAAACTTTCTTCGAACGCTTTTTGATGTCGGCGATAACGGCTTCGACGGCCAGGTCGATGCCGCGCTTCAGGTCCATCGGGTTCATGCCGGCTGCGACGGCTTTGCAGCCTTCGCGAACGATCGACTGAGCCAGAACGGTGGCCGTGGTGGTGCCGTCGCCGGCTTCGTCATTGGTCCGGGAAGCGACTTCCTTGACCATCTGTGCGCCCATGTTTTCAAACTTGTCAGCAAGTTCGATTTCCTTGGCGACGGTAACGCCGTCCTTGGTGATGCGCGGAGCGCCGAACGATTTGTCGAGAACGACGTTACGACCCTTGGGGCCCAACGTCACCTTGACGGCGTTGGCGAGAATATCGACGCCGGCGAGCATGCGCGCGCGGGCATCGGTACCGAATTTGACTTCTTTAGCTGCCATTTTTCTATGTCCTTACGTGGAATTAGATTTGGAGTGAGTTATTTCTTCTTCTTTTTAGGCGCTTCGATAATGCCCAGAAGATCGGATTCCTTCATGATCAACAGGTCTTCCCCGTCAACCTTGACTTCGGTGCCGGACCACTTGCCGAACAGCACCATATCGCCAGCTTTCACATCAAGCGGAACGATGGTGCCGTCTTCGCGACGGGCGCCGGAACCAGCGGCAACAATCTTGCCTTCCGAGGGTTTTTCCTGGGCGGTATCGGGAATGATGATGCCACCAGCGGTTTTTTCTTCCTGCTCTACGCGCTTAACCAGCACGCGGTCATGCAGAGGCCTGAATTTCATCGTGCATACTCCGTTAAAGTATTGAGATATATTAAAATTAGAGGATTGTTAGCACTCCCCCCTATCGAGTGCTGACGATATATGGGGGAATCACCAGGTTGTCAAGAATTAGCCTGAAAAAATCCGGTATTCTTTGATTTTTGGCTATTTCAGCAGGGTCGGATCGGCGACCACGTCGGCGACCGCAAAGACCGTGAAATAGCGCCCCCGATAGGGCTGGTTGACGGCGCTTGGGGCTTCCGTCGATGGCGCGTCGTTAATGACAATGATGCGTCCCTCTGGGTTGGCCGCCAGCCAGTCGAGCAGGTCTGCGTAATTCTTGCCAACGGCGGCGATGGGCGCCGTCAGTCGGCCCATGAAGTGAAATTGCCCGTGATAGGTGCCGACGTAGGCGATCGGCACGCCTTGTTCCTGCCAGGCACCAATTTTCTGGGATAGGGGCCGCAAGTCGAAACGCTCGGCCAACAACGGCTTGGCCGCGTGATGGGTGACGATGACCAAGGTCACCGACAGGATGCACAGTGATGTCAGCCGCGCCATCAACGAACTGGGGCCACCCACCCTGTCCAATAGTATAAGGCCCAGCGCCACCACCGACAGGCCGATACCCGGGTAGGTATTGAGTTTCCCGGCCCAGGTTGGCAAGTCAAAAAGGGTGCCCACCGGGGCGATCAGATACAGGCAGATGCCAAGTATCAGGAAAGGTAGGGCCGGCAGCAGGATACCCGAACGGCTCCACTTCTTTTCACCGACCGGGGCATGGGACGTGGCGTCGTCCCGTTCGACCAGCAGTCGCGCCAGCATCAGCGCCAGGGCCGGAAACACCGGCAACAGATAATGGAACTGTTTGCCGCTGATCGCCGAAAAAGTGATGAACGCCGGTAAAAACCAGGTCAGGCAAAAGCGCAGGCCACCATCGCCAAGGCCTTTGTAAAAACCGCCGCCGGTGCTCATGAACAGATAGGAAATTGACCGCCAGGACGCCGGCCAGATGGTCCAGGGCAGAATCAATGCCGGCAGGATCGCCAGGTACCACCACCAGGGCTCGCCGTGGGCGAAGGAATTGACCATTCGTCCCGCCGATTGACCCCAGAATATGGCGTTGCGGTATTCTTCGCCGCCGAAAATGCCAGCCGGAATGGCCCAGGCTAGGCCGATGGCGACGCCGCCCAGCAGCGCCAGTCCGCATTTCAGATACCACTGCTTCCACCCTTGCAGCCACGAGTCCCCCAGCGCCTTGCCCCAAATCGGGGCCAGCAGGGCCGGTGGCAGGGTGGTCAACAGGATCGCCGGGCCCTTGGTCAGAATTCCCAGGCCGATGGCGATGGCGAAGATGACGAAGCCCGCACTGGAATTTCGCCGCCACGCACCGACCAAACCGTTCATGGCCAGCAGGGCGCAAAAGGTCAGTATCATGTCGAACATGGTCAGGGTGGCGAACAGGGTCCAGAACAGGCAGCCCAGCAGGATCAGCGGTGCCGCCCCGGAAATGGTCCGGATTTCCGGCCACAACCAACGCCCCAGGCGGGCGCACAAAAACAGGCTGGACAGGCTGAACAAGGGGGCGACCAGCCGTGGCCACCAGTCGTTCAGCCCAAACACCGCCCAGCCGGCATTCATCAGCCAGAACAGCAGCGGCGGTTTGTGGCTGTAGGTTTGCCCATTTAAGTGAGGCACCAGGTAATCGCCGCCGATCCACATTTCCCAGGCGACGGCCAGATACCGGGTCTCATCGACCGGCATGAACGGCCGGGTTTCAAGGGCCGTCGCCATCATTAAAAGCCACAGGCCACCCCAAATCAGCGGCGACAAGGCGCTGAACCAGGACCCGGGGGGCGGACGATCTCGATCTTGTTCTTGTTCTTCGCTCATTCTTGATCTTCGCTTGGCGGCGTTCCACGTGCAACACCCAGTTCACGTTCGACCTTGTCATCGAAGCTCTTGCCGTGACGGTATTTGCGATACAGGTATACCCCCATGGCGCCGGAAACGACAAACAACAGGACCGACACGCCGATGCGCAATTCGGGTTCCAGGGCGATGCCACTGCCAATCAGCGCGAAGATGATCGTTTGCGGCAGGTATCCAAGGGCCGATCCAGCGACAAACGGCAGGCCACGCACGCCGGAAACCCCGGCGGCCAGGTTGGTCACCAGGTTACTGCCGACCGGCAGCAACCGGATCAGCAAGGTCATGGTTAGCGGGTTGTCGTGCAGGAAATCGTCAATCTTGCGGACCCTGCGGGGAAACCGTGCCGCCACGAAATCGCGGCCCAGGAGCCGGGCATAACTGAAGGCGGCGATGCATCCGATCGTCGTGGCCAGCAACCCCAGGGCCGTACCCAGGCTGAATCCGAACGCGTAACCGCCCAAAAAACATATGATCTGGCGCGGCAGGCCGACACCGGTAAAGACGATTGCCACCGCCATAAACAGCATTTCGCCGGTAATACCCTGGCCGCGGATATCGGCGTCGATCCAGCCCTCGTCGATGGACGATCCCAGGCCACTGATCTTCAAGGCGTACCCCAGGGCGACCAGCGAGGTGATCAGGATTATTCCGCGCAGCCAAATTCGCGGCGTCATTTCGGCGCGCCTTCACCCGGTTTCGGTGTTAGGTCTTCGACCACCGGATGCCGCACCCGGCGCTGTAACCACATGACACCCATCAAATCGACTATGCCGACGCCCAGGCGGTCGAGCGTGCCGTATTTGGATGTGCCGCGTTGCCGGGGCCGGTGGTTGACCGGGATCGAGATGACCCGACCCCCGGCGCGAATCATCAGCGCCGGCAGGAATCGATGCATATGATCGAAGCGGGGCAGTTCCATAAAGGCGGCGCGGCTGAATATCTTCAAGCCGCAGCCGGTGTCCGGCGTGTCGTCACCCAACAGGCGGGCGCGGACGCCATTGGCGATTTTCGACGAAATTCGTTTAATCCAGGTATCGCGGCGCTTGGCGCGCAGGCCTGCAATCAGCACCCGGTCGGCTTCTTCGGTGCCCTGAAAGGCCGCCAGCAGGTTGGGGATGTCGGCGGGATCGTTTTGTCCGTCGCCATCCAGGGTGGCGATCAGGGGGGCGCGGGCGGCCGTGATGCCGCTGACGATAGATGTGCTTTGGCCACAGCACTGGCGGTGGTGCAGCACTCGTAGCTGGGGATTGATGGCTGCCGTCTGCCGCAGTTTTTCGGTCGTGCCGTCGGTAGAGCCGTCATCCACGTAGATAATTTCGAAATCGCAGACGCCGGTAAGGGCGACGACGATTTCATCAATCAGCGAAACCAGGTTATCGATCTCGTTGTGAACGGGGACGACAACAGCCAAATACGGTTGTTCGGTATTCGAAGATTGCGAGGTTGGCGTGTTCATATCTTGTGACAAGTTGGCTGCAGTCTCGCTTGAATATATAAGGGTTGGGACCCTAACACCGGCTGGCCTGATCTTCAAAGTGCTTTAATATAAAGCCCGCGAACAGAATCACGATTTGATGGACCAACCCATGATCAACGACGACGACTTGACCCCCTACGAAGAAATCGTGCCGCCCGAATGGATCGATTATAACGGCCATATGAACGTCGCCTACTATTTACTGGCCTTCGATCATGCATCCGACGCCTTGCTCGATCAACTGAAACTGGGGCGTGCGTACTGCACTTTGGAAAAGTGCTCGTTGTTTGTCGTGGAAACCCATATCACCTATGAGCGCGAGATGCTGGAAGGCGATGGCCTGGCGATCACCACCCGAATCCTTGGCTATGATTCCAAACGACTGCATCTTTTCCACGAAATGTACCATGTTGCCTCCGGCGACCTGGCGGCGACCAACGAGGTCATGCTGTTGCATGTCGATATGACGGCCCGCCGGGCCAGCGAATTTTCCAAGGCCACAATGGACAGGATCGAACCGGTCTGTAAATCCCACCAAAAACAGGGTCTTCCGGCGCAGGCTGGCCGGGCGATAAAAATACCCTTGGCGCTAATATAAATGATTTTTTCCTTGGACTTGGCTATGGTTTAGCTATGCTCGTTTGTTCTGGCGGGGCGTAATTTGGGGTAAGGATCAAATGGAGACTCTTGGACGGGCGGCAGACCTCGCCAATTCCGCATTGACCATGATGCGGGATAAGGGGATTCCGCCTAGCCCGAGCAATTTCCATATCTGGTACAATTACTTCTCCGGTCAGGACCCTGATTTGCGGCGGACGCTCGATATCCTGTTGGGTAACAATCAGGAATTCACCGAACGGCGCAATCACGAAATCTACGAAAAGTTCTTCTCGTTCTCCCAGGAAGGTGCGGCCGTCGAAAGCGCCGCAACCATGGCCGAGACGGAATTGAACCGCATCATGAAGTATCTGGGATTGGCCGGGTCCAACGTCAGTGAATACGGCGAGGCGCTGAAGAATTTTTCCGGATCCATCGATGATGGCGTCAGTTCGAATGATTTGAAACAGGCCATCGATGGTGCCCTGTCTGCGACTCGCGAGATGGAGAAAAATAACAAGCTTCTCGAAGAAAAGTTCAATGCCTCGTCACGGGAAATAAACCGCCTGCGCGAAGACCTGGAATCCATGCGCCAGGAAGCCATGACCGACGGCTTGACCGGCATCGCAAATCGCAAGCTGTTCGATGCCGAATTGCGCCGCGCCGCTATGGATGGCATGGAAAACGGTAGTCCTTTGTCGCTGCTGATGATCGATATCGACTTCTTCAAAAAATTCAATGATTCCTTCGGTCATCAGACCGGTGACCAGGTGCTGAAGCTGCTGTCGTCGACGCTGTTGTCCAGCATCAAGGGTCAGGACACCGCTGCCCGTTACGGCGGCGAGGAATTTTCCGTGATTCTGCCGGGCACCGGTATCGAAGGCGGTATCAAGGTCGCCGAAACCATTCGCAATGGAATCGCCAGGAAACAAGTCATTAACCGCAAGACCGGCGATTCCCTTGGCCAGATAACGGTTTCCATCGGGGTCGGCGAATTTGAATACGGCGAACCCTTGTCGCAATTGATATCGCGCGCCGACAAGGCGCTTTATGTGGCGAAGCGAACGGGACGCAATAAGGTCAATTCGCAGTACGACAAAGAATACGCCGAACTGACGTTTGACGATTGACCGATTGAAAGCCGGGACCGCGGCAATGATACATTAAAGAAATGTCACGGTTTTTTCACAGATCCATCGACCGTTTGCGTCGCGTCATCAATAACGATCAAATTATCCTGACCTTGCTGGCCCTTGTTGTCGGCGCCGTGACCAGCGGTGCGGTCATCGTCTTTCGCGAAGCAATCGACGCCATGCAAGGTCTTTTCTTTGCCGGCGGCGAAGGCTCGTTGTTTCAAAACGCCGCTCAGTTGCCCTGGTGGCACGTGGTTTCGGTTCCCGTCGTGGGCGGGGTCGTCATCGGGCTGGCATGCAAATACCTGATGCCGGAAGGACGACCACAAGGCATGGCCGATGTGATCGAGGCCAGCGCCCTGCGCGGCGGTCGCATGTCGGCTCTCGTCGCCCTGAAAGCGGCCTTGATCAATGCCGCCTCTATCGGTGTCGGGGCATCGGTCGGTCGCGAAGGGCCGGCGGTGCATTTTGGCGCCGCGCTGGGCGGCTGGTTGGCGCAAACCCTGAACCTGAACCGTTCGGTGTCGCGCACTCTGCTGGGTTGTGGCGCGGCGGCGGCGGTGGCGGCATCGTTCAATGCGCCCATTGCCGGCGCCTTGTTCGCCTCGGAAGTGGTGATTGGTCATTATGCCTTGAGCGCCTTCGCCCCCATTGTCATCGCCAGCGTTACCGCCACGGCGGTGTCGCGATTTTATTTTGGTGACTATCCGGCCTTCACGATCCCCGAACATGTCATCCAGTCGTTGTGGGAATACCCGGCGTTTATCGGCCTTGGCATCGTCGCCGGGTTCACCGCCATGGCATTTATGAAAGGCACCATGACGGCGAGCACCCTATCGCAGCGCCTCGGCGGCCCTGAATGGCTGAAACCGGCGATTGGCGGGCTGATGGTCGGTATCATCGCGCTCTGGTTTCCCCATGTCCTGGGGGTCGGTTACGGGACCACCGAAAGCGCCGTTATGGTTGCCTTTCCCATTGGGATGATGCTGGCCATTTTAGTGGCCAAGATCGTCGCCACCGCGATCAGCATCGGGTTTGGTTTCGGCGGCGGTGTTTTTTCACCGGCCCTGGTGATCGGGGCAGTGCTGGGCGGGGCATACGGAACGATCTTTACGCAGCTGTTTCCAGACATTTCCACCGGTACCGGCGCCTATACCATCCTGGGCATGGGGGCGGTGACGGCGGCGGTGCTGGGGGCACCCATTTCGACGGCGTTGATTATTTTCGAAATGACCGGCGATTATGCCTTGACCCTGGCGTTGATGGTCGCCGTGGTGATCGCTTCGCTGATCACTCGGGAATTTCATGGCGGGTCGTTTTTCTCGTGGCAACTGGAACGTCGCGGTCACGACCTGCGCGACGGCTTCGAAATGGCGCTCCTGCGCAATATTCACGTCAACAGCATCTTGTCGGGGGCGGGCGAGTTGGTGAACCTGGGGGGCGGTCTGCCGGATGTCAGGCTGATGCTGCAAAAGTCCAATACCGGGGAACTTTTTGTGATCGACGACAAGGGGGTCTTGTTCGGCACCATTACGCTGGCCGATTTGAGCGATTTCGCGTTCGATGTGGAACTCGACCCGTTGCTTATCGCCAGCGATGTCGCGCGCCGTCATCCGCCGATACTGGCCGGCGAGGACACTCTTGAAACGGCGTTACAGGTCATGCGGGACAGTGGTGAATTTTATATCGCCGTCGTCGAGGACCGGGAAACCAAAATCTTTCTTGGCAGCGTTCGCCAGGGCCGGGTGATGGATGTTTACAACCGGTCTTTGTTGGAAAGCCAGCGCGAAGAACGCGGCTGGGCGAAAGACTAGTACTTTTCAGCGAAGCCAGTCGGTGCGATTCATGGACGATACCACGACTCGCCGGATGATCAGGTCGCCCCTGCCGCGTGGCAACACGTCGAGCGCGATATCGTCGCCGGCCCGGCCCACGGCCCTGACCTTGCGCAAATAATCTTCCATGCCGCCAATCCGTTTGCCGTTGACCCCGATGATGAAATCACCCGGTTTCAGGCCGGCCTTTTCGCCGGGACCGCCCAGCGACAGCCGGGCGATAAAGACCCGGCCTTCGGCCTCGTCGATCTGCACGCCAAGCCAGGGCGCGCCGGGACGAGATCGTCGCCCGGTGGCGATCAAGTCATCGATAACCGGGGCCAGAATATCGATCGGCACGAACATGTTGCCGAAAACCTGTCGGTGCGATGGCACGGCATCGTTGACGATCAGCGATCCGATGCCGATCAGCCGTCCGTTGCCGTCGATCAGGGCGGCGCCGCCGTATTCCCGCAAGGGCGGCACGGTGAAGATGGCATCGTCGATCAGATATTCCCAGTTGCCGGCAAACGGTCGCCGCGAGACGATGTGGGCGGCCATTACCGCGGCCTCGCCGCCGTGGCTGACGGCCAGGACCGGCGTTCCTTCCAACAGATTTTTCGATTGCCCCAGTTCCAGGGGGACGGCGTCGATATGGCTTCTGGCCCGCAGCAGGCCAAATCCGGATTCGGGGTCAATGGCGACGATATCGGCGGCGATGCTTTGGCCATCGGGGCCGATAACGGCGGTGATCTCGGCCTCCATGATCAGGTATCCGATGGTCAGGACCAGCCCGCTGTCGTCGATCAACACGCCGCTTCCCAGCCTGCGGGTGCCCAGGGATTCGGCGCTATGGGCGGTATCGGGGATCTGGGCGATGACGCCAAGCACGGCATCAAACAAATGTTTCCCGGGGAGGATGGCTGCCGTCGGGGCGGTCGGCGGCGTCCGGTTTTCGGGCGTCGCGGCACAGGCAACCAGCATCAAAAGCGCGCCGATCGTGCAAACGTCAAGAAATCGCCTGGTGTCTAAAAATGCCATGGGGATGACTATACGCCGAATTAGGCATAAAGTCGGACAGCAATAACAACGGATTTTCAATGCACATCAGGCTAAATCATATCCTGTTTCTGGGTTTCACGCTGATTTCCATGGTGCCGGTCATTTTCCTGGCGTGGTGGATGCAGCAATCCGCCCTGGATACGGAAATAGACGCGGTCAAGGAAAAGCATCTGCTGGTCGCCCGTAACCTGACCGGCGCGCTCAACCGCTACGTTACCGATGTCGAGGCCGGGTTCGACCTGGCGACGACGGCGCTTGGCACCGGTCAAAATAATTCGGCTATCGGGGACCTGCTGAAGGGGCTCTATTTCAAACACGTATTCCTGACCGACAATTCGGGCATGATCATCAAGACGGCGGCCATGAAAGTGGTCGATATGGTGGACCGGATTCCCGATCGGGTGATGGCCGACCTGGCCCCCATATTCGAACAGGCGCGGGCGCGACCGGGCAAAATTATTTACAGCGATTTGATGCGGGGTTTGGATGAAGAGCCCGGGATTTTTCTTGTCCGCAACCTCGATGCGGAACGTTTTCTCATCGGCGCCCTTGGCACCCAATATATGGTTGAAGTCCAGCGCGCCGTGGCCTTTGGCAAGCGCGGTCATGCGGCGATTGTCGACCGTCGGGGGCGAACCATCGCCCATCCGGTGGCCGACTGGCGCGACACCATGAAGGATATAAGTTTTTTGCCGCCGGTGCAGCGAATGAAGCTGGGCGAAACCGGGGTCTCGCAATTTTATACACCGGCCATGCAGGCCGACATGATCGCCGGTTATACAACCGTAAAAAGAGTCGGCTGGGGCGTGATGATTCCGCAGCCCTTTGAAGAACTTGTCGAAAAGGCCCAAGGCGTCGTCAAAATAGCCTTCGGCGTCGCCCTGATCGGTATTCTTGTCGCCGGCCTGATCAGTTGGCGGTTGGCGAGCTATCTGGTCAAGCCCATCGATTCGGTGGTGGTTTCGGCTCGTGCCGCCCGCCAGGGCCTGCTGTCGTTTGACCTGCCCAAGCTGGGCCGGATCGTGCCACAGGAATTGCGCCAACTGGTGATTTCCTTCAATCACATGGTGCAACAGATCAACGCCAAAAACCAGGAAGTGGAAAAGGGTGCAGCGCGCCTGGCCGAAGCCCAGCGCATCGCCAGCCTCGGCAATTGGGAATGGCACGCCACCACGGATCAGTTGTGGTGCTCCGATGAAGTCAGCCGCATATTCGATCAGGATCCGAAAAAATTCTCTCACAACCGCGCGGCGATTCTCGACATGATCCATCCCGATGATCGCGAGGCGGTAAAAATGACCATGGACCAAACGCTGGCATCGGGCCAGCGCTCGTCGATCGATCATCGCATTCCCATGAACGATGGAAGCGAAAAGGTGGTGCTTCTGCAAATGGTCGTCCAGGCCGATGACAGCGATGGCGGCACCCCGTGGCTGACCGGCACCATCCACGACATCACCGCGGCCAAAAAATATGAAGAGCGATTGATCTATCAGGCCAACTACGACGAATTGACAGGCCTGCCCAATCGCACGCTGTTCCTCGACCGCCTGTCCCATGCCTTGCTTGCCGCCAGACGATCCGATGGTCGTGTCGGTTTGCTGTTTGTCGACCTGGACAATTTCAAGGAAGTCAATGACACCCTGGGCCACACCAACGGCGATAAAATACTGGTACAGGCGAGCCAGCGATTGCAGGAATGTGTGCGCGAAAATGATACTGCGGCGCGTTTAAGTGGCGACGAATTCACCGTTATTCTGGAACACGCCCAAAGCGATCAGGATGTCGCCTTCGTGGCTGAAAAAATCATCAAGGCCATGGCCCGGCCTTTCAAAATTGAAACCTTCGAAGTCCTGATCGGGGCCAGCATCGGCATTAGCCTGTATCCCAACGATGGCGAGGATACTTCGACCATGCTGGGCAATGCCGATATCGCCATGTTCAGGGCCAAAGACCAGGGCCGCAATGCCTATTGCTTCTTCACGTCGGGCATGAACGAACAGATGATGCACAATATGAAGTTGGGCAATGACCTGCATTACGCGCTCAATCGGGGTGAATTCAGCGTCTTCTACCAACCCATTGTCGACATTGCGGCGAACAAGATTGTCGCCGCCGAGGCGCTGGTGCGCTGGAACCATCCTAAACGGGGATGGATCATGCCGGATGAATTTATTTCCCTGGCCGAAGAGCGCGGCTTTATCGGGCCGCTGGGGGAATGGGTGTTGGAAACCGCGTGCCGCGAGGCCGTCAGGTGGCGCGATGAATTGCCAGTCGCGCCCCGCCTGTCGGTCAACCTGTCCATCCGCCAGCCTAAACTGGGTCTCGATCGGGACAAGATTGCAGACCTGTTGGACGGGATTGGCTTCGACCCTCACCAGTTGACCTTCGAAATCACCGAAAGCCTGGTTATGGAGGATTCTGCCGAGGCCATAGACTGGCTCAATTCGGTGAAAAGCCTGGGCATCCGGTTTTCCATCGATGATTTCGGGACCGGCTATTCATCGCTCAGTTATTTAAAGCGTCTGCCGGTCAATACCCTGAAAATTGATCGCACGTTCGTGTCCGATTTAAGCGATGGTTCGGACAACGCATCCCTGGTCGAATCGATCATCGCCCTGGCCGGCAGTTTCGGCCTGGGCGTCGTCGCCGAAGGGGTCGAAGATAAACAGCAAGCGGCATTTTTGCACGAGCGCGGATGTCACCTCCTACAAGGATATCACTTCAGCCGTCCGCTACCGGCTGACGAATTCATGGTCTTGTTGAAAGACTGGCGCGACGGAATTCCCAATGACCTGACCGATGTGTGATTCTATGGCTTCAATTGCCGCCTTCAGCACGCTATATAACGGGGATGAATGACCCGTTTGACCTTGCCGAAGAACCGGTCGCGCCCACCGTCGCGACGCCTGTGTCCACCGCACCGGTCTATCTGGATACCTTAAACGAAAGTCAGCGCGAAGCGGTCGAAACCGTCGATGGCCCGGTCCTGGTGTTGGCCGGGGCGGGAACCGGCAAGACCCGGGTTCTGACCACCCGGGTCGCCCATATCTTGATACAGGGCAAGGCCAGCCCGTGGGAAATGCTGGCCGTTACGTTCACCAACAAGGCGGCGCGGGAAATGCAATTGCGGGTCGCAAGCCTGCTGGGGCGCGAGACCGAAGGCTGGTGGATCGGCACCTTTCATGCGCTCGGCGCCCGCATTTTGCGCCGTCATGCCGAAGCAGTGGGGCTTAAATCCAATTTCACCATCCTTGATGCCGACGATCAGGTCCGGCTCATCAAACAGCTTATGGCCGTCCATGAAATTGACGACAAACGCTGGCCGGCACGGGTTGTTTCCGGGGTCATTCAGCGCTGGAAAGATCGCGGCCTGATGCCCGATAAAGTCAGCGACACCGAAGGCAGCGAAGCCGCCGATGGCAAGGCGGTCGAAATCTACCGTGACTACCAGGCCCGGCTGACCACCCTTAACGCCGCCGATTTTGGCGATTTATTGCTGCTGTGCGTGGAATTGTTCCGCCTGCACCCGGATATCCTGAAAAAGTATCAGCAGAAATTCCGCTTTATCCTGGTCGATGAATACCAGGACACCAATGTCGCCCAGTACCTGTGGCTCAGGCTGCTGGCCCAGGACCACAAGAATATTTGCTGCGTCGGCGATGACGATCAGTCGATCTATTCCTGGCGCGGCGCCGAAGTCGGCAATATCCTGCGTTTCGAGGCCGATTTCCCCGGTGCCAAGGTCGTCCGGCTGGAACGCAATTATCGCTCGACCCCGCATATTCTGGCCGCCGCATCGGGCCTGATCGCCCACAACGAAGGCCGCCTTGGCAAGACGCTGTGGACCGATTTGAACGAAGGCGAGAAGGTTCGCGTGCATGGCGTCTGGGATGGTGCCGAAGAAGCCCGCCTGTTTGGCGACGAGATGGAAGCCCAGCAATCCAAGGGGCGTTCCTTAAACGATATGGCGGTGCTGGTCCGGGCCGGGTTCCAGACTCGCGAATTTGAAGAACGCCTGATCACCTTGGGCCTGCCGTACCGGGTGATCGGCGGTGCCCGGTTTTACGAACGGCTGGAAATCCGCGACGCCATCGCCTACCTGCGGGTGATCGTCCAACCCGATGATGATTTGGCGTTTGAACGCATTATCAACACGCCCAAGCGCGGCCTGGGCAACAGCACCTTGCAGGTCTTGCATGTCTATGCCCGGGCCGAGAATATTTCGCTGGTTGCCGCCGTCAGGCGATTGATCGAAACCGACGAACTGGGCTCCCGGCAACGCACCACGCTGCGTAAATTACTCGAAGACTTCGATACCTGGCGCGGCATGATCGGGCAGATCGATCATACCGACCTGATGGCTCAGGTGCTGGATGATTCTGGCTACACGGCGATGTGGAAGGTTAGCAAATTGCCGGAGGCCGCAGGGCGACTGGAAAACCTCAAGGAATTGATTTCGGCCATGGAAGATTTCGAGAACCTGCAAGGGTTCCTTGAACACATCAGCCTGGTCATGGAAAATGAGGATCGGGCGGGCGAAGCCATGGTTACGCTGATGACCCTGCACGGCGCCAAGGGCCTGGAATTTGAAGTCGTCTTCCTGCCTGGGTGGGAAGAAGGGCTGTTTCCCCACCAGCGCGCCTTGGACGAAGGCGGTGTCGCGGCGCTCGAAGAAGAACGTCGCCTGGCCTATGTCGGGCTGACCCGGGCGCGGCAGTTGGCGATTATCAGTTCGGCCGCCAATCGTCGTATTTACGGCAACTGGCAATCGGCCATACCGTCCAGATTTATCGATGAACTGCCCGCCGAAAATATCGAATCATCGGCCGAACGGGGCCTGTATAATACCGGTGGCGACGGCGGCCCGTCCTTCGATCAGGGCGGGTCTTCCTATCTTGGGCCGGGCCGCAAGCGGCGCGGCGGGGGATTGCAGGAACAGTCATGGAACATGTCCGGTGAAATTTCCGGCGCCGCAGAAAGCGAATTTGACATCGGCCAAAGGGTCTTCCATCAAAAATTCGGCTACGGCGCGGTCCTGGCCAGTGACGGCGACAAGCTGGAAATCGCTTTCGAAAAAGCCGGCACCAAAAAGGTCATGGCAGGCTTCGTCGCGGCCGTTTGAGAAGCCCCCGGTTAACGTTTTATTGACCGGCCCCGCCTAACATTTTGCATTAGATTCGCAGTGTTAACCTGGGTGTTGTCGAATGTCTTTATTCCTGTCCGTGGTGGCTTTTTTGTTGTCGGTGTCGGCGATCATCATCGGTGCGGCGGCGTTGCGCCGTATTGATGGCCAAAACGAAGAATTTCTGAAAGCCTATGTCCAGGAAATCCGCAACGATTTGTTGGCGAAAGACCAACAGATCGCCGCCTTGCGCCGGGATCTGGCGGCGGTTCGATCCAATCGCACGGTCAGTCGCGAAGCCTTGCGAACACTGGAACAAGAAGCCGCCCGCAAACGCCGCCTGATCGATAAAGCGGCCGCCGAGTCAGAATCGGGGCTGTTTTTGCCCAGCATCGGTGCCCCAAAGAAACGCAAAACCGCCTGACCGGACTAACGCATAAAACCGTATGAGGTTGACGCCCGGCGATCAATTGCCCATACCTTAACGATGCTTGTTCCCTCAGAATTCAGCGGCCCCCAATCATCCCTTTGGCGTATCAGCGTGGCCGCGACAACCGACACAGTCGCCGCCTACGAGGAGGCGATCGATCCCTTTTGCCAGGCGATCTCCTGGATCGCCACCGAAATTGATGACAAATGGCAGATCGAAGGTTTTTGTAATATCGAACCCGATCCGGCGGATCTGAACCAGGCCCTGGCCGTCGTCGCCGAGGTCTTTTCCCAGCCGGTACCGGTTCCCCATATCGAGGCGGTCGAGCCCCGGGACTGGGTCCTCGAAAATTTACGCACCTTCCCGCCAATCCATGCCGAACGCTTTTTCATCTACGGTTCCCATTACGAAAGTCCACCGCCGCTGGGGCGTATCGGTATCTGCCTTAACCCCGGTCGGGCCTTCGGGTCCGGGGATCATGCGACGACCCAGGGCTGCCTGCTGGCCTTGGACGGGCTGGCCCGAAACAACCAATTTAATGAGATGCTCGACATGGGCTGTGGTTCGGGCATCCTGGCAATCGCCATGGCGCGCACCTGGGCGCGTTCCATGACGGCGCCGGTGATGGCCGCCGATAACGACCCCAAGGCGGTTCTGGTGGCTGCCGAAAATGCTCGACGCAACGGTGTCGGGCCGTCCGTCAGGGCACTCGCCGGGGACGGCTACAAATCTGAAAAGCTTCAGCGCACCGGTCCCTATGACCTGATTGTCTCTAATATTCTGGCCAATCCGCTGCGCCGCATGGCGGCGGAACTGGGGCGCAATCTGAAAAGCGCCGAACACGGCGGCGGCGTTGCCGTATTATCGGGTTTCCTGATCCGTGACGCCGGGCGGGTGCTTGCCGCCCATCGCCATCAGGGGCTGCACCTGCTGCGTTGGTACGACATCAAGGGATGGCGAACCCTGGTCTTGCAGCGCCAGGCCGCCTGATAACGAAGGATCGTTCATCGCATGTGGAATCTGTCTGAATTTATTTTCGGCAAGCGCCCGGATACGACCTTGCCCGAACGGGTTCAGGTCTCCCTGGCCCGCCAGCAGCAGGAAAGCGAAAAGCTGATCGGCTGGGTGCAGCTTATGTTGGCGTTGATTTTCGCATCCCTATGGGCGGTCTCGCCGCCGTCGCCCAATACCTTCAGCTTCCAACCGGTGCCGTGGGCGGTGCTGGCCTATACCATGTTCACGCTTGGTCGGCTGCTTGCCTCATACCGGGGCAACCTGCCCGATTGGGTGCTGATCCTGTCGATCATCATGGACATGGGCCTGCTGATGACCCTGATCTGGAGCTTCCATATCCAATACATGCAGCCGCCGTCGTTTTACCTGAAGGCGCCGACACTGATGTATGTGTTCATTTTCATATCCTTGCGGGCGCTCAGATTCGAACCAAAATATATTTTCATATCCGGTGCGGCGGCCTTGATCGGCTGGATGGTGTTGATGGCCTACGTGATTTATTCGGTGCCTGGCGATCCGATGATTACCCGGGATTACGTGAAATACATCACATCCAACGCCATTCTGATCGGTGCGGAAATCGACAAGATGGTTTCCATAGCACTGGTCACTATCGTTCTTGGCATCGCTACCCTGCGCGGGCGGCGGGCATTGATTCGCGCCGTGCTCGACCGTGAAGCGGCCCAGGACCTGTCGCGCTTTATCTCGCCCGAAGTGGCCAAGCGCATCACCCAGGCCGACCAGGCGATCCAGCCCGGCGATGGCGAGGCCATCAACGCCAGCATCCTGTTCACCGATATCGAGGGCTTTTCTGCCTATTCCGAAACGGTCAGCCCGAAGACATTGGCGGCGACGCTGAACGAATATTTCGGCGCCATGTGTGACGTAATCGAAAGCAACGGCGGCGTCATCACGCAGTTCCAGGGCGACGCCATGCTGATCGTTTTCAACGCGCTGAGCCCGGAACCCGACCATGCGCGCAAGGCGGTGGAAACGGCGCTCGGCATCCAGAAAATTTGCACCACCCGGACCTTTGGCGACGGCAAACAATTGCTGACCCGCTGCGGCATCAATACCGGCGACATCATGGTCGGCGCGGTCGGCGCCCAGGACCGGCTGGTATTTACCGTGCACGGCGATAACGTCAACATCGCCGCCCGACTGGAACAATTGAACAAGCAACACGCATCCTACGTGATGCTGACGGAAGAAACCCGTGATGCCGTCGGCGATGGATACGCCTTTCGCCGGGTTTGCGAAACCGTCGTCCGTGGCCGCGAAGCGCCGACCACCGTCTACACGGTCGATGTTGGCTGATTAAGTCTTCCCCGGGCAAACAAAAAAACCGGCCCTTTTTACGGGGCCGGCAGTTTTGTGGACGAAGTCGGAATAGCGCCGGGGGAGCGCTGTGGAAGGAAGTAATTCCGACAATCATGATAAGACCATGGATAGCCCTGAGCCGCTGTGACGACCATCACAGCACGGATTTTTTTCCGTCGTGCTGATCCACAAAAAAAACCCAGGCTTTTGGCCTGGGGTTTTTTGGTGGGCACGCGCCAAGCCGCTTGGCGGCTTGCCATTATTTGATAACGTCGTGCTGATCCACAAAAAAAACCCAGGCTTTTGGCCTGGGGTTTTTTGGTGGGCACGACTGGGATTGAACCAGTGACCCCTCGCGTGTGAAGCGAGTGCTCTCCCGCTGAGCTACGCGCCCTTAAAAGCGTAAGGAACGGCCGAGGTATACGGTCGGCCAGCCGTCGCTGTCAAGCGGATGGCAGTTTTTCGAAGGCGTCGGGCAATTCGTCGAAATGATCGATGATGATCTGACCTCCCAGATTTTCGGCCGCACCTTGAGTGTATCCGAAGCGGCAAACAATTGCCGGAAGGCCCGCCGCGTGAGCCGCGTTGACGTCGTTGGCGTTGTCGCCGACCATCACGGCGGTACCGGCATCGGCCCCCAGTTTATCGAGCGCCGCCAAAAGGTGGCGCGGGTCGGGCTTTTTAATGCCGGGCAGGCTGTCGCCGCCGATGACCACGTCCAGCACCGCCGCCATACCCAGGGCGTCGAGGATTTCCAGGGTCGCGGCATAGGGCTTGTTGGTGCACAGGCCGAGCGCGTAACCCTGCGCCTTCAGGCGGGCCAGGCAATCCAGCGCGCCGGGAAACGGTACCGTTAAGTCAGCCGCGTGGGGTTCGTAAAATTCCAGGAAACGCCCGGCCAGAGCCTTAAGCGCATCGTCATAAACGCCCTCACCGGTGGCCTCAAAAGCCCGTTCGACCAGTTTCGGCACGCCGTCGCCGATCATCAGAATGATTTCCTCGAGGGTCACCGGGCGGCGGTTTTCCTCTGCCAACAGCTTGTTGGCGGCGACATGCAGGTCCGGCGCGCTGTCGATCAGGGTGCCGTCCAGGTCGAACAGCACGGTGGCGATGGCGCGGCCTTGGGGCGCTTCGGGCATTCAGATAAACTCCGTAACAATCTTTGACTTGGTGAACCCTGCTCTATGTGGCACATTCCGGGCAGATTTCAATTGAACTTTCAACGCTTTTTTAGAACAACACTGTAAGTATAACCATGAGAAAAACCGCCGCCATCATCCTTGCCGCAGGAATGGGGACCCGCATGAAGTCGGCCCTGCCCAAGGTTTTGCACCCCCTCGCCGGGCAACCGATGATCCGGCATCTGCTGCAAACCGTTGAAGGGTTGGAACCCGACGAGGTGGTTGTCGTCGTCGGCGATCAGTTCGGCGAGCTCAGCGAGGCCGTGGCGCCGTATCCGACGGTCCTGCAAGAAGAAAAGCTCGGCACCGGCCACGCCGTGCTGATGGCCCGCGACCACCTGGCTGATTTCGACGGCGATGTCTTCGTGCTGTTCGGCGGCGACCCGCTGATTAAAATTGAAACGCTGGAGGCGATGCTCGATGTGCGCGATTCCGAAATCGATCCGACCGTCGTCGTGTTGGGTTTTGATGCCAGCGATCCCGGGGCTTATGGCCGCCTGATCCTCGCCGAGGATGGCTCGCTCGACGCCATCGTCGAGGCCAAAGACGCAACGCCCGACCAATTGGAAATAACGCTGTGCAATTCCGGGGTCATGCTGATCGACGGCAAGGCCCTGTTCGGATTGCTCGACCGGGTCGGCAACGACAATGCCAAGAGTGAATATTACCTGACCGACATCGTCGCCCTGGCCCGTGGTGACGGGCTAAGCTGCGCCGTCGTCGAAGGCGACGAAGAAGAACTGCTGGGGGTCGACAGCCGGGTCGACCTGGCCCTGGCGGAAATGATCATGCAGGACCGCCTGCGCACCCGCGCCATGGAAAACGGCGCGACCCTGAGCGACCCCGGCAGTGTTTTCTTCAGCTTCGATACGGCGCTGGGCCAAGACGTCAGCGTCGGCCCCAATGTGGTGTTTGGGCCGGGTGTGACGGTCGGCGACGGCGTCGAAATCAAGGCTTTTTGCCATATCGAAGGCGCCCAAATCGCCGCCGGGGCGACGGTCGGCCCATTCGCCAGGCTACGGCCCGGCGCTGCCATCGGGGCCGGCGCCAAGGTCGGCAATTTTGTCGAGATCAAGAATGCGGTGCTGCATCCCGGCGCCAAGGTTTCGCACCTGTCCTATATTGGCGACGCCGACGTGGGCGAGGGCGCCAATATCGGGGCCGGCACCATCACCTGTAATTATGACGGTTTTTTCAAATCGAAAACGATTATCGGCAAGGGCGCTTTTATCGGTTCGAACACGGCCCTGGTGGCCCCGGTAACCATTGGCGAAGGCGCGGTTATCGGCGCCGGGTCGACCATCTCCCGCGATGTCGATGGCGATGCGCTGGCGGTAACGCGGGCCGATCACCGGCAGGTTGACGGCTGGGCCAAATCCAATCGCGACAAAAAAAATGCGCTTAAGGCGCAACAAGGCAATAAAAAGAAAGGCTAGGGTTGGATGTGCGGCATCATCGGAATCATCGGCAAACGCGAAGTGGCACCGCTCCTGCTCGAGGGGCTAAAACGACTGGAATATCGGGGCTATGATTCCGCCGGCATCGCGACCCTTATCGATGGCGGCATCGCGCGGCGCCGCGCCGAAGGCAAGCTGGTCAACCTGGCAACCCGCCTGGGCGAAGAACCCTTAAGCGGCACCACCGGCATCGGCCACACCCGCTGGGCGACCCACGGTGTCCCCAACGAAATCAACGCCCACCCCCACGCCACGGATAAAGTGGTGCTGGTCCATAACGGCATCATCGAAAACTTTCAGGAACTGAAAGACGAAGTCATGGCCCAGGGTGCCGTGCTGGCATCTGAAACCGACAGCGAAGTCGTCGCGCACCTGTTGACTCGCTATTTGGCGGACGGGGATGATCCGCAGACGGCGGCGTCGAAAACCTTGAAACGGCTGACCGGCGCATTTTCGCTCGGGATTCTGTTCGCGGGTTACCCCGACCTGATGATCGCCGCGCGGCGCGGCACGCCGCTGGCCATCGGCCTGGGCGACGGAGAAACCTATCTGGGCTCGGACGCGCTGGCGATGGCCCTGCTGACCAACCAGATCATGTATCTGGAAGACGGCGACTGGGCGGTGATGACGGCCGCCGGTGTCACCGTTTTCGATGAAAACGATACCGTGATTGATCGCCCGGTACGGACCTCGGAAGTCTCCGGGGAGGCGGTCGGCAAGGGCGGCTATGCGCATTTCATGCTCAAGGAAATTTACGAGCAACCCCAGGTCATCGGCGATACCCTGCAATCCTATGTCAATCCGGCAACCCGCGAGGTCACCTTGCCGGAATTGGGCTTCGATCTGGCCGGGGTCAGCAAAATCACCATAATCGCCTGCGGCACATCGTCCTACGCCGCCCTGGTCGCCAAGTACTGGATCGAAGGCCTGGCCCGGGTGTCGGTCGAAGTCGACGTGGCGTCTGAATTCCGCTACCGGGCCGCCGATATGCAAGAAGGTGGCCTGGCGCTGTTTATTTCGCAATCGGGCGAAACCCTCGATACCCTGGCGGCGCTGCGTTACGCCCGTACGCAAGGGCAAAAAATCCTGTCCATCGTCAATGTGCCGGAAAGCACCATCGCGCGGGAATCCGATGCCGTGCTGCAAACCTACGCCGGGCCGGAAATCGGCGTCGCCTCGACCAAGGCATTCACCACCCAGTTGACGGTGCTGGCCTGTTTCACCCTGGCCTTGGGCCGCGCCAAAGGCACGGTCGATCACAACCGGGCGGCGGCGCTTACCGGCGCTTTGGCCGAAGTCCCGGCGCGCGCCGCCGATGTGCTGAATCACGATGAACGCCTAAAAGAACTGGCCCGAGAAATAGTAGAAGCCCGCGATGTGCTGTATCTGGGGCGCGGCGTCAGCTACCCCATCGCCATGGAAGGGGCCTTGAAGCTCAAGGAAATATCCTACATCCATGCCGAAGGCTATCCCGCCGGCGAGATGAAACACGGCCCCATCGCCCTGATTGATGACGGGGTGCCGGTGATCGTCATCGCCCCCACCGACGAGCTGTTCGAAAAGACCGCGTCCAACATGCAAGAAGTCATCGCCCGAGGTGGCCGCGTTATATTCATGAGCGACGTGGTCGGCGTCAAGGCACTGGGCAATCTGGCCGCCGCCACGGTGGCCTTGCCGGTGGTCGACCCCTTCGTGACGCCGATCCTATATTCCATCCCCGTGCAACTGCTGGCCTACCATGTGGCGGTGCTGAAAGGCACCGATGTCGATCAGCCGCGCAACCTGGCGAAAAGCGTCACTGTGGAATAGCGCGGATAGAACGCTTAGGCGGGTTTTAGTTCGAGCCTAGCAAAACGGCGGAGCGAAACGAGTAATATTGCGAACACCACAGCGTTGAACATCGGAAACGCCGAGGCGTCTATCGGCACAATATTTGTTGCGGTGTAAAAGGCGCCCGCCGCGGCATCGATGATTTGAATCCCGATCATGGCGTCGATCCAGAACCGGTGTTCGTTCGGTTGCCGGGCGATAACAAACATTCCGCCACCAAAAACCAGGAGTCGCGCGGCAAACATGGCTAACATATAGCCCGTGTCTTGCGGCGGAACGGCGAGCCCCATCCACGCCATAAAGGGGCCAGGGGCAAAGAGAAACAAAACACCCAAGACAATTTGTGCGACGCCGATTACATAGCATACGGTTTTCAATTTATTCATCTGCGGTCTCCTTAAAAGGATTGATAGGACGTTTGTATTGACCGCAAGCTAAGCGATACACTATATATTAGAAAGTACGGGAATTTTTGTAAGTAGGTTACAATATGGTAAGTATACGGGCTAATCGACTGGTATTGGCGGACAACGACTGCGATGCCGACTGCCCGGTGCGCCGGACGGCCGATATTTTGGATGGCAAGTGGACGACGTTGATTGTTCGCGAATTGCTCCCCGGCACCCGCAGGTTTTCCCAATTGCAGCGAGGGCTTCCGGGCATTAGCCCGAAAATGCTGACGGTGCGACTTAAGATGCTGGAACTTAATGGTCTCGTTCTCAGGGTGGTTTACCCGTGCGTGCCGCCGAAGACGGAATACAGCCTGACCCCCTTGGGTCGACGCCTGGAAGACGTGATTGCGGCAATGGCGCAATTTGGCTCAATTCTGGGGGCGCGGAAACCAACAGGCCCGTGAGTCGCGGGGGCTTTTCATTTCAGGTTGGTTCGGTTCATATAGCCCATGACCTGTTTTCGCCTTTTCACAACTTTGGTTTTGGTTATCGGCCTTTTTGGCTGCGGCCCCGATGCCGATGACACCCCCGATACGGGCGTCCGCGTTATCGACAGCAGCCTGCCTCCTGATATTTTCCGGGCTCGCCTGGTCGCTGCGGTCACTGATAACGGGTTGCAGGTGCTCGACGGGGCCTGCGGAAAATGCAGCATCACGACCATCGATGTCGCCGCCGACGATACCGAAATTATTACCGTCTATGCGCCTGATTTGACCCTGCGCATGATGCAGGCCGGGGCCGCCGCCGGCAGCGATGCGCCGCTCAGGTTTTACCTGACCCGCCAGCCGGATGGCACATCGCGCCTGACCTACCACTTGCCCAGTCAGGCCTTGGCGGTGTTTAACGCCCCGGACCTGAAACCCGTAGCGGAAGACCTGGACAGGACCTTCGCCCGAATTGTCGAGGCCGTGAAGTGAGGGTGGCTTGATCGGACTTTAGATTATTGCGCCGCCATCTTGGCGCTCATCACGGCGTGGCGTTTGCGAATATCCTGCGGCCAGCGGCTTTTGATATAGGCCAGGGTCGCCAGGATATCATCATCGGACAGGCTGTCAGCGAAACCGGGCATCGCACTGACAAACCCCGCCGGTGCGCTGGCCTGGCCGCCAAGCTTGGTGATGGCGAACAACAACTGATCGGCATGATGCCAGGTATGGCCGGTGGCGTCGTGGGGCGGCGCCGGCAGGACGCCGTCGGCGGTCTTTACCCGCCAATTGGGTTGTCCTTCCAGGTTCTTGCCGTGGCAGTCGGCACAGTTTTCATTGTAGACCGTCTGTCCGCGCGCCACCATTTCGGGGTTGTCGGGGTCGGCGAAGGCGGTGGCATCCGCCCCGCCGCCGCCGATGACGTTGATATAGGCGGCGGCTAGTCCGCCCAAGGCGACGACGATGACGGCGGCGAAAACAAGATTGGATGTTGATGGCATAAAGCTATCCTCGAAAATAGGGGGCTGGGTATGGTCTAACCTTTCCAGTTACTGGAAGGTCAAGGAAAACCCTGTCGGGTGACGGCCACGGAACGGTTGACGCCGCCACCTTCCTGCCCCTACAAAATTGCGCTAATATATGACTTTCGGCGATCTGGACCGGTTAAAACAGCGAGGCATCTGACATGGGCGAATCTTTGCAACCTTTCCATCTGGCATTTCCCGTACGCGACCTTGAAGAAGCGCGCCGGTTCTACGTTGACACCCTTGGCTGCGGTCTCGGACGGGAAGATGCGAGCTGGATCGATCTCGATTTTTTCGGCCATCAGGTGGTCGCCCATCAGGTCGACAGCGACGAATGGGCGGCCCCGAAAAGCGCCGTCGATGGCCATCAGGTGCCGTCGCGGCATTTCGGCGTGGTCCTGGAATGGGGCGACTGGCAAGTATTGGCCGATCGCCTGAAGGCGGCGAATGTGGAATTTCTGATCGAACCGTATATTCGTTTCGAAGGCCTGCCCGGGGAACAGGCGACGCTGTTTTTCCTGGACCCCAGCGGCAATGCGCTTGAATTTAAAAGTTTCCGTAACCCCGATCAGCTCTTCGCCACGGTCGCGGCCTGACATTTAAGGATTCGATATGTCTGAATTCGATTACGACCTGATCACCATCGGCGCCGGTTCCGGCGGCGTCCGAGCCTCTCGCAGGTCGGCCCAAATGGGTGCACGGGTCGCCGTTATCGAAGAAAGCCGGGTCGGCGGTACCTGCGTAATCCGGGGCTGCGTGCCGAAAAAACTGTTGATCTACGGCGCCCATTTTGCCGACGATATGGAAGACGCCGCCGGCTACGGCTGGACTCCCGGCCCGGCCAATTTCGACTGGTCGAAACTGATCGCCGCCAAGGACGCCGAAATCGACCGCCTGAACGGTATTTATTTGCGCATCCTGCGGGAAAACAAAGTCGACCTGCTGGAAGGCCGGGGCCGGATCATCGACCGCAATTCGGTCGAGGTCGCGGGTAAGACCGTGACCGCGGCCAATATCCTGATCGCCGTCGGTGGCTGGCCGTCGATGCCCGATATTCCCGGCATCGAACACGTGATCAGTTCCAACGAGGCGCTGGACCTGAAAGCCTTGCCAAAAAGCATCGTTATCGTCGGGGCCGGCTTCATCGCCGTCGAATTCGCGGGAATTTTCAGCGCCCTTGGCGTCGATGTGACCCTGGTGTTGCGGGCCGACACTATTTTACGCGGGTTTGATGAAGACCTGCGCCTGATCCTGGCCGAAGAAATGACGAAGCGGGGCATCCACCTGCGCACCGAAACGGTGGTGCGCGGTATCGAGCCAAGCGGCGACGGATACAGCCTGCGCCTGGCCGGTGGCGACGTTATTGAAACCGGGCTGGTCATGTATGCCACAGGTCGCCATCCCAACACGGCGGGCATCGGGCTCGCCGAAGTGGGGGTGGAAATGAATGACAAGGGCGCCGTGGTGGTTGATGATTATAGCCGCACGTCGGTCGATAACATCTGGGCCGTCGGCGATGTCACCGACCGCATCAACCTGACCCCGGTGGCCATTGCCGAAGGCGCGGCGCTGGCCGAAACCCTGTTTAACGATAACCCGACCAAGGTCGATCACAGCAATGTCCCGTCGGCGGTTTTTTCATCCCCCCCCATCGGCACCGTCGGCCTGACCGAAGACCAGGCGCGGGCGGAATTCGGCAAAATCGATGTTTACGTTTCCAGCTTCAAGCCCATGAAACACACGTTGAGCGGCCGCGACGAGAAAACCTTCATGAAACTTGTCGTCGATACCGCCACCGACCGGGTGCTGGGCTGCCATATGATGGGCATGGATGCCCCGGAAATCATCCAGGGCTTGGGCATCGCGCTGAAATGCGGGGCGACCAAGGCGCAGTTCGATGCCACCGTCGGCATCCATCCTTCGGCGGCCGAAGAATTCGTCACCATGACCGATAAACGCCCCGACCACGCCGGGTCATAGGGGGCGAGGCACCGCCGGGGGCGGTTTTTCTGGAAATTGTCGCGCTAAGCGTCTATAGCGTTCAGCCCTACATAACCCAAGTGGATAGAGAAACAACATGACCAAAACATGGTCACCCGATAGCTGGCGTTCCTTGCCGGCCCTGCAAATGCCGCATTATCCCGACGCCAGCGCCCTGGCCGATGTCGAAGGACGGCTTAAATCCTATCCGCCGCTGGTCTTCGCCGGCGAAGCGCGCAAGCTTCGGCGCGCCCTGGCCGATGCCGCCGAGGGCAAGGCTTTTTTGCTTCAGGGGGGGGACTGTGCCGAAAGTTTCGCTGAATTCCATCCTGATAATATCCGCGACACCTTCCGCGTCATGCTGCAGATGGCGGTGGTGCTTACCTATGGCGCCGCCTGTCCGGTGATTAAAGTCGGGCGCATGGCCGGCCAGTTTGCCAAGCCACGTTCGGCCGATGATGAAACCATCGACGGCGTGACCCTGCCCAGTTACCGGGGCGATATGGTCAACGGCATGGATTTCACGCCCGAACAACGAATCCCCGACCCGGCCCGCCTGGAACGGGTCTATAACCAGTCCGCCGCGACGCTCAACCTGCTCAGGGCCTTCGCCCAGGGCGGCTATGCCGACCTGCACAAGGTGCATCAGTGGAACCTGGATTTCGTCGACGACAGCCCGTTTGCCGAACGCTACCGCGACCTGTCCGACCGCCTTGCCGAAACCCTGGCGTTCATGGCGGCGTGCGGCATAACGGCAGAATCTACCCCGCAAATTCGCGAAACCGGTTTTTACACCTCGCACGAAGCCCTGCTGCTGAACTACGAACAAGCGATGACCCGCATCGACAGTACCTCGGGCGATTGGTACGACACATCGGCCCATATGCTGTGGATCGGTGACAGGACTCGCCAACTGGACGGCGCGCACGTGGAATTCCTGCGCGGTGTCGCCAACCCGGTCGGCGTCAAGGCCGGGCCTTCTATGGAGACCGACGACCTGATTCGCCTGACCGAAGCGCTCAACCCGCGCAATGAAGCCGGTCGCCTGACCCTGATTGTGCGCATGGGCGCCGACAAGGTGGATCAATTGCTGCCGCCGCTGATCCGCGCCGTGGAACGTGAAGGCCGCAAGGTGGTCTGGGCCTGCGATCCCATGCACGCCAACACCATCAAAAGTTCAAACGGCTACAAGACCCGCCCGGTCGATCGTATCTTGGAAGAAGTGCGGCGTTTCTTCGCCGTGCATCACGCCGAAGGCACCCACGCCGGCGGTGTGCATTTTGAAATGACCGGTCAGGACGTGACGGAATGTGTCGGCGGTGGTCAGGACATCACCGAAGACGATTTAAGCGCCCGCTATCACACCCACTGCGATCCCCGGCTGAATGCCAAGCAATCCCTGGAATTGGCGTTTTTGCTGGCCGAAGGGTTGAAGGAAGAACGCGCCCAGGAAAATGGCCGGGCAACCGCTGCGCTTTAAGTCTTAGCGGTCGGCGACAAATTCTTCATTAATTTGACAAGATTTTCCGTCGTTTCGGCATCGTGTCGGCGGGTGATAAACGATCGCCCGGCATCCATGGATACGGCGACGCGCAGTTCCGATATCAGGGCATCGAAAAATTCATCGAAACCCTGCGGCGTCATGGTCCAGGGCTCGTCGTCGTCGTTGATATTGGCGGGGGTGGCCACCAGGTGGCTGTTGATCAAATCGACGAACCAGTCCCGGCGCTTTTTCAATTCGGAAAAATTCCCGGCGATATCGACCAAGGCGTCGAACACGATGGCCCGGGCGTCTTCGTTATCGTAAATGTCATCCCAATCGAATTCGCTGCCGTGCTGTTGGTTGGCGATCTTGACAATGGCCCGGCATTTGCCCTGAAAGGAATCCCTGACATCGGTTCCCAGCATCAGGTTCAGGGCGATGAAGAATCCCGGCAACATTTGCCGTGAAACATGTTTCGAACGCCTGATCTTGCGGGATTCGTCTTCCAGCAGATGCGAAAAAGTCTTGACGATCATCCGGTCGAACGGTCGTGTGCGCGAATTTATCCAGGATTTGCGTTCATGGTCCACGATATAGTCATCGAAGGATTTCTCGATGGCCATTTTCATTTCCACCGTCTTTTCCTCGAAATCCTTGTTTAGCTCTTTCAGGTCCGACACCGATAGGTAACCGCCCTTGGCCCGGGCTTCATCGATCAGCCGGTATGTGAAAGATAGAATCACGCCTTCGGCCAGATCCTTGCTTTGCTGGGCCGGGGATATTTTTTTCTTTTTTGGCTTTGGCTTTGGCGTCGGCTTTGCGGCGACCGGTTTCACAGGTTTCGACGGTTTGCTCTTGGCCTTGGCGGGCTTTGGGGCCGGTTTTGGTTTGATCTGGCGGGTGGCAATGCCGCCCTTTTGCTTCTCGGTGTACTTGTTATCCTTGCCGGGACTGATGATAACGGCCCGCTGCGGCGCGCCACCAACGGCCGCGCCGAACATTATCTTTTCTTTCGCCGCCTGTATCCTGAGTGCGGGATTCTTTGCCATGGCTGGTTTGTCGTTCATAATGGCACCACGATAGGTGTTAACGCCGCAAAATTCCAGATCGCAATTTATTGTCACCAAAAGCCATGGCGTTGACAGCAATCGAGACCGCGCATAGGGTGCGGCATCTTGAAATTAAACGCATTTTAAGCCATCGAATTCAAATGACAGATACGCTGAACATTGCCCTCGCACAGCTGAATCCGACGGTTGGTGATATCGACGGAAATATCGCCCTGATCGCGAAATCCCGGGCCGACGCCGCGCGCCTTGGCGCCCAGTTGATGGTCACGTCGGAATTGTCCGTTTCGGGCTATCCGCCGGAAGATCTGGTGCTGAAACCGGCTTTTCTCGATATCATCGAGGCCCGCATCAACGACCTTGCCAAACAAACGAGTGACGGCGGACCGGCGCTTTTGGTTGGCGCGCCGTGGCGCGATACGGGTCATTTGTATAACTCAGCCCTGCTTCTTGATGGCGGCAAAATTGCCGTGATCCGGCACAAACACCGACTTCCCAATTACGGGGTGTTCGATGAAAAGAGAATCTTTACCGCCGCCGACCTGCCCGAACCCGTGCCCTTCAGGGGCGTTAATTTAGGGGTCATGATTTGCGAAGACATGTGGGACCCGGCGGTCGCCGGTGCCCTGGCCGAGAAGGGCGCGGATATGCTTGTCGTCCTCAACGGGTCGCCCTTCGAGATGGATAAAAAACACGCCCGCCTGGATTACGCCAGCGCCCGGGTCAATGAAACCGGGCTGGGCCTGATATATGTCAACCAGGTCGGGGGTCAGGACGAACTGGTTTTCGACGGCGACAGTTTTATTATGGCTGCAAGCGGCGCGCTGGCCGCCCGCCTGCCATCCTGGGAAACCAGCGTTACCGGCAGTATCTGGCATCGCCAGGGGCAAGGCTGGGCTTGTGAGACGACGACGGTCGATGATCATCCCGGCGGCACGGAAGCCGTCTATCGGGCGATCTGCCTGGGCCTTCGCGATTATGTTAACAAGAACCGGTTCCCCGGCGTGTTGATCGGCCTTTCGGGCGGTATCGACAGCGCCCTGAGCGCCGTCGTCGCCGTCGATGCCCTGGGTCCCGAGCGGGTTCATTGCGTGATGATGCCGTCGCCCTATACGTCACAAGACAGCCTCGATGACGCCGCCGAAGTCGCCCGCATGCTTGGCTGCCGGCTCGACACGGTTTCCATACAGCCCGCCATGGACGCGTTCGATGAGATGCTCAAGGACACCTTTGTTGAACATGACGCCGATACGACGGAAGAAAACATTCAGGCCCGGTCGCGCGGCATCACCCTGATGGCGATGTCCAACAAATTCAATTTCATGGTCCTGTCGACGGGCAACAAATCGGAAATGTCGGTCGGTTACGCGACCCTGTATGGCGATATGTGCGGCGGCTATTCGGTATTAAAGGATATCTACAAGACCACCGTTTTCGCGCTGTCGCGCTGGCGCAACGAAAACGTTCCCGCCGGCGCGCTGGGCCCCAAGGGCTTGGTCATGCCGGACCGGGTCATCACCAAGGCGCCATCGGCGGAACTGAAACCTGATCAAAAGGACGAAGACAGCCTGCCGCCCTATGATAAGCTGGACGATATCCTGCACGGCCTGATCGAAGGCGAACAATCGTTGCGCGACATCGCCGCCCGTGGCCACAGTCCGCAAATCGTGGAACGCATTTGGCAGATGCTCGACCGGGCGGAATACAAACGCCGTCAGGCGCCGCCGGGGGTTAAAATATCGTCGCGCGCCTTCGGCCGTGACCGCCGCTATCCGATCACCAACGGCTTCACCGGCCATGTTATGGAAAGAGATACAAAGACCAAATGACCATCGTCCGTTTCGCCCCCAGCCCGACCGGTTTGTTACATGTCGGCAACGCCCGTATGGCGATTGTCAACTGGCTCCACGCGCGCGCCTGCCAGGGTCGTTTCATCCTGCGTATGGATGACACCGATGCCGAACGGTCGACGCCGGAATTCGCCGCCGCCATAGAACGAGATCTCGACTGGCTGGGCCTGACCTGGGACCAGCTTGAAAAGCAATCGGACCGGCTTGACCGGTACGGGGCGGCTTTCGAAAAATTGCGCGAGATGGACCGCCTTTACGCCTGTTACGAGACATCAGAAGAACTGGTCTTCAAACGCAAGCGCCAGCTATCAAGCGGCAAGCCGCCAATTTATGATCGCGCCGGAATAACCTTAAGCGATCAGCAGCGCCAGGCTTACGAAGCCGAAGGCCGTCAGCCTCACTGGCGATTCAAGTTGGATCACAGCGATATCAACTGGTCGGACATGGTGCGCGGTGATGTTCACTTCAACGGTGCCAATCTAAGCGACCCGGTGCTGGTCAGGGGTGATGGCAGTTATCTGTACATGATGCCTTCGGCGCTGGACGATATCGACATGAAGGTCACCGACGTTATCCGGGGCGAAGACCATGTCGCCAATACCGCCGTTCAAATCCAGCTGTTCGAAGCCTTGGGCGCCGTGCCGCCAGCCTTCGCCCATGTGCCGTTGCTGACCGATATCGGCGGCAAGGGCCTGTCGAAACGCCTGGGCTCGCTCAGCGTGGCGTCCCTGCGCGAAGACGGCATCGAAGCCATGGCCCTGAACAGCTATCTGGCACACATCGGCACATCGGACGCCATTGAAGCCCGCCGCAGCCTCGCCGACCTGGCCCGGGATTTCGAAATTGGCCATACCGGGCGCGGCACACCCAAATTCGATCCGGACCAGTTGAAAACCCTCAATTCCGGGGTCCTGCACGGCCTCGATTTCGCGGACGTCGCCGACCGTCTGGCGGCGCTGGACTTAGACAAGCTGGATGCGCAATTCTGGGATGCCATCAAGCCCAACCTGACGCAATTCAACGACGTCGTGCTGTGGCACCGGGTCTGCTTTGGCAAAATCGACCCGGTTATTGAAGACACGGAATTCATGTCCACGGCGGCCGAACTATTGCCGCTTGAACCGTGGGACGACACCACCTGGAAAACCTGGACCGGCGCCGTCAAAGACGCTACCGGTCGCAAGGGCAAGGATTTGTTCCTGCCCCTGCGGCTGGCGCTGACCGGTTTCGATCACGGCCCCGAATTGAAACTTCTATTGCCGCTGATCGGGCGCGAAAGAGCATTGCATCGCGTATTGGGAGAAAGCCAGTGAACATCGTTAAATTCCTGATCCTCGCCTTTGTCGCCTTTGCCGCATTGCCGGCTCATGCTGGCGAACGCACGATCAGCGTCGATGGCATGGGGACGGCGGCGGCCAAGCCCGATCGGGCAGAAATTCATGTCGCCGTTATCGCCAACACCGCGACGGCGGGCGAAGCCATGGCGGCGGTTTCGACAAAGGCCGCCGGGGTGCTGAAAAGTCTTTCCGCCCACGGCATCGCCGAAGCAGACATTCAAACCGGCTCGGTCTCTTTAACTCCGGTTTACCAGCGCCAGCAGAACACTACCGAACAGCGGCCGAAAGTGGTCGGTTACCGGGCTGCCATTGATAACCGGGTCCAGGTTCGCAAGCCTGACTCGCTGGGTAAAATTCTTGATGGATTGTCGAAGGCGGGGGCGGACGGATTGGGCAATATCCGCTTTTTCGTCGCCGATACCGATACCCTGCGCACCGAAGCTCGCGGCAAGGCGGTGAAAAATGCTTTCGCCATCGCCGAACAGTTAAGCGCCGCCGCCGGAGTCAAACTGGGCGACGTTATCAGTATTGTCGAAGGCGACGGCGGTGGTCCCGGCCCGCAACAGCGTGAAATGGTCTTTGCCTCGGCTCAAAGGGGGGTGCCGGTAATGCCCGGTGATGTTAGCGTACAGGTGCGCGTGCACATGGTATTCGCTATCAAGTAATCGAAGGTTCTATTCATGCTGAAACTCCACAACACCCTGAGCCGCAAAAAAGAGGCGTTTGTGCCGCTCGATGACACAAACGTGCGGATGTATGTGTGCGGGCCGACCGTTTATGACGCCGCCCACATCGGCAACGCCCGCCCGGTGGTGGTTTTCGATGTGCTGTGCCGGTTGCTAAGAGACCTGTATCCGAAGGTCACCTACGTTCGCAACATCACCGATGTCGATGACAAGATCAACGCCCGGGCCGCCGAAACCGGCGAAGATATTCGCGCCATCACCGAACGCACGGCGGCGCAGTTCCATGTCGATATGGCCGCCCTGAATACTCTGCCGCCCGATATCGAACCCCGCGCCACCGACCACATCCCGGAAATGGTGGCGATGATCGAAATCTTGCTGGAAAAAGAAAACGCCTATCAGGCGCAAGGCCATGTGCTGTTCGCCGTGGCGTCTTGGGACGGCTACGGCAAGCTGTCGGGCCATAACCGGGATGAAATTATCGCCGGTGCCCGGGTCGAAATCGCGCCCTACAAAAAAGACCCCGCCGATTTCGTGCTGTGGAAGCCCTCAAGCGACGGCGAACCCGGCTGGGACAGCCCCTGGGGTTTTGGTCGCCCCGGCTGGCATCTGGAATGTTCGGCCATGAGCAACAGGTACTTAGGCGCCGAATTTGATATCCACGGCGGCGGCCAGGACCTTATTTTCCCGCACCACGAAAACGAAATCGCCCAAAGCCGGTGCAGCCACGGCACCGACATCATGGCCAAATACTGGATGCACAACGGCTACCTGATGGCCGAAGGCGAAAAGATGTCGAAAAGCCTCGGTAACTTTTACACCGTGCACGACTTGTTAAAGGAATTCCCCGGCGAAGCGATTAGGTTGGCGCTGCTGAAAACCCACTACCGGCAGCCCATGGATTTCACCAAGGATGGAATCCGCGAGGCGAAAAAAGAACTGGATAAATTTTATCGTGCGTATGAAGAGCTAGTAAAAATTGAGAAGCAGTATCCTGAACGGGCAAAAGAGATAGCAGACGCCGATGAATTTGTAGCCACGGATATTTTAGATGCTTTGTGCGATGATTTGAATACGCCGTTAGCCATACATAATTTGCATACAATGATTTCTTTTGTTTTCCATCCTGATCGTGGGAGCGATATAGGGATGGTATTGAAGGCTCAGGAATTGCGGCAATGCGCTTCTCTTCTAGGATTGCTTCAACAAACACCGGAAGACTGGTTCAAGGGGGCGAGCGCGGGCGGCTTGGAAGAAGCCGACATCGACGCCCTGATCGATCAGCGCAAACAGGCCCGCGCCGACAAGGACTTCGCCGCATCCGACCGCATCCGGGATGAATTGGCGGACAAGGGGATTGTTTTGGAAGATTCAGCCGACGGCACCACCTGGCGGCGGGAATAATCCCACACCGTCATTCCCGCGCAGGCGGGAAACCAGTTTGGATAGGGCGGGTTTTGCTGCTTTTCATTTAAGGTATGTGCCCCTGCGGGCGCGCTCGTCGCGCTTGCTACGTCTCTGGAAGTCAGACCTTAAGGCCGGACAAGAGCTCGATCTTGCCAAACCTGTTTCCTGTCGGCCTTAAGGTCTGGCTTCCAGAGGCCCAGCCAAGGGGCCCGGAGGGACCCGCCCGGCGCTTGAGGGGCACGACCCTAATTGAACGTGATCGGGCCTAGCCGATCAGGGTGTCAACTTCGGTTTGGTCCATGGTGCTGGCGCCGCCGTTGATGATCCCGGAAGCGATTTCCATCAGCCGTTGAATAACCTGGCTCAGGGCGACGGCGTTTTCCCGCAACAGGTCCATATCGCCGCGTTCCAGATCGCGCTGCAGGCGTTCGATGCTGGTGGCGATGAGCGTATTTGTCTGGGCAACGGTTTTTTCGAACGGCTCACGGAATTTGCCCGGTACGTGGTCGTAAGCTTCCGCCGCCAGTTCCCGATCAGAAAAGGTGCTTTGCACCATATGTTCCTGATAGCCCCTGGGCTGCCATTCTTTGGCGTCTTCCAGGATTTCCGGCATATCGGGAACCATTTCGAGCAACATGACGATTTCGTTGAAATGATTCAGGTAATCGGTGGCCAGCAACGTCTGATCATTGATGTTGCTGCCCCGAACCTTTTCCTGAAAGGCCAGATAATCGGCGCGTTCCATATCGCCGATGTCATCCTGGTTCGTTTTTTTAACCGTACTCATGCGCCATCCGGGCTGCTGTTTGCCAATATTAAGTCTCGCTTTTGGGAAACACCCCTCTTTACAATACTTTATATAATTATTGATTAAATCTATACAACCACCGGCGTCGGGTCGACATTTGCTTTTTTGCGCCGCGAAACGGAAAACCTTGAGCGCGGCGGATAAATTCGTCATTGTCCGGCGTTCCTTACGTTTTGACCTTATTTATTGAGAAGAATCGCGGCCATGAGCGACAATCGCGTTTATTTATATGATTGCACCCTGCGCGATGGCGCGCAGACTCAGGGTGTCGATTTCAATGCGTCGGACAAGAACCTCATCGCCAAGGAACTGGACCGTCTGGGCATCGACTACATCGAAGGCGGCTGGCCCGGTGCCAATCCCACCGACGATGCCTTTTTCAAATCGCCGCCGAAACTGTCCCGCGCCCGGCTGACGGCTTTCGGCATGACCCGGCGGGCCGGACGCAGCACCGACAACGACCCCGGACTGAAAGCCTTGCTCGATGGCGGCACCAGCGCCATCTGCATGGTCGGCAAAACCTGGGATTTCCACGTCGATGTGGCGCTGGAAATCGACCACGACGAAAATGTCGCGATGATCGCCGACAGCATCGCCCATGCCGCGAAAAAAGTGGATGAAGTGTTGTTCGACGCCGAACACTTTTTCGACGGCTACAAGGAAAACCCGGAATTCGCCCTGCGCTGCCTGAAGGCCGCCGATGACGCCGGGGCCCGCTGGATTGTCCTGTGCGACACCAACGGCGGCACCCTGCCGCACGAGATCGAAGAAATCGTCAGCGCCATCTGCACGCATATCCCTGGGGAGAAACTGGGCATCCATTGCCATGACGATACCGGCAACGCCGTCGCCAATTCCCTGGCCGCCGTCCGCGCCGGGGTGCGTCAGGTGCAAGGGGCCTTGAACGGGCTGGGCGAACGCTGCGGTAACGCCAACCTGATTACCATCATCCCGTCGCTGATGTTGAAAATGGGATTCGAAACCGGCATATCCGTGGAAGATTTGACCCAGTTGACCCATGTGTCGCGGGTGCTGGACGAACACCTGAACCGGACGCCGGACCGCAGCGCGCCCTATGTCGGGGATTCGGCGTTCGCCCACAAGGGTGGCTTGCATGTTTCGGCCGTCGAAAAAGATCCGCGCACCTACGAACATATCGACCCGGCGATCGTCGGCAACCAGCGTCATGTTGTAGTTTCCGATCAGGCCGGGCGGTCGAACATTCTCGCCCGTTTCCGCGAAATTGGCCTGGATATCGACGGCAACGACGACAAAATCGGTGATCTGGTCGATTTGGTCAAACAACGGGAATTCAGTGGCTACGCTTATGATGGCGCCGAAGCCAGTTTCGAGCTGCTGGCCCGCCGCAAGCTGGGCCAGGTGCCGGATTATTTCAAGGGCACCAGCTTTCGCGTCATCGACGAGCGACGCTGGAACGCCAAGGGCGACCTGGTCACCCAATCCGAAGCGACGGTCAAGCTGGAAGTCGATGGCAAACCGTTCATGGCCGTCGCCGAAGGCAATGGCCCGGTCAACGCCCTGGACGCTGCATTGCGCAAGGTGCTGCTGCCGGTCTATCCGCAATTGGCCGATTTACGACTGGTTGACTATAAGGTGCGTATCCTGACCCCGGGCGACGCCACCGCGGCGGTGACCCGGGTGATGATCGAATCCGCCGATGCCCACGGCGCCCACTGGTCGACGGTTGGCGTATCGCCCAACGTTATCGACGCCTCATACAATGCCCTTCGCGACAGCATCATCTACAAGCTCTATCGCGACGGAGTTGGGGTCGAACGAGAATAGTGGCCAAAGCCGCCCCCCCGCGCCGATTGCCGAAAACCAGCGCCACGGCGTCGGAAAACACTCCGACGATTATTCTTGTCGAACCGCAATTGGGCGAAAACATCGGCATGGCGGCGCGCGCCATGTTGAACAACGCGCTGGCTAATATGCGCCTGGTCGCCCCGGTGCACGGGTGGCCCAACGAACACGCCATCAAACCCAGTTCGGGCGCCGATATTGTGCTCGACCAAGTCCAGGTGTTCGACACCACGGCGGCGGCCATCGCCGATTTAAGCCATGTTTACGCGACCACGGCGCGCGACCGCGACCTGACCAAGCCGGTGTTGAGCCCCAGGGCCGCGGCCGCCGAAATGCGCACGATCATCGCCGATGGCGGTCGCCCCGGCGTGTTGTTCGGGCGTGAAGCCTGGGGCCTTAACAACGATGATGTGACCCTGGCCGATGCGGTGATTTCGGTACCCATGAACCCGACATTCGCGTCCATCAACCTGGCCCAGGCGGTGTTGCTGATTGGCTATGAATGGTATCAGGCCGGCGATGACACGCCGCCGAGTGATATCCGCATGAGCAAAAAAACCCGCCCTGCGACCAAGCAGGAACTGATCGGCATGTTCGAACATCTGGAAGAGGAACTCGATGATTGCGGTTTTCTCAGGCCGCCGGAAAAACGCCCGGCCATGGTTAGGACCATCCGCAACATGTTCCAGCGCGCCGCCCTGACCGAACAGGAAGTGCGCACGTTCAGGGGAATAATTTCCGGCCTGATCCGTCGTCATGAACGGAAAAAGAACTAGATTCGTTCCGACAGCCAGATGGCTAGCCGCGACCCGGTCTTGACCAGGGCTGTCAGGCCTTCGTAGCCCGGTGTTTGTTCGGCCCCGTGTTCAAGCCCAGTGGCGCGGTGGTCGAGTTCTTCTTGGCGGAATTTTTCGCAAACGTCGCGCAAGTCTTTTTCGTCCGGGCCCATCTCGTCGAGTTTTTTGATTTGGGCCGTGTAATGTTCGTCGATCACTTCTTCGACGGCGACGGTACACGCCATGGCCGCTTTTTCACCTAACATGGCAGTGCCGGCGCCAAGGGCGAATCCGGCCAGGTGCCACAGCGGCATCAGCGCCGTTGGCCGCACCCTGCGTCCCGCGACCATCTTCGAAAAGGCCTCAAGGTGGTCAACTTCCTGGTTCAGCATATGGGCGATGACCGGCGCCTTGGCGGATTTCCCAAGCACACTCAACTGGCCTTCGTAAATCCTGACGGCGCCGTATTCACCGGCCTGGTCGACACGGATGATGCGGTCGATCATTTGTTCTTTGGTCGGGTCGCCGGGAAGGCGTTTATACGGGGTCGCTTTTTTTCGGCTCATGATTTTTCCGGATCACGCGTGCCGCCAGCAACGAAATCGCCGCCATGGCCGCTGAAAACACCACATTATACGACGCCATAGAGAAGCCGAACAGGGTCCAGTCCACATCGTCGCAGGATTTAGCCGGTTTGGCGCTTAACGCGGCGCGCAAATTTTCGAACGACAAATCCGCCGTCGACCCCGTACAGGCCGATATCCACCAGTGTTGTTCGACGCCGACATGATAAATGGCGATGCCGCTGCCGGTCAGGTAGGTCAGGGCGCACAGGACGATGATCAGGGGAATAACGCTCGACCCCGTGGGCAGTTTCAACGTCAGCAGGGCCAGCAGGGCCGTCACCACATAGGGCACGCGCTGAAATAAACATAATATGCAGGGTTCCTTGTCGAACATAATTTGGGCGGTCAGGGCCGTCGACAGGGCGGCCACGGCGACGGCGACAAGGAACCACGGGGTCAGGCGTTCTAGGGTCATTTACAAAATATATTTGATGGCGACGAATCCACCTAGCAAAAGAACAAAAAAGGCGGTCGCCAGTTTGCCCAGATGGGCTTCGATGAAAATGCGGATGGGCTCGCCGAAGTGCCACAACAGCCCGGCGACAAGGAAAAAGCGTATGCCACGGGATATAATCGAGGCCACCGTGAAGACAACCGGGTCCAACCCGGTGACCCCGCTGGCGATGGTGATAACCTTGTATGGGAACGGTGTTACCCCGGCGCCGCCGACAATCCACGCCCCCCATTCATTGTAATAGCCCTGGAACTGGGCGAATTTTTCGCCGTAGCCATAGAAATCCAGCAGCGGCTTGCCGATGGAATCAAACAGGAAATAGCCAATTCCGTACCCGGCCAGGCCGCCCAGCACGGAAGCGATGGTGCACACCAGGGCGAACCGCCAGGCTTTTTCCCGCGCCGCCAGCACCATGGGGATCAGGATAATGTCTGGCGGAATGGGGAATATCGAGCTCTCAACGAAGGAAACCGCCGCCAGCGCCCACAGCGCGTGGCGGTGGCCGGCCAGTCGCATGGTCCAGTCGTAGAGTCCTCTGATCACTTGGATTATATCCCCTTACGGAAGGCTTTGAATGCGCGGAAAATGTTTAACAGCCTGCGCGGGCCACGGCAAACTGATTTCTAGATTGACCCGAACCCGCCCATGACTATTATGGCCGCTTCCAGCACGGGGCCCCTGTGGCGGAACTGGTAGACGCGCGGGATTCAAAATCCCGTTCCTGTAAGGGAGTGGGAGTTCGATTCTCCCCGGGGGCACCAACTTTCCAAGCAAGTACAGCGTCATTCCCGCCGGCGCGGGGATGACGGGCCTAGCCTTTGTAGGACATTGATTCCAGGTAGGTTTTGAAGTCCATATCGGCGGCGATCAGGTCGTCGGCTAAAATAGAAATCAAGGCGTCGGAAAAACCGTTGGCATAGCCGTGGTGTTCGGCCTTTGCAATCAGGGCCAGGTATTTGCTCTTGGCTTTTTGATGCAGTTCTTTGTGGTCTTCGAGTTGGGGGAAGCCATGGCCTTTCATAATTTCTTCTTCGTTTGCGAGATGAGTCTCCAGGGCCTCGGTCAATTCGGTGATTATCCCGGCGCAAGCTTCGTCGTCATTGGCCTTGAGAGATTCTTCAAGCTGATCCATCAAAACCAGAAGGTGTTCGTGTTCGGTATCAATTTGAGTGTGACCGGTCATCAGGGAGGCCGTCATATGGAAGGCTGACACTTTTTATGTTTCCTTTTAACTTTTCCCAGGAGACAGGACGGTGAAAAAGGTTCGGTCGCATAACCACATATATATTATGGTTTTATCATATCCGGTTGTTCGTCTTATCGCAAACACCATCTGTCATTAAATCGCCACGCTGGCGTTGTTAACATCACCGTTCCGCCGACTTTATTTCCGCCAGGACGCTCTATAAAAACGATGAATGTTGCCGGGATCGTCGCAGTATGGGAACGTCCAGCCATGAAAGTGCCAAAAACCTTTTTAGGACCCCTGATATTTTTGCTGCCGGCATTGGGAGCCCTTGGTGTCCTTGTCGTTTACGGGCTGATCGCGCCGTGGCCGGCGTTCGCCGTCGCCGCCTTGATTGTCGGCGGTGGCGGTGTTTGGGTGAACAAGCAGGAAGAAAAGGTTCAAGACAGCCGGACCCCGTCGATTGACACGACAATCGCCACGACGATCCTCGATGCGCTGCCCGACCCGGTGTTGCTGCTGGATGGTCGTCGCCGAATCATTGCCGCCAACCAATCGGCCGACGATATGTTTGACGGACCGGTGCGGGACCGTGATTTCGCCGCCTCGTTGCGCCATCCCGAAGCCTTGGGCGCCATCGACGATGTGCTTTCGGGAACAAAATCGCGGATGGTTGAAATCGGGCTGACCGTACCGGTTCCCCACACGTTGGAAATGCACGCCGTCGCGGTTCCCGCCGGGACCGCCGGTGCGGCCCGGGCGATGATCGCCTTTCACGACATCACTCTGGCTAAAAACGCCCAGCAGATGCGCGCCGATTTTGTCGCCAATGTCTCTCACGAATTGCGTTCGCCCCTGTCTTCGCTGGTCGGGTTTATCGAAACACTCAGGGATTCGGCCCGCGATGACCCCGAGGCCCGGGAACGGTTCCTGGGCATTATGGATGACGAATCCCGGCGCATGGCGCGGCTGATCGATGATTTGTTATCTTTATCGAAGGTCGAAGCCAACGAACACATCCGTCCGGGCGACCGCATCAACGTGGCGCACATCATCGGCGGCGTTATCGATGCCTTGTCGGTCAAGGCCGATGCCCGCAAGATCGTCATCGACCAGCACGGCCTAGATGACTTGCCAACCCTGCCCGGCGACGGCGATGAATTGTTCGAGGTCTTCACTAATTTGTTGGATAACGCCATCAAATACACGCCCGAAGGCGCCCGAGTCGAAATCAGCGCCCGTCTTTGCGACCGTATTCCCGATATCGGCGGGGCCGGGGTGTGTGTCGAAATATCCGATACGGGTGATGGCATCGCATCTGAACACATCCCGCGCCTGACCGAACGCTTCTATCGCATCGACAAAGGCCGGTCCCGGCAAATGGGCGGTACCGGGCTGGGGCTGGCGATTGTCAAACATATTATCAGCCATCATCGCGGTCGTTTCACCATTACCAGCGAAGTCGGCCACGGCAGCACCTTCAGCGTTTATCTGCCGTCATAAAACCGTAACATAATCGTCATAAAAGCGACCCGTTCAAATTCTAATGTCCTCTGCGTTGGCGGCATGTGTCGTCACCAAGGTTTGAATGAATTGAATGGAGAACGTTTTTATGTTCAAAAAAATAGTTTTATCTGCGGCCATTGCCGGGGCAATTTTCGCCCACGGCCACAGCGCCCAGGCTCGTGACCAAATCCGCATTGTCGGTTCTTCCACGGTATTTCCTTTCGCCACCACGGTCGCCGAACGATTCGGCCGGACCACCGCTTTTAAAACACCGGTCGTCGAAAGCACCGGTTCGGGCGGCGGCTTGAAGCTGTTCTGCGCCGGCGTCGGCGACAATGCCCCTGACATCACCAACGCCTCGCGCCGGATCAAGGCAAGCGAAGTGAAAAAGTGCGCCAACAACGGCATCACCGATATCACCGAAATCAAAATCGGTTATGACGGCATCGTCATCGCCAATTCAAAACAGGCGCCGCACATGACGGTTTCCCTGAAAGACATTTATCTGGCCCTGGCCAAGAACGTCCCCGACGGCGAAGGCAAGACCCAGGCCAACCCGTACACGACCTGGAAAGACGTCAATTCTTCGCTTCCCGCGATCAAGATAGAGGTTCTCGGCCCGCCGCCGACGTCCGGCACCCGCGATGCCTTCGCCGAACTGGCCATGGAAGGCGGCTGCAAGACGTTTCCCTGGATCAAGGCCATGAAGAAGCAAGACAAAAAAGCCTACAAGGCGCTGTGCCACACGGTTCGTGAAGACGGCGCCTATATCGAAGCCGGCGAAAACGACAACCTGATCGTCCAGAAGCTGGATGCCAACAAAGACGCTTTCGGCATCTTCGGGTACAGTTTTTTGGACCAGAACGCCGACAAGGTTCAGGGCTCGCTGATCGACAAAGTCGATCCGACGTTCGAAAACATCGCCGATGGCAGCTATCCGGTATCCCGGGCGCTTTACTTCTACGTCAAGAAGGCCCACATCGGCAAAGTCGCCGGTATCGCCGAATACTTGAATGAGTTCACGTCTGAAAAGGCCTGGGGCGAAGAAGGCTACCTTGCCGAAAAGGGCCTGATCCCCATGCCCGACGCCGAACGCAAAAGCTTCCGCAAGGCGGCGATGAACTTCTCTAACCTGTCTATGTAATTGACATGAATACCTGCCGCCAGAACGGGAAAATATCAGTGGAGGCCGGATGTACGTCACGCTGAGCCCTACCCGGCGGAAGATCGTGGAAGAGGTGGTTCTTTGGATCCTTATCCTCTCTTCCACGATCGCTATTTTAACGACCGTCGGCATCGTCCTGTCGCTGCTGTTCGAATCGCTTCGTTTCTTCGACGTCGTGCCGGTTGGCGATTTTTTGTTTGGCCTGAAATGGAGCCCGCAAACCGCCATCCGGGCCGATCAGGTCGGATCATCGGGGGCCTTCGGCGCCTTGCCCCTGTTGGCGGGAACGCTGTTGATCAGCGCCATTGCCATGGCCGTCGCCGCACCGTTGGGTTTGATGGCGGCGATTTATCTGGCCGAATATGCGTCTTCAAATGTGCGTAATTTCATCAAGCCGGTGCTGGAAATTCTGGCCGGTATTCCGACCGTGGTCTACGGCTTTTTCGCGGCCCTGGTGATCGGGCCTTTGTTGCGCAATGGCGGCAGCGACATGGGCATCGATATTTCTTCGGAAAGCGCGCTGGCCGCCGGTCTGGCCATGGGCATCATGATCATTCCCCTGGTTTCTTCGCTGTCCGATGATGTCATCCGGGCGGTGCCGCAAAGTTTGCGCGATGGCTCTTTGGGCCTTGGCAGTACGCGGTCTGAAACCATCCGCAAGGTGGTGCTGGCGGCGGCCTTGCCGGGCATTGTCGGGGCCATGTTGCTGGCCACATCGCGGGCCATCGGCGAAACCATGATCGTCGTCATGGCGGCGGGTTTGTCTGCCAACTTAACGGCCAACCCCCTGGAAGCGGTGACCACGGTAACGGTGCAAATTGTTACCTTGTTGACCGGCGATCAGGAATTCGACAGCCCCAAGACCCTGGCCGCCTTCGCCCTCGGCCTGATGCTGTTCGTCGTCACCCTGGTTTTGAACATGATCGCGCTTCGGGTGGTCAAGACATACCGTGAAAAATATGACTGACGCCGAACGCAAAAACCTCGCCCGGCGTCACCGGGCCGAACGGCGCTTTCGCCTGTACGGCGTGGCGGCGATTTCAGTGGCGCTCGCCATGTTAGCGACGATCCTTGTCTCGCTGGTGATCATGGGCCATTCGGCTTTTCGGCAGGCCCAGATCGACCTATTGATCGATTTCGATGCCGAGATTATTTATGCCGACGGCGAACGCAATCAACAGGCCCTGTATGGTGCCGATTACCAGAAACTGGCGCGCGTCGCGCTGCACAAGGTGTTCCCCGACGTTAAAAAGCGCCGGGACAAACGAAAGCTATACAAATTGCTAAGCCCCGGCGCCGGGTTTGAACTGCGCGATCTGGTGTTGGCCGATCCCACCCTTGTCGGGCAAACGCGGCGGCTGTCGTTGCTGGTTTCCGACGACACAGACATGTACATCAAAGGCCAAATCGCCACATCCCTGGCCCAGGACGAACGCCAGATCGATGATGCGCAAATAGGCTGGATCGACCATCTGGTGAGCGAAGGTCTGGTCAAGCTTAGCTTCAACAGCCGCTTCTTCACCGGCGGCGATTCCCGCGAGCCGGAAATGGCCGGCATCCTGGGTGCGGCCAAAGGTTCGTTCTATACGCTGGTGGTTTGTTTCCTGCTGGCCTTTCCCATTGGCGTGTTGTCATCCATTTATCTGGAAGCCTTCGCGCCCCGCAACAGGTTCACGGATTTCATCGAAATCAATATCAACAACCTGGCCGCCGTGCCGTCGATCGTGTTCGGCCTGTTAGGGCTGGCGGTGTTCCTGAACTTTATGGGATTGCCCCGTTCGGCACCGCTGGTCGGCGGCATGGTGTTGGCGTTGATGACCCTGCCGACCATTATTATCGCCGCCCGTTCGGCCTTGAAAGCCGTGCCGCCGTCGATTTTTCAGGCGGCGCTGGGGTTGGGGGCGACCCGTATGCAGGCGGTGTTCCACCATGTCCTGCCTCTCGCCATGCCGGGCATCATGACCGGCGCCATTATCGGCCTGGCCCAGGCGCTCGGCGAATCGGCGCCCCTGTTGATGATCGGCATGATCGCCTTTATCGTCGATATTCCCACTAGCGTGGTCGACCCGGCGACGACCTTGCCGGTACAAATATTTATCTGGGCCGACAGTCCGGAACGGGCTTTCCTGGCCAAGACGGCGGCCGGTATCCTTGTTTTGCTGGCCTTCCTGATCGTCATGAACCTTACGGCGGTTATCGTCCGCAAGAAATTCGAGCGCCAATGGTAAATTGGATATATGGATACGACTATGAACGTACAATTTGAAACGTCGTTTCTGCACGCGGTGCCCGAAGGCGCTTCGGTCAAGATAACGGCCCGCGACATCAACGTCTTTTATGGCGACAAGCAGGCCTTGTTCGATATTGACCTGGATATTCCCGAACGCCAGGTGACGGCGCTGATCGGGCCTTCCGGGTGCGGTAAATCGACCTTCCTGCGGTGCATCAATCGCATGAACGATGTTATCGATGGCTGCCGGGTCAGCGGCGTCATCGACATGGACGGCGAAAACATTGTCGATAAATCGGTCGATGTGGTGTCGCTCAGGCGCCGGGTCGGCATGGTTTTTCAAAAGGCCAACCCGTTCCCGAAATCGATTTACGACAATGTCGCCTATGGCCCGCGAATTCACGGCCTGGCCGCCGATAAAGGCGGCCTCGATGAAATCGTCACGACCAGCCTGGTCCGCGCCGGCTTGTGGGAAGAAGTCAAAGACCGGCTGCAATCGCCGGGAACGGGTCTTTCCGGTGGCCAGCAGCAGCGCTTGTGTATCGCCCGCGCCATCGCCGTTTCCCCTGAAGTTATCCTGATGGATGAACCGTGTTCGGCGCTTGATCCCATCGCCACGGCGAAGATCGAAGAATTGATCGATGATCTTCGCGAAAATTACACCATCGTCATGGTCACCCATTCCATGCAACAGGCGGCCCGGGTTTCGCAAACCACGGCCTTCTTCCATTTGGGAGTGCTGGTTGAAAAGGGTGATACCAAAAAGATATTCACGACACCGGAAGATGATCGCACTCAAGCCTATATCACCGGTCGCATCGGTTAATTTATAAAGGAAAGCGTTATGCCCAAAGAACATATCGTCAAGTCCTTCGACAGTGAACTGGACAACATAGAAACCATCATCGCCGAAATGGGCGGGGTGGCGGAACAGCAACTGGCGAAAGCCATCGAAGCCCTGCTCAGGCGTGACGCCGACCTGGCCCGCCAGGTCATCGCCGATGATGTCCTGCTCGACCGTATGGAACGTGACCTGGACACCCAGGCCATGACCCTGCTGGCCTTGCGCCAGCCCATGGCGGAAGACCTGCGTGCCGTTATCGCCGGCCTGAAAACCGCCAGCAACCTGGAACGGATCGGCGATTACGCCAAGAACGTGGCGAAACGATCGATCACCCTGATGCAATCGGACCCGGTCGATGGCGCGCCCCGGACAATTTCCCGCATGGCCGACCTGGTTCGGGCGATGATCAGCAATGTGCTGGACGCCTATATGGAACGCGATTCCGACAAGGCCGCCGATGTCCGGGCCCGGGACCAAGAAGTCGACCAATTGCACACCAGCCTGTTTCGCGAACTGCTGACCTATATGATGGAAGACCCCGGTAACATTATGCCGTGTACGCATCTGCTGTTTATCGCCAAGAACATCGAACGCATGGGCGATCATGCGACCAATATTGCTGAATACGTTCATTTCATTGCCCATGGCGACATTCCCCAGGATGAACGCCCGAAAGACGATCAGACCAGCCAGACCATGGTCGATCCCGGCGTCGATATATAGGATAAGCCAACCATGGAACCCCTTGTCCTGATCGTCGAAGACGAAGCACCGCAGGCGGAAATGCTTCGCTATAACCTTGAAAAAGGTGGCTTTCGTACGTTAATCGCCGAAGACGGCGAAGAAGGGTTGATCCTGGCGCGAGAACATAATCCGGATATCGCCATCCTGGACTGGATGCTGCCGGGCTTAAGCGGCATCGACCTGTGCCGTCGCCTGCGCGACGACGCGGCGACGAAAAACATTCCGATTATTTTATTAACCGCACGGGGCGAAGAAGACGACCGCGTTCAGGGTCTCGACAGTGGCGCCGACGACTACGTGGTCAAGCCGTTCTCGCCCAAGGAAATGTTGGCCCGGGTGCGCGCCCTGTTGCGCCGCATGAATCCGGATTTGGCCGGCGAAACCCTGTCATATGGCGATATCGAAATGGATATGGCCGCCCACAAGGTCACTCGGGCGGGCAGGAACCTGCACCTGGGGCCGACCGAATATCGCTTACTGCGGACCCTGATGGAACGACCCGGCAGGGTGCTGTCCCGGGACCGCTTGCTCGACCTGGCCTGGGGCCGCGATGTTTACGTGGAAGACCGCACCGTCGATGTCCATGTTCGCAGGCTTCGGGTAGCGCTAAACGCCCATGGCGCCGCCGATGTTATCCGCACGGTTCGCGGCGAAGGCTATTCGCTGGATGACGGAAGCTCCTGAAACTATCTCATAAAGACTGAAATGCGTCAGGAAATGTCGCATAAGGGCTTGAACGCCCTATCAAAAAGGGTGTCAATTCTGTCAGTCCATTAAGGGAATTCTCAGGGAGACAGATTATGGCCGCGACCAAGGGCAAAGCGAAGAAGGTATCCGCTGGCAAACACGACCAGCATAAGAAGCCGAAAAGCGACATCGAAATCGCCCAGGTGGCGAAAATGCGGCCGATTTCCGAAATCGCGGCCAAAGCGCTCGGCATCAAGGCAGACCATCTTGAACCCTATGGCCATTACAAGGCCAAGGTCTCCCTGGACTTCATAAAAAGCCTGGATAAAAAGCCCGACGGCAAACTGATCCTGGTCACCGCGATCTCGCCGACACCGGCGGGTGAAGGCAAAACGACGACCACGGTCGGGCTCGGTGACGGCCTCAACCGGATCGGTAAGAAAGCCATGATCTGCCTGCGCGAACCCAGCCTGGGTCCGTGTTTCGGCATGAAGGGCGGGGCCGCCGGCGGCGGGTATTCCCAGGTTGTCCCCATGGAAGACATCAACCTGCATTTCACTGGCGATTTTCACGCCGTCGGGGCCGCCAACAACCTGCTGGCGGCGCTGATCGACAACCATATCCATTGGCATGAAAACGACACCACTCAGCTTGATAACCGCCGCATCACCTGGAAGCGCGCCATCGACATGAACGATCGTTCGCTGCGCGATATCGTTACCTCGCTGGGCGGTGTTTCGAACGGCGCCCCACGCCAGGGTGGTTTCGACATTACCGTGGCGTCGGAAGTCATGGCCATTTTGTGCCTGTCTAAAGACCTGAAGGATCTGCAACGCCGCCTGGGCAATATTGTTGTCGGCCAAACCCGCGACCGTCGCCCGGTGACGGCGAAGGAACTGAAGGCCCACGGGGCCATGTCGGCCTTGTTAAAAGACGCCATGATGCCCAACCTGGTGCAAACGCTGGAAAACAATCCGGCGTTTATCCATGGCGGCCCGTTCGCCAACATCGCGCACGGCTGCAATACCATCATCGCCACCAAAACGGCCTTGAAACTGACCGATTACGTGGTTACCGAAGCCGGTTTCGGCGCCGACCTGGGGGCCGAGAAATTTTTCAACATCAAATGCCGCAAGGCCGGTTTGAAGCCTGATCTGGTGGTTCTGGTGGCGACCATCCGGGCGCTGAAAATGCACGGCGGCGTCGCCCGCAAGGATTTGAAGGAAGAAAACGTCGAAGCGGTCGAAGCCGGGCTCGCCAACCTGGAACGTCACGTTTCGAACATCCGTCAATTCGGCCTGCCGCCGATGGTCGCCATCAACAAGTTTTCCGCCGACACCGCCGCCGAAGTCGCCGTCGTTAAGGCAAAATGCGCCGAACTGGGCATCACAGCGGTCGAATCCGATCACTGGGCAAACGGCGGCGCCGGGGCCGAAGAACTGGCTAAAACGGCGGTTAAAGTCATCGAACAGGGGAAATCCAAGTTCCATCCGCTGTATCCCGATGAAATGTCGTTGTGGAACAAGATCCGCACCATCGCCACGTCGTTGTACGGCGCCGAAGACATCATCGCCGACAAGAAAGTGCGGGATCAAATCGAAGCCTACCAGAAGGACTATGGGCATTTCCCGGTGTGTATGGCCAAGACCCAGTACAGTTTTTCGACCGACCCTAATTTGTTGGGGGCGCCGAGCGGCCATGTCGTGCCGATCCGCGAAATCCGACTATCGGGCGGTGCGGAATTCATGGTCGTTGTGTGCGGCGATATCATGACCATGCCGGGCTTGCCCCGGGTGCCGGCGGCCAACAACATTCACATCGATGCAAGCGGGCGCATTGCCGGATTGTTCTAGTCCATGTAGTCTCAGGGCGAGTTAGTGGATAGAATCTAACATATGGTACCCATACGACGGCTTCTCGAGTTCATCCGAAAAGAAGCCCAATGCGCCGTGATGTCCCGCATCACAAGCCTTGGGCAACGTATTCGGTGGGCTTGAGTAGCCGCCCTTCGGGTTCGATTTCCTTGCTTCTCGGGGCGTCGAGTTCCCTCAACGATGCTTTGGCATCGCCTACGGGACCTCTCCTACCGAGAAACCAGGAAATGAAATCGTAGGGGTACCATATGTTAGATTCTATCCACTAAAGACATTTTGGATGCGCGCAATTGTCGTCACTCTTGCAGGGAAAAGCCTGGAGCGATTTTAAACGCTGGTGTCAGCCGCGGGGGTTAAGCCCCCTGCCGGCGCACCCGTGGACACTGGCCGCCTATGCCCGGTGGTGCGAGCCCAAGTACAAATTCGCTGAAATCGACAAGAACTTCAAATCCATCGCCCGCCAGCACCTGCTGGCCGGGCTGGCCGTGCCCAACCGGCACCCGACGGTCAAGAAAACCCTGGCGCTGATTGAAGTCCGGTGCGCCAACAGGGTTCATTCCTCGGCGCTGTTCGACGCCGATGATTTCCTCAAGACGCCGCCATCCCAGGCGCTTGCTCCGGCCCCGGAAACGGTCGAACCCGAACGTTCGGAAAGCCGCACGAAATCCAAAAAGGGTTATATTTCCATGCGCTCGGCACCGCGCCTGGTGCGCCGGCGGTCCGGCTTGAAATAAAATCGCCTCAGTTGACGTCGATAAACTTGAGGACGGAAAATTCTTCGTCGGTGTCGGAGCGGGTCAGGCGAATTTCTCCGGTGTAGGTGCCCTTGGGCCACGGCTTGTCCTTGCGCCGCGATCCGGCGAACACGAAGCGCCGGGCCTGGTTCTTTTTCAGGACCGATGTATGGCCGACCAACGCCCGCCCATCGGGCCCGGTGATCAGGAAGGTCATCTTGTCGCCGGCATTGACCCAGAATATATCGGCCCAAAGGGCGATCACGGGCGAGGTGTCGAGCAGGAATTCTTCGGCGTAGAGACCCTCGCGGGCGAACCGGGGGTTCGGCGTGGTCGATGAAAAACCGGCATTGTAAATTGCGCTGGGCTGATAAGTGAGGGCGGCCAGGGCGCTTTCGTTCCACAGCGGGTTGTCGCCGACCCCGCAGTCTTTGGTGCGGCCCAGTCCTGTGAACGGATCGACAATGTCGCCGTTGTAGCGAACCTGCATATGGACGTGGGGGAATTCGGTCAGGCCCGACAGGCCGACCAGCCCCAATTGCCGCCCCGAGGAAACTTTATCGCCGGGCCTAACCACGACGCTGCCTTTCAACATGTGGCAGTATTGGGTGCTCCAACCGTCGCCATGATCGATCAGGGCGCCGTTGCCGCATTCTTTGGCCGCGATGGATGCGGGACCGCCGTTCTGCTTGAAATTGATATCTTCCATATCATTGCGGGCGCCGCGCACGATGCCCGCCGCCGCCGCGTAGACCTGTACGCCGTCGCGCATGTGGGCGGCATCGATGATGGCGAAGTCGGTGCCTTTGTGGCCGTCGTAGGTCGCCTTGTTGCAGGTGTAATCGCGGACACCTTCCGTCGCGTCCAAATCCACATAGTTGACGACCCAGCAATCCTGACCGGGGGTGCAGTGCAACGGCAATTCCAGCTTTGGCGGCCCATCGGCCCGCGCCCCGCCCGGCGACAAGGCAAGCCCCAGCATTAACAGGGCGAACAGCGCGCCGGGGCGGCGATAGAATTTGGTCATCAGATATCTCTCGTTCATATGTGTTTCATAGCAATGTAATGGAAAAATCGAAACGGTCCACGGCTATGGATCATTATGTTGTGTGGAAGCCCTGAAATGCAGTACATTCCGCGTTGATTTTTGTGCGCTGCACAATCAGCGCGCCGGAAGCCATATTTAAACGGGACATCCAGATGCCAAATACCAGAGCCACCAAGGCTGAATTGCACGGCTACTACTTCGAAGACATGGAAGAAGGCATGACCGATGTCTACGGCAAAACTCTCACCGATGCCGATATCGTCATGTTTTCGGGGATTTCCGGCGATATCAACCCGGTCCACCTGAACCACGAATTTGCCAGCGAAACCATGTTCGAAGGACGCATCGCACACGGCATGCTGGTCGCCAGTTTTATTTCCACGGTTATCGGCACCAAGCTTCCGGGGCCGGGCTGCATTTATGTCAGCCAGTCCGTGCGGTTCAAGGCGCCGGTCAAGTCCGGCGACACGGTGACCGCCCGGATAACCGTGACTAAGTTAATACCCGAAAGAAAATTCGTAGAATTGAAAACCATGTGCATGGTCGGCGATAAAACGGTGATCGATGGCGAAGCCACGGTCATGGTCCCGTCCCGCGACGGATAACGGATATTTCCCTGCCGATGCAAATTTTTCGACATTACGAAAACCTGCCAGCCGACGTAAAAGGATCTGCCGTTGCCATCGGTAATTTCGATGGTATTCACCTGGGCCATCAGGCGGTCATTCGCGAAGCCGGGCGAATCGCCCATGATGCGGGTATTCCGTGGGCGGTATTGACGTTCGAGCCGCACCCGCGGGAAGTTTTCAAACCCGATGGCGAGCCTTTTCGCCTGACCCCGTTTCGCATCAAGACCCGGCAAATCGAAGAACTGGGCGTCGATGCCCTGTTCGTGCTGCATTTTGACCCCGAATTCGCCAAACTTTCCGCCGACGCGTTCATTAAAAATGTGCTGATCGGTGGCCTGGCCGCCCGCCATGTGGTGTCGGGATATGATTTCGTGTTTGGCAACAAACGCGCCGGCAACTGCGAACTGTTGTTGCACAAGGGCAAGGAAGAAGGCTTCGACTTCACCTGTGTCAGCGCCGTCGATGATGGCGAAAAGATTTATTCTTCGACCCGTGTGCGCAAATACCTGGCCGCCGCCGACCCCGTCAGTGCGGCGGCGGTGCTGGGCCGCCCTTTTGAAATCGAAGGGCGAGTCGAAAAGGGCGACCAACGCGGCCGCACCATTGGCTTCCCGACGGCTAACTTGGCGTTGGGTGACTACCTGCAACCGGCGCGCGGGGTTTATGCGGTGCGGGCCGGTATCGACGATGGTGTCGATACCGTGTGGCGGGACGGCGTCGCCAATTTGGGCGTTCGTCCGACCTTCGATGGCGAAGGCCTGGTGCTGGAAGTGCATCTGTTTGATTTCGATGGCGATTTGTACAACCGCCATCTGCGGGTGGCGCTGGTCGACTATCTGCGCCCGGAACAAAAATTCGACGGTCTCGACGCCCTGAAGACGCAAATTGCCGCCGATGGCGAACAGGCCCGGGTCATTTTGGCTGGTTAGTTGCCGCCTTGCCTTTTATCGGGGACGCTTTTATAGTCCCCGCCATGTCAAACCGGTTCATAATTCAAGGCTTCAAGCGAATTATCTGACCCCCGCCACGGGCCGGTATGGCACCGTGCGGCGAGGGGATGCCCGATTTTTCTGAATTTCAAAATTACTGAACCTCGAGAGCTTTGACCGATGACTGTTGACTATAAATCCACCCTTTTCCTGCCCAAAACCGACTTCCCCATGAAAGCCGGACTGGCCACCCGCGAACCCGGCACCCTGGACCGCTGGCAGCAGATGGACATTTACCGCCGCCTGCGCGAAGCGAGCAAGGGTCGCGAGAAATTCGTGCTTCACGATGGCCCGCCCTACGCTAACGGCGACCTGCACATCGGCACCGCCTTAAACAAGATTTTGAAGGACGTCATCGTCCGTTCGCAGCAGATGCTGGGCAAGGATTCCAATTACGTTCCCGGCTGGGATTGTCACGGCCTGCCCATCGAATGGAAGATCGAAGAAAAATACCGCGCCGCCGGCAAGGACAAGGACGAGGTGCCGATCGTCGAATTCCGTCAGGAATGCCGTGAATTCGCCGAATACTGGATCAACGAACAGCGCGCCCAATTCAAGCGCCTGGGCGTGGTCGGCGACTGGGACAGTCCCTACACCACCATGGCCTATGCCGCCGAAGCGCAAATTGTCCGCGAACTTGGCAAGTTTTTGATGGATGGCTCGCTCTATAAAGGCGCCAAGCCGGTGATGTGGTCGATTGTCGAAAAAACCGCCCTGGCGGAAGCCGAAGTCGAATACCACGATGTTACCTCGTCGACCATTTTCGTGCGCTTCCCCGTTGCGACGACCGCGGTTCCCGAACTGCAAGGGGCCAGTGTCGTGATCTGGACGACGACGCCCTGGACCATCCCCGGCAACCGCGCCATCGCTTTTGGTGCCGATGTCGATTATGTGGTGGTGAAGGTGACGGACTGTGATGCCGAAAGTCTGGCCCAAACCGGCGACGTTATTGTCATCGCCGAAGCCCTGATCGGTGACGTTTGCGCCGCCGCCGGAATCACCGGCCACGACATCACCCATCAACTCAAAGGCGCCGACCTGACCGGCACCATTTGTCGCCATCCGCTGCACGGGCAGCATGATTATTACGCCTACGACGTGCCCATGCTGGCCGCCGGGTTTGTCGAAATCGACACCGGGTCCGGGTTCGTCCACATCGCGCCGGGCCACGGCGCGGACGACTGGGAACTGGGCATGGCCAACGGCATCGCGGTGCCCGATACGGTCGCCGCCGATGGTAAATTCCTGGATCACGTGGGCCTGTTCGCCGGCATCGAAGTGATGGCCATTGGCACCAAGAACAAGCCCTATTATCCCGGCAACAAGGCGGTCATGGAAAAGCTTGCGGACTGTGGTGCGTTGTTGGCATCAGCCAAGTTGCTGCACAGCTACCCCCATTCCTGGCGTTCGAAAGCGCCACTGATTTTCCGCAATACGCCACAGTGGTTCATTTCCATGGAAACCACCGGCTTGCGCGCCAAGGCCCTGAAAGCCATCTCAGAAACCCGCTTCGTGCCGGAAAGCGGCCGCAACCGGCTGGGCGGCATGATCGAACAACGACCCGACTGGTGCGTCTCGCGCCAACGCGCCTGGGGCGTGCCGATCACGGTTTTTGTCAACAAGGAAAGCGGCGAACCGTTGCGCGACACCGAAGTCTTCGAACGTATCGTCGAAGCGGTCGAAGCCGAAGGCGCCGATGCCTGGTTCGCATCCGATGCGCAGCGGTTCCTGGGTGATAAATACAAGGCCGAGGACTTCGACCAGGTCACCGATATCCTGGATGTGTGGTTCGATTCCGGCTGCACCCATGCCTTCGTTTTGGAAGCCCGGAATGATCTGCAATGGCCGGCCTCGCTGTATCTGGAAGGGTCTGATCAGCATCGCGGCTGGTTCCATTCGTCGCTGCTGGAATCCTGTGGCACCCGGGGCCGCGCGCCTTACGATGCGGTCCTGACGCACGGCTTCGTGATGGCGGAAGATGGCCGCAAGATGTCGAAATCCTTGGGCAACACGGTGCTGCCCAACGACATTGTTAATGTTAATGGCGCCGATATCCTGCGCCTGTGGGTGGTCGGGTCGGATTATTCAGAAGACCTGCGCATCGGCCAGGAAATCATCAAAAGCCACACCGATGTCTATCGCCGGTTGCGCAATACCTTGCGCTTCCTGCTTGGCAACCTGAGCGATTTCACCGAGGCCGACCGCCTGCCGCGTTCGCAGATGCCGGAACTGGATCGCTGGGCGCTGCACCGGTTGTGGAAAATGGATAGCTTGTTGCGCGAATCCTGTGACAGTTTTCAATTCCATACGCTGTTCACCGAACTTCATAATTTCTGTGCCAGTGATCTTTCCGCGTTCTATTTCGATATTCGCAAGGACGCGCTGTATTGTGATCGTGCCGATTCCGTTAACCGGCGCGCCACTTTGACCGTCCTTGATGAAGTCTTCAATTGCCTGACCGCCTGGCTGGCGCCGTTTATCTGTTTCACAGCTGAAGAAGCCTGGCTGGCCCGCTATCCGGGCGATCAGGAAAGTGTCCATATGCGGCTGTTCCCCGATGTACCGGAAGAATGGCGCGACGATGCTTTGGCCGAAAAATGGTCGACCATTCGCAGGCTCAGGCGCGTCGTTACCGGCGCCCTGGAAGTCGAACGCGCCGAAAAACGCATCGGGTCTTCCCTGCAATCGTCGCCGGTGATTTATGCCGGGGCCGCCTACCGGGATGCCGTCGCCGGCGTGGGGCAGGGGGAACTGGCCGATTTGTTCATTACCTCGGGTGTCGAATTTGCCGACGGCGATGCGCCGGATACGGCCTTCAGGCTCGAAGACGTGCCCGACCTAAGCGTCGTGCCCAAAGCCGCCGAAGGGCAAAAATGCCAGCGTTGCTGGAAGGTGCTTGAAGATGTCGGCAGCCATCCCGAACATCCGGACGCCTGCCCCAGATGCGCCGCCGCCGCCGACCATCACCCTTCAGGGGCGAACGCACCATGACGGTGTCCCGCGACTGCCGGCTGGGATTGTGGATTGCCGTGATTGTGCTTGTGGCCGATCAAATTTCCAAATGGTGGATCGTTTCTACAGTCATGATGCCACCCCGGGTTATCCCGGTGACCTCGTTTTTCAACCTGGTTATGGGCTGGAACCGGGGCGTCAGCTTCGGCTTGTTCAATTCCGACTCGCCGCTGAACGACTGGGTATTGCCTGTTGTGGCGCTGGTTATCGTTGGTTTTCTGCTGGTTTGGCTGATTCGGGCGGAAAAGCCGTTAATGGCGCTGGCGCTGGGAATGGTCATCGGCGGCGCGATTGGTAACTTGATCGACCGCTTTCATTATGGCGCGGTCGCCGATTTCCTGGACTTCCACATGGCCGGGTATCATTTTCCGGCATTTAACGTCGCCGATGCCGGAATTAGCGTCGGCGCGCTTTTTCTTGTCGTTGATTCCTTGTTTAGTGGCCCCGATAAGAATAAATTAGACCCATGAGTGAATTTAGAATCGACCGGACTTCTGAAATGAAGAAAGCCTTGCTCCTCGTTGCCGTTTTTTTCGCCCTTGGCCTGACCAGCGCCTGCGAAAGCGAACGGTCGGTTTTTGGCGAAGAAAAGAAGGCGCCCGATGAATTCGCCGTTTATTCCCGTGCACCGCTGAGCCTGCCGCCGGATTTCGGCCTCAGGCCACCAAAACCGGGGGCTGACCGGCCTCAGGTTGTGGCTCCGCGCAACGATGCCCGGAAGGCGCTTTTGGGAAACAGCACGCCGCCGCCGGCCCCCAAGGCGGGCGATGAAAACGTCTCGCCCGGCATGATGGCGCTGCTCAAGCAATCCGGTGCCGATCAGGCCGAACCCGATATACGCACTCTGGTTAATCGCGAGACCTTTTTGCTGTCCGGTGGCGGCGATGAAAGTTTCGTCGACAGCATTTTGTTCTGGCGCAAGGACCAGCTTTCAAAGGGCGCGGTGATAGACCCCGCCCTGGAAGAACGTCGCATGCGCAAAGCGAAATCCAAAGGTGATGCGGTTTTCGACCCGACCCCGACCATTCAACGCCAAGCCGGGGGTCAGTCGAACCGCGATAGTGGCGAGTCCAAAGGCTTCTGGGGCGGCCTGTTCGATTGACGGCCTTGGGCGATTAGCGGCGTTTCCTTCCTCACGTTATCTTGATGTGGGGTTTCCCTCAAATCCACTAAAGTCACCTCCATAATGAACGCAAGAACCTTCCTGTTCGCTGTTTTGATCGCCGCCTTAACCTTGGGTTGGGGCGTTCCGGCGCGGGCCGATCACGGTGTTTTTAATCCGCAGACGTTTACGCTTGAAAATGGCCTTCAGGTGATTGTTCTTCCCAACCACCGGGTGCCGGTGGTGACCCATATGGTATACTACAAGGTCGGTTCCGCCGATGAGCCGCCGGGAAAAAGCGGTGTCGCACATCTGCTGGAACATTTGATGTTCAAGGGCACCAAGGAACGCCCCTCGGGAGATTTTTCACGGATCGTGGCGCGCAATGGCGGTTCGGAAAACGCCTTCACCTCGCTTGATTTCACTGGATATTTCCAGACCGTCGCCGCCGACCGGCTGGAACTGATGATGGCCATGGAAGCCGACCGCATGTCCAATCTGATCCTCGATTCAAAAGAGGTCGAAACCGAACGGCTGGTGGTCCTTGAAGAACGCCGCATGCGCACCGACAACGATCCGGGTTCGATCCTGGGCGAACACGTTAACGCGGCGCTGTTCCTGAATTATCCCTACCGGCAACCGGTGATTGGCTGGGAACACGAAATCAAGGCGCTGAACGTCGAGGCCTTACGTAAGTTTTACCAGCGCTGGTATTACCCCGGCAACGCCATCTTGCTGGTCGCCGGTGACATCACGGCAGAACAACTGAAGCCCATGGCGGAACGGACATATGGCAAGGTTCCGGCGCGCCCCGATGTGGTGCGGGACCGCCCTATGGAACCGCCCCAATCGGCGTCACGACGGGTCGAACTTAAAAGCGAGCGGGTGCGCCAGCCGTCGTGGAGCCGGACCTATTTGGCACCGTCGCGGATAACCGCGATCATGGGCGGCCCCGGTGTCGAACACGCCGACGCGCTGGAAATCCTGGCCGATGTTTTGGGTGGCGGCTCGACGGGTCCGCTCTATCGGTCACTGGTTATCGAACAAAAACTGGCGATTTCCGCCGGGGCCAGTTACCGGGCCAACGGCATGGGGCCGGGTCGATTGGTTTTCTACGCGTCACCCCGGCCGGGGGTCACCATCGCGCAACTGGAAGCCGCCATGGCCACCGAACTGGTGAAGATTGTGGATGCCGGCGTCGCCGATGAAGACGTCGAACGGGCCAAGACCCGGACGTTGGCGGAAGCCGTCTTCGCGCTCGATTCGCTGAGCACCGGTGCCCGTATATTCGGCTCGGCCCTGGCGTCGGGCCGGACCATTGATGATGTCGAAAACTGGCCGCACCGGATCGATGCGGTGACCACCGCTGCGGTCAACGCTGCGGCGCGTGCGGTCATCAAGGACCGTCCGTCGGTGACATCGGTGTTGCGCTCGGCGGATAAGGGCTGAACATGAACATGATATCCCGCCTTGTGGTCCTTGTGCTGCTCGCCTTCACCGTACCGGCGGCGGCGGAATCCGGTAAATTTGTCGATATCGAACGGGTCACCAGTCCCGGTGGCATCCACGCCTGGCTGGTCACCGATCCGTCCATTCCGGTTGTTTCCGTTCGCTTCGCCTTTCGCGGCGGCGCATCGCTTGACCCCGCAGGTCTGGCTGGCTTGGCCAAGATGACATCGACGCTGATCGACGAAGGGGCGGGTGATCTGGATTCGCAAACATTCCAGCGAAGATTATTAGACCTTTCCATCTCCTTGCGATTCAGCGCCGGACGCGACACCTTTTCGGGCAACATGAAAACCCTGTCGAAAAACCGCGATCAGGCGTTTGATTTGTTGCGCCTGGCCCTGACTACGCCCCGCTTCGATGCCGAACCGGTCAGCCGCCTGCGCTCGCAGTTGCTGTCCGGGCTCAGGCGCGATCAGGAAGACCCGGACGTTATCGCCGGGCGAACATTGTCTGAAATGCTGTTCCCGAACCATCCTTACGGCAGGCCCGTCGATGGCACGTTGGCGTCCATCGCCGCCATTTCCGCCGACGATATGCGGGCCTTCGTGACCCGCCGGTTGGCTTTGGACACGCTTTATGTGGGCGTCGTCGGCGATATAGACGCCCGTGAACTGGGGCAAAGGCTCGACGATGTATTCGGCGCCCTACCACCAAAAGCGGCGTCTTTTGCGGTCGCCGACATCCCCGCCCAGGCCGATGGCCGGACTCGCGTCGTCGATATGGCGGTGCCGCAAAGCGCCATTGTCTTCGCCCAAAAGGGCTTGATGCGCAAAGATCCCGATTTTTTCCCGGCCTACGTCCTCAATCACATTCTCGGCAGCGGCGGATTTACCTCTCGTCTGTATGATGAAATCCGGGAAAAACGCGGCCTCGCCTATTCCGTCGGCAGTTATCTGTACCCCATGAAACACAGCGCCTTGATTTCCGGCAGCGGCGGCACCGCCAATGGCCGGGTCGTCGAAACCCTGACCGTGTTGAAAGATGAATGGCGGAAAATGGCCGAATTTGGCGTCAGCGAAGCGGAATTGCGGGATGCCAAAACCTATCTGACCGGGTCCTATCCCCTGCGGTTTACCGCCAGCGGCAATATCGCATCGATCCTGGTCGCCGTGCAGATTCAGGAACTCGGCATCGACTATCTGGAAAAGCGCAATAAACTGGTCGAAGCGGTAACCCTGGATCAGGTCAACGGGTTGGCGAAAAAGCTGCTCGATACCGATAGCCTGACCGTGGTCGTTGTCGGCCAGCCGGTCGGCCTTAAAAACACACCCTGAACAATGGTCGTCAGGCTTTTCATGGCCAGAGCATTTCCGGGGTATTCTGAACCACTCTGATGGGGCAGATAAGCCCTACCGAAGGCCCTGTTCTTTTGCTTCGTGCCGTCGTCACCCGTCTTACCCGATGCGCCGCATCGCGTTGCGACGCGTTCCTCGTCACGAAACAAAATAACAGGGTCAGAGTGGTTCATAATACCCCGGATATGCTCTAATCTGTCGAAGGAATGATTCGAACAGGGAAGCGGGTGGCGCCATGCTGTATCATCAGGAAACGAAAGATTGCTTCGGCGACGGCGGGCTTGGCGAGCAAAGCTTCGCCGCCGCCTTAAAGCGGACATCTGCGGCGTTGGAGGGGATCCGCGCCGCCCACGAGGATGGCTCGCTGCCGTTGCTCCGCCTACCGGCCCGCACCGATGATCTGGATAGCCTGAAACCCGTGGCCGACCGCTTTCGTACAAATTTCGACCATGTGGTGGTGCTTGGCACCGGCGGGTCCAGCCTGGGCGGGCAGACCGTTTGTCAGTTAGCCGACCGCGGCTTCGGCCCGCTGCCGGGTGCGCCGAAGCTTCATTTCCTGGATAATATCGACCCCGATACTTTTGCCTCCCTGTTCGCCGCCATCGATTTGGCCAGGACCGGCTTTATCGTTATTTCCAAATCCGGCGGTACGGCGGAAACCCTGTCGCAGTTCATGGTCTGCCTGGATGCTCTGATCGCCAAAGTCGGCAAGGAAGCGGTCGGCCATCACGCGCTGATCATCAGCGAACCGACCGACAACCCGCTGCGGCGCTTAGGGCTCGAATGGGGCCTGACGGCGCTGGATCATGACCCCGGGATCGGCGGGCGTTTTTCCGTGCTGTCGCCGGTCGGCATGTTGCCCTGCATGATTGCCGGGCTCGACGCTTATGCCCTGCGCGCCGGGGCGGCGGAAGTCCTCGACATAGCCTTGGCGGCAGGCGACCCCGCCGATTGCCCGCCGGCGGTAGGCGCCGCGCTCAGCATCGCCCTGCTGGGTGATCGCGGCGCCGGCACGACCGTCATCATGCCCTATGTCGACCGCCTGGCCAGCTTCGGCGCCTGGTATCAGCAATTGTGGGCGGAAAGCCTGGGCAAGGACGGCAAGGGCACGACGCCGGTCCGCGCCATTGGCACCACCGACCAGCACAGCCAGTTGCAGCTGTATCTGGATGGCCCGCGGGACAAGATGTTCACCCTGATGTTTTCAGATATAGCTGGAACCGGCGGCGATATTGGCAAAGGGGCGGCAAACGATGCGTCCCTGGCCTATCTTGCGGACCGCACCATGGGCGATTTGATGGATGTGGAACAACGGGCGACGGCGGCGACGCTGGCCGCCAACGGCTGCCCGACGCGAATAATCTCGTTCGTGCGGCTCGACGAAAAAGTGATGGGCGCGTTGCTGATGCATTTCATGCTGGAAACCGTGATCGCCGCCCACTTGCTGGGCGTCGACGCCTTTGACCAACCCGCCGTCGAACAGGGCAAGGTTCTGGCCCGGGAATACCTGGCGCAAATGGATAAACCCGGATGACCATCCGCAGGCTGCCGGAAAATCTTGTCAACCGTATCGCTGCCGGCGAAGTTGTCGAACGCCCGGCGTCGGCGCTCAAGGAATTGGTCGAAAACGCCATCGACGCCGGGGCCGGTCACATCGATATGGTGGTCCGTGACGGTGGCCGTAACCTGATATCCATCACCGATGACGGGTCCGGCATGAGCCCCGAAGATCTGATGCTGGCGGTCGAACGCCATGCCACATCGAAGTTGCCGGATGATGACCTGTTGAACATATCTTCCCTGGGGTTTCGCGGCGAGGCCCTGGCGTCAATCGGCGCGGTCAGTCGTTTGACCGTCACCAGCCGCACGGCCGGGGCCGACAGTGCCTGGACATTGTCCGTCGAAGGGGGGGTCACCGGCCAGCCAGAACCAGCGGCCCATCCGCGCGGTTCCCGTGTCGAAATTCGCGACCTGTTTTTCGCCACCCCGGCGCGCTTGAAATTCCTCAAGGCCGAACGCACCGAATTGGGCCATTGCGTCGATATCATCAACCGGCTGGCCATGGCCCATCCGGAAATTGGCTTTACCCTGACCGATGGTGACCGCAAGCGCCTGGACATGGCCCCCGGCCAGGGCGACCTGCTGGACGTGCGGCTGAAACGCTTGGGCGCCATCATGGGTCGGGATTTCGAGGCCAACGCGCTGGCCATCGATGCCGAACGCGAGGGGTTGGCGCTGAGTGGTTATGTCGGTCTGCCGACCCTCAACCGTGGCAACGCCGCCCTGCAATTTTTGTTCGTCAATGGCCGCCCGGTGCGCGACAAGTTGCTGTTTGGTGCGCTGCGGGGGGCCTATCGTGATTTCCTGGCATCGGACCGCTATCCGCTGGTGGCGCTGTTTCTCGATGTGCCGCCGGGCGATGTCGACGTTAATGTCCATCCGGCCAAAACCGAAGTGCGGTTTCGCGATGCCGGTTTGGTGCGCGGCCTGATTGTCAGCGCCATCAAACACGCTTTGGCCGGGGCCGGGCACCGGGCATCGAGCAGCGTTTCCGATGTAGCCTTGGGCGCCTTTCGGCCAGGATCCTTACCCATGGGACGAAGCCCCGGCAGCTCGGGGCACTATAATCCGGGGCTGTCGGACCGGGCCGCCGAATTTTATATGCCGCTGGGCGCGCCGCAAGCTCCCACGGCCGGGGTCGATGCCGCCACGGAATCCTATATGGCCGACTATCCGCTGGGGGTGGCGCGGGCCCAATTGCACGAAACCTACATCGTCGCGGAAACCGCCGATGGCCTGGTCGTCGTCGACCAACACGCGGCCCATGAACGGCTGGTTCAGGAACGCATCAAACGGGGCCTGGAAAACGGCGGCGTGCCGCGTCAGGGCCTGCTGATTCCCGAAGTGGTGGAACTGGATGAAACCGCCGCCGGTCGGCTGATCGCCCGGTCCGCTGAATTGGCGGAACTGGGATTGGTGATCGAAGCCTTCGGGCCCGGCGCCGTCGTTGTCCGGGAAACCCCGGCCCTGCTGGGGGATTGCGATACCCAGGGCCTGGTCCGCGATCTGGCCGACGATCTGGCCGACAGCGACGAGGCCCTGGCCCTGAAGGACCGACTGGGCGACGTGACGGCGAAAATGGCCTGTCATGGCAGTGTGCGCGCCGGTCGCAGGCTCAATGCCGATGAAATGAATGCCCTGCTCAGGGAAATGGAGGCGACCCCCCATTCCGGCCAGTGCAGCCATGGCCGCCCGACCTATGTGGAATTGAAGCGCGCGGATATCGAGAAACTGTTCGGTCGCCGGTAATCCGATGTTGGTCGAACTTTACAGGTACCTGACCACACCATGCCCCCGCCCGGTTCGCGACATGGGCTATTTGAAAGAAACAATCGGCCTGGCGGCGCGCCAGGGGCGTTGCCGGGATGCCTGGCAGCCGCATCTGGATGCCAGCCGCGACTTGATCGCCGAGGCCGCCAGGTTGTGTTTGAAACGCCGCAGGGCGGTGGTGCTGGGGTCGGGGGGGTTGTTCGATGTCCCGCTCGACATTCTGTCCGAGTTGTTTGATGACGTCTTGCTGGTCGATATCCTGCACCTGCCCGTGGTGCGGGCGGCGGTCGCCCGGTATGACAATGTCCGCATGCTGGAACACGATATCGCCGGTGTTATCGACCCCCTGTACCGTCAGGTCCAGGAATCGACCCCCCTGCCGCTGCCGACCGCCGATCTGCCGCTGGATGGGGTCGATTTGGTAATTTCGGCCAATGTGGTCAGCCAGTTGCCGGTGATTCCGGTGGCCTATGCGACTCAAGCCGGTCGCCATTCGGCGGCGGGCTTGTCGGTGCTGGCGAAGGCCCTGATCGAGGCTCATCTGGCGGCGCTGGCGAATTTTGGCGGCACCGTCTGCCTGATCAGTGAAGTCGAACACCAGATACTGGCGGGCCACGAAATCATCGCCCGCGAAGACCCCCTGCACGGCGTCGTCGTACCGGCCCAGTTAGGGCTTAGCCGACGGGTCTGGGATTGGGATTTCGCGCCACACCCGGAACGCCACAAGGTTCACGATCATCGCTACCGGATCGAAGGTTTTATTCGGCTTTCCCATACCTGAAAAACGCCATGTGGGCGGCGCCGTAATCCCGTTCTTCCAGCGGCTCGTAGCCTGTGGCCAAGGGGATTTCTTCATCGGCGGCGACTTCGACGACGACAATCGCTCCCGGGGCCAACCAGCCCTTGTGGGCCAGCCCCAACAGCGCCGGGCCGGTCAGGTTCTGCTTGTACGGGGCATCCAGGAAGGCCAGCGGCGCCGGGGTTTTGGCGGCACGCGGCGGCGGCGGCAGGCGCCCGGCATCGAGTTTCAACGCCGTTACATTGCGGCCTTCGCCACAAACGCCGGCGTTGCCTTTGGCGCAGTTCAGGGCCGTTATATCGGTATCGACAAAGACTGCGTGTTCGGCCCCCCGCGACAGGGCTTCCAGGGCGTAGGCCCCGGTTCCGGAAAATACGTCGATGACGGTAATGCCGTCGAAGCCCGGCCAGTCGATGCCATGGGCGAGAATGTTAAAGACGCCTTCGCGCGCCCGGTCCGATGTCGGGCGCACGTCCAGCCCCCGCGGGGCGGTCAGGGTGCGCCCCCGAAAGCGGCCACCGACGATTCTCATGGCCGGGGTTTCCGGTGCGGTTTGGCGTCTTTGGCAATGGTTTTCCTGGATGTCGGTTTCCAGCCCGGTTTGTTGCTGCCCGGCTTCTTGCCGCTTTTTGCCCAACCCTTGCCCCGGAAATTACCCTTGGCCGCAGGCGAGCCATCGGCATTTTTGCCATCTGCTGACGCCAGTTGATCGCGCAAGACTTTACCGGCGACTTCGATGATTTCACCGCGGCCCATCTTGGCCAGCAGGAAGGGCCCATAGGAAATGCGGATCAGTCGATTGACGTTTAATTTCAAATGTTCCAGCACCTTGCGGACTTCCCGGTTCTTGCCTTCGCTTAGGGAAACCTCGAGCCACGAATTCTTGCCCGTGCTGCTTTCCAGCTTGGCTTCGATGGGGCCGTATTTAACGCCGGCGACGGTGATCCCCTGGGCCAGTCTGGCCAGTCGGTCTTCATTAACTTCGCCATAGGCCCGCACCCGGTAGCGGCGTTGCCAGCCGGTCGCCGGCAATTCCAGGCGGCGGGCCAATTCACCGTCGTTGGTCAGCAACAGCAAACCTTCCGAACTCAGGTCGAGTCGGCCAATGGAAATCACCCGGCCCATGGCCTTGGGCAGTTTATCGAACACCGTGGTGCGGCCCTGGGGGTCGCCGTGGCTGGTCACCAGTCCCGGTGGTTTGTGATATCGCCACAGGCGGGTTTCGGCGGCGGCGGGCAAGGGGTGACCGTCGACCAGCACCTTGTTGGCGGCGCTGACGGTATGGGCCGGGGTTTTAAGGACCGTGCCGTCGACACTGACCCGGCCATCGGCGATCCAGCGTTCGGCATCGCGCCTTGAACACAATCCGGCCCGCGCGATGACCTTGGCGATGCGTTCGCCGCCCTCGTCGCTCATGTGGATTTCCCCGCGGCGTCGATAAAGGCCTTCATGATTTTTTTGTCGCCTTCGCAAATATGAAATTCGGGATGCCACTGAACACCCAGGCAAAAGGCATAGGCCGGGGCCTCGGTGCCTTCGATAACGCCGTCCGGCGCCAGGGCGTTAAGAACCAGGCCGTCCGGAATATCCAGGGCCGCCTGGTGATGGGCGCTGTTGACCGCCAGGGTGTCTTCGCCGACGATCCGGTGCAACAAGGTGCCGGCCTCGATGGTCACCGAATGACCGGCCTGGTCCCGGGGGTTAGGCTGTTCGTGGGGCAGTGCATCGGGGATGGTGTCGGGAATATGCTGGATCAGCTTGCCGCCCAGAATAACATGCAACAACTGCTGGCCGCCGCAAATGCCCAGCACCGGCATGTTCCGCGCCAGGGCGCCCCGGGTAATGGCCAGTTCGAATCCGGTTCGCGCGTCCTTGGTCTTGACGGTCTCGTGGGTGTCATTGGCCCCGAACAGCGCCGGGTCGACATCGAAATCGCCGCCAGTAATCAACAGCCCGTCGATCAGGTCCAGATAGTGTTCCGCGAGTTCGGGTTGGTGGGGCAGGGCGAGGGGCAGGCCACCGGCGTCGGCGACCGCGCTGGCGTAATTCTGGCGCAAGGCGTACCACGGAAATTTCGAATATCCGCCAGCCTCTTCCGAATCCAGTGTGATGCCGATGACAGGTATGTTCATAAGTTCGGAATGTAAGTGCGAACGGGTTGTATCGCAAGATGCATATTGACGGCGCACCACCGTCGGGTTCACTCTTGATCCATGGAAAAGAGCTATATGGAAATGGCCCTCAAAGAGGCCGCGAAGGCCGCTGATCGCGGTGAAGTGCCGGTCGGGGCGATCATTGTCGACAGCATCAGTGGTGAGATCGTCGCCTGGGCCGGCAATTGCACCGAACAGAACAACGACCCAACCGCCCATGCCGAAATGCTGGTCATCCGCGAGGCGGCGGCGAAGCTTAAGAATCCGCGCCTTGAAAACTGCGACCTGTATGTGACGTTAGAGCCGTGCCCCATGTGTGCCACGGCAATTTCCTTCGCCCGCATCCGACGGCTGTATTTCGGCGCCTACGACCCCAAGGGCGGCGGTGTCGATCACGGCGCGCGGGTGTTCGAACAGGCAACCTGCCATCATCGTCCGGAAGTGGTCGGCGGCATGGAAGAATCATCGGCGGCGGCGTTGCTTAAAAAGTTTTTCAAGGATCTGCGCTAGGACGTGATCAATCAGCTTGCGCCGGGGGCGCTGAACAGCCCTGATATAGGTCAATGCGCAGAACCCTGGATTCTGCTTTTGTAATCAACCCAATGAGTTTCTGTCGTCTGCGATTCCGCGAGATGGCTCTGCAATTAAGGAAATTTCTATGAAAATATTCACTCAATTTCTCTTCGCCCTGATGTTTACGGCTTTCGCAGTGACCGCCATGACTGCGGTGGCGGCTGAAAGCGTAACGGTGGCCGAATTACACGCCAAACGGATAGAACTTGCCGACAAACAAATCACCATCACCGGCAAAGTCGTCAAGGTGAACAACAGCATCATGCATCGCAATTTCATTCACGTTCAGGATGGCACGGGTTCCGGTAAATTGGACCGTGTGATTTTTACCTCTCAGCAAACGGCCGAATTGGGCGACATGATCGCGGCGACCGGAACCGTGAAGCTAGATATCGATTTTGGCATGGGCTACCGCTATCCCACATTGATTGAACAAGCGACCCTCAAGCCGGCCAAGTAAGGGGAGTCCCCTCTATTTCACCTGCTTTTCCTGAGTCGCAAAGGGGCTTAAGCCTAACCACACCTGCATGTTTGAGGCTATTTTCCTGTCCCCTGTCAGGACAAGGTGGCCGTCAGAGATCGCTGTTGATACCGTAACAAGCCCCATCCAAATAGCGGTCATTGTGCGTAAGTCGCAGTGGGAAAAAAGATCGACATCAAAACCGGGATCGACCGCGCACAAATCAATCCCGTTTACGGGATCAATCAACAACCAGTAATTTTGTTGAGGCTTGGGTAATTCAGGATAGACAAATTGAACGGTAACCCTGTGCGCCGGCAACGGTTCCACATTCAGGCTGCGCCGCATATCCCACATCAGTAAATCCGGATCAAGGTTTTCCAGGCTTGGATTTGTCTCGATCCACCGATGCCCCCAGATGCCGATGACTTCAACCACGGCGCGAAGTTCCTCCCCTGCCTTGGTCAATCGATATTCGAAAATTTCGGGCCTTTTTTGAACAAGAGTCCGTTCGACAACGCCGTGGGCTTCCAATTCTTTTAGTCGCTTGGATAGCAGGCTGGGTGACATGCGCGGCACACCCCGGCGAATGTCATTGAACCGCGTCGAACCGGCACAAAGTTCCCGCAAGACGATGATCGTCCATCTGCTGCAAAGCACTTCTGATGCCATTGCGACCGGGCAGAACTGGTTGTAACTCACGGTTGCCATGATCTTTTCCTTTTTATATTCAACTTAACATGGGCGCCCATCGTCAAACCGTCCAGTACAGAAACTATACTGGCTTGGTACAGATCGTGGACTAAATACTTTGGCGCGTTTCGTTCTACATAGAATTCAGTTGATCGAAATTATTAGACTAGAGGGTGAATTTTAATGAGTGCAGACCTTGCGGGCCATAGGGGAAAGTGTTTTTGCGGATCGGTCGAGGTGGAGGTAACAGGCGTACCGGAAGGGATGGGGTATTGCCATTGTGAGTCATGTCGTTCCTGGTCGGCAGGACCGGTAAATGCCTTCACCTTGTGGAAACCTGATGCTGTGCAAATTACAAAGGGCGCTGAACACATCGGCAAATACCAAAAAACAGAAAACAGCGACCGGCAATACTGCACGAAATGTGGTGGCCATATTTTGACTGTCCATCCAATTTTGGGCGTCGTCGATGTCTACGCCGCCATGCTCCCAAGTTTAAAATTCGAACCCGGAATTCATGTGAATTACGCAGAAACGGTTCTGCCCATAAAGGATGGGCTTCCCAAGATGAAAGATTTCCCCGCTGAATTTGGAGGATCTGGCGAAGTAGTGCCGGAGTAGTCGTCGCGAGTTAGACCCCCAATAACGAGGAGAGCTTCATGGACATAAAAATTGCCGTTTGCCAAAAACCGCCGGTGCTTCTGAACCTCGAGGCCAGCATGGATCAGGCATTGGATTCCCTTGATGAAGCAGTAGGGGAGGGCGCACAACTTGTTGTTTTTCCAGAAGTTTACCTTCCTGGATATCCCAGTTGGGTATGGCGCCTTCGCCCTGGAATTGATGGGGAACTTGGCAAAAAGCTGCATAGCGAACTGCGTAAGAATTCAGTCGATATAGCGGCCGGCGGTCTCAAGCCGCTTACCGAGGCGGCAAAAAAACACAATGTCGTCGTGGTAATGGGGCTAAATGAAATCGATTCTGAATTTAGCGGCAGCACAATATTCAATACCATGGTTGTTATTGGACCCGACGGATCAATCTTGAACAGGCACCGCAAAATGATGCCGACTAATCCCGAACGAATGGTGTGGGGTTTTGGTGATGCCAGTGGATTGCGGGTCGTGGATACTCCGGTCGGCAGGATTGGTGGGCTTCTGTGTTGGGAAAATTATATGCCCCTGGCGCGGTATGCACTTTATTCGCAAAATATAGATATCTATGTGGCTCCCACATGGGATTGCGGCGAAACATGGCAGGCTTCGATGAATCATATTGCGCGCGAAGGCGGATGTTGGGTCATAAGCTCGGCGACGGCACTGCAAGGGATGGATGTTCCCGAGACGTTTCCTGGGCGGGATCAACTGTTCGAAAACGATGAATGGATAAATTCCGGCGATGCGATTGTGGTTAAACCCTTCGGCGGTATTGTCGCTGGGCCACTTCATAGGGAAAAGGGCTTTCTATACGCGACTATCGATCCGGAAGAGGCGCGCAATTCACGCAAGCCTCTTGATGTGTCTGGCCATTATGGACGGCCAGATATCTTTCGCCTGGAAATAGATCGCCGCCCGTTGCCGCCCATAACGTTTGTTGATGAGACCGATTGAGCATTTAAGAGTCGGCAGAACCGGGGGCTATTTATGGCCGCTGATGTCGGCGTGCAGGGGTTTGGTGTCTTCGAATTTTAGTTTTTGTTCGGGGCTGGCCTCATTCTGAAAGTCGCGCTTCCATTCGTCATAGGTCATGCCGTAAACAATTTCCCGCGCCTCGTCGTAGGTCATGTCGATGGCGCGTTCCTTGGCTGCCGCCATGTACCACTTCGACAGGCAATTGCGGCAAAATCCCGACAGGTTCATAAGGTCGATGTTTTGCACGTCGGAGCGCTTTTGCAGATGCCCAACTAGGCCGCGAAACGCGGCGGCTTCAAGTTCTGTGCGTGTTGTGTCGTCCATGGGAAGAGTGTCCTGTCTTGATATTTGAACGATTTACGGCGCGCCAGCCGATGTCGCTGCGGTAAAAACCTTCCGGCCAGTCAATCAGGTCGACCGCGGTGTAGGCCAGTTTTTTGGCCTCGGCGACATTTTTCGCCGTCGCCGTAATACCCAGCACACGACCGCCATCGGCCACCACCTTGCCGTTATCCATACGGGTTCCGGCGTGGAAAACGACGACACCATCGATAGCGTCTGCGGCCTCTAACCCTTTGATTTCAGAACCACTTTCATAGCGTCCGGGATACCCGGTGGTCGCCATCACGACGGTCAGCGCGGCGCTGTCGTGCCATTGCAGCTTGACGTTTTTCAAGGTGCCATCGGCGCAGGCGATCAGGGCGTCCAGAATATCGGATTTCAACGTCACCATCAGCGCCTGACATTCCGGGTCGCCGAAACGGGCGTTGTATTCCATCAGCAAAGGGCCCTCTTCGGTAATCATCAGCCCGGCGTACAGGACACCCTTGTACGGGTTTCCTTCACTCGCCATGGCCTTGACCGTCGGCTTGATGATGGTCTCCATGATAACTTTCGTCATCGCTTCGTCGATCACCGGGGCCGGGGTATAGGCGCCCATGCCACCGGTATTGGGGCCTTCGCCGCCGTCAAACGCCGGTTTGTGATCCTGGGCCGACCGCAGCGGCACGGCGGTCTCGCCATCGACCAATACGAAGAAGCTGGCTTCCTCGCCGGCCATGAAATGTTCGATGATTACTTCGTCGCCGGCACTGCCGAAGGCGCGTTCGGCCATCATGTGGTCAATCGCCGCATAGGCCTCGTTTTCATTGCGGCAGATAATGACGCCCTTGCCGGCGGCCAAGCCATCGGCCTTGACGACAATCGGCGCGTGATGGCGCAGGATGTATTCCTTGGCGGCATCGGGTTCATCGAAGCGGCCATAATCGGCGGTCGGGATATTGTGCCGCGCGCACAGGTCTTTCATGAAGCCTTTCGAGCCTTCCAGCCGGGCCGCACTGGCGCTTGGCCCGAAGGCCTTTATGCCGACTTTTTCCAGCATATCGACAAGGCCGTCGACGAGGGGGCCTTCGGGGCCGACAATGACGAAATCGACTTCGTTGTCGATGGCATAATTGACCAGGCCTTGATAATCGTCGGCAGCTATATCGACGCAAATGGCGACCTGATCGATTCCGGCATTACCGGGAGCACAATACAGCTCATCGCATTTGGGCGATTTTGCAATGGCCCAACACAAGGCGTGTTCGCGTCCCCCCGAACCAATAACCAGAACCTTCATCGTTTAATTTTCCTTGTCTCAATTGTTTGCCTGCCCTTGTTTTAGGGCGATCTTCTGTAGCATACATACAGTAGCGCAGGACTGGAAAGAAAACCTTGGAAGAATCTCCCGAAAATACCGCCCCGGACGGCCCGGTTCATAATCTGCCCGAATATAGCGTCAGCGAAATATCGCAGGCGTTGAAACGGACTCTCGAGGATACCTTCCCCCGGGTCAGGATCAGGGGCGAGCTAACCGGCTTCAAACGGGCGGCATCGGGGCATATGTACTTCAAATTGGCGGACGACGATGCGGTGCTGGACGGCGTTTGCTGGAAAGGCACCGCCGGGCGCCTGTCCATCGTTCCCGAAGACGGCATGGAAGTCATCGCGACGGGCCGCGTCACCGCCTATGCCGGGCGATCCAGTTATCAGATCATTGTCGAAAGCATGGAACTGGCGGGCGAAGGGGCGCTGTTGAAGCTGCTGGAAGACCGCAAGCGGAAACTGGCCGGCGAAGGCCTGTTTGATGCTGCCACCAAGCAGGAATTGCCCTATATGCCGGATATCATCGGCGTCGTCACGTCACCGACCGGGGCGGTCATCCGCGATATCCTGCATCGCTTGGGCGACCGTTTCCCAAGCCGGGTGATTATCTGGCCGGTGGTCGTTCAGGGCGAGGCGGCGGCGGGCCAAATCGCCGGCGCCATCAACGGATTTAACGCCAAAAGCGGCCTGCCACGGCCCGATGTGCTGATCGTCGCCCGGGGTGGCGGTTCGCTCGAAGACCTGATGGCCTTTAACGAGGAAATTGTCGTCCGCGCCGCCGCGGCCAGCAAAATTCCGCTGATTTCGGCGGTCGGCCATGAAACCGACACGACCTTGATCGATTTCGCCGCCGACGTCAGGGCGCCGACGCCAAGCGCTGCGGCCGAAATGGCGGTGCCGGTGCGGGCCGAATTGCTGGCCCTGGTCATGGACAGCGGGTCGCGCCTGATGCGGTCGATCACGCGCAACCTGAACGACGGTCGCAATCATCTGAACGGGTTAACCCGTGGCCTGCCGAACCTGCGACGCCTGCTCGAAGACGCCACCCAGCGGCTCGATGACTGGGACGAAAGACTGAAATACAGCCTGCGCACCGGCCTGCAAAACCGTCGCGGTCGCCTGGACAAGGCGATCGCCGCGCTGCCCCGGCCGCAAGCCCGTATCGACCACGCCCGAACCCGCGTGGCCGGGCAATCACGGGCCTTGATGATGGCCGGCAAACAACACATCGAACAACGTCGGCAACGGCTGGCCCAAAGTTCGGCGCTGCTCGAAAGCTTTTCCTATCAGCGGGTGCTGGAACGCGGCTTCGCCCTGGTCAGCGGGCCCGAGGGAACTCCGGTTCTGTCTTCGAAAAAACTTAAAGCCGGTGATGATTTGACGATTAATTTCCACGATGGCAACGTCGGGGCGACGGTGGGTGGCGCGGTGCCGGGCAAACCCGTTCGCCGCGCAAAAAAGGACGACGGCAAACAGGGAAGCCTGCTGTGAGCCGGTATATCCGCCTTATCGCCTTCATCGCGTGCCTGTATTCCCTGCCGGTGGCCGCCCAATTGCCGGACCTTCAGGGGAATTTCACCCAAGGCGGGCTGGTCATCGGGCAAACCCAACCGGGCAGCCGCGTCGAACTGGATGGCGAGGTGGTGGCGGTTGGTGAAGATGGCCGGTTCCTGTTGGGGTTCGGTCGCGATGCCAAGGCGAAATCGGCGCTGGTGGTGATCGCGCCCGACGGGGTCCGGCAGCGCCAATCCCTGGCCATCACCGCCCGCACCTATAAAGAACAGCGTATCGACGGCTTACCGAAACGCAAGGTGACTCCGGACCCGGAAGATCTCGCCCGGATCATCGCCGACAATAAGGAGATCATCGCCGCACGGGCCAAAATAACGCTGCGAAGCTATTTCGCCACGGGTTTTATTTGGCCGGTGACAGGGCCGATTTCCGGTGTTTTTGGATCCCTGCGTATTTTAAACGGCAAACCGAAAAACCCCCACAACGGCGTCGATGTGGCGGCCGCCCAGGGCACGGTGATCGTGGCGCCCGCCGATGGCGTGGTGACGCTGGCCCATTCCGATATGTTCTATACGGGAAAAACGGTGATGTTGGATCATGGCTTCGGCCTGACCAGTGTTTATGCCCACATGAGTGCGCTTTTGGTCAAAGAAGGTGACGTCGTTACTCAAGGGTCCGCCATCGGCAAAATCGGCAAGACCGGCCGGGTGACGGGGCCGCATCTGCATTGGGGGGTGACCCTGAAGCGCACCCATCTCGACCCGCAACTTTTGACCGGGCCCATGCCGAAGGGCTGAAGTGCTTCTCAGGTTTAATCCGGCCAGCGATTGTGCAGCCACAGCCATTGTTCGGGCCGCGCCCTGATCCAGTGTTCAAGGGTTTGGTTAACCTGGGTCATGACGGCCAGGATGTCGCCGTGGCGGTCGCCGGTTTTTTCGATGATCAGGGGCGGATAGAAGGTCACGCGAAATTTGCTGCCTTCAAGCCGTTCGATGCGCCCCGGCACCACCGGGCAATCGTATTTAAGGGCCAATTGCGCCAGCGCCGGGGCGGTCATGGCGTCCCGCCCAAAGAACGGTACGGCGATGCCGTCGTTCATTTTCTGGTCGATCAACATGCCCAGATGGCCACCGTCTTTCAACACCTGTAACCCCAGACGCGCACCCTTAGGGCCTTTCGGGATCATTTCGCTGCCGGCATTCAGGTGGCTGCGGGCGAACAGGTCCGCCACGTAGGGATTGTTTGGCGCCCGGTAAAATATGTGGGTGTCCAGGTCGCGTGTTTTCGGCACCAGCGGCACGATTTCCCAGTTGGCAAAATGACCAGCAAACAAGATGCCCGGTTTGCCGTCATCGCGTAAGGAATCCAGATGTTCGGCGCCGATGATTTCGACGTCGCGCGTCATATCGATGCGGGACAAGAACGGATATTCAAACAGCACCCGGCCCAAATTATCCCACATGCCTATGACGATTTCCTCGATTTCAAGCGGTGTTTTATCGGGGAACGCCATGCCAAGGTTGCGCCGCGCCCGCCGGCTGATGCCGATTTTGGGGCCGATCCAACGGCCCAATCGGGCGCCGGTGTTCGATGCGGTTTTTTGGGGCAGCAGGCGGACCAGAAAAAAGAACAGATGGCCGAACAACCCCTGCACCGGATAGGACAGATAGCGTTGGATGAACTTCTTCACCGTCATAAGGTCAGGGCCTTTTCCAACAAGCCGGTGATCGCCGCCTCGTCGTCCCATACCAGCGAGACGGCAACAACAGAAACGGCGGCGCGGAAATCAGCAGGCAGGCGAACGGCGTCCTTTTCGGTGGTCACTAGCAAAGCGCCCTGGGTTTCCGCCAACTGGCGCAATCGTTCAAGGTCGGCGACGCTAAACGGGCGATGATCGGCAAAGGCGTGGGCGGCGCGAATATCGCAGCCCAGGGTGGCCAGGGTTTCGAAGAATTTTTCCGGTCGACCGATACCGGCGAAGGCGACTACCGGTTTGCCCGCAAGGCCTTGGCTTTCGGGTTTGGCCTGCATGTGGCCTTTGATTACCGGGCAATGATCGTACGGAAAATCGACATCGCCATCATCGCCAATAATCACCACTGCGTCGCACCGCTTCAGGCCCCCGGTAATGGGTTCGCGCAAGGGTCCCGCCGGGATCATCCGGCCATTGCCGAAACCGTAGCCGCCATCGATGACGACCACCGACAAATCCTTGCTGACGGATGGATTTTGAAACCCGTCATCCATGATGATGATGTCGGCCCCGGCGGCGGCGGCGGCCAGACACCCCGACTTGCGATCGACGGCGACCCAGGTCGGTGCCAGCTTGGCCAGCAGCAACGCTTCGTCGCCAACGGCTTCGCTGGAATGTCCGGCGGGATAGACCATAAGGGGGCCGCGTTCGGTGCCGCCGTAGCCGCGAGTCAGGAAATGCACGGCCTTGCCGGCGGCGATCAGGCGGGTGCCAAAATCCAGCGCCACCGGCGTTTTGCCGGCACCCCCGGCGACCAGATTGCCGATACAGATAACCGGGACCGGCGCCTTCCAGGGCCGCGCCAAGGCCCAGCGGACGGCGCCGACGGCTCCATACAGCCACCCCAAAGGGGTCAGCGCCAGGCTCGCCGGGCCGCCTTCGCCGTATCGCCAGAAATCAGGTGCGCGCATGGTCGCCTCCGGCCGCCAAATAGGGCGTCAATTCATCCATCACCGCGTCGAGCACGCCGTCTTCGGCGGCGGCTAAGTCGGTGGCGGCGGCGGCGAGAGCGTCCCGTTCAGGGGATGCGCCCAGCAATCGGGATACCGCTTCGCCCAAGGTTGCTTCGTCGCTAACGCTAACGCAGGCCCCGGCGCTTGTCAGCTTTGCCGCGATTTCCTGGAAATTTCCCATGTGCGGGCCGATCACCACGGCGCAGCCCAAACGGGCCGGTTCCAGCGGGTTTTGCCCACCCTGGCCGATCATCGATTTGCCGATCAGGGTGACCGGGCACAGCCGATAGAACAGCCCCAGTTCACCCAGCGTGTCGGCGACGTAAATATCGGTTTGTTCGGTAACGACCTGGCCAAGCGAGCGTAACGCGACGGACAGGCCTTGCGTCGTTAAGTCTGCAGCGATGGTGGGGCCGCGTTCGGGGTGGCGCGGCACGATGACGGTAAGGACGCGGGGATGGCGGCTTTTCAGGGTGCGATGAATACGCCCGGCCAGGTCTTCTTCGCCGCCGTGGGTGCTGGCGGCAAGCCAGCGCGGGCGGTCGCCGAACAGGTCCGCCAGGCGGCTCAGTTCAAGGGCGTCGGCGGGCAGGGGTGGGGCCGCAAATTTCAAATTGCCGAGGCATTTGGCATTATCGGCGCCCAGGGCGCGGAGCCGTTCGGCATCGATTTCCGTTTGACCCAGGCATAATGAAAAACCCGAGAGCAACTCGCCGATCATTCCCGGAATTCGCCGCCAGGTTTTAAACGACGCGGGCGACATGCGGCCGTTGATCAGGATTAGTTGGATATTGCGTTTTGCTACGGCGCTCATCATGTTGGGCCAAAATTCCGATTCCGCCCACAACACCAGGTCCGGTCGCCAGTGATCGAGAAACCGCGTCACGTACCCCGGACGGTCGACCGGCAGGTATTGGTGCAGCGCTTGATCCGGTAATCTTTCCTGCATGATCCGGGCCGAGGTGACGGTGCCGGTGGTGACCAGGATATTGCGATCCGGCCAGCCGTCCTGCAGGCGGTCGATCAGCGGCAACAGCGACACCGATTCACCGACGCTGGCGGCATGTAACCAAATCAATTGACCCTCCGGTCGGGCCAGCCCCGCTTGGCCCAGGCGTTCGCCGAAACGTTCGGCATCTTCCTTTCCTTTGGCCAGGCGTCGCGACAGGTACAGCGCGATCAGCGGCCCACCAACAACGGTCAATGCTTTGTAAAGCGTCAGTATCATGGCATGTCCGCCGGTTCGATGGGGTCGTGCCCGCACAATCTATCGGCTTTTGCGCACAGCGCATTCATGGCGTTTTCGACTTCAAGGCGGGACCGTTCCAGCGTCTTTTTATCGGCGGTGTGGGGGACGGTGATGGGCGCGCCCCATACGAAGACGCCCCGGCTGAAGGGCAGGGCGAAGGTAAAGCGGTCCCAGGACCCCAGGACTTTGCGGCGACGAAAGCCATAGGTTACCGGCACGATTGGCGTGTTGGTCATCCGCGCCAGGGTGATGATGCCGTCGGTCAGGCGCATCCGTGGCCCGCGTGGCCCGTCTGGCGTGATGCCGATATAACCCCCGGATTTGATCGTCCGGATCATGGTGCGCAGCGCCGCAGCCCCGCCCCGGCTGGTCGATCCGGCAATGGATTTAATGTTGAAATGGGCGAAAATTCCCGACACCAGGCGGCCATCCCGGTGCAGCGAGACGACCGTGTGGATGGGCTTTTTGGTGTCCCAGCAATAGGGCATCATCATCAATCGGCCATGCCAGAAGCTCAGGATAAAGGGCCGGTCCTGATCCCAGAAATTTTTGGGAATGTCGCCGCCGACGACGGTCCAGCGGCTGGTCAAATGGACCAAGCGGATGTAGCTCGCGGCGATCAAATGCACGAAATAGAGCACGAAAGCGGAATTCAGAATTCTCGTGCCCGGGCTCACCGTCAGGCACCTGTGGTATCGTCGGCGAATTGCAGGGCGTACAGGCGGGCATAAGAGCCGCCGCGGGCGAGCAGTTCGGCATGGCTTCCTTGTTCACCAACCTGGCCGTTTTCGATCACGTAAATCAGGTCGGCGTCGACAACCGTCGACAACCGGTGGGCGATGACCAGCGTCGTGCGACCGCTCATCAGCCCATCCAGGGCGGCTTGCACCTGCCGTTCGGATTGGGTATCGAGCGCCGACGTCGCCTCGTCGAGCAGCAGAATCGGCGCGTTTTTCAGCATCGCCCGGGCAATCGCCAGGCGTTGCCGCTGGCCACCCGACAGCCGCACACCCTGTTCGCCGACCATGGTGTCGTAGCCTTGGGGCAGGGCGCGGATGAAATCGTGGGCGGCGGCGTTTGTGGCGGCGTCGAATATGTCCTGTTCGCTGGCCCCGGACCGGCCATAGGCGATGTTGGCGCGAATGGTATCGTCAAACAGAGTGATTTCCTGGCTGACCAGGGCGATGTTGGCGTGTAGGGATGCCATGGTCACGTCGCGCACATCTATGCCATCGATGGTCACAGCACCGCCGTCGATATCGTAAAAACGCGGGATCAGGTTCAGGATTGTCGACTTGCCGGCGCCCGACGGGCCGACCAGGGCGACCCGCTTGCCCGCCGGCACTTCTATATCAATACCGCTTAGCGCCGGGGTTTCGCCGTCGTAAGAGAACGTCACGCCGACCAGCGCCAAATCGCCATTGGCTTTGCCCAGGGCGCGGGCATCGGGCTTGTCGATGATGTTGGGTTCGATGTCCAAAAGATCAAACAGCCGGCCCGCTCCGGCCAGGCCTTCCTGGACGTTGGCGTTTAAGTTGGCCAGCCGTTTCATGGGCTCATAGGCCATTAACAAGGCGGTGATGAACGAAAAAAAGGCGCCCGGTTTGATCGCTTCACCGATCACCTGCAAACCGCCATAGGCGATGACCACGGCGACGGCGATGCCGCCCAGGGATTCCATAATCGGGCTCGACAGGGCCCTGATCCGCGCCGATTTGAATGTCAGAAGATATATCTTTTCAACCAGCCCGCCGATTCGGCCTTTTTCATAATCTTCCATGCCATAGGCCTTGACCACTCGAATGCCCTGGAAGGTTTGTTCCAACAGGGTCATGAACAATCCCGTTTCGCTCTGGGTATTGGCCGTTACCTTGCGAATACGTTTGCCCAGCCGGGAAATTGGTAAAATCGCGATGGGAAACACGAACAGCGAAATCGCCGCCAGTTCCCAGTTTTGGTAAATCATGACGCCGATCAGGGCGATCAGGCTCATCAGGTCTTTGCCCAGACTGGTCAACGCATTGGAAACCACATTGCGCATCATGGCGATGTCGACGGTAAAGCGGGAAATCAACGTGCCCGTTGGGTTGTCATGAAAAAAGCCCAGATCCATACGCGCCAGATGCGCATACAGACGGTTCTGGTTGTCGGCGATAATTTTCAGGCCGACCCGGCTGATCATCGTCGCCTGAATGTAGTTGGCAATTCCCTTGATCGTGAACACGGCGACAACGGCGATGCTGATCCACCACAGAGCATCTTCGTTTTTGGCGACGAAGATGTCATCGACCACCGGTTCCATCAACCAGGCGGACAAGCCCGTCGTCGCCGATACGATCAGCATGAAGAACACCGCCACGGCGATCCACCCGATATAGGGGCGAATGCTTTCGCGGATCAGTCGAGCCATCAGGCTGTAGGTCGAATGATGGCGATATTCTTTTGATAGAGAGCGGTTGTTCAAGACGTATTTATCCCCCGTGAGCCAAGGAATCGGACCATAGCACGGTGGTTGTTAAGGGTTAAGAACTTCTGAAATCAGGCACCGGCCAGGGTCATGCCGTCGATGCGGATGGTCGGCGCATCGGTGCCCTGGCGAAACACCAGATCATCGGCCGCCGTCAGTTCGGCGAACATGTCGAGCAGATTGCCGGCGATGGTGATTTCGTTGACCGGGTGCGATATTTCGCCGTTTTCGATCCAGAATCCGCTGGCCCCCCGGGAATAATCGCCGGTCACGCCGTTGACCCCGAAACCGATCAATTCGGTCACGTACAGGCCGTCCTTGATGTCGGCCATCAGCTCTTCGGGGCTCAGTTTTCCGGCTTCCAGGTACAGGTTGCTGGATGATGGCGAAGGCGGTGAAGACGTTCCCCGGCCTGCGTTTCCGGTGGTTTCCAGGCCCAACTGCCGGGCCGACCGCAGGTCCATGACCCAGGTTTTCAAGACGCCGTTTTCGATCAAGGCGCGTTTTTGCGTCTCGATGCCTTCGGCGTCGAACGGCCGCGATTTAAGCCCCCGCTTGCGGTGCGGGTCATCGAAAATGCTGATTGCCGCCGGGAACAGCCGTTCGTTCAATTTATCTTTCAAAAACGATGTGCCACGGGTGATCGACGCGCCATTGATGGCGCTGGCCAGGTGGCTGACCATGCCGCCGGACACCCGGGTATCGAAAATTACCGGCACGGCGGTGGTTTTGGTTTTGCGGGGGTTCAGGCGTTTGACCGCCTTTTCGCCGGCCGATTTGCCGATATCTTCCGGGGTCCGCAGGTCTTCACCATAAACGGTCGATGCGTAATCGTAATCCCGTTCCATGCCCGTGCCAACGCCGGCAATTACCGAGGCGCTGATCGAATGGCGGGAATTGGAATAGGCCTGGGCGAATCCGTTCGAGGCCGCCAGCGCCACGGTGTTCATGCCCCAGCTCGCCGATCCGCCTTCGGAATTGCTGACACCGGCGACGGCCATGGCCGCTTCTTCGGCTCGTTTCGCCAAATCGGCCAGGTGCTCGGCGGTCGGTTCAACTGGATCGTAGGAATCGGTATCGGCGATGTGCCTCGCCAGTTGATCGGCATCGGCCAGGCCGCAATAGGGGTCTTCGGGCACCACCTTGGCCATGGCGACGGCGCGCGAGCAAAGTTCATCCAGGGCCTCGGATGAATAATCCGACGATGACACCATGGCCTGACGCTTGCCGATCAATACGCGCAGGCCGATATCGGCGCCTTCGGATCGTTCCAGATGTTCCGGCTTGCCCAGGCGTTGGGATAGCGACAGCGATATGCCGTTGACGTAAATGGCATCGGCGGTTTCCGCACCGCACTTTTTGGCGCGTCCGATCAGGTCGCTCAAAAGTTCGAGGGCCTGGGCCTGGTCGACAGTCAGTTTGTCGTTGCTCACGATAATGGCTTCCTGAAAATTATGTCGAGAGTGTTGTTTGTAAGGAATTAGAAGATGGTAGCCAAGGACGAATAATGCAAGTTGATGTGATCAGCCCGCCAAACAATGGGCGATCCACTTGGCCGTCAGCTTTTCCTGCACGGCATTTTGGCCCAGGCGCTGGCGCAGCGCCGGGAAGACCACGGCATCCAGGGACTGATCCTGGTTGAAGCAGGAAAACACGACGGTCTCCTTGCCCGTCACCGGGTCTTTGTGCAGTTGCAGGCACTGGGCGCAAATTTCCTTCATCATGCATTGCATGGGCGAGTTGATGGACCCCAGCGCGATGTGGTCGGGCTTTAGGTGTTCTTTCAAGACTCCATGACGAGATTCAGCCACCGCCTTCATCATCATGTCCGACCCGATAACGATGAAGCGATCGGCGTCTTTTAAGCGTATGGGGGTGTCGCCCAGTTCGCCGGTGGCATAGGCGGTCATCGCCTGGACGATATTGCCGACGAACGATTTATCGCCCTCGCGACCGGGTTCGAATCCGGGGGCCTGGTCGCAGCACCAGATCACCGTATCGGCGGCGGCTTCAATATTGTCGATGTGGTAGCGGTCGCCGTTGCCTTTGTAAGCGGCAAAATACAGCACTTTCGATCCCGCCTGGCGCAGCGCCTGGCCTATGGAAAACAGCACCGCGTTGCCCAAGCCACCACCGGCCAGCACCACGGTTTCGCCACCAGGCGTTTCCGTCGGCGCCCCGGTCGGGCCCATCAGGATAACGTGTTCGCCGGGTTCCAAAATTTCGCACAGGCTGGATGACCCACCCATTTCCAGCACGATGGTCGACACCAGGCCCTTGTCCACATCGACCCAGGCGCCGGTCAGCGCCATGCCTTCCATGCCCAGTACCGTGTCGCCGACGCGTTTGGCGTTGGCCTCGAAATTTTGCAGGCGGAAAAACTGTCCGGGCTTGAAGGTTTTGGCGGCCAGTGGCGCGTGCAGGATGATCTCGACGATATTGTGGGTCAGGCGGATGACCTTTTCGACCCGGGCGCGCAAGGAATGATTAAGGTCGCCGACCAGCTCGCTTGCCGGTTTTGCCGACGGCGGGCGTTTGTTCAGCAACCGGTTGACCACCGGATAGCCGCGCTTGGCGCTGCCGAAGGCCTTGACCACGTTGCCGGCAAACGACGGATGCAGGTCGCCGAAAAAGGTGATGGCGCGATTGTCGTCGCGAAGTTGCATGGTCACCTGGGTAACTTCGGGCTTGGCCGACCATTCCGGGCTGACCGGTGCGCCGTCTTCGTCGATGGCCTGGAAATATTTGCCGTCCAGTTTGAAGGCGCCGGGGCGTTCCCGGGCGATCACCGTATTGGGTTGGGTGCCGGCGGCAATTAGCACCGCGCGGGCCGGCAATGTGACCCGCTCCCCGGTCGGTGCCGGTCTGCCGTCTTCACCGATGGCCTGGCGTTCCAGTTCGATGGCCTGGACGTGGCCGCCGTCATCGATATCGATGGCGACAGGGGCCACCAGTTCGGCGAAGCGGATGCCCTGTTCAAGGGCCTTGGTGATTTCTTCGTGGTTCAGGGTGTAGCTGGGGGCATCGACCATGCGGCGGCGATAGGCGATCGTCGAACCGCCCCATTGATCCAGCAGCGGTGCGAAGTTTGGCGCCCGGCCTTCGCCCAAGGCGGCTTCGCGTTCGGCCCGAATGGCTTTGCCGTGGGCGATGAACAAATCGGCGATACCTTTTTCCTCGTCGGTCCAGCCGGCATCGGCGTCGCCCAGAATTTCGTGGCGATGGAGGAATTTTTCGACCTGGGAGACATAATAGGCCAGCGCTTCGGTCGCCGTGTCGATGGCGGTTAGGCCGCCGCCGATAACGACCACCGGCAGCCGCAGGTTCAAGTTGGCGACGGAATCTTTTTTCGCCGCCCCGGTCAATTGCAGGGCCATCAGGAAATCCGACGCCTGGCGCACGCCACGGGCGAGGCCATTGGGGATGCCCAAAACGGTCGGCTTGCCGGCGCCCATGCACAGGGCGATATGGTCGAAGCCCATGTCGAAGGCGCTTTCGGCGGTGATCGAACTGCCGAAGCGGACGCCGCCATACATGGTGAACTGCGACCGTCGTTCCAGCAACAGGCGGATAATCTTCAGGAAATTCTTGTCCCAACGCACGGTGATGCCGTATTCGGCGACGCCCCCGAAACCGGCCATGACTCGCCCATCCAGCGGCTCGCGAATATCATCGATATGGGCGATGGGGGTAAAGGGCACCCGTTCGCCACTTTGGGTAATGCCGTTCAAGGCCGGATTCAGCGGTTCGATCTTGGCGCCATCGATGCCGACAATGGTATGGCCTTCGTTCATCAGGTGATGGGCGAGGGAAAATCCCGCCGGACCCATGCCGACAATCAATACCTTGTAGCCACTGTCGGGCTTGGGCAGGGGGCGGTCGATGTTCAACGGGTTCCAGCGCGTCAGCAGGCTGTAAATTTCAAAGCCGAAGGGCAGGTCCAGGACGTTTTTCAGGGTCCGGGTTTCGGCTTCGGGAATGTTCACCGGTTCTTGTTTCTGGTAAATGCAGGACTTCATGCAGTCGTTGCAAATGCGGTGACCGGTGCCGGCGGCCAGCGGATTGTCGATGGCGATGATGGCCAGTGCTGCGACGCCGTGACCATCGATAATGGCCTGGTGGAATTCGGAAATTTTTTCATCCAGCGGGCATCCGGCGAGCGGTACGCCAAGGTCGTTACTGGTGAATTTTCCACTGGCCTTGTCGCGAATACCCTTGGCGCAGGTGTCCTTGCCGCGGTCGTGACAAATGACACAGTAGTTGGCTTCGTCCAGCGCGCCGATCAGGTCGCAGCCTGGGTCGGTGAGCGCGAAGCCGTCGCGGGGATGCTGGGCGGCGGCGGGCAGGTGCAGCATGTCGACGCCGTGTTCGCTGATGGTTTCGGTTTCGACCAGGTGCTGGCTGTCGACTTTCGCCGGCACCCTGAACAACACGTCGTCGCCGTGGCGCGCCTTGCCGTCATCGCTGTAAAGCGCCCAGGCGGCATAACGCAGGGCCAGGTCCAGGGCGGCGGCGTTGGCTTCTTCATCATCCAGCCAGGCCATGACGGATTTGGAAAACGTCAGTTGATCAAATGTTCCGCTGATCAGCGGTGAAAGTTCGGCCTCCAGTGCCGCGCCATCGAAGGATGAGGCTTCTTCGGCTTTGATCTTTTTCGCCGCCCGGCGCTGCACGAACAGCCGTTTGCAATCATACAGCGGGGCTAACGCCTGATGTTTTTCCGACAGCGCCCGGACATCGGCGCCGATGCCGAACAACTCGCCCAGGAAATCATTGGCATGGGGCGCCAGTTCCAGCAGTAGACCGGATTGTTCCAGCGCGCTTAAGCCTTCGGGGGCGGCGCGGGCGCCCAGCAGCCGTTGTTTTAAGTCCTCAGACACCGCGGCGATATGATCCAGGAACAGGGAATCGATGCGGATAAGACCCGCGGTATCGTACAGGTCATCGAAGGTCAGGCCGTGGGCGAGTTTAAGGTCAGTCATGGAGGCATACTATCCGCAAAAAATATTCAATGTGATGCAAATTCTATGCTTAGGGCTTATATAGGAAAATGCTCTATATCAAGGAATAATAGAATGGTTCGGAGGGGATGATTTGAGCGACGGAACATACGCGGGCGACATAACCCCAAAACAGGCCTGGGACATGTTAAGCGGCGATGCTGGGGCGGGGCTGCTGGATGTCAGGACTCCGGCGGAATGGGCCTATGTGGGCCTTCCCGATATGGCGACCCTGAACCGGCAACCGGTGCTGGTGCCGTGGATGTTGTTTCCCGGCATGCACATCAATACCGATTTTGTCCGCCAGGTCGAACAAACCGGTATCGATAAATCCGCCGACTTGGCTATTATCTGCCGTTCCGGCCAGCGTTCGCAAGCCGCCGCCATCGCGCTGACTGCCGCCGGTTTCGCCACCTGCTACAACGTCGCCTACGGCTTCGAAGGCGACAAGGACGCTGCCAATCATCGCGGCACGGTCAACGGCTGGAAGATCGACGGCCTGCCCTGGGTGCAGGGTTAAAGCGTTTTCAAGGCCCGCGCCAAGTCTTCCTTCAAATCTTCCGGGTCTTCCAGGCCGACGGACAGCCGGATCAGGCCGTCGCCGATACCCATGGTGGCGCGTTCTTGCGGTTTCAGGCGCTGGTGGGTGGTGGTCGCCGGATGGGTGATCAGGCTTTTCGAATCCCCCAGATTGTTGGAAATATCGATGATGCCCAGGCCGTTGAGAATCTTGAACGCGCCGTCGCGTCCGCCCGGCACCTCGAAGGAAACCACCGTCGAGCCGCTTTTCATTTGCGCCATGGCCAGTTGATGCTGCGGATGGCTGGCCAGCCCCGGATAGATCACCCGGTCGATCCCCGGCAGAGTTTCCAGGAACGTCGCGATATCAAGGGTGTTGGCGCTCATGCGTTCGACCCGCAGGTCCAGGGTCTCTAATCCCTTGAGCATCAGCCAGGCGTTGAAGGGGCTCATGGACGGCCCGGTGTTGCGCAGGAACGGTTTCAACAGGTCCTGGGCGAATTCTTCGTCGTTGCTCAAAATCGCCCCGCCCATGGCGCGGCCCTGTCCGTCGATGTGCTTGGTCGATGAATAAACGACGATATCGACACCCAGTTGCAGCGGTTTTTGCAGCACCGGCGTGGCGAACACGTTATCCAGAATGACCCTGGCCCCGGCGGCGTGGGCCAATTCGCAGACCGCTTTCAGGTCGATGATTTCCAGCGTCGGGTTCGATGGTGTTTCCATGAACACGGCCCGGGCCGGTTTCGACAACGCCTTTTCCCACTGGTTCAAATCGGTTCCGTCGACCAGTTCAAATTCGACTCCCCAGGTCGGCAGCAGGTCGCAAATGACATACAGGATCGACCCGAACAGGGCGCGCGAGGCGACAATGCGATCGCCGGCTTTGACCTGACAGGCCAGGGCTGCGAACACCGCAGCCATGCCGCTTGATGTGCCGTTGCAGAATTTTGCGCCTTCTAACAGGGCCAGGCGCTTCTCAAACATGGCCACCGTCGGGTTGCCGTAACGGGAATAGACGAAGCGGTCGATCTCGCCCTTGAAGGCGGCTTCGGCCTCTTCGGGTGATGCATAGACATAACCCGACGTCATATAGATCGCCTCGCCGGTCTCATCGAAGGCGCTGCGTTGGGTGCCGCCGCGAACCATCGTCGTCGCTGGACGCCAGGTGGTGGGATCGGTTTTATCTTTGCTCATTGTCGGTTCTCACTTTTTTCTCTGTGCTTGTTCTGGTTGAACCGGGGCGGACAAAAAAAGCCCCGACAGCAAGGGTCAGGGCTCCACGAGCACCGACCTTTTAGCGAATGTTTAATGTGGTCGCAAGCTGGTCGTGCAAATCACCACAGGGGATAATATCTACTTCTCGAAGCCTGACAGGTCAAGGGAAACCGCAGTTTCCGCGTCGCTCTCATCATGAGACGTCGTCTGAGATTGATGAAACTTCCGGTTTTGACGGTGACCATCCTTAGCGGACATAAACAAGAGTCCTGAAAATTTTCACCTCTGTATGAATTTTCTTTAGCTAACGGATTTGCTTTCCATGGCTGCCCACATTCGCGAGGCAGCACCGGATCCGGCCTCTGCGTAGAGATTGTAAACTTCTGTTACCCCATTTTCTTTCAAATGTTCTTCCTGATCCGGATACAACGCCGTGGCGACGATTGGGCCAGTATAGCCGCGTTCTCTTAGTCTTTTAGCCGCATCAGCATTTGCCGTGTGATACGGCATGGCGAGCAAGATCATCTCCACTTCATCATGTCCACCCTCAAGGCGTGACCAGAATTCCGGGTGTGTGGCATCGCCCAACACGACACGGCGACCGTGCTCGACGTTTTTTGTTACCTCGTCTTCATCCAGATCAATTCCGAGAATTTGATTTGCCACGTGGGGTCGCATCTCATCATATGCTGCGCGCCCGACTCTACCCATCCCGAAGACCAATATTCTGTTGCCCACAAGGGAAATGTCCTCATCTCCGGGGAGTCGCTTTGCGCTCTCGTATCGCTGTAGAATCGCGTGGAACTTCGAATAAAAGGTATCAGCAAAAATATTTAGGGGTGACGCGATGAAAAAGGATGCCGATAAGGCAAGGGCGACAACAATCACCCAATCATTCTGTAACCAGCCGGCGCTGATTGCGATTGCAGCGACAATCAACCCAAATTCTGAATAGTTTCCAAGTATGCTGGCCCCAAGTGTTGCCGAGCGCGCCCTGAGGTTGAATTTCGATAACAACAGGAAGAACAAGACTGTTTTAAACGGCAAAACCAACAACAAAATCACCGCTGCAGCCGCAGTTTCCCATGTTGGCAGCCCGGTTAGGCCGATCATTAGAAAGAAGCAAACCAGGAACACATCCTTGAATCCCAAGAGGTTCTTGGAAAGCTCATTCGCTCTCGGATGTTGGGCCAGTAACACGCCCAAAATGAGTGCGCCAAGGTCACCCTTCATCCCGACGGCCTCAAACAGGGCGGCCCCCCCCAAGGCTATGACGAAACCGAATATCGAGAGAAGTTCCTTATGTCCACTATTGGCCAGGATGTAGCCCAGCAGGTGACGCCCCGGGATCAAGGCGAGCAATCCGATCGCCCAAACAGATGGTATTTTGCCTGCCGAAACAGCCAGAAAAATGACGGCGGCAATATCCTGCAATACCAGCACACCAATTGCGACCTGACCATAACGGGAAACGAGGGAACCCCGATCCTCAAGGGTTTTAACGGCGAAAACCGTGCTTGAGAAGGAGAGAGCAAAAGCAACAATGATTGCCCCGGGTAAATCCAGTTCATTGAATAGAGGAGCATTAATCAGGCTCAACCCTATGAGTATGCCCGTGATAAAAAGAATGGACCCAATCATGTGAATGGTGGTGGTCGCCCATATTTCTCGCCGGATCAATGTGCTGATGCGCAATTTCAACCCAATAGTGAAGAGCAACAGCGTGACACCCAGGTCAGCTATTTCCAACAGGAACTGGTCGCTGTTTGCACCAAAGAAATGCAAAACAAAACCGGCCACCAGAAACCCCACCATTGGGGGGAGATTCAAATATTTAAAGATCAGACCAAAGGTAAAGGCAAAGGCAATCCATGCTGGGTCATGATAATCAATGGAAATCAATATAGGATCCAACAAAGTCTCTCCCTGAATATATTTTGCAATACTGACGATCGAACTGATGCAGCGTCAAGATCAATAGGGCCGGGCGTGAACCTCTTCGGTCAGTTCCTTGCGCAAGGGGTGTTCGCGAAATTTACTCATTTGGTCATTATTGTCCCGACAAAAGGCGAAAAACCGAAAGCGAGGTCTTATATGTACATGGTGTACCCGCTATATTGTTACCACTCGATGAAATGAATTAGGAAAACCCATGAGCGACCTGTCCCAGACCGATGATCTGTTTTTCACGCGCGCCGGCATGGATTTGGACCGTGTTCAGGCCCTGACCGATGATGCCTTAAACGGTGCCGATGATGGCGAATTGTATCTGGAATACAGCCAGTCCGAAGCCGTGGTGTTCGATGATGGCAAACTGAAAAACGCCAGCTTCGACACCAGCCAGGGTTTCGGCATGCGCGCGGTTTCGGGCGAAGTTACGGGCTATTCCCATGCTTCCGAACTCAGCGAAGACGCCATCAAACGGGCCGGGGCGACGGTCAAGACGGTGTTTTCGGGAAATCAGGGAACCTTCGCGGCACCGCCTGTGGGCACCAACGAGCGGCTGTATGTCGAAGATAATCCCTTAAACCTTGTGGCATTTGAAACCAAGGTGAAGTTGCTCGCCGATATGGATGCCTACGCCCGGTCGCTGGACGACAAGGTCATCCAGGTTTCGGCCTCGCTGACCGGCAGTTGGCAGGCGATCCAGGTGATGCGGCCCGGCGGCTTGCGGGCCGGCGATATCCGGCCCCTGGTGCGGCTTAATGTGTCGGTCGTTACGGCCAAGGGCGACCGCATGGAAACCGGCAGTTTCGGTACCGGTGGGCGGGTCTTGTATGATGAATATTTAAAGCCGGAAACCTGGAAGAAAGCGGTCGACGAGGCCCTGCGCCAGTCGCTGGTCAATCTGGAATCCGTACCCGCCCCGGCCGGCGAAATGGATGTGGTGCTGGGTTCGGGCTGGCCTGGAATTTTGCTGCATGAAGCCATCGGCCACGGCCTGGAAGGCGATTTCAATCGCAAGAAGACGTCGGCTTTTGCCGGTCTGATGGGTGAACGAGTGGCCGCCCCCGGCGTTACCGTTATCGACGACGGCACCATCCACGACCGGCGCGGATCAATCACCATCGACGACGAAGGCACGCCGGGCCAAAGCACGGTTTTGATCGAAGATGGCATCTTGAAAGGCTATATGCAGGACCGCATGAACGCCCGCCTGATGGGCGTCAGCCCAACCGGTAATGGACGCCGGGAAAGTTACGCCCATGCGCCGCTGCCGCGCATGACCAACACCTATATGCCAGCCGGGGAACGCGACCCCGATGAAATTATCGCCTCGATCAAGAAAGGCATTTACGCCGTCAACTTCGGCGGCGGCCAGGTCGATATTACCTCGGGTAAATTCGTTTTCAGCTGCACCGAAGCTTACCTGGTCGAAGACGGCAAGGTCGGCGCCCCGGTCAAGGGCGCGACGTTGATCGGCAACGGCCCCGATGTTCTGACCCGGGTGTCGATGATTGGTAATGATATGAAACTGGACCCCGGCGTCGGAACCTGTGGCAAGGACGGCCAAGGCGTCCCCGTCGGCGTCGGCCAGCCGACCATCCGCATCGACGGTCTGACCGTCGGCGGTACGGCGGCTTAAGCAGCCACCGAAACCGGTCATTCCATGTCGTAGGCTTTGATCAGGTTTTCGACGGAGGGTATTTCGGCTTTGCCGTTGATATCGGCGGCGTCGAGGGTTCGTTCCAGATCGCGCTCCACAATGCGCGACACTTCGGCATCGACGACGTCTGAATATTCCAGAAAAATACGTGTCGCGCGGTTGATGTCGCGGGTTCCGGCCTGGGTCCGAATGGCCTTGATCAGCGATGCCCCGGCGGCATGCATCAGGCGATGGGGCTCTTCCAACTGCTTGACCGAACGGTCTTTCACGCCGCCGCTGACTTCACCCATGTACCACTGGCCCAGGCGGCAGCGGGCGGGGCTGTGGACCAGGTCCATTTTCGGCAGCGATCCCCATTCTTCGGGTCCGGTCATCGACAGGGTTAACGCGGCATCCAGCACCTTGTGGCGATAGGATATGTGGTTGACCCAGGCGTTATACAGCAGCCCGAAGGACGATGACGGCCATTTCGGCTGGCTACGGCACAGGCTTGTAAAATCTTTCAACGGCAACGGATGGCTGATCCAGTAGCCTTGCACTTCGTTACAGCCCGACGACATCAGGTAGGTATAGGTGCCCTTGCTTTCGACGCCTTCGGCGACGGTCTTGATCGACAGTTCGCGCGCCATATACAGGCTGGACCGCACGATGTGGGTGTTTTTGACATCTTCGGTCATGCGCCGCACGACGCCTTGGTCGAGTTTGACCGTGGAAATCGGCAGCCGGCTCAATAAATCGAGCGATGAATAGCCGGTGCCGAAATCATCCATGGCGATTTCGATGCCCAGTTCGACTAAATCGAGCATCGCCGTCTTGATTCGTTCGGAGTTATCGACGACGGCGGTTTCGGTGATTTCGATCTGGATATTGCCGGGGCTGATGCGCCGCGATCCGATAAAGCTGCGCAGCATCTTGACCAGATAGGGGGAATATAAATCCAGCGCCGAAATATTGAAGGCGATCTGGGCATCGACCTTGACCTTGCGGATGACTTCGATGTTTTCGATCAATTCAGACAACATAACGGCGGTGATGTTGGTGATCAGTCCGGATTTTTCGGCCTGGGGCAGGAATTCGCCAGGCGACACCACATGGCCGTCGGGCCTGATCCAGCGCAGCAGGGCTTCGGCACCGACGATTTCGCCAGTTACGAACGAAACCTTCGGCTGATAATAGAAGCACATTTCCCCATTGTGGAGTGCGGCTTCAATCGCGGGCAGCGTGTACTTTCTAGCACTCATGATATAGCGATGAAGTTGTTTCCCAGGAATTGGAGGCTCCCAGTAGCGCTCCAACTAATACTTATAGAAGTAATTTCAGGACTTGAGAAGCCCCGGTGTAATATTCAGCAATGCTCTTGGTTTCCGGTCAAATAACAAATGACGGGGCACCCGCTGGCTGCCCCACACGGCGGGCGGGCAGCGTCGCCCTGGCGGTGGTTCCGGCGCCCAGGGTGCTGTCGAGTTCCAGGGTGCCGCCATGCATTTCCATCAAGTGACGGCTTAACGGCAGGCCCAATCCCCATCCCTTCTGGGTTCGCGTCAATTCGTTTTCGACCTGATCGAACGGAGAAAATACCAGTTCATGATCTTCCGCGGAAATTCCGATGCCGGTATCAGACACTTCGATGACACCGTCTCCGTCCTGGGTCTTATAGCATTTCATGGCGATCTTGCCGCCTTGCGGAGTGAACTTGATCGCATTCGTCAACAGGTTGAGGACGACCTGTTTCATCTTCTGATCATCGGCCAATATCCAGGGCAGCTCACCTTCGTTAAGGTCTTCGACGGTCACCCCTTTGCTTTGGGCTCGTCCGGCGACCATGACCAGGCAGGTTTGCAGCAGGGTTTCGATGTTGACGTTTTCCTCGTGCAGCGTTTCCTTGCCGGATTCAATCTTGGACAGATTGAGGATGTCGTCGATCATGGTTTTCAGGTATTGCCCCGATTTCTGGATATCGCGGGCATAGTCTATGTATTTATCGTTGCCGAGGGGGCCGTGTACCTGCAAGGCCATGGTTTCTGAAAATCCCAGGATGGCGTTCAGGGGGGTCCGCAACTCATGGCTCATGTTGGCCAGGAATTTCGACTTTGTCGTGTTCGCAATTTCGGCCCTCTCGCGGGCCGCGACCAAATCCGATTCGGCGCGTTTGCGTTCGGTGATGTCTTCCTTGAACGAGACGAAGTTCATGATTTTGCCGGCCCGGTTAAAAACCGGAAAGATCGTAACGTCTTCCAGATAGGTCTGTCCGTCCTTGGCTTTGTTGACCAGTTCCCCCCGCCATTCCCGGCCGCTGCGGATCGTTTGCCACAGCTCCTTATGGGCATCTCGCGGCGTGTCATCGGATTTGAAAATTCTGGATGTTTTTCCGGTGACATCCTCGATACTGAAGCCTGATGTTTCCAGCAATTTGGCGTTGGCGTATTCGATGATGCCTTCGGAATCGGTGATGACGATGGCGATGGGGCTTTGTTCGACGGCGCGGTTCAGTTTGCGGCGGTCGGCGGCGACGGCGGAATACTTGAAAATCAAGGCAGCCGTCACCCAGATAGCGAAAACTGCCAGCGCGCGGTTGGTAAGAACAATCCACGGCACGCCCCCCGGCGGCGATAAATAATACCCCACCAGGGTCAGGATGGTTCCGGCGATCGCCAGATACAGGGTTTGCTCACGGCGGGGGAGCCACAGGCCCAGCATGACCAGTGCCACATAGGGCACTCCCCCGGCGACGCCGAGGGGCAGCGATAGGTCGAAAAAAAGAATTGCAGTGGCGAGAAGACAGGCGACAACGCCCAGCTTGATCGTATGGCTCATTCAGCTGCGGCCCCGCTATTGCGGGCCGTTCCCATTCTGGTTTCTGGCGTTCAAAGGGCGATATTTTGCCCGGTACAGTGCCAAAATAACTTTGAAATACAAGGGGATGGTAGCAAAACGCCCTGATTATGGGAAGCCTGATCTAATTCATACAGGATCTTCCGGTCAGCCCGCAACGCATGTTCGCCTAATAAGCGTATTCCTTGAAAACCGGGTCGATATTTCCCTGCCACCGGCGTTCATAGGCGCACAGCAGTTCTTCGGCCGGGGTCAGTCCCGATTCGGCGATTTGGAACAGGGGATTGAGGAAATGGGTCTCGTCCAGGCCAACGCCATCGAGGACTCCCCGGCGGGATAATCCCTGATGGGAAATTTCCAGTGCGTCGAGCGCGACATCGCCGACGGTGCCTTCCCGGAAAGGTGTCCCCAGGGCATGCTTGGGAACATCGCGGCGCAGGGTCAGGTGTTCTTCCGGCGTCCAGTCTTTGACCAGGTCCCAGGCGGCGTCGCGGGCCTGGGTATCGTACAACAGGCCGACCCAGAACGCCGGCAGGGCGCACAACCGGTTCCACGGGCCGCCATCGGCGCCGCGCATTTCCAGAAACTTTTTCAAACGAACTTCCGGGAACGCCACCGTCAGGTGATCTTCCCAATCCTTTTCAGTCGGAAGTTCGCCCGGCAGGACTGCAAGCTTTCCGGCCATGAAATCCCGGAACGACAGGCCCGCAGCATCGATATATTCGCCGCCCCGATAAACGAAGTACATGGGCACGTCGAGCATGTAATCGACATAGCGTTCAAACCCGAAACCGTCTTCAAAAACGAACGGCAGGGTGCCGCAGCGGGCGGGGTCGGTATCGGTCCAGATATGGCTGCGATAGCTTAAATATCCCGACGGCTTGCCATCCTTGAACGGCGAATTCGCCCATAGCGCCGTGGCGATAGGTTGCAGGGCCAGCGAAATGCGGAACATTTTGACCATGTTGGCTTCGCTGTCAAAATCCAGGTTGACCTGCACTGTGCAGGTCGACTGCATCATGTCGAGCCCCATGGTGCCGACCTTCTGCATTTGGGCGCGCATTATCTTGTAGCGGGATTTCGGCATCCACGGCTGTTCCTTCAAGGGCCACTTGGGCTGATAGCCCAGGCCCATGAAGCCGATGCCCAGGTCCTTGGCGACCGCCTTGACCTGACGTAGATGTTCGGAAACTTCGGTGCAGGTCTGGTGGATATTTGCCAGCGGCGCGCCCGACAGTTCGACTTGTCCGGCGGGTTCCAGGGTGATCGAGCTCATGTCGGGCTTGATCAGGGCGATGGGGTTGCCGTGTTCCAGCACCGGCTTCCAGCCAAACTGTACCATGCCTTCAAGCAGGGCCCGGATACCGCCCGGGCCTTCGTATTCCAACGGCCGCAGAGTATCAATGTGGTAGGCGAACTTTTCGTGTTCGGTACCGATGAGCCATTTTTCCGGCGGCTTGCAGCCTGATTCCATATATTCGATCAGCTGTTTCTTATCGGTAATGGGCTCGCTCTGGCCCGATGAATCTGCTGGCATAATGGTGGTTCTCGTTTTTGGTGTTGGAAAAAAAATTCTATCCCGAACGGGGTAACGTATGCCAATCACCAATATGTGACTGGATGCAGGCTAGGGCCGCCAGGGCCGCCGTTTCGGCGCGCAATATACGTGGCCCCAATCCGATAAACACAGAGAACGGCAGTTTTTCAAGTTCGTCAAGCTCGGCGCTGGAAAATCCGCCTTCCGGCCCGATCAGCAGGCCCGTTTTTTGGTTGGGGATCGCGGCCAGCGCGGCGCCGATCGGCTGGCCGCCACCGGTTTCATCGGCGACCAGCAAGACCCTGTCTTCGGGCCATTCGGCAAGAAATTCCCGCAGCCGTAGGGGGCCGCTAATTTCGGGAACGCTGAGGCGTTCGCATTGTTCGGCGGCTTCGATGGCGATTTGCCCCAGACGCCCGGTGTTGACCCGCCCGGTGTCGGTATGATCGGTAAAGATGGCGAATAGCTTGGCGATTCCCAGTTCCGTTGCTTTCTCGACCAGGAAGTCGGTGCGGCTTTTTTTCAGGGGGGCGAAGGCCAGCCACAGATCGGGTTCAATCGATTGCGCGCGGGTTTGCTCGTCCAGGGTCAGGGTGCAGGAATTCTTGGCGATCTTTTCGATCACCGCCCGCCATTCTCCGTCACGACCGTTGAACACGGTAACGCCATCGCCGACGCTTAAGCGCATGACCCGGCCCAGGTAATGGGCCTGATCGCCATCCGGCGAAACGCTGCCGCCGTGGGTCAAATTATCGGTAACGTAGATGCGGGCTTTCGGTTTTGGCTGGGTCATGCTTTAACGTAACGCCATGTCAGAAAAATATAAAGCCACTGCCAGCGATATAACGGCCCTTTCCTGGGTCGAAAGATGGGTGCCGGGACCGGTTCGGCCTTATCTGGTTCTGGCCCGCATCGACCGAGCTATCGGCACCTGGTTGTTGTTGCTGCCGTGCTGGTGGAGCATCTCGCTGGCCAGCGGTGGCTGGCCGGATCCAGGACTGCGCGATCTTGCTCTCTATGGGTTGTTCGGTGTCGGCGCGCTGGTCATGCGGGGCGCCGGATGCACCCTGAACGATATCGTCGATCGGGACTACGATGGCCGGGTCGCCCGCACCGCGACCCGACCGATTCCCAGCGGCGCGGTTAGCGTCGGCCAAGCCTTTGGTTTTATGGGATTGCTGTTGCTGATTGGCCTCGCCATTTTGCTGCAATTCAGCACATTCGCCAGGGTTGTCGGCGCCAGTTCGCTGATTATCGTCGCCGTTTATCCGTTCATGAAGCGCATTACCTATTGGCCGCAGGCGGTATTGGGGCTGGCGTTCAATTGGGGGGCGCTGCTCGGTTGGGCGGCGGTGCGGGGCGACCTGGGCCTGGCACCGGGCTTGCTGTACATGGCCGGAATCCTGTGGACCCTGGGCTACGACACCATCTATGCCCATCAGGACAAGGAAGATGATCTGCTGATCGGCTTGAAATCGACGGCCTTGAAATTTGGCGCCCGGACCCGGATCTGGCTGGTCGGTTTTTATGGTGGCACGACCGTGCTGATCGTCCTGGCCGGACAGGCGGTCGGTTTGTCTAACGCCTTTTACGCCGGCATGGCCGTGGCCGTGGCGCACCTGGTGTGGCAAGTGGCGACCCTGGATATTGACGACGCCAAGGACTGCATGTCGAAATTCAAATCAAACCGGGATTTCGGCCTGATCGTTACCGCCGCCATCATCGCCGGGCAGGTAATTTAAAGACACCTATACCCATCATAGAAAAACGGTATGGCTCCTGCCGCCAGGGTGGCGGTGCGGTGATGGCGGGTATCGACGTGGTCGATATTTTCGCCGATGAAATCGTGCAGGTCTTGGCCCGGCGCCAGGCGGTCCCGCGCCAACGTCTGGACCTGGGTTTGGGTCATCGCCGACCAGGCCCGCCCTTGCGCCGTAACATCGGCCAGGGCGACCGGTAAGTTGTCATGGCAGAATGCGCCGCGCCGACCAATATAGGCGAACACAGTTTGGCAATCGCCGACACCATCGATGGCGACCCGGACGCCATCGAGCCTGCCGTAATCGTAATTCAGCCCAAGGGCTTCGGTGTCGTGCATGCGCTGTAACTGGGCATCGGTGAGCCAGGTGGTGAACAGGTCGGCACAGACACCGGGACTGAAATGCAAGGTCGCCGCAATTGATCCATAGGCGCTGAAATGGGGCGAATAGACGGAATCGAAATTTTCGATACGACTGCGTAAAACCGGGACCGTCGCGCCGCCTTCAAGATCGAACTTGCGGGCCAGTTGCTGCGGCGACTGGTTCGAACCGCTGGCGATGATGGGATGGCGGCCGGCTAAATCGGGCTTGGGGTCGCCGTCGGCTATTTCCCGAGGGCCACTGGCACCAAGCACGTATGACTTTTTCGGGATGTCGAAAGGGTATGCGCGCGCGTGTTCAATTTCGGCGGAAGTAACCACGGATCAGCCGATGCCTGTTTCCAGGTATTGGCCGATTTCGACGTGGTCGATCTGGTTCTGCATCAACCGCTTTTCGGCATATTCCAGATAAACACCCGACTTCAGGAACAACTCAAACAAGTCGGGATCGATATGGTTATCCAGTTTCATGAACGATAATATCCGCACGCTCTCGCTTAAGGTCTTGGCTTTTTTGTAGGGCCGATCGCATGCGGTCAGGGCTTCGAATATGTCGGCGATGGCCATGATTCGGGCCGGTAGCGACATGTCTTCTTTTTTCAGGCCGCGCGGATAGCCCGTGCCAATCATGGTTTCGTGGTGGGCGCCGGCGATTTCCGGCACGTTTTTCAAGTGCGGGGGGAACGGCAACTGATCCAGCATGGAGACGGTCTGAACCATGTGATGGTTAATCTTGTAGCGTTCTTCAGTCGTCAGGGTGCCGCGCCGGACAATCAGGTTGTATACCTCGCCCCGATTGTACAGGTCTTTGGGTTCGTCCATCTTGAAATTCAGCGGGTTGTCTTCCGGCGTCTTGTTGGCGGCGTCGCGTTCGATGATGTGTTCGGGCCGGTCGACCAGCAATTTTTCTAGCGCCGGCACCGGTGCGTATTCGGCTGATTCCATGCGCCGCAATTCTTCGTGGGAAACGCCGATGCGGTTGTCGAGCGTGCGAACCCATTCGATGTTACCGATTTCTTCGATGCGTGCGATGTCTTCATCAGACATATATTCGCCGCCAATATTGGCAGTGGCGATGAAGGCGAAATCTTCACCGAGCTGACGGTGTTTTTCCGCCAGCTCCTTGCGCAAGACCCTTTCTTCGCCCCCGGCGATGATGGCTTTCAGGCAGTCGATTTCGGCGTCTCGTTTCAGAACTTCGAAACGGGTGCGAATTTCGTGGATACGGTCGTAAATGGTTTCCAGCTTGGTCGCCTTGTCGACGACATATTCCGGCGTCGTCACCTTGCCGCAATCGTGCAGCAGGGCGGCGATGTTCATTTCATAGTGTTGTTCTTCGTTGAGGTCGAAATCCACGAAGATTCCTTCCGTCGATTTGCTGGCGGCATCGGCCAGCATCATCGCCAGTTCGGGTACCCGCTGGCAGTGGCCGCCGGTGTAGGGCGACTTGGCATCGATGGCGCCCGCCAGCACGGATATAAAACTGTCGAGCAGTCTTTTTTGAGATTGGATCAGGTTCTGGTTGTCCAGCGCCACGGCGGCCTGGCTGGTCACCGCTTCGATCAGCGGCTGAATGGTTTCATTAAAAGGGGTCGGTTGGCCGGTATCTAAATCCTTGGCGTTAAGCAATTGCAATACACCGATGACGTCGCCGGAATGGTTCTTCAGCGGTACGGTCAAAAACGATGTCGAACGGTAATTGTATTTTTCATCAAACCCCTTGGTTCCGGAAAAATCGAATTCATCCGCTTCGTAAGCATCCGGGATATTGATGGTCTTGCCGCTTAAGGCCACGTGCGAGGCGACGTTTTTATGATTGGGTTCGCCGGTTTCCTCGTTGTACAGGCGAATCGGAAAGGTCGGAACCGGATTGCCACTGGTTCCCCCGGCGTTGAGTTCGGGTTTGCTGTCGTTCAGCATGATTTCGAAGCGCAGGGTATCGTCTTCACTGCGCAGGTACAGGGTGCCAGCATCGGCGTTGCATAGCGCTTTCGCCTCCTGAAGGATTTTCTCCATCAGCAGGTTATGGTCACGTTCCTGGGAAAGGGCGAGGCCGATTTCAATCAGCCGCTTAAAGCTTTTATCCCCGGTTACACTCATTTCGTACCCCTGGTGTCATTATTGGCTTTGTTTACACCTCGTTGAAATCGTATCCTTATTTGCAAATGAACACAACAAAAGTAGGTTGGTGAAGATATTCAAATAATATCAACACACCACATTACAATCGGCAGAAGCAAAGAATACAGGGCTATGGCATCCAACAACTACAAAAGTCTTCGGGATTTCATGGCCCGCCTGGAACGCGACGGGCAATTGGTCCGGGTATCGGAAGCGGTTTCCACCGAACTGGAAATGACCGAAATCCAGACCCGCCTGATGGCCGAAGGCGGCCCGGCCGTGCTGTTTGAAAACGTCGTCAATGAAAAGGGCGAGCGTTCTGCCATGTCAGTGCTGGTTAACCTGTTCGGCACGGTCGAACGGGTCGCCCTGGGTATGGGTCGCGCCCCCCATGAATTGCGCCAAATCGGCGAGACCCTGGCCTTCCTGCGGCAACCCGAACCGCCCGGCGGTTGGCGCGATGCGCTCGAAATGCTGCCGTTACTGAAAACCGTGATGTCTATGAAGCCGAAAACCACGACCTCGGCGCCGTGCCAGGAAGTGGTGTGGACGGGCGACGATATCGACCTGGGCAAATTGCCGGTACAAACCTGCTGGCCCGGCGAACCGGCGCCGCTGATCACCTGGCCGCTGGTTGTCACCCAAGGGCCGGACGCCGGCAAGGGCGGCGACAAGCGCGACACCCCAAACTTGGGCATCTATCGCATGCAGGTGACCGGCAAGAACACCACCATCATGCGCTGGCTGAAGCATCGCGGCGGGGCGCAACAGTTTGCCCGCTGGAAAAAAACATCCGACCAGCCGATGCCGCTGGCCGCCGTTATTGGCGCCGACCCCGGCACCATCCTGGCCGCCGTTACGCCGGTTCCCGATACCCTGTCGGAATATCAGTTCGCAGGGCTTCTGCGCGGCGAAAAAGTGTCGCTGGTCGATTGCAAGACGATCCCTTTGAAAGTCCCTTCGGAAGCCGAAATTGTGCTCGAAGGCCATGTCTCGCTAACCGATGTCGCCGACGAAGGCCCTTATGGCGACCACACCGGGTATTACAATTCGGTCGAACAATTCCCGGTCTTTACGATCAGCGCCATTACCATGCGCAAAGCCCCCATTTACCTGTCGACCTACACCGGGCGCCCGCCTGATGAACCTTCGGTGTTGGGCGAGGCCTTGAACGATGTCTTCGTGCCGTTGCTGACCCAGCAGTTTCCGGAAATCGTCGATTTCTGGTTACCGCCCGAAGCGTGTTCCTACCGGGTCGCCGTGGTCTCCATGAACAAGGCTTACCCCGGTCACGCCAAGCGCATCATGATGGCGGTGTGGTCGTATCTGCGCCAGTTCATGTACACCAAGTTCGTCATCGTCGTTGACGACGACATCAACGCGCGCGACTGGAACGATGTGATCTGGGCGATATCGACCAATGTCGACCCGGTCCGCGATGTCACCCTGATCGAAGGCACGCCCATCGATTATCTCGATTTCGCCTCGCCGGAATCCGGCCTGGGATCGAAAATGGGCATCGACGCGACGACCAAGCTGCCGCCCGAAACCCACAGGGAATGGGGCCGCAAGATTCGCATGAGCGATGATATCATCGACGAAGTGACAAAAAAATGGGCCAGCTACGGCCTGCCCGGTTCCGGTAAGTCGATCTGGAAGAAGTAGGCCCTAAGTCCCGCAAAACGTCTCGTGGACGACCTCATCGGGGTGCGGCGGGTTTTGGTAGTCGGCGTGTTCGGGCTGGTCATCGAAGGGCCGGGTTAGGACTTCGACCAGAGTCTCAAACGGCGTGAAATTACCAATCAGGGCGGCCTGGATGACCTGTTCGACCCGGTGATTGCGGGGGATGTAGGCGGGGTTGACGGCTTTCATGGCCGCTTGCCGCGTGGCATCAACCGCCGTTTCCCGGGCCAGCCGGGTGCGCCACAGGATCGCCCATTCGTGGAAGGCGGCGGGGGTGTCGAACAGATCGGCCACCGCCGCGTCGGCTTCGGTCACGTCGCCGCCGAGGTCACTCAGCCGCCGGAAGGTCAGGGTGAAGTCGGCGGTGTTGGCGGCCATGCGGTCGAGCAGGTCTTGGCCCAGGTCACGGTCGCCGGGGAGATCTTCGGACAATCCGATCTTGGCCCGTAGCGCGACGGTCCAGGCGGCATCATATAAATCGACGAAGCCCGCCAGCGCGTTTTCGGCGGTGGCGACGGCGGTGTCTTCGACATCGTCGATCAACGGCAGGATGCTGGAGGCGAACGAGGCCAGATTCCACTGGGCGATCCGCGGCTGGTTTTGATAGGCGTAGCGGCCACCGTGATCGATTGAACTGAACACCGTTTCGGGGTCGTAGGCATCCATGAAGGCGCACGGGCCGTAGTCGATGGTTTCGCCGCAAATCAGCATGTTGTCGGTATTCATGACGCCGTGGATGAAGCCGACCGCCATCCACCGGGCGATCAGCGTGGCCTGCCGGGCGATGACATTTTCAAGCAGGCTCAGGTACGGATTTTCGGCCTCTCGGGCCTGCGGGTAATGGCGTTCGATGACATAATCGGCCAACGCCTGCACGGCCTCGGCGTCCTCGCGGCCGGCGAAATACTGAAAAGTCCCGACCCGGATGTGGCTGGCGGCGACACGGGTCAGCACGGCGCCGGGGACGGTTTGTTCGCGAAAAACATCTTCGCCCGTGGTGATCGCGGCCAAGGCCCGGGTGGTCGGGATGTTCAGGGCCGCCATGGCTTCGCTGAGCACATATTCGCGCAGCACCGGCCCGATACCGGCGCGACCATCGCCGCCCCGGGAATACGGCGTCCGACCGGACCCTTTCAAGGCGATATCGCGGCGCACGCCTTCGTCGTCGATGACTTCGCCCAGCAAATGCGCCCGCCCGTCGCCCAGTTGCGGCACCCAGCCGCCGAATTGCTGCCCGGCATAGGCCATGGCTAGCGGTTCGGATCCTTCGGCGAGCTGGTTTCCGGCGAAAATGTCGATACCCTGGGGCGAGGCGAGAGTGTCCGGGTCGAGGCCGAGCCTGTGGGCCAGCGCGGTATTGATTTTAATCAGGCCCGGGGCCTTCACGGGGGTCGGGTCCAGGCGCGCATAAAAGCGTTCCGGCAAGCGGGCGTAGCTGTTGTCGAACGGGAAATGCGGAGAATTTTTCACGGCGATGTCCATGGCAAAAATAGCCTGCCTCTTGTAATTATATTTCGTCAGGTTCATATGGTTCCCATGCTGCCCAAAGGAAAGCAATAATTGCGGGCCGGGCCGAAGGGAAAGGATATCCGTGACGACAAAAGTTAAACCTGCCCTGGGGCTTGGCGAATTTGTGCCGCTGATGGCGATGATGATTTCGCTCGTCGCGCTGTCCATCGACGCCATGTTGCCGGCGCTGCCCAATATCGGGCAGGACCTGGGGTTGACGACAGCCAACGATCAGCAACTGGTCATTTCGGCGCTGTTTTTGGGCCTGGGTGTGGCGCAATTGGTCTACGGCCCACTGTCGGACAGCATCGGGCGCAAACCGGCCATCCACAGCGGCTACGCTATTTTCGTTATTGGCTGCCTGATGTCGATCTATGCGACGACGTTCGAAGTTATGCTGGTGGGTCGGGTGTTACAGGGCATCGGCGCGGCCGGTCCGCGCATCGTTTGCGTGGCCTTGGTGCGCGATCAATATGAAGGCCGCGAAATGGCCCGCATCATGTCCTTTGTCATGGGGGTGTTTATTTTGGTGCCGGCGCTGGCCCCGGCCATGGGCCAAGGCGTCATCATGATTTCGAACTGGCGAGCTATCTTCGTGGCGTTCTTGGTAATGGCCTTCGTCGCGTGGCTGTGGTTTGCCAAACGCCAACCCGAAACCCTGCCGCCGGAACGTCGTGTGCGGTTTTCCTTTTTCGTCATCTGGTCGGGGGTGCGGGAGACTTTTTCCAACCGCATCGCATTCGGCTACATACTGGTTTCCGGATTGGTTTTTGGCGCCCTGGTCGGCTATCTGTCATCCGCCCAGCAGATGTTCGCCGTCATCTACGGAATTACCGAACTGTTCCCGGCTTATTTTGCGGTGTTGGCGCTGGCCCTTGGCCTGGCGTCCGTTATCAATGGCCGCTTGGTCGTCAGGTACGGAATGCGGCTGCTGTCTTCTTACGCGGTGATCGCCCTGACGGTGGTATCTGCGGCTTTTCTTTTGTATGTCATCCTTATCGGCGGGCTGCCGGCGTTGTGGCTGAACATGGCCTATTTTATCGTCACGTTCCTGTGCTTCGGCATGCTGTTTGGCAATATAAATGCATTGGCGATGGAACCCCTGGGCCATATCGCCGGGGTCGGGGCGGCCGTTGTGGGTTCGATGTCGACGATCATTTCCGTACCGCTTGGCACCGTCATGGGCCAGATGTTCGATGGCACGGTGTTGCCGTTGGTCGGCGGTTTTGCGTTGATGGGCGTGTTGGCCTTGGCGGTCATGCATTGGACCGAACGCGGGGCTGCTCATTAGTGCAAGGCGTGGGAGCCCAGCCGTTTCAGTGACGTTTCCCAGCCCTTGATGTCGCGGCTATCCCAGTGCAGGGAAAAATGCGATGCGTTGGTCGAACAATAGGGCCGGAAGTGATCGAGCGCTTCGTCTTCGATGATGTCGGGGCGGCGGTTATCGAGAATATAATTATGATTGCCGAAGGTCGCCGCCAGCACGACCCGCCTGCTGTGGTCGTGATGATCTTCGATCCACACCAGGCGCAGGCGTTCGGCGCTGACGCCAATTTTGCGCAGCGACAAATACTTGGCCAGCGCGATGTGTTCCGACCCGGCGTTGTGGAACAGGGTCAGCGGTCCCGTCCACGGTAATTTCTGGCCAAGAGAGGCCAGCGCCGCGGTATCGGCGGAACGGTTCAGATACGTGTTGATGCCGGCAATTTGACCGCGCAGGCCATACGCCTTCAAGCCATCCAGCACATTCAGCCATTGCCGTTTAATCAGCGCCATGTTTGCGACGTCGGATTTTTTGCAAGTGCGCTCGGGAAACAGCCGGACCGGATCGCCCAGATCGCGTTCCCGGCTATGGAACAACGCCGGTAATCGATGCGGCCTGGTGCCGGGGTCGACAATGCGCAGGCTGTCGAAAGAGGCCCTGGAAGGGGATGTGTCCGGGGCCGGATCGTCGACGTTGAATCCCAGATTGCTCAGGGATTTGCCGAGAGAAGCTTTCAGGTTGGCAAAATGCGTCATGGCGTCTCGATTTCAAGAGTGTTGAGCGGTTCCGCAATATACAAAGCAAGCGTCGTGCCAGTATCAGCGCCTTGATTGACGTGCCTATCTGCATCGATTCCGGTGACGTGCGGCAGATGTTGCCGCCTGAACAGGGCTAATGGTGTCCTCCGGGCTCGCATTTTTTTCTCAGGTGGTTTAGTTTCCGGCGACCGCAACTTGAAAACCGGACCCTTCGCCATGCCTTCCAGCACCATCGGCCCTTCCGCAACTGAATTCCATGATCTGGCGCAACATTCCAACGCCTGGCCGTTCGCCGAGGCCCGCGCCCTAATCAAACATCTGGGCGGTCCCGGAAAATTGAAAACACCGGACAAGGGATACGTGCTGTTTGAAACCGGCTACGGGCCATCGGGCCTGCCCCATATCGGCACCTTCGGCGAGGTTTCCCGCACCACCATGGTGCGCAACGCGTTTCACCAGTTGTGCGATATCCCGACCAAACTGTTTGCTTTTTCCGACGACATGGATGGCCTGCGCAAGGTTCCCGACAACGTGCCCAACGGCGACATGGTGCGGGAGCATCTGGGCAAACCGCTGAGCCGTATTCCCGACCCTTTCGGCACCCATGAAAGTTTCGGCCATCACAACAATGCGCGCCTGCAGGCGTTTCTCGACGCGTTCGGCTTCGACTATGAATTCCAAAGCGCCACCGACTATTACATGACCGGCAAGTTCGACCCCATGCTGCGCCGCGTGTTGGAAAAATATGACGAGATCATCAACATCGTGCTGCCGACCCTGGGCGAAGAACGACGCGCCACCTATAGCCCGTTCCTGCCCATATGCCCGGAAACCGGCATCGTCTTGCAGGTTCCGGTGATCGAACGGGATATCGCCGCCGGCACCATCGTTTATCAGCGCGAAGACGGCAAAAAGATCGAAACCCCGGTTACCGGCGGTCACTGCAAATTGCAATGGAAGGCCGACTGGGGCATGCGTTGGGCGGGGCTGGGAGTGGACTACGAAATGTCGGGCAAGGACCTGATCGATTCGGTCAAGCTGTCCAGCCGTATTTGCAGGGCACTGGGCAACCCGCCGCCGCTTAACCTGACGTACGAATTGTTTCTCGACGATGGCGGCCAGAAGATTTCAAAATCCAAGGGCAATGGCCTGGCGGTCGAAGAATGGCTGCGCTATGCGCCGCCGGAAAGCCTGTCCATGTTCATGTACCAGAAGCCGAAAACTGCCAAGCGGTTGTTTTTCGATGTGATCCCGAAAAGCGTCGATGAATACCTGTCCCATCTTGCCGCCTATCCCGACCAGGATGGCGCCAAGAAGTTATCCAATCCGGCGTGGCACATCCATCAGGGCAACCCGCCCGCTGAAGATGCGCATTTGAGCTATAACGTCCTGCTTAATCTGGCCAGTGTCTGCCATACGGAAGACAAGGCCGTGCTGTGGCATTTTATCGGTCGTTACCGGCCCGACGCCAACCCGGAAACGGCACCGTTCCTGGATGCGTTGGTGGAAAACGCCATCAATTATTACAGCGATTTTATCAAGCCCAACAAGCAGTACCGCACGGCGACGGAAACCGAAGTTGCGGCGTTGCAGGATTTGGTCGATAGCCTGTCCGCATTCGCCGCCGACGCCGCGGCGTCCGACATTCAAACCGAAGTCTACGAGGTCGGCAAACGCCATAACTTCGAAGATTTGAAAGCCTGGTTTGGCGCCTTGTATGAAATCTTGCTGGGCCAGAAGCAAGGCCCGCGCATGGGATCGTTCATCGCCCTTTACGGCGTGCCCGAAACCATCGCCCTGATTAAGCGCGCCATCGCCGGCGAAGACTTAGGCGCGTAACGCTCTAGACCGTGGCGATCATAAACAGTCGGCGGAAGGGCATCAGGGTTTTGCCGTCCGACCGCCGGGGATAGGCGTCCGCGACACGGCTGCCGTAGGCGGACATGAATTCGTCTTTTTCCTGCGGGTCGTCAAGGGCATCGAGGAAACGCTTGAGGGCGGTTCCCTTGGTCCATTCCAGCACCGGGTTTTCGCCTTCCAGGATATGCAGGTATTCGGTTTCCCAAAGGTTCAGGTGTTTGCTTAACGGGGCGAGCAGGTCGTAATAAAACGCCGGGTCCTGAACGTTCGATGGCTGCACGAGAGGCGACAGTTTTTGCGCCCACGGTCCCGCCTGAACGGTTTCGGTGATGGCCGTATGGGTCGGGGCTAAATGATTGCGCGGCATTTGCACGGCCAACTGTCCGCCCGGTTCTAACAGGCCGAGCAATCGCGGCAACAGGCTTTCATGATCGGCGAGCCAGTGCAGGGCGGCATTGGAATAGATCAGAGACACCGGATTATCGGGAACCCAACGTGCCGCGTCGCCTTGTTGCCAGTCGATGCCCTTGATTTCGGCGGCGCGCGCCAGCATCTCGATGGACGTATCAACGCCTTGAATATGTGCATGGGGATAACGTTCGGCCAGGATCGCCGTCACGTTGCCCGGGCCACAGCCCAGGTCGACAATCCGGGATGGATGTTCAAGGGAAACCATGGCCATGAGATCAAGCGCCGGTCGCAACCGTTCGCCCGAAAATTGCAGATACTGGGACGGGTTCCATACGGTCATCAGGCAATCTCATCCTCATCGTTTTTGGCGCCTATTGATTCCAGTTTTTCTTTAGCTGATCGGCTTCCAGGCGCTGCGTCGGGGTCAGGTATCCATCGACGTCGGGCCAAAAGGTGCCAGATGGCAGGCCGCGGGTATCGGCGGCCAGGTCGAGCCACATGAAGGCGGCAGAAAGATCGGGTTTGAGCCCTTCGCCGGTGACATGCATGACACCGAAGGCATGCTGGGCATCGGGGTATCCGGCGTCGGCGGCGCGACTGATCCAGGTGCGGGCTTTTTCCAGGTCGCGTTTAACGCCCAGCCCACGCCGGTACAGGGACCCCAGCGTGTATTGCGCCGGGGCGAATCCCTGGCGGGCGGCTTTTTGCCACCACGACACGGTTTTTGCGGGGTCGATGGCGACGCCGCGCCCCTGGGCGTAAAGAAACCCCAGCATATGTTGGGCATGGGGGTCGCCTTTTTCCGCCGCCGGCAGCCATTCCTTGAGCGCCGTGGCGTAGTCGTTTTTTTCGTAAGCTGTAAACCCGGTGTCGAAATCGGCCCGGGCCGGCCCAAGGCAAAGGCCGAACAGCACCACGACCATCAGGGGGAAGCGGTAATCAGGCATTGTCCGTTTTGGGCGACGTTGACATAGGGCGGGTTGCTCTACTGGCTGGACCACACGATACGGGCGATCCAGTCAACCTCTTCAAGCCCCAATTCGTGGTCGGGATATTCCGGATTAATGGATGCCAGTTCGATTTTCTTGGCGGTCTGGCGGCGCAGGACCTTGGCCATCACTTCTCCTTTCAGGGTCCTGACGACGACACGGTCGCCCCGGCGGACGCTGGAATCGGGTGACACAATAACGGTGTCGCCGTCGCGGTAGACCGGCTTCATGCTGTCGCCGGATATTTCCAGCGCATAGGCGTGCTTATCGGTGACGCCGGGAAACGGTATTTCGTCCCACGAGCCCCCGGTCGGATACCCGGCGTCGTCGAAAAATCCGGCGGCCCCGGCCTGGGCGAACCCGATCAGCGGCACGTTGCTATAGGCACCGTCGCCATCGCCGATATAGGACATGAATTCGCCCATGTTGGCGCCGGTGGCACGCAGGATCTTGGAAATGCTTTCGGTGCTCGGCCAGCGCAATTTGCCTTGCCCGGTGGTGCGTTTTGATTTGTTGAAAGTGGTGGCGTCCAGCCCCGATGCGCGGGCCAGTCCCGAGGCCGAAAAACCATGCTCGCGGGCCAGGGTGTCGATGGCTTGCCAGATTTCGGAATGTTTCAACATAGGAACATTTTCGTATATTTCGCGGCAAATTGCACGCGAAAAATGAATGTGAAAATAGGAATAAAAAAGTTATCGGCGGTTGACATAGGAATAAATAGTCCATAATAGACAAATGTTCACTATTTGTTCACTATTTTATCCAGGAGATTTCCCGTGAGCCGATCCCGATCCCATTCCCGTCACACACCGCCGCGCCTGGCCGCTGCCAGCGAGATTCTTGCCGTGCCGTTCATCGATGCCGAAGAGGCCTGGTTCTGGTATATGCAGGCCCAGCGGGCGCGCGCCGAAGGCGGGCGTTTCCGGGGCAGCGGGGCAACCACCCGGCCGTGTGACCCCGACGACCTGTACCGGGCGGTCATGGGTCTGGCCCGGCGGCGCCTGATCGGCCCAGAACATTTAAAAGTGCTGGCCCGGTTCGGTTATCTGGAATATCCGCCCGATCCCCGCGTCAGGGATCAGGTCGGCGCCCACAATTTGTGGTGCCAAGCCCTCGACCGCCTGACCACCGTGTTGAAAAGTAAAGGCATCATCGATGCCGGACAAGATAGAGGCATCATCGATGCCTGACACTAAAGCCCCGCCGCCGCGCCGCGCCCTGGTGGTGTTCGGCGACCGGGCAGACCTGGCCTGGTTAAAAATTCTGAAGCGCGGATTCAGGCATTGCTTCGCCGTGATCGAAGGCGGGCAGGGGGGCGGGGTACCGGTGTGGGTAATTTATAACCCCTTGTCCCATTGCACCGACATCACCACGGTCGTCGGATCGACCGCCTCGGACCTGGCCGACCATTACCGCAATTTGGGATTCCGGGTCGTCGAAACCCGGATCACGCGACCGATCAAAAGAACCGCGCCGTGGCGACCCTATACCTGCGTCGAAGCGGTGAAACGGGTGCTCGGCCTGCGGGCGCCGGGGGTTTTCACGCCGAGGAATTTGCATAATTTCCTTATTAGTGAAAATAAAAGGAAATAATGACAATTATATACTTAAGAAAAGTGAGTGAAATGGGTGAAATATCCCCCAAGCCAGCAGAAACCCTAGAGCGTATCGAGATCACTCCGGAGATGATTGAGGCGGGGGTGGTTGTTTATGAAGAATGGCTATCGAATATCGACTATGGCTCGGAGTCTAACGGGGGCTCTGAACTCGTAAAAACCAATCTGTTTTCAGCTCTAACGAAAAGAACTGTAATGTCTCATAAACTTCAACGAGGCGAGTTAGAAGTTTAACTATTTCGTCTCGGCCATAGGGATGAGATTGAAATCGAATTTTTCCCCGTGCCGTTCGGCGGAATGTGCCCTTGACGTTATCTTCAAACTGCATAAAGGGCCCGTGAACGATGCGGTTTCGGTCATCGAACAAATTTGCTGCATTTTTAATGGTTTTGATGATCCGGTCACTTTCATCGAATATGAATGGGGCATCGTCGAATTCTCGACCATCCAAGATGGCCAAGTTTAAATCACAGAGGGATTTGAAATTTAGATGAGCCGTAAATGCTATAGCGGCAGGATCGTCGGAATGGGTAATATATAACGGCAAATCGCGAAGAATTTGCTCAACAAGACCGCATAGGACAATTATTTCCCCAATCAATTGAAATTCATAGCTTTTGAAACCGAGATCGCGGAGACCCGATGGGCGGCGGAGTTTTTTCATGTCAGGCGATCCTAAATACCAAGACGAACTAAGCGAAGAAGAAGCGGCCAAGCGCCGAGACGCCGCCGAAGCCAAAGAAAAAACCTTCGTTGAAACAAACGCAAAAGGGAAATTAGTTTGCTTTTTCAGGTTCTTTTGGGTCAACCTTGGCGGCTGCGTGCGCTAGGTCGGAAGAAATTTTCTGAGCATGCTGTGGGTCCAATATAAACGGAATTCCTGTATTCGCCGTTAGGAAAAGGGACAGACCCACAGTTTGCCCTTCTTCGTCCACAACGATCTCGGATTTTTTCACAAAAATCCCAACCTCTGGTAATTGGCGAATTCTGGTCGAACGTTGGGCAGCTCCCAAAAGACGAACAATTATCACAGGAATAGCATCTGGCGGACACGCAAAGCGATGTTCGACGCCCTGATGATCTTTAAGACCAAAGACAATTGCGTCGCCTTTTTCGGTAGGGTCGGGGTTATCGCCGGTCCCGATCTCAGCGCCGCAGATTCTGATGACCTGGCCAGCGAATTCGAGCGCATCTCCTTGACGCTCAAGTCCAATTTCGACCGCTCGAACTTCGCCGTCGAAATGCACCAGTGTTATCTTGACCTGGTAACGGCAGGAACCGCCTCGCTGTTGCTTGAAGAAACTGGATCGGGCGAACATTCGGCGTTTCGGTTCACCGCCGTACCGTTGTCGCAACTGGTGTTGGAAGAAAGTCCTTCGGGACGCCTGGACACCACCTACCGGCGATCGGAAATGACCCGCGCCCAATTGCTGGCGCGGTTTCCCAAGGCAACCTTGCCGGACCTGCCCGACGCCCACGGAAAGGCCGCCGATGAGCACACCTTCGCGGTCGTCGAAGCGGTCATCCCGGCCGGTACGCGACAGCCTTAGCGCCTACAAGCTGGAAGTCGCCAAATCCTACGCATCCATCGTCTATATGAAGGAAGTCGAACGCCGCCTGACCGGGCATCTGGTGCGCATCGAAGACAAGCTCGATAGCTATCGATCCGGTGAAGGAGGTGGCCGATGAGTACCGCCAATTGCCCCCGCCTGCCAATCTGCCCTGCGACCGTGCTGCTGGCCCGCACCATCTATGGCGAAGCCCGGGGCGAATCCGTGCGCGGCAAGGAAGCCATCGCCGCGGTAATCCTCAACCGGGTGCAACGATCCAACGATCGTGGCGGGTATTGGTGGGGCAATGATTTAGCCGGGGTGTGTCTGAAACCGTGGCAATTTTCGTGCTGGAATTCCGACGATCCCAATTGCGAAAAGATCAAAAAAGTAAGCATGGAAAACCGGGTCTTCCAGTCCTGCATTCGCATCGCCCGGCGGGCCGTGGCCGGCACCCTTGGCGATCCCACCGGCGGCGCCACCCATTACCATGGCCGCACGGCCAATCCGCCGTGGGCCCGGGGCAAGGCCCCCAGCGCCGAAATCGGCGGCCATTTGTTTTACGCAAATATTGAATAGGCGGGAGAACTCAAAATGCTAAGCGCACTTATCGGGCCGCTGCTTGGCGGCTTGTTCGGGCTGATCGACAAGTCCGTGGAAGACCGCGACCAGGCGGCCAAAATCAAGGCCGATTTGCAAACCATGGTGCTCAGCGGCGAGCTTCGCGAACTGGAAGCGGCGGCGAAAATCATCGCCGCCGAAGCCACCGGCGAATCCTGGCTGCAACGCAACTGGCGACCGCTGCTGATGCTGCTGTTCGGCATCATCATCGCCAACAACTATCTGCTCGCACCGCTGTTCGGAACCCCCCTGGCGCAAATCCCGCCCGACATGTGGGCCTTGTTAAAGCTCGGCCTCGGCGGCTACGTGCTCGGCCGTTCGGCGGAAAAGGGCATCAAGGTGTGGAAGGGGGGTGGTTGATGGCAAAGAATGAAAACAGTTGCCCGCTAGTCATGATTGAGTGGGAAGATAGCGCCCAGCCTGTATCAAGTTGGTCCTTCCTTAATGATGTGGAATATGGAGAAGCTGTTCGGTGCGTATCAGTAGGATGGCTGGTTCATGAAAACTGCGTTGTCAAAGTACTTGCGCCAAATTTTGGCGGGTTAGAGACCAAGAACAGCGTGCAGGTTTCTGGATTAATCAGAATACCTGCACGCTGCGTAGTTAGAACTGTCGAGATAATCGAACCCGAACTAGTTATTTTTTCTTAGTCCCTTGTCCCTTTTTTTCATCTTGGGAAAGGACAGATGCCGCAAGAGTTTTGGAGTTTGCGACGGTGGGTTTCTTAGCACCCGACAGAACCTTGCTGGCGAGTGTAGAAACTTTGCTTGATGATTGCTTTTTAGGCATAACTATTTTCTTTCATATGATGGATGAATCTAGACAGAATCAATCGATTCTGTTAGCACATACCCATAGGTAATGAGGGTTAACTATCCTCTGCACCTATGGTTAGGCCCAGTTATTAAAAGGAGCGGCAATTTAAAACCCGCCGCTCCGGAGCTATTTCTGGAACACATACTAACCTCCTGACCCCAAGGTCTGCTGCCTTGGGTAAGCCTGTAGAACAACAGGAAATTTAGGGAAGAAGATCATTGATCTCCTCCCCATGATTTGACGAAGCGTTAACTTCGTCGGTTTCAGAAGCGCCTTCCGACTGATCCTCGGTTGGCGCTTCGTTCTTGTCTGACGTGATCAAATGCCAGACCTTACCTTCTAATTTAATTTTACCTTCATGTTTTAGGCGGGAAAGTTGTGGGCTAAAGCTAGAGCGCTCTATATCGCCTCGACCCCAATGTGTTTTAAAATAATTTAGCAAATTATTGGAAGTTGCGCCGTTCTTGAAGTGTTCTTCTAAAGCCTCAATAGCGAGTTCTTTCATCGAATATGATTGATATTGAGATAATTGATTGTCTCCTGCAAAATCAGGAAGCCTGCTGCCTAAAAACTCAGCAAAGCTCTGATTTTTTGCTGCATCAATTGCTTTTTTTGCAAGCCGAACCTTCTCAAGCTCTTTTTCAAGGGGAGCAAGCTCTTTATGCAGAATTAAAACCTTTCTTGAGAAGTCCTTCTCAAGGCGGTCGAGCATTTCAATCACAGACTCTTCTGGTGGGTTTTCCATCCGAATAACTTACTGTGAATCGTCGGCAGACGCAAAGACTTTGTGCTACATTGGAGAAAAAGACGCAAAAAACTCGGAGTCATGTGATATAATTGCAACACTTTATGGGTTCTTTTTACGCATGCTCGGCCACTTGGTGGAAACGGTGATCCGGGGGTGGAAGGGTGGTGGTTCTCCGGATACGTAAAGCTGTTTCATTGCCCCTGCGGGATGACTATCATCCGTCCCCAATCAACGTATCAACTGGGGGGCGGAAAAAATGTTAGGGAAACGACGCGACTTATTGGTCTTTTTGGGGGTCGTGCTGTTCGGGCTGGGCTTGTCCGGGGCGGCCCAAAGTACCGACCGTCACAGCACGTATTATTACCCGCCCCACGGCGAGGTCGAAACTTACAAGGCCCGCGCCGAGGTTTTGCCCGAGGCCAATGCGGTTCGGCGCATCGGCTTCGTTACCGCCGTTACCCTGTCGCGATTGAAAAATCCCTACCCGCCAACGTCGGTATTTTTCGCCAAGGGTGATGACGCCGAAAAGCTGATTATTGTCGCCCTGGTCGATGGCCACCTGAACACTATTTACCGGGTCCGGGCGTTTCTGGCATCCCTGAGTGCTGTGGCGCGAACGACGCCGATCTTTCAGAATACCCCGATCACCGACAACCTGACGTTCTTCGACCTGGCGCGCATGTTGGGGTTTGAAATGATCACCGTGTCGGACGGCGCGACGTTCACCCATCAGGTCAAGTTCGAGTAGCCGCCGTGCATCCGGTATTTCGAACCCTCAAACTCATCATCGACGCGCGACGGGGAAAGCGGCTGCAAATGCTCGACACTTCTGCCGTGCATATGCGGGTTTGGCCCAACGACCTGGACATCAACTTCCACGTCAACAATGGCCGCTACCTGACGTTGATGGACCTGGGGCGGCTCGATATGATGATCCGCAGCGGTTCCATGGGAACGATATTTAAACGCAAGTGGTTTCCCGTTATGGGGGCCGCGACCGTGCGCTTTAAACGATCCTTGCACCTGTTCGAAAAATTCACCCTGAAGACCCGAATTTTGGGTTGGGATGAAAAATGGGTATATATGGAACATCGCATCGAAACCGTTGAACACCTGGCCGTGATCGCCATCGTCAAGGCGCTGTTTCGGGAAAAAGGTCGCTCGGTCCCGTCCCAGGAACTGGCCGAAGCGTTCGGCCATCCCGGCCCATCGCCGAAACTGGAAGATTTCATCGAAGACTGGAAGAAGATGGAAAAAGATTTCGATCGGCGGCAGACTGACTGATCAACAAGGGGGGGGGGAATTCTATGTCATACGATTACGTTATTGTCGGCGGCGGCTCGGCGGGTTCGGCACTGGCCGCCCGGCTGACCGAGGATCCATCGGTAAGCGTTTGCGTGTTAGAGGCCGGCGGCGGCGGTAATGATATTCTGGTTCGCGCCCCGGCGGGAATCGTCGCCATGCTGCCGGGCCGACCCAAGATCAACAACTGGGCCTTTGAAACCACGCCACAGGCCGGTCTTAACGGTCGCAAGGGCTATCAGCCGCGCGGCAAGGCGCTGGGCGGTTCCAGCGCCATCAACGCCATGCTGTACATTCGTGGTCATCGCAGCGATTACGACGATTGGGCCAAGGCAGGCTGCGGCGGCTGGTCGTTTGATGAAGTCTTGCCGTACTTCAAGAAATCCGAAGGCAACGCCCGTGGCGGCGATGATCTCCACGGCGGCGATGGCCCCTTGCAGGTCACCGATCAGCTAAGCCCCCGGGCTATTTCCGAAGCCTTCGTCGAAGCCGCCGGCCAGTGCCAGGTGCGCCACAACACCGATTTCAACGGCCCGGACCAGGAAGGCGCGGGCCTGTATCAGGTGACGCAATTTTATGGCGGCGACAAAAACGGCGAACGCTGTTCGGCTGCCGCGGCCTATCTTTTCCCGGCCATGGACCGCCCCAACCTGACCGTGCTGACCAAAGCCCACACGTGCGAAATTCTGCTGAAGGACAAGCGCGCGACGGGTGTGGTTTATCGCAAGGATGACAAGGACCAAACGGTGCTGGCCGACCGCGAGGTGATTATCTGCGGCGGCGCGTTCAATTCGCCGCATCTGTTGCAGCTTTCCGGTATCGGCCCCGGCGACGAGCTCAGGCGGCACGGCATCGAGGTCATCCACGACCTGCCCGGTGTCGGCCAAAACCTGCAGGACCATCTGGACTTCATCATGTCCTATAAATCGAAGGAAACCGACCTGTTCGGCATCGGCGTTAGGGGCACGGTGAATTTGACCAAGGCCATATTGCAGTGGCGCAAGGACGGCACCGGCATGATATCCACGCCCTTCGCCGAAGGTGCAGCGTTCATCAAAACCACGCCCGATCTCGACCGTCCCGATATCCAGTTGCACTTCGTTATTTCCGTGGTCGACGATCACGCCCGCAAGCTTCATATGGGTTATGGCTTTTCTTGCCATGTGTGCATGTTGCGCCCTAAATCCCGTGGCGAAGTCGGCCTCAACGATGCCGACCCGTTGTCGCCGCCGCGCATCAATCCGCGTTATTTATCGGAACCGGAAGACGAAAAAGTCATGGTAGAGGGGGTCAAAAAAATGCGCGAAATTCTCGAAGCGCCGGCCCTGGCAAAATTCCGCCACCGGGAAAACTATACCGCCGATGCCCACACCGATGCCGAACTCCTGGAACATATCCGGGCCCGGGCCGATACCATCTATCACCCCGTCGGAACCTGTAAAATGGGCATCGACGAGATGGCGGTGGTTGACCCGACGCTCAAGGTTCGGGGCATCGAAGGCTTACGAGTGGTCGACGGATCGGTCATTCCAACCATGATCGGCGGCAATACCAATGCGCCGATCATCATGATCGCGGAAAAAGCCGCCGACATGATTTTGGCGGACAGATAATCATGACAGGCAAAAACCCGGCGCTCGACAAAGCCATCCAGGATTTGGGCGACAACAAAACCAGGTGGGCGCGAACCGGCACCGCCGAACGCATCGCATTGCTCGCCGATATCAAGGACAGGCTGCTGGCGGTTTCCGAAATTTGGGCGGAAACGGCGGCGGCGCGTAAAATGATCCCCGCCGGATCGCCCTTGCTGGGCGAAGAATGGATGTCGGGTCCCTATGCGTTGATGGCGGCGTGTAACTTGTTTATGCAAACCCTGGCGAGCATCGAAGACAAGAAACATATTTCCGGCTTGCCGGTGCGGGAACGGGCAGACGGGCAAATCGCCGCCACCGTGTTGCCCCATTCCATTTGGGATTACTTGCTTTTTTCCGGGGTCAAGGCCGAAGTCTGGATGCAACCCGGCGTTACCCGGCAAAACCTGGCCGCAAACACAAGCGCGTCCTATGACGGCCCTGCCGATCTGCGCGACGGCAAGGTATCGCTCATTTTGGGGGCCGGAAACATCGCCGCTATCCCGCCGCTGGATTGTTTTACGAAGCTTTTTTCCGAACATCAGGTGGTGCTTTTAAAACTCAACCCGGTGAACGAATATCTTTTGGAATTCCTGCGCCCGGCGCTGCGCCCGCTGATTGATTTCGGGGCGCTGCGCATCGTTAAGGGCGGCGCCGATGTGGGCGAGTACCTGTGCAATCATCCGGGCATCGATACCATTCACATCACCGGCGCGCAAAGCTCGCACGATAGTATCGTTTGGGGCGCGGGCGACGAAGGGGTTACGAACAAGGCCGCCGGAACGCCGAAAAACACCCGTCCGATAACGTCGGAACTGGGTGCGGTGTGCCCAACTATCGTCGTGCCGGGGCCGTGGACGGATGCAGATTTATCGTTCCAGGCCGAACATATTGCGACCCAGAAACTGCACAATTCGGGCTTCAACTGCATCGCCTGTCAAATGCTGATCCTGCCCCAAACCTGGGAGCTGACCGACACCTTGTTGGCCAAAATCAAGACGACGCTGTCCGACGCCCCACCCCGGCCGCGCTACTATCCGGGCGCCGATGGGCGGGTTAAGGACTTCGCCGATCATGACCCCCAGGGCGAGGCAGCGGATGGGGCAAGGTGTGTCATCGTCGCTTTGGATGCTGGTGGTGATTCGTGGCTGGAAAACAACGAGGTTTTCGCCCCCGCCCTCAGCACCGTGCGACTGGCGGGCGATGACGCCGAAAGCTATTTGCGCGCCGCCATCGAATACGCCAACACCAAACTGCACGGAACGCTCGGCGCCAATATCCTGATCCACCCGAAAACCATCGCCGCCATCGGCAAGCGGCGGTTCGATGACTTGATTGGCGACTTGCACTATGGCTGCATCGCCATTAACGCCTGGACCGGGTTGGGCTTCCTGCTGGTCCAGACTCCGTGGGGTGCTTTCCCCGGCCATCCGCTGGATGATGTGCAAAGCGGCATCGGCTTCGTGCACAATTCGTTCATGTTCGACAAACCTGAACGGACCGTCGTTTCAGCACCCTTCCGTCCGTTTCCCCGAAATCTGTTGAGTGGTGGCATTACCCTGCTGCCGCGTCCGCCGTGGTTCGTGACCAACCGCAAGGCCGCCAAACTTGGTGAATTGCTGACCAAATTCCAGCACAAGCCGGGTTTCCTGAAAATCCCCCGCATCTTCCTTAACGCGCTGCTGGGTTAAATTTAGGCCGCCGTGCGTCGGGCCTCGATGATCCCGAGGATTTCGCTCGCCGCACTCGGGATGTGGGTGCCGGGGCCGTAGATGCCCGAGACGCCAGCGTCTTTCAGAAAATCATAATCCCGCGCCGGGATAACGCCGCCGCAAACGATAACGATATCGTCGGCGCCCTGGGCGTGCAGTTCTTTGATCAAGGCCGGAATCAGAGTCTTGTGGCCGCCAGCCTGAGTCGACACGCCGATCAGGTGGACATCGTTTTCGATGGCTTCGCGGGCGACTTCGCCGGGGGTTTGGAACATCGCCCCGATATCCACATCGAAGCCAATATCGGCGAACGCCGTGGCGATTACCTTGGCGCCCCGGTCGTGGCCGTCCTGGCCCATTTTGGTCACCAGCATACGCGGGCGGCGGCCGCGGTCTTCGATGAATTTTTCGACCCGTGCAAGGATTTTGGCGAAGTCTTCGTCATCGGCGAAGGCCGCGCCGTAGACCCCGGAAATGGTTTGCGCGGTGGCCCGGTGGCGGGTGAACACGGCTTCCAAGGCGTCGGAAATTTCGCCGACCGTGGCCCGGGCGCGGGTGGCGATGACGGCCAGGTCCAGCAAATTACCCTCGCCAGATTTTGCGCACGCGCCCAAGGCATCCAGCGCCGCTTGACAGGCGGTGGAATCTCGGGCCTCGCGGATTTTTTTCAGGCGCGCCACTTGTGAATCGCGCACCGCGTCGTTGTCGATTTCAAGGGTGTCGATGGCGTCTTCGTCGTCGCGGGTGTACTTGTTAACGCCAACCACCACTTCCTCGTTGCGGTCGACACGGGCTTGCTTGCGGGCGGCGGATTCTTCGATCCGCAGTTTCGGCAGGCCGCTTTCGACGGCCCGGGTCATGCCGCCCATATCTTCGACTTCGCCGATTAACTTGCGGGCTTCGGCGGCCAGCGATGCCGTCAGGCTTTCCACGTAATAGCTGCCGCCCAGCGGGTCGATAACTTTCGTAATGCCGGTTTCTTCGGCCAGCACCAGTTGCGTGTTGCGCGCGATGCGGGCCGAAAACGGGGTCGGCAGGGCAATCGCTTCGTCCAGGGAATTGGTGTGCAGGGACTGGGTGCCGCCCAACACCGCCGCTATGGCTTCGATGGTCGTGCGCACGACGTTGTTGTAGGGGTCTTTTTCGGTCAGCGACACGCCCGACGTTTGGCAGTGGGTGCGCAGCATGGATGATTTGGGATCGGCGGGTTCGAATTCGGCCATCAATTCCGACCACAACAAGCGGGCGGCGCGCAGCTTGGCGATTTCCATGAAGAAATTCATGCCGATGGCGAAAAAGAAACTCAGGCGTGGCGCAAAAGTATCCACCGCCATGCCGCTTTTAATGGCCGTGCGAACGTATTCGACGCCATCGGCCAGGGTATAGGCCAATTCCTGTACCGCCGTCGCCCCGGCTTCCTGCATGTGATAGCCGGATATGGAAATGGAATTGAATTTCGGCATGTGCTTGGCGGTGTAGGCGATGATGTCCGAAACGATGCGCATGGAAGGTTGCGGCGGATAGATATAGGTGTTGCGGACCATGAATTCCTTCAAGATATCGTTCTGGATGGTCCCGGCCAGCTTCCCTAGCGGCACGCCCTGTTCTTCGGCGGCGACAATGTATCCCGCCAGCACCGGCAGCACGGCGCCGTTCATGGTCATCGACACGGTCATTTCATCGAGCGGGATGCCGTCGAACAGGATTTTCATGTCCTCGACGGAATCAATCGCCACGCCGGCCTTGCCGACATCGCCAATAACCCGGGGGTGATCGGAATCATAACCCCGGTGGGTCGCCAGGTCGAAGGCGATGGACAGGCCCTTTTGCCCGGCCTTTAAGTTATCGCGGTAAAACTTGTTGGAATCCTCGGCGGTCGAAAAACCGGCGTACTGGCGGATTGTCCAGGGCCTGCCGGCGTACATGGTGGCGCGCGGACCGCGCAGATAGGGGGCGAAGCCGGGCAGGGTGTCGATTTCTTCCAGGCCTTCCAAGTCGGCGGCCGTATACAGCGCCTTGACGGCGATTCCTTCGGGCGTATTCCACACCAGATCATCGACCGCGCCACCCTTCAATTCACGGGCGGCGGCGGCGGCCCAATCTTCCGTATTTTTCTTCGAACCGGTCATGCGAATGGCTTCCCCTAGGCTGAATGCAGGACAAGTATAGACGCCCCTGTCGCGGCGGTGAAACCGCTTTTTTGTGCAGGTGCGAAATCTTTGCGGAAAAGACCTGTTATCGGCCGAACAGGTGTTTCCGGGCCCCAAAACGGTGGATAAAACCGCTGAATCGGGTGCGCATTGTGGATAAAACCCACAATATATTGTAGTTTCAACTACATATAGTAGGGGGCTGGTCATGGCCGGGAAAATATTGTAAAAACGCCCTTATAGATCATCAGATCGCCCATCAACGAACAAGGAGGCAGCGGCCCCGCAACGATCGTCTCGCATAAGATTACTTTTCCTGCGATGACACCCGAGCCGGCCCGAAGAGACACCCATGGCATTTGAATGGACCCCCGCACATATCAGCACCCTGATCGCCCTTTGGACCGAAGGCATTTCGACCATTGAAATCGGTCGCCGCCTGGACATCACCAAGAATTCCGTGGTTGGCAAGGTTCATCGCCTGGGCCTGCCCAAACGGGTATCGCCCATCGGTTCCAAGTCGCGCGAACGCAAGCCCGCGTCGGCCCGGCAAAGCCCGGGCGTGCGCAAGGAAAGCGCCATCAAACAAGCCGTCGCATTGGCGCAACAACCGCGGCCTGTGCCGGCATCGGAACCGGTCCCGAAAGCCAATCCCGTCAGCATGGAACATCTTATGGGCGGCATGTGCAGTTGGCCCGAAGGCGAACCCGGCAAGGATGACTTCCATTTTTGTGGGGCACCCATACTCGAAGGCAAGCCCTACTGCGTCAGCCATTGCGCCCGGGCCTATGTGCGCCCGACGCGGGACCGCGATCGTCAGCGCGCCGCTCAGAACAAGTTTTCGCAGAACAGAACCGCCGCCGCCTGATCGGGGCTTTTCAGGAACAATCAGGATTTTGGGGGCGGGAGCAATCCTGCCCCCTTTTTTTGTTCAGCCCTTGTCCGGGTCTTCGAACACCAGATCACCATCCAGTTCCAGCTCGCGGGTCAGTTTTATAAGCCGGTCCAGGGCCTCGCGGCGGCGTTTATCGGGCAGGCCGTCCTGAAATTCGAAAGCCAGGTCTTCGTTGAACATCTTGGCGTTGTTGGCACTCATGTTGCCAAAGAACTTGGCGTGGATGGCGGTCTCGCCCTCGCAACTTTTCAACAGGGTCAACACGTCGTGATGGTCGGCGATCAGTAAAAGTTTCTGGATACCAACGTCGTTGGCATTGGTGATCTTGTTCAGGAATTCCAGGCGTTTCCTGTCTTGAGCGCTGACCGCGTCGTCGGCACTCGCCCCGCCCGGCGCCATGACCTGCATCAGCTGCATCAACAAGGCCTTGACCTCGTTGCCCTGCAAGATGATTTCGGTCTCGCCGAACGTCACGGAATAAACATCCGGACCGACTTCTTTGGCAATTATCTTCATTTCGTAAAGCTGGCACAAGGACGCGGAATTGACAAGCCCGCGCCACTTGATCACTTTGGCGTATGAGCTTCCGCGACCGCATAAAAGAATGTTCGCCACCGGACCAGCCGGGGTATCTGCCGTTTTCGGTGGCCGGCACGGGTGTCGGTTTTGTCATGCCGGCGTTCGCCCGGGTGCTGGCGGATTTTCCCGATGTTTTCAAGGTCACCGATGCCGCCGTCGTCCTGTCGGACGCCTTCCAGGGCTTCGATGATCGCACCGCCGCCGTCGCCGGGGTGCTGGAAATCCTGATGGACCGGGGCCATGTGCCGGGCTGGCGCGGCGAACATTATGGCGTCGGCACCTCGTTCGGTGCCGCGCCTTTTTTCAGCATGGAACGCGCCGCCGTGCCGCTGTTTGGTGTTATCGGTTACGGCGTGCATCTTAACGGCGTCGTGGCGCAGGGTGACGGCCTGGCTATGTGGATCGGCAGGCGTTCCCTAAGCAAGCCGACCGGTCCCGGCAAGCTGGACCAGATCGTCGCCGGCGGCCAACCCGTGGGAATTTCGGTCTTCGAAAACCTGCTTAAAGAATGCGCCGAAGAAGCCGATATCGCCGCCGATATGGCCGCAGGGGCTATCCCGGTCGGAACCGTTTCCTACGTTACCGAACGCGCCGAAGGCTTAAGGCGCGATGTGCTGTTCATATACGACCTGGTGCTGCCCGAAGATTTCGAACCCCGCAACACCGATGGCGAGATCGAAGATTTCCGCCTGATCCCCCTGCACGAAGTCAGCGCCATGGTTCACGACAGCGACGATTTTAAATTCAATTGTTCCCTGGTGGTCATTGATTTTCTCATGCGCCATGGTTACATCGACCCCGACCATCCCGATTACATGGACATCCTGGAAGGCCTCAGAAGCCTGGATGCCGGAACAAGGATCCTGACCAAATGAATGATGAACCCCTGAACGTCTATCTTTCCGGCGAAATCCACAGCGACTGGCGCCAACGCATTGAATCCGGTGCAATCGAAGCCGGGCTCGAGATCGATTTTTCCAGCCCCGTCACCGATCATGACAGCAGCGACGATTGCGGTGTCGAAATTCTCGGTGCCGAAGACAATCCGTTCTGGAAGGACAACAAGGGCGCCCGCATTAACGCCATCCGCACCCGCACCCTGCTGGAACGGGCCGATGTGGTCGTGGTGCGGTTTGGCGACAAGTACAAACAATGGAATGCGGCCTTCGATGCCGGTTACGCCGCCGCCCTTGGCACGCCCATAATTACGCTGCACGACGGCGACATCAACCACCCCTTAAAAGAAGTCGACGCCGCCGCCCTGGCGACCGCGGAAACCCCGGAACAGGTGGTCCGGATTTTGAAATACGTTATTGATGGGACGTTGTAGACGTCTGGGTCAGTTACATACTATTTGGTTCGTTGCTTCCTATCGTTTATGATCGCGCGAAATGCCGGAGGCGACAGTTGAGCGACATCCATTCTGAAAATATGTCGATTGAAGTCGACCATGAAATAAGACGCTTGTTGTTCGCCCAGTGGGGCCCGATCGACAAGCTAAACGCCATTAAGTCGTTTCATTTCTTGCATGATGTTGCGGGATTTGATCCCGGCTACGACACGCTGGTGGACTATCGGAACATCACCGAGGTCAATCTTGACTTCAAAGAACTCATGAATATCCTCAAGGACGCCAAAGAAATTGAAAAAAGAACGGGGCGCGGCGCCCTGGTGGTCGGGCAGGACAAAGGGCGCTATATTTTTGCCCAGTTATTTTGCGAAGTCGCGGCAAGATTTAGCGGCGCAATAATTCGCTACAAGGCGTTTAAGACAATTGAAGAAGCCGAAATATGGCTGGATGGGACCCCCTAGAGCAATCGATGTGTCTGTGCGGGCATGATCTAAAACCCCGCCATCGCCCGAACCTCTGCCGCAGTCTTGCCGGCCTCGCGCAGGGCCCTAAGCGTCAGCGCGTTGTCGCGTTTGGCCAGGCGTTCGCCGGCCTCATTTTTTAACATCGGGTGATGGTGGTAATCGGGCACGGTCAGGCCAAGCAATTCCTGCAACAGCCGGTGGACATCGGTCGATGGCAGCAATTCCTGGCCACGGGTAACCAGGGTGACGCCCTGGATATCATCATCGACGGTCACGGCCAGGTGATAGCTGGTGGGGATGTCCTTGCGGGCCAGCACCACGTCGCCGAACAGTTCCGGCCTGGCGGTCATTTCACCCAGGCCCAAATCGCGCCAGATCAGCGGGTGTTGGGTGGTCGATAAGGCCTTTTCGGTGTCGAGCCTGAGCGCGAAGGGCTCGCCCGCCTGTCGGCGGTCCGCAGCCTCGCCCCCATCCATGCCGCGACAGATGCCCGGATAGTGGGGGCCTTCCGGCCCGTGATGGGGGGCGTGGTCGGCCGCCGCTATTTCGTCGCGAATGTCCTTGCGGGTGCAGAAACAGGGGTACAACAGGCCTTTCGATTCAAGGATTTCCAGCGCCTCGGCATAGGTGTCCATGTGGTCGGACTGACGTCGCACCGGGGTTTCCCATTGCATGCCCAGCCAGGCTAGGTCCTCATATATGGCGGTCTCATAGGCGGCCTTGCAGCGTTCGCCGTCGATATCTTCCAGGCGCAGCAAAAACCGGCCCCCGGTCTGGCGCGCCAGGCTCTCTGCAAACAACGCAGAATGGGCGTGGCCCAGATGCAAATGCCCGGTCGGCGAGGGGGCGAAGCGGGTGTGGTAGGGGTTCGTCATGGCAAAGTGGTAGCACATCTGATACACCAAGGTTATAAGGTTTCCCATGAACATAAAGTCATTCATTCACAGGCATCAGCCGGCCGTTCCGAGCATAATCTGGATCAAGGCCGGGTTGGGCGCGGCTTTGGGCATGGGGTTTATTGGCTGGCTTGGCGACCTGACCGGCGAACCTTTGCTGATTGCACCCTTCGGGGCGACCTGTGTGTTGTTGTTCGCGGTCCCCAACAGCCCGTTGGCGCAGCCCGCCAATGTTATTGGCGGGCATATGCTGGCGGCGGCGGTGACGTTGCTGTTGCGGCATTACCTGCCTGCGGACTGGTGGGCGATCGGCTTGGCGGTTGGACTGGTAATTGCCCTGATGGTCGCCTTCAAGGTGACTCATCCGCCGGCAGGGGCGACACCTGTGGTCGTGATGTTAAGCGATCCCGGCCCGTTATTCCTGCTGTTTCCCATGTTGACCAGCAGTATCGTGCTGGTGCTGATCGCCTGGCTGGTTCACCGCCTGCCGCCCCATACGGCCTACCCGATGGCCCCGGAAATCGAAGGCGAGGGGGTCTAAACCCAAACCCTGACAAAGAATTGGCAAGTGTTACAACATGTTGTAACCTGCTCCTTCTGAATGGGGAGAATTAAGGTGACTGTGGCGCTTGAAAGATTTCCGGCCTTGGTCCTGAACGCCGATTTCCGGCCGTTGAGTTACTTCCCCCTGTCGTTGTGGTCGTGGCAAAACACCATCAAGGCGGTGTTCATGAACCGGGTCAACGTGGTTTCCGAATATGACCAGGAAGTTCACTCGCCGAGCTTCGAAATGGCCTTGCCCAGCGTAATTTCGCTGAAAGACTACGTAACCTTGTCGCGCCATCCGGCGTTTACCCGTTTTAACGTGTTCCTGCGCGATTCCTTTTCCTGCCAATACTGCGGCAGCGGATACCCCACCGAAGACCTGACGTTTGACCACGTTACCCCGCGTTCGCGCGGTGGCCGTACGCTGTGGGCCAACGTGGTTACCGCTTGCGGGCCGTGCAACCTGGCCAAAGGCAACCGCTTGCCGAAAGATGCCCGGATGTTCCCGCTGCGCCAGCCAGACCGGCCAACGGCCCACGAATTACAGGAAAATGGCCGGGCTTTCCCGCCCAATCACCTGCACGAAAGCTGGCGCGATTTCCTGTATTGGGACAGCGAGCTGGATTCGTCCTGAATTTGCGCCAAAAAAGCCTGTTTCCCCTTGCGTTTTCGCTGATTGTCCGTATATTCGCGCCCTTATTCCCAAGAATGAGAGTCAAAAGACTCCGCCCCGGCATCGATCCTTTACACGCCGAATGATCGATGGCGATCGGCTATTGGGACAATAACAAACCGGATAACGAGTGAGTTGAAACATGACAAGACGTATTAAATCGAAGTACAAGATCGACCGACGCCTCGGCGTCAATTTGTGGGGACGCCCGAAAAGCCCCTTCAATACCCGCGAAACCCGGCCCGGCCAGCATGGTCAACGCCGTCGCAAAGAAACCGATTTCGGCACCCAGTTGATGGCCAAACAGAAGCTCAAGGGCTACTACGGCAACATCACCGAAAAGAAATTCCGCCGTTATTATGATGAAGCCGTGCGCCGTCGTGGTGATACCTCGGAAAACCTGATTGGCATTTTGGAACGCCGCCTGGATGCCGTCGTATACCGCATGAAATTCGTGCCGACGGTCTTCGCTTCTCGCCAGTTCGTCAACCACGGCCACATCAAGGTCAACGGCAAGAAGGTCAACATCGGTTCTTACCTGGTCAAGGATGGCGATGTCATCGAAGCCAAGGAAAAGTCCCGCGATATCCCCATGGTGCTGGAAGCCGTTTCATCCGTGGAACGCGAAATTCCCGATTACCTGGAAGTCGATCTGAAAAAGATGAAAGGCACCTTCATCCGCCAGCCCCTGCTGGCCGACGTGCCCTATCCGGTGCAGATGGAACCCAACCTGGTCATCGAATTTTATTCCCGCTAAGTGTTGGAATAACCAAGATATGAAAAAGGCGACCCTTAAGCGGGTCGCCTTTTTTAATTGTGTCGGCCTAGGGCTTTCATACTATCCCTCCGGCAAGCCGGCCTTGCGCAGCCCGTCTTCATATTTTTTTCGGTAAACGGGATCAGAAATGGATGTTTCGGCCATGAAATCCTTGATGGTCGCGGGCTGCCCCAGGGCCCCTAGCTCCGAAATTTCCCACTCCGCCTCGTCGACCATCCCCAGTTGTCCATACATTGCGATCACATAGCGCCGCGTCCACGCCACATTGGGATTGCGATTAATACTTTCTCTGAGCGATTCAACCGCGGCCGCGTGCTGGCCCGTGAAAAATTGTGCCATGCCCAGGGTCTGCAAATACCAGAACGGGTATCGGGGGTTGATGCGCATGGCCTTTTCGATCAAATCCTCGGATTTTTCGGCCTGCCCGGTGAAAATGTGGGTAATCGCCAGGAACATATATCCGTCGGCATAATTGGGGTTAAGCGCGATGGCTTTTTTGAACGCGATCTTGCCCTTTTCCGGGTCGGCGACGTAGGCCCGGGTATAAATGCGTCCCAGCGACCAATAGGCATAGGGCAGTTCATCGTCCAGCCGAATGCCTTGCAGGGCGGTTTCTACGGCTTTCTTGCCCATTTCATCAGGCGTTTCGGTCCAGCGGTTTTCCACCGCCAGGCTGTAGGCTTGGGCCAGATGGGCATGGGCGGCGGCAAACGTCGGGTCGCGGTCGATGGCCTGCAGGAATAGCTTTTGCGATTCCAGATTGCCCTCTTTGGTGAAGTAGCTCTCTTGTCGCAGGCCCTTCAGATATAGATCATAGGCCAGCGGATCACCGGTCAGCGGCTTGGCGATGCGCCGTTCTTCGTCCGGTGTTAATGTGACGGCCAGGGCGCTAACGATCTTGCCGAGCACTTCATCTTGCAGGGCGAAGATGTCCTTGTAGTCCCGGTCGTAGCGTTCGGCCCACACGTGTTCACCGGTTGTCGCATCTATCAGCTGGGCGGTGATGCGGACCTGGCTCCCGGCCTTGCGGACGCTGCCTTCGACCACGTAGCGCACGTTCAAATCCTTGGCCACGTCACGGACATCCGGCGATTTGCCCTTGTAGGCAAAAGTCGATGTGCGGGAAATTACGGTCAGGGCGGATATTTTAGACAAATCCGTAATCAGGTCTTCGGTCATGCCGTCGGAGAAATATTCCTGTTCCTGGTCACCGCTCATGTTGGTAAAGGGCAGAACCGCGATGGACGGTGTTTCCCCTTGCGCTTGGTTGGTCGTTTCCATCGTCGCCGGGGCCGTGCCGGGGTTCCACGGACGCAACCAGCCAATTCCGACGCCCACGGCGATAACAATGATTGCCGCGGTCACCAACAGCAGCCGCTTGTTGTTCTTTGGGGTGTCCACCGGCCGGGGCGTCGAGGATCCGGTTCGCACCCGATAGACCTGAATAGGGCGCGAGACGTTCTTGACCCGCTGTTCGCCGATGTCCTCAAAAATCGCCTCGATGCGATTGCGGACTTGCTCGTAAACCGTACCGGTAATGCAAATGCCGCCTGGTTCGGCTAATCCTTCGATCCGGGCGGCGATGTTGACGCCTTCGCCGTGAATGTCTTCGCCATCATCGACAATGTCGCCCAGATTAACGCCCATGCGGAAATCCAGGACACTGGCGGCGAGCGCCGATTGCAGGGCGATGGCGCAGGCGACGGCATCGTGGACCGTCGGGAATTCGACCAGGAACCCATCACCCGTCAATTTGACGATTTCGCCCGAATGGTCGGCGATGCCGGGTTTGATGACATTTTCCCGGGCGGCTTGCCAGGCGGCCACGGTGCCATCCGTATCCTGTTCCATCAAACGGGTATAACCCGCCACATCGGCGGCCAGAATTGCAGATAATCGCCGTTGTGCGGAATGATCGACCATATGCCCCTCGGGGTTGTTCCGATGGTTCAGTCTAGTCGATTAATTACCGGGTGTAATCAGCTAGATGGAAGCTAGTTCTGTGGTTTAACTTCGGTCATCAGAATTCGGCATTCTTGCTTGCCAATATTTTGGATGGAATGGGACCGCACGGGCTTGTTGCGCGCGCGGCCGGTTCCGCCGATACGCTGCAAGTCACGCTGGCTGCCATCCGAAAAGAAGGCGCGGACATGGCAGTCCGTTACATAAAAAACGGAAGAGGGCGGATGACCATGCCAGGTATCCCGATCGCCGGGCTGCCAGGTCGCTAGAAGCACCCGCATCACCTCATTCTCGGCAAGCACCTTGTAAATGTCCGGCGATGCTTTAACCGCGCCCGGCATTTCCTGGGCCCGGACGTTCGATGTCGAAAAAATCAGGGCGCCAGCAAACAGCGCCGATCCGATGATCAGGTTCTTTCGCGAAATAAAATTGCTCATAAATTCCCCGCCGTCCAAATATATTGCCCGGTCAGTATCGCGTAAAAATTGCGAATTTTCAATACTCGAGGCCAAGAGTCGCATCTTTGGCGTTGTTTGGCTAATATCATGGCGTTGCATCGGGAGGGATTGATTCTTTGGGCGATGACAAAATCATACCATTTACAAAGTCTTCTCCGCCTCGAGAAGGAAAGGCGGGGCCGTCTGCCGATCAAACGATCGATAGAAGGCTTGCGGCGATCCTGGCCGCCGATGTTGTCGGCTACACGCGGCTAGTCGAAAAAGATACCGCCGCCACGGTCGCCGCCTGGCAGGCCGCGCGAGACGATATTATAGAGCCCGGAGTCGCCCGGCGCGGGGGCCGGGTCATCAAGCTGACCGGCGACGGCTTCCTCGCCGAATTTCCGACAGTTCAGGCGGCCGTCGAATGCGCCATCGGCTTGCAGGATGACTTGCGCGCCGGTGCATTGGATTTCCGCATGGGCATCAGCATGGGTGACATTATTGATGACGGTCGCGACGTCCACGGCGAAGGCGTCAACATAGCCGCCAGGCTTGAAGCGCTTTCGGATCCCGGCGGAATTTGCGTTTCCGGTGATGTCTACAATCAGGTGCGCAACAGGATTGATGAAGCGTTCGACGATTGGGGCGACCAGGATGTCAAACACGTATCGCGCCCCATCAGGGTCTACGCGCTGAAGCGGTTCGTCGCACCCGAAAGTGAAAGCGCTGGACGGCCACCGGCCCGGAATATCGATTCCGCCAGGGCCGTCGCGCTGGCCTCTTTTGTGGTTGGAGCCTTGGCATTGCTTGGTACGGGAATATGGTTTTTTGGACCCTGGAATAATCAGGCCGAGCCATCTGGTGCCGGGCTGGCGGCACCGAATAGTCCAGTCGCCGAAGAAATCACAGTCGCGAAACTGGCACCGACGGTGTCCACGCCGGGGCGCACCTTCGTCGATTGTGATATATGCCCAAAAATGGTCACCGTCCCGGCAGGCACGTTTATGATGGGATGGAAGAAAGGCCCCGCCGATGAAAAGCCGGCGCATCAAGTGACGATAGCCAAGGAATTCGCCGTCGGGAAATTCGAAATTACGTTCGACCAATGGGATGCCTGCCTGTCCGGTGGCGGTTGCCGCGCCTATCACCCCGACGACAAGGGATGGGGAATGGGCAATCACCCGGTCATTCGTGTGTCGTGGAATGATGCCCAAGCCTACGTATCCTGGCTGAGCGGACGGTCGGCGAAAAAATACCGGTTGTTAAGCGAGGCCGAATGGGAATATGCGGCCCGTGCCGGGGCCTCCACCCTCTATCCCTGGGGTGTCACTCATGATGCCGGAAAAGCCAATTACGGGCTCTTCCGAGGCAAGACCGTACCGGTCGGTTTTTACGACGCCAATGCTTTCGGATTGTACGACATGATCGGTAATGTGTGGGAATGGGTCGCCGATTGTTACAGCAAAAGCGCTTATCGGACGCACAACGCCTATCCCGCCGCCGTCACCGATGATGCCGAAACCTGTCGCCGCGTCCTGCGGGGCGGCGCGTGGGATGTCGATATGTCCGATGGCGCAGATCTCCTGCGAACGTCGATCCGTGAAAAAGGAAATATCGACGGCAGATACAGCAATTACGGATTCCGGGTGGCGCGGGATTTAGAGTGAATTTCCCCCCTTTTCAGGCGGCGCGCAGGCATTTGCGGGTCAGGGCGATAAGGTCGGTCAGGTCATCCATGTGGACCCCGTCCCGTTGCATCAGCAAATGCAGGGTCGGGTCGTCAAGGAGCTCCTGAAGAGGGGGCTCGCCGGTGGTGCTCAGAAACGCGGGTTGCAACGGTATCGGGCTCATGTTCGTGTCCTCTTCGGGGGTGATCGCTTGCACTGGAAAACAAACTACAAACCGATCATGACGAAATGATGACGCCTTGATGACAATTTGGTGGCGATTTCCACCCATAAGGCTGCTACAACGCGCACGCGATCCTCTTCAACAATGAGAACGTTTTGAACATGAGCACCGAAACCGATCTGCTAGCCCGTAGCGAGTCTAAATGTGAACTGTGTGGCGCCAACGACTCCCTTGGGGTCTACGAGGTCCCGCCCGCATCGGATGGCGGTGTGGATGCCTGCGTGTTGATATGCGGAACCTGCCGCGCGCAAATTGAAGACCCGCAAAAGCGCGACGGTGACCACTGGCGAGCCTTAAGCGACAGCATGTGGACCCCGGTCCCGGCGGTCCAGGTGATGGCGTGGCGCATGCTCAAGGCATTGAGTGCCGAGGCTTGGGCGCAAGATCTGCTGGATGTGTTTTATCTGGATGAGCAGACCCAGGCCTGGGCCCTGGATTCCATCGACGATGCCGCCACCGGTGATGATGCGACGGTCAAACATCTCGACAGCAACGGCGTGCTGCTTGCCGCCGGTGATACGGTGACCCTGATCAAGGATTTAAATGTCAAAGGCGCCGGTTTCACCGCCAAGCGCGGCACGGCGGTGCGCGGCATTTCGCTGGTGCCCGATAATGCCGGGCAAATCGAAGGCCGGGTCAACGGCCAGCATATTGTCATCCTGACGGAATTTGTGCGGAAATCAGCCTAGACCCAGCGGCGAACCCGGCTTTTGTAGTCCAGGTAGTCCTGGCCGAATTTTCCTTCCAGGTAGCGTTCTTCGCGGGCGATCACGTAACCCTGCATGATCAATACGGCCAACACCAATGTTGCAAACGCCCCCAGGCTGGCGCCGCTTATGGCGATGCCGCCATGGACCAGCACCATCCCCAGGTAGATGGGATTGCGTGTATAGCCGTAAATCCCGGTGGAGATGATGGTCGTCGTCGGTTTCCACGGCTCGACGTTGGAGCCGACCTTCTTATGGCTAAACGCGCTGGGAGTCATTATCACGAACCCGGCAACGGCGATGATACCGCCCATCACCATCGCCTCTATGGGCGCCAGTTCCAGGGAAAACCAGGGCGAGTCGTACCACAGGCCGACCAGCATCAGGGTTAGGAAAATCAGCGGCGGCGGAATTCGGACTCCAGCGTTGTCGGGGGCATCGGTCATTTAACGGCGACCTTCTTCTTTTTCGCCGTCTTGGTTTTCACGAGCTTGGATTTCACGAGATTGGGCTTCGCCGGTTTGGGGCTGAACAGCTTCATCTTTCCGCCCACACCCTTCAGGCGTTTGTTGCCCAGGGATTCCCAGTCGCTCTTGATGTTGCGCGCGAAATGATCGCTGACGATCACCTTGCGGCCAAGTTCCTTGGTCATGGATTCCAGTCGCGCCGTTTCATTGGCGGCGGGGCCGATCACCGAAAATTCAAGGCGGTCAGGAACACCAATATTGCCGAACATGACATCACCGACGTGCAGGCCCAAGCCGTATTCGATGATCGGCTGGCCATTGGCGGCGCGGTCGAAATTCATTTTGCAGACCCGCTTTTCGGCGTTCCGCATGGCCCGCATGGCTTTGTTGCAAGCCTGAGCTTCGGTCTGTTCGCCTTTGCGGATGGGGAAAATCGCCAGCACCGCATCGCCGATAAATCGCAGCACCTCGCCACCCGATTCCATAACCGCGCCCGCCGTACATTCGAAATAGGCGTTGACCATGGCGAAAAAATCTTCCGGGCTTAAACTTTCGGCTAGCGGTGTCGAATTGCGCATGTCGGAATACCAGATCACCGCGTGGATGGTTTCGTAATCGCCGCGCTTGATCAGGCCCGACAGCACCTGCTTGCCGGCATCCGGTCCCAGATAGGTATTGAGTATATTATTGGTGATTTCGGCCTTGATCAGCACCTTGAAGGTGACGGCGAGGCGTTTCTGGATGCGCAGCAGGGCGCGTAGGTCATTTTCGGAAAAACCGCCGGGACGATTGGTCAGCCACGAGCCAACGACGCCGCTCTTGATGCGCTCGCCGGTGGCGTCGGGATCGAAGGCGATGGCGTAGGCGAGATAGTCGGTGGCATCATGTTCGTCGCGGAAATCTTGCAGTACCGGGAAATCCAGTAAAGCGTCCTCGCCGGTCAGGCGGCGGCGAACGTGGTCGATTTGATTGTCAAAAAGGAAGGCGTAAGGGCTTTGGGTCCAACCGGTGCCGATGGCGGCGTCGTCGTGGGGAACTTCGACGTGCACGGTTTCCTTGTCCTTGCTCCAGATATGGCCGACTGCGGCATACAACGGATGCAGGGTGCGAAAGGCAAAATGGGAGCGGATGATGGGCACGCCCTCGGCCAACAGGCGCAGGCAGGTGCCTTCGAACAGCGTTTTCATGGTGGTCTGTTCGTTCAGCGCCTGTTCCATCAGCCAGTCGGCGATGCTATCGACCATCAGGTTGCCGCGATCGGCGTTCGGGGTTTGCTGCAGCATGATTTGGCGCCTTCCGTCAATCGGGTGACAGTTGATACAAGACCATATATACGGCTGTGGGGTCGGAATATCCAGACCGCGCGGCTTTTTTATCTGCCGCCGCCGACTTCGATGGTCGCCCCGGTGGAATAGGATGCGTCACCCGACAACAGCCACAAGACGGCGCGCGCCACTTCTTCGGGCGTGCCACCGCGACCCATGGGGACGGTGTGTTTAATGCGGTCGACCCGGTCCGGTTCGCCGCCGCTAGCGTGGATTTCCGTATAAATCACGCCGGGGCTGACGGCGTTGACGCGGATACCTTCGCCGGCCACTTCCTTGGCCAGGCCAATTGTCAGGGTGTCGATGGCCGCCTTCGAGGCGGCGTAGTCGATGTATTCACCCGGCGATCCCAGCCTTGAGGCGATCGACGATAAATTGACTATGCCGCCGCCCAGGCCCCCGTGCTTGGTCGACATGCGTTTGACGGCCTCGCGCGCACACAGGAAACTGCCGGTGACGTTGACCGCGAAAACCCGGTTCAGGCGCTCCCCGGTCATGTCTTCCAGGCGCATATGCTGTTCAAGAACCCCGGCGTTGTTGACCAGGGCGCTTAAGGGTCCAAGTTCATGGTCGACGGTGTCGAACAGGGCCAGGATATCGGCCTCGCGCCCAATGTCGCCCTGCACCGCGATGGCCGTGCCGCCGCCTTGGCGGATCACCGCGACGACATCTTCCGCCGCGCCTGAATCGGTCACATAGTTGACGCAAACGGCATATCCTTGCGCCGCGGCCAGCTTCGCCGTCGCCGCCCCGATACCCCGGCTGGCCCCGGTGATGATCATGATTTTTTCCATGACGCAGCATACCGGGCAATCCGCGCTGCGGACAACAAAAAGGGCCGCCCCCAAAACCGGAAAGCGGCCCTTTTTAAATTAGGTGGTGAGCTTATGCGGCGTGGGTGATGCCTTTGTCGTCGAACATTTTTTGCAGTTCACCGGCTTCGTACATTTCCTTGATGATGTCGCAGCCGCCGACGAATTCGCCCTTGATGTAAAGTTGCGGGATGGTCGGCCATTCCGAAAACGCCTTGATGCCTTCGCGAATTTCCCCGTCTTCAAGGACGTTGATGCCCTTGAACTTGACTTCCATCTGGGTCAGCGCACCGACCACGGCGGCAGAAAAGCCGCACTGCGGGAACATTGGCGTGCCCTTCATGAACAGCACGACATCGGTGTCGGAAACTTCGGACTTGATGCGGTCGAATACGGGGTTATCGCTCATTTTGGTTATCCTTATCTGCTATGAAATTCTTAGGGTGTGCCTGTTTGCAGGGCCAGGGCGTGCAATTCACCGCCCATTTTCCCTTGCAGGGCGTCGTAGACCATCTTGTGTTGCTGGACTCGCGATTTTCCTTCGAATGCGGTCGATGTGATCTTGGCGGAATAATGATCGCCGTCGCCGCGCAGGTCGTCGATGACGATTTCCGCGTCGGGCAGGGCTTCCTTGATCATCCGTTCAATTTCGCTGGCTTCCATCGCCATAGTCGGGCTTCCTCTCGCAATTATCTATGTATATCAGGGTGTTGACATAAATTCGGGCAGCCACCCCTGATGACCGTCGCTCAGCTCTTTCATCGATATGGCCCCTGCACCGGTCACAGTCAACTCCTGGCCGCCGGTTTGGCCGATTATTTGTGCGGTGACGCCGCTTTGGGCGGCCAGTTCGACGATGTATTTGGCGTCGCCGGTGGTCAGGATATAGCGGCCCTGGTCCTCGCCGAACAGCCATCCGGTCAGGTTGCCGGCGTCGTCGGGTGGGGTGATTTGGGCGCCGATGCCCCCGGCCATGGCCATTTCGCTCAGCGCCACGGCCAAACCGCCACCCGAAATATCATGGCAGATCGTTACGTCGCCCTGTTCGATCAGGCCGCGCACGAAATCACCGTTCTTGCGTTCATGGGCTAAATCGACCGGTGGCGGCGCGCCTTCTTCGCGGCCCAAAATTTCCCGCAGGTATAAAGAAGCCCCCAGATGCCCAGCGGTGATCCCGATGAGCACGATATCCTGGTCGGCGCCGCTAAAGGCTTGCGTCGCGTGTTTTGATACGTCGGCCAGCAGCCCGACACCGCCGATGGTCGGGGTCGGCAGGATGCCCTGGCCGTTGGTTTCGTTGTACAGCGACACGTTGCCCGACACGACCGGGAAATCAAGTGCGATGCAGGCTTCGCCGATGCCCTGCACGCAGCCGACAAACTGGCCCATGATTTCGGGTCGTTGCGGATTGCCGAAATTCATATTATCGGTGACCGCCAACGGCAGGGCGCCGGTCGCGGTCAAGTTGCGCCAGGCTTCGGCGACCACCTGTTTGCCGCCTTCGACGGGGTCGGCGACGCAATAGCGCGGCGTGCAGTCACTGGTCGCGGCGATGGCCTTGTTGGTGCCGTGGACCCTGACGATCGCCGCGTCGCCACCGGGCCGGGCGACCGTGTCGGCCATCACCATGTGGTCGTATTGTTCCCAAATCCAGCGCTTCGAGGCCAGGTCGGGGCACGCCACCAGGGTTTTCAGGTCGGCCATCAAATCGGTCGATGCGGCTAAATCGTCGCCCATGATCGTTGGCTGTTTCGGCGTTTCCACCCAGGGCCGGTCGTATTCCGGCGAGGCTTCGGCCAACGGGTCGATGGGCAGGTCGGCGACGACTTCGCCCTTGTGGCGCAGCACCATGTGTTTGCTTTCCGTCAACGTGCCGATGATGGCGAAATCCAGTTCCCATTTTTCGAAGATAGCGCGGGCTTCGTCTTCGCGACCGGGTTTCAGCACCATCAACATGCGTTCCTGGCTTTCCGACAGCATCATTTCGTAAGCCGTCATATTGGCTTCGCGCTGCGGCACGGCGTCCAGGTTCATGTCGATGCCGACCCCGCCTTTCGAGGCCATCTCGAAGCTCGATGACGTCAGGCCCGCCGCGCCCATATCCTGAATGGCGACGATGGCGTCCGTCGCCATCAATTCCAGGCAGGCTTCCAGCAGCAGCTTTTCGGTGAACGGGTCGCCGACTTGTACGGTCGGGCGCTTGGCTTCGGAATCTTCGGTGAATTCGGTCGATGCCATGGTCGCGCCGTGAATGCCGTCGCGACCGGTTTTCGACCCAACATAAACCACCGAATTGCCGATGCCGGCGGCGGCGGAATAAAAGATGTTATCGGTTCGGGCCAAGCCAACGGTCATGGCATTAACCAGAATATTGCCATCGTAGGAGGCATGAAATTCACATTCGCCGCCAACGGTCGGCACGCCCATGCAGTTGCCGTATGCCGAAATGCCGGCGACCACGCCGCTGACCAAATGCCGGGTCTTGGCATGGTCGGGCCGGCCGAAACGCAGGGCGTTTAGGTTGGTGATGGGCCGGGCGCCCATGGTGAAGACGTCGCGCATAATGCCGCCAACCCCGGTCGCCGCGCCCTGGAAGGGTTCGATGTAAGACGGGTGGTTGTGGCTTTCCATCTTGAAGATGATGGCGTCGTTATCGCCGATATCGATAATCCCGGCATTTTCACCGGGCCCGCAAATCACCCACGGGGCTACGGTCGGCAGGGTCTTCAGCCACTTTTTCGATGACTTGTAGGAACAGTGTTCCGACCACATGACCGAAAAGATGCCCAGTTCCGTTATATTGGGTTCGCGGCCCATAATTTTCAGGACTTCGGCGTATTCGCTCTCGTCCAAACCGTGGCTGGCGACAATTTCCGGGGTTATTTCGGTCACGCCGCGACGGCCTTGAGGAGCCCGTCGAACATGGCCTTGCCGTCGGTGCCGCCTTGCAAGGGGTCGATCAGGCGTTCCGGGTGGGGCATCAGGCCCATGACGCTGCGGCTGTCGTTGAAAATGCCGGCGATGTTGGCCATGGAACCATTGGGATTGGCGGCTTCGGTGATCTCACCATCTTCGTCGCAATAGCGAAAGGCGATGCGGTTTTCGCCTTCAAGGAGCTTCAGGGTTTCTTCGTCGGTTTCATAATTACCGTCGTGATGGGCGATGGGCACGCGGATCACCTGGCCCTGGCCGTAGGCCCGGGTATACAGGCTGTCGGGGTTTTCGATGCGCAGGTGGACATCCTTGCAGACAAACTTCAGGTTGGCATTGCGCATCAGCACACCGGGCAGCAATCCGGCTTCCGTCAAAATCTGAAATCCGTTGCAGATGCCCAGCACCGGCACGCCGGCGCCGGCCCGTTTGACCACTTCGCGCATGATTGGCGAATGCGCGGCCATGGCGCCGGAGCGCAGGTAATCGCCGTAGGAAAAACCGCCGGGGATGACGATCAGATCGGTCTTGGGTAAATCGGTGTCGCCGTGCCAGACCATATCGACCGGTTTGCCAAGGCTGGCTTGCAGCGCCACTTGAACATCGCGATCACAGTTGGAACCGGGGAAGACGATCACAGAAGCTTTCACGGGCAGAGCTACCTTAATCCGAGATATCGATGGAATAATTTTCGATGACCATGTTGGCCAGCAGTTTCTTGCACATGTCATCGACCTGGCCACGGGCGCGCGCAGCATCTGTTTCGTCCAGGTCGATTTCGATGTATTTGCCCTGGTGGACTTCATCGACGCCGGAAAATCCGAGCGATCCCAGGGCGTGCTGAACCGCCTTGCCCTGGGGGTCGAGAACGCCGGGTTTAAGTGTTACGTGGACTTTCGCCTTCATTGAACCGCCTTCGGGGCCGGATAGTCAGTCGGGCCGCTTTCCGGCAGGATGCCAAGCCTGCGGGCGACTTCTTGATACGCCTGTTCGACTCCGCCCATATCGTCGCGGAAACGATCCTTGTCCATTTTCTCGCTGGTCAGGGTGTCCCAGAAACGGCAGTTGTCGGGGCTGATTTCGTCGGCCAGCACGATCCGCATTTGGTCGTCTTCCCACAGGCGGCCGAATTCCAGCCGGAAATCGATCAGCCGGATGCCGACGCCCAGGAACAGGCCGCTCAGGAAATCGTTGATGCGCAAGGAAAGCGTCATCATTTCGTCCAGTTCCGGCGGGCTTGCCCAGCCGAACGCGGTGACGTGTTCTTCGTTGACCATGGGGTCATTCAGTTCGTCGGACTTGTAATAGTATTCGACAATCGAACGCGGCAACGGGGTGCCTTCTTTCATGCCGAAACGGGTGGCCAGGGAACCGGCCACGACATTGCGCACGACCACTTCGACGGGGATAATTTCGACTTCGCGAACCAGTTGCTCGCGCATATTCAGGCGCCGCATGAAGTGGGTCGGGATGCCAATGTCGCCCAATCGGGTCATCAGGTATTCGGAAATCCGGTTATTGATCACACCCTTGCCGGTAATGATGCCTTTCTTCCGGGAATTGAAGGCCGAGGCGTCATCCTTGAAATGCTGCACAAGGGTGCCCGGTTCCGGGCCTTCGAAGATAACCTTCGCTTTGCCTTCAAATAACTGTCTGCGTCTTGCCATGAGGCGTTTTCCAGTGAAAATGGGGAATTCAGTCGCGCCCAAACAGGGCTATCCTGACTCCCGCCGTGAGGAAAGCCTGATATAGCAGGAGTCCCCCGACAAAACAACGCCACACGCCGGATTCATTTTTCTACGCCTCGATAGGCTCGAACGGGGCCGTGTCGGGGGCCCCGGCGGCAAACAGCCAGCGCCATTTACGATCCGGTGAAAGCCTTGCCGGCAGAGCGATCAACGACGATGAAACGGTGCCAAAATTGCCTATTGGGGCGGTGGGTAAGTCGATATTCATGGCCCCCCGAGGCCCCACGCCGGGTTCAAATTCCTTGTCGGCCAACAGCGCCTGCCACCACCCCCAGTCGGCTTTTTCAGGATCAGGCGGCGGGGCGGTCTCGAACCTGGGCAAATAAAGCCGCACCCGGGGCGATGCGGGATCGTTTAAGTCCCTATCGGTCAGCATGGAAACCCCGTCGGGGATTTCCTGGACGCGCATGCCGGGGGCGCCATTTTCGTCGATCGAACACACCCAGAAGGCCCGATGGGCATCGCCGACGAACAGGTTGAAGGGCCGGTAGGCCAAGGGCTCCAAACCTTCCAGTGCGGCTGCCGCGACATGGGCTTCGGCGTGATCCAGGGCTTCCAGGGGTAATTCGCCGCGCGATCGCAGGTCTGGATCGGGCCCCAAAGTGCCGCTGCGGTTCAACACGCCGGCGATGAGGCCATCATCGTTAACGCCCAACCACGTGCCATGGGCCATATCGTCGCGCCCGGCGACGATATGGTCGCGGTCGGGCCAATGCCGCCCCGGAGCTGTCCACGGGCGGTCGCGATTTTCGTCGCGATTGGCGGCGACAATCAGCGGCCAATCGTGGCCCGGCCTGCGGAGGACAATAAGTGTACACATATTCGCCAAATATAATTCATATTGGGGCGTTGCGAAACCGTGACATGATGCCTATTCTCCCTTCAGATCGTTTTTTGTTAACAGGACCGAGATAATTATGACCGACAGCTTTAAAGACCGGGCGAAAAGCCAGGAAGCCAAGTTCAAGATGGACGACGAATTGCGCTTCAAGGTCGATGCCCGGCGCAACAAGATGCTGGGGCAGTGGGCGTCTCAAAAACTGGGGCTAATCAGTGCCGATGCCGAAGCTTTCATTAAGCAAGTCGTGCTGTCGGACCTGGAAGAAAAAGGCCACGAAGACGTTGTGCGCAAAGTTTCCCAGGCGTTTCGTGATGGCGGTGTCGATTTGCACGATGATGAAATCCGCACCGAACTTCTCCGCCTGCAACAAATTGCCGAAGATGAAGTCCGTGGGGCCTATCCGGACCCATTGGGCAGCGATCACGGTCGCGTCGGCGACTGACAGCCTGTTTGTTGCCGTCGGGGATTTATTCTGAAGCCGGCCGTTCTGAATCGCCGGACTGGAAATTTCTCTCTACGTCGGCATCGCTATCGGGCTTTATTTCGGTTTGACGGTCGTATTCTTCGACGCTGAAGGCCAGGCGTTTCTTGTCGAACCGGGCGGCGATGTTGATGCCCAGTTTCTTCAGCGTGTCGATGTCGGCTTCGTCGATATTTTGGTTCTTGGAAATTATATTGGTCAGATTGCGCAGGGTCATGATCATCGCCCGGATCGGCTTGTTAACGGATTCCTTGAGGCGACCGTCGAGTTCATCGGCCGTCGCATTGAGCCATTCCAGATCTTTCAATATCTTGTCGACGGAAACGCCTTCGGCCAGCTTTTTCGTCACTTTCGACGCAATTTCATCAATTTTCAGCCCATCGCGGACAATCCGGTGTTCCTTGATGATGTTCAGGGCATTGTTGTAGTTGCGCAGGCTGACCGAGGACAGTAGCGGGTTGGGAACAACAAAAAGATTGTCTTCTTTTTTGTCACGGTCGGCGGAACGACGGCTGGGACCAATATAATCGGCGGTGACCACGAATTTGGGCCTTGTATGGGCCAGCATTTCGATACGGTCGCGGATTTGGCTGGCCCTGAACGGTTTCAGGGCGATGTCATCGACGCCGCTGTTAATAACGGTTTCGGTCTTTTCTTCGGAAGGGTCGGAAACCATCGTCAGGCAGACGACGAACGGGTTTTCCCCCATTTTTGACATTCTGATTTTTTTGACAGTTTCGTTGACATCACCTTCGGGCAACGACGTGTCGCCGATAAACAGGGCAATATTTCGTTCCCGCAAGGCTTGTTCGGCGGCGCCCAAATTGCCCGTCGATACGATATCGTAAAACCCCATGCCTTTCAGGACTTCTTCGACTTCCTTTCGGAAACTGCCGTTTGGTTCGGCAAGAACGACTTTCGCGAGATTGAAATGATTGACCAATTTTATTGCTTCCCAAACCCTAAGGGGATGATTGTGCGGGGCCTGCCAAAAAGACGGCGACCGGAAGGATGGCGATTGATTCCAAGTGTGTGCAGAATGTCCAGATAACCACTAAATTCTACATGACCGTAACCAATTATCCCAGGCATTGGAATAGTTTCTATCTTGCGCGGATTCAAGTTGCTAGTGCAACAGGTGGATCAATGCCGAAGAATACCTGATTGGGCGTTTTTATTCCAAGGCATTTTCGGGGTCGGTTGTTCAATTTATCCATAACATATTTGATCTGCTTTTCAGTGATCCTGGTAAAGTCACAATTCTTGGGGAAGTACTGCCGAATGAGCCCGTTAGTGTTTTCATTCAGTCCACGTTCCCATGATGCATAGGGATGAGCAAAGTAAAATTTAGCTTTCAGTGCCTTGGCGATAGTTTCATGCCTCGCGAACTCTTTACCGTTATCTGAAGTCATCGTGTAAACCTGACGGGCAAGGGGACTGAGCAGATGAATAATAGCGTTAGCGACGTTATCAGCCGTTTTGCGTTCGACTTTATGGATCAGAGTTAATCGTGATTTTCGCTCAGTCAAAGAGACGATGGCTTGCTTGTGGGCTTTCCCAATAATGGTATCAAGCTCCCAATCACCTAAACGACAGCGCGTATCAACAATAGCTGGGCGTTCATCGATGCTAACTCGGTTGATCAACTGGCCTCGGCGACTGTAACGACCATATCGTTTGCGTCGCTTCTTCTGACAACGCAGGTGACGGTAAAGAACACCGCCCTTTGCTTTATCTTGGAGGACATATTGATAAATCCATTCATGGCTAATGCTGGTGCTGTGTTCTGCTTCAAGCCAAAGGCTGATCTGCTCAGGGCTCCATTCCTCTCGAAGCAGGCGTTCGACCAAAAGCCACATCTCTATGGTAATACGTGGCTGGAATTTGTTCTGACACCGCTCAACAGAAAAGTTATGTGCTTGCCTGGGACGATACCCACGTAAACCCCTATTTCGTCTAAGTTCACGGCTAATCGTGGATTTGTGAACACAAACTACTTCCGCAGTCTCCGTTTGGTTCAATCCCGCTTTCATTAATGCCTGTATCTGATATCGTTGCTCTCGGGTTAACTGTGTGTAGTATCGCATATATGCCTCTCATTCTTGCCGGAACGAAAGGTTGCGATGCTACCGCAGCTTAACCTGTACGCCGACAGATGAGTTGCACTTACAACTTGAATTCACGTTGCCAAATAGAACAAGAACGGAAATTTAGAGCTCTTTTACACTTGTTAGTAGCGGATCCCGACCTGCCGATAAATGAAATGCATCAGCCACGCCGGGCCGATAAGAAGAAACTGGACATCCTTGAAAAACGAGGGCTTTTTTCCTTCAATTCCATGGCCGATGAATTGTCCGATCCAGGCTACGACAAACACGATCAGCGCAAATTCCCAAAGCGGAAATTGGGTCATCGCCTGATACTGGATAATGATGCCCATGCAGGCGAGGGAAAATGCGATCAGGCCAATGGCCAATGAAAAGGACAGATAGACATAATAGATCGCGCACAGGGCCAAGACGACCATGGCCCAGTTTAAATCCGCCATCCACGGCGGTGTCGGCACCGACCATAACAAGGCGACCACGGTCCAAAAAATGATTGGAACGCAAACCCAGTGGATCATCTTGTTGGTTCGGTTCTGGTGACTTTCGCCATATTCTTGCAAAAATCGATCTACCAGCCGCGAAGTTTCACTGGTCATATCTTACGCTCCCCTGTTGATTTATCCACCAGATTACCCTTAAAGCGGGGTGATGCGATAGGCGCAGCGTCGCGCACCCTGCAAAATATGTTCGTGGCGTTCGACGGCCACTTTCGGGCCAAGGACGGCCTGGAAAATCGCCAATTCGGTTCGGCATAACCCTTGGCATTGCGTCGCCGCGGCGCAGATAGGGCAGTGGTTTTCAATGAATACATATCCCCCGTCATCGGTCTTTTCCCATTCTGCCATATAACCTTCGTGGGACCGCATGTCGGCGAGACCGGCAATTTTGCTTTCCAGGGTTTTGCAGGTCGATAACCGGTCCGTGTAGGTTTGATGTGTCTTGTCTTCGCGAAACAGGATGAGCCGTTCCAGGCCTTCCGCGCCAAAAACTTTTTCGGTCGCCTGAAGTATTTCGACAGTCAGGTCAGAATGTCGGTCGGGAAATCTGGCATGGCCTTTTTCGCTTAAGTGCCAAAAGCGATTGGGTCGGCCACGGCCTTTTTTGCGGTCTTCGGATATGACCAGGTCCGCCGTCGCCAGTTTTGCCAACTGCTGTTGCGCGCCTTGGGGTGTCATATCCAATACCTCGCCAACGCTTGTCACCGTTAGCGGCCCCCGACTTTTCAGGGCGTAGAGAATTCTTTCTCCGGTAGAATTGATCATCTGCTTGCCATTTTATCAATCATATGCTTTATAAAAACTGTTGCTTTAATAATAGGCCAATCCAAGATGCCTGCCAATCGGCGAGATGAATTTGTTCCCTGGCGTGAATTGCTGAACAGGCAATACGGCGTATCGCTGGTGCTCGTGTGCCTGGGGGTATGGCTGCATGCGGCAGACAGCCTGATCGTGGCGACCATGTTGCCGTCTATGGTTGACGATATCGGCGGTGTCGCTTTGGTCAGCTGGACCGTTTCCCTGTACGAAATAGGTTCGATCGTCGCCGGTGCTTCCAGCGCTTTATTGACCATGCGATTTGGCCTGCGACGGCCGATGGCAGGGGCGGCGTTGTTGTTTGCCCTGGGTTGCGGTGTCAGCGCCATGGCACCGCACATGTGGGTGGTGCTGGTCGGGCGATTGCTGCAGGGCTTTGGCGGTGGCGGATTGGTCGCCATGTCTTTTGTCGCCGTTAGTGTCATTTTCCCCAAGCGGCTTATGGCCAGGGCCTTGGCCGCGGTTTCAATGCTGTGGGGCGTTTCGGCATTTCTGGGTCCGCTGATTGGCGGGTTTTTTGTCGAAGTCGCAAATTGGCGCATGGGGTTTTGGTTTTTTGCGGCACAGGCGGTTCTGCTGGCCGGGTGGATCGTGTTTGGCGCCAAGGATTCTGAAAAGCAGGCCGATAAAATCGCCGGTACAGTTCCGCTATTCAGGCTTTTTCTGCTTTCTGCGGGTGTCGTCCTGATCGCTTACGCGGGGGTAAATATAGCCCCGTTGCGCACCGCCCTGCTGGTCATCGCGGGGCTGTTATGTCTCATGCTTTTCCTTAAGGTCGATGCCCGACAGGACAAAAACCGCTTACTGCCGGCCGCACCATTTGATGTGCGCAAACCCGCCGGGGCGGCGTTATCGATGATCCTGGCCCTGGCCATGGCGACAATCGCCTTAACCGCTTATGGACCCCTGCTGATAACGCTCATTCACCATGCTTCGGCCTTTACGGCGGGATACATCATTGCGTGTTCGTCTATCGGCTGGACCGTGTTCGCGGTTTTGGTGTCGGGCTTTCCTGAAAAACATGACGGCACGTTTATCGCCTGTGGCATGGTGATGGTTGCGATCAGTATTGTCGGGTTTTTGTACAGCGTTCCAAATGGCCCGATCTGGTTGATCGCCGCCTTTGCGACGCTGGAAGGCGGTGGCTTCGGGATGGCCTGGACATTTATGATAAGACGGACAACGGCGTTGGCGCCCCCCCATGAAGTGCACAGGATTTCCGCTGCAATCCCCACGGTTCAAAGGCTTGGATACGCACTCGGTGCCGCCTATATCGGCATTGTCGCTAACGCCACTGGCTTTCAAAATGATATGTCTGTCATCGAAGCCGCGGCTTCGGCCAAGGTGATTTTCCTGTCCAGCCTGCCGTTTGCGGCTATCGGTTTGTTCGCCATGACCCGCTTGGTTCGACAGCCCTAAAGCAATTCCACGATCTGATGATTGTACAGGTCCAGTAGAAAATCTTGGGCAGCAGAATCCTCAAGCAGCCCCGGCATTGTCGCCAGATCGACGGGTTGTTCGGCCATCAACATTCTAACCAGGGCGACAAGGCGGCCTTCCAGGTTCATATTCTGGCCATGGAAACCCAGGCAGAACCCGCCCGAAGGGGTCGCCGTAAGGGCAAATTTGACGTATTCCGGTTTGATCAGGGAGCCCCCGGCTCGCAGTTTTTTATCGAACGCTTCGCGTGACAGGATATCTTCGCGTTCGCTGTAGGTGCCAAAATCCGGATGGCTGGACTCGCTGAAGAAAGCCGCCAGCCATTGCCTGAAATCCGGGGAATCGAGATGGCGGGCCAGCATATTGTGGACCTCGCCCGCGGCGCCTCCGGCGATTTCGAACCCGGCGCTGTCGGGTCCCAAGCCATCCCCAACATAGCGTTGGTCCAGGGTTTCCAGTTCCGATAGATACTGGCCATAGGCGCCAAACAGTTCCGACAATTTAGGCCCCAAGAACCCGACGGAATAGGTCAGGGCGGGCTCAAGCGTGGTGCCTTCATGACCAAACTTCGGCGGCAGATACAGCACATCACCGCAGCCGACATCAATTTCGTCGCCGTCGAGTTCGCCGGCCAGGACTTTAAGGTCCAACCCGTCGATATAGATTTCCTCATTGATTGGTGCGCGTCCGACTTTCCAGCGTCGCCGGCCCTGACCTTGCACCAGGAAGACGTGGTAGCTGTCGATATGGGGGCCGACCGACCCGCCGGTGGCCGAATAACTGACCATTATATCGTCCATCAACCAGCGCGGGGCAAAGTTGAAATAGCGCAGCAGTTCGGCGGTTTCGGGATGAAACTGTTCAATATTTTGGACCAGCAGCGACCAGTCCGCATCGCCGGTGGCGGCGAAATCCTGTTCCGAAAACGGGCCGAATTGACAGGACCAGTCGCGGGTTGCCCCGGCGGTTTTGATCATGCGCGACAGCGGCGCGTCTTCCAGGGCCAGCCCGGCCAGTTCATCGGCGGAAATCAACCCGGCAATGGCCTGTTCGGGGATCGCGTCCCGCACCACAAAGGGCCGCCGATTCCAGTACTGCGTATAAAAATCCGCTGCCGAGGGCAGGGCTTCTAGAATCGTGAGGGGGGCGGTCATATCTCTTTATACGCTGCCGTCGCGTTCAATGACCAGAATTCGTGAGGGTACCAGCGGATGGGCGACATGTTCCACCCCTTCTGTCGCATGGGCGATCATGCCCGGTTGCATGTGGGTGATCGTCACTTTTCCGTTTGTATCCCGGACGTGCATATCGACCGCACCGTCCAGCACAACGAACACCTCCTGACCGTCGTTGACATGCCATTTATAGGGCGAATCGGTCCAATGCAGGCGGACGCTGGCTCCTTCGATCCGGGCGATATCAAGCGCCTGCCACGCTTGCTCTGCGGTATATTCGTCGGCGGTGATGTAGCGCATGGCTTCGATCAAAAGGGCGCTCCTTCCGTTATCAAAAAAAAGGGGCGGTTCCCGACTTCGCAGAACCGCCCCTGATTATTGTCTTTAGCGATCAAACCTAATCAGTTTCTTCCGGCAGGAAGATGTTAAGGATAATGGCCAGGAACGCGGCGGGCAACAGTCCGGTGGTCATCAGCATGGAAAGTGTCTGTGGCAGATGCTGGACAGCGTCCGGCACGGCTTTCAAGCCAAGCCCGAAGGACAGCGAAACGGCGATGATGATCATGTTGCGGCGGTTCATTTTTACATCACCCAACATGCGCAGGCCGGCGCTGACAACCATGCCGAACATCACAATGACCCCGCCGCCCAAAACGGCGATGGGCATGGCGGCGATGACCGCGCCGACTTTCGGGATAAGCCCGGCGATGATCAGGAAGATCGCCCCGAAGGTCACCACGTGGCGGCTCATGACGCCGGTCATGGAAACTAGGCCAACGTTCTGGCTGAACGATGTATTGGGGAACCCGCCGAACAATCCGGCGATGGCGGTGCCCAGGCCATCGGCCATGGTGCCGCCGCTGATTTCCTTATCGGTGGCTTCCCGTCCGGCGCCGCCTTTGGTGATTCCGGAAATATCGCCGACCGTTTCGATGGCGCTGATAACGGCCATCAGGCACATGCCGATAACTGCCGCTGCATTGATTTCAAATCCGAAGTGCATGAAGTCGGGCAGGGTGAACCATCCGGCGCCGTCGATGCGGCTGAAGTTAGCCATGCCCATGGGGATAGCGACCAGATAACCGGCGATCAAGCCGACTAAAACGGCGGCGGTGCTCAGGAACCCCTTGAAGATGAATTTAACGCCCAGCGTCACGACAATGACCACCATGGCCAGCAACCAGTGGCTGCCGGCGCCAAATTCCGGTTTGCCCATCAGCGGAACACCGCCGGCGGCGTACTGGATGCCGATGGGAATCAGCGACAGGCCGATGGTCAAAACCACCAGGCCGGTAACGATGGGCGGCAAGAAGCGGCGCAGCTTGCCGATAATTGTGCCCAGGAAGAAATGAAAGATACCGCCAATAACGGCGGCCCCGAAAACCGCACCCATGCCGGCGGTTTTGGCGATGGGAATCATCACGGGTATGAAGGCGAAACTGGTTCCCTGAACAATCGGCAGGCGCGCCCCGACCGGGCCGAAGCCGATGGTTTGGATAAGTGTCGCGACACCGGCGAAGACCATGGCCATTTGAACCAGGAATATTTTATCGGGTAATGCCAGGCCGGCGACCCCGGCGATAATGAAGGCCGGCGTGATGTTGCTGGCGAACATCGCCATGACGTGTTGAATACCCAGCGGTATGGCCTGGGCCAATGGCGGCGTGTATTCTGGATCACGCAGCTGTTCTGGTGTGCCAATCGAATTTTCTGATGCCATGATAATTGATTCCCCTTAATTTCGTTAAATGTGTCCTTCGCTATCCCGGGGGAATGGTAGCGAAGCCTTGAGCTAGTTTGAAGAGTGCTAACTGACGTATTTTATTTGATACACTGTCTTATTTTTTAGGCGGCACGAATATTTCCGGGCGTTCCGACGGAATAGATTCCACGTACACCGATTGCGACGGGAAGGCGAAGCCGGAACCGGCGTCTTCGACGGTCTGCTTGATGTGATAGGCAAGCGTCTCTTTGATTTTAAGCCATTCGCCCCAATCGGTGGTAACGGTAAAGCAGTACAGCATGATGTCGATGGATGACGCGCCAAAGCTGTCGATGCGCACGAACGTCGCGACGTCTTTGGGCGAAGCGAATTCGGGAGACTCCAGAATATAGCTTTCAATGCGATCCCGAATATCGCGCAACTGGTCGATTGTGGTGCGGTATTCGACGCCGATTTTCCAATAGATTCGGCGGTGCGTCATGGCCGAAAAATTGGTCACTGCGGTGTCGGCCAGGTTGGTGTTGGGCACCATCACCGGCGCCTTGTCGAAGCGGCGGACGATGGTCGAACGAAAGCCGATGCTTTCCACCGTGCCTTCGACAATGCCTTCGACCCTGATCCAGTCGCCCTTGCGAAAGCGTTTTTCACCGATGATCAGCAAGCCGGCGATCAGGTTCTTGAACAAGTCCTGGGCGCCCAGCGCCACGGCGACACCGAACAGGCCGGCCCCGGCGACGATGGGTCCGACCTGAATACCCCAAATTTGCAGGATCGTCGCCGCCCCGATTAAAATAACGGCGATACGCATGGCCTTGATCAGCCATTCGACCAGTTCGTGGGTAAAGGTTTTTTCCAGCCGGGTCATGAACCGGCTTAACGGCCGCAGCAACCCCAGGATTCCCCAAAAAATAGTAAAGGCGATCAGCGAGCGCACGACGCTATCGGCGATATCGGCGAAGATGCCTTCAAGGTGTAGGTACTGGGCGGCGACAAACACACCCAGTACCACGGGCAGGAAACGAACGGGGTTTTCCAGGGTCTCGATGGCGGCGTCGTCCAGGGGTGAATTGGTCCGGGCGATGACGGACTTGACCCGCGACAGCACGAAACGGGTGAACAGCCGGCGAATCAGCAAAAAACCGATCAGGATACCACCGGCGCCGATCAGGCGACCGACATCGACCCCGGCGACGCCGTTCTGCCAAACATCGACGACCAGCGCCCAGAATGCTGCGAAATCTTTCATGTTGAGCCAAACCTATTCATTTTATTGCTGCGGCGACAGTCACAATATGAATAAGTTTGAACCTCGTCCACTGAACACATTCATCGAAGGAGCTTTGGCAGCCATGAAAATCGGATTTATCGGACTGGGTAACGTCGGCAGCAAGCTGGCCGGCAGCTTGCTGCGCAACGGGTTTGACCTGACGGTCCGTGATTTAGATCGGGATCTGGCCGCGCCGTTCCTGGACCAGGGTGCGGCCTGGGCGGATAGCCCCCGGCAGATGGCCGAAGCGGTGGATATGATCATCACCTGCCTGCCGTCGCCCGCCGCCTGCGCCACCGTCATGGAAGCCGAAGACGGCATCCTCGCGGGCTTGTCAGACGGCAAGATATGGCTGGAAATGAGCACCACCGATGAAGCCGAAGTTCGGCGGTTGGCCGAACGGGTTGTCGCCGCCGGGGCCTCGCCCATGGATTGCCCGGTTTCGGGCGGCTGTCACCGCGCGGCGACGGGTAATATCGCCATCTTCGCCGGCGGTGAACGCGCCGCCTTCGAACGCGCCCTGCCGGCGCTGAGCGCCATGGGTCGGCGCATCTTGCACACCGGGCCATTGGGGTCGGCTTCGGTGCTGAAAGTGGTGACCAATTATCTCGCTTCGGTGCATCTGGTGGCCTTGGGCGAAGCCCTGACCACGGCGGCCAAGGCGGGAATGGATATGGCGACGACGTACGAGGCGATCCGCATATCGTCGGGCAATTCGTTCGTTCACGAAACCGAAAGCCAGGTCATCTTAAATGGCAGCTACAACATCAACTTCACCATGGACCTGGTGATTAAGGATATGACGCTGTTTGAAAATGTCGCGAGGCGCGCCGGTGTGCCGTTGGAAATTTCACCGGTGGTGCTGGGTATTTTCAAGGACGGGCAGGACAAGTACGGCCCGCGCGCCTGGTCATCGATGATCACCAAACGCCTGGAAGACGCCTGCGGTGTTGAATTGCGTGCGCCGGGATTCCCGCCGGAAATGCTCGATACCGAACCGGAAGAACCCGGTGCGGAAGTTACTGCCTTGAACGCCGGGCCGGGCGGGCTATCTTAGACTGACATGACAATCAACCGACTCATCGAGGGCTTCAAGTCCTTCCGGGAAACCTATTATCAGGCGAAGCCCGATTTTTACCGGAACCTGGTCGAAAACGGCCAGAGCCCCGACGTTATGGTGATTGCGTGTTCTGACAGTCGGGTCAATCCGTCGATCATCGCCAAGGCCGAACCGGGCGAATTGTTCATTGTCCGCAATGTCGCCAACCTGGTGCCGCCGTACGAGCCGGACGGCCAATACCATGGCACCAGCGCTGCCCTTGAATTCGCCGTCAGGGATTTGAAAGTCAAACACATCATCGTGCTTGGTCATTCTCATTGCGGCGGCATCCGTTGCCTGTGCGATGGCCATGAGGATGGAGCCGAACGGGAATTCATCGACCGTTGGGTCTCTATTGTCGATGAGGCCCGTGACGACACCCTGCAAGGTGCGGCCCAGCATCGCCATGTCGAACGTCAGGCGGTGAAAATTTCAATCAGAAACTTGCTGAGCTTTCCCTGGGTGAAGGCGCAGGTCGAAGATGGATCGCTGGAACTGCACGGCTGGTGGTTCGATCTCGAAGCCGGGGAACTGCTGGCCCACAAGGACGGTGATATCTGGGAAGCTGCGACCGCCTGACGGCCGCAAAAATCATCGCCGTTTTGCTAGTTCCCGGTACAGGGCTTCGGGGCTGACGCCAATTTGCGCGGCGACATTTTTCCAGTCGCCCTTCGCCGGTAACGTGTCCCGCCAGGCCAGCCAGCCGTCCAGTCGATCCGCGACGGTATTTCGCGACAGGATTTCGCACCGGCTGCGAGCCGACCTTACCTCGTTGGCTAAATGCGCCGCCCACCGGGTAGAAAAATCCTGATCCCCGTGAAGGCGGCTCAGGAAAGCCGCCTTGGGCAGTTCAAAAATTTCCGAAGGCAAGGTGGCGACCGCGTCGCAGTGATAGGTTTCACTATAAAGCGAGGCTTCGGCCAGGACCGTCATTTCGGAAGCGCGCTGCAAAACGATTGATCCACCGTCGGGGCGGTAGCGGGTCAATTCAACCCGCCCGCGTATAACCGCGAACACGGATTTGACCGGATCGTCCTGGCGAAACAAAAAGACGCCCTGGTCGATTTTGCGATGGCTGCCGGCCTGATCCAGCAAATGCTCGAAAAAATCCTTAGACATGATTGTTATCATGTAGCCATTCGATGGGCCAAGGCAAGGCCCATCGAAAGCCTGTCGCCCGATGCGGCGTGATCGTTACGGTCGCCGCACCGGCGTGCCTAACTCATCGCGCAGGAAATTTCCCAGAAGCCGAAATTCTTCGTCGCGCCGGGTGGTCTTGCGCCACACCAACGCGATGCGGCGCGAGGCCCGGGGGCTCGAAAACGGTCGTACATCCAATTTAAGCCCGCGCAGGATACCGGCATCGATGGCCATTTTAGGCAGCACCGTTACCCCAAGCCCGTTATCGACCATCTGCACCAGGGTGTGCAGGCTGGTCGCCTGAAACTGGCTGGTGTGGGCTTTCTTTCCTGGTTTTTCCAGGGCCAGGGTCTGGTCGGTCAGGCAATTGCCGTGTTCCAGCACCAACAGCGCATCGCCGGCCATGCGGGCGGGTGTCATGGTTTCAAATTCAGCCATGTCATGGCCGCGCGGAAATACGGCGAGGAACGGATCGTCGGCGAATTCAAAAGTTTCGACTTTTTCCATGTCGTAGGGCAAAGCCATCAGGACCAGGTCCAGCGCGCCATCGGCCAATTGGCGCAGCAGCGAGGCGGTTTGGTCCTCGCGCAAATACAGCGCCAGGTCAGGGTAGGCGTCGCGCAGGCCGGGCAGCACCCGGGGCAACAGGAAAGGCCCGATGGTGGGGATCACCCCCATGCGAAGATCGCCCGCCAAGGGCTGCTCCGACCCCTTCACCATGTCCGTCAAATCATCAACCTTGCCGACCACTTGGGCGGCCATGTCGACCATGTCGCGGCCCAGCGGGGTCAGCATGACGGAACGCTTGGTGCGTTCGAACAGCGATGCCCCAAGGATACTTTCCAGCTCCTTGATGCTGGCGCTTAACGACGACTGGGTAAGCTGGCAAGCTTCCGCCGCACGGCTGAAGTGGCACAGTCTGGCCAGGGCGAGGAAATGGCGAAGCTGACGAAGGGTCGGTTCGGGCGGCATGGGTCGGTCTCTTTATTAATCGATTATATCGATTAATATAACAATAATTACTCGTTTCACAAATTAATTAAAGATCCTTATTTTCTCCTTCAAGACCTAAGCGCAACACTTTTTGAAATGGAGAGCCAAATGAAAAACCTGACAGTCCCTGACGTTACCTTCAAGACCCGGATTCGCAACGACGCTATCGAAGGCGACAACCCGTTCGAATGGAAAGACCTGACCAGCGCCGAAATATTCAAAGGCAAGCGGGTCGTGCTGTTTTCCTTGCCCGGCGCCTTTACGCCCACGTGTTCGACGTCTCACCTGCCGCGCTATGAAATTCTGCACGAATCATTTGTCGCTGAAGGCGTCGATGAAATCATCTGCCTGTCCGTCAACGATGCCTTCGTGATGTATCAGTGGGGCAAATCCCAAAACGCCAAAAACGTCTTCCTGCTGCCCGATGGCACCGGCGAATTCACCCGCAAAATGGGCATGTTAGTCGACAAATCGAACCTCGGCTTCGGCATGCGCAGCTGGCGCTATTCCATGCTGGTCGTCGATGGCGTGATCGAGAAGATGTTTATCGAAGACGGGTTCGAAGACAACTGCGAAACCGACCCGTTCGAAGTTTCCGACGCCGACACCATGTTGGGTTTCCTGGAACAGCATCGCCAGGCCGCCTGAAGGATAACCTGACGGCGCCCGTTGCGACGGGGGTCGTCAGGATTTAGTCGACGTCGAGCGGCGGCGTGTGAACTCACCAATGAGTCTGCGCCCAAGAATTATCTATATGGAAAAGTCTATTTTGCGTATCAATTAGGTGGCGCGGCTGGATTCGATGGTCGGATTCTTCAAAAAGCGCATCCGACCGACACAAGACTGACACGTATAGGCAAGATCTGACGATGGACAAAGATACGAAAAATATTCACAGCTATTATTCGCCCAATGGCTTGTATGACACGATCCTTCAGGGTCTTGAAAAGCTGGGCAAGGATTTATCGAGAGTCACCCTGGATGACCTTCAACCCGTCGATGAATTTCATATCCGGGGCGATACGGCGACCCGGGAACTGATTGAATTGGCCGCCTTTACACCGGATATGCATATCCTGGATGTCGGTTGCGGTATTGGCGGCTCGACGCGTCGCTTGTCATCTGAAACGGGCTGTCGGGTAACCGGTATCGATCTAAGCGATGAATACATCGATACCGCTGAGCGGCTAACGCAATTGCTCAACATGCAGGAACGGGTAAAATTCCATGCGTGCAGTGCGCTGGAATTACCGTTTGATGACAATTCCTTCGACGGTGTCTGGTCGCTGCAAATGAACATGAATGTCGAAGACAAACTGGCCTGGCTAACGGAAACCTGTCGTGTTCTCAAACCCGGTGGCCGCGCAGTTTTGTATGAAGTATGCGCCAGCAAAAACACACCGCAGTATTTTCCTGTGCCATGGGCGCAAGACAGTTCCATGAGTTTTCTGGTGTCCCCGGAATCATTCCGCGACGTTATTACGGCGGCCGGTTTTGAAATTACGGTTTGGAATGACAAGACCGATCTCGCACAACAGGCCTTTGCAAAAGTGAAGGAACCCGTGGGTGAACCTAATTTGCCAATACTGGGCGTCTATATGCTGGTCGGCAACGACATCAGCACCAAGGCCTATAATCTTCATCGCAATCTTGACGAAGAACGCGTCAGCCTTATCGAAACCGTCGCGGAAAAACCCGCTATTTAAGGCAGCTTCGCTACACTTAGCCGAACACGCGGGCGAAAATAACGTCGGCGTTTTTGGTGTGGAAGGCCGTTGAATCACCGCCGAACAAATCCTTCAGGCCATCCTTGCCAAGGGCCGCGGCGACATCTTCGTCCATCGACAAATAATAAAAGAACCGGCTTTCGTGTTTGGCGGCTTCTAAGTCTTCGGGTAGGGCTTCGACGTCGCCGTCCGGGTTGTCCGGGTCGATGCCGTAGCTGCGCCACACCTTCATGGCGTTGCGCTGAACGATGCGGTAGCCGTCTTCGCGGCTGACACCGTGCTGGGTCAGGGTCAGCAGAACCCGCTGCGAATCGTGCAGGCCGCCAAATTTCATCAAATTTTCCATCATGGTTTTGGGATAAACCACTAACTTGTCGATCATCCCGGTCAGCCGCTTCAGGGCGAAATCCAGGGTTACCGTGGCGTCGGGGCCAAACATCCGTTCCACGGATGAATGGGAAATGTCGCGTTCATGCCACAAGGTTATGTTTTCCAGGGCCGGCACAACGGCGGCGCGCACGATGCGGGCCAGGCCGGTCAGGTTTTCCGACAAAATCGGGTTGCGCTTGTGCGGCATGGCCGACGAGCCCTTTTGCCCGGGGGCGAAATATTCCTGAGCCTCGCGCACTTCCGTACGCTGCAAATGGCGAATTTCCGTGGCCAGCCGTTCGATGCCGCCGGCGATCACCCCCATGGTCGCGAAATAAGCGGCGTGGCGGTCCCGCGGAATAACCTGGGTGGAAACCGGTTCCGGGCTCAATCCCATTTTCTTAGCGACATATTCTTCGACCTTTGGGTCGATATTGGCGAACGTGCCGATGGCCCCGGATATGGCGCAGGTGGCGATTTCGTCCCGGGCCTGGGCCATGCGATCGCGGTCGCGCGCAAATTCGGCATAGTGGCCGGCCAGTTTGACGCCAAAGGTCGTCGGTTCGGCGTGGATGCCGTGGCTGCGGCCGATGCAGGCGTCGTTTTTGTGTTCCCGGGCGCGGCGTTCCAGCACCTTCAGCAAGTCATCCAGATCGGCCAGGATAATATCGGCGGCCTCGCACATTTGCACCGACAGGCAGGTGTCCAGCACGTCTGACGACGTCATTCCCTGATGCACGAAACGGGCCTCGTCGCCGACCACTTCGGAAAGTTCAGTCAGGAAGGCGATGACGTCGTGGTGGGTTTCCCGCTCGATTTCGTCGATGCGGGCAATACGCGCCGCGTCATAAGGCTTGGTGCCGCGTTCGCGCACGGCGCGCGCGGCCTCCATCGGGATCACACCCAGTTCGGCCTGGGCGTCGCAGGCATGGGCCTCGATTTCGAACCAGATGCGGAATTTGTTGGCAGGTTCCCAGATGGCGACCATCTCGGGGCGGCTATAGCGAGGAATCATTGCGGGCTCCGGATCAATAAACGCTGTCTGCTGCGGGTTATAACGAAAGGCCCGCGAAAATTAAAGGGACGAGTTGCCCATTTGGTTGAACGCGCGCCGGCCCTTGGTAAAGACCACCAGCCAGACCAGTGCGGTCACCTGGACGGCCAGCATCAGGCCAAACGCCGCCTGGTAGCCTTCGGGATTGTAACCGCCGCTGGCCGTTTTGTCCCACATGCCGATGATCGCACCGGTTCCCCACTGGGCGCCGAAGGCCGACACAAAGGCGAGAAAGTTTAACCCGGTGTTGACCCGACCGGCCAGATGCACCGGAAACCGCTGCGATAGCGCCGCATAAGACAAGATACCGGTGGTCCCGAAGAAACCGAAGGCCATCCACAAAACCAGGATGTTATCGCTTAAATGAAAGGCGATGATCGCCTGGGTGACCAGGAACAGGGTCATGCCGACAATAGCGATGGATGAAGGCTTGATGCCAACTCGTCCGAGCCGGTCGGCGATGAAACCCATAGAGATAAATCCGGCGACCATGGCCACCGCGATCATCAGCAGATGGGTCGCCACCTGGTCTCGCGGCAAGCCGCCGACATCGCCCAGCCAGGGGCCGACCCACAGGCTTTGGATCGCCAGAAACGTCGCTTGCGAGGCCACAGTCAGCGGCGCAATCCACCAGAACACGGGGCTGGTGAAAACTTGTCCGATGCCCTTGATCTGGTCTGCAAAGCTGGCGTGTCCGCCTTCCGGTGCACCTTCTTCGCGCCGGGGTACCGTGAAATAGATCAATGCCGAAATCACAACTGTGACCGCCGCCAGGGCAAAAAATACGCCGCGCCAGTCGGTGAAGGAAAGCGCCGCTTCGACCGGCACGGTGCCGGTCAGCGCTCCCATGCCCCCGGCGGCCATCTGAAAGCCGTTAATCAGCGGCAGGCGTTCTCTCGGCACCCAGATAACATATGCTTTGAACGCCGCCATCAGGCACGACGAAACACCAAGCCCGATCAACGCCCGGCCGACGATCAGGCCGGTCGGCGTTTCGGCCATGGCAAACACAAAAGCGCCAGCCGCCGCGATGAGCAACAAGGCGGCTTCGGTCTTGCGCGGCCCGTAATGGTCTAACAAAATCCCCAGCGGCAACTGGAACAGGGCGAAGGTCAGGAAATAGGCGCTGGTCAGCAGCCCTAAGTCGGATGGGCCCAGGCCTAGTTCCGAAATCAGGTCCGGCGCGATAACGGCGTTGACCACCCGGTACAGGTACGACAGGAAATAGCCAAATGCGAACGGGATGAAGACCCTGATCAATGAGCCGGAAGCAGGCATGCGGGGGAACCTATATTATTTTTCAGAAGCCCTTGTCTACAGGACCGGGCGGTGAAAGAGTAGCATATTATAGGCGGAGGAAACGGCGAAACATGACCAACATCAGAATGCTGTATAGCGAGGAAGAAATCGCCCGACGGGTCACTGAACTGGCTGGTGAAATAGCCGCCGCCGTATCTTCGGACCTGGAAATTATCGGCGTGTTAAAGGGCAGCTTCGTTTTCCTGGCCGATCTGATCCGGGCGCTCGACAAGGCCGGGCGGTCTTCCCAGGTGGAATTCCTGCGCCTGTCGAGCTATGGCAACAAACAAAAGGCCATGGGTGATGTGGTGCTGATCGGTGGTTATCCAACCGTCGGCGACGACCGCCCAGTGCTGCTGGTCGACGATATTGTCGATACCGGCAATTCCCTCGCCTACGCCAAAAAACTGCTGCATGCCAACGGCGCCGAAACCATCCTGACTTGCACGTTGCTCGACAAACCCTCGCGCCGGGAAACCGATATCGACGTCGATTTTATCGGCTTCACCATCCCCGACCTGTTCGTCGTTGGTTACGGCATCGACTACGCCGAAAATTTCCGTTCGCTGCCGTACCTGGGCGAGGTCGACAAGGTGTCTGATTAAACTGATGGGAATAGACACCATGTGGCCGGACCGACGACTGCTCGATCTTCTTGGCATCGACCTGCCGATCATTCAGGCGCCCATGGCGGGCGCCAACGGGTCGGCCATGGTGATCGCCGCCAGCACCGCCGGGGCGCTGGGCTCGCTGCCGTGTGCCATGCTGGATGGCGATAAAATCCGCGCCGAAATCGGCGTCATCCGCCAGCAGACGGACCGACCGTTCAATGTCAATTTCTTCTGTCACGCGCCAAGCCAGTCGGACCCGGACGTCGACGCCGCCTGGCAGGCATCGTTGGCGGGTTATTATGACGAGTTTGGCCTGGATAAAGACGCCCAGGCCCCGGCGACCATTCGCCTGCCCTTCAATGCGGCGACCTGTGAATTAATCGAAGAGCTGAAACCCGCCGTCGCCAGCTTTCACTTCGGCTTGCCGGAAGCCTCCTTGCTGGTGCGGGTCAAGGACGCCGGTTGTGTCGTTCTAAGTTCGGCGACCACGGTCGAAGAAGCACGCTGGCTGGAAGCCCGGGGCTGCGATGCCATCATCGCCCAAGGGTATGAAGCAGGCGGCCATCGTGGCATTTTTCTGGGCGATGACATTTCGACCCAGGCCGGGACCCTGGCCCTGGTTCCCCAGGTGGTGGATGCGGTCGCGGTGCCGGTTATCGCCGCCGGGGGTATTAGCGATGGCCGGGGCATCGCCGCAGCCCTGGCGCTGGGTGCGGCGGGGGCGCAAATCGGCACGGCCTATCTGTTTACGCCACAAGCCCTGATCAGCGACCTGCATCGCGGCGCCCTGGATGGTGCGCGCGACGATGCGACCGTGCTGACAAACGTATTTTCGGGACGGCCCGCCCGCTCCTTACTCAACCGGGTCATTCGCGAAGTCGGCCCCATATCCGGTCGCGCCCCGGCGTTCCCGAATGCCGGGGCAGCCTTGGCGGCGCTGAAGGGCGCGGCGGAAGCCGATGGAAACAGCGGGTTTTCATCCCTATGGGCGGGTCAGGCCGCAAGCCTGGGGCAAAAGCTGGATGCCGGGGAATTGACCCGGAAACTGGCGGCCGACGCCATGGCACGGCTTGCCGCCCTCACTCATTGACGGCTTTAAAGCAGCCCCATGGTCTTGAACGAATTGTGGCCGCTTTTGGAAATGATCAGGTGATCGTGCAGCACGATGCCAAGCTTTTGGGCGGCGTCCCTGACCTCGTTGGTCATCTCGATATCGGCCCTTGAAGGGGATGGATCACCGCTCGGGTGATTGTGGACCATGATGATCGCCGTTGCGCCCAATTCAAGGGCGCGTTTGATAACCTCGCGCGGATAGACCGGCGTGTGGTCGACGGTGCCGGTTTGCTGCACTTCGTCGGCGATCAGCACATTTTTCTTGTTGAGGAACAAAATCCGGAAGCGTTCCGATTTTTCATAGGCCATGCTGACCTTGCAGTACTTTAACAGATTGTCCCACGAGGCCAGCACCGGGCGATCGATAACTTCATCATGGGCCAGCCGATGGGCCGCCGCCTGCACGGTTTTCAAGGCGATCATGGCGGCCTCGCCAATCCCCTCGACGCCCATAAGTTCGCCGGGTTCGGCGCTGATGACTTCGGCGAACGATCCGAAACGTTTCAACAAGGCCTTGGCCAGCGGCTTGGTGTCGCGCCGGGGCAGGGCCGGGAACAACACCAGTTCCAACAGTTCGTAATCGGGCAGGGCTTGCGCCCCGTTTTTTATGAAACGCTGGCGCAGCCGCAGGCGGTGGCCGCCGTGATCGGGTTTTTTATCTGGATCGGTAGCGGGCTTGTCAGCCATCATTTAATCATAAGGCGGTTTATCGAAACCGGCCAGCGAGCGGGTTCTGGGTCGATCTGCCTGTCTCCAACAACCTCTGACGAGAGCTACTTCTGATTAGTCACTGTAGACAGGTTGCGTTATTTTTGGTGTATGCCAAAGAAGAATCGTTACGCAGAAATGAGTTTACTTGATTCTCAAGATAAATTTCCAATGGATCAATACCATTACGTTGAACTTGAAACGTTACCTTCTATCAACGCATCACACCTTAAACATCGAAAGTGGCAACAAAAACACACTAGGGAATATAAGCCAAAATTAGTATGTTGCTGGATGGTTCCGGTCACCCCAAGTACACGGTCGCCCCAAGCGGGGACCTGGCAGGATAAAGCGTACGAATATGAACAGGTCCGAAAGACGACGTCAGCAGAAATTGGCTAAACAATCAGCCATAAAGACAGAATCGGTGTGGCTGGAAGGCCCCGGCGGGCAACAATATTTTACCATTCAACAAGCCATTGAACTTGCCATTCATCATCATGGTATGGGCGACCTGCAGAGGGCCGAAAATATTTATCATAAAATATTGCAAATAGATCCCAATCAGCCAGTCGCCCTGCATCATCTTGGTGTGGCCGCCCATCAGGTTGGCAAAAACGACATTGCTGTTGATTATATAAGTAAGGCCCTGTCCATCAGGCCAGGCTATGCCGAGGCCCATAAATACCTTGGCCTGGCGTTCCAGGATTTGGGGAAACAGGATGAGGCCGTGGCCAGTTATCGCAACGCGATAACCTTTAAGCCCGACTTTGCCGAAGCGCACAGGCTTATGGCGCGGATCGTAAAACACGTTGAATACAGCAACGATATTCAGGCCATGGAAAAAATCTATGCCACGCCAGGCATCGATGGCCGGGAAAAGATGCATCTGGCATTCGGCCTGGGAAAGGCTTTCGAAGATTTACAGCAGTACGAAAAGGCCTTTGGGTTTTTCGCCGAGGGAAACAAATTAAAGGGAAGCAGTTGCAATTATTCAATTGGTGATCAACGTAACTTTATCGACATGTTAAAAGAGGGCTTTGATGCCGCTCTGTTCGACAGGCACAAGGGCGCCGGGTGTATCGATGAAACACCTATATTTATTCTTGGCATGATACGTTCGGGAACATCCCTGGTGGAACAGATATTGGCCAGCCACCCCCGGGTTTACGGAGCCGGCGAAGTGGTGCTTCTTGGCCAAGCGATTGTCTCGCGTTTCAGCGGACAAAACGACCTGGATTTTGCAAAACTTGTTCGACAAGCGGACAGCGGTGTTTTCAATGAACTGGGCACCGAATATCTAAAAAATATCAGGCAACTTTCCAAAGGTGCGGAATTTACCACCGACAAGATGCCGGAAAACTACAGATATATTGGTATCATCAAACTGGCCTTCCCAAACGCCAAGATCATACATTGTGTGCGCGACCCGGTTGATACCTGCCTGTCAATTTTCAAGATTCTTTTCTCTCACGGCCATGAGTACTCGTACAATCTTGAAATTCTTGGTGAATATTACAATCAGTATCGTCAATTGATGGCCCATTGGCACGCTGTTTTGCCCGGCTTCATTCACGACATACGCTACGAGGATATGATCAGCGACCAGGAGGGGCAAACCAGGGCGTTGCTTGAATATTGTGGTCTTGAATGGGATGACGCCTGCCTTGAATTCTACAAGACGGACAGGCAGGTAAGAACGGCCAGTTCGGAACAGGTTCGCAAACCCATTTACAGTGATTCTGTTCAGTTATGGAAACGTTATGGAAAGCAGCTGAACCCATTACTTGAAGCGCTGCACGTCGATCTTAAATAATGCCGCTTGTCGGCCATCACTTAATCATAGGGCGGTTTATCGAACCCGGCGGGCGAGCGGGTAAAGACTTCGTAGCCGTCGGCGGTGACGGCCAGGGAATGTTCGAACTGCGCCGACAGCGACCGGTCCTTGGTCACGGCGGTCCAGGCATCGCTTTTAATTTTAACGTCGTAGCCGCCGATGTTGATCATCGGCTCAATCGTGAAAAACATTCCTTCCTTCAACACCGGACCGGTGCCCGGCACGCCGAAATGCATGATGTTGGGGGCGTCGTGGAACACCCGTCCCAGCCCATGCCCGCAAAAATCCCGCACCACGGAATAGCGTTTCGGTTCGGCAAAGCTTTGGATGGCGTGGCCGATATCGCCGGTGGTTGCGCCGGGGCGCACGACTTCGATGCCTTTCCACAACGCCTGATGGGTGGATTCCACCAAGTTACGCGCCTTAACGCTAACGTTGCCGACACAGAACATACGGCTGGTGTCGCCGAACCAGCCGTCAAGGATGGTCGTCACGTCGATATTGATAATGTCGCCTTCGATGAGTTTCTTGTCGCCGGGGATACCGTGACAAACCACATGGTTGATCGATGTACAGACCGATTTCGGGAATCCCCGATAATTCAGCGGCGCCGGTATGCCACCGTGCTCGATGGTGTAATCATGGACCCAGGTATTGATGTTATCCGTGGTGATGCCCGGCTTGATCATCGGCGTGATGAAGTCCAGCGTTTCGGCGGCCATCCGGCCGGCCTTGCGCATACCGTCGAAATCTTCAGGAGCGTGGATCTTGATCGAGCGTTCCTGCGAATAGTTGTGATGGCTCAATTCGTCGTTCATGTGTTTGCGGCTATCGTTTCTATGTATCTCATAAGGCGATGGTCAGGGGCCTGGAAACCTCTATCCCCTCAAGGCTCAGCTTACATTCATAACATAATACCTCGACTCCCGCCGCCATAGCTTTTTCGAGCGCCTCGGCATAGGCGGGGTCGATGTCGGCGGCGACCGTGAAGCGTTCGGCATCGGTGCGCTGCACCAGATACACCATGACTGCCCGGTGGCCGTCGCCAACCATGTCCGAAAGTTCGACCAGATGCTTGGCGCCCCGGGCGGTCACTGAATCGGGGAATTCCACCGGACCATCACCACCGGGATCGCGTTTCAGGGTAACGTTCTTGACCTCGACGTAACATGTGGGGCGCGCTTGGTCTTCCAACAAGATATCAATCCGTGAATTCTTGCCGTACTTGACTTCCCGCCGCAGCGTCTCATACCCCGCAAGCTCTTTGATGGTGCCGTCCACAATGGCTTCTTCGACGATGCCATTGGGCAGGGCGGTATTGATGCCAACCAGGGTCTCGCCGATCTTTATCAGTTCCCACGTATAGCGCAATTTGCGGTCAGGATTTCGGGCCGGTGACAACCAAACATCGGCACCGGCATCCTGCACCGACAGCATCGAGCCCGAATTGGCGCAGTGGGCGATGACGATTTCGCCACTTTCGAGTTCGACATCGGTAAGAAACCGCTTGTAGCGTTTAATCAGTTTGCCGGGGATCAGGGGATCGGGAAATTTCATGGGCGGAATGTAGGTGTCTGGAAAGTCCGAGGCAAGAGGCAGTTATTCCTCCGGCACCCACGCCGTCAGATAAATCACCTGAAAGGTCGCGGGCAGGCGGCCGTCTTCGTCGACGAAAGTTTCCTGATAATCTTTCATGGCCTGCATTAGGGTGCCGCGTGCGGTGAAGCCCTTGCGGCTTTCGATGACCGCGTTGGTTTCGCCCATGCCGCGCAAATCGGTCAGCAGGGCCATGGGGTTGCCATACGACACGGTCAGCGTCTCGCTGTCGGCGACGGCGCCGGTAAAACCGGCCCGGGCCAATAGGTCACCGGCGTCGCGAACGTCGGCAAATGGCGAAACCCGGGGGCTCAAGCCGTTTTCCAGGGCGATTTCGGCGCCGGCCAACGCCTGGCGCAATTCCTTGAGCGTATCGCCGCCCAGCATCGCCGCCAGCAACAGGCCGCCGGGTTTGATGGTCCGGCGTAACTGGGCGAAAGTGCCGGGCAGGTCGTTGACCCAGTGTAGGCTCAAGTTGCTTAAGACCAAATCGAAACTGCGGGCCGCGAAGGGTAATAATTCCTCGTCGGCGGCAATCGCCAGCGGCCCGGCGCGGGCGGCCATTTGTTGCGACAGGTCGCACTGGAACAGGGTTTCGATACCGCCGCGCCCGTTTAGCACGCGACCAAGCCCGCCGTCGTGACAGCCTAAGTCCAGGGCCACGGGAAAATTCCGGCGAACGTCATCCAGGCGGTCAATCAGCCGCTCGCCGACATCGCGCAGCAGGAAACTGTGATGGTCGAACTCCGCAGCCGCTCGGTCACGATGGCGGCGCACGGCGCGGCGGTTGAATATGGTCATTGAATCCGACATGGTGAAGGTATGACACACTCTGAACCATCGGTAAATTTCGCAAACATCGGCCACATGGCGCTGAATTTGTTGCTGCCGCCCCAGTGTCTGGGGTGCGGGGTCTTGGTCGACAGCACCGGCGGGCTGTGCGCCGACTGCTGGACGGCGATTACTTTTATCGGTGCGCCGCAGTGCGCCCAGTGTGGCCTGCCCTTTGAATTTGCCGAACCCGACCAGCCGCCCGTTTCCGACGTGCTGTGCGCATCATGCGTGCGCCATCCGCCGGTGTTCGCCCAGGCCCGCGCCGTGATGGCCTACGATGATGCGTCCCGGCATCTTATTCTGGCCTTCAAACATTCCGACCGCACGGATGCCGCACCGGCCTATGCCCGGTGGATGGCGCGTGCCGGGGCCGACTTACTGGATCAGGCGGACCTGCTGGTTCCGGTGGCGCTGCACTGGTCGCGGCTGTTGTCGCGCCGCTATAACCAGGCCGCCCTGCTCAGCCGGGAAATCGGCTTGTTAGCAAATTTACCGACCGCGCCCGATTTGCTGATACGATGCCGCCGAACACCGTCCCAGGGCAGGCTGGGCCCGGGCGCCCGACGGCGCAACGTCGGCGGCGCCTTCCAGGTGCGCAAGAAATATACCGATAAGCTCGCCGGGGCTCGGGTTTTGCTGATCGACGATGTCATGACCACCGGGGCGACTGCTAACGCCTCGGCCCGCGCCTTGTTAAAAGCCGGGGCCGGGGCGGTCGATGTGCTAACTCTCAGCCGCGTCCCGCGCCCGTTTCCGGCATTGTAACTCGGGCGCGCAAACCTTATATTACCGGCCACTCGAAATACCTTGATTGAAGGAGATATGAAGATTGGCCCAGGTCGAAATTTATACGACGCCGATTTGCGGTTTTTGCCAAAATGCCAAATCCCTGCTGAAGAAAAAGGGGGTGGCGTTCACCGAATACAACGTCATGTTTGATGGCTCGAAACGCGGTGAAATGACGAACCGCGCCGGGGGCCTGACCTCGGTGCCGCAAATATTTATCGACGGCAAGCATGTCGGTGGCTGTGATGAACTGTTCGATCTGGAATTCGATCACGAACTGGATCCGCTGCTGGGCCTTGATGGCGCGACATGACCAGCTCATTCCGCGCCGCCTGTATTCAAACCAACACCGGCGCTGATGTCGCGGCTAATTTGGCCAGCGCGGCCGATCTCGTTCGTCGGGTCCGGGACGATGGCGCCGACCTGATAGCACTACCCGAAACGGTTAATGTGATGGATGCCAGCCGCGACGTTCTGATGTCCAAGGTCGGCCCGGAACAGGATAATCCGGCGCTGGATGGGTTTATGGATTTGGCGCGGGAAACCGGGGCCTGGATTTTGGTTGGCTCGATGCTCGTCAAAGACGATGGCGCCGAAAAAATGTCCAACCGGTCGTTCCTGATCGACGGCGACGGCGATGTCCGCGCCCGGTACGACAAGGTCCACATGTTCGATGTCAACCTGGGTGGCAGCGAGGACCACCGGGAATCAAATCATTTCGGGGCGGGCGCAACGGCCGTGCTGGCGGCGACTCCGTGGTGCGATTTGGGCATGACGATTTGTTATGATCTGCGTTTCGCTTATCTATACCGTATTCTGGCCCAGGCTGGCGCCAGCGTGCTGGCGACCCCGTCGGCCTTCACCCGCATCAGCGGCCAGGCCCATTGGCATATCTTGCAACGGGCACGGGCTATCGAAACCGGGTGTTTCGTGATTGCCCCGGCGCAATGCGGCAATCATCCGGGCAATCGGCAGACTTACGGTCATTCGTTGATCGTCGATCCCTGGGGCAACGTGCTCGCCGATGGTGGCGAAGACCCCGGCTTCATCGCCGCCGATATTGATCTGGCGCTGGTCGACGAGGCCCGCCGAAAAATCCCGGCGCTGACCCACGACAGGGACGTCGAACTCATCAAGTTTTCTTAGGCCCGTTGGTATCCACGCTTATTGCGGCGCGACGTTCCGGGGGTCGGGTTCGCCGTCTTCGCGGGTGCTGGGTTCAGTTTCGGCAACCGCGCAAATACGTTGAATGACGCCGGGTATGGGGCCTTTTTCGATTATCCCGTGTTCGTAAGCGACGACCTGCAGCCGCCCGTCCACGGCTTTTAAAAGTTCACCACTCATCAGCAGGTGGTCGGGATTGCGCGGTCGGGTAAAGCGTTCGTTGCCGCGCGCGAAGGTCTCATAAATCATCACGCCACCGGGCTTCAGCGCCCAAATGATGGGGTCCAGCAATGGCCGGAACAGGTAATTGACGACGACGATGGCGTCAAATTTCCGCCCGGCCAATGGGCCTGATCCGGTAAAAATGTCGCTTCCCAGTTCCAGGTCGGCCTCGATGATCTGGGCGTTGGGATGATCCTTCAGGTCGGCGACGGCCGCAGTATCGCGGTCCAGCAATGTCACGTTATGCCCGTGATCCATCAATAAACGCCCATGCCGCCCGCCACCGCAGGCTAGGTCGAGAACGTCGCCGCCAGGCTTGACCAGGAGGGCAAACCGCCGCACCCAGGGCGATGGTTCAGAAATTCTCAGGTGGCGGGATTTCTCAGAATCCATAATTTCCCTCATGCAATAGGCGGCAGGAATAACATTCTGTTAAGCTAGTTGTCAGTAAATAGGGTTATACTGCCGTATGGCAATCAATCTACGGGGCGTCAGGCTGGAATAAAATGATTCTTTTTCGTTTGAAATGCTCTCATGACCACGAATTCGAAGCCTGGTTCCGGACCAGCGCGTCTTATGATGATCAGCTCTCTCACGGCGATATCAACTGTCCGGTGTGTGGCGACAAACGCGTCGGCAAGGCGCCTATGGCCCCGCGCCTGTCCAAGGGGCATATATCGCTAAAGGGCGACCGCAGCGAACAAGGATCGGAACAACGGGCCCGGGAAGTCGCCCGGCAAATTCTTGAAGCTGCCGGAAAAATTCGCGAGGCGGTCGAAGAAAACTTCGAATACGTAGGCGAAGATTTCGCCGACGAAGCCAGGGCCATCCACCATGGTGATAGCGAAGATCGCGACATCTATGGCGAGGCGACCGAAAAAGAGGCGGGAGAACTGGACGACGAAGGCATCGCCGTCAGCCGCATCCCCGGCCCGGCCCGCAGGCCCCGCACCAAGAATTAATCTTTCACCGCCACGGCCAGGTAATTGACGTCCAGATCACCGGGCGACAGCGCCCATTCATCGGCTATGGGCTTGTAAATCATGCCCGTTAAGTCGGTTATGGTGACCCCGTGGGGGCGCAGTCCGCGCGCCAGTTCCGACGGTTTGACGAATTTTTTCCAGTCGTGGGTACCGGCGGGCAGCCAGCGCAGGATATATTCGGCGCCGATTTTGGCCAGCGCCAGGGCCTTCAGGGTGCGGTTTAACGTCGACAGGAACATAATACCGCCGGGCTTCAGCAACGAAGCGCTGGCTTTCAGGAAAGCATCCACATCGGCCACGTGTTCGATCACTTCCATGTTCAGCACGATGTCGAAATCGGCTCCGGCCCCGGTTGTCATGTTTTCCGGCAGGACGTGGCGGTAATCGATGGCCAGTCCGCCCTGCCCGGCGTGCAGGCGGGCGATGGCGATATTCTTGTCACCGGCGTCGATGCCGGTGACGGCGGCGCCAAGGCGGCTGAGAGGTTCGCACAAAAGGCCGCCGCCGCACCCGATATCGAGCACCCGCAGCCCCTTCAAGGGCTCGTTTACCAGCGGATCACGTTCGAGGTGGGCGCACACATGGTCGCGGATATAGCCGATTCGCACCGGATTTATCTGATGTAAGGGGCGAAATTTACCCTTGGGATCCCACCAGCTTTCCGCCATGGCGGTAAAACGGGCGACTTCTTCGGGCGAAGCCGTTGACGGGCCGTCGTGATCTTGGCTGTGGGCGGTGGCTGTGGCCATCAAATCCTCTGGTTTTTTGTCGGCTCGAAGATGTCTCGCCGGGGTTGCGTTTTTTTGCAGATATAGAGTATGAATACGCGCCCGTCGCCCTGCAACCGGTTCATGCAAAGAAAATCCAAATAATTGTTGTGACAGCTCATATAGCTTGCTCCACGAAGGGCTGGTTTTGGGAAGACGGTAGAATGGCTTTGGGGCCAGGAGTGATATGGCGCGTATTGTAGTAAAATTTGGCGGAACGTCGGTCGGCGACATCGAACGGATCAAGGCCGTGGCGGTCCGCATTAAGGCCGAAGTCGATGCCGGCCATGAAATTGCGGTCGTCGTTTCGGCGATGTCGGGCGTGACCAATTCGCTGGTCGGTTACGTTAAGGAAATCGCAAAAATTTCAGACGACCGCGAATACGATGTGGTGGTCTCTTCGGGCGAACAGGTGACGGCGGGATTGCTGGCCCTGGCCTTGCAGAAACTCGGCCAGCCGGCGCGTTCGTGGCTGGGCTGGCAAATTCCCATCCGCACCAGTAGCGCCCACGGCAAGGCGCGCATCGAAGGCATTGATGCCGATAAGATCACGGCCTGTATGTCTTCAGGCGAGGTCGTCGTGGTGCCGGGTTTTCAGGGAATTTCCGCCGATGACCGAGTGACGACTTTGGGCCGGGGTGGGTCCGATACCTCTGCCGTGGCGCTGGCCGCCGCCCTGAATGCCGACCGCTGCGACATTTATACCGACGTCGAAGGGATTTATACCGCCGATCCGCGTATTGTCGCCAAGGCTCGAAAGCTCGATAAGATCACCTACGAAGAAATGCTCGAAATGGCGTCGGTCGGCGCCAAGGTCCTGCAGACCCGCGCCGTCGAAATGGCCATGAAACACGCGGTACGCCTGCAGGTGTTATCATCGTTTAGCAATAAACCCGGAACTCTTGTCGTTGATGAGGATGAAGTCGTGGAACATGAACTAGTCAGCGGAATAGCCTACAGCCGAGACGAGGCAAAAATCACCCTGATCAAGGTCGCCGACAAACCCGGCGTCGCGGCCAGGATATTCGGCCCCCTGGCGGACGCCAGCGTCAACGTCGATATGATCGTCCAGAACGTTTCTGATGACGGCAAGGCGACCGACCTGACCTTCACCGTGACCCGCGGTGATCTCGACCGGGCGGTGCAGGTCCTGGAAGACCGGCGCGACGATCTGGGCTATCGGGCCCTGGTGTCGGACGCCGATGTGGTCAAGGTGTCGGTCATCGGCGTCGGCATGCGCAGCCACGCCGGGGTGGCGCAACGGATGTTCAAGTCCCTGGCCGATGAAGGCATCAATATTCAGGTCATTTCGACATCTGAAATCAAGGTCAGCGTGCTGATCGCCGAAGAATTCACCGAGCGCGCCGTGCGGGCTCTGCATCATGTATATGGCCTGGATAGTGATTAGAATATGAACACAGCCGCTGATCAGAAACTGAATGCCCTGTGGCAACGCGGCCGCGATTTTCTCGGCTGCCGCTATGCCATTTTGGGCGGCGCCATGTCGTGGCTGTCGGACCGCCATCTGGTGTCGGCCATATCCAACGCCGGGGGCTTCGGCGTTATCGCCTGTGGTTCCATGCCGCCGGACCTGCTGGACGCGGAAATTGTCGCCACCCAGGCGATGACGACAAAGCCGTTCGGCGTTAACCTGATCACCCTGCATCCGGAACTGGATGCCCTGATCGATGTCTGCATCGCCCATAAGGTCAGCCATATCGTCCTGGCCGGAGGCCTGCCGAGCGCCGATTCGATCAAGAAAATCAAGGAATCCGGGGCTAAGTTGATGTGTTTCGCGCCGGCCCTGTCGCTCGCCAAAAGACTGGTGCGCAACGGAGTCGATGCCCTGATCATCGAAGGTTCGGAAGCCGGTGGCCATATCGGTCCGGTATCGACCAGCGTTCTGGCCCAGGAAATTCTGCCGGTGATTGTTGATGTGCCGGTGTTTGTGGCCGGTGGTATTGGCCGCGGCGAAGCCATTGTCTCGTATCTTGATATGGGCGCTTCCGGGGTCCAATTGGGCACCCGCTTCGTCTGCGCCACCGAAGCCATCGCCCACGCCAATTTCAAAAAGGCCTTCATCCGCGCCAATGCCCGCGATGCCATGCCGACGGTGCAACTGGACCCACGCCTGCCGGTGATTCCGGTGCGCGCCCTGACCAATGACGGCACCAAACATTTCATGGAAACCCAGCGCATTATGTTGGAACGGGTGCAGGCCGGCGATATCGAACTGAAAGAAGCGCAATTGCAGGTCGAACATTTTTGGGCCGGTGCGCTAAAGCTGGCGGTCATCGACGGCGACGTCGAAAATGGCTCGCTGATGGCCGGTCAAAGTGTCGGCATGGTCACGTCCGAACAGCCGGTCGCCGACATCATCGCCGAACTGATAGAACAGGCCGTTCACTCTCTTGAACAGAGGGGGAGTACCGCAGAGGGCTAATCGTCCCAAAGTTTCATTGCGGGAAGCCTTTCTGGCACTACATTAACCTCCATGACCCCAACCGAGCAGTTTTCGCCGCATGTTCCCGTTTCGCGCCGCCTGCTGGCGCGCGTGCGCGATGTCATGGCGGGTTCCGGGTCGGCCCAGCAGCGGCTCGACAACACGACGGCGATCATCGCCGCCGACATGGTTGCCGAAGTCTGTTCGATTTATGTCGTGCGCGCTGGCGAGGTGCTGGAACTGTTCGCCACCAAGGGACTGTTGCCGTCCGCCGTACACAACACCCGGCTGCGCATCGGCGAGGGGCTGATCGGCCTGATCGCCGCCCAGGCCCGGCCGGTGGCGCTGGGTGATGCCCAAAGCCATCCCGATTTCGCCTTCCGTCCGGAAACCGGCGAGGAAATCTATCAATCCCTGATGGGCGTGCCAATCATGCGCGGCGGTCGCGTCGTCGGCGTCCTGGCGGTTCAGAACAGGACCAAACGGGCCTACGCCGACGAAGAAATCGAAACCCTGCAAACCGTCGCCATGGTGCTGGCCGAACTGGTCGCCGGGGGCGAGTTGATCAGCCGCGACGAATTGATGCGGACCGACGGCAATGCCCTGCTGCCCTTCAAGCTGGAAGGGATCAGCCTGAACCCCGGCATCGCCATCGGTCATGTTGTCCTGCACAAGCCGGAATTCAATTTAACCCGGCTGGTCGCCGAAGACCCGAAAGTTGAAAGCGACCGATTGCGCCAGGCGGTATCGGAAATGCACGGCGCTCTTGATGAGATGTTAAAGCTCAGCGCCCTTGAAAAAGACGGCGAACACAGGGATGTGCTGGAAACCTATCGCATGATCGCCGATGACGCCGGCTGGTACGAGCGCATCGAAGAAGCGATCGTTTCGGGGCTGACGGCGGAAGCGGCCGTGCAGAAAGTCCACAATGATATCCGCGCCCGCATGGGCCAGATCACCGATCCGTATCTGCGCGAACGGATGCATGACCTGGAAGACCTGGGCCACCGTCTGCTTGGTCATTTGCTGGGGGCCGAAGGTCAAAATCAGAACCCGGCGCAGGAATATGATGCCGTCGTGCTGGTCGCCCGAAACATGGGGCCGGCGCAATTGCTCGATTATGATCGCTCCCGCCTGGTCGGCCTGGTGCTCGAAGAAGGTTCGGCGACCGCCCATGTTTCCATCGTCGCCCGGGCGCTCGATATCCCCGTCGTCGGCCAGGTCCGGAATATTCTCGAAAATATTGAAAGCGGCGAGCCGATCATCCTCGATGGCGCTAACGGGCACGTCTTTTTGCGCCCCGGCGAAGATGTGCGCCAAAGCTTTATAGAAAGCGCACGCGCCTATGAAGTCGAAAAAGCCGCCTACGGACGGCTCCGCGAGTTACCGACCGAAACCATCGATGGCGTCCGCATATCGCTGAATATCAACGCCGGCTTGTTGGTCGACCTGCCGCACATGATAGATGTCGGGGCCGATGGCGTCGGTTTATACAGGACCGAAGTGCCGTTCATGGTGCGTGCCGATTTTCCCGATGTCGAAGATCAGCGCGCTCTGTATGCCAAAGTGCTGGAACTGGCCGACGGCAAGCCGGTGGTGTTTCGCACCCTGGATGTGGGCGGCGACAAGGTTTTGCCGTACTGGGATGCCCTGGAAGAAGAAAACCCGGCCATGGGCTGGCGCTCTATTCGGGTGTCGCTGGATCGCCCGATGTTGCTGCGCCAGCAGCTTCGGGCGCTGATTCAGGCCGCCGCCGGCGCCGACCTTCAGGTCATGTTTCCGATGATCGCCGAACTCAAGGAATTCATCGACGCCCGCGCGTTGCTGGATATTGAACTGTCGCGACAGCAAAAACGCGGCGGCGTGATGCCCACCCGGGTCCGGGTCGGCATTATGCTTGAAGTGCCGGCGCTGCTGTTCCAGTTGTCCGATGTATTGAAACAGGTCGATTTCGTTTCAATCGGCAGCAACGATTTGTTCCAGTTCATGTATGCCTCGGACCGGTCCAATCCGCGGATTTCGGGTCGCTATGATTTGCTGTCGCCGACTATGCTGCGGCTGTTTAATTCGATTGCCGGCCAATGCCGCGATGCCGACGTGCCGCTCAGCCTGTGCGGCGAGATGGCGGCGGCGCCGGTGGATGCCATGGCCCTGATCGGCGCCGGGTTAACCAGCCTGTCGGTTTCGCCCCGGGCGGCGGGGTCGGTCAAGGCAATGATTCGCAGCCTGACCCTGGAACCACTCAAGGATTACATGCAATCCCTGTATGCCATGAACCAGCCCAGTGTTAGGGAAAACCTGCGCGCTTTCGCCAAGGATCACGGTGTCAAGATCTGATTCCTGTTTCGGCCTTGAAATATTTGAATATTTCGTCAGAATGCAGAGCGATGAATCGTTGGCTGGACTATAATTTTATACGACCCTGATGAAAGAAATTCCGGGTTCTCTGGGGAACGTAAATGGCGCCACAAAACTCCGATAACCAGGATCAGGCTGACGGCCCCGATGCCGGTGCCCCCATCGAGGCCTCAACCGGCGTCGGTGCGATGCTTATGGCGACGCGTTTGCGCATCGGCGAAGACCTGCGCGACGTCGCAAAAACCCTGCATATCCGGTTTATTTATCTGCAAGCCATCGAAGCCGGTCGTTACGAAGACCTGCCCGGAGCGGCCTACGCCCTAGGTTTCATCCGATCCTACGCCGATTATCTGGGCCTTGATATCGACGAGGTCGTTCGCCGCTTCAAGAAAGAGGCGACGACTCAAAAAAGCGAAACCTCGAAATTGATTTTCCCGGTTCCGATACCGGAATCCAGCGTACCGGGCGGGGCCATTGTGTTCATCGGCTTCGCACTCGCCATCCTCGCCTATGGCGGCTGGTATGTGAGCACCGCCAAAGATGGCTTCCTGGCGGAACTGATCTCGCCCTTGCCCGAGCGCCTAAGCGCGTTGCTGCCCGATGACGAAAAGGGCGAATCTGCACCGGAAGAAACGGTAAACGAACCGGAACAGGCTGCGGCACAGGTTAGCGAGACCGCGCCGGAAACCGCCGAGGCGGTGGTCGAGACCGTTGAGGAGGTCGTGGAACCGGTCGAAAAAGTCGTGGAACCGGTCGAAAAAGTCGTGGAACCGGTCGAAAAAGTCGTGGAGCCGGTCGAAAAGGCCGTGGAACCCGTACAGCCGACAGCCGAACCCGTCATTGAGCCGGAACGGAAAACCATCGTTTCCGAAGAAAGCGTTGCCCAGCCCGTGTCGCCCGCCCCAGTGGCCGAAATGGTTGCCCAACCGTCCGCCCAACTGGCGGAACCGGTGGCCGACTTTACCCAACCGGCGCCCAATACGCCCGCTGCGGCGGCTGAAACGGTCACCAAGGTGGTTGAAACCGCCCCGGTCACACCGGCAAAAATAGTTAAACCGGGGCCGACTTCCGCCGCCATGAGCGACGCCCCGGCAACAAACGCCCCGGCGACAGAAGTCGCGAGCCAGCCTTCAAGCGAATCGCAAGGGCGGGTTTACGGTGTCGAAGACAATACGTTCAGGATCGAGGTCAAGGCCCGGAAAAACAGCTGGATTCAAGTTCGCGACGATGCCGCCAACACGCTGATCCTGACCCGCTTGCTACGTGTCGGTGACAGCTACCGGGTTCCCGACCGCCAGGGCCTGAAATTGCTGACCGGTAACGCCGGGGCCCTTGAAATTCTTGTCGATGGCAAGGCCGTGCCGCCAATCGGCAGTTCCGGTGCGGTGCGGCGCAGCGTCGCACTTGATCCCGACCGTCTGGTACAGGGCCAGGCGGTGGAATAGAACTGTGTCCAGCCCAATACCCCGACGAAAAAGCATCCCCGTCGCCATCGCCGACGTCATGGTTGGTGGCGATCATCCCGTCGTCGTGCAATCCATGACCAACACCGATACCGCCGATATCGCCGCCAGCATCGATCAGGTGGCAGCCCTGGCCGCTGCCGGGTCCGAACTGGTGCGCCTGACCGTGGATCGTGACGAAGCCGCCGCCGCGGTACCCCATATCCGCGATGGCCTGGCCAAGCGGGGCATCGACGTCCCTTTGGTCGGCGACTTTCATTATATCGGCCACAAGCTGTTAAGAGATCATCCGGCCTGCGCCCAGGCCTTGGCCAAGTACCGCATCAATCCCGGCAATGTCGGCTTCAAATCGAAAAAAGACGGGCAGTTTTCGGCGATGATTGAAACCGCGCTGACCTACGACAAACCGGTGCGCATCGGTGTCAACTGGGGCAGCCTGGATCAGGATTTGGTGATCGGCCTGATGGATGAAAATGCCAAACGGGCGACCCCGCTTGACGCCGCCGCGGTGACCCGCGAAGCCTTGGTGCGCTCGGCCCTTGAAAGTGCCGCTCGCGCACAGGAACTGGGCATGAGCGCCGAAAAAATCGTCCTGTCCTGCAAGGTCAGCGATGTCCAGGACCTGATCACTGTTTATAGGGATTTGGCCGGGCGCTGCGATTTCGCCCTGCATCTGGGCCTGACCGAAGCCGGCATGGGGTCGAAAGGCATCGTCGCCTCGAGCGCGGCGATGGCGGTGCTCATGCAGGAAGGAATCGGCGATACCATCCGCGTTTCGTTGACCCCGGAACCCGGCGGTGACAGGACCCGCGAAGTCATCGTCGCCCAGGAACTGCTGCAAACTATGGGGTTTCGGTCTTTCACGCCGCTGGTTACCGCGTGCCCGGGATGTGGCCGCACGACCAGCACGGTGTTTCAGGATCTGGCCGAAAAAATCCAGGCCCACGTTCGCGACCGCATGCCGGTGTGGCGCGAAACCCATCCCGGAGCGGAAGGCTTAAGCCTCGCCGTCATGGGCTGTATCGTCAACGGTCCCGGCGAGAGCAAACATGCCGATATTGGTATCAGCCTGCCCGGCACCGGCGAAGAACCGGCGGCTCCGGTGTTCATCGACGGTATCAAGGAAATGACCCTGCGCGGCCCCGGTATCATTGATGAATTCAAGAAAATCATCGACGATTACGTGGCCAGCCGTTACAAGCCTCATACTCAAGACGACGAGAAAAACGTCGTTTCCGCTTCGTAGGGACAAAGTATGTCTTCATTGCAGCCGGTTCGCGGCACCCATGATCTGTTGCCAGAAGAAAATCTGCGTCAGCGCAAGGTGATCGATACCGTGCGCGCGGTTTCTGCGCTGTATGGTTTTTCCGAAATCGCCACGCCAATTTTCGAAAAGACCGACGTTTTCGCGCGAACACTTGGCGATACCTCCGATATCGTGACCAAGGAAATGTACACCTTTACCGACAAGGGCGGCGACAGCCTGACCCTGCGCCCGGAAAACACCGCCGGCGTGGCCAGGGCCTTCATATCCGGCGGCCTGGCGCGGTCGCTGCCGCTGAAGTACACCTATCAGGGGCCGATGTTCCGCTACGAACGCCCGCAAAAGGGTCGGCTTCGCCAGTTTCATCAGGTCGGTGCGGAAATTCTTGGCGTCGAAGGGCCGCTGGCCGATATCGAAGTCATCGCGCTGGGGTCGCATTTTCTCGAGGCCCTGGGCATCCGGCAATCGACGACGCTGGAACTTAACAGTCTGGGTGACAGCGAAAGCCGGACCGCCTATCGCGACCTGCTGGTCGATTATTTCAAGGGTCATCTGGATAAACTATCCGAAGACAGCCGCGACCGGCTGGACCGTAATCCGTTACGAATTCTGGATTCCAAGGACGAAGGTGATCGCGAGATCATCAAAAACGCACCGCAAATCGATGCCAGCTTCAATGAAATTTCGAAAAGCCATTTCGCCGCCGTCAAGGCCGGGCTCGACGATTTAGGCGTCGCCTATAACATCAACCCCCGCCTGGTTCGCGGCCTCGATTATTACTGCCACACGGCGTTCGAATTCACCACCACCGAACTTGGCTCCCAGGGCGCCGTGGTCGCCGGCGGGCGTTATGATGGCCTGATCCAGCAAATGGGCGGGCCGCAAACGCCGGGCACCGGCTGGGCGGCGGGAATAGAACGCCTGGCGATGATGATCGCCGAACCGGAAAAACCGGGCGGCCCCATCGCCATGGTGCCGGTCGGCGATGCCGCCACCGCCGCCATTTTCAAGCTGACCCAGCAGTTGCGTCATGATGGCTTTACCATCGATCTGGGGTATACAGGTAACATGAAAAAACGCATGAAACGGGCCAATACCGTGGGTGCCGTCGCCGCCGTTATTGTTGGCGAAGACGAACTGGCCCAAGGCGTCGCCACCGTGCGCGATATGGAAACGGGTGATCAGGTGCAAGTCCCGCTCTCGTCTTTGGGGGACCACCTGGCCCGCTATCGTTAGCTTGGCCATGGCAGAAAACCCCACCCCCAGCGATCTGGACAAAACCAACGGCGGGCGGCCTTTCGTGTTGGGCGCTAACCACCGGTCCAGTTCCATGCTTTTGCGCGACCGCCTGTTTGTCGAACAAGACGCCATGGCAGGGTTCCTGGCGAAACTGGAAGCCGTCGGGATCGGTCAGGCGTTGGTCATGTCGACCTGCGACAGGGTCGAGGTCCAGGCCTTTCTGGAACCCTGGCCCACCGACGATGCGGCGAAGGCCGAAATTGAACGGCGGGTGCTTGATGTCATGTCGGCCCACGGCGAAACCAGTCTGGCCGATATGGCGGGGCAAACCTATGCCGATTGGGACGAAGCGGCGGTGCGGCAAATATTTGCCGTGGCGAGTTCCCTGGACAGCCTGATCATTGGTGAGCCCCAAGTGCTGGGCCAGGTCAAGACCGCCCATCGCATCGCCCGCCAATGCGGCATGGTCGGCAGCGGCCTGGAAACGATTTTGCAGGCCGCCTACGCCACGGCGAAAAAGGTCCGCAGCGAAACCGCCATCGGCCAGCGCCCGGTTTCCATCGCCGCCGCCGCGACCCAAATCGCCGGCGACTTGCATGGTGACTTGTCAAAATGTTCGGCCTTGCTCATCGGTAACGGTGAAATGGGGGAATTGATCGCCGCTGACATGCTGGCCTCGAAATTGGGCCGGTTGACGGTCATCCATCCGACCGAACGCCGGGCCGCAGATATCGCCAGCCGCTTGACGTGCAATGTAGGTCTGTTCGAAGACTTGGGCAAACACCTGGCCGACGCCGACATCGTGCTGTCGTCATTGGGTCGGCGCAAGCGGGCGGTTGAAGCCGATCAGGTCAGCGCCGCCGTATCGGCGCGCCGCCACAAGCCGATATTCCTGATCGACACCGCCATCCCCGGCGATATCGATCCGGCGGTCGAAAAAATTAGCGATGCCTTCCTGTACACCATGGATGATCTGGAACGGGTCGCCATGGAAGGGCGCGCCGGTCGCGAAAGTGTCTCCGGAAGCGCCTGGGCGATTGTCGAACGGGATGTCGCGGCGTTCCTGCGCGGGCAAACGGAACGCGGCGCGGTCCCGGCGGTCAGCCGGTTGCGCGATCATGTCGAGGCGATCCGGGAACAGGCCTTGGCTGATGCCGGTGGCGATGCCGAAAAGGCGACCCGCTTGTTGGTCAAACGGTTGTTGCACACACCGTCGGGCGCTTTGCGCGAAACCACCCATTCCGGCGACGATGAGATGATGGAACAGGCCATCGAACGGCTGTTTGGCCTGGATGATACAAAAGGTGACGAATCGTGAGTCTGACTGAAAACCTGGAGCGTGTGTTGGCGCGTTTCGATGAACTAGCCGCCCTGATGGCCGAACCAGGCGCCGGCAGGTCTTCTGAATTCGCCAACATGTCGAAAGAATATTCGAATTTAACGCCGGTCGTCGAGAGTGTCCGCGAATTGAAGGGCGCCCAGACCGAAGCCGCCGACCTGGCCGCCATGATCGCCGATACCGAAACGGATGGTGATATGCGCGACATGGCGGAAGCCGAATTTCGGGAACTGAAGGAGCGCATTCCGAAGCTCGAAAAATCCATTCAGTTTCACTTGTTGCCCAAGGACGAGGCCGACGAAAAGAACGCCATCCTGGAAGTCCGGGCCGGCACCGGCGGTGAAGAAGCCGCGCTGTTCGCCGCCGACCTGTTTCGCATGTACCAGCGGTATGCCGAAGCCCGGAACTGGAAATTTGAAATCATGTCGTTGAATGAAACCGGTATCGGCGGCTGCAAGGAAGCCATCGCTTCGATTTCCGGCCGTAGTGTTTTCGCCCGCCTGAAATACGAATCCGGCGTACACCGGGTGCAGCGGGTCCCGACGACCGAATCCGGCGGCCGCATTCATACTTCGGCTGCCACCGTCGCCGTTATGCCCGAAGCCGAAGAAGTCGATATCCAGATCGACGAAAAAGACCTGCGTATCGATGTTTTCCGCGCCAGCGGCCCGGGCGGTCAATCGGTCAACACGACGGACAGCGCCGTCAGGATTACTCATATTCCCTCCGGCGTGGTGGTTTCTCAGCAGGATGAAAAATCGCAACACAAGAACAAGGCCAAGGGCATGCGTGTGCTGCGCGCCCGCCTGTACGAACATCAACGCCAGAAACTCGCCGACGAACGGGCCGCTAATCGCAAAAACCAGGTCGGGTCGGGCGATCGCTCGGAACGCATCCGGACCTACAATTTCCCGCAAGGCCGCATCACCGACCACCGCATTAACCTGACCCTGCACAAGCTGGACCGGGTTATGGACGGCGACTTGGATGAAATCGTCGATACCCTGACGGCCGAAGATCAGGCGTCCCAACTGGCCGAGATTACGTGAGCCCCGACACGATTGGCGAGGCGCTGCTATGGACCGCGGGACATCTTGAACGGGCGGGCATCGAAGAAGTCCGGCTCGAATCCCGATTGTTGGTCGCCCAAGCCCTTGGCAAAAGCCCTGAATACGTTTTCAGCCATCCGGAACGAGTGCTTGACGATGCCGCGCAGGAGCGCCTGAACCAGGTCGTGGCGCGGCGGGCGCGGCACGAACCCATGGCCTATATCACCGGTCAGCGGGAATTCTGGTCGCTGCCTTTTACCGTCGCCCCGTCGACGTTGATCCCCCGGCCGGATTCTGAAACCCTGGTCGATGCCGTACTGAATGCCCGTCCCGACGCCGATGGCACCTTGCGAATCCTCGACCTGGGGACCGGGTCGGGCTGTCTGTTGCTGGCCCTGTTGCACGAAAGGCGCAACTGGACCGGGGTCGGGCTGGACCGCAGCGCAGCGGCCCTTGAAGTCGCGGCAGCCAACGCGCAATCGCTCGAATTGGCCCAGGTCAGCGAATTTGTGTGTCACGACTGGGCCGAAAAACCCCTTGTTGAATTAGGCCTCGGCGACTTCGATCTGGTGATCGCCAACCCACCCTATATCGCCGAATCCGACCGCCAAAACCTGGCCCCCGATGTCATCGATTTTGAACCCCTGGATGCCTTGTTCGCCGGTGCCGATGGCCTGGATGCCTTCCGGTTCATCGTGCCGCAGGCGGTGGCGGTGTTGGTCCCCGGCGGCGGTTTATTCCTGGAAGTCGGCTACGATCAGTCGGATCGGGTCGCGGCGATCCTGGCGGCGCACGGTTATGACGGGATCGGCGAACGGCGTGATGTGTCGGGAATTGCCCGGTGCGTTTTCGCAGGTATTGAAAAACAATAATTTTTTTGAAAATAAGTGTTGGAAAAAGCGGCCATCCCGACTAGTTTTGTTTTTGTAAGTGATCGGCGTATAAGGATCACAAGGTTGAAGCCCGAAAGAGCGAACCTTATTCCCCCAACGATGCAGCCAATCCGTTAATGGAAAATTGGCCGGGCAACCCGCAAAGGCGGAACGCGCGAATCGCAGGCGGAATTATTATCGGAAAAAATTACTGAAATCGAGATTCGGGAACAGCTATCCCTAATCACATACAGAATTTACAGGTGCTATGAAACAAGTTCAGAATCCAAGGCGCAGCCGTAGCCGTAGCGGTCCCGGCAAACGCCATCAGCCGTCGAAGAATAGAAACTTCGAAAGTAACGGCGGCGAAGCCAAGGTTCGTGGCAACGCCCAGCAGGTGCTCGACAAATATCAGGCGATGGCGCGCGATGCCGCCGCTGCCGGTGAGCATATCCAGGCCGAAGGCTATTGGCAGCATGCCGAACATTATTACCGGATTTTGAATGCCGACAAAGATAACCGCCCGGTAAACCGCGGGAGTGACGACAACCAGAACCAGAACCAGAATAACGACAATGAAAATTCCACCGATGGGGAAGAGGCACCCAGGGCGGAACAGTCGAAGAGCCGGGAAATTCGAATTGAATCTGCACCCGAAGCTGCGGCTGAAACTGTCGCCGAAGCCGGCAATTCAGATCACGTCGAGGCTGCCAACCCGGTTCGCCTGACCGAACAACCCGCTGCACCGGTAGAACCCCAAGCTGAAAAGCCGAAGCGCCGGGGCCGTCCCGCAAAAGCCGCGGTCAAAGTCGACGAAGCGCCGGAAGCCGATGAATCAGAAACCGATGCATCGGTGGAAACCGTTTCCGCCTGATCCTTTCGTAATTATATGGCGGGGCCGATGGCGTCGCCTACGGCTAAATCGCCGCCTTTCGTAACGCTGGCGAAGACGCCCATGTCGGTGTGTCCGAAACCGACCTGCAGGGCCTTGATTAAATTCTGGTCGCGGTCACCGTTTTCCGGATTGACGTTAATGGCGGCGCACCGGTCGGTTCTTTCGGTCACCGAAAAGACAACCTCGCCAGCCTCGATTTCACTGCCGATCCACTTAAACTCGCTCCACGGTTCAATGCCGTCCACATAAATATTGGCGCGAAAGCGCAGGGGGTCTAACCCTGCGCCGCCGACCCGTTCAAGGTCGCGCAGGGATGCCAGGTTGATGATCGATACCAGTTTGTCTTTCTGATCCGTCAAGGAGATGTCTTCTCCGCCATCGGTGAGATGCGGTTTGCCATGGCTGTCGCTGCCCATGTAGGCGGCGAAGAAATCTTCGATGATGGCCCGCCCGACCGGATCACACAGCTTGCCACGGGCCACCTGTTTGCCGCCTCTCAGCACCGTCAAATCCGTGGTTTCATCATCATAAAGGGTCTCCAGCGCCGCCAGCTTGGCGTGCTTGGTCAGGGCCAGGAAGGCGCGTTTTGATTGCCATTGTGGGGCATGGCCATCGAAGCGGGTCGACGCCAGGGCCAGCGCGAAGCGCCTGTCACCGGGCAAAATTTTGCCGGGCTGCAGGTTCGTGCGCGCAAGAGGCTCGGCGCTCAGGCTCTTGACTGGGTATCGATAGATGCTGGCAATCGTCGCTTTCATTGCCCTACAATCTTCGTAAGGTGTTGAAGTGTCAAGTTTATCAAGGGTGCTTGCAGACCGGCATTTTCACGCCATATTAAGAACAAATAGACTTGAATTAGAGACGTTAAAGCGGTTGCCTGCTATCAGGGACCCCAAAGCGTCGTCGCAGATATAAGGTTTATGTGTCCATGGATTTCGAAAAATATACCGAACGGTCCCGCGGATTTATTCAAACGGCCCAGACCCTGGCATCCCGTTCCAGCCACCAACAGCTGACTCCGCTGCATATTCTTAAATGCCTGCTCGATGACAAGGAAGGCCTGGCCGCCAACCTGATCGCCGCCGCCGGGGGCGATGCTAAAAAGGCGTTGGCTGCGACGGAAGCCGAACTGGCAAGAATCCCCAAGGTCGAAGGAAGCGGCGCCGGACAGGTCTACCTGTCGCCGGAAACCGGCCAATTGCTGTCCCAGGCCGAAGAAATCGCCAACAAGGCGGGGGACAGTTTCGTCACCGCCGAACGCCTGTTGCTGGCGTTGAGCTTGGCCAGCGGGACCCCTGCGGCCAAGGCCCTGGCCGATGCCGGGCTGAGCGCGCAAAAGCTCAACACCGCGATTGAGACCGTACGCAAGGGCCGCACCGCCGATAGCGCGACGGCCGAAGACAGTTATGACGCGCTGAAAAAGTACGCCCGCGACCTGACGGCGGCGGCCGCCGAAGGCAAAATCGACCCGGTTATTGGTCGCGACGAGGAAATCCGCCGCACCATCCAGGTGCTGTCGCGGCGAACCAAGAACAACCCGGTGCTGATCGGCGAACCCGGCGTCGGTAAAACCGCCATCGTCGAGGGCCTGGCCCAGCGCATTATCAATGGCGATGTGCCGGAAAACCTGAAAAACAAGAAATTGATGGTGCTCGATCTCGGCGCCCTGGTCGCCGGGGCCAAGTTTCGCGGTGAATTCGAAGAACGCTTAAAGGCGGTCTTGAACGAAGTGACGGCGGCAGCAGGCGAAGTCGTGCTGTTCATCGATGAAATGCATACTCTGGTCGGTGCCGGTGCCGCCGAAGGCTCCATGGATGCCTCGAACCTCATCAAACCGGCGCTGGCCCGGGGCGAGTTGCATTGTGTCGGCGCCACCACGCTGAACGAATATCGCAAGTATGTGGAAAAAGATGCCGCCCTGGCGCGCCGCTTCCAGCCGGTGTTCGTCGCCGAACCGACGGTCGAAGACACCATTTCGATCCTGCGCGGCATCAAGGAAAAATATGAACTGCACCACGGTGTGCGTATCGCCGATGCCGCCCTGGTTTCGGCGGCGACCCTGTCCAACCGCTATATTTCCGATCGCTTCCTGCCCGACAAGGCCATCGACTTGATCGATGAAGCGGCCTCGCGCCTGCGCATGGAAGTGGATTCCAAGCCCGAAGAAATAGACGAGCTGGACCGCCGCATCATCCAGTTGAAGATCGAACGCGAAGCCCTGAAAAAAGAAGACGACGAGGCATCCAAAGATCGCCTGAAAAAACTGGAAGGCGAACTGGTCGACCTGGAAGAACGTTCGGGGGTGCTGACCCTTGAATGGACCACGGAAAAAGATGCCATGGCCGGGGCGACCAAGCTTAAAGAACAGCTGGAACAGGCACGCCTGGCCTACGACAGGGCCTTGCGCGAAGGCGAACACACCAAGGCCGGCGAATTGCAATACGACCTGATCCCGCGCCTGGAACAACAAATAGCCGAGGCCGAAACCAACGAATCCCATCGCATGCTGGAAGAAGCCGTTACCAGCGAACACGTCGCCGGTATCGTCTCGCGCTGGACCGGTATCCCCGTCGACAAAATGATGCAGGGCGAACGGGACAAGCTGCTGGGCATGGAAAATAACCTGCGGCGGCGGGTGATCGGCCAGGAAGAAGCCCTCAAGGCGGTCTCCAACGCCGTCAGGCGGTCGCGCGCCGGTTTGCAAGACGCCAGCCGCCCGGTCGGCTCGTTCCTGTTCCTGGGCCCCACCGGGGTCGGCAAGACCGAACTGACCAAGGCCCTGGCCGAATTCCTGTTCGATGACGAATCCGCCCTGTTGCGCATCGACATGTCGGAATACATGGAAAAACACGCCGTCTCGCGGCTGATCGGCGCGCCGCCGGGATATGTCGGTTACGACGAAGGTGGCGCCCTGACCGAAGCGGTCCGCCGCCGGCCCTATCAGGTGATCCTGTTTGATGAAGTCGAAAAGGCCCACCCCGATGTCTTCAACGTGCTGCTGCAAGTGCTCGATGACGGTCGCCTGACCGATGGCCAGGGCCGCACGGTGGATTTCACCAACACCATGATCATCCTGACGTCAAACCTGGGCGGCGAAATCCTCGCCTCGCAGGAAGAAGGCCACGATTCCGGGGAAGTCCGGGGTCAGGTGATGGACATCGTCAGGGCCTCGTTCCGTCCGGAATTCCTCAATCGGCTCGACGAAGTGATCCTGTTCCATCGGCTGTTCCGCGGCCACATGGACGGCATCGTCGATATTCAGATGCAACGCCTGCACAAACTGCTTGATGATCGCGGCATCACGCTCAAACTGGACGCCGCCGCCCACGCCTGGCTGGCCGAAGCCGGGTATGATCCCATCTATGGTGCCAGGCCCCTGAAACGGGTGATCCAGCGGTCCTTGCAGGACAACCTGGCGACGCGGATTCTGGAAGGCGGTATCAAAGACGGCGAAACCGTCACCGTCTCCGCCGGCGATGGCGGCCTGACCATCAACGGGGCGAAGGCGGAAGCGGCCTAGGTTCCGGGTCCGCGTTAAACTGCCGCAGAATAACTTTTGAAAATGCCACCAAAGCGAAAAAGAAGGAGCAGGTTTCCCTGCCCCTTCTTCTTTATAAGCGTAATCGTTGGCCGCGAAACGGTGCCGGTTAGTCGGTCGTTGCCCGACGCGGGGCTACGGGGTCAACCGGCGGAGTTACTGGTGCTCTTTTAAGCTTTAGTTTCGGTGTTTGCGGAGCAATTTTGAGCTTTGGCGTCTGAGTTTGGGATGCTGCCGGAGCGTTATTATATTTTAAGCCACCCGAGCCCTGCGTGCCGAGTTTCGGATTAACGACGACAGGTTTTATGCATGTGTGCGACCAGTTAAGGGCGATCGGCAACGATTGATAATTAGAAGGAAAAAAGTTGTCAGTGTTCTTCTTAACTTTGACGTAGACGCGGTATTTGTGGTCCTTCTTCTTGTTGAGATCACTACCGATATAAAGCAGCTTCTGGGAAAAATCGTGGACCACACTGCCCTGGGTGAAAGCCAGTGATGGACCGGACACGCAGCGTCGCTCTTGATAACCGCTACAACTTTCAAATTGAACGCGAAAACCCGCAAGATAGGGCCTGGATGGGTATGCCGTATCTGATGTTTGGCGGTACGGTTGGACGGACGGACAGGACCAAGGACGCGTTGATCGCAGTCGGTGGAAATGTCAACAATGGAACAGATACGGTGAATATCGGCATTGGCTCGACCTATGAGAAATTCAGTGGGCAAGTGACGTATACGAGAACCTATTTCAGGGATTCAACAGATTTTACCAATGCACAAAACACCGGCGTGACGGATTTTTCCATGCAGTGGTATCCCTCGGACACGCTAAGTTTTTCCGGCGGATTGCAGCATACCTTCGTCAATCAAACGGACTTGAACACGACCACGGGCGCCGTAAATGGTTTTGCCGGGCTAAGCGCCACGTTCATGGACGAGGCCGTCAAGCTTTCCATCGATTATAATATGAACCTTCAGGAAGGAACCACCGACACACATGGTATATCCAGCGAATTGGGCTGGACTGTGCGCAAGGCGGAACGCAACTCCCCTGGGGTTGAATTCGCCCTGCAAAATTCTTCGCAATTCAGAAGCGGTGGTTCAAATGATCAAGGTTCTATGGAAGTATTCGGTGTTCTTCGGTTCACGGCTCCGGTGGAGCGTTAAACCAATGGCCTCGTCGCGCAGCCTCATTGGCAATACGGTAAAGTACCTAACGCTTTGCTTCGCGCTGGTTCTGGCGTCGGGCATGCCCTCTGCGTGGGCGAATATCACGTCGGTGACGACGACTCCGACGACGATAGCCGTTTCACCTGATGGCGGCATCGTATCGGTAACATGGAATGCCGTGCGAACGAACACCGCCATGGTCACCATTTCAAGTTCCGCGCTTACGATTGAATTGGGCGGGACGACGATCCAAACCACCAGCACGACGCTATCGCAAGTCGTCACGTTGCCCGGCACGTACACCTTTGTTGAAACCGTCGTCATTCCGGCGGTGATCGCCCGTCGAATAGTGCGCAGCGGCGCGTCGGCGACGATCAATCGCACCTTTACCGATGGCGCGGGCGCCTCTACGGGCAGCACATCTATAGCGGTTTCCGGTAGCGGTACCACGTTGAACATCAACCGGCTTGATCTTGGCTTTGACACCGGCGGCCGGGTCAAGATAGCCGGTCGTGGCGAGGCACTAAGCGCCATCGCAGATATGCGATATTCGGGCAATGGGACACTGGAGGCGGAATGGCGCATCAGCACCCTGGACGGTGTGCGCGGCAGTGGCGAAACTCGCATATTGCGCCTGGTCCGGCGGCCGTTGGTAAGTTCTGGTAGCGGTCGCGTGCGACTGATCAGCCCGCCCCTGCCAACCGGCATTGCGGGCCTTTATGAAGTTACGCTCAGTATTACGGGCGTCACCCTGGCGTTCACTGAACCGACAATTCGTTTCTACGTGGTTCCCGATGCCATCGGCCGTGGTGCCAAGATCGGTCTTATGTCTCCTCAAGCAGGGGCGCGTTTGACTGACCGAACGCTCTTTTCGTGGCAACCCGTCGCCAACGCCGCGGCTTATCAGTTGGAAATCTACCCTGAAAAACATGGCCGTTCCAAAGCCCGAGCGACAACACCGCTTCTGCTGGATGATGGTGAGGCGCCGATTGCGGGTCGGCTGATCCCGGCGAGCCAAAGCCAGACCAGTCTGAGTAACCTCAGCCTGCGCCTTGTCGATGGTGTTGGCCCATGGCGCTGGCGCATACGGGCACTGGGCGCGAACGGCGACGTTCTTGGTCTTTCGGATTTCAGGCCGATCACCAGATGATGCAGAGCCGTCTTGGGCCCGCAAAAAACGCCGCGCGTGCGGATGCGGACGCCCGGGACGCCCTGCTGATAGGGCAAATTGCCGCTGGCGACGAGGTCGCCTTCGCGGCTTTCTATCGTTCTTACGAACGCCGCCTGTTCAGTTTTATTCAAAAAAAAATGAACGATCCGTTCGAAGCAGCCGACATACTCCATATAACTTTTATGGATGTCTGGAAAAATGCGGCCAGTTTCGAACAACGATCAAGGGTCTCCACTTGGCTTTTCGGTATTGCCTATAGAAAGGTGGTCGACAGGTTCCGGAAAAACATTCCGACGCCCGTTGATATCGATGAAGAGTTTGGTGAGATTGTCAGTTCGGATCCTTCCGCATTTGAAACGCTCAATGCACAAGAGGAGGCCGGTCACGTGCGATATTGCATTTCGACCCTCAAACCAAATCAACGCAGCGTAATCGAACTCGCCTTTTTTGAACACATGGCCTATGGCGAAATAGCGACCGTCATGCAGTGCCCGGAAGGGACAGTAAAGACGCGGATCATGCATGCAAAAGCGGCGCTGAAGACCTGCATCTCTAAAATCTTGGGGAGGCGATCATGAACGCGACAAACGACAATCAGGATGGCCCCGAAGATCTGCTTGCACTGGTGCCGTTTTATGTAAACGACACTCTAGAGGGCGAAGATAAGGCGCGTATTGAAGCGGCCCTTAAGACCGATCCCGAGATCGCCGGCGAAATAGCCTTTTGGGAGGACGTCGTGCAAAACGTTGTCGCCGAGCACGCAGATCAATCCCTTAACAGTCCTGGCGAAATCGGTCTCAAACGCTTGCAGCGCGACATCACCAAGTCCAAGAACAGCGCTAACGGCTCTTGGCGCGCACGCGCTCAGTCTGGCGCAATTTGGAAGCCTTCTCTCATTGCCGCCTGCCTGGCGCTTTTCGTCGGCTATGGTGCCGGTGTGATTTTGCCGCTTAAAAATGCCGAATACAAAAGTGCCGGGGGCGATAGCATCACCAGCGCCAAAATGGATGCGCCGGTGCTAACCATCCGCTTCACCGATGACGCCAGCGCCGCCCGGATCGAGGAAATCATGCGTCAGGAACAATTGACAATCGTCGCAGGCCCCTCTGCGCTTGGCCTGTACCGAGTACGAACCGACCTTACGCCTGATAACCAGGACGGATTGGCGACCCTCATCGTACGACTGGGCGCCAATCCATCGGTCATCGCCCACGTCAGCCGGAATGAGTAATGCGCCATCTGTTCCAGATTGTGCTTCTCGCTCTGCCGATATTTTTGGTGGGACAGGCGCTTCCGACGCAGGCACAGGAGACGCCGCGCGACGCCGCGTCCTCGCGAGTTCCGGAAATTCCGACAATCCCCCCTCGCCCCGCTCCTTCAGGAGCGCGCACGCCTGATTCTCCCGCAGTCGCCTCGCCACAACCGGTCGTCTACCGCGTCGACGCGCCGTGCGTTCGGGCGGGAACAATCTTTAACGTTGCCGGGGCGAACTTGCCATTATTGCCTGGAACCAGCGGCGTTTTCACGGTGCTGGTTGGTGGTGGACGGTTTGTCACCTTGGAGGTATTGGCATCCAATTCGAACGCCATACGGTTGCGCGTACCGACGGGTTCAAAACTGAGGCCTGGGCTGCTTTATCATTTCGAGCTACGCAATAGAAAAGCGGCGGTGTTGCGCTTAGGCACACCTTTGCAGGCCTGTCGCTCCCTGGCTGATCAACCGTCCGGCCAGCCGGATCGATCGCCGACGCCATTGATTCTCGCCGCATTGCGCGTCGAAGGAACCGCGGCGCTGGGTCCGTTCTACAGCGGAAATACCGCAACTTTTCGGGCGGCCCTGAATGTAGAGGGTTGGCGTATCTTGCGCGAAGAGAAGCTTGACGGATTGGGTATGCAGCTGCTTTGGCTGCCCTTACCACCGGACCTGGACGAGACCACATTCCTCAATCGTTTGCGTCAACGATTTCCCACCGTTGTGTTCTCGATGGATGACACATTCGCCCAGGCAGGAGAGCCGCGCCGCTTCGCACTCAAAGCAATGGGCGTGCGGCCAGATTGTTCCATGGCGGCGTCAACTGTACATTTTGGTCTGATCGATACGGCAGTTGATTGGCAACACGAAGCCCTGCGCGAGCCCTCTATTCCCGTCGAAGAATGGCATCCTGAAAGTATGGGTTCTATGGTTCCAGCCGACCACGGCACAGCTATCACTTCGATCATTTTAAATGCTGTCTCTATATCAGGACCAAGACTTTCCGTTGCCGCCGTCATGCGCGACAGCAACAACAAAGCCACGGGCTCAGGCGGGGATATTATTTTAGGCCTCGACTGGTTGCAGCGCCGCTCCGTCGATATTGTCATGCTCGCGTTAGAAGGACCCTACAACCAGGTGATGGACCTGGCCTTGCTGTCAGCTGCCGACCGTGGAATGCTGATGATTGGGGCCGCCGGTAATGGTGGGCCTACTTCTGGTGTCGCGTTTCCGGCTTCCAGTCGTTGGGTTTTCGCAATTTCAGCGATCGATGCCGCTGGCGACATCTATCATCAAGCTTCGCGCGGTCGTGAAGTTCTAGCCAGCGCACCCGGCGTTGATATCTGGGCGTCACAGGCAGGGGGTGGGGGGCGTTATTACAGCGGTACATCTTTCGCCGTTCCCTATGCTGCGCTGGCGCTGGCGCCGCTTCTTGAAGGCATATCCCGCGACCAACGCGAAGGATTGGAAGCAATGCGCATGCGTGGTCGCCTCAATCGATTGATTGCTGCATCGGCCACTGACCTTGGAGAACCAGGCCGTGACAAAGCTTTCGGGTGGGGCCTTCTGCGTATCCCGGCGTGTCAATGAAGAGGGAGCATGCTAAATATTTACTTCCAGTCCACATCAGCCAATGACCGCTTTTCTACGCATATTGGGCAGCTAGAGGGTTCTCGCCCGTCTCGCCCGGCTCAGTCGCCGCTGGCGATGTCCAGATTGATTGCCGCTTCGGCGTATTGAGCTTCGATGCTGGCGCGCGTGTTCTGGAACTGGGCTAAGTCGGTGCCGGTGAGTTTGCGGCCCGACGGCATCTTGACCCTGAGCGGATTAACTTGCCGTTTTCCGAGCAGGATTTCGTAATGCAGGTGTGGGCCGGTCGACCGGCCGGTGGTGCCGACGTAGCCGATCACCTGGCCCTGCTTGACGCGCCGGCCCTTCTTGGTGTTGAGCCTTTTCATATGCGCGTAGGCGGTCGCGTATTCTGAATTGTGACGGATGCGGACGTAGTTGCCATAGGCCCCCTTGCGTCCGGCGTATTCCACCGTGCCATTGCCGGCGGCGTAAATGGGGGTGCCGCGCGGGGCGGCGAAATCCAGCCCCTTGTGCATTTTGGTATAACCCAGAACCGGGTGCTTGCGTTTGCCGAAGCCCGATGACAGGCGGGCGCCGTCAATGGGGGTGCGCATCAGCGCCTTCCTGGCGCTCTGGCCTTTTTCGTCAAAGTAATCTGTGTCGCCATTTTTCAGGGTATGGCGATAAACGGCATAACGTTTGCCGCTAAGCGTCAACGCGGCAAACAGGATGTCGCCGTTGTAGGCCGGTTCGCCCTGGCCGTCGAAAAAGCTTTCATACATCACTTCGAACGCATCGCCCTTGCGAATGTCGCGCTGGAAATCCACATCCCACGAATACAGGCGGATCAGTTCGCCAAGTACGGCATTGGGAACCCTGACGTTGGTGCCGGCCTGGGACAGGCTGTAGGTGATGGTGTTGGTGGCCCGGGTCAGTTGGGTCGTCAGCTGGCGTTTTTCAATCGCCGCTTCGAAGTCTCCGCCCTCGCGACGGGTAACGACAACCTTGTTTTCCGGGTCCGGCAACAGCGACAGGCCAAGAAACCGGCCCGACACGGCGGAACCGGAATTGACCAGGGCTTGACCATCGGCCAGGAAGTTGACGGTAACGGTCTGGCCCTGGCGCAGGCGGCCCGGGTTGAATTGGGTGCGCAGGGCGGCGATTGCGGCGTCGGTGTCCACGCCGGAAATGCCAGCCTTGATCAGCATGCCGCTCAGGGTGTCGCCGCGACCGGCGGTCAGGGTGCGCACGAAGCGGGGCGCATCGGGGGTTAAATCGGCGCTGGCGGTGGAAAAATCAGGGCGGCGAATTTGCAAGGCGGCGGCGGCGGCGGGGTTGCCGAGCGACAGCGGCGCGATGGCCAGGGTCGATTGCTCGCCCGTCGCCGCGTCGGGTGCGACATTATCCGTCGTCTCCAGCACGAAGCGGGCAGACAGCAATACACCGGCGCTCAGGACGGTGGCGGCGAGGAGTCCTCTGAATATCATCTACAACGCGTTCCCATAGGCAGCTATGATCCGCAAAATGATGTCGACGGGCTTGGATGTCAAGTGTCTTTATTCCGAATCTATCAATAGAATCAATACTATCTGGGAATTTATTAACAAATTATTGTGAACTTGATAGCAATCCGGCGCTATTGGTGGGACGGGGATTGGCCAAAAGACGGCTTGCCAAGCAAGGCCCGGGCGACCATCCAGATGAACATGATGCCGCCACTAACGGCGATCAGGGCGCCGATCCCGTTTAAGTACATGCCGACGATGGCACCCAAATCGCTGAGGTTTTGCGCCGCCCCGGCGGTCTTGCGCGGGGTCCCGTAGCCGCCGGCCATGAACAGGCCGATACTGGCCAGCAACTGGCCGCCGCCGAACATCCATATTTGTGCGCTCAACGCCTTCGATCGTTTCAGGCCGCGCCCCAGCAGTGGCAGGAACAGCCCATAGAACAGCCCCATGAAGCTTAAATTGATGCCGGCGATGACGCCGTGGTAATGGGCCGGGGTGCGGGTGTCGGCACCATCGACGAACAAGCCCAGCACACCGCCGAGCGCAAAAACCAGTGGCGACAGTACCAGACACAAAAACGCCGGGTCGGCCCACGGCAAGGGCTCACCGTCGCTACGAATTTTCATGATCGCCAGCCCCACCGCCAGGCCGAACAGCAGGCTCGGCACCGCCATACCGTATTGCAGGTCGGTGAACATGGCCCAGTAGGCATCGCCGTCTGGGGCCTCGGCCACGGTGATATACAGGCCCACTGTGGCGGTCGTCGCCAGCAACAGATAAGCCGCCACGGGCAGCCTGCCGGGGATTGTAAAGCGACCGTCAAAGGCCACCACCATCAGCGCCCCCAGGGCCACGAACAACAAGGTCAGGTTAAGGAACTGCAAGGTGTGGCCACCGCCCCAGAACAGGGCTTCGTTGTAGGCGTAGGAAAAATCATCACCGGCCAGGCGCTGCGCGGTGATGGCGAATTCGACCAGGGCCAGCAGGTAGATCAGTGCCGCGATCAACGCCCCGAAACACAAGGGCTCTTTCCAGCGACCGTCGCTGCCGGGCACCGCGGCGATCAGGCGCAGCGCCATCACGCCGACCGCCCCGCCCAGCACCGCCAGCCCGGCGTAATACAGCGGGTCGGTAATGGCCGGGATGTAATTGTTAAGGGTCGCCTCGCCGGTATTCATAAATGACGGCACGAACAGCGCCACGGTACTGCCGTAAGCCGCCACCAGCAGGATTTTATCCAGCCACGGGACCTGTGGGCCATCGCTCAGGCGCCCAATGACGATGCTTGAAATCGCTCCGAAGACGGCCAGGAACCACACGATGAATGAAAACACCACATGAATGACCAGGCCCTTGTTGAAGAAATCCAGCGGCCAGGGCAGCACGTTTTCGACCCCGGGAATGCGCGAAATCGCCAGCAATAATGCGAACACCCCGGCGATGGCCAGCGACAGCACGGCCAACCCGGCCCAGCCCCGTAAAGCCGGCGTCGCCCTTAGTTGAAGATCGTCACCACCGAAAGGCATCTGGGTTTTTATCCCGCGTACGGAAACATGTGAATGGCCATGATATAGACAACGACACCCGATACCGAGACATAAAGCCACAGCGGCCAGGTCCATCGGGCCAACCGCTTGTGGGCGTCGAAACGTTCCCTTAGCGCCCGCAGGAAGGTCAGGGGAACCATCGGCACCAGCGCCACCGCGCCCACCACATGCAATATCAGAATGGTGAAATAGACCGGCCGGATGGCCCCTTCGCCGCCGAACTTGGCGAGCCCGGCGTTCAGGTGGTAATAGACGTAAACGATCAGGAACAGCACCGCCAGCACGATGCAGGTAATCATACTGGCCCGGTGGCGCATGATATCGCCGCCGCGGATGTAGGCATACCCGACCAGGAGCATGACCACGGTCAGGCTGTTGATGATGGCCAGGATGTGCGGCAGCTGCGAAATTTCAATCATTATGAATATTTATAAATGACGCTCAGGTACATGAACGCCGAAACCAGCCCCAGAACGATCAGGAACCAGATTTTGGAATTGCGCTTGGGATCTTTTGTTTCAGTCATTTCAAGGAAAATTCCTGTGTCAAAGGGGGGCATGTTTCGGGCGGGGGTCGCTTGTGCGACGCCCGCCCGGGAATGTTGGATAGATCGCCGTCAGAGCTCGGCCCTTATACGTGCTGGAAGCCGAAGCTGCCCCACAAGTAGACCCAGATGAACAGGAAAACCCAGACGACATCGACAAAGTGCCAGTACCAGGCGGCGGCTTCAAAACCGACATGCTGTTCCGGGGTGAAGTGCCCCTTGTTGGCGCGCAGCAGGCAGACCGTCAGGAAACAGGCGCCGACCAGGACATGGAAGCCATGGAAACCGGTCGCCAAAAAGAAGGTGGACGGATAGATGCCATCGGTGATCGAGAATTCCGCGAGACCATATTCATACCCCTGCAGGCCAAGGAACAGGAAGCCGAGCAAGACCGTCAGCAACAAGCCCAGCTTTAACTTTCCGGTTTCGCCGACCTTCAGGGCATGGTGCGCCCAGGTCAGGGTGGCGCCCGAAGACAGCAGGATCAGGGTGTTGATGAAGGGCAGGCCCCAGGTGTGCATGGGCACGATACCTTCGGGCGGCCACACCTCGTGGGCGACCATGCTCAAGGCCGGTACGCTGGAGTTGAAATAGGCCCAGAAGAAGGCCACAAAGAACATCACTTCTGACACAATAAACAGCAACATTCCCATGCGCAGGCCATGCCGAACGGTGTCGGTATGATCGACGCCACCCTGGGCTTCATTGACGACATCCCGCCACCAGCCGAACATGGTGAACAAAACAATGGCGAGACCCGCCAGGAACCCCCACAAGGGGCCTTCCTGCATATACCATATACCGCCAATTGCCATGGTCAGGGCGCCCACGGTGCCGACGATCGGCCACGGGCTCGGCTTCACCATATGGAAGGGGTGAGTTTTTGCTGCTTCGCTCGACATCAGTAGTTCTCCGCTAGAAAAGTTTTAAGTTTTAGGTTCTGCATGCTTCAATAATTGAACGGTATCAGGATTTTGCCTGGCCTGGATATCTTTGTCGGTCGGCGCGCGATAGAAAGTATACGACAAGGTGATGGTCCTGACTTCCATGGTGTTGGGATCCGTCAGGATTTCGGGGTCGACGAAAAAAGTCACCGGCATCGATACGCTCTCATTTGGCTTCAATGTCTGTTCGGTGAAGCAAAAACATTCGATTTTTCCGAAATACTCTCCGGCCTTGTACGGGGTCACGTTGAAAGTGGCGTTGCCGATGATTGTCTGCTGGCCCGTGTTCGTGGCTGAGAATGTCGCCAGGTTTTCGGCGCCGACCTGAATTTTAATTTCCCTTTGGTCGGGCTTGAAGTTCCAGGGCAGGGTCTTATCGACGTTGGAATCGAACCGCACCGTGATCATTGGCGCGCCCGCAGGCGTTGCCACCCCAACCGGTTTGACAGCCGCGACGCCTGTCGTGCCGCCGTACCCGGTGACCTGACAAAACAACTGGTATAACGGGACCGAAGCAAAAGCCACCCCAATCATGCCGCCGACAACGGCGAACAGGATCACGGCGGTCTTGGTGTTTTTGCCGTTGGGTGTGCTCATGTTTTCACGCGTTCCGTTATTCAGCCGGCGCCGCTGTGCCGGTCATGTCGGGGATAACCTCGTGGGTGTGGTATGGCGCCGGCGAGGGAACAGTCCACTCCAGCGTGTTGGCTCCTTCACCCCACGGATTGGCTTCACAGGGAACCTTGTCCCGGAACGCGCAATACATGACGTAGAAGAAGTAGAAGGTGCTGATGATGGTCACCACCGTACCGATGCTGCTGACCATATTCCATCCGGCGAAGGCGTCGGGGTAATCGGGAATACGCCGCGGCATACCGGCAAGACCTAAGAAATGCTGCGGGAAGAACACCAGATTGACGCCGATGAAGGTGATCCAGAAATGAATCTTGCCCTGCTTTTCGGAATACTTGTAGCCGGTCATTTTACCGAACCAGTAGTAGATGCCGATGAAGATGGCGAATACCGCGCCCAAAGACAGCACATAATGGAAGTGGGCGACCACATAGTAGGTATCGTGGAAGGCGATATCGACGCCAGCATTGGCCAGCACCACACCGGTCACGCCGCCGACCACGAACAGGAAGATGAAGCCCATGGCCCACAGCATTGGCGTCGCGAAACGGATCGAACCGCCCCACATGGTGGCGATCCAGCTGAATATCTTCAAGCCCGTCGGGATGGCGATGACCATGGTCGCCGCCACGAAGTAGGCCCGAGTATCGACGCCCATGCCGACGGTGTACATGTGGTGAGCCCACACCACAAAGCCGACGACGCCGATGGAAATCATGGCGTAGGCCATGCCCAGATAGCCAAATACCGGCTTGCGCGAGAAGGTCGCGACAACGTGGCTGACAATGCCGAAGGCTGGCAGGATCATGATGTAAACTTCCGGGTGACCGAAGAACCAGAACAAGTGCTGCCACAACAGCGGATCACCACCGCCGGCAGGATCAAAGAACGTGGTGCCGAAGTTGCGATCCGTCAGCAACATGGTCAGGGCGCCCGCCAGCACCGGAATGGCCAGCAACAGCAGGAACGCGGTAATCAGGATCGACCATACGAACAGCGGCATTTTGTGCAGGGTCATGCCCGGGGCGCGCATATTGAAGATGGTTGTAATCAGGTTGATGGCGCCCAAAACCGACGATGCGCCGGCCAGATGTAGGGCAAGGATGCCGAAATCGACGCTCGGTCCCGGTTGATACGTGGAATTAGATAACGGCGGATAGACCGTCCAGCCGGTACCCGGGCCGTCACCAATCAAGGCCGACATCACCAGCAGGATAAGTCCCGCGGCAAGCAGCCAGAAGCTGATGTTGTTCATACGCGGGAAGGCCATATCGGGAGCGCCGATCATCAACGGTATCATCCAGTTGCCGAAACCGCCGATCAACGCCGGCATAACCACGAAAAACACCATCAGGAAGGCGTGCGCCGTGACCAGCACGTTGTAAAACTGGAAATCTTGAATGAACTGAATGCCGGGTTCGGCAAGTTCAAGCCGGATCAACCATGACATGCCGCCACCGACGAGGGCGGAGATGACCGAAATGGTCAGGTACATGGTGCCGATATCTTTGTGATTGGTCGAAAAAAGCCAACGTCCGATCCCCTTGGGGGCATGGTTGTGGTCGTCGTGGGCTGTATCTGCGTGGTCCATCTTGCTACCTTTATGAGCCGTATCGTATTAATCGCCCGAATTACTGGGCGGTGTTGATTGCCTTGGCGACGCGAACATTGCTGCCGCCGGCTTGTGCATATTTTTCCTGAGCCTCGGCCACCCATGCCTTGTACGCTTCCTTGGAAACGGCCGTAACGGAAATGGGCATGAAGCCATGGTTGACGCCGCAAAGTTCGGAACACTGTCCCTTGAACACACCTTCGCGGTTAATCCGCACCCAGGTTTCGTTGGTGCGGCCCGGAACGGTATCGATCTTGATGCCGAAGGAAGGAACCGCCCAGTTGTGAATGACATCGTCTGAGGCCAGAAGAACGCGGATATTGGTATCGATGGGCAGGACGACCTCTTCATCCACCGTCAACAAGCGCGGCTGACCGGCTTCCAGGTCTTCTTTCGCGACCATCACACTGTCGAACGTGAAATTGCCGTTATCGGGGTATTCATAGGACCAGTACCATTGATGCCCGGTGACCTTCAGGGTCAATTCGGCTTCGTGGGTCTTGTCCATGTAATACAGAAGCTTCAGGGACGGCACCGCGACGACCACCAGAATAACGATGGGGATGACGGTCCAGGCCACTTCCAACAATGTGTTGTGGGTGGTTTTCGATGGCACCGGGTTGGCTTTTTCGTTGAACCGGACGGCTACATATAACAGCAGCGCCAAGACGAAAACGGTGATCCCGATAGTTATGATCAACAGCAAGTTATGGAAGTCTTGAATTCGTTCCATGACCGGAGTCGCGGCGGGCTGAAAATTCATTTGCCACGGCACGGGTTGATCTGCGAAAGCATTTTGAATTCCGCCGAACAAGCAAAGCATACCCAGCGACACAAAGACAGTCAGTCTCTTGAACATAAATCTCATGCGAAATATCCGATTGAACCCTTAAAATTGATGTCAGAAACTTGGCGAGGTGCCTCTCAAGCCCTTACCCGCCGAACCTGTATATTCCCGCGACTTAGTCAATAGTCGACTGGAATCGCAAGAACGGGGAGTAACTATCATGAGGAATCGGCCATGAAAAGGACTTTCGTCCGTGAATTTGGGTCAATAGCACGGCGCTATGTGTGAATAACTACAAAATACCCCTATTTAATTCAAGGTTTAACTTGGTATGCAATTTCGTGATATTTGGAATTCTCGCTAATTATCGTAACTTACCAATCGAGTATGGTATGAAGTATCCATAAAATAATGGTATCCGAAGAAGTGACATGGATGATTCGCCTTCCCTAGACGCGGTTGGGTCGTTTGGCGCTAAAGGCGTTTCAGGCGGGCTCGAGCTTTTATCCGAAATGGGGCAGGATTTTGCCACTTCGCTGGATATCAACGCGACCCTTCTGAAGGGAATCCAGCGCATCACCGAATATGTCGGGGCCGAAGCCGGGGCTTTGTTCCTGCTGGAACAAGACGGCACAGTGCTGCGCTGCACGGCGTGCGCCGGGTCCACCGAAATCACCGGCCTGACATTGGCCAGCGACGAAGGCATCGTCGGGCGGTGTGTGCAAACAAATACCCCGGCGATTGTCCGCGATGTCGCCAAGGATCCCAACTTTCAAAACGCCGTCGATGCCCAAACCGGCTTCACTACCCGGTCGATCCTGTGCGCACCCTTAAGTGTCAAGGATGAACGCATCGGGGCCATCGAACTGGTCAACAAGGCCGATGGCGATGGCCTGTTTGGCGAAAACGATCTGCATTTGTTGCAAACGCTCAGCGCTTCGGCGGGGCTGGCCGTGCTCAACGCCCGCATGGCCGAAGCCCTGGTCGAACAGGAACGGGTCAAGCGGGAACTGGAGTTGGCCGCCGAAATCCAGCGTGGACTGTTGCCCGACGCGATGGACGCCGACTTTCCAATACATGGTGTCAACCTGCCGGCGCGCACCGTTTCTGGCGATTTTTTTGATTTTTTCACCCTCGATGACGGACGCATTTGCTTCAACCTGGGTGACGTTTCGGGCAAGGGTATGAACGCCGCCCTGTTGATGGCCAAGACCGCCAGCCTCTTTCGCTGCCTGGGCAAGACCATTCATCAACCGGGGCGGTTGCTGTCGCTGATCAACGAGGAAATTTGCGAAACCGTCACCCGCGGCATGTTCGTGACGATGATCGGCGGCATTTATGATCCCCGGCACGGTTCGGTACGGTTGGCCAACGCCGGTCATGAACCGCCGCTGCTGCACGGCACCGACGGGACCTTCATCGACTTTCCGGCCGATGTGCCGCCGCTTGGCATTTCGCCGATGTTGACCCACGGCGAGGAAATTCCGGAAATCGAGATTTTCCTGAACGGGGGGTCTTTGTACGTTTTCACCGATGGCGTCACCGAAGGTTATCTGGAAGACGGCAGCGAAATGCAAACAGATGGCTTGAAGCAAATTCTCAGCGATAGCCGTGGCGAGACCGCGCCGGCGCGCTTGCAGGCGGTAATTTCGCGCATCGAACAGGGCGGTGCGGCGCTGCGCGACGACCTGACCTTGTTAGTGATCGACGATGGCGCGTCCAGTGTCGCGCGGGAACTGGAACAAGATCAGCCGGATAGCACGCGCACGATCGCTCTGGAAGAAACCAGCGAAATGGTCCTGCACCTGAAATTTACATCCCAGCCTGATCGCTTGAAGTTGGTGCGCAACGCCGTGTTCGATACCGCGAAGCTGTGCGGTTGCAGCGAGTTAACGGCGCGCGATATCGTCATCGCCGTCGATGAAGCCAGCCAAAATGTGATCCGTCACGCCTACAAAGGCGCGCCGAATGGCCAGGTGATATTGGATATTAGCCGGGAAAATGATGATATCGTCTTGCACTTGCGTGATTTTGCGGAAAAAGTGGACGTATCCAAGATCAAACCGCGCGACCTGGACGATATTCGTCCCGGTGGGTTGGGGACTCACTTCATCCGTGAAGTCATGGATGACGTTGAATTTATACCACCGCCGGACGGTATCGGTAACTTGTTGAGAATGAAGAAACGAATTTCCTGAGGGGCGGAAATATCAAATGGAACACGAAATTATCGTACAGGGGAGCGTCGTAATCGCCGGGTTCGAAGGGGATGTGGATATTCACACCTCGCCGGATGCCCGCAAAGTCCTGCTTGAATGCGTCGCGCGCAAAATGCCGGTGCTGGTCGATCTGTCCAAGGTCAACTATATTGATTCCTCCGGCATTGCCTCCCTGGTTGAATCCCTGCAAACGGCCCGCAAGGGGGGATCGGACCTGGCCCTGGTGTCGGTCAGCGAAGCGGCGCTGCGGGTGCTGCAACTGGCCCGCCTGGACAAGGTCTTTTCAATTTATATTTCCATCGATGCCGGTATCGAAGGAATCGGCTGAACATGAACCAGACCACTCGCAACGTCAGCGATACCGCGATCAGGCTGGTCGACAAGGTTGGCCGGTGGACGGTATCGACCGTCGAGGAAATCGGCAACGGCGGCGTGTTGATGGCTGAAAGCGTGTTTTGGCTGGTTCGGGGGCCAAGCTTGAAACAACCGGTGCGCCCGGGCGCCATCGTCGTGCAGATGATGGAAGTCGGCATCAAGGCCATTCCCATCATCGCCATGTTGGGCGGCACCATCGGTGCCATGCTGGCGATTCAGTCCATTTATATGTTGCGCATCTTCGGTGCGGAAAGCCAGGTGACTTATGGTGTCGCTTTTTCCGTGGTGCGCGAATTTGCGCCGCTGATCACCGGAATTTTAATAGCCGGACGGTCGGGTTCGGCCCTGGCCGCCCGCCTTGGCACCATGAAAATCAGCCAGGAAATCGACGCGCTAAAAGTCATGGGCATAAATCCGGTGCGTTTTTTAGTGGTGCCGTCGCTGGTCGCCATGGTCGTAATGGTGCCGGCGCTGACGCTGTTTAACATGTTTGTCGGGTTGACCTGCGCCGGGCTTTATATCAATGCCGACTTAGGCATCAGCCTGGCCGCCTATTTCGACCAGACCATTAATATCCTGTCCCTCGACGACCTGTTGCACGGTGTCGGCAAAAGCGTGCTGTTTGCCCTTTTAGTCGGTGTCATCGGCGTCATCAACGGGGCATCGGTGACCGGTGGCGCCGAAGGTGTCGGCAAGGTGACGACCCGGTCTGTCGTGCAATCCATATCGGCGATCATCGTCACCGATATGCTGTTTGCCTTTATGGCGACACGGTAACGGATATGGCGGATCAACCCAAAAAAGTCATCGAAGTCGAAAATCTTGTCACCCATTACGGGCCGCGCAAGATCCTCGATGGTGTCTCCATGAGCGTCAACGAAGGCGAGATCATGGTCATCATGGGCGGCAGCGGATCGGGCAAGAGCACGTTGTTGCGCTACCTGATGGCGCTGGAACACCAGACATCGGGGACGATAAAATTGCTGGGCCAGGACATCGACACCCTGTCCCAGAAGGAAATGTTCGACCTGCGCAAAAAAATCGGTGTCGCTTTCCAGGGCGGTGCCTTGTTCAGTTCCATGACGGTCGGTGAAAATATCATACTGCCGCTATATGAACACGCTGAACTGGACATGATGACCATGGAAATCATGGCCCGCATGAAGCTCGAAGTGGTCGATTTGGCCGGGTTCGAAGACCTGATGCCGGCGGAACTGTCGGGCGGCATGATTAAGCGCGCCGCCTTCGCCCGCGCCGTGGTCATGGACCCCAAATTGCTGTTTTGCGATGAACCATCGGCAGGTCTTGACCCGGTCGTCGCCTCGGCGCTGGACGATTTGATCCTTAAGCTGCGCGACGCCATGAGCATGACCGTCGTCGTCGTTACCCATGAACTGGAAAGCGTGTTTAAAATCGCCGACCGGGTTACCGTGCTGGATCGCGGAAAAATCCTGTTCATCGGGACCATCGACGAGCTACGAAATTCCAAAAGCGAACGCATACAAAACCTGCTTAACCGCCGGCCCGAAGAAGATAATATCGATCCGGACGAATACCTGCGGCGGTTAACGGGTCAAGAAGAAAGAGTTGGGGATGCCACGTTATGAGAAATAACAAGATTAATTACCTGGTCGTCGGGACGTTCGTGCTGGTCATGGTTATCGGATTTATCATGTCGGTGGCGTTGCTGGGCGGGCGCACCGGGGCGACGGATACCTATTACGCCTTTTACCGCAATGTTTCCGGCGTCAAATTTGGCACCCAGGTCGTTTACGAAGGCTATCCCATCGGCCAGGTCGAAGAAGTGATTCCGGAACCCGATGGCGCGCTGATGCGCTTCCGGGTCGTTTTCGAAGTTCAGGAAGGCTGGCGTATTCCAAAAGACAGCGTCGGCAAGATCGCGGCTCCGGGCTTGCTGTCGGCCATCACGTTGTCGATTCGTGCCGGCAAGGACAGCATCGCGTTGGAACCGGGTGCCGAAATTATCGGCGAGGAAGCGTCTGATATCTTCTCCATGGTTTCGTCCGTGGCCGGTGAAATCGGCGCCATCGCCGAAAGGGATATTCGACCGCTGATCGCCAAATTAACCCCGCTGCTTGAAACCATCAACCGGGCCGCCGGCGGGTTCGGCGACTTAATGCAAGGCGACGGCAAGATTCTCGCCAGCGACATGGTCAAGCTGGTTAAGGAACTATCGATAAGGGTTCCCAGGATCGCTAACAACATCGATGATTTTACCGATAGCATCAACCGGTCCAGCCAGGAACTCAGCGCCTTTCTGACGCCTGAAAATCGCCAGGTCGTCGAAGATGTTTTGCAAAACCTGGATGCCTCGGCGATCAACTTCACCGAACTGTCGGCGGAACTCGATACCCTGATTGGCGATATGGACTCATTGATCGCCCGCAACCAGGACAACATCAGCGATTCCCTGGTCGATGTTCGCTATATAACTGACTCTTTGGCCCGCCGCATCGATGCCATCAACCAAAATATGGAAGGGGCATCGCGCAACATGTATGAATTCAGCCGTCAGATCCGCCAGAATCCGGGCCTGTTACTGGGCGGTACACCGCCTACCGACGAAGCGATAAAATAATGAATGCACAGGGGGAAACGTGATGATCGCAACAAAATCCAGGTCGGGATGGGGCCGTAAAGCCGTCGTGCTGGTTGCGCTCGCCTTGCTTGGGGCATGTTCCCAGCCGCAATTGCCGAAAGATAACTACTACCGCCTGCAGGCCGCCATGCCGCAGCCCCAGGACAAGGGCAAACTACTTTTCAGCGATGGTATCGAAGTCGAACGCTTCATCGCCGACGGCTTGATCGCCAGTCGACCCATCGTCTATTCCGATGCCGATAAAGCCAATCAGGTGCACGAATACCATTATCATATGTGGACCGAACCGCCGGTCGTCATGGTCCGGGATCAGCTTGTCGATTATCTGCGCGAGGCCGGTATCGCCGACCGCATCGTAACCCCGGAACTGCGCGGTAATGCCCGCTATGCCCTGATCGGCAAGATCAAGCGGCTGGAAAAGATTGTCGGCTCGCAACCGCGCGCCATATTGGAACTGGAGCTGGGTCTGCTCGAAGACAGGACGGGCAAGCTGGTCTTCCTCGACAGCTACCGGATCGATCAGGCCGCAGCCAGCGGCAGCGTCGGCGATGCCGTCATCGCCCTCAATCAGGGCCTAAGCGAAATCTTCGCCCGCTTCGTCGCCGACTTAAGGGCGCTATAGGGGCTTGGGCTTGGCGGCGTGTTTGGCGCGGATTTGTTCCGTCATCGACCAGATATCTTCGAGTTCGCGTTCGCCGGCCCCCTGCATGTCCAGCTTGTGCGCCAGGCACAGGGCGGCGAGGGTGACCATAACGCCACCGACTTCCTGGTCTTTCTCGCCCACCGCACGGCCATAAACGTAGTCGACCATCTGGTGACATTCATCGGCCGTGGCGCCACAGGCCTGGACCAGTTCCAGGGCTTCTTCCATGAAACGATGATTGCGTTCCGTCGTGTCGGCGGCGATTTTGGGGCCGAAGCATTCCAACATCCACGGTTGCACACGGTCTTGGAAACTTTGATCAGCCATGTTGTCCAGGTTTCACGATTTAAGGGAACGAATTACAAAATATCGAGGGCGCGCTTGTACAATTCAAGCATCTCTTCCATTTCCTGGCGGTCGGCCTGGTCGAGCTTGCGCAGGACGATGATCCGGCGCAGGGTTTTGACGTCGAAGCCGGTGCCCTTGGCTTCGGCGTAGACTTCCTTGATATCGGCGGCCAGCGTCGCCTTTTCTTCTTCCAGGTTTTCAATTCGTTCGACAAACGACCGCAACCGGTCCGCAGCCACACCACCAACATCAGCCATTTAGGATTCTCCGACTCTTATAATGTCCATCAAGGGGGGGAACATAATCGCCCGGGGGGGGCTTAGGCAAGCTTCCGATTTACAACCCCCGGACCGTATCTTCGATCAGCAGGTCGACGACAGCTTCCAGGGCCTGGCGCGGCGTTGAACCGGCTTCGATTGCCGCGTTATAGGTGGCGATTTGGCGGTGGGCGCTGGTGCCTTCCTTCAGGATTTGACCGATGCGGTGGATTTCGTCTTCGCAGCCCAGCGCGCTGGCGTCTTCGCCGACCATGTCCATGAGTTCACCGATCAGGTCGGCGCACGGGACAATTTCGCCACGACCGAAATCAAGCAGGCCTTCGTCCAGGCCATAGCGTTGCGCCCGCCAGCGGTTTTCGTTGATCAGCATGGCGGCGTATTTGCGCCAGCGCTGGTTGTTGCGGCGCAGGCGATACAGCATGCGAATTACGCACTGGTACAGGGCGGCGATGGAAAGGGTGTCTTCCATATAGGTGCAGACATCGGAAATTCGCATTTCCAGGGTCGGGAAATTGGCGCTGGGCCGGATATCCCACCACATCATCGAGGCATCCTTGATGGTCCCGGCGTTGGTCAAAATATCGATATGGCGCTGGTATTCGGCGAAGGAATCGAAGCGTTCGGGCAGGCCGGTGCGCGGCAGTTCGTTAAAAACGCTCAACCGGTATGATTTAAGGCCGGTGTTTTCGCCGCGCCAGAACGGCGACGAGGTCGAAAGCGCCAGCATATGCGGCAGGAAATAACTGGCCTGGTTCATCAGGTCGATACGCAACTCGTCGTCGTCGATACCGACATGGACGTGCATGCCGCAAATCAGCAAGCGCCGGACCACACCTTGCATGTCATTGGCCAGCGTGTGGTAGCGTTCCTGATCGGTGTGGTGTTGGTTCTGCCATTCGGAAAAGGGGTGGGTCGAAGCGGCAATCGGGGCCAGGCCATATTTGCCCGCGACATCGGCGACGGTGCGCCGCAGCTTGGATAAATCCTGGCGGGCATCGTCGATGGTCGCGCAGATGCCGGTGGCGACTTCGATTTGCGATTTCAGGAATTCCGGCTTGACCAAGTCGGCCAGTTTCTCGCTGCATTCCGCCAGCAGGGCGTCCGGCGGGTTGGAAGCCAGGTCGCGGCTGTCGCGTTCGACCAGCAGGTATTCTTCTTCGATGCCGATGGTGAAGGAAGGTTCTTTGACACTCATCAATCGGCCTTCCTAAAAATGTTCGACCCGGTGCAGATTATCGATGGTCAGGATATCGGAAAACGCATCGCTCAGGATTGTCGCCCAGTACTCGACGCCTTCGGGGGTTTCGATCAGGTCCTGGCGAATTTCGACGGCGCAGTTGGGCAGCCCGGCGGCCCCGGCGTGCAGGTCCAGCGTATAGGCGACATCGCGCCCTGAATAGGGTTCGTTGTCGCCCACATGCAGGTTGTCCACGGCGTTCAGTTTGTCCATCAGCGGTACCGCCAGGCGCGGGTCGCTGTTCCACAACACGCCGATGTCCCAATAACGATCCTGCCCGCCCAGGCTCGGGGTGAAGCTGTGGACGGAAAAGAACGCCGGCGCCGGGCCGCGACGCCACAAATGCGCCAGGGCGTTGGTAACGGCGTGATGGTAGGGCCAGAAAAAGCTTTCGACCCGGGCCAGCTGTTCACTTTCGTTGAGCGCCATATTTCCCGGCACTATGGTGGTGTCGCTGATTTTGGGTATGGATTGCGGGTCACCGGGCTGGCGATTGACATCGATCAGCAGTCTGGAATATCCGGCGAGCACGGCCGCCGCATCGAGTTTTTCCGAAAGCCTGCGGGTCACCGCGGCGGCCCCAATATCCCAGGCGATGTGTCTTTCGAGCTGGCTTTGATCCAGTTCCAGAAAGTCCATGCCTTTAGGGAAGGCACGGCTGGCGTGATCACAGACGATTAACATGCTGGCCGCCCCGTCCGGGTTGACGATTTCGTAGGGCGGCGGGTCTGCCGGACCGATCAGATTTTCGGGTTGCGGGTCGGGGATCATTTTTTGCATGGTTTCCATATATAACCCTGTCGGGGTGGCTGTCGAGATGACTTTTCCGAATTGTCTGGCGATCACGATCAAGAGACGATAAGAGCGTGGGATGGGCAACAACCTGAAAACCGAAATCGCCGGCGACGGCGCGGCCTTGGCTGGCGGCGGCGGCTCGCAGGGGCTGGCCCTGGTGTTGCTGATTGTCGGGGCGGTAACCCTGGGCCTGTCGCCCATATTGGTCCGGTTGAGCGAACTGGGGCCGACCGCAACGGCCTTTCACCGGGTTTTTCTGGCCCTGCCGATATTGTGGCTGTGGAACGTGCAAGACAGCCGCCGTGCCGCAGCACCGGAAGCCGGGGTCACCCGGCGGCTACCCGCCCGGCGCGATTACGCGATCATGGCGCTGGCCGGATTTTTCTTCGCCGGAGACCTTGTCTTCTGGCATTGGTCTTTGAAATTCACCGCCGTCGCCAACGCCACCTTGCTGGCGACCATGGCCCCGGTCTGGGTGACCCTGGGGTCATTCCTGATCTTCCGGGAACGATTTTCCCTGACCTTCCTGTTGGGCGTCGTCGTCGCGGTCGGCGGCGCCGCCGTGCTCATGGGCGGCAGTGTTCAAATTGGCATGGATCGGCTGTTCGGAGATTTCCTGGGGCTGGTAACGGGTGTTTTCTTCGGTGCCTATTTGCTGACGGTGGGCCGCTTGCGGGCGCATTTTTCGACCAGCGCCATCATGTTTTTTTCGACCCTGGTGACGGTGGCTTTGCTGGTTCCCCTAACGCTGTTGTCGGGCGAAGGCTGGCTGGCGGTAACCCTGGCGGGTTGGCTGGTGCTGTTGGCGCTGGCCTGGGTAACCCACGTCGGCGGCCAGGGGGCGATTGCCTATGCGCTGGCCCATTTGCCGGCGGCATTTTCTTCCGTGGCCATGTTGCTCGAAGCCATCGCCGCGGTGGTCCTGGCCTGGATCATCCTGGGCGAGTCGCTGGATGCCTGGCAGGTTCTGGGTGCGGGCATCGTCATCGCCGGCATTTTCATCGCCCGCCGCGGCAGTCGGTAAGGGTCCGAATATGGCAAACCGACACTCAAAACTGTTTCCCTGGATCGTCTGGGGCTTGTCCGCCCTGTTTTACTGCTACGGCTTTTTCCAGCGCGTCGCACCCAGCGTCATGGTTTCCGACCTGATGGGCGAATTCGGCGTCAGCGCCGCCGTTCTCGGCAACCTGTCGGCGTTCTATTTTTATGCCTATGCCGGGCTGCAATTGCCCATCGGCGTGATGTTCGATCACTGGGGCGCGCGCCGCATGCTGGCCCTGGCGGCCCTGTTGTGCGGGCTCGGCAGTTTGCTGTTTTCCATGGCCGACGGCTTGGCCGGGGCCTATGCGGGGCGGCTATTGATTGGTGCCGGGGCTGGTTTTTCCTGGGTCGGGACCCTGCAACTGGCGGCCCGCTGGCTGCCGCCGAACCGTTTCGCCCTGGTCACCGGGTTAACGTTGATGCTCGGCATGGCCGGGGCCGTCGGCGGTCAGGCGCCGTTGGCGGCGATTGTCGAACACGCGGGCTGGCGGGGCACCATGGCGTGGGCGGCCGGGTTTGCGCTGTTGCTGGCGGCCCTGATTTGGCTGATCATTCGCGACCACCCGCCCACCGAAAAAGTCACTGAACCACCCGTCGCCGATGTCGAAGGCGAAGCCAAAAGCCTGCTGCATGGCCTGAAGGGCACCATGGCCAATCGCCAAAGCTGGATCGTCGCCGGTTACGGCGGCGCCTTGAGCGCGACCATGCTGTCGTTTGCCGGCCTGTGGGGCGTTCCCTATTTGATGCAGGCGTATGATATCTCGCGTCCGGCGGCGGCGGCCACGACATCGTTGTTGTTGATCGGCTGGGGCATCGGCGCGCCGCTGGCGGGATGGTTGTCCGATCGCCTGAAGCGCCGCAAGCCGCTGATGGTGCTGGGCGCCCTGGTCGCCTTGACGACGTTTTCGGCGGTTGTTTATACGCCCGGTCTGTCGCTGGAAGCGGCTCGGGTGCTGCTCTTTATCAACGGCGTTTTTTCGGGTTCCATGGTGCTTTGCTTCGCCGCCGGTCGGGAACACAATCGGCCGGAAACCGCCGGGGCGACGCTGGGCTTCGTCAATACGTTTGTGATGGCGGCGGGGGCGATTTTCCAGCCCTTGATCGGCTGGTTGCTCGACCTGGGCTGGGATGGCGCCCTGGCGGCGGGGGTCAGGATATATTCAGTTTCGACCTATCGGGCGGCCTTCCTGACCATCGTCGTCAGCGGCACCGTGTGTTTGCTTATGGGCCTGCTCATGCGCGAGACCCATTGTAAAAACACGACCGAGTAACCTCGCAATTAGCCTTATTGGCTATCATTATACGTCGGCCACCGCGACGGGTGCTGGGCAGAAAAGAGCGGGTTTTCGATCTCGGCAGACTGCGACGCCAACTCGAAATTTTCGATGGCAAGCATCGGCTGAGTTCCGTCAAGCACCGCCATATTTTCCGCAAGAACCCGCTGTTCCGGATCGTCGTAACAAATTTCGGTGCCGTTAAAAATGGCGCGTCCGACCGAACAGTCTTTTTGCGCGAGCATCGAAAGACCATGATCGGCAACGGTTTTACCAGACGCCATGTAACTAATCCCGTCCAGCGCCAGGCCTATGACGGTCGGCGTGCCAAAAAGCGGCAGGCAACCCGGCAGGGTTGCGAGAAGTAGCATCAAAGCAGCCCCACGGGCGAATATCTTGCTCTTGTTTGCCATGTCATTCTCCTTTATCAGCCACGCCCCGACGGGTCTGTTTCTTCGAGCGTGTCGATATAAAGAATAACCCCATGTAAAACATAAGCAATTACTTTATTCGCTAGTAATAGCCAAGTAAATTTACTTAAAATTTTAAGTAAATTTGTACTAAATATTCATGCGCTGAACGGGGTATTTGGAAGGGTGGGTAAATGGTGCCGCCGGACAGAATTGAACTGTCGGCCTCGTCATTACCAATGACGCGCTCTACCCCTGAGCTACGGCGGCATCTGGCTCGCTGGAAGCACCGGAATCGGGGTGTCTCAGGCGAGAAGGCGCGCACAATGCCATAGGGTCACCACCGTTGCAAGCATCCCTTGACGAAGTTTTTTCGAACGCCCACCATGTCGGCCCAAACCGGGCATCAGGCAACGGATTCTATCATGAATGACAAGGTGACTTCCAAGGCGCAAGCCGGGGCTGGCAAGGCAGAGGGGCGGGGTGTCATCTTGCAAAAAGAGCGGGCGCAGCGTCAGGCGCAGTCGCTTCGGGATAATCTGAAAAAGCGTAAACAACAGGTCCGGTCCCGCGACGACGCCGACAAACCGGACCAATGAGCGGCAAAGTCGCCTTGTGGTCGCCGCCGCCATGGCGTACAAGGCGTGCCATTGTAATGACTTATTGCGGGGCTAGCTAAAGCCGATGGATCGTATACTTATTCGTGGCGGCAAACCGCTCAACGGCACCATTCATATCAGCGGCGCGAAAAACGCGGCGCTGCCCCTGATGGCGGCCAGCCTGCTTACCGATGAAACCCTGAGCCTGGCGAACCTGCCACATCTCGCCGACATATCGACCATGGCCAACCTGTTGTCCGAACTGGGCGTGACCATCGGCATGAACGGCGAAGCCGGCGGCGGTGGTCATTTCGGCCGGGTGTTCGAATTGCAGGCCGATGGCCCCATCGAAACCACGGCGCCCTATGACCTAGTGCGCAAGATGCGGGCGTCGGTATTGGTGCTGGGGCCGCTGCTGGCCCGTTTTGGCCGGGCCCGGGTGTCGTTGCCCGGCGGTTGCGCCATCGGCACCCGCCCGGTCGATTTGCACCTGAAGGCACTGGCCCAGATGGGCGCCGAAATTGAACTGGACGAAGGTTATGTGGAAGCCCGCGCCCCGAACGGCCTGAAGGGCGCTCATATCGTTTTCCCCATGGTCACCGTCGGCGGTACCGAAAACCTGCTGATGGCGGCGGCCCTGGCCGATGGTGAAGCCGTGCTGGCCAATGCCGCGCGGGAACCCGAAGTCGCCGATTTGGCCCATTGCCTGGTCGCCATGGGCGCCCAAATCGAGGGCATCGGCAGCGACACCCTGCGCATACGCGGCGTCAGCGCCTTGCACGGGGCGTCTTATTCGGTGGTCCCGGATCGTATCGAAACCGGCACCTATGCGGTGGCGGCGGCGGTTACCGGTGGCGAATTGCTGTTAAAGGGAAGCCGCCTTGACCTGATCGAATCTGTGGTCGATGTGCTGCGCGGAACCGGGGTCGAAGTCAGCGAGGCCGACGGCGGCATAAGGGTCCGCCAAGGCGACGAGGGGCTCAAGGGCATCGACGTCATGACCGAACCGTTCCCCGGCTTTCCCACCGACATGCAGGCGCAGATGATGGTGCTGATGTCGGTCGCCGGGGGCGCTTCGATGATCACCGAGACCATTTTCGAAAACCGTTTCATGCACGTGCCGGAACTGGCGCGCATGGGGGCGCAGGTCAATGTCCACGGGTCGTCGGCCATCGTGCGCGGGGTTGCTGGCTTGAAAGGTGCGCAAGTTATGGCGACCGATCTCAGGGCATCGGTGTCGCTGGTGCTGGCCGGCCTGGCGGCGAGCGGCGAAACGGAAATCAGCCGGGTCTATCATCTTGATAGGGGCTACGAGCGAATCGAGGACAAACTCGCAGCCTGTGGCGCCGATATCGAACGGGTAAAGGCGTAGCCCTGCGGGTCAGAACCTGGCTGACCAGCCGTCCCCCCCCCCAGGGAATAGAAATTCAGGGAATTAGTCTAGCGCGACCAGGTTTTCGGCAGAAACGCGGTCGTTATCGCCGGGAACCAGTTCAAATTCGACTTTCTGCCCCTCGCGAAGGGTTTGCATCCCCGCTTGCTGAACGGCGGAAATATGGACGAAGGCGTCCTTGCCGCCGTCTTCGGGCTCGATGAAACCAAATCCCTTGGTCGGGTTGAACCACTTTACAGTACCAACAGCCATTTTATTGTCTCACTCTGTTTCATAATGACGATTTAAAGCACACAGCGAAAAACCCCGTTCCAGGGGCATTCCGCGACTAGGTTGCTACCACAAATGTTGCAATAATGATATAAAATATTAACGCGCAACTCGCGCTAAGATGTTGATAGCTATAGGGTCTTGGCCGAAACCGAAACATTTATGGGACCCATTTCCCCTGAACCGAACGGCGTCGAACAGGCTGGTTTAAACTGCAAAAACCTTCTATTAATGCCGCCGTTCCCAAAACCGACTGTTAGAGGAAGCCGATGTCGAGCGCTAAAGAAAAACTTGTCCTGGCCCTGCCCAAGGGGCGCATCCTGAAAGAAGTGATGCCCCTGGTGCGCGCCGCCGGCATCGAGCCCGAACCGGCGTTTGATGACGAAAGCGCGCGGCAACTGCGGTTTTCGACCAATCGGGACGACCTGGATATCATCCGCGTCCGCAGTTTTGATGCCGCCACGTTCGTGGCCTTCGGGGCGGCCCATTTGGGGGTCGTCGGCAATGATGTCCTGATGGAATTCGATTATCCGGAAATCTATGCGCCGATTGACCTGGATATCGGCTACTGCCGCATGGCCGTGGCGGCCACCGTTGATTCTGTCGGCGACGATGATCCGGCGACGTGGAGCCACGTGCGGGTCGCCACCAAGTACCCGGAAATCACCCGCAAACACTTTGCCCGGCGCGGCGTTCAGGCGGAATGTATCAAACTAAGCGGGGCCATGGAACTGGCCCCGAACCTGGGCCTGTGTCGGCGTATTGTCGATCTGGTGTCCAGCGGCGATACCCTGCGCGCCAATGGCCTGGTCGAAATAGAACAGATCGCCGAAATCACCTCGCGGCTGGCGGTTAACCGGACCGCCTGGAAAACCCGCCCCGATGAAATCGGCGCGCTGATCCAATCCTTCCGCGACGCCCTTGTGGTGACCAAGGAGGCGACGAAAAGCGACAAGCGGGCAGCCGGAGCATCTTCGTGACTTTTCGCCTGGATACTACCGACCCCAATTTCGAAACGGCCTTCGCCGAATTGCTGGCGACCAAGCGGGAAACCGATACCGATGTCGATGAGACAGTCGCGGCGATTCTCGATTATGTCCGCCAGCGCGGCGACGCCGCCGTGCTGGAATTGACCAAACGCTTCGACCGGTTCGATCTGGATGCCGCAAACATGCGGATTTCCGATCAGGAAATCGATGCCGCCATTGATGCCTGTGGCGCCGACGTGCTGGCGGCGTTGAACGTGGCGGCCCAAAGGATCGTAAAATTTCACGCCCGCCAGGTCCCCCAAAATCTGGATTTTACCGACGAGGCGGGGATCCGGCTGGGGTATCGCTGGACGGCGGTTGCCGCCGCCGGGCTGTATGTGCCGGGCGGCACGGCGGCTTACCCGTCATCGGTGTTAATGAACGCCATACCGGCCCGGGTCGCCGGGGTCGACCGCCTGGTGATGGTGGTGCCGACCCCCGACGGGTACATCAACCCGCTGGTCCTGGCCGCCGCCCGGATTGTCGGCGTCACTGAAATTTACCGTATCGGCGGCGCCCAGGCGATCGCAGCACTTGCCTATGGCACCGACACCATCACCCCTGTCGACAAGATTGTCGGCCCCGGCAATGCCTATGTGGCGGCGGCCAAGCGCCAGGTGTTCGGCACCGTCGGCATCGACATGATCGCCGGCCCTTCGGAAATCCTGGTGCTCGCCGACGCCGCCAACGATCCCGCCTGGATCGCCATGGACCTGTTGTCCCAAGCCGAACACGACCCTTCGGCGCAGTCGATCCTGATCACCGATGATGCGGCCTTCGCCGACGCTGTCACAAGCGCCATCGAGGGCGCCCTGAAAACCCTGCCCAGGGCCGATATCGCGTCCGCCAGCTGGCGCGATTACGGGGCTATTATTGTAGTCGATGATTTCGAACGCGCCATCCCCCTGGTCGACCAGCTTGCTCCGGAACATCTGGAACTGGCGCTCGATGAGCCCCGGGCCCTGGCCGAAAAGATCAGAAATGCCGGTTCCATATTCCTGGGTCGCTATGCGCCGGAAGCCCTGGGTGATTATCTGGCTGGCCCCAACCACGTTTTGCCGACGGACAGAAGCGCCCGTTTTTCCTCGGGTCTTGGCGTACTTGATTTCATGAAGCGCAGTTCGATGATTGAAGCGGGGCCGGAAGCCCTGGCCGCCGTCGGCCCGGCGGCCATCACGCTCGCCGAAGCCGAAGGCCTGTCTGCCCATGCCCGTTCTATCGCCATCAGAATCAATCCGCGAGCCGGGGAATGAAGCCACGATGTCTGATCAGGAAACTTCAGCCAGTCAAGATATAGCCGGGATATTTCTCGACGAAAAAAGCGTCATCCGGCGCTCGCCGCAGGTCGAACACGAACGCAAGGTCGCCATTTACGATCTGCTGGAAGAAAATCATTTCGCCCCGGTCGATGGTACCCAAGGCCCGTTTAACCTGCATCTGGGGATCATCGAAAATCGCATGGTGTTTGATGTGCGCGATACCGATGACAACCCCAAGACAACCTTTACCCTGCCAATCAGCCCGTTCCGGTCCATCGTCAAGGACTACTACATGGTCTGTGATTCGTATTTCAAGGCGATCAAGACCTCGACTCCGTCGCAGATCGAAGCCATCGATATGGGTCGCCGGGGGTTGCACAACGAAGGCGCCGAAATTCTTGCCGAACGCTTGGCCGACAAGGCCGTCATCGACAACGACACGGCGCGGCGCCTGTTTACCCTGCTTTGTGTTTTACATATCAGGGCCTGATATATATGGGGGACCTGCCTGCCGCCGTTCTGTTCGCCTGCACCATGAATTCGGTGCGTTCGGCCATGGCCGAAGGTATTCTCAAGCATCTGCATGGGCATCAGATTTATGTGGATTCCGCAGGGGCCCGATCAGGCGAAGTCGATGGTTTTGCGATCGAAGTGATGGATGAAATCGGCATTGACCTGAGCGCCCATAAATCAAAAACCTTCAACGATCTGGAAGACTCCTCCTTTGACGTGATTATTTCCCTGTCGCCGGAAGCCCAGCACAAGGCCGTGGAAATGACCCGGGTTATGGCGTGCGACCTGGAATTCTGGAATACCTTTGACCCGACCATGATCGAAGGCAACCGCGAGACAAAACTGGAAGCCTACCGCCAAGTCCGCGATCAGCTGATGACACGAATAATGGAATACTTCCCGACCGGCCAGCATTCCGACGTATAAATGCACTAATTCGTCGATATATTGCCCCATTTTGGGGAAAACACTTGACCCGAAGGCGGTACAACGGCACTTATACGGCCGTTTAGAAAGTACATAGAGAACCAAATGGCTAAAGAAGAACTACTGGAATTCAGCGGTACCGTTAAAGAGCTTCTGCCCAACGCAATGTTTCGGGTCGAACTCGACAACGGCCACGAAGTTCTTGCCCATACCGCTGGCAAGATGCGCAAATTCCGCATCCGGGTGTTGGCCGGTGACAAGGTCAACGTCGAAATGACGCCTTATGATCTGTCCAAGGGCCGGATCACTTTCCGCTTCAAGTAATCTGAAATGGCCAATACCAGGCCCCGCCTGATCCTCGCATCAGCCTCGCCCCGGCGGGTCGACCTGCTGGCCCAGATCAATATATATCCAGATAAAATCATCGCCGCCGATATCGACGAGACTCCTCGCAAGGGGGAATTGCCGAGCGCATTGGCGAGCCGACTGGCGTTTGCCAAGGCGAGCGCCGTGGCGCAGGACAATCCGGGCGCCATCGTCATCGGTGCCGATACCGTGGTCGCCGTGGGGCGGCGCATCCTGCCCAAGGCCGAAGACGCAATAACCGCCGAGACGTGCTTGAAAATGCTCGCCGGTCGCCGCCACCGGGTTTACGGCGGGCTCGCCATCATCGACACCGACGGCAAGTCGCACAGCCGCCTCGTGACCACGGCAGTGGCCTTTCGTAATCTCGATCAGGGCGACATCGCCGCCTATATCCAGTCCGGCGAATGGCACGGCAAGGCCGGCGGCTACGCCATTCAGGGCCTGGCCGCGGCGTATGTGCGCAAGATCATCGGATCGTATTCCAACGTCGTCGGCCTGCCATTGTTCGAAACGAGTTCCCTTCTGAAGGGGCTGGGGATTTTTCCGGCCACAGGAGCCTGACATGAGCTCTCACATATTGATTTCCGTGCGCCCCGGGCGGACCCGTGCCGCCCTCGTGGAAAACGGTGCGCTGGTCGACCTGCGGATTTATGACGACGGCCAGGAAAGCCTGGTCGGTAATATTTATCTGGGCCGGGTCGAAAAGGTCCTGGGGTCGCTGGCGGCGGCGTTTGTCGATTTGGGCGGCGGCGTTTCCGGGTTTTTGGCCGCCGCCGACGTGCGGCCACCGGGCGATACGGCGACATCGGACATTTCCGGCTATGTCAGCGAAGGCCAGGCGATTGTCGTGCAGGTGCAGCGCGACGGCTTCGAAGACAAAGGCCCCAAGCTGACCGCCCGGGTCGCCCTGGGCGGCCGGGCGATGATCCTCAATCCCGATGATCCGGGCGTCAGGGTGTCGCGGCGTATTAACGATACCGGCGAACGGGCGCGGCTGGAAACCCTGGCCCGCGACTTGGCGGCACCGGGGGAAGGCTTTATTTTACGCACGGCGGCGGCCGGGCAGGGCGCCGATAGCCTGATGCGGGACGCCACGGCGCTGCGCCAGGCCTGGGGCCTAATTACCGAAAAGGCCGATCAGGTGACGGCGCCGGCGTTATTGTCCGAAGCGTCAAGCCCGCTGGAACATATATTGCGCGATTTCACCCCGGGTGATGTCGGGCGCATTACCGTCGATGATCCCACCGATTATACCAAGGCCCGCGCCTGGTGCGCCGCCATCTCTCCAGATATGAGCGACCGACTGAACCAGCACACAGGGTCGGTGCCGCTGTTTGACGCGTTTGATGCGCAAACCAGCGGCGGCGGCGAAGACAGCATCGAGGCGGCCATAGACGAGGCCCTGTCGCCGACACTGGCGCTGCGTTCTGGTGGGTCGGTGCTGTTCGCCGAAACCCCGGCATTGGTCGCCATGGATGTCAACGCCGGCGGGGCGGCCAAAGGCGGCCACGGGCAATCGGTGCTGGCCACCAACCTGGAAGCCGTCGACTTGATCGCCCGGCAAATCCGCCTGCGCAATTTAAGCGGCCTGCTGGTTGTCGATTTCATTTCCACGAAAAACAAGAAAGACCAGGGCAAGGTTCTCGACGCCCTGAAGCGTGCCGTGGCCGCTGACCCGGCGACTGTCTTTGTCGGCGGTTTCACCCGGTTCGGCTTGCTGGAAATGACCCGGCGGCGGACCCGCCCGGCGCTGTCGTCGATTTTGCTGGACCCCTGCCCATCCTGCGCGGGCCAGGGCCGCAGGTTCAGTGGCCTCGGCGTCGCCCACCGGGCCCTGGACCGGCTGGCCATAGAGTCCGACCTGGCCCCGGCGGACCGTTTGGCGCTGGCAGTCGGCCCGGCCATCGCCAATGCCCTGCAGGGGGCGGCAGGACCGGCGCTGGATGCCATCAACCAGCGTTTCGGGCGGCCCTTCAAGGTCATCCGGGATGACGGCCTGGCAGCGGATGCATTCGAAATCGTCAAGGAGCCCTGAAAATGACCGCAAAGAATGACGGATCACCCCGGGTGGTGCCATTGAAGCAAAAGAAATGCCCGCTATGTAAAAAGCCCGCCCAGGAGGCCTTTCGGCCGTTTTGTTCGAAACGCTGCGCTGACGAAGATCTGGGCGCCTGGCTCAACGAAAGTTATCGCTTTCCAACAGCGGAAGACGGCGCGCTCGACGACGATTATCCCGACGACACCTGACCACTGGACAGCCCCGTCCATATCTTCTATAAGCGCCTACTCCAGCCGGTGTTGAGCCCAGTTTCGGCCCCCACCGAAGACCCTTTCACAAGGGTTGGGCCCGGGTAGCTCAGTTGGTAGAGCAGCGGATTGAAAATCCGCGTGTCGGTGGTTCAAATCCGCCCCCGGGCACCATTTTTCCCTTATAAAACAATGAATTATGAATTTCCATTTTTTAAATTCCTGAATATTCCATGTTTTGGGTAACAGGTTGGGTAACAAAAAAATGCGCAAACTATTTGAAATGTTTTTGGAGTTGATAATTCCTACTTTGTAACGTCGTCGCACTAAACGGCCTAGACGGCTCCCCATCGATCAATAGCTTCAGATAAATATGATAGTTGGGCAGCCCCAACACATCGACGCCATCAAACACCGGCTCAAATTCTTGGCCCACATACCCGGCATCTTGCGCTCCCAGCCTGAATGATATCAGCGTCGCCGCGTTCCCTAGCACGGCATGGCGTATATCCGGTTCTAATTGGTTAAGGTATTGATGAGCCAATACCATCCCAACCTTATATTTTCGAAGCTCAGACAGCATATTGGCTAGTGATAACGTGGTGAACGACTGGAACTCGTCCATATAAAGGTAATGTGGCCGTCGATCTTGTTCTGGTATATCAGCCCGGCTGAACGCAGCCAGTCCGAGAGTGGTGACCAGTAATCCTCCTAATAATGACGCACTATCCTCGCCAAGCTTACCTTTGGCCAGATTGACCAATAGGATTTTGCCATCATCCATCATCTTACGAATGTGGATTGGTTTTTCCGCCGTCGTTAAAACCCGGCATAAGACTGGATCACTTAAAAATGCAGAAACCTTACTCTGGATCGGTGCGACGGCCTCAGCTGCAAACCGCGAGTATTTCGGATACTCCAATTGCCAGAATTCTCGAACCTTTTCATTCCGGCATCGCTTCGCCGCTTCGGTGCGGTACTTTTCATCACGGAACAACCGTAGCAAGTCGGCCAGGGTGACGGAGCCCACAATGAAGCAGTTAAAGACGATGAAATTCACAGGACCTTTTATATCCCCACATTCCAGGAAAGGCTGAAGGGCAACCAACGTCTCCTCCGAGTCAAAGACAGACCTAGTCGCGTGTGCAGACTGACGTCCGTTTTCCGCCGCAAAGCAGCCCTTCTATTTTTTTTGTTGGCATTTCGCCCTACAGTGGTCGTTGATAGACGTAGGGGCTACGAATCAATAAAAAGCGAGATAGAGTATGCTAAGGCTTTCCTCTTGTTTTAAGGCGGTCGCAAGTGTTGAGGAATGGAAAGCGTTTCAAAGCTTGAACGTGAACGTGACTCATCTGCTCGAAGGGATCACGGCTCTCATTGAGAATGATATGTATGAATATCATGTGCCCTAAGTTGCCGCTGAAGCGTGTGTGAATTGAACGTTGAATCGTACAAGCCCAAATCTAAGTCCCCTAGATACCCATTTACCTTCGTTAGTTGTTGATAGCACCATTCTCCTATTAAGAGAAAATGTTTCAGATGTCTTTGTGTAAGAAGGGCTTGATGTTATTTCATATTTGGCGGTGGCTATGATACGAAATGAAGTCTCGTCCGGGCTCGATTGATAGATTTGGCCAGCCGCTCTTCATCTGCCTGAATGGCTGACTCCACATAGCTTGCGACCAGTTCCGGCAATTTTTCAGATATTTGCTTATCGTTCAGATTCAGGGAGACTCCCAGACCGATCGCATTGCCGACGCACAAATTGATATATCGTTCAATTGCTAGGGATCGTTCGATTTCAATAATTTGGTCGGGAGTGAGGCCAGAGCGAAAATCGATCAGGTCCGTTCTGGCGACGGACTGCGCGGAAGACCACAAGGGATGGAGATGCTGGCGGGTGACATTGCTGTCTGGTTGCCAGTCAGCAAGATAACGAACCTCCTGAAGGGCGTTGACAATAACGTCTCCGATACCGGCTTCGAAGTCATCAAACCGCCGGATCTGGTATTTGTTCTTGAGTTCATTCTTCCCGGCCCGGACCTCAACACGCCAGACTTCGAGGGTCGGATCATGGCGATCCACGCCCCAGGCTTTAAACCAGAAATACTTTTGGCGTTCGATAGCCTCCCGGCGCTTGTCGTAAACAATAATCTGTCGCCCAGGTTGCTTGCCGATGGTAACGCTTTCCAGGCGCCGACCTCTCAGCACGGCTGCCGGTTGATTGCGGTCACTTTTACCGTCCGGCTTTCCCCAATGGGGGCTTACCTTGGTATGGGAATGAGCGACGAATTGATCTTGATGAAGTTCGAATCGCTTCGTCTGAAAATCCATCGCAAAATCAACACGGTTGATGCTGTGGCTCGTGATCCTAGCGCCCATTTCCTCAAGCTCCTCAAATAGTCGATCCCGTGTTCCCTGGTATTCTCAGCTTCAAGCTCCTTCATTCGCCCCATCAGAGACGCATCCATGCCGCCGTATTTGGCCCGCCATTTATAAAAGCTGGCGCTACTCATGCCATGCTCACGGCAAAGTTCCGGAACCGGCGTGCCAGCCTCTGCCTGCCGCAAAATATTGATGATCTGACTGTCCGTGTATCGTGATTTCTTCATTTGAATCTCCTTCATAAACATTATGAGAAAATTCTACTTTTGAAGACCACTCTTTTTCGGGGGCATTACCATATCACCCAAGGATTTTCGGATTCTGACGTGAACGGGGTATAATTAACGTGACAATTCCTTCATTTGTCAGATACCGCGGCCTTGGTTCATAATTTATTTAACCGCGAAGGCATGGAAGTCAGTTTTTCACCAGGTGCGCCAGCGCAGGCGCGGCCAGGAAGCAGATCAAAATTCGTACAATATGGTGGACCGAAACGAATTGTGGCGATAGGTCCAGCGATAATGCGATCGCCGACATCTCTACCAAACCGCCCGGCGCAAAAGCTAAAAAAACGGCCATTGGGTCAAGCGGCAAAAAAGCCGTTATACCGACCGCGAACAAGCCTGAAAGCGTGATCAGTAAAAATACAACAACCAACGCGTGAAAGGACAATACCAACAGTTCGCGGCGGCTCGTCGGGGGAACCAGTCCCCCCAAAGCCGTCCCCATAACAACGAGGCAGGCGTTAAGCAGAACGCCCGGCAGTTCACCTTCGATCATTCCCGTTGAATACAGCAGGCCGCTGGCAATCAGCGGACCGATGATATGGAATGCCGGAATCTTTAATTTTCGAGAACTGTAAGCTCCAACAATTGCCGCCAAAGCCAGAATCCCGACGACGTTCCAGGATATCGCCATGGCGTTTGTCGCGACGGATGCAGCACCGTCTCCCGGAATGATACTGACCAGGATTGCGGGAACGATGGTCACCGCGAAGATTACTCGAAAGGTTTGGGAAATGACGATCGATTTGGTGTTCCCGCCGACTTCCGTCCCAATGGCAATCATCGCCACGACGCCTCCCGGAACAGCCGAAAAAAGGGATGTTATCAGCGAGTATTTCGCAACCCGCGTGAAATAGAACGCGGCGAATATGGTCGCTATTGGAACGTAGAATGCGACCGCCAGCAAGCTCCACGGCCAAAGCGCCATTGCGGTGAAAACTTCCGGTGTAAACTTGCTCCCCAAAAAAACGCCAACCACCATAATCACGATCATTCTGAGTTTCGGATGTATGGAAATATCCAGGCCCAAACGATTGGCGGTCAAGACGGCGGCCATGGCGCCGATCAATGGCGCCAGCGGAATTTTTATAGACATGGCGATCGCCGCCCCGGCGGTGCCGATGATCAATGCCATGAGGTTTTGTTTGAAGAAGTGTTTCCAGTCGCGCGGCAGGTTCAAGGTTGGACTCTCACGTTGGATTTGTTTCAAGAAACGACCACGGGCTGGCGAGTGATTTCAAGCTAAGGCAAGACGCACGGAAATAGATATTCCGTTCGCTGACGCTACGAGACGTGCTTGGCGCTATCAAGGGATTTCCCCATTGGCAGCGGCATAACATAATGATATAGCATTATAACAATTAACCGGAAATAAATCCGGATCGGGAGGAGATATGGGGAAAGCGCGTGCCGCGCGTATAGCATTGTTGGATGCGGAAAGTGCCAATGTACAAGGCGCTCTCCGGATGCCGCTTTACCACCAGATTTATTTGATATTGCGCCAGAAAGTCATCGACGGGGTTTATCCTTTCGGTGCCCGCCTGCCGAGCGAGCAGGACCTGGTCGAGGCCTACGATGTCTCCCGAATCACGGCCAAGCGGGCGTTGGATGAACTGGCCGCCGAAGGTATGGTCATTCGCGAACGGGGCCGCGGCACCTGGGTAAAATTCCGGGTTCCGGTAGAGCCGCTGAAGGCATCGGTCGAGGGAATGCTGGAAAACCTGCTCGCCATGGGCCTGGAGACCGAGGTCAGGGTTTTGTCGTTCGACTATGTGCCGGCTTCCGACGATGTTGCCCGCGAACTGGAATGCGCCGAGGGCGAAATTGTTCAACGTTCGGTCCGCAATAGACTTCTCGAGGGGCGACCTTTCTCTCATCTGGTGACGTACGTACCGGAAGATATCGGCCGTCAGTTCAGTGCCGAAGATTTGTCGGAAAAGCCCTTGCTGGGGCTGCTCGAGCGTACGGGAGTGGTTGTCGAGGCGGTGACGCAGATGCTTTCGGCGACTTTGGCCGATGCCGAAATTGCGGCCCAGTTGAAAATCGATGTCGGGGCGGCGCTGCTGAAATTGGTCCGCTTGGTGCGCGATCAGACCGGTCGACCGGTGGAATATATCACGGCGCTCTATCGTCCCGAACTCTATCAGTACCGGATGGTGCTTTCACGGGTCAGTGGCGATTCTGAAAATATGTGGGCAGCGTCTGAACCTGGGAACGCAAGCGCCCGAAGCGCAAGCGCCCACGCTATCCTCGGAGAAAAATTATGACGACTCGCCACTCTTTACCAGCAAGGCAAAGAGTTAACAGTATGGGGTATTGTTAAATAGCATGTCTCCATCTTTTAACCAGCAGCAATCAGAATATGGGGGAGATTGGCACTGTCAGATTGACTCGCCTATGAAAGACCCGTATCCCTATATCCAAAGTGTTGACAGTTTGGGGGAGGCGATGGAAGTCGACAGTTCGCAGAGCACGCTGGCAGAAAATGTTTTCGAGCAAATTTTCAACCTCATACTGACGGGGGAGCTTCCGCTTGGCGGTGTTGTCAACGAAGCGAATTTTGCAGAACGTTTCTCGGTCAGCCGGGGGCCGGTCCGCGAAGCAATTCAGCGCCTGCAAGGCTTGCGATTGGTTACGCGCGAACCCTATATGCGCGCCCGCGTCGTGCGGTATTCGGAACATGACCTGGTCGATATTTTCGAATTGAGAGAAGCGGCAGAGGGCATGGCTTGCCGGTTAGCGACCAAAAAAATGTCGAATATCGAAATCCAGCAGCTTTTGAAAGATGTCGAGCGATCTTCTCAAAACAACAATTTGCCCCGCATAGGGACCGACATTCATATGCGGATCGCTCGCGGCTGCGGCAATAAGCGGATCGAAAATCTGCTTTGCGAGGATCTGTACTATCTTCTCAGAATTTATCGCTATCGTTCAGGCGCCGAGCCGGGACGTTGGGACCGAGCTTGTGAGGAACATTGGCAGATCGCCAGGGCTATGCAGGTTCGCGACCCTGATTTGGCCGAATCCCTGATGCGGACCCACATATCCGGAGCTATCCGGACAGTTCTGACGTCTCTGACCAGAATAGACTCATCCATGGAGCCTGGGTCAGAACCCGGACAAGAGATAGAAAACCGGCCCGTGGCCGATATTTCCTTCGGAATAAATCAATGACGACCAAACACACACGTCAATTAAAAGACCTTTTAGCGGCCCGAAAGGGTGCTGTTATGCCGGGGGCCGCAAATGCGTTGACGGCGCGGATTATCGCCGAACAAGGATTTGATGCCGTCTACGTCACGGGTGCCGGTATTGCCAATACCCATCTTGGTCTACCCGATATTGGTCTGGTCTCGCTAAAGGAAGTCGTCGACCACGTTTCGGTCATGCGGGATGTGATCGACCTGCCCATGTTGGTCGATGGCGATACCGGGTTTGGCAATGCGGTGAATGTGGTTCGCACGGTCGAACAGCTGGAGAGGGCCGGGGCTAGCGGTATTCAGCTGGAAGATCAGGTGTTCCCCAAGAAATGTGGCCATTTTTCCGGCAAGGCGGTGATCACGGCGGACGAAATGGTGCAAAAGATCAAAGCCGCCGCCGACAGCCGTCGGGACGGGGATTTCCAGATCATCGCCCGCACCGATGCGCGCGCCATATTGGGGCTGGAAGAGGCACTGGATCGCGCCCACAGGTTCATCGAAGCCGGTGCCGACGCGACTTTTGTCGAAGCCCCGACCAGCGCCGAGGAACTGGCTCGTATCGCCGGAGAATTGCCGGTGCCGCAAATCGCCAACATGGTATTCGGCGGCAAGACGCCGTTGTTAAACCAGGCGGAACTGGAAAAACTCGGCTTCGGTGGTGTGCTCTATGCCAATGCCGCACTGCAAGTATCTGTCCGTGCCATCGCCGACATGCTGGGTGTCCTCAGAGATACCGGTAGTCTTGAAAGCATCGCCGACCGGGTGGCGTCGTTCGACGAACGCCAGCGGCTGGTCGATAAGGAAAAATATGATGCTCTCGAGCGGCGCTACGCCGTGACGAGCACTGATGGAGCCGACACATGAGTGGAGACAATTCAAAGAAGCCCTGGGACGGTATCATCACCGATGAAGAAAAACGGATTTACGAGGCCGCCGGTTTCGGTCGCCCGTCCGGCATGGGCAAGCGCCCGGCGCTGCTGATCATCGATGTTCAGTATCGTACCGTCGGCACCAAACCGGCACCATTCTGGGAAGCCGTGAAGGAATTTCCAACGTCGTGCGGTGATGTTGGGTGGCAGGCAGTGAGCCGGATCGAGAAATTGCTGGGAGTATTCCGCGAAAACGAGTGGCCGGTGTTGTATCCGCACGTCGCGCCAAAGGAAAAATTTGATAGTGGCCGCCTTGCTGAAAAAGTCCCGGCACTTATGACCATCGCCGCCGAGGGATATAAGTTCGTTTCCGAAGTGGCACCCCAAGAAGGCGACATTCTATTGCCGAAGAAACATCCAAGCGCTTTTTTCGGAACCCCCCTGGCCAGCTACCTGATTGATCTTGGCGCCGATACCCTGGTGGTCACCGGTTGCACCACGAGTGGTTGCGTACGCGGCACCGTGGTCGATGGCTTCGCCTACAATTTCAAAATCACGGTTCCTCATGATGCCGTGTATGACCGGGGAGCAACGAGTCACGCCGTCAATTTATTCGATATGAGTGAAAAGTATGCCGATGTCATGAGTACGGAAGACTGCATCGGCGCATTGAAGAATCTAACCTAAGCAAGATCAAACGATCCATTACCACCAACCCAAAGGGAGAAGATAAAATGACAAAAATTTCGTTCAGTAAACCACGGCGGATCGCCATTAAACTGGGGGCAGGCGTTCTGGCGCTTGGACTCATGGGAGCCGCCGCTGCCGAAGCAGCAGAAACCTATCGTTTTGGTTTGGCCATGCCGCTGAGCGGTCGGTCTGCACTGTATGGCCAGGATCAAGTCAAGGCTGCGACCTGGGCTGTTGCTGAAATCAACAAGGCCGGCGGCATCAATGGCAAAAAACTGGAAATGGTCGTTCTCGACACCCAGGCCAATCCGCAGGTCGGCATTCAGGCCGTCAACAAGCTGATCAGCGTCGAAAAAGTACCGGTCTTCGTGACCGCCTGGAGCGGCGTCGTCAAGGCCATCGCACCGGTCGCCAACGACAACAAAGTCCTGGCCCTTTCGGTCGGCGCCAATTCACCGGACATCGCCAATTTGGGTGATTACGTTTACACCACCTTCCCGCTGGCCGATGTTGACGTGACGGCACTGGCCAAGTATTCGGCAACTGATTTCGGCAAGAAACGCGCCGCCGTCATGTACATCAACAACGACACTGGCGTCGTCGCCGCCAAGGTCTACAAGGCCGCCTTCACCAAAGCTGGCGGCGACGTCGTGGCGTATGAGGCCTATGAGCCGAAGGCCAGTGACTTCACCGGAGCGATATTGAAGATTCGCTCCAGCAACCCGGATATCGTCCACGTTCATGGCCTGGTCGCGGAAATTCCGCAGATCATCGCGCAGATGCGTCAATTGGGCATCAACACGCCGATCTCGTCCTATTCGGCGGCATATAACCCCAAGCTGATCAAGGTCCTTGGCCCTGCGGCGGAAGGCGTCATGGCGACGTCTTTGGCTCCCGGCGTAAAACAGTCGGCCGCGGTTGGCGCCTACGTCGAGCGTTGGAAAAGTGAAGAAGGCCGGGCTCCCAATGGTCTGCCTTACACCCAATATCTCTATGACGCGCCGTACATGATCGCGGCGATTTTCACGGAGATGGACAAGCAGGGTATCGCGCCGACTGGCGAAAACGTCCGGGCGATGATGCTAAAGATGCGCACCTTTCAGCTCAAGCTGACCGGTTCCGTCACCATCTTTGACAACCACACGGTCAACAAGCCCGTGTACATCATGGAAGTCAAAAATGGTAAATGGGTCGAAAAAGCCGTCGTCAACAAGTAAGACACGCTTTTAACGCCAAAACGCGGCAATTTCCCCGCCTTTTCCCGATAAGGAAAGGGCGGGGTCACGCCGTCGATCAAGATTACGACAAAGAGGTTTGACCGTGGATGACTGGTTGATCATCAAGCAGATATTGTGGACGTCGGTAGCGACGTCGACGCCGTTGGTTCTGTTCTCGATGGCTTTCGCGCTGGTGCTTAAAGTTGTGCGGCTGTTCAACTTCGCCCAGGCCGGGATTATGTCGGCCGGCTTTTACGCCGCCTATTCGCCAATTGAATATTTCGAATTGCCCCTGTGGGCGGGGATCGCCGGGGGTATTCTCGGCGCGCTGACAGTAACCTATTTGCTTGAAATTTTTGGCTTCAGGGTTCTTCGAATGAAGAAGTCTTCGGTCTTTACATTTTTCATTTTTTCCCTGGTTTTTTCCGAATTCGTGTCCTACGTCGCCATGCTGGTTTTCGGGACCTGGCCGAAGACTGTCTTGCCGACGATTTTTTGGCCGGCGGAAATCATTGGCGGCGTCGCTGTCAGTTCTTGGGACGTGCCGGCATTGGGGACCGCCCTGGGGCTGGTTGTCGCGCTCAATCTGGTGTTTTACTTCACTCGCCAGGGCCAATTCATGACCGCCGTCGCCGACAATCCCGACTTGGCCGAACTGTATGGTATCAACAAGGAACGAGTGTTCATGACCACCATGTTGATTGCTGGCCTTTTGGTCGTCGCTGGCATGGTGCTGTATGGGACTCGCAGCCAGGTTCATCCGGCGACGACCCTGGATTTGATGGTGTTCGCCGTTGCGGCGACCATTCTTGGCGGTATTGGCAATGTCACGGGAGCGGCTGTGGCGGCCGTGGCGCTGAGTATTATCCAGAGCATGAGCATTCTGGTCATTCCGTCACATTGGCAGGGGTTCCTTCTATACGGGTTCCTGTTCTTCGCCATTATTTTCATGCCGAACGGTTTCCGACTTCCTAAAAAGCTCAAGGTTGATACCGGAACCCGAAATTTGAAACCCGAGGACGGTTTCGAGAGCGGCGACAAACAGGATTCATCGAAAGTCGCCGAATCATAGCGGCGGCCATCGGCTAACAGGAGACAACACCTTGGAGTACCTCTTCTCCATCATCGTCATTGTCGGGATCTACGTGATCCTGAGTTCAAGCTTCAACCTGATCATCGGCTATGGCGGTTTGATCAGCATCGCCCATCCGATATTTTTCGCCATGGGCGCCTATACGTCGGGATTGATCGCCCGAGACTTCGGCGTACCCATCCCGCTGGCTATTCCGCTTGGCGGCATGGTCGCCATGGGGATGTCTATATTGTTGTCGTTGCCGTCGCTTCGGGTTTCGGGCGATTATCTACTAATCGCTTCGATAGGATTCCAGCTCGGGCTTTTGCAGATCATCAAGAATATGGAATTCATGGGCGCGTCGAGCGGGCTTTCCAACATTCCGGGCATCGCTAATGATCCGACCGACCGGGCGCTGTATGTGCTGCTGGTTTTGGCCGTGGCGTGCGCCGTGGTCTGGGTCATCCGCTGGGTGATATCGGGAAGCTATGGCCGTGCCGTTGCAGCCATGCGGGATGACGAGCTGGCTTTCCGGACGTTGGGGCGCAATGCCATCTGGATCAAGATCGCGATCTTTGCGCTGGGGTCCGGCCTCGCCGGTATCGCAGGTGGCCTTTACGCCCACTATTTCCGATTCGTCTCGCCCGAACAGTTCGATATCCTGATGTCGGCGACCATTCTGACCATGGTGGTGGTCGGCGGTATGGCGACGACCTGGGGGCCGGTCATCGGCGCGATTTTGTTGCAAATACTGCCCCAGGCTATCACGTTTTTGAATATTCCGCCGAGCGTCCTGGGCCCGCTGCAGGGGATTTTGTTCACCGGGCTTGTCCTGTTCTTCTTGTTTGTCCGCCCCGGTGGCTTCATGGGGGCGACCTGGACATGGCGCAGCCCGGCGACCATGCGCATTGCCCATCAATTGCGCCAGAAGGTGGCCAAATGACGGCGGTACTCGAAATTGAAGGATTGTATAAAAGCTTCGGCGGCATTGTCGTCGCCCAGGACATCAATCTGGAAGTCGCCGCCGGTCAAATTCTCGGCCTGATTGGCCCGAACGGCGCCGGCAAGACGTCTCTGTTTAACTTGATTTCCGGCGTCGAGCGACCGGATCAAGGCCGGGTATTGTTGAACGGCTCACCGCTGGAGAGGTTATCTATCCCGAACCGGGCGCGGCAGGGGTTGGCCCGAACCTGGCAAAACCTGCGGCTGTTCAGTTCTTTGACCGTGCTGGATAATTTGCTGATCGGCACCCGCCTGTATCCGGGCGAAAGTATGTGGAACGTCTTCCTGCGCCCGGGCCAGTTAGCGGCCCATGAACGCCAGAGCGTCGAAAAGGCGCTGGCTATACTGGAGAACATCGGCCTTCAAGACGTCTGGGATCACATCGTCACCGACATCTCCTACGGCCAACAGAAATTGGTCGGCGTCGGACGCGCCCTGATGAACGATGCCGATTGTCTGTTGCTCGACGAGCCGATGGCGGGTGTCGAGGGTCAAGCCTATGAAACCATGCAACGGGTCGTCCGTGAGGCCGCCGCCAGTGGTGTCGCGGTCTGCGTTGTCGAACACAACGTCTCGTTTATCAAGGATTTGTGCGATAGCGGAATTTTTATGTTCAGCGGTCGCATTCTGGCCAGCGGCGCGGTCGATGATTTGATCTCGGACGAACGTTTGACCGAACTTTATTTTGGAACCTGAGGCGGAGAATAGCGTGCTCGAATTCAAGAATGTTAGCGCGACCTATGGCTCGTTGACGGCGCTTAAAGAGATCAACCTGCAAATTGCCGACGGCGAACGGGTCGGTATTTTTGGTCATAACGGAGCCGGAAAAACGACCCTGCTGCGCTGCGCCGTTGGCGCCCATGCAGAACGGAGTGGTTCGGTAACTTATAACGGCGAAGACATTGCCGCCGGAACGGTTCACCTGACGGTGCGCAAGGGGCTCGGTTTCGTCCCCCAGGGGCACAACGTTTTTCCCAATCTGAGCGTGCGTCAGAACCTGCATATCGCCGGGCTTTTGTTTGATACGAGTTTTATCAGTCACGTGTACGAGCTGTTTCCGGTGCTGTCTGAACGCGCCAATCAACGAGCCGGTTTGATGAGCGGAGGCGAACAGCAGATGCTGGCCCTAGGCATGGCGCTGATGACCCAGCCGAAAGTCTTGCTGCTGGACGAACCCAGTACGGGATTAGCACCGGTGATTGTCCGCAACCTGATGGCGCGCCTGCTCGACGTCAGTCAATCAATGAACATGGCGCTGGTGATGGTCGAACAGAACGTGCCGGCGACCCTGAAAGTTGTCGACAGGGCGGTCATCGTGAAATCGGGTGCGATTGTATTCGATGGCGCGGCTACCGAATTAGAGGAACACGAAGAGCTGTGGGAATGGTTCTAGGCCCGACCCCATCGGAGACCATAACGGCGGTGCTGGTTGCCGAACGTATTACGGCGCTGACTTCTTGGGCCGTCGATACCATGATGGGACCGCCCCCCGACGACGTCATCCTTCGCCGCGCCGCGCTGATCTTGATTGACGACTTGGCGGCGATGCTGGCTGCCCGTGATGAGCCCCAGGTGCGACAGGCGCATGACCGCTTGATCGTCAATTCCGGGCCGAAGGAAGCAACGATCTTTCGGGGCGGAAAAATCAGGATTGATCGCTATAACGCGGCCATGGCCAATGGCTTGGCAGGCGATTGGTGCGAACTGGACGAAGGATACCGCAAGGCGACCTGTCATGCGGGACTATATGTCTTGCCGGCATTGTTGGCCGAGGCCGAGGCCACGGACCAGTCGTTTGCGCGAGTCTTGCAGGCGCTGGTCGTCGGTTATGAGGTGACGGCGCGTTTCGCTCGGGCCTTTCAGTTTGATGGACTGGTCCTGCACCCTCATGGCGGTTTCAACGCGGTCGGCGCGGTGGCTGGTGTTGCGGCGCTACGTGGCTTTGATACCGAGACCTATCTTGGTGCATTGGGTGCTGCGGCAACCATGGTGTCGCCGGGTCCCTATCGACATGCCGTTGAAGGCGCTTTGGTAAGAAACGTGTGGAGCGGCATCGGTGCCTCAAACGGCCTTCACGCCGCCGATTGGGCCGAATTTGGTATTGCCGGGCATGCCGGCAGTGTTTGGGATGTTTACGGCGGGATCATGGGGGCCGACGCCCATCCGGACGAGCTGACCGTCGATTTAGGTGCCGACTGGGCGGTAAGCGATGGCTACCACAAGATTCACGCCTGCTGCCAATATGCCCATTCGGCGGTCGAGGCGACGCTTGAGTTGCTGCAAAATGCCGGTGGATCAATTGATGTGGCAGACTTGGAGGCTATCGACGTGGCGACCCATTGGCGGGGCCGCAGTCTGGATACGGTAGAACCTTCGACGTCACTGGCCGCCAAGTTTTCCATGCCCCATATTCTCGCCGCAACCACGCTGGTTGGGCACGCGGGCCATGAAGCATTCGCCGATGATGTGTTAACGGACCCGACCTTGGATGGCTTGCGTCGCCGGGTTCGATTGCATGCTTACGAACCCGAACCGGCCTGGCCCAACGACCGTCCGGCCCGCGTCACCTGGAGATTTACCAATGGCCGAACCGCTACCGCCGAATGTCTGTCGGCAAAGGGTGGTCCTGACCGACCGTTCACACCCTCTGATATTCTCAACAAGTTAGAGGGCATCGTCGGCGATGTGTATCCCGGCCTGGCCGAAATGGCGCCGAAAATGACAGAGCTTACGCCGGATCTCCTGGCGATGAGTTGGCGTGACGTGGTGGCGCGTTTCACCGATGACGGCGGTGACGCATGAACTGGGATATGGACGTAGATGTGTTGGCCGTCGGTGGCGGCGGATGCGGCCTGGCCGCCGCTATCGCCGCGCACGACGCGGGGGCTGGGGCGGCAGTGGTTGAAAAATTACAGCGGATCGGTGGCAATACGGCGCTCAGCACCGGATCGATTCCCGGCGCCGGATCCCGCTTTCAGGCAGAGGCGGGCATTTCGGATTCACCAGAACGCCTGATTGCGGACTTGACGGCAATTGCCGGTGATACCGAATGCCCCGAACTGATTAACCTGTTGGCGCACGAATCTGCGCCACTTGTGGAATGGTTGGTCGATATCGTTGGGGCCCGGATGTCGCTGATCACCGATTACAAACACATCGGTCATTCCGTGCCGCGTCTTCACGCGCCGCGCTCGCGCCGAGGTATTGACCTGTTGAATGACCTGGCGGTGGCGGCGGAACGACGCAGCATTCCCATCGCCAGCGGAAACAAGGTGCGTCGGCTGCTGGCCGATGACGACGGTGGGGTCATCGGCGTCGAATTGGAAGACCAACAAGGCAATTTGTCCCGGGTTCGGGCCGGCAAAGTCATTCTGGCGACCAACGGTTTCGCGGCGAACAGGAATCTGGTCAGCGAATTCTGTCCGGAAATTGCCGGTGCAGAATATTTCGGAGCCCTCGGCAGCACCGGCGAAGCCGTCGATTGGGGCCGGGAACTGGGTGCTGCGACCGCCAACATGGGCGCCTATCAAGGATATGCGGCGGTGGCCTATCCGCAAGGCAACCTGTTGAGCTGGACGACCATCGAAAAAGGTGGATTTCTGGTCGATGCGAATGGCAATCGCTTCGGGGCGGAAGACCTGGGGTATTCCGGCTATGCCCGGCATGTCCTGTCGCAGGGAGAATTTGCGTACGCCGTTTTCGACCAACGCATATGCGACATCGCCAGCAAGGAAGAAGAATTCGTCGAGATGTTGGAAATGGGCGCGTTCCAGAAACTCGACGCGATCGACGGCGTTCTTGAACTGCCGCCACAAGCTCTGGCCGAAACTCTGGAGGCCTATGCTCGTGCGGCCAACGGCGTGTCCCCGGATCCGCAGGGCCGTGTTGATTTCGGTTTGGCCCCCTTGCAAGCGCCCTATTTTGTCGCCCGCGTCAAGCCGGGACTGTTCCATACCCAAGGCGGGCTTCTGATCGATGAGGAGGCGCGGGTGCTTCAAGCGGGTGGTGCCATCATTGCCAATCTGTTCGCCGGCGGCGGCGCGGCGGCCGGTATCAGTGGTGCCAACGGGGCCACGGGCTACGCGTCGGGCAACGGGTTGCTGTCGGCCCTTGGGCTCGGGCGGATTGCCGGGAAAGCGGCGGCGGCGGAATTGAAAGGTCAAGCGTGACCTGATGGAAACCCTGAGCCAGAAAATTATCGCCCAATGGCGAAATGTCGGCATAGACGACATTCCGGCGGCGATCCGGCGGCTGGCCGCGTTGCATTTCATGGATGCAATCGGCGTCGGCCTGGCGGCTTCCAGCCTGTCCATCGCCACGCCGTTCCGGGATGCGGTTGCGGCCCTCGGTTCAGGCGGTCGCAGCACTGGTTTTGCCACATCCCAAGCAGTACCGGTGGCTTCAGCGGCGCTGATGAACGGCGGCTTGATCCATTCGCTGGAGTACGATGACACGCATGCCGGATCTATCGTTCATGGCAGTTCCGTTCTGGCGGCGACCGCGTTGGCGGTCGGCGAGGACGTGGGAGCCAGTGGCACTCAGGTTCTGGCAGCCTTCGCCAAGGCCTGGGAGGTCTTCATTCGAATTGGCCTCGCGGGACCTGGACTATTTCAGGCGAAGGGTTTCCAGCTGACGTCGGTCGGCGGCGCGCCGGTAGCGGCATTGCTGGCGGCAGACCTGATGGGGCTTGACGACGTAGCCATGGCGAACGCCGTTGGAATTGCCCTCAGCCAATCCTCTGGAGTGTTCGAATTCCTGAGCGAAGGAGCAACGGTCAAGGCGCTGCATCCAGGTTGGGCGGCGCACTCGGGTATCACGGCGGCGCTGCTGGCGGCTGGTGGCATGACGGGTCCGAAGACGGCGCTTGAAGGCCGGTTCGGCCTGTTTCGGGTGTTCGCCGATGACGCCACCGCTGCCGACACGCTGGCCGGATCAGTGGCCGACATTGGAAGCCATTGGCACCTGAGCAACGCGGCATTCAAATTCCACCCCTGCTGCCATTACATCCATGCGTTCCTGGAATGCCTGTCGCTGGCGTTGGCAGAAAAGAGTACCGCCGCCGAAGTCGCCGCCATCGTGTGCACGGTGCCGCCGGGCGCTGCGCCAATTATTTGCGAACCTTGGGCGGCCAAGCAGTCACCGGCTACTGGCTACGATGCCAAGTTTAGCCTGCCCTATGCCCTTGCCGCTCATTGGCGGGATGGCGGCACGACGGTTGATACTTTCGAGGGCGATGTCGAACCGGATCTCGTCGCCCTTGCCGGACGGGTGATCTGGCAGCCTATGCGAGACGCCGATTTCCCGGCCCATTATCAGGCCGCCGTGACGGTCCGGTTCACGGACGGTAGCGAAGCGACGGCCCGTGTCGAAGATGTCTACGGCGGCGGCAGTCGACCAGCCACCGAACAAAACGTGACGGATAAATTTTACGTCAACGCGGCGCGAATCATGAGTCCGCACGCGGCGAATGAGCTGGGTACGGCCCTATTGGCCCTGGAATCACTGGCCGACGTGCGGGATTTGCCGTTCGAGCGGCGGGTTTGAGGGGCGAACTGATGGCTGATCAAAAATTCGCAAAAGCCAGCGTGACCGTCCTGACAGGCTATCTTGGTAGTGGTAAAACGACCTTGCTGCGGGGCCTTCTCGCCAGCCCGGACTTGCAAGACACCGCCGTCATTGTCAACGAATTCGGTGATGTCGGGCTCGACCACTTGTTGGTGGAAAGCGGTACCGAGGACGTCGTCCTGCTCGATCAGGGCTGCCTGTGTTGCACGGTCAGCGACAGCCTGTCCGAAACCCTTGCCGATTTGATGTTCCGCCGGGCGCGGGGTGAAATTCCAGCCTTCCGCCGCGTCGTTATAGAAACCAGCGGACTGGCCGATCCAGCACCGATTCTACATTGCCTGCTAAGCGATAAGCTCATCGGCGAACACTATCGCCTTGCAGGGTTGGTCTGCGTGCTCGACGCGCTGCATGGTCTCGAACAAATGTCGGGTACGGCGGAAGCTACCAAACAGGCCGCTATCGCCGATGTCTTGGTGATATCGAAAACAGATGTTGCCGAGGTTGCGAAGACGGACCGCCTTACGGAAGAATTAGCCAAGCTCAACCCGCGGGCGGCGGTGTTGCAAATTATCCAGGGCGATATCGTCGATCCTCAGGATATCCTGGAAGCCGGAACGACCACCGAGAGGAATTTGGCCGATCTGGCTGTACGGGAACCTCATGAGCACGATCACAATCACGCTCACGGCGATGTAACCACGGAAACCTTCGAGATCGCGCAACCGGCGACCTGGGCCGGGTATGATTTCTGGGTTCGCCGACTGAAAGAATTCCGGGGCGCGGATTTACTTCGTATGAAGGGCGTCCTGGCTTTTGAGGGCCGCGACACGCCTTATTTTGTGCAAGGGGTGCAACATGTGTTCGGTGCCCCCGAACCCCTGGACAGTTGGCCCTGGCAAGACCGGCGCGGCCGTCTGGTCTTCATCACTCGAGGACTGGACAAGGAAACCCTGGCCGCATCTCTAGAAAATTTATGTGAGCCGTCCGGCATCTATCGACCGTTATCTGCCGATGATAAACTTTAACACCGACATAGGATAAAGAGGAAACGCAGCCATGCATTTTGATATTCGAGTAAGCGGTGGAACCGCCATATTGCCGGAAGTGGGAGAGACCCGCTGTGACATCGGTATCAACAACGGCAAGATCGCAGCTCTGATCGAACCCGGCGCCGATACGCCCGATGTTGGTCGGGTGATCGACGCCACGGGCAAGATCGTTTTCCCGGGCCTGATCGACGCTCACCTGCATTTTGGGTTTGCAGAAAAACCCGATGAGTACTCGAGCGAGACCCGCTCGGCGGCGATCGGTGGAATCTCGACGATCCTCAGTTTTTTCCTCAACAACGAGCCCTATACCGACGTGTTCAAGGTCGAATTGCCGGATGTCGAAAAACGGGCCTATGTAGATTTCGGTTTTCACTTTTCTACAGCCAAAGACGTGCACCTGGATGAATTTGACACGTGCGTCGAGGAATTCGGCGTCACATCCTTCAAGTACTTCATGAATTTCAAGGGTGATGCCGGTCGCTACCTGGGCCTGGATGGGACCGATGACGGCTATATGTACGACTTGTTGGAAAAAGCTGCAAAATACCCGGAAGCCGTCGTTGTTATGCACACCGAAAACATCGAACTGGTGAACCGTTTCACGGCCCGGGTGATGGCGGAAGGCAAGGATGGCCTGGCCGCCCTGCTCGAGGCGAAGCCGGAATTCGTCGAGACCGAAAACCTGGTTCGCGCCATGATGTTCGCCGAACACCTGGGCGCGCGTATTTACATTCCGCACTTAAGTTGCGCCTCCGGTTTGGATGAGGTGCGTCGGTTCCGCGAGCGTTATGGCGAAATTTATGTCGAGACCTGCCCGCAATACCTGACCCATACCTGGGAAACCGATCTGCCGATGAGCGTCGGCAAAGCTAACCCGCCGCTGCGCACCCAGGACGATATCGATGCGCTGTGGGAAGCCTTGGCTGATGGCACGGTTGACGTCATCGCTTCGGATCATGTGCCGCGCAAAAAGGAAACGAAGATGACCAGCCTGTGGAAATCTTCGCAAGGCTTCCCGGGTACGGCGACCATCCTTCCGGTGTTGTTGTCGGAAGGCTATCACAAACGGGGTTTGCCGCTGTCGCGTATCGCCGATTTGTGCGGTGCCAACCCGGCTGACATTTTCAACATCAACGCCCGCAAGGGTCGCTTGGTGGTCGGCGCCGATGCGGACCTGACCATCGTCGATCTGGAACTGGAACGTGAGGTCAAGCATCAGGACCTGCTGAGCTATTCCGATTATACCCCCTACGATGGCTGGACCCTCAAGGGGTGGCCAACGCTGACCATGAGTCGTGGCGTCGTGGTCATGGAAAACGGCAAAATTGTAGGACCGGAAGGCCACGGGGTCTATCTGTCCCGGCCGTTGATGGGGTAGCTTCGGGGCAGGGCCGCTGTGTCACTGCTCCCATATGGACTTCTCTTGTTCTAATGTTATAACAATATAGCAATTAAGGAAAAGAATCACTGCGATGGCGATGACCCTGGCCGAAAAGATTATCGCGGCAGCCGCCGGACGCGAGACCGTCGAACCGGGTGAGATTGTCACCTGCCGGGTCGACCTGGCGATGATGCATGATTCCGGTGGTCCGCGTCGGGTCAAGCCGATCCTCGAACGACTGGGGGCCAACGTATGGAACCCGGACAGGGTTGTCGTCGTGACCGATCATTACGTCCCCGCGGTCGATTCCGAAAGCGCCGCCATTCTCGATCTGACCCGCAAGTGGGTGGTGGCAAATGGCATCACCAAATTTCATGATATGCAGGGTATTTGCCATGTCGTGCTGCCAGAACAGGGGCACCTGAAACCGGGAATGTTCATCGTCGGTGGAGATAGCCATTCGCCGACCGGTGGTGCTTTCGGCTGTTTTATGTTCGGCATTGGCGCGACCGACATGGCCGGCGTGCTGGTCACCGGAGAGACTTGGATCAAGGTGCCCGGTACAATTCGTTTCGACTGGAGCGGCCATCTTGCCGTCGGTGTCTCGGCCAAGGATATGATGCTGTACACTTGCGGGAAACTGGGTATGGGCGGCGGCGGCTACCAGGTCGTTCAATATACCGGCGAGGCTATTTCCGGCATGGCCATGCCAGAACGCATGACTCTTTGTAACATGGCTGCCGAACTGGGCGCCCAGGCGGGTATCATCGCCGCCGATGAAACCACCGCCGCCTATATCAATGCGACAGGTGAAAAAACCGGTGATCTCTCCTTGTGGCAGGGCGATGACGACGCGCACTATTTGGCCGAACATGGTTTCGATGCCAGTGGGCTTGTTCCGCAAGTCGCCGCACCGCACAGTCCGGCCAATTCTGGCCCGGTCGATACACATGAAAACGTAAAAGTTCAGCAGGGCTATATTGGTGCCTGTACCGGCGCCAAGCTGGAAGATTTGCACATGGCCGCCGAAGTTCTAAAAGGCCGCAAGGTCGCCAGCGGCGTGCGCCTGCTGATCGCCCCGGCTTCGACCCGAACGACCGCGAGCGCAGCCGCCGATGGGACGCTGGCCACATTGACCGCAGCCGGGGCCATCCTGATGCCGTCGGGTTGCGGCGCCTGCGCCGGTTATGGGGCCGGTGTGCTGGCGGAAAACGAGGTCTGCATTTCGTCGACGGCGCGAAACTTCAAAGGCCGCATGGGGGCGTCGACGTCTCAGGTTTACCTGGGCTCGCCTTATACCGTGGCGGCTTCCGCCGTGGCCGGTCACATTGCCGATCCCCGCGATATGCTGGCGGGAGAAACATCATGAGCAACGCCTGGATTTTCGGTGACGATATAGATACCGATGTGCTGGCACCGGGATTGTATATGAAAGGTCCGTTCGAGGAACTGGCGCGTCATTGCCTGGAATCCGTTGATGAAAAATTCGCAACCGGTGTACGGCCCGGCGACATCGTGGTGGCCGGTCACAATTTCGGAATCGGCTCTTCCCGCGAGCAGGCGGCGCAGGCCCTGAAAACATTGGGCGTGACCGTAGTTATCGCCCGCTCTTTCGGCGGTATTTTCTTTCGCAATGCCTTGAACATGGGTTTGCTCGCGGTCGTTTGCGATGATGTGGCGCGGATCAATGCCGGTGACGACTTAACCGTCGATGCACACTCGGGGGTGATCGAAAACAAGACGATCGGTGAAACATACCAATGCGAGCCGCTGCCACCGCAACTGATGGAAATGGTTCATCACGGCGGGTTGGTGGCGCATCTGGAACTAACAATGAAAAATACAAAAAAGAAGGGAAAGCCTTCATGATCGATCATCCGACTTTGAAGAAACAAATAAAATCAGGCGACATCGCAATCGCTCCGGGAATCTACGATGCCCTTGGCGCGGTCCTTGTCGAGCAGGCAGATTTTCATGCCGCCTACCTGTCAGGGGCCAGCATCGCCTATAGCCGATTCGGCAGGCCGGATATTGGTCTTGTCGGCATGAGCGAGGTCGCCGCCACCCTGTCGGCAATCAAGGAACGGGTTGATCTGCCGATTATCGTCGATGCCGATACCGGTTTCGGCAATGCGCTGAATGTGCAACGCACGGTACGCCTGTTTGAACGCAATGGCGCCAACGCGATCCAGTTGGAAGATCAAACCATGCCCAAACGGTGTGGGCATTTGATCGGTAAGAAACTGGTTTCAGCTGGCGAAATGGTCGGTAAGATCAAGGCGGCCCTTGATGCCCGTCACAACGACGATACGCTTATCATCGCCCGAACTGACGCCATCGGCGTCGATGGTTTTGATGCGGCGCTGGAAAGGGCTGAACGATACACCGAAGCGGGCGCCGACATCCTGTTTGTCGAAGCGCCGCAATCGACCGAACAGATGCGCCACGTCGTCGAGCAATTCAAAGGCCGGGTGCCGTTGCTGGCCAATATGGTTGAAGGTGGCAAGACGCCCCAGGCGACGGCCAACGAATTAGACGAAATTGGTTTTTCGATTGTGATCTTTCCTGGTGGCCTTGTCCGCGCTTTCGCCCACATGGCAAAACAGTATTTTGCGAGCCTGCATCAACACGGTACGACCATGCCATTTTCCGACAACATGCTCAATTTCGAACAGTTGAACGATTTTCTTGGAACGGAAGATATGCTGGCTCTTGGCAGCACTTATGACAGTACAAAATTCGAAGTCACCGATGATTGATCCCGTAACACTCGCCGTCCTCAAGGGTCGGCTGGAACAGGTTGCCGACGAGATGGACGCGACCCTGTTTCGCAGCGCCTTTAACCCGATCATCGCCGAGGCCCACGACGCCTCGCACGGATTGTACCATGGGATAAGCGGCGAAACCCTGGTGCAGGGCAAGTCTGGGCTGCCGATCTTCGTTGGCACCAATTCCTTCGCCGTCAAGGCGGTTATCGACAAGGCGGCAAAAGACGGTGATTTGGCCGACGGCGACGTCTATATCTTCAACGATCCCTACGATGGCGGCACTCATCTATCCGATTTCAAACTGGTGCGGCCCTATTATCGCGACGGCAAGGTGTTTTGTTTTCTGGCCTCGGTCGGCCACTGGCATGATGTCGGCGGTAACGTTCCGGGCAACTACAACCCGGTGGCGACGGAATGTTTTCAGGAAGGCATGCTTATTCCTCCGGTCAAATTGTTTGATAAGGGACAGGTTCGTCAGGACATCATCGACATCATGCAGGCCAATTCCCGGCAACCGACCAGCCTTTATGGCGACCTGAATGGCCAGATTAACGCTCTTGATCTGGGTGTCCGGCGGCTTGATGCGCTGCTCGATGAATACGGTGACGCGACAATCGAAGAAGCCCTGAGTGAATTGAAAATACGGGCGGCCAAGCTGATGGCCGCCAATATTGCCGATCTACCCGACGGTACTTATTCCTGTGATGACTGGCTCGATAATGACGGCATCGTCGATGAACCTTTGAAAATAGCCCTCGATGTGATCATCACGGGTGATCGCATGACGCTTGATTTTTCGCGCACGGCGGAAGCCTGCGCCGGTCCCGTCAATATCGCCTGTTCGACTGCCGTCGCGTCCTGCTACGTCGCTATCAAACACATCTTCACCGATGTGCCTGCCAACGCGGGCGTTCTGGAACCGATCGATGTCATCATCCCGGAAGGATCTTTGCTTGGCGTCAGGGCGCCGAAGCCGGTTGGCGGGTATACCGAGACCATCCTGCGCATCATTGATGTGGTGTTCGGGGCCATGGCGCAAGTGATCCCGGAACGGGTCAATGGCTGCGCCTATGGCACCATCAATGCCCTGTCATTGGCCGGTCATCGTGCTGATGGCAGCCGCTGGGTTATGTTTAGCTTCTTCGGTGGCGGTCATGGCGGCCATCCGGAAGGTGACGGCCTGAACCATGGCAACGCACCCATATCGACGGCCACAATCCCGCCAGCGGAGATTCTCGAGGCGGCCTATCCGGTGATGTTCACCCAGTGGGCGCTACGCCCGGATAGCGGTGGTCCCGGCCGCCATCGCGGTGGTCTTGGCGCTATCTACGAAATCGAATTACTGGAAGAAAAAGCCGACGCCTTCCTGTTCGGCGAACGTGGCAAGTTCGCGCCACCGGGCGTTAACGGCGGTGCGCCCGGAGCCCTTAACCGATTTACCTATCAACAGGATGACGGCGACCACCAACCACCGTTCATTTCTAAAATGGTTGGCATCAAAATTAAACGCGGGCAGCGCCTGCGCCTGGAAACGCCCGGTGGTGGGGGCTATGGCCCGGCCTACGAACGTGATCCGGAAGCGGTCGCCCGGGATGTTCGCAAGGGGTATATCAGCCGCGATGCAGCGGCGAAGGATTTCGCGGTCGGCATCGACGAAGGTGGAAACATCGAACCGGCCCGTACCAAAGAATTGAGAGAAGCAGTCGTCAAATGAGCAAAGATACTAAATACGTTATCGGCGTCGATGTCGGCGGAACCTTCACCGATGTTTTCTTCTTGGACGAGGAGAATGGCCGTTGTGAAGTGGCTAAGGTTCCCTCCACCCTTGGCGACCAGTCCAGGGGTTTCATCGAAGGCATCGGTCGCCACGCCGACAATCTGGCCGACGTCGCGACCGTCGTCCACGGTACCACCGTGGGTACCAACGCACTTTTGGAACGCAAGGGTGCCCGAACCGGTATCATCACCACACAGGGTTTTCGCGACACGCTGGAAATGCGTCGCCGTGACCGGCCACAGACATGGGGCTTGTGGGGGCAGTTCGAACCGGTCGTGGAACGTGAACTCAGGCTGGAAGTCAGCGAACGGACGCTGGCCGATGGCTCCATTCATACTCCGGTCGATACAGACCAGGTCAAAGCCGCGGCCCGGCAATTGCTCGACGGAGGGGCGGAGTCCGTCTGTATCGTGTTCATCAATTCCTACGCCAATCCGGAAAATGAGAGAAAGGCTTTGGAAGCATTACGCGAGGTCTGGCCCAATGACTATGTCGAAGCATCGTCCGGCATCCTTCCTGAAATCAGGGAGTTTGAGCGAACGTCAACGACGGTCCTGAATGCTTATCTGCAACCCGTCGTAGCCAGTTACCTGCACAAGCTTGAGGGGGCCCTTATCCAGGATGGCTTCCAAGGTCAGGTCCTGATCGTCCAGTCCAACGGCGGTGTCATGACCGTCGATACGGCGCGCAAGCTACCGATCCGCACTGCCCTGTCCGGGCCTGCCGCCGGTGTCATCGCCAGCGCCTATATCGCCAGCGAAGCTGGTTTTCCCAACATCATTACGTGTGATATGGGCGGCACCAGCTTCGATGTTTCGCTGGTTGCCGATGGCGAGAGCGCGCTGGCCGCGCAGACCAACATCGATTTTGGCATGACCGTGCGTACCCCGATGATCGAGATGACGACCATCGGTGCCGGCGGTGGTTCCATTGCCTGGGTCGATCGCGGCGGCCTGTTGCAAATTGGCCCGGAATCCGCGGGCTCCAATCCGGGTCCGGTCTGTTACGGTCAGGGCAATGATCGACCGACCGTTACCGATGCCAATGTCGTGCTCGGTCGTATCAACGCCGACAAGCCAATCGGCGGAAAGCTCGACCGCCTTGATATGAACGCCGCGAAGGCGGCGATACAGAAGCACGTGGCAGATCCTTTAGACCTTGAGGTTATGGCGGCGGCGGAAGCCATCATTCGGGTCGCCAATTCACGCATGGCCGGGGCGATCCGGCTGGTCTCGGTCGAACGGGGGCATAACCCAAACACTTTTTCCGCCATGCCTTTCGGCGGCGGCGGGGCCTTGCATACCGGCGCGCTGATCAAGGAAGTCGGCCTGGCGAGCGCAGTGGTGCCGCGGTACCCCGGCATCAATAGCGCTCTTGGCTGCACCATCGCCGATATGCGCTATGACTTCGTGCAGACGGTCAACAACCTGCTCGACAGGATCGATATCCACGATCTCGACCGGCAGATGAGCGACCTCGCCCGCAATGGCCTCGATTTGCTCGACAAGGCCGGGGTTAATTTCGGTGGCGTCGAGTGTCTATTTGAACTCGATATGTCCTACTTGGGGCAGACCCACACGGTTGACGTGACCCTTCCGCTTACCTTCGATGGCACAACCACGGGGATCGCCATCGAACAGGTCAGGGACACCTTCGTGGCCCGCTACCGTCAAGTTTATGGTCGACCGCTGGAAGGCATTGCCATGCGGGTCCTCAACCTGCGGGTTACGGCCATCGGGTATCGCCCCAAGTTCGACCTGGCCCTGTTGGCACCGAAGCATGGCTCGACCATGGACCACGCGCACACCGGCAATCGCCAAGTCTGGGAAGGTGGCGCCTGGCATGATACGGCGATCTTCAACCGGCTCGATCTGCCGGTCGGGGCGCATATTCCGGGCCCGGCAATTCTAGAACAGCCGGATGCCACCATATTTATCGAACCTGACTTGGAGGGTGAGGTGGACCGTTTCGGAAACCTGATTATCAGCCGCAAGGAAGGGGCTTGAACAATGATCAAATTTGATCCCGAGCATACCGGACTGGTGCTGGTTGATATGCAAAATGATTTTTTGCACCCGCAAGGGGCTTATGGGCGAGCCGGACAGGGCTGCGAAGCCATCGCCGCTTTGCCGCCACGCCTGAAAGCGGTGGCCAACGCCGTTCGCTCTGCCGGGGGCTGGATTATTTCGACCCATTTTACACTGGTACCCGGCAAGGGCGGGGAGCCGTTTGTTTCCGATCATCTGAAAAAGTTGCGGCCGTTTCTCGGTAAAGGAGATTTTGCTCCCGGATCGTCCGGGCAGGCGCTGATTGATGACTTGCAACCTGCAGATCTGATGGTCGAGAAGGTCGCTTTTTCGGCTTTTTATCAAAGCCGACTGGAATGGCTGTTGGGCCGGGCAGGGCTGAATACCCTGATCTTCGGCGGCATCGTCACCAACGGTGGCGTCGCCTCGACCGTGCGCGACGCCCACGTCCGGGATTTCCACAGCGTCGTCCTGTCTGACGGTTGCGCCGCCTTCACCGCCGAGGCTCATGATTCGACAATTAAATCCCTGTCTACCATCGCCGAAATTGCTTCTTGCAGAGAGATTATTTCGGCATTGGAGGGGTAGCTTGAAGTCGGTGTCTCCAGTCAGTGAATCACGAAAAATTCTGCACTAATAATCACGGGCACCCGGACACTCGATTGTTTGGTTCATGTGCTATAGGCACTGGATGCGTGCCCCTGCAACTATTCACATTTGTATCGGAATGAATGATGAAACGGGTGTACGGAATAGTACGAACCGGGCCCCTGCAACAGGTCAATAACCCTTTGAAACTAAATGGTTTCTTGGGGGTTTTTCTTGCCCATACATATGCGTGCTGTAGAGGTGCTGTGAAATAATTGCCGCAATTGTTGAGGTTGGTTTGAGCGGAGGACATTTGGTGTCCATAGGCCGAGGTTATTTTGCACACATTTTGACCATAATTAGTTCATGGTTGTAAGGCCGTTGCCTATGCCTGTACTATAGCGGTAGCGTTGGTTCAGGGAAATGGAGAACACGCTTCGGGAAGTGGGGGAGTATTGTTAAGACCATTCTGAAAATCGAAGGCGGCCGACAAAGCGTCGTGTGCGGATGCTTTTTATCGTCCCCATAGTGCGCCCTAGGGTGTTTTGAACGAATGTAGATGATCTTCCAGAAATCCAATGCCACAAGATAATCAAGACAAATAAAATGGTGAGTTTAAAGAGAATTTAAATTAGTTAACCAGGGCGGACCCAATATTTATTTGGAGGAATCACCTAAAACAAAAAAATTAGAAATTTATTTAGACCTGTTCAATTGTTGATAACTTCATTTTTCCCCCAGGAGATTACTGCTATGCGATTTAAAACTCCCTTTCTGGCGTTAATGCTTTCAGTGATAGTCGGCCCTGCCGCTTTTGCGGACACAACAGATGTAAAAATACGAAATATTGTCGAGGTCAAGAAACAGGGCGTTCACTGTGAGCAAGATCCCAATTGCTTTAACCGATATCATCCGGCCATCAAGCCGGTTGCCCGGGCCAAGCCGGGTGACTACATCGTGGTTCATACGCGTGATGCGCTTGATTCGAATTTGAATATCAATTCGAAGCCGAAAGATGTTACCGCGATCGATACCAACCTGATCCACCCGATGACCGGACCGGTTTATATTGAGGGCGCAAAGCGCGGCGATGTGTTGGCCGTCAAACTGATTGAAATCGTTCCAGATGATTACGGTTACACCACTCTTATTCCAGGTTTCGGATTCTTACCCGACCTGTATCCGGAACCTTTCGTCGCGAACTGGAAGTTGAATAGCTTTGAGGCCGTTTCAGATCAAATACCCGGCGTACGCATTCCGATGAATAGCTTCATGGGTTCTGTCGGCGTGTTGCCTGGTAAAGAAGAAGTCGCGAAATGGCTTGCGCGCGAAACCCAACTGGGCGCTGCGGGTGGTGTCGCATTACCGCCCGAGCCAACCGGGGCTCGTCCCGCGTCAGTTTGCGGCCCCAATGGAAGCCACAAAACCGAATGCCTACGCACCATTCCGCCGCGCGAAAATGGCGGTAATATGGATGTCAAGCAGATGGTTAAAGGAACGACCTTGCTGCTGCCTTGCTTTATCGACGGCTGTGGCTTCTTCATCGGTGACGTTCACTATGCTCAGGGCGACGGTGAAGTGGCCGGTACCGCTATTGAAATGGGTGCCATTGTGACTGTGACCACTGAAATCAGAAAAGGCATGGCCTCGCTCATCAAACAACCGATGTTTGAAGGCGGTTCGCAAATCAAGAGCCTACAGCCAGACCGTTTTCACGCTGTTGTCGGCTATCCCCTGAAAAACGCCGGAGAAATCCCGCCGCAGTGGGCTTACCTGGACAGCAAGAAAATCAAGCCGCTGACAAACCTGTCTAATGACGTGACGCTGGCCGCCCGTAACTCGCTGATTGCCATGATCGACTGGCTTGTGGCGACCAAAGGAGTGAACAAGCAGCAGGCGCTTGTTATAGCCAGTGTCGCGTGTGACTTGCATATCAGTAACGTGGTGGACGTTCCAAACTACACGGTCACCACAGTTTGCCCGTTGGAAATATTCGACGATAAATAACCGGGCCTTACATTTTAAAAAGAACGAGGGGAACCTCGTTCTTTTTTTTTGGATATTCAAACATGCAAAGACGACGATTTATTGCAGGCCTGGTCGCGCTGACCGTAGGGGTTGCTTGGCCTTTTTCACGAGCAGTCGCTCACTCGCCTTATCGCCTCTGGGATCTTTTTCGCAAGCAAAACCTTCAAATACTGACATCACACGCGGACTATGCCGGTGATGATTTAGGCGAAGAATGGGTGGTGTTCCTGCGCAAAAACCTTCCGCTTAGTCGCGCCATGATCAGCCGTGCCCTTAACTTGGTGCGGGTCGCTAGCTTGCTTAAGACAAATCAAAGCAAATTGGCCGTTCTTTCATATAAGCATGCTCGCCTGATGTTCACGGGCGTACCACCGCTTGACCAATTTGCGCCGTTGCTCCTTGAAGTCCTGATTGACAATGGCAAGTACCTTTTGGTCGCCCGACCGAGCCTGCCTTTGCAACACGGCTTCATGATCACGGCGGCATTAATGGAAGATGCCGAGAAACTGCAATTGGTAAATCCAGTCAAAGGAAAGTTCGGGATGGTGGTTCATGCGGGTTCCAAAGCCTTTTTCAACGGCGAAAAAATCGAAATCCCCAAAGAGCTATGAAGTCCGCCCCCTCACGCCTTCTGGCTTGCCTGTCCTTTTTGACATTCATTCTGTACAGTTTTACCGCCTGGGCCCACAATTCGATCGACATTAATGCCCGCGAAAATTATCTCTCAACACTGCATGCAGCGGAAAAAATAACTAAGGATAATTCGACCGTAGCGGCACACGCCAAAGCCCAGTACCGAATTGCCGTCACGCTGGATGAAATTAGGGATTTGTTCAATCAAGATATCATCAGCCATGGCCGAATAATGGGGCTGGATTCCTCAGTGTTGATGAAAGAGTTGAGCAGCGCCGGTTATAAGCTGGAGTTATCAGCCGAGACCGGACTGTATTTGTCCCACTTGCGGTACTACAGGGAGGCGATAAGACTCGAACCCAAGGCCCCCTTTGGCGATCATGCCCGGTACATGCTGTTGAAAAGCCATTTCTATGACAGCTTCAACAACGATCCAATGGCCCCGATCGCTCAGCCCAAAGAGATACTTTTAGAGATGTTGGCGATTGCCGAGAGCCTGCTTGACTCAAAAGACCCGGCAATCAATGCAGAAGAAGTACGGTTTATCCTCGCCATCCACTACCTTCAAGCGATCGACCAGAACATCATGGCAAAAGATCAGGGACGAAAAAAGTTCGATAATATTTTGCAGGAATTACGCAAAGACTACCCGAAAAGCTTGAAGCCTTTGACGCTTGAGGCCCTGGCCCAATAAAGATGCGCAAGAGTTTTGCCCAGGCCGCCAGCCGGTTCTTTGTAAAAAGCATTCATGGATGGTTAACGGCTCTTTGCCTGTTGTTGGTCAGCACGACGGTCAATGCCCACCAGACCGGAAACAGTTATCTCAACATTCGCCAGGTTGATGGCCGCATCGCGGTCGATCTCGATTTTTACGTGCGAGATTTAGGAAGTTTATTGCAATCCCCGGCCGGCGCAGACGCACCCGCCCCTACCCCGGACGAGCTTCGAGCGCTGCAACTCCCCATCACCAACGCTATTCAAAGGTTGTTAAAAATAGAAATAGACGATCAACCAGCGGCCCTGGAATTTTCGGCCCAGTCCGTGGTTTTGCACAACGATGGTATTTATGTGCGACAGCGGTTTACAGGTCCGACGCTCGCTGCTGATGCCCGCTTTATCGTGATCAGGTACGAATTCTTTACCCGAAACGACAAACTGGGCCGGGCATTCCTGCGGCTTAAGCTTCAGGGGGAAGAGATTTCATCGGTATTTGATCGAACGAATTCCATTCAGCGTTTTGTCTTGGGCGAAACCAGACGTTGGTCGACGATTCTTCTTTTCACCAAAGAAGGTGCCAGACACATCTGGAGTGGATGGGATCATCTGATATTTTTATTAACTCTGCTGCTGCCCGGCCTGATGCTCTGGAACAAAAACGCTTCTGGTCTTTCCAATGCACGACCCAAGCCTCGGTTCGCCCACCGGGACGCCGAAAAGTTTGCCTTGAAGGTGATCACGGCGTTCACCCTGGCGCATTCCATAACGCTGGCCCTTTCGGTCTTTGACTTGGTTTCCTTGCCGGAGAAATTAATTGAATCGATGATTGCCTTATCAATTATCGCCTCGGCTTTGTTGAACCTGCAAAGTAGATTTCTATTCAGCCACTGGAAGCTGGCTTTCTTCTTTGGGCTTATTCACGGACTAGGCTTCGCAAATGGGCTCAGGGAATTGGGGCTGTCGTCTCTATATTTTCTTGAAACGCTGATTGCATTCAATTTAGGCGTTGAATTGGGTCAGTTATCTGTCGTGTTAATCGTCGCAATTCCTCTTTTGCTGCTGGTTCGTAGCGATAAAGGTAAGCAACGAATACTGACGTCGGGGTCATTCGCCGTCCTTAGTATTTCTGTCGTGTGGCTCTTTCAGCGCCTGTTTGCATAGCTCTGAATTTAATTGAAATATCCGTCACGAACGTTGCTCAAAATGACCTGTGTGGATGCCCTCCACATTGCAAGAACTTTTTGACGGCAAAGCGACTTGATTAGGTGCGGTCTTGTTTCCGGCGTTAACGCGGCGTTCGTAACCGCTGGCCTTGATGGTTTTCGCGGAAAGAGAGAATGTTATCGGGCGGTGGTCAGCGACAATTGAACGGATCTGACATCCAACGCCACCCTCAAATGGAGACAGGATAGGTGTATTGAGTGGCATGATATTTGCCTGCCAAGCCCATGCAAGACAGCTTCGTCGAGAGCTTTAACGAGCGCCTACGCGATGAATGCCTGAACGAGCATCTGTGCAGCGATTACGGTCATGTCAAAAAGGTAATTGGAGACTAGCACATCAATTACAATACGAAACAAACACATTCGAGCCGTGACGGGCGCAGGCCGATGAAGTTTGCAATCTGGTCTATACAGGGCCATAATCAGAGCAGAACTAACTTGTAACCTAGGATAAGTTGGGGAAGAGACCAAGGTCATGCAAACAGACGGCAATGACGAGACTCGTTTCGTCTTTTGCCGAGGGGCGATAAAAAGTCGGCGAACAAAACAGGGTGTTAGGTTTGGCGTGACGGCTACTTTTACCCCCTCGATGTAATCGCCAACACGGCCTTGAAAAGGTCTGGTGGCCAGGGCGTTTGTGAAATCAAAATTGCAGGTATCTGCATCATAAAGGGAGGAAGTTTATGCAACCAACAAAAGTTCAAAAACTCTGGATGTATGAGAACATGGTGGTAAGCCGCCGGTTCGAAGAAATTATTCAGGAGATTTACATGGAAGGGAAAACGCCAGCCTTTGATATGGCGGATGGCCCAATCCCCGGCGAGATGCATCTTTCCAACGGACAGGAACCAGTTGCCGTCGGTGTCTGCGCACATCTAAATGCCGAGGATATCGTGACAGCGACACACCGCCCTCACCATCAGGCTATCGCCAAGGGCGTCGATCTGAACAGGATGGCGGCGGAAATATTTGGTAAGGAAACCGGATTATCGGGTGGTCGGGGCGGTCATATGCACCTGTTCGATCCAGACGTCAATTTTGCCTGTGCCGGTATCATCGCACAAGGCTGTGGACCGGCCTGTGGTGCCGCGCTTTCGCGGAAGATGCAAGGCAAGCCAGGCGTTGCCGTTTCCTTCCTCGGTGAGGGCGCGGTAAACCAGGGCGCATTCCATGAGGCCATGAACCTCGCCGCACTGTGGAAGCTGCCGGTCATCTTCGTGGTTGAAGACAACGCCTGGGGAATATCTGTTTCCAAGGCTGAATCGACCGCTGTGCCGCGTAACGATGTACGCGCCGCCGCCTACGGGATGCCCGGCCATTACATTGAAGGCAATGATCCCTACGCTATTTTCGAGATCGCCGGACAGGCCATCGAACGCGCCCGCAACGGAGAGGGACCGACGCTGATCGAGATCGAGACCTATCGACTGGCTGGTCATTTCATGGGTGATGCTGAAGGCTACCGTCCGCCTGGAGAGAAGGAGGCGCTTTTTGAAAAAGACCCGATTCCCGCCATGCGGGCGCGTCTCATCGCCGATGGTGATGCGGTTGATGCTGATCTTGAGGCCATCGAAGCCAAGGCGCAAGCCAAGGTCGACGCGGCAATAAGCTTTGCCCGCGATAGCAAATTCGCGCCCGTTTCCGATGCGCTGACTGCTGTCTTTGCATAACCGGAATCAACGAAATAAGGGGCGCGAGCCCCGCAAGAATTGAGGAAATAAAAATGACAACGAATGGAACAAATGAGCGTCAATTCACGATCGCCCGGGCGATGGCGGAATCTATTCAGCAGGAAATGCAGAAGGACCAACAGGTGTTCGTCATGGGCGAAGACATAGGCGGACTGGGCGGCGTCTTCGGCAATACACGCGGCCTTCTGGAAGAATTTGGCAAGGAACGTATCCGTGATACGCCGATATCTGAAACGGCCTTTATCAGTGCAGCCGTGGGTGCCGCCATGGACGGCATGCGTCCGGTGGTAGAACTGATGTTCGTCGACTTTTTCGGCGTTTGCTTCGACGCGATCTACAACCTGATGGCTAAAAACATCTATTTTTCCGGTGGCAACGTCAAGGTTCCGATGGTGCTAATGACATCTACAGGCGGCGGTTATTCGGATGCCGGACAGCATTCGCAGTGCCTCTACGGATCTTTTGCCCACCTGCCGGGTATGAAGGTCGTCTCGCCGTCCAACGCCTATGACGCAAAGGGGCTGATGACTGCTGCCATGCGTGATGATGGTCCGGTGGTTTATATGTACCACAAGGGATTGCAGGGTATGGGCTGGCTTGGCACCGAAGCCGGTGCAATTGTCGATTGCCCTGAAGAAAGCTACGTGGTCGAAATCGGCAAAGCCAAGGTGGTTCGGGCCGGCACCGATGTAACGCTTGTTGGCCTCGCGATGGGTGTTCACAATGCGCTCAAGGCCGCCGATAAACTGGCCGAACAAGGTGTCAGCGCAGAGGTTATCGATCTTGTTTCGCTTGTGCCGCTGGACCGTGAAACGGTCATCAACTCGGTTGCCAAAACGGGCCGCCTGATCGTCGTTGACGAAGATTATCAAAGTTACGGTGTGTCGGGAGAAATCATCGCAACGGTTACGGAGCACGATATATCTAAATTGAAAGCCTCGCCCAAACGCGTGGCTTATCCGGACGTGCCAATCCCGTATGCTCGCCCGATGGAGCAATTCTGCCTGCCCAATCCGGACAAGATCGTCGCGGCTTACCTGGCGATGTAAACGCATTCCTTGTGGACACTCTAAATGCCGCGCGTGCATCCGGTAAGGTCGCACGCGCGGTAAATTTTTTGCGCAATAGCTGCCGTAAATATGGTAAAAAAATCAGATTAGGAAGCACACCGTGGCGACTGACATCATAATCCCCGTCGATCTTTGGGAAGAGGACACTGAAGCCGTTATCACGAGTTGGTTGGCGCGCGATGGCGCACATGTGAAAGCAGGTGCACTTCTCGCTGAAATCATGACCGAGAAAATTCAGCACGAAATCACAGCCTCTACCGAGGGCACCCTGAAAATCACCAAATCGGTCGATGATATTATCAAAAAGGGTGACGTGATCGGCGTGATTGAATGATGAGTACGCCGAGCAATGATGACATAACCGTCGTCCCTCTGCGCGGCATCCGCGGAATGATTGCTGACAAGATGCAAAAGAGCCTTCAGGAATCAGCACAACTGACGCACCATGCTGATTGCGATGTGTCCGTAATTTACCGACGCAAACAGAAGTATGCGGAAGCCGGGGCTAAAGTTTCGATCGAAGATGTTATGATCGAAGCCGTGGTAGATACGCTTGGACGCCATCCAGACCTCAACGGCACGGTGATCGACCGTGAAATCCATCTTTGCAAGGCGATCCATGTCAGTGTCGCCATGGCCTTGCCGGGAAACCTGCTGGTTGCTCCGGCGATCTTCGACGCCCATGAAAAATCCCTTGAGGACCTGAGGACGGCACGGCAGGATCTCGCCGCTCGCGCCGTGACCAACAAACTAACTGTAACCGAAATGACCGGCGGAACCTTTACCATCAGCAATCTTGGAGTTTCGCGAGTTCATCATTTCACGCCAATTCTGAACACGCCGCAAATCGCTGTCCTTGGTATCGGGTGCGCCCGGCAACAGGCCGTCGAGACCGAAAACGGTGCCGTTGAATTTCGGTCAATTGTGGGTTTGTCGCTTACCTTCGATCACCGCGCTGTCGATGGCGCACCGGCAGCCGATTTCCTGACCGATCTGTGTCGAATGATCGAAGCCGCTGACCCGTGACGCTAACAAACCCGCAGCGAAGGGACGGCGAACCGGTGTTCATCCCCATCGTTGATGCTCTGCAAGAAGAAGCGGATATGTTGGACCGTGTCGTCTCCGGCCAAAGCCAGTACGAGTTCTTGTTGTGGCAGACCAGCACGTGCCTCGTCGCGCCGCGATCTTTAACGGGAAACGATAACTTCAAAAGAGCGTGCCGATTAAGCCGCGAGTCAGGCTGGCCGATACACCTGCGCGGGACCGGCGGGGACGTGACGCCCCAAGGCAAAGGGGTGATCAATATATCCATCGCCTATGGCTCGCCTGATGGCTCCGGCCCCTCCATTAAGGCGGCATACGAAAGGCTGTGTCGACCGATTTTACAAGCCCTGGAAGAAGCCGGAATAAAAGGCGACTACGGCCACGTTGATAACGCGTTTTGCGATGGCGCTTACAACATCACGATCGGCGGAAAAAAATTTTCGGGAACCGCGCAACGCTGGAAAAAGGTAAAATGGGAACGGGAACGCTTTGCCATATTTTCCCATGCGCTTCTCTTGATTGAGCCGCCTTCGGCAAGAACAATCGACGCGATCAACAGCTTCTATATTCAGTGCGGCATCGACAGGGAAATAAAAAAGAATGCTCACGCCGGGCTTTCCGAACAATTTCTCTGTTGGGAACAGCGAGATTGCGCGTCTTTCCTGTCTTCTCTGCGAGCCCGCTATGCTTCAGATGGTGACGTTTAAGCAAACTCAAAAATGAAGGAACAAGACACCGGGATGTAGGGGTACTTTGCAGTACGCGATATCAACTGGATCGTTTAGATTCAAAAATGGCAGACAACGGGATCGAAACTGTCAGGCTTCAGCCAAACAAATCTGATGAAAGAACCCAACCCGGAGTTCGACTTTGTACAATGCATCGAGCTAAAGGGCTTGAATTTCATGCGGTGGCAATCCCGTTTCTATCCAAGACTGGCTTTCCCCCAGCGGCAGCACTGCGTGCCGCGGTTGATGATATTGACCTTCGAAATGTTCTCCAACAGCAAAAATCTCTCATCCATGTTGCTGCAACGCGAGCGAAACGAGTTCTTCGAGTGTCTTGGAGTGGTGAACCTTCAAATTTGCTAGTATCCGAGACCTCTTGAGCAATTCTCGTTTTTGCGGAAGTAACCCTATTGAGACCGCCGGAGCAATAATCCACCACTGAAGCGGCCAGATTGCCTGGTTGTTGGCCGGAGTAATAATCCGCCAGTGGTAAGCTTTCTGCTTTTGCGGAGGGCGGGGATGAAGCAAGTGGAACTCTACGGGCGCGTACGTTATGCGGTAAAGATTCAAGGTATGAGCCGCCGCGAAGCGGCACGGATGTTCGG